>Ga0326728_10000008_pt1 | contig 956983 bp, 793 predicted proteins | sample MB3enrmetagenome_FD_207602 | JGI IMG/M metagenome (GOLD analysis project Ga0326728, IMG submission 207602) | Lab enriched peat soil microbial communities from McLean, Ithaca, NY, United States - MB31MN | ecosystem: Environmental > Terrestrial > Soil > Wetlands > Peat | place: USA: New York...
TTGGCGCTCTGGCTATGGCCCGGGAGAGCTTTCGCATGATTCGCTACGAGAGGCTGGCTGTGCCACAAAAAACATGGCGCGACCTTTTGGCGGAGCTAGCATATCGTCGTGTGGATTTCAGGGTGCTTCACTTGCCCGATCGTTTCTTCTGGGCATATATACCCCTGTTACCTATCCTATCGGCTTGGCGACGCATGCTGCGTTACAGAACAGATATTTAGCCCTCTATTTTCTACTGTTTCCAACTTCTCATATTAATTTTACGCGAACGAAAAACGGGGCAGGCTTGCTAATCCAAGCCTGCCCCGTTTGAATATCGTTCTGCGATCAAGCCATTAGGCCATCAATTTGCGCTTGAGCAGGCCAGCCAACCCAGCCAGTCCGCTGCCCAGCAGCAATAAGCTGCTCGGCTCGGGCGCAACGCCGCCGAAGTCTGCTCCGAAATACTGAACAGGAAGGCCGCCTGTGGTTGGGTATACGGTAGTGTCGAAATTCAAGTTGCCACTGATAAGTTGATAGTTGGCGCCGTCATATGTAATGGGCAAATATGTGGTAAGCCCAGTGACCTGATTGGTGTAGTAGTCGGCAGTATTTGTTACGCCCTCAAGCACGTAAGTATCGCCTGCAAACAGCTCAACTGGCGTTATTGAATTGACTGCAAAGTTATCCTCCGTGGTCGACGAACTGTTTATGGTCGTGTTAGCTATCAATGTACCGCTCGAGTTGTACAACCCAACAGCATGATTAGTGGTGATGCCACCATGATCGAAGTATCCCAATACGTCCACCCAGATGTTCTGGTTCGCAGTAAACACTACCCCAAAAGTAAAGTCACTGTGAGGAGTGATTAGTGTCGTAACGGGGCTGGTGTACTCCCAGGCCGCAGTATCCGCCTTAGCCGCAACGGGCATCAACAAGCCCGCGAGAATAAACAAACTTAAAATCCTCTTGTTCATTGTCCTCTCCATATGTTAAGGCAGAATGCTGATGCAGACTGCAATCTGATGTTCAAACTCGTTGGCTCAAAGATAATACGTACAACCTCAGTGCTCAACCGTCCCAATTCTGATACTCCGCCAGGTTTCGCTGCAAGTCCACTTGCAACAAGACTCCTAGCTGGCGCCCTGTACAGCATCGTTGCCTTGCCCCGTATTAAGCGCCGTGATCTGTTCTATATCGACCTTCTTCAGTTCAGGCGTTGACCATTCGGTTCTTGAATCTTGGTTGATTTCAATTATGTTTTCCATTTTGTGATCTCCTTTACCGTTAAAGACACTTGGGGAAGCGCTTCAACCACTTGAACCACTTGAATGGATACTATAACAACTTGCGCCGTGAGATCAATAATTTTTTTTAATAATTTGTTGTGGCTTAGTACTGTCGCAAATCGCTACAAAACCTATGCATTTGCGGATAGCAAGTGCTTACTACTGCTCCCCGCACTGCATTGCAACGAATTCTGGATTTATTTAATAAGCTCATTAGAATGAATATATTACACGGCATTCCTACTCTCTTGATGTTTTTATGCCTACACAGGCGCTTGCTCTTGTGATCTCGGTGACGTACATCACCAAACCATGGTGCGCGCAACGCAGCCGGTTTGGGTTTTCCACATCCTGGCCAATTCTATATACTGATTTTCGTCCGTGGTTCTTGGCAACCCTTTACAGGATGCCGAAATGGGGTAGGGCATCTTTGCCGCTCCGTCGAAAGCCGCTGGCCCTGCCGAAGGCAGCCCGCCTGGACGGCTAGTCCCCGGCACTAGAATTACCCCTTTTCCGCCATCTTCGCTTATTCTGTTAACAATCCTTTATTGCAACGGCAAGCCTCCGACATCCTTATGAATCCAGTCGCTTTGGCGGTTGACGATCTTCGGGAGCAGTATACGCGGGAGATGGAGCTCGTCCGTCTGACCTTCGAACGCACAGCCGATGGCGCCGCCGCCATTCGTCGCCGCACCTCCGTGGTCGACCGCATGCTAATCGAGTTGTGGCGACGCGCCTTCGCCGGTCAGCCGCCCGGCAATGCCGCTCTGCTCGCCCTCGGAGGATACGGCCGCAAGGACCTCTTCCCCTACTCCGATATCGACATCCTCTTCGTCTTTGCCGATGAAAAAATTGAGGCGCAATCCAAAGAGGTTGTCCGTACGATCGTCCAGGCAATCTGGGAGTTAGGCCTGCGCGCCAGCCCCAGCTACCGCACCATCAAGGAAGCCGGCCGCTTCGATCCCGGCAACCTAGAATTCACCCTCGCCACCCTCGACCGCCGCTTCCTGGCAGGACACTTCCCCCTCTACCAACAACTCCATCAGACCGTCCTGCCCGGCCTCTTCCTTAGTGAGTGGAACCCCATCACACAAAAGCTCGGCGAAATCGCCCGCGCCCGACACGCCAAATTCGGCAACACCATCTTCCACCTCGAGCCCAACCTCAAGGATTGTCCTGGAGGACTGCGCGACTACAACCTAGCCGTCTGGTTCGCCATGCTCTTCCACCTCAAAGAAACCAAGGAGTGGCCCCGTCTGCTCGGAAGTGTCTTCCAAAGCGCGCGTGGCGACGCCGAGGCCGCCTTCGACTTTCTGGCCGCCGTCCGCTGTTTTCTCCACTTCCGCCATGGGCGAGACGACAATACGCTCGACTGGCAATCCCAGGACGATGCCGCCGCTAACTCCATCGGCCTGGAAACCCGCGGCACCGCCCACCCCGCCTACTGGATGCGCACCTATTATCGCCATGCACGCGTCATCTATCGCCGCGCCGTGCTGCTCATGGAGAACGTTCCCGCACCCGTCAGCTTCTACCGCCAGTTCCGCCGACGCCGCACTCCTATCGCCGACACCGGCTTCTTCCTCGAACAGAGCCGCATCGACATCGCTCCCGGCGTGCAGTTCAGCGACACCGGCGCCATCCTGCGCATCTTTGCCCTCATGGCCACCAACGGGTACACCCTCACGCAAGCCGCCGAAGACCGCATCACCGACGCCCTCGCCGCGCTCGCCATCAACATCCCCGAAGGCCCCTATCTCTGGAACGCCCTCCGCGCTGTCCTGCTCGGGCCCCACGCCGCCCATGCTCTCCGCACTATGCATGCCCTCGGCGTTCTGGAAATGCTCATCCCCGAGTTTCATGGCATCGACGCCCTGGTTATCCGCGACAGCTATCACCGCTACACCGTCGACGAGCATACCTTCCTCGTCATCGATAACATCCATTCGCTTCGCCAGCCCGCTCACGACTACGAGCAGCGCCTCGCCCAGCTATTGCCCGAGATCGACCGCCTCGACCTCTTTCTCCTCACTCTCTTGCTCCACGACATCGGCAAAGCCCGCCGCACCGGCGACCACATCACTTCCAGCATTGAGCTGGCTGATGCCTTTCTTGCTCGCCTTGAATTTGACAACGAAGAGCGCGATGCCGTCCTCAACCTCATCCGCTTTCACATCGAAATGTCCAACGCCCTGCGCCGCGACATCTTCGACATGGAAAACGTTCGTTCCTTCGCCGAAAAGATCGGCAGCCCCCAGATGCTCAAGATGCTCACCCTCTTGACTTACGCCGACATAAAAGCCGTCAACCCCGAGGCCCTTACTCCATGGAAGGCCGAAAACCTCTGGCAGCTCTATATCTCCACCGCCAACTCCATGGACCGCTCCGTTGACGAAGTCCGCTACCACGCCGGTCTCGATCCCACCCTGCTCAACCGCATCCACTCCATGGTCCCCGCCGCTCAGCTCGAAGAACTCCAGCAATTCCTCGAAGGCCTGCCGCGGCGCTATCTGCAAACCCGCCTGCCCGAGCAGATTCGCGACCACTTCCTGTTAGCCGTCCAGCTCCGCGACGATCCCGTGCAGCTCGACCTCCGCCCTCACCGTCAGCTCTTCGACCTCACCGTCATCACCCGCGACCGCGCCCGCCTCTTTGCCGACGTTGCCGGAGCACTCGCCGCATGGGGTATGAACATTGTCAAGGCCGGAGCATTCTCCAACGACGCCGGCGTCATCGTCGACAGCTTCCAGTTCACTGACAGCTTCCGCACCATCGAGCTGAATCCCAGCGAGCGCGACCGCTTCCTTGCCTATCTCCACGACGTCGTCGCGCTCAAAATTCCCGTCGAGCCTATGCTCGAAGCCCGCCGCCACCTCAACTACCCCGCCAACCTCAAAGTCGTAGTCCCCACCCGCCTCGAGTTCGACTCCGAATCCTCCACCCACTCCACCATCCTGCAAGTCGTCGCACAAGACCTGCCCGGCCTCCTCCGCCAGATCGCCCTAACCCTCAGCACTCATCAATGCGATATCAAGGTGGCTCTCATCGACACTGAAGGCGAAACCGCCATCGACGTCTTCTATCTAACCAGCCAAACCGCCAAACTAACTCCACAAGCCCAACAAACCCTCGCCGCCGACCTCACCTCCGCCATCGCTTCCTTGCGCAACCCCACGGCTATATAGACAAATTTGCACGGTATGGAGTAAGATGCCTTACAAATTGCGAGAACAGATGAGGCGCGCCATGAAAGTCAGGCTTTCTTCTCAGCTGTCTGCTTTAGCTGCTCTATTGTTGTTCTCTATCCCCGGACTTGCGCAGCAATCGATCCAGCTATTGCACAACCATGTTCGCCCAGCAGTCTCCAGAGGGCGAGTAGCGCTGGTGGGTCCACTGCCGCCTGAGCAGCGCATGAATCTTTCCATCGTGCTGCCGCTGCGCAACCAAAGCCAACTGACCAGCCTGTTGAACCAGCTTTATGACCCCTCCAGCCCCGATTACCGCCATTTCCTCAGCGTTGATCAGTTCACCGAACGGTTCGGACCCACAGAAGAGGATTACCAAGCCGTAGTCGATTTCGCCCAGGCCAACGGCTTTACCGTGACCGGCACGCCCGCGAATCGCATGATCGTACCCATCAGTGGTCCAGTCGAGAAAATTGAAAAAGCTTTCAACGTGCGCATGAATAACTATCGGCATCCCACCGAGAACCGTACATTTTATTCGCCTGATCGCGAACCTTCTCTCAATTTGAGCGTGTCGGTGGCGCATATATCCGGACTGAACAACTTCTCCATACCGCGGCCTATGGTGACGAAACCGTCAGCAGGACAAGGAATTGTCAACTCCTATGTTATGGGCTCTGGACCAGGTGGTTCATACCTTGCCAGTGACATGCGCGCAGCCTACTACGGCGGCACGGCCCTCACCGGCAGCGGCCAGACAGTCGGGCTCGTGGAGTTTGACGGCTACTACATCAGCGATGTTGTGTTGAGCTTTGACGGAAAGGCTACCTCGAGCACCAGCGGAAGCAATTACATTTTGACTTACACGCCAACCGCCGGCGGAACGACATACAACATTCCTGTCAACAACGTGCTATTGGACGGCGCAACAGGGGCTCCAACCTCTGGCAACGATGCTGAAGAGACGCTGGATATTGTGCAGGCCATCGGCATGGCTCCCGGCCTAAGCCAGGTTCGCGTCTACATTGGGAACAACGATGTAGACGTATTGAACGCCATGGCCACGGAGAATATTGCCAAGCAACTGAGTATCTCGTGGTTATGGAGCCCGGATGATCCTTCGACAGACGATTTTATCTTCCAGGAGCTTGCCGCGCAGGGCCAGAGTGTCTTCGTCGCCTCGGGAGACTATGGAGCATTCAGTCTGTTTTACGCATACTTCTATCCGGCGGAAGATGCTTGGGTTACGGCTGTCGGAGGGACCGACCTGATCACGTATGGCGCTGGCGGACCCTGGTCATCAGAGACGGCGTGGGATCAGAGTGGAGGAGGCATCAGTCCCGATGACATTCCGATTCCGAGCTGGCAGGCGGGGGTGGTCAACGCGTCTAACGGAGGCTCCACTACGCTGCGCAATGTGCCGGACGTGGCCGCGGAAGCTAATTTCGACAACTACGACTGCAATATGGGTGTGTGCGAAGGTACTTACGCCGGCACCAGCTTTGCAACACCGCGCTGGGCGGGCTTTATGGCGCTGGTCAATCAGCAGGCTGCAACCCGTGGAGAGAATCCTATGGGTTTCCTCAACCCGCTGCTCTACTCAATTGGGGAAAGCGCTGCCTACGCGACCACCTTCCACGACATCACGGTGGGAAACAACGATGTTTACGGCGAACCGTACTATTATGCAGTCGCAGGTTATGATCTGGTAACGGGATGGGGCAGCCCAACGGGCGGTGCCCTGATCAATACTCTCGCTCCTTCGATACAAACTGGATTTCAACTCTCATCTTCTCCGAGCAGTCTTACTATTCAACCCGGTACTTTCGCTACTACGACCATCACCGTGAATGCCATCGGTAACTTCACGGGAGATGTGACTTTGAGTCTGCCTGCTCTGCCGACGGGCGTGACAGCGTCCTTCAGTTCAGACACGGTCAGCACCTCGAGTGTTCTGACCGTAACGGTAGACGCCAACACGCCGCGAGGCAGCCTACTGCTCGCGGTAACGGGAAACGCAAATGGGCAGACTAGCTCCACTTATATTGCCGTCGAAGTGGATGCGCCCGGATTTATGATCTCCCCTGTCTATCCGTTAGTCTGGATTACGCCGGGTTACGCGAGCTCAACGATTCTCAAAATCACGGACTTTGCGGGATTCACTGGCTCGCCCAACCTGGCCATTACATCGCCTCTGCCCAGCGGCGTCACCGCGGTCTTGAATCCGAATGTATTGTCCACCAGCAGTAACCTCACTTTTATCGGAGATAATTCGGCGCCGCCTTCGATGAACACGATTATCGCTTCCGCCACCTCGGGAACCGCGAGCGCCACGCACTCCGTGTACCTTGCTGTGCTTTCGCCTACCTTTGAGATCGATGTCAGCCCGATGGAGATGTACCTCGCACAAGGGGGACAGGTCACGATGACCGTCTCGGCATACCCCGTGGGCAACTACTCGGGAGGCAATATCAATTTGGGTACAGACATGCTTCCTTATGGCGTGACTGCAACCTTCAACCCAACTTCGATTGCCATTGGGCAAACCAGCACCCTTACTCTGACAGCGAGCGCGACTGCAACTCTCCAAACTTTTTATCTCTACGTGGAAGGAAACTCGAGCATCCAAGAAGCTACGTTTGCCTACCCTATGACCATTACAGCGACGCCAAAGCCTTGGTTTAAAATCGCTCCGGAATTCACATACTTCGTGCTGCCACAGGGGGGGTCGTTTATAGACAATTTCACGGTGACAGACGAATATGGCTTTACCGGGACGGCGTTGCTCGAGCCTGCCTATCCCACAGGGGTAAATCTCAGCATCCAACAGACCGATCCGGTAACTGGCAGCGGGAAGGTTACCTACACAGCCAGCAATACCGCCATGCCCTCTCTATGGAATGCCAGCGGATACGCGTATGTCGGAACGCAGCCCCTTGGATCGCCACAAGCGCCGATCTTTACCTGGATACTGGTAACACCAACTATTCCCTTCACGCTTGGCGCTCCTTACGGTCCTCTCACGCTTAAGCAGGGAGGATCCACGTCTGCATCTATCTCCATCACTCCTCAGAACGGTTTCTCAGGCAGCGTGGACCTGAGCGCCACAGGTTTGCCCAGTGGGATAACAGCGAGCTTCGACTCGAACCCTACGGCCGGAAACTGCACGCTCACCGTGGATGCGGATGCATCCGTTTCACCCGGCTCGTACTATGTGAACATTTCCGCTACTGCTGGAGGGCAGACACTCATCAGAACAATTATCATCCAGGTGAACAGTATCCTCGTATCCACCACCACTACCCTCTCCATCAACCCCAGCAGCGGTTCTCTGACCGCAGGCTCGTCCTACATCCTGACGGCCACAGTCACTCCGGCGAGCGGTTCCACCACGCCAACTGGCAACGTGGTTTTCACCATCGGTTCCGCGACGCAGACTGTCGCATTGAACTCCTCCGGCGTTGCCACTTATAGCGGCACGGCTCCGGCGGTGGCAGGCGGCCTCACTCTATCTGCCGCTTATCAGGGATCGCCGGCATTTTCGGCCAGCACATCGAACACCTTGAATGAAACTGTCTCGGCCATTTCCACAACCACTGCCCTCTCCATCAATCCCAGCAGCGGTTCTCTGACCGAAGGTGCGTCCTACATCCTGACGGCCACAGTCACTCCGGCGAGCGGTTCCACTACGCCAACTGGCAACGTGGTTTTCACCATCGGTTCCGCAACGCATACTGTCACATTGAGCTTCTACGGCGTTGCCACTTACAACGGCACGGCTCCGGCTACGGCGGGCGGCCTCACTCTTTCAGCCGCTTATCAGGGATCGCCGGAATTTTCGGCCAGCACATCGAACACCTTGAATAAAACTGTCTTGGCCATTTCCACAACCACAGCCCTATCGATTAACCCCAGCGGCGGTTCTCTGACCGCAGGCTCGTCCTACACTCTGACAGCTACAGTCTCGCCTTCGAGCGGCTCTACCCCGCCAACCGGAAACGTCGTATTTACCATCGGTTCCGCAATACAGAATGTCGCCTTGAACTCCTCTGGCGTTGCCACTTACAACGGCACGGCTCCGGCTACGGCGGGCAGCCTCACTCTTTCAGCCGCTTATCAGGGATCGCTGGAGTTTTCGACAAGTACATCGAACATCCTGAACGAGACAATTACGATCCCGGCCACACCCGGCTTTACTGTTAGCGGCTCAGCGGTGACTATCTCAGTCCCTGGCGCGACCACAGCAAACACATCGTCGATTACTGTGACTCCCAGCGGCGGCTTCACTGGTAGCGTCGCGATGACCGCCGCTATCTACTTCAGCCCGGCTGGAGCCGCAGACCTGCCCACGTTGAGTTTTGGCGCAACCACCCCGGTGAGCATCACCGGCACGACTGCCGGAACAGCCGTGCTCACCATCTACACCACAGCGCCAACGACAGCCACCCTGGCTTATCCCGCGCGCCACACAGTGCCCTGGTACGCAGCCGGCGGCGCCACTCTGGCCTGCATCCTGCTCTTCGGCATTCCGGCGCGGCGCCATACTTGGCGCACCATGCTTGGATTGTTGGCCCTCCTCATGGCTCTCTCTGGTGGCGTCTTCGCCTGTGGCGGAGGCGGAGGAGGAGGAGGAGGAGGTGGTGGTGGCGGCGGCAATGCAGGCACCACGGCCGGAAACTACACCATTGTCGTAACCGGCACTTCCGGCTCGAATACAGCCATGAATACGATTGCCCTTACGGTGCAGTAGCTCACACCCAAGTTAAACAGTCACCCCGGCGGCTCGGGGTCCCCAGAGAGTGATCTTTGCTCGTTGGGGTGAAGGGATAGGTCTTTGTCGCCGGGGTGATTTAGGGTGGGATACCATGAATCGTTATCATCCTTGCTTTGTATCAGGGCACGACTTCAGTCATACCGAAAAGGTCGGAGGGGGGCGGGAGTTTTAACTCCCGCATAATGTCCATGACAAGTTTTTAGAAATCAACCAGCGCGGCGAAGTCGCGCTCAACTCTGGCGACCCACAATACTGTCATCTTGAACGCAACACCCCGTGCGTCTTAGAAAGATGAAGCTAGTTCTCGCCAAGTGAACTGAGTATGACTGTTAGTTATTCTCAGGACCATAAAATGCTGTTCGCGTAAAATGTTCATATGCCATCTGCAGGCACCGCTACGAATCAGCCTAAATGGAAATGGCTCGCCAACATAGGAACGCGTGGGAGCGCGCGCCTTCACGAGCGAGAAGAGCAGGTCTTTCTTCTTCTCTCTCTGCTGATTGGAGCGCTTACCGGTCTGGCAGTGGTGGCGTTTATCGTGCTCACGGAGCGTTTGGGAATGCGCCTTTATCCCGTAGGCAGCGCCGCGTGGAGGCGTGTTCTGGTGCCGGTGGCAGGCTCGCTGGCCATGGGTTTCCTGCTTTACCGTTATTTTCCCAACGCTCGCGGCAGCGGTGTGCCGCAGACCAAGGCCGCCCTCTTCGCGCGGGATGGATTCATCTCGTTGCGCACCGTCCTGGGCAAATTTTTCTGCACTGCGACTACGCTGGCCAGCGGGATTCCGCTGGGCCGCGAGGGTCCGTCGGTACAGGTGGGCGCGGGAATCGGCTCCGTTCTCGGCCGCGCGCTCGGATTGAGTCCGGAAAAAGTGAAAGCGCTGATTCCCGTGGGAGCGGCGGCGGCCATTGCCGCGGCCTTCAATACGCCGATGGCCGCGGTGGTGTTCGCTCTTGAAGAAGTGATGGGCGATATGAACGCGCCGATTCTGGGATCGGTGGTGCTCGCCTCCGCCACGTCCTGGGCGATGTTGCGGCTGCTGCTGGGCAACAACCCGCTCTTTCAGGTGCCGCAATACATCTTGGTTCACCCGCTGGAACTGGGCATTTACGCCTTGCTGGGCATTGCCGGCGGCTTTTTATCCGTAGCCTTCACCAAGTCGCTATTGGGAATGCGCGGCTTCTTTTTGCGGTTGCCCAGGAGGACGCAATGGTGGCATCCAGTGGTGGGCGGCGTGACGGTGGGCCTGATGGGTTGGTTCGTGCCTCAGGTTCTGGGCGTGGGCTACACCTACGTCGGCAGCGCTCTGAATGGATCGATGGCGCTCAATTTGATGTTGCTGCTGGTGGCGCTCAAGCTGGTTGGCGTCACGGTCAGTTATGCTTCCGGCAACGCGGGTGGAATCTTCGGCCCCAGCTTGTTTCTCGGCGCCATGCTGGGAGGCGCCATCGGCACAGTAGCTCACAACTTGTTGCCCGGATACACGGCAACGCCGGGAGCGTATGCCCTTGTAGGAATGGGTGCGCTTTTTGCGGGCATCGTGCGCGCTCCCATGACCTCGGTGCTGATGATCTTTGAAATGACGCGGGATTACGCCGTCATTGTGCCTTTGATGATCGCCAACCTGACCAGCCTCTTCATCTCGCGGCACTTTCAGAAGCAGCCCATCTACGAAGCGCTGGCGCATCAGGATGGGATTCATTTGCCCACTCCCGGCACGCTCCACCAGAAAAGTCGTCGCACGGTGGCTCAGGTGATGCAACGCTCTCCGCAAATTCTATCCGCGCAGATGCGCGTCCAGGATGCATTGGAAGAGACTCGCTCCAGTCCATTCCGCATCTGGCCTGTGATGGATAAAGAGTATTTTCTCGGAATGTTGAGTCGAGAGACTCTAGAAATTGCTCTGGTCGATGGGAGAAATGAACAGCCTCTGAAAAACATCGTGGATACGCAGCATGTGCAACACGTCCACATGGATCATGCCTTGCATCTGGCGCTGGAGCGGATGAGCACATATCATCTTGATGTTTTGCCGGTCATCCACAGGGCCGACATTCACAATCTCCTCGGCGTGGTGACGCTCCGGGATGTGCTGAATGCGTATGGCATCGACCGCATCGGCTCACGGTAGTTGATTCTCAACTGCTGACAATAGACCATAGTACTTATCGAGACCGCCGGGACTGGATATCCCAGTTCTCGTTTTCGAGAACTGGGATATCCAACTGTCTGCTCTTACCCTTCGATCTTTTCCTCCCTGATCTTCTCCCGAAGCGCCTCAACTAACTTGCGAATCCGCTGTTTTGCTACATCGCTGCCTTGCGTACCCTGTTCCATGGTCTTGCTGACCGCCGCCATCGCCAGCATCTTTCATTCCATAACTTTTCTCCTCTCCCAACTCTCACCTGCTCACCCACTGACACGCTGACCACTGACCATTGATAACTGACAACTGCATAGACAGGAATTTCCCCTGAAAATTACGCCTCAATTCCCTATCTGTCCTCTTTGCTTTTAGTCTCCGCCTTAACTACTGAATGATCTGCAACCATTTCGCGGATTATGGTGAGCTGGGCCTCTCCGGTGTTCGAATAACTAGCAAGCTTGAGCTCATCACTTTCCCCAAAACCGGTAACCTATAGCTTCATATAGGACAAAAACCGGTAAGCTGTAGCTCACCGGTTTCTGACCACTGTCCACTGTTTACTGACCACTCTCACTTCAGGTAGGCGCGCACCAGGTCGATCAGGTCCTCGGCCAGCTCGGGGGCGATCTGCTCCTTGGCGCCGTCGGCCAGGTGGAAACGGATGTGCGTCTCCAGAACCTCTCCCATCAAGCTGTTGACGCCGCCGCGCACCGCCGCCAGCAGCATCAGTTGCCCGCCGCAGTCCTCATCGGCCGTCAGCGAACGCTCCACGGCGTCCAGTTGGCCGCGCAGTTTCTTCAATCGTTGCAACAACTTGACCTTTTCACGATCATGAGTGGACATCAACGAACACCTCCTCTTGACAATACCTACCCCCGGTATGGTATCTAGGATGTGGGGGTACGGTTGCTTCTCCATTTTATCCCTATCTTCATCGACTCGCGATACGATTGGAGTGCCTGATCATGTTCCCCGCACGCCGCCGCACCAGCCCGACGCTCTGCCGAACCAGATACTGCTGGCTGACCGCGCTGGCGCTGATCGCCGCAACCGGTTCTGCCCAAACGACTTCTCCGCCTCCACCTGAGCCCGTTGTCACCATGGCTCCGCACCACGGCAACGAACGATACTGGATCTCCGGACAGGCCAACATCATTTTCCAGGGTGATCTGCCCTTCCATTCCCCCTACGACGGCAAGAATAGTTTCCTAAGCGGCGCGGAGTACAAGACCTCCCTTCTGGGCACCGTCTACACCGCCGTAAGGCCAACGCGCTCAATCCGATACAACACCGACCTGATCTTCGATATGGAGAGCGCCGGGGGGCGCGGATTGAGCCAGGCGCTCGGCCTCGCCGGCTTCACCAATCTGGACGTGGTGCGCAATCCCACGCTGAGCACCGCGCCCTATATGGCACGTTATCAGATCCATCAGGTCATCGGCATGAGCGATGAAACCACCGCCCAGGAGCCCGGCTTCTTCGCCCTGGCCCCCAGCATACCCGTTCGCCGCATCGAGTTCCGCATCGGCAAGATGACCCTCCCTGATTTTTTCGATGTCAATAACCCCGGCTCTGACAGTCACTTGCAGTTCATGAACTGGACGGTGGACAACAACGGCGCCTGGGATTACGCCGCCAACACCCGCGGCTACACGGTGGGCGGCATGGGCGAGTACGACGACCGGATTTGGAGTATTCGTTACGGCCTCTTTGCCATGCCCACCGTGGCCAACGGCATGGACCTGGACTGGGACTGGCGCCGTTCCCATGGGCACAACGGCGAGTTTGAACTGCGACGTGGCTGGGTTGCGAAGCGCAAAGGCGCCGAGCGCGTACTTTTCTTCGCCAACCGCGCCCACATGGGCACCTATCGCGAGGCGGTCGATGCCTTTCTCGCTGGAACCGATGCGAAACCTAACATCCTTCTTCATGAACACTTTAGCGCGCTAAAATATGGTTTCGGTTACAACACCGAGCAAGAGCTGACGGAGAATCTGCGCGTCTTTGGCCGTTTCGGCTGGAACGAAGGCCAGCACGAGTCTTACGTCTATACCGAGGTGGACCAGACGGTGGAGGCGGGCGGCGATTTCGCCGGAGTGCGCTGGCATCGTCCTGCGGACAAGATCGGCCTGGCTGCGGTTACGAACGCCATCAAGCGCGACCATCAGAATTATTTACGGCTGGGCGGCTTAGGTTTTCTTCTGGGCGATGGCAACCTCAACTACGGCCGCGAAAACATCGTCGAGAGCTACTACAACTGGCACGCCTGGCGGGGATTGTTCTATGCAGTTGATGTGCAACACATCAATAACCCCGGTTACAACCGCGATCGCGGCCCGGTCTGGGTAGGTTCCGTGCGCGCGCACGTGGATTTCTGATGTAAGAGTCAGGAATGAACAGCCGAATTGTCGTTTACTTCACCGTCCCGGCAGGCTGAGCTGGCGTCTTTTTGTCGGGGGGCAGGGTGACGATCACTTCATTGGGCTTGGCGTAGTGCAGCGTGCCCCGCGCCACGATACCAATAGCGTCCGGGTTGGACTTGAGCCGCTCGATCTGGTCGCGCAGGCGGGCATTCTCCTGCTTGAGATCGTCGTTCTCTTTGAGCAACTGCCGTTCCTCGGCGCGCTTCTGCTGCCATGCCGACAACCCGTTTTTTTCGTAAACCACCTGCCATCCCAACCAGAGCGTCAGCCCCACGGCTAAAACGGAGGCCGCCGGAGGCCACACACGCCTTGCAAAAGCCTGCACACGCCTTGGCAAGGAAAGAACGGTCCCATCCTCTGCACTATTCTTCACGGCTTGCGGCCTATCGCTCGGCATAGAATCCATTCCTTTTATTGGAGTACAAATTTTTTGGCCGCCACACTCAGCGTCTCTACGTCGTGTTCGTTGCGTGCTTCGGTGTAGAGCCGCACTACCGGTTCTGTTCCTGAAAGGCGGTAGCATACCCAGGAGCCGTCCTCGAGAATCAGCTTCAGCCCGTCGGTTCTGACCACTTTCACAACCTTGCGCCCGCTCAGCTCCGCCGGATCAGCCTTCAACTTCTCAGTGAACGCGGCCATGCCCGCCGGGGTCAAGTGAAAGTTCTCCCGAATCGGATAGAAGGAACCAACCTTGGCAAATAGTTCTTTCAGTTGCACGCGCAGGCTATGACCGCGCGCGGCCACCATCTCGGCCACCAGCAAGCCGGCCAACACACCGTCTTTCTCCGGCACATGGCCGCGAATGGTCAGCCCCGCCGATTCCTCTCCGCCGATGGCGATTTTGTCGCCATTGATCAGCTCGCCAATGTACTTGAAGCCCACCGGCGTCTCGTAGAGCGGAACCTTGTGGTAATCGGCCAGAGCATTGATGAGGTTGGTCGTCGCCACGCTTTTTGCCACGCCGTTGCGCCAGCCGCGCGTCTGCACCAGGTAATCGAAGAGCAGCGCAAGGATGTAGTTGGGCTGAATGAAGCTTCCATCCTCATCCAGAATTCCGAAGCGGTCCGCATCTCCATCCGTCGCCAGGCCGAGGTGGGCGCCCGTCTCCTTCATCTTCGTCTTGGCGTCGCCCAGTAGTGGCTCGTCCGGAGCCGGCGCATGGCCGCCGAACAACACATCACGATAATCGTGGACCGTCTCCACGCTCACTCCGGCCTGGCGGAGAATATCGGAGGTGTAGCCGCGCCCCGCGCCCCAGAGCGGGTCGTAGACTACCTTGATCCGCGATTTCGCAATGGCCTTCAAATCCACCAGTTCGGCCAGACGCTTCAGGAACGCGGGCTTCACGTCGGCAGTCTCAAAGCCCCCTTGGGGCGGATCTGCCGTAGGGACTACCGCACTGCTCGCTTGCAACCGGGCAATTGCCGCCTCAATCTCTTTGGTCACCTCCGGCAACGCCGGAGCGCCGTCGGGGGTCGAATATTTAATGCCGTTATACTCCGGAGGATTGTGCGAGGCGGTAAAGTTGATGGCCCCTGAGGTTTTCATCTCGCGCACGGCATAAGCAATCGCCGGCGTGGGCGCGGCCTCGGGAATCACGATCGGCGTAACGCCCGCTCCAGCCAGCACCCGCGCCGCCACATTCACAAAGCTCTCTCCCAGAAATCTCGGATCGCGGCCCACCAATACTCGATTCGGTTTTGGCTGCGTTTTTACGAATGTGGCAATCCCCGCCACCGCCAGCCGGATATTGGCCACGGTAAACTCATCAGCCACAATCGCCCGCCAGCCCGAAGTGCCAAACCTGATCGCTGTCGTCATTTTTCATCTCCCGCGCCGGAATCAACCGGCCTCAACTTCATACTGCCCTACTCGGGCGAGTGGGGCAAGCCGAAGTTGCTCCGAAACACAAATGCCGGCTTTCTATTGGGTGGAAAAGAGGCTATCATAAAACAGGAGACCTCTCATGGCCACCCAAACCTATGAATGCGCGCTGCAGATGGCTGAGTCGCTGAGCCTTGAAGAGCGACTTCGCCTGATCGAAGAACTTCAGTCCCGTACCAACGAGAGCGCCGCTTCCGAGCCACAGCACAGCATCATGGAGTTGCGCGGTCTCGGCAAGGAGATCTGGGAAGGGATAGACGCCCAGGAATACGTAAATAGCGAACGCGCCTCATGGAATGGATAAAAAAACTGCACGGAACGATTGTCGGACTGGACACAGCGCCGCTGATCTACTTCGTTGAATTGCATCCGGTCTACCTTCCTTTTGTCGATCCCTTCTTTGAAGCCGTGGAGCGTGGCGAGATTCAGGTCATCACCTCGACCCTCACCCTGACGGAAGCTCTTGTTCACCCTTACAGGCATGGCAATCGAAGTTTGGTCCAGCAGTATTCCCGCATTCTGCTGAATTCTCGCAATCTGAAGACTCTCCCCGTTTCATCGGAGATCGCCACCGAAGCCGCTCGGATTCGCGCCACACATGGATTGAAGACCCCGGATTCCATTCAACTTGCCACAGCACGAGTTGGCCAGACAACTGCCTTTCTAACCAATGATGATAGATTTGACGTGATTCCCGGCCTCAATCTGATTCTGCTGGACCGTCTTTTGGCGGTTCCTTAGACCTGGAGTCGTACAACCGGCTCACAGCCCTTCATTTACTGACCATGGAAACCCATATGCCCTCACCCACACCGCCAGTCCGCCCAATATGTCTCGTCCTGACCACCGTCGCCAACCCTGACGAGGCCGCCCGCCTGGGCCGCGCGTTGGTCGAGGAGCGGCTTGCCGCCTGCGCCACCCTGCTTCCGGGCGTCCAGTCCATCTACCGCTGGCAGGGCGAGGTCGAGTCCGCAACCGAGACGCTGCTGCTCATCAAGACCGGCCCCGAGCAGCTTGACCGCCTGCAAGCCCGGCTGCACGAGTTGCACAGCTATCAGACTCCTGAGTTTCTGGTTCTGGGCATCGATGCCGCCAGCCAGCCTTACCTCGACTGGCTGCAAGAGAGCTTGCGCCCTATCTAGCCGTTCAAGGAATCCTATGAACCGTCTCCAGACCTATCTCGCTGCCACGTTTTGCATTACCTGGAGCTGCTGGTGGGCCTTGGTGCTGCCGACGTATACCGGAATAATGGCCTATGGCCATCCGCTCTTCATGGTGATTTACGTGATCGGCGGACTGGGGCCGACCATTGCCGCCTACATAGCTGTGCGTGCCACGCGCGCGCAATCGCCTCTCAGCGAGTTCAACGCCCGGCTCTTTCGCTGGCGTGTGCCCTGGTGGTGGTATCTTCTCGTCCTGGCCCTCCCCGTGGCTCTTGCGTTGGCCTCGTTAGCTCTTGCCTCTCTGGTTGATCCCCACACCCGGTTCTCAAGCGGATTGCCGGTTCACCCTTGGTATATGTATTTTGCCTTGTTCCCCGCCATGATCCTTGGCGGCGGATTGGAGGAACTCGGTTGGCGCGGGGTCGCCCAGCCGGAGATGGAGCGCCGCATAGCTCGCCCTGCGGCGGCGGTGGTGGTCGGCTTGATCTGGGCCGTCTGGCATCTTCCATTGTTCTTCCTGCCCGGCGTTGGTCAATACGGAACCAACTTCTTTACGTTTCTGATTGGAGTTGTGGGAAACGCCCTGATCCTGGCTTGGATCTATGGCCGAACCCGGAGCATCCTGCTCTGCATCTTTTTCCATGCGGGCTTCAACGCTACCGCAGCCCTTGGACTGGGGATTCCGGGAGGCAAGGGCTGGCTATCGGCGCTCAATGTGTGCTTCGGAGTATTGGTCGGTGCACTACTGCTGGCCATTGATTCGGTCAAATCAGACAACGCAGCCCGAGTCAATCCTTGAGGCCAAGGGTGCGCCCGTCTGGTATTCTGAGCCAGGTTTGTTTCCATGCGCTGGTTACTGTTGGTACTCCTCGTCTCGCTAGCGGCACTGCTGATTGCAGCAGCCGGGGTGGCGCATTACATCTGGGCCCAGCGCAGACGAAGCCGCCACAAGCCTTCAGCTGGTGCTGGTGCGGCTCCCGATTCGGCTGAGGAAACCGACATAGAAACTGAGCTTTAGGGCCATTGGCCAATCCTCAGGCCGTGCTACGTTGAAAGGACGTTCATCCCCCCATGAGTAATCCCATCAACAAGCAGAACGCCAACCCGGCGGAGACGATCGAAATCTCCATCGCCCACAGCCCAGACTCCGATGATGCCTTCATGTTCTATGGCCTAGCCACCAACAAGGTCCGCGTCCCCGGCTACCGCTTCTCCCACACTTTGTGCGACATCGAAACCCTCAACCGCCGAGCCCTGGACGAAGCCTTCTTCGACGTGACTGCCATCAGCTTTCACGCTTACCCCTACCTGCAGAAGAACTACACGCTGATGGGCTGCGGCGGCAGTGTGGGCGAAGACTACGGCCCCATGGTCGTCTCCAGCCGGCCCATGGAGTCCGTGGATCTGGGCAGCATCAAGATCGCAGTTCCCGGAACCCTGACCACCGCCTATCTGGCGCTCAAAATCTTCAATCCCGCCATCAAGACGGAGACCGTGCCCTTCGACCAGATCATTCCGGCGATTCAGGCCGGAACTTACGACGCCGGGCTCATCATCCACGAAGGCCAGCTCACCTACTCCGCCAGCGGGTTAAACAAGATTCTTGACCTGGGCGTGTGGTGGCGCGAAACCACCGGCCTGATGCTGCCGCTGGGCGGCAACGCCATTCGCCGCTCGCTGGGCGCCGAATCTCACAAGATCATCTCCAAAGCCCTTCGCGATAGCATCCAGCACGCCCTGGACCATCGCGAGGAGGCGCTGGAATATGCCATGCAGTTTGCCCGCGACCTGGATGCCAGCCTGGCCAGCCGCTTCGTCAGCATGTACGTGAATCAGCGCACCTTGGACTACGGCGCAGACGGCCGCGAGGCCATTCGCACGCTACTCAAGATGGGCCACAAGCGCGGCATCATTCCCATCGCGCCCAAGGTAGACTTCGTCGATTGAATCCTGATTTCTGAGCGCATACACTGTTTCCATGCAGATGCACCCACGCCGCGCTCTCGTCCTCAGTCACGTTGCCTTCGAAGACCTCGGCTCCCTCGAAGCGCCGCTTCGGGAGCGGGGATTTGAGATTGAAAACGTTTTAGCAGCCACGGCACGCTTCCCATTGCAGCAGGCCGCGTCCTGCGATCTTCTCATCGTCCTCGGCGGCCCGATCGGAGTTTACGACGATCAGGATTATCCTTTTCTAATCGATGAGATCGCCTGCATCCGCCTGCGATTGGCCGCACGTAAGCCGATTCTTGGAATTTGCCTTGGCGCGCAACTGATGGCCGCGGCCCTCGGAGCGCGCGTTTATCCCGGCCTCAAAGGCGCGGAGATCGGCTGGTCGCCCTTGCAAGCAGCTCCAAAATCAGAGATACCCGCATGGTTCGCCCCGTTGCTGGAGCCGGGAATCTCAGTTTTTCACTGGCATGGAGACACCTTCGACCTTCCCTCAGGTGCGCTGCATCTCGCCCAGACGGAACTCTACAACCATCAGGCCTTCGCCATCGACGGCTACGCGCTGGGATTGCAATTCCATCCTGAGGTCTCCGCCGCTGGTCTGGAGAGCTGGTACGTGGGCCACGCCTGTGAATTGCGCCATGCGGGCATTCCTGCGGCCAGTTTGCGCGCATCGGCCCACAAACACGCTGCCGCGCTGGAAAAGGCCGCAGCGCGCTTCTGGAGGCTTTGGCTCGATTCCATCCTGTAATGCATGTATTTCCACAGCCAGTGACCTTCGGTACTCGGCGTTCCCGCCCTAAAGTCATTGCAGAAAGGCAAGAATCTATCTCTGCTCTCTAAATTATTTCTAAGTATCGCCGATGCATGCACTATTGAGGTTGTCAGCATGCTCGCCAACTCCACACCTGTATACCTTCTCGCTTCGCCCGATCCTGTTTTGCTCGCTGAGCTTGAACCGCTGCTTGCCGCCGATGGAGCACGCGTGGAAATTTACCTCACTGCTGAGACAGCTCTTCCCGCTCTGACCGCTGCCCACGCGCCCGCCCTGGCCCTGATCGATGTAAACTTGACCGGCGTCAACTCACCAGGCATGAGTATGGGGCAGTTGATTGCCTCGGCGCGTGCTGAGGCTACTGGCCGACGTTTCCCCATTGTCCTGATTTCGGACACTGTCACGCAGGAATGGATTGACCGTGCGGCCGAGGGTGTCATCGATGACCTGGTGCCGCGCTCTGCCGATCCTTCCTTTCTGCAACTCCGGCTGCAAGCGGTGTTGCGCGAACATCGCCGCTCTCGCGAACTGGAAATGCTTCGCGAAGCCGCTTCTCTCAACGCCCAGATGGACCACCTGACCGGCGTTTACAACCGCGAGACCATGCTCTCCATGATGTTTCGAGAGACCGACCGCGTGCAGCGCATGAACAGCTCGCTTTGCATGATCCTCTTCGATATCGACGACTTCGGCCATTGGAACTCGCGGCTGGGATCGGAAACCTGCGACGATTTACTCTGCCAGGTGGTGGCCCGCACTGCGCGCCTGCTGCGCAGCTACGACCTGCTGGGCCGCGCCGGCAAAGACGAGTTTGTAATCGCTCTACCCGGCTGCTCCAGCGTCAACGCGGTCATGATGGCCGAACGCCTGCGCATGGATGTTTTCTCGGTGCCCTTCCACATCAACGGCGAAGCCGTCCGCCTCTCCGCATGTTTTGGCATTGCCGCCAGCATGGGCCGCTCTCCGGTGGTGGTCCTGCGCGAGGCCGAACAGGCGCTGCTGGTGGCTAAGGCCAGCGGTCCCGAATCTATCCAGTGCGCCGGCGACTTTCCTGAACCCAATGCCGCCCCGGTCGCCTTCCTCTCCTCCACCTCCGAGGACGAATTGCTGGCCTGGTAGGGCCGCAGCAGAAGTCAGCGTTCTACGCCTTAACGTTTGTTGTGGTGGATCATCTTCCCAATTGCCGGCTATGCCGACGTCAATGGCTGACAGGTTGCCTTCATTATGATTTACTGATGTTGGAGAAATCATATGGACAACCTCGCAGTTAAGAATCCAGGCCGCCGCAACTTCCTGCGCACAGTACCCGTCGCCGCCGCCGCAGGCCTCACTCTCGCCGATGCGTCGCTGTTTGCCTCTTATGCGGCCGGGCAGAATGCAGCGACGGCCGCCCCGTCTGGCTTCCAACTCTTCACAGCGGAGCGCATTCAGGATGACATGAAGGCTTTAGAAGCCAAGCCCGGCGCCGACAATCTCTTCGGCTCAAAAGAGTTCACGGTTGTTCTGACCACCGAGACGGCCAAGAGCGCCAAGGAGTTCGAGTGGCACGAGAACCGCGACCATGTGCTGCTGATCCTCGACGGAATCACACTCTATGAGGTTGGCGGGACTCCAAAGAATGGACGCAACATCAGGCCGGGAGAATGGCTTGCGCCCGAGGCGGAGGGAGCCACCTCCCTTGTACTCAAGAAGGGCGATGTGCTGGTGATTCCGCGCGGAACTCTGCATAAGCGGGGTACTCCGAAGAGCGTCACCTTTATTCTGATCTCGCCGATGGGGACCGTAAACGTGTAGCGCGCGCCTCCAGCCCCAAAAATTCCTGAAAAACATCATTCGACAGCAGCCGTCCCTGCGCGGTCAGCCAAACTGTCTTGCCGTCGGAGTCGAGCAATCCTGATTCAACCAGCCGCGCGACGACGTTGAGCGCCGGTTCGACTATCGCCGCTCCAAACTCGCGCTGCACGGAGGCTACGTCCACACCTGCATTGAGCCGCAGTCCCAGAAACCATGCCTCCTCGTGCTGCTGTGCGCGTGTGAGCCAAGTTGTCTCGACCGCCTTCGAGCCCGCAAGATAAACCGCCAGGTCGTCGGTAGTGGTGGAGCGCAGGATGCGGTGGTTTTCGTCCGCTGCCAGCATGGACGAGGCGTCGAGGCCCAGGCCAAGGTAAGGCCGCCGCTGCCAATAGCGGAGATTATGGCGCGAGTGAAAACCGGAACGGCAGAAGTTGGAAATCTCGTATTGCTCCAGACCAGCCTGGCCAAGCTTCTCAATTGCCTGCGTATACATTTGCGCAATGGCGTCGTCGCTGGGGACAAGGTCTGCGTGGTAGCGCGCGCCTCCGCTGAGCACTTCGCGGCCCAGTCGCGAATCCTGATCCACTTCGAGCATGTAGATGCTGGCGTGAGGGACACCCGCATTCGCCAGCGCCTCGAGCGACTCCTCCCATGAGGCGAAGGTCTGTCCGGCGAGACCGGCGATCAGGTCGATATTAAGATTGCAAACGCGCGCGGCACGCAGCCGCTGGATATCTGAGAGCACCACCACGCGATTGTGCAGCCGGCCGCTCTCCCGAGCCTCGCGGTCGATGAACGACTGCACTCCCAGGCTGACGCGGTTGACGCCGGCCGCAACGAGCGCCTTCAGCGTCTCATCGGCAAGCTGACCCGGCGCACATTCGACGGTTATCTCTGCGTCCGGCTCCAGGTCGAACTCCAAGTGCATAGCGGCGAAGAGCCTGGTCAGCAGCTCGGGTTCGAGCAGGCTAGGCGTTCCGCCACCCAGGTAGACCGTGTCCACGCGACGCGGAAGCTCGATTCCCATGTGCTCGGCCCATGCAGGAGCCGCAGCCAAATCCTCAACCAGCCGGTCCACGTAGTGAGCCTGTTCGCCGGCCGGATACACTCCCGAAGCAAAGTTGCAGTAGGTGCACTTTGACCGGCAGAAGGGGATCGAGATGTAGAGGCCAAGCGCGTCGCCTGCGGTTGCAACCATACGAAGATTGTTTCATGGGCGCGGGCCAAGCTCCTGTTACTGTTCCTTTTTGCTGCTCATGTAAGAATTGAATACAAGGAGACACCGGTTTGAGAGCCTGGCCTGTGGTGGGCATCGCGCTGATGCAAGCTCTTTTGCTTGCTGCTCATTGGTTCATCTATTACACCTGTATCTCTTTTTGGCCAACGCTCAGCCCGACGGCTGTGCTCTTGCTGCGGACCTCGCTGTTGCTGCTGGCGTTTACTTTCATTCCCGCTGCCTTGTTTGCGTTCTTCCACGCCAACCGCCTGGTAACACTGTTCTACAGGTTTGCCTCGGTCTGGCTGGGGTTTCTCAATTACTTCTTTTGGGCGGCCTGTCTCTGCTGGCTGGTCGACCTGGCGCTGGCAGTTCTGGGATTGCACGCGAACAGGCCGTTCATTGCAGCCACGCTCTATGGTCTGGCCGTTGTGGCCAGCCTCTACGGCTTGGCGAATGCGCGCATCATTCGCATCCGGCGAATTTCTATCCAACTGCCCGGCTTGCCCGATCCCTGGCGCGGCCGCACCGCCCTGATGCTCAGCGACCTGCATCTTGGCCACATGAATGGGCGCAGCTTCAGCCGCCGCATTGTAGCGATGGCGATGCGCCTAAACCCGCATATTATCTTCCTCCCCGGCGATCTCTTCGATGGTGTCAGGGCAGACGCCGCTGCGTTGGCCAAGCCCTTCAGACAGCTTGCTCCGCCCCTGGGCAGCTACTTCTCCACCGGTAACCATGATGAATTCGGCAACGCCGCCCACTACACCGAGATCCTCAACCGCATCGGCGTCCGCACCCTTGCGAATGAAATGATCCTTGTCGATGGCCTGCAAATTGCCGGCGTCTCCTACGGCGACTCCAGTTCTCCCATCCGCCTTCGCGCCATTTTGGAGAGCATGCATCTAGTCCCCGGCAAGGCGAGCATTCTGCTCCACCACGTGCCCAACCGCCTGCCCATCGTCGAACAGGCCGGCATCAGCTTGCAGCTCTCCGGCCACACCCACAGCGGACAGCTCTTCCCCTTCACATTTTTCACGCGCCGCGCCTTCGGTCGCTTCACTTACGGTTTGCAGCGCTTTGGCTCGCTGCAGGTGTACACCTCGAGCGGCGCCGGAAGCTGGGGTCCGCCCATGCGCGTCGGCACTCGCCCGGAGGTTGTGCTGTTCACCTTCGAGTGAGTGGGATTCATGCCATGATAGAAGTGCGTATCTATTGGAGGTTCGCCTTCACCATCACTACCTTATCCAGCAAGGAATTCGATCAGAACCCAATTCGTGCCAAGAGAGCGGCCAAAGACGGCCCTGTCTTCATTACGGATCACGGTCGCCACGCCTACGTTCTGCTTACCATGGAGGAGTATCGGAAGAATGCCGGCAAACGGGAGAGCATTATCGACCTGTTGGCCATGCCTGAAATGGCGGAAATCGATCCTGATTTTGAGTTTCCACGCCTGGGCGACGAGTTTCCCCAGCCGGCTGACTTCTCATGAAGAATAGTCAGTCATGGTTTGTGGTTTCCCATGTAGGACACCTGACTATTTCAGGCAAGTGAGAAATCGACACTCACGGCTCACTTTCCGTCGTAAGCAACAATCTTCCACTGTGGATTTCGACACCGATCCAACGCCTCATCCTTCGCTATCTTGAGCGACTTACGGCCGCTGGAATAGGACCATTCTCCATTAGGCCCTATAGCAAATGCCTTGTTAGGGCCCAATTTCTGCCACTTTAAAAAGCCAGCCTTCATTTCACTTGGGTAGTTCTCTGGCAACTTGACGACCTCTCCGCTTTCCTTTGGACCTAAATCTTGCCACGGAAGCCCGTGCCTTTCCAGAAAGCCCTCAACCAAGGGACCCCATATTTCCATGCTCTCAGAAAACAAATAGTGCCCGTCATCGCCCGATTTCCCAATCGCTGGCATATCCACCTCACCGCCGGAACTAGTGAAGGCATCGTGCATCAGCGCAACATACTTTGGCGGAAACAGACTGTCGTTCTTCGCATATAGCCATAGAGTTGGCACATGCGTGGCTGCGCCCAGGTTACGGAACTCAGGCACGAGTCCGCTTTTGGCGCACGACCCGGCGAAAAATAGAGAATGCCAGCCACCGGAAAAGTTGATGACTGCCTTGAGCGCTGGAGGGGCGTGTGCGCCAAGAGCCAGGGCGGCGAATCCACCCGCTGAGTTGCCTGTCACAATCACGCTGGTCCCATCCACCTGGGGAAGATTCTTCACCACTTTATAGACAGCCATTAAGTCAGCTGCATTTTCTTCGGCCATGGTTGCATAAGCGTGTTCATCACATCCGTAGTGCGTCTTGTCCATCTTTCCACCGCTTGCCCCGTAGCCCCGCCGCACCACAATTGCCACGATCCACCCGCGCCGTGCAAACCACACCGCGCCCGGCTGCATCATTCCCGGTCCTATCTGTTGATTATTGCCTTTGTAATAGGAGGAGCCGTGTGTCATAAGTACTAGAGGATACTTGCCGGGCGTCGAAGGCCAAATCAATACTGTCTGCAATCCAGCGTCACCGGCCTCGGCCATTGGCACTTTGATCTCTGCATGTTTCAACGTCAGAAGCGGCTGCCGGATATCCGGAGACTGCCCATATAACAGCTGACAAGCTCCAATCACCGAGTAAAATACCCATTTGGTCACTCGATTTTTCATTAAATGCCATGTTACGACATCGTCCCGGTCGGGTGGCCCTAGAATTTGAGATATGGGAAACCAATGAATCCGGCATTTATATCCCCCATAGCTACTGCTGTGATGTACGCAACAGGTGATTGCTGCCGTCGAGCGGTAGCATGGACTCTTACTCTTGATCGGGGCCAAATCACTGACATCCAATCTGCATCGAGGAGGTATCCGCAATGAGCCAGGAGATCAAGGCAATCGAGGCGCAACCGAGCGTGGTCCAGACCCATCTTCATGGGATCGAGCTGCTGCTGAATTCCCGGCTCAACAAGGGCACTGCCTTTACCGAAGAGGAACGCGACGCCTTCGCTCTGCATGGCCTTCTGCCGCCCCACATCGGAAGCCTGGAAGACCAGCGGGAACGCCGCCTGAGAGTTTTGGCCAGCCGCAATACCGCTTTTGGCAAGTACAGCAACATGCGCGACCTGCAGGATAATTGCGAAACACTTTTCTACTCGCTGATCGCGCACCACACGGAAGAGTTGCTGCCCATTGTGTATACCCCCGCCGTGGGCGAGGGCTGTCAGCGCTTCAGCGAGATTTGGCGCCGGCCACGCGGGCTTTTCTTGAGCTATGCGCAGAAGCACCGCTTCGACCAGATTCTCGCTGACTCGCGCTTTGACGAAGTGCGCTGCATCGTAGTCTCGGACGGCGAGCGCATACTTGGCCTGGGCGATCAGGGCGCAGGCGGCATGGGCATTCCCATCGGCAAGATGGCTCTCTACACCGCGCTGGGCGGCATTCCGCCCGAGCACTGCCTGCCCATTCTGCTCGACGTGGGCACCGACAACGAAGCGCTTCTGCGCGAACCCATCTATATCGGCTGGCAGCACAAGCGCGTCCGCGGCCAACAGTACGACGAGTTCATCGAGAAATTTGTCTGCGCCGTCCAGCGCCGCTGGCCGAACATTCTATTGCAGTGGGAAGACTTCGCCGGGGTCAACGCGGCCACCTTGCTGAAGCGCTATCGCGACCGGCTCTGCACCTTCAACGACGATATTCAGGGAACCGCTGCCATCACCACCGGCACGCTGCTGGCTGCAGTCCGGGCCACCGGCCTTCCGCTCAAGGAGCAAACCATTGCAATGTTCGGCTCGGGCTCAGCCGGTCTGGGTATCTGCGATCTGTTGATTGCCGAAATGCGAGAAGAAGGCCTGAGCGAAGAGCAGGCTCGCCGGCGCATCTACGCCTTCAATCGCTATGGACTTCTGGTGGAGGGATGCGAAGGCATCCGCCCCGGTCAGGAGTCGCTGGTGCGCGAGAAAGCCGATGTCGCCGGCTGGAAGCTGTCGGGAACCGGCGCTATCTCGCTGCTTGATGTGGTGCGCAACGCCAAGGTGACGATCCTGGTGGGCGTCTCCGCCCAAACCGGCGCGTTTACTGAAGAGATTGTGCGCGAGATGGCCAGCCACGCCGAGCGCCCCATCATCTTCCCGCTGTCGAATCCCACTTCAAAAGCCGAGGCCACGCCGACGGACCTGCTGCGCTGGACCGAGGGGCGCGTTCTGGTCGGAACTGGAAGCCCGTTTGCTCCGGTCGAGGTGAACGGCAAGATGGTGCGCATCTCGCAGGTCAACAACTCGTTCATCTTTCCCGGCCTTGCGTTGGGCATTCTGGTTTCGTGCTCCACGCGAGTTTCTGACGCCATGATCATGGCATCGGCCAAAGCTCTGGCCGGTTTATCGCCGGCGCTCGCCGACCCCAGCGCACCCTTGCTACCGCCCATCGCCGATTGCCGCAAGGTGAGCCTGGTGGTGGCTTTCGCAGTGGCTAAACAAGCCATGACCGACGGCACAGCCGAAGAGGTGGACGACGATACCCTGCGCCAGCGCCTCCGCGACGACGTCTGGGAGCCGGTCTACCATCCCTATCAGCGGATTCCGTAACCCCGAAACAATGGGTGCCCCTGCTCCCTCGCATTTGGGGACCAGGGAAACCACGAACCCCATGGCGCGGAAGCGCCGTCCGCCGCACCGCAGGTGCTTGCAGATTATTTGCCCACTTCGGCGCACAATGATTCTAAGAAATCTATGGTCAAACTTCGTCCCTGCATGCCCTCATCGCGCCACCTTTCAGCCGAAAGCTCTCAGCAGAGATCGAAACGTCACGTAACTCCTTTGCCTGGAATATTTTGCAGGGAACTTCATTGTTTTCAATATTTTGCAGCGCAACCCTCCTTGTAACCCCAAGAAAACAAGGATTTTGCGTCCAAAATATGGGTGGGGGTGCCCCCATGTATCAGCCGGTTGTACCACCTATTGAATCACCACCAAGAGTGGAATGCCAGTGAATCACCGCAGCCGTATAAACTGGAATTCCATGATTCCCACGCTTGCCTGGACTCCGGAAGGCGTCCGTTTTATCGATCAGACGCGGCTCCCACTCGAGGAGAGCTATGTACTTGCCGCCAACTACGAGCAGGTGGCCGACGCCATCGTCACTATGGTGGTGCGCGGCGCTCCGGCTATCGGCGTCTCGGCGGCTTACGGCGTTGCACTGGGCGCGTTGCGGACCAAGGCCACGACCGCAGCCGAGTTCGCGCCGGAGTTCGACCGCATCTGCGCGCGTCTGGCCGCAACCCGGCCCACGGCGGTGAATCTTTTCTGGGCTATCGACCGCATGAAGCGTCTGTTTGCGGGACTCCTGGCTGCGGGCGTTCCTTTGGCCGAGATTAAGCACAAGCTGCTGGCCGAAGCGCACTCGATGTACGAGGAAGATATTGCCGCCTGCAAGAAAATGGGGGCCTTTGGCGCAGTACTGCTGCCGCAGAAGGGTGGAGTCCTCACGCATTGCAACGCCGGAGCTCTTGCCACTTGCGGCTACGGAACCGCTTTGGGAGTGATCCGCTCGGCTGTAGAGCAGGGCAAGCAGATTCACGTCTTCGCGGACGAGACGCGGCCCTTTCTGCAAGGCGCGCGGCTCACGGCCTGGGAGTTGATGGCCGACCACATTCCCACCACGGTCATCTGCGACAACATGGCCGCCAGCCTGATGCGGGCCGGGCAGATACAGGCGGTAGTTGTTGGAGCGGATCGCATCGCAGCCAACGGCGACGCAGCCAACAAGATCGGCACCTACAACGTAGCGATTCTGGCCAAAGAGCACGGCATCCCGTTCTATGTCGCCGCGCCCTGGTCCACAGTCGACATGGCCACTGCAACCGGCGACGCCATCCCCATCGAGGAGCGGCCCGCGATTGAGGTCACGCACCACGGCGGCAAGCAACTCACTCCCAACGGAGTAGGCATTCGCAATCCCGCCTTCGATGTGACACCGGCAAGGTACATCGCCGCTATCATCACTGAGCGAGGCGTGTTGCGCGCGCCGTTTGGCGAGTCGCTGAAGGCGATGGAATTGGGAGTGAAGTAAGACACAAGAGCAAGACTGAATATCTGCTCCTTAAAAGGTCAAAGAACGCACATCATCATCTGGAACGGCGCACACACAGCGCGCGCATACAGAAAATGTAGTCGAGCGAGTAGGGGCCCTGTGTCCCATCACTGAATTTGAAGCCCAACGCCGTTCCAGAAAAATTTCCCTGAGAAGCGTTCAACTGAGGACTGCTCCATAGAGTACTATCTGATTGCAGGCAGCCCTTTACATGCCAGCACTTAAAGCTAACATTGGCGTTCGGGTCGTAGATGCCCTGCAACTCGCCGATAGTCGGCAAGCGCCAGTCGGAATGGCCAGCCAGTCGCAGATTCCGGCAGTAATCCGTCGCCTGCTGCCAATTTACACTTTTGCTATTGTCCTCCCAACATGATCCACCGCTATTTTCCTTCTTTGTCCACATTAGGCCGGTTGCGGGGTCAGTCCAGGTCAGCTCGTCCGCTTGCGCGCCTCCGCCGGGATTGGATGCCGGTACGACCGGCGCGGGATTTACCGCGGGAGTGTGGCCTTGACTCACGGAGCGGCGCACACACAGCGCACGTCCGTAGCTGCTGTAGTCGAGAGAGGCGGAGAACCGCAGCCAATTGGAGAAGGAGAAGTACCACGCCTTCCCAGAAGCATTTCCCAGAGAACTGCTCCAGTGCCATCCAGTCAAATGCAGGTTACCTTTCACGTGCAAGCCGCCGACATTGGCATTTGCGTCGTAAATACCCAACAACTCGTCGATTGTGGGCAAACGCCAGTCCGAGTGTCCGGCCAGTTGTAGGTTCCGGCAATAATCTGTCGCTTGCTGCCAGTTCACATCCTTGCCATTATCTTTCTTCGTCCATATCAGGCTGGTGGCGGGGTCGGTCCAGGTTAAAGCCTCAGCTAGGGCACCTCCTCCAGGGATGGCCACCGGGGCGTTGGTCGCGGGCGTGGAGGGCTTGGTTGCCGTCGAGGTTGATATAGTAACCGGCTGCGTCGCTGATGTTGCAGGCGTCGAGGAGGACTCAGGCTGCGCAGGTTCTTGCCGGCCAAAGAAATGCAAAGCGCCGTAGATCACCAGGACGAGTACAACAGCCAACAATCCCCACACGGCCAGGCTGTTCCAGGAGCGTTTTGGACGCCCGCTGCCATCTCCTGATTCGAGTTGATCTTCATATTGCAGGATCGATTTCGATACCGGCTCTTGCTCCGGCGGGCGCTCTTCACTTGCGTCTTGATGCCCGCCACCAGAAAACACAATCTCCGGAACGGTTGCCTGCCGCTCTTTTGGCATGGTGTCGATTGGGACGGTTTCCCGCCGCGCACTCGGAGCGACATATCGCACCGCATCGAGCAGGCTAAGCAACTCGCCCGCATCCCTGGGCCGGTGCTCACGGTCTTTGGCCAGCAGGCGCAGGACCAGGGCATCGAGGCCCGGCCAGTTGGCCAACTCAGGGCGGAGGGTGCTGGGCGGCTGGGGTTGCTCCTGTAAATGCTTGTACATCCAGCCTTCTGTATTGTGGGCGTGGAAGGGCGTCTGGCCGGTGAGCATTTCGTAAAGAACGCCGCCGAGGGCGTAGAGATCTGTGCGGCCGTCGAGTTCTTCAGCGGCCATGCCCTTCCATTGTTCCGGTGCGGCGTAGGGCGGGGTGAGCATCAGGCCGTGGGTGCGGCTGACGGCGGTCGCGGTCTCCTTCATGGCAGCGATGCCGAAATCGAGAAGCTTGGGAATCTCCGGGGCGTCGTGACCGCTGGCGAGGAGGATGTTTTCCGGTTTGACGTCACGGTGGACGATGCCCTTGGCGTGAGCTGCACCCAGGCCCAGGGCGATGCCACGGGCGATGTGGAGTGCTCGCTCGACGGGAAAGACTCCACCTGCGAGCTCGTGGCGGAGGTCAGGCCCCTCGACGTATTCCATGGCGATGTAGGGAGAGCCATCCTCGGCCTGGTCGAGATCAACGACTTCGACGATGTTAGGGTGGCGCAACTCGATGGCTGCCTGGGCTTCGCGGCGGAAGCGGCGGAGAAAGGTCGCGTCCTGACTGAGTTCGCTGGAGATGAACTTGAGAGCGCGCGGACGGTTGAGGAGAATGTGCTCGGCGAGGTATACGGTGCCCATGCCACCGCGGCCCAACTGGCGCACGATGCGGTACTTGCCGCGGATAACCGTTCCCGGCTCCAGTTCGCGCGAGTCAATGAGTATCGCGCCATCGGTGGGGCAGTTGGCGTGGTTGCTCGGCCAGGACTTTTCGCAGATCGGACAGGTCTTCATGGGCCAACTGCCTCTTTCTCGCGGAGAAATCCCTGCATAGAGCTTAATCGCTCAATGTTAGGGATCGCTCCCATTGTAGAGCCAGGGCTGGGCGGCTCATGGCGGGTTCGACAAAAACAGCAAGTTAGCCCCCACTACGCGTAATTAGTAAGTTAGCGGATTAGCGTTTTGGATGGACTGGTTTGATTGTGGCCGGGACCGGCGTGGACGCGGGAAATGCGACTTCGGGTGGGTCGGTGAGGGTGACTGCGGCCTGGACCGGCGTAGTGTGGACGCCGTGCTTGACCTGATTCTCTTTGAGCGTTAGCGCGCCATCGGCAATCTCGGCGTCTACGGTCCAGCGGTCGAAGCGAGCCAGCGCTGGGGGAACATTGCCTGAGGCTGCAGTGACGGCTCCCTGCCGCCAATCGAAGTGTAGAGCGCCTTTGGCCGAAGCTGCCAGATCTGCGTCGGTGTAGCCCGTAAGCTCAATCTTGCCGCTGCCGTCGATGGTGCCGCCGGAAAAACGCAGGCCGAGCAAATGGCCGACGTCTGGCGGACTGAGCTTGTCGATCTGAGCTTCCAGGGCATAGGAGGGCTTGTCGCGGGCAGTGGCTGCGGCGTGGTAGGCGCCAGTTCCATGGATGCGGCCGCCGAGCAGGGCTGCGTCGAACGCGGTGATCTCGGCTCCGTCGGCAAGCGTGTGCAGGGTGGCTACAGGCTGGTGGAGCGTGACCGGACCGAGGATGAGAGAATCCGCCTTGACCGTGCCTTCCAGGCTCGGCCAGGCCGGAATGGCCGTGGGGCGGAGGCGACGGATGAGCGTAGAGAGCATGGTGTCCCTCTCACGAGCGCCGAGGAACGCTGCCTGGAGAACGGCGGCGTCCAGAGAGCCGAATTGGAGCTGGAAACGCGGCGGACAGGGCTGGGGCGCGCCGCAAGCTATAGGCAGGGTGAGGCTGGCTGTTCCCTTCACAGGGCCATAGGAAAAGACAACCGGATCCCAGCGGAACTCATCCGAGGCCAGGTGGAGCGTGGCTTGGGAGATTTCGACAGGATTGACCAGGTAATCGGCCTTCCAGGTGGCGTTACGCAGGGTGACGGTTCCTGTGAGAGTGTCGGCTGGGGCTGCGGATGGGAGCGGGGCAGCGGTGGGCGAGAGGTCGCCTAATGAAATCGTCTGAACAGGCATCATCCAGGGACCGCTGGCAGCCAGGTCCATGGAGACAGGGTCGCCTTCAAGCGCATCCAGGGCTGCCACATTCCTGATGCCGGCCACGTGTGCCAGATCTCTTGCTCGGGTTATAGATGCCTGGCCGCGTATTGTGAGCTGATAGCCGGAGAGCATGAGGCGCGTGGAAACCGTGAGCGGGACGGTTGCGCCTGCGGGAATGGCAAAGGTGGCCGCCAGCGCCTGGCCGGTGCCGGAGGGCTGATTTGCGGGCGCCAAAAGGAATTTTGGAACATGGAGGGGTTGACTGAAGCCGTTGCCGCTGAGCTGGAGCCCCTGGACAGTGAGGCTGCCGGAGAGCGGTCCTTGCTCTGCCGCATGGGCCATGGCGGCGCGAACCTGGCTGGGGGAAGCCGGTTCATTGTCGGGTGCGTAGGTGATTTTGCCGCTTGCCGACCCGGTAACCTCGAGTCCGGGAGCCAGATCGCTGCGCACGGTGCGAAGTGCATCCAGGCCGGCGGCCATGGAGATGCGGTCCAGTTCGACTGAGAAATGAGGCAGGCCGCCTTCGCCGGGCAAGTTACCGGTAAACCGGACGTGGCCCGAGCCGAGTGGAGAGACGCAGAGCAGGTTTTCGATGGCGCGGGCGGAGAAGTGGGCAAGCAGGCTGCAGTTGGCGTCGAAATCCATGGGCGCGGCCGGGGCAAATTCTTCGCGATGGACGCCTGTAGCGCGCAGCCTGGTCTTGATCTGAGCTTCCTTGAGGGTGCCGTCTAGATGCAACTCGCCGGTGAGGTCGCCACGCCAGCCGACATCCGAGCCCAGGAGCAGGCGGGTAAGCTGGCCAAGCTGCGCCTGGCGCCATTCCAGATCAATGTGCAACGGCATCTGACGCAGGTCCAAAGCCTGGCGCAGATTTGCCTCCAGGCGGACCACGCCCGTGTCGCCCTGTTCAAGGCTGAGGTCGGTGCGGACGGGCTGACCGCGCAGCCTGACACGCCAGTCGCCGGGACCCTGCTGCCAAAAGGAAAGGTCGGTGTCGAGCAGGGAAAACGGCAGTTTTTCCACGCCGTCTTTGATGTTGATGCGGGAGTGTGTGGCCTTAAGGTAGGGCAGCCGGACGGGCTTGGCGAATTTGTCCGGCTTGCCCGCTTCGGATTGAGCCTGGGCGGTGGCCGTGCGCAGCAGCGAATCGAGGTTCCAATGGCCGGGAGAGGAGCGCACCAGGTTCAAGCTTGCCTCGTCCACGCTGATGGTGTCGAGCTCCAGGCGCCCACGCCACAGCGAAAGCAGGCGAATGGAGGCTGTGACCGTGTTGGCGTGGAGCACCGGCTCAAAGCCATAGGCGGGGTCATCCTCGACGGTGAGGTCGGAGAGTAGAAAGCCCGGTCGGGGTAGAAAGCGCATTTCGACCGAGGAAATGCGCACAGGGCGGCCCAGCGAAGTGGAGATCAGCTGGGTGATACGGTTCTCGTAGCGGCTCACGCTCAGGAACGGGGGCACAATCAGGATTACCAGGATGGCCGCCATAACTGTAATAGCGAGCCAAAGCCGCCTGCGCTTTCGTTGCCGGGGTTCGGTCTCTTCCATCATGGTCGAATCAGTGGACAGTGAATAATTATTTCACCCGGTGCAGGGTCCGGCTCCAGCGAGTATCGGGAAAAAAGTGCAGCGCGACGTGACCCATCCAGGCCAGCATATTACCGATTCCGGACTTTTCGTACTGGTCTTCCGGGGTTATAAACGACCAGTAGTTGAAGATCGGCCGACCCACGATGTTCTCCCTGGGCACAAATCCCCAGTAGCGCGAGTCGAGGCTGTTGTGGCGGTTGTCGCCCATCATGAAGTAGTGACCGGGAGGAACCACCAGGTCGCCGTTCTCCAGGCTCCTGGGAAAGTCGATCATGGCCCAGGAATCAGGAACCTGAGGGATCGAGGGAGGCGGCACGGAGGGAAACTCATCGAGAAACTCCTGATGGTTTTCCGGGGTTATGGCCTGAGCGTATGGCTGGTTCTGGGCGACGCCGTTGAGGATGACGATGCCGTTGCGCAGATGGATTCGGTCGCCGGGCACGCCGACCAGCCGCTTCACCAGAGTCAGGTATTGAGGGTTCCCATCCGCGTCCGGGTCGGTCACGGGCTTGATGAAGACCACGATGTCGCCGCGCCTGGGCTCGCGGTAGTGAACCAGCGGCATCCATTTGGCGGGTGGGGCAAGGGTAATACGGTCCACCAGCAGGTGATCTCCCACCAGCAGCGTTTTCTCCATCGAGCTGGAGGGAATGACGTAGTTCTGGCAGAGGAAAGTAAGAATAAACAGGCCAATGACCAGGATGGAGCAGATGCTGGCCACTGCTTCGGGGAACGTCTCCTCCACGCGCTCTTCAGCAGGCTGGGTTTCGGGCTTAGTCTCGTGTGGCATCTTGAGTGCTGACTTTTTTTTCTTTGTCATTCTGTCGCTCTTTTACAGGGGTCAGTTATCAGTTATCAGTTTTCTATTGCCGGTGATTCAAGTTTTTTTACTGACAACTGAGAACTGACAACTGTTTTAATGCACCACGCGGAAGATGCGCTTCCAGCGCGCAAATCCTGTTAGTCTTGCGGAGAGCTGCCTGTCGTGTCCGAGTCTATCATCTCTGGCTTGTAGCGCGGCTAGCATTGCGGTCTGTTGGACATCGGTGGTGGAGGGCCGGGAGAGGGAGAAGTAGATAACCAGTGGGCGCGCCACGATCTGCTGCCTTGAGACAAAACCCCAGTAGCGGGAATCCAAGCTGTGATTGCGGTTGTCGCCAAGCACGAAGTATTCGTCCTGGGGCACCACCAGATCGCCGTCGCGGGTGAGGCTCTGCATCTGCTTCCACCAGGCGGGATCGACCTGGGGATCGGTATAAACCCTGGCGGGAAAGTCGTCGCTGAAGGCGTTGCCTGCAACGGGCTCAAAAGCGGCATAGGGCTCGTCGAGGATGACGCCGTTCACGATGACGCGCCCATCATTTATGCGCAACCGGTCGCCGGGCAGGCCTACCACTCGCTTGACGAGATAAGGGGGTTGGGGGTGGTGGAAGACCACGATATCACCTCGCGCCACATCGCGATAGGGAAGAAGATGCCGGGTGAGAGTACCGGATGGGGCAAAGACTTGCCTATTGACCAGAAGAAAATCACCCACCAGAAGGGTGCGTTCCATGCTTTCGGAGGGGATGAGGTAGGGCTGAAGCACAAAGGTAAGCAAAAACAGCGCCACCACCACCGTCCTGAGCAGCGAGGCAAGAGCCTCGGGCACGGTAGGCAGTTGGAGCCGCAACTGCGCGAACCAATTTGAGGATGATCCCGATCCTTGGGCGGAGGTGCTCATGGCGTTGCCGGCTCCTCCTTTTTGGCTACGGGTTTGGTTGCGGGCTTGATTTCGGCCGCGGCGCCGGCTTTTTTCAGAACTGCTTTCAGCCGCTCCAGCGCCCGCCGCGCCGCATCCTGCTCGGCGTGTTTCTTGGTGCTGCCCATGCCGCGCGCCAGTTGCTTGCCCGGTTCTGATTCTGCTGTCTTGAGCCGGACCTCGACCAGGAAGCGCTTGTGATGGTCGGGGCCGCTTTCGCTTTTGACCCGGTAGACCGGAGCGCCTGCGCGCGTGGCTTGCAAATGCTCCTGCAACGCCGATTTATAGTTGCCCAAAGCGGCTCCGGAGCGCAATTGCTCGGCCAACTGCTCAGCGGCCTCGCCCATCACCCAGCGACGGGCAAAGGCGGAGACCGGCTCCAGTCCGCCGTCCAGGAAGAGCGCTCCCAGCACGGCTTCCATGGTATTGGAGAGCACCGTGCTCTTGCGCCTGAGGCTGCCGCCCTTGTCCTCGCCGCGGCTGAGGCGCAGATGACTGCCCAGGTTGATGGCCTCGGCTACCTCCGCCAGATGCTGACGGCTGACCAACTGGGCGCGGACGCGAGTCAGCTCGCCCTCCTGCCACTCCGGGTGAAGCAGAAACAGGGCTTCGGCGACCACCAGTCCCAGCACGGCATCGCCCAGAAACTCCAGGCGCTCATTATCGCCCGTCGCGGCGGCTTTGATCTTGCCGCTGACGAGCGCCTTTTCGCTGGCTGCACGTTCGTTGGCTAAGGAGCGATGGGTCAGCGCGCGCACCAAAATCTCGGTGCGCGCAAAGCTATGCCCCAATGCTTCTTCCAACTCGGCAAGAACGGCTTCCACATGCACCTCGATCAGATAGACCCTGAATCAGTTCTTTGTTGAAAGGCTTGGGCTAAGGCCGTTGCCCCACAACGCATAGTTTCGAAAAACATCCTCTGGAACCGGATTTCCGATCCAGAAGAAGTCCCCCTTCCCATTATTAGACGTTCTGCGCTCCACTTACGGACGCCTACGCCAAATTATTGGGGCTTTTCAGTCCCATTTGGCCATGAAGATTCTGGCTTGTCTGGCTGAGGGGTGGCCGCCGGGGGATTGGTTGGCGCGGGAGCGGGCGAGCCGGTGTCGTCGGCATCATCCTCGCAACTGTGGCCCCTGACGGCGTAGGCAGTTTTGACACCCCGTTCAGCAGACAGCCGGGTATCCAACTGCCCGTCACGGTTCTTCAATGCCTCTTTGTACTCGGTCAAAGCCTCGTCGCGCTTGCAGTCCAGGTCGAGCATCCGGCCCAGATAGATATGCGACCAGGCAAGCAGACGCGGATCCTTGCTGGTAGCCAATGTCCGCTGGAATCCCTCGATGGCCTGATCGGGATGGCCGGTGAGGATGGCCGCCCTGGCCAGAATGAACTCTGCGCGGGCGCTCGCCGCGACCTCGTCTGGAGATAAGCTGGAAGAATCGGAGTGCGTGGCGAGGGCCTGGCGGGCCATAGCGCTGGCCGTGGCTACGTCACCGGCGGCAAGCCGCGCCTCGGCCAGGTCAAGGCCGGTCAACTTGCGCGGCGTGCTGCGCGAAAGTACATCTTCGTCGCCTTCCTTATCGAAGCCGAGATAGCGGGCGCGGTGCAGCTGCTGGTCTATGTCCATGCTGTAGACCATCTCGCCGATGGCGTCCTTCAGGCTGACGGGATCCTTCTCAAACTGGAGCATCTGCTCATAGAAGTACTGAGTGAGTATGAATCCCTGCGTCATGGCGTGGCGCATGGCGGTAAGGCGGACGGCTTCCACTTTCTGCTGATAGGCTATGCGTTCCCGCTCATAGCGCGGCAGCTCCGAACGGTCTACGTTGGCCGGAATCTTATACTCGGGAATACCAGTGTCCATGGTGCGTGCCTCGATGGCCTTAATAAGGCACTCGACAGTCATGGCCACGGTGTCGGAGCGATAGCGAAACTCCAGCGGAGCTTCGCGAATTTCCTTGAGGATGGGCTGCATGCGGCTCAACGCGTTGGTCCTGAGGTAGAGCAACGGCTCGATCATGTAATGCAGATAGGTGTGGCGCACGTCGCTCATGCGGACCGTTCCGTTCACAGGCGAAACCACCACTACATAATCGGTGCCATAGATGCGGGCGTTGATGATGCGGGGCGAGAGCATGGGCTCGATAACCACTACAAATCGCCTCCCGTTGTAGGTCTCGGCGGGCATCTTGAGGTATAGGTTTGTGGAGACAATCATTTTGGAGAGCGGATCGTGCAGCAGGTCGGCCTCCTTATCGTAAATGGGATGCACCACCAGCCAAATGCCGTGCAGGTCCACGGCGGCGGCAAAGTCGCGCAGCAGGGGGACGACCTCCACTACCTGGGTCGAATCAGGGGGCATTTCGGTCAGCTCGACCACGGTTTCCAGCTCCGGCGGCGGGGTCAGATAGAGAGCCAGCGAGATGTACTGCGCGATGTCGCGCTCCCCGCCGGTCATGCGGTGCTGGGCGATGTAAAGGCATAGACTGTCGCGCTTGTTGCGGGCATCCTCGCTTTTGGCAAGCGCCTGGTTCATCTCTTCGCGGACGCGCTTGCGGACCGGGGCGCTCTCCTCGAGGCCGTCATCGTAGCCGCAGGCATTCAATGCCGCGGCCATCACGAAGACCGGCTCAGCACTGATCAGCGAAATGGTTGGACCGGCGGGATCGACCAGCGAAGGTGCCTTTTCCCGCACAAAGTCCGGTGAGGAAGATGAGGTTTGCCCCTCTCTTGATGAGTTGGCGGAGCTGCTGGAGGATTGGGCGAGTGCCGCAATTGGCGCAAGGCCAACTAAAAAGGGAATAACAGCAGCCGATAGTACGGCGAAACGTGGAAATGATCTGAATGTCATGAAGAACCCTGTTTAATTCTAGACGCATTGGCAAGGTCAAACGGGAGCGGCTGACTGCAGGGCAGTTGGCTACGCCAGAATTGCCTTATTTTCGTCTTAAAGGGCGGCCGCTAACCTGGGATAGCGGCTCACGTGGCTGGTTTCATACAGGGCGAGGAGGCGCTGGCGCATCAAGTAGTAGGCCGAAGACGCCTCCTGTGCATGCAGGGGGAGGGTAAGCCGGAAATAGCGCAACAATCTGGCTGGAATCATGCCTAGTTCCACATGGCGGACGGCACGGCGCAAAGATGCCGCATCCAGCCTCATCCGCTCAGTAACGATTACCGCCTCCTCGAAGTTCCAGCGCTGCGCATAGGCGGCCAACGCGAGCATGATCTCCGCGTTCTCGCGCATTCTCTTCAATCCTTCGTACCCGCCGAGGGACTCCCAGATTACGTTCGGCTCCATATCGATTTGGCCGCGGCGCGGACTCAGGTAATCTGTAGCTACAGCGGACAACTCAACCATGTCCAGCCGGTGTAGTCCAGCGACAAGGTCGTTCCAATCCAATAGCGCCAATTTGTTGGACGAGCGCCGGTCAGCGAGCACGGCGACGGCAAATCCGCACAATAAGGCCCCAAAGACGAGATAGGGAAGCGCAATGGTCATCGAAGGGATGTTACCTTTGTGCGTCCATTCTGTCAAGGTTATTTTTTATATGCTGGTGCAAATCGAGGATATAGGCGCGTAACTCGGGCGAAATTGGTTGCCGGGCCGGTTCCTCCAGCCAGAACTGAACTATCCAGTAGCCGAGAACCACCAGGTAGGTAAACATCCTCACGTGCTCCAATTCCATGAAGAAGCGCTCGGCGCCGAAGTAGCTATGCAGGCCATCCACCAGGATCGCAACCACTGCCCATGCCGTCCAACCGTTGCCCAACGCCATCACATGGTTGCGCCAGCCCAGGCCCAAGCTCTTCGAGATCCGCGTCACAACGGCGATTAATTCACAAACCACCAGACTGGTGAACAGGTTTCCCCGCATCTGGAGGCGACCAAGCAGAGTTGCGGCCGGAGGCGTGACCAGCCAGGGAAGCGCGGCGGCAAACAGGATGCCGGCCGCGCCCCAGAGGATAAATTGTTTTCTGGCGTCCCTGACCCACGTACCGGTTGGCCGCATGACATTCCGCGCGATCTCCCAGATCACCCCCAACTGCAGGGCTTCGTCGGAAAAGGCGTAAAACCAGTAGATCCGCGCATACCAGGCGTGGGAACAATACATGAAGACCAAGTACAGCACCGCGCTCGTCGCAGCTTCGTATCCGATGAGCGTTGTGAAGACAAAAAACTCCTTATACCTGCGCCGATATATGAGAATGCAGAAAAGGACGGCTTCACCGAGAAAATTAGCCGCCCATAGAGCATAATCGAGCGCCGACAGGTTCATTCCACCTCACGGATTTTATTCTCTCTGTTATTAGAGGCTAAAGACAGAGAGAATCATAGAAATTATTACGCTCATTGACATTTGTGGCGGAGGCTGCGGAACTCCTCCGCCTGGGTCGGCCATGGCGATGGAAGCAACGGAAGCGAGAACAGCGACGACAAGGGCAATTCGCAGTGATTTTTTCACGGGGGGTCTCCATTTTTTGGCGCAAGTGTGCGCAAGATGAGCGTAGTCTTATTTCATAATATTGTGAAAGGGGAATAGAAGACGAAAACGCAGGAGTATGTAAACGGCAATAACAGGCAGTCTCCTTTCTCATCCTGGCCTAGTCAGTGATCGCGCATGCCTGCGCAATCAAACTCCTCAACTGAAAATATATTGACAATAGAATCGTAATCAGCCCTGCACCCTTCAGAAGCCGGGTTATGCGGGGCTGTGGAAAACTTCTCTGTACTACCCGCGCACGGAGACTCCTGTAAAGGAGAGCACGGCCAGACCGGGAACCGGCTGGCCAAAGCGTCGCGCGGGCTCAAAGCGGCTCCATAAGAGCATATTCTCCACTTGCGCTCGTGTGGCTTTATCCGTGGGGCCGGAGACGATGCGATAGTCGTAGACCTGGCCCTCTCCGTTGACATAGGCCTCGATCACGATTGGGGTGGAGACGTCTCCGATAGGGTTGCCGCCCACGACGCTGGACAAATAGAGGAATCGTGGAGCGGTGGCTGCACCCAGCGGCTCATCGGGGATAGCTTGTGCGTTCTCGGGCTGGGTAAACATGCCGGCCAGTACGATAACCGTGCCCAACAGAAGTACGGCTGATGCAAATCCTGCGGCTGCCTGCAGCAGGAAAGGTCCCACAGTGTTTCTCCAAGCCAGATTCAAGGTGTGGAAGGCGGTCTGGCGCCGTCGGGCACGCTCGTGGCTGATGGCCACGCGAATGCGCAACAGCAGGTCCTGGGGCTCCGGCACCGGGCCCAGAGCGGCCAGCAAGGACTGCATCTCTTCAAGAGACTTCCAATCGCCGGCACACTCCCTGCAACGCTCCAGATGGGCGGCAACGCGCTGCATCTCGCGTCCGCTCAAACGGCCGTCCAGGTACTCATTAAACAATGTCTGCATTGCATTGCAGCCGTTCATCGCGCCTCCTCTCCCAGGGGCATTTCAAATCCCGAGTGTTCTTCGCGCGCGGAAAAACAGATGTCTAGCTCCGGAGCTGTCAGAACCGCTTTCAAGGCCGCGCGCCCACGCACTAGCCGCGACTTGACCGTCCCTAGATTCACGCCCTGCATCTCAGCCACGTCCTCGTAGATAAAACCATTAATATCGCGCAGAATCAGCGTAGTCCGGAACGGTTCCGGCACCTTTCCCAAGGCTGCCTCAACGCGCGCCCGGTTCTCATCGCGCAATGCCAGTTCGTAAGGTGACTCTGCGGGATCCACCAGCATCTCTTTCAGCAGCACCGGATGGCCATTTTCGCTCTTGCCCATTTCCTGCTCGATGGGGATCTCGGACTGTTTGTGCCGCGTCCACCAGCGGCGGTGGTTGGAGGCCTCATGCAGGGCAATCCGATAAATCCACGTCCGCAATGACGACTCTGCATGAAAGCTGCCCACTCCGCGAAAGATCTTCACGAAGACTTCCTGGGTTAGGTCGGCGGCGGCATCGCGATCCTGAACAGCACGCGCCAGCAGCGAGAAGATCGGTTGGTGGTAGCGCGCAATCAGCCACGCAAAAGCTTCCTCGGAGCCAGCCTGCAGCTCCGCAATCAGAGCTGCCTCTTCGGATTGAAAGGTCAGCGCATTAGCAAGATTGCCCATGGTGAGGTCCGCCTGCATATCAGAGTCCTCCCACCTTGCCGCAGTAGAAGCAAATTTGGCGTCCGCCAAATCTGCGCCGGACAAAAGCCCGGTTTCTGGTTGCGGCCACTCGCTCCAACGGCTGAAAAAGCGCCGCCGAAAATCCAATGCTGCCACGGAGTGCGCGGGAGACAGACACTGGGATCAAAACCCGGTGTCCCGCGTCCCCTATTATCTTAGACACCAGAAGCCCCCTGAAGTGTTCCCGGTCACGCAAGTATTTTCCGTCCCAAAAGGTCTCGAGTCCATGGCGGAACTCCCCACGGAGCCACCGAAAATCGGTTTAAGGCTGGAACGCGTCCAGGTTTGACGAATCCCGCCCAACCGGAGACAATAGACAAGTTGCATCCTTGCAGTCTGTGGGCCTGTGGCGCAGTTTGGGAGCGCGCTTCCATGGCATGGAAGAGGTCGTCGGTTCGATCCCGACCAGGTCCACCAATCAAATCAATAACTTAGAGGATTTATCAGGTTCCCCTACTGACAGTGAATCAACTGCCGTTTTTAGGCTGATTCGATGGGCTGGACCGCAACCGGCCTGATTACTGCTACCGGCTGAAGATCACATACCGGCGCTGGACGTAGAGCCGGAAGCCGCCGGCCGGGTCGGCCATAATCTGTAGCGGCATGGGCTGCTTGAGTCCAGAATCCTCGTCCGCCTTCACCGAGAGCACGTCTTGAGAGCCCACGTCAGTGATCAGGAACTTGTCCCCGACGAATCCCGCGCCGTAGATGCCCGCGGCAAGGCTGTGCCCGCCCAGCTTGATAGGAACCTCGACGATGAAGTAAGCCTGGTACTTCGACGCCAAGGCGGTCGAGTAGCCGGTGGTGTCTACCAGGGTCGCCAGTACGTAATGGCCGTCGGCAAACTTCACGCCACCCGAGTTGCGCACCTGTGTGGTTGCCTGCTGCCCGCAGTAGTACACGCTCGACGGCAGCAGTTTCTGCGTATCCGCCGGCTTGAGAATTGTCGCGCCGCCCTGCTGCGCCTTCATCGAGCCCGGCGCCGCCATCATCGTTACGGCCAGCACACCTGCCGCAGCCATCTTCAAAATCGCGTGGTCACGCATCGTGAAACCTCCTTTTTTCTACCGCCTGCCGGAGAATATCACATCTCCGTTCGCACATGCCCCAGCCCTGGCGGGAGTTTCCTGGAAATCCGGCAAAATATACGTGTAAGTCATTTTACGGCAAAGGCGAGCAAACCCTGAACTGGCCCCCATAAGAGAATCCGGCAACTACCCATGAGAAGGCAGCCGCCGGAAAGTTAATCTTTGAAGGTCAGTTATGTCGACAAGCTCAATTGACTTGTTCAGAGTATCGGCAGATGCAGGCCTTGTCTTGAGCCAAACGAGTGAGCCTGGCCTCCATCCATAGGTGGAGACGGGCGGCGGATTTTCTTGCTATAGTCCGCATTTGTTCCTGTGCAATCCCGCGCCTGTCCAATTACTGTGGAGGTGCGCGGTCTTTTACGCCGTACGAGGTTCGATTGAGGGAAGTTCCGCACAATTTCATGGTTGAAGGGCACGCCTGCTGGAGAAGAGTGGTGGGAAGGGCTGCGCGGCGCTTGCCGCTGTCTGGCAGAACTCGTGGCGCGATTGCGTTCCGAGGCTTTCTGGCCGCATTGCTGCTAGGCTGCGGGATTCCCTGCCTGGCGCTGGAGCCGACTACGCCGCTAGCCAACTACGGCCGTCAGTCGTGGGGGATGGAGAACGGCCTGCCGCAGAATACGGTGCAGGCGCTGGTGCAAACCCGCAATGGCTTTGTGTGGCTGGGAACCGAGGCGGGACTGGTCCGCTTTGACGGCAACAGCTTTGCGGTCTTCGACAAGAATTCAACGCCGGCGCTGCCGGGGAACGATGTGCACTGCCTGCTGGAGACGCGCGACGGGGCGTTGTGGATCGGAACCAGCGAGGGACTGGCGCGGTGGAAGGACGGGGTGGTGACGGCCTTCACCACGAAGGATGGGCTGCCGGGGAACGAGATTCTTGAGCTTTGGGAAACGCAAGACGGCGTCCTCATGATGTGGACAGACCTGGGCATTGCGCGGCAGACAAGTGAGCGGTTTGTGAAAGCGAGGAATGTGGATGCATGGCCTCATACCGCGTTACCTTCACCGGGAGAGCCATCGGGGCAGGTCGAATTTGAGAAGGGGTTGCCAAACGATGAGTTTGTGTTTGGCAGCAGAAGCGATCTGAATTTCGGCAAAGGCCCAGGCCCAGCGCGCTGGATCAACAAACTGACCGTCGGGCACGAACTCCCGGGAAGTCGTATCCAGGCTCTGTTCGCCGACCGCGAAGGCGCGCTCTGGATTGGAACCAATGGCGGATTGGCGCGGTGGGCTGCGGGCAAACTGCAACTGCTGCCAGTCACCGATACACTGGCGACGGCTTCAGTGCTGGCGCTGATGGAGGACCGCGAAGGAAATCTGTGGGTGGGGACCGAGACCGGCGGGCTGCACATCCTGCGCGATCAGCGCTTCCGCACCTTTGGCGCGCGGGAGGGGCTGAGTTTCGACGCGACGACCGCCGTGGTGGAAGACAGCGCGGGCACGCTTTGGGTGGGAACCAGCGGAGGCGGGCTGAATGCCCTTCGCCGGAGCAGAGATGGAACCAGCGCAGTTCGCTCCTACACGGTACGCAACGGCCTGATGAGCGATGTAATTCTGTCTTTGGCCGCCGCCCCCAACGGCGACCGATGGGTGGGCACGCCGGACGGACTGAACCGGATTCGCGGCGGCAAGATCGATGCCTTTACATCGGCGGACGGACTGCCGGACGACTTTATTCGTTCGCTGCTGGTGGACGCCGATGGGTCGCTGTGGATTGGCACACGGCGCGGGCTGACACATTGGATGGGATTGAAGGCCGGAGCGCCTTCCAGCGCGCAGATGGAAACCTACACGCAGGCCAACGGCCTGGGCAGCGATCTGGTAGGTGCAATGGCGCGAGACTCCAACGGCGACCTGTGGGTAGCCACACTGGCCGGACTCTCGCGGCTTCATGGTGGAAAGATTGTCACCTACACCACTGCGAACGGGCTCTCCAGCAACGTAGTCACGGCGCTGTTGCCGCACGGGAACGGGACGCTGCTGATCGGCACACAGGAGCACGGATGGAACCTGTGGGATGGGCAGCGCTTCATTGCTGAGATGAGCAATAGCCAAAATCAGAACAATCTGGACCGGACTGGCATCTATGCGATTCTCGACGACGGCGGCGGCCATCTGTGGTTTGCAACCAGCAATGGGATTGCGCGCTGCGATTTCGCGGTCCATGCAACGGGAAAGGGAGCAGGCTGCTCGCAATGGATCGAGTTCGGCGCCGCTGATGGGTTGCGCAGCCGGGAGACGGCCACCAACAGCCATCCCTCTGCCTGGCGCTCCCGCGATGGGCGCCTTTGGTTTGCCACGCCCAAAGGCCTGGTGGAGATTGACCCGGCGCACTTTCCGGTAAACACAGTTCCGCCGCCTGTGGAGCTGGAGCGATTTGCTGTGGACGATGTACCCCAGGAACTCCATGCGGCAGGCTCTTCGTTGCGCGTTGAGGCAGGACACGTACACTTCCAATTTGATTACGCGGGACTGAGCTTCAGCGCGCCGCAGAAGGTGCGCTACCGCTTTATGCTGGAGGGTTTCGACCGCGACTGGACCGAGGCCGGCACGCGGCGCTCCGCCTACTACACGAACATCAAGCCGGGGCGCTATACCTTCCGCGTGCAGGCAGCCAACAACGACGGCCTGTGGAACACCGAGGGCGCTGCTCTTACCTTTGAATTGCGGCCGCACTATTATCAAACCGCCTGGTTTTTTGCGCTGTTGTTGGCGGCCGTGGCGGGTCTGGTGGTGCTATTTCTTCGATTGCGGCTGCGCCGGGCAGAGGGCGAGTTCCGCGCCGTGCTGGGCGAGCGCAATCGCATCGCGCGCGAGATTCACGACACGCTGGCCCAGGGCTACGTGGGTATCTCGGTGCAGTTGGAGGTGCTTTCCGAGTTGCTGCGAAGAAATGAGGCACAGGCCGCGGCGAAGCATCTGGACCTGATCCGAGGCTACGTGCGCGAGGGTCTGGACGACGCGCGGCAATCGATCTGGGCGCTGCGCTCGCAAGACTCGGGCGAGAACACGCTGCCGGTCCGAGTGCGCCGCATAGTCGAGGACGAAGGCGGGAACGGATTGAAGGCTGGCTTCAACCTCTACGGCGCTTACCGGCCCATGCCTCCGGAGATGGAGCGCGAATTCCTGCGCGTGGCTCAGGAAGCCATTCATAATGTGAAGAAGCACGCCGGGGCGCGGAATTTATTTGTTCAGTTGGAGTATGGGCCGGAGGAGATTGCGTTGGACGTGCGGGACGACGGGCAGGGCTTTGTGATCGATGGGAAGCAGGAATCTGCCTCAGGCCACTATGGACTGACTGGAATGAAAGAGCGAGCGGTGGCCATTGGCGGGACACTGGAGATTCACAGCGAACCGGGAGTGGGAACGACGATCCGGCTGCGCGCGGCGGCGCCACGAGAGACGAGGAGCAGTTGAGGTTTGTGGTTTCACGAACACAAGAATGTGACCTGGGGTACCCGGAATTTGCGGGAGAGAGAAGGAGCAGGAGTGACCAATAAATCGATTCGCGTGCTGGTTGTGGAAGATCATCACGTGGTGCGCCAGGGGCTGGTTGCGCTGTTGAACGTGGCGGAAGGCCTGGAAGTGGTGGGCGAGGCAGCGGACGGCGTGGAGGCTATCGCGGAGTTTCGCAAGCACCAGCCGGACATTTCATTGATCGATCTGCGGCTGCCGCGGCTCAGCGGCGTCGAGGTCATAGAGCGCATCCGCATGGAGACGCCGCAGGCGCGCTTCATCGTGCTCACCACCTATGATGGCGACGAGGACATCTTTCGTGCATTGCAGGCTGGCGCGCGCGCCTACCTGCTCAAAGGCATGACCTCAGAAGAGTTGATCGCGACCATCCGCGCGGTTCACGAGGGAAAATCGCATATTCCGCCGGCGATTGCGCAGAGACTGGCCGAGCGCATGAGCACCGAGGAGCTGACTCCTCGCGAATTCGACGTGCTGGAGCAGATTGTGCGTGGCAAGAGCAATAAGGAGATCGCGACCGAGCTAGAGATTTCAGAGGCCACAGTGAAAACCCACATCAACAACCTGCTCAGCAAACTGGGCGTAACGGACCGGACGCAAGCTGCTACAGCCGCTATCCAACGCGGCATTGTTCCGCTCGAATCCTTGAGAAAGCCGAAGCCATGAAACAAATCATTCTTTTCGCGATTGTATTCCTGCTGATTTGTCCGCTTGCAGAGGAGCAGAAAACAGCGTGGCGGCAAGCCTCGGATGCGGAGCTTGCGTCGCTGCTGCCGGCGCGGGCGCAGGTGGAGAAGGAACACATTGAGACCGAAATGCGCACTGCATCAGGCATTGTGAATGGCCGCGGCCGCTTTATCGCCGGCGTGGTGCTGCTGACGGCCGGATATTCCGCGGAGGGAAAATATTCACATTATCTCATTGTGCAGGCCCCGGTCCGCATTGGTGGAATTGCTCTCAAGCCTGGGGAATATATATTTGGCTGGACGCGGTCGCAAGCAGGAGATGTGTTGCGGGTGCACTTCTATGGGGCTGCAACAGGCTCACTCATAGGTTCTACGGAGGCGCATCGCATTGCGGGGACGAGCCGCGTAGAGAGTCTGCACATCTGGCCTCCCGCCGACAAGGCAATGATTCAAATTGGACGATTTGGCATTCCCTACGAGTTAGGCGAGCCGTAAAAGTCAATCGTGTCCGCGTGGCTCGCCGGTGGGAAGAAAGGCAACTCCGGAGAGCAACTCGCCTGAAGCCAGAACGTTTCTGAGCCGTTCGGGATTGGCTCCACTGCGGGCGGCGGCTGCTTGCAGCAGGCCGAGCGCCGATGCCGGAGTGGCTTCCGCGGGCAAACGGAAGATCCACGGAATGTTCATCGAGGTCAGCTTCTTGTCGCTGCTCAATGCAACCACCGGCACAAAGGCCTTGAGAGCCAGTTGCTCGGCCAAGTGCGCGGCATCGCGGTCCAGCGCGATGATTGCCAGCGCATGATCCTCCATCAGCGCATGAACCAGTTGAGTTGAAGCGACGCCCCAGTTTTGATCGCTGGCCACCGGCAGCAATGTCCACGGCTTTCCTTTGGCCGCGCTTGATGCAAGCTCCGCCTGCACCTCCGGCGACTGCGAGACGTCCACTGCGTGAGGCCCAAAGAACACTATGCGCACCTGTCCTGACAAATCAGGACGATGGGGGCCGAAGTAATCCACGCCATCCTCGCCCACTCTTGCATAAGGCTGTGAGAGGGATGCAGAAGGCGCCTGCCGCGCAAGCGGCGTCTGCCCCACCGCAGGTGGTTTTTCCATGGTAGCGACGTGATACGCGATCGCGCCGTTATGCACCGTGCCCAGGTACATGGGAGCAACATTCTTCTGATTTGGGTCGAAGACCATGTGCCCGGTTACGCCATCGTATTCTTCAATGTTGGCAAGCGCATCGTGAATCCGCGCGCGATTCAGTCCCGCCTTGCAGATGGAATCCAGCAGCGCGTTCATGGCGTCATAGGCCAGCGAGGCAAATTGCTCCGGCTTCTCGTGAAAACGATCCTCAAAGCGGCGATTGAAGTCGAGCCAGCGCGGGTCATTGCGCGTTGGATCGTAAGGGAAGACAGCCTCGAAGCCCTCGGCGGCGTCGCCGGCCTCTTTTAGCAGAGTGTCGCCCAGGGTTCGATACGCGCCAAAGACACGCTGTTTCATCCCGGCGGCACGCATCTGCTTTAAAATTGTGGCCGCCTGAGTTTCATCGGCCCACAGCACGATGGCGTCAGCGCGCGAAGAGCGAATGACATTCAGTTGCTTGCTGAAATCGGCATCGCCGGGAAGATACTTCTGTTCAATGACCAGCGGATGTCCAAGCCGCCGCGAGGCATCGCGAAATTTCATGACGCCGAATCGTCCGTAGCGGCTGTTCACCCGGAGCAACGCCACGCGCTTCAATCCCAGCTCAGTGTAGATATGGCGCGCCAGCGTGAGGCATTGCACACGGTCATCCTGCAGGTCGGTGAAGTACCACGGAATGTATGTTTCGGGAATGGTGGGATCGGTGGAGGCGGAGTTGACGATGGGAATCTCAGCGCGCAGGGCGACGCGCAGAGCGATATGCGTGGATTCGGAACTAATGGATCCGAAGATCGCCCAGTCGCGGTCGTCGTAGACCATCTTAACCACTTCATTGGATGCAGAGCCCCAGATCGTCGGGTCGGTGGGCCGGTCCTCGCCATAGACAGCCTTGGCCTGCCAGTTGTCGTAGTCGTTGTGCAGCATCAACTTGAAGGGCTTGCCGCCGTATCCGCCGTGTGCGTTGGCCTCCTCCACGGCAAGTTGCGCGCCGTGCAACATGCGCAGGCCGAAGATCGACTCTGGATTGGGCTCGACGGGTCCGAAGAAACCGATGCGCACCTCGGTGATATCTTTCGGTTCAGGAATATCCCGAGCCGCGCCGGAATAAATGTTGGGATGAATGTAGTTGAGGTCGTAAGGCGCTGCGAATTTGGAATACGGGCTCAGGTCCGCGGGTTCGCCCGCATAAGGCGTAACAGCGCGATCCCGCGGCGGTCCCGGAGGATGCGCGCCGCACTCGCACGTACCCTTGCCCGTGACAGTAGCCGGGCTTGCAGCCTGGCTCGTGTCCTTGCTTGTATCCTGGCTCGAATACTGCGCAATCCCATTAGTCCCCGAGCCTGCGGCCCCAATGAGAGCCGCAGCCAACAACCATCCCTTGCGCATGAGAACTACTCCTTATTGTTCGCGCCCTTATCCGTGCGGAACATGGCGATGGCCTCGATCTCGACCAGCAGTTCCGGCCGGCAGAGATGCGCCTGAATGCCGGTGGATGCGGGCAATGGATCGAGCCCCTGCTCCTTGAAAAACGCCGTGCGTCCCGCGTTGAAAACGTCGTAGTCGCGGTCGATGTCGCGCAGGTAACAAGTGGTGCGCACGATGTCGTGCCAGGTGCAGCCTTCGCTTGCGAGCAAACCGGTTATGTTGTCGAAGGTGCGCCGCAACTGAGCCGGAAAATCGCCGATGTGGACGCTCTTGCCGTGCTCGTCGATGGAAGCGGTGCCGGAGATAAGCAGGATGCAAACTCCGCCAATATCGATTCTCATGCCGCGCGAAAATGAGCTTGGCTTGGCGTAGTGGAAGGCTTCGTTGAGCACGCCGTGATTGGTCATGGCGCGTTTTTCAATAGGCGCGTGCGCGATGGTCTCCAAAATTTCCGCAAATGCATTCATGATGGTATGGCTCCTTGTGTTCTTATCGTTGTTGTCGAATTCCGTGGCTCAACCCCTTGGCGGTGGCGACCCAGATGTCGCTGCCTTGAAAGTCGATGCCGAGAATATAGTTGTGGGCCGGCGCGGTGGTGACGGCGACCAGCGTTACCTTGCCTTGAGCGTTGCGCACCGTCATCTCCGGCTTGCCGTCTTTGAGCGAAGGCCGATAGACGGCCCAGTTCGCGCCGTCGTAGTAAGCCAGTCCCTTATCGGTGCAGAACCAGGCGCGATTTGCGTCCACACCCTTCACAAAATTGATGAAGTTCGAGGGAAGCCCGCTGTCTTTGGTGAGAAAGTTGTGCCAGTAGCGGCCATCATAACGGCTGGCGCCGAAGTAAGTAGCCGCCCACAGAATGTTGTCCACATAACTGACCGAGGTAACAATCTCGTGGATTAGTCCCTGATCCTTAAAGAGCACAATCTCGTTTTCGCCGTCCGGATCGTCGTACTTGTCCCAGCGGCCGGTCTTCTGGTCGTACTCGAGCATGCCGCTGCCCCACACCGCGTAATAAACTTTAGTGGGCGTGGCGGAAACGCCGTAAGTCCAAATCTCGATCATGGGCGTGTTGCGCTCGTTGTAGAGCGACCACTGGCCGGTGCGCGTATTCAGCTTGCAACCGCCCGCTGCTGTGGCTACCCACACGTTCTCGCCCTCGACAGAAACACCATAGACCACGTCGTTGCTCAGCCCCGATGTCAACTGCGTGTAGCTGTCGATTCGTCCGCCGGAGATGCGGCTCAGACCACCCATGGTGCCGGCCCATACGTCTCCGGTGCGCTTGTCGAGCGCCAGCGAGAGCACCGCGCGATGCGCCAGGCCGTCGTTGGTGGTGTAGGTCTTCCACTTGCCGTTCTCGTAGAGCCCCAGCCCGTTTTCCGTGCCCGCCCAGATGCGCTCTCCATCAACCAACACGGAGAACACATGATTGTCGGGCAGGCCGTTGGCGTTGGTGAAGTTCTCAAAGCGGAAGCGCGGCAGCACCTGCGGTGGGGCAGAATGTGCTTGCGCGCCATGGGATTTATGCACGTCAGATGCAGGTGGCTGTGGTGCGGCAGACGGCGCTATCGCAGCCAAAAGCACTGCGATCAGCAAGATCGCGTGCGGTGCGAACGTGTTGAATGAAATTTTTTTCATCGCGTCCTCAGATATTCGATCAGGTCATTGAGTTCGTCCTTGGTCAGATCGTTGGTGCGGCCGTGCTTGTCCTCGGGGTTGTAGACTGTCCAGATCTCTTCCAGCGTGCGCGCCGAGCCGTCGTGCAGGTAGGGTGCGGTGAGCGCAATTTCGGTCAGCGTCGCCGCCTTCAGCAGGTTGCCATTGTCGTTGGGCTTATGCGTCCCCACGTCGAACAACTTTTGGTTGGTTCCCTTGGGGCCGCTGTGGCAATAGGAGCAGCGATTGTATTCCGCAATCGGCTTGCCGAACTTGTCTGTGCCGCGCTCGAAGATCGCCTTGCCGCGCTCCTGCGCCGGCGTCAGCTCCCCGTTTGCCAGCCGCCAGCGATTGGGCCGCGGAGGGAGGCCGCGAACATACGTGGCCAGATCGGCAAGTGTTCGATCATCGTAGTTTTCCGAACGCCAGAAATATTTTTCCGTCCTCGGCCCACACTCCGTCGGAATATTGGGATTGCCGCCGTTCCACTTATAAGGCTCTGTGTCCTTGATGCCTTCGAGCATCTTGTTATCCACAATGTTGCGGCCAAAGCCGTCGGGTTCCAGGTTCCAGGTGATGCCGTCGAAGGTGGAATCGATATGGCAGTTGGCGCAGCCGATCTGCCCTTGAAATGAGTAACGGGAAGTGTAGAAGGTCTGCTCGCCGTGGCGAATCGCGGAGACGGTCTTCGGCCCGGCGAGGGCGATGGTCGCGGTCACGCGATTGCTGCGCGTATCGATCACGCTGATGGTGTCTTCCAGGCGATTGGCCACGAACAGCTTGCGGCCGTCGCGGCTCAAGGTCAGCCCGCGCGGATCGTGCCCCACGGGGATGCGGGCAATCACGTAGTTGGCGCTGGCGGCAAGGTCATAAGCGAAGGAGCCGGATGCGGGGCGCTGGCGCGTGTGGATGAAATGCAAGAGCCGCGGCACATCGATCACGGTGACCATCTCAGAGCCTTCGCAGGTGACAAAGATGCGCGACTTGTCCGGCGCAATCGCCACACCGAAGGGCCGCGATGCGTAGCGCTCCAACTCGTCGAGTGGAATTTCGACCGGCTTGCCCACATCCGCGCCGAATAGTGTGAGTGTATCGACCAAGTAGCCGCCGTGCTCCAGATGCGCCAGCGGAACGAGATTCTTGGGGTGGTACTCGGCGACGACGCCGATGCGGCCATCGGCAGAGAAGGCGAGATGAAAGACTCCGGCAACTCCGTGTAAGGGCAGGCGATCAACGACCATGGCGCGCGCGGTATCGATCACCGTGATCTCGGATTCGGGCGGCGTGCGATGGGGCGACGGATTGGGATAGACGTGCGTGACATAGAGCTTGCCGCCGTCAGGCGAGGGCGTGAGGTAGCTTGCGCCGCGCCCAGCCACAAGCCGTTTATCTTCCTCGCCCGTCGCTGCATCCAACACGGCCACATCATTGGAGATGCGATTGGCGACGAACAGGTGCTTGCCGGCGCGATCTTCCACCACGCTCGACGGCTCCGCGCCCACCGGCCACGTAGCCGTCACGGCCAGCGTCCGCGTGTCGATCACCGTGAGGGTGTCGTCCCACGTGTTGGTGACGAACAGGCGGTCGCCCGAGGGAGAGAGCGAGAGGCCGCGCGGCACGTGGCCGACGGCGATGTTCTTGATGACCGCGTAAGTGGAGGCGTCCAGCACGCGAACCTCTTCGCTCTGTTGGCAGAGCACATAGAGGCGCGAGCCATCGTGCGAGAGCTGAATCTCAAGCGGCGAAGCATAGTCTACAGCATCGGCCTCGCTCGCGCGCACCGGACGATTGGTCCAAAGCGTAACCGCAAGCAACGCCACGGCCAGCGCCGTCAGCCCCGTGCCCACAGCGGTTTGTATGCGCTGGCTCACTTGGGCTCCTCCACAGTCAGCACGCGGTCCACGCTGAGTTTTTCCAGCGTCTGCTCGCGTCCGCTGGGCCAATGAACAATGAGCTTGTCGATTGTTGTCGCAGCGCCCAATCCGAAGTGCAGGCGGCCGTCGTCTTGCGATAGATATCCTGAGCCTGCTACGCGCTCCGCCGTCTGCCGCTTGCCCGCTGCGAAAACTTCCACGCGCGCGCCGATGCCGTCACGATTGCTCTTGGCCTTGGGACCGGGAGCAGAGTTCTGGTCGCCAGGCCGCATCCCGCCTTCCAGCTTGATGGCGATCCAGTGGCCCGTATTAGTGGAGACATTGTGCAGCAGCGTTCCTCTGCCGCCGAGGTTCACCACAAACGCATCAATCTTGCCGTTATTTTCATAGTCGGCGAAACATGCGCCGCGCGCCGTGGTGCGCTCGCTCATTACCGGTCCGGCGTCACGCGAAACATCGGCGAACTTACTGTTGCCGAGACCGCGAAAGAGCGTGTGCTCCTGCGGAATTAAATGAATGAGCCCGCCATGAAAGATGAGAATGTCGAGTAGGCCATCGTTGTCGAAGTCATAGACGCCCGTGCCCCAACTGACGTATTGCGCATTGGTTTGCGAAACGCCGGTCTGCGCGCCGATGTCCTCAAAGCTCATCTTGCCCGTGTTATGCAGCAGCCGGTTATAGTGGCCATCGGAGACCCACAGGTCAAGCACTCCGCGGCCTTCGAGATCGGCGAAGACCGGGCCCATCGATGAAGTCGATTCGCCATTCTGCCCGTAGGCCGTGCCCGTCTCGTTGGCAATCTCCTCGAAGGTTCCATCGTGCTTGTTGTGGAAGAGAAAATTTTCCGTGCGGTCGTTGGCAACGTAAATGTCATCCCAGCCGTTGTTGTCGAAGTCCGCCGCGGTCACGCCCATGGTGCGGCCCACGTACGCGCCGATGCCCGACTTATCGGTAACATCCGTGAATGTTCCGTCGCAGTTGTTGTGATAGAGCTTGTTGGTTTCGCCCTCATAATCCAGCGGCCCCGGATAGTTGTCGGCGGCATAGAAGGCGCGATACTTGGGATCGAACTTGACGTAGCGGCCCACAAACAGATCGACGCATCCATCCCTGTCATAGTCCAGCCATGTGGAGCTGATGGCCCAGCCGTCCACCTTGATGCCAGCCTTCGCGGTCACGTCGGTAAAGTGGCCGTTGCCGTCGTTGTGATAAAGAATCGTCTTGCCGTAGCCGGTGACCAGCAGATCGACATAGCCGTCATTGTCATAGTCCGCAGCCGTCACGGCCATCCCGTACATATCCGGATCAAGACCGGATTTCTCCGTCACGTCTGTAAAGGTGCCGTTACCGTTGTTGCGATAGAGATGATTATGCGGCGGTGTTGCGGGCTTCTCCTTGAGCGGATAGGGATGCATGGAGTCGTCGAGCGGCCGCCCGTTGACCACGTAGAGTGACTCCAGGCCGGAGTTGTTGTAGTCGAACCAAATGCAGCCCGCGCCGGTGCCTTCAAGCAGCGAGCCCAGTTGCCGCGAACCGAAACTGTGCGTAAAGTGGATGCCCGCCTTGTCACTGGCGTCTTCAAAGCGAATGACCGACTGCGGTGCGGCCAATGTCTGCGCTGTGACATTCTCCTGCCGCGCAAGCGGCGTCTGCCCCACCGCAGGTGGTGCCGCGGCCAGGGAAACAATTCCGAATAAAAGAAGAAAGCGATAATTCATCTCAATGGCCTCCCGGCGATTTCTGCTGCACGGCGCCCGGTATATTCGCTCCGGTTAGATCAGCCGGCGTTGTCGAGCGCAGCAGCACCGCCGGCACGCGATTCTCCGATGCGCGCTCCGGTCCCGTGTGGCAGCCGACGCAGATGCGCTGCTCGCCACTGCGAATCCAGAACCATCCATGCTCCCGGCGCACCACCGCGCCTTTTTCGTTCAACAGCGCAAAGCGGATGGGCTGGTCGGCGGGCACTTTTACGAAGAATGAACCGTCTACCTCGACCGGCGCAGTGCCCGCAACGATTGTTTGGCCGCTGGCTGTCAGCGTCTCCAACCGCACCGATGCGGGAGCAGATTTAAGGTCGCCTTCGCGCGACAGGCGCGCGTCGAGCGCCATCATATTGGCGTAGTTCCAAGGGTGCAATCCGGAGGGATGCCGCTTGGGCGTAGTGCGCGGCGCAACTAGGACCGGCTCGACAAGATTTTCGCCGGTCATAGTCAGCACGGTTTGCAATGCTGGCGAGCCGGGCTTCCACAATTTGAGCGCGTAATGCGCTCCGGTTCCGGCACGCGCGCTCACCAGCCACTCGCCTGAGGCCGTCTCGGCAATTGCGCCGGCGTACTCAGCGCGTGGAGCAATGACAGGCTGCTCGTGCGCCAGCGGCGAGGTGAAGCGTGCCAGCGAAGCTCCGTGGGTGAATACCACGTCCCCGTTGGCTAATTGCCTTCCGCCCCAGCGCGCTTTGCCGTGATCGCAGCGGTACGATTCGACGCCTGAACCATCGGAGTAGACCAGATAAAGTTCTGGAGTCGTGCCCGCGCCCAACGGGAAGCCTGCCTCAAAGAGAATGCGGCCATCGGCGAGCACATCCGCGGGAAAGGCGCTGGCCTGCATGTACGTAAGCGGCAACACTCCCGGCCCAGCCGTCGGATTCAAGAACGTGTATCCCGGCAGATGACCGTCCTCGGCGGACTCCAGTTGAAATCCCCACGGCGCGCGCTGTGCCCACACCATCCGCCCGCCCGGCAGATAGAACGGGCGCACGGCATCGGTTGTGGTTGTAATCACCTTGCGTAGGGAGCGATCAGCCAGCGTCAGTTCCCAAATCTGCCAGGGATCGACAGCGGATTGCTTGCCCGCGAACAGTACGGTCTGGCCGTCGAAGGAGACATTTGCGTCGGCGGCGGCGGCAAAGCCGGTGACCAGAGGCTCCGCCTTTTCGTTATGAACCAGCAAGAGCTGTGCGCCCATGGGAAAACGCTCTCCCCCGCGCAAAGCGGCCAACGGCTGATAAACAGGAGCGGCGGTGACGATGATGTCTGTGGATGGAGCCTGCGCAGCGTCGCGCAAAAAACCGCAAACTGGAAGCAGCAAGACAATCGAAGCGACAGCCGCCAGCAATCTGGCCGGGAATCTCATCCGACAGCCTCCATGGAACAAGACTCTACCGTCTCGCGCCGCGGCTGCACCTGATCGCGCCGCGTCATCCTTCGAAGAGCCAGATAGGGGTCGAGATCGGCCATCATGCTGTCGAACCCAGCGAAATCCAGTGACTGCTCACCGTCGCTCCATGCCTTGTCCGGATTGGGATGCACCTCGACCAGCAGGCCATCCGCGCCGGCGGCAACCGCAACGCGCGCCAACGGGGGAACCAGGTCTCGATGGCCTGCCGCGTGGCTGGGGTCGGCAATCACCGAAAGGTGCGTGACCAGCTTGAGCAACATAATGGCAGTTGCGTCGAAAGTGTTTCGCATCGACGTTTCAAATGTGCGGATGCCGCGTTCGCAGAGAATTACCCGAGGGTTGCCGTAATCGAGAATGCACTGCGCCGAACGCAGCAGATCGGCTATCGTTGCCACCATGCCGCGCTTCAACAGCACCGGCCGCCCGGAATGCGCCGCCGCTTCCAGCAGCGAGTAATTCTCCATGCTGCGTGAGCCTATTTGTAAAATGTCGGCATACTCGGCAACCAGTGGCACATCCTCTTCCGACATGACTTCCGTCACGATGGCCAGACCACTCTCCTGACGCGCGCGGGCCAGCAACTTCAGTCCTTCCAGGCCAAGCCCCTGAAATGCGTAAGGGGAACTGCGCGGTTTGAAAGCGCCTCCCCGCAGAACGCGCGCTCCCGCGCGGCGAACATGATCAGCCGTTGCCAATAGCTGGGATTCGGTCTCCACCGAGCAAGGCCCGGCCATGGTGATAAATTCGTCGCCGCCGATCTCGAAATCCAGCACCGGTACAGTCGTCTGCTGCCGCCGCGCGTTCTTAAGGCAATCGGGGGATTCGGCAAATCGTTCGCGCCAGTTCTCGCGCACTTTCTGCGCTCCGTTTCTGGGGAAGCGGAAGCATCAGACTACCGCGACCAAGTCAGGCACGCCTCAACCTAAAGGTGGAGATAGGGCACCAAAAGCGGTCTTTTTCTACCTCCGATGTTCCAGTTGGAACTTTCCTGATTTCCTGCTCTTACGCGAGGGAAAGGCGCTAAAACCGTGTATTGCACGCAAATGAGAGGGCGAGTGCGCTTTAAGGGGGTGAATCGCCTTACTGTGCGATGGGCGGCGGACGGTAGCCAAAAGCTGCATCCACAATGGCCGCAACACCTAGCGCGGTCTCATCGTGAAAGGGACGCGCAACCACCTGCACGCCTATCGGCAGCCCCTCCGGCGAGCGTCCGACGGGAACTACCGCAGCCGGCGCGGCCAGTGTGTTGAACCATTGCGTGTGGCGCACGGCATCCAAATATTCTACGATCCGGCCTTCAACGGTCCACTCTCGCTCACCATGGCGGAAGGCGGGAATGCTGGCCACCGGGCACAGCAGTACAGGATACGTGCTCATCTCCTCCAGCGTCTTCGAGCGAATCAGGTCCAGTTCGGCCCACGCGTTGAGCAGTTCGACGGCCGTAAGCGGCGGCACAGCAGCGGAGAAGCTGAGAAACTCGCTGAAGATGGGGCTCAGTTGATGCTCCCTGCCGCGAATCTCCTGCTCATAAAACATGGCCCCGCACTGCACAAAAAATTTCCACCACAGCTTCCGCAGCAACTCCAGCGTGCGCGGACGGAAGGGCTCTACACGAAAACCAGCTTCGCGCAGCGCAGCCGCCGCGGCGTTTACCGCTGCACGCGTCTCCGGGGTGACTGGAACCAAGCCGTCATCCTCGAAGTAGCCGATGGTGTTGGTTCGCAGTTCGTCGAGACTCGGCTCACGCAGCGCAATGGGAGGGCTGGCCGGATCGTGCGGGTCCTGGCCGCTGAGCGTACGAAAAAGCAGCGCAACGTCGGCCATGGTGCGGGCCATCGGTCCAATGGCGCCGAGCGTCGAAAATGGACCCACGCAGGGCGGCAGGTGGCCTCGGCCGGGAATACGCCCCGGCGTAGGCTTGAGTGAACAGATGCCGGTGAAGTGCGCGGGCACGCGCACCGAGCCGCCGCTGTCGCTGCCCAGGCCCGCTGAAGAAAGTCCTGCCACAATGGCTGCCGACTCGCCGCCGCTCGATCCGCCCGGAGTGCGTTCAAGGTCCCATGGGTTGTTTGTGCGCCCATGCAGCAGATTCGCTGTCTCGTATGCCATCAGGAACTCGGGGCAGTTGGTAGTGCCCAGAATCAACGCTCCGGCGGCGCGCAGACGCGCAACGACGATAGCGTCTTCCGTGGGGATTTCGCCCCGGTGCAGCAGGCTGCCGATTTCGCACTTGAATCCTCGCGTGGCGATCGATGACTTCACAGTCACCGGCAATCCGAACAACGGCCTGCGGGACCGGGTTCCACGCCACGCATCATGCTTCCGGGCTCGCTCGCGCACACGCTCCGCGTCGAAGTCGGCAAATGCGTTTAACCGCGGATTCAGCCGCTCGATCTGCCGGATGTGCGCTTCAGCCAACTCCACCACGGAAAGTTCGCCCACGCGCAAAAGTTCGAGTTGCCGAATGGCCGGCAGTAACACCAAATCGTTCATGGACGCGCCTTGGCGGCTGCGGGAACTTCATCTTCCGCAGGATTCGAAGGCAACAACTTATAGTCGAAACGATATGATCGCACCGGCTCGCCCGAATCGAAGCGGTCATTCCAATTCAATTGGTACTCCAATGCGTCCGCGTCGTCCGGAAACTTCTCGTTCGCCGGATACGGATACGCGCTCATTTTATGGAAGGGTAACTGCGCCACGGTGAAGGGTGATGCGTCCCACCAGTCCATGTCCTTGACGAATCCGTTGGCATAGAAGAAGTAGTCGCGCTTCCAATGCGCGGGCAGCGCGGGCATCCTGGTCGCGTCGAACTCGACGGCAATCTCCTCGCCGCTGCCGAATATCACATATCGGTCGTCGATGCTCTTCAGCAACGGCGTCACGTCGCCCATGTGCGTGTAATTGCCGCGCTCATGCTGGAACGGGCCAGTCAGGCTTACGCGGTCATAATCATAGTCAAGGTCGCCGGGGCTTGCGCCTTCAATCTGCTTTGGGTAGCCGCGGAAATGCAGTGTCGCCAGCGACAGCGGAATCTCCGTAGATTGTGACTCGGCCTCAGCGTTGTTGTCGACGAGTACCTGGTCCCAGAAGATTTCGAGATTGGTCATCAGGCGAATGCGCCGCGCGCCGGCAGGCAGCTTGCCTGTGATGTCCACGACGATGGTGCGCTCCAGGCCCGCGGGAAAACCTACATCATCCGCGATGCGTTGCCATTGGCCATCCGGTAACTGTGCCTCAACATAGGGCGAGATAGGCTTGATGCCTGCCTTCCACGCGGCATAGAGCGATGTCGCGCTGAAGTAGTTCACGTAGCCGGTCATCAGCAGCCGCAACTGGGCGCCTTGCTTCACTTCGCCCAGATCGAGCATGAGATCGTGCAGATTCGCAAAGCCATCGTAAGGCAGCGGCGTGAAGCCGCTGGCGAATTTGTGATCGCGGCGGCTCAACAGATCGAGCACATCGCGCCCTTCCCCATCCCACGCGCCCACGGGCAGCCGAGCGCCGGCAGTGGCTACTACGCGCCCAGAGGCAAACGGCGGATCGTCGAGGAATCGTTCGTCGGGATTGACCTCGACGTTCTCCGGATGATCGACCGCAATCAGCCGCATCTGGTCGATATAGTTGACCTCTTCCATCGGCTCGATAAAGCGCAGACTCAGCTTGCCGTTCTCCGACGCAAGCTGTGTGCCATCAACTTTGATCCACTCGCCAGGGTTGGGAATATTGCGCCGCGTGGGCGTGAACCAGTGGCCCACCACCGCCGCGCCGATTACATCGGTGACCAGCTTGTATTTGTGCCCGTCCCAGGCGAACAGCACCGGGCACGAGCTTCCGCGGCGGTCAACCTCCTTCATGGCGATCACTGGTTGGTGCGGCAGATCGATCTCGTCTTGCAACACGCCCGTAGGCCACAAGATTCGCAGCAGGTCAATGTGGTCCGCATCGCCCAGTCCCACGAGAATCTGCGGAGGCCCCTGCGTCTGATAGCCCGAGGCTCCGGCCAGCTCCCACTTCTGCCAGAGGCCGTTTGCGAAGATCTCAACCTTTGCGCCGATGGCCGTTTTGTTGTCGGCAAATCCGGTCAGGTCGAGGCGCATAGAGTGATTCTTGTTGCCGCCCACATTGCGCAACAGTACCGGCGGCGCATTCAACTGCGTCACAATTAAATCAGCGGCGCCGTTGTCATCGACAGCAATTAACCCACGCGGCGCGGTCAGCTTTACATCATCCAGTCCCAACGCGTTGCTCACATCTACAAACGTTCCATCGCCGCGATTGCGGAAGACGCGTACTTGCGGGCCAGCCTTGGTCTCCACAATCGCCGCCAGATCGATCCAGCCGTCGTTGTCAATATCAACAGGAGTAAGCCCCCATCCGCGCAGCGCGCCTTTGAGCGGCAATTCAACACGCTCAAACCGGCGGCCAATATGATTCGGTCCCTCGACATTACGCCAAAGAGTTAATCCCGGTGCGCCGGTGTGCGTCACGGCGATGTCCATCCAGCCGTCCTTGTTGTAGTCGAGCACGGTTATACCCACGGTCGCCGGCAGTTTCACCACATTCCGGCCAGACAATGTGGCAACTTCCAGACCCGGTGTATCATTGAATTGCTCACCACCCAAGTAGAGCGCCTGCGTCGGGTACTTCCCCTCGCGCGGATTTACATAGATCAACGGCGCTGGCCCGTCACCAGTCACAGCAATGTCCACAGCACGATCATTGTTGAAGTCGGTGAGAATCTCCGCGCTCGTCTTCCCGCTCCCGCCCAAACCTGTCGGCTCTGTCCACTCCGTGAAGGTCTTGTTGCCGTTGTTCCGCCACAATACATTCGGCGTTCCTCCTTCTTTCAAAGGAGACCCCGTCAAAAAAAGATCCAGATCCCCATCGTGATCGTAATCAATAAATGTGATTCCGCTCGGCCGGTTCTTGGGTGCAAGCCCGGCCTCAGCCGTCACATCCTGAAATTTACCGTGGCCCAGATTGCGGAAGAGCAGCACTGCATCGTCCAACGCGACGGCCAGATCATTCAAGCCATTGCCGTCGTAATCGCCCACGGCGCAAGCCACGGCATGGCCTGATGCCTTCAGCCCTGCCGCCTCTGCATCCCACTCTTCAAAGTTGCCGTCACCCTTGTTGTGCAACACGCGAATCGCCTGTTCGCCGGCCTGCATCAGCACCAGGTCCATGCTGCCGGAGCCAGTCACATCCATCATGCAGGCGCCGCCGGTAGTGGTGAAGGGCGCAGTCTTTCCAGTCACAATCGGTTGCGTCACCAGTTTCACTGGGATCATTGCGCGTTTGACGGCCTCGTGATCCTCGACCGGCGTGACGGTGGAGTAGTGGCCTTGCTCGCCATAGGAGAGCCCGATGGGCGCGCCGATCTTGGTGCTGGTCAGGTGCTGGAAGCGCTGAAAATGTTCCTTCGCTTCCGCGACGCGGCCGGAGCGCTGAAACGCGCGCGCCAATTGAAACTCTGACGATGCGTGTAGCGGGTCGATCTCCAGCGCTTTCTGGAAAATCGCAATGGCCTTGTCGAATTGCTTCAACTCCTGGTAACAGTCGCCTTCGTAATAATAGGAATCCGCATCCCTGGGGTCGATCTTCACCGCCTGTTGAAAGCTGGCCAACGCTGCCTCGACTTCATTGGCCGCGTGCTCGGCTAACCCCATGTTGTACCATGCCTGGGCGCTGTGTGGGTCCAGCGCGATGGCTTGTTGCAGCGCCTTCTTGGCCTCATCCAGCTTTTGCAGGGTCATCAGCGCGATGCCCTCATTAGTCGCCGCCTGCGCCATCTTGGGGTCCTTCTGAAAGGCCTCGGCAAACGACGCCGCCGCGCGCTCGGTGAACTGTTGGCTCATCTGCGCTACGCCGCGATTGTTCAGCCGCACCGCTTCAGGGTCAAAGCGCGCCTGCGCTCCGGCAGCAGTCACAACTAAAAGAACAAAAGCCAACGGCTCAACCACCCTCATAGCTCCCTTTCCCGAAGCGGCCGGAAGACTTCATCCGAAAAGCCGCTGAATCCACAGCATAATCGAGAGCGCTGTCACGCCGCATGTGATAGGTGCCAGTATTCACGCATCTAGTACATCAGGTACCTGGCCCTGATCGGCATAAACCGTTCGATCGTTTCTATCCAATCCAACCACACGCGGCGCGGGTCCTGCCCAGCGATGATTGCATCCATTGTGGCTCTGTTCAGCATTAAGCTGTCCAGATTTTTCATCTCGAACTGCTGCGGATAAAGGACGTGGAGCGCGAACGCAATCTCGATGCCAAGTTCCGGCGCGTCGAGTAAGTTCCTGTCGGTGACGATGATGTTTACTCCTCCGCATTTCTGCTGCGCATACACGCTGGTGTTGGGCGTAAATTCCGTCGGCACAAAGCGGACCCCGCTGATAGCTCGCGCATTCAGATAAGCGGCCAGTTCCTGCGGCTGAATCCACGGGGCGCCCAGAAGTTCAAACGGTGTATCTGTACCGCGCCCCAGCGATACATTGGTTGCCTCCAGGATTCCGATTCCAGGATAGAGAATGGCTTCGGTCAGGCTGCGCATGTTAGGAGAAGGATTCACCCATAGAATTCCGGTAGAGTCCAGCCAATCGCCGCGCTGCCAACCCTCCATGGGGATTACCTTCAGCTTGGAATTGATGCCGCGCTCGGAGTTATAAAAACGCGCCAGCTCGCCAATCGTCATGCCATGGCGAATTGGAACCTGTCCGTAGTTAATAAAGTTTTCGCGTCCCTTATCGCTGATGGGGCCCTGAACATAAGTACCATTGATGGGATTTGGGCGGTCGAGGACAAAGATTTTCTGACCCGTTTGTGCTGCAGCCTCCATGAAGTAGCCGAGCGTGGTTTCATAGGTGTAAAAGCGCGTGCCGACGTCCTGAATGTCGTAGACGATTACATCCGCCGACCTCAACACATCCAGCGATGGATGGCGCTTGACGCTGGAGTCTCCGTAGACGCTGTAGACGGGTATTCCGGTTAATGCGTCTTTAGAATCGCCAATTTCGGCCGTATCCACGCTTCCAGTTACGCTGTGCTCGGGGCTGAAGATGGCGACAACCTGGATGCCCGGCACCTTGGCCAACACATCGATGGTGCGATCGCCGCGCGAGTCCACGCCTGTTTGGTTGGTGACCAGTGCGATTTTGGTTGCCGCATTGCCCGCTTCTCGAAGTTCGGCACAATTGTGTGTCTCAAGCACATCGATGCCAGTGCGAACCGAACCGTTGCGAGCGGTGACAAGACGGGCCGAAGGCATGGCTTCGTTGTAGCCTGTGATGCGCGCCATGCGCAGTTTTTGATCGCCTGAAACGGAAAGTCCAAGGCTTTCGGCTGCAGCCGTGGCAACCCGCGCGCGCAGCGGAACGATCGCTGAGTTATGGCCGTGCGGATGAACTGCGTTGGTCAGAAGAATCACATAACTCTGTGTAACTGGATCGATCCAAATCGACGTACCCGTGAACCCCGTGTGTCCGAAAGAGCCTACCGGAAAAATCTCTCCGCGACTGCTGGAATACGGCGAATCGATATCCCAGCCAAGGCCACGCAGCGTTGCCGATGTGGGCGGCTGCTGTGGAGTGGTCATCTTCTCCACCGTCAATGGCGTGAGTACATGAAAGCCGGAAAGTATATCCTGCGCATATTTTGCAAGATCATCCGCGGTAGAAAATAATCCGGCGTGTCCAGCTACGCCCCCCATCCGGCGCGCGGTCGGATCATGCACAATGCCGCGCAGCATATGACGGCTTTCGTCGTATTCCGTCGGCGCGATGAGCGGGAGCCATGCGGCGGGCGGAAGAAAGCGCGTATCATTCATCTCCAGCGGGGCAAAGATATTTTTCGCGGCGTATTCATCCAGGCTCATGCCGGAGACTTTCTCAACCAGAAATCCGAGCGTCTCGAAATTAATATCGCTGTAGAGAAAGCGCGAGCCGGGTGGAATTACTGGTTTCTGATCCATAACCATCTGGTAGGCGGCGTCGCGCCCCTCCCACACCGTTTTAAGATCGAGGTCCTCCGTCAACCCGGAAAAATGCGTGAGCAGCTCGCGGACAGTAATGTCGTTCTTTCCGTTTTTGGCGAACCCCGGCAAGTAAGTTGCCACTGGATCATTCAGGCGAACCTTCCCTTCCTGCACCAGCTTCATCACGGAAGGCGCTGTAGCAATGCACTTAGTCAGCGAAGCAAGATCGAAAATGGTGTCTACGGTCATTGTTTCCTTGACCGGTTCCAGCGAGCGCTTTCCGTATGCTTTGCGATAAACCACCTTTCCGTTGTGCCCTATCAGAACGACGCCGCCGGGAATCGTCCCGCGCGCAACCGCCGCGTTCATAATCTCATCGATATTGGAAAAGTCCGCCCCGCGAGTGATCACCGCGGCGTTGCTTGAGGGCAATGCATCCTGTGCTTTCAGGCCGCCGAACATAACAGAGATGATCAACAAAACCAAAATAAACCGGCAAATGGCAACTCCACTTTTCACTCGAATCTCCCTTGCATGGGCCTCTACCCGGCAACGTACTCACTTACAATCGTCGGTAATTGCACATGGCTGGCTGACCTACGAAGCCAGCACCTTCAGCCCCAGCCCCGGCCCAGCCGGCAAGATCAACTTCCCCTTCAGCACCATCACGCCTTCGTATGGATCGTTGGAAATCAGTAGATTTCCATCCAGATCGGGATAATCCACAAGAGCGGCCAGATGAGCCGCGGCCGTCACCGTGCACGAACTGGAGATCATGCAGCCCAGCATCACTTTCATATTCATCGCGCGGGCAAACTTGATCCATCGGTAGGCTTCCATGACGCCGCCGGATTTATCCAGCTTCACATTGATTCCGTCGTACGCTTCCTTGAGCATGGGTATCAACGACGCGTGGGTGCAGGCTTCGTCGGCGATGATGGGTATGTGCACCTTGCTGCGCACATACTTTGTCTCTTCAAACATGTGCGCGGGCATGGGCTGTTCAATCAGCTCCACGCCCTGCGTCTCCAGCCAGTTGATCTTGCGGATGGCCTCTTCCTTGTCGGTCCAGCCTTCATTGGCATCCACGCGCAACGGTTTTTTCGTAACACTGCGCACAGCCTCGATGGTCTCTTCGTCGTTCTTCAATCCAACCTTCACCTTCAAAATAGGAAAATCCTCAGCCTCGCGCGTCTTCTGCCGGGTAATCTCCGGCGTGTCGATGCCGATCGAAAAAGTGGTCACAGGAGCGTCGGCCGGATCGAGTCCGAAATACTGATAGAGCGGAATGCCGAGTTTCTTGCCCAGCCAATCGCAGACCGCGATGTCAACCGCGGCCATGGCCGCATGCTGATGGTCGCCCAGCAAGCGGTGCACCTCGGCAAGAAACTTATCGAATTTTCTAGGGTCGCCGATGGCAATCTTGTCGATGATCGCATCGATAGCCTGCTTGGCTTGCTCCGGCGACTCCTTGTAGCGCACGATGGGCGCGCCCTCGCCGTATCCGGTAATGCCGTCGCGCTGATACTGAAGATGAACGGTGTCGCGATAGGCGCTGGAAGACATCGTTGTCGTCCAGGTGTGGCGCAGCATCAGACGCTTCAACTCCGTCTTGACAATGGCGTCGCCACTCGTTGCCGGTGCGTCCGCTGCATACAAAGCCGCGGGCATTGCCGCGCCTACACCCACTGCGCCCGCCGCTTTGAACAGATCCCGCCGATTGATCATTTCACTCTCCGCGCCGCTACCAGAAGTTTAGTCCAGGGCATATCGTCCAGTTTGCTGATCTGGACCCCGGGGTGCGTGTCGGGTGCGTCATGGATAAAATCGCCGTTGCCGATGTACATGCCCGTATGCGTGATCTTCGCAAGGCTCGCGCCAAAGAACAGCAGGTCGCCTGGTTGCAGGTCCATGCGCTCCACCGGCACGACTCCGCTCCAGCTTGCCTGCATGCCGGCATTGCGCGGCATGATGAACCCGCGTTGTCGGATCAGCATCTGTGTGAAACCGGAGCAATCGAAACCATAACTGGAGATCCCGCCCCATGTATAAGTGACACCAATAAACCTGTGTGCCAGTTGAATGGTCTGGTCGATGGTAAGCGGCGCGAAATCCGCGCTTACGTTGCCTTGCTCAATGTAAGCCGTCTGGCCATTTACGAGCTTGACCTGGAGCCAGCGTCCATCCTTGTCCACACTCCCGGCAATTAATTCCAGCCGCGTCTCCCAGGGTAGGTTCAGAATTGGAGCGTGCTTAATCGTGCTGGCTTCGCGATAAAGATTCGCGCTCAGTCCAATAACACGAACCGCCTTTCCATCCGGAGCATAACCGCCTCGCAGTAGCGTGATATCGGAAGCCGCCACCCAGCCGGTATAGTCATCCCCGGTGCGTATATGAATCCATCCTTTTTTCTTTTCCAGCGAAAGCACCCCTGCTCCGTAGATCGCCTGTGATACAACTACGCTGTCAGCAGAGGCAGTGGAGTACATATTGATCACCGGTTTGGTAACAACATAATCTGGGTTGATAACTGACTGCTGGCCAACTGCGCAGACACTCCAGAGTATGGCGCACAGAACCAACAAGCACCGAAGCTGTAAAAATGTGAAGTTACTTTTCATCTTCATCTTGCATCTCCTACTGCCAATTCAACCGGCAGGCTCCGGCGCAGAAAAAAGCTCGCGCCATAGCCGATAGCAAATGTGACAATGCTTCCCAGGGGCACATACCAAGTGTACGGAACCCTGGTGAACTGCCACAGGAATAGGTTCAAAGCAAATCCGCACACCATGCCCACCATGGCGCCGCTCTCCGAAGCGCGGCGCGTGAGAACGCCCAGCATAAAAACTCCAAGCAGCGATCCGTAGGCCACCGAGGCGATGGACAGGCCAACCTCCAGAACCTTCTGGCCGCTTTGGCGAACCACAATCGCCAGCGCGAACAGCACCACTCCCCAACCGATGGTTGCCATTCGGGAGAGAAACATGCGGCGCTTCTCGCTGACTCCCGGATTGAATCGGGAGTAGAAATCGATGATGGTGGTGGAGGAGAGTGAATAGAGCGAAGCGCTCAGGTTGGTCATGGCCGCGGCCAGAATGGCCGAGACCAGCAGGCCGCTGATGCCGTGCGGCATATAGTTGACAACGAAGGTGGGATAGATGCGATCCGAGTGCGCAAAGGCCGCAACCGGCGGGAGCAGCCTGTAGAAGACATAGAGCAGCGCGCCAATCAGCAGAAAAAGAGCAAACTGAAATAGAACCAGAACGCCGCTGGCTATCAGCGCCATCTTGGCATTGCGTTCGCTACGCGAGGCAAGCAATCGCATCACGATTAGCTGATCTGTGCCGTGACTGGCCGTAGTCAGAAAGGCGCCGCCGATCACTCCGGACCAGAAAGTGTATTTTGCGTAGAAATTCCAGCCAAATTCGAAGACGTGAAACTTGCCGGCATCCGCTGCCATGCCGCAGGCGCCCTGCCACCCTCCCGGCACCAAGTGCGCGATGGTGAACAAGCCGATCACTGTTCCTGTAACATAAACCGATAACTGAATTACGTCCATCCAGATCACTGTCGACATCCCGCCCTTGAATGTGTAGATCAGGGTGAGGATGATGACGATGGCGATGGCCGCGACATCGCGGCCTAGGTCGCTGTAGCCCTGTAAAAGCCCGGAGAGCGCGATGCCCACCACAATGGCAATCGCGAAGACGCGAACGCCATCCGCTGCGGCGCGCGTTATCAGGAACAGCCCGGCGGTGAGCGAACGCAGCCTCTGGCCGAAGCGGCGCTCAATCAGTTGATAGGCCGTAACAAGGTCGCCGCGAAAATAATGCGGAATCAGCAGCAGGCTGATGATGATGCGCCCGATCACGTAGCCGATCACTAGTTGAAGGAAGCGAAAATCCTGCTCGTAGGCCATGCCGGGGACGCTGATGATGGTCAGCGTGCTGGTCTCGGCCGCCACGATGGACAGCGAGATGGCCCACCAGGGAATCGTCTTTCCCGCCAGAAAGTACCCCTTGATGGTGTCCTGCTTTTTGCGGAAATGCATTCCGAAGGCAGTGACGCAGGCCAGGTACAGCACGATGACGGCAACATCAAATCCATTCAGCCCCATGTCGCCTGGTTCCCCATTTCTTCCTCGGATTCAATTTCCACGTTGGTGATTCACTACACGTCTGAGCCGTGATCAGGGCCGGCAATGCAAACACATCTATAAAGATAATCCAGCCATGAGACCCAACTGATTGGCTGATGGATAATACTCGCCTTGCGGGCGGTCGCCTTCGCAAGACTGCATGCACTCCGTTGGAAGAATACTACGCGGTAGCCCTCTGCTGCTCGCGGCCACCCAGGCGCACGCTTACCACCTTGGAGACGCCGAGTTCCTGCATGGTCACGCCGTAAATCATGTCGGCCGTCTGCATCATGCGCTTGGAATGGGTGACAAGCAGGAACTGCGTCTCCCTGCTCAGCGAATGTAACAGGTCGGCGAACCGGCCTACGTTGGTCTCGTCCAGCGCCGCGTCTACTTCGTCGAGCGCGCAGAAGGGGCTGGGCTTGAACTGGAAGATGGCCACCAGCAGGGCCAGTGCGGTGAGTGACTTTTCTCCGCCGGAGAGCAGCAGCACATTTTGCAGCTTCTTGCCGGGCGGCGAAGCCACGATGTCCAGGCCGCTCTCCGCCTGATTCTCCGCGTCCGTGAGGCGCAGGAAGGCCTGGCCGCCCTGAAAAAGCCGCGCAAAAACATGGGCGAAGTTCTCGTTGATGCGGGCAAAAGCTTCGTCGAATTTGGTGCGCGAGATCAGATCAATCTCCTTGATGGTCTGCTGGGTGTTCTCAATCGACTCCATCAGGTCGGTGCGCTGCGTCTCCAGGAAGCCGTGCCGCTCAGCGGTTTCCTTGTACTCTTCCAGAGCCATCATATTCACCGGGCCCATCTGATCGATGCGCTGGCGCAACCCGCGGCAAATCTCTTCTTCGACGGCCAGTTCTTCGCCGGTCATGCGCTCAATCAGTCGATCGGCGCGCAGCGCGGCGGCCTCCAGATTCACCTCGGCCAGGCAGCTTGCCTCAAGATGTTCGAGGTCGGCGCCCAGTTTGGCCACTTCGCTCGAACGGCTGGCGCGGTCTTCGCGCAACAGGTCGAGCGCGGACCGCCCGCCCTTCAGTTCCGTCTCCATGGTTGCAAGTTGCAAACGCAGGGCCTGCGCCTGGGCAGTCAGCGTCTGCGCCTGTGCCAGCGCCTCGGCGCGCTCGGATGCCAACTCCTGCTCGCGCTTGGCCAGATCGGCGTTCTCCTTGATGCGTTGCTCTCGTTCTGCAATAGCCGCAATCCGCTGCTGATCGATGGATTCAACTCGACGCTCCAGGTCGGCATGAAGCTGGTCGATGCGCTGATAAGCGGCCTCAGCCCCGCGCCGCCGCTCCTCTAACCCGGCCAACTCGGCGGTCACCTGCGCCGCCTCCTGCTGCAAGCTCTCGCGCTTCTGCCGCAATAAAACCAACTGCGCCTGCATCTCCTCGAGAGCCGCTTCAATAGTCCGGTGCTCGGCCTCCAGGCGAAGCATCTCCTCGTGCTTTTCGTCGATAACGCTCCGCTTGGCTTCGCGCGCTTCCTTATTGCGAGCAGCCTGCGCCGCCCATTCCTCTCGCCGCCGCTCGACGCGCTGCGTCTCCGACTCCATCTGTTTCAGCGCCGCGCCCAGATCGGCGCTATCACGCTCGGCCAGCCGCCGCTCTTCGCTGCGCGCCTCCAGTTGCGCGGCCAGCTCTTCGATGGTATTTATCAGCGCCGTGGCTTCCGCCTCCGCCTGGGTTAGCCCGGTTTCCAGTTTCGCCAGGCGGCTCTCTGCATCGCGCAGTTCGCGCTTCAAAGCCAGCGGACCTTCGCTGGCAGGCTTGCCGCCAGTCACCGTCGCGTTGTGGAAGCACTCGCCCCCAGGCGTCAGGAAATAGGCATATGGATACTGCGCTGCCAGCCGCCGCGCCTCAATGAGATCTTCGACCACGTAGCTGTGCTTGAGCTTGGGCAGTATCGTCTCCAGCGACCGCCCAAAGCCGTTCAGCACGCGGATTGAATCCTTGAGCGGGGTGATTCCAGCATCGCGGATGGTGTCATCACTTTCCTGAAAAAGCCCGACCTGCTCCACAGGATGGATCAGGAAAGTGGCGCGTCCATCCTCGCCAGACTTGAGCAACTTCACGCCCTCTTCGGCCGCCGTCCAGCTCTTTACCACGACATAATTCAACTCCTCGCGTAGAAATTCATCGACCACGGCCTCATATGCGCCGCTCACCTCGAGAAAATCAGCCAGTGTCCCCACCGGCGCCATGCCCTCAGCCAGCGCGCCGGGCTTGAGCAGACGGCGTACCGTGTCGGACGAATAGCCGTGGTCGCGAATCAGTGATTGCAGTGCATCGCGGCGGCCGGCCACGGAGGCCTGTTCGCCGCGCAGTTGGTTGGCATGCGCACGCAGTATATTTTCTTCGCCACGTCGGGTTTGTAAAGATTCGCGCAGAGACGCGATCTCGCCCTCCAGCCGCTTGAGCGCATCCGTTGCGGACTCGAAGCGCTGTCTTGCCTCTCCACTCTGCTCGCCCAGGGTATTAAGCTCCATCCGCGCCTGGCTCATCTCGGTTTCCAGCCGCTCCGCTTCGCGTTCCATTGCCGCCAGGCTCTCTTCGTCGTGAGTTGTGTGGTTGCGGGCGTTGCTGGCCAGGGTCAGCAGGTGCATCGCTTGGCGGCGGCTGGTTTCAAGTTCCCGCTCCGCGGTAAAAACCTCTTCCGCCGCTGCGCGAGCTTCCTGTTGGCGTGCCTCCACCTGCTGACGATAGACACGAGCCTCTTCCGCCGCCGTAGCCAGAAAACTATGTTGCTGCGCCCGCTCCTCGGCAATGCCGCTCAAATGCGTCCGCGTCTGCTCCAGCTCGGCGCCGGCCGTTGTAATCCGAATCTCCAGTTCACTCACCCGCTCGACGTTGGCGTGCTTCCGCGCCGCGGCTCGCTCTATTTCCACGGCCGCCGTGCTGGCGCGATTCTGCGCCTCCTGGCCCTCGCCATCCAACTTGTATCCCCGCTCGGTAAGCGCGTGCTGGCTGCCTTCCTGCTCCTCAATCCCCGCCGCCGAGCCGTTGATCTCGGCCGTCAAGCCGGCAATCTCCGCCTCCAGCCTTGCCCGCTCGGCGTCCATCAGCGCCATGCGGCTGGCCAGCACCACGCGCATCCGGCCGCGCAACTCATCGCGCACCGCGCCGTAGCGCTCCGCCTTCGACGCCTGCCGCTTCAGGCTGTTCATCTGCCGCGTGACTTCCTCGAAGATGTCGTTCACTCGCGCCAAGTTTTGCTTTGCGCTCTCCAGGCGCAGCTCCGCCAGCCGCTTTCTGGTCTTGAAGCGCGTAATCCCCGCCGCCTCCTCGATGATGGCTCGCCGGTCATGCGGTTTGGAGCTGAGCAGTTGCCCAATCCGCTCCTGCCCGATGATGGCGTAGCTCTCCGGCCCCAGCCCCGTGCCCATGAAGATATCTTGAATGTCGCGCAGCCGGCAGAGCTTGCCGTTCTGGAGGTACTCGCTCTCCCCCGTGCGAAAAAGCCGCCGCGTTACCTCGATCTCGCCTTTCTGCAACGTGCGTTGAAACTTGCGGCGGCGAATCTTCAGCACCACCGCCTGCGGTCCCTCGCCGGTGGTTATCGTCTGCGGACCAGCCCCTTCCGAACCCTCATTCTCTAGCGCCTGCCCCACCGCGGGTGTCTGCCCCGGCTGCTCGTTGGCGATAATCTCCTCGACCTCGGCGGCGCGTTGGCGGCGCGCTTCATCTTCGTCCCAGTCGGCCGGGCCCTCGTGCTCGATCTTCACCTGCGGCTCCACGGGAATCGGTCCCTCGTAAACCTCCGGATCGACCAGCGTCAGCGTCACCTCGGCCATGCCCAGAGCCTTGCGTTCGTTGGTTCCTGCAAAGATCACGTCCTGCATATTGGCGCCGCGAAGGCTTTTGGCGCTCTGCTCACCCAGCACCCAGCTCACCGCATCCAAAATGTTCGACTTGCCGCATCCGTTCGGTCCCACCACCACGGCAATGCCCGATCCCGCCACGGTCAACTCCGTGCGATCGCAAAAGCTCTTAAAGCCGAGGATGTGAATCTTCTTTAGTTTCAGCATCATTTCTCCGGGTGGTTGGGACTGCGCCTGGTTTCTTTGGTCCAACGGGCAAACCGCCGCCAACGCGTCTGGCGCGGCGAAAAATTTACCCTCTGATTACAAACTCTACGGAGCCTGGAGAGCAGGGTCAACGGGGTTGAATGGTGTTTTTGTGGATAAGAGAGTCCTGAATTCCTGTTCTTGGAATTTCCTAAAAAAGGAGTGCGAAATTGGGATTTTCTTAGAAGGTTGCGGCGGGGTTTTGCACAGGCATTAGCTGAGTGCCAAACAAGGCTTCTCACTGCGCGGCGGAACAAACGCACGTTCTGAAGGATTTCGCGGTGTGATTCGACAGCGTGCAAACATACTGCGGCCAGGCCAGGCGTAGCAAGGGCGTAGCGTAGCCCACGGAGAAATCTTCGATGTAATTCTGGCTGGCTGGAGTTATCGCGCCGTGATCGGCTGCAAAACCGGTGATGAGCTGGCTGACGGAAGACGAAGATAATGCGGCTTCGTGGTAAGTGCGCGCAAAGTCATATTCTTCTACCCAAACGGCGTTGATGCCGGTCTGGTTCGATGCGGCGATGACTTTGTAGTCCACCAGTGCCGCGGAAGAAGGATCGATCTGAGCGAGAGTTATGGACGGATGATTTCCATTGATGGGCGAGATAGACGAGACCATCTTGACCGCGACGCTCTTGCCGGGTGCAGAGGTCTGGCCGTCATCCTTCAGAAGGCGCACTTCGTCCATGTGCGTGTGGGCAAAGATGGCTAACTCGACGACATCGCTGAATTCAATCAAAACATCGGCCATTTTTTCAGAAGAAAGAAACATGATTGGACTCTTACCACCGCAAACATCCACCATCTTAGTCACTGTTGAGTGCAGATCAACACCTGGCGGAATGTGCCCCATCACCCAAATCTTCTGCTTGTTGGCGCGAGCCTCGGCAAGCTGTTGACGGAGCCAGACAAGCTGTGCGTCGGCGGCTGTAGGGTCGGCCTTGCCTGCGCATGTGGCGTAATTTCTCGACATGAAAATATCGTTCAAAACCACCAGGCGCGCATTTTCAATGGGCGCGGGCAGGGAGACGCGGTAATAGCCGCCCGCCTCGAAGCTCACTTCAGCGCCTTCACGCTCGGATGCAGGAAAATATTTGGTTACTTCTTTGCCGGTAACTGTCAGAAACTCGCTGTGAGCATCGAGCCGGTAATCGCCGCAATCGGAATCGTTGTTTCCCAAGGCTACATAGACGGGCACATTGGGAAAGGCTCCGTATAACTCGCCTATCACATAGCCCAGCGTTTTTTCAACAAATGTTCTATAGCCGTCAGGCGTGGATTCAGGAACGAGCGTTTTGTATTTACATAGAAAGGCGTGGGAGAGGAGATCGCCGCTCACGGTAACGAACTTGGTATCAGGGGCGCGGCTGCGCATGACCTTCAAGCTGGTGTCGAAGAGCGCAAAGGAAGTGTCAATGCCGCGAGCATGGCAGCTCTGCTGCAACGACTGAAAACGCTGCTGTTGGTCAGGCGAGGGCGCTGCAGCGAGTATGGCCTTCCACTCGCTGACCGGCGCGGCTGCCAGTTGTGGGACTTTGGCTGGATCCCAAAACGGCTCGAAGTGAATATCGCTGAGCAGGAGAGCAGGGACGGTCGCTTTGACTGGCGGCGCTTTGTGTTTAGATTGATTTGTTACGGCGTGTTGGCCACTCTGTGCAAGAGTAGCGCCGGTGAACAGAACAAAGCAGAGCAGTGCAATGTGCCGCTTGGTAACGGCGCGGAGGATGCGGGCTGCGAGATTCCGTTTCATCGATGTTCCCTGGCTTCCAGTGAACACCAAACCCCCAATCAAGATTGAGGGTTCAGTGTATGTGCGTTTGACACAAAGGTTAGCCGACCCGCTCGATGACGACAGATTCGAGCACGACGGGCTTGTGTGGCTTGTCCTGTGAGTTGCGCGGAACTAAGGAGATTTTGGTGGCGATTTCCTGGCCCTGGACGACTTCGCCGAAGATGGTGTGGTGGCCGGTGAGGTGGGGCGTGGGCGCGACGGTAATGAAGAACTGGCAGCCGTTGGTTCCGGGGCCGGAGTTAGCCATGGCCAGCTTGCCGGGCTTGTCGAATTTGTGGGGCGAGCCCTTGGTTTCGTCCTGAAAGCGGTAGCCGGGACCGCCCATGCCTGTGCCAGTGGGGTCGCCGCCCTGGATCATGAAGTCGGGAATGACGCGATGGAAGATGGTGCCGTCGAAGAGCTTGTCGGTGGATTTCTTGCGGGTAGTGGGATGAGTCCACTCCTTGGCACCTTCGGCCAGCTCGATGAAGTTCTTGACGGTGATGGGCGCGTCCGATTCGAAGAGACGAACGGTGATTTTGCCTTCGGTGGTGGAGAAGACGGCGTAGGTTCCTGCTGCGAGGGACATGAAGACTCCTGAATGTTATGGTTTGGGCGAAGTGTTCGGGATGGGCGGCAGCGGCTGGCCCTCGCGGACGATGGTGACCTTTTTCAGCACCACGGGTGTCAGCGGCTTGTCGTTGCCGTCGCGCGGAACGTTGACGATAGCTCTTTCGACGAGGATACCGGCAGCGTCGCACTGGCCGAAGATCGTGTGGTGGCCGTTGAGCCATGGAGTGGGCGCATCCGTGATGAAGAACTGGCTGCCGTTGGTGTTGGGTCCGGAGTTGGCCATCGCCAGGCGGCCAGGCTGATCAAAGCCCAGGCTGGAATCGAACTCGTCTGCGAACTGATAACCGGGATCGCCCGTGCCGGTTCCAATCGGATCGCCACCCTGAATCATGAACTCGGGGATGACGCGATGGAAGATGGTGCCGTTGTAAAGCGGCTTGTTGTGCTGCTTTTTGCCAGTCGCCGGGTCTGTCCAGTCTTTTGTGCCCTCGGCCAGGGCGATGAAGTTGGCCACCGTTTTGGGCGCCTGCCGCTCGAAGAACTGGCAGGTGATGCGGCCCATGGAGGTATCCATCACCACAGCGGGGCCGTTGGGATGGTTCATGGCGACGGCGGAGGCTTGGGGCGCGTCAGGCAGGTTGTTTGCAGAGGATTGGGCAAGCGTCGAGGCGATAAAGGCCGCGACCATGGCGGGAAGGAGAAGCGTCTGCTGGAGTTTCATACTGATTCTGAGGGTAAACCATCCACCTGCGGTGGGGCCAACTGCCTTCGGCTTGTCCGCGCCAGAAAAAAGCGCGGGGCAAACTTTTCTGTGTGAGTCAGGATTTTGTGGTTCGTTGTTTCCCAACCTTTTGCAAAAAAAAGAGAACAATTGGGGTACGGATCAGTTGCAGTAAGAACAAACAAAAATCTATCCGCAGCCCTTCTTGCATCGGGCCATGATGGCGGCGTGGAGGCGCTCCTGCAATCCGGCGGGCAAGTCGTAGATTTCATGAGAGCGGTAGATTTCGATGGTCTTCTTGGTGGTATTGAGGATAACCTCGCAGTGACCGCAGCGGCCGAGATGGGTTTGCAATTCGGCGCGCATTTCGGGGGTCACCGTGTCGTCGATCAGGTCGTCGAGATGGGCGAGAAACTCTTTGCAGGTCACTTCGCAGCCCCCGTTTCTCCAGATCTCGTTTCTTTGGGTCTCTTGTTTTTGCGGAAGTAGCGGCTCAGGCGCTCGCGCAGTTGCAGCCGCGCGCGCAGCAGGCGCGACTTGACGGCGGGAATGCTCAACCCCAGCGTCTCCGCCGTCTCCTCTGTCGAAAGTCCTTCCACATCCCTGAGCACAAACACGATGCGAAACCCCTGTGGCAACCCCTGGATGGTCTTGCGCAGAATCTCAGCCAGCTCCGATTGGTTATAATTCTGCTCCGGATCGGGCGCCCAATCGGCCAGATCGCGGGGCACGCTGCCCTCTTCTGTCTCAATGTCCTCGTCAATCGAAACCATCTTGCCGGTACGCCGCTTGCGCAGCCGCATCAGGCTTTCATTAACGGCAATCCGCACCAGCCAGGTGTAAAACTTTGAATTGCCCTGAAACTGCTCGAGCTTTTCGTACGCCTTCAGGAAGGCGTCCTGCATGACGTCCTCTGCATCTTCGCGATTCTGGGTGATGTGCTGGGCGATGCGAAAGAGCTGGCGCTCGTACTTGCGGACCAGCAAATCGTAGGCCGAGACATCGCCTTCGCGCACCCTTGCGACCAGGGCTACGTCTGGATGCGGCTCGAGTTGTCCTGCAATCGATTGGATGGTTGGCATGGGCAATGGTTGCAAAAACAGCAAAACCGGCTGCGAATTACTCTATGGGGTCCATAGATGAGTGTACCGGATGGCGCTCGAGTGGACCAAACGGAAGCTCCGGCTTGGGTAAGGTCCAAATTGGCAGAGATGTCCCACTTCGCGATGCGCGGTAACGCCAGTGGTTCCGGCGGCAGCATCCATCGCAAAAGCAAATTAAAGTAAAGAGATGAGGGTTGCATCTTCCCCAACTTCTGTTTCCAGACTGGCTTCATGCTGCATGGCTGGACTGCTCTCCTTTTTAATGGCGGTGTTGCCGGTTGTGGGGCAATCTTCGGGCGACTCGTCAACCAAGCCGGTCGCACAAGCCTCCTCCACGGCGAAGAAGAAGCCGGCCCAAAAGAGCAAAAAGGCCGCAAAATCAATAGACCAGACACGCAAGACAGCCAAAAAGCCCGTTAGCCCTGCTGTCAGGGCGGCCAGGCGCGCTCGGGCAGCGCGCATCAAGCTGGCCTTCGTGGCTTCGACCGAGTTGCGTCCAATGGCCCAGCAACTGGCCACACTGCGCACACCGGCGGCTTATGCGGGCGTAACCAAGTATGCGCATCAGCATACGGGCGAGGCAGCAGCAGCGGCCTACATGGCGCTGGGCCACGCTTATCTGCTGGATAAGCGCTACACGGAGGCAGCCGTTGACTTTCGCCTTGCTCGTCAGGCGGGCACAGAGCTGGCCGACTACGCTGACTTTCTTGGCGCGAGCGCCAACCACGAGGCGGGCAATGAATCTGCGGCCGAGGCATCGCTACATGGCTTTGCTCAACGCTACCCGGAGAGCATCTTTGTTTCCCAGTCACCGGAGCTGGAGGCCACGACGCTGCTGACGATACAGGACGCAGCCGGCGCGCAGAAGGTGCTAGCGGCAGCCGCGAACACTGCCGCGGCGAACCGTCCCGGCTACCAGCTTGCAGAAGGCCAGGTTGCCTATGCGCTGGGACAAAAGGAGCAGGCCGAAAGCCTCTTCAAGCGATTGCTGTTGGCCCATCCGTTGAGCCAGGAGGCGGAGACTGCGCGGGCAGAACTCACTGCTATGGGCGCGGAGAGCAGCCTGACCACGGCTGAACTGCGCAGCCTGGGCGATGCCTACTACAACGCCGGCCATTATGCCGAAGCGAGCGCGCAATACCATGCGCTGGAACGGCAGTCGAGCCTAGACGCCTGGAGCCGCGCGGGCTTTGCCGTGGCGGCCGCGGCCTGCGACCTGAAGCTGAAGCGGCTTAGCAAGACCCAGGCTGAAGCGCTGCCTAATACACATGATGAGAATGGCGCACGACGGTTGTACCTATTGATGGAACTGGCAAGGAGCCGCAATGATCTGGACGAAGTGAAACGTCTGGTGCCTGAGCTGGAGTCCCGCTTCCCGCAGAGCCCGTGGCTGGCGGAGGTGCTTTACTCCAGCGGCAATCTGTATCTGCTGCGACGCGATTATGCGACCGCGGCGGAGTACTACAGCGCACTGGCCACACAATTTCCATCGAACAAATACGCTGCGGCGGCGCACTGGCGGGCGGGCTGGCTGAGTTACCGGCAAGGGCTTTACGCCGATGCGGCGCGCCTATTCGATGAACAGATCCGGCTTTATCCCAGCGCGACAGAGACAGTGAGCGCGCTATACTGGCGCGGGCGCTTGCATGAGACGGTAGAGCAAAAGCCAGACCTGGCCGCGGCCAACTACCGCACATTGATCCGAGCTTACCAGCATTACTTTTATGCGCAACTGGCAAGGCGGCGGCTGGCCGCGCTGGGCAATTATCAAAAGGAAGCTCTGCCTGCGCCGCAGCCGCAGCTGGACCGCATCCAGGCTCCGCCGGTACCGGAGCTTATGGAGAGTTTTCCCGCCGACAGCCCGCACCTGGCCAAGGCACGCCTGCTGGCCAACGCAGGCTTGAACGAATACATTGCGCAGGAGATAGCCGCCGACCCGGATTCATCTTCCTGGAGCGCGCTGGCCGAGGCGCAAATCTATGCCTCCTATGGCGAACACTTCCGCGCCATGCGGGTGATGAAGAGAGCGTTGCCCTCAGCCGCCACGGCCTCCATCCCGTCCATCCCGCTGGCTTACTGGCGGATTCTCTTCCCGGAGCCGTGGTGGGAAACGATCAAAGCCGAGTCGGCCAAAAACAATCTTGATCCGTATCTGGTGGCCGCGCTGATACGCCAGGAATCGGAGTTCAACCCCGCGGCCGTATCCCGCGCCAATGCCTGCGGGCTGATGCAGTTGCTGCCTGCCGTGGGTAAGTCAATGGCGCATCAGGAGGGAATCGAGCACTTCCAGACCTTCCAACTGTTCGATCCGACAACCAACATCCGCCTCGGAACCCGGTACCTGCGCAAGACCCTGGACAAATTCGGCGGAGTGACGGAATACGCGCTGGCTGCCTACGACGCCGGTGACGAACGGGTGCTCGAATGGCAGGCCGCTGGTCCTTACCAAGGCATGGACGAGTTCGTCGAATCGATCCCTATCACCGAAACCCGCGAATATGTCGAGAACATCCTGCGCAACCTGGAAACATACAAGTCAATCGACGCGTATTCCGGTTTGCAGGGCAAGACGGCTGCACGTTAATGGAGGCAGCGAGTTAGCGTGCGCTTCGCGCACATTCGCGAGTTAACGAAACGTCCCCTCGTTGCAGGTCCGTTTCTGTTAGCAATTCAACGAAAAATCCATTTGGCGGTTGCGTTCACGTGGCAAATCACCGGAAAATCCGGTAAAAAACCGGATTTTCCGATGATTTTCAGAGGCCAAATCTCATGATGTGGGAAATATTGGGGTAGAAATATTACCACAGGCATTGATTCTAAAGAGCTTAGAAATCATCTGCAAGGTTTTTATGTAGTAGAAAAATATAGAGGGGGGAGGGGGGTGGGGGTGGGGGTCCCTGGTACGGATCGGGCACATACCTGACAGATTGACCCGTGGCTCTGATTCTTATTCATGCTTAGATTGTGCGCCGGGAGGGGGAAATTATCTGCAAAGGGGAGCAGGAATGATCTGCAAGGCCGGTTGTGGATCAGTTTGAAAGAACAATCCCTCAGGGGCCAAAGCCCAGTTGATTTTCATGACTTATGTATGGACTGAAGCCCATACCCTTCAAACAGACCTTCTGCCCCGGAGCGCGCTGTTTGCCCGTTGACCCGGTTCAAATAGTATGATGGGAAGTTGGCGCACGACTGCGCAGGCCCATCGACACGGTCTTGAGAACCGGACTCCTGTTGAGGGCTATTTTTATGGGGAGTCGCACATGGGCCGTATCGTTGAGATTACTGAACTGGCGCTTCGAGATGCGCATCAGAGTTTGCTGGCCACCCGCATGTCTTTGGACGACATGATTCCGGCTTGCGAAGACATCGACAATGCAGGTTACTGGTCAGTGGAATGCTGGGGAGGGGCGACCTTCGATTCCTGCATTCGTTTTTTGAATGAGGATCCATGGGAACGTCTGCGCACCTTCCGCAAGCTGATGCCCAAGAGCCGTTTGCAGATGCTGCTGCGCGGCCAGAACCTGCTGGGCTACCGGCATTATGAAGACGGGGTGGTGGAGCGCTTTGTGGAGAAGGCGGCCGTAAACGGAATCGACGTCTTCCGGATTTTTGACGCGCTCAATGACATCCGCAACCTCAAGACCAGCATCGATGCGGTGAAGAAAACCGGCAAGCATGCGCAGGGCGCCATTTGCTATACCATCAGCCCGCTGCACACCATTGAGGCTTATGCCGAGAGGTCCGAACAGTTGCGGGAGATGGGATGCGATTCAATTTGCATCAAGGACATGGCCGCTCTGCTGCGGCCGCAACCCGCCTATGACCTGGTGAAGGCCATCAAGAAGCGGTGCGGCACGGATACGCTGGTTCATGTTCATACTCATGCGACGACTGGAGTCACCATGGCCTCTCTGATGAAGGCTATTGAGGCGGGGTGCGACATTGTGGATACCGCGGTCAGTTCCCTGTCACTGGGGCCGGGACATAACCCCACGGAAAGCCTGGTCGAATTGCTGGAAGGAACCGGCTATGAGACTCGCATCGATATAGAGCGCGTGGTGCGTGCATCGAATCACTTTGCCAAGATTCGTCCGCGCTACAAGGAGTTCTTCAGCGAGAATATCGGCGTGGATACGGAGATCTTCAAGAGCCAGATTCCGGGCGGAATGATCTCCAACATGGAAAGCCAGCTCAAGGGGCAGGGCGCGGGCGACCGGTTGAAGGAAGTGCTGGAGGAGGTTCCCAGGGTTCGCAAGGACTCCGGCTATCCGCCGCTGGTGACACCTACGAGCCAGATTGTCGGCTCGCAGGCGGTTTTCAATGTTCTGATGGGCAAGTACAAAGTGCTGACCGGGGAGTTTGCCGACCTGATGCTGGGTTACTACGGAAGCACACTCGGCCCAAAAGAACCCGAGGTGCTGAAGCAGGCCGAGGCCCATGCGAAAAAGCCGGCGATTACGGTTCGTCCCGCCGATTTGCTCAAGCCGGAGTGGGATGCGCTGAGCGCCGCGGCGAATGCCTTGAAGGGAGCGAATGGCAGCGATGAGGACGTGCTGACCTATGCCATGTTTCCCAAGGTGGCGCCTGCTTTCTTCGAGAGCCGGGCACAGGGCCGCAAGAGCGTGGGCAAAGATCCGTCGAGCAATGCAGTGGAGACTAAAGCACAGGAGCAGAAAGCTCCAGCAGCGACTGGTGGCGGAACACCATTGAGCGGCAAAGTGAATTATGTGATTACGCTGAATGGCAAAGAGCATAGGGTAAGCGTAGCCGCGGAGAAATAGTAGATACAACGCCGATGGATTCAGGAGCAAGAATGGCAAAGCAGGAAAAAAGTCAGAAGACAATGGCTGAAAAGATCTCCGGCCTTGACGCAAAGCGAGCGGAGCTTAAACTGGGCGGAGGCAAAGAGCGCATTGAGAAGCAACATGCGAGCGGCAAGCTGACGGCGCGGGAACGCATTGCGAGATTGGTGGACACGGGCAGCTTTCAGGAGATCGGGCTGTTCGCCCTTCATCGGTCCACATATTTTGGGATGGCCGACAAAGAGATGCCTGCCGACGGGGTGGTGACTGGATGTGCGAAGATCGACGGCCGCCAGGTGCATCTTGCCAGCCAGGATTTTACCGTGGGCGGCGGCTCCGCCGGTGAAACGCACAACGACAAAGTTGTGGATATGATGCGCCTCTCGTTGAAGACGGGCAGTCCGTTTGTGGTCATCAACGATTCCGGCGGCGCGCGCGTGCAGGAGGGCATTGACAGCCTGGCCGGATATGGGCGCGTTTTTTATCACAATGTTCTGCTCTCCGGAGTGGTGCCGCAGATTTCGATTATCTGCGGACCCTGCGCGGGCGGCGCAGTATACAGCCCGGCGCTGACCGACTTTGTGATTCAAACTCACCAGGCGCGCATGTTTATCACGGGACCGAAGGTGATCAAGCAAGTTACCGGCGAAGAGGTCAGCGATGAAGAGCTGGGCGGTCCGCAGGCGCATATGAATTACTCGGGAGTGATTCATCTTATCGCGCGGGACGACGAGGAGGCGGCTCAACTCTGCCGGCGGCTGCTCAGTTTCTTGCCCTCCAACAACGTTGAAGATCCGCCCCGTATGGCTTTCAATCTGCCGATTGAATCCGATGCGGAGATGAATGGAATTGTTCCCGTGGACAACAAGGCTGTTTATGATGTCCGCGATGTTGTTACGCGCGTACTGGATTATGGGGATTTCTTCGAGATACAACCTGGTTATGCCGCCAACATAGTGATCGGCTTCGGGCGTCTGCAAGGGCGGCCGGTGGGAATTATTGCGAGCCAGCCTAATCACCTGGCCGGTGTGCTGGACATCAATGCCTCGGATAAGTCGGCGCGCTTTGTGCGCTTCTGCAATGCTTTCAACATTCCGCTGATTACGTTTGTGGATGTGCCGGGATTTCTTCCCGGAGTGGAGCAGGAGCGCGGCGGCATTATTCGTCATGGGGCCAAGCTGCTGTTTGCATATTCGGCTGCCACGGTGCCGAAGATTACGGTGGTGCTGCGCAAGGCCTATGGCGGCGCGTATATCGCGATGTGCTGCAAGGATTTGGGCGCGGACAGAGTCGTCGCGTGGCCCACGGCCGAGATTGCGGTGATGGGCGCCGAGGGCGCGGCGGAGATTGTTTTCAAACGCGAGATCGATGCCGCCGAGGATAAAGCCGGCCGCCGCCAGGAGCTGGTGGACGAGTATCGAGAGACGTTTTCCAATCCATATGTCGCGGCTGGCCGCCGTCTGGTGGATGACATCATCGACCCCGCCGAGACCAGGAAGGCGTTGGCGGATGCTCTGGAATCGCTGCACGCCAAGCGGGAGATGCGTCCCGGAAAGAAACATGGATTGATTCCGTTATGACGAGGAGCCGCACGTGGCAGTGAGCACAAAAGATTTGATTCAGGCTGTGTCTGAGCGGCAACTGGCAATGGAACGCCAGCTGGGCGAACTTGCCGGCGCCGTCAAGGCCTTGCAAGCTCGCATGGCCGAACTCAGCCCGCCTGCTGCGTTGCAGCCGGAGTCCGCTGCGGCAGCCGAAGTGAAAACCGCGGCCGCTAAGGAAGCGGTGCATGGGGAAACAGGAGAGGTTACGCCCGAGATACTGGTGGTGATTGCCGCGGCTGTAACTGCATTTCTGGGCAAGAAAGTCCGCATCCGCTCGGCAAAGATGCTGCAGCCGCCTTGCGAAGTTGTTAATTTATGGTCTCAGCAGGGACGGATGCTCATTCACGCCTCTCATCATCCGCGGATCAGGGGCTGAGGTGCGAAAGTTTGTAGAAGGAAGGAACCGGGTAACTTGAAACTTCAGATTGCAATTGACGGAAAGACCTACGAGGCTGAAGTTGAAGTCTTGGAAGATGACGCGATGCCGCGCCAGCAGAATTATGGGACACAACAACCGCTTACCGGGACGACTCAGTCTGTGCCGGCTACTGCCGCTCCAGCTCAGGCTACGGTTGCACAGGAAGCCGCGGACGAAAGCAAGGTGTGCCGCAGTCCCGTGACGGGCATTGTGATCAAAGTGAATGTTGAGCCGGGACAAAAAATCCAGGCCAACGATCTGCTTATGGTGTTGGAAGCCATGAAGATGGAAACCAATGTTACGGCGCAACACGCTGGAACAGTGAAGACCGTGCGGGTGGCGCCGGGCGGTTCCGTAAAGTTGAATCAGGTTGTCGTTGAGTTTGAGTGATTGCTTTTCATTGCCCCATCAGATCATTCGCGAGTTCCATCGAAAAGGCAATACATGAACGGCGTTGAAGAAGATTTGAAACTTGTTCCCGGAATCAAGTTCATCGATCACGTAGCCATTGCCGTGAAGCAGGGCGAGCTTGACCGCCAGGTGGAGGCTTACGAAATGCTGGGCTTCCACGAAGTGCATCGGGAAGAAGTGCGGGGAGCCGATCAGGTGCGCGAAGCATTGCTGCGCGTCGGCGATGGACCTAATCTGATTCAGTTGCTGGAGCCTCTGGCCGCGGATTCTCCGGTGCAAAAACTGATGGAGAGAAACGGCGGGCGCGGCGGGCTGGCCCACATCGCTTTCCGCGTAGAAAACGCGCAGCAGGCCTACGACGCGATGAAGGCCAGCGGATTTCAACTTATCGATGAAGCGCCCCGCAAAGGCTCGCGAGGGACCACGGTTTTCTTTGTTCATCCTAAGTCGAGAAGGGACAACCCTTTTGGGTTTCTTATCGAAATTGTCGAAGACCCTGAAAGCAAGTGAATGAAAACGGAAAGCGATCATCTTCTTGAGGAGTTTCCACCCGTCAGCACTGAGTTGTGGGAGGAGGTTATCCGCAGGGATCTGAAGGGCGCCGACTACGCCAAAAAATTGATTTGGCAAACAGCGGAAGGGCTCGCGGTGAAGCCCTACTACAGGGCAGTAGACATTGTGGGTTTGGAATATCCCGAAGCGGATCCCGGCGCTTTTCCTTATGCGCGCAGCACACGTACGACGGGAGATTGGCGAATCCGGGAAGAGATCGATGCGACTGAACCGGAAGAAGCCAATGGGGCGGCGCACTGCGCGGTGCGCGCTGGAGCCGAAGAGATCGCGTATTGCAATGCTAAATTCGAGAATACTTCAGATCTGGGAATGCTTCTTGCCAACTTCGAAGAGATTCCCGTGCATTTTGCGAATGCGGGCGAGCCGCAGTTGCGTTTATTGATGGAACGGCTTCAAGGGCGGCAAAGGATTTCTCCGATTTCGTCCGGCTGGAATCCGCTCACCAACCTGGATTTTGCTGCGGAAGTAATTGCGGCCGCGCCTGCCACGCTTGTGCCTTTCACGATTCATGGCGAGAAGTTTGAAGAGTCTGGCGCGACTGTCGTTGAGGAAGTGGGGTTTACCTTGGCGGCCGCGATCGATTTCATGGCCGGGATGCAAGAGCGAAAGGTAGACGCTGATCGCGCCGCGGCTTTGCTTACATTTTCATTTTCAATTGGCGCCAACTATTTCTTTCAGATTGCCAAGCTGCGCGCCTTCCGCATGATGTGGGCGCAAGCAGTGGAGAGTTTTGGCGGAACGCATGAAAATGCGAAGGCGCACATTCACGCCCGCACTTCGCGCTGGAATGAGACTATCTACGCTCCCCGCGTGAATATTTTGCGCGGAACCACCGAGGCCATGGCCGCGATTTTCGGCGGTGCGGACTCTATTACCGTTGCGCCCTTCGATGAGTGTTACAAGAGACCGGACGAGGCCAGCCGCCGTCTGGCGCGGAACACGCAGATCATTCTCAAGCAAGAGGCGCTATTGTCGCTGGTCGCCGATCCCGGCGCCGGGTCGTACTGCCTGGAAGTGATCACCGATTTCATTGCCCACGATGGTTGGAAAATCATGCAGGGAATCGAGGCCGCCGGCGGCTATGGGAAGGCGCTGGCGGATGGGCTCATTGCACAGGCGCTGGAGAAATCGATGGCCGCCAGGGAAGAGGCAGTTACATTTCGCCGCCGCATCTTTACAGGAACCAGCCAACACGCCAACATTTCAGAAAAAGCATTGGGACGAATTGATTTCTCGCGCATCTCAGATCAACGGCGCGGCACGCGGATGTATGAGCAGCTTCGACTACGGACGGAACGCTACGCGGCCAAGGGCGGCAAGAACCCGCGCGTGTTGCTGGCTGAAATTGGAGACGCAAAGATGCGCGCGGCGCGCTCCAACTTCGCCGCCAACTTTTTTGCCTGCGCGGGCTTCGATCTCACCGCCAAGAGATTTTCAAGCGCAGAACGAATCGCGGCGAGCGATGCCGATCTTATCGTGCTGTGCAGCTCCGATGCGGAGTATTTAGAGTTGGCTACGGAAGTTCTGGCCAGGTTGAAGTCTCTCAAGCGCGAGACTCCGGTCATTATCGCGGGCAATCCCGAGTCCGCCGAGCAACTACAAGCCGCCGGACTCGCGGATTTCGTTCATCTCAATAGCAATCCCATTGAAGTTCTTACCAGATGGCAGCAGCGGCTGGGAATCAAGGACTAACCATGCGCCCAGACTTTTCAAAGATCGACTTGAAGCCGGCGGTGGAACGAGCGACTGTGCAAGAGAGCATGACGCGAGAGAATGTGGAATGGCTCTCCCCTGAGCACATTTCTATTAAGGATTTCTATACGCGCGAGGATCTCGAGGGACTCGAGCATCTTGTATATGCAGCGGGGATACCGCCCTATCTGCGCGGACCATACAGCACTATGTATGTCATGCGGCCCTGGACGATTCGCCAATACGCCGGTTTCTCCACCGCTGAAGAGTCCAACGCGTTTTACCGCCGGAACCTGGCCGCCGGACAGAAAGGCCTTTCGGTGGCCTTTGATCTTGCCACGCACCGAGGATACGACTCCGATCACGAGCGCGTAACCGGAGACGTGGGCAAGGCCGGAGTGGCGATTGATTCGATCCTCGACATGAAGATTCTCTTCGACCAGATTCCTCTGGGCCAGATGTCGGTATCGATGACCATGAACGGCGCGGTGCTTCCCATCATGGCGTTCTATATTGTTGCCGCGGAAGAACAGGGAGTTACACCGGAGCAATTAAGCGGGACGATTCAGAACGACATTCTTAAAGAATTCATGGTTCGCAACACTTATATCTATCCGCCGGAAGGCTCCATGCGCATCATCGGCGATATTTTCCGCTATTGCGCGGAGAAGATGCCGAAGTTCAACTGCATAAGCGTAAGCGGATACCATATGCAGGAAGCTGGAGCCACGGCGGATATCGAGTTGGCCTACACGCTGGCCGACGGACTGGAGTATCTACGCACGGGAGTGAAGGCAGGCCTGGATGTTGACGCGTTTGCGCCACGCATCTCATTTTTCTGGGGCATCGGCATGAACCACTTCATGGAGATTGCCAAGATGCGCGCGGCGCGCGTGTTATGGGCCAAGCTGGTCAAGGCCTTCAACCCCAAGAATCCGAAATCGATGGCCTTGCGGACGCATTGCCAGACTTCAGGCTGGAGCCTAACGGCGCAGGACCCATACAACAATGTGGTGCGAACGTGCGTCGAGGCGATGGCCGCGGCATTGGGACACACGCAGTCGCTGCACACCAATGCGCTGGATGAAGCCCTGGGGCTGCCGACGGATTTTTCCGCACGGATTGCGCGTAACACGCAGCTTTACCTGCAAGAAGAGACCGACATCACGCGCATCGTGGATCCCTGGGCAGGCTCCTACTATGTTGAGCGGTTAACACACGAGTTAATGCACGAGGCATGGGAGCTGATTGAAGAGATTGAGAGCCTGGGAGGCATGGCCAAGGCAATTGAAACCGGCGTTCCCAAGATGCGCATTGAAGAGGCAGCGGCCCGCAAGCAAGCCTGCATTGACTCGGGCAACGACGTGATCGTGGGCGTCAATGCCTACCCTTCGCCCGAGGAGCCGCTGATTCCTGTTCTCGATATCGACAATGCGGCGGTGCGTGAATCGCAGATTAAGCGGCTTGCCCAGTTGAAGCGCGAGCGCGACCCGGAGGCGGTACGCCTGTCGCTTGAACGGCTGGAGCAATGCGCCCGTGTCGGCGAGGGCAATCTGCTGGAGTGCGCGGTGGATGCGGCGCGCCGGCGCGCCACCTTGGGCGAAATCTCCTCGGCTTTGGAAAATGTCTGGGGCCGTTACGAGGCCATCACGCGCACCATTGCCGGCGTGTACTCTTCGGAAAGTTCGAGCACTGAAGCATTCAAGAAGGCGCGGCAGATGGTCGCGGAGTTTGAGCAAGTCGACGGCCGGCGACCCCGTATTCTGGTGGCGAAGATGGGGCAGGATGGTCATGACCGTGGCTCCAAGGTGATCGCCACGGCCTTCGCGGATATCGGCTTCGATGTCGATATCGGCCCTCTGTTTCAGACGCCGAGAGAGGTCGCGCGCCATGCGGTGGAGAACGATGTGCATGTTGTAGGCGTCTCTTCGCTGGCTGCCGGCCACAAGACTCTGGTTCCGCAGTTGATCGAGGAGTTGCGCAAACTTGACCGGGATGACATTCTGGTGGTTGTGGGTGGCGTCATTCCGCCGCAAGATTATGAGTTCCTGTATCAGGCTGGAGCTGTTGGCATCTACGGGCCGGGCACGGTGATTCCAGTGGCGGCGCGGCGAATTATCGAGATTCTGAATGGCAGCCTGGCGGGAGGACATTCCTGATTGGCAGACCCCGATGAGAGTGCGCTGTATATTCGCCCCGGATGCATAACACCGGAGCCGCCACCAGATTTGATTGCGCGCCACCCCAACCGCCGCCGCTCTCTTTCCCACCAGCAAATTGTCGATGGCATTCTGCGCGGTGACCGCGTCCTTCTGGCTCAAGCTATCACGCTGATCGAAAGCTCGCGCGCGGCGGACCGCGAGGTGGCCGAGCAGATCATCGAAGATTGCCTTCCCCATTGCGGCAACTCCATTCGCGTGGGCATCACGGGCGTCCCTGGCGCTGGCAAGAGCAGCGTGATCGAGAGACTGGGAGCGTATCTGACAAGCGAACGCGGGAACGGCGAACCCGGACAGAAGGTCGCCGTGCTGGCCATTGATCCGAGCAGCCGACTTTCCGGCGGAAGCATACTGGGCGATAAAACCCGCATGAAAACTCTCGCATCCAGCGAGATGGCGTTCATCCGGCCCTCACCATCCCGAGGCGCACTGGGCGGAGTGGCGCAGCGTACGCGCGAGGCGATGCTGCTGTGCGAGGCTGCGGGGTATAGCAACATTCTCGTGGAGACGGTTGGAGTCGGGCAGTCGGAGACCGCGGTTCACGAGATGGTTGATTTTTTTCTTCTCGTCATGCTCACGGGAGCGGGCGACGAGTTGCAGGGCATGAAGCGCGGCGTTATGGAACTGGCGGATGTGGTGGTGATTAACAAGGCTGACGGCGCGAATCTGGCCGCAGCGGAAAGAGCCCGCCACGAAGCTGAGAACGCATTGCACTACTTTCCCAGGCCGGCGAATGGATGGACGCCGCGCGCGCTGACCTGCTCGGCGCAAACCGGCAAGGGCATCGCCGAGCTTTGGCAATGCGTGCTGGAATATGCCGGCCTGACTAAAGCCAACGGTTGGTTCCATGCAAACCGGCAAGAGCAGACACGCAGATGGATGCACGAGATCATCGAACAGGGATTGCGACAGCGCTTCGAATCTCATCCTGCCATACGGAAGCACATGGAAGCGCTGGAGCGGGAGGTCGAGGACGGACGCACAACCTCGTTTCGCGCGGCGCGCACACTGCTCGAGATCTATTCAGGCCCCAAACCGTCGGGCACTCGCTGAGATGTGTTAGATTCAAGAAAAGACGTCTGTTGCGGAGAGATGGCCGAGTGGCTGAAGGCGCACGCTTGGAAAGCGTGTTTAGGGGAAACTCTAACGTGGGTTCGAATCCCACTCTCTCCGCCATTGTATGGAACAGGCACCTGCGGTGCGGTATCCGCACGCGTGACGCTCGCATTGGCTTGGATGCAACTCCATTAGCCATCAAGCTGTCTTCGAACTAATTCCCGCAAGAGCGCAGTTGGGGCGCGATGAGTTGAAGTAATGCCTCTGAAACAAGAAAGCAGGCAGATACGGCGAAACCATTGACCCTGAAATGTAAGAATGTATATATCCGTTTGCCCGGATGGCGAAACTGGCAGACGCAGCGGACTTAAAATCCGCAGTCCCTAACAGGACGTGGGGGTTCAAATCCCCCTCTGGGCACCATTTAGAATCAAGAGTTTACATGGGAAAGGCCTCTCTTTTTCAGAGAGGCCATTTTCGTCCAGTGGCTATTTGTCGATTCAGTGCGCCGAGCTCGATTGAGCGATCCCGGCAAGGCGCGTGGGGCTATTGTTGTATCCCATTTCAGCCGAAATACATAAAGACACTGCCAGATGGGGGAATCCGTCTGGTTTAGGGCATTTGTCTGTTGGGGATCAGGAGGGCGTCATCGGCGCGCACATACGATTAGGCGATCTGCTGATTGGGGCTAACCTGGTCACGATCGATGAGGTGAGCGAGGCGCTGCGGCGCCAAGCGGGCAACGGGAGACGATTGGGCGACAACCTGGTGGCGATGGGAGCCATCGGCCAGCCGGCGCTGGATGCCTTTTTGAAGCGCATACCCATTGAGCCGGCCAGTCTTGCGGCTACCGGAATCGACGAACTCGATTTGCTGAGTCTATTGATGCGGCTGATCTATACAGGCCGGCTGGCGACCTGCCGTGAATATGTCGATGCTATCCGTCTGCCCTACCACATTGTGGCTGAGCTGGTGGCGATGGCCGTGGACCGGAAGCTGATGCGCACACTGGGCATGGGCTCCTCCGACAACCCTATCGACATGGGCTATGCGTTCACCGATGAGGGCAAGCGGTGGACAATAGACGCACTGGAGCGATTGCGCTATGCGGGAGCCGCACCGGTGACGCTGGAGGAGTTCACCTACCAGGTGAGCGTGCAGAAGCTGACCAACGAACTGGTGACCTTAGAGCGCATCCAGGCGGCGCTGGGGGAGCTGACTTTCGATGAGTTCATCATCGAGCAGAGCGGCCCGGCATTGAACTCCGGACGTGCGATGCTTCTTTACGGCCCGCCTGGCAATGGCAAAAGCTCGTTTGCACACGCTCTGGGCAGCGTTTTCAGCGATGTAATCTATGTGCCCTACGCGATCATAGTAGAGGGGCAGATCATACGCTTCTACGATCCCAGCGTTCACGCCATGGTGGACCCCACGGAGCTGGGCGACGAAAGCGAAATCTCGTTTGTGCGGGCGGAAGAATATGACGCGCGCTGGGTTCCCTGCCGCAGGCCATTCGTGGCCACGGGCGGCGAATTGACGCTGGAGATGCTGGAATTGCGCTACGACGCGACAGGCCACTTTTACGAGGCGCCCCTGCACCTGAAGGCGCTGGGCGGGTGTTTTGTCATTGACGACTTCGGCCGCCAGATGGTCAGCCCGAGCACTCTGCTCAACCGCTGGATTGTGCCCCTGGAGAGCCGCGTGGATTACCTGAAACTGCACACGGGAAAAAGCTTTATCATACCTTTCGAGGAAATGGTGATCTTTTCCACCAACCTGGAGCCGGAAAGCCTGATGGACCCCGCCTTTCTGCGGCGGCTTCCCTACAAGATCGAGGTGGGAGCGCCCAGCGAGGACAATTACCGGATCATCTTTGAAAAAGAGTGCGCGCGGCAGGGATTGACGCTGCCCGGCGATGTCTTCGTGGCCATCGTGCAGGAGTTGAAAAAGGAAAGGGGTCTTGAGCTAGCGGCATTCCAGCCGAAGTTCATTGTGGATCAGGTGTTGGCTGCGTGCCGGTTCGTGGGTCAGGCGCCGCATTTCGAGCGGCGGTTCATAGAGTATGCGCTGGAGAATCTAAGTGTGAGACGAAATGCGACGTGAGCCACTTGTGGTGGGGGGACTGGCCGTCCAGGCGGACGGCGCTAATGCGCCATGAAAATCGTGGATTCCTACACTAGCCGCAAATACAAGAACGCGGCGAGGGTGGGGCGTCGGGTTTGTGGGCAACAGCTAGAGGGCGGTTTCGCCGCGCTCGTCGTTACGGATGCGGATGGCTTCGTCGATGCGGCTGATGAAGATTTTGCCGTCGCCGATGTGGCCGGTGCGGGCCGCGCCGAGGATGGCGCTGACGGCCTTGTCTTTGCGGTCGTCATTGACCACCAGCTCGATCTTGATCTTGTGCAGCAGATCGATGGTGTATTCATTGCCGCGATAAAACTCAGTGTGTCCCTTCTGGCGGCCATGACCGCGCGCCTCCAGGATGGTCATGCCTTCGATGCCTTCCTCGAGCAACGCTTCCTTGACCGCATCCAGTTTAGAGGGCTGGAGAATAGCTTCTATCTTGACCATGTGCAGATTCCTCGTCTGACAGCGTAACAGGCGGGAGGGTTTTTGTGAACCGCAACCGCGTGATTATTGTTGATTTGCGGCGATTCAATGGAATCGGGATAAATCAAAAAACAAATGTAAAACAATCGACTTACGAATTGAGATCGTAGCCTTCCTCGTTGTGCTGGGAAAGATCGAGCCCCTGAGCTTCGTCGGCGGCGGAAACGCGCATGCCCATGGTCTTGTCGACCAGGAAGAGCAGCACGAGAGTGCCGGCGATGGCCAGCGCCCAACCAATCCCAATGCCGATGGACTGGTTAACGACCTGATGCCAATTACCGTCGATGGCGCCAGTGGGGTTGGGCTGTCCGGCGGCGTTCTTGCCGAAGACGGCGTTGATAGCGCCGGAGGCGAGCAGGCCGGTGAACAGAGCACCCATGGTTCCACCAACGCCGTGAACGCCAAAGGCGTCGAGGGAGTCGTCATAGCCGAAGAATTTTTTGACATTGAAGACCATGAAGGAGCAGACGACACCGGCGACGAGGCCGATGAGGAGCGCGCTCATGGGCTGAACAAAGCCGGAGGCCTGAGTGATGGTGGCCAATCCGGCAACCGCGCCGGAGATGGCGCCGAGTGCAGTGGGTTTGCCGTTTTGCAGCCACTCGGCAACTACCCATCCGATAGCGGCGGCGGCGGCGGCGAACTGCGTGTTGACAAAGGCGCTGGTGGCCAGAGGCCCGGCATTCAGCGCGCTGCCAGCGTTAAAGCCGAACCAGCCCACCCACAGCATCCCAGCGCCGATGAAGCTGAGCACCATGGAGTGAGGCGTAATGTTCTGTTGCGGGTAGCCGACGCGCTTGCCCAGATAGAGTGCGCAGACCAGCGCGGAGACGCCGCTGCTGATGTGGACGACTGTTCCGCCGGCAAAGTCGAGGACCGGCCAGCGGCCTCCGGCAATGTTGAGGATTCCACCCACGCCCCAGATCATGTGGGCCAGGGGGCAGTAGACGAGCAGCGACCAGCAAACTAAAAAGACGGCCATGGAGCTGAACTTGACGCGCTCGGCAAATGCGCCGGTGATGAGCGCCGGGGTGATGATGGCGAACATGAGCTGGTAGACCATGAAGGTCTGCTCAGGGATGGTTCCGCCGTAGTTGGGATTGGGAGCGAGACCGACTCCGCGCAGGAAGGCGTGCTCAAAGCCTCCGATGAATCCGTTGCCCGCGCCAAAGGCCAGCGAGTAGCCGACCAGCGCCCAGAGGACAGTGATGAGCCCCATCATGGCAAAGCTCTGCATCATGGTGGCGAGAATGTTTTTGCGGCGGACAAGACCGCCATAGAAGAGGACCAGTCCGGGGGCGGTCATCATGAGGACCAAAGCCGCGGAAACCAGCACCCATGCGTTGTCGCCGGAGGACTGAGCGTCGCGGATAGCCTGTTGGAGAGCGGCGACCTGGGCCTGGGTGGCGGGAGGCGAGGGGCGCAAGTCGGGCGCGACGGCCAGCGCCATTGCCGGGATTCCCATCAGGGCAGAGAGAAACAACAGTTTGATTGTGCGACGAAACATAAGGATTCCACTCCTAAAAAACATACGATGGCAAGCAGAGAGCACTCACGCCAGCCTGAGGGCCTGCGGCTGACATTAGGATTGCGTGACGTGAGTATTGAAAAGAACTCTATGGCTTTTCGTATAAGGAACCCATGAAGAATTGCCGCAAAATAAGGAACCCGTGAAGATATGTCACAGCACCGGCAAAGAAAACACGAATACCGAGCCGGGAGCACAGTATTCATGCGATTCCCAAGGTTTTTGAGTGGTAGAACGGTCTGGTTGGACCAGGAGGGCTTTATTCGGCAGAACGCTTCTTGCGGGCCGCTCGAATCATTGCGGAAGACAACACAACGAACATCAAAATCACCACTGAAAAGATCGCGCTATAGTGATGTGTGTTCTGCCACATCATCGACTTCGGGATCAGCCAGGCAGCGAAAAGAAAGATCAGCCCGAAACCGGCGGCCGAGATAAGAACGGCTCCCGCAAGAGACAGGATTAATGTATTGTGACCGAAGCCATGAGCAGAGCGCGTTGTTTCGCTGGATTTCATGCTACCCAATATGTCACAGCGCCCATTGCGGGTCAAGTGTTTTCACGGCATGGCGAGGGCAACAAGAAGATTGTAGATAGGGGTATCCCACCGTATCCGCAAGAACAAGAACGCGACAAGGTTGGGGTACCCAGTCTTGATGGAGTGAAGAATTCCCAGGTCCCCAAATGCGAGGGACCTCCACCCCACGGACGAAGATATGTCCGTGGGGACCCCGGACCTGGGGCACCCGTTTGTTGATATTGGATCAGAGGACGGATTCGCCGCGTTCGTCGTTGCGGATGCGAATGGCTTCGTCAATGTGGCTCAAGAAGATTTTGCCATCGCCGATGCGTCCGGTGCGAGCCGTGCCGAGGATGGCCTCGATGGCCTTGTCTTTGAGATCATCCTTGACGATCATCTCTATCTTGATTTTGGGCAGGAGGTCGACGGTGTATTCATTGCCGCGATAAAACTCCGTGTGACCCTTCTGGCGGCCATGACCGCGCGCCTCGAGGATGGTCATACCTTCAATGCCTGCCTCGAGCAGCGCTTCTTTGACCGCGTCCAGCCTTGATGGCTGAAGAATAGCTTCTATCTTGACCATATGCAGATTCCTCGTTTGTCAGCGTAACAGGCGGGAGGGCTTATGTGGCTGCTCCCGGTGAATCATTTTCTTACGTGTTCAGGTCGTAGCCTTCCTCATTGTGCTGGGAGAGATCGAGGCCCTGGGATTCATCTTCCTTCGATACGCGGAGGCCGACGAGCTTGTCAACGACGAAGAGCAGCACCAGCGTGCCAATGATGGAGATGCCCCAGGCAATCGCTACGCCGGCGGCTTGATTGAGCAACTGTCCCCAATGGCCGTCAATTGCGCCGGAGGGGAGCGTGCTGCCGGCCGCGTCCTTGAAGACCGGGTTGATGACGCTGGCGGCAAAGATGCCAGTGAGCAATGCTCCGACAGTACCGCCAGCGCCATGCACGCCAAAGGCGTCAAGGGAGTCGTCATAGCCGAAGAAGCTCTTGACCATGAAGACCATGAAGAAACAGACAAGGCCAGCGACCAGGCCGATGACCAGAGCGCTCATGGGCTGGACAAATCCGGATGCGGGGGTGATGGCGACCAGTCCGGCGACCGCGCCGGAGATTGCGCCGAGGGCGGTGGGTTTGCCGTTGTGAATCCATTCGGCAATGGACCAGCCGATGGCGGCGGCGGCGGTGGCGAAGTGAGTATTGACGAAGGCGCTGGTTGCCAGGGGACTGGCGGCGAGGGCGCTGCCGGCATTGAAGCCGAACCATCCCACCCAGAGGAGGCAGGCGCCGATGAAGCTGAGCACCATGGAGTGAGGCGCCATCTTTGTGTGTGGGTAGCCGATACGCTTGCCGAGGTAGAGGCAGCAGATGAGTGCGGAGACGCCGCTGGTAATGTGGACGACGGTTCCCCCGGCAAAGTCGAGCGAGGGAAGAGGAGCGTGGGGGTTATTAAGACTGAGGATTCCGTCAGCGCCCCAGACCATGTGGGCCATGGGACAGTAGACGAGGAGCGACCAGAGGGAGAGAAAAATAGCCATGGCGCTGAACTTCATCCGTTCGGCAAATGCGCCGGTGATGAGCGCCGGGGTGATGATGGCGAACATGAGCTGGTAGATCATGAAGGTCTGCTCTGGAATGGTGGCGGCGTAGTCGGCGTTGGGAGTGAGCGTGACGCCGCGCAGGAAGAGATGCTGGAGGCCGCCGACGAACCAGTTGCCGTGACCGAAGGCCAGCGAGTAGCCGACAATGGCCCAGAGAACGGTGACCAGCGCCATCATGGCAAAGCTCTGCATCATGGTGCCGAGGATGTTCTTTTTGCGGACCAGGCCGCCGTAGAACAGGGCCAGTCCTGGACCGGTCATGAGCAGCACGAGTGCGGCGGAGACCAGCATCCATGCGTTGTCGCCGGCGGACTGAGCGTTGGCGGCGGCGATCTTGTTGGCCTCCACCGCCTTCTGCAGGGCGGTAATCTGCGCCTGAGTGTCGGGGGCGGCGGGCTGAGCCAGAATTATTGCCGGGATTGCCAGCAGGACGGAGAGAAACAGCAGCTTGATTGCACAACGGCACATAAGATTTCCACTTCCAGAAAAAATTACTTCGGGTAAAAGCCCTGAGATGAGCGCGTAACTCTTAAAAAAGTAAAGCAATACAAATAAGGAACTCATGAAGATCTGCCGCAGCACTAAAGAAAATGACGATAGAGAATAAAGGCCGCGTCTGGGAGCCAGAGCGGCAACTCTGTAGACGAGGCAACAGAGGTATATTAGTTCTATGACGGTGACGGCGGAGAGGGATCGATACCTATTTGGAGCGCTGGAGAGCAGCACGAACAATCGCGCCAAGGTGATGGAGGCGAGCTACGGCTATGAAGTGCCAGAAGGCATTCTGCTGACCTCGCTGGATTACGCGGTGAACTGGATACGAAAGAACTCCCTGTGGCCGATGACCTTTGGTTTGGCATGCTGCGCCATCGAGATGATGTCGACGGGCGCCTCGCGCTACGACATTGCGCGCTTCGGAGCGGAGGTCTTCCGGCCTTCTCCAAGACAGTCGGATGTGATGATCGTTGCCGGTCGGGTTTCGCAGAAAATGGCCCCGGTGCTGCGCCGTCTCTACGACCAGATGCCGGAGCCGAAGTGGGTGATCTCGATGGGCGCCTGCGCCACGTCGGGCGGGGTTTTCAACAACTATGCGATAGTACAAGGGGTTAACCAGGTGGTTCCCGTGGATGTGTACGTTCCGGGTTGCCCGCCGCGTCCGGAGCAACTGATCTACGCACTGACGCTTCTGCAAGAAAAGATTCAGCGTGAACCGCGCAGTCTGATGAAGACGTTGAATATGGGATAAGCAGGGGCACCAAAGCCGATCGTGAGATCAAAGGTTACTGAGGTATTTTAAGCTGTTCTCAATGTGGAGGTATCAGGAGAGGCAATAGCATATGCTCCCTGGATAGGGATTTCTGGAATCGTTCTATGAGGTTTTCCGGATTGCCGGCCTACCTCTTTCGTTTCTTACAACTTTTCTCGTATTATTCGCCCCCATGAAGTTGATGTGCGGGCAAGCAGGCAGATAATATGCCGGGTAAAAAACAAGTTCTCAAGGGACTATCCAAGGGGATGGATAGCTATGGTACTATGATTCCGTATCGAATTCTGACTCATGTTTGTTTGGTTTCATGATTGTTTTCAGGATGTTCAGTCGTTTTTGGTCCGGAAATGGCGCGCATATGCAAACCACTTCATCAACGTATTCAATCTGAACTTGTGGAGGAAAAACCCATGTATTCGAAGCTTTTGAAGTCTGGTTTTCTGGTTTTGGCTTTGGCGAGTTTGGCATTTGTGTCTACAGGATGCCAGAAGGCACCGCCGATAACCCTGTCGGCAGTGGCCAGCCCGCCCGCCGTTTTCCCCGGAGATGCGGTCACGGTGACCGCAACGGCGGGATCGGTGGATACCAACAAGAAGAACAACGTGATTTACAGCTGGTCGGGAGACGGCGTAACGGGCAGCGGAGCGACGGCCACGGTGGCCACCGCAGCGCTTGCGCCGGGCAGCTATACCGTGAAGGCGGAAGTCAAGGAAGGCAAGAAGGGCAAGGAAGGCCTGAAGCCGGGCCAGACGGCCGATGCAACGGCGAACTATACAGTGAAGCAGTTTGAGCCGCCGACCATCAGTTGCTCGGCCAGCCCCAGCAACATCAAGCCAGGCGATACCAGCACCATTACGGCGAACGCCCTGAGCCCGCAGAATCGTCCGTTGACGATCAGCTACTCGGCAACGGGCGGCACCGTGAGCGGCAGCGGAGCAACGGCGACCTTCAATTCGACCGGTGCGCCGACCGGCGTGGTGGGGATTACCTGCACGGTGACCGACGACAAGAGCCAGACAGCAACCGCGAGCACCAGCGTTACCATCACGGAACCGTATAAAGCTCCGATTCCTCACAGCTCGGCGCTTGGGTCGATTGACTTCAGCAAGGACAAGCTGCATCCGACGCGGGCGAACAATGAAGCCAAGGCGGCTCTGGATGGAATCGCTCTGCAACTGCAGCAGCAACCCGATGCCAAGCTGGCATTAGTGGGCCAGGCCAATGCCAAGGAGCAGGCCGCGACCGCGAAGCAAGCAAAGGCCGCGATGAAGCACAAGCATGTCAAGGTAACGGATCTGGCCGCCGAGCGCGCCGTCAACGTGAAGGACTACCTGGTAACGGAGAAGGGCATTGACGCTTCCCGCATTAACGTGTATACCGGCACGGAAGACGCGCAGAAGGTGGATACCTACCTGGTGCCGGCGGGCGCGACCTTTACTGCCGACGTGGCTGGGACCACCCCGGTGGATGAGACCATGGTGAAGCCTACGCCGCATAAGCCCATGGCGAAGGCCAAGAAGCCTGCCAAGTAAGATGATTTACTGACGCCATTGCGGCGGGCCTATGGGCCTGCCGCATAGCGTAGCGCAAAGACAACGCAATTTCTCTTGCAATTCCTCGAAGGCTTGCCGGCTTGCCGGTCAGCCTCTTCGACATGCTTTGATCATTTCCCTGGACCGGATCACAAAAATGTCGCTCTGGATGAAATCACTCAGGGCTATAGATTATTGTGGCCAACAGTCGGACAAGCGACATACGACAGATGGGCCATACATTCCAAAGATACCCATATGTGTGCCAGAAAACCGGCATTCCTTCCTTCTATGTATACTTTTCATAAGAACTTAGGGAGTTTCTTGCCTGCATGAATCTTTTGCGAATGCGCTTTAATTTTTTCTTCCGATTTGGAATATTGGCGCGAGTCTCAGTTGCAGTTTTGTTATGGCTTGCCGTTTGCGGATTGACAGCGCAGGCTAGATGGAACGCGATTGGCCCCATGGGCGGCGACGCGCGCGCCTTTGCGGCGGTTCCTGGCGAGCCCCATCATTTGTATCTCGGTACCACCAACAGCTGGCTCTACGAGTCAGTGGATGGAGGCGCAAGCTGGCGCCGGCTCTCGAAGCTGGATGTCTCTGATGATCTTGTTGTGGATCACATTGTGGTAGACGCGGCGAATCCCGGTACGGTTTTTGCGGCCGCATGGAAGTTAGACCAACCCGGAGGCGGGTTGTGGGTGAGCCGCGACAGCGGGCGTAACTGGAGCGCCGTCGAGGGTCTGCGCGGGCAGTCGATTCGCGCCTTTGCACAGGCGCCCTCGGAGTCAAAAAATCTGATTGCGGGAACTCTCGAAGGAGTTTTCGAAAGCAGGGATGCAGGCGCAACGTGGGTGCAGATCAGTCCGCCGGACAGTCGTGAGATTCACGAGGTGGAGTCGCTGGCCATCGATCCCACAGACCCCGATGTCGTCTACGCGGGTACCTGGCACCTGCCCTGGAAGACTACGGACGGTGGCAAGAACTGGCACAACATCAAGAAGGGCGTGATTGACGACTCTGACGTGTTTTCCATCATCATCGATCCGGCCGAGCCGAAGATTGTCTTCGCCAGCGCGTGCAGCGGCATCTATAAGAGCGAGGATGCAGCCGAGTTGTTCAGGAAGATCGAGGGCATTCCTTCGACGGCGCGCAGGACCCGGGTGCTGAAGCAGGACCCGGCCAACCGGGAGGTGGTGTATGCCGGAACTACCGAAGGGCTCTACAAGACGGTGGACGGCGGCAAGCACTTCGAGCGCATGACGGGGCCGGAAGTCATCGTGAATGATGTTTATGTTGATCCGGGGGACTCGAATCATGTGCTGGTGGCGACTGACCGCGGCGGCGTACTGCTGAGCCGGGACGCGGCGGCCAGCTTTGTACCGGCGAATGAGGGATTCAGCGGACGCAAGGTGGAGGCGCTGCTGGTTGAAAACCCACCTGCGATGGGGCCAACAGCGCCTGCGGTGCGGATTTTTGCCGGGGTGGTCAATGACAAAACTTATGGCGGGGTTTTTGTTTCCAGTGATGGCGGGGCGCACTGGGAACAGATCTCCGAGGGGCTGGAGGGGCGCGATGTTTTTGCGCTGGCCGAGTCGCCGGAGGGAACGATCCTGGCGGGAACCAATCACGGCATCTTCGCGCTGGAGGCGGACAAGGACTCAGGGGATGCACCGGTTTTTCACTGGAGCTCTCGCGGCACGATTCAGAACACGCTGGTGAAGACGTCCACCGAGACGCACTATGGAAAACGTGTCAACACTGAGAAACAGGTGAAGGACACGAAGCACGAGATGGAGGGCATCGTTCGCGCGATTGATCTATCCGGAGATGCGTGGCTGGCCGCGACGCCTGGAGGCGTGTACACCAGCAAAGATCACGGGATGAGTTGGCAGGGTGGGCCGGTGATGGGCGTGGGGGATTATCTGGCGGTGGCCGCGCACGGAGCGCAACTGACCGCGGCCCGGAAGGATGGAGTGGTTCTATCCACCGACGGCGGAGAGAGCTGGAGGCCGATGAGCATTCCGGCCATGCTGACGCGGATTCATGCCATTGCTTTTTCGGCGGATGGGACGCTGTGGCTGGGGGCGCGCGAGGGCGTGTATTTTACGCATGACCTGGGCAAGACGTGGATGTGGGTGCATCGTTTTCCGTTGACCGACGTGGACGCGCTTTTCTATGACACGCACGGGGGCAGGATTCTGGCCAGCTCGCGGACGAGCGACCAGGTTTACTCGATCGATCCAAAGTCATTGAAGTGGAAGTGGGCTCAGACCGGCTACCGCATTGCCCTGGTGCGCGCAGCGGGAGAGCGGCTGCTGGCGGCCTCGCTGTATGACGGGGTGCTGGTGGAGCAGGGAACAGTGGTCAGTGATCAGTGAACAGAAAACATTACCGGAAACAGAATTTGTTTCTGTATCATAAGGATATGCAGACCGGGACGGCGGATTCCCGCCAGCCAGTAGCTTTTCGCACCTACGACCCTCGGCTTGAGCCGATTGCCGCCAAAGTTCTGTCCGGCGAACGGCTGGAGTCTAACGATGGCATTGCGCTTTATGGTTCGCCGGATGTGCTGGCCGTGGGCTGGCTGGCCAATCATGTGCGCGAGCGGCTGCATGGGGACGTAACCTACTTCAACGTCAACCGGCACATCAACCCGACGAATGTGTGCGTGGCCAACTGCCGGCTGTGCGCCTTTGGTCGTAAGAAGAATGATGCGGCGGGCTACACCATGGCGTTGGAAGAGGTGTGGGAGAAGGCGGCCACGGGCTACTCGGAGGCGGTGACGGAGTTTCACATTGTCGGCGGGCTGCATCCGGATTTGCCGCTGGAATATTTTCTCGACCTGGTGCGTGGGCTGAAGGTGCGTTTTCCCAAGGTCCACGTGAAGGCCTTCACCATGGTGGAGGTAGCGTACCTAGCGCGACGGGCGAAGTTGAGCATTGAAGAGACACTGGTGAAAATGCGCGAGGCGGGCGTGGACTCGATGCCGGGCGGCGGGGCCGAAATCTTTGCTGATCGTGTGCGGTCGATCATCTGCGATCACAAGATCGACGGCGAGGAGTGGCTCGAGACGGCGCGGCTGGCACACAAGCTGGGCTTCAAATCCAACGCGACGATGCTGTACGGGCACATTGAGAACGACGAAGACCGCGTGGACCACCTGCACAAGCTGCGAGCCTTGCAAGACGAGACGGGCGGCTTTCAGACGTTTATTCCGCTGGCCTTTCATCCGGAGAACACGGCGCTGGACCACCTGCCGGTGACCATGGGGCTGACGGACATTCGCCAGGTTGCGGTGAGCCGTTTATTGCTGGACAACTTCGCCCATATCAAGGCCTACTGGCAGATGCTCACGCCGAAGATCGCGCAGATCGCGTTGCGATTTGGAGCCGACGACCTGGACGGCACGGTAGTGGAGGAGAAGATTTACCACGACGCGGGTGCGACCACGCCGCAGGGCATGACGCGCAAGGAGCTTTGCCGGCTGATTACCGAGGCTGGCCGCGTTCCGGTGGAGCGCGACACTCTTTACCATCCAGTGACGCGCACGGAAGACAGTTTTATCGTCGCGGTTTAAGCGGTTTATGATGAATCAGGAAAGGGATCATCTCGATGGATGAATTTAGCCGGGCCGCAGTCTGGGGAGCGTGCTGGGGATTTGCGTGGGGAGTTTTAGGCTCAGTCGCGATCCTGTATTCCATTTACCTTGCTGCCTATCGCAAGGCGATCAAGGATTCTCTCAAGCAGGTCAAGCCGAAGCGGTACACCGATGTGCTGGACAAGATATTGGCGCAGAAGGCAGAAAAGCAAGAAGCCAAGAAGGCCAAAGCAGCAGTGAAGGACGCGGCTCCGCCACAGTGAGTCAATTAACTACAACGGATTTTCGAACTCATAGATTCAGAGACAATACTAAGGCCGCGCCACTGCGCCACCCTTCATCACAAAGCTCACGCGCTCGACGGCGGTAATGTCGTCGAGCGGGTTGCCGGGAACGGCGACGATGTCGGCAAAGTAGCCGGGCTTGAGTTGGCCGATCTGACCCTCCCAACCAAGCAGCTTTGCGCCTTCAATCATGTCAGCCTGCAAGACAGCCAGCGGCTTCATGCCGTAGCGGACCATTAGCTCCATCTCGACAGCCTGAGTTCCGTGGGGGAAGGGACCCACGTCTGAGCCGACGGCGAAGGGGATTCCAGCGGCGAGTTGCCGATGGAACTCGCGAATCTTTAGCTCAAGCAGAGCTTTTTCGCGGGTGGCAACGGCTGGCGAGGGAGCGTGCTCAGCGAAGTAGTCGAAGATGGCGAATGTGGGGACGGCGGGGATGTGTTTTTCGCGCATGAGGCGCATGGTCTCGTCGCTGAGCTGGGTGGCGTGTTCGATGGAGGCGACGCCGGCCTGGGCGGCGTAGAGCGTGCCCGGTTCGCCCTGTGCGTGAACGCCAACCGTCGTTCCCAGCCTGCGTGCCTCTTCTACAGCGGCAGCCAGTTGAGCCTCGGTGTATTGCCAGGGTGTGCGCAGATTGCCGTCCACGACCGAGTCGTGCCCCGTTTCATAAATTTTGACGAAATCCGAGCCCTCTTTGTGCTGCTGGCGGATGACTTCGACCAACTGCTCGCTGGAGTTGGCGTAGTCGGCGTTTGAGAGTACGTGCTGGGCGGGATTGTAATGGATGGCGTCCTCGTGACCGCCGAGGATGCTGATGGCATTGCCGCTGATGCGCAAACGAGGGCCGGGAATGAGACCGGCGTTGATGGCGTCGCGGACGGCGGTGTCGGCCGAGCCAGCGCCCTCCGTGCCCATGTCACGCTCGGCGGTGAAACCGGCCATGAGATCGGCTTTGGCGGCCTGCGCAGCGAGCAGGGTGCGCCAGGGAACTGATTCCTCGACGGTTTGCAGGTCTTCTGCGCCGGGGTGCAGGAAGAGATGGACATGAGCATCGATGAGGCCGGGAAGCAGGGTCGTGTCGCCGAGGTCGATGATACGGGCTCCCTGCGGGTGCTCGACGGATGCGCCGACGGCAACAATGCGCTCGCCCTGTATGAGAATCTCGCCGGGCTGGAGCAGGGTTCCGGTATCGACCTGGAGCAAGCGGGCGGCGTGAAGCACGATGGGCGCGGCAGGCTGTTGGGCGGCGGCACCGGCAAGAGACAGGGCTGTAGCGCAGATGAGAAAAACCAAATTACGCAAAATCGAAGGAGTAATCGTCATGGATAAAACTATGGCGCATTTGGCCGGGGTTGTCGATGGGGGGTTTGTGGGAGAAGAAAAACGCCGCACAAACGTGTGAAATCGCTCTAAAATGGGGAGGCCGGTTGGATGGTGAACCCATGCGAACGATCAAGTGTGCGGGCGGAGTCTTTCTTGGATTATTTTTTCTGGAGGGCATTGCATCTGCCGCTTTGCAGACGCTGGCGTTGAATGCTCCAACGGTGGTGACGGTGGTGGACGAAGTTGACGCGACTGTCACCGGCGCGCAGGTGGTTGTAGAGGAGCGGGGAGAGAGCGAAATCCGCCTCACGACGGACTATGCCGGGCATGGAACGTATCTGCTGAAGGGAAGCCAGCCCTACATGCTTCGCGTTGCCAAGCCAGGGTTTTATGAGACGGTTGCGCTCCAGGCCGATCCACTGATTCGAGAGATCCGGGTGGTGCTGAACCACGAACAGATAGTGAAGGAGCAGGTGAGCGTGACGGCCTCGGCCCCGGGCATCGATACGGAACGGACCTCCGACGAACTCACCATGGAGTTGCCGGAGATCATTAACGTGCCGTATCCAACCTCGCGCGACATCCGCAACCTGCTGCCGTTTTATCCGGGAGTGGTTCAGGACGCGACGGGGCAGGCGCATGTGGACGGATCGGAGACGTGGGCGACTCTGGATCTGCTGGATGGATTCGACATCCGCTCTCCCATGAGCGGGATTCTTGCTCTGCGGGTGAGTGCCGATGCGGTTCGCTCCATCGACAAGGAGGCGACGCGTTACCCGGTGGAGTATGGCAAAAGCACCGGGGGCGTGGTGGCGTTCTATACAGGGATGGGCGACAACACCTTCCGCTTCAACGCGACAAATTTCATTCCATCATACAGAAGCAACAATGGAATTCGCTTTGACAAGTTTGTTCCGAGGGTTACGTTTTCTGGGCCGATAGTGCGCAACCGGGCGTGGTTTTTCGACGGGGTGGAGACGGAATACGACAATATCTACATTTCGGAACTGCCCTCAAATGCCGACAGCGACCATTTGATTCGAGGAAGCAACCTGATCAAGTTTCAGGCGAATGTGACGCCGGCCAACATTCTTTCAGGCGGGCTGCTGTACAACGTGTACCACTCTCCGTATGACGGCATCTCGCCGCTGGTTCCACAGGCAAGCACCACGGACCGCAACACAATTGCATGGTTGCCATATTTGCGCGATCAGCAAAGTTTCCACAAGGGCACATTGCTGGATGTAGGGTTGGGCGTGGTGCGCATCAGTGACGGCTACGAGCCGCATGGTAACACGCAGTATGAAATTACACCGGAGATGAGCGAGGGAAGTTACTTTGAGAATGAGACTGGCCACTCGCAGCGCGTTGAGGGGAACGCGGTGCTCTATCTGCTGCAGATCCACTGGGCGGGAGAGCACGATCTGAAGGCAGGGATTGATGTAGACCACATTAGCTTTGGCGAGACGGTGACGAGGGCGGCTGTCGAGTATTTGCGCGAGGATGGAACGCTGCTCAGGAACAGCACTTTTCCCGCAACCGCGCCGTTTACGCGCAATAATGTGGAAGCTGGCGTTTACGCGCAGGATCGATGGAAGCCGCGCGGGGGCCTGCTGATCGAGCCGGGATTGCGCTTTGATTGGGATGAGATTATCCGCAGCCCGCTTTTTTCTCCGCGGTTGGCTGCAGTCTACTCGCCTGCCACGGCACATGGAAGAACAAAAATCTCGGCGGGCATGGGGCTCTATTACGAGCACACGCAACTGGAGTACCTGACGCGAGCGCTGGCTGGAATTCGCAGCGACACTTACTACGAAAGCGATGGCGTGACGCCGACGGGCGCGCCGGTGGAGACGACCTTTACCGCCAACTATGGATCGCTACATGAGGCGCGGGCAGTGAACTGGAGCGCAGGAATCGAACAACGTCTGCCGGGTTCTGTATATCTGAAGGCAAATTATCTGCACAAGCGCGTGACCGATGAGTTCACTTACGTGAATCAAAATACGCTGTCGGCACTTTACGGAAATTATGTGCTGACGAATGGCAGGCGAGACAGCGACTATTCAGCCGAGATTGAGGCACGGCGCAGCTTTGCCAGCGGGTACACGCTGTTTGCCGCTTACACACACTCCTCCGCGCAGACGAATGCAGCCATCGATTATGTGCCCACGCTATCGATGCTGGGTCCGCAGCAGAGTGGACCTCTGGGGTGGAATACACCGAATCGGGTGCTCAGCTGGGGGTGGTTACCTTTTCCGATGCCGAAAATGAAAAAGAGCTGGGACTTTGTTTACACCGTCGATTGGCGCACGGGCTTTCCCTTCACGCCAGTTGACGACAACTCACAGGTAGTGGGCGCGGCAGGCTCGCAGCGCTTTCCGAATTACGTGGCTATCAGCCCGGGACTGGAATGGCGCTTTCACTTTCACCACTATTACTTCGGGCTGCGCGGTGTGATGGAGAACATGACCAACAGCAACGACCCGCTGGTGGTGAACAACGTGGTGGATTCTCCGCAGTATGGTAGCTTCAGCGAGTACCTGGGGAGAGTTTTCACGGCACGATTGCGGCTGATCAGCACAAAGAAATAGCGAGGACTTAATTTCAATAGGCGGGAATGCCGGTGAGGTGCTGGCCGACGATGAGTGTGTGAATGTCGTGAGTGCCCTCATAGGTGATGACCGATTCCAGGTTCATCATGTGGCGCATGATGGGATAGTCCTCGGTGATGCCGTTGGCGCCCAAGATGTCGCGACTGACGCGGGCACACTCCAGGGCCATCCAGACATTGTTGCGCTTGGCGAGAGAGATGTGGTGGTGCTCCGCATTGCCTGCGTCTTTGAGGCGGCCTACCTGAAGCGCGAGCAACTGCGCCTTGGTGATTTCATTAGCCATCCAGACCAACTTTTGCTGGACAATCTGGTGGCTGGCGATGGGCTGGTTGCGGAACTGCTTGCGAAATTTGGCGTATTGCAGAGCGGTGTCGTAGCAGGACATGGCCGCGCCGATGGCTCCCCAACTGATGCCGCAGCGCGCTTGGTTGAGACACATGAAGGCGCTCTTAATGCCGTCAGTGCCGGGCATGAGCGCGTTGAGGGGCACATGCACGTCCTGGAGCGAGAGGCCGCTGGTGTGGGAGGCGCGCAGGCTCCACTTGCCGTGAACATCATAGGCGGTGAAGCCGGGGCGATTAGTTTCAACTAAGAAGCCGCGGATTTTTCCGCCTTCGTCCTCATTTTTGGCAAAAACAACGGCCACGTCGGAGATGGTTCCGGAGGTGATCCAGAGCTTTTCTCCATTGAGGATGTACTCGTCGCCGACCTTGCGGGCGGTGGTTGTCATGGCGCTGGGATTGGAGCCGGCGCCGGGCTCGGTGAGGCCGAAGCAGCCCAGCTTTTCGCCGCTGGCGAGCTGCGGAAGCCAAGTGTTCTTCTGGTCGTCGGAACCAAAGGCGTAGATGGGGTACATGACCAGGCCGGACTGCACGCTGACAAAGCTGCGAATGCCGGAGTCGCCGCGTTCCAGCTCCTGCATGACCAGGCCGTACTCGACATTGGACATTCCGGCGCAGCCGTAGCCCTCAAGGTTGGCGCCGTAGAAGCCCAACTTGCCCATGATGGGAACCATCTCGCGCGGAAAACGCTCCACGCGGAAGCACTCCTCGATGATGGGGATGAGGTTGTCCTCGACAAAGTCACGCGCGGTCTTGCGGACGAGCAGTTCGTCCTCGCTGAAGCTGGCGTCGAGGTTGATAAGATCGAAGCCCTGGAATTTGAAACCCATAATGAACCACCATTCATTAGAAATCACTCAAAACAGGCGATTTTAGCAGACGGGGGTAGGAGGGCAGGGAATAGGGAACAGGCTGGCCAGGGAAGATTGAACTTTACTGTAGGGAATGAGGAGAAGCGGGTGTACAATCAATGCATTGATTGATGCATGGATGGAGGAGCCGATGAACCGCAGAATCGATGCGCACCGGGCGCGCACTCAGTTCGGGCAAGTGATTGACCGGGCGGTCGAATACAACGAGCGGTTCATCGTGGATCGCCGCGGGGAGCCGGTGGTTGTAATTCTCAGCGTACAGGATTATCTGGCCAGCGTGCCGAACGCGCCGGAATGGCTGCGCGAGGCCTGGGCGGGCGGGAAGCGGCGCGGCCTGGAAACGCTGACGATGAATGAGATCGACGCGGAGATCAATACTCAGAAGCGAGAAAAGCAGGCCGCCGCCAAGGACGCAGCAACATGATCTGTAAAAGTGAAATCTTAGGAAGCGATGTTTACTGCAGGAACTCGCGGACGAAGGGATTTTCATTCCTGACCAGCTCGTGGAGGGAGCCGTCGAAGATTAGACGTCCATTTTCTAGCATGAGGAAGGTGGTGTCGGGGTCGGTTTCTCCTTTGGGGAAGGGAACCATGCAACCCTGCTCGGGGTCGAAGCGGTTGTTGCATAGGAGGAAGGCATCCTGAATGCGGTGGGTAACCATGATCGATGGGGTGTGGTAGACATCGCGCTCCTTGACGATCAGCTCGATGATGGTGGTGGAGGTGAGGGGGTCGAGGCCGCCAGTGGGCGAATCATAGAGCAGAAGTTCCGGTTGCCGGATGAGGGCTCGGGCGATGGCCACGCGGCGGCGCATTCCGCCGGAGAGGCTGGGCGGATAGAGGTCGAAAGTCTCCTCCAACTCGACAAAGCGCAGGGCATCGCGGACACGGCGGTCGATTTCTTCGTCGGGGACCCGCTCCTGAATCAGCTGGTAGGCGACGTTGTCACGGACGGAGAGCGAATCAAAGAGGGCGCCTTCCTGAAAGACCATGCCGGTGCGGGTGCGCAGGGGGAAGAGCTGCTCTTCGGGCATATGGGAGATCTCTTCGCCGAAGAGCATGATGCTTCCCTCATCGGGGCGCATCAGGCCATTGACGAGCTTGAGCAGGACGCTCTTGCCAACACCTGCCGGGCCGAGCAGGATGCGGGTCTCACCGGGCGCAACAGAGAAGCTGATGTCGTCGAGCACTGGAGGGCCGTCAAAGGCGATGGAGACGTTGCGAAAGGCAACTACGGGGCCGTCATATGTCGCCGTTGGCTGACCGAACGGATGAGGGCCGGGCTGGGCAGAGGCGAGGGAAGCGGTCATAGCGGTGGGAAAAGTTTGAGCAGTACCTGGGTGAGAAGGAAGTCAACGAAGATGATAATCACCGAGGCCCAGACGACGGCCTGAATGGTGGAGCGGCCCACGCCCTGGGTGCCTCCCGTGGTTCTCATGCCGTAGAAGCAGCCGATGGAGCCGAGAATGTAGCCGAAGAACAGCGGCTTAACCAGGCCCTGAATGATGTCTGGATAACGGAGGTGTTCCCAAGCCTTGGAGAAGTATTGAGTGCCGTCCTGGTGATTCATAAAGACGGTGACCAATCCGCCGCCGGCGATGCCGCATGCATCGGCGACGATAGTGAGGAAAAAGAGCATGGTGATAGAGGCAAAGATGCGCGGGGTGACCAGTTTGCGCATGGGGTCAACGCCCAGCGCACGCATGGCGTCGATCTGCTCCGTCACAACCATCGACCCGAGTTCACTGGCCATGGAGCTGGCGTTACGGCCGGAGACCATCACTCCGGTGAGCACCGGGCCCAGCTCGCGGATCATTGTTATGCTGACAAACTGGCCGGTGACGGCGGTAGCTCCAAACTGAGCGAGAGTGGCCGAGGATTGCAGAGCCAGCACGCCACCGGTGGAAAGGCCGGAGAGCACCACGATGGACAAGGAGCCGAAGCCGATGATGTCGGACTGAATGAGGAATTCAGGCCAGTAAATGGGGGGGCGATACAGGTTTGTGAAAGCGCGCGCGGCAAACAGGGAGTAGTCCTGCACAGTATGAACCAGGTTCTTAGCGGTATTTTCGATGGTTTGTAATGGCATGGCGCTTGCCGACCCGCGGGATAAAGTGAAGTGCTAACCTCCACGACAGGATAGCGCATTACGGGGGTCATAGGTCAGGAGTCGGGGATCAGGGATGGAAAAAAATGGGCGGCAAGGGTGAACCCCTGCCGCCGCCCGTCCCTGGGTTGTCTTGAAGGTACTGCAATTGAAGCTAAACCTTTACTGCAAGAGCTTGGTTACTTCCTGCTCCACACTATTAGCTTGCGCTAATGCCGCGATACCGGTCTGGCTGAGGATCTCGTACTTGGACATGTTGGAAGTCGCGGACGCATAATCGGTTGCCTGAATCGCGTTTTGCGCCGAGATCACGTTCTCCTGCTGGGTGCTCATCACCTGGCTGATGGAGTTTAGCGTATTGATCTGTGCGCCGATGTACCCGTCCATCGCGGCCGCGTCAGTGATGGCCGAGTTCAGGAGCGTCAGGGCGCTCTGTGCATCGGCTTGGTTCAACAGGTCGGTGCCGCTCAGCGACTGTCCGGAACTGTCAGAGTAGCCCATCGTCGCGACCCCGCCCGTGCCGTTTGTGTCCGCGGTGAATGCTGCGTCAGCGATCTGCCCGGTGGCGGCGTCCGCAATTCCATTACCATTCGGTATAACTCCGATGGCGGGGTTTACGACACCGACGGTGAAATAAGTGTCGGCGGCGTAGGTTAGCGTATTGGCCGGAAGAGAGGCGTCACCGAGAGAAGATCCAGTGATGGTCGCTTGAGAGCCGTTTGCCGTACTCAGCGTCAGAGTTGATGTGGTGCCGGCTACAGCGCTGCCAGTGGCGACGCCAGCAACCGTGAACCCTTCGCCTTGGAGAGCGGTCGCCAGAGTGGCCATGGTGTCCCCAACGAGGTTAAGGGTGATGTTCGCGCCAGCGGCATTCTTGAGGCTCAGTGTTCCGGTGAGAGTATCGGCATTGGGAACGTCCGTTGCTCCCGCGAGAGTCAAAACGCCCACTTGACCCGGCAGGGGTATGGCGGAAGTGCCCACTCCTGCGCCCGGACCATTGATCTCAATGCCGGTGTCGGCGAGAGTGCCGCCGGCGAGTTTAGCCGCGGCCACAGCTGCCGTTCCAGCTTGGGTTGCCGTGGCGAAGCTGGCGGTCAAGCCAAGACCTGAGGCATTGATGGCGTTGATCATTCCCTGGGCTGTACCAGCGAAGCCAGCGGTGCTAATTGTTGCGGTCTTTTGAACAACAGCGCCGCCCACACCCGTCGCCATGTAGTCGACAGTGAGCTGTGACGTTGTGTTCGCAAGGGCATCACCAGCTGTCGCAACCGTGCCGTTCTTCGACAGGTCGATGAAGGTGTTGTTCTGGCCGTTGTTATAGGCCATCACACCATTGGTGTCACCCACACTGGACTCAGAAAGCGGGTGAATGTTCAAGTCGTCCAGCGAGGAGCCCGCCGTCGAGGAGTCTCCGGTGTAGATGGCCACCACGGTGCCGTTGAATACCTGCTCCTGGTTGTAGGTGGTCGTCGAGCCGATGTTGTTGATTTCTGCCAGGATCGACTGGTACTCCTGGTTGGCGGCGCCATCCTGGTTGGAGTTCAGGGTGCCGTTGGATGCTTCCGTAGCCAATGTAATGGCGCGGTCCAACAAACTCGTCACCTGCGAGAGGGCGCCATCGGCAACCTGTAGCAGTCCTACACCTTCGGTGGCGTTGGTCTCCGACTGGGTCAGGGCCGCGGAGTTGGCTCCCAGGCCATTCACCAGCGAAAGACCCGCCGCGTCGTCGGCTCCGGAGTTGATCCTCGAACCTGATGACAACTGCTGCAGTACCTTCTGCAAGCTGTTGTTGGTGTTGTTCAGGTTATTTTCTGCGTAAATCGCTGAAAGATTGTTCAAAACACCGAGGGCCATGGAAGGTAGCTCCTTTTTGATGCCTTAAATCGCTCCAACGCCCGGCTGCGCATCTTACGTTTCGCCAGGCCCTCCGCTCTTTCCGGAGGGGCGTTCTTGCATCTGCCCCTTTCATCGGTCCGGGCGGAAATAACTTTAGTCATAAATATAAGAATTATTATTGCCCCTGAATGTCGCAGGCTGATTCAGGCTGTCCAGCTTCCGTTCAAAGCCTGTCCGAAAGCGATTCAACCGGTGTAGCGTTGCGCTGCACTGGATTGTCCCGCTTCGCGACAGGGAAAGGGCGATTCAGCGCCCAGGCGTGCCCTTCCACGGCCTCTTTTAGGCGATTTTGCCGCAGCAGACTACCATGGCGGCAAAAAAACGGCGGCAAGAGGATTGCCTCCTGCCGCCAACGGTATGAACTGCAACCGCATATGCTCTCTGCCTGAAACTTGTGTGGCAAAATCCTCTCTACAATTCAAATTCGGATTGAGGATCCGGGGGCGCAGCCGTTCCCGCATCAGGCGGAGGCGGCTGCGAAGGAGTCTGTCGGTTGAATTGGCCGCCGCCCTGCCGCAAGCCGCCCTGTCCCCCGCTGTAACCCTCGCGCGCACGGTTGGCGCGTTCGGCCTGCAATTCCGTCCACTGCTCGGCGGTCAGCTTGCCGCGGATAGCGAGCAGAAAGGCGGCATTGGCTTTTTCAAGCTCGGCTCGCGCCTGTGCAACCTTGTCAATCTGGGCCAGAATTTTAGTCTCATTGGGCTGTGCATCGCGCACCAACGGCTCCAGGGCAAGTTCAGCCTTCTGCAGGCTGGCTCGCAGGTCGATCAGCTTCTCCCGGTGCTGCAAATAGATGTCGTCAAACTCTTTGCGCTGCACATCGGTCAGTTTCAAACGCTCCACGATCCTGGGATTATTCCACCAGCGTCCCTGTGCGCCCAGAGGCCCCAAGGCTCGTTCCATGGGAGAACGATGCACCCCGAATCCCTGTCCCATACCACCACCGGGTGCCTGCGCCAGCACCGTGCCTGCCAACAAAACACCCGCAATTGCCACACCCAGTCTCGCCATTCCCGATGCCTTCATCGTATACTCCCTCTCCATTTTAGTAGGTTCTGCTTCTGATTCCCGATTTTGCACCTATGGGGTTTCATCCTCAACCATCAGTTGAGCCAAAGGCTCCATGGCAAGCGGTACTTCCCGCGAAACGTCACTGTCTACCTTGGCCAGCAAATCCTCGTCCTCTTGATCCTCTTGCCGAGCCTGCCGGGCCTGTTGATCCCGCTGCTGGGCAACCAGCCGCTGTTGCTCGGCCACGCGGGCCGCAGCCCTCTTCATCTCCCGCTGGTGATGCTCCCAGAGCCCCGCGGAGGCTCCGCCGGCAACCAGAACGCAGCCCAGCGCCAAGCTAACCGCCAGACGCCATACCCGTCTGGGCGTAACTGCCGCAACCGCAGTTCGCGGACGGCTGAAGGCAGCCTCGCTCCAGGCATGAATGCTCAAGCGGAAATTGGCGAGAGCCTCGTCCAACTCTGAATTCTGTTCGTCCAGAGTCTGCAGTTTATGGGGTTGCGCCTTATTGCCCGCGAATTTGTCCTTAAAAATCACCTTTTTCCTCCCAATTCCTCTCGCACTCTTGCTACTGCGCGCGAAAGATGCGCCTTCACCGTGCCCTCACTGAGTCCCGTGGCAAGCGCAATCTCACTTAACTCAGCCTCTTCCACGTAGCGCAGCAGAAAGATCGTCCGCTGCCGTTCGCTGAGTCCCTCAACCGCCTTGCTTACCTGTCTGACCCGCTCTTTCGCCATCAACTGCTGCTCCACAGAGCGTTCACCGCTGGGCAGCCACTCGCTGGCCTCGTCTAATGCCACCGCGTTGCTCTGCGTATGCCTCCAGAACTGCATCCGGCGGTTGCGCCAATGGTCCTTCTGCAGGTTAATGGCAATGCGCATAAGCCAGGTCATGGCGCTGGACTCGCCGCGAAAGCTTGACCAGTTCCGATGCGCCTTGAGGAAACAATCCTGTGTCAGCGTCTCGGCCAGATCCACGTCGCGCGTGGACGAGAGCAGAAACCGGAAGATCTGCGGACGGTGCTTTGCGACGACAGCCGAAAACTCCTCGGCGGTGTTGTCCTCTGCCATGGCCATGGTCATCGGTTCCAATATTGCGCAGGCTGCCATCACTCAGGTAGACGCCCGCACCGGAAGCAAGTTTACAGTGGCAACGGTATTTCTCATCAATAAAAAATGCGGAGTGGCCAGAGCCGCCCCGCATGCAGCCTGATTTAGGCGTGTGTTACTGGGGAGCGCTTGTACCGGTTTCTGCCGGCGTCTGCGCGGGCTTCGGTTCTGGAGCCGGAGGCACCGGCACTTCCTTTCCATGCTCTGGATCATACTGGTACTTGACCATCCACTCTTTGAACTTCGCTGCCGGTATTTCAGTCAGCGCGCCATCTTTGCGCCTGCGAAAAACAATGCCATCCTTCATCTCCACCTTCAGAGTGCAGGTTCCGGCCCCCGCCGGCAGCAGCATTTCCAACTCCGTGCCTGGCTTCTTCCACCGTGCCCGGAAAGTCTCCTCCCCCGCCGAGTTCATCATCCGGTTACTGCAGTTGTACCGGAAGTCAAAGCCCCGCGGTTCGCCATTCTCAAAGAGATTTGCCCGGCCCTCCCCGTCCACATCATTCAGAGAACGTATACCGGAAGGGCCATAATAGTGCGAATAGGAACTGTGATGAAAGATGTTTACCCGCAACGGGTAGTCGGCGGGATTATGGCTGGCCAGCGCCGCCGTTGAAAGCAGCGCACACATCGCAAAGACGGTCAAACCGCACAACAGAACGCGGCGCATTAGAAACCCTCCTTCTGAATCTGGATTCTGAGTCCAGATTTTAAACCAAAATGCGGTGTGAATGATGAAAAATGTGTTCACTCCATTATCTATAAAGATGGCGAGCCAGCTATAGCGATTACATCTTTCTGCCGGATTGGCCTCAATAGCGATCGAGAAGAGGGATGCTGAGCTAGAAAGAATAGAGCCAACGAGGTTTAACAGCGCGATCATCCTGAATCCTACAATGTTACAGGTTTCAGTAGGCTGATTCTTTTCTTCATAGGGGTCCTGCCATTTATTGTATTCTTGGAAGAGGAAGGCTAAGAATCCGGTTGACATTTCCCCCGGTCAGACGTCCCTATCTTGCGTATTCTCAATCGATTGCCCATCTTTTTCAGTTCTTCCACCTGTTTTTTACCCATGGCGACTGACGTGCAACAAAACAACAGGATGTAGGGTGCTTCCCTGATGGAGACGAATCTCTTCAACCGCTTACAGGCGATCGTACTGGCTCTGGGCACGGCCGGGCTGGTGCTGTTGGCAGTGTTGAATTTTCTTGAGGAGCGTCACTCCCAGCTACCGGACGACGGCGTCTGGTGGCGCGAGGCGTCCGATGGCAAAGGCTTGGTGGCCGATAAGGTGCTGCCCGACAGTCCCGGACAGCGCGCCGGCCTGCACGCGGGAGACCGGCTGACAGGAGTGATTATTCTGCCTGTCGGGCCCGTGGGATCGGGGATGCACACGGGCATCCGGCCGCACGAGCCGCTATCGGGTGTGAAGGTTCTGCCTGAGCAAGACGGCCAGCGCACCAGCAACGAGCCGCTGACCATGCCCGCCGGGGCCAAGTTTACCCCTGTGACGAGATCGGCGGACCTGGAACGCGCTCTCTACCGCACCGGCAGCTACTTCAAGATTTATTACCGCATCAGCCGCGAGGGCATCTCGCCGGGCAGGCCGGCGGAGTTGACCGTCGAGGTCATTCCTGAACCGCTGGACAGAAGCCTAGCGCTGGGGCTGCGGCTGATCGGCCTGGTCTATCTTGCTATCGGCATCTACGTGCTGTTTCGCCGCTGGACGGCTCCGCGCGCGACCCATTTCTACCTCTTCTGCCTGGTTTCGTTCGCCCTTTACTCGCTCAAGTACACCGGCGCGCTGGACGCTTCGGGCCATTGGGACAAGCTGGACCAGTGCGTTTTCTGGTTCAATGTGCTGGCTGAATCCCTGCAACCGGCTCTGTTTCTGCACTTTGCACTCACTTTTCCGGAGGAAAGGCTGAAGCAGCTCAGCCGCCACTGGCTTTTGCCTCTGATCTATGCGCCGGGCGCTGGATTGTTTGGCCTGTGGGTGTATGCGATCAACTTCTGGCAGGCCTCGGCGCTGCTCAAGCACCGGCTGGAACAGGTGGGAACAGCCTACGATGCGCTCTACTATGTGGGAGCGGCGGTGCTTTTCCTGCGCAGCTACAGTCGCGCCAACACGCCGCTGCAGCGCCAGCAATTGAAGTGGCTCTATCGCGGCGCGCTCTTTGCCGTCGTCCCCTTCACGCTCTTTTATGCCATACCCTTTCTCCTCGATTGGAGCGTTTCCTCCCGTCTAACCGAGCTGGCCGCCCTGTGTTTGGTCATTCTTCCGCTGACCTTCAGTTGGGCCATCATCCGCTACCGATTGATGGATACCGACCTGATCTTCAAGCGGGGTGTGGCTTACACACTGGCCACCAGCTTGATCCTGGGAGGCTACTTTGGCACCGTTGCTCTTTTTGCCCTAATGGTTCCCAACGGCATGCCGCAAGCGGCGCAAAAAGCGGCACTGGTGCTCACAATCGTGTTGGCACTTGCCATCTTTGAGCCTCTAAAAAGAAAGATACAGAGTTGGGTGGACCGGATCTTCGACCGCCATCGCTACGACTACCGCAAGGCGCTGGTGGAATTCGGCCGGGGATTGAGTTCAGAGACCGATCTCCATGCTCTGCTTGAATCAATCGTGGAGCAGTTGCCGAATACATTGCTGGTGGCGCGCGTGGCTATTTTCATGGTCAGCAACTCCGAGGAACCTAGCCGCCTGAGGCTGGCTGCCTCTCACGGGCTTCCCGCCGAGGCCCTGGCCGCGCAGGAAAGCATGGACCTGGGCTTCCTGAATTTTGACCAGGCAACGGACCATTCGCACATCTTCCTGGAAAACGCGCAGCAGGCCATGCATCTGCCCAAGGAGCAACAACGCACCGCGGCCCTTCTGGACCTGAACTACTATCTTCCCTGCCGCGTCGCCCAGGGTCAATCGAAGGCCAGCGAAGCCAATTCAGGAGGACCCGACAGCACGCGCACCATCGCAGTCATCGGTCTGGGCCGCACCATCGGCGGCGACTTTCTTTCCAGCGAGGATGTGGAACTGCTGGAATCGCTGGCCTCCTACATCGGCATCGCTTTGCAGAACGCCAGCCTCTACGCGCGGCTGGAAGAAAAGATCGGCGAATTCGAGCGGCTCAAGGAATTCAACGAAAACATTGTCGAATCGATCAACGTGGGTATCCTGGCTCTGGATCTGAACGATCGCATCGAAAGCTGGAACGCGCAGATGGAAGCCATGTACGCCCTCAGCCGCGCCGAGGCCATCGGCCAGGAGCTGAGCGCTGTCTTCCCCGCGGAGTTTATCGAGGCGCTGGAAGGATTCCGCAATGAGCAAGGCGTCCATCACCTCTACAAGTTCCCGCTCACCACCCGCGCCGGCGAGCAGCGCACGGCCAACATCGCCATCGCGCCGCTGTTATCGCGGGATTTTGTTTCGGTGGGTCGCATCATTCTGGTGGACGACATCACCGATCGCGTCATGCTGGAAACGCAACTGGCGCAGGCCGACAAACTTAGCTCCATTGGATTACTGGCAGCCGGAGTGGCCCATGAGATCAACACGCCGCTGGCCGTCATCAGCTCGTACGCGCAGATGCTTGCCAAGCAGTTGAAAGGCGACGCCCGCCTGAGCCCGGTGCTCGACAAGATTACGCAACAGAGCTTCCGCGCCGCTGAAATTGCCAACGGCCTGCTGAATTTTTCTCGCACCTCGACAACCGAGTTCCGCGACACCAACCTAAACCAGGTGATTCGCGACACGCTTTCCCTTCTCGAGCACCAGTTCAAAACCGCGCAGATTCTAATTGATCTGGAGTTGGCACAGGAGCTTCCCCCTATCCATGGCAACCCCGGCAAGCTGCAACAGGTATTTCTCAATCTGCTGCTGAACGCCAAGGAAGCCATGCCCGGCGGCGGTCGCCTGCGCGTGACCACGCTGCTCAATCGGCAAGACAACTATGTTGCCGCGCTGGTCAATGACTCGGGCTCTGGAATCGCTCCCGAGCACCTGAAGCGCATCTACGATCCGTTTTTCACCACCAAGAACGTGCCTCGGTCCGGGGACCGCCGCGGCACCGGCCTTGGACTATCGGTCTCCTATGGCATTATCCAGGAGCACGCCGGCAAGATTCGCGTGGAGAGCGCCGTGGGCGCCGGCACAACCTTCCATCTTGAGTTTCCCCTGTTGAGGACACGTGTTCATGCCTGAGGTTGAAACGCCTTTGAATTCGCCCCCATCCGGAGTCGCCGGTGACGTCGGACTCGCCGACAGCCTAGCCCGCATACTGGTCATCGACGACGAGGCTGCCATCCGTGAGTCGCTTGAAGTGCTGCTCAAGATGGAAGGCTACACAACAAGAATGGCAAGCGACGGCGAGGAGGGACTGAGGATTCTCGATCAGGAAAGCTTCGACCTGATGCTGCTGGACCTGGCGCTTCCCGGCCAGAGCGGTCTCGAACTGCTGCCCCAGTTCAAAGAACGCTATCCCGATCTGCCCATCATCATGATCACCGCCTATGGCACAGTGGACAATGTTGTCGAAGCCATTCGCGCCGGCGCGGAGAACTTCATTCAGAAGCCCTGGGACAACGAAAAACTGCTGGCCGACATTCGCTCCGCCGTCGCCCTCCATAAGGCCGAAGAAGAAAACCTGCAGCTCAAGCGCACCCTCAAGCAGCGCTACAACTTCAGCAACATCGTGGGCAAGAGCGAGATCATGCTGAAGGTCTTCGACCTGGTGGCGCAGGTAGCGCCCAGCCGCTCCACGATTCTGATTCAGGGCGAAAGCGGCACCGGCAAGGAGATGATCGCCAAGGCCATCCACTCCAACTCGCCGCGCAAAGACAAGCCCTTTGTGCCCATCAACACCGGCGCCATGCCCAGCGAGTTGCTGGAGTCAACGCTTTTCGGCCACGTCAAGGGTGCCTTCACCTCCGCCATCGCCTCCAAGAAAGGCCTCTTCGAGGTGGCCAACGGCGGCACGCTCTTTATGGATGAGATCGCTACCATGGGCATGGACACGCAGGCCAAGATTCTGCGCGTACTGCAAGACCGGCGCTTCATGCACCTGGGCGGCATCCAGGAGATCCAGGTGGACGTGCGCATCATCGCCGCCACCAACATCGACCTGCAGAAGGAAGTACGCGAGGGCCGCTTCCGCGAAGACCTCTTCTATCGACTCAACGTCATCTGCGTTGACCTGCCGCCGCTGCGCGCGCGACGCGAAGACATTCCCCTTCTGGCGCAGCATTTCCTCGACTTCTACTCTAACGAGAACGGCCTCTCTCCGCGCAAGCTCTCCGCTGACGCCCTGCGCGCCCTGGTGGATTACGAGTGGCCTGGGAACGTCCGCGAACTCGAAAATGCCATCGAGCGCAGCGTAGTGCTCTCCTCGGGCCCAGTCATCGGCTCTGACCTGCTGCCGGGCCACATCAACGGACGCAGCTTTCAGGACGCACTGATGGAACACAACCCCGACGCCACGCTCTTCAACATCCTGGAAGATATCGAGCGCCGCATCATCATCGAGAAGCTGGAGCGTTGCAACTGGAACCAGACCGACGCAGCCGAACAATTCCACATCCCGCTCTCCACCCTGAACCAGAAAATCAAGCGGCTGAATATCGAGATACGCAAAAAAGGCAGGGAATAGAAGGACAGCTAACAGTTGTCAGAGATCAGAAGAGAATCACCATTACAAAAAACCTATTGTGAGGGTACAGCGGAAACGTAGTTCCCGCTTCCATATTTTCTGTTCACTCCCACACGCCACTAGTCAAGTACTCATGAATGGAGGCGGCGGCTTTGCGTCCAGCGCCCATGGCGAGGATAACCGTTGCGCCGCCGGTGACGATGTCGCCGCCGGCAAAGACGCCGCGTTTGCTCGTGCGCATAGACTTCTCATCGGCGACGATGTAATTCCACTTGTTGGTGGCCAGATCGGGCGTGGTGCTCTGGATGAGGGGATTGGCAGTAGTGCCGACGCCGATGATGGCTACATTGGCGGGCAAAACAAATTCCGACCCCTTGACCTCGACAGGGCGGCGGCGTCCGCTTGCATCGGGCTCGCCCAGCTCCATGCGCACGCAGCGCGCGCCGGTAAGCCATCCCTTATCGTCGCCCAGGAACTTGACCGGGTTGGTCAGCATGCGGAACTCGATGCCCTCTTCGCGCGCGTGCTTGACCTCTTCAGCGCGGGCGGGCATCTCAGCATCGGAGCGGCGATAGACCAGCGTTGCCGTGCGCGCGCCCAGTCGCCGCGAGGTGCGCACAGCGTCCATGGCGGTGTTGCCGCCACCCACCACGATCACGTCGCGATCGCGGCAGTCGTAGACCGGCTCATCGAACGCGGGAAACTGGTAGGCGCGCATGAGGTTGACGCGGGTGAGAAATTCATTGGCGGAGTAGACGCCGTTGAAGTGCTCGCCGGGAACGCCGAGGAAGACCGGAAGTCCCGCGCCGGTGGCCACGAAAACCGCGTCGTAATGCTCTTCGCTCATCAGCTCGTCGAGGGTGACGCTCTTGCCGACCACCACATTGGTCTCGAACTCGACGCCCATGCGGCGCAGGTTGTCCACCTCGCCCTTCACAATCGATTTGGGCAGGCGAAATTCCGGAATGCCGTAGACCAGCACGCCACCCAGCTCGTGCAGGGCCTCAAAGACGCGTACGCGATGGCCTTTCTGGATGAGGTCTCCGGCAGCGCTCAATCCTGCTGGCCCGCTGCCCACGATGGCCACGCTCTTGCCGGTCGAGGGCGCGTTGGCGGGCAACCCCAGCTTGCCGCTGAGGCGCTCGTAGTCGGCGATAAACCGCTCCAGGTTGCCGATGGCCACCGGCTGGCCCTTCTTGCCCAGAATGCATCCGCCCTCGCACTGGTTCTCCTGCGGGCAGACGCGGCCGGTGATGGCGGGCAGCGAGTTGTCCTCGCGCAGCTTGGCGGCGGCGGCAAGAAAGTCGCCCGCGCAGATCAGGGCCACAATCTCTTTGACTTTGACGCCCACCGGGCAATCGACGACGCAGCCCGGCTTGGCGCACTCGATGCAGCGCGAGGCCTCGGTAAGTGCGTAGGCCTCGGGCAATCCTTGGTTGACTTCCTCAAAGTTGCGGCTGCGCACGGCGGGGTCCGCCTCCGGCATGTGAGTGCGCAGAATCTTCATGCGCTCCTTGAGCGGGAGAATATTCATGGCAGAGCGGGGCAGAGTATTTTTCTCAGGCATGATGGGTCTCCTTCGCGGCCAATTCTTTGCGAAGCTCTGCTACCTGCTCTTCCCAACGCTCCTCAAATTCCTTGAGCGAGGCGCACTCCTTTTCGCGATACATGGCGTTGCGCTGCATGAGGACTTCGAAGTTGACCCTGGAGGCGTCAAACTCCGGTCCGTCCACGCAGGCAAACTTGCTTTGGTTGCCGAGCAGAACACGGCAGCCGCCGCACATTCCCGTGCCGTCCACCATGATGGAGTTGAGGCTGACCATGGTCTTAATCCCCAGAGGCGTAGTGATTCGCGCCACGGCGCGCATCATGGGCACCGGACCCACGGCGAGGACAAAGTCGATCTTGCGGCCGGCGGCGAGCAGCTCGTCGAGCTTTTTTGTCACCAGCCCCTGCTCGCCGTAGCTGCCGTCGTCGGTCATCACGTAGGCCTCGCTGCTGGAGGAGCGTACTTCGTCTTCAAAGACCACCATTTCTTTATTGCGCGAGCCTTCTATGAAGACCACATGATTGCCGGCCTGCTTGAGCGCGTAGGCGGTGGGCAGCGCCATGGCCGTGCCCACGCTGCCGGCCAGAATGACCGCAGTGCCGTAGTTATCGATCTCCGAAGGCTTGCCGAGCGGCCCGACGATGTCCAGAATCGAGTCGCCCGCCTCCAGGCAATTCAACAGGGAGGTAGTCTTGCCGATGGCCTGCACCACGATGGTGACCGTGCCTGCCTGCAGGTCAGAAGCCTTGATGGTGAGCGGAATGCGCTCGCCTTTGTCATGAATGCGAAGAATGACGAACTGCCCCGGCTGGTGCTTGCGCGCAATGCGCGGCGCCTCAATCACAAATTGCTTGATGTTGAGGCCGACATTGCGGGCTTCCAGAATCTTGTACATATAAGAAAAATCTCCGATTCAGCCATAGTTATCGGCAATTCGCCTTCGCAAACAAAAGAAAACCGGAGAATAAAACGAATTGCACACCAAGGCCCAGGCGAACCCATCGCCTGTCTATAGGTTCATCTAGCATACGCTAGCGGGGATGTGATGTGAGTCACCTGGGGGTGTAAAGAGAAAGTCGAACTTGGCTGGTTTGGCCACCGACTTAGCTTCGATTCTCTCTTCCATTTCCATGTCCTACTCCGCCTCGTGCTCCATGGCGGGGAGGATGGCGCGCATTTGCTCGAACTCGGGGTTGCCGTGGAGGGGTATGAGGCACGGATCAGCCAACATCTGGAAGAACCAGGGGCAGCGGGCTTTGTTTGCTGTGCGCAATTCGGCCAAGGCGGCTTCATTGTCATTCAGAGCCACATAGGCGGCAGGCGAGAACACGCGCACCACATAGCGTTCCCGGCTCAGCCATTGCAGCCGCTCGAGAACGGCGCGGGCCTCATCCGCGCGGCCGGCGCAGGCCAGCGCATAGGCATACGCAGCGCTGGCAGGATCGAAATACGGTTCGCGTTGTGCGAAATCTTGTGCAATCTTTATCGCTTGTTCCGCTTCACCGTTGTAGGCAAGAATCACCGACCCATAGTGGCCGGTTCCTTCGCTGTCGGGAAACTGAGCGACCATCTTGCGTATCAGTTCCATGCTTTCGGAGGCCTGCCCATCCAGGTGGAGGGCCCAGGCCAGGCGGCTTTGCAGCCAGGGCGAAAAGGGATCGATGCAGATGGCTTCGCGTAGCATCTCAAGGGCCTCGGCGAAGCGATGGCGGCTGACGGCGAACATGGAGCGCGCGCGCGTGGTCCAGAGATCGTGGGGCAGATGCGCGCTGAGAGAGTAAGCCAGCAAGGCCGCTGGCAGGTTGCGGTCGAAGTGGAAGTTGACCCAGCCCAGGGCTGGCAGCAGAACTTCGGCCTGATCGGTTAGATCGGGAATTGAATCCGCCATGCGGTGCACAATTTCCGCTGAAGCCATTGGAGACATAAAGCCGAACAAGGCCTGGGCTACGCAGAGGTGGGCCAGATCGACCTTGGCGCAGATCAACGTGGGATCCAGCTCGATGGCTCGCAACAGGCGTTGCATTCCGTCCTGCATGCGGTGACGGTGAAGCGTCTGCCACTCATGATGCCCATTCAGGAAGATCTCGTAGGCTTCCGCATGCCGGGCGCCACTTTGGTCCTCGATATCGTTGGCGGCGGCGGAGATATCGACCCCTGTATTAACCCACCTTTGCGATAATGCCGCATCGGAAGGCCCCCGGGCGCCCCACCACGGAGACGAAGTCCTGTTCCCCCACCCCAACGAGCCAAGATCTCTCGTTGAGGAACCTCCGTCACCCGGGACCCTGGCGCCAAGCCGATAAGCCAGTCGCCGCATAATCTCCTGCTCCAGTTCGACTGTCCGGTGCTGAGGCGCGAGCAGATCTTCAACCCATATTTGCGTGCCGTCCTCGGCGCGTATCATCTCCGCCCGCAGCCGGTAGAGCGAGGAGAAGGCGTGCAGAGTTCCGGTCAAAACGAAGTCGGCTTTCAGTTCCCGGCCGATTTGCTGAGCGGTGAACCCACGCTGAGCCAAGGTGAAGACCGAATCCCTGGCCAGCACCGCTACGGCAAAGTCGTGCGCACGAGAGAGGCTGGCGGTGGTCTCTTCGGCCATAGCCGATCCAAGATGTTCGGGAACAGAGTGCCCGGTGGCGAAGGGCATAATGGCCAGGCGAACAAGCTTTCCTGCCGGCACCTCGCTGTTGCGCCTGATCTCGGCCGTGAAGCGGTAGCCGCGCTTGTATACAGTCTGGATGTATGTATCCGGCTCAAGACGCGCTCGCAGGCTGGACATGCACTTGGGAACGCTGTCGGACGTCACATGCACATCGCCCCATAATGTATTTTTCAGCAGCACGGGAGAGACTACCTGTCCGGCATGCGCCAACAGCAGCCGCAGCGCCGCCAGCTCCCTGGGAGGGAGGTGAACCACCGCCTCACCGCGCCATAGCGTTCCATCGGCCTCCAACCGGAACCCTGCAAAAGAACAGGCCAATACTCGACCCCGACGACCCAGAGCTATCTTGGATCCGGTATCTCCACGCCGACGGCCTAGGCTTGCCCCTGGCGCGCCAGAATCTGCACTGCGGCGGCCAAGGCCTGTCGCCGGGGACTCCAATTCACCCCCCCGTCGACCAAGGCCAGTCGCTGGGGACCCCGGTTCACCATTCCTGCGATCAGGACTTATTACCGGGGAGTCCGGTACACCACCCCGTCTTCCTGGACCTGTCGCCGGAATCCCCGAAACCGGTATAATGCGCGAAACTGAGCGGTGCTCTTTCGTCTTTGTCCCCTCTCTTCCTCTTATCCTGGGCGACACGGTTGCCGATTTCTTGCCTATCTTTGCAAGAGATAGGCAGCGGCTAATACTGGCTGCGGGAATCTACGAAGGGGAGGACCAGAGGTGGAAAAAACGAGTGTAGTCCCGGCGATCTCCGTGATTTGATGAGCCCAGTATGTTTCTTTGACCTACAGACTACGCGCTTTCGATATGTATAGGGAAGGGTATGCAGTCATTCATGATAATTTTTTACACATGAAGTAATCAATGATGCATTACCAAGGACAGAATTCAGAAAAACTTCAGGAATACATCAGAAATAGCAAGCCTTTCGACAGGCAAGATTACAGGAGAGAATTTGCCATGTCCACATCAGTTTCTTACGCGAAATGGTCTCTTGAACCTTATTGCATCGGGATGAAGCTGCGCTCGTTGCGCACCCATAAGCGGCTCACACTCTCGCGCCTGGCAGCCGAGACCGGGCTTTCCACGGCACTGCTCTCCAAGCTAGAGACGGACCGCATGGTTCCCACGCTACCCACGCTGGCCACCATCAGCCGGGTCTACGGGGTAGGGATGAGTTACTTTTTTTCAGAGCCCTCCAGGCACACGCTCTCCATTACGCGCAAGGCTCACCTTGCAGGCAATAGCCGCGGACTGGAGTCGGTGAAGATAACGCCGCTAAACGCGGTGACGGAGGGGACCAGGCTGGTAGCGCGGATGATCGAGTTTCCCGCCGGCGGAATTTCCTGCGCCACGGATTCATGCCGCGAAGGGAGCAGCCTGGTGTATGTGCTGGAAGGGAAGTTGCAGTTGGATGCGGGGGGGATGCAGGAGGTACTGGAGGTCGGCGACTGCGCCTGCATGGAGAGCGAAATTGCGTTGACCTGGAGCGCGGCAGGCAAGCATCGCTGCCGGATACTGGCAGTGACGCCGGCCGTGCCGCGCGCAGAAGGCTAAACGGCCCGACCAGCATGAGTAAATGCTGGATTAGGGGGTTGCCGCGCCACTGACGCGCGGGATCAACTGGAATGAGTCGAGAAAGCGCGTGGAGCTGGTGTATGGTGTGCCAATCGGCGAAGCGATAAGTGTTTGGTAGAGCGTGGAGCCCACAAGGTAGATGCGCGCATAAAAATGCATGGAATCGTTCTCGGCTTCGAACTCCCTGCCGGGATAGACGCCGAGCGTGATGTTCTTCCCTCTGAGCAGGTGGGCTTTGACGTTGTCAATGGCTCCCTGTTGGGCGCCGTCAAGCACCTGGTCCTTCGTCCTGTCCGCAATAGCCGTGCCGTAATCGCAAACCCCGACAAATAGCGCGGCTTGGCCGTCCTCCGCCAGATATGCGCGCAACTCGAAGCTGCCCTTTTCGGTGGGAACATCTCTCTTCGAAAATTGAGGTTCGCCCGGGAACGAGGTGCTGAATCCATCCGGGGGATAGTTGTAGGTCTTCCACTGCTGAGCCTGCGCACCGAGCGTGGCGGCAAAGGAGCAGAGGGCAACTACGAGGGTTATGCGGCTGGGAAAGCTATTGTGCTTTTCGTGCATTCTGATCGGCCTCCTAAGATTTTAAATTCCTAATTGTGTGATTCTAGCATTTCACGCTCGCTTGATTGATACGTGTTTTATCTGCCGTCGATTCACTGTTTGCCGTCCGCGGGGCCAGTCTGTAGGATGGACAGGAAATCCAGGAGTTCGGCGCATGCGCCCCAACCTCAATCTGATGAAGGCAACCCTGACCGGCGCATTGGGCGGGCTGCTCTTCGGCTTCGACACGATTGTCATCTCCGGCGTCATTGACGCGTTGGTGCGGCTCTACAATCTAAGCCCGCAAAAAGAGGGCTGGACGGTGGCCATCGCGCTGATCGGCACGGTGGTGGGAGCGCTAGGTGCGGGCCAGGTGGGGCAAAAGATCGGCGGACGCGAGACGCTGCGCATTACTGCGATCCTTTATGTGATTTCGGCCATCGGCAGCGCGCTGGCCTGGAACTGGCCGATGCTGATGGTCTTCCGCTTTATCGGCGGGTTGGGCATCGGAGCTTCCTCGGTGTTGGGACCGGTTTACATTGCCGAGCTGGCACCAGCTCGGTGGCGCGGGCGGCTGGTGGGTGCGTTTCAGTTCAACGTGGTCTTCGGCATCCTGGTAGCTTATACCTCCAACTACTTCATCCGCACACTGCATTTGGGCGCGGCGGAGTGGCGTTGGCAGGTGGGCGTGGCTGCGCTGCCCGCCTTGGGCTTTCTGGCTCTGCTCTTCGGCATTCCGCGCAGCCCGCGCTGGTTGGCCTCAAAGAATCGCAACGATGAAGCTCTTGCCGTGCTCAAGTTGATGGGCGAGCCCGAGCCGGAGGCCGAACTGACCGACATCCGCGCCGCGCTGGCCGAGGAGCACGCCACGGCCCACGAGCCGGTCTTTCAGTGGAAGTATCGCTACCCGTTGTTTCTGGCCATCTCCATCGGCGCCTTCAATCAACTGGCGGGGATCAACTCGATTCTTTACTACCTGAACAGCATCTTCGCATCGGCGGGCTTCAGCCAGATCTCCGGCGACCAGCAGGCCATCGCCATCGGCTTCACCAATCTGGTTTTCACGATTGTGGGTATGAGCGTCATCGACAAACTGGGGCGCAAGACGCTGTTGCTTATCGGCGCGGCGGGAACGGCAAGCTGCCTGGCTGTGGTCTCGTGGCTCTTCGCGACAAACTCTCACCCCGGCGCGCTGGTCTGGGTGCTGATTGCCTACATCGCCTTCTTCGCGCTCTCCCAGGGTGCGGTCATCTGGGTCTATATAGGCGAGGTCTTTCCCAACGCCGTCCGCTCCAAGGGGCAGGGTATAGGCAACGCCAGCCATTGGTTTATGAACACCGCGATTCAACTGGCGTTTCCCATGGTAGTGGCGCAGATAGGGCGCAGCGCTCCGTTCACCTTCTTCGCCATCATGACAGTAATCCAGTTCCTGGTGGTTCTGTTTGTCTATCCAGAGACCAAGGGGCAGACGCTGGAAGCGTTGCAGCGCAGGCTGGTGAGGGCGGGATGAGACCTGGCAATTGTCATAGCTGTAATCAAGCTGTCACAGATTCCAGATCGGCATTCTATATAATCTGAAGGAAATGCCGGTGTTCTCCAGAGCTCGGCTATCCATCCCCGGCGTGAGGTCTACCATGCAGCAAACAGCGGAGCCAGCCGCAGACAAAGGCAGTGAAGCAGCGCGGGTCGCTCCACAGGCTGGCTATTTGTCGAAGCGCGAGAGCCTGAAAATCGAGGGAAATATGCCTCTGGCTGTCGCCAGCTCACCGGAGGCAGAGGCTTTGCGGCAGGAGATTATCCATGTCGGCCGCAAGCTGTGGGAGCGGCAATATGTGGACGGCAACGGCGGCAACATCAGCGTCCGGCTGGGCGAGAAATACGTGCTCTGCACGCCGACGATGATGAGCAAGCGGGATATGACGCCTGCCGACATCTGCCTCTCCGACCTGGACGGCAGCATCATGGCCGGCGACCGCCTGAGGACCAGCGAGTTGCTGCTGCATCTGGCCATCTACAAGGCCAACTCCGTCGCCCGCGCCATCGTGCACTGCCATCCGCCGCACGCCACGGCCTTCGCGATAACCGGCGTTGCGCCGCCCATCCGGCTGATCTCCGAGTATGAGACCTCGATCGGTCCAGCAGCGGTGGCGCCCTATGAAACGCCCGGCACCAAGGCCTTTGCCGAGACGGTGCTGCCCTTTGTCCAGGACCACAACACCATCCTGCTCAGCAATCACGGCATCGTCTGCTGGTCCGACACGGTTACCCATGCCGAGTGGCTGGTGGAGACCTTCGAGACCTATTGCAAGACCTACCTCATCGCCCAGCAGATCGGCAAGCCGCTCACATTCATCCCCGAAAGCAAGATAGGGGAGATTCTGGCGCTGAAGCGAAGATTGGGCATCCCGGATGCGCGCCTCCATAATGCGGCCCAGCCGGCAGAGGGAACCAGCGCCGAACTGGAGCGGCGGATGGAGCATGTGACAGCGCGGTTGGAAGAACGGGAGTGATTTTCCGCAAATTCAACTCTTATTTGCCGGCCTCGCAGGCCTCGGCAGCCTCAGGCAAAAAGTAGCCCCAACCGTTTTTGGTTGCAGCCTCGAGCAGTTCCGCAGAGGGGTTGACCGGGAAGGCATTGCGCGCCATCTCCAGCATGGCCAGGTCGTGGATGGAGTTGCCGAAGGCCGCATCGGGGCGCGGGATTCCCAAACGCTTGAGCGTGGCGGCCTTGCCCTCATCGGTGGGCACATCCAGAATCTCGCTGGTGATGAGGCCCCCGGCGACGCGCACCTCGGCGGCCAGAATGCGCTCTTCGGGGAAGCCGAAATCGCGCACTCCCTCGGCGACGACCCATTTATTGGTAGAGCTGACAGCCCAGATCTCGACGCCGGCTTTTTTGAGCGCGGCCACCAGCGCGGCCATCTCTGCAAAGACGCGTGGTCGGACAAACTCACGCACGTAGAGGGCGGCGGCGTCGCGCAGCTCCTGCTCGCGCAGGCCGGCATATATCTGCACCATCTCGCCGCATATGGCCAGTTCACTCACATGGCCGGCCAGATAGTCGCGATAGCGTGTATCGGCCCAGTCGCAGGTGGAGCGCGAAACCAGGCCCATCTCCAGTGACCAGGCCATGAAGCCGTAACCGGCGTCGCCGCCCCACAGCGTTCCATCGCAATCGAAGACCGCGACCTTGGGGTTGCTCACAAAAACCAGCCGCTCAAACTCCTGCGCGGTCCAGCGGGGGATTTCAATCTGCGTTTGTGTCAAGCGTTCCTCAATCATTCTCGAAAAATTCTTCTTACTCTATTGTCTTTCAAATCGCGCAGATTTGCACGTTAAGGTTTGATGAAGCGCCTGGTTCAGCAACAGTAGCAAAGGAATGCGGAAGTGGGATTGAATCAGTACCAGTACTTGAACTCCGGCCAGTCGGCCTCGTAAGTGCGCTTACGATGACGCAGCCAGAAGTAGTGATGATGCTCGTGGTCCATGATCCAGGGCGCGTCGAAGAGGCCGAGATCGATGACTTCAGCATAATTGTCGGCGTAGTCCTTGGGATCGTTGCCAAGGGTCAGCACGGATTCGCCGGTGTAGCCGTTCCAGCCCCAGTAAAAGTAGTTTTGATGGCCGCTGATAGCTGTGGGCAGGCCATATTTTGGGCCGAGAATGTTCACGGCGCTGGCTTCGCCGTAGTTGCCGCAGAAGATGGCGGTGTGGGCACGCACCTCGGGTGGTAGAGCGTTGTAGCGCGCGGCGAAGCCCTCGACCATCTGCGGCCAGCCGAAACGGTCGGAGAGGTACTGCGGCAAGGGGCTGGTGAACTTTTCGGTCTTGACTTTATTTGCTCCGAAGCGGGCGGTGTAAGCGGTGTATTTATCTGGAGGCAAAACTGTCAACATGATCGGCGCGGTGGCGCGGCAGAGTAGGTAGCCGAGAATCACCATGTAGACGATGGACGGCCAAGCGCGCTGTGTGAGCTGGCCGAGAGCGACGGCTCCGGCGGCGAAGAGCACCGGATAGATGGGCGCAACGTAGTAATCCTTGGCGTGCATGGCCATCATCATGGCCAGAAAAGGCAGATAAGTGAGAACGACAAAACGCCATAGGCGGGCGTTACGTGCGAACGCGAGCCAAGCCAGACCGCCGATCCACAGCGGAGCCGCGACGATCAATAGCATGTTGACCTGTTCGCGCAAGAAGGCCAGCGGCGGCAGCTTCGTATTTTTGTCGGAGTGGGCGACGCCATTCAGCAACTCATAGGTAGGGAAGTGATGGACCCATTGCCAAAGGAGGTTAGGCAGAGCAACGAGAATCAGTACGGCCACACCCGCGGCGCAGCCCTTAGTCCAGAGGATGCGGCGCTGCGGGCTGAGCAGGAGGCCGAGTAAGAGCGCAATCAAAAAGAAGACCGTCGAGTGCTTGTTTTCGATTCCCAGGCCTGCCAGCAAACCGAATAGCAGCCAGGCGCGAGGACCTGCACTGCCCTCGGCCAGGCGAAGAACAACCAGAAGCGAGCCCATCCACAAACAGGGTTCGAAGGAGTTCATGGATAGGTAGTTCGAGGTGCCCAGAAAGACCGGAGCAGCGAGGACGGCGGTCATGGCCAGAACTTGCGCCGTGCGGCGTCCGCCAAGCTGCCAGGCGAGCAGGCCGGTGAGGCCGACGGTGACGCCACCTGCGGAAAAACTGATGATGCGAATGCCAGTGGGCGACAAGCCGAAGAGCGTCTCGGCCAGCCGCGCCTGCAGGGCCGTCAGCGGAGGCATATCAACGTAGCCCCAGGCCAGATGACGGCCGCAGACCAGAAAATACAGCTCGTCACGGAAGAAGCCATATCCTAGATGGCTGCCCCAGAGCGAGCTGGCCAGATGAATCAGGAAGGTGAGGGCCGCGAAGATGCCGGCGAGCAGAAGTGCAGTGCGTAGCGGAGTTCGAGCGGGGATGGGCAAAGGAGCTTCGGGCAAGGCGAGTGGCCTCCTGGGCAGCAGTCAACGTGATTCTACGATAGAGTACACGGTGCGACGGCGGGCCGGTTGGCTCGTTGCGGTGAAAGCAATACAGGAATTCCGCTTAACGAGAAGCTGATTGGAGATATTTATCTTCAAGTTGTAGACCAGGATCAGCGGTAACCGGCTTTCGCGGCGGCCAAGGCCGCACATCGCCAACATTCTTCAGAATGCGCGCCGCGGTACGCCGGCATTGGACAAGTGCCCTATGCAGAGCCTTTTCCTCTAACGCCTCCAGCACAGGAATCAGGCCATCCTGTTTGCCGTGGTCAGGAAGAAAGCGGTTAGCCTTCTTGGCGAGTTCCTGCCAGTCGTGCCACTCTCCGGCGGTGTAGTGAATCCTCCTGAATGCTGCGGCCAACCGCTTGGCAAGGGGATCTGCAGTGGCCGAGATCTCCACCAGATATCGCGCTTGCTTGAGGCGCTTGCGATATTCATGCAGGTTGCCGGCGTCGAGATTGGGAAGCTCGCTGGTCAGTTCTGCAAATATCCGCAAAGCCTCTGGGGCAGTCGAATGCACTCTTGAAGGCATGTGCGGCGCCAACGCTGTTTCCAGTTCTTTGCTTGACCGGTTCAGTTGTTTGCCGCGAGCATCGATTGCGTCCATCAGCTTATTGATCCCCGCTTTGCGCTGTCGCCTTAGCCGGTCTTCGAGTTTGTCGATTTCACGGATGCAGCGTGTGCTCAGATGCTTTTCGCCGTTTGACGCTTTTCCACTCCTGCGGAGGCTATCGAGACGAGCCAGGTGCACATCCGCATCGCGCACCGGTTCAAGTGCCTTGCGCAGCTTTTTCCCGTCTTTGCACCAATGCTGAAAGGCACGCACCGCGGCGGGATCCGCAGCCTGCCTGCTCAGGAAAAATTCCAACCCTACTTGCAGGCGCAAGGTGAAGCTGCGCAGGGCATGGACGCTTCTCCGGCTGGGTTTGCGGGCGCAACGCACCAATAATTTGCGCCATGTCTCCAGCTGCTGCCACTTTGCTTGGGGAAGCATCGCAGATTTCTCGCTAGGGGAACGAAAAGCGAAGTCCAACAGTTTTTAACCTCTGCTTAACATATTGCACTGCCGGACCTGCTGGATGGAAGCAGGAGGCTGTGAGTTTTCCCTCCTATTCGCCGATCAGGTAGCCGGACCGTGGATTCAGAATGAACTGCGCTTGTGAGTGTGAATGGTTCAGGTTGCCGGCAGTGTCTCATGAAAATGCCGCCAGATGGTCTTCGCGGTTTTGGTCGACACGACGGCGGCCAGCGATTCGGCAGTGGCTTGTTGCACCTCGTGCAGGCTGCCGAAGTGTGTGAGCAGGCGCTGGCGAGTTTGCGGGCCGACATTGGGAATGTTCAATAGCTCCGAATCGCGGTCGCGCATAGCGCGGCGCTGGCGATGGTAGCCGACGGCGAAGCGGTGGCTCTCGTCGCGGATGAGCTGGACCAGATGCAGCACCGGCGAATGGCGGTCGAGGACCACCGGCTCCTCTTCGTTTCCGTAGAGGTAGATGACCTCTTCGCGCTTGGCGATGGAAGCCAGCGGAGGCATGGAGAGTCCTGCTGCGGCGAAATTGAGGGATTCTAGTGCCTCCGCGGCGGCGTGAAGCTGGCCGAGGCCGCCATCGACGAGGATCAGCGAGGGCATAGGCTGCTTTTCGGCCTTTTCGCTTTTTTCTTCGAGCAGGCGGCGATAGCGGCGCTGGACCACCTCGCGCATGGAGGCGAAATCGTCCACGCCGGCGACGGTTTTGATCTTGAACTTGCGATAGGCCTGCTTGTTCATCTTGCCGTCTTCCCAGACCACCAGCGAGGCTACTGTCTCCGCGCCCTGAATGTGGGAGATGTCGAAGCACTCGATGCGGCGGGGCAGCTCGGGGAGCATGAGCGCTTCCGCCAGCGCCTCCTGAATGGCCTTGCGCGAGGGTTCGAGAACGCGGAAGCGCTGGATGTACGATTGCTTGGCGTTCTGGCCGGCCAGATCGACGAGAGAGCGTTTTTCACCGCGCTGCGGGACGGCGATCTCAATGCGATGGCCGGTGCGCTCGGTGAGCAGAGCGGCCAGAGCTTCGCGGTCGTCAAAATCCGCCGGGACGAGGATGGAGCGCGGTACGTAACGCTGATCGATGTAGAGCTGCTTGAGCAGCGAGGAGAAGACCTGGCCTGCGTGAAAGGGCGGCTCTTCCGAGCTTTCACCTTTTTCTTCCGCATCGCCGATTCCGGCTTCGAGTAGTTCCGGCAAATCTTCCCAGAAAAACTCGCGGCGGTCGACGATCTTGCCGGCGCGGACGTGGAAGAGGTTGACGGCCAGCGAGCCGTCCTCGAAGTGATAGCCGAAGACATCGGTGTCGTCGCCTTGCTCGGCTGTAGCGGCGCGCTGTTTTTCCTGAAGCTGGTGGATGGTGGAGAGCTGGTCGCGCAACTTGGCCGCGGCTTCGAACTGCTGGCCTTCAGCCGCGGCCATCATGCGCGCGGTCAGGGTGCGTTCCAGCTCGGCGTGGCGGCCTTCCAGCAGTAGGCGCGCATCGCGCACGGCGCTCGAGTATATCTCCGGTGTGGTCAGCTCCTCGACGCACGGACCCAGGCAGCGATGAATGTAGTACTGCAGGCAGGCGCGCGGATGATAGCGGGAGAGATCAACCTTGCAACTGGGAATGAGAAAACTGCGATGAATCAGCTCGACTACGCGATAAGCCAGGCTGCCGGGAAAGTATGGTCCAAAGTAAGCAGCGCCGTCCTTCAGCAGGCGGCGGGTGACAAAGACTTTGGGAAAGCGGTCGGCCATGGTGAGTTTGACGTAGGGATAACTCTTGTCGTCCTTGAGCAGGATGTTGAAGCGCGGCTTGCGCTGCTTGATGAGATTGGTTTCGAGTGCCAGGGCCTCGGGCTCGTTGCCGACAAGAATGTATTCGAGATCGACCGCCTCGCGCATCAGCGAGCCGGTTTTGGCGTCGGCCTGGGATGACTCTAGAAGATAAGAACGGACCCGCGCGCGCAGATTGTTGGCCTTGCCGACGTAAATCACTACGCCCTCGGCGTTCTTGTAGAGATACACGCCGGGCTGAGTTGGTAGGCTGCGGATTTTCTCGTAGAGATCCATAAAGCAGGGACTAGGGAATTGGGAATAGGAACTAGGTACTGGGGAAGAGTGGCTTGCCACAGTCCGCCACCTTTGCGGTGACTCGCTGACCCGATGCTATCTATTCCCTATTCCCTGTCATTCTCACATTTTATCGAAATGCCGGAATCCGCCGGTGCCTATCAGCATAGTGGAGAAAAGCAGGAAGTTGTAGCAAGCGTGGACCAGCGTGCTGGCGGCCAGTGAGCGAGTCACCAGGCGTACCGCGCAAAGCACGAGGCTGACCGCAAACACCTGGAGGAACGGACCGAGCGAATAGCCGGTCTGCTCGCCATGCATCAGCGCGAAAGGCAGGCTGGTGACGATAGAAGCGATTACCATGGCCGGTATCGACCACTGGGGATGGCCGTCAGCGTCGAGGGGGCGAGCGGGCTTGCCGGTGATTTTTTCTATTATCCAATCCCATGATGTGGCCAGGGCAGGCAGCATAAATCCGCGAAAGACAATTTCCTCAAAGAAAGGCGCGAGTGTGATGCCAAAGCCGAACATCAGCCAAGCGGCTCCCGGAGAACGAAAAAACTCTTCGATGGGGGCGTGTTTCGGCCCCGGCAGCAGCTTATCGTCGATTATAGCCAGAACAAAGCAGCCCAGGGCGATGGCAGGCAACCTCCAACCCAACTGGAGAGCCGTGTCGCCGCGCCAGTGGATGCCGGCAAAGAAACTTTTATTCCAAAGCAGCGGAAAGATAGGGATGCAGAGAGCCAGCGTGACGAGATAGAGGACCGCCTCGCTGCCCAGAAGGTAGTGAACATTGTTCTTGATCTGATCCGGATTTGTGACGCCATCCCAATGGAAATACATGGCAATAAACATCAGCGCCGACATGCACACAAACCCAAAAAGCAAGAACGCTGAAAGCAGAGCGAGATGGCCGAGATGCGGAATGCGCGCAGGCGAAACGGCCGCGGGTTGTGACCAGGACTGAAACAGCTCCGTTGGTTCTTCATGGTTTGGCGCATCTTGCGGCAGAGCTTGACCGGACGCGGGGAATAAATTTTGCTCCGGCTTCTGCGGCGTGGATTCAAAGTCGTTCATGACAGCTCCGTCTTTTTTCTGCGGGTTGCGGATTTTTTTGGCGTGAGATTCTTTGTGATTATGCGCTTGGCGGACACGTCAGTAAAATCTGGCGCAGTAGATGAAACCTCCGGTGTGACCGCTGAATCAACATTCGTTGAATCATCGTCAGATTCAGCGGGTGCAAGACGGCCGCTACTGGAGGTGTAATAGCGCTTTAGGAACTGGCCGGTGAAGGAGCCGGAAGTGGCGGCAATCTTTGTCGGGCGGCCCTGGCCGACAATACGGCCGCCGTCTTCGCCGCCCTCGGGGCCGAGATCGAGAATCCAGTCGGCGTTGCGGATCACGTCTAGGTTGTGCTCGATGATGATGACCGAGTTGCCCAGGTCGGTGAGCCGGTGGAGAACTTCGAGCAGCTTGCGCACGTCGTCGAAGTGCAAGCCGGTTGTGGGTTCGTCGAGCAGATAAAGTGTGCGGCCGGTCTGGCGCTTCGATAGTTCGCGGGCCAGCTTCATGCGCTGCGCTTCGCCGCCGGACAGCGTGGTCGCGCTCTGGCCCAGGTGAACATAGCCCAAGCCCACGTCCACCAGGGTTTGCAGCTTCTGTCGCACCTGAGGAACGTCGGCGAGCACAGTGAGCGCGTCCTCGATGGTTAGCTCGAGAATGTCGGCGATGGAGTAGCCATGAAACTTTACGGCCAACGTCTCCTGATTATAGCGACGCCCGTTGCAAATCTCGCACTGCACGTATACGTCAGGCATGAAATTCATTTCGATGCGGCGCTGTCCGTCGCCCTGGCAGGCCTCGCAGCGGCCTCCGCCCACGTTGAAGCTGAATCTGCCGGGCTTGTAACCGCGTTCTCGAGCCTCGGGCAGCATGGCGAAAAGGTCGCGGATGGGCGAGAAGACCTGAGTGTAGGTGGCCGGGTTGGAGCGCGGCGTTCGGCCGATGGGCGATTGATCAATGCGCACCACTTTATCGATCTGCTCGGCGCCGGTGATGGTGTCGTGCGCGCCGGGTTCCTCACGCGAGCCGTAGATGCTCTTGGCCAGCGAACGGTACAAAATGTCGTTGACCAGCGTGCTTTTACCCGAGCCGCTGACGCCGGTGACCAGTGTCATTACTCCAAGAGGAATGCGGATCGTCACGTCCTGCAAATTATGCTCGCGCGCGCCGGTGATGGTGAGCCACTTGCCGGTGAGGGGCCGCGGACGTACGCGTTGCAACATTCCGGATGCGCCGGAGAGATAGCGTCCGGTGAGCGACTCGGGGCAGGCCATGATTTCCGCTGGCGTGCCCTGAGCAACGACCTGGCCGCCCAGGCGGCCGGCGCCGGGACCGAGGTCGAGAATGTAATCGGCGTGACGGATGGTCTCTTCGTCGTGCTCCACGACCAGCACGGTGTTGCCCAGGTCGCGCAGCTTTTCCAGGGCCTGTATCAAGCGGTTGTTGTCGCGCTGATGCAGCCCGATGGAAGGCTCGTCGAGCACGTAGAGCACGCCACGCAGCCGGGAGCCGATCTGCGTGGCGAGGCGAATGCGCTGCCCTTCGCCGCCCGAGAGCGTGGCAGCGTTGCGGTCCAGCGAGAGGTAGGTGAGGCCCACGGCGCAGAGAAACTCCAGCCGTTCGGCGATCTCCTGGCGGATGCGTTCGGCAATGAGCGACTCGCGCGCTGTGAATTTCAGGTTGATCGCCGCCGACAGCGCGCGGTTGAGCGGCAGGGCGGTGAAGTCGGCGATAGACAGGCCGCCGATCTTAACCGCCAACGACTCCGGACGCAGACGCTTGCCGCGGCAGACCGGGCAGGGCGTGGCGGACATGTAGCTCATCATCGACTCGCGATAGGAATCGTTGCGCGCTTCTTCAATGCCGTCACGCAGGAAGCTCAGAATGCCGTGAAAGCCGGTGCGTGGGCCTTCACCTTTGGGCGGTCCGTAAACCAGTAGATGCTGCTGGCGTGGAGGCAGTTCCTCGAAGGGCGTTTTGAGATCGATCTTGTAGCGGTCGGCAGCTAGATGAATGAGCTTGAGCAGATACTGCGAGGTGGAACCGGGGCCGAGACCGTCCAGCAGCGGCTTTGACCAGTCGGTGATGACCTTGGCGGGATCGAGATCATAGAGCGACCCCAGGCCGTGGCACTCCGGGCAGGCGCCGAAGGCGGAGTTGAAGCTGAAGCTGCGCGGCTCTAGCCGAGGCACGTCGAGTCCGCAGTCGGGGCAGGCCATGGAGGAGGAGAACAATTGTTCTTCGCCGCCAGTGACGGCGGCCAGCACCAGACCATTGGCCAGTTGCAAAGCCTTGGCGACGGCCAAATCAAGGCGTTTTTCCACCGAAGGCTTGCCGGGGGGAAGCGGGGGCGCATCGGCAGGCGGGTTCTTGAGCAGGATGCGATCCACGACCGCTTCTATGGTATGATTCTTGCGGCGGTCCAGCAGCACTGGCTCAGAGAGGTCCATCAGCTCGCCGTCCACGCGGGCGCGAAAGCCCTGCCGGTCAAGCAGGTCGAGCAGTTCCTTGAACTCGCCCTTGCGCCCGCGGACAATGGGCGCCATCACCGTGACGCGCTCGCCGCGGCCCAGTTCCAGGATGCGCTGAACAATTTGATCCGCTGTCTGGTGGGCGATGGGCCTTCCGCAGTTGGGGCAGTGGGGCGTGCCGATCGAGGCGTAGAGCAGGCGCAAGTAATCGTAGATTTCGGTGATGGTGCCCACCGTGGAGCGCGGGCTGCGGCTGGTGGTCTTTTGCTCGATGGAGATGGCCGGCGAAAGTCCCTCGATGGAGTCCACGTCGGGCCGCTCAATCTGGTCAAGGAACTGGCGCGCGTAGGCCGAGAGTGTCTCCACGTAGCGGCGCTGGCCCTCGGCATAGATAGTGTCGAAGGCCAGCGAGCTCTTGCCCGAGCCGCTGAGGCCCGTGACCACCGTGAAGGTGTTGCGCGGGATGCGCACATTGATGTCGCGCAGATTGTGCTGGCGCGCCCCGCGCACCGAGATGTGAGTGATGGGCATGGTTGAGTTCAAATTCCTGATGGCGGCAAAGGGCTAGAGTTTTTTGTGGCTGCCGTCGCAGAGAACCGGGTTGGCGCTGTGCTTGCAACCGCAGAAGTGAGCGGTTTTGGATTCAGTGGCCTCGAATCTTACCGGCGAGAATCCGGTGCCCTTGTGGCTGCCGTCGCAGAAGGGCTGGCCGGAGCTCAGGCCGCAGGCGCACCAGTAGTAGCTCTTGCCGGCTTCGACCTGGACGGCATAGGGACTTTTTTGGGCAATGGTTGGTTCGGGCATGGGGAACTCTCCTTGAAAGTTGGTACAAATATTATCGCCGAAATCGGAGAACGGTTGCGGCTTCTTCTGCGACATCTGATGGCAAGAGCCAATAACTGATTCCTGACCCCTGTCGTTCAGTTTTGTGGATTGCTGGGCGGTTGTACTGGCTGTGGGCGCAGCTGCTGCATCTGCTGCGGAGTGAGCGGTGGCCTGCCGGGCACGATGCCGGACCGGTTAGGCGGTTGCCCCGGCTGTGGTTGCTCTTCGGTGTCGGCGTCCTCGTCGCTTACCGGAGCGGAATTGGGATTGACGGCTGTCGTTGTTTTTGCCCCGGCGTGGCGGAGACTGAGCAGGATCTCGCGCGGGGTTCCCTGACCTTGGTCTCCGATTAGGATGACGTTATAACCGGAGCCCTGCAGAAGCTGGCTGAGCACGTCGCGCGCCGGGCCGGGTCCGAAGACGCCAAAGACTCGCTGGTCGGCGTCGAAGCCTTCCACTGTTGCACCAGTTGCGGTGGACACGTCTGTAAGAATCTGTGCCAGGCTGGAGTTGGCGGCGTCGATGCGCAGGCCCTGGCTGTCCCAGGTTACCGAGGCCGGAGAGGGCTTTTCGTTGGCTGGCCACTTCGGAACTTCGGGCGCGGGAGGTGTTGTCGGCGCAGCCGCAGCCTGAGGCGCAGGGGATTGTGCTTGGACCATAACCTGACGCTTATGCGGATGAGCCGGCTTGTGCGCCGGAGTTGATGATACAGCGGTTGCCGGAGCCTGCGCATGCAGCATCAGCGACCCGCACAGAGTCGCGACGAATAGCGGCAGCTGCGCATACCTCCACGCGCGAAGGTGCCCGAGCGAAAGCTGCGAGTTGATCTGGAGATCAGTGCGCATGAAAACCGCTCCATGTCACGGCATCACCTTGCCGCTCTACTGTACTAGACTAACAGTGGCCCGCGGACGCTCATGCATGAGTTTTCGCGCGCCGGAGAGGGTTCAACTGATGCGCCTCTGCTGGAAGGTTTTTGCCGCGCCAGCGGTTCTGTTGGCGGGTTTGGCAGCGCCCATGTCTGTCTACGCCACAAGTTGCACTACACAGGCTGCGTTGCTGCCGCAAGACCGCAACGCACTGACGGCGGCCGGGGGTCGGCTGGCCGTGGCTGTGGCCGAGCAAGATCTTGTCGCGCTGAAGGCCGCCCTGCTGCCCGCCCTGGCCCAGGATTGGGAGGGCATGCGCGGGGTGGTGGAGTCTTCCGCGTCGCTGATGAAGGGTGGGCAGATTCAACTGCGCAGCCTCTACCTGCTGGACGCAACCAGTTTGGCCGAGCCCGCCGACACGCAGTTCTTCTGCACCAGTTCGAGCGGCGCGCTGACCGTGACCCTGACCATGCGGGCGCTGCCGCCGGGCCGCTACGCCGTGGTGCTGGCCGATGCGGTTGGAACGCCCTACGCCGGCCAGTTGGGTTTCATCCTGGTTTGGGACGGCCCCGCCAACGGTTGGAAGCTGGGCGGCCTGACGGTCCGCCCAGGCGCTCTCGACGGGGAAGACGGCGTCTGGTGGTGGGCGCACGCCCGCGAACTGGCCAGGTCGGATCAGCCGTGGGCCGCCTGGTACGCCTACGAGACGGCGCGGATGCTGCTGCTGCCGGTGGATATTCTCTCCTCGCCCAACCTGGAAAAACTCAGCAGCGAGCAGACGGCAATCAAAGATTCTCCGCAGAACGCGTTTCCTTTGACGATTCCCGACGGTCCGCGTACCTGGAAGATCGACGCGGTGCGCCTGGACCCGACGCTGCTGCACGCCGACCTGGGCTTGGCCTACGAATCGCTCGGAATCACGGACCCGGCGGCCCAACGGACGGAAGCGATTGCCGTGCTGAGCGCGTTCCTGAAGACGCAGCCGGGACTGCGCGAAAACTTTCATGGCATGTGGGCCTATGCGGTAAAGGACGGCAAGCGTACACCGGTGCTCGAACTACCCATGGCGCAGATACCGTAGAGACAGGGGGCCAGACTTGGTGTTCCCCAATGCACTTCCCGGAGAAAAGACAGAGAGAAACTCAACATGACCAGAGCGCGGCTCGACGGCCTGTATTTATTAATATTGGGGAGTCTGGTTTTTATTTTACTGGGCGCCGCCATGGAGAACGCCTCTTCTGTCCCCATGTTAGATTTCAAAGGGCATTACTATCCTGCTCGATGCCTTATTCATCACTGTGACCCGTACGACGAAGGTGCTGTACTCAGGGTATATCAGGCTGAGGAGGCAGATCATCCGTCGGATAATGCCATAGTTCAACAAGTTGCGACGCGTTATATATACCTGCCCACTGCATTTTCCATCACGGTACCCTTCGCGATGCTGTTATGGGGCCCAGCGCACATTCTTTGGATGATACTTACTTTTGGGAGCTTCATTTTTGCTGCGGTTCTTATCTGGAATCTCGGGGCAGATTACGCGCCAATTCTCTCTGGTATTCTGATCGGCTTTCTTCTCGCTAACAGCGAATTGCTAATCATTACGGGCAATGCCGCCGGAATTGCGATCAGCCTGTGTGCAATAGCTGTCTGGTGCTTTCTCCGCGAGCGTTTTGTGCCGGCTGGAATCCTGTGTTTAGCGATCAGCCTTGCCCTCAAGCCGCACGATACGGGACTGGTCTGGTTCTATTTCTTATTGGCTGGCGGAGTTTTCCGTAGATGCGCGCTGCAAACCCTCATGGCGACTGTTGCACTAAGTCTGCCCGCAGTCCTGTGGGTCTGGCACGTTGCACCGCATTGGATGCAAGAATGGCGCTCCAATATGTCGGCATTTTCAGTACACGGCGGGCTAACAGACCCAGGTCCTGCTTCCACGGCCCACGGCCTCGGCATGATGATCAATCTGCATGCGGCCATCAGCTTTTTCCGGGACGACCCACGCATTTATAATCCTGCCGGTTACCTTCTCTGTGCGCCACTCCTGCTCCTCTGGGTGTTCGTTACTCTGCGGTCACGCCCCTCGCAGAAGAGAGCCTGGCTGGCGCTGGCGGCAATTGCGGCGCTTTCCATGCTCCCTGTCTATCATCATCTGTATGATGCAAAGCTTCTATTGCTCACAGTTCCGGCCTGTGCCATGCTCTGGGCCGAAGGCGGCTTGATTGGTTGGATCGCGCTGCTGGTGAATACCACGGCATTTGTGTTGACCAGCGACCTTCCATGGGCAATCCTGCTGGGCCTTATCAAGAACATGCACCTGTCCGCAAACGGGTTGTCCGGACAGATGTGGAAGGCTGCGCTGACCTTGCCGACCCCGCTTATCCTCCTGGTCATGGGCATTTTCTATCTGTGGGTCTATGTGTCACGGAGTTCAGCCTCAGCTGACTCGGCGGAGTCTGGAAGCCTTGGGGAAACGCCGGATGCGCCGAGGCCGCCCGCTTCCGGTTTGAAACTGAAAAAGCCACTCGACAGGCTGATTCCTAGCTTGCCTGGCGTCCATGACAGAAAGAGAGATTGAACATGACCAGAGCGCGGCGCGATGGCCTGTATCTTCTGCTGTTGGGGAGTTTGATTTTTATTTTGCTGGGCGCCGCCCTGATAAAAGGCGCTCAGGCACCGATGCTGGATTTCAGAGCACTCTACTATCCCGCGCGATGTCTTATGCAACACTGTGATCCCTACAACGAAAGCGAGGTATTGCGCGTATATCAGGCAGAGGGAGTATACAGCCAGCTGGATACTGCCAAGCAGCGATTGATGGTGGCGCGGTACGGATACTTGCCCACCGCATTTTCTTTTACGGTTCCCTTCGCGATGCTGCTGTGGGGGCCTGCACAGATGCTTTGGATAACGCTTACAGTTAGTGGCATGATTATTGGCGCGCTGCTGATTTGGGATCTGGGAGCGAATTATGCGCCTATAATCTCCGGCTTCCTGATAGGTTTTCTGCTTGCTAACAGTGAAGTGCTCGTGATGCAAGGTATGTGCGCGGGAATTGTCGTCAGCCTTTGCATGGTGGCTGTCTGGTGCTTCCTTGGGGAGCGGTTCGTTGCGGCTGGCATCCTTTGCCTTGCGGTCAGTCTCGCCATCAAGCCGCAAGACACGGGCATGGTCTGGCTCTATTTCTTGTTGGCCGGCGGAGTCTACCGCACACGCGCGCTGCAAACCCTTTTTGCCACGGTTGTTCTGACTCTGCCGGCAGTTCTGTGGGTTTGGCGCGTGTCGCCGCACTGGATGCAGGAGTTGCACTCCAATATTCTGGCGTTTTCGGCGCACGGCGGCATCAATGATCCTGGCCTTGCTTCATCGGGCGCTCATGGCCTCGCGTCTGTGATCAATCTGCAAGCGGTCTTCAGCCTCTTTTGGGACAATCCGCGCATCTACAATCCTGCCAGTTATCTTCTCTGCGCGCCGCTCCTGCTCCTCTGGGTGATTGTTACTTTGCGGTCACGCTCATCGCAAGAGAAAGCCTGGCTGGCATTGGCGGCCATCGCGGCTCTTTCCATGCTGCCCGTTTATCATCGGCAATATGACGCTAAGCTCTTGCTGCTCACGGTTCCCGCCTGCGCCATGCTCTGGGCCGAGGGCGGCAGGATCGGGAAGCTCGCACTCCTGGTAAATTCCGCGGCGTTGGTGGTGACCGGAGATATTTCGTGGGCAGTTGTTCTTGTTCTCATCAACCACCTGCACCTGCCTGCGTCGGCGCTGACTCAGCAGATACTGATCGCCGTGCAGGTCTTTCCTGCGCCGCTCACCCTGCTGGTTACGGGCATTTTCTATCTGTGGATCTATGTGCAGCGCTGTTCCGCCACTGCCTCGCCCCAGCCGCTGTCGGGATATGCTGGAGGTCTGAGAATTTAGGGGAACCAAAATATAAAGTCCTGGAAACGAGGGAAAGAAGCAATGTCATCCATCATCGATCTGCGTTCGGATACAGTTACGCGGCCCACGGCCCAGATGCGCGCGGCGATGGCCGCGGCCGAAGTGGGCGACGACGTGTATGGCGAGGACCCTACCGTCAACTTGCTGGAGCAGCGCGCGGCGGAGAGATTCGGCCGCGAGGCGGCGCTCTTTGTCCCCAGCGGAACCATGGGCAACCAGATCGCCATTCGTTTGCACACGCAGCCGGGCCAGGAGGTGATTGCCGAATCGCGGGCACACATTCTGGATTGGGAAATGGCCACTACGGCGGTCTTTTCCGGCTGCCTGGTGCGTGCCGTTGCCGCCGAGCGTGGCATTCTGACCTGGAAGCACATTGAGCCGGCCATCTACGCGCGCGGCGCCTTTCGCGCGGCAACTGGATTGATTGAAATTGAAAACACCGCCAACCTTGCCGGTGGGGGCTGCTCGCCCCTTGGCGTCATGGAGGAAATCTGGGTCAATGCAAAGGAACGCAAGCTTCCGGTGCATCTGGATGGGGCGCGCATCTTCAACGCGGCCACGGCGCTGGACGTCGATGTGAAGGTGTTGACCAGCGGCTTCGACACGGTGATGTTCTGTTTATCGAAGGGGCTGGGTGCGCCGGTGGGGTCGATGCTGGTGGGCTCTGCGGAGCTGATGGCGCGGGCGCGAATTTTCAGGAAAGCATTAGGCGGCGGTATGCGTCAGGCGGGCATTCTGGCGGCGGCGGGACTGATTGCGCTGGAGCAGGGTCCGGCGCGTCTGCACGAGGACCACGCCAATGCGCGCCTGATAGCCGAGGCGCTGGCGAAGATCGAGCGTGTCGCTATCGATCTGGACGCAGTCGAGACTAATATCGTGGTCTTCCGGCTGAAGGGAGTGAGCGCGGCCGATGTGGTGACGCGGTTGAAGGCGCGCGGCATATGGATGAGCGCCTTTGGGCCGGATGCGATTCGGCTGGTCACTCACCTTGACGTGGACCACGCGGCCTGCGTGACGGCGGCCAAGGCGCTGGCCGAGGAGATTGAGGCGGCAGCCAAGGCGGCGTGAGCGCTTTCGGATAGTAGTAGCAAGGCCTTGTAGATTACACAGGCGCAATAAAACTGCGCCGAACCTGGGGCAGTCAAACTAATCACTGTCCACTGTTCGCCGCTCTTACGGTTCCAGCAGAATCTTCCCCGTCGTCTTGCGCGCTTCGAGATCGGTCTGCGCCTGCGCGGCAGCGGAGAGCGGATAGACGTGTTCTGTCCGCAGCTTGAGTTCGCCCCTGGCGATCCAGCCCAGAACATCGCCGGCTCTCCATTCCAGCTCCTCCCGCGTTGCTACATAGTGCCACAGCGTGGGGCGGGTGATGAAGAGCGATCCCTTGCCGCTGAGCTGAATCAAGTCGAAGGGCGGCACCGGCCCGCTGGATGCGCCAAAAAGAACGAGCAGCCCGCGCGGACGGAGGCAGTTTAGGCTGCCCTCGAAGGTCGTTTTACCCACCGAGTCGTAGACCACGTCGACTCCTTTGCTGTTGGTGAGCCGCTTGACCTCTGCCTCGAAGTCCTGCTTGTTGTAAAGAATCACATCCGCAGCGCCCGCTGAGCGTGAGAGCTTCGCCTTCTCCTCAGTGGAGACCGTGGCAATCACCCTTGCTCCCAGACGCACGGCCATCTGCGTCAGCAGCAGACCCACGCCCCCGGCCCCGGCGTGAACCAGCGCCGTGTCGCCGGCTTTGAGTGGAAAAGTGGAATGGGAAAGGTAGTGCGCCGTCATGCCTTGCAATAGCGCGGCGGCGGCCTGCTGCATGCTCAGCCCCGCCGGAACCTTGACCAGAGACGACGCCGGAACCAGCGCGTACTCAGCGTAGCTGCCCAACACGCCCACCGAGGCCACAGCGTCCCCGGCGGCAAAACCCGTCACACCCGGACCCAGCTTCTCCACCGTGCCCGCCGCCTCGCTGCCGGGAGTGAACGGCAGCGCCGCTTTGTATACGCCCTTGCGGAAATAGATTTCGATGAAGTTGACCCCCACAGCTTCCACGCGGATCAACACCTGCCCCGGTCCCGGCAGCGGGATGGGCAACTCGGCGAGCTTAAGAACCTCCGGCCCGCCTGTCTCGTGAATCTGTATGGCTTTCATCACAGCTTCAGCATGAACCCTGAGGGCGTGTTGCGGCAAGGGCTGGGCCTGATGTATTTCTATTCCTTATTCCCTGTACCTTTCGACAGTATGTGCGGCTCTTCCGACATGCGCAAGCGCGCCATGCTCTCAATGGAATAGGGCGTGTATTGCCGGCCGGAGTAGAAGTGGCGCACCCCTAACTCGCCCAACAGGCCAATAGCCAGCAACTGAATGCCGGAGACGATCAGCACCGAACCAATCACAAACATCGGTGCATGTTGGAGCATTACATCCTGATGCGGATTGAGGATCTTCATACCCAACAATATGGCCGCCATGCAACTGCCCGCCAGGATGCTCAACGCGCCGAAGCCGCCGAAGAAGTGCAGCGGCCGGTTCATGTATTTGAGCAGGAAGCGGATGGTCAACAAGTCAAAGAAGACGCCAAACGTACGCCCGATGCCATAGTGGCTTTTGCCGCGCGCGCGAAGTATGTTCTTGATGGGAATTTCACAGATCGACGCGCCATACCAACTGGCCAGCGCGGGGATGAAGCGGTGCATCTCGCCATAGAGCGGGATGTTCTGGATGACCTCGCGGCGATACGCCTTGAAGGTAGTGCCGAAGTCGTGGATGTTCACGCCGGATAGTTTGGCCATCAGCCAGTTGGCGCAGCGCGAGGGGAATCGGCGCATGATAAAACTGTCCACCCGATCCTTTCGCCATCCCGAGACCACGTCATAGCCTTCTTCGAGCTTTTCCAGGAAGTTGGGAATCTCGCCGGGGTCGTGCTGCATGTCGCCGTCCATGGACAGGATGAACTCGCCCGTGGCGTGGTCGAAGCCCGCGGCCAGCGCCGAGGTCTGTCCGAAGTTGCGGCGCAGTTTGATGACCAACACGCGGCTGTCGACCGCGGCAATCTCCTCCATCAGCTTGCAGGTGCGGTCCTCGGAGCCGTCGTCCACCAGCACCAGCTCATAACTCTCGCCCACCTGCTCCATCACCTGCTTCAGGCGCGCGTACAAAACGGTCACGTTCTCCTCTTCGTTGTGAAAAGGAACGACAATGGAGTATTTAGGCATATTGATAGTGTAGACTCCGCAACCATGAAATAGGATTACAACTATTTTGGGTATGACGCCATTCCGTGCATCAACAGCACACGGACGTGCTGGGAAGTAAAAAGCTACCGTTCCAGCTCCTCGAGCATGGTCTGCATCTCTTTGGCAGCATGGTGGTTGCCGCTAATTGTCGCGCAATCGATGCCGGCCTTCAGACGGGCGATCGCTTCTTGAGTGCGACCCGCCGCGGAAAGGGTTTGCGCGGCCATGAAGTAGCCCGCCGTGTAGCCCGGGTCGTTGGCCAACAGCGTGTCGAACTCGGCCAGAGCCGCGGATGTCTCGCCCCGGCCAGCCAGTTCCATGGCCAACCCGTACCGGGCAAAACTATTCTTTGGGTCCTGCTCCAGAATCTTTTTCAGCCCTGCAATCTTGTCCATTTTGCTCGAATATGCGCTCATCCGGCGCCGCGTGGATTTGCGTAATTGGCGGAGATTGCTGAAACTGAAATCAGCGCCCTCTCAGGCCAGCCGCCGCCAGCTTCATTCTATCCGGCGGCAGGCGACTCTTAGCAGCACTACAGGAATGGAGCAGATCCGATGAGTCAGACGAATTCCATCGAAACCAACCCCGCGGCCCGTACCGTCGCCAGCACGCAATCGGAGATGACCGAGCTGATCCTGCCCAACGACACCAACGTCCTGGGCAACCTGCTGGGAGGGCGGCTGATGCATTTCATCGATCTGACCGGCGCAATGGCTGCCTTCCGGCATGCGCGCACCTACATCGTCACCGCGGCCATGGACCACATTGACTTCATCCGGCCGGTGCGATTGGGTCATCTGGTCACGCTCAGGTCCAGTGTCAACCGTGCCTTCACCACCTCCATGGAAGTCGGCGTGAAGGTGTGGGCGGAAGACACGCAGACCGGTGTGCATTCCCATGTGGCCAGCGCCTACCTGGTCTTTGTTGCCATCGACAAGGAGGGCCATCGGCAAAAGGTTCCTCAACTGCTGCCGGAAACGCCCGACGAGCGTCGCCGCTATGCCGACGCGCTGCTGCGCCGCGAACATCGCGAGGCCGAAGCCGCGCGCCGCAAGCAGGAGAAGCTGGCCCATGCCGCCCAGGAAGGCGTGAAAGACTAAGAACCACAAACGGCGTGAATAGCATCTGATGGACAATAGGGTTTTCATAAGGAGCAACCAATTACTATGGCGCATTCGCCTAACCTGCCTTCGCCCGTCGCTTTGCCGGGCATATCGAAGATCATCGCTATCGGTTCCGGCAAAGGAGGCGTAGGCAAAACCACCGTCGCCGTCAACCTGGCTATCGCGCTCAGCAAGCTCGGGGCACATGTGGGCCTGATCGATGCCGACGTTTACGGCCCCAACGTGCCGCTGATGATGGGTTCCAGCCAGCAGCCGGCCATGGGCGGAGACAATCGCATCCTCCCCAACCTGACTCACGGCATCAAGACCATCTCCATCGGCTACATCTCTCCCGGCGACAAGCCGATGGTGATGCGCGGACCGATGCTGCACCAGATTATCCGCCAGTTTTTGCAGCAGGTGGAGTGGGGCGAGCTGGACTACCTGATCGTCGATCTGCCTCCAGGCACCGGCGATGTGGTGATTTCATTAGTGCAGACCGTGCCGCTGACCGGCGCCGTGGTCGTATCCACGCCCAGCGACGTGGCCCTGCAAGACGCGCGTAAGGCTCTGGAGATGTTTGCTCAGGTCAACGTCGAAGTGCTGGGCATCGTGGAAAACATGAGCCACTTCACCTGTCCGCATTGCCACCAGGAGATCGACATTTTCTCCAGAGGAGGCGCCGAGCGCACCGCGCAGCAGTTCGATGTACCCTTCCTGGGATCGATTGAGCTGGTTCCCGCCATCCGCGAAGGCGGCGACCGCGGCCTGCCCGTTGCGCTGGCCGGACCCAAGAGCCCGCAGGCAGCTGAGTTTTACGCTGTGGCGGAAAAATTGATGGAGCAAGCAGAGGAAGCCGCAGCTGCTGCCACGGATGTGATCGAGATCAGCTGACCACCGGCGGTTGGCCACCTGCGGTGGGGCCAACCGCCTTCGGCCTAGCCGCGCCAGGAGAACGACGCGGCCCCAGTGGCTTCCGTACACTCTCCGTCACATACGGGCGATCAGTTTCTGCGCCACGGCCTTGGAGAGAGCGATCTTCTCGGGAGCTGCTTTGCCGAGATACATGGAGATGACGATCACGTCTCCCTTGGCCTTCACGGCCAGCTGGCTTGCGTAGAAGATGGCTTCGGAGCCGATGCCGGAAACGGTTTGCACATCCTTGAACTCCTTGCGGGCGTTGGCGGCATAATCGCCGAAGCGTGGGCCGTCACCGGAGTGAATCATGATGCTGAACGACTTGAAGGCGTGACCGAAGCGGCAGGGATCCGTGGGGCTGCGCTTGAGTTGCATGCCGACAGCGGCCGAGACCTCATCCTCCGTAAGCCGGTTACAAACGTTCTGGGCATACGCCGCCGCATTCGACAAGGGCAGCGCAAGTAAGATAGCGCCAAAGAACAAGTTGGAAATTTTCATGTTTATAAGGATATGTTCGAATTGTTACCGCACTGTAAATTTCAATCGCGACGGCGCAACTCTGGTGCAACAAAAAAGCGGGGCTCGCGCCCCGCTTTTCTCCTGGTTCATAGTGCAATTTACCGCCAGTGTCCTTCCTGTAGTTCCCAGTGATCGCCATGGCGGACCCACCTGTGCGCGACCCAACGCTGATGTTCACGGGGAGGACGCTCCCAGCGGCCGGGGGTCCAGACGTAGTGGTCTCCCTCCCAGCGGTGATAGCCGTCGATCCATACGTAACCCCGATCCGGTGGCCGGCCGCGCTCTTCATGCATCGGCGGCGGTGGGCCAATGCGGACCACAACCTGCGCAAACGAGGCCGCAGGCAACAATGTGAAAGCTAGCAATAATGCTAGTGCAATCTTCTTCATCATGAATCACATCCTCCAGTGATTGTGTTTTCCGGGGCTTCCTGAGATTTCGTCTGCGTTCCGGATTGCTGTTGATTTCAACGGTCTTCGGCGAAATTAGTTGCGGTCCATTGCAAACCGCACCCGCACTACATCTAATACCACTGGTTTCCGCATGGATGTACAAAATTGCTCAGAGTTATGATGGACGAATGAAGCTGGGTCTTCAGATTTCAATTCTGAAACCTGGAAAACGACAAATATCAACTACATGCGAATCGAGAAGAAGACCATGAGCAACATTTCCATTGCTGCGGATGATCGGGTCTTTGTTTTGACCGGGGCGGGCATTAGCGCGGAGAGCGGATTGCCGACCTTTCGCGCCGCGGACGGGTTGTGGGCGGGGAACCGGATCGAGGATGTCTGCACGCCCGAGGCCTGGGAGCGCAATCCATGGAAGGTGTGGGAGTTCTACGCCGGACGCAGGAAGGCGGGCGCTGAGGCTGAGCCGAACCCGGCGCACGTTGCATTGGCCAAGCTGGAACAGCAGCTCGGCGACCGCTTCTTTCTCTGCACGCAAAATGTGGACGACCTGCACGAGCGTGCCGGCTCCCATCGGCTGCTGCATATGCACGGCGAATTGAATAAGGCGCATTGCGAGAACGATTGCGGACGGCCGCCGGTCGAGGACCATGCGATTTATCGCTCTCTAGCCGAGGTGGGCTGCTGCCAGTGCGGCGCAAGGCTGCGCCCGCATATCGTCTTCTTTGGCGAGATTCCGCTGGAGATGGACCGCATTCAGCAGGAGATTGCAAATGCAACGATGATGCTGGTTGTCGGCACGTCGGGTTCGGTTTATCCCGCGGCCAGCTTTGTCCATTGGGCGCGCCAGCATGGCGCGCGCGCTGTCTACGTGGGACCGGAGCCGCCGCTGAACGCCTCGGCCTTTACCCATGTTGTCGAGGGCAAGGCGGGGGATGTGTTGCCGGGGTTGTTTGCCGTCGAGCGGAGTTAGCGCAGTGTACGGGGTCCGCGTGGTCTCCCACCCTGGACGCTCATGCAGGAAAGCGAAGAGGGTGGGGGAGCACAGCGCTACCACTCTATTTCTTCTCGGGAACTGAAACCGGCTCGGGAAATGCGAACGGCTCATAGGCTTTCAGTCGCTCGGCTTCCCGGTCGAGCCTGGCGCGTTCGGGAACTTCGGTTAAATCCTGGTCGTGCGCCGTGCGGTGGACTTCGGTTTGCGCGAGGCGCCATGCGTTGGGGATGGTTTGCATTCGGTTTTCTCCGTTTCTTTTTTTGCGGCCTGAGGAGCCGGTTTTGTTGCTTCGATGGGTTTACTGGGGCTAGTGACGGTGGATTTGATGTACTCCACACGTCGGAAGCGCAACGCTGTCCAATCCTCGTCGATGGCGATGGCGCGTACGGTGTCGAATCCCAGGGCCTTCAGAACGTCCCAGCCGGTGTCGCGATTGAAATTGCACGTGTACTTTTTGGACGTGCCCTTGGGATAGGCAAACCACACGATCGCATCGCCGGGGGCGCGCGCGGCCACAGCTCTAGCAAGCGCGTCCACCTCGCTCTTGCGCGTCACAAACGCCAGCAAGAAGCCGATCTCCGGGACCGATTCGATGTGGTGGTGAATGGTGAGTACGGGAAGGCGCGCAAGCTCCGGCAAAAAGCTCTCGGGGGCATGCAGAACGAGGATCTCCTGCTGATCCGTGAGATTGAGTTTTTCGAATATTTCGCTCATGGATTCTCATAATATCCCCATTGCGGAAATAATCTGCAAATCCCTGGCAGGAATTTATTCATGTAATATCGGTTTATCCCCAGCTTGATTTGCTCTCTAGGAGGAGATGCCCGTGCCTGAAAAAAAGACTTCCCCCTCACCTCAGCAGGCTTCGGCCTCCGCCGCGCAGGATTCCAGCCTTCAGCGCCCTTTGCGCATTGCTCTTTTCGGCTTTGGGACGGTGGGCAGTTCCGTGGCGCGGATTCTGGTCGAGTCCCGGCCTGAGGGGCTGGAGTTGACCCACATCTACGTGCGCAGCCTGGCGAAAAGACGCGTGGACTGGGTCCCGGCGAGCGTGGCGTGGAGCGAGAACGCCGGCGCGGTGTTGGCCTCGGATGTGGACGTCGTGGTGGAGCTGGCCGGCGGCCTCGATCCGGCCGGAGACTGGGTGCGCAAGGCGCTCAACGCTGGCAAGAGCGTGGTGACGGCCAACAAGAAGCTCATCTCCTGCCAGGGTGTCGAGTTGGAGCGGCTGGCTGCGGTTGGCGGCGGACAGTTGAAGTACGGCGCCGCAGTGGCCGGCGGAATCCCTGTGATTCCGGGGCTGGAGCAAGGGTTGGCCGGCGATCAGATCGTGCGCATCGAAGGCATCCTTAACGGCACCTGCAACTTTATTTTGAGCAGGATGCAGGATGGCGCCGAATACGCCGCGGTGCTGGCTAATGCCCAGTCCAAGGGCTATGCCGAGGCTGACCCCACAGAGGACGTGGGCGGCTTTGACGCGCGCGCCAAGCTAGCCATCCTCATGCGTTTGGCGTTGAGGGTGCATGTGGACCCGGAAGAAATTAAACCCCTGCCAATTACATCGATTTCATCCATAGATTTCAGCTATGCGCGCGAACTGGGCTGCACTATCCGCCAGGTGGCGCGCGCTGATCGCGCCGGGGGACAGATCGCGGCCTCCGTGGGGCCGATGCTGGTGGATCTACACTCTCCGCTGGCCTGGTCGCGGGGAACGGAGAATATGGTGATCTTTTCCGGCCACTACGGCGGCGACGTGGTCTTCAGCGGCCACGGCGCCGGCGGCCATCCCACCGCAGTGGCCGTGGTCAGCGATTTGCTCTCTCTGGCCCAAGGGTCAAAGCGAGTTGAGGTTGCAGCGGTTGCGGCGCGCTTGAGCGCCGAGTTCGAGGTTCCCCATTACATCCGCTTCATGGTCAACGACAAGCCGGGAATCATCGCCGACATTACTGTGGCGCTGGCCAAAGAGGGCATCAACATCCGCGCCATCGTGCAGAAGCCGGGCTATCCCTCGCACGCGCTGCCTTTTGTGATGACCGTCGAGCCGTGCAAACCCTCAGCCCTCAAGCGCGCCATGGAAGCCATTCGCGGCAGAAACTACCTGCTCCAGGATCCGCTGGATTTGCAGATGCTGGAATAGGGAATAAGGATTAGGGAATAACTGATTGTTATTTGCTTGCCTTGACGGATTCGACGAAGAGGCTGTGCACGCGGCGGTCGTCGGATAGCTCGGGATGAAAGGTGGCTGCGAGGATGCGGTTCTGGCGAACCAGCACCGGGAAGCCATCGCGCGTGGCAAGCACCTGGACGCCGGAGCCGATCTCGGTGATGCGTGGAGAGCGGATGAAAACCATCTCCAGCGGTCCGCCGGCGAGGGAGGTTTCGGCGGTGACGATGACCGAGTCGATCTGGCGGCCGTAGGCGTTGCGCTCGACGACGGCATCGAGCACGCCCATACTGCGCTGCGCCGGGTTCAACACTTCACGCGCCAGCAGGATCACTCCGGCGCAGGTTCCGAAGACGGGCTTGGCGCCGCAAAACTCCTGCAAAACCTCAAAAAAGCGGTGTTTTTCGAGGAATTTGAGCATAGTGGTGGATTCGCCGCCGGGCAGCACAAGGCCGTCTATGCCGGCCAACTGCTCCGGCTTGCGTACCTCGATGGGCGACGCTCCGGCCTCGGTGAGGGCTTGCGCGTGGCTGGCGTAGTTGCCCTGAATGGCCAGGACGCCGATGCGAGACCGCTGTGATTTCTCTGCTTTCGTCAAATAAGTCTTCTACCTTTGGCCAGGGAACTTCGTCCGCGATTTCACGAGGAAGATATGCCGCTCAAGACAATTTTATCTGCTCAGACACCTGCAGAGCAGTGGCCCCTACGCTCCCCACCCCAGCGACGAAGACCTGTCACTGGGGACCCCGGTGCATCAGTGTCGTTCAGGATGAATGCCGAAAAAGAGCAGCTGCGGGTATACATGCGGCGTGGACCGGGAGGTCCACACGACAGCCGGCCGGGAGGCCGGCGTTACATGCCCGACACGATTATTGGATGAATGGAGTCCAATTCAAAATCGACCGTTTATGCGTGGATATGGATGAGGTTTTTGAAGGTTATATGCGTGTTTATGGGTATTTATAAGGATTATATGTGTCGTTATGGATGTGATTAGGGGTTAGGGACTAGGGATTAGGGATTGGGGACTAGCCACCTGCGGTGGGGGGACTAGCCCCTTCGGCAGGTTCAGGGCAGGCTTTCGACTTCACTCAGGAGACCGTCCAGGCAGAGGCTTTCGGCAGAGCGGCACGGCAGGATCTGGGTTATTCGGCAAATACTTCCGACAAGCCGACTTGTGAGGAGTAGTCTCCCCACACCTGTTTCCGAACCGCGACGGACAAATTGGGATTGCCGGTCGTTATGTCGAAGGCAAGTAGTTGTAGCCTTTACAAGCTAGTGTTATACTCCCCTGCGGTATGAAGGGAGGCAATGAGATGCCTTCTATTTCGGCAATTCGAGTTTTGTTGTTGAAGATCCTCACAGCCATCTGTCTCGTGTTTGCCTCAATCTTCCCATTCAAAGCTATTGCCCAGGATGTGCCAGTTTTTCAATTTTTTGAGAAACCTGGGTCTTATGCAGTGGGACTGAAGGTGGTAGAGCAGTACGATTTCTCGCGTTACCGTCAGATGACGGACGATCTGGGCAAGCCACTCGCCAAGGAGCGCGCGCGACCACTACAAACGCTGATCTGGTATCCGGCTGAGAAGGGTACTGGAAAGCCGATGACGGTGGCCAACTACGTCGCTCTGTCGGCAACGGAGACGAGCTTCGGCGACCCGCACATGGGAGGCAGAATAGAGTCTTTGCGCGACGAGATGGCGCCTTCGCTGGGTTCGTTGCTGTGGGCTATGCGCGATGCGAACATGGCTTCCGGACGGTTTCCGGTAGTCATCTATGCGCCGAGCTTCTCGGCCGTGGCTTTTGAAAACGCTGACTTGTGCGAGTATCTAGCGAGTTATGGCTATGTAGTGCTTGCAAGCCCAGATATGGGTGAGACGACTCGTTCCATGACGCTCGACCTCGCCGGAACCAGTGCGCAGGCCCGGGACATTTCCTTCCTGATCGGTTATGCGCAGACGCTGCCGAATACGGATATGTCCGAAGTTGCAGTTGCCGGATTCAGTTGGGGCGGCCTGTCAAATGTTGTGGCGGCTGCACGAGACAACCGGATCAATGCGTTGGTGTCGCTGGATGGCTCGGCACGCTACTCCGCTAAGTTAGTGAAGGAAGCCGGAGATGTTCATCCAGAACAGATGACGCTGCCGTGGCTTTTCTTCACGCAGGGAGATATATCCCTGGAGAAGTTGGCAGGGGACAAATCGATGTTTGACGCACCGAGCGTACTGAATGCGTGGAGGCATGGAGATCTGGTGACGGTGCACATGCTAGGGATGGCGCACGGAGAGTTCAGTGCGATGTTTCAGCGAAGCGAACAATTCTGGAAATCCAGATTTCCTGTAAATCAGAAGGCAGACTACGAACGGGAGGATGGCTATACCAGTTATGGCTGGATGGCCCGATATACGCTCCAGTTTCTAAACGCATACCTGAAGCATGACGCAGCAGCTATGGCCTATTTGAAGCGGAAGCCGGCGGAGAATGGAGTTCCGAAGCATTTCATGTCGGTGGACTTCCGAGAAGCAAAAGGCATGCCGGCTTCGCTGGAGGCCTTCCGCGCTGCACTGGGACGGCAGGGTTTCGACCATGCGGGCGACATCTATGCTGAGATGCGGAAGGGGAACCCCGACTTCAAACTGAACGAAGACACGATAAACTCCTGGGCCTACCAGTTGATGGATGAGAAACATCTCCCGGAAGCCACAGAACTTCTGAAGCTGAATGTGCAGATGTATCCGGAGTCATGGAATGTGTATGACAGCCTGGGCGAGGCGTACATGAAGACCGGGCAGAGGGAACTGGCGATCGAGAACTACAAGAAGTCACTTGAGAAAAATCCAGAGAACACGAATGCAATAAAAATGCTAAAAAAGCTGGAAGACGGATCAGCAACGCTAAAATGAGAGCAAAAGACCAGGTCTGTGTACTCTCGCGATTGCGAATGTAATACATGAAAGCCCAGCTTTCGGTGAGTGCCTCGGGTGTTGCGTTCAGGGAACTTGGTAGCTCCATCAGCGATTGCTGCTGATTCGTGGCCGGTTAACGACGCGCTTGGAAATAATCCGCGCGCGAACTGGGCACTAAGTGCAGTTTCGCTTCACTAGCCAGAAGTCCTCTTTTGGGAGGTTTCACCAGATCGGTACTTATAAACGCCCTTCGATCCAGGAATGACGTATATTCAGATTGTCGACGATTTAAGATTTCTGATTTTTTTTCTATAGCACGAAAGACGGAGTGAAGGCCGTAACCTTTCATCGCGACTTCGTCGCGAGGATTGATTTTTAAAACAGGTGGATGGGGTGGTGGTATGACTGAAGTCATGCCCTGATACAGTGCCTAAGCGCGTTATTCCGGGGCTAAAGCCCGATATATCAAAACAATCTCATTCAGTGGCCTGAAGGCCACTGCTCCCTCCGGAAAAACTACCTCAGGGGCTAAAGCCCTGTTTTTTTATTACGTTTACGGCAGTCAGGGTTAAAACCCTGACCTACCAGTCATGCCCTGACGCTTGTCGAAACTCCAAATGAATTGTTCCGCGAGCTGTATAGTCGTGTCCTGATACAAAGCACGTAGAACAACCGCAGGTCCTTCGGCTACGCTCAGGATGACAAACCTGTTGAGTGTTGTGGTATCCCACCCATTCGCAAAAAACGCGAATGGATGGGGCACAGAGATATTTGTGTAGATTGAATGTGGCGCGGCTTCGCCGCGTGGATTGATTTTAAAAACGGGTGGGTATTTTATCGGCACGGCTAAAGCCGTGCCCTGATACAGAGCACGAAGAACAACCGCAGGTCCTTCGACTCCCCACCCCATCGCACAAAGATCATGCGCCGGGACCCCGGTATCGCTCAGGATGACAGAATTAAATCAAAGCTCAAGATGACACGCATAAAACAAAGCTCAGGATGACAGAATTAAATCAAAGCGCAAGATGACACGCATAAAACAAAGCTCAGGATGACATGCATAAATCCAGGATGACAGACATAAAACAAAAGCACATTTATGGGTGACGTTGCAGATTATATGGGTATTTATGGATGTAATGGAAAGCATCAGGGGATCAACCGATGCTTAACACAGACAAGATAGAGATTTCACACGAGATGCTGCTGGCGGTGGGGGAGCTTGACGCGTTCAAAGGGGCGTGGAGCGGGATGCGCGGCATTGGCGTGAAGCCATTGAGCGCGCTGCGGCGGGCGGCGGGGATGGAGAGCATAGGCGCGTCGGTGCGGATGGCGGGCGGGCGGCTGACGGATGGGCGCATTGAGCGGCTGATGGAGGAGACGGTGGTGATCGACTATCAGACGGGGGAGGAGTATGACCCGCTGGGGTATGTCCACGCGTTGACAAAGATTCTGCATGGATGGAAGCAGATGGCGGTGAGTGAAGCGCAAATTCTGCGGCGGCACTTTTGGCTGATGGGTTTTGGCAGGAGGGCGGGGAAGGAGGCGGGGGAGTACAAGAGCTGGGCAAAGCCGATGGCGGCGGGCGACGAGGAGGGACGCAAGGCAGGGATGGTTTTGCAAACGGCGCCGGCCGAGAAGACGCCGGAGCGGATGAGGGAATTGGTTGCGTGGCTGGAGAGGGAGGAGCGCTCCGGGAAGATGCACAAGCTGCTGCTGACGGGGATGTTTGTGGCGCGGCTGCTGGCGATTCATCCGTTTCTGGAGGGCAACGGGCGATTGAGCCGGCTGCTGACGACGCTGATGCTGCTGCGGTTTGGATATGCGTATGTGCCGTACAGCTCGCTGGAGGCGGTGCTGGAAGGATGTGGTGAGGAGTATCCGCGCGCCTTGCGGCGGACGCAGATGACGCTGGGCGGTGATGCTCCGGATTGGGAGCCGTGACTGATGTTTTTTTTAGGCGCGCTGCGGAAGCAGAAGCGGCGGCTGGCGGAGAAGGTGGCGGAGGAGCGGAAGTTGCAGGCCGACCAGACGGAGCTGGGTAAGGCGATTCTGGAGCGGGTGCGGAAGGAGGGTCGGGTGCGGATGGCGGAGATGATGGCGATGACGGGAGCGAAGCGGGCCACGCTGCGCTCGCATTTTCGCAAGCTGGTGCGAGAGCGGCGGCTGGCGCAGCATGGGGAGAATAAGGGGACTTGGTATTCGGCGGTGTGAGGAGGACTGGCCGTCCAGGTGGGGACGGTTTCACGCCAGTCGCGCGGCCACCCTACGGACAAAGACCTTACCCTCACCCCAGCGAGCAAAAAACGCTCGCTGGGGACTCCGAGTCTGTCGCAACCCCGGACCTTGGGCAACTGATCGGGCTACACTTGCTCTGTGGATTTTCTTAGACGCATCATCCCGCCAAGTCCGGCCATGGCCATCAACATCATCGTCCAGGTGGCCGGCTCGGGCACGGGAGAATTGCTCTCGGGGTTGGTGATGCCCGCGCTGTAGTAGAAGGTACCGCCCGGGGCACTGGTACTGAAGGTCGGGTCGAGCGAAGCGGTCAACGACAACCCGCTCGTAGCCGGGTTGATCGTTACCCAGATATCAACGGCGTATGGCTCGTTGGCGACCATCTCTAACGGCACGCTTGCCGGGATCGGCGATGCAACCTGATCGGGGATCACACCTGCGCTGCAGCCGTTCACACAATCGGTGTCCCGATAGGTATAGGAGCAGAAATCATAGAATGAATTAGGATCGCACCCCGAGGGCCCGATGGCGATATACGACTGTCCCTGCCCATACTGGATACCGGCCGGTATGGAGAAACTATCGGTCGCGTTAAGGGTGACGTTGTAGGTACCAGGCGTATTTACGTATTCAACATAGTACAGGAGTTCGGCTTCAGCACCACCTCCGCCTGCACCTTCATATGCGATCTCGTTCACCGCAAGAGATATCTGTGGATCCGATCCTAGAGCAGTGGTGGCAGTGCAAATGCCGCCGCAACCGGGGCTGCCTGTGTAGTTGAGAGTGCCGACGGTGTTGCTGGTCTGCTCGTTAATCGCGTAATTCAGCCCGAAATACTCGTAGGATTGTGCGTTGGGCAAGACGATGGGACCGGCGAGGGCGGGGCCGGAGATGGCGAGGAGTCCGCAGATCATAACGGCGCTGCTGACACAGCGGCGAATTCCGGTAAGTGCGCCAAAATGCCGAATCTGCACTTCAGCTTTGCGACGCGCGATTCCCAGTTGCTGGAATAACCCATGGTTGCAGTTCATATGATAGTCGCCTCCTGGAAGCGGACAAACGGTGATGCGGTTTGGAAGTCTCGAAACACTCGACGTGGGGAAGTATGTGTAAGTATGTGGAAGTAGTGGGGAAAATTCAGAGAAATTAGACAAATCAAGTCTAATTTACGAAATGTCACTCAATTTGTCAAGTCACAAATTTGTGTAAATTATCGTTCCTCAGGAACGTTGGCTCTTGATTCTGTTGGTCGCGGAAGCGACGGGAATTTCCTATCGCAATTTTCCGGCACAGGCGGGGACTAGCCTTCCAGGCGTAGGCCTTCGGGCACCTGCGGTGCGGCCAGCGGCCTTCGGCGCGGGGAACGAACAGGGAGGGTTTCACACGCTTTGATAGAAAAATGCGGAAGATGCGGACTCTCCAATTTTTCGGTGGGTTTAGGATGGAGCATCAGTAAAGGGGCTTAGGCTCGAAGTTCTTCGATTTGCTCAAGAGGCATGATGCGCGCGACGCGCTGCATGATCTTTTTGTCTTGTTCAGCCATTTTCAGGTCGTAAGTTGCCTGCAATCGCATCCACACTTCCGGCGAGCCGCCCACAAGGCGGGAAATCTTCAGGCACATGGCTGCGGAAAGGGGCCTGCGCTCCGCCAGAATGTCGTGAAGCATCTGGCGGGAGACGCCGAGAGCCTTGGCGGCGGCCATTACGGACAGACCAACAGAGGGCAGAATGTCTTCCTTGAGAATCTCACCCGGATTAACGGGTGGCAGTGCGCTCTTTTTCGGCATAACGCCCTTCCGGTAGACAATTTAGTTTACAGTGTCAACGGATCAATTGCGATGGGGTGCGGTGGGGCCAGTCACCCAATTTCGTTCATGGAAATCATGCTATATTTCTTAATATGGCAACGGCTTTGCACATCCCGTTGAGTGAATACCTCGGCATCAGCTACCGGCCGGACCGCGAGTACGTGGATGGAGAGATCAGGGAGCGCAACGTGGGCAAGTGGGAACATGCACGATTGCAATGGCTGCTGGCGCTTTGGTTCGGCTCACACGAAAAACAATGGGGAATCACGGGAAGCACGGAACAGCGGGTTCTAGTCTCGGCGAATCGGGTTCGTGTGCCGGATTTGGTTGTATTGACAGCCGGAGCACAACCGGATGTGCTGACTGAACCACCGTTGCTGGTGATCGAGATTCTCTCTCCCGAGGATAGCTACTCCGACACGCAGGAACGCGCGCAGGACTATCGCGCTATGGGCGTGGAAACGGTGTGGATCATCGATCCCAAGACGCGAACCGGGCGCATGTGCTCTGGAACGGAATGGGTGGAAGCCTCGCGTTTGGTAGTCAAAGGGACGGCTTTGTACGTCAATCTTCCCGAGTTATTCAGCCAGTTGACCGCTGCCTGAGGGACTGGCCGTCCAGGCAGAGGCCTTCGGCGTGGGGAACGAACGGGACGGTTTTCTGCCCGTCGCTGGGGAAAAAAGAAGGATGGAGTACCCAGCCCAACCGGGGAATATAACTAGTATGATCCGAGGTGGAGGGGCAGGGTGACCGAGGATAGTACACGATCGACGCCCTCGAAAAAACAAGGCAGAGTAGTCGCGCAACAGGGACAGCCGTTGCAATTCATCGAAGAACCAGGCATAGAGACACCGACCGCCATCGCCAGTTCTGTTGGCGCGGCTGTCGCGGAATGTCTTAGAACCTACATGCGGGCTGCGCGCGCACTTCTCACCGGCAAATATGCCGGCCAGAAACAGTCGGCCCCGCCGCACATGCGGGAAACTTGCAACATCTCGATCCTCCGCTGCAGCGATGGCATATTTGTCCGATACGACATTGCACAAGGGGGTGAAGGCAAAATTAGATGGGCTGAGTCAGCAATGGGCCTGTCTGAGTTGTCACCTCAGTTCTCTGACCAAATGATCCATTTCCCAGAAAATCCATCTACTTACATTCCCGCAAGTGGCGGCCCGGAGTACTTTCTTGCCGTATTAGACGCCGAAGGCCGAATCATCGATCAACGTTCAATAGGCCGCTTGGTGATTTATGCGACGACCAAGCTTCCTGAGGACTTCCAGATACCATCTCCTCCGGCACGTCCGCTCTGCCTCGTCGCCATACCGAATGAATTCGACCTTCAGCTCAGCGGGATTGTTGTACCTTCCGATAAGCCAATGAAACTCGTGGAGGCCGACGCTGAACACTTCATTGCTCACAGTCGCGTGAAGCTCCCCGTTGGATGGCAAGCCGTAGAAATCTATCCGCCGCTCGGCGATGAATACTGGAAGCCAGAGTATGCACCCCTGTGGGCTGAACTGGACATCCTTGCTGCAATCGTACAAAAGAATCTTATGACCTCAAATCTCAGCGGTCTCGACAGCCGGGGCGCTGCTCGGAAACGCTACGCAGCACTTATCGAGGAATTTGAAACCCTCTTAGCCGGACCAGAAGAGCCGGCCCACCAGTTCCTCAAAAATCATCCTGAGCTTTTGTGCACGACGCATGATCGATTCTGGTCAAAATTGTCCTTCGGACAAGGTGTAGGGAAGAAAGTTAGCGATTTTGTGTTCCGCGAGCCGTACAATGACTACCAGCTTGTGGAGATCGAGGCTCCATATCGTGAGTTATTTCGCAAAGACGGCCAACAACGAGTAGAACTCACACATGCGATTGACCAGACTACAGACTGGGTCCAATATATCGCCGATAACAAACCAAGAGTTGAAAGCGAACTCGGCTTAGAGGGAATCTCCACGAACCCGCGCATCTTGGTCGTCATCGGGCGATCTGCCTCACTCACCCACGAAAATCGTCGAAAACTCGTAACGCTTCAGGCCCAACATAATAAGCTTCGCATCCTGACATACGACGATTTGATCGCCACCTCCCGTGCCAACCTAGAACGAATTCTCGGCCCGCTGGCCATTCGGGCAGAAAACGCCGAAATCTACTATTACTGAACGACTTCTTAGCCTACCGTGTGCCTATACTTGTGCTTTTTTTCTAGCGCAAGATTGCGATCTGATCAGGCTACGGGATAATGCTGACAATCAGAGAAAAGCGCGATAAGCATACCCTCAGGGGCTAAAGCCCGGGCATTTATTTATGGCTTTGATTGTCGGGGTTAAAACCCCGACCTACCAGTCGTGTCCTGATACAAAGCAGACATTCCCTCGGCGGCTAAAGCCGCACTGTCGATTGGTGCGCATGCGGCACGGCTGAAGTCGTGCCCTTTCAAAACAGGAGAACAAATGCTGGATATGCCTATTAAAGGCTTGTGCGAGCGAATAGCGAGCGTCCGCCCAAGCGGCAAGCTTACCAGCCGCGGGTTTGGAGTTGGTCCTTCTCTTCGATGGCGGCGGCGGCTAGGCCCTTCATGGTGCCGGTGACCTGGGCGGCGACCTCGGCGAGAATTTTGGGGTCGTTGTAGTGGGTGGTGGCTACTACGATGGCCTTGGCGCGGGAGACAGCTTCGGCGCGCTCCTTGGGATCGTTTTCTACGTCCAACGGCGTGGCGCGCTCCTTCATGAAGATTCCTGAGCCGACGAAGATGGCTTCTGCGCCCAGTTGCATCATGAGAGCGGCGTCGGCGGGGGTCGCAATTCCACCTGCTGAAAAGTTGGGCACGGGCAGCTTGCCGGATTGGGCAACCATGCGGATCAATTCGTAGGGAGCTTGATGGTCTTTGGCGGCGGCGTAGAGTTCTTGTTCGCTCAAAACAGTGAGCGAGCGCATCTCGCGCGTGATCTGGCGCATGTGCTGCACGGCGTGGACCACGTCGCCGGTGCCGGCTTCGCCTTTGGTGCGAATCATGGCTGCGCCCTCGGCGATGCGCCGCAGAGCCTCGCCCAGGTTGCGCGCGCCGCAGACAAAGGGAGTCGAGAAGGCGTGCTTGTCGATGTGGTGCGCCTCGTCGGCGGGGGTAAGGACCTCGCTCTCGTCGATGAAGTCTACGCCCAGCTCCTGGAGGATCTGCGCCTCGGCGGTGTGGCCGATGCGGGCCTTGGCCATCACCGGAATCGACACGGCCTGGATGATCTGCTTGATGAGGTCAGGGCGCGCCATGCGGGCCACTCCGCCCTCGGCGCGAATCATGGCGGGCACGCGCTCGAGAGCCATGACGGAGGTGGCGCCGGCCTCCTCGGCGATGCGCGCCTGCTCGACGTTCATCACGTCCATGATGACGCCGCCTTTGAGCATCTCGGCGAGGCCGATTTTGAGGCGCAGGCTGGTGGCGGTGATGCGGTTGATTTCGTTGGATTCAGGCATGGAAGTGGCCTCGCTTGGGGGCGGATTGCGAGCTTGATAAAGCCGCGAAACCGCGCGCTGGGTTCAGTTATTAGTGTAGCAGCGATGCAGGGACTTGCCGTCCAGGCGGACGGCGCTTGCGCGGCACCTGCGGTGCGGCGGACGGCGCTTGCGCGCCAGGAAGTCTGTGGTATCCCACCCATTCCGCAGAAAAGCAAGAAGCAGGTTCTTCGACTCCCCACCCCAGCGCATAAAGATCATGCGCCGGGGACCCCGGTTCCGCTGCGCGTCGCTCAGAAGGATGGGGCACGGAGCATTCTCGGTTGAACCGGAACCGGTCGCACATTGAACCGGAACCGGTCGCACATTGGTGAAGTTCCGAACTCCACGATGCGCTAGCCGATGCAGAGATTTCTTAGTTTTTCCCAATCCAACTGTTCCCTTTCTGGTCATCTTTCTGCATGAATTCTCAGCGCATGGCATCCGTACACCCACCGCCGTCGCCGTCCAGCGCGTCGCCGCTCAACGTGCCGCCGCGCACGCCCGATCTGCCGGGAGGGGATTTGGCTGCCGCCGAAAAGGCGCTGGTGGCCTCACCTCACCTGCCGGAAGGGGCGCAGATCAAGCTGACACCGCCGATTGCGCGGCTGCCGGTAGAGGTAGAAGTGGCGGTGCCGGTGCGGGATTTTCGGGTGCGCAATTTGCTTACCCTGGTGCCTGGACAGGTGGTCGAGACGCAATGGGCACACGGCTCGGATATGCCACTGGCCACGGGCGACGTGCAACTGGCATGGAGCGAGTTTGAAGTCATCGATTCACAGTTGGCGGTGCGCGTGACCCGGCTGTTGTGAAGAACAGTGATCAGTGAACAGTGCACAGGGAATAGGGACGAGGTCGAAGAATGAACGCAAGCGCGAAGACGGCGGCGGTGGGCGGTTTGGCGGGCTGGTTAGTGGGACGGCTCAAGGGCGGTGGCCGCAGGCAACCGAGGCTGGAGCTGGTGGAACGGATTGCGCTGGCCCCGCGCCAGTCGCTGGCTTTGGTGGAGGCCGAGGGGCGTCGTTTTCTGGTGGCCACTTCGCCGGAGGGCGCGCCGGCCTTTTATCCGCTCGATGAAGGAACGCGGCCGGCGGGCGCGCGACAGGCCGTGAGCAGGCGGCGGGGTGTTACGAATCGGCAGAGTGGGCCACTGGCCGAGAGGGTCTCATGGTAGCTGCCTTCCTAATGGCGGCGCCGGCCTCCGTGCCTTTATTGCCCGATCTGAATGCGCGCCTTCGCCCCACGGATTCGACGCCGTGGACGATTCTTCTGGTCCTGACGCTGATTACCCTGCTGCCGGCGATTCTGATGTGCATGACGCCGCTGGTGCGGCTGCTGGTGGTCTTCCACTTTTTGCGCCAGGCGCTGGGCACGCAGACCGCGCCCTCGAATCCGACGCTAATGGGGCTGGCACTGATGATGACCTGGTTTCTGATGACGCCGGTGCTGAACCAAGTAGACCAGCAGGCGGTTGAACCCTATCGCCTGGGGCAGATCACGGGCTGGGATGCCATCGACCGTGGAGCGCAGCCGGTGAAGCACTTTTTGCTCAAGTATGCGCGGGAGAAGGATCTGGCGCTGTTTACCGCGGCGGGACAGATTCCGCGGCCCGCGAAGCCGGATGACCTGCCCATGCGGGTGGTGGTGCCGGCCTACATTCTTTCGGAGCTAAAGGCCGGTTTTGCCATCGGCGCGGTCTTGTTCTTGCCGTTTCTGCTGATCGACATGGTGACGGCGGCGATTACCACCTCGATTGGAATGTTCCAATTGCCGCCGGTGGTGGTCTCGACACCGTTGAAGATTCTGCTGTTTGTGATGGTGGACGGCTGGAATCTGCTGGCCAACTCGTTGATGAAGAGCTTTTGAGGAGGATGCCATGACCCCCGACCTGGTTGCCGAGCTGCTGCGCCAGCTGATGAAGGAAGCGCTGATTCTGGCTGCGCCGCTGCTGGTGGCCACGATTGTGCTGAGTTTCGTCCTGAGCCTCTTCCAGACCCTGACCAGCCTGCAGGAGCAATCACTGACCAGCGTTCCGCGCCTGGGCGCCATCGCCCTGATTCTGCTGGTGGGGATGCCGTGGTTTCTGGGCCGGATGGCGGCCTATACGCGCCTGCTGCTGATGGATTTTCACCGTTACCTGGGGTGAAAAGAGCAGCAACAGCCATCAGCTGACAGCAAGAGAAAGATGATACAGATGCCGGATTGGACGAGCTTTTTGACTGCCATGACGCTGACCCTGGTGCGGGTGAGCGGGATGCTGGCCTTTGCTCCGTTCTTTTCATCGACGGCGCTGCCCTTGCGCACGAAGGCGGTCTTTGCGGGCGCGATCGCGTTTCTGCTGGCGCCGCTGGTGGCCACGCTGCCCAGGGCGCAGCTCTCTTTGGGATTTTCGTCTCTGCTGGGGGAGCTGGCGGTGGGGCTGGTTTACGGCCTTACGCTTGCGCTGCTCAACGAAATGCTGCTCTTTGCCGGCCAGATTGTGGGCCTGCAGTTCAGCTTCTCGCTGGTCAACCTGCTGGACCCGGCCTCGACCATCCAGACGCCGTTGCTGGGCGAGCTGTTTCAGTTGATGGGCACGCTGGTGGTGATTACCGCCGGCCTCGACCGCATCATGCTGGCTTCGATGGTGCGCAGCTTCCATGCGGCGCCGCTGGGCAGCTTTGCGCTGGCTCCGACCTCGGCGCTGGAGATTGTGCGCGCTGCCGGTGGCATCTTTCTGGCCGCCGTGGAGCTGGCCGCGCCTGTGCTGGCAGCAACCATGCTGGTGGAGGTGGCCGTAGCCCTGCTGGGCAAGCTCAGCCCGCAGTTGCCGGTGATGATGATGACCGTGCCCCTGAAGACCCTGACCGGCTTCGCCATTCTGATCGGCTGCCTGGCCCTGTGGCCGCGCTTCATCGAGGCCCGCTTCAGCGGGCTGCTGGATTTGGCGGAGCATTTGATTGGCCCTGCGGGCGGCAGCGCTTCTTTGCTATCGCAACGGATCGGAGGCTGAGCGATGCCCGGAGAGCCCACCGAACAGGCAACGCAGCACCGGCGCGAGAAGGCGCGCAAGGAAGGCGACATCCTGCACAGCAGGGAGCTGTCTACCGCGGCCGGAACCCTTGCCGGGGTGATGATGCTGGGCGCGGTGGGCAGCCATCTTCTGGTCGTGTGGAGAAACACCTTTGCCGCCTTTCTCAATCTTGGCCTTGCCGCCCGCTGGGAGCCCAGCGAAATCCAGCCGACCCTCTATGCTTTGCGCAAGCTGGCCTTCACGGTTCTAGCGCCGCCGGGGGCGATGATGGCGGCGGTGGCCGCGGGCGCTCTGGGGGTGGGCGTCTTGCAGACCGGGGGGATCAACTTCCATCCCGAGTTGGTGGGCTTCAAGCTGGACCGCATCAATCCGGTATCGAACATCAAAAACCTCTTCTCGCTGAGGGCCGCCGCGCGGCTGGCCAAGTCCTTGATTCCGGCCGGCATTCTGACGGTTTTTGCGGTGCAGCGCATCGCGCGGCAGTTGACCCTGCCTCCCTTTTCCATTACGCGGCTGGAGATGCTGGGCGCGGATGTCTACGGGCTGCTGCTGGCGGCCGCATGGCTGCTTTTTGCCTGGTCAGCGATCGACTACCTGGTGGAATGGCAGAGCCGCGAGTCGCGCCTCAAGATGAGCCGTGAGGATCTGCGCGACGAGTACAAGGAGACCGAGGGCAACCCGCAGATTCGCGGGCGCATCCGCAACCTGCAGCGCCAAGCGCGCCGGCGCAAGGTGAAGGCCGACGTGTCGAAGGCCGCAGTGGTGCTGACCAATCCCACCCACTACGCCGTGGCCCTGGGCTTCGATTTTGCCACCATGGAAGCGCCAAAAATGCTGGCCAAGGGGCGCAACCTGCTGGCCGAGGAGATCAAGGCCGAGGCCCGCTGGGCGGGGGTGCCGATTATCGAGAACCCGCCGCTGGCCCGCTCGCTTTACCGCTCGGTGGAGGTCGGCCAGCCGATCCCGGTTGATCTGTATGCCGCAGTGGCGGCCATTCTGGCCTATCTCTACCGCCAGCGCCTGGAGGCCGAGATGCGCGAGCGCAGAGCGCGCGAGGCTGCGGCCAGGGCACAGAGCCAGAAGCGGCCTCCCGGCGCTGAATATCGAGGAGGCCCGCAATGAGCACTGCCGCACTGCCAACCAACGTCCTACCCACAGCGGGCTCGATTCTGCTGCGGCTGCGCGAGTATGTGCTGCCCATCGTCACCATCAGCGTGATCTTCGTCATGCTGGTGCCGCTGCCGGCCTACGCGCTGGACTTTCTGTTGACCCTGTCGATGGCCGCCTCGATCATCGTCTTTCTCTCCGCCGTGCAGATTCGCCGCGCCGTGGAGCTGAGCGTCTTTCCCACACTGCTTCTTCTGCTCACGCTTTTCCGGCTGGCCTTGAACATCGCCAGCAGCCGGAGGATTTTGCTGCACGGGCAGGAGGGCACGGCCGCCGCCGGCAAGGTGATCGAAGCCTTTGGGCAGTTTGTGGTGGGCGGCAACTACGTGGTGGGCTTCGTGCTGTTTCTGGCATTGATCGCGATTCAATTTCTAGTCGTCTCGCACGGGGCCGTCAGGACCGCCGAGGTCACCGCCCGCTTCACGCTGGATGCGTTACCGGGCAAACAGATGGCCATTGACGCCGACATGAACGCGGGGCTGATCGACGAACTGGAGGCGCGCAAGCGCCGCCAGGCGATTGCCCGCGAGGCGGAGTTCTACGGAGCCATGGACGGGGCGGCGCGCTTCAACCAGCGGGATTCCCTGGCCACGATTCTGATTACCGGCATCAACATTATCGCCGGCCTGCTGATCGGAACCCTGCAGCAGGGCGTGGAGCTGGGCGAGGCGGCGCGCACCTATACGGTGCTGACGGTGGGCGATGGGCTGGTCACCATCATCCCCTCGCTGCTGGTCTCGGTGGCCGGGGGCATCACGCTGACCCGCGCCAACTCGGCCGGATTGCTGGGCGCCGAAATCCGCCAGCAACTACTGGCCAAGCCCGTCACCCTCTACGTGGCCAGCCTGGTTTCGGCTGCCATGTGCCTGATACCGGGATTGCCCAAGGTAGCGTTTCTAAGCGTGGCGGCGGTTCTGTTTTTTGCCGGGCGCCGGGTGGCGATGAGCGCCGCAGTTGCCCCCGTGGCCGAATCGGGAGTGGCGGAGAAGAAGAAGGCGGGCGAAGCGCAGAGCACGGATCTCGCCAACCTGCTGCGCCTGGAAGAGCTGACCCTGGAGATTGGCTTTCAACTGATTCCGCTGGTGGACGAAAAACAAGGCGGGCAACTGCTGAACCGGGTGCGCGCGCTGCGCCGCCATCTCTCCGCGGAGATGGGCTTCCTGATTCCTGCGGTGCACATCAGCGACAACCTGCGCCTCAGGCCGCGCGAGTACCTGTTCAGCCTGCGGGGGATGGAGATTGGCCGCTGGCAGACGGAAGGGCCGCTGCTGCTGGCCGTCTCCGGCGACCCCAACCGGCGTCCGCTGGCCGGCAAGGAGGCGCGGGAGCCGGCCTTTGGCGTACCCGCCATCTGGATCGATCCGTCGCTGGAGGATCAGGCCATCGCCGCCGGCTACTCGGTGGTGGATGCGGTGACGGTGATTACAACCCATCTTGGAGAGCTCATCCGCCGCCACGCCTGGGAGCTGCTGGGCCGCTCGGAGACCAAGCGCCTGATGGACGCGCTGAATGAGAGCCATCCAAAACTGCTTGAAGAGCTGGTGCCCAAGCTGCTCACCCTCGGCGAGGTGGGCCGGGTGCTGGAACAACTGCTGCGCGAGCGGGTCTCGATCCGCGATCTGGGCGCGATTCTCGAATCTATGCTGGAGACCGCGCCGGTCAATAAGGGCGTGGTGGCGCTGGTCGAGGCCGCGCGCCAATCGCTGGGCCGGCGGCTGATCCAGCCGCTGCTCGACGGCGAAGGCCAATTGCCGGTACTGCTGCTGGATGGAGCTCTCGAAGAAGAGATTCTGGCCACGCTCGCGCCGGAGACCGGGCAGAGAATGCTCTCCGCTGGCGCCGTGCCCGGAACGCCCGTGGTCCGCCGCCTAGCCGATTCTGTGAGGCGGCTTATTCCCGCCTCCTCCGCTGCGGCGCTTCCCGTGCTTTTATGCCCTAGTCCAGCCCGTTATCACGTCAAGCGCTGGCTGGAGCCGGTGATGCCTCGTCTGGCGGTGGTCGCTGCGAGCGAGATTCCTCCCGAGATTCGCCTGCGACCGGTGGGAACGGTGCGTTGAAAAGACAGGAACCAGGGACTAGGGAATAGGGAAAAGCAAGGCAGAGCAAAGTTAGAGTTTTCAAAAAAAGGGGCGGGGATGGGGACTGATACCGCGAATCCGGTAGCTAGCCAGAGAACGCCGCGGCCGGGTGCTTCAGGGGGCGGCTATCCCCCGGGCGGCGCTCAGATGCCGGTGCTGACCAGCGAGCAGGAGCGGGTATTGCTCGAGCACCTGCCGATTGTGCGCTTTCTGGCCCGCCGCATTCACGAGCGGCTGCCCCAGCACGTAGACATTGAGGATCTGGTTTCGGCCGGGGTAGTCGGCTTGATGGACGCCTTCTCGAAATTTGACCCGGGCAAAAAAGTCCAGTTCCGTTCCTATGCGCAGTTCCGCATCCGGGGAGCGATTCTGGATAGCCTCAGAACGCTGGACTGGAGTCCGCGCGAGCTGCGCCGCAAGGGCCGCGCGGTGGAAGAGGCCATCCGGGCGTTGACGGCCAGGATGGGGCACGCGCCGGACGAGGCCGAAGTGGCGATCCAGATGGCGCTCACGCTGGACGATTACCAGCAGTTGCTGGGCGATTTGAAAGGTTTGGAGATCGGCACATTGCACCTGGAGCGCAACGAGGACTCGGGCGAGGAGGAGCTCTCTTATATTCCCAGCCGTCCCGAGGATGACCCGCTGTTCAACTGCCTGCGCGGCGAGCTGGTAGAACGGCTGTCCGAGGCCATTCAGAATCTGCCCGACCGGGAGCGCCTGGTGATGAGCCTCTACTACTACGAGGAGATGACCATGCACGAGATCGGCCTGGCGCTGGGGGTGGTCGAGTCACGGGTCTCGCAGGTGCACGCCTCGGCGGTGGTGCATCTGCGGGGGGCGCTCAAGGACCTGGCGGCGCGCGGGGCGTTTGAGCGGCCACGCACACAGAAAGCGGCGGATCGGGCTCGGCGGTGAGAATAGCGGACAGTGAACAGCGGACAGCTAAAAGCTGTACTTGTCAGGAACAGGGGATAGCCAATGGCGGAAAAAACGCTTAAACAAAACGAGATCGATGCCCTGTTTCAGGCTGCGCTCAGCCCGACGCCTGAGGCTCCGAAGACCGAGACGCGGGCCCGGGCCGTGGCCTACAGTTATTCCTCCGCGGGGCAGATTTCGACCGAGCAGTTGCGCGCCATCAGCATGTTGAACGACCTGTTTGCCCGCAACCTGACGCATAACCTGGCGGCCTGGCTGCGCACCCGCTTCCAGGTCAACCTGGTCTCGGCCGAACAGATTCCCTTCAACGAGTTTCTGCTGCGTATTCCCGAGATCAGCTACGTGGCATCGGTGCGCATGGAGCCGCTGGGCGTTCTTGCCGTGCTGCAACTGGACCTGGCGCTGGCGCCTCCCATCATTGATCTTTTATTGGGTGGCGAAGGCCGGGACGGGCCGTTGCGCGAGCTGACCGACATCGAGGAGTCGATTCTGGCCAGCGTAGTCGAGATCATCTGCCGGGAGTTGACCGCAGCCTGGCAGCCGGTGGGGCTGAACTTCAACTTCGAGCGCCGCCAGATGCAGACCCAGGTGGCGCGCATCATGTCGGTCACGGAAAAGACCCTCTGCCTGAGCTTCGAGATTCGCATGCCGCACTCTTCAGGCCTGCTCAACCTGGCCTTTCCCGCGGTGGTGGCCAACACCATTTTGCGCCGCCTGAGCTCGGACTGGGCCCGCCGCCATCATGCGGGCGAAACCCGTGCGCGCATGGAGGCCGCGGCGCGCCGCATCCGCTTCGGAGCCTCGCTGCAACTGCCCGCCGTGCGGCTCGCGGCCAGCGCCATCGAGAACCTGGAGCGGGGCTCGATTCTGCGCTTGGACCTGGCCGCCAACACCCTGTCCGAATGGAAGGTGGGCGGCCAGACGCTCTCCTTGGCGCAGGCCATTCGTCAAGGAACGCACCGCGCCGCTCGCCTGGAGCGGCCGATCACCGAGGCTGAATTATGAAAAGCTATCTTGAGTGCTGGACCGAGGCCGCGACCGCCCTGTTTTCGCAAGCTCTGGCGGGCGAGCCCCAACTGGTCGAGTCGCTGCCCAAACCCCTGGCGGCGGGCGCTTTCGGCTTTGCCGCCACCATCGCCGGCGACGAGCAGGGCCGCTTCAGTGTAGTCCTTGACCCCGCGATTCTGGAAACAACGCTGGTGGGCGAAGGCGTGGACCAGAAAGCCGGCTGGGGCGAGATTCTGAAAGAGGTGGCCAATGCCGCTATTGGGGAGCTATTGGCCAAGAGCGGAAAAAAATGCCGTATCGAGAAATTTGAGGAGATTAGCGGGGTGAGCAAAGCCTCGTGCGCCTTCCAGTTGAACAGCGGCGAGCGCTTCTTTACGATTTTGGTGTGCGACGAGGTGCGCGTTCCCAAGCCGGAGGCGCAGCCCGCCGCGCCCTCCGCCGATCTGCCCGCACCGGCTCCGCCAGATAGCCTCAGTCCCGGCATTCGCCTGCTGATGGATGTGGAGTTGGAGGTTTCGCTGCGCTTTGGTTGCAAGGAGTTGCTGCTGGGCGAGGTTCTCGATCTCGGTCCGGGAGACGTGGTGCAACTGGACCGCTCTATTACCGACCCGGTAGACCTGATCGTGGGCGACAAAATTGTAGCTTGTGGCGAGGTGGTGCTGGTCAACGGCAACTTTGGTTTGCGGGTGACCGAGGTGGCCTCGCCCAGGAAACGGCTGGAGAGCATCCGATGCCTATTCTGAGCCGAGGCTATAGCCCGACAATGCCTGCGCCGAGCCGTATGGCGCTCATGGAGGCAACCCTCCCAGAGCGACAGCGGCGACGGCAGCGGCAGGCGGTGGAAGCAGCGGTGCGCGCCGGGGCGCTTACCACGAGAGACGGGGAGGAGCAGAGCCGGGCGCACAGCGCCCTGTTTACGACCTGCGCCAATCCCCAATGCGGCTCGGGCTGGCTGCACTTGTGGCGCTCGCGCCAGGCGCCGGTCTTTGAGGGTGGCTGGAGTTGCTCCCCCCGCTGCACGGCGGCGCGAGTGGTGGCGGCGGTGCGCCGCGAGCTGGACGGCCGGAGCATGGCGGGCGAGAGTCATCAGCATCGTATTCCGCTTGGCCTGGTGATGCTCGAACAGGGCTGGATCACCATCAGCCAGTTGCGCCAGGCGCTGGAGGCTCAGAGGGTGGCCAAGGCCGGGCGGCTGGGCCATTGGCTGATACGACAGCAGGGGGTGAGCGAGCAACTGGTTACCCGGGCGCTGGGCCTGCAGTGGAGTTGCCCGGTGATGCCTTTGGAGTTTCACGACGCCGAAGCGCTTACCGTTCTGGTACCCCGCCTGTTTGTGGACGCTTTTGGCGCGCTTCCTTTGCGCGTAACCGCTGGCCAGATCCTTTACATGGGATTTGAGGACCGGCTGGACCCCATTGTGGCCCTGGCCGTGGAGCGCATGAGTGGTTTAAGGGTGGAGAGCGGGCTGGTGCCGGAGTCGCTGTTTGATGCGGCGCACGCCCGCATGTTGAGCGCGAAGTTTCCTGCCGTGGAGTTAATGGAGGCCGTCTCGGAGTCGGCGGTGGCGCGCGCCTTTGCAAAGACCATCGAACAAGTGAGACCGGTTGAGTCCCGGCTGGTCAAGGTGCACGACTGCCTGTGGCTCAGGTTGTGGCGGCGGCCGCAAACTGGCTCCATGCCGGAGCCCGGGTCGATTCAGGACCTGATCTGCTCGGTGGGGGCGCATTGAAGCGGGGCTGGAAGGCAATCTCTCTCATGAATTGCCGTGCATCGCCGATAGGGATAGCAGCGGAGGAGTCTGGGCATGAGTGAAGTACGAACCTTGATCGTCGACGATTCCTCAGTCATGCGCAAGATTGTGGAGCGTTCGCTCCGCCTGGCCGGACTGGAGCCACTGGTGGTCTTTGAGGCCGGCAGCGGCAGCGAAGGGTTGGAGTTGTTGAAGGTCCAGCATGTGGACCTGATCCTCTCCGACATCAATATGCCCTCCATGGACGGGCTGGAGTTTCTGCGCCAGTTGAGGGCCAAGAATCTGGCGCCGGGCGTCCCGGTAGTGATGATCACCACCGAGTCGAGCATGGAATTCGTGCAGCAGGCCATTCAGGCTGGTGCGCAAGGCTACATCCGCAAGCCATTCACCGCCGATCAGGTTAAAGAGCGGGTGCTGCCGTTATTGCATGCGGCGTAGCCGGGAGGCATCGGTGTGCTGTTAAACGGTGTGCGCCGGGCTGCGATCGCGGCTTCCACGGGCAGCGACCAAGCGGGGTGCAGTGGCCTAGCTGGGGGCGGCGGCCTAGCTGGGGGCAGTGGCCAGGCGGGGAACGGCGGCGGTAAGGAAATGGAGCGTACGATGGCTTGTTCATTGCGGGATTCCGTGCATCTGGTCTCCGATCCCAAGAATCTGGATGCCAGCGTGGAAGAGGTCTTCAGTTTGATGCTGGGGGTCAACTGCCGGCGTTACACGGGACCGGTGGAGATCGCCGAGCCGGAGTCGGTGACCGCGGTGGTGGGCTTTGGCGGCCTGTTGAGCGGGGCCTGCGTCTTCCGCAGCGGGGCGTCGGCGGCCATCAAGATCGCCGCGCACATGACGGGCATGGAATTCACAGAGGTTGACGACACCGTCAAGGACGGGATCGGCGAACTCTGCAATATGCTGGCCGGGGCGTGGAAGGGCAAGGTGCCGGATCTGGCGGCCAACTGCGGCCTGTCGATACCCGCCGTGATCACCGGACAGAATTACACACTCCACGTGCAGGCTCCCGAGTTCAAGCTCCACCACACCTTCAAGTTCGACGACTCCAGCTTCGAAGTCACCATCATCTGCGATGGCCTGCAGTAAGGCAGTGAACAGTGGTCAGGGAACAGTGGTCAGTTTAAAACCCGGACACCCGGCCACTGTTTCCTAACCCCTAATCCCAAATCCCTGTTTTTATCCAATTCTGATGCTCTTCTAACACTTCCGAGTCACTTCCGGTCCTCCACCTGCAAGTCCTTCCTGTGCAGCAGGAGGGGCCTCCGATGGACAGCGGATATTATGCGGCGATGACCGGGCTGGTGGCGCGCACCCAGGCTCTGGACATTGCGGCCACCAACCTGGCCAATGCGCAGACTCCCGGCTACCGCGCCGAGCAGGAGTACTTCCGCTCGGTGCTGATGGGGCCTGATGCCCAGGACTCGCAGTTGGGGCGGACCGTGAACAACTTCGGCCTGCTGGGCGGCGACCGGCTCAACCTGGCCCAGGGCGCGCTCCAACAGACCGGCAATCCGCTGGATCTGGCCATTGAAGGCGAGGGCTTTTTTCAGGTGCAGACGCCCAACGGCCCGCGTTACACCCGCGATGGCGGCTTTCATCGCACTCCGCAGGGACAATTGGTGACGGAGGCCGGCGATCCAGTGCTCTCCTCGGCCGGCAAGCCGATTCCCATTCCTCCGGGCCAGGTCTCGGTGGGCGTGGATGGCTCGCTCTCGGTGGCAGGAGGCGTAGTGGCCACCGTGGGCGTATTTACTTTTCCGCAAGGCACGCAACTGGCTCCCGAGGGAGTGAATCACTATCTCGCGCCGGCGGGCGTTGCGCCGGTGCTCTCGAAGAATGCCGCCATCCACCAGGGAACGATTGAGAACGCCAACCAGGGAGTGATTCCCGGGACGCTGAACCTGCTCCTGATCCAGCGCGAGGCGGAGATGATGCAGAAGGCGCTGACCGTCTTCCACACGGAGTTCAACAAGATCGCCACCGAGGATATACCCAGGGTGTGAAGAGCAGTTTTCAGTTTTCAGTTCTCAGTTTTCAGTTCTCGGTTGTCAGATGTCAGTTAGCGGTTATCAGCGATTTGAAGTTTAAGCCGATTATTGAGCATTTCAGGCTTTTAATACTGAGAACTGAGAACTGACACAAAGGAGCCAAAATGATTCGAGCCTTGTATACCGCAGCCAGCGGCATGAGCGCGCAGCAGTTAAACCTGGACACCATCGCCAACAACCTGGCCAACTCCTCGACCACAGGATTTCGCCAGTTGCGATTGGAGTTTCAGGACATGGTTTACCAGAATCTGGTGACGCCGGGGGCGGCGCAGTCGCAGACCACGGTCTCGGCAGGCCTACAGATCGGGCTGGGCACAAAGTCGGCGGCCACCGAGGTGATCATGACCCAGGGCGAGCTGAACCAGACCTCCAACCCGCTGGACGTGGCCATCCAGGGCAGCGGGTTCTTCCAGGTGCAGCGGCCGGATGGGACCATCGAGTACACCCGCGCCGGACAGTTCCAGCTCAACAACCAGGGAACCATCGTGACCACCGACGGCGACCCCATCATTCCCACGATTACCATTCCCCCCAATGCCACGGCGGTCACCATCACCCAGTACGGGGTAGTGAACGCCACCTTGCCGGGACAGCAGAACCCCTCGCAACTGGGCCAGATTCAGTTGGCCACCTTTCCCAACCCCGGCGGACTGGAGGCCATGGGATCGAACTTGTTGCAGGCCACTCTTAGTTCCGGGGATGCGGTGCTGGGCAATCCGGGAGGAACCGAAGGGCTGGGAACTCTGCAACAGGGCTATCTGGAGAATTCGAATGTGGATGTGGTCACGGAGTTTGTGCAGATGGTGCTGGCGCAGCGCGCCTATGAGGCCAACTCCAAAGTCATCAAGGCGGCCGACGATATGTACTCCCAGGTCAACAACATGACGCACTAGGAACTAGGGAATAGGGAATAGGGACTTGGAAATTGGGACGACGGATTTGGGCGGGTGAAATGAGAACAGGGCTGATGAGAATAGGCAGGGGAGCGGCGTTGGGTGCAGGGGTACTGGCTCTCATGGCTATATCCATGGCCTGTGCGCAGTCATACACACGTTCCGGCGCCGCAGTCATACTCTCGTCTGGTGGGTTAGCTTCGGTAGAAGCTTTGGGACAAGGAGTGCAAGGGGAAGTTGTCCGCGAGATCGACGACCCGCACACCGGGGACCGCTGGCTGCTCGAGCGCAATGACCAGAATCCGGGCGGGCCGGGGCGGCTGGTGCTGGTTGCGGCTCATCGCAACCTGTCTGGCGGCGCACGTTTACAACCGGCAGGCGAGGCGCATGAAGTGGAGGTTCTTCCCGTCATTCGCTCGGGAGACCGGCTGATCGTAGAGGAACACACGGCGCTAGTCGATGCGGTTCTGGAGGCTCGCGCGCTCTCACCGGCCGCTCTGGGGAGCGCGTTGGAGGTGCGTTTGGCGATTGGCGGCAATCGCGTGCGGGCGATAGCCCTTGGTCCAGGCCGCGCGGCGCTGCAAGGGATACGGCCATGAGAGTGAGATTACTGACATCCGGGATGCTGCTGGCGGCGATGGCGATTGCGGCCTTTCAGCCGGCTCATGCGATCAGCCTCAAGAAGAAGTCGACGCCGGGGATCGCGGGCAAGGAAACCCCGCCCGAGGCGGCGCTTAAAAACTATATCGAGCGGGTGCGGGCGCAGCAGGCGGCCGAGGTGCGTACGCCGGGCTCGATCTGGAGCTCAGAGGGAAGGCTGGTAAGGCTGGGCACCGATGCCAAGGCCGTCCGGCTGCACGACGTGGTTTCGATTGTGGTGAGCGAAAGCCTGGCCGCCTCGACCGACGGCGGGGTGAAGAACTCGCGCTCCTCCAACGCCAACTCCAGCCTGACGGCGTTATTCGGCAAGATCAAGGCCTCGAATGTTCTGCAGAACCTTCTGGGGATGACCGCATCCTCGGCATTATCGGCGCAGGGCCAAAGCACATCCAACTCCAGCCTAACGACGACCTTCGGGGCCGAGGTGGTGGACGTATTGCCCAACGGGATGCTGGTGGTGCAGGCCACGCGCCAGCTGACCTTCTCGCAACAAACGCAGCTGATCAAGCTGCGCGGCCTGGTGCGCCCCGAGGATGTGAGCGCGCAGAACCAGGTGCAATCGACGGCCATGACCGATCTTGAACTCGAAGTGACGGGCAAGGGCATCGTGAACGACTCCACTTACCGGCAGAACCCGCTGGTGCGCTTCGTGGAGAGGCTGCTGGTGTTCTAAGTGCAGGGAATAGGGAATAGGGAGTAGGGAATAGGGAATAGAAATGCGCGTGGTGAATCACAGAACGGCGGAGCGCGACAGAGGCACAAGCTTCTGGTGGTGGGTGGCGCTGGCCGCGGCTCTGATGCTGACCTCGATGCTGTTTGGAATGCAGGCTTACTCCGAGACGGCGGCTCACCAGGCGCGCATCAAGGACGTAGCGACCATCGAAGGGATTCGGGACAATCAGCTGGTGGGCTACGGGCTGGTGGTGGGGCTCCGGGGCACCGGGGACAGCTCCCAGACGGTCTTCCCGGCGCAGACGCTTATCTCGGCGCTGGAGCGGATGGGGATTACCGTTCCCCTGACCGGGGCCAACAGCGCCAGCAACATGCAGGTCAAGAACATGGCCGCGGTCTTTGTGGTGGCTACGCTGCCGCCCTTCAGCCGCCCCGGCTACAAGGTGGACATCACGGTCTCCTCGGCCGGAGATGCGCGGTCGCTGGAGGGAGGCATCCTGCTGATGACCCCGCTTTACGGCCCGGACGGGCAGATCTACGCGCAGGCTCAGGGGTCGCTGGTGCTGGGCGGGTACATGGCTACAGGCGGAGGCAATACCAAGTTGTCGAACCATCCGACTACAGGACGGGTACCAGGCGGGGCGATGGTGGAGCGGGCGGTGCCATTTGAGCTGAAGCAGATGCGCGTAGTCAGCGTGGTGTTGAACGATGCCGATTTTCATACCGCCGAGCGGATGGCGGCGTCGATTGACAAGATGCTGGGCACCAAGCGTGCGCGCGTGATCGATAGCCGCCGCGTGGAGGTGACGCCCTTGCCGGATGAGGAGATGGCGGCGCTGCTGGACAAGGTGGAAGGCGTCGAGGTGGAGGTTTATCCGCGGGCGCGGGTGGTGGTCAACGAGCGCACCGGGACGGTGGTGATCGGAGGCACGGTGCGGCTGCAGCCGGTATCGATTCTGCATGGAGGGTTGAGCGTCAACGTGATCGCGGTGAACGAAGTCTCGCAGCCCAACGCCTTATCTACAGGAGGAACGACACAGGTGGTGCAGCAGACCACGGTGCAGGCTGTCGACAAGCCGGTGAATCGCATTGACTTGAAAGAAGGGGCGACGGTGGAGGATTTGGTGCAGGAATTGCAACGAACAGGGGCGGGAGCGCGGGATGTGATCTCGATTTTGCAGGCCATGAAGGAGGCCGGCGCACTGGAGGCCGACCTGGAGGTGCTCTGATGCATTCGATTGCAGCAACGTCGGCGGGTATGGGGGCTACGGCGGGCATGGGGGCTACGGGGGCAACAGGGGCAATGGGGGCAGCCGGGGCGTCGGGGGCAGCTGGGAGTGCCTCGACATCAGCCACGTCGCATCCCCGGCTGGTCAAAGCGGCCGAGGAGTTTGAAGCGCAGATGATGCAGGAGTTATTGAAGCCGCTTACCGCTGGGAACGATCTGGACGGAGAGGATAACGACACGGCCTCGGGTTCGGGCGGTGCGCTGGGCGCGTTTGCCTCGGAGTCATTGGGACGGGGGCTGAGCGAGCATGGAGGGTTTGGGATTGCCACGAGCATCGTGCGGCAGCTAACGCCGAAAGGTAACGCATCAGCAACCTCTCAGGTAACCCGGAATTTGCACGGCAATACCGGCATGAGAGCCTACAAATGACTAGAGTGATTAGTAGGGATGCCGATGAATTTGGCAAGGAGTCATGAGTGATGGACATACGCAGCAGTCTAGAAGGATTGAAGTCGCTTTTGGGAACGCCGGAGGCAACCCCGGTGCAGACGCCTCAGCCGAAGAGCGGCGCGACGTCGGGCGGAAGCGCGCTGAGCAGTGACCAGGCAACATTCAGCAGCGCGGCAAGCGAGGTCTCTCAGACGGCCGGCGATACGGAGGTACGTCTGGACAAAGTCGCCAGCATTCAGGCGGCGCTGGAGGCGGGAACCTATAACGTTTCCGCAACGGCCGTGGCCTCGAAGGTTGTGGATTCGATGCTGGGCAATTAATCCAGCTCCGGATTCGACGAATTGGATTGTGTCGAGAGGGATGGAAGCGAGTAGCGTCCCGGCAGGGACGAGAGGAGCGATGGCTTGCGGGAGATGGGAGAGCAGCGCGGGCGTCCGAAGTTGAAGGAGCTGGTAGTAGAGGCTTCGCGGGCGCTGGCCCGGCTGGATGCGGAGCGTCTGGAGGAGTTAGCGCTCTCCTGCCAGGCTCTGAACCGCGATCTGGTGAATGATCGGACCGAGGAGGATGGGGATGCCAGCGCGGCGCTGGCAATTGAGTGTAAAGAAGCCCAGGGAGATATGGCAGTGTTTGCCAGAGTCCTGGAGGCGACGCGGGCCAACCTGGGCGTGATGCTGCGGCTGCGGGAGTTGCGCCGTGGCCGGCTGGAGTACGGCGAAGGACACGCGAAATACGGTAGTCCGCAAATCACTGCATGGCGGCGAACGGAGAGCGGGCATGGGAACAATTAACTCCGCATTCAGCATCATGTCCGGTGCGCTGGACGCCGATCAGCAGGCGCTGAATGTTGTGGCCAACAATGTGGCCAACGCCAACACCCCCGGTTACACCGAGGAGACGCCCGACTGGAAGGAGAATCAGCCAATCAACATCAATGGAGTCTCCATCGGGCAGGGAGTGACGGAGACGGGCTCGACCTCTGAGCGGGATCGCGTGCTGGAGTCGCGGCTGGACCAGCAACAGCAGTTGGCTTCGGCCTCGGGCTCGCGGCTGACGGCGTTGGATACGCTTCAGGCCCTTTTCACGCCGGACTCGGGGTCGTCGAGTTCAACTGCTGGAGACATCGGCAGCGATATTACCAGTTTCTTCGACTCGTTTTCGTCGCTGGAGGCCAATCCCACCGACAACGCGTTGCGCCAGAGCGTGCTTTCCACTGCGGGTACGCTGTCCGGGGACATCTCCAACGCCGCGGCCAGCATGAACTCGCAGAGCGAGGCTCTGGATCAGGAGGCGGCCGGGGTGACCAGCCAGGTGAACTCGCTGACCGGCGCCATTGCCCAGCTCAATCAGCAGATACAAACCACCTCGCCCAACGCCGACGCGGGAACGCTCGAGGATCAGCGCCAGTACGATATCAGCCAGCTTTCGCAGTTGATCGGGATCAACCAGATTACGACCGAGAATAACGGCCTGGCGATCACCACGACCTCCGGGCAGTTGTTGCTCTCCGGGAACACGAGCGTTCAGTTGACCACCGGCATGGTCAACGGGGTCACCAATTTTTTTGTGGGTAATACGAATATCACCTCGCAATTGGCCTCGGGCGGTGGTTCTCTGGGCGGTTATTTGACGGCGCTGAACACCGACATTCCGAGCGCGCTCAACTCGCTCAATCAACTTGCCTACAGCATCTCTACTACGGTCAATACGCAGAACAACGCGGGGACGGACCTGGATGGAGTCACCGGAGTTATCGTTCCTCCCAGTGTGGTGGCAAATTCCCTCAATATTTTTTCCGCGCCGCCCAATCTATTGTTGGGCAGTGCGACGGGCAGCGCGGCGGCGATGAGCGTGGTGATGACCGACCCGAACCAGATTGCCGCGGCGGGCGCGGGGGATGGGACGGGCGACAACTCGAATGCCTTGGCCATGGCAGCCTTGGCCAATCAAACGATTGTAAGCGGCCAGACGCCGTCCAACTACTACTCCAGCTTTGTAACCACGCTGGGCGCAACGGTTTCTGGCGTGCAGACGGAGAATACGGCGCAGAATGCTTCGGTGACCCAGTTGCAGACGCAGAACGATGCGCTTAGCGGCGTGAATCTGAATGACGAGGCTTCGTCCATGACCACGTTCGAGCGCAGTTATCAGGCAGCCTCCCAGGTGTTTGCGATGTTGAACACGATTATGGCTTCGGCGTTGAACCTGGGCGATCAAACGGCGGTGTCGTAAGACAGTGAACAGTGGTCAGTGAATAGTGGTTAGGGATCAGGGACTAGGTTGCAGAAGCTGATTGCCGCAATGCTCTCTTCTATTCCCTGTTCCCTGTTGTTACTGGAGGAATGCGATGCGGGTGGATCCCTTTTACGTGACGAATCTGGTGAGTTCGCTGGATCAGGCTCAGGCAAGCGGGCAGCAGTTGACCTCTGAACTGTCAAGCGGGGTGCGGGTGACCTCGCTGAGCCAGGATCCGGTGGCCTCTGGGGAGAATGTTCTGCTGCTCAACCAGATGCAACAGGACGACTCGTTCACGACGAGCGCGAGCACGGTTACGGGCCAGTTGCAGGTGGCCGATTCGACTCTGGGCAGCGTGGTTAATGAGCTAACCTCGGCCATTTCGCTGGCCACCGGCGCCAATAACGGCACCATGAACTCCAGCGACGTCCAATCCATTTCCAGTCAGATCTCCGGCATTCTCGACGAGGTGACTTCGCTGGCCAACACCAGCTATCAGGGCCAGTACATCTTTGCCGGCGGCCAAACTTCCACGGTCCCTTTTACCACTTCGACTGCCACATCGCCGGCGATAACCACTTACCACGGCGATGAGGACGTGAACTATCTTGAGTCGCCCAATGGGCAAAAGATCCAGTTGAATGTGCCGGGCGACCAGATCTTTCAGGGCGCGGGGACGAACAGCGTTTTTGGAGCCCTCAACGCCCTGGTTGCCGATTATTCCAGCGGTGTGGTTAACACTACCCAGGCGGTGAGCGATACGACGGCATTGGGTACGGCACTGAATTACGTTTCCCAGCAGCGCGTAACCATCGACAACTCCATGACCCAGGTCACCGCCGCTACCGACGCCGTGAGCAACGTGCAATCCCAACTGACCACCGCGCAGACCAACCTGATGCAGGCCGATATTCCCACCATCTCCACGCAGCTATCGCTGTCCGAGACGCAGCAGACGGCCCTCGAAGATGTGATCGCGCAACTGAATTCGTCCTCGAATGACCTGTTCAGCAAGCTGCCGACTTAACCACCTGCAGTGGGGCAGACGCTCGCATTTCGCTCGCATATGCTTATCCGTCTATACTCAAGGCGAAGGGGTTTCCATGCTCGCTATACTTCGTTTTCTGTGGAATGCAACGCGCGGCCACCGTCTGGCGCCGTGGCGGAGCAAGTATCTGCGTTGGCGGGTGGAGACTTATAGCGGCAAGCGGGCGGAAACGCTGACATCCAAGGATGTGATGGGATTCTGCTGGAATAATCGCTGGGAGCTGTTGAGCTATCTGGGCTGGATTCACCAATTGGACAGTGAAGTGCGGAAGAGCAGCTAACAGCTTTCAGCGAACAGCAAATAGCCGGCAAATGTAAACTGATCACTGTATGAGACCCGGCAATTTTAGTCTATATAGTTTTGCAATCATGGCATGGCTTGTGGTTACCGCGGCCGCCGTCGCGCAGCAGATGCCTCCGGCTGAACCTCCACAACCAGTGCCCAGCGCCCACGCGGAGGTTCCCACCCTGCGCGTGACAGCCAACGAGGTGCTGGTGCCTACGCTGGTGGAAAAACGGGGCGGGGGCGTGGTTTACGGCCTCAAGCCGCAGGATTTTATTCTCGAAGACAACGGCGTGCCGCAAAAGATTCGCGTGCAGGAGGAGATGGACACGGCGCCGGTGGCGCTGGTGGTGGCGGTCGAGCTGGGCGGCGTGAGCGTGCTGGAATTCGACAAGTTGGCCAAGCTGGGCCCGCTGCTGGATCTGTTTCTAGCGGACGGCAAGGGTCAGGCGGCGCTGGTGGGATTTGACTCCGAGCCGCATCTCATCCGCGATTTCACGCACTCCAGCGATGTGGTAAATAGAGCGCTCAAGCATCTGGAACCGGGCGACGGCGGCGACGCGATTCTCGATTCGGTGAGCTACGCCGTCGATCTGCTGGAAACCCAGCCTAAGGAGTATCGCCGCGTGCTGCTGCTGATCAGCGAGGAGCGCGACCACGGCAGCAAGCACACCAAGACAGAGCAACTGATCGAGAAGATCGGCAAATCCGATGTGCTGGTGCTGAGCGTTTCGTTCTCGCCAGCGCGCGCAGAACTGCTGCACGATATGAAGGACTCGGGCGACGACCGGACGATGAACATGATCTCGCCGCTGATCATGCTGGTGCAGGCCTTCAAAAAGAATGTGACCAAAGAGGTGGCGCACATGAGCGGGGGCGAGTACAACACCTTCACCGGCGACAAAGGCTTTGAGAAGCGGGTGGTCGAGTCGGCCAAGCGCGCCCGCAACAGATACTTGATTACCTTCAGCCCCTCCGATCCGACGCCAGGGCTGCATACGATTCGGGTGCGGCTGGCGCAGGATTACGGTGCACACGTGGTGGCGCGGGCGAATTACTGGCGGGAAGCGGAACAGTGAACAGTGGTCAGTGACCAGAAAAAAGAAAGTCCTTGACAATCATTGCAACGTACTGGACTCTTTCGTAAAAGCCGTGAGGAGATAGATGATGCGTCACACCAGAATGTTGTGTGTCCTATTTCTGATTCCGCTTATCGCTTTTGCAGAGATCGAAAAGGTAGGGCAGGTGTGCGAGACGGGCATTTGTCTTGCCTGGTGGCCCAAACTGGTGCCTGCTAAAGGGTGGCACCACGAACCTAGATGGAGCTTTGCCAACGGCATTAACATTCAAGTTCCTGACGGTTTCACGTTCTCCAATGCGGAGACCGTTATCTATGCAAAGGCCGCATATAAACCTAGAATCCCCGAAACGACCTCGTTGGAAATGTTTATACAGAGTGACAAGGACGATTTCCTCAAGCGGGACCCCGGTATTTTAATCGTTGAAGTAACGCCCCTAAAGACAGCGGATGGAAAGACATTGAGGTCTTTTACGTTCTTTCCGAAAAGCAAAGGCAATTGGGAGCAAGTTTCATATGGAGAAGAGGGTGATTTCTACCTGATATTCACGATCAGTTCGAGAAGCCGCACAGGATTCCTGGATTCGTTTGAAATTTACGAACAATACATCAACCATTACAAAGAGTGACTTAACGGGCGTCGAAGCCGTTCATGATCCGGATCGATTCTATGCTATTTCGGGCATGAGGGACAAAATGCCGCGAAAAGTGTGGCATAATGTCCTTATGGGTCAAAGTGCTGCTATTCCTGTCGTTTCCCCGCCTCCTTTCACCTTTGATTGGAGGGAGATTGAGCGCGGGCTTCCGCTCTCGACGCTGGAGGAGTTTTCTGCCTACTCGGGCATTGCCGTCAAGGATTTGTTGGGGGTGGTGATACCGGCGCGGACACTGAAGCATCGGCGCCAGAAGAAGGAGCCGCTCAGTGTGATCGAAGCGGACCGGCTGGCTCGGGTGGCGCGGATGTATGAATTGGCCATGAAGGTCTATGGGGATCGCGAGGACGGCCGGAAGTGGTTGTGCGGCAAGAAGCGGCGATTCGACGGCAGAACTGCACTGGAGATGTTGGATACAGAGATTGGAGAACATGCTGTGGCTGAGGCACTGATCCAACTTGATGAGGGGATGTTTATATAAATGAGCAGCCGCGAGCATGATCCTTCATGACGATTCTTTGGCGCATCAGCGACTTTATCGATTTAAGCGGTAAAGGCGGACGCGGCGCCTCTGCGCGTTGGCATAGCAAGGGGAGGCTGATTGTCTATCTGGCGGATTGCCCGGCAGGCGCGCTGCTGGAGCGGATTGTTCACATGACGGATATGTACGACGAGGCGTTTCTTCCGCGTTTCTACCAATTGCTCAAGGTTGCTGTTCCTGATGAGTTGGTAATCAAGCAACTGAATACGATTGCTCCAACCGACTGGAGGGAGCATCACGAGTTTACACGCGCTATTGGCGATGCATGGCTGGCGTCATTGGAGACGGCGCTGGCGCGCGTGCCTTCAGCGATTGCGCCGCAGACATGGAACATCCTCTTGAACCCTGAGCATCCTGACGCAAAGCTGGTGCAGGTTGCCGAGGTGATCAAAGAGCGTTTTGACAACCGGTTGTTCCGATTTGGTTCGCGATGAGGGGCTGGGTTCACTTCCTGGTTTCTTTTGCTTTGCGCATGGCGCTAAGCCGTTCATCTATGGTAGTCTCACAATAGACACTGAAGAGTGGACAGAGAAGACAAGAGGAGCAACAAACGCCGTGCTGGCGACCGCCAAGAAAACAACCCTGATTGAAAGCTTCCGCACCCACGATAAGGACACCGGTTCGCCGGAGGTCCAGATCGCTATATTGAGTGCGCGCATCAGCGAGCTGACCGAACACTTCAAGACGCACAGTAAGGACCACGCTTCCCGGCGCGGTCTTTTGCAGTTGGTCAGCAAGCGCCGCCGCCTTCTGGACTACCTGAAGACGCACGATACCGATCGCTACCGCGACGTGATAGGCAAACTCGGTATCCGCAAGTAGCCAGAGAGCCGGCCCAGAAAGTCAACATTGACCCGGAAGCGCCCAGACCGAAGATTGGTCACGGCCCCCGTTATGAATATGACCTGGGGCCATGGTGTACCTGGCGAAACGGACCCGCAGCCAGGGACGGCGCGGAATTATGGGCTGAGCGCGATCCTAGAATCACCTTCCGGCGCATTCCCCACACAAGATACTCAAGCGAACGCACAATGAAACGAGGACTCGTAGTATGTCTAAGCATGAAGTAACCGTCGAGCTTGCCGGTGGCAAGCGGCTGGTTTTTGAAACAGGGCGCATGGCCAAGCAGGCCTCCGGCGCCGCACTGGTGAGCACGGGCGAAACCGTTGTTCTGGCCACTGCCGTAGCCTCTCCCGAAGCCCGGGAAGGCATCGATTTTTTCCCCCTTACCGTGGATTACCGCGAATACACCTACGCCGGTGGACGCATTCCCGGCGGCTTTATCAAGCGCGAAGGCCGGCCCAGCGAAAAAGAAGTGCTGACCTGCCGGCAGATCGACCGCCCCCTGCGGCCGCTCTTCCCCGAGGGCTTCCGCAATGAGACGCAGCTGATTGCGCTGGTCTTCAGCGCCGACAAGGAGAACGATCCCGACGTGGTGGGCATCAACGCCGCCGCCTGCGCGCTGGCGCTCAGTGATATTCCCTTCAGCGCCACGGTGGGTGCGGTGCGCGTGGGCCGCGTGGAAGGCCAGTTCGTCATCAACCCCACTTATGCCGAGCGCGCCGCCACCACGGTCAACATTATGGTCGTCGGCCACAAAGACGGCATCGTGATGATCGAGTCGGGCGCCAAGGAAGAGAGCGAAGAGACGATTCTCGCGGCCATCGAGTTTGGCCACGCGGAGATCAAGAAGATTGTCGCGGGGATCGAGGATCTGGTGGCCCTGGCCGGCAAACCCAAGCGGGCCTTTGTCGCGCCGGAGTTCGACGAGGCTTACTATGCCGAGCTCAAGGCAAAGATCGAAGTCCGGCTTAAGGACGCGCTGGACACCAAGACGCACCCCAAGCTGGAAAGCCAGAATCTAATCAAGGCGATCAAGGACGAGCTGGCTGCCGAGCTGCCCGTTGACGATGCAGACGCGAAAAAGAAGTTGGCTCATTATTATGAGAAGCTGCGGGAGCAAATCTTCCGCGAGCAGGTGACCAAGGAGCGCATCCGGCCTGACCGGCGGCTCTTCGATGAGATTCGCCAGATTACTATCGAGACGAGCGTGCTGCCCCGAGTGCACGGCTCGGCGCTGTTTACGCGCGGCGAGACGCAGGCTTTGGTTACGGCCACGCTGGGCACCACCGACGACGGCCAGCGTCTGGAGAGCTACGAGGGCGAGAAGAAAAAGCCCTTCATGCTGCACTACAACTTTCCGCCCTTCTGCGTGGGCGAGACGGGCCGCATGGGCGGCACAGGGCGGCGCGAGATCGGCCACGGAGCGCTGGCGGAACGCGCCATCACAGCGGTTTTGCCCAGCCCCGAAGAGTCGCCTTACACCATCCGCATTGTCTCGGACATTTTGGAGTCGAACGGCTCTTCGTCGATGGCCACGGTCTGCGGCGCGAGTCTGGCGCTTTTTGACGCCGGCATCGCGCTCAAGGGCGCGGTGGCTGGCGTGGCAATGGGCTTGGTGAAGGAGGGCGACGACTTCGCCATTCTGACCGACATTGCCGGGGCCGAGGATCATTATGGCGATATGGACTTCAAGGTGGCCGGCACGCGCAAGGGAATTACCGCGCTGCAGATGGACATCAAGATCGGCGGCCTGACTCACGAGATACTCACCCAGGCCATGGAGCAGGCGCGCAAGGGACGGCTCTTTTTGCTGGACAAGATGGACGCGGTGCTGGATGGGCCGCGCACCGAGCGTTCGCAGTACGCGCCGCGCATCGAGACCGTCATGATTCCCACCGACAAGATTCGCGATCTGATCGGCAAGGGCGGCGCAACTATTCGCAGCATCATCGAGCAGACCGGCGCAAAGATCGACGTGGACGACACTGGGCGGGTCAGCGTTGCCTCCTGCGACGCCGAGGGCTTGAAGAAGGCGCTGGAGATGATCGGCAACCTCACCGCCGTGCCGGAGATCGGCAAGGTTTATCTGGGCAAGGTGGTGCGGCTGGCGGAGTTCGGCGCGTTTGTCGAGCTCTTCCCCGGCACCGACGGCCTGCTGCATATCTCCGAGATCGCCGAGCATCGCGTGAAGGAAGTGAAGGACGAGCTGCGCGAGGGCGATCAGGTGATGGTCAAGGTTCTGGCTATCGAGGGCAATCGCATCAAGCTCAGCCGCAAGGCTCTCATCAAGGAGCAGAAGGCCAAGCTGGGGTTGACGGTTCCGGCCGCGACAGAGGAGGTGGATCTTTCCGCCTCTGGCTCTCAGGCCGCGCCGTTCGCACAACCCAAGCTGAACAAGCCGCTCAATGAATTCGATGAGCGTCAGCCCAAGTCGAACCAGAGCACCATTCTGATCGAAGGCGGAGACGACTTTGACGAGGTAGACGGTGAGGAGATCGACGAGGAGAACGAGCCGAACTTCAACCGCGTCGATGGCGCTCCTGTTCCAGTTGCCGGACAACCGGTAGGCGCGGGCAGGCCGAAACCAGACAACAAATCCCGCCGCCGCCGCCGGCGGCCTGGTGGTGGAGGACGCGGATAGTTTAAAAAGTGAAAAAGTGAATGAGTGAAGGAGAGAAAGGCCCGGAGCGCATCCGGGCCTTTTTGTTTTGGGTTTCAGGATTCGAAGCAGATGCCGAGGTGCAAGAGGATACTGCGCGCGGCTTCCGCGAGATTATCGGGAACTGTCTGGCGCCGTCGCCGGTAGCGGATCGCGGGTGATGGCAGCTCCATGCTTGTTCTCATACATTCGCTGGTCGGCCACAATGCACAAAGACTCCATGTCGGAAGCGTCTTCCGGGAAGACCGCAATGCCGATGCTGGCACTGGGTTGCACCATGCAACCTTCCAGAATTAATGGTTCCTTGAGTAGTTCCAGCAAAGCTCGGCATACTTGAATCGCATCCGTGCGGCTGGTGGGTACCTCCAGGATCACGGAAAACTCGTCCCCGCCGGTTCGTGCGACGGTATCCGAACGGCGTACCCGTCCGGCAAAAATAGCTGCAATCTTCTGTAGCAGCAAATCGCCGACGTGATGCCCGAAGGAATCGTTCACTTGCTTGAAATGATTCAGATCTAAGAGCAAAAGCGCGGTTTGAGTGTTGGCTCTGCGGGCACGGTCCAGGGCGTTGGCGAGACGGTCGAGGAAGAGCCGGCGATTGGGCAGGCCGGTCAGCTCGTCATGCAGGGCCAGATATTTATTGTTCTCGATCTGGTCTTCCAGCAGGATAAGAATCATGCCTAACGACACCAAAAATTTTGGAAGGTTCCACACTTCGTTGTCGAGCCGTGCATTGGGCATAAATGAGTGCACCACAGGCATGGCTATGTAGGTTAATGCCCAAGTGAAAAATCCGGCGATGGTGAGGAATGCCCCGGAGGTAACGCGGCGATAGGCAAAGAAGATAAAGATACAAGTGCCCAAATAGACGGTGAACATGACCGCATTCAAGACGATCTCCTGGCCATTTCCAGGCCGGTCCTGGAAGATCAGCAGAACGACAGAGAGCGAAGCGTACAGAACAACGAGAATCCAGCGCAGCGGGTGGTTAACTCTGCGCATCGATGCCAGCGTAACGACGAGCGGGGTGATGCCCAGTGCGACAGCCGCCAGTTTCAAAGTCCAGTGACCTGAGGGCGCGATTATCAGAGTGATGATGTAGAGTGTGTTCACCAGCGTAAGCGACCACATCATCCAACGTGCGGAGCGATCCGTGCGGTAGGGAATCGAGGCGTATGTAAATAATATTGCGGCCCAGGTCAGGGAAGACCAAAGGAGGATCATATCCAACTTGCCCCAAATTCCCGGAACAACCGTGAAGATACGAGTGGCGCTATGGAGCAGGACCATTAGCCAGCCCTTAAACCACATTCTCGATACAGGCGTCCGGCTGCTTCGCGCAATCGAGACGAAGGCGCAGATTAAAAATGTGCCTGTAACCAGATTGGGAATCCCGCCCCAGTTCAATAATTCACCTCATTAGGAGTTCTTACCGTATCATGAGCGATACGGAATCAAGAAGCGAAACTCTTTTGTAACTTCAGCGAATCCTTTGTGCGCACTTATGTAACATATAGACATATTTCATCCCAGGGACTGCTTTGAACTGCATCTCGTCGTGAACTGACGTCAACCATCTTCAGCAGGGCCAACGTCTACGGTTTGTATTGAACGTGAGCTAATCAGCTTCTGTCGCAGCGTTTCTGGGAGAGAATACGTTTCCCATGCGGTGAATCTGGGCGCCCACGCCGGCGAGCTTTTCTTCGATGCGCTCATAGCCGCGGTCGATGTGATAAACGCGGTCGAGGATGGACTCGCCGTCAGCTACCAGCGCCGCCAGCACCAGCGAGGCGGAAGCGCGCAGGTCCGAGCACATGACGGCGGCGGCGGAGAGCGGAGACGGTCCGCGCACGGTGGCCGTGCGGCCGTCCACTTTGATATTTGCGCCCATTCGCGCCAGTTCCTGCACATGCATAAAGCGGTTCTCGAAGATGTTCTCCTGGACCATGCTGACGCCCTCGGCCTGGGTGGCCAGCGCCATGAATTGCGCCTGCATGTCGGTGGGAAAGCCGGGATACTCTTCGGTGGAGATGTCGGCGGCGCGCAGCTTGCCGTCCGAGCGCACGCGCACCGAATCAAGCCCAAGAATTTCCACGCGTGCGCCGGATTCCTGCAGCTTGTTGATCACGGCGCTGAGGTGCGCGGGATTGCAATCGGCCACCGTGAGGTCTCCGCCGGTGATGACGCCGGCGATCAGGAATGTGCCGGCCTCGATGCGGTCGGGGTTGATGCGGTGGCGCGCGCCATGGAGGCGGCTGACGCCCTGCACGCGAATCGTGGATGTCCCCGCGCCTTCGATCGTTGCGCCCATGGCGGTGAGCAGCGCAGCCAGGTCGGCAACCTCGGGCTCGCGCGCGCAATTCTCCATCAGGGTTTCGCCCTCGGCCAGCACTGCGGCCATCAACAGGTCTTCGGTGCCGGTGACGGTGATCTTGTCGAAGAGCAGGTGAGCGCCGTGCAATCGCTCCGTACGCGCATCCAGATAGCCGTGCTCCTGAGCGATGCGCGCGCCCATTTTCTCCAGGCCCTTGATGTGCATGTCGATGGGACGGCCGCCGATGGCGCATCCGCCGGGCATGGCGACGCGCGCCTCGCCTGCGCGGGCAATCAGCGGACCGAGCACCAGAGAGCTGGCGCGCATGGTCTTGACGATTTCGTATTTGGCGATGGGGTGGGAGAGTGTGCGACAACTGATGGCGATGGAATTCGGCGCGTCAGCTGGCTGGACCTCAGCGCCCATCGAGGAGAGCAGCCGCCGCTGGGTCGAGATATCCCAGACTTGAGGTATGTTATCGAGGGTGATCTTGTCCTCGGTGAGAATGGCTGCCGCCATGCAGGGCAGTGCGGAGTTCTTGGCCCCCGAGACGCGAATCGAGCCTACGAGCGGGTTGCCGCCGCGAATGACAAATTTATCCATACTTGACGAACTGCTCCTGGGAATGCCGAAGAGCCTCTGGACTTCTAGTGTAAATTGAGGGGCTGAATAGGGCTGAGGAGGAACACAACTCGCGGAAGAAATCTCTGACTAACCAACGTTATGGTCTCAGCTACAGCTCCAGCACATTGTCTTCAATGGCGAGGCGGACGTTGCCGTCGGATTTTGCCAGGCGGCGGACGGCTTCTGGCTTATCGACTTTGGCTTTGAGCATGACCAGGGCCACGGGGACGCTGCGGCCGGCGCACTTGATGGTTTCGACAGCTGTGGCGCGGTCAATCTGGCAGGCGCGCATCAGGAGGCGGATGCCGCGTTCCACCAGCTTGGAGTTCTGCATGTGGACGTTGACCATCAGGTTTTCGTAGACATAGCCCAGGCGGGTCATGGCGCCGGTGGTGATCATGTTGAGGATCATCTTCTGGGCGCTGCCGGCCTTCATGCGCGTGGAGCCGGAGATGACCTCGGGGCCCACGTCGGAAATGATGACAATTTCGGCTGCCGCGGCCAGCGGAGTTCCCTGGTTGCAGGTGACGGCGGCTGTGTGGGCTCCGCGAGCGCGAGCGTAGGCCACGGCGGCTACTACATAGGGTGTGCGGCCGGAAGCGGAGACGCCGATGACAACGTCTTTGCGAGTGGGGCGGCGGCGGGCGATATCCCGCTGGCCTAGCTCTTCAGAATCTTCGTTGACCTCGACGGATGAGGCCAGAGCCTTGGGTCCGCCGGCCATGATGTACTGCACCTGACCGGGGGCCGTGGAATAGGTGGGCGGACATTCGGCGGCATCGAGAGCAGCAATCCGTCCGCTGGAGCCGGCGCCGACGTAAATTAAGCGGCCACCCTCGCGCAGGCTGCGGGCTACCTGGTCGATGACCAGCGCGATTTCCGGAATCGCTTTCTTGACCGCTGCCGCAACCTTGGCATCTTCGTGGTTAATGATGCGGGCTATTTCCAGGGCGGATTTGGTGTCAAAGCCTTGAGAAGCCTCGTTCTGGCTCTCGGTGGTCAGTTCCTGAAGCTGGGAGGCCGGTTCTTTCTGCCTGTCTACTTTATGGGCGGCGGCCGTAGTCTGCGTCGCCGAACCGATTAGCATCGCATCTGTACCCATTTTTTAATTGTATCTGGAAATGGTCAACTCCGTATAAAAATACGTTCTTTTTTAGGCCTATTTGGGGTTACACAAGGTCCAAAGGGACTTCAAAGGAGACTAGTTCGGTACGGAAGCTACGGGTGCGAATGGTTCCATAAGTAATGCCGGCAACCATTTATAAATCACTCAGCACCAGCTCTTTGTGCTGAGATATTTTGGATTGGCCAGGAATCGGCCGGCGCTCGACGGTTTACTCCCGCTTCGTTTGACACTGGAAGTTTGACAGTGTTTTGATGGCGTCTGAGGGATGTGCATTATCCCGGCTCCCTTCAATCACGGAGATGCGGAATGCGAGCAGGCGTGAAGATGCTAGCAGCGATTGTTTTGTCGAGCGCCTTGTTGTGCGGATGCGGCGCACAGGTCGTCAGCAAGAGTAGCGGCGCTGCCGGATTACCACTTTCGGCGCAGCCGACCCTTACGACAGTGGCGACGCAGAATGGCGCGGTAATCGTGAGCCTGTCCTCAACTGACTCAGGCGCAACCATTCTCTATACCGTGGACGGCAGTTTACCGGACGTTCATTCCTCACACACAATCACCTACCAGGCGCCGTTTCTGGTGGCTTCGAACATGACGGTCAAGGCCGTCGCCGTGGTCTCGGGCAACGCGGCCAGCAACGTCGTCAGCCAGAGCTTCATGCCCAACATTCCGTCGGGAACACTGGTTTGGTCTGACGAGTTCACCAACTCCACCGGCTCCAACGCGCAGCCCAATCCGCTGGTCTGGACCTACGACACTGGCAACAGCGGCTTTGGCAACCATGAGCTGGAGAACTACTGCGCGTGGGGATCGAACATTTCACCGTGCTCAACGGCGAATCCTAATGTTTATGTAGGCACCGACGGGTACCTGCACATCGTTGCGCGGCAGCCTTCGGCGGGCGTCTATACATCGGCGCGATTGAAGACCCAAGGGCTATTCAGTTTTCAGTACGGCAGGATTGAGGTGCGCGCCCAGGTTCCGGAGGCGCAGGGTTTTTGGCCGGCAGCGTGGCTGATGGGCAACAACATTACCACCGTTAGCTGGCCAGCCTGCGGCGAGATGGATGTGCTGGAGCGGATCAACACGGCAGCCGCACCCGACTGGAATGAAGGCTCGATTCACGGAACCGGCTTTACCGGCGGCAATCTGGGCACGGTATTCAATTTTCCCAGTGGCCAGACGGCGGCAGGCTGGCACACCTACGGCATGATCTGGAGTCCGGGCAGCGTGGCCTATTATATTGACGACCCCGCCCATCCCTACGTTACCTATACGGCCTCGAGCATCAGCGGATTGAGCGGAGCTGTCTGGCCCTTTGATTCTGGAGCCAACTTCATCCTTCTAAATCTGGCTGTCGGCGGCGATTGGCCCGGTTCGCCCAACGCCAGCACACCCTTTCCTTCAGAAATGCTGGTGGACTACGTGCGGGTGTACACGAATTAGGGAAGACTCGGGCGCGCGGTCAGCCCATCCCGGTACATATGCGGTTCAATTCCAGCAAATGACCTTTGGAACCCCTTAAGGCACTATTTGCTGCAAAGATGTTTGCGTAATAATTCATCTTTGTGGTATAAATGAATCATTCCAGTTTGCCCCCAAAGGCAAGCCTGGATTTCATGCAGAGTGGCTGAGGGACGAGCCCTGTGACGCCACGACAACCTGCCTGGGCAAACCAGGAGTATGGTGTCAACTCTCGCCCGTATTGGGGAACATGAGATTCGGGGGTCGCTTCAGCACTCTTGGTTGAGGCGTCTCGCAAGGTACTTCGAGTCATTTCACGTTCGCTCATTTGAGCCGGTCACGAGCTCGTATAGTTTCAGCCGCTCGCGCATCATGCGAGGGATGAATGACGACTGCTTACGAATTGCGCTGCCGGGAATGCGGCAAATCCTACGGAATTCAGCCGCTTTCCATTTGTGACGAGTGTTTTTCTCCGCTCGAGGTGGTCTATGACCTGGAGTACGCACGCACCCGCTTTACCCGCGAGGCCATCCAACAGGGACCGCTGAATATGTGGCGCTATCGCGCGCTGCTGCCGGTGAGCGACAGCTACCAGCCGCAGACGCCGGTGGGTTTGACGCCGCTGATGAAAGCTCCCCGGTTGGGCGCACACACCGGCGCCCGCAATCTCTTCATAAAGAACGACGCTGTCTGCCAGCTCACGCTCAGCTTCAAGGATCGCGTAGTGGCAGTGGCGCTGGCCAATGCTCAGGCCTTCGGATTCGACACGGTGGGCTGCTCGTCCACCGGCAACCTGGCCAACGCTGTGGCCGCGCAGGCGTCGAGGCTGGGGCTGAAGAGTTTTATTCTGATTCCCGACGATCTGGAGCCGGCCAAGATTATCAACACCCAGGTCTATGGGGCCACGCTGGTGCGCGTAAAGGGCAACTACGACCACGTCAACCGCCTCTCCTCGCAGATTGCCGAGCGCTACAACTGGGGCTTTGTGAATGTGAATCTGCGCCCCTTCTACGCCGAGGGCTCGAAGACGGTGGGCTTTGAGATTGCCGAGCAACTGGGCTGGCGGCTGCCGGACAACATAGTTTGCCCCATGGCCGGCGGCTCGCTGATTACGAAGATTCGCAAGGCATTTGATGAACTGATTGCGCTGGGCCTGGTGGAGGACAAGCCGGTTCGCTTCTTCGGCGCGCAGGCTACCGGCTGCTCGCCCATCATCCAGGCGGTCAAGAGCGGGACCGACGTAATTGAGCCGCAGCGGCCCAACACTATCGCGCGATCGCTGGCCATCGGCAACCCGGCAGACGGGGTGTATGCGGCGCGCGCCATCCGCGCCACCGGCGGCTGGGCAGAGGATGTGTCGGACGTGGAGATTATTTCTGCCATGCAGGAACTGGCAGAGACCGAAGGAGTTTTTGCCGAGACGGCCGGCGGCGTAACCACCGCGGTGACCGCGCGGCTCTATGCCCATGGGCGCATCCGGCCCGATGAGCAGACTGTCATATGCATTACCGGCAACGGCCTGAAAACCACCGATTGCCTGAACGGCGCTTATGAGCAGTGTCAGGCCATCCGTCCCCGGCTCAGCGACTTTGAGGCCTTTGTGGAAGAACACAACGAATATAACCCAGCACAGTGTCAGGACCTGGTCCTGGCGGGAGAAACCGATGGCCGTTAGAGTCCTGTTGCCCAATGCCTTTCAGAAGCACACCAACAACGCGCGCGAGATTACCAGCGCCGCGGCCAATCTGCCGGAGCTGATTACCGAGATAGAGGAGCGTTTTCCGGCTCTGCGCAAGCACCTGCGCGGCGAGGACGGGCAGATTCGCCGGTTTATCAATTTCTACGTAAACGAGGAGGACATTCGCTTTCTGGGCAACGAAAACTACCGATTTAAGGAGGGCGACGAGGTGCTGGTGATTCCGTCCATCGCCGGCGGGTGAGGCTGAGCTTTCCGCATGCAATCTGAATTATTTCGGTTACCAAAGGCTCTCCCGGCGGGGAGGGCCTTTGTCACACCATGGTTTCGGGCAGCAGAGAACATTTGCACCGGATTTGCATAAAATTAATCCTTCCTTTACAATTCAAAGCGGATACTGCTCCTGTGATTACGCAAGCTGTACACAAGGTTCCGCAGAAGCTAGCAGTTTCTTCCACCCCTCGGGTGGAAGCTGATAAAACCACCCCTATACAATCCCCGCCTCCGGTTCAGGTTAAGCCGCGTATTCACGCCGAGGTTGGGCGTTACCGCGTACGGCTGGCAGAGAGCGTTGAAGATCGCGATGCCGCCTGCCGGCTTCGCTTTAAAGTCTTCAACATCGAACTGAACGAAGGGCTGAGCAGCTCCTACCAAACCGGGTTGGATACCGACCAGTTCGATCTCTTTTGCGAGCACCTGCTGGTGGAAGACAAACTCGAGAGCAACCCGGCGCGTCGTGTGGTGGGGACTTACCGGATGCAATCCGGGGCTACCGCGGCGCGCAACCTGGGCTACTACTCGGAGCAGGAGTTTGATTTCGCGCCTTATGAACCGCTACGGGCGGACATTCTGGAACTGGGCCGGGCTTCCATCGACCGCGAGCATCGGACGCCCGAGGTGCTGACCTTGTTGTGGAGGGGTATCGCCCAGTATGCTAACGACATGGGATTGCGTTACCTGGTCGGCTGCTCATCGTTGACTTCGAAAGATCCGGTTGAGGGCTGGCGGGTATATCGCCAGCTTGAGCGCTACCGGGTTCCGCCGGAGTTCGAGACCGTGCCCACCGCGGCCTACGCCTGTCCCAGCGAGCAAGAGGGCGCACAAGCACAGCCGTCGCCCTGCCAGCAAGACCCATCGATGGAGACAGTTACACCCATTCAGGTGCAAGTCCCCAAGCTGCTGAAAACCTACCTGGCTCTTGGAGCACGCCTCGGCGGACCGCCAGCCTGGGACCGGGAGTTCGGCACCATCGATTTCCTTACGCTGCTCGATCTGAAGTTGCTTCTGCCCTCGGCGCGCAACCGCTTCCTGGCTCCGCTAACTACATGATCTTTCGCACCATCCGGCGCGCTGTGGCGCTGGTGCTGGCTCTGGCCTTCTGCATCTTCCGTTACTGGCTGATTCGTGTGCATGGCCCGCTCACGATGGAAGAGAAGGCGCTGTGGTCCCAGCAATCGGCCAAGGCTGTCATGTTCGCAGTGGGCATCCGCTATCATGTTGAAGGCACACCACCTACGCACGGGCTGGTGGTCTCCAACCATCTCAGCTACATCGATGTCCTCATCCTCTCGGCGGCCATGCCCTGCTTCTTTGTGGCCAAGTTGGAGATCGTCGGCTGGCCCATCTTCGGCAAGATGGCTCGCGCCAACGGGACAATTTTCCTGGACCGCAACAGCCGGGAGAGCGCCATGAGCGTAGCCGATCAGATGGTGGAGCGGCTTAAGTTTCAGATTCCAGTGCTGTTATTTCCAGAGGGGACGAGTACCGACGGCAGCCAGCTGCTGCCCTTCCACCCCCGGCTGATTGACCCGGCCACCTCGACCGGCACGCAGATTACTACAGCCGCCGTCCGCTACGTGATCGAGGACGGCACACCGGAGCGTGAGCTGTGCTGGTTTGGCGATGAGACGTTTGTGACGCATCTCCTTAAGGTTCTGGGAGTTGCGGGCTTCTCCGGTGAGCTGCGCTTCGGCCAGCCGCACATCTATCCCGATCGCCGCACTGCCGCCGATGCAACGCAGGCCGAGATTGCCGCGATGCGCGCGGAGATGACGAAAAACAGGGAGTAGGGAGTCGGGAGTAGGGAATAGGAAAACGAAGATTCGTACAGAAAACAAGATAAATAACCTCTACTTCGAAGTAGAGGTTTTTTGCGCAAAATTGGGTTATTTGGGAAGCGCCAACGCACGGGTATTTACCCTATTTGTTCGCTTTTCCGCGATAAAGCAAGGATTCAGCCACCTGCGGCGGGGGGACGGACTCTTTCGGCAGGCTCAGGGCGGGCTGGGACATGCCGTCCAGGCGGAGGCTTTCGGCAGAGCGGTGAGGCAGGGTGTGGAAAACACGGCAAGCGAATGCAAGCTCCACTGATCCGGATTAATTAAAATATCTATTTTAAAAATAGGTATTTTATGTTATATTATATTCCATGGCAAAGAATCCCGAATATCGCGACCTTTTCCCAGGTGCGCTGGAAGTCATGATCCTGCAGTCGCTCCGCTTGCGACCAATGCATGGCTATGCTCTGGTCAAACACATCAAACAAGTATCGGACAACTTGCTCCAGGTAGAAGAGGGATCGCTCTACCCGGCATTGCAGCGGATGCTGCGGGAAGGTCTGCTGGAATCCGAGAGCGGATTGTCAGCGAAGGGCCGTCCAACTCGGATCTACCGGCTCACCGACGCGGGCGTTCGCCATCTGGAGCAGGAAGTTCTCAGCTTCGAAAAGATGTTCACCGGAATTACGCGTGTGCTTGCCGCCGCCAAAGCCTAGGAGGTCAACTATGCAGAGTCTGAGCAAATTGTTGAGTCGTCGCCGCCGCTTTGACGACATCTCGGTGTCCATTCAAGAACACATAGACGAGCGAACCGAAGAACTGATGGAAGAAGGAATGCAGCGCGAACAAGCCGCGCAGGCGGCGCGGCGCGAATTCGGCAATGTGGCGCTCATCGAGGAGCGCAGCCGCGAAGAGTGGCAGTGGGCCGCGCTCGAATCTCTGCTTGCCGATCTAAAGTTGACCTTGCGCCGTTTGAGAAAGTCACCGGGATTTACCGCCACCGTGCTGCTGACCATGGCGCTGGGGATCGGCGCAAACACGACCGTCTTCAGCGTGATCGACAGCATACTGATGAAGCCGCTACCCTATCCGGACTCCGGGCCGCTAGTGGCACTCACGCTCCACGCTCCGGGCGCCGGTGGGTTGGCCGACTTCAGCAACGGGTTGCAGCTTTCGCCATCGATGTATCTCACTTTCTCGGAAAGGAACAAGACGTTCCAGTCGCTGGGGGTTTTCACGCCGGGCACGGCCAACGTGACAGGGGTTGCGCAACCGGAGGAGGTTCACACGGCATGGATCAGCGGCGGCGTGCTGGAGACGCTTGCCGTTCTTCCTTCCGCTGGGCGCTGGTTCTCTGAAACGGATCAGGATCCGCGTGGCGCGAAGACGGTGATGCTGAGCTACGGCTACTGGCAGCGGCGCTTCGGTGGCGACAGGTCCGCAATTGGACGCAGCATCCAGGTAGATGCACAGACGCGCGAGATTGTGGGCGTGATGCCGCGCGGGTTCAAGATGGTGGACTCCGATTTCGACCTGCTGTTACCTCTGGCCTTCGACCGTCACAATCAAAAGCTGGCGCCCTTCGGCTACGAGGGAGTGGGCCGCCTGAAAGCGGGAGTGACGCTGGAGCAGGCCGACGCGGATGTGTCGCGGTTGATTCCGGTGTGGATGGATTCCTGGACGAACGGGCCGGGCACGAACCCGCATTGGTACGAACGGTGGAGGATCGCGCCTGGTTTTCGTCCGCTCAAACAGCGCGTGGTTGGCGATGTGGGCGGGGTTCTGTGGGTGGTGATGGCGACCGTGGGCCTGGTGATGCTGATTGCCTGCACCAACGTTGCGAACCTGCTGCTGGTGCGCGCGGAGTCGCGGCAGCAGGAGCTTGCCATCCGGGCAGCCTTGGGAGCCGGCCGTGCGCGGATTGCGCGGGAACTGCTGACGGAGAGTGTGACGCTAGGACTGATGGGCGGCGTGGTTGCAGTCGGCGTGGCCTATGGAGGATTGCGGCTGCTGACGGCCATTGGCCCGGCCAATCTGCCCCGGCTGAGTGAAATCTCTCTTGATCTCCCCGCGCTTGGTTTTACGTTCCTTCTTTCGGTTCTCTCAGGATTGCTTTTCGGAACGATTCCGGTGCTCAGATACGCGCGTGCGAAGGCCTCCACAACCATTGGAAGCGCCAACCGGACCGCCAGCGCCGGGCGTATGCGGCAACGATCACGCAACGTTCTGGTGGTGGCGCAGGTGTCCATGGCCCTGGTGCTGCTGGTGAGCGCGCTGCTCATGATCCGCACTTTCGTCGCGCTGCGCAATGTTGAGCCAGGCTTCTCTGACGCTCGCCACCTAGAGACCATGCACATCTGGATTCCTGATTTGCTGGTCCCCGATTCGCAAATGGTTACACGCACGCAGAACAGCATTGAGGACAAGCTTGCGGCCCTTCCCGGCGTCACCTCCGTGGGGTATGCAGGGGCCGTGCCCATGGAGAATAACGACCCCAATTGGGACATTGTGACAGTAGAGGGCAAAAACTATGAGGGCGGGGAGCCGCCTTTGAGGCTGTTCAACTATGTTTCGCCGGGCTACTTCAAGACAGCCGGCACGCGCCTGGTTGCGGGCCGCGATTTTACCTGGGATGACCTCTATGGTTTGCGGCCGACGGTGATGGTGTCAGAGAACTTTGCCCGCGAATCGTGGGGTTCGGCTTCTGCCGGCGTGGGCAAACGGGTGCGGCAGTTTAGCAATACGCCGTGGCAGGAGGTGATTGGTGTTGTGGAGGATGTGCGAGTGCACGGCGTGGACCAGGATGCGCCGCCGGTCATCTACTGGCCGGCAATGCTCAACAGTCCCTATAGCTCGCATCCCAGCATTGAGGTTTCACGCGCGGTCACCTTCGTGCTTCGCAGCAACCGCGCCGGAAGCGAGAGCTTGCAAGGCGAAATGCAACAGGCGGTGTGGTCGGTGAATGCGAACCTGCCGCTGGCCTCGGTCCGGACCATGCAGGAGATTTACAGTCAGTCGCTGGCGCGCACTTCATTCACGCTGGTGATGTTGTCGATTGCGGGTACCATGGCGCTGGCGCTCGGCATCATCGGAATTTACGGCGTCATCTCCTACACAGTTTCGCAGCGGACGCGCGAGATCGGAATTCGCCTGGCGCTTGGCGCGCAGAAAAGTGACCTAAAGTGGATGTTCGTCCGGTCCGCTTTACTGCTTACACTGGCGGGAGTGGTGATTGGTTTAGGCACGGCAGCGGCCCTCATGCGGTTGATGAAGTCGCTGCTCTTCGGCATCAGCCCGCTCGATCCCTTTACCTACATCACGGTGGCGCTGATCCTTGTCATGTCCGCTGCGCTGGCGAGCTATCTGCCGGCCTGCCGTGCGGCTGCGATCGATCCGATTGAAGCATTGAGATCCGAGTAGCATGGCGGCGTTCATCAGCCGCATTCCAGCCGTCCTTTGCCGGAGATCATCGCGCATATCACGCGCGGCTTTGCCGCATGGGTTGATTTCTAAAACGGGTGGGTGGGTTTGTGCGGGGGTAAAACCCACGCTTCCCTCCATTGTTGTATCTATTGCGGCACGGATAAATCCATGCCCTTTCAAAACCTGTAGTTCTCTAGGCGCAGCAACAGCGCGAGTGCTAAGGCCGTGTGATTGAGTAATTGTGTCTGGATAAGCGCGGGCGAGGACACCCGCACTACAGCCAGCCGGGAGGCCGGCGCTACATTCCTGACCTTGCAAATTCAAGTATCGATTGCGTTACTCGTTGTCGGCGAGGAGTAGGCGTAGGTCGCGTAGGTTGTGGCCTGTGGGACCGGTGACTACGGCGTCGCCGAGGGCGGTGAACATGGGGCAGGCGTCGAAGTTGGCGAGGGAGGATTTGAGGTGGAAGCCGAAGGAGTGGGCGCGGGTGACGGTGGTGGGGTCGGCGATGGCTCCAGCGGCGTGGGAGTTGCCGTCGATGCCGTCGGAGCCGGCGCTGAAGACGGTGAGGCGCTGGCCTTCGTACTGCTCGAGGTCGAGTGCGCAGGCCATGACGAATTGCTGGTTGCGTCCTCCGGCGCCGGGTGAGCGGTCCATGGTGACCGTGACCTCGCCGACAGAGATGAGGCAGAGGCGGGGATGGTCGGCGCGCAGTTCATGAAAGCGCTCGAGGAGGTAGTGGGCGGCTTCGGCGTAGTCCCAATCGTCGCAACTGTTGTCGACCACGACGTAAAAGCCGGCCTTTTGCGCGAGGGTGCGGGCATTTTCAGCGAGGTCGTGGCTGGAGAGGAGCAGCTCGAAGACGGAATCGCGGAAGGCGGGGTCTTCGCTGGACATGGCGGCGGCTGCGGTGACGCGGCGTGCGGGGGCGGCTCCTGATTTGGCGAAGGAGGGGAAGAAGGGCGGAAACCAGCCCTTGTTGCCGGGCGACTCGGGCAGGTCAGCGCGCTCGAAGAAGGCGCGGATGGAGGGCGGGAGCTTGGGCGCGAGGTCGTACTTATCCAGCAGGTGGCGCACCTCGGAGACCGTGGAGTGGTCGGGGGAAGTGGGGCCACTGGAGAGCGCGTCAAGAGAGCGTAGAGGCACGTCGGGGAGAAGCAAGCTCACCTTGGCGGCATCGGGCGCGGCGATGGCCAGACGGCCGCCCTTGACGGCGGAAAAATGCTTGCGCAGGGTGTTGACCTCGCTGATGGGAGCGCCGGAGGCGAGCAGCAACTGATGGAAGGCGATGGTGTCGTCGAGGGAGATGCGCGGGTCGAGCGGCAGATCGAAGATGGCCGAGCCTCCGCCGGAGATGAGGAAGAAGACGAGGGTATCTTTTTTGGCGCGCTTGAGCATGGCCAGTGCGGCGCGCGCGCCGGCGAAGGAGTCCTCGTTGGGCAGCGGATGGCCGCCCTCGAAGTAGCGAAAGCGCCAGGAGCGGTGGGTGGGAAGCTGGTTGGAGCAGCAGACGCCGCGCAGGCCCTCGCGGCGCTTCATGCGGTCGAGAAGCACATCGAGCATAGGTCCGGCAGCCTTGCCCAGGGCAATGACAAAAATCTTTTTGTAGCAGGAGAGATCGATGGAGGCGGGGCCGCTGCCGTCGGGGAGAAGGCGGTGGAGGGTGTTTCCCTCGAAGCGAATGCGGCGGTCGAAGGCGGATTCAATGTTGCAGGCCGTGATGGCGCCGGTGAAGATGTCTGTGGCCGTGGCGTGCAGGGCATCGAGCGAGGAATCGGTGACCGGGGTCATTGGAACTGCTCCTTGAGCGTGGAATCCCACCCTTTCCGCGAAAAACGAGAGAAGGATGGGGCACCCAGATCGAATAGGCCGGGAAGATTATCGGCGCGGGGGAGGAGCACCAGTTGGGAGGGTTGGGCGAGAACGATTGCGGCAGTCATACCACAGATCATTTTACGCGCTGGGGGCTTATCTATCTCAATGAACAATGCCTCTATTGACGGAGCAAAGCACGATATTGCAGATTCCACAGCTATCAACACATCTTGCCCGGAACACTCCATCGGGCACTCCAGGGAACGAACCATTCTCCAGAACCGAGGGGACTGTGCAGAGCGAAATCCGGAAGCGCAGGCAAGGCGCTTCTATCGAAGCTATTCGCTGCTTCCTGAATGCAAGGCGGATTGTACGAGGCGGGTTCTTGCGCGACGGACCACCGGCAGAAAATGCGGCCAGCTTCTGTTTGCCAAGATGTTTTCATCTGTCTCCTCCTCGACTTTAGGCTCTGACAGCCGCCTAATTACTGGATGCAGCGGATTGCGCGATCTAGCCTGGGATTTATTATAAGCTGAATTCGTCTCGCTGGAGAAAAGAAACCTGCGCGGGATTTACCGAACGAAGGGCAATCCATGGGCTTTAATCTGGCGAGCCCAACTAACTCACTGGGCACAGTTTATTTAGTCGTATAACACCTTTTGAGGTATTCTGGCATCATCATGACCACTCCCCTGGCAGATAATTTATTCGAATCCCTTGACCCCATCCAGTTGACGCGCCAGCTGTGCGAGATCGATTCCACGACCTATCATGAGGGCGCGGTGGGCGATTTTCTTAGCAGTTATCTTGAGCGGCGGGGATGGGCGGTGGAAAAGACTCCCGTTGCGCAGCCGGAGGGAAGCGACGACGCCGGGGAGCGCTGGAATATCTATGCGGGTCTGGCGGGGGAGAGGCCAGACCTGGTTTTTTCTACCCACTTGGACACCGTGCCGCCCTACATCCGCTTCAGCGAGGACGAAGACTTTCTATACGGCCGCGGGGTATGCGACGCCAAGGGAATTATCGCCGCGCAGTTGGCTGCCGCCGAGTTCCTGCAGGGAGTGGGATATCGGGTTGGCGTGTTGTATGTCAGCGGCGAGGAGCGCGACTCGGCGGGCGCCAAGGCCGCCAACATGAAGAGCAGGGGCAGCCGTTTTCTGATCAACGGCGAGCCAACCAACAACCGCCTGGGAGTGGCTTCGATGGGCGCACTGCGCGCGGTAGTCCGGACCACCGGCAAGATGGCTCACTCGGCCTATCCGGAGTTGGGCGAAAGCGCCATCCACAAGCTGATCAAGGTGCTGGGAAAAATGCTTACCCTGCCGCTGCCGATTACTCCAGATGTGGGCCAGAGCACGCTCAACATCGGCCAGATCGAGGGCGGCTATGCTCCCAATGTCATCGCCGACAAGGCCGAGGCGCAGGTGCTGGTGCGGCTGGTGGGGGATTCGGCACCAGTGCGCGCCGCGCTTACGGAAGCAGCCGGAGGACTGGCGAAGGTGGAGTTTACGCTGGAGATTCCCTTCTTCCGCATGCGCGCCGTTGAGGGGGCGCCAACCATGGTGGCCAAGTTCACCACGGACATTCCCATGCTCTCCAACTGGGGTGAACCGCTGCTATTGGGTCCGGGGTCCATCCACGTGGCGCATACGCCCTTTGAGAAGCTGGCGAAGCAGGAGCTGCTGTCAGCGGTGGATTTGTACATCAAGGTGGCGAAGCAGTTGCTGGACTAGAGCGCGGCGGCAGCTTCTCAGGCTGCTTTGGACTTGGCGCGCGAGGCCCGTGGCGGCGGGGCAACAGGCTGGAGGGCCAGATCGGCGACGGTTGCGGTGTCCAGAACCTTCAGCATGGCCTCCTGAGCGCTGGCCCAGACGGGATGCGCGGGGCAGAAGGACTTCCGCTTGCAGGAGGGGCCGGCTGACAGGCAAAGGTTCAGGCAGATGGGCCCCTCGACGGCCTCAATCACAGAGCGGATGGTTGCCTTGCGTCCTGTGGGCAGAAGCTCGAAGCCGCCCGTCTGCCCTCGCCGGGAAGCGATCAACCCGGCACGGCACAGGGCTTGCAGAACCTTGGAGAGAAAGCTCTCCGGGGCGGAGGTGGCGCGGGCCAGAGCGGGCAGCAGCGCACGCTCATGGGCGGGCAGCGTGGCCATATAGATCATCACGCGAATCCCATAATCGGCGGCTCGCGTTACCTGCATGGTAGAGCTTTGTCTTTCCATTGTTCAGCTCCCTCAAACCTCTATGGTAATTAATCTTATCGCGGTTGATCGCCTTGGGTATGCGGATCGGCAGCCAAAGGGCAACCCTCGCAGTGGGGAGTGCGGCGGCAATGGGCTTTGCCCACGGCGACCGTGAGGGCATGAAACTCGTTGAAGAGGCGCGCCTGGCTACTGGAGGCATCGGCGGCGAAGGCCTGGCGGGTGAGGACTGTCAGAGACTCATACCCCTTGCGATTGTGGCCGGGCGCGGGCTGGAGAAGGCGGTGACGCTCTGTGATGCGGCGCAGGTACTCGTCGGCGACGGGAACGGGATGGCCGAGAGCGTAGAGCAGGATGGCGTCGGCGGTCTCCGGACCAACGCCGGGCAGGGCCAGCAGGCGGCGGCGCAGGGAGGCTGTGGGAGTGGCGGCGAGCTTATCGAGCGAACCTGCAAACTCAGCGTCGAGCATGGCGATAAATGCCTTGAGTGCGGGCGCTTTGCGGGAGTGAAAGCCGGAGGGTCGGATGAGGCGCTGCAACTTTCTGAGGGTGAGCGAGCGCAGGCCGTCCACGGTCAGTGCTCCCGCCGCGCGCAGGTTGTCGAGAGAGCGCTCGACGGCCTTCCAGGAGGTGTTCTGCGTAAGGTATGCGCCGAGGATGACCTCAAAAGGAGTTTTGGCCGGCCACCAGTGCTGGGAACCATAGGCCTGGAAAAGCCGGTCGTGCATGGTGCGCAGGCGGTGGGCGGCGGTGGGTTGGGGTGGGGTCACGGCTGGACTTAGGATAACGGAGTTAGCGAAGTTGGCCAGGGTGTCTGAAGTTTGTTGTATCTCAGGCACCCGCCCGCTCATCGCGATAAGACCGCGATGAACGGGGCACAGCTTTTCAAGGTTCAGGGTGATTCTTCGGAACTGATGAACGGGCCACCTGCCTGTTTTAAGAATAACGACAGGGACGGTCCGAAAGGCTGATTATTGAGTTCGCGGAATGGCTCGATGAGGGAGGGGAGGGATTTATCTCCTTCATTATGAGGCGTATAGGGCTATGCCGTCTGAGAAAGGCCCTGTGGGCTGGAGCGGTTTTTATTCACTTGAAATCAATAAAAAAAGATTGTAAGTGGAGGTAAACGTGGAGTATATTGCACGATAGTCGAGAAGTGAAAGAGAATCCCGGTTGGGGGATCTCTGATTTAGTTCCGATAGTTGCAACACCTCCCCTCGGGGGTACAAGCCCTCGTGATTTTTGCAGCATTTTAACGCGGAATCTGTCCGCGTTACATAGTTTTGTCCATTCAAAGTAAAGAGTTTAAAGATAATTCAGAGGTTCTTCCGGGGAAGCTTCTCGAACTATTCCTCAGGAGGAAGTATGAAATCTATGAGATCCGTACGCGGATGCGTTACGATCCGTGTCTCCATCGTCTTTGCGAGCCTGCTCTGCGGGCTCATGTTAACTTGCGTAATCACTCCGCTGCTCATGGCGCAGGAACCCACCAAACCGGCGCCAGAGTCGGAGCTGAAAAAACCACTTGCAGTGGAGGAGACCATGCATCCCATGCCTGCAGTGAATGCCCAGGTCCGGGAGGCCTGGCGCAAGAACATGGTGAAGACTCCACGGCCGAAGCACGGATGCTTCAAGGCCGAGTATCCGAGCACTACATGGGAGGAAGTGCCTTGCGGACGGCCATCGACGCATTTTAACCCGCGGAAGGGGAAGATCAAGACCAACATAGTGGGCAATGGGTCCGACTACGCAATTCAGGCCTCAGGCTCGAATAAGATAACGTCGGCGGAGGGATCGTTCATGCCTCTGCTTCCGCAATATGCGCCAACCGGCGTGAGCGGGCCAGTGCTCGGGGGCGCGTCGGCAAGCAACGAATTTATGTTGCAAATCAACTCGCAAGCCCCGTTCAATACAACGTCTAGTCCATTTCCAACCCCGGCCTGCAACGGCGCACCGAAGGGCGCGGCGGGATGCTTCGGCTGGGAGCAGTACCTGTTTTCTCAAACGCAGGGACCGGCGCCTGGACCAGGCCAGCAGTCCTTGCCCGGCGCCCCGGGCACTACCCCAGGCGTTTTCATCGAGTACTGGTTGTTCAACTGGGGAACGCCCTGCCCGGCCCTACCCTCCTGGGCGGGGTCAGGGTCGTGGCAGTCGGACGGAGCCGGCGATTGCGTATTTAACGGACCCACGACCTACGTCCCGCCTCAGACCGTCGCGGAGTTGCCCGGTCTGGTGATGACTGCCACTTCCAGCGCGAGCGAAGATACGGTCAGCTTATCGACTACGAGCGGCATTTACACGTACTCGGAGCCGAATGTACTCAGCCTGTATCAATCCTGGACTCAAGCGGAGTTCAATGTTTTCGGCGACTGTTGCTCAACCGAGACCAGCTTCACCAGCCCGGCGGTTTTGTTTGGCAAGGTGAGCATCGACGATGGGAGCACGAATATCCCCACCTGCGTGGCGAACGACGGCACGACGGGGGAGACGAACAACCTCACCTTTGAACCGACCTCCTCGCCTGTTTGTTGCGCGTACGGCGGAACAGAGCCTGCAATTGAGTTCATGGAGGCTTATGATACCTCCCGCACTCACACCGCGGGGTGCGGCACTTCGAGCATCTGGGGCGAACCGCACATCACCACGGTTAACGGAACAAAATACAATTTCCAGGCCGCGGGAGAGTTTGTGGCACTTCAGGATAGCGACGGAACAGTGATTCAGACGCGCCAAACGCCCATTCCCACCCTGGCGCCTGGGAACTATGAACCCAGCGACACGGATAATGATGGACTCGTTAGCTGCCTGAGCGAGAATACGGCTGTCGCCGCACGCGTGGGCACACACCGCGTCACCTATGAGCCCACCTTCGGCGGCGCGTACGACACTAGCGGCACTTTCCAGCTTCGCATCGATGGCAAAGTTACCACGCTCGGCGCGCAGGGGGTAAATCTGGGAGACGGCGGGAGCGTGGCCCAGACCTCGGACGGCATAGAAATCTATTTCCCCGACGGCAAAATCCTGTCCGCAGTTCCTTCGGGTGAGTATGATTCCATGCGGTATCTCAATGTTGAATTCTTAAGCCTTGGGATCGTAGGCGAGGCGGGAAGGGCATCCGTGGGTGGTCTTGCGGGCACCATTCCCGCAAACAGTTGGCTGCCGGCGCTGCCGAACGGGGCATCGGTGGGGCCAATGCCGGCTAGCCTGCACGACCGCTACGTGACTCTATACGACAAATTCGGCGCTGCCTGGCGCGTGACAAACAGTGACAGCCTCTTCGACTATGCGCCGGGCACGTCAACAGCAACCTTCACCAATACGGCGTGGCCGGTGGAGAATGCCAAAACATGCACGATTCCAAATCAGAAAGTGGCACAGCCGGTCAGCGTAGCGGTTGCCGAAGAAGCCTGCAAGTCAATAACGGATGCGGCTACGCATGCCAACTGTGTTTTCGACGTGCGGGTCACCGGTCTCACCAGTTTCGCCAATACTTACGCGGTCAGCCAGCGCGTCCATACAAACTTGATGGCCAAACCGATCGTCCTCAGACCAAACATTGATCTTGAACCTGACTTTAAACGATAACGCAAAACCTTCGCAGGCCGGAGAGAGGGCAACCTTCTCCGGCCTGCGTTGTCTAAATAAGGAAACAGTGACTGAGTGAAGAAGTGAAAGAGTGAATATGTCTATGTCAACGAGAGAGTCGGCATCCCCTGTGCCGAAAGACTTCACAACCATCCTTGTTGAACTTGATAATTGAATTGATTCACTACAAAGTTACAGAATGCGGGAGTCAAGGATGAAGAGTCATACGGAATACCTGGTGATGGAAACCAGGAAGCGGCGGGAGATGGTGCACATCACCGACGAGGTGGAGCAGATTGTGCGGCGCAGCGGGGTCAAGGATGGGTTGTGCTTTGTTTCCCCGATGCATATCACGGCCGCGGTGTATGTGAACGACCTGGAGAGCGGGCTGATTGAGGATATCGGCAAATGGCTGGAGGAGCTTGCGCCGGCGCGGCCCGATTACCGGCACCACCAGACGGGCGAGGACAACGGGGACGCACATCTGAAGTCGCTTCTGCTGCACCACGAGACTACGTTGCCGGTGACCAACGGGAAGCTGGACCTGGGAACGTGGCAGCGGGTGTTTTACGCGGAGTTTGACGGGCAGCGCCGGAAGCGGGTCATTGTGAAGGTGCTGGGGGTGGAGTAGAGCGAAACCAGAGTAAATGTGCACCTTATGGGTGTGTTCAGGGTGGCTTTTTCTTGAGGAAAAAGCCACTTGGCAGAGTTGCTTTCGGGGTATAGCTACTCTGGTTTCGCTATAGGCGCGGGGTTGTCGCCTTGCTGCGGCGCATCGTCGTCGGTGATCTTGCGCCATGGACCTGTGGGATAAGCGGCTCCCGGCGCCGCGAGATTGATTTTGGTGCGGGGCAGGACGACCAGATCCACGCGGCGATTTTCACTGCGTCCTTCGGCGGTGTCATTCGTGGCCGCGGGGTGGAACTCGGCATAGCCGGCGGCCGAGAGGCGCTCGGGAGGAATAGCCTTCAGTTCGAGGAAGATGCGGGCGATGTGCGTGGCGCGTGCTGAAGAAAGCTCCCAGTTGGAGTCGAATTCCGCAGTATGGATGGGAATATTGTCGGTATGGCCCTCAATGCGGAGGTCGTAGGGGGTGTTGCTCAACGAGACGGCGATCTGGCGCAACGTAGGGAGGGCCTCGGGCTTGGGGATGGCCGAGCCGGAGGCGAAGAAGCCGGCCTCGTGCAGGCTGATCACCAACCCATCGCGACCCATCTTCATGGAGACGTTGTGCATGGCGACCTGGTTCGATAGCCGCTTCTCCAGCTCACGATGAAGGCTCTCCAGGTCCTCTTTGACCTTGGCCGGCGAGAGCACATCCTCTTGCATGACGGTATTCATGGGCTGTGCCGCATGGTTTTCGCTGGCGGAGTTGGTGCCGGAAAAAACGCTCAACGATTGGAATGCGCTGTCGACAGCCTCGGAGACCTGCGACTGCTTTTTCTGGTCGGCCTTGGCGAAGGCGAACAGCACCACGAAGAAGGCGAAGAGCAGGGTGATGAAGTCGGCATAGGAGACCATCCAGCGATCCTGGCTGATGATGTTCTTGCGCCGCTCCAGCCTCATGCCGCGCGCTCCTTCTGCAAGGGGTCATTGAGGAATCCGGCCAGCTTGACTTCAAGCATGCGCGGATTCATGCCCTCGAGGATGGAGATCACGCCTTCCAGCATCATCTCGCGGCGCTGGTGTTCGTCGCGTATACGCAGGCGCATTTTGCCGGCAAAGGGCAGGAAAAAGAGATTGGCGATGCCCACGCCGTAGATGGTGGCCACAAAAGCCACGGCAATGCCTTTGCCCACTTCCTGGATGTTGTCAAGATTCTTCATGACCTGAATGAGCCCCAGCACCGCGCCCAGGATGCCGATGGTGGGCGAGAATCCACCGGCGGACTCGAAGACCGCGGGGAGCTGATCTTCGTTTTCCGCGGTGCAGTCGAGGCTGACGCGCATGATTTTGCGCAACTCGGCAGGCTCGGTGCCATCCACAGCCAGCATGAGGGCTTGCTTGAGATATGGGTCCTGAATGGAGGCGAGATCGCTGTCCAGGGAGACGACGCCGTTGCGGCGCGCCTTGTTGGCGAAGGCGACCAACTGTTTGAGGAGTTGATCGTTGTGCTTGCGGGGAGCGGAAAAAATGTGCGCCAGGCTGGCGAAAGCGGCCAGCACCGTGTTAAGCGGAAACTGCAGCAGCACCGCGCCAATGGTGCCTCCGAAGACGATCAGGGCCGCAGTGGGCTGCAGGATCTGGCCAAGGTTGCCGCCTTCCATAAGCAGTCCGGCCACGATACCTGCGATAGCCAGGAATACACCGCCAATGCTGCCCTTATCCATGAAAACTCCTTGAAAAACCTGCGCGGAAAGTGCAATTCATCCTTCAGTGACTAAACGCGGCTACTTCCCGCGCGGCGCCGATGGAGGAGGCTGGCCGGAAACGTCCAGGCTGGTGATAGAAACTGCGCGCTGCAGTTCGCCATAGGACGGCAGCCGCTTGGCCACCGCGGCCAACAAGCGCGAACGGTAGGCGATGACGCGTTCCACAATCTCCGCCGTTTCCTCGCGCACAATCAGCTTCTCACCGTTAATCAGAGTCAGCATGGTGTCCGGGGAGGCTTCGGCAGTCTTGATCAAGTCGCTGTTGAGCACCATAGGAGTGCCATTGAGCCGTGTGAGTTCGATCATTTCCTTGAAGCTCCTTTGTGATAGTTATCGGCCAAGGGCTGGAAAGGTTAAGAAATTAAGAAATCTGAAGAATAAGTGTCTCGGGCAGGACACAAAGACGGGGGGGATAAAGTCCACGGGGTAATGCGCCGAAGAAAAGGCCAGATGTGGCGGTAATCGAACCGGAAGCAGCGACCCAGGGTTGGTACAAATATGGGCGCACATCCGGTAAGGGCCGCAAATCCACGCATCCCACAAGGAGTACCCCATGTCCCTGGGTGTCTTGAACAACCTCTCCGCCGTCTACGCGGAGAACAATCTGAATAACACCAACAACAGCCTGAACACCGTGCTGCAGCAGTTGTCGTCCGGTTCGAAGATCAACTCCGGGGCAGATGACGCAGCAGGTCTTTCACTGGTCAACGGCCTCCAGGCCAACCAGACGGCTCTAACCCAATCGAAAACCAATTCTCAAGAGGGCGTCGGCCTTCTTCAGGTTGCCGATGGCGCACTCTCGCAAGTGACAAGCCTGCTCAACCGGGCCGTAACGCTGGCTACCGAAGCCTCCAACGGCACCCTCAACTCCTCGCAGGATACGGCTGCCAATCAGGAGTATCAGTCGATTCTGTCGGAAATTTCGAACATCGGCTCGACGACCACCTACAACGGCGCCGCGGTCTTCAATTCCAACACCAACATCTACACCGGCGACTCAACGACGACCGGCGCGTCAGTCGACGCTCTGAACATCCGTACGCTGTCATCGTCTAGCCTGGGCGATAGCGCGGGCGTGATGGCGTACAGCAACGGCCAAAGCAACACGTTCATCGACCTGTCGAAGACCGGCACGCTTGCGACATCCGGTGATGCCCTTGTGAACGGACCTTCTACGATGGACGTCGACTATATGACGTCTGGCGTGGGCGGCGCTGTGGTTCAAAAGACCGCAGTAATTAGCACTGGCGGCACCACTGGCTTCGCTGATACGGCGCAGGGATTGATCAACGCGATCAATGCCTCAGGTCTTGGCTTGACCGCCAGCTTCACCACGGCAAACGAGGCTGGAACGGCAGCAGTAACCGCGGCTAAAGGCGCCGGCGGCACTGCAGCCGACACCGGCATTGAGATCAATGGTCCGGGCACAGGAGTGGGCACTGGCGTCACACCTCTACCGGGTCAAGTGGGCGTTTTGGCTGTCGGGGGAGCTGGAGAGGATGCAACAACCGATACTCTCACCGGAACTCTGAGCCTCAAGAGTGCCGCTGGCGCGAACGTCTCCCTTAACATCGGCGGGGACACCTTGGCCCAAGTGGCGACTGCGCTCCAAGGCGACGGGTTCACCGTAGCCAGCAATATCACCGCCACCACAGGTACTCTGACGATTAGTACGGCAAACGGCAATCAATCGGCCATCACGGGTGCGTCTCTCGTTGACACAACCGCCGGTGGCACGCTAACTTACACCGCCGCCACCTACTTCACCACCGGTGTCGTAAACGCCGGTGCGGGTATCGCAGCTCCGGACATCGCGGATGCAGCCACCGGCCAGACAGCCTTACTCGGTTCTCCCTTCACCGCCGACACCAACGGCGTGGGTGGAGTCGCCACCATCAGCTACTCGGACGCTGCAGGCCAGTCGTTGAGCACAACTGACCTGTCCAACCAAAACGATGCGCAGATCGCGCTGACCGCCCTTAACACGGCCATCACCGACGTCTCGGCGCAGGACGGCTATGTCGGCGCGCAGATCAACACCCTGAACGCTGTCAGCCAGGTTCTCAGCACACAGCAAGAGAACGTACAAGCGGCGCAAAACGCAGTGCAGGCCACCGACTATGCGTCGGCGACCTCCAACATGTCCAAGTACGAGATTCTGAGCCAGACGGGCATCGCCGCCCTGGCGCAGGCCAACAGCATGCAGCAGGAAGTAACCAAGCTGCTGCAGTAATTCACCGGCGTAAAGCCAATCACCAAAGAAGGGCGTCCGCGAGGGCGCCCTTCTTGCGCCAGCGAGCAGAAACGGTAAAGGCGCGCGAAGAACAACAGGGATAAGCTAAAGCCTCTGGCCTTGAAAGCCGATGAACAGTATGGCAAGACGGGGTCTGAGAGGGTGCGGGGGTCGCGATTATTAAGGCGATCATTATGAGTTTTTATTAATTTGCCTGGAGAGCGGTTGGTTCTCCGGCTGCACGAAATCAACACGGGGGATACGATGGGCACAGTAGGACTGAGTTTCGGGTCGGCGACCAGTGGTCAGGGCTTCGACGTCAGCACTACGGTTGCGGAAATCGTGGGCAACCTGCAGAATGTGGAGACTCCGTGGAAGACCCAGCTGACGACCCTGCAAAGCCAGGACACGGCGATCTCCAGTTTGGGGACATTGTTATCAACTCTCTCCACCGACATAACCTCGCTGACCAACGTAACCGGCACCCTGGCCCAGAAGACGGGTTCCAGTTCGGACACCAACGTGCTGACGCTGACCGCGGCCGATGCGACGGCGTTGGCCGGCACGCACACGGTAGAGGTGAGCAATCTGGCGACCACGTCGAGCGGGTACATGACGCAGATCGCCAACGCCAACGATTTACTGACCGGCTCGATCACGCTGAAGGCGGGCAACGGCACGGCGTCTACTTTCACACTGAACTCATCCGACAATACGCTGGCCGGACTGGCGGCGACCATCAATGCCTCCGGGGTGGGCATCAACGCCAGTGTGCTGACGGATTCCTCGGGAGCGATGTTGAGCCTGGTATCGGCCACATCGGGAGCGCAGGGTAATATCTCCGTAACATCAAATTCGATAGTGGCCACTGACAGCGTGGCGTTGAATTATACGGGCACGGCGGGCAGCGGCACAACGGCCTCGACCGGCGCGCTGACGGCGATTGCCAATACAGGCGATACGCTGACCGGTTCGATGTCGATCCAGGTAGGCAGCACTGGCACGGCGAAGACCATCGTCATAGGCGCCCAGCCAATCGGCGGAGCCGCGCTCAATACCGTATACACCGGGAGCGGCGTCAACACGCTCAGCGGGCTGGAGTCGTTCATCACCGCCAACACGGCCAGCCTGGGGGTGACGGCTTCGCTCAATGCGGCCGCGGTGGGCAGCAACGCGATCGGCACTATCCTGACACTGACCTCGAATACCGCGGGCTCCAGCGGCACCTTGACGGTGAACTCCAGCATCAACGACAACACCGGCACGACTTCGCTGATTTATGCCAACCCGGTGACGGGCCTGGACGCCAATCTGACGGTGGACGGCGTGAGTTTGACGAGCGCGTCGAACACGGTGGCCGATCTGATTCCCGGCGTGACTTTTCAGATGCTGGCGCCCAGCGCGACCGAAACCGGCGGCGGCCTGGAGCAGGTGCAGGTGGTGATTGCCAACGATAACACGGACGTAGGGAGCGCAGTCAGCCAGGTGGTGACCGACTACAATGCGCTGATCAAAGCCGTCAACGCCCAGGAAGGAAACGACAGCTCGGGCAATGCCGAGCCGCTGTTTGGCTCTCCCACGATTTCTCTTTTGCAGCAGCAGTTGATGGGCGGGCTGAACATGCAGAGCCCCAACGGCTATCTGACCGCGATTTCCACCAGCAACGATACAACGCTGGCTGGGTCGATCTCGATTCAGGTGGGCAACGGCGCGGCGCAGGCCATCCCGGTGCCGACGACATCGGGGAACAACACGATTTCGGGACTGGCCAGCGCTATCAACGCGGCGCAGATCGGAGTCACGGCCAACGTGGTGACCAGCAACGGCCAATCGACCCTGACACTGGCCTCGCAGACCGCGGGCAGCGGCGGAACATTGACGATAAACTCCAGCGTTGTTGCCACCAGCGATGAGCAGCTCAGCTACACTGACAACAATACTTACACCAGCTCGACGGCCGACAGCGGCACTCTGACCAAAATTCCCAATGCCAGTGACGCACTCACCGGCTCCATCTCCATTCAGGTAGGCAACAACGCCGCGCTAACGGTGAATGTGCCGCCTTATTCAGCTACTTCTCCAAGCAACAATCTCTCTGGCCTTGCCGGCGCCATCAACACGGCCAACATCGGAGTTACGGCTACGGTGGTCTTGAATGGCGACGGATCGTCGAGCCTGGCGCTTACGTCTAAAACCGCGGGCAGCACCGGCTTGTTAACCGTGACCTCCAACGTACTGGACACGACCAATACCAGCAATGCGACCCTGAACTACACGAAATCGTCGGACATCAACAGCTTGACCAGCCTGGGCATCAGCGTGAACAACGACGGCTCCATCAGCCTCGACGCCTCCACTCTGGATTCATTACTGAACTCGGATTACAGCGGAGTGGTGGGGTTCTTCCAGAACGCGAACAGCTGGGGGCAGACATTCTCGACCATGCTGACCAACGCCGGCACCAGTTCAACCACGGGCATTCTGGCGCTCAGCTTGACGTCCGACAGTAACATCGAGTCCACCTTGAATGCGGAGATTACCAAGGAAAACGCTTATATCTCAGCGCAGCAGAAAAGCCTGACCACGGAACTGAACACGGCGAACCAGATCATGCAGGAGTTGCCCACGCAACTTCAAGGGGTCAACGAGCTTTACTCGGCGATCACCGGCTATGACCAGAATACGAACGGCTAAGGAGTTTGAATCTCATGGGAAGTTATCAGCAACATGTGCTGGACGGCGCATCGGCGGTGGATCTGGTAGTGGCACTTTATGATGGAATTCTGCGCTTTTTATATGCGGCCTCGTCGGCGGTGGAACGTGGCGACGCGGAGGCGCGACGGATCGCCGTCAAGCGGGCGCTGGATATCATCATTCACTTGCAGGCGCGGCTGCGCATGGATGTAGGCGGACGGCCGGCGCAGGTGCTCAGCGAGTTCTACGCATCGATGTTCGCGCAAATTCTTCAGGCCTCGCAGTCGGCCTCGCGGCAGAAGTTCGAGCACACCATTGAATGCATAAAGAACGTGCGCGACGCATGGCGCCAAGTGGCCATAGATCCCGAAGTCAATCCGGCTCCGCTGCAGGTGAGCGCCATGGCCTCTGGGCGCATGTCGTCAAGCTTCGAGGGCTCCGATTACGCTTCAGAGTCATCGGCCGGTTCCATATGGAATGCGTGAAAAAGCTCATCCGGCAACAGTGAGTTCCTCTTCCAGTTGCTGCTTCTGATAAAGGCTGGCGTAGTATCCGTCGAGGGTAAGCAACTCGTCGTGCCGGCCCAATTCCACAATTTTTCCGTGGACCAGCACGGCGATCTGGTCGGCATTGCGCACGGTGGAAACGCGATGGGAGATCAGGATAGTGGTCGAATTCTGGATGTAACCGCGCAGACCGCCCAGAATGCGCTCTTCCGTGTAGGTATCCACGCTGGCCAATGCGTCGTCGAGGATGAGAATGGAGGGGCGGCGCAGCAGTGCCCTAGCGATGGCCGCGCGTTGCTTCTGTCCTCCGGAAAGCGTGACGCCGCGCTCGCCTACCATGGTTTCAAAGCCCTGGGGAAACTCTTCAAACTCGGAGCGAATGTGGGCTGCCTCGGCGGCTTCAAGCAACTCCTCGGAAGTTGCATGGGGCGCGCCAAAGGCAAGGTTTTCACGGATGGTAGTGCTGAAAAGGAAGGTTTCCTGCGGAACCATGCCGATGTTGCGCCTAAGCACCGCCAAGGGATAGTCGCGCAGCGGGCGGCCGTCGATCAGCAGCGAGCCTTGCGGCGCTTCATACAATCTAGTAATCAGGTTGATGAGCGTGGATTTTCCCGAGCCAGTGGGGCCGACGATGGCCAGGCTGGAGCCGGCGGGAATACGAAGCGAGATGCCGCTTAGGACTGGAGTCTCGCCATAGCTGAAACTCAGATTGCGGAATTCGATTTCGCCATCGAGCACGGCGCCGGCTTGAATGGACTTGTCGGCGGCGCTGTCGTCGATGGCAGGTTCGGCGCGCAATATTTCGTCGATACGCTTGACCGAGGCGGTGCCGCGCTGGAAGATGTTCACCACCCAGCCTACGGCGATGATGGGCCAGGTGAGCAGAACCATATAGGTGTTGAAGGCCACGAACTGGCCGACGCTGATGCGGTGGGCGATGACCTGGTGTCCGCCAACCAGCAGGGTGAGGATCATGGCGATTCCCAGAACGAACTCCAATGTGGGCCAGAGCATGCCCATGAGCTGCACCAGCTTGAGGGAGCGGGCGATGTACTCGCGATTGAGCCGCTCGAAGAGATTGATCTGGGATTGCTCGCGGGCAAAGGCGCGGACCAGCCGGGCGCCGGAGTAGTTTTCCTGGGCTTGCGAGGAGATATCGGAGAAGCTGGCCTGGATGCGCTCGAAGCGGTCATGAATCTTGTTGCCGAAGTACTGCACCAGGATGCTGGCTACGGGCATGGGCGCGAAAGCCACCAGAGTGAGCCAGGGACTGATGCGCAGCAGAAAAAACAGCGCGCCCACGGTGAAGAAGATGGTGTTGGCGCTGTACATGAGAGCCGGGCCCAGCAGATTGCGCACGGCGTTGAGGTCGTTGGTCATCCGGGCCATGATGTCGCCGGTGCGATAGCGCTGATAGAAGCCGGAGTCCTGCAGCTCCAGTTTGCGAAAGAGATCGTTACGCAGGTCGAACTCGATCTCCCGCGAGATGCCGATGAGAATCCAGCGCTGGGAGTAGAGAAAGACGCCTTTGACCATGGCGATGACAACCAGCAGGCCGGCGAAGATCAGCACTTTGGTGCGCGCGTCTCCGTGGCTCAACGCGTCGACGGCCAGCCGCAGGAGCTTGGGATGAATTGACCAGTTGCCACCAATGCCATCGATGGCCATTCTGATGACCTGGGGAAACATCACCCAGATGGCGTTGGTGCAGATGCAGGAGAGGGTGCCCCACAGGTATCCCCAGCGGTAGCGGCGCATGTAACTGTAGAGGGGGGCCAGGTCGCGCAACATGGTTTTATTGTAACGGGTGGGTTGACAGCTAACTGGGAGGCTAGTGCAATCGAGGAAGGACACTATTCGGGAACCGCTAGACAATTACCGGCGTAGTATGGGGATAGCAGACGGATAAATTCGTTTTATGCCGGGAGATGCAAAGCGATGAAATATTCATGCCTTGTTGCCTTGTCATTATTATTCAATATTCCCCAGATCACATTCGCACAAACTACACAGCCCATTCCCACGGATACGGCGAGAGCATACTTTGCGGAAGCGCAAGCGCTTTGTCAGGCCGATCAGGGACAACTTTGGGGCGTTACGCTGTGCGGACCGATGATGTTTGCCGACCCCCAAAGCCATTTCATCGTCGCCAATCAAGCGGACGCGAATGGAGTCTTGAAGGCCGAAGATGGAGTCTTTACCGGCATTCTGCCGGCCAACTTGAACGTCTCGAATACTGCGTTTGACTGGTCCGGCGTTCGCTGGACGCAGATGATATGGCCGCTTCCCACCGAGGAACGCCATCGCAAGACATTGATGGCGCACGAACTTTTCCATCGCATCCAGCCCAGGCTCAAACTTCCCACGCTGCAAGGCGGAGAGAATGCGCAAATGGACACGCTCGAAGGGCGAATCACGCTACAACTCGAGCTGCGGGCGCTCACCCGCGCGCTGCAAGCGCAAAACGATGAGGAGCGGAGGAAAGCGGCAGCCGACGCGATCCTTTTTCGCGCAGAACGCTATCGGCTCTTTCCTGATGCGGCTGCGCAAGAACAGGCGATGGAGTGGAATGAGGGATTGGCGGAGTACACCGGCGTGTGCGTCGGCAATGCAACGCCGGAGCAGCGGATTGACGAGACGCTGGGCGACATTTCCCGGCTCGGAGAGGCCAGGACATTTGTCCGCTCGTTTCCTTACGCGACCGGTCCGGCTTACGGCTTGCTTCTCGACCGTTATGCCCCCGGCTGGCATCGCGCGCTGAAAGCTGGAGACGGCTATGACACCCTGCTGGGGAGTGCTCTGCATTTTCATCTTCCCGCCAATCTTCAACAGGCCGTGGAACAGCAAGCAGCCCTATATGACGGCGCAGCGCTTCGTGCGACGGAGGTGGAACGAGACCGGAAGCGCCAGCAGATTCTTGCACAGTATCGTGCGAAATTTGTCGAAGGCCCGATTCTTACGCTTCCATTCCGGAAGATGCAAGTGCAATTTAACCCGAGCAATCTGCAACCGCTGGAAAACGCTGGAACGGTCTATCCGACGATGCGCATAACGGACGAATGGGGCATTCTGGAGGCAACCAACGGAGCGCTGATGAAGCCCGATTGGAGCGCGGTGATCGTGGTTGCACCCGCGGAGATTACTGGCAGCAGCCTCAAAGGGGACGGATGGACGCTCGAACTGAAACCCGGTTGGAAGATCGTACCGGGCGTTCGAAAGGGCGACTTTATTTTGGCGTTTGGCTCTTAGCTTGGCTTACGTCGGCGTTTTGAGCAGCAGATAGCCGCCCACTAATCCGAAGAGAAGATCCGAAGACCAGGCAGCCAGCGCGGCGGGCAGGTAGTTCACGTCGCCCAGTGCGCCGAAGAGGCTGTCCACCACGAAGTAGGCGAGGGTAACGGCGATGGCAACGGCAATCCCGGTGAGCGAGCCGCGGCGACCCATGGAAAGCGCAAACGGAATGGCGAGAGCCGCCATGACGACCGCCATGAGCGGATAGGCCAGCTTGTGCCACAATTCGACGCGCAGGCGCATGGTGTCGAAGCCGCTTTGGCTGAGGTCGCCGATGTAGCTTTCGAGCTGGCCGAAGTTCATCTCCTGCGCCTTTTTGATTTCCTTCTGGAAGTAGCCGGGAGATTCGTGAATTTCCGCGAAGGAGGTCTTCAAGAACTCGCGGTAATCGCTGACATTGGCGCCGTCGATGTCGCGTTGCCAGCCGTTCAGAAAGCTCCATGAATCGGTATCGGGGTTCCAGACGGCGCGGGCGGCAAAGATGCGCCGCGTGAGCGCAAAGGTGGAGGGGTTGAATTCGAAGAGCGAGAGATTGGCGAACTCTTTTCGTCCCGGATCGAAGAATTGGTAGTAGAAGATGCGGTCGGGCTCGCCGGGACGCTGCAGGCCGAAGATCCAGTTCTGCTCGGGATGCAGGACGGTTTGCGGCGGCTTGCCTTTGATGATGTTGCGCAGGGCCTCCTGCTTGCGGTTGGCTTGAGGAAGATAGTACTGGTCGAAGAGAAAGAGGCAGAGCGACAGGATGGCGGCGATGGAGAGGATGGGAATCATCATGCGGTAAAGGCTGATGCCCGAGGCCTTCATGGCGATGATCTCCGAATTGCGATTGAGCAGGCCGAAGGTGACCAGCACGGCGATCAGCACGGCCAGCGGGGTGATCTGGTAGAGCATACTGGGGGCGAGGTTGACCAGGTACTCACCGACCGTGGACCATCCGATGTCGTGGGCCAGGATGTCTTTGAGCAGATCGAAGACGGTGAAGACCAGGATGAGCACCACAAAGCCGGCCAGCACCAGAAAAAAGATATTGAGAAACTCTCTCATCACATACTTGTCGAGGATGCGCGGGGCAACACTGCGGGTGCGGACGCGCTGGGGACGCGAATGTAATTTGCTCAGCATGCGGTTCATGGGAGCATAGATGGGTTTGTCCGGAGCGCGAAGCAGCAATTCCTGGATGTGTGAGATCCAGGCGTCGATGGCATTCAAAAGGCGGCTACCGGAGGCCATCTGCCACAACAATACAATGCCGCCGGCGGCAAACAGCAGGTTAGCCATCCATACAGCGAAAAACGCGGAAATCCAGTTTTGCTTGCCCAGGGCGATGCCGATCAAGGAGAGCGAATAGTAGATGACGACCAAAGCGAGTGTAGCCACCCAGGCGGAACTCTTGCCGCCGCGCCGCGAGGTCACGCCCAGGGGAACGCCAACCAGCATCAGCACCAGACAGGCCACCGGATAAGCGAAGCGCTTGTGGAATTCGATCTGGTACTTCTTGCTATCGGGCCCGTAGGTATGCGCGCGCAGTTCGTTCATGGGCAAGGCGTAGATGGCGGTGTCCAGGCGCCCCAGATGCCCTTCATTTTGCTGGCTGGCGGCCAGGGGCATATCGCTGAAGTCGAAGGTGGAGATGTTGTACTGTTGCGGCTGGCCAGCCACTGTCTCGTGTCGCGATCCGTCGCGCAGCCGCATGAGCAGTTCCGAACCGGAATCGTTGGCCACGGTGGCAGAGGCAGCGGTGGTGATCTGTGGATTGGCGCGATCGGTGGTGTCGGCCATGAAGACCTGACGCCAGTTAGCCGCGCCTGTTCCGGAGCGCACGTCCTGCACGTAGAGAACAAAATTGTGGAAATCTTCATCGAAAACGCGCGGCTGAATCTCGTAGGAGGCCTGCGCGGCAAGGGCCTTATTCATCTCCAGAATGGCCTGATTGGCTCGCGGCGCTATATATAAGGAGTTGAACAGTCCCAGCAGCGTGCCGAAAATAGCCACGATGGAGGACACGCGCACAAAGTAACCGATGCCCATGCCGGAGGCGCGCATGGCGATGATTTCGTTATCCGCGGCCAGGCGGCTCAAGCCCAACAGTATCCCCACCAGCACCGCCATAGGGATGGTGACCATGAAGAAATTGGGCATCATGAAGAGAACGACTTCTACAACACTCATGAAGGTGGAGCTATTGCGAACCACCATCTCCAGAATGTGGGGCAGTTCCTTCATGAAGAGAATGAAGGTGAAGATCACGCCGCCGAGAATCGCGTGGGAGAGAATTTCGCCGGTAATGTAACGGGTCAGGATGCGCACGGCTGAGGTTAGTTTATCGTGCCGGGGGGATTGCTGCGCCTGCAGGCTCCCAGCCGCGCAGGCGCAGGCTGTTGGCCAGCACACTGACGGAGCTGAGAGCCATGGCGGCGGCGGCCAGCCAGGGGCTGAGCAGAATGTGGAAGCGGGGATAGAACACGCCCGCGGCCAGCGGAATGCCCAGCAGATTGTAGCCGATTGCCCAGATAAGATTCTGGCGCATGACGCGCAGAGTGGAGCGGGCGAGGTCAATTGCGGCGGGGATGGCTGCGGGATGCGCGCGCAGGAGCAGCACGTCGCCAGCTTCCTGAGCCAGGTCGGCGCCTGTGCCCATGGCGAAGCCCGCGTCGGCCTGGGCAAGTGCGGCTGCGTCGTTGATGCCGTCGCCCACCATGGCCACGCGCAGGCCGCTTTGTTGCAGGGCGCGAATGCGGGCAAGTTTGCCGGCTGGGTCGAGGCTGGCTTCAACTTCGGTGATTCCGGCTTGCTGTGCAATGGGCGCGGCGGCGGCGGCCGAATCTCCGGTGAGCATCAGCACGCGCAGACCGGCGCGGCGCAAGGCGGCCACAGCTTCGGCTGCATCGGGACGCAGTGTGTCGCGGGCGTCGAAGTTACCGGCGGGAACGCTGTCCAGGGCCATCCACAGTCGCGTCACGCCTGGCTCCGGCAGGGTCGCTTCTATTGGCAGTGGAATGAATAATTCTTGAAAGTACGCTTCGTTGCCCAGCATGCAATCGCGGCCTTCGACTTTGGCGGCAAGACCGCGGCCGGGCAGAACCTGCACGTCCTCGGCGGAGGGCCAGGCTAGCCCACGCGATTTTGCAGCGTCCACAATAGCGTGAGCCAGCGGATGGTTCGATCGCTCCTCGGCGGCAGCGGCGAGGCGCAGCAAATCATTCTCAGTGCGATTCCCCAGCGGATGAACGGCGGTCAACACAGGCCGCCCCACAGTCAACGTTCCGGTTTTGTCGAGCACGATGGCGTCCGACGGTACAAGCCGGGCAACTCGCTCGAGCGCTTCGCCGCCTTTGAAGAGGACGCCCATCTGCGCGCCGCGTCCGACAGCCACGGTGAGCGCTGCGGGTACGGCCAATCCCATGGCGCAGGGGCATGCGACCACCAGCACAGAGACGGTTGCAGCCAGAGCCATCTGGAGCGAGTGCGTGGCGATCATCCAAATAACAAAAGTGAGCGCGGCGAGGACCAGCACTATAGGCACGAAGATTTGGCTGGCGCGGTCGGCAAGCCTCTCCATGGGCGCGCGCGAACTCTGCGCCTGCTGGGCCATGCGCGTGATCTGCGCCAGCATGGTGGCCTCGCCCAGCGACTCTGCTCGGCAGGTCACAGCGCCTTCGTAGTTTAGCGAACCAGCAAGCACACGGCCGCCCACCGAGCGGTCGAGCGGAGTCGGCTCGCCGGTCAGCATGGATTCGTCCACAGTGGTGCGGCCTTCCAGAATCGTCGCGTCCACGGGGAAGCGCTCTCCGGGCAGTATCAGAACACTGTCGCCGGGCTGAATCTCATCGAGTGGGACGATGGTCTGAACACCATTGCGAATAAGGCGGGCGGTGGCGGGCTTGAGACGGGAGAGAGAATCGAGCGCGGCCAGGGCGCGGCGTTTGGCGCGGCCTTCGAGGCTTTTGCCCAGGAGAAGAAAACCAAGAATCAGCAGAACCGCATCGAAGTAAACCTGGCGTCCAGCCTCTGGCCAGATGGTGGCGTAGGCGGAATAGGCAAAGGCTACGCCGGTTCCCAAACTGACCAGCGTGTTCATGTTGGTGGCGCCGTGGCGCAGGCCGCGAAGGGCGCTCAGATAAATGCCGCGCCCTGCCCAGGCCATAAAAAATGCAGTGAGAAGCAGCAGAAACCAGCGCAGAAACTCTGGAGGCAGCGCATAAAGCCTTGGAAAAACGCGCGTCAGTGCGTGATCCAGAGAGCCCATTTGCGTTCCGAGCGGCATGGCCAGCAGCATGGCCGCGGCTCCGGCGATCAGTGTCGCATAGGCCTTCAATTCGGCGCCGTTGTCCAACGAGTTTGTGGAGGATTGCGCAGACGCATCGGAGCGGGGAAGCACAGCGTCGTAACCTGCCGCGCGAATGGCCTCTACCAATTGCGCGGGCGTGGCAATTGCCGGATTGAAGACCACACTGGCGCGATGAGCCATCAGGTCGACGCGCGCCGATTCGACGCCGGGTGTGGATTTCAGAGCCTCTTCCACGTGATGCTGACAGGAGGCGCAGGTCATGCCCAGAACGGGGAGGGTGAGGGATTCTGTGGCCATGGACTGATTCATTTTTCCAGATGCACTGTGAATCCGGCTTTGGCCAAGGCTGCAATGGCAAGATCGACGGGCGCGGGGTTCTGGCTGGAAGTGAGCCGCGCCTCTCCTATGCGCACCTCGTTGACGGCGACGCCCTCGACCACGGCCAGCGCCTGTGTGACGCGCTTTACGCAGGAGCCGCAGTGCATTCCATCGATTCGCAGCGTGAACTCCGCCATCCAATTCTCCTGTTCCATTTTGATGATACGCCGGGGAAAAAGGCGCGGGTTTCGCCCAGCCGGATCAGGCTTGATAGGCTGTCATCAACGGCAATGCTGGAGATCAGAGCCATGGCAGAACGAATCCTGAGTTTTTACGAACCACTTGCGGATCACTATCATTTGATCTTCGACGATTGGAACAAGACTATCCAGCGACAGGCTGGAATTCTTAGTCCGCTTCTCATCGCTAACTTGCAAAGTTCTTCATTAAAGATACTGGATTGTGCCTGCGGTATCGGAACACAGGCGCTGGGATTTGCCGGTTTGGGTCACCAGGTCGTAGCTTCTGATTTGAGTCCCGCGGCTGTGAACCGTGCAAAGCGCGAGGCCGAGAAGCGCGGTCTGGAGATTTCTTTTCACGTTTCTGATATGTGCGCCCTCACCGAGGTTAAGGAAGGTGACTTCGACGTTGTCGCAGCGCTCGATAATGCTCTACCGCATCTCACCGTCAATCAACTGAATCATGCAGTGGTTGCAATGAGTTCAAAACTGAAGGCAAATGGATTGTTCATCGCCAGCATTCGAGATTATGATTCGCTGATCCTGCAAAGACCGGTCATGCAGGAGCCGGCATTCTATGGGGGTGAGGGAGACCGGCGCATCGTTCATCAGGTTTGGGACTGGATTGACGAAGCGAGTTACACATTGCACCTTTACATTACGGCGCAATCCGGCCAAACCTGGACGGCGCACCATTTCATTTCGGAATACCGTTGTTTACTGCGCGAAGAACTCTCGACAGCGTTGCAAAATGCTGGCTTTAGGGAAATACAATGGCTCATGCCGGCCGAGAGTGATTTCTACCAACCCCTAGTCTTAGCAAGATGGCCCGGATGATTTTGCAAGATCACGGGAGGATTATGCAGAGAGAGTTTCCATTGGCGCCGCTGGTGGGTGTGGGCGCGGTGATTGTGGAGGATGGCCGGGTGCTGCTGGTGAGGCGGGGAAACGAGCCCATGAAAGGCCATTGGACGCTGCCCGGCGGCTTGCTGGAGCTGGGCGAGTCGCTCACGAATGGCGTGATTCGCGAGGTGCGGGAAGAGACTGGGCTGAATGTAGAAGTTGTGGAACTGATCGAGTTGCTGGATCGCATTCATCGCGATGAAACCCGCGTCCGCTACCATTACGTCATTGCGGATTATTTGTGCCGTGTCGTGGGCGGCCAGTTGCAGGCAGCCTCCGACGCCGATGCGGTGCGTTGGGTGGAGCGCGCGGAGTGGAATTCGCATACTGCGCTTAAACTCGATCCGATCACCGCGCGGGTGATCGAGGCCGGCTGGCAAAGGTCGCAAGAGTTGGAGAAAAGATGAAAGCCATGAAGAGAATGTTGTGGGTTGCGGGCGGGCTGATGGTGGTTGCCGGGATTGGCTTCTGGGCGCGCCCGGTCAGTTACTTCACCGAAACGACTTATCTGCGCGAATTCATTTCAGGCGTGGAGAGCCGCTCGGTCGAGGTCGCGGGCCATCGCGTGCATTACCTTGCCGAGGGACCGGAAAATGGGCCAGTGGTGGTGCTGGTGCATGGGCTTGGAGGCAGCGCCGAGGACTGGCGAAATCTTGCGCCTTATCTGGCGAAGGCCGGCTACCGCGTTTATATGCCCGATCTGCCCGGCTATGGGCGCAGCGAAAAGCCCGCGGATTTTTCCTACTCGGTGCGCGATGAGGCCGAGGTAGTGGTTGGTTTTTTCGATGCGCTGGGGCTGAAGCAGGTAGACCTGGGCGGCTGGTCGATGGGCGGCTGGATTGTGCAGATCGTCGCCAGCCGGCATGCGGAGCGAGTGCGCCAGCTGATGCTCTTCGACTCGGCCGGCTTAAACAAGAAACCGGACTGGGATACGCGGCTGTTTACGCCGACTACGCCCGCGGAACTCGACCAACTGGAGGCGCTGCTCTACCCTCATCCACACCGGATTCCGGGCTTTGTTGCGCGCGATATTCTGCGTATCTCGAAGAAAAATGCCTGGGTCATTCACCGCGCGTTCGATTCCATGACCACCGGCCAGGACGTCACCGACAGCATGCTGCCGCAGCTCAGGATGCCGGTGCTGATTGTGTGGGGCGACATGGACCAGACCACCCCGCTCAGCCTGGGCATCGCAATGCACAATCTCGTGCCGCAGTCTGAGCTGTTAGTCGTCGGTCCCAACTGCGGACACATGGCTCCCGTCCAGTGCACCGCCCAGATTGGCCCCAAGGTAGTGGAGTTTGTGAAGCGGTAGGTCAGAAGATCCACCGTGCCGTCAGCACCAACCCGTGATTGAATGTGTGGAAGTGACTGGCGGCGATCTGCATTCCCGCACCGACGGCCAAACCAGGGCGCGACTTGGGATCGGAGGGATGCAGCGCGCACTTGCCCACGATCAGGCCCGGAGTAAGGAACTCCTGTGTCTTGCCGTCGTTGGTTCCGCCTTTATAGAAAGTGGCGTTGCTCTCGACCTCCGGCCAGAAGAGCTTGCCGATGCGGTACTGCGCCACTGTGTTCCAGGCCACGGGCCGGCCTGCGGTAGTGATAGCGGGATTGCCGGTGGGCAAGGTAGCGCCCAGTGTCGATTGCACGTCGAACTTGCCGAAGCCCTTGCCCCCGCCCACGGTGGGCGCGACGCTCGCATCGGTTGAGCCGTTCTTGTAGCTGCCGGTGGGGATGGTGGCCAGTACCCACGCGCTCAGCGTGTAGCTGCCGTGCTGGGCGTTGCCGCTCGAGATGCGGTACTTGCCGAGGAAAGACACATCGCCAAAGCCGTTGACTGCCGTGGAGTTGTGCTGGATGTAAGGGGGCAGGTTGAATGCCAGTTCGGTGTTAGCCCATGGAACCAGGTTCAAGCCCTTGCTGTTGTCGTAGTTCCAGGTTGTCGTGAGGGCGGGCGCAATCTGGCGCACGATGTCGGTGCGCGCCACCTGGATGAGTCCGGTATAAGTGGTGACCAGCGGAACCGCCCAGCTGGGCTGTTTGGCCTGTGTGGCCGAGGTGCGCGCCAGCCACTGGTTGAAGAAACCGGCTGAAGCGGCGCTTGCTGAGCCACCTTGAGCGTGCAAACTCGCCGTGGACAACAGAAAGAATAAGGGAAGGGGAAGCATTCTCATGTCAGTCTGTTGAGCATGAGGGGCAACATGACTCAGCCGCAACCAACCAATGGGCTAATTTTTTCTCAACCCATCGGAGGATAAGAAACGGAAAGGGACGTTCACGGGCGGCCCTCTATTCATATCCCGTGGTTGAATCTTCTAGGGCGTTTTTCTCGGCCTCAGATTCATGTCGTTCGGGCTGCATGTCGCACCCTTCCAGCGGTAGTCCACCTGCGAAGTTAAGTGGGTGATCTTTCCGTTCATGGTCATATCGATCGAACTATTGGCGATCATGTGCTCCATGCCGTCAAAGGTGATCTTGACCTTGCCACTCATCTGATAGGTCTTGGTATTACAGTCCAGGGTGTAACTGGTGCCCGTGGATGTCGTGGTGAACTGCTGGACGGTGCAACTGGGATTCTGATTCAATGCCTTTTGCCACGTTTCGTCGTTCAGGCAGAAGGGAAGAACCATGGGCGCATTCTGCGAACCGGCAGCCGACATCGTCACATTCCACTCGCCCGGCCGCAGGGGGAACTTCTGCTGCGCCGTACAGAGGGAAGTTGCCACGAAAGCTATTGCGCTTAATCCTGTCCACTTGAGAAATGTCATCTTCACCCCTCCTTTTAGATGCTAGGGCTCACGGTTGCCAATTTCATTATGTTTGAGTCAATGGGAATCGGCATCCGCAAGCCCCCGGCAATTAAGTTCGTTGACTTCTACACGCCGATCACGTCGCAAAGTTCCTTGACGGCCGCGGCGCTCTTCATGAAGGCGGCGCGTTCTTCATCGTTGAGTTGAATCTCGACGATCTGTTCCAGCCCGGCCGCGCCCAGCTTGCACAGCACGCCCATGAAGTAGCCGTTGATGCCGTACTCGCCTTCCAGGAAAGCCGCGCAGGGAAGAATCTTCTTCTTGTCCTTGAGAATGGCTTCGGCCATCTCCACCGCCGCAGCCGAGGGCGCGTAGTAAGCGCTGCCGGTCTTGAGGTACTTCACAATCTCGCCGCCACCGTCGCGGGTGCGCTGGACGATGGCCTCAATGCGCTCCTTGGAGAGCAGTTCGGTGATGGGAATGCTGGCGACGGTGGTGTAGCGGACCAGCGGTACCATGTTGTCGCCGTGACCTCCAAGAACCAGGCAGCTCATGTTCTCCACGCTTACATTCAGCTCCTGTGCGATGAAGCTCTTGAAGCGGCCTGAATCCAGGATGCCGGCCATGCCGATGACCCGTTCGCGGTTGAAGCCCGAGAGGCGATAGGCGGCCTGCACCATGGCGTCCAGCGGGTTGGAGACGACGATGAGAATCGACTCGGGCGAATAGGCGACCACATTCTTGACCACATCGGTCATGATCTTGAAATTGGTTTGCAGCAAGTCGTCGCGGCTCATGCCGGGCTTGCGTGCGATGCCGGCGGTGATGATCACCACATCGCTGTTGGCCGTTTCCGCGTAATCGTTGGAGCCGGTGATTTGGACGTCGGATCGTTCGATGGGGAGCGCCTGACGCAGATCGAGCGCCTTACCCTGCGGCACGCCCTCCACCACGTCGAGCATCACCACATCGGCCAACTCCTTGGCCATAAGCCAGTGTGCGGCGGTTGAGCCGACATTGCCGGCGCCGATTATGCTGACCTTCTTGCGCATTGCATTCCTCCTTGGGGAACTGGTGGACCAGCTTTCAGCTATCAGCTAACAGCGGACAGCATACAGTGATCTGTCTCTACTGTTAGCTGTCAACTGTTCGCTGTCATATTTCCGATGATGCGGGTGGCAAACTCGCTGGTGCCGACTTTTGTTGCGCCAGCGGTCTGGCGTTCAAAATCGTAAGTGACGAATTTTTGCAGGATAGTCTTTTCGAGCGAGGTCTCGATGAGCCGGGCTGCTTCCTTCCAGCCGATGAACTCCAGCAGCATTACGCCGGAGAGAATCACTGAGCCGGGATTGATGACGTCCTTGTCGGCATACTTGGGCGCGGTTCCGTGGGTGGCCTCGAAGACCGCATAGCCGTCGCCGATATTGGCTCCGGGCGCGATGCCCAGCCCGCCCACCTGCGCCGCCGCCGCATCGGAGATGTAGTCGCCATTCAAATTGGTGGTGGCCAGCACGCTGTAGTCCTCGGGACGCAGGATAATCTGCTGGAAGATGGAGTCGGCGATACGGTCGTTGATGAACAGCTTCGACTTCCATGCGCCGTTGCCGTGCGTTGAACCGATGGAGTCGAGGACACTCTTTATCTCCGCAAAAATCGATTCGCGAAAGCTCTGCGGAGCCATGTCCAGGCCTGGCTCGATGAGCGCGGCGTTCTGCTCGATGGTCAGCGCGGGGTTGGCGTCCTTGTTGCCCAGAATCCAGCTCTCGCGCTCGGTGACGGTTTCGGCGCGGAACTCCTCAGTGGCGACCTCATAACCCCACTCACGGAAGGCGCCCTCGGTGAACTTCTGGATGTTGCCCTTGTGCACCAGCGTAACGGTCTTGCGGCCCTCGGCGAGAGCGGCCTTGATGGCGGCACGCACCAGGCGCTTCGAGCCGAAGATGGAGATAGGTTTGATGCCTACGCCGGAGTCGGGGCGCACTTTTTTCTTGCCGCCCTTCAACAAATCATTGTTGAGAAAGTCAATCAGCCGGGCGGCGTCTGGAGAGCCTTGCTTGAATTCGATGCCCGCATAGACATCCTCGGTGTTTTCGCGGTAGATGACGATGTTGAGCTTCTCGGGGTGCTTCACCGGACTGGGAACGCCTTGGTAATACTTCACTGGGCGCACGCAAGCATAAAGATCTAGCGTCTGGCGCAGAGCCACGTTGAGTGAGCGGATGCCTCCGCCGACCGGCGTAGTGAGAGGTCCCTTGATGGAAACGCGTAGGTCGCGCGCTGCGGCCACCGAGTCGTCGGGCAGCCAGTTGCCGAAGCGTCGAAATGCCTTTTCGCCGGCGAAGATCTCAAACCAGCGTATGGCGCGCCGGCCGCTGTAGGCTTTTTTTACAGCGGCGTCGAAGACCCGCTCAGAGGCCTTCCAGATGTCGCGGCCCGTGCCGTCGCCCTCGATGTAGGGGATAATGGGGTGGTCGGGCACCTCAAATTGCCCGTTTTGGTAGTTGATCGGCTGGCCGTTTTTGGGCAGTTCCAGCCCGTTGTAGGTAGCTTGCATTGGTTTTGAAAGACCCTTTCTCTCACTATGTTAGAGGAAGAGGCTGGCCTCTGGGATTCAGAGGTTGCAATGGCGCGCGGAGCAGATTGCCACTATTCCCGAAAATGCGTTTGACAATGGGCGGCTTATCCTAGTTTGCCGTGAGAAGCTGCGCCGGCATTGCGTTTCACCAGCAGGATGGTGACATCATCCTCATTGAAATGTGGGTCTACCAGCGATTTCAAAAGAAGCATCGTATTTCCGGAAGTATCGGCCAGCGCATCGCGCATGCGTTGTTCGGAATTCTCTCCGGAGATCGAGTCGGTAAATCCGTCTGTGAAAACCAGCAGGGCGCCACCAGGAAAAAGAAATGCTTCACGAGCTTCATATGTCGCTTCTGGAAAAAGTCCAAGCGGCATACCGGTAGCTTCCAGCGTTGTCGCAGTTCCGGAACTAAAAACAATCGGGGCATTGTGACCGGCGTTGACGTAGGTCAATTCTCCCGTCTCGCGGTTCAGCACAATGAACACTGCCGTCGCAAAGCGGTCGCTGGGAGTATAACGGCACAGGTGCCTGTTAATCTGCTGAGCCATTGCCAGAGGATCGGTTTCAAGATTCGCGATGCTTCTAACCAGAGCTTGTATGTTCGCCGCCAGCAGCGCTGCCGGCATTCCTTTTCCGGATACATCAGCCACCGCAAAAAACGTTCGCTTGTCCGTTAGCTCGATGACGTCGAAGTAGTCGCCGCCCACCTCGCGGAAGGGCTTATAGAACGTATCAACTTCATAGCCAGGCAACTCGTCCAGTTTTCCGGGTTGCAGGGTCTGCTGGATCTGGCGCGCGGCAATCTGGTCGGCTTCAAGCTGGGTCTTGCGGACAAACTCCGAAGTCAGCATGGCGTTCACCAGCCCGGTGCCGATGACGTAAAGCAGCCAAACAAATGCATAGAGCAGCCATCCATGCGGCCATATGAAAGGCCACACCAGAGACCGTGACCAAAGGCAATAAATGGCATATCCCTGGAGCAAGAACCCGGCCCATGTGACGATGCGTTTCGACCGGGGCATCTCGCGGGTCCAACTGGTGACGGAGTACTTGAATGTGCGACGAAGAGGTCCGGTGGACCTGTCGAGCCTTGCCTTGAGGTCACGGAACTGCATTGCTGGAGTTTATCAATACGCGGGGACCCGGTGAAAGGTCAGTTCGGCTACACACAAACAACTCCCGGCCCATCCGTCCTGAGTGTATGTCTCCGCGGATTCCCGTTTGAGTTATGGCGCGTCGTATGATCCCGCTTAATGGCCGCCTGAATGTGCTGTGTTGCCAAATATGACGCGCAAGACTTGCTTGTTTTCCGCGTAATCGTCATGGGCTCCGGTAGGCGATTCCAGCAGCCAGAACCAATGCATGGCGTTTTGCACGTATAGATTCACTACGTTCACATCACCGATGGGAGGAACACGCCAGGTGAGCAGATCGCCCGGATCGCTCCAGGCCACGACCTGAATCTTCTTTCTGGCTGCATCGTTTCCGGGATGCACGCTGCTCTGGAAATTGCCTTGAATTTGCGCCCACTTGCCGATCAGTTGTTTGAAACGGGCGGCGCGGCTGTCCTTATCTTCAAGATTTGTGAACTCCAGCAAGGGAAGCTGATTGGCAAAGAAATAAATCAGCGAAGTGCGCGCAAAAACATACTCGACCGCGTTATCTTCCAATGTTTTTTCGCTCGCATTAGTCTGCGCGGAGGGCGAAGCGGCAGCCGGAGAGGGATAGCCTTCAAGGTTCAGAGTGTTGAAGAGGAGATAACTTCCCAGGCTATGCGTGACCCCAATGTACTCCTGGTCCTCGGTTTTTCCCTGGCGGAACATCGTTTCCCAGTCATAGGTTTGCCGTTTTTGATTTCCTGCAACAGCAGTGCTGCTTTGGCTGGCTTCGAATTCAGCAGACTTCACGATCAATTGCCGAAGCCCTTCTCGCAGGATGTCGCCTAACGGACCAACCGCCAGCATGGCATCGGAAAATCCCCAATCGAGAAGTCCGTTCTTTATCGTGCGGTTGATCAGAACGGCATGCGCTGGCTTTTTGGCAAGCTCATTCGCTTCAGCTACTGTAATCCACGGATAGAAACGCCCCAGGCCGCCGGGATCCTGCTTCGACTGCTGCGAACAGACCTCCAGCAGGCTGTCGTTGGGTCCGGCGAGATAGGCTTCGCCGGTGACGATGTTACGGCACTTGAGGGAGAGAACCAGCGGCCACCAGTTGATCTCATCCACGACCAAAACTGAAGGGTGGTTTTTCAGATGTACGACCCAATGCACGACAAAGGGGGCAGCGGCATGCCACTCACTGGCATTGTTCCAGACCGAGCTTCCCAGGTAGTTGAGTGGCGGCGGGTTGGAACCGTCGGCGAATTCGCCTTTGTCGGCGTACTCCGTTCCGGCGTTCCTCCAATCCTCCGTCTTGCAGAGTTTGAGCTTGGTGCAGATCGAGTCTCTGAGCAGCGATGAGTCGCCCGCGCCCACGGCATTGATTCCATGAATGTAGAGAAGATGCACGGGGTGCTTATCCGGCGCGTCAAGGGAATCGCCAATGCTGGTCAGGCCCTGAAGTGAGCCGGGAACGTCTTCCACAACTTTGGCGTGCGCTGTAACACCACGTCCCAATCCTGCCATGATGAGAAGGGCGCAGAATGCCTTAGCGATTTTCATGCGATCAGACCTCCTGCGAGGAAAGATACGGCAGGCAGATGAAATTCTTCAAAAAAGACACGTGAATTTTAGGTGCAGTCTCTTGACATCATGATGCCTTACGTGAGAGCATCATGATGTGCGAACCACTCTTACTATCGACGATGATATTGCCGTGCTTGTGGAGCAGGAGCAGCGGCGCACCGGCGACTCCTTCAAGGGCACCGTGAACACTCTGCTCCGCCGTGGACTGACGGTCAAAGACAAGAAGACCGAATCGACGCCTTTCGAGATCACGCCTCTTTACATGGGTTTGCGTCCCGGACAGAGTTACGACAACATCGAGGCACTGTTGGAGGAATTGGACGGGCCATACCACAGATGATCGTTGTCGATGTCAATCTGCTTCTATACGCCTATGACGGCCGAGCAGCCATGCACGACCAGGCGCGGCTGTGGTGGCAATCGACGATCTCCGGGCCAGAGCTGATCGGTTTGCCCTGGCAGACGATTCATGGCTTTCTGCGCATCTCCACGGACACGCGAATTTCCGGCAATCAAGTAACGATGGAGAGTTCGCTCGCTTTGGTGGAGCAATGGATGAATCTGCCCAATGTTCGCGTTTTAACGCCGGGAGAACGCCACTGGAACTTGCTGCGCAGAATGCTGATCGAGGGACAGGTGCGAGGTCCAATGGTTACCGATGCGCATCTTGCGGCGCTGACCATTGAATACGGCGGTGTTTTGCACACCACCGACCGTGATTTCGCACGCTTTCCGGGGCTGCGGTGGGTCAATCCACTGCTGGAATCCTGAAATCCACCCCTCGAAATGCGGCGGATCGCAATGATCCTGGCTGTAACAGACCCGGTGAGCCCAGCCGATCCGCACCAACGGTTGACAAAATCCATACAATTTATGTTGACGCCCGTCAGAATGCGTTAAACTCATGCGGGAACCCTTTCCAAGATACCCATCTTCAAACCTCAGGGAGGACACATCGAAATTGGGAAAAAGCATGGTCCCGAAGAAGCTGTTTTTTACCAAGGGCGTAGGCAGACACAAGGAGCGTTTGACCTCCTTTGAGTTGGCCCTCCGGGATGCGGGCATCGCCTCGCAGAATCTGGTGCGCGTCTCCTCCATTTTTCCGCCCAACTGCAAGCTGATACCGCGCAAGGAAGGGCTGAAATTAGTGAGTCCCGGCGAAGTTGTTTTTGCGGTGATCGCGGAGAACTCGACGCGCGAGCCGCACCGGCTGCTGGTTTCCAGCATCGGAGTAGCCATCCCCGCGGATAGGAATACGTACGGCTATCTGAGCGAGCATCACAGCTTCGGCGAGACCGAGGAGCAGGCCGGGGAGTACGCCGAAGAGCTGGCGGCGGAGATGCTGGCCACTACTCTGGACGTGGAGTTCGATCCGGATACGAGCTGGGACGAGAAGAAGGAGATTTACCGCATCTCCAACAAGATCGTCCGCACCAGCAATGTGACGCAATCGGCCGTGGGCGACAAGCGCGAAAAGTGGACCACCACCATCGCTGCCGCCGTCCTGATTCTGGAAGAGTAAGGGTTGGTGGCGACGAAACATTGAGGCCAATCTCGCATGCGGGGTTGGCCTTGATTTCGCAGTGCTGGACTGCCCTCAGAAGTTGGGTTTCCCATCCTTCTGAGCGAAGCGCAGCTGTGTCGAAGAATCTGCGTTTCGTACATCTTTGTGAAAAGGATGGGGAAATCACAAACCTAAACCGGCCTCGTTTGTAAGTAAGATTGCTTTCAGCCTATGACGAATTCGCGCAAATACAAAGTCGGGTTGGTGCAGATGCGCATGGGCGCGGAGCCGGAGGCTAACTTTGCCTCGGCCGTACGCCATATTAGCGAGGCGGCGCGGCTGGGCGCAAACATCATCTGCCTGCCGGAGCTTTTCCGCACGCAGTACTTTTGCCAGCGCGAGGATCTGCGTCTCTTCGATCTGGCCGAGCCGATTCCGGGGCCATCCACAACGAAGCTGGCCGAGGTGGCGCGCGAGTTTCGGATCGCCATTATTGCCTCGCTCTTTGAGCGGCGCGCGCCGGGACTGTATCACAACACCGCGGTCACCTTGAACGCTGACGGAGACCTCGCCGGCGTCTATCGCAAGATGCATATTCCCGACGACCCGCTCTACCACGAAAAGTATTACTTTGCGCCGGGCGATCTGGGTTTTCAGGCCGTGGACACCGCTTTTGGCCGTGTGGGCTCTCTGATCTGCTGGGACCAGTGGTATCCGGAGGCCGCGCGTCTCACGGCTTTGCAAGGCGCGGAGGTGCTTTTCTATCCGACTGCGATTGGCTGGCATCCTGCCGAGAAGGCGGAGTTTGGCGCGGCGCAGTATGACGCATGGCAGACCATTCAGCGGGCCCACGCCATCGCCAACGGCGTTTATGTGGCCGGTGTGAATCGCGTCGGGCTGGAGCACGGCGATGTTCAGGGCAATCGCGCGGAGGGGAAGGGAATCGAGTTTTGGGGCGGCAGCTTTCTGGCTGATCCCTTCGGCCGGGTGATCGCCAAAGCCTCGCACGACGCCGACGAGATTCTGATCGGCGAGATCGATCTGGGCTTGATCGAAGAGACGCGCCGCAACTGGCCCTTCCTGCGCGACCGCCGCATCGACGCCTACGCGCCGATTGCTAATCGCTTTACTGATCCCATGAACGCGCGGCCTGCGGACGGAGATGCCAAGTAGAAATGCCTTCCCTTTTGCCAGAGAGAACGCCCCGTGAACTGGGTTTTCGCATGCCCGCCGAGTGGGAGCCGCACGAGGCCACCTGGCTGGCTTGGCCGCACAACCCCGAGGACTGGCCCGGAAAATTTCAAGCCATCCCCTGGCTCTACGCCGAGATTGTGCGCCTGCTTGCCGTGCATGAGCGTGTTCATCTTCTCGTCGAAGACGCTAAGGCCGCTAAGAGCGCGGAACGCATTCTGGAGCGTGCAGGCGCAAATATCGACCGGGTGAGCTTCCACCAGTGGCCCACGGACCGCAGTTGGACGCGCGATTCAGGGCCGATTTTTATTTGCAACGCGGAAGGCAAGGTCGGCCTGACGAACTGGCGCTTCAACGCCTGGGCCAAGTACGATGACTGGAAGCTCGACGATAAGGTGCCGGGCCGCGTGGCAAAGCTGCTCGGATGTCCCGCGTGGAAACCCACAGTCCGAAACAAGGACGGTACGAAGTACCTCGTCCTCGAAGGCGGCGCCATCGACGTGAACGGCGCTGGCATTCTGCTCACCACCGAGGAGTGCCAACTCAGTGAAGTCCAGCGGCGCAATCCCGGCGTCAGCCGTGAACAACTGGAGCAGGCCTTTCACGATTATCTCGGCATTGAACAGACTCTCTGGCTCAATCGCGGCATCGCCGGCGACGACACCCACGGCCACATCGACGACATCGCGCGCTTCGTTGGACCAACGACCATCGCGGCCGCCGTCGAGTCGAGCGCAAGCGACCCCAACCACGCGCCTCTGGCCGAAAATCTTTCCCGGCTCAAGGCCGCGCGCACTCTTGATGGCAAGCAATTCGATTTGGTCGAACTGCCCATGCCGCGCCCGGTTGCTTTTGCAGGCCAACGCCTTCCGGCAAGCTACGCCAACTACTACATCGCCAATAATCTTGTGCTCGTTCCCACCTTCCACGATCCCAATGATCGCGTAGCTCTGAACACGCTGGCCGAGGTTTTTCCGGACCGTGAAGTCATCGGCATCCACAGTGTCGATCTGGTCTGGGGCCTGGGCACACTGCACTGCATGACCCAGCAGCAGCCCGCCGCATTACCATCGAAAATATGATGGACGACTTACAAGCAATGCAAACCGCGCTCACAGAAGCCCGCCTAGCCGGAGAGGCTGGCGAGGTGCCGATAGGCGCTGTCGTCGTCCTCGATGGAGCTATCATCGCGCGCGGGCAGAATCGCGTGCTGCGCTCGCTGGACCCCACGGCACACGCGGAGATCGTTGCCCTGCGTGCTGCTGCCGCAGCCATAGTCAACTACCGTATGTCCGGTTGCGCGCTCTATGTAACGCTGGAGCCATGCGCCATGTGCGCCGGAGCCATGATTCACGCGCGGATTGACAGACTTGTATATGCCGCTGCCGATCCCAAGGCGGGCGCGGCTGGCTCGGTGCTTTCCGTGCTCAACCATCCGCAGCTCAATCATCAAATGATTGTGACCCAGGGAATTCTGGCCGATGAGGCGTCTGAACTGCTGCGCAATTTCTTTCGCGAGCGGCGATAGCTGTAAACTAGCCGCATGAAGCTGCTACTGTATGTGACTTCCTGGTGCGGGGTTTGCCGGGCGGCGCGAGAGTTTCTCGACTCCCACGGCATCGAGTACACCGAGATCGATATCGATCGTGATCCGGCAGCCTCGGCTGAGCTGGTGCGTCGCGTCGGCAAGCGCGCCATCCCGCAACTGGTGATCGACGGCGAGTGGTTCCAGCCTTATAAGCCTGGCCGCGGACTGCTTATCGATGAGCTGCATGAGAAGCTGGGAATTGCTCGCGCTTGAAGCCGTCTCCCTCGTACAATATAGAGTTGGAGCAGGGCCGTCCAATGCGGCTCTGGCAAGGAGTCTGACTTGATCGACCGATATACTCGCCCGGCGATGGGCCGCATATGGAGCGAAGAAAATAAGTACCGCTGCTGGCTTGAGGTTGAGTCTGCGGCAAGCACTGTGCTGGCCGAAGACGGCGTGATTCCCGAATCGGCCGCGAAGGCCATAGCGGAAAAGGCCGGCTGTTCCGTCGCCCGCATCCATGAGATCGAGGCGGAGGTGAAGCACGACGTCATCGCCTTCACCACCGCGGTAGCCGAGCGGCTGACCGCGCAGGGTCTGGCGGACGAGTCCCGCTGGCTGCACTACGGGCTGACCTCGAACGACGTGGTGGATACGGCGCAGGCGCTGCAAGTGAAAGAGGCTTCGTCGATGATCCGCGCGGGCCTCGTCGAATTGCTGGAGGTGCTCAAGCGGCGGGCCGTCGAGTTTAAGCACACGCCGACCATCGGACGCACCCACGGCATCCACGCCGAACCCACGACCTTCGGCCTCAAGCTACTTAACTGGTACGCCGAGATGGAGCGCAATCTTAATCGATTTGCCGCGGCCGCCGAGGATATGCGCGTGGGCAAGCTATCGGGCGCGGTGGGGACCTTTGGCCATTTGAAGCCAGAGCACGAAGAAAAAATCTGCGCGCTGTTGGGACTCAAGCCAGCGCCGGTGGCAACGCAGGTGATTCAGCGCGACCGGCACGCGGCGTACATTTCGACGTTGGCGATTATCGGCAGCTCTCTCGATAAGATCGCCGTCGAGGTCCGCCACCTGCAACGCACCGAGGTGCGCGAGGCGCAGGAGTACTTCAGCGAACAGCAGAAGGGCTCCTCGTCCATGCCGCACAAAAAGAACCCGATCACCTCGGAGCAAATCAGCGGTCTGGCGCGCGTGTTGCGCGGCAATGCGCAGGCGGCTTTCGAGAATATTCCGCTGTGGCACGAACGGGACATCTCGCACTCCTCCGTCGAGCGCATCATTTTTCCCGATTCGACGATTCTGGTGGATTATTTGCTGGCCCAAACGACCGACCTGATTGCGCGGCTGCTGGTTTACCCTGCGCGGATGAAGAAGAATCTGGAATCGACCGGAGGGCTGATCTTCAGCGGACAGTTGCTGCTCGATCTGACCGAGGCCGGAATGTCGCGTGAAGATGCCTACAAACTGGTGCAAGACCACGCAATGCGCGCGTGGAAAGAAGACCTGAATTTCCGCGATGAAGTGGCGCGCGATGCGGCGATCAGCAAGCTGCTCAGCCCGGAAAAGCTGGCGCGGACCTTCGACTATACGCGGCAGCTGAGCAATGTGGACGCGATCTTCAAGCGGGTACTGGGGGAATAAGCGTAGAAGCTGTAAATCTCACCCACGCCATCACCGGCGCATTGGGTGCGGTCTTTGGCCGGGAGTTGATGCTCGCCCTCGAAGCAGACGAGCGTGTCGCCCGCGTTGAAAGTCGACCAGGCTGAATTCCTCACGCGAATCTTGGGCTGGCCGCAGACCCACGCCGTAGGCGCATGGGTTAGCCCCGCGCTTCAGCGGAGGGTAGGCGTAAGCAATTATATGCAAAAAATTTCATAAAAATTTCACAGCATTTACTTGCGGCCAGCCGATTTTAAGATAAAATTCCTCTACAAAGGAGGACTCTATGTCCCTTACTTCCCCACCTCTCAAAAAGTTGATTCTGTTAGCGGCAGTGACGGCTTTGGCCGCAACTGCCCATGCCAACGGAATCTCTGCTACAGCCACCATCACCGACACAGAAATTTCTCCTGGAGAGTACCAATACTCGTTAACTCTGAATAATACCGGCACCACCACCATAGGAACCTTTTGGTTCGGCTGGGTTCCAGGAGAAGGTTTCCTGACAGCAACGCCAACCAGCGTTGTAGCACCCACTGGCTGGACCGATAGTGTGACGAACTCTGGCGCCGCCGTTCGATGGGTGACTACCACCAATCTCCTCGCCGCGGGCGATTCGCTGAGCGGCTTTGAATTTGACAGCACGGAAACCCCGGCTCAACTGCTACTCACTGTTCCAAGCGGCGTGGGTGCTGGCGATCCCGTTACAACATCGTATGTCTACATTGGGGCGCCGCTGGGAGACCCTGGCTATAAACTTGATGCACAACTCACGCCCGAACCAAGCACCATGCTTCTCCTGCTTACTGGAAGTGGTTTGGTTGGTTTCGTAAAGCGCAAAATGCTGGCCTGAGTTTTAATCGCAACGCTCTGATTATCGGGTCTGGCTGGGGATGAGTACCCTGGCCGGGCCTGGTTTTTGCGATTCAAAGATATGCGCTTACCAGCGCATCGGGCGCGGTCTTCGGCCGTTAGATTATCTGCCCCTGGGAACTTTTCTATCCCGGTTGCGTAATGCTGTTAAGGAGGAAACCCCATGCGCACACTTCTGCGTGTACTTTTGATCTGCCTGCTTGTTCCCACCGCCATAGCCTTGTCTCAGGACAAGCCGCCTGCTGCCGCCGTCCCCGCCGCTTCTCTCGCCGATCCGCTAAGCACATTCAACAAAATGGTTTACGATGGCGTGAAGGGAATTCTGCTCCGCTCCGCGGAGAAGATGCCCGAAGAGAGCTACAACTTCAGGCCCACGGATGCGGTGCGCAGTTATGGCCAGATCATCGGACACGTGGCCGACTCACAGTATTATTTCTGCTCCCTCGCGCTGGGCGAGGCCAATCCTGCCCCGCAGATCGAGAAGACCAAAACCTCGAAGGCCGATCTGATCGCAGGGCTCAAAGGCGCGTTTTCTTACTGTGACAGGGCCTACAGCAGCATGACGGACGCCTCCGCCACTCAAACAGTGACGCTCTTTGGAGGCCCCACGCCCAAAATTGGCGTACTGGAGGTCAACCTGATCCACAGTATGGAGCACTACGGCAACCTGGTTACTTATATGCGGATGAAAAACATCATTCCGCCGACCAGCGAGCCGGGAGCTATGCCCAAACCTTAGAATTCGAGGGACCTATGGGCCGGCCGCTCTCCGGCCCATGATTCTCTCGCATTCGTGCAGGCTTCCCGCCTTATCAAATACTCAAGGTGCGCATATCGGTTAAAGTGGGGTGTCGGGCTATAAACCGGACAGAAGGAGTCCGCGCAGTGGAAGCCTTGTATCTCATCGTCGCAATTACCGGTGCATCGGGCACGATCTTTGGCCGCGACTTGCTGCGCGCGCTGGAAGCCGATGAGCGTGTGGGACGGGTGCATTTTGTCGCTTCTGAGAACTCGCTGCGCGTGATTGCGGAAGAGTTGGGAGTGAGCGGGCGCAACGATCTGCTGAAAAAACTGATGGGTGCAAAGCCGAAGAAAACCATCCAACTCACCGACACGGACATCGGCGCAGCCATCGCCTCGGGCAGTCATCCCTCCAGCGGAATGATCATCCTGCCCTGCTCCATGGGGACTCTCGCGGCCATAGCGCACGGCCTGGCCAACTCGCTGATTACCCGCGCCGCCGACGTCATCCTCAAGGAGCGGCGACCATTGATTTTATGTGTGCGCGAAACGCCCTTCAATCGCATTCATCTCAGAAATATGACGCTGGCTGCCGATGCTGGCGCGGTTATCTTCCCCTGCATTCCAGCCTTTTATAACCACCCCACCGACTCGACCGAGATGGCGCGCCAGTTCGTCTGTCGCGTGCTGGCCCACATCGGCTTGCCTCAGCCAGGAGCCTATGTGTGGAAGGCGGACGAATAGCAAGACAGGGAGTAAAGAACAATTCCTGCCTTTAGCTTCCTTTCAGCGAGCGCTAGACGGCAATTTCATCCGCAGCCGGTACAATCTCGTTTTTCGGTCAATGCGGGGAAGTTTGTTTCGTAGGTAACCTAAGCATTATCAACGTTATGCGCGTTTTGAAGATTTTGCAAAACTATGTCAGGTTTTTCCGCCTTCCAGCCTTGACATGGGAATTCTTGCTTTCCTATATAACTTCGCTTGTCACAAGGGGCAGGTCTTTCTATAATCCATCAAGACCGCATAGGAAACCGAGGAGGCATGGGATACCCATCCCCCCGGAGCTCAACTGCCCAAAAGAGCGGTTTTGCATTCCATGCGCGAGTGTTTGACATGGATTTCTATTTTGGCAACTCCCAGGAGCACCGAATGAAGAAGAAGTTAATTTTAGCGTCTGTGATGGCATTGGCGAGCCTGAGTCTGTTTACCGCTCCCATGCTGCGCGCCCAGGATTCGACGATCACCATCAAGGATCCGGCAGAGTACAACACCTACACCAACGCCATCGGGCAGAGCGATCCCAAGGCCAAAGCCGCGGCCCTGGAAAGCTTTTTGACGGCTTATCCGCAGAGTGTCGTCAAGGCTGCAGTCCTCGATGTGTTGATTGACACTTATCAGGGATTGCAAGACGCCGACAAGACGCTCAGCGCGGCCAGCCGCCTGCTTCAGGTGGATCCAAACAACATGAAGGCCATCTTCATCTCGGTCATCCTCAAGAAAGGCCAGTGCGGCAGGACCAGCGACGCGCAGACCTGCGACGATGCCGCGGCGCTTGCCCGCAAAGGTCTTCTTGCGCCCAAGCCGGCCGGCACCTCCGCCGACGACTGGAAGAAGCTGACCGCTGGAACCTATCCGGCTTTTCATTCGGCTATCGCGTTCGATCTTGCCGTCTCCAAAAAGGACTTCAAGGGAGCGGTGGCTGAATATACAGCGGAATTGATGCTGTTTACGGATGCTCAGACCCAGCAAGGGCTGGGATTGCAGGACACGCTTCTTCTGGCCAAGGCGTATTCCCAGCCCGGCGCCCTGGATTTGGCGAAGTCCATCTGGTTCTATGCCCGCGCATGGAACTTCGCTCCCGCCGGTTTCAAGCCCACCATTGAAAAGTCGCTGGAATACTACTACAGGAAGTTCCACGGCGACCTGAGCGGCCTTGACGACATCAAGGCTCAGGCTGCGCTTACGACCTTCCCTCCGGGAGGATCACCGCAGATCAAGCCGGCCAAGACGCCTGCTGAGTTCGCTCACGACGCATTGGTGGGTGGCGACCCGGCGAAGTTGAATCTGGGCGACAAGGAGTTCATTCTGGCCAACGGCGTCAAGGATGACGCCGACAAGCTCTGGGTTGTGCTGAAGGATCAGGTCACGCCCGTCCCAGGAAAAGTCATCGAAGCCACTGCCTCGGTGATCAAAGTCGCCGTTACCCAGGATGCCAAGGATGCCAATGTAGCCGACTTTATCGTCAACATGAAGAAGCCTCTGGCAGACAAGGAAATCCCAGAGGTTGGCTATAACTACAAGATTCCGCCGGCAACCGCGCTGGTGGGAACCTATGACTCCTTTACGGTAATTCCAGCCACGGACACCGCGCCTGCTGCCGCGCAAATCGTGTTGCGCGACGGAGAAATCCAGCTGGAGAAGAAGAAGCCCGCGCCTGCACACACCACCGCCAAGCCATCTGCCGCTCACAAGCCGGGGGCGTAGTAACGGGTTGATCGCATGATTTGTGGGTCGCGCCGGAGTCAGCAAGGCTTCGGCGCGACCCACACACCTCCTGGGCCATTAAGGGGCAGCCTGTAACCGGCTGTCCCTTCTTGTTTTTTCCGCTCCTCTCAACCAAAAGCCCGCTGCGTAGTGTACCCAAGCGGTGGTGGTAGGCTAGGTTGCAGCATGGAACGATTCACAACCCTCCCCATCGTCCTGATCTTAACTACCTTGGTCTGCGCCACTGTTGATGCTCAGACAGTCCAGGATGTTTCATCTCCGCAGCCCAGACATGTTCACAAGGCGGACCGGCGCCCCATGCCGTTTCCTCCCGGCAACGAGGCACAGGCGCCTGCCGCCTCGCTCGAGTTTCGTCCTTATGCTCGGATGAGCCCTCAGGATCGCGACCTGGCGGCGGACGCGGAATCCGCTATCGGCGAGCGTGCCGGCTTTGTTGGCCTGGAATTCAATCAGGGCATGTGGAGTTACCAGCAGATCGTCTGCTCCGCGCTGCCCCATCATCTGTTTCTGCAGTTCACGCGCAACAACGGAACCGGCGACGTGAGCGTTTTTTCGGCATCGATCCCGCGCTCGGGTGACGGCAGGGTGCGCATTATTCCCATCCTGCGCCGCGGCTATTCTCTCTTCTCTCCACCGCCCATCAACGCGCTCACCATCTCGGCCTTCAATCACATTCGCGCCGAAGAGCATGTGGACCAGACCTCTGAATGGCTCGCCACCGGCATGTGCTACGCCGCCCTGGCCGGCGCGCATCCCCAGATCGGACCGCCGGAGGAGACCGACGTCAAAAAGCTCCCGGCAGCTCCAACGGGAAGAGAAGTAATTCCCATGCACGGTGGCGCGGTGATCCAATTTACCGATGACGCTGCGATTCCACGGCCGATGCAATGGACCATGACCTTCAATGGCAAGGGAAAGCTGCTCAAGGCCACGCATTCCGCAGCGCCGAAATCGGGAGGGAAAGTTGTCGAGCGGACTCCGGCCGAGGTCCAGGGAAAGCCCGTTCAGGCAGATGATCCAAGTTCGAAGGCGATCATGATCAAATAGTCAGTAAAAATTATTCCCTAATCCCTAATCCCTAATCCCTATTCCCTGTTTATAGCTATTCTCCCAGCATGATGCGCTGTATCCGCGTGGCGCGCCCCGTCTTGGGATCGCAGGTGATCAGCGCGGCGCACATCTTGGGGTTTCCTTTGGCGGCCTCGAACTTGCCCGGCATTCCGGTAAGAAATTTGTGCAGCACCAGCTCTTTTTCAACGCCAATCACGCTGTCGTAGGGACCGCTCATGCCCACGTCGGTCTGGTAGGCTGTTCCGCCCGGCAGCACGCGCTCGTCGGCGGTGGGCACGTGCGTATGTGTCCCCAGCACCGCGGTCACCTTCCCATCCAGATGCCAGCCCATCGCTACCTTTTCGCTGGTAGCCTCGGCGTGAAAGTCCACTACGATGACCTTGGCCCGGATGCCGGCGAGCAGCGCGTTCACGGCGTAGAACGGATCATTCGTGGTGTTCATAAAAACGCAGCCTTGCAGGTCGACGACCGCGTACTCCACGCCGCTCTCCGTGCGACCCTCGTAGACGCCATGGCCGGGTAGGTTCGGTTGTAGATTGACGGGCCGCAGCACGCGGCGGGCGCGCTCCTGGCTCTTGGCGGGAACAGCGTTCAGGTAGTCGATCAGCTCGCGCTTGTCCCAGACGTGGTTGCCGGTTGTCAGAACGTCCGCACCCAGATCGAAGAGTTCCTCGGCAAGTTGCGGAGTAAGGCCAAAGCCGCCGGCGGCGTTTTCCGCATTGATGATAGTCAGCTCCACATCGTGCGCAGTGCGCAGATGGCCGATGTGCTCGCGCACAATCTTGCGCCCCGCGCTGCCGAAGATGTCGCCGACAAAAAGTATGTTCACTGCGTGTCCGCTTCCTGCTCTCTGTTCTCTGATCTCTGTTCTCTGTTCCTCATCAGCGGAAACAAAATCACGTCGCGAATCGATTTGGAGCCGGTTAGCAGCATCACCAGCCGGTCGATGCCGATGCCCTCGCCGCCGGTGGGAGGCAGCCCATAGGTCAGCGCGCGCACGTAATCCTCGTCCATCTGGTGCGCCTCTTCGTCGCCATGGGCGCGTTCCTCAAGCTGCTGGGCAAAGCGCTTATGCTGCTCAACGGGATCGTTCAACTCGCTGAAGGCGTTGCCCAGCTCGAAGCCGCCGCAATAAATCTCAAATCGCTCAACCCAGTCGGGATCGTTTGGATTTTGCTTGGAGAGCGGTGAAACTGCGGTGGGGAACTCGTAGATGATTGTAGGCTGGATGAGGTGCTGTTCGGCCAAGCCCTCGAACAAGTTGGCGATGAATTTCCCTACTGTGCCTTCTGATTGGATTAGGCGCGAGATTCCTTCGAAATGGACTTCTAGATCAGCAAGTCTCTCTGCTTGTTTACTTGATTCGGTCAGCGGTTGAGGCTCGACGACAAAAACGGCATCTCGATTGTCCCCATGTGATTGTCGATACTGCTTGATTGCGAGGCTAGTATCCAAACACAGGCGGGAGAAAGTTGTTACATCTACAAAATCGTCTACGCTAGGCGCCTTGGCTTCCTTGGGCCAAAACTTGATAATCGCCTCGCGCATCGTCAGCCGCGTCCACTTGCCCAGATCAATCTCGACGACTTCTCCGGCGCGCGGACCTTTCGGAATGGGAAAGTTTGTAATTGTTGTCCCGTTCACTTCCATCGCTACGAACTTGATCAGCTCCTCGGTCAGGTCCATCAGGTCGTGATAGTTGGCGTAGGCCTGATAGAACTCGAGCATGGTGAACTCGGGATTGTGCTGCGTGCTCACTCCCTCGTTGCGGAAGTTGCGGTTGATCTCGTAGACGCGGTCGAAGCCGCCGACGACTAACCGTTTGAGATAAAGCTCCGGCGCGATGCGCAAAAACAAATCCAGATCGAGCGCATTGTGGTGCGTGGTGAAGGGCCGCGCAGCCGCCCCGCCGGCGATCTGCTGCATCATCGGCGTCTCCACTTCCAGGTAGCCGCGACCATCAAAGAATTGGCGCAAAGCCTTGAGCACTTTGGCGCGCTTGACAAAAACTTCCCGCGAATCGAGGTTGGCAAAGAGGTCCACGTATCGCTGGCGATAGCGCAACTCCACGTCGGCCAGGCCGTGAAACTTCTCCGGCAGCGCCAGCATAGCCTTGGCCAAAAATGTCAGCCGCTCCACGTGAATGGTCAGCTCGCCGGTCCGAGTGCGGAAGAGGTAGCCGGAGACGCCTATGTGGTCGCCCAGGTCCAGAAGTTTGTAAAGCGCAAAACCCTTCTCGCCCACAGCGTCGAGGCGAACGTAGATTTGCAGCCGCTCGCCACCTTGTTGCAACGTCGCGAAGCCGGCCTTGCCTTGCGCGCGAATGGCCATGATGCGCCCGGCAACGGCTACCGTCACGCGGCTGGCTTCCAGCGCCTCCGCCGTTTTCTCGCCCCATTGCTCCCGCACCTTAGGGATCGTGATCGCTTCCGCCCCTTGCTCTGCCGGGAAGCGGTTGGGATAGGCCGCCTGCCCCAGCTCGACGATCTCCTCGAGTTTTGCCTTGCGCAGGTCAAAAAGATTGCGCTCAAATTCCGAATCGAACACGGTGATTCCTTCCATTCACTGGGAAAAGGCCCAAAAGGGAAGTATACCCGCTTCCCGGTTTGCCCTGTATGCTGAGAGGGAGCTGTCATGCCCTTCCACCGCCCCATTCCCGACGACCAACCGCGCCGCAAGACATCCGTCGGGCTTGAGGGGCTGGTGCAGGCGGAAAAGCTGATGCAGATTGCTCTTCTGCTGCCCTCCTCGGCGTTTATCGGCTGGCTGGCGGGGGCGTGGGCCGACAGACACTTTCATCAATCGTGGATCGGCATCGCCGGATGCGTCTTTGGCGGCGTCTCCGGGCTGGTTTATGTGGTCAGGCTGGCGTTGGCCAGCGGGCGCGATTCCGCAAATGGCGCGGGGACCGAAAACGGAAATGGTAAGGGAAGCGTCGGCAAACCATGAGCGAAGAAGCCCACCCACTTGCCGACCTGAGCGATGCCGCGCTACAGGCCCTGCTCCGGAGAGCCATGCGCGACACGCTGATTCTAGGGGCGATCTCCGCTGTCGCGCTGCTGATTGCCTCCGGCTGGCGCAATGCCGCCATGCTGGCCGTGGGCGCCGCAATTTCGGCCGCCAGCATCCTGGAGTGGCAGCGGCTGGTGCGCTTTATCAATGCCAGAATGGACCACAAGAAGAGTCCCAGGGGAACGGTGACGGTGGTGGTGTTCTTTGTGCTCCGGCTCACAGTTTTTGCAGGGGTTATCTATGGTAGCCTTAAGTGTTTCCATGGTTCGGTGATCGCGCTTTTATGCGGTCTGGGCCTGGCTTTGGCAGCCACTGCCTGGGAGGCGCTCAGGCTGCTCAGGGACTGAGCTTCCCCTTGCAGCGAGCGAGCTGGAAACAGAAAGATTCAAGTCACAATGCCGGAAACCTCTATTCTTGTCCATTGGCTGAACGCCCTCTTCATGGGGATTGAGGTCAGGGCCTTTCACTTTATTGGCCTCTCCCCGGCCGATGCCGCTCAACAGGCCGTCAAGGTCAATCAGGCCTTTGGGCTGGAGTTACTGGTTGCCGTTGGGTTGATCGCATTTTTTGTCATCGTGCGGCTGACTCTGGCGGTGGAGCATCCCAATCCTGCGCAACAGATTGCCGAGATGATTCACGAGTTCACCGGCAGCCAGGCGGAGCAGATCATCGGCCACGACTACCAGCGCTTCCAGGCCTTTGTCACTTGCGTCTTCCTGTTTGTGGTGCTCAACAACCTGCTGGGTCTGGTTCCCGGCCTCGAAACTCCGACCGGCCAGGTTTGGGTGCCGTTGGGCATTGCGCTGCTCACCTTTTTCTACTACAACTTTTACGGCATTCGTGAAAAGGGATTCATAGGCTACTTGAAGGAGTTTGCCGGGCCGATATGGTGGATTGCGCCGCTGCTGTTTGTGATTGAGATCATTTCTCACTTGGCCCGCATCATGTCGCTCACCATCCGTCTTTACGCCAATATGCTGGCCAGCGATCTGGTCACGCTGGTCTTCTTTTCGCTGGCGCCGGTGGTCATTCCCGCAGTCTTCCTGGGCCTGCACTTTGCTGTTTCGATCATTCAGGCGTATATCTTCATGGTCCTGACGATGATTTATCTGTCCATGGCGGTTTCGCACGAGCACTAAAAAGCAGCTGACAGCTGACAGTTAAAGCTGATTTTCAAAAGTTTTCGCCGGAGAGCGCTTCCGCTCCGGGTAAACGAACGGCCGCCAGCGTGAGGGGGTCAGCACGGTGAACCTCAACCACCCACTGGCGGCCAAATCCAGGGAAGCAGGAGAACTATGCGCAAACTTCAATATGTGTTCATGGCCCTGGCGGTTTTGTGCTTCGCCATTCCGGCCTTCGCGGATGGCGGATCGTCCTCCATCAATCTGGTGCCCATCGGCGCCGGCATCGGCATGGCGCTGGCCGCGGGTCTTTGCGGCCTGGGCCAGGGCAAGGCAACCGCTTCGGCCACCGAAGCGCTGGCCCGCAACCCCGGCGCTCGCGCCGGCATCATGCTCTTCCTGGTGCTCGGCCTGGCCTTCATGGAGTCGCTCACCCTGTTTACCCTGGTGATTGTCTTCGCCGTGGTCGCCAACGCCCACTAAGGCTCGATTCAGAGCAGTAAAACGGCCTCACCCGTCTGGGTGAGGCCGTTTTGCGCTTTGTACCCGTTTTAGTGAGTTCTTAGTGTGCTTCCAAGGCCACTCATTTCTGCCCCTCGCGCAGCATTTGGATGGCCTGCCGGTAGTCCGAATTGTCCGCAATAGGCGTATATTGTGTCATTTCCTGCACACTATCGAAGTCTTTTGTCTTGAATAGGATGCGCAGTTCCATCTTGATCTGAAAGCGCGCGATGCGCCATTGCCCCGCGCCCACGTCAGCCTGCTCCAGGACGATCCATCCTCCCTTGTCCAGCTTGCCCAGAATGCCCCATCCATAGTTGGTGTCCTGCTGCAAGTGGCCCTCCAGGCGCGTCACGCGCTCCTGGGAGGCGTCGATCCAAAGTTCTCCAACCATTGCGGTTAGCGCCTGCGTCACTACGTCTGGCGGACTGAAGGCGGGGTTGGGATGGAAGCGAAACTTCTCCACCTTCCCGGATGCGTCAACGTCCTCATATTCATAGAGAAACGCCTGGGGCAACATGCGTAGCAGCTTCAGGACAATCCCGGTGTCGGACTCCTCGCTTTGTTTGCGATGGTGCTGACGGCTGGGATCGCTCAGGAGCGTGTCTAGGCGAGCCTGTTCCTGCTGCTCATCGGCCTGGCTCAGCGGGTGGTCATTTATGGCCACCAGCCGGGCCACATCTCCGTCGCGAGTTTCGGCAATCTCCTTAGTCGTGGTCAGCCGCGGGCTGGACTTGCGCAGCCGGTAACGCATGGGGTGGCTCAAGTCCTGGGCGTCGCGCTCCTCGGTGGCCAGCGCCCGCGCGACCAGCGCCTGGGCCTGAGTGGGCGTGAGGGAGGCGGGTACAGGCTGCCCCAGGGCGGCGCCAGAGCAGGAAAATAGCAGGAAAAACGGCAAAATGTTATGCACAAGCTCTAGTTTAGCGGGCATGGGCCGTCCGTCGAGAAGTATTGAATTCCTATGTCTGTTAGACGCAAAAATGGTTTTTATGATGCTTTGATTGAAGCAATGGGGCTTGGTTGCGTATAGTGCGTTCAGGGCCAATTATTAGCCTAGAACTCTCATAGAGACTGAAGCAGGCGGCGATCGGCCAAAATCCCACCCTCTGGGAGCAGCGACCGGTCCTGGCGAGCAGCGGTCTGCGCATTCTATGAGTATTCTTCAAGAAAGGTCTGGGAAGGAATTACACCATGGCAGTTGAAAACAATCTCGCGCGCATCGGCAAGACCGTCGTGATTTGCGGCGAAGTTAAAGGGAGTGAAGATTTAATCGTGGATGGGCGGGTGGAGGGTACCGTGAGCCTCTCGGAGAGCCGGTTAACTATCGGTCCCAATGCCAATGTTGCCGCCGATCTCTCCGCCAAAGACATTCTGATTCTGGGCCAGGTGAAGGGTAATCTGGTGGCCAGCGGCCGCGTCGAGCTGCGCGCAGGCTGTCAGGTGGAAGGCGATATTCGCGCCCTCCGCCTGGCGGTGGAAGACAATGCGGTCTTTCGCGGCAAGGTGGACCTCACGCAGGCCGTTTCCAAGAGCTCTGAGGCTGGTGGCATTTCTTAACAGGAAGCTGCGCGCCGGTCTGGCCGCGTGCCGGTTGCCGGACAGCAAGAGGATTTAAAGTTGCTTAGCGGCTGGTTTGAAAAGAAAGAGGAGAGCGTTCCTTCCGCTTCCCTCCCGGGATTTTACGGGCCCAAGGTACTGCGCCACTCGGGTGGATGGGCGGCACTGCGCAAGCGTCTGAATACCAAGTCCGCCCTGCATACCATAGACATCGGCTATACCTCTCCAGCAAACGTTCATTACCTGACCGGCCTGGGTCACAGCGTCTATCTGACCGATATGGTTCGCGATGCCTGCACCGGGAACTGGCAAACCATAGGCGAGGACGGCAACCCGGTCTGGGACGTCGAGGGCTTTCTGAAGCATTCGCTGGATTTTGCAGGACGCAAGTTTGACGTGGTGTTGTTGTGGACCGCCCTCGACTATCTGCCCGAAGCCTTCGTGGTTCCGGTGGTGAATCGCTTGTTTGAGGCCACGAATCCGGACGGCGCGTTGCTGGCCTTTTTCCATAGCCGGACCCAAGGCGAGGAGACAGTGCACTGCCGCTTCCACGTCACCTCCGGCGACGAGGTCGAGATACAGTTGACTCAGCAGTTTCCCATACAACGCGCCTATAGCAACCGCAGCATCGAGCGGCTTTTCGCCGCCTGGTCCGGGTACCGTCAATTTCTGGCCAAGGACGGCGTCTCGGAAGTTATCATTACGCGCTAGCGCGCTACGGCTTCACCATCCACGCCGACAAGAACGCGAAGACGGGAAACGTCAGGTACACCAGTCCTATTTCCGAGTAGTAGCCCAGCGCGGTCATCTTCATGGGGCCATAGGCAAACATGGGGTAATCGAAGACCAGGTTCATGACGAACCATAGCGATCCCACCAGCAGGGCCTCGCGAACTGTAACTGGCCGATTTCGAAAATAGAGGGCGAGTAATATTCCGGCCGTAAGCAGAACAACCAAATACATGATTGTAGAAAAGAGCGGCGCGTTGGATTTCTTCAAAAAGAAAATAAAAAATGAAAGAAAAAACGGAATCAGCCAACTGAGGAGTCCGAACCATAGAGCGCGTTTCCAAAGAATCATACTTGCCTCCACAGCTAGGATTGTAAGCAATGACCGTGGAGCGGACAAGGGAATTGTCGTCATGGTAGATTTGAAATCCTGGGAGGAACAGTTGCGATGGCTGATCGAATTCAGCGAACTGGTAATGGAGAGATGAGCTTGCAGGGAACGCGCATTACCTGGCTCGGGCATGCGACCGTTCTGGTCCAAACCGTCCGAGGCACCAACATCCTGATCGACCCGTTCATTGCAAAGAACCCGAAGTACCCCAAGGATTTTGTGCTGCCGGCAAAGATCCAGTACATCTTGCTGACCCACGGCCACTCCGACCATATCTCCGATGCCTTGCCGGTGGCCGCCAAACACAATTCCACTGTGGTGGCCATGTATGAGTTGGCGGCCTATATGACGGAGAAGGGCGCGGCCCATACCATCGGAATGGCGCTAGGTGGCACTGTGCAACTGGACGACGTGGCGGCCACCATGGTGGATGCCAAGCACTCCTCCAGCGCGCAGGATGAGAAGGGAACCCATTATGTCGGCGTCGCGGCAGGATTTGTACTGACCATTACAGATGGTCCGGTCCTTTACCACGCCGGCGATACAGCGGTCTTCAGCGACATGAAGCTGATTCGCGAGCTATACCGGCCGGATGTTGCCATGCTTCCCATCGGTGGACACTTCACCATGGGTCCAGTAGAGGCGGCGATGGCGGTACGCTTTTTGGAGCCGAAGATCGTTCTTCCGCTGCATTTTGGAACCATCCCACCGCTGAAGGGAACGCCCCAACAATTGGCCGCACTGGTCGATGCCGGTGTTCAGGTGGTGCCGTGGGCGCCAGGAGAGTCCATTTAGATGGATGCGGTACTGCCATGATAGTGGGGCTGAAAGACCAGCCCCCATTTTCGTCCACGGTTTCAGTTATTTGCCGGATGCGGTTTTCTTCTGCTCCGCCCAGCGGCGCTTGACGGCCTCGGCAATGCGCTTCCGTCCTTCAGGAGAAAGATGCCGCTTCTTCTTCCTCTTCTTTGCGAATTTGGGTACGGCTGGGGTGGCCGCAACCTTCTTGTGCGCGGCTCCGAAGCTGCTGGCCAGCAGAGTTCGGGCCCGTAGCAACTGAGCAATTTCGTGATCAATCTGAAGCAGAATTTCTGAAACTCCCACGTTTCCTCCTGTTAGATGCTGGTATGTGATTCTGTTCGTGAAGCGTAAAAACCATGTGTGCGACTCAAGCGGAAGCAGAGTAGATGCAGTTCGAAACCACAGCATTCAAGTCGACGCGACCATCAGGGAGCGGCGACCCTAAACAAAACTCAACAGGATACAGTGACTCTGGTTCCGCTCTAAAGCACTCATCCTGACAAACACAATACGCAACTTAAGACATTTTTACAAACAAAATAATGGCTGAACGCCATGGATGGAGCTATGGATATACATAACTGCTTTGGTAATTAGCCGGCAGTGAGCAGACGCTAAAAATAGCGAGTGGGTCTCTGCGGAGGCAACGGACGTCCGGACACATCGGGCAGCGTGGGCGGACCGGATTGATCCTGGTCGCCAAGATGCACGCCGGCGGAAGATTCAGCGGCGCGATAGTTGCGCAGGTCTCGCAGGATATCCTGCTTTTCGCGGGCATACTGGCCGGCCAGATTGGTCAAGGCATAGGTAATGATGTCGCTATGGTGCAGATCCTGCATGGAGGGATCGCGGCGCATGTTCACCCATAGACGATGCACCAGTTGCACGTCGTCGGGGCTTAGCTTGGGCGCGTGCGGCCCGATGTAGAACACCTTGGCTTCGCCGCTGGGCTCGACGACATAGAAGTTGAACTGTCGCTTGGGCTCCGGCAACGCCTCCCAGGCCTGTCCCAGATGAAAAGCCTGTTCTTCGGCGGTCATGGAGTTGGAGGCTCCGGCGACCACCGAATCCACCTCCAGAGAGTTGGCGCCCTGCGCCAGCGCGACGAAGACGTCCGCGGCGGGAATCAAAAGCAGAGAAACCTTTTTACCAAAGCTCTCCGCCACGGAGATGGCCTTGGTGAAGATCATCTGCTCGTGCTCGCTGAAACTCTGGTCCGCGGCGCTCAAGTACTCGGGTCCACCTGCGCCCATCATGCGCACATTGATCACCACTACGTCCTGATCGGTGGTGCTGGTGTGAGAGAGCGTCCACTTTAAAGCAAAGGGGTTGGCGGCGTCGCGCATGGTCACAATCACGCCGCCAGGACGAATGGCCGCAGATGCCCGGCTCACCGTGTCCTGGTGTTCCAGTTGGAAGATATCGTTCATCTGGTGCGCGGTCAGGGCATGTTTGCGTAGGTTAGCGCGTTCGGAGACAGTAAAGATGACGAAGAAGGCCGTTGCAAACAGGACACCGCTGACCGTGGCCACCGATTTGGTGAACAGGTTGACAATGGCGACGGAGCTCAACACCAGAAATACCGAGAGCAGCCCCACGGGAATCTCGAAATTCCCGATGCGGATATTGGGAGGAACCTTCCAGCCGCGTTCGCCGTGGTATTTCCATCGCAGCACCAGCATAGCCAGGCTGTTGAAGGTGAACGACCAGATCACGCCGAAGGCGTAAGCCTCGCCCAGAAGGATAACGTTGCCACGACTCACGAAGATGGTGAAAAGCTGTAGGGCGCAGACCATGTGGACGATGCGATAGCTGGTGCCGGACCTGGGATGCGGCTTGCGAAACCAGTCCGACAGAACGCCGTCTTCGGCCACGCGCATCAGCACCCCGGTCGAACCGATCATCGATGTGTTGATGGCGGCCGAAAGAATGAGAACGCCGACCAGAACAACAAAAATATGGAGAGCAACTTTACAGAACAAGGGCCCGACCATGGACATGGCCAATCCGGCGAGAAGATTGTTCTGGTATTTCTGGGAGTGTTCACCCCAGTGAGGAATCAACATGGAAGCCAGCAAGGTGGCGCCGCCGGTGAAGATCAGGCTATAGAGAGCGATGACAAGCGCAGCCCGCTTCAGGTTCTTCAGTTTGGGATGCTCGATTTCGCGATTGACCTGGGCCAGGCTCTCCTCGCCGCTCATGGCCAGAATCGAATGGCCGAAGGCCATAATGATGCCGAACAGGCCCAGCATCGGCACCAGACTTGTTCCCTTCAAAAATCCAAGAGCTTCGTTACTAAACCTGAGATGGGACGGTATGGGAGACGGTGGCAGGTGAGCGCCAGGGGTCATGAACACCGAATAAATGCCCCATAACAACAGAATCACCACCATCACCGTAGTGATCTGCATGACCCGCAATGTCTTATTGCTGGAGCCCCCTGCACTCCTGAAATTCTTCCACCAGAAACCCAGGGTGATCGCTGCGGCAAAGAATATCGCAACATGTTCGGGGATGAACTGGAAGGGATTGCTCTCGGTGCCTAAGGCGGGGGGGAGCCAATGATTTTGGGCGGTAATTGTCAATAGCTCGTTCAACAGGCCAGCTACATAAAGCCCTGCCGCGACGCCGGAGATAGGCCCAGTGAGGACGTAGTCGAACATCAGTGCTGAAACGCTGAGCTTGGCAAAGCCGCCGCCCAGTGCTTCTTTCACCACGCGGTAGACGCCGGCACGGGTAAACATCGAGCAGCTTTCGACATAGACCGCGCGCACCGCAAAGCTGAACAGCATGATGCCGAGAATGAACCACGGAGCAGAGGCGCCCACCGCATGCTCGGAGATGCCTCCGGCATAGAAGGCCGAGGAACCTAAATCGCTGAGAACAACGGCTGCCGCGCGCCAGAAAGAGATGAACGTCAGCATCACCGAGGATGCCACGATGAGCTTGACGCGGTCGGAAGGAGGGGCAAAGGCCGTTCGGTTGGATGCCATTGTGGTTGTGCCGGCTCCAGGGCCGGCTTTGTTGGGTTGCGGGAGCGGATATCATCGCCCGCACTTCGTTGAGTTTATTGCCAAATGAGGATGAAGTCAATGGTCAAGAACAAGCCATGGCGTATTGTGCCCTCAGGCACGTGACTGTGGTAGCTCATCCTTGCCAAAAAGCTCGATTCCGTCCTCGACAAAAGTGATGAGTATAACTACGGCAGAGCCCGCCAGGCCGACGAAAAACATGACCTCCAACAGACGCATTGCAAACAGAGCTAGTAGCATAAATGAATTGTAGCCTTTTCCACTACCCTGTTCACAGGTTGCCCCGGAGAATGCGCAGGACCGGCACACTTATTTCTTTGCAGGTTCAGATTTTTGTTGATTACCTGTTTTTGGCTGGCGAGTCCGCGTAATAGCCGGTGCGATGACGGATATTGAAGGACTTGCGTGCGGCTCTGGGGATGGTCACCTGAATACTATGGAAAGTTCTTCCGGGTTCTTGATTGTGCGGATAATAACCGATCAGATACTGCGTGCGCAGGTTGTCGCTTACTTGCGCAAAGGCCTTGTCCAGCCCGCCGCCGCTCACATAGAAGCTCTTGCCGCCAGTCTGCTCGGCCAGGGTAATCAGCGCGTGCTCTCCGCCCAGATCGCGCCCTGCACTGGCCTCGATGGGAACGTCGATGAGGCTGTAGATCATCACCTCATTGCGCAGCGCCTGCTCCACGGCCTGGGAGTAGGTGGCCGTGCTGGCGGTATCGTCGCCGTCTGAGATAAGCACCAGCACCCTTCGCCCCTGATTGCCGCCCAGCCGTGTGGACGCCAGGCAGATGGCGTCGTAGAGCGATGTAGCCCAATCGCCGCGCAACTGGCCCAGCCCATGATCGATCTGGCTCACCTTGTTGGTGAAGGGCGTCAGCTCGCGCACCTCGGTGGCAAATTGCAAGAGGCTCATCTTGTCTTGAGAGCGCAACAGAACGTGAGCAAACCGCCTGGCCGCCTCCGCCTCCTCGGCCATGTCCTTGCGCACGCTGCCGCTGGTGTCGATAGCCAGCGTCAGGTTCAACGGCAGTTCCGACTGGCGCTCGAAGACCGAGATTTGCTGCGGCCGTCCGTCCTCGGCGAGCGCGAAGTCTTCGCGCGTCAAGCCATTCACAATGGCCCCGTCCTGGTCGATCACGTTCACAAAAACGTTGACCAGCTTTACATCCACGTGCAGGGTAAGTTCCTGCGCCGCCAGCGTCAGGGGCGCCAGAGCAAGCAACGCCCAGATACTGGCTTGCCGACACACTTTCAACACGCCAAAGGGGAGAATACGCGCCTGCATCTCCAAAGAATACCGCCTGCCGGTTAGACGCGGCAGGCGGCAATCAGTCGGGAGGCCCTGCAGATCAATCGAACTTATAAAGGAATCCCGAGGGCGTGCCCCACAGATTCCGCGACCGGTCCTCATAGAAGATGCTGAACTCAATGCCGGAGATGTCGTAGTCGAACAGGGGCACGCGGTCAAAGGTAATGTCTCCGCGCACCGAGTACTCGTCGCCGCCGCAGTCGATCATCAGGGTGTCTTCGGCGGAAAGCCTCTCGGGATGAGTCAGCAGCATGCAGGCGACGGCAAAGATGCCTGCTCCGAACTCATTGCCGGCCATCCGCAGCCGGGCACGGCGGGCCGAGCAGCCGCGGTGCAACATACCGGCCTGCGCGGCAACCACCAAAATGTCGTGTCCTTGCTGCTGGTCGGCAAGAATCTTGCCTGCAAGTTTGGCTCGTTCTCCCTGGCGCAAATAGGTTGGCCCCAGGCGGCCGGCGATGCGGTTTTGAAACTTGCGCTTTGTTGCCAGAACACCTAGCACCATTTCGACAGCCTCGTTGTAGGTAGGGGCTAGCGCCTGCCAGCGGGGAATCGCGAACCATGCCTCCGCGCCTTCCAGCAGCGGCTTACGCGCCAGCTTTTCCATGCAACTGCCCAGCGACGGAAAGAGCTTCTTCAACTCCGTAACCTGGGCCTCGATGGGGCGTACGCGGTAGGTGGGCGGATAGACACGGTTCGAGCCCACCTCCTCATCCTTGAACTTGTCGCTGGTCGTGTGCCGGTGGATAATCTCCTCCACTGAAGCGGCCACCTCTGCCTTGAGCGTCTTGCTCGCATCCAGCACGGTCTGCGCGCTAACCTTGTCCAATCGTTCGATAGACACGAGGTAAGCCGTTTTAACGGCTGCAGCGAGAAACTCCTGGAGCTGGGAATTCTGACTATCTGTCGTGTTTCCAGATAGATGCAGTGGAGTGATGGTTGGAGAGAGAGCTTTAGTCTGAGACGAAATGAGGGGAGATGTGGTCGCCATAGTCACCCTTTAGTGCGCTTACACGCACTCGATTCTGTGACTCTTATCGGCACATTCGCTATTATCAACAGGGTGAAAGCACTAAAGTTGCTCTATTTTGGAACAGGGGTAGTGGTTGGAACTTGTGTATGGGCATCGCATCCAGGTTCGCCTTTCGACCATGATCTACTCTGCCACCGCGTCTTCTTCACATAAAAACGGGCCGGCAGGTTAGCCGGCCCTCATTGCGATGGCTCGCCGTCCTTAATTACACCGAGGCGCCAACTCCCTGTTCGACAACTGCAGGCTTCGTGTCCGGCCTTGCCTTCAACAGTGGCAGGGCCACGGCCAGCACGTCTTCAATGTGGCTGGCGTAGTGGATCGCGACGCCCTCGATCAGTTCCGGCGTCAGGTCTTCCTCCACGTCCTGACGATTTTCGGCGGGCAGGATGATGGTTTGCACCCCGGCCCTTCGCGCGGCCAGAAACTTTTCCTTGATGCCGCCCACCGGCAGCACGTTGCCGCTGAGGGTGATCTCGCCGGTCATGGCGGTCAGCGGGCGCACTGGCGTATCGGTGAGCAGCGAAACCAGAACCGTCGTCATCGTCACTCCCGCCGAGGGGCCGTCCTTGGGAATAGCTCCGGCCGGAACGTGAATGTGCAGGTCCATCTCCTTGGTGAAGTCCTCAGCCAGGCCCAGCGAGGCGGCGTTAGAGCGCACCCAGGTCAGCGCAGCCTGCATGGATTCCTGCATCACCTCGCCGATCTGCCCGGTCATGGCGAAGTTGCCCTTGCCCTTCATCTTGTTAGCCTCGATGAAGAGGATGTCGCCGCCGGCCGCCGTCCAGGCCAGCCCCACAGCAACGCCGGGGCGCTTGACGCGCTCGGCGACCTCGGTGTCCACGCGCACCTGGATGCCGCCCAGAAACTCTTTGACCACGTCGCGGGTCACGATCAATTTTTCCGTGTTACCCTCCACCACGCGCCGCGCCTGTTTTCTGCAGACCGTGCCCAGTGTCTGCTCCAGCTTGCGCACCCCTGCCTCCCGCGTGTAATGGCGGACGATATAGCGCACCGCATCCTCGGGAAACTCGATCTGCTCGGCGGAAATGCCGTTCTCCTTGATCTGCCGGGGAATCAGGTAGCGGAAGGCGATGTGCATCTTTTCGTCCTCGCTGTAGCCCTGCAGGAAAATCAGTTCCATGCGGTCCAACAGCGGCGGCGGAACTGTGTCCAGCATGTTGGCCGTGCAGATGAACAAGGTCTTCGACAGGTCGAAGGGCACGTCGAGGTAGTTGTCGCGGAAGGTATTGTTCTGTTCCGGGTCCAGCGTTTCCAGCAATGCTGAGGCCGGATCGCCGCGGAAATCCCGGCCCAGCTTGTCAATCTCGTCCAGCATCATCACCGGGTCGTTGGTTTCGGCGCGGCGAATGCTCTGGATGATCTGGCCGGGAAGCGCGCCGATGTAAGTGCGGCGATGGCCGCGAATCTCCGCCTCATCGTGCATGCCACCGAGCGAGACGCGCTGGAACTTGCGGCCCAGGGCGCGGGCTATCGACCGGCCAAGGCTGGTTTTGCCAACGCCCGGGGGCCCCACAAAGCACAAAATCGGCCCCTTCATGTCCGGCTTCAACTGCAGCACGCTGAGATAATCGAGGATGCGGTCTTTCACCTTTTTCAACTCGTAGTGGTCCTCGTCCAAAATCTCCTTGGCCTTGCCGATGTCAATTTTGGAGCCTGAGCTTTTGGCCCAGGGCAGCAGAGCAAGCCACTCGATGTAATTGCGGGTGAGCGAGTAGTCGGCGGCCATGGGTGACATGCGCGACAGGCGCGCCAGTTCCTTAAGGGCTTCCTTCTTCACCTCTTCCGGCATTCCTGCGGCTTCAATCTTCTGGCGCAGTTCGTCGGTCTCGCGCTGGCCCTCGTCCTGCTCGCCCAGTTCCTTCTGGATGGCCTTGAGCTGCTCGCGCAGGTAGTAGTCGCGCTGCGACTGCTGCACCTGGTCCTGCACCTCGGTCTGGATCTTGGTGCGTAATTGCTGTACCTCGATCTCTTTGGCCAGATGCTGGTTCAGCAGTTCCAGCCGCGTTCCGATGCTGGCCGTCTCCAGCAGTTGCTGCTTGTCGTCGGTGGTCAGGAAGGGCAGCGATGAGGCCACAAAATCCACCAGACGGCTTGGCTCCTCGATGTTCGCGGCAATGGTCCGCAGTTCATCGGAGAGCGTGGGGGACTCGGCGACAATCTGCTGAAACTGCCCGATGACGTTGCGCACCAGCGCTTCCACGCTGGCCGTAGCCGCCGGCGCTGTGTCCTCCAGCGTCTCCACCTCGGCTACCATAAAGGGTTCGGTCTGTGTGTAGCGCACCAACCGCACCCGCTCCGTCCCCTCGGTGAAGACAAACCGGCTCTGGTTGGGCATGCGCACAACTTTATGCACCGTGGCCAGGGTTCCTACGGCGTGCATATCGGCTGGTTGCGGCGAGTCCAGCCGCGGGTCCAACTGGGCTACTACCACGATGGATCTTTCCTCGCCCAAGGACTCGATCAACTGGATGGAACTTTCCCGGCCCACGGTCAGAGGCAGCACGGCATGGGGGAACAGAACTGTGTCCCGAACCGGTAGGACGGAAACCAGGCGCATGCCGGGCGCATCTTTTCCGGAGAGGGTCTTTGATGAAGGCGGTATGGAGGAATGGTTAGACATTGAGTGTCCTCGTATCAGCTTATCTTAGTTAGACGACGTAAACCTCGAAGAGTTTCAGGAAAATCTCTTTTTTCCTGCTTTTTTTCCTCCAACCACAAGCCGGGCAGAACCTCTGGTACGTCCCAGCCCATGATGCAGTTCCCAGGCTGAAACGCTTGCAGCATAGCAGAATTCCATGAAGATCGGTGTTCACTCAAGCGCAGTCTTTTCCGGAAATTTGGTCGAACGAGGCGAAGACAGACCACCCAGGCGCCCTTCCATAGTCAACAGAATGAACTGTCACTGGAAGAATGTATCGGCTAAAGCCATAGGAATGTGAGAGCGGCAGAGCGGGGGATGCAAACGAAACGAAAGGCAATGAACACGCGGGTACTCAGAAAGAACCCATGCTTTTTCCTCATAGGGAAGAGTGGGGCGACTGCGGCCATTTTCCGGCCTAAACGGCTGCTGGAATACTGCATTGGACGCAATACCCAGTAGAATGGATGGATAGGAAGCGGTGATCGCCAGTTGCGGATCACCGTCAGTGGTGTTGCAACGGGGGCTTTTCCCCGTGTTTTTTGGGGAGATACAGTTTTGAGGGTAAAGCCAGGGAGTCGATGCGGCAAGCGGTCTCGGTGCGGCATTCTACTGGCTTGCGTCCTTGCCTGTGGGATTTCGGGCGGAAGCGGCGTTTGGGGCCAGAGCTTCGTGAATAGCGCCAGCAATTCCACCACGGGAGGCGATTCGGCCGCGCAGACGCCTGTGGATTCATTTGTCCAGTGGGAGGGCTTGCCTGTACGCCGCATCTCTTTCGCTGGCGTTTCCGCGGATCGTCTCGCCCCACTGGCCGGACATCTGGACCAGGCTGTGGGAGCGCCGCTGGGCCGGGAAGAGCTGAAAAGGAGCTTGCGCCGGCTCTATATGACCGGCCTCTTTGAAACCATTACGGTGGAGGGAGTTCGAGAGCAGGAGGGCGTGGCCCTCACCTTTCGCGGGATACCGCGCACCTTCATCGGCACGGTCAGCGTAGACGGCGCCCGGAGCGACACTGTCAATACGCAACTGGAGCGCGCCAGCCAACTGGCGCCTGGCGCACGTTTTAACCCCGCCAAACTCGATCAGGCTCTGGAACAGATGCGTGCCACACTGGCCCAGGACGGATTTCACGAACCTACTATTACTCATACCCTGACGGCCCACCCGGAGGAGCAACTCGTAGACATTGCGTTTCATGTGGTGAGCGGCCCGCAGGCGCGTGTGGGCACAGTGGAGGTAAGTGGCGATCCGGGGATGAGCGTGAACGATTTTCGCCGTCATGCACACCTCAGAGCAGGCGAACGCGTAGATCGTGAAACCGTCAATCGTGCTCTGGCCGGAGTGTTGAAGGCCTATCGGAGTGAGCAGCGCCTGGAAGCTGAAATCAAGCTGGAAAGCCAACAATTTTCTTCCGAGAGCCAAAGGGTCGACTACCGTTTTTCCGCCAACCGGGGTCCCGAGGTCAAGGTGCTGGTGGAGGGCGCCAGTGCCAGCCCGGAACTGCTGCAAAAGGTGATTCCCATCTTCGAGGAAGGCAGTGTCGACGAGGATCTGCTCAATGAGGGCAATCGCCGGCTGCGCGACTACTACCAGCGGATGGGCTACTTCGATGTGAAGGTGGAGCATGAACAGCAGTCCGCGATCGCCGGGTTGGTGACCATCCGCTACAAGGTGCGACTGGGGCCTCGGCGGCGTGTGGAGCTGGTCTCGGTGGCCGGCAACCGCTACTTTGACTCCAATACGCTCAAAGAGCTACTCGGTCTTCATGCCGCTGATTCCCTTGACCGCCACGGCGACTACAGTCAGGCGCTGGTCGCTGCCGACGTCAACACGCTGGAGACTCTTTATCAGAACAACGGCTTCTCCAAGGCCAGGATTACACCCGAGACCAGCGCGGGAGAGACAAATGGTGGAAAGACTGCTCCGTTCACGGTGGTTTACCGCATCGAGGAGGGCGCGCAACTGCGGGTAGGCACGGTGCGCCTGGAAGGAAACGAGCATGCGGACGCCGCCCGGCTTGCCCTTCTGATGAACACTGTCGCTGGACAACTGCTTTCACCACAAAACCTTGCCGGAGACCGCGACGCGCTGCTGATCGACTATCTAAGCCGGGGCTTTGACCAGGTGCGGGTGGAGGTCAGCCAGCAGATAGAGCCGGCTGATGCGAGCAAGGTGGACGTGGTCTTCCACATCACTGAGGGGCGGCAGATTTTTGTGCGCAAGGTGCTGCTGACGGGGCTGCATTACACCCGTCCCGAGACGGTGGCCAAGGCCATCACCCTGCATCCCGGCGATCCGCTCAACGAGACGGCGCTGATGGATACGCAGCGCAATCTCTACGACTTTGCTCTCTTCAACGAGATCGATACGGCCATCGTAAATCCCTCTGGCGAGGAGATCAATAAGACCGTGCTGTTGCAGGCGGCAGAGGCGCGGCGCTGGGCTCTGACCTATGGTTTTGGTCTCGAGGCCCAGACCGGAACCCCGCAGTTCAACTGCGGCGGCATAATCGCCAGCGGCGCCGCTTGCAACCCTAACGGCAAGGCAGGCGTAAGCCCTCGTGTGCTGGTCGACATTACCCGCAACAATCTCTTCGGCCGGGAGCAATCCGTTTCGCTGCGCGGCAACTACGGATTGCTGGAGCAGAAGATCAATCTGTTGTTCCAGAATCCGCACTTCGAGGGCAACCGGAACTTCGGCCTGACTCTCTCCGGCGGCTACGCCAACAGCCTGGACGTGAGCACCTACGTGGCTTCCAAGCTGGAAACCGGGGTGCGCTGGACCGAACACTCCAATGCACGGGGGTTTGCCTTCTCCAAGGCCAACACCTTCATCTACGAATTCGACTTTCGACGAGTCAAGGTGCAGGCCAGCAGCCTGCAGGTCGCACCCGGCGAGATCGCGCTGTTGTCCACGGCGGTGCGCGTGGCGGGCCCGTCGCTGACGTGGATTCGCGATACCCGCGACTCGCCCCTCGATGCGCATCGCGGCACCTACACCAGCGTCCAGGAATTTCTTTCCGGAGAAGGATTCGGCGCCCAGGCCAACTTCAACCGCCTTGATCTGTCGAATTCGAGTTACTACCGCATCGATAAAGGCCGCTTTGTTCTGGCTCGCAATACGCGCTATGGGCAAGAGCGGGTATATGGCGAACGTAAGTCGGAGCTGATTCCTCTGCCCGAGCGGCTCTACGCGGGCGGCGCCACCTCTCTGCGAGGCTTCGGCCAGAACCAGGCTGGGCCGCGCGATCCTGAGACGGGCTACCCCATTGGCGGGGCGGGCGCGCTCATCAACAGCACCGAATTGCGCCTGCCGCCGCCCACGATGCCCTGGCTGGGCAATACGGTCAGCTTTGTGCTCTTCCACGATATGGGCAATGTCTTCACCAACGCGGGCGATGCCTGGGCCAGCGCTCTAAGGGTTCGCCAGCCGCTACGCGACAATTGCAAGAATGTTGCTATCGTCGGGGACACCAACAGTTACAATCCTGCCGGACCTACTACCTCTACCGGCCAGCAGGGGACATGCAGCTTCAACTACTTCTCCCATGCGCCGGGAGTAGGACTGCGCTACCATACGCCGGTGGGGCCCATCCGGTTCGATTTCAGCTATAACCTGAATCCACCCATTTACCCAGTGAATTACGACTACTCGCTTACGCTGCCAGGGTCAAACCCGCATGTGGGCGAAGGCACGCACTTCAACTTCTTCTTCAGTTTGGGGCAGAGCTTCTGATGCGCAACCGGACTCAAACACGGCACAAGAGCAAGCTTGGACTCGTCTGCGCAATTGTGATAGCAGCGTGCCTGGCCGCCTTTGGAGCAACTTCTGCACTGGGACAGAATCCCGTTCCGGCGGCTCTGCCCGCCAAAGCCGTGGTGCTCGACAGGGTGGTGGCCGTGGTCAACAACCAGGCCATCTTGTCCAGCGATGTGGACGAAGAAATACGGCTGGCGGTGCTGGACCCAGGTGGAACGGGAGTCGTTCTTACGCCACAGCGCGCTCTGGAGCAGTTGATCAGCCGCGCGCTCATCCAGCAGCAGATTCACCAGGAGGATGCACAGGCCGCCGAGCCTACACAGGACGAGGTCGATGCCCGCCTGACGGAGATACGCAAGGAAGTGCCCGCCTGCGTTCACCTCAACTGCGCCACGGAGCAGGGATGGGCGGTGTTTCTGTCCGCGCATGGGCTGACGCCGAAGCGTGTTGAGAGCTATCTCCGCTACCGGGTTCAGATTTTGCGCTTCATTGAACAACGCTTCCGACAGGGGATTCGCATCACCCCCGAGGAGATTGACAAGTACTACCGTGAAACGCTGTTGCCGCAGTATGCGCCGGGCGAGGCGATTCCGCTGCTGGACGAGGTGGCCCCGCGCATCGAGGAGATTCTGCTAGAACGGCAGGTGAACGTGATGTTCGACGACTGGCTCAGGAATCTGCGCAGGCAGGGAGATGTGGAAGTGCTCGACCCGGCGCTCGAAGCTCCTGAAACCCCGGGCGTAGCAGGGAAGGGAGGCGCATGAGCGAGACAGAATCCACGCCTCCAGTTCCCGTTGAGACTTTTGAGCCGGTCGCGCCTGAGCCAGAAAAAGCGCCTCGCCCCAGCCGTTTGCGCCGCTTCTTCCTGCGCCATCTTCCCTTGTCGTTGGCTGCCGTGGCGATTCTATTGGCAATAACTCTAGCGGGCCTTTATTTTGCGGCAAGTTCGGCGACTTTTGAGAATTTTGTCCGCCGTCAAATGACGCACAGACTGGAGACGGCCACCGGCGGGCGCGTCGAAATCGCCTCCTTCCACTGGCGTCTGCTCAGTCTGGAGGCCGAGGCCGACGGGTTGGTCATCCATGGTCTTGAAGCTCCCGGCGAGGCGCCCTACGCGCAGGTGGAGCAGGTGCGCGTGCGCTTCAGTGTGCTGGGTTTCCTGAGCCCGCGCATCCAATTACGCGATCTGGACATCGTGAAGCCCCAGCTTCACCTGATTGTGTACCCCGACGGATCGACCAACCAGCCGCAACCCCGCAATCCCAGAAAACCGGACAAGCATTCGCTGGACAGATTTTTTGATCTGAAGGCCGATCACGTCACCTTCGAGCAGGGCGTTCTGGACTACGACAACCGCGCCGCAAACTTCGATTTCCAGAACCGGCACGTCCCGCTGGACTTCGCCGCCAGCGATTTCTCCCTGCGCCTGGTCGATGTGCCTGCGAAGGCTGGCAAATTAAAGAGCTACCTCATCGAAGCCGGCATTCGCGATCTGAATCTCTCGCGTGGCGCTTCGTCCAGGCCGGGCAAAACGCCGCTTCCGGTACAGGGATTCATTCAGACCACGCTGGAGCTGACGCGCAACACCGCAACCCTGCGTTCGCTGCGCATCACCGCCAGCGGCCGCGGCATCAAGGACCGGACACTGGAAATCTCTGGCTCGCTGGAGGACTTTGCCCATCCCCGCTGGCAGGCCAAAACAGTGGGGGAGCTGGACCTGCGCCTGGTTGACCCCATCACCGGCTATCCGTTTACGCCGGAAGGCATTGCCCATCTGGACCTCACGGCGTCAGGAGATGGAGGCAGCTTCCGCACCGATGGCGGCGTTCACATTGAGGGCGGCTCTTACATCGGGACCGGCGTCGTCGCCACCGGCGTAGGACTCGATGCGCACGTTCATGCCGATCCCAGGCAGTTGCTGATTACCTCGATCGTTGCCCGCCTGCGCCAGGGCGGCGTGATTGAAGGCGACCTCTCGCTGGCTCCCTGGCTGCCTGCGCCTCCAACTCCGGCTAAGGGCAAGGCCCGCGCCGCCGCTCATCCACTCCCGCCCGCGGACGTAATCACTATTCCCGTCAACGGCAAGGTCGCTGCTCAATTCAAAGACGTGGCCGTGGACACAATCCTGGAGATGGTTTGCGACCCTCCCTTTCAGCATCTCGGCTTTGACACGCGGGTCAACGGTACCGCCAATGCGCTGTGGGTCAACGGCGACGATCGCACCCTATCCGTGGGCACTCTGCTCAGCCTTACACCGCCGGCCAAGGCAGCGCAGGGTAAAGTCCCGGCGAGCGGCCTGATCGATGCCACCTACACCCAACGCGACGGCGCGGTCGATCTGCGCAGGCTGAAGCTCAATCTGCCCACCAGCCAATTGGAGGCTCACGGCCATCTAGGCGCTTATCCCGTGAACAGCCCCACTGCGCTCACGGTCGATTTCCATAGCGGCAACCTGGGAGAGTTCGACACTGTGCTGCGCGCTCTGGGCCTGAGCCGCAGAGGAAGGGAAGGCACGGCCGCATTGCCTGTCGCGCTTTACGGACAAGGCGAGTTTCACGGCACATGGACTGGCTCGCTGGTTGATCCGCACCTTGCCGGCTTCGCCAAAGCCACGCAACTGGGGATCGAAATTCCTTCCGGCTTTAGTGCGGATTCAGTCCAGAAGCCACCCAAATTTATCCGACTCGATGCGGCCGAGGCCACAGGCAGCTACTCGGCAGCCCGGATTGAGATTAGCCATGCGCTGCTGCGCCAGGGAAAAGGCGAGATGGACTTGAGTGGCAGCCTGACCGCTAGTCTGCCCGCGGGGAGCGTGGCACGCCGCTCAGCGCCCGCGCCATCCTTTGATACTAATTCAGTGCTTCATCTGCGCCTACACGCCGGCCAGGTAGGCCTGGACAATCTGAGCCCGGTCGCCGGAGAGAACCTGCCCGTGACTGGCTCTCTGGATGCGCAGATTCAAGCCGACGGACCCATCAACGCACTGGCCGGTTCCGGATGGGTCGAGCTGGACAAAGGAAGCGTCTACGGCGAACCCGTTACGCGGATTCGGGCGCAAGGCAACATAGCCAGCCAGATCATCAATTTGACCTCAGTAACGTTAAGCGATGACGCAGGAAAAATTGCGGCTACGGGCAGCTACAATCTCTCTTCCCGGCGCTTCCAGTTGGACGCCAAAGGCGCGGGGATCGATGTGTCCCGCATCGAAACTCTTCGCCGTCACGGCCTGGCGATGACCGGCAAATTGGGATTTACGGTGCAGGGCACGGGGACGCTCGACGACCCGCGCCTTGAAGCCCGCGCCACATTGGCCGGCCTCGCGCTGAGCGGAGAATCGCTGGGCAGTATGGATTTGACGGCGCACACTGCCAACCGCTCCGTCACTTACGACCTGACAACCCGGATGGAGGCTGCCGAACTCACCGCGCACGGCCAGACGGCGCTCGGCGGCGACTATGACACGCGGGCGCAACTCGATTTTTCTCGATTCGACATTGGCGCGCTCATCAGACTGGCTCATATTAAAGGGTTGAACGGACAATCCGCGCTGGCTGGAACAGTCACCTTGGAGGGGCCTTTGGCGCGGCCCTCCGATATGCGTGGCGAGGCTCGCCTACAGGAACTGGCAGCGACCGTATCCGGCGTTTATCTGAAGAGTGAGGGCGGCGCCCATCTCACCCTCGACCATGCCATCGTTCATCTTGATCCTTTACATGTAACCGGCGAGCAAACCGATCTACGCGCCCAGGGCAGCCTGTCGCTCAAGGACAAGAACGAATTGGAGTTTTCCGCCAGCGGGACGATCAATCTGAAAGTGGCCGAAACCATCGACCCCGACCTGACAGCCAGCGGCAACGCCAGCTTCCAGGTGGAAGGGCACGGGCCGCTGATGAAACCCAATCTGAGGGGCAGCATCGACTTTCAGGACGCTGCACTTTCCCTGGAGGACGTGCCCAACGGTCTGAGCCAGTTGCATGGAACGCTGGAGTTCAACCAGAACCGGCTGGAAGTCAGGTCGTTGACGGCCATGAGCGGAGGCGGCCTGCTCAGCGTAGGCGGCTATCTGGGCTACCAGAACGGTCTCTATGCGAACCTGACGGTCACCGGGGATCAAATTCGCATACGCTACCCGCAAGGTGTCAGCTCCCTGGCCGACGTCTCGCTTCACCTGCAAGGCTTGCAGAACAACCTGCTGCTCTCCGGCGACGTGCTCATCACCCGCTTTACGGTGAATTCTGAACTGGACATTGCATCGCTGACTGCGCAGGCCAACGCCGTTGAGACCATCGCTGCCCCGGATGCTCCGTCCAACCACGTTCGCCTCGATGTGCACTTTACCTCATCGCCGCAGTTGAACTTCCAGAACGCCTACGCCAAGCTGGCGGGCAATGTCGATCTGCGCTTGCGGGGCACCCTGGCTGCACCCTCGCTGCTGGGCCGCATCTCCATTACCGAGGGCAGTGGCATCATCGCCGGAACCCGTTACGAGTTGCAGCACGGCGACATCTACTTCACCAACCCGGTCCGCATTCAACCTACCATCGATCTGAACGCCACCGCCCGCGTTGAGGATTACGACATTACCCTTGGCCTGCGCGGAACGCCGGAAAAACTGGTGGTTACCTACCGCTCCGATCCTCCGCTGCCGGAGGCCGATGTGGTGGCGCTGCTGGCGTTAGGCCGCACCGAGAACCAGCAGCGCCTCTATACCCAGCAGCAGGAGACCGCCGGTGCCAACCCCACCACCGACGCCCTGCTTGGCGGCGCGCTCAACGCCACTGTCAGCTCTCGTGTGCAAAGGCTTTTCGGGGCTGGGTCCGTGAAGGTGGACCCCAACTACCTCGGCGCCCTGGGCAACTCCACCTCGCGCATCATCGTCGAGGAGCGGCTGGGCCCCAACGTCACTCTCACCTACGCCACCAACGTCAACACCACCGCGCAGCAGCTGATTCAGGCGGAAATCGCCGTCAATCGCCACGTCTCGTTGCAGTTGGCTCGCGACGAGTCCGGAGTCTTTTCCGTGGTTATCAAAGCCACCCAGCGTTTCCGCTGAGGTGTTGACGGCTGCGGGCAGACCAGAACAGAGACCCGCCTAATCCGCAGATTGAGTTGCGGCGAATTCCGGCTCCAGCGCGGGTTGCGCGCCGGCCCGGTGAATGACGTGGCTCGGTTGTGTACGTCTCCACGGCAGCACGCCTGAGACTGCAAGCACGATAACGCCAGGCTCGATTGCCTGACGATAATCCATAATCGGCTTGGTGAGGTAGTAGGTGATGGGGAAGATGCCGATGAGCACCAGATAGGGCCAGAGGGCGGCGCGGTTCTGGCGCCAGAAACGGCTGATGCCGAACAGCATCAGCAGCGTCATGCTGCTGACATAAAAACAATTTTCCGGCGCGAATGGCTGTGCCCGCAATTCCTCCGCGGAGAAGCTCCAGTACCCCGTCCAGTAATAGACGATGCGGCGCAGCGTCTTCGTCACCAGAAATGCATAATGCGGATGATTGTGGAAGTCGTTTAGGGACATGGAATGCTTTTCCGCCAGATAGGCCGTTTCGCCCATGGCGAGATACTTGCGCAACTCCACCGGGCTGGTGGCCGGATAGGGCCGTCCGTCGGCGCTGGGCGGCGAAGATGTATCCGTGGGAGCATTGCCGAAGTCGTCGGCATAAAACTCCAGCCAGATGTTGTCGCGGATGGGGCAGAGCACGCTGAGGACCCGGTAGTTGCGCACGGTCCACGGGGTGAGCACGGCAAGTAGAGCAACAGAAACAAGCGCGCCGTTCACGAGCCAGCGTCCGCCCGCCTTGTGGACCTTGTAAAGCGCCAGCAAAAGCAGGAACGGAACCGAGGACAGTATGGCGGGATTGGAAAGCGCGGTGAGGCCGCAGAGCGCGCCCCAGCCCAGCCAGGCCCAGAGATTGGTGGTATGGTGCAGGCGCTGCGCGATACATAAGCAGGTGGTGAAGAGCAGGCCAGTCAGGGCATACTCCCACACGCGCCCGGCGGAAAAGTAGATGGCAAAGGGATAAAAGGCCCATACCCAGGCCGCGACCCGGGCGCCGCGCGCACCGAGAGAATATTTGGCGCTGAAGTAGACCGGAATGCAGGTGAGGGCGCTGAGCAGGCTGTTGATGGAGAGAATGATGAATCCCGAGGTCAGCGAGTAGATGCCGAAGAGCTTGAAGACCAGGGCGAGAAGGGCTGGGTAGAGCGGAGACTCAATGGCGGTGGGCCCGCTGATGGGGTAATACGGCGAGCTGAATCCGTGGCCGCTGGCCAGCGCGCGTGCGATCCAGCCCATCTCCCAGCCGAACTGCTCGTAGTATTTATCCGCGTCGGGCAGGCCGCGATAGGTGAAGCAAACCACCACCAGGCGGAGGCCAAAAGCGACAAGAATGATGAGGGGAAGAATCCAGCGGGATGAACGCTTATGTTCCGCTTGCGCGGTGAGATCGGCAGATGTCGGCATGTTCACCTAAAAGATTGGCACGGTCCCTATCCGCGCAGATAGCCCAGCAAAATGCAAATGATCTCATAAAATGCCTTGGCAAAAATGCCAAAAGGCAACAGTATGAGACATTCTGTGTATTAGACGAAAATCATTGCGGTGAGATTACACCTTACTTTGCTTGTCTTTATTAACATTTTATTAATGATGATCGGCGCTGACTGGCGCCTCCCTGGTAGCCAAATCGGATAGTACAATACTCTTTGTGTCGCTACACTGTACGACTGGGCCTGTACTCCCTCGTTGCGCTCCAAAGCTGACCTAGGGATTTCAATTCAGAGGCTAGAATTGCATAAAAACAGCGGCGCTGGAGTTGCAAGGAGATGATTTGTGGCGATGGATCAAGATAAAAACAAGAAAAACAAACAACCAGGCGATGCTGTTTACGTAAGCGTAATTGCTCCCTGTCACAACGAGCAGGAGTGCATCGACGAGTTTCACCGTCGCATGCGGCGTGTTCTTGAGGCAACGCAAAGACCCTATGAAATGGTATTTGTGAACGACGGCTCCTCCGACCGGACGGCGGAAAAGCTCATCGAGTTACAACGCCAGGATCAGAGTGTTGTGATTGTCGATCTATCCCGAAATTATGGACATCAGCTGGCAATGTCAGCGGGCCTGGAAGTAGCCCAGGGCGAGAGAGTGCTGCTCATCGACGCAGATTTGCAGGATCCCCCGGAGTTGTTGCCGGAGCTGATGGTGGCGATGGATGCCGGAGCCGATGTGGCTTACGCCAGGCGCATTGCGCGGGACGGCGAAAGCAGATTCAAGCGGATAACCGCCGGGCTCTTTTACCGGCTGCTTCGCCGGTTATCGAAGACCGATGTGCCACTGGATACAGGCGATTTCCGCTTGATAAGCCGGCGAGTCGCCGATATTTTGCGGCAGATGCCGGAGCCGCACCGCTTTCTCCGGGGCATGGTTACCTGGGTCGGTTTTCATCAGGTTGCGGTGAATTATCGCCGTGACTCCAGATTTGCGGGGAAGACGAAATACAGCGTCGCAGGCATGACAGGCCTGGCTATCGACGCCGTTACGGGATTCGCTTCAGCGCCCCTGAGGTTCATGTTTTATTTGAGCGCTGCGGCAGGTGTTGCGTCGGCATGTTTTCTTGCCTGGACGGTGTATGCGCTTGTGATTCTTCGCGTTGTTCCGCAATGGGCGATCATCCTGTTGGTTCTGCTCTTGTTTTCGTCGATCAACTTCTTTGCTCTGGGGCTGATTGGAGAATATGTAGGGCGCTCCTTCATTCAAGGCAAGGGAAGGCCGCTGTTTATTATTCGCTCCGTGTCGCGAGGCGGAAGCGATGGATAAACCAGGCCGGCGGCTTGTCTGGCAACGCAGGCAGAAGCAGCGAAGAACTCTCCCATGCCGAGGATGGGATTCAGCGCAACTATTCCCCGAAAACCGTGTCTGACCGGCCAGGCAAGTCTTAGGGTTTCCGGTTGCGCCGGTTTAGGCAGGTGAGGCCCGGCAAAACCGCGTAAGATTCATTGTCGGCCCTGAGCTATCTGGTTCGATCCACAAGGAGGAATGAAAACATGACATGGACGATGAGCAATCCCCGCACGATACTCCTGGCGGTGACGATCGCCGGAGTCATTTTGAGCCTTCCCCGGGTATCGGTGGCGTCAGGCCAAGACCAGACCCCGGCTCAGACCCCGACCCCCGCAGCTACCGCGCAGGCAGCCAGCCCGTCGGACAGCGATGTCGCGGCCCGGCTGGACAAGAAGCAATTTCACAACGTAAAGGTGAGCATGGATGAGGGCGTTGCCACCTTGTCCGGCACCGTGGACCTCTACGCATACAAGGCCGAAGCCGATAAGCGTGTGCGCAAGGTCAAGGGCGTCACCGCGGTGCGCAACCTGATTGAGGTCGCCGGCCCCACCATTCCCGATCAGATACTCCAGGAAAAACTTGGGGAAAAGTTGGAATATGACCAAGTTTTCTATGGCAATGCCTTCAACGCCATTAGCATCAGCGTCCACAACGGCATTGTCACCCTGGGCGGCCACGCGTTCAACTACTTCAACTCAAAGGACTCCGCACTGGCATTGGTTAGTTACTATCCCGGCGTCAAAGGAGTGGAAGACGAGATCCAGGTGGATCCTGTCTCGATGGTGGACGACCGGATACGGATGCAGGTCTACCGCGCCGTCTACGGCTACTCGGCACTAAGGAAGTACGCCGTCGATCCGGGAAAGCCCATCCGCATCTCGGTGCAGAACGGTCATGTGGGGTTGTATGGAATGGTGGACAGGCAGGCCGACAAGGACATTGCCTTTATGCGCGCCAACGCAGTTCCCGGTGTCTTTGGAGTGGAGAACTACCTGGAGATTGCTCCTCCGCCGGCCCCAAAACAGAAGAAATAACTCCTGCGTGGACGGACCTGGCGGGCAGAGATATTGCTGAGACGAATGTTCCGGTCCTGACTGCCGTGAGAGCAGGGTCGGACACGTCACAAATTCTCCGTGCCCCACCCATGCGCCATGTTGTAGGCGCATGGGTGGGAAACCCCGAACTGTTTCTACTAGAACTTGACCGCCGGAGCCGTCCTTGCGCTTTCCGGAGCCGCGAAGTATGCGGTGTTCTCGTGGAACCCGGCCATGCCTGCCCAGATGTTGTTGGGGAATTGAAGAATGAATGTGTTGTAGTCCTGGATCGCGTCGTTATAACGCTTGCGCGCTACGCTGATGCGATTCTCAGTCCCCGACAGCTCATCCTGCAGGCGCATGAACTGGTCGCTGGAGCGCAGTTGCGGGTAATTTTCCGTAAGCAGCAGCAGGCGGCCGATGGCCGAATCCAACTGGCCGTTCGCGGCAATTTTGGCCTGCGGTCCCTGCGCATTCAACATGCCGGCGCGGGCGTTGGCGATGTCGCCATAGACCGTGCTCTCCTCTTTGGTAAAGCCCTTCACGGTTTCCACAAGGTTGGGAATCAGGTCGGCGCGCCGCTCTAGTTGCACGTCCACCTCCGACCACTTGCTCTTCACAGCCTGATCCTTGGCCACCATCTGGTTTCTGGAGCTGATATAGCTGCCAGCCAACATCAAGATGGCCAAAACCAGAACGCCGACCACTCCCAGTGCAATCCAAAGTCCCTTGCTCATACTGTGCTTATCTCCTCCGGGTTACCTTCTAGTAGCCCTGTCATCAATCTACCAGCTTCCGTCCGAACCGCCGCCGCCAGTTTCGCCCCCGCCGAAGCCGTCGAAGCCGCCGCCGGAATCCCCCCCGCCGCCGGAATCTCCTCCGCTATCGATTCCGCCACCCGAGCCTCCGCCCCCGCCGGGGCCGACAGACGGCATCCATCCCCAGCGCTTGAAGACGCCAAAACCAACCAGGAGCCGCAGTACGAAAAAGCCGGGAATGACTAGTAGAAAGAACGCGATTACGAGATACTGGACAATCCTCGTGGCCAAAGATAGCTTCTGCCGCGCCGGAGCGGGAGGCGCTTCAGAAGCCTCCTCCTCGTCCAGCGATATATTGGCATCGGCGGCGATCACCTGCGCCACCTCATTCACTCCCAGCGTTACAGCCCCGTCGAAATCGTTGGCGCGCAGATAGGGAACCATGTCGCGGCCAATATCGCCGGTCTTGGCGTCCGGCAGAATGCCTTCCAGGCCATAACCAATCTTGATGGAGCGCCGATGGTCGTCGATGGCAAACAAAAACAGAACGCCGCGGTCCGTTCCCTTGGCGCCTATCTTCATCTTCTCGAAGAGGCGAGTAGCATAGCTGGCCGAGTCGTCGCCGCCCAGGGTATGGATGGTCACCACGGCGATCTGCGCATTGGCCTTGGAGTGGTCCAGTTGCGCGCAGAGCTTATCCACTTGCGCAATGGCCTCAGGCGAAAGCACGTGCGCATAGTCACTGACGTAATCGGTGGGTTGAGGAAGGTCTTCGACCCGTTCGGCTTGTACAGTCTGTCCAGCGAATGCGAAGACGGCAACGCAGACTGCCACGAGCAGCCGGAAAACGGCGAAAGGTGCGCGACCAAATGCCCTCATAGTTTTTTATTGTACGCGGGCAGCTAAGGGAAGGTTCCTGCAGCGCCGTTCCGCTTTGCACTCGGGCGTTAACGGCACGACGGAAGCCGTTTCCCTTCAAAACGCCGGCTCATTCAGAGATTGCACAGGCAGCTTGCACGCACGCAATCTCCCGCTTCCAAGAGTGAAATCCTACCAGCTTCCGCCGGCGCCGCCACCGCCAAAGCCACCTCCGCCAAAGCCGCCAAAACCACCACCGCCGCCTCCGCCACCTCCAAATCCGCCTCCTCCACCGCCTATCCACACTCCTCTATGACCCCAACGACGCGGCAAAATACCGATGAACGATAAGAGGCGCATGAGGCCAAATACGCTGAAAAATATAAAAAATAAGATCAATTTCACAATGCTCGTCGAGGTATGCGTCGAATTCCGATGATGAACCGGAGCGGCCTCATCGTTGTCCGTGAGCGTCACATTGGCGTCGGCGGCAATAACCTGCGCCACCTCACCCACGGCCTGAGTCACGGCGCCGTCATAATCGTTGGCGCGCAAATCGGGAACCATCTCCCGGCCAATGTCGCCTACCTTGCCGTCGGGCAGGATGCCTTCCAGGCCATAGCCCACTTCAATCCGGTATTTGTGGTCGTTCACCGCCAGAAAGACCAACACGCCCTTGTCCGAACCCTTGCGGCCCATCTTCCACTTGTCTTCCAGCGCATTGGCAAATTCGGCCGGGTCCATGCCATCCAGCGTGTGGATGGTGACTACGGCGATCTGCGCATTGGCGTTCGAGTGGTCGAGTTGGGCGCAAATCGAGTCCAGGTGGGCTATGGCCTCGGGCGAAAGCACGTGGGCATAGTCGCTGACGTAATCGGTGGGTTTGGGCAGGTCCTCAACCCGCTCGGCTAGTGCAGTCTGTCCGGCAATAGAAAAGACGGCTATGCAAGCTGCCACAAGCAGCGGAAAGAGGGTGGAATATGCACGGCGATAGCCTTTCATCGCTTTCTATTGTACGGCACCTGCGGTGCGGCAGCCGCTCGCTATTCGCTCGCAAAAGTTTCAAGCTAAAAGCTAATAGCTGTCCTTGCACTACACTTATAAAGAATGACAGAAAATCCGCAGCTCCAGCCCCCCATCGCTCGCAAGGAACACAAAGAGACCGTTCTGCACGGCGTTGTCCTTACAGACGACTATGCCTGGATGCGCGACAAGGACAACCCCGAGGTGACCGCCTATCTAGAGGCCGAAAACGCCTACGCCGAGGCGGTCATGGCTCCTCTAAGCGGCCTGCGAGAGGAACTTTACCAGGAGATGCTTTCGCACGTGAAACAGACCGACGTCTCGGTCCCCTTTCGCGATGGCAACTGGTGGTATCTGACGCGCACCGAGGAGGGCAAGCAGTACGCCATTCACAGCCGTCGCTCAGGGACTGCTTCCGGGCCGGATGCGGATGCGCCGGAGCTAGTCATCCTCGACGGCAACCAACTGGCCGAAGGCCACGCCTTTTTCGACATTGGCGCGACTGATATTTCCCGCGACGGCCGCTGGCTGGCTTATACCACCGACACCACGGGCTTTCGCCAGTACACGCTGCACATCAAAGACCTGGAAACAGGCGAGACGCTTCCCGGCGAGGTCGAGCGCGTAGGATCGGTCACATGGGCTGCCGGCAATCGTACGCTTTTTTACACCGTCGAGGACGAGGAGCAGAAGCGTCAATACCAACTCTGGCGTCACACCTGCGGTGGGCAAGATAAGAGCATGGGCACGCCGCATTCGGCCGACGTGCTGGTCTACCAGGACGACGACGAGCGCTTCAACCTGGGCGTGGGACGCACGCGCGATGGCAAATTCATTGTGATGGAGTCGGCCAGCCACATCACCACCGAATCGTGGGTGCTGCCGTCCGTCGAGCCAGAGGGCCAATTCACGATCATCACTCCGCGCGACGGCGAGCACGAGTACTCTATCGACCATCGCAATGGCATGTGGTTCATCCGCACCAACGATCGCGGGCGCAACTTCCGCCTGGTCACCACGCCGGTGTCCACGCCGGGCCGCGAGCACTGGACCGAGCTGATTCCGCACCGCGACGGCGTAATGATCGAGGAGATCGATCTCTTTGCCGATTTCTTTATCGCCTGCGAGCGCGAAGACGGCCTGCCGCGCCTGCGAGTGGGCCGCTTCCAGGGCGATGGGCCGGAGTTCACGCCTGTCGAAGAGATCAGCTTTCCCGAGCCCACCTATAGCGCGCAGCCGCATGTGAATAGGATTTTTGACACGCCCACCTACCGCTATGCCTACCAGTCGCTGGTGACGCCGGCTTCCGTCTATGAATACGACGTAGCCACGCGCGCATCGACCTTGCTCAAACAGCTTGAGATTCCCGGCGGTTTTGATCGGACGCTTTACGCGAGCGAGCGTATTCATGCCACATCGATCGACGGGGTCAAGGTTCCGGTGTCGCTGGTATATCGTCGAGACAAAATTGCCAAGCGCGAGCCAGGCAAGAATCCTCTCTACGTCTACGGCTATGGCTCCTATGGCTATTCGCTGCCACTCAGCTTCAGTTCCAACCGGTTGAGCTTGCTCGATCGCGGCGTGGTGATGGCCTATGCGCACGTTCGCGGCGGCGGCGACCTGGGCGAGCCGTGGCACGACGCCGGCAAGATGCTCTTCAAGTGCAATACCTTCACGGACTTCATCTCCGCCGTCGAGCATCTGACCGCGGAGCGCTATGGCGACCACGCACACGTGGCCATCGAAGGAGGGTCGGCTGGCGGCCTGCTGATGGGCGCGGTGGTGAACCTCAGGCCCGAGCTCTTTCGCGCCGTCCTCTCCCACGTGCCTTTTGTGGACGTGATGAACACCATGCTCGACGCCACGCTGCCGCTTACCGTCCCGGAGTACGAGGAGTGGGGAAATCCCAACGAATCTGAATATTTTCGATATATGCTGAGCTACTCGCCCTATGACAATCTCAAGGCGGGGAGTTACCCGGCCATGCTGGTCAAGACCTCGCTCCACGACAGCCAGGTGATGTTCTGGGAGCCGGCCAAATACGTGGCTAAACTACGTACGCTTAAAACGGACAGCAATCCGCTGCTGCTGGTGACCAACATGCAGGCCGGCCACGGCGGAGCCAGCGGGCGCTACGATTACCTCAAGGAGATTGCGCTGGACTACGCCTTCCTGCTGCGCGAGCTGGGGCTGTTGTAAATGGCGCGGTGAGCGAAGTGACCGGATATTCCTGACAGCTCTTATTCGTATCGTCCCGACTTTGCCGATGACGCCACTGACGGCCCAACCCCGGTAAATGCCTGATTTTCCACCGCTCCGCGAGAAATCTTCATGGAATCCTTATTCCCGGTTCCTTATCTTGAAGGAAAGCTTCCGGGTATATATTCGGCTTATCCTCTCGTTCATATCACGTCTCTGCAGCTCGAGGCAGCCAACCGGGAGGTAAATCAACAAGGAGATTGGACGATGCCCAAGAGTGCAAGCGACATAGTAAAGCTGGCCAAGGAAACAGGAGCAAAGATTATTGACCTTAGGTTCATCGATCTGCCCGGCATGTGGCAGCATTTCTCGATTCCGACTGAAGAGCTGAGCGAAGATCTCTTCACCGAAGGAATCGGCTTCGATGGCTCCAGCATCCGCGGTTTTCAGCACATCCACGAAAGCGACATGCTGCTCTTCCCCGACCCGGAGACAGCCTATCTGGACCCCTGTCTGGAGATTCCCACGCTGAGCCTCATCTGCGACGTGAAGGACCCGGTCTCGGGCAAGCCGTATAGCCGCGATCCGCGTTACGTCGTGGCCAAGGCGGAAGCGCACCTCAAGAGCACCGGCATCGCGGATACCAGCTACTGGGGCCCCGAGTTGGAGTTCTACATCTTCGACAATGTTCAGTACGACCAGAACGCCTTTACCGGCTACTATCGCATCGACTCCGATGAAGGCATTTGGAACACCGGTCGCGATGAAAAGCCCAACCTGGGCTACAAGCTGCGCCACAAAGAGGGCTACTTCCCGGTGCCGCCATCCGATCAGCAGCAGGATCTGCGCTCGGAAATTATTCTGAACATGATGAAGGTCGGCATCCCCATCGAAGTGCACCATCACGAAGTGGGAACCGCCGGCCAGGGCGAAATCGATATGCGCTTCTCGCCCATGAAGAAGATGGCGGACAACGTGATGTATTACAAATACATCCTGCGCAATACGGTGAGGAAGCACGGCAAGGTGGCCACCTTCATGCCCAAGCCGCTGTTTGGCGATAACGGCTCCGGCATGCACGTGCACCAGAGCCTGTGGAAGGGCGACACCAATCTCTTTTTCGATAAGAATGGCTATAGCCTGCTGAGCCAGACGGCTCTGTGGTACATTGGCGGTCTACTCAAGCACGCACCCGCGCTGCTGGCGTTGTGCGCTCCCACAACCAACTCCTATCGCCGCCTGGTGCCGGGATACGAAGCGCCGGTCAACCTGGCGTATTCGCAGCGCAATCGCTCGGCGTGCGTGCGCATTCCGGTGTATTCCAAGAGTCCCAAATCCAAGCGCCTCGAGTTCCGCTGTCCCGATCCCTCGGCCAACCCCTACCTGGCCTTTGCCGCTCTGCTGATGGCCGGTTTGGACGGAATCCAGAACAAGATCGATCCGGGCGCGCCGCTGGAAAAGGATTTGTACGAGTTGGAGCCGGCGGAAGCCGCCAAAATCAAGAGCACGCCGGGCTCGCTGGGCGAGGTTCTGGACGCGCTGGAGAAGGACCACGATTTCCTCCTCAAAGGCGACGTCTTCACCAAGGACCTGATCTCGACCTGGATCTCGTATAAGCGGGAACGCGAACTGGCTCCGGTCAACCTGCGCCCCGTGCCCTACGAGTTCTTCTTGTACTTCGATCTGTGAGACTCGGGAAACTGTGGAAACAACAAAGGCGAAGCCGCAATGGCTTCGCCTTTGTTGTTTGGACTGTCTGGGAGTTACTTCGCCAGCGGCACCCTATTGGTCCATTAACGACTCGCTCCGCCTGTACTCGCAGCTTTATTGACCGCCTGTTTGATTTGTTCGGGATCTCCCAGATAATAATGACGAACAGACTTCAGGTTATCGTCAAGTTCTTCTACCAGCGGCACGCCGGTAGGAATGTTGAGATCGACAATCTGCTTCTCCGGCACGTCTTCCAGATACTTCACCAGTGCCCGCAGGCTGTTGCCATGGGCCGCGATCAACACCTGCTTCCCCGACCGGATGCTGGGAGCAATCAAGTCGTGCCAGCAGGGCAGAAAGCGGTCCACCGTGTCCTTCAAGCATTCGCTCAAGGGGAGTTGTTCTTTCGTTAAATTGTGATAGCGCGGGTCCTTACCCGGATAACGCGGATCGGACTCCTCCAGCGCTGGGGGGCGAATGTCGTAACTGCGGCGCCAGATTTTTACCTGATCTTCTCCATACTTGGCTGCCGTTTCAGCTTTGTTGAGGCCTTGCAGCGCCCCGTAATGCCGTTCGTTCAGCCGCCAGTCGCGCACCACAGGAATCCACATCAAATCCATCTCGTCCTGCACCATCCACAGAGTGCGTATGGCGCGCTTCAGCACCGAGGTGTAGGCGAGGTCGAAATGATACCCCTGCTCCTTCAGCATCACGCCCGCCTGCTTGGCCTCTTCCCGGCCCTTCTCCGATAGGTCAACATCCGTCCAACCGGTAAACAGGTTTTCTTTATTCCAGATGCTCTCTCCATGGCGTAACAGAACGACTTTGTACATTTCAAAACCCTCTTTCTCAGATGCAGGTTTTTGGGTGAACTGCCAAATCATGCGAGTTTTTGGCCAGAGATCGTGCGCATAAACGAGGACATGGAGATTTCGAATGCGCGACGGGTATTGAATCTGATCTCTCCCATACTCTTTTGGTCTGCTGGTTCAAACGTGTGATCGACTCGACGCAGAGGAATCGGCACTTCAAATGGAATGCGCCGGTATTCGATCAGTCGTGGATTCGTCTGAACTGCTACTCCTATTCCAGCAAATTGCTTTGAGTAGCCAGCATACCCGTCCGTGCAGTAGAGAAGGAGCATGTCGCCTGGACGGACCTCAAATTGAGGATAGTTGTCTCCCACTTCGTATCGTTCTGATTCAAGTCTGTCGCCATTTAGGTTGGGATCGCCGAAAACGAGAACGAAATACTTTGGTCCATTCATGAAGACTTTTCCCTCGCCTTCAGGATCGATCCCTATCGATCCACGTCCATGTTGAATCCGGAGGCCACCGATCAAGCAACCGCTGGCCGGTTTTCATCCACTCAGTTTTTCAGACACTATCTCGTTCAAAGTAGCAGCCAACCTCAGTCGTTGTAGTTCAGTCCCTCCAGTCCAAGAAACACCGCGCCGCCGCCCAGCTCCTCTTCGATGCGCAGCAACTGGTTGTACTTGCAGATGCGGTCGGTGCGACTCACCGAGCCGGTCTTGATCTGGCCCACGCCGGTGGCCACGGCGAGATCGGCGATGAACGTGTCCTCAGTTTCACCCGAACGATGCGAGATCACCGATGTGTAGCCGTAGCGGCGGCCCAGGTCGATGGCCTCCAGCGTTTCAGTAATCGTCCCGATTTGGTTGAGCTTGATGAGGATGGAGTTGCCCACGCCCTCTTCAATGCCGCGCTGCAAGCGCTTAATGTTTGTGACGAAAATATCGTCGCCGACTAACTGTATGCGTCCGCCCAGCTTGTCGGTCAAAATCCTCCAGCCAGCCCAGTCGTCCTCGGCCAGCCCGTCCTCCAACGAGACGATGGGATACTGACGCACCCAATTATCGTAAAAGCTCACCATCTCCTCGCTGGTCAGCTCGCGCTTGTCGCTCTTCTTGAAGACATACTTGTTCTTTTCCTTGTCGTAAAACTCACTCGACGCAGGATCGAGCGCGATAGCAATCTGCTCGCCTGGTTTGAAGCCGGCTGCCTCGATAGCTTCCAGAATCAGTTCAATGGGCTCACTGTTGGATTTGAGCGAGGGAGCGAATCCGCCCTCATCGCCCACCGCGGTGTTGTAACCCTTCTTTTTGAGAACGCCCTTGAGCGTGTGGAAGGTCTCGGCGGCCCAGCGCAGCGCCTCCGAGAAGCTCTCGGCGCCCACCGGCATGATCATGAACTCCTGGAAGTCCACGTTGGAGTCGGCGTGCGCTCCGCCGTTGAGTACGTTCAGCATGGGCGTGGGCAGCACCGAGGCATTCACGCCGCCCAGATAGCGGTAGAGCGGAACCTCCAGCGTCTGGGCTACGGCGCGCGCGGCGGCCATGGAGACAGCCAGAATGGCGTTGGCGCCCAGCTTGGCCTTGTTCGAGGTGCCGTCCAGCGCGATCATGGTCTGATCGATGAGCCGCTGGTTGGCGGCGTCCATGCCCTCCAACTCGGGCGCAATCACGGTTTCCACGTTGGCCACGGCCTGCAGCACACCCTTGCCCAGATAGTGGCTCTTGTCGCCGTCGCGCAGCTCCACGGCTTCATGCTCGCCGGTGGAAGCGCCCGAGGGCACGATGGCGCGGCCTAATGCGCCGCTTTCCAGGATTACGTCCGCTTCCACGGTGGGATTGCCGCGCGAGTCCAAAACCTCGCGGGCGCGGATGGCAACAATCTCAGTCATATCGCTCCTCATGATGCGATGCTGTAGCCGGGCGTTAAGTTGGGGACGGCGATCCACGGCAAGGGCTTCTCCGGCAGCGCTTTGAATGGTGTTCAGAAGCTCCTGCGCGCTCAAAATTTCCTCTCCGTCCAAGGCGAAAAAGGCAGATGTCTCGTAAGGATTCTAGCAAATCTGCCCCAAGAAGATTATGTAATCGTTGTCACAGAGTCCTGCCGTTACCAGCATGGGAAGTATGCCGGAGTGGGTTGCCTAAGCTGATTCGTGCTGCCCAAGGCACTTGCCGGGCTGCCGGCGCTTCAGTGGCTGCAACTCTGCGTTAGCCTTACCTTGGGTGAGCTGGCGCAATAAACCCGGCAGGAAATGGGTTGCCTGCGCGAGCAACTCTTCCCCTCCAGCAGGGTCTAATCAGAGGAAGATGGCTTTACGTGTCTGGAAAAAGGAGACTTGGATGAACCGGCCGATTCTTGTGTGCGCCTTGTTGTTGATGACCACTGCCGCTCTGGGAGCGCAGGAGGCAAACGAGTCGAGCCCCTACCAGGGCACCTCGAACCCACCCCCTGACGACACCATCGTGACCACCAGCACGCCCCAGGCCAAGCCGCCTGCCGGGCGGAGAGCCGCGCCCTCACAATATCAAGTACAGACTCAGTCCCAGACAAAGGCGCCAATACAGGCACAGACCGCAAATGCTGATCCCGCCGTGAACGATCCTGACCCGGACAGCGGCATCGTTGGCGTTCAGCGCAACGCAACCCCGCAGCGCCAGCCGGTTTTGATCCGGCGCAACTACGCTGCCGATCCGGATGGTGACATCGTGCATCCGCGTCCGGCGCGTCCCGGCGAACTCCCGGAAGGGACCACCATTCGCGTCCGCCTGCTGGATCGGCTTTCTTCCGCCAGCAGCGAACAGGGCGAAACCTTTCGCAGTCGCGTGGCCTCCGATGTAATGCAGGGCGATCAGGTGCTGATTCCCGCCGGAGCGGAGATAGACGGCCGCGTGGCCGGGGTTTCCACTGGCCACGTGGGCGGTCGCGGCTCCATGCAACTGCTGCCGGAGACAGTGATTCTCGCCAATGGCAAAAGCTATCAACTACGCGCCGTGATCACCGGAACCCCCGGCTCCAGAACGAAGACCGGCTCCGAAGGCACGATCCTGCCAGCTTCGCGCCTGAAACGCGACGGCATTGAATACGGCGGGGCAGTGGGAGCCGGCGCAGCCACCGGAGCCATCCTCGGCGGCCCGGTTGGCGCCTTGGCAGGCAGCATGGTAGGGGCAGGCGTCATCACCACCCACCTGCTGGTCAGCCATCCCCAGGCCACGTTGGAACCGGGCACAGCGATGATCTTCACCCTGACAGAGCCGCTGCAAATGGCCTCGGCAAGAGCCACTGAAGCCAGCGATAACTGATCAGACAGCGCGGCTTCGACACTTACGAGGAGCAAGGCTATCAAAGGCACGGCGGCCTAAACAAGGAGAGGTGCGGAATCATGAAGTGGAGCAAATGGGCTGTCGTTTTCGCGGTCCTTCTGGTCTTCGTCGCTGTGACGCTAGGGCAATCCCAAGTGGGCCAATCCACTCGAAGCATGGCAGACGACCCAGAGGCTCGCCCGCCTGTCACGAAGGCCGATGTGCAGATTGTGCAGCGTGCGCGAGAGATCCTCGACTCCGAATCAAAGTGGAATCGCGCCGACACGCGGGTCTGCCCGGCCGATGCCAAAACATTTAGCCTGTACTGCGCGCTGGAAATGGCCACTGACCAAGTGTCGGGTAAATTCGAACATCGCGGAGCGGCGATGCAGGAGGCGCGGTTCGTGATCGATGAGATCGCCCCCAACAGGAAGAATTACGAACACCGCCTGATGGACTATAACAACGACCCCACCACCACATTCGCTGACGTACAGAACTTTTTCCAGATTCTTAAGGATCGCGTGGCTCGGCGGCTGAAAGAGGAATCTAACAGTCCCGTCAAGTGACCAGCAAAGTGATTCTGTCAGGGGCGCGGATCACATGCTCCAGTTGCGCTCATCTCACTTACACCGGAGGCAGCGCGTCCACCACCGGCACGCCTTTGGGCGGCGTAAAGCGGAAGGTCCCGGCGGGAATCGGCACATTGGTCTGCTCTCCGGTAAAAGTGAAACGGGTCAGCGCGCCGTCGGCCTCTTCCATCTCGATTCCGGTAATGGTTCCATCCGCGGTCACGGACAGAGTGAGCCGCGACACGCGTTTCTCCTGCCCCCGGGGCTGGCCGGTCAGCGTGAACTGGCCGTTCGCGGCGGGCCGCAGGGTCAGACTGCTCAACTCCTTTTCCAGTTTTGTGCGGCCCAGCAAGAAACGCAGCGGCGAGCGCAGATCGTTCAGTTGTTTTTCGAGGATGCGTTGGACTTGAGAGTCGCCCTGGGAGTAGTACCAGGCAAAGGTGCCGTCGAGCAGGAAGAGCTTGCCGGCCGGCTCACTGTACTCCCACTTCATACGGCCGGGCTTCTGCAACAGCAGCGTCCCGCTCTCCGTGCGCCGCATCCCCAGCCCCTCATAGCTCTCGCTGAAGCCGGCCTTGAGCGAGCGCAACTGGTTGTAATGTAGATCGACCTTCTGGGCCAGCTGGTGCGCCGCATCCTGCACCGTGTCCAGCGCGGCGTCCTTCGCGGACGTGTCCTTCGCGGACGGCGAACGTTGGGCGTATAGGGCGACAGAGAGTAGTCCGGCTGCCACTATCCAGCCGCTGCGCCTGAAGAGCATGCTCATCGTGATTCCAACGGCTGTGCGCATTGGGTTCCGCCCGTAGGGTCGTACTTGATGATGCCGGACTCGTCGCTGCAGAAGCCTCGGCTGCCAGTCTTACCAGGGGTCTGCGGAACGGCAGTAATCTGGTAGCCGGTGAAGCGCTCCGTGCCGTTCTGGATCACACTGGTGCAGTTGCCGATGGTGAAGATGTAGCCGGACTTGAATCCCGTGGCAAGATCGCTGGGTAAAAGCTGCGCCGCCTCCGCTGAGGGCTGTCCTGCACTCGGATCGCCTCCCAAAGCCCGCAGCGAGCAAGCGTAGCCGTGGGAGGGGTAAGTTTCCGAGTACATCATCTCCGCCTGCTGGATGGTCTGGATAGACTTCATCGCCGCAGCCTCATTGGCATGTTTCTTCATGCCGCCGAAGGTGGGAATCGCAAGCAGTGCGAGGATAGGAACGATGATAGCAAAAAAGAAAACGGCGACTCCCACAAGAACCCAGACAAGGACGGGAACTCTCCGCGCGCCGGCAGGGTGTGCAGGTGTTCCGCCATGATTGCTGGAACCCGGATTACCCGCGCCGGAAGGCGCAATTCCGTTCACTGGACCAGTTGGGTGCAGTTAGTGCCTCCCGCCGGATCGGACTTCAGTGTGCCGTATTGATCGATGCAGTAGCCCAGGTCGCCGGATTTTCCCACCGTCTCAGGGACGGCGGTGACCGCATAGCTTGTAACGTGGTCCGAGCCAGTAGCCTTGGTGCATTGGCTGATGGCGAAGATGTAGCCCGACTTGACCCCGCTCGCCAAATCCTGCTTAATGATCTGCGCGGAGGTGGCAGAAGGCGGTCCGGCCGAGGGGTCCCCGCCCAGATACGCAAGATTGCATGCAAAACCGACGCTCGAGTAGTTTCCCTCGTACATCATCTGAGCCTGTTGTATGGTCAGCAAAGACTGCTTCGCAGAAATTTCGTGGGCGTACTTGAAGAGCTTGGGGACATTTGGGATGGCGAGCAGTGTGAGGATAGTGATGATGGCCATGACAATCAGCAACTCCATCAGCGTAAAGCCATTGGGCTGCCTGAAGCGTCGCGTGCGGCTGTTCGAGTTCTTGCGATTCATATGATTTCTATTCCTCTGAGAGCGGCCAGATCTTTCCGCCCCATCCGAGAAAATCCTACAACGAATGGACGCGAAAAGGAAACAGGACGCTCACTCCGGCTTGGTCTGGCCGGTGGCGCTTTCCTGCCGGGCCAGCTTGATGCGGGCGGAATCCAGTTTCTTTTGCACCTTGGCCACTTCGGCTTGGTCCACGTCAACCGAGGCCGATTTGGCGAACTCAGCCAGCGAAAGCTCCCACTGCGCCGTGGCCAGACGGAAGCGGCCGGTCTTCTCATACAGTTCGCCCATGTGGTCGTGAACCGTGGGATCAGTCTGATCGCGTTCTACGGCCTGGCGCAGGTACTGCTCGGCTAGCTCATACTCGCCCATCCTGAAGTACACCCAACCCAGCGAGTCTAGGTAGGCGCCATTCATCGGCTCCAACTCCACTGCCTTGCGAATCAGCTTGAGGGCTTCGGGCAACTGTTTGCCCTTGTCTGCCAGCATGTAGCCCAGGTAGTTGAGAACCATGGCATTGTCAGGCTCTATCTCCAGCGCCTGGTGGAAGAACTGCTCGGCCTGCTCGTAATGTTTCTGCCGCTCGGCCAGTTCGCCCCGGAGAAAGAACAAATAGCCGCGATCTTCCTTCTTAGTGGTCAGCGTCTCGGCCTTGTTGAAGGCCTCCTCGGCTTCCTTCCAGCGATGCGCGCGAACGCACATCTGGCCCATCGCCAACCACACCTGGCGGTCGTCGGCGGTGTTGGCCAGCAGCCCTTTGGCCTGCTCCAGCCCTTCATCGGTCTTGTTCAGGTCGCCCATCTCCGCGGCCAGCATCAGCTTCAGTTCGCGATTCTTGGGGTTGGCCTCGACCGCCTTGCGCGCCACTTCGATGGCCTTGTCGTACTGTTTGGCGTCTCGCCAGGTATCCACCTGGAACTGATAGCCGCGCTCGGCCGCCTCACCGCCCATGTCGATCAACTTCTGATAGGTAGCGATGGCCTCAGCCGTCTTGTTCTGCTCGTGATAAACCGCTCCCAGCCGCTCCAAAAAGATGCCGCGATTGTTCTTTTCCTCGGTGGTGTAAGCGCCGTTGGCGTGCGAGGTCAGATCCACCATCTTTTCGTATTCTTGCGCGGACTCGTCGTAGCGGCCCAGCACGTCCAGCAGCAGCCCCTCGTTGTAACCCGCTTCCAGGTTGCCTGCGTCCATCTTGCGCGCCTTGCGAATGGTGGCCAGCGCATCCTCATATTTTCCCTGGCGGCGCTGTATCTCGCCGATGCGCACCACGGCGCCGGAGTTCTCCGGGTCGGCCTCTGCCAGCTCCCTGTAGCGCTTAAGCGCCTCATCGAGCTGGTTGTCGCTGAGCAGCGCATGGGCCAGTTCATCCAGCGTGTGCGGGTCCCCCGGCTCCAGGCTGTCGGCACGCGTATAGGCGGCAATGGCTTCCTTGGTCCGCTTCAACTGCTCATAGGTCGAGCCCAGCGCCTCCTCCATCTTGGCCGTACGGTCGGCTACCGGAACCGCCTCGATGACCTTGGCTGCCTGCTCGAGGTCGCCGCTCTCGGCATACAGACGGGCCAGGTTCAGCACCACTTCCTCGGAATCAGGCTCCATGGCTTGCGCGGTCTTGAACTGCTCTTCGGCCTTCTTCTGGTCGTGCTTGACGGTGTAAAGCTGGCCCAGGACCATGCGATTCTCTACGTTCTTCGGCTGCAGAGCGACAATCTTCTCGAATTCTGTGATCGCCAGGTTCAGCACGTTGCCGCTGGGCGAGGAGCCGGGCGGCGCGTTTTGCCCTTCGCTCAGCGCGCGCAGATAGATGCGCCCCAGCAGCTTGTGCGCCTCGATATCGTCAGGTGAGCTCTTGAGCAGCCCCCGCGCCGTACTCTCCGCCTCGCGCGACCGGCCAGCGCGGAAATACAGGTTGGCCAGCATCAGGTTCAACTGCGGCGAAGTAGGGTCGGCGTTCAGCGCCAGCTTGTACTCCTCGATGGCCCTCGTTACCAGCTCCGGGCGGCCCTCAGTGACGGCCTGCTCCTCATAACCGCTGGCCAGCGCCATGTGGTAGTACGCTAGGGCGCGGTTTGGCGCCTGAATCTCTGTGTTGGCGGAATCCGTCCCTATTGCCGGGGCAATCTCGATAGGGCCGGCGATGGGCGCCTTGACCGGCTCGCCCTTGGCCGGAGCGGCTGTTTCCGGCATGGCCGGAGCCGTGCTCCCCGGAACGATCTGCACAGGGGCATTCTGGGCGCAGACGAGCCTGACCGGAAGCACCAAGGCAATTACGGCGGCAAATACAAGCCAAATAGGCAATAAACGGATTTTTCTTGTCATATTCCTGGGGATTCCATGACTTCTCAGCCGGGCCGTCTCGAGAAGAATTTCAACGGCCTGGGCCGGGAGGCATCGCAGGCAGCCGGTGGGAGCAGCTCTGCCTACTGTAAAGACGATTCTAAACCGCATTGGGCTTGCGCGGCGATCTAGATTTGTACATTTCCATGGTTTTCCTTCTATGGAATGCCCAGCAGCTTGTGCGTTTGCAGGCTCAGCCGCCACTGCTGATGAGCCAGGCAGTAGCGCAGCGCAAGCTCGGTATAGGCCTCGCGATGGGAGCCGTCCATCGGCTGCAAAAAGAAATGCCGGAAGGGAAGCGCCTCAAACTCCGCCGGATCGACACCCAATTGGGGAAAAACCAGCTTCAGCTCGTCCCCGCTACGCTGCTTGAGCCGGGCTTCGCCCCCGGCTCCGGCCTTGGGGCTGACCGTAATCCAGTCCAACCCCTCCGGCGCGCCTATCGTTCCGTTAGTCTCCACAGCAATCTCAAAATCGCGTCCATGCAGCGCGGCAATCAGTTCCGCGTCCAATTGCAGCAAAGGCTCGCCGCCCGTGCAGACCACGAATCGTTTGCCTGATCCGGCGTCTGAAGGCCACTTCTGTTCGACGGCCGTGGCCAAATCTTCAGCCGTCTCGAACTTTCCACCACCTTCGCCATCCACGCCCACGAACTCCGTGTCGCAAAATTTGCAGACAGCCTCCGCACGGTCCTGTTCGCGCCCCGACCAGAGATTGCATCCCGCAAAGCGGCAGAAGACCGCCGCGCGCCCCGTCTGCGCCCCCTCGCCCTGCAGCGTATAGTAGATTTCCTTGACCGTGTAGTTCATAAATGCAGCTTCTAGCTGCTAGCTCCTAGCTTCTAGTGTCCTGAGACAGAAATACGCATTACAAAAACTGCTGCCATCCTGAATATGCAACATAAAAACTGCTGTCATCCTGAGCGAACGGGGCCCCAGGCGTACTCTTCAGCCTGGGGTGGTGAGTCGAAGGATCTGCGGTTGCACTTCAATCAACTTCTGACTCACCACACTAGCTCACTTTGCCGGAAATAGGGTTGCCGACCCGGCACAGAAAACGCTAGCAGCTAGAGGCTAGTTTTTCTCACCGGGTCCTCAATCCCGTTCTCCCGAAAACCCTTCCGCCTCAACAAACACGAATCACACTCCCCACACGGCTCGCCCTTCGCTCCCGGATCGTAGCAACTGCTGGTCAGCCCATAATCCACGCCCAACTCGATGCCCTTGGCGATAATCTCCGCCTTGGTTAGCGCGATCAGCGGCGTATGAACCCGCAGCGCCTGTCGCCCCTCGACTCCAGCCTTAGTGGCGAGATTCGCCATCTTCTCAAAAGCCTCAATAAACTCCGGCCGGCAATCCGGATAGCCCGAGTAATCCAGCGCATTCACCCCGATAAAAATGTCGCTCGATCCCAGCACCTCCGCCCAGGCCAGCGCAAACGCGAGAAAAATGGTGTTGCGCGCCGGAACATACGTGATAGGAATCCCGTGGCTCATCACCTCCGCGTCGCGCCCCTTGGGAACGTCGATCTCCGCGGTAAGCGCCGAACCGCCAAAAACTCTCAGGTCGATCTTCGCAATGCGATGGTCCGCCACGCCGATAGCCGCAGCCACGCGCCGAGCCGCTTCCAGTTCAATCACATGCCGCTGCCCATAGGAAAACGAAAGCGCGTACACCTCGTAACCCTGGCTCTTGGCAATGGCCAGCACCGTGGCGGAGTCGAGGCCTCCACTCAACAGCACCACCGCGCGTTTTGGTTGGGTCGCCATTATTTCAAGTCGCCGCCCTTGCCGATGTCAATCGAAGGCGGCAGCGGATTGCTTTCATCGATAGATGCCTTGAGGCACTGCTCCAGCACTCCCTTGGCTTCGAGGATAAACTCAATCGCATCGCGTCCCGCGCCCTCGCCGCCCCGGTGCGGCGTCACGTAATGCGCCTCGGCCTTGACCTGCTCCCGCGAATTAGCGACAGCGATGGCCAGTCCGCACTGCCGCATCACCGCCAGGTCGATCACGTCGTCGCCCACGAAGGCGATCTCCTCCGGCATCACGCCTTCTTTGGCCATGATCTCGCGCACCGGTCGCATCTTGAAGGCCTCGCCCTGGTAGACAAAATCGAGCTTCAGGTCGCGCGCGCGCAGGGCCACGGCCTCCGTGATGCGCTTGGTAATGACGCCCAGCTTCATGCCGCCCAGCCGCGCCAGCGTCACGCCCGCGCCGTCGTGCGCGTTGAAGCCCTTGGCTTCCACCATTTTTGTAGTGATGGCTCCGTCCGGCCCGGCCACCGGTGCTGGTATGACCCAGATAGTGCCGTCAGTCAGTACTCCATCCACGTCGAAGAGAATGATTTTGATGCGCCGTGCGCGATCCTGTGCGGTGAGGGTCATGCTCTTGATTTTAGCAAGACCGTGGGTGTCCTATCCTTCCGCGTTCTGTGCGGAAGCATGGGGCATTACGATTCACAAACGGATTTCCATTCGTCAGAAACTACACTAGGGTGAAGGGGACTGGCCATGAAGTTCTTATTCCTGGTTGCGATTGTGTGCCTGCCGGCGGCGTTGGCTCAAACTCCCGCTTCCTCCGCATCGCAGAATCCCGTTTTTACGACGCACACCACGCTGGTTCTTGTTCCAGCGCTGGTCAGGACCAAGGCCGGAGAGCCGGTCTTCACGCTTGCCGCAAAGAATTTCATTCTCACAGACGACGGCATCGAAGAGAAGATCAGGGTCGAAGAGGACACGGGCAGCGAGCCGCTGGCACTGGTTGTCGCCATTGAAACCGGCGGCGCGGGCGCTCGACAACTCAACAAATATCGCAACCTGGGCCCATCCATCGAAGCAGTCATCGGAGCCGTTCCCCATAAGGTCGCGGTGGTGGAGTTCGACAGCGCGCCCCGCCTGGCCCAGGACTACACCTCAGACATGAACACGGTGGCAGACACGCTGCACGAGCTCGAGCCCGGAGATCGCGGCGCAGCCATCCTCGACGGCCTGCGGTTTTCCGTCGATCTGCTGCGTAGGCAGCCTCCAGAGTACCGCCGTGTCATTCTGCTGATCAGCGAAACCTTAGATCACGGCAGCCAGGCGCAATTGGAGCAAGCGCTTCATGACCTTAGCGGCACAAACACCGCGATTTACTGCCTGATGTTTTCTACCGCAAAGTCCTCCGCCAAAAATGAAGCCTCGCAGATGTTTAGTTCCAGCACTCCCGGGCCTCCGCACGGCTGCATGAGCAAGGACCCGGATGCCGATTTGGGCAAAAACCGGTTGGAGCAGACCTACGACTGCCTCAGTCTGCTCGCGCCTCCACTCAGAGCGGCCAAGATCGCGGCGATTCTAGCCACTGATGGTTTCAAGCGCAATGTGCCGGAGAGCGTGGCGCGGCTGACCGGCGGCGAAAGCTTCAAATTCACCGATGCTCGCAGTTTGGAGCGTGACATTATTGTCATCAGCCATCATTTGCCCAATCGTTATCTCCTGAGTTTTTATCCGCAAGCTCCTCATCCGGGCTATCACGCCATTGGTCTGCGGCTGAATGATTACCCGGACCTGGTGATTGAGGGTAGAAACGGCTATTGGGCCGATGAAGAAACAACGGCTGCAACTCGACCCTAAGGAGATTTCGCTTGCTGTCCGCTGCGTACTTCGGCGTTTCATTGGGACACGGCAGCTAGTGCAGCCACCGGCTCCTTCACCAGCACCGCAAAGCGCGGAAAAGCAAAACTGCCGGCAGCGTCGTCGATCACGTTCAATTGGCACACATACTGTCCGGGCTTGAGCCCGCTGAGCGGCACATCTAGCTCGATAGCCACCGCGTCGCGACCTTCCACATTAATTGCTTTAGCCTGCACTAGCGGCGTTTCGTACACCTTCGTCGAGCCTTGAATCAATTCCAGGCTGCTGAGCAGATTTATTCCTTGTCCAGTTTGCTTTGTCCCCTTGGGCTGGTTTTCAGCCGGCTTTTCGCGCGCCGGAGAGTAGATTTCGTAGAGCAGGTACAGGCGCTGATCCCGGCGAAAGACGTGGCTGATGTTAGGTACGTACTCCTGGCCGCCGCGTACCAGCGGAGTGTTTTTCTTGCTCGGCTGGCGCATCGACGCCAGCACAATCGAACTCATTTTGAGCGGAGCCTTCTTCATCTCCGGCAGCGTAATCTCGGCCTCGAAGGAGCCCATGCGGCCGGACTGATTTTCGCGCACTACAAATTTGAGGCGATACTTGCCCGGCGGCAGGTTGAAGGTGGTAGTGTACTGGATATTTTTTTGCCGCGCTTGCAAGTTCGGATCTAGATTCAGCTTGACTGTCTCGCGCGCGTGGCCGATGGGCCGCTTGGCTTCGTCGATCACCGTGCCGATAATGTCCAGCGTGGCCTTGTCCTTGTCGCCGCCTTTAACGAATGGAATCTGCGAGCCGGGCACGATCAGCGAAACCGGCACGAAAAAGCGGTTATCGTCGAGGCGGAAAAACAGCGCGTCGAGATAGACGGCCATATCGGTGGCCGGCAGGTCGCTGGCTAGCTGCTCTTCGAGATCGCGCTCGCGGTCCTCGCGGCCTGCGTGCTGGAAATCGGCCGGCGCATAGTAGCCCGGCCGGTATTCCAGCTTCACTCCGGGCCGGTTCACCTTGATGGTCAGCTTGCGATAGCGGCCGTCGCGCGCCGGATTCGAACTGTGAAAGCCGATGGCGTAGTAGGCCGAAGTGTCGCGCTGCACCTGCGCAAAGGCGGGAGCAAAATCGTTGGAATCGAAGAAAGCCTTGCCGCCGGTGTCGGTCGAGAGCGTGGACATCACCTCTTGCGTGGCGAAGTTCGAGTTCATGTTGTTGGTGAGCGCGCCGCCGTTGAAGGCGCCTGTCCCGCGCAGGCTGCCGGTCGATGCGTCGCCCAGCGGCGTAACGGCCTGCAAGCCGCGCGTGTCTACGGAATAAATTGCCAGGTTGGCGCGCACCGCGGCGTTAATCGCAGCTCGCAAAGAGGCCTGATTCTCGATGCCGTCGCGCTGAATGCCTCCGGAAAAGTACAGCAGCGATTTTTTCTCCGTGATCTTTTCCAGCGACTTGGCGACGGCTTTCAGCGCAAACAATTCGCGGTCGGTGTTGAGGTCGTTGTACTCGCTCTCGTCGGGCGTGTAGCCGGTCGCGTCTTCCACCTGGTTGGTGTTTGCCGTCGCGCCTTCGGCGTATCCTTGGCCTTCAGTCCCGTTGTAGACGGCGACCTCTTTGATGAGTGCGGTCTTGTCGGCGGTAAAGTCCTGGTCCACCTTGAGCGTATTGCCCAGCGAGATCAGCGCCACAAGATCCGCCGGCTGCATCTTATTGCGCAGAAATTCCTGCGCCGCCGCCACGCTGCGATCCAGATCCTCGGGCTGCATCGAGGTCAGGTCGAAGAACATCACGATCAGCCTGTGATTGCGCAACTCCTCGGGCTTTGCAACGGCAGCGGACTTGTTCGCGCTGCTTCCCACAGCCAGTCCGCTGACGGTGACCTCGTTGAGCGGCGTGGCCATCTCCACAGTTTCAAAATCGAAGGTCGAGATGCGCTCCTGTTTGCCGTTCTCGTAGACGCTGAAGTCGCTCTGCTTAAGCCCGCGCACCAGCTCGCCGGTCTTCGCATCGCGCGCCACCACGTTGGTCAGCACCAGCTCTGCGTTCATCTTGAACACAAAGCCGCTCTGTGGGACCTGCTCGGAACTCTGTGCAGAATTTTGCGCTAGGGCAAACTCGGGCCGCACGCCCGCCAACATCAGCGCCAGCGCCGCAAATCCCACTCCGACTTGTCGTGCCCAACCTATCATTGATTACCTTTCAGCAATAACCCGCTAACTTGCTAACTCGCTAACACGCGCGTAGCGCGGCTAACTCGCTGCTCTTAAAATCTGAACCTTGCCGTAAACTGGAACGACCGCATGGCTGCAGCCGAAGTCACCTGCCCAAAGCTCGGCGAAGCTGCGTTGGTGTCCACTCCCGCGTATTGCACCGTGTTAAACACATTGTTGGCCGTGGCGCGGAACTCCGAACTGCGCGTGCCGCCTAGCTGCATCGTCTTCGAGAGGGACATATTGTTCAGAATGGTTCCCGGCCCGGCAATAGAGTTGCGTGAAACATTCCCGCAGTTGAGACAGTTCGGTGTGGTCGAATTATTAGGCGGCTGCGTGAATGCAGCAGGGTTGAACCACTCCTTCAGCGAGCCTGCGCCGGCCGTGGGCGAAACGCCTGTGTAATTCGGTCGCTGCGTGCCAGCAGTGCCGCTGCTCACGTCCGCAACGCCTGCTAGATAAGTGGGCGTAAGCGGCGTCCCGGTTGCGAAGGTAAAGCTGCCGGATACGGAAAACCCTTCCAGAATATGTGAGCCAACGCCGCTGGTCACCCAGAGTTTGTCCTTGCCGAAGGGCAGCTCATAGAGATATGTTCCGCTAACCTTGTGGCGCTGATCGAAGCTCGAGTTGCCTTCCTCAGCCTTGAGATCCTGCCAGTTCTGCGCCACCACCGTCGACGTTCCGCCTACCGAGCCTGCGTCGTCGATGGAGTGCGAGTACTGGTAGTTTGCGCCGAATGAAATGCCCTTGCTCAGCCGCTTGTTGAGCCGGAGTTGGCCCGCGTTGAACTTCGAGAATGCCGCGGACTGCTCATAGTTGAAAACCTGGCCTGCGGGATCGGTGCCGGGGCTGCTCAAGCTTGCGCGCGGCGCGCTGGTGATGTCCAGATGATTGCCTCTCGACCCGCTGTAGCCCACGTTCAGCACCACGTTCCAGGGTAGTGTCTTTTGCACGTCAAGGTTCCACATCTCGACGTAGGGCAGATGATAGTGTGGATCGAGCGCGTAGTTGCCCACCCTGGCCGGCGCGGGGAACCCGTTTGCCAGCGAAAGGCAATCAGCCGCCGGTGGTACACATTCCGTAGCCACTTCGTTGGTCTGCTCATTGACAAAGGACGGCTGATTGGCGATCGGCTGGTGCGCCATGATGGTTGCAAAGGTGGCATATTGGCTGACGGTATAGTTGACGCCATAACCGGCGCGCAGCACAGTCTGTTTGGGCAGCCGCAATGCTACGCCCAGGCGCGGCGCTATAGCTGTGTGGAAGGGAAATACCAGCGAGGCAGGCAAGTTGCCGCTCGCAGCGGAGCCTCCGGGCCCAACTTCGATGGGTGGATTCAGGCTAAACGCCGCAGCGGGATCGGTGTAGATCATGCCCAGGCGATCGTATTTCTCCGTATAGGGCGTGAAAAACTCGTAGCGCAGGCCGTAGTTCAGCGTCAGATTGGTCCGCGCGCGCCAGTCGTCTGTCATGTAGGCGTCCCAGACATTTTCGCGCAGGTAGCTTTTGCCGGCAGCGGAGTCGATCGTTGTCTCCTGCGGCTCGCCCAGCAAAAAATCCGCCAGCGAGGATCCGGTGTAAAGGCCGGTGAAGTAGAAGGTTCCGGTGGCGTTCGATCCGCCCAGAATATCGCGATGCACACGGCGATAGTCTCCGCCGAAGCGCAGGTTGTGCTTGCCGTAAATCCAACTCAACACCTCAGAAAACGAGATGGTCTGCGTAAGCGCGAAGCTGGGCTGCTGCTCAATCATTCCGGTGAAACTGCTGAGCGTGACGTTGGGCAGGCCGTAGTTGAGCGGGCTAGAGTTCAATGCAACACCACCAGGACCCAGAATGCCTGTCTGGCTGGCGATGTCGGTCTTATTGGTGAAATAGTTGGTCGCCTGGCTGGTGGCGCGATTCCAGTTGGCGTTGAAGATGTTGGTGATCTTGTGGTAGCCCACCGTGTAGCCTGCCTGCACGGAGTTCGCGTTCGAAGAATTCTTGCCGCCCAACTGCGGAAAGACGTTCACATTGTCCGAGGCCGAGTCGGTCCAGTTGTAGTTGAAGTTGATGCTCTGGCGCAGTCCTTGACTCTGTTGCGAGCGCCGGCCTCCGCCGAGTCCTCCGCGTCCGCCGGGTAAAGTGGCGTTCTTGCCCAGGCTGCGCATATAGCGCGCGCCGGCCTGCGTCGAGTTGGTCTGTGCGGTGGTCAGCAGGTGGTAGTTCTGTGCGTAGCCGGGCAAGTTGGGTGCTGGAAAGAATTGCAGCAGGTTGGTGGCAACCGGGACTGGCGTAACCGGAGATGCAAGTCCCGGAATGACTCCCGCGCGCTCGTCGACCGTCCCAAAAATGGGGTTGCCATCCGTAGGCACCGTCGCATATTGGTCTAGCGGGTTGGAACTGCGCTGGCCGCTGAGTGTCAGGAACATCATGTCTTTGCCGCTGGGCTTGGTGAGATGCGGCAGATAAGGCGCGCTCATGAAGGTAATCCCGAAGCGATTGGTGCCGGAGGGCGGCTGTTGTTGTGGCTGGCCGCGCAGGCTGAAGGGCTCTGCGTTGAGCGCCGAGTTGCTGCCGATCCAGAAGATGGCGCCGTGAGGCTGGTTGAGGTTGAAGCCGCGGAAGTTACCGCGTCCGCCTCCGCCGCCAAGCCCGCCCGGCCCGCCTAAGCCTCCGCCCGGTCCGCCGAAGCCGCTGCCAAAGTTGCCGCCTCCTTGTCCAAATTGCCCATCTTGTCCACCTGGCAACGCTCCCTGCGCGCGCAGCGTCTCCACCGCATCACGGACGCGGTCCGGATCCAGGCCAGCCAGCGGACTCACCGCTCCCGTCTGGCCGCTGATGGCCACCGATTCGTCTCCAAAGTCGGAGTTACCGGCAATCGAGGGCAGCGCCGCGCCCACCGTACCGGATGGCCCAGCCTGGCTCTCGTTGTCGCTTGTGAGTGCGCTCATCAGGCTCAGGCTTTGTGCGCCATTGCCGGCCATTTGCTGAATGCTCGACCGTATAGCTTGCTGACTAGCTGCCTCGCTCTCCTGTTGCTGGGCTGCCCGTGAAGCAAGCACCAGATCAAAGCTCACCGTCTGCTCGCGGCTGGCGGAGTTGAGCACCGCCTCTAGCGCACCGGGTGCAAAGCCCGCAAACTGTGTGCGAAGCACGTAGCGGCCATTCTGTGGAATGGTCAGAACCCATGCACCGGTGATGTCGGTGGTAGTGGAAAAGCGTTTGCCGGTGATCGTGTTCTGGGCAGTTATGGTCACGCCGGGCAGAGGAATGTTGCCGCTCTTGACTATGCCGTGCAATTTTCCGCCGGACGGAGCCGGTGTGGAGGTACTCTGCGCAGCGGGTTCACCCACGCCGTGCGCGCTCACGGGCGTGGCGGATTGGGTCGTCGGCGTGGCCGGCGACTGGGCCAGGATGGCCAGGCCGACAGCCATTAAGATTCCCGCCACAACTGCCCAACGCATTGCATCTTGCCGCATTCGCGCTCCCTGACTTCTCGCGTTCGTACTCATTCAGACGGTCCACGCGCCGCGAAGGTTTACGGTAGCGAAACGACTACAACTCATCGTAAACTTGGGAATGGCCACACAAGATGCCAAATCCCAGACAATTCATGTGAAGAAATCACCACAACATCCTCGCTGGCCACAATCGCGCAGGCGCGGGAATTGCTGCTCGAATATGGCCGCTTTGTGATTGCGCAGCCCGCAAGCGCGCGCTTTTGCTACGGCTCCCTCGAAAAAGAAGCTGCCCGCCTGCCCCTTAGCTTCAACGAACAGGGTGGCGGCTGCCTGCTGGCCCATGCTCTCGGTGAGCCAGCCGGATTCGTTGCCTGGCGCACACTGCCCGCCTCAATTGCGCCCCATGCCTGGGAACTGAAGCGCCTATGGGTGCGTCCCAATGGTCGCGGCCTCGGATTAGGCCGGGCCTTAACCCAGGCCGTCCTCGACCGCGCGGTCGCCGCGGGGTGCAAGGCAGTCTTTCTCGATACAGTTCCCGCATCCATGGATGCTGCGTATCGCCTCTATCTGCAAATGGGATTTGAGCCTTGCGTGCCCTACAACGACAATCCCGTGGAAGAGCTTGCTTACCTTATGAAGCGTCTATAATCCCGTATCCGGTTCCAATAATCGTGCTCCAGGTTCTCAAGTTACATTGTTGTTTATAATGGCAAATAATTCGCTTGCATTCCTGCATGGCCTATGTTAACTGTTATGTTAATAATCTATCGATTGCTACCGTGATAGTAACCCCGGCGGCATCGGGACAGGATATTCTCCATGTTGAAGATCGGCACTTCCATCCGCGTTTTCCGCCTGCAGAAGGGGCTATCCCAGGGAGACATCGAAAAGAAAACGGGCCTGCTGCGCTGCTATCTCTCGCGCGTGGAGAATGGCCATACGGTTCCCTCGCTGGACACGTTGTCGAAGATTGCGCGGGCCCTCGACCTGCCTATCACCCATTTTTTTTCCGACGAAACACAAGGCAAACAGCAGAACCTGCATAAGCTCTCCGACGAGGAGTTGCGCTTTCTCAACCAGATCCGCCGCTATTCCACCAACCTGAACGAGAGCGACCGCAAGCTGCTGCTGGCAATGGTAAAGAAGTTCGCCGCTACGGCGGCGCGGTAATCTCCAGATTGTTTGTGTGCCCCATCCTATGAGAGTTATTTGCTCGAAGCGTGGGAAATAACATTCATAATATGTTGAAACTGCCTCACCGCGGCAACTGGGCCAGGTAGAACCCGAAAAGCACCAGTATCCCCACCACCATCACGATGGCTACGCGGAGGCGGAAGAGAAACAGATCACGGGGCGCGCCAATTCGGGGCACCATGGGGGCCGCGAAGAGCAAGCCGCAGAGAACGCCGCCTAGGTGGGCTGAATTGTCGATCAATATTCCAGTATGCCTCGTCACCACGCCCAGACTGATGGTAAAGCCGATTCCCAGATTGATAGCGGCAAAGTAGATCACTGACCTGCGCAGCTTATACAGTTCCCGGGGAGGTATGGGTAGACGCTGCGACTTGAGCAGGATAATCAATGCTCCGGCAATGCCAAAGACCGCTCCAGATGCGCCGGCGCCGGCAGGAAACGCGGTGATACTGTGGGTAATCATCCATTCGTGGTAGTTCATCAACCAGTTGTAAAGGGTAGAGAGAAGGTTGCCTGCCGCGCCGGTAAGGATATACACCGCCAGTACGCCCGCCGAACCCATCAGCGGCTCGGCCAGCAATCCCAGGTTCCATAGGCACCACATATTTCCCAGCAGGTGAATCCAACCCACATGCACGAACATGGCGGTGACGATGCGCCACCACTGGCCCTGGATCAGCACAGAGCCGGCGTTGTCCGCGCCCCAGTTCATCAATTGATCGAGGGTGGGACTCCAGATGCTAACACCACGTAAGGTCATTGCCAGAAAAACCAGGCAGTTGATGGCTACCAGCGCATAGGTAGCGGGCGCGTAAGACCATGAGGGACGCCGTCGGCGAACCTGGGGCGGCGGAGGCGGATTAAAACTGCCGTCCGGACGCAGATACGGTGGTTCGGGAGTAGGGGAATAACTTCCCATTCCTCAACTCTAAAGCATTTTCTTTAATCTCGCAGGCGAAAGCTCACTACTCTGGCAACACCAGACCGCTGCACCATCCTGGATTCTGCTCCTCTGACCTGCGAATCGTTGTACTCTGGAGCTTGGCGAAACCTCGAACAGGAGTGGAACTGTGAGTGCTGAAAAGCGGATTCGGCGGGCGTTGCTCAGCGTGACCGACAAGACCGGCCTGGTGGAGTTTGCCCAGGCGCTGGCCGGCTTTGGCGTGGAGTTGGTCTCCACCGGCGGAACGGCGCGGGCGTTGCGCGAGGCCGGCCTCGTCGTCAAGGACATCAGCGACCTGACCGGCTTTCCAGAGATGCTCGATGGCCGCGTCAAGACTCTGCACCCGCGCGTCCATGGTGGCCTGCTCTACATTCGCGGCAACAAGGAGCACGAGGCCGCCGTAGCTGCGCATGGGATTGAGCCCATCGATATGGTGGTTGTGAACCTCTATGCATTCGAAAAAACGGCAGCCCAGCCCGGCGTGGCTTTCGACCACCTCATCGAGAACATCGACATCGGCGGGCCCTCGATGGTTCGTTCCGCCGCCAAGAACTTTGAAGACGTAGCTATTGTCACACGCATCGCCGACTATCCCGCGCTGATCGAAGAGCTCACAGCCAGCGGCGGCAGCCTGAGCCGCGAGACGCGTTGGCGGTTGGCCAAGCAGGCCTTTGCGCTGACAGCGGCCTACGACACAGCCATCGCCAATACGCTCGACTGGATCGCGGAAGCCCCCGCTCCCGATGCGCCCATCGTGCCGGATACAAACAGTCTGCCCACAACATTGCGCATCAACCTCCCGCTGGCGCAGGCGTTGCGCTACGGCGAAAATCCCCACCAGCGTGCCGCGCTCTATGCAGACGGCACAGGGCAGGGAATCGCCGGTGCGCACCAACTCCAGGGCAAGGAACTCAGCTTCAACAACCTCGTCGATCTGGACGCCTGCTGGGAACTGGCGCAGGAGTTTGATTCGCCCGCGGTCATCATCGTCAAGCACACCAACCCCTGCGGCGCGGCCACCGGCTCCACCATCCTCGAAGCCTACATTAAGGCGCTGGCCTGCGACCCGGTTTCGGCTTATGGAGGTGTCATCGGCATCAACCGCGTAGTAGACGGCGACGCAGCCGCCGAGATCGCCAAGCTCTTCGTCGAGGCCATCGCCGCTCCCGGATTCACAGCCGATGCCCGTGAGCGCTTCGCCGCCAAAAAGAACCTGCGCCTGGTCGAAGTCCACTACGCACCGCCGCGTCCGGTCGTCAAACACGTGTCAGGTGGGCTGCTGCTGCAGGACGCCGACACTGGCCGAATCGATGCGACAGCGCTCGACCCCGGCCTGAAGATCGTCACCTGGCGTCCTCCCACCGCCGAGGAGCTGCGCAGCCTGCTCTTCGCCTGGCGCGTTTGCAAGCACGTTAAATCGAACGCCATCGTCTATACCCGCGACGGCCAGACCCTCGGCATCGGCGCCGGCCAGATGAGCCGCGTGGATGCCGCACGCTTCGGCGCGATGAAGGCCATCTTGCCGCTCAAAGGCTGCGTCGCCGCCTCCGACGCCTTCTTCCCTTTCCCCGACGGCCTTGAAGCCGTAGCCCAAGCCGGAGCCACCGCCGTTATCCAGCCGGGCGGCTCCATCCACGACGAAGAAGTCATTGCCGCCGCCGACAAACTGGGCATGGCCATGGTCTTCACCGGAATGCGGCACTTCCGGCATTGAGATTTTCTCAGCGAACAGAAGTGCAGAAGCCGCAACCTGGAGTAATAACGCATTTATAGCTTTCTACGAGGGAAAATCATGAACATTTGCGTATGTTCAAGGAATGCAGATGCGTCATCCGAGACATTCGTCCGGGACCACATCAACCGCTTACCCGGCAATGTAACCCCAATAGTTGGGAAATTTCCTGATTACAGGACTGGCGGCCGTTTGGTCGTTCCTCCCGCGTACCGATTTGCGAGCAGGTTTCCGCAAAGGCTACCGTCCTGGGTAGCAAAGGCAGCTATTCACAAGGTACACAGCAGCTTGGCCGCGGTCTTCAATAAGTTGGAGACGGATGTTGTTCTTGCTGAGTTCGGCGAACACGCCGTTGCCTTCCTTGAGCCTTGTCGATTGGCGCGAGTGCCTCTGGTAGTCCACTTTCATGGTTACGACATATATAGCCAGCCAGTGTTGGTGCGCAATGAACCGGGTTATGAGAGATTGTTTCGGGAGGTTGCGGCAATGGTAGTCGTCTCTCGCGATATGCTGGAGCGCATGAAACGTTTAACCGGGTCTGAAGATCGGATCATTCTTAACTCCTGCGGCGTCGATGTCGAGCAGTTTATGCCTACGGATCCGGCAAAGAATCCACCTCTATTCGTGGGAGTTGGACGTTTTGTGGATAAGAAAGCGCCGTACCTCACTATCGTGGCGTTTGCGGAAACGATGCGTGCGTGTCCAGAGGCAAAGCTTATTCTAGCCGGTGACGGCCCTCTGCTGGATTGTTGTAAGCAACTCGCGCAAGCACTTGGGGTTGCCCATTCCGTCACCTTTTTAGGTACTGTTGACCATGCCACAGTTCGGGGTGTTCTGAAAAAAGCTCGAGCCTTCGTGCAGCATTCAGTTACGGCAATCAATGGCGATTCTGAGGGTACGCCTGTCGCGGTGCTTGAGGCCGCTGCCACAGCTCTGCCTGTCGTGAGTACCCGGCACGGGGGAATCGTGGATGCCGTGATTCATGGCGAAACGGGCTTCCTTGTCGATGAACGTGATATTCATGGCATGGCGCAACACATGACCAGGCTTGGAAACGATCCGGAAGTGGCGGCGAATATGGGTAGGCGGGCGCGGCAGCATATTGTAGAGAACTACTCAATGAGGTCGAGCATCAACGGCTTGAGCCGGATTTTAAGTGATGCCGTCAGACAGTATCGCCTGAAGAAGGTCATCTAAGCACCAGCCACGGCATCTCACCAAACCAGCACCAATCTCATTAGACGCCGCGGCTTGCGCGTCTCTCCGCCCGCATTGCCCGGACCTCTACAACCATGATCTCCGGCGAGAAGGCCTCGTCTGTCTCCACGGCGGCCATGCGATCCATGGCGGCAAACAACTGTTCGGCGGCCTTCGCCTTCAATCGCTGGCGGAGCATCTCCTCCAGCGATTCAGGAGAGAGCAGCCCGGCGCGTAGCGCTTCCTGAGCCAGTTGATAGGACAGTGTGAGTTGGTCTGTCGTCATTCTGTCCTCCCTCGGCACTTGGCATTCCATCCTGTATCCCTGACGTAACCCAAACGTCACTTCGGAGCGAGACGCACCACTCGTCACCCCCACCGGTAATATGCCGCTTTTAACCCATCTTTAGTAAACTCAACCGCAGAATGTTTCTTTCCTCCCGCACGACTCGCCGCTCCCGTTCTGCTTTCCATCTCTCCACGCTGGCTGTGGCCGCAATGGCTGTTGCCCCACTGCAAGCGCCAGCTCAGGGCACGCACCTGTGGACCCAGTCGCGGCTGGAGGAGTTTGAAAAAGGCACGCCGCAAGGGGTTGCGATCACCAGCGACGGCCACTTGCAAACCGGACCTGGACTGGCCGAGCTGGCCACCACGCCCTCCACCTACGTCTGGTCGGTCGCGGTAGACAAAAGCGGCACAGCCTACGTGGGAACTGCCTCGCCGGCCACCGTTCTGCGCATCGCGCCAGATGGAAAAGTTTTTACGCTCTTCGAGAGCAAAGACCTCTCCGTCCAGGTCGTCCGCCTCGGACCCGATGGCGCGCTCTACGCCGCCACGCTGCCCAGTGGCAAGGTTTTTCGGCTTAAGCCTGACGCAACCGCCAAGCAGGACGACACCAGCGCCACGGTGGTCTTCGACGCGGCCAAGCTGGACGACCCAACGGCGGGCGAAGTCATGGTCCCCGGCAAAGCTGCCGACGGCAAGGATTCAGGCAAAGCAAGCGACAGTAAGGCAAGCGAAGCCAAACCAACAGCCGACAAAGTCCCGCCCCCGGAAAAACCCGGAACAAAATCGCACTACATCTGGGAGATGACCTTCGACGCAACATGCCGGCTTTACATCGCCACTGGCGGGCCCGGATCCATCTACCGCATCGATGTGACTAAGCCCAACGCCAGACCCGAAGCCTTCTTCAAGAGTGATGAGCAGCACATCCGCTCCCTTGCCTGGGACGCGCAGGGCAACCTGATCGCCGGCACCGACGGCTCCGGACTGATCTATCGCATTAGCCCACAAGGCAAAGGATACGTCCTCTTCGAGGCGCCGCGCCGCGAGATAACCGCGGTCGCCGTGGCCGCCAACGGAACCATCTACGCGGCCAGCGTAGGCGATAAGAGCCGCAACCCTCTGCCGCCGCTGAATGTGCAGGGACCTGGAATGGGCGGCATGATGACCATCATGCAGCCCGGCTCGCTGCAGGCGGCCAACACCAGCGCCTCGGTGCCCGAGGGCAGCGAAATTTACGCGCTGCCGCCTGCCGTTGGTAATTCGGCCCAGGCCCCGCGCAAGCTCTGGTCCGGCAAAGACGAAATCGTCTACGCTCTGGCTGCGCAGCCGGAAGGCATACTCGTTCTCACCGGCAATCGCGGGCGCGTCTTCCGCATCGCCGACGACGGTAGCAGCTACGCCGACATCGCCCACCTGGAGGCGCAGCACGGCCTGAGCTTGGCCGTTACTCCCAGCGCAAAAGGCCAGCCGGAGAGCCTTCTCATCGGCACCGGCAACACCGGCAAGCTATTTACACTTAGGCCAGCCACTGACAAGCACGAATACTCGAGCGACGTACTGGACGCCGGCGCGCTGGCCCGATTTGGCCGCGTTGAAGTCGAGCCCGGCTCGGCTAATTACGAATTGCTGACCCGCACCGGCAACGTCGAACAGCCCGCGCGAGGCCGCAACGGCGAGAGCCGCGCTGATTGGGGCTGGTCCGACTGGCAGCCTCTCCACGACGGCGCGGTAGCCTCGCCAGCTGGCCGCTTCCTGCAATGGAAGGCCGTGCTCCATCCAAATGGCTCGCTGGGCGGCGTAGGCGTCAATTACCTGCCAGTCAACTCCGCTCCGGTGGTGGACGATCTGGTGGTTGTGCCGGGCGCGCGCTGGAATGGCCAGAATCCGCCCGCCGGTCAGCCGGCCACGGTCAACATCGCCTTTCCCAACGCCGGCCAGACCGCCGGAATGAGCTTCGATGCCGGCGCAAACGCTCCCTTGCAGGCCGCCAAAGACCGCACCGCCATCACCGTCCGATGGGCGGCGCACGACGACAACGGCGACGAGTTGACCTACTCCCTCTATCTGCGCGGAGACGGCGAAACTGTCTGGCGGCTGCTCAAGGACAAACTCACCGACAAGGCCTACAGTTTTGACGCCACACTGATTCCCGATGGCGGCTATCAGGTCAAGGTCGTCGCCTCCGACGCGCTCTCGCACACTCCTGGCGACTCGCTCACCGGCGAAAAGATCAGTGAACGCTTCGAGGTCGACACCACGCCGCCGGTCATCTCCGCGTTTAAGGCAACAGGAGAGCCCGTGGATTGTGAAAGCAGCCATTGTCCCCGGCCGTTTCGCGTGAGCTTCGACGCTGAAGATGCCTTCTCCCCCATTGCCCGCGCCGAGTATTCGCTCGACGCCGGTCCCTGGCAGTACATCGAGCCGGTGGGTCGCATCTCCGACTCCCGCCGCGAGCACTACGAGCTACGTATATTTCTGGACGTGATGGCGGGCAAGATCAGCGAGCACCTGATCACCGTCCGCGTCTATGACCGGCACGACAACGTGGGCGTGGCCAAGACGGTGATTGCCGCGGAAGAGAAATAAATCACGCAGAGCAGGCGCGCAAGTAGAATAGATTCAATGTTCTTCGAGCTGTACGTGGCAACCCGGTATCTGAAGGCTAAGCGGCGGCAAGCCATGGTGGGCGTGGTCACCATCATCTCCATCGCCGGAGTGGCCGCGGGTGTGGCTGCGCTCATCATCGCCCTGGCCATCACCAACGGCATGAGGCAAGACCTACAAGGGCGTCTGCTCGGCGTTTCGGCCCACGTGGACCTGATGCGCGTCGAGTCGGACGGCATTCGCGACTGGCAACCCCTGCTCGAACGCCTGCGCCGCGTTCCCCATGTCACCGCAGCCGCGCCGGGAATCTATGGACAGGTGCTGGTCTCGCGCGGCCCTCGCGCCGGCTTCGCGCTCATCAAAGGCATCATCCCCGCTGAGGAGCGGACGGTCAGCAGCCTGCTTAACACCATCATCTCGGGCTCGGCCAAAGACCTTGAACCGGAGGCGCGTAACAAAATCGCGCAAGAGCTTCCTGGCGAAGCCTGGATCAACGCGCCATATCCGGCTCTGGTGCTGGGCAAAAATCTTGCTGAAACCATCGGCGCGCAAGTGGGCGACAGCGTTCTTGTCACCAGTCCGCAAGGCGAGCTGACACCGCTCGGCCTCGCGCCCAAATATCAGCGCTTCCGCGTCGCCGCCATCTTCCAGTCGGGCTTTTATCAGTACGATTCGGGCATGGCCTTCATGCGACTCTCCGAAGCGCAGCGCCTCTTCAGCGAGCCTGACCTGCTCTCCGTTATCAGCTTCAAGGTGGACGACCTGGACCGCGCTCCCGCCATCGGCCGCGCCATCGAGCACGAGGCCGGACGCGGCTTCATGACCTCCAACTGGATGGAGCAGAACCGCGAGCTCTTCCGCGCCCTCAAGCTGGAGCAGGTGGTCACCTTCATCATCATCGCGCTCATTGTCATCGTTGCCGCGCTCAACATTCTTATCGCCCTTACCATGATGGTGATGGAAAAAACCCGCGACATCGCCGTCATGATGAGCTTCGGCGTGCAGCCCTCTCAAGTCCGCCGCATCTTCCTGCTGCAAGGCTTCCTCATCAGCATCCTCGGGACAATTATTGGTCTGGCACTCGGCTATCTCACTGCCTGGGCCGGCGGACACTATCACTTCATCCACTTATCCGCTGAGGTCTATTCGATTGACACGCTGCCCTTCGCCCCGCGCCCCCTCGACGGCATCATTGTCTCTGTAGTTTCTATCGGAATTTCGCTGCTAGCCACGCTCTATCCGTCGTCGGCCGCATCGCGGATTCTTCCGGCCGAGGCGCTGAGGTATGAGTGATGAAGTAAAAAAGTCGACTATCACGGTCATTTCTTAATAGTTCCATCCGTGTCTATGACTGTTCCAGTGCTTCTCCATCCGTAGAAGTCCCAAACACTGAAGTCCTTCGCTGGGAATCCAAGTACTGAGTCACACTGGAAATGCCAAAGCAGAACTACTCCTGAGGGAAGTACGATTGCACGCGACCAGCACCCTAGCGAATTGGAACTGGTACCGGAATTGATTTCTATGAAAGCACTTTCCTCTGCTTGCCGCGAAACTATGTCTGCCAACTCTGTCTTGCCGTGCTTACGCAGATCCTCGGCAAGGCTCGCCAGAGCTTTTGGACTCAATGAATGTCCATTGACATACCGCAATTCGATCTTTGTATCCGGATGGTCTTGCAAGTATTTCTGAAGCCAAGGAACTGAGAGTACGAGCTTGGCATACTGCGGCACTTGCGTTAGCAGTGCATCGACACCTTTCAATTCTTTTTTGCTATAGAGAAGACTAACTCCAATCACAAAATTCGCTGGAAGGTCTGGAGAACGCAACTCCGCATTCCAGCTTTCCCTTCCGTCCAGATCAATGGAACTTAAATTACTTATTGCCGATTTTACGGGTGTAAACCGGGCAAATACAGGAGCAACTGCAGGGCCGACTTTGAATTCTGTGCCGAGCAGATCCCATTCGTCCCTGATTAAATCCATAGTTTTCTCTGTTAACTTCCAACGAAATCCAGCCCCAAGAACCAGACGGTCCCGATTGGGAAAATCATGGGGAATCAATGCAGCTATCGCCCGGCTAATCTTGCAGCTATAGCCTCCGCGAGGTCGGTCTGACCCAATCCACGGCAACATGAATGCATTCTGCGATTCGGACTGTACACCGTATTGTCGGTCGCCATCCTTAATGGTCACAGACACCTTGGGATAGTCATCAGTATGCCAACCTTTGAATAGTTCGGCGAAAGCTGCATCGGCGCTGGAAAGGGTGATGAAATGGAGCCTAAATAGGTCGACTTGTTTAGGAGAAAGCTCGTTGATTCGATGATGCGTATACTCCTTTAATCCTCCTATGTAGTTATCGTTAAGCCATTTTTCGCTTATTCCACATTGATCCAATGAAGGCTGCTGCATGACAGGCGCTTCCAATGCCTCAAGAAGTTCCATCACGGCTTTCGAGTTGGCCCTATTTCCCTCTGCGGTGTATCTGCCATTCTTACCAGTGATCATAATACTATTATTCGTAGAACTGGCCATACCGACCCACGAAGACTTAATCACAATCCGAACCGGTTCATCTGCAAGAGCAGTAAGAGCGGCTAGCGAGGACGCCAGGAAGAACATCATTATCAGTCGCAATTTCATCATGCGTGCAGTATATGCCAAATGCGGAAATTCGAGAGATTAATTAGTGGGTTGTTTACTGCGGCGTAATAATCCCGCCTACCGCATGACGCCGGGGCAGGACTATGCCGCGATGATCCACCTGCGGTGGGACTAAATCCTCGCCGGGGAGAGCAGTCCGCTCGACCAGCGCCCCTCCGCATGCTGGACACCAATCCGCCACGGTCTTTTCGCCGAGCACGGCGCGGCACTGACTGCAAATCCGTTCCATAGCTTCCAGATTACCGGATTCAGCCGCTTCTTCGCACCAGCTACACTAAAGCTATGCACCCTCCCGTTCGCCTGGTGGCTATCGACATGGACGGCACGCTGCTGCCCACCTTCGCGCAGGTCATCAGCACACGCACGGCGCGGGCGCTCAAGGCAGCACAGAAGGCCGGTATCACCGTAGCCATCGCCACCGGACGCCGCACGGCCTACACCACACCGCTGCTCGAAGGCCTCGGCCTCAGAGCGGATACGCCGCTCATCACGTCCAATGGAGCAGCGATCCGCACTCTGGGCGGAGACTCCCTGGCCCGTTGCCAGCTTCCGTCCCAAACTGCGCGCGGGTTGTGCCGGTTGCTCAGGCCTTTTGGGGCCATGGTTTTTACCTTTGACCGTCCAGGCCGCGGCGAGTTGGTGCTTGAAGATCTCGCCCAGGCAAACGGACGCATCGCCTTGTGGGTCGAGGCCAACCGTAACGCCATCGAGGTGGTCAAGCCGCTGGAGGATGCGCTCGTGGATGGCGAGGATCCGATTCAAGGCATGGCTTGCGGCAGCGTGGGTCAAATGCGCAAGGCTGAACAGGCGATCAAAGCAAGCAATTTGGCCGGACAATGTGAATGTGTGCGGACCGAGTATCCGGCACGCGACATCTCCATCCTCGACCTTCTGCCTCAGGGAGTTTCGAAGGCTTCGGCGCTACAGCATCTCGCAAATATGCTGGGTGTAGACCGCAAGGAGACCATGGCCATCGGCGACAACTGGAACGATGTGGATATGTTGGAATGGGCTGGTCAGGGTGTGATGATGGGCAATGCTGCCGAGGAGTTGCGAACGTTGGCCAAGACGCGCGGCTGGATGCAGGCCTCGCCTAACGACCAGGACGGAGTGGCCGTAGTGCTGGAGGCGGCCATCGCCAAGCGCGTTGCCGCTGGAGTTTGAGTGGAGACGTTTGCGGAAAGAAGAGTTGTTGTATTGAATGGGCATGGCTTCAGCCGTGCCATCAATGAAACAAACTTAATTTGCGGCTTTAGCCTCGGAGGGATGCGTTTTTGACGTGTAAACTCACTATTCACCGATTCATCGCAGCCCTCGCGGTTCTCGCAGCTTTGTCCCCATCCGCCTACACTGCCGAACGCATCACTCTGCGCAACGGATTCTATATTGACTGCGACCATCACGCCTCAGTCGAGGGTATCGTCAGAATCTACCTTAGCCATGACGAGGACAGCTACATAGACCGAGTTACTGAAGATATTGTCAACATCGATATAATTCCCGATCCGCCGTCCGCCCCGAAATCCGCCGCTACCTCCAATTCATCCGTAGCCGGCCCGCATTCCAGGCAAAACGCCAAGCTCTCGCCTGCGGATCTGGGCGAGATGCTCACCAGAGCCGGCCACGAGCACAATCTCGACGTGGACCTGCTGGCCAGTCTCGTGAAGGCCGAGAGCGGCGGCGATTCGCACGCCGTGAGCCGCGCCGGAGCCCAAGGGCTGACGCAACTGATGCCTGCGACTGCCAAAGACATGGGCGTGGCGGACAGCTTCAAGCCGGACGAGAATTTGCGCGGCGGCGCGGCCTACCTCGATCAGTTGCTCACGCGCTACCAGGATAATCTGGCGAAGGCTCTGGCCGCCTATAACGCAGGCCCGGAGGCGGTAGACCGCTACCACGGCATTCCACCCTATCGCGAAACGCGAGCCTACGTGGCGCGCGTAATTCACGAGTTCAACCGCCGCGTGCTGGCGCGCGAAGCCGAGGCAAAACGTGCGGCGGTGCAGGCCCGTCAGGCAGCCGTATCCGTGCCGGTATCACAGAAAAAGCCTGATCGCTAACGTTCTCTTCATATACGGGTGAGAGATTAGACTCAAGAGAGATTCATGCAATGGGAACGGAGAAGTCTTGAAGAAACGCGATTTGATTCTGGGTTCGGTGGTGTTTTTGGCGCTGGTTGCGCTGGGGGTCTATGCACAACATCGACATCCATTCCATTGGCACACGTTTGTGGAGCAATTGGCGCTGGCCGATTGGGGCAACATTGCGATTGCCTTCGGCTGCATCTATCTTGGCTATGTCTTTCGCTCCGTGCGCTGGGCCTTTCTGCTTCGCCACATCAAAAAGGTGCCGCCCTTATCGCTGCTTGGTACACAGGTCATCGGCTTTACTGCGGTCGCGCTGATCGGCCGGGTTGCGGACCCGGTACGTCCTTACCTGGTCGCAAAAAAGACCGGCTTGCCGCTTAGCAATCAAATCGCTGTTTACATCGTGGAACGCCTCTTCGACGCCGGGGCAATGGCCGCGCTTTTCTCCTCCGTGATTCTCCTGGCTCCCGCGGGAACTCTTCCGCATCCGGAGACTTTCAGAAAATTCGGATATGGTGGGCTGGCTGGCACCATAGCAGGCGCCCTGTTTTTGATGGCGCTGCGTTTGCGAGGAGAAAAGATGGCCCGGTTCCTGGAGAATATCTTTGGCAAATTCTCCCCGCGCGCGGGCCAGGCCGTAGGACATAAAATTCGCGCTTTCCATAACGGTCTGGATACGCTTCGCTCGTTCTCCGATTTTGCGATAGCCTCCCTGCTCTCCCTGGCGATGTGGGGACTTATCACCGTGACCTACCTTGTTGGGACGAAAGCCTTTGTCCCTGCACAACAACAGGCCTCTGTCACCTTGCCTAAGTGCATGGTGTTGATGGTTTCCAGCGGGGCAGCAAGTCTCGTGCAGTTGCCTGTCCTTGGCTGGTTTACCCAGATAGGCGCGGTCATGTTGACCTTGCAAGCTCTCTTTGGCATGACTACCGAGGCAGCAACCGCCTGCGCCGCCACTCTGCTCGTTGTCACCTTTCTGGGAATCGTGCCCGTTGGCCTCGTCTGGGCGCGCTTCGAGCACGTTAGCCTGCGCAGGGTAGCTGCCGAAAGCGGTCACGCGGAAGAAGAGTTGGAAGCCGACAAGCCGGCCGGCTAATCGTGAATTGCCGCGAATAAATCTTCGTCCAGGGTTATGCCGAGGGCGCAGGCGGCGTAACGACCTTCATTGCCGCAAGAGTGGGCTTTCCCGCCGCAAGCTCCGGCCGGGAAAACAGGATACTCTCCGGCCCCACCGCTCCGCCGGTCATGATCATGCTCATCGCCTGCTCCATGTTCAGATCGGTCTCAGTGACACGCGCCATAGGCAGTATCTGCAAAAAAGCCGAGGTGGGGTTGATGGCATTGGGCACGAGCACCGCGGCCAGCAGCTCGCCGGTGGTCTCGTCGGTCATAGTGCGCGTCAGGAACCCGATGGATTTCTGGCCGGCCATGGGGAAGTCGATCAGCACCACGCGCTGGCTGCTGTCCTTCTTGGCCATCATGCTGTCCAGCAACTGGCGCACTGACGTATAAATCTTGGCGACAAAGGGCAACCGCTCCAGCAACGTCTCGAAGATTTCAAATGCCTGACGGCCGATTACCAGGTGTGTGACTTTGCCCACCACGTAGAGCATTACCAAGGTCAGGACGATGGCTAAAATCGGTTGCACGACAGGATGGCGAAGCCAGTCTTTCGGAAATATCGTCGCCAGTAGTTGGATTACTGGCAAGCCGGCCTGAGCCAGTTCGTCGAGAAGAAACTTAAAGATCAGGAAGGTAATGGCTAGCGGTCCAATGGTGATAATGCCGGCCAGAATGTTGTGTTGAAAATCGCGCAGCGTACGGGCAAGGACGGGTTTCAAGCGTTCCTCCTGTCGATGAGAATACTCGAAATGGGCGGCGTAGCGCAGTGCGCAATCAGGCAACGCCGCCTATGGTGATGGCGTCGATTTACCCGGGATTTTGCCCTTGGAAAGTGCCCCACTGGCAGTTACGTTAAGCAGCCCAGACTTGCCCGGCTGTCCGAATTGAACATATGTTTGTGTTATCAACCGATATTTTGCTTATATGAATATAGACTTCAAGGGTTTTCTCCCTTTCACACGGCTCTGTGACACCCGGCGTTGTCAGCAGTATTTACATAGGGCTAATATCTGCCCTAGTTTATCCGGGGTTGCTCTCTAACCCCAGTCGTTTGCCCTCTATGTCTTTGTTTCTATGTTCCCAGAGCTTCAGCAACGAGTAGCGCTATCCGGCGCACGCAGACGGAGTGTCTTCTCATGGCGTGGTATGCGTACTGCATCGGTGAAAAGCAAGCATTTCCTGAATTGGCCCGTCATCGCAAACCCATCCCGATGGAATCGGTCCTTGGAGTCAGCGGTAACCAGGTTTTTGTTTACCCCGCCTGCGAACTGGCCGTAATCGTCAGCGAACACAACCCTTCAGATGCCCCCAACCAGAAATCCGGCGTTGAACACGCCCGGGTTATCTCCGACTGCTTCCAGCACTCCACGGTGCTGCCCTTCCGCTTCGGTACCGTCTTCCACGATGACGAGAGCCTGCGCAAATCCATTCGCTCCAACCAGCGCCAGTTCCTCGGCCACATCGACAAGCTGCGCGGCAAGGCTGAGATGCATCTAAAAATTCTGGTGGATGACTGTGGCAGCCACGCTGCCGGCAAGCGTCCGCCGGTCGATGGCGCGAGCCGGGAGTATTTCACCAACCTGCGCGAGAATGCCGCCCGCCAGCGCGAGCGCCAGACCCGCGCCCGCGCCGTCAGCTTCCAGATGCACCGGCTATTCATGCCTCTGGACGAGGAGGTTAGCTGCCGGTTGACCGATCATTGCAAGATGACGCTGGATATAGCGCATCTGATCGACAGAAAGTGCGTGGAGCGCTATCTGAACAAGTACTCCACCACGTGTGCCTCGTTGCGGGAGTATCAGATGCAGCTCTCAGGTCCTTGGCCGCCCTACCATTTTGTCCACCGGCTTACCTGCGGCGCTCATTTCCACGCACAGCAGCCAGCGGCGGTTGCCATGCCGGTGATCGGCATACCGGAACAGGTTTCCATGCTGGCTTGAACACGGCTGGCGTATGAATCAGGCGCAAAAAGGCCATCCCGCTCTATGGGATGGCCTTTTTTATCTGTTGCAACTGGGCATTGCCCTGATTGCCTACTTCTTGAACGAAGCGATAGCGCTGGCCTCGTCGTCGTAGATGTCGAAAACTGTGTATAGCTTGGTCAACTGCAGTAAATCGTGAACCTTCTTGGTAAGATTCAGCAACTTGACCTCGGCTTGCTGATTCTTCGCGGTAGTAAACGCGCTCACCAACTCGCCCAACCCCGAGCTGTCGATGTAGTTTACGTTTCCCAGGTTCAGCAGGATGATCTTCGAACCTTTGCCGATCAAGCTGCGAATGGCTTCACGCAACTGCACGCTGCCCTCGCCCAAGGTGATTCGCCCGCTAAGGTCCAAAACGCTGACGCCAGCCACTTCTCGGGAAGTAATTGTCAATGCCACGGATATTCCTCCTTGTTGGTATTACCATTATCGCACTCTGAACTTCAGTATGCGTTGAATTTCTGTGTGCCCTTTGTTCCGGCTGAAATTGATTCCTCAATCCGTCACCAGGGACAGGTATTAGCGTTTATCCCTTTCTGCCCGCCGCCAGATGTTTGACCAGTGTCAGCTCGGTTCCGGGATGCAGTTGTCGAAAGTGTACCTCATCCATGAAAGACCGGATGAGGAAAATCCCGCGGCCGGTTCCGCGCAACAGGTTTTCCGGGGTACGCGGATCGGGAAGCCTCTCCGGGTCCAGCCCCTTGCCCTGGTCGGAAATGGTGATCACCAGCGCATCGCCGGTGTTTTCAAAGCTGGCGGCGATCCGCTTTGCCGGGTCGTATTCGTTGCCATGCAGAACGGCGTTCACCGCCGCCTCGCGCGCCGCCATCGTCACGTGGAAGCGCTCATCCTCGTCCAGGCCGGCCTCGGCAGCCAGCTTCTCCGCCGCCGCCTCCACCTCGTCAACGCTCTCCATGGTGGATGTCAGTGTAATACTCATCCGTCCTGTCTTGGATTCCGTCACCGGGTTCGTCATCGTCCTTTCTGGAGCGATCCGGAACATATTCGTCCCTCCGCGCCCCCGGCAGCCTTGAAGCAGTTTCAGGGCTGACTAGGTGTTGTGTCAAGAAAAGGTGGTCTGACCCGTATGAAAAGTGTCAAAGGTAAGTCCGCAATCAGCATGCCTCCAGGATAAAATCGAGCCAATCTTGGAGGATGCATTTTCACCAGCCCTAAGGCAGGTGCTGGAAACTCTATATAGTTGAAAATAAGATAGATAATAGCTGATTTATCGCCACTAGACTGCGCAATACCGGCATATGCCGCGCCATGATGAAAAATCGCACGCATTTTTAAATCCAATTCCCGCTGGCTGAATCCAATTAGGGAGTTGTTACCCGTGGTATTTCCCCGCTCTTAACAAATGCCTTCAACTTTTGTTCACTATCAGACTGGTAAACCATTTGGTGGTGTCATGCTGCCAGATGCCTGAGCAAGGGGCGGTTATTGAGGACAGCCTCACGCAGTGTTGATTTGACCTCCGAAATGAACCTGAACCGCATGCAGAGTCCTCGCGCGCTCCGCTGGATTTTGGAACTGGTCTGCGTTTTTGCCGCTTGTTTACTGGGTGGCGAATTGGGGCTGTATGTCCCGTTAACCAGCGGAACCATTTCCCCCGTGTGGCCGGCGGCAGGCGTCGCGTTAGCCGCCATGCTCCTCATTGGCTATCGCATCTGGCCGGCAGTCGCCGTGGCTGCATTCGTCGTCAATTTCCATACCGGCATTCCGCATCTGGCCGCGGCAGGAACCGCTTTGGGCAGCACCGCTGGTCCGCTGTTCGGCGCGTGGCTCCTGCGGCAGTTGCCCGATTTCAGGCCTTCTCTCACCAGGCTTCGAGATGTGCTCGGACTCTGTATTTGTGGCGCCGTCTGCGGCACACTGGTCAGCGCGACCATCGGCACGGCAGTTTTGGCTCTCACCCTCAGGAGTGCCTGGCCTGGCGTTGCGCCGGGATGGCTGAAGTGGTGGTGGGGCGACGCCACGGGCGTGTTGGTCGTTACTCCGGTGGTGCTGACCTTCCGCAGGCTGATGACAGTCCAGGAAAAACGGCGGCAGGTCGAACTGGCGTGCCTGCTGCTCGGTACGATCGCCAGCTCCTCGCTGATCTTTGGTCATCGGCTGGGATCCATGCATGCCGGCGTATTCGCCTTCGGCGTTTTCCCTTTTGTGCTCTGGGGGGCCATACGCTTCGAGGTAGCCGGCTCGGCAATTGTGAGCTTTTTGAGTTCCGCCATTGCCGTCTGGGGGACCGCGCACGGCTACGGGCTGGTCATCTATGGCAATGTCGAGCAGAATGCCAAGTTGCTCCAGGCATTTATCATTGTCACCTCTGTCTCGGGCATGGTGCTGGCCGCCGTGATCACGGAGAGAGCGGAACTCATTCGCAAGCAGAGTATTCTCGAAGCGCTGGAACACAGCGAGAAGAATTATCGCGGCATTGTTGAGACCGCTTACGAGGGCATCTGGAAGGTGAATGCCGAGTTCGAAACCTCCCTGGTCAATCGCCGCATGGCGGAAATGCTTGGATATTCCGTCCAGGAAATGCTGGGCAGGCCGCTCTTTGATTTCATGTTCGAGAGCGACATCGAGCAGAAGAAATCCCAGTTCGAACGACGCCGCCATGGCGTAAGCGAACAGATTGAAACTCGCTATCGCAAGAAGGATGGGAAAGCATTATGGGCGCGGGTTACAACATCGCCGTTTATCGGCGTGGACGGGAGCTTTGAAGGCGCGCTGGCCATGGTCAGCGATCTGACGGAGCAGAAGCGCGCTGCATCGGAGCGGCGTCGCTCGCAGGAGACTATCAGTCTACTTTCCCGGGCCGTGGAACAGACCGCCGATAGCGTCGTGATCACCGACCGCTACGGCGCCATTGAGTATGTGAATCCGGCCTTTGAGGTCATTACCGGTTACGGCCGCCTCGAAGTTGTCGGCAAGACGCCTGGCATCCTGAAGTCCAGCCTGCATGATAAGGAGTTCTACAACCGGCTCTGGGATCAAATTCTGCAAGGGGAGGATTTCCATGGCACCATTGTGGACCGCAAAAAGTCCGGGGAACTGTACTGGGCGGAACAGACCATCAGCCCGATTAAGGGCAGTGACGGCGTCATCTCTCATTTTGTTTCTGTCTGCAAGGACGTTACGGCGATCCGCAAAGAGCAGGAGAGTGAACTGCAGTTGCAAATGGCGCGTAACGTTCAGCAGCGCTTCTACACCGGCGCCATGACGTGCGCCGACGGATTTGATATCGCCAGCGCCATCTACCCAGCAAGGGAAGCTTGCGGCGACTACCTGGACGTCTTCTCCATGCCTGACGGACGCACTTGCATCGGTATCGGCGATGTCAGCGGGCACGGCCTGGATTCTGCCCTGGTAATGGCGCTGACCCGCGCTTATGTGCGCTCCTTCGCACAGGTCGAAGCAGATTTGGCGAAGATATTGTGCCGCGTCAACCATATGCTGCTTGCAGACCTGGAGGACACCCGCTTCGTCACCATGTTGCTGGTTTTCCTGGATAGAACCAATGGCTGCATGTCTTATTCGAGCGCCGGGCACGTCTATGGTTTTCTGATGAATGCTTCGGGAGAAATCGATCGTGCGCTGGAAAGCTCAGGCCCGCCGCTGGGGCTATTTCCAGACTCCACTTTCGTCACCTCGACAATTCCTTTAACCTCACAGCAACTCATGATTCTATTGACGGACGGCACCACGGAGATGGCGACGTCGGGAGACGTGGAGTTCGGCACCAGCGGAGTTCTCGAATACGTGCGCGCCCATCGGCAAGATTCCGCCAACGAACTCGTGCATGGCATTTATCGTGCCGCTCGGAGCTTCGCCGGCGACTGTCCGCAGCAAGACGATGCCACCGGTGTCATTGTAAGAGTTACATAAAAATCATCCCGGTATTGAGCCGCCCATCAAGAATGGTTGCACTGCGACTCGCCGCTACAGTTGCTTGAGCCATTCGCAGGCCGTATCACTGCCTAGCGAACAGCCTCTCAGAAGAACATCGTGCGCTTTCTCCTTATTCTTCGGAACTCCCATGCCATTCATCAACTGAACCCCCAGATTGTTGCAGGCGGCGGCGTTGTTGCCATCGCAGGCTTTGGAATAGAGCTCCGCCGCGCGGGTGGAATTCTGAAGGACACCACGGCCCTGATCGTACGAAAAGCCGAGCCCTAAGCAGCCGTCGGCGTTGCCCGCATCGCAGGCTTGTGTATAGAGCTTCACTGCTCGGGGAAAGTCCTGGGTCACGCTGTCGGCATCGGTAAAGTGGGGTGCCCAGTCGTATAGGTGGCCCAGCTCGCTGCACGCCTGCATAACTCCGGCTTTGCAGGCCTGTTCGAAGAGTGGAACGGCTTTTTTGTAGTGTCCCTGGTCGCTCAATGTCTTGCCCTGTTGACAGATGGCGTCCAGCGAACACTGCGGATCGGATGCGCCTGTGTGAGGAGGCGGCTGCGATTCTGTGCCAGACGAAGTTTGCGCAGGCGTCGCGGAAGACAAATTGGCATCCCGATTATGGGATTGCTCCCAGGAAAAGAAAAACACCATCAGTACGACCGCGGCGATGAGAACCTCGGGAAGCCATTTCGCGCCTCGCCGTGGCTTGATCGCCTCTGCTACCGCATCCGGGGGTTGCTCCGGGCTCAACCGCGTGACTTGTCCCGTCTGCCGTACTGGCTCCGGCTGTGGTCTTGGTTCCGGCGTGGAAATCGCTGCCTGGATGGGCTGCTCTGTCGCCGGTTCGATCACGGTTGCACGCCGAATCTCAGGCACCGTCGGCTGCCTCTCGGGGACCGTCGGCCGCACCGTGTCCAGCAGCCCCAGCAACTCGGCCACATCTCTGGGCCGGTCTTCGCGGTCCTTGGCCAACAGGCGCAGTACCAGCGCATCCAGTCCCTTCCAGCTGGCCAACTCCAGGCGCAGGCTGCTGGGCGGCCGCGGCGGAGTCTGCATGTGCGCAAAGAGCCAGCCTTCATAATTCTCCTCCTCGAAGACCGTCCGCCCGGTGAGCATCTCGAAGATCACTCCGCCCAGCGCATACAGGTCTGTCCGCCCGTCCAGCTCGCTCGAGCGCATGCCCCGCCACTGCTCCGGCGCGGCGTAGGGTGGCGTCAGCAGGCTGCCGCGCGTGGTCTTGTAGACGGTGCTGCTTTCCACAGTGGCTACAATCCCGAAGTCGGCGATCTTGGGCACCCAACCGGACTTGTCCCGCGCCATCAGCACGTTCTCCGGCTTGATGTCCCGGTGCACCATCCCCAAGGCGTGCGCCGCTCCCAGCCCCTCGGCGATACCGCGCGCAACGCTGAGCGCATCGGCCACGTCCAGCCGCCCTCCAGCCTCATGCATCAAGCCGCGCAAGTCCGGCCCGTCCACAAACTCCATGGCGAAAAACAGCCGCTCGTCCTCGGCCCGTTCCAGGTCTCCGCAGTCCACCACGTTCTTGTGCCGCACCTGGCGCAGCATTCTCCCCTCGCGCAGAAAGCGGCGGGTGAAGGCCTCGTCGTTGTTCAGCTCGTGCGACAGGAATTTCAACGCCCGCGGCGCGTCCATCAGCTCATGCCGCGCCAGATATACCGAGCCCATTCCGCCCTTGCCCAGAAGGCGCTCAATGCGGTAGGTCTTGCGGATCAGCATTCCCGGCCGCAGGTCGATAATCTCGCTCAGCAACCCACCATGGGTGGGGCAGGTCACGGCGTTATCGGGATAGCCGGTATCGCATTGCGGGCAGATTTTCATCGTCGCGTGTTAGCCAAGATCAGTGTTCTTCTGATTCTGCCATTGTGACAGCCCGGCCCGCCTGTGGCAAAACGGGAAAACCACATGATCTGTTCGCCGAAATGGCTCGAAATAGGTCATATTGTGGCTGTTGGTCTCCCCATATGGCCGTAACAATCACATCCATCCTTATCTATGAATCGAATAAATACAGATTTGAGCCGATACAGCAGGTAGGTATTGTTGCAAACGCTGGAGTACCGCTTCGACGAGGCGCCTCACAATGTGATGCTTTTTCAACAACATCTGGGAATAATGATTTCGTTGGTGTTGGGAAAATGGACTACGGAACATTTTTCTTCGCGAACATCGCCACGGTAACCGTCTTTACGGTGTGCCTCAGCCTGCTTGCGTGGTACAACCGCCGTGTAACCGGAATCGCCTGGTTCGCAGGCGGTCTGATTGTTGGCTTGATCAAGCTGATTTTGCAGGGCCTGGAAGGGAAAGTGCCCATCGTACTCAGCAGTATGATCGCCAACCAGCTTTACCTTGTCTCCTTCATGTTGCAGTTGATGGGCCTGCACTGGTTTGTCGTACGCAAGCCGATGCGGAGCCGCTGGCCCTGGATTACAGTCGGGGTGGTGATGGTGATCTATTCCGCCATGTTTTTCCTGAGAATCCCGTACGGCGGCAATCTTACCAATATTTACTTTGTTGCGGTGTGCGGCGCGTCCGCGTGGATCCTGTTGAAGCATGGAAGTGGGCCGTTTACAGCGGTTTCGCGAGTGTATGCGGTCATTTTGTGTGGAGTCATGTGCGTGGCGGTCTACCGGGCCGCTCTGACCAACATGATCTATGCGCGGCCGTGGGAGACGGTCAATGCCCATGCCGACCCGCGATGGATGTATTCTCTGGCCGCCATGGCCTTTCTTGCCACCTTCATGGTGATGTGCGATATCTGGTTTATGGTGACCGAACTGGAGAGGGAACTAGCCGAGCAGGCGCGCACCGACCCTCTCACCGGAGCCATGAATCGCAGAGCGATGGAAGAAGCGGCCCTGCGTGAGACGGCGCGAAGCCTAAGGCATGGCAGCCCGCTCTGCGCGGTCATGATTGACATTGATCATTTCAAGAGCCTGAATGACGCGCGCGGGCACGCTGCCGGCGATCGCGCCTTGCGGGCCTTGGTGTGCCAGATAAAAACCATGCTGCGCGGCGAGGATTCATTAGCGCGGACGGGAGGCGAGGAGTTCGCCATCCTGCTGCCAGACACGCCTATGTCCGCCGGCGTCCTCACTGCGGAGCGAGTGAGACAGGCCATTGACGCGCTCGATATTCCCTTCGAGACCGGGCCGATTCACTTAACCGTCAGCGTGGGCGTGGCCCAGCTTGATTCCACGCTTGACGGTTGGGAGGGAATGATGCGCAGCGCTGATGCGGCCATGTATGAGGCCAAAGAAAATGGCCGTAATCTGGTGGTCTTCCATCTTCCGGAATCGATGCTTGTCCATAGCTGAATGAGGCATATATCCCGATCTTGTGTGCCGCTACGGCCATCCCGAGACAAACCGCCCTCAGTCGTTTTTGAAAGCGCGGGTCTGGTCCCGCGTTCCGTGAAAGACGTAAAGAATATAAATAATACTCCGCCTCGTTCGGATCTAATTTGATGTCAAGCATTGACATGATACCGGCGGGCATATGGCGTTGCATTCGCTCCGCGTGTGGGAAGTGACGCAGGAAGGCCTGGTTGTTGAATTGATGCGAGTTGCGCCGAAAGGGGCAATAGCGGTTTTGGTTACCCAAAAGGTCATGTGAGTTACGCCAGTGTCTGAATCTTGGAAACGAATATAGATATCAACTGATACTGCGAATACTATATTGTAGCGATCAATGTAAATAGCTCATGCGATTCGCGATGTTGTGTTTTTTCAGCAACATCTGGGAATACAGATTTCTTCTGTGTTGGGCATATGGATTACGGAACGTATTTTTTCGTGAACGTCGCCTCGGTAACCGTCTTTACCGTGTGCATCAGTCTGCTCGCATGGTACAACCGCCGCGTGACGGGAATGATCTGGTTCGCGGGCGGCCTGATTGCTGGCTTGGCCAAGCTGATTTTGCAGGGCTTGGAAGGGAAATTGCCCACCGTAATCAGTCCCATGATAAACAACGAATTGTACCTTGTTTCCTTCATGTTGCAGTTGATGGGCCTGCGCTGGTTTGTGGTGCGCAAGCCCATGCGGAGCAGATGGCCCTGGATTGCAATCGCGTCGGCGCTCGTGATCTATACCATCATGTTTCTCTTGAAAATCCCACACTGCAGCAATATTCTCAATATTCCCTTTATTGTCGTGTGCGGTGCATCCGCGTGGATTCTATTGAAGCACGGGAGAGGGCCATTTACCCCGGTGTCGCGAATATCCGCCGTCATTCTATGTGGTGACATGGGCGTGGCGACCTATCGGGCCACTCTGACCAACATGCGCTATATCCGCCCATGGGTGACTGTCAATGCCCATTCAGATCCGCTATGGATGTATTCTCTGGCCGCCATGGCTTTTCTTGCCACCTTCATGGTGTTGTGCGATCTGTGGTTTTTAGTGACCGAGTTGAACAGAGAACTAGCCGAGCAGGCGCGCACCGATTACCTCACCGGGGCTATGAATCGCAGATCCATGGAAGAAGCGGCACGACGTGAGACGGCGCGCAGCTTGCGGCATGGCAGCCCGCTCTGCATCATCATCATTGACATCGATCATTTCAAGCGTTTGAATGATGAGTTTGGACATGCTGCCGGAGACCTCGCGTTGCAGGCCTTAGTGAGCCAGGTGAAATCCATGCTGCGTGGTCAGGATCTGTTTGCGCGAACGGGAGGCGAGGAGTTTGCCATCCTGCTGCCAGATACGCCTGCTTCCGCCGCCATCCTCACAGCGGAGCGCGTGAAGCAGGCCCTTGAAGCGCTTGAGATACCCTTTGAGACCGGGCCTATTCACTTTACCGTCAGCGCGGGCGTGGCCCAGTTTGATGCGGCGCAAGGCGGCTGGGAAGCAATGATGCGCAACGCTGATGCGGCAATGTATGAAGCCAAAAAATATGGCCGTAATCTGGTCATAGTCCATCGTCCGAAATCGATGAATTGTCCTTAAATGAATGAGGCATTTATCCAGATTTTGTGTGCGGCACAAACCCCCTCCCAGGCGATACACTCACATCATGCAACCCCGCACCACAACCCGCATCAGCCTCACGGCGCTGCTTGGCACCCCGGTGACCGACTCCCACGGCCAGCTGCGCGGGCGGCTCAAGGACATCGCCGTGGCCACCGGCGAGGATGCCGGCAAGGTGGCCGGACTGGTGCTCAAAACCCGCGACGGGTTGTGCATCGTCCCCTCGCAGGACGTGATGGAGACGCCCGCTGGTACGCTCGAGCTGCGCTCCGCCGGCGCCATGGTGCCGCTGGCCGATCAGGGCAATTATCTCTATCTAAGCCAGGACCTGATTGACCGCCAGATCATCGACATTCATGGCCGCAAGGTGGTCCGCGTTAACGACGTCGATCTGGAGTGGATGGGCCAGGGCGCTGCTCACCTGCTGCGCGTGGCCGAGGTCGAGGTGGGATTACGTGGCGCTTTCCGCCGCGTTTTTAAAGGATTATTGCCCCGCGCCACGCTGGAAAAGCTCTCCCGCAAATTCGCCTTCCGCGGCATTCCCTGGGAGTTTGTTGACGTCATCGAGGTCGATCCGGCGCGCCGCGTCAAGCTGCGCATCGAGTACGAGCGCCTGGGCGGGATGCACCCCTCCGACCTGGCCGATATTCTCGAAGACCTGGCTCCCGCAGAGCGCGAAGTCATCTTCACATCGCTGGACGAAGATGTGGCCGCGGAGACCCTCGAGGAGGTCGAGCCTCGCCTGCAAAAGTCGCTCCTTGAAAAGCTGGACGAAGAAAAGATTGCTGACATCGTCGAGGAGATGGACCCCGGAGCCGCCGCCGACCTGCTGGCCGAACTGCCCGAGGAGCAGTCCGACGCCATCCTCGAAGAAATGGAGCCGGAAGAGCGGCAGGAGGTCTCGGGGTTGCTCGAGTTCGACGAGAAATCCGCCGCGGGATGCATGACCACCGACTTCGTTGCCCTGGGCAAGGACGCCAACGTGGCCCAGGCCGTCGATGAACTGCGTACCTTTGATGGCGACCTGGAGAGCGTTACCGAAATCTATCTGCTCGACGAGCACCGCGTACTGCGCGGAGCCATCCCTCTCGCCCGGCTGGTCATGGCCCAGCCGGAGACGCGCCTCGCCACGCTGATTGAAACCCGCGTCCTCTCCTGTCCCATGAACCTGCATCAAAACGAGCTGGCCGAGCTCTTCGACAAGTACAATCTTCACGCGTTGGCCGTGGTCGACCCACAGGGCCGCATGGTAGGTGTCGTCCAGGCCGACCATGTCATCAGCTTCCTGCGCGAAAATTTATAAAGAATATGGAAATGTTTCTGTGCTACACTTTCGCAAAGCTTAGCAAAGACAATTTTGCAGAGTCTATCCCGTCGCTTGGGGTCTGTCATTCTGAGGCTACATCGCGCGGCGACTGCAAATGGAATAGGAGGGAGTATGCCGGCGCAACAGAAAGATGCCAGGCCGCGGCGCATGCATGGTATTACGCCGACGCCCTTTGAGATGCCTCCGGACCGTATTCCCAGGTCGAAGACCAAGAGCCAACAGCCGATCTTCGTCTCCCTGATCTGCGCATATCTTGTGGTTCGCGGCGTAGTCAACTTGCTCCTTGCACTGGTTCCATGGGGCGACCCGGAATCGAGTGTAGCGACTTTTCTCAGCGCCCGGCCGGATATTCTTTTCAGTCTGCTTCCGCGGATGGTTCGGCCCGCTTTGGCGGATGGGACTGGATCGATTGGGGCCTATGCCCAGGGTCTCCCCATTATTTTCCTGTTTTTTGGGCTGATATATCTATTTAGCGCATGGAAATTGTGGAATCTGGACAAATTCTGGGTCTCTTTGATCCGCTGGGGCATGATGTTTCAAGCCGGAGCAGTCGTGGTGAGAACCATGATCATCTTATCGGCCCGATATGTGGGTGAAGCAGACGCTCCTCTTTCTGATCAGACGCGAGCGGCCCTGGCTATTTTTATCGCCTGGAATTTGGTGATCTTTTTCTGTTTTGCCGCTTTTCCTCGCGTCGAAGATGCATACGATAAAAACTAGCGGGCCGCTCTCCGCGCCTGAGACGGGCAGCATGGTTTTCACTGCCTTCCGCCCGATGATTCCCACCGAGTCCGGTTTCTGTCCGCTTCACGTCTCCGCGTAGCCTGAAAATGTCTCAATTCGGCATTTTTTGTGCAGAATTGCTCACCCGCAGTTCTTTTTTTGTTTCTCATCCTGGAGAAACCTTCGGATTCAACCCCATCTGTGAAACAATGCATAGATGATGCAGTTTCCCAAAATCATTCAAGGCGGAATGGGCGTGGGCGTTTCGAACTGGAGCCTCGCCAATACTGTCTCCAAACTCGGTCAGCTCGGCGTGGTCTCAGGCACTGCGCTCGATACGCTCCTTGTTCGCCGCCTGGCTGATGGCGACCCCGGCGGTCACATGCGCCGCGGCCTCGATGCCTTCCCCTTTCCCGAGATGGCCAACCGCGTCTGGGACGAGTACTACGTTCCCGGAGGCAAAGCTGAGGGAATGCCCTATAAGCTCCCGCCCATGCACCAGCGCCGCGATCTGCGCAAGGTGGTCGAGCTGTGCATCGTGAGCAACTTTGTCGAGGTCTTTCTCGCACGCCAGGGCCACAAAAATCCCGTGGGCGTCAATTTTCTTGAGAAGGTGCAGATGCCGCACCTTGCCTCCATCTACGGCGCAATGCTGGCCGGCGTGGGTTACGTGCTCATGGGCGCAGGCATTCCGTTGCACATTCCCGGAGTGATGGACGCCTTTGTAGCCCACCGTCCGGCCGAATACCGCCTGGCGGTCACCGGCGCGGCTCAGGATGCTGACACGGCCATGAACTTTGATCCCGCCGATTACGTCGAGGGCCCGCTTCCTATTCTCGATCGCCCGCGCTTTTTAGCCATCGTCAGCTCCAACACCCTGGCCACCACCATGCTGCGCCGGGCCAGCGGCCGCGTCGACGGGTTGGTCATCGAAGGCCCTACGGCGGGCGGACACAATGCGCCGCCGCGCGGTAAGCTGCTGCTTAACGCCGCCGGGGAGCCGGTCTATGGCGAGCGCGACCTGGTAGACCTTGCGGGATTGCGCGCGCTGGGCGTGCCCTTCTGGCTGGCTGGCGGATACGGCAATGCCAAGAGTGTGCGGTACGCGCTCGAGCAGGGCGCTGCCGGTGTGCAGGTGGGCACCGCGTTTGCTTTTTCTCGTGAATCCGGCATGCGCGCTGATCTCAAGCAGTCGCTTATCGCCCAGGCCACTACCGGTACCGGTGAGGTCTTCACCGATCCGCTCGCCTCGCCCACTGGTTTCCCCTTCAAGGTGGCGCTGTTGCAAGGCTCCTACTCCGATCCCGAGGTAGCCGCGGCGCGAACACGGGTCTGCGACATAGGCTTGCTGCGCGAGTCCTATACCACGCCTGACGGCAAGATCGGCTACCGCTGCTCCGCTGAGCCGGTGGCCAATTACGTGGCCAAGGGAGGCAAGGTCGAGGAGACGGTAGGACGCAAGTGCTTGTGCAACGCTTTGCTGGCCAACATCGGCCATGCGCAGGTGCGCAAAGATGGTGTCGTCGAGCCGCCGCTGATCACTGTAGGAGACGATCTGAATACCGTGGCGCAGTTCCTCGCCCCAGGCCAAACATCTTATGGTGCCGCCGACGTCGTCGCGTCCCTGCTCAGCATGACAGAGGAGGCCGTTACCGAAGATCAGGCCGAACCGGCTTTGGCCAGCGCATAGAGCGGAGACCGCAAGAGCTCTTTGCATTTGCCGGGCGCCCACCCTCGCCGCATCTTTGTTGTTGCGGCTAGGGGTGGATGCCACCATGCCCATATGTGAGAAACAGTGAAAGAACTTAGTTTTTGACGCCGGCCAGATAGTTGTCGATCTTCAGCCGCCATCTCTCGGCAGCGCTTTTGTCCGACTCGCTCACCTCCGTAACCAATTCATTGCCCTTCGCGGTGATTGCCGTGCGTGTAAAGACCACATCGACGCTGGTCGAATTCGCGCCGGCCGGCTTGAAATTAACATCGACAACGGTCACCATCAGATCCGGCACGAAATAAACGTACTGAAAGTGACGCTGGACCTTATCGAACAGGGTGTTGACCCACACCGAATGGTATAACCCTCGGGACACAGTAAAGACCGAACCTTCCTCATCTTTGGCTGGCTGCGGATAAAGGAAGATCGGGTTCCACTCCTCTCCCAACCAGCCACGTTCGCCGAGAGGCCCAAACAGAGGCGTCGTTGCTTCGTACGATGCATTCACAGTGAGATGAAACGCATTGCGAATGTGCAGGCAGGGTTCCTGTGGCGCTGGAGCCGTTTGTGAGAATACCGGCGCGGCCAATCCCGCCATGGCGATCAAGGTAATTGTGCTTTTCATTTCTTCCGCTCCTTCAAGTTGTGGCTGTCCGTGGCCTTCAGCGTCATCCCGTAGATCGCCTTGAACTGCTCGATCTCCTTCAGCGTTTGCGGGGAGAAGGGAACCAGCTTGCCTTCAAAAGCATGCAGCACAATTCCCTCCAACAGATCACCCAGCGTCATCTCCTTCAGCTCGGCGACGGCCTTGAGCACCTTCAACAAGCGTTTTTCCATCCGCACGCCGGTCTGGACCCGCTCCACTACAACAGGTTCGCGATGTTGCTGTTCTTGTGTCATGTATTTCTCCTGGTACAACAGTACCAATGTACCAAGATAACAGAATCTTGTCAACCCCTCCTTACGGCTTCTACACAGAATTATCCGGCCCGTCTTCGCGCCCCCGCCCCTGGCCTGTTATGGTCAGAAAGGCAGCGAGAACAGACTCTCTATGACTCCACAATAGGAACCAGCCCGAATGTTGAAGCGTTGGCGAACCCGGATACTGCTGTTTCTGGCCGTTCTTGGCCCCGGATTCATTACCGCCAACGTCGATAACGACTCCGGCGGAATCCTCACTTACTCCCAGGCCGGCGCGCAATACGGCTACACCCTCCTCTGGACCATCATTCCCATTACTATTGCGTTAATAGTGGTCCAGGAGATGTGCGCCCGCATGGGCGTGGTCACCGGAAAGGGCCTCAGCGACCTTATCCGCGAGGAGTTCGGCCTGCGACTCACCGTCATCCTGATGGTGCTGCTGGTGGTAGTCAACTACACCAACGTGGTCACCGAGTTCATCGGCATCGCCGGCTCCATGCACCTCTTTCATGTCACTAAGTTCATCTCCGTGCCCTTCTGCGCATTCCTTGTCTGGTACATGGTCGTCAAAGGCAGCTACAAAAGCACGGAAAAAATCTTCATCATCGCTTCCTTGGTCTACATCTGCTACATCTTTGCCGGGGTGCTCTCGCAGCCCAGTTGGCACGATGCGCTGAAGGCCACGGTCCTGCTCCCGGCCCGCTCGGTCTGGAGCGACAAATCCTATATGTACATGGCCATCGGCGTGGTGGGCACCACCATTGCTCCGTGGATGCAGTTCTATCTGCAATCCTCCATCGTGGAAAAAGGCATTCGCGTCAAGGACTACGCCGCCTCGCGCCTCGACGTAATCGTCGGCAGCCTCTTCACCGACATCGTTGCCTGGTTCATCATCGTGGCCTGCGCCGCCACGCTCTACGTGCACGGCATGGGCGCCATCCAAACAGCCGCGGACGCAGCCGAGGCCATGCGCCCCCTGGCCGGCGACTACGCCTTTATCCTCTTCGCCTTCGGCCTCTTCAACGCCTCGCTCTTCTCGGCTTCGATCCTGCCTATCTCCACCGCCTACACCGTTTGCGAAGGCCTGGGCGTCGAATCCGGAGTGGATAAGAGCTTCCGGGAGGCGCCATTTTTCTACGGACTCTATTCGCTGCTGATTGCCGGCGGCGCGCTGACCGTACTGATTCTGCCTGACGCGCAACTGATCAACTTCGCCATTCTCTCCCAGGTCCTTAACGGCATCCTGCTTCCCGTGGTCATCATCCTCATGCTGATGCTCATCAACCGCCAGGACCTGATGGGCGAGCACAGAAACACGCGACTCTGGAACGTCATCGCCTGGGCTACCAGCATCATCGTCATCGGCATGACCCTGGTCATGCTTTGGGGCATGATCCCGGGACATTGAGGACTGCGCGTATTCGCCAAGCTCAGGGCAAACTCTCATGCAGCGATAACTTAACATAGGAGGCGTGAACGATCTTGCGGAATCACCGTAGCTCGGTACGTTTTTTGGCCGCGGCAGCGATTCTTGTTTCTTGTCTCGGTACTGCGGACAATTTGCGGTGCCAGGAGAGTGTACAGGACAAGGCGAACCGCCTGCGCGAGCTGATTAACAACGATCGCGATTTTGCCCGGTACCCCAATCTCAGACAACACGTGCTAGTGCTGGTTTCCAGCTCAGGCTATGCTCTCACCGCACCCGATCCAGGCATCACGCAACTGTTGCGCGACTCTCATCTGACGGGCAGCGATGAGATGACCTACTTTCGCCTTTCGCATGATGAACTCCGGAATTTTCTGATCGCATCTTCGAAGGACAGGCTCACCATGCTTCGTGCTGTCGGCCTGATTGGCCGGGTTGTGCGGTGGAGCAATATTATATTGGCAATGGATGGCCGCGATTTGGAGAATGAACTCCATACATTGCATTTCTCCGATGGATTATCACTGCCCGCAAAGAACGCGGTGCTTTACGTTTTTGTTCCCGATAAAAGCAAGCGGGAGCCGTTCCAATGCTATTTCTTGGCCGTTTACAGTCAAAGCTTCACTTATTCTTATCCCAGAAAAATTTACAGAGGGTCACTGGTAATCAGCGGCGATAAAAGCACAAGGCTTGTTCCCAGACAGCTTCTACACGATCAGCCGCCGGTCCAGACGCCCTACAGCATTCGAACCGAAATCCGCTACGATTCCTCGGTTGTAGGTCTTTACAATATTCAGGGAGTCGGGCTTCCGGGTGTGGAATCGTTGTTTGGATCGGTAGCTGCAATGTATTCCCAGGGCGGCACGCTATTCGTTCAAACTTCGCGTTTCTGGGGAAGATTTCCTTTCGAGGGATTCGAAGATCCTGCGAAATCTTACCGGTTTGCGATCCACCCCGAATCGTCATCCGCAATCCTTCCCTAAGTGCAACAGGGTCCTCAGGGGATTCAGTCGATGCTGGAAGATACAATCGCAGCAGGTTTTTTTTGAGGAGTTATAATCGCATGCCTGTGCCGGAAAGCCGCATGGGGCAAAATCTCTCTTACCGTCGCTACGGGTCCATCCGTTCAGCGGATTGGGTTGTTTTACTTCCAGGCGCAGGCGCTGCTTCAATCATCTGGAGACGGCAAATACAGGTTCTTCGGAGGACTTTTAATGTGCTGGCCATCGATCTACCTGGCCATGGACGATCGCCGCAAGGCACGCATTCAGATGTCTACTCTTTCGAATCGATGGCTGCTCAGGTCGTCGACGTCATGGACAAAGAAGAAGTCGCGAGCGCTCACCTGATCTCCATGTCACTGGGAGGGCTGATTGCCGAGACGATCGCTTTGCATTACCCCGAGCGCGTGCGGTCACTTGTTCTCGCAGGCGGGATAGCACAGCTCAGTTGGTGGGCCATATCCCTGATGTACATTAGCAGAGCGGTTCGTCCGTTGATGCCGTACATGGTTCTTTATCGCGTTTTCGCGTGGATCATCATGCCGGGATCGGCTCATGCGTTAACTCGTCGAATCTTCGCTGCTCATGCTATTCGGGTGGGAAGGCAAGAGTTTCTAAGGTGGTACCGAATGTGTACGCAGGTGCGAATCATGCTGCGGCTAAACGCTGCTCGCACCACATCCATCCCCACCCTATTCGTCATGGGAGACGCCGATTATGTGTTTTCAAGGTATGCATTCGACCGCGCCAAGAGGCGCTCTGACTCCAGCGTCGTGAGTGTTCCAAATTGTGGTCATGTCTGTTCCGTGGAGCGTCCTGACATCTTCAACAAGGTCGTGGTAGCATTCCTTAGCAATCAAAGCCCAGCCGGTAGCCCTCGATAAGGACACCACTGCAAAGAGCTCTCTATGCCCATCGCCAAAACCAAACAGGAACTCCTCGATGCCATCGAAACTGAGTACCGCCTATTGAAAAAATGTATAGCAGGGCTCGGCTCTGAGGAGAGGGAGCTTCCCGGTGTCTGTCACCAATGGTCCGCCAAGGATGTTATCGCCCACCTGGTCGAATGGAAGATGATGTTTCTAAGTTGGTACGAGGAGGGCTTGCGGGGCGGCAACCCGCGCACTCCCGCCGAGGATCTGAAGTGGACCGAGACGCCCGCCCTGAATGATCGCATCTATCGCAAGTGGAAAGACGAAAAATACGAGGTCATACTCGCGGAATTCGAATCGACCTACGCCAGAATGCTCGCTCTGGCGCGCTCCATTCCCGAAGAAAAGCTCTTCCGCAAGCAACTCTATCCATGGCTGCGCGTTTGGCCGCTGGCGCGGTGGATTGCTGCCCAGACCAGTAGCCATTATCGTTGGGCGCGGACCCGCATCCGGCGATGGGCGAACCGCCGTAAGATGCAATCAGCTTCCTCGTAGGCGGTTGCCCGAAATAATATCTCTACAATATTTGCAGCCGCCGTTCGTCTTCAGAATTGGGTGGATGGGACGTTGAGTATCACCTCAATGATCGAGCAAGACCTGCGCATCTCCGAGATCATCGCGGAAGAACGATGCCGGCTGCGCAACTTCATCCGCAAGCGCGTTCCGCTTGAAGCCGACGTCGAAGATCTTGTCCAGGAGGTCTTCTACGAACTGGTGCGAGCCAACCGCCTTTTGATGCCGGTTGAGTATGTAACCGGCTGGCTTTATAGCGTCGCGCGCAACCGCATTACCGATCTCTTCCGTAAGAAGAAGCCGGAGAACTTTAGCGATGCGGCCGTCGAGGGCGAAGAGGGCGAGTTGCTCGCTTTCGAAGATCTACTGATCTCGTCCGATGCAGGTCCTGAAGAGCATTACCTGCGCAAACTGCTCCTGGATGAACTAGAATCCGCGCTTGCCGAATTGCCTGCCGAGCAGCGAGATGTCTTCGTTGCCCACGAATTCGAAGGGCGCAGTTTCAAGGAGCTGTCGGAGGAAACTGGCGTAAGCGTCAATACCCTGCTCGCGCGCAAACGCTACGCGGTGCTTCGTCTGCGCGAACGATTGAAGCACATTCACGATGAGTTTATGAGGAAATGAGGAATCAACATGGAAAATGGGTGGGTCAAAAGAAATAAGTGGATCTTTGTTGTGGCGCCGCTGGCGCTCGTGCTTTTCATATGGATCGGCGGCGAAGTGGTGATGTATCTGTGGAACTGGCTGCTGCCCGCACTCTTCGGCGTGCACACCATCAACCTCTGGCAGGCCCTCGGGCTGCTGGTGCTTAGCCGGATTCTCTTTGGAGGCTGGGGCGGCGGCGGCAACGGCCACCACAAATCAGACTGGAAGAAGATGACGCCCGAAGAGCGGGAGAAATTCAGAGCTGAAATGCGCTCCCGCTGGTGCGGCGGCGAGGTGACGGCTGGGGAACCCAAGGAGCAGGGATAACGTACTGCACTTCAACCGAAGCGCAACAGGAGATGCGAGGATGAGCACAATGAAGAACTGGCTGGCACAACCGTCGCCGGCGCTCAAGGCCCGGCTTACCGGAGTCCTCTATCTAATCAACGGAGTGGTTTACACAAAAGCCGATAGCCTGATTCACGGAAAGATTCTGGTCAAAGACGATGCCGCGGCCACCGCGCATAACATTTTGACGAACGGAAGTGTATTGCAGCTTTCATTCGCCTACAGCCTGATTGCGGCCGTAGCGTACATCGCGGTAACATTCATGCTTTATGAACTGCTGAAGCCGGTGAACCGGAGCATCTCTTTGTTGGCGGCGTTTTTCAGCATGACCGGATGCATCGTCGGAGCCTTTGGCAGCTTTTTTACCATAGCTCCGCTGACCATCCTGGGCGGCGCGCCATATCTAAGCGTTTTCAAGACGGAACAGTTGCAGACAATCGCGCTTCTGTCTCTCAATTTGATCGCGGTTGTCGCCTCAGTATCGATGGTATTCTTCGGATGCTACTGCATCCTGATCGGCTATCTGATTCTCAGGTCGACATTCATGCCTCGCATCATCGGCGCGTTCTTGATCATTGCCGGTATGACGTATCAGCTTTTTCTGTCGCCGCCGCTCGCGGTCAATCTCTTCTCCCGCGTCGTGATGCCCGCCGGCATTCTCGGGGAAGGATCGCTGATTTTGTGGCTGCTCATCTTCGGCGTGAACTCGCAGCGATGGAAGCAGCAGGCCGCTGCGGCGGTCGAATGACTCCAAGCCTGATACTCACCCTCTGAGGAGCGCTTTATGAAAGCGATTGTCTACGAACATTACGGGCCCCCAGATGTCTTGCAGTTCAAGGAGATGGCGACACCTGCGCCCGTGGATAACGAAGTCCTGATCAAAGTTTGCGCAGCTTCCGTCAATCCGTATGACTGGCATTTCATGAGAGGCGATCCGTGGTTAATCCGCCTGATGCTCGGACTGCGCAAACCCAAAGTCATTCGGCTGGGCTATGATGTGGCCGGCAGGGTTGAAGCGGTAGGCAGGAATGTAAATCAATTCAAGCCAGGCGACGAGGTCTTCGGAGGTTGCCGTGGAGCCTTCGCCGAATTTGTCTGTGCCAACGAAAATGATTTGGCGCTCAAGCCCGCCAACCTCTCGCTCGAAGAGGCAGCCGCCGTTCCCATGGCGGCTATCACCGCTCTTCAAGGCCTTCGCGACAAGGGACGCATCAAGCCTGGGCAGAATGTTTTGATCGATGGCGCTTCCGGCGGCGTCGGCACCTTCGCTATCCAGATTGCCAAATCCTTCGGGACGGAGGTCACCGCCGTGTGCAGCACGCGAAATTTGGATCGTGCGCGATCGCTTGGCGCAAACCATCTCATCGATTACACGCGGGAAGATTTCACTCGCAACGGCCAAAGCTACGATCTGATTCTCGCGGCGAACGCATATCATTCAATCTTTGCTTACCGGCGCTCGCTGAACCGGAACGGAATCTGCGTAAGGTCCGGAGGCAAGGCAAGTCTTAAAGCCATGCTATTGGAGTCTTTGCTGCTACTGATGTTGTCGCTATTTAGCAGCAAGAAGATATGCGGTTTTATAGCCAAGCTCAAAAAGAAAGATCTGATGCTTATGAAAGATCTTCTTGAAGCCGGAAAAGTTGTTCCTGTAATTGATCGTCGATACCCACTGAGCGAAACAGCAGAAGCTATCCGTTATCTTGAACAAGGTCATGCACAAGGGAAAGTTGTACTGACCGTGGAACACCATTAGCAAATCTGGTAATGCGCTTCCGCCCACACAACAGGGTTCTACAGCAGTTTTCCCTCGGCCAAATCCTTAATCAGTCCGCGATCGGCGGCCAGAAACTCATAGCCGGATAGCTCTTCCAGCCGCACCCAGCGAAACTCATGGTAGATATGGTTCACGATCTCCCCGGAAAACTCGCGCACCGCAAAGAACTGCAAATCCACCGCGCCGCCATGGCGATAGTTATGGCGAATGCGCGTAACAAGCGGGCCGATAGTGGCCGTGATGCCCAACTCTTCGTGCAGCTCGCGGGCCAGCGCCTGCTGTGGGCTCTCGCCTGGCTCGATTTTGCCGCCGGGAAACTCCCACTTGAGCGCCATCGGCTGATTGGGGCGGCGTTGACCGATCAGTATCTCGCCGCCGCGCACAATCAGCGCCGCCGCCACGAAGCGCAGCGCAAAACCGGCAGGCCGGGAATCCGTCTTGGGTTGAACTTCTTCCACACCTTTAGTGTAAATGCACCAAATGGTTGCAGAGTTCAAACTGAAAATGCTGGATTGAAAGTTCTAAACTTTTTCTTAGAAGTAATCATGCAGAATCGTGACGAGCTTTACTCCCGGACCGAGGCTTATGCGTCGTCAGCGCGCGGCCTTGAGCCAGCGTGCCGTCTACCAGCGCGTCCATTTCCGCGCGCCCGGTGCGGTGGTTCACGATTGCCGCGCGAATCGCCGTGTGCCCTCCGATCCGTGTCGTGGACGGCGCCACCACCCCCGACTCTTGCAGCCTGATGGCAATCTCCTTGTTCACGCTGTCAGAATATGCGGCGCGATAGCGGAAGCAGACGATATTCAGCTCCACCGGAGCCATCAGTTCCAGCTCCGGCGTCTCATTGATGCGCCCCTCCAGATACCGGGCCAATGCGCAGCAGCGGGAGATCGACGCGCCCAGTCGCTCCGTGCCCAGAACCTTCAGCGTGAACCAGACCTTCAGCGCGCGAAAGCCCCGCGAGAGGTCCGGCCCAAAGTCGCACGGCCAGGGCGAGCCTGCGGCCAATCCTCGCTCCGCCCGCGCCAGGTACGCCGTTTGCAATACGAAGGCCTGCTTGTGCGCCTCCGAGTCGCGCACCAGTATGAAGCCTGCGTCATAAGGCACTTGTCCCCACTTGTGGAAGTCAAAAGCCAGTGAATCGGCGCGCTCAATTCCGTCCAGCCGCGGGGCAAGATCCGGAGCCAGCCTGGCCAGCGCGCCAAAAGCTCCGTCCACGTGAAACCAGAGCTTTTCACGCCGGCACAGATCGGCCATTCCGGCCAGATCGTCGATCGCTCCCGTGTCCACCGTTCCCGCGGTTCCAACAACGAAAAACGGCGTGAAGCCCGCCGCGCGATCCCGCTCAATCGCCGTCGCCAGCGCTCTCAGGTCAATCCGGTAGCGGCTATCAACGGGGATCAGCCGCAGCGCATCACTGCCCAGTCCGGCAATGTCCATGGCTTTGGGCACGCAACTATGCACTGCGGTCGATGTGTACGCTCTCAGCCGTCTTGTTTCAGCCGCAACTCCGCTGTCGCGCACCCCGACGCCCAGCGCGGCGTCCCTGGCTATCACCACCGCCATCAGATTCGCCATTGACGTTCCGGTGACAAACAATCCGCTCGCGCCATGCGGGAATCCGAAGATCTCCCGCATCCATTCGCTCACCTGCCGCTCCACCTCGACCGGAATATGATCGCGGCCACCGAGGTTCGCGTTCAACCCGCCGGCCAGCATCTCTGCCACCATGCCCACCGGAGTGCCGCCGCCATTCACCCAGCCCATAAAACCCGGATGCACATTGCCCATGGCGAAGGGCAGCACATCCCGCATGAACTCCGCATGGACCTCGGCCAGCTCTTCGCCCTTCCGCGGCGCGGCATTGCGAAACCGCTCCCGCACTTCCTCCGGAATTGGCTGCCACACCGGCCGCTCGCGAATTGTCTCGATGTAGCCGAGCATATCGTCCAGCATGAGGTGCGCCTGCGCCCGAAATGCAGCCCAATCCGCCGGATCAAGCGTGACATTTGCTTCTATGGGCGTCTCCGCCTGAGCGTCATTGCCGGACCTATTCTTAGGGTCAATCATGGAGCACCTGGGAGATGCGATCTTCCTGAAGTTATTTTACGTGCTGACCGCGTGCGAAGTGTCCCACAACAGCGGGTGGTTCCACAACAGCGGGTGCCCCACCTTAACTGGTTCGCGTCGTTTGCGAACCAGTTAAGGTGGGATATCTATAACTACCGATATTTATAGCTATTCCGTGCTATACTGTATTTGCGCTCAGTGATTTGGCCGTGAGCAGCAGCGAGCCCTTCCCAAGGCAAGTTTGCCTGGCACAGATTTCCCCAAGCCCCTAAAGCGTAATCCACGTGGTTTCCCATCCTGGGGCCTCTGCCATGGGTCAAACCAGGCCCTGCAGTAAACTGTGCGTTCGTCTCCTCCAACCAAGGAAGCCGCGCCGGCAAACCAGGAAGCGCTAGAAAGCGTGGGAGCGTGGCGCCGGCCGGCAATGTGCCGTCTGGCGATGTGTAGCGTGCGGCAGCTCCGGGCTCAGCGTTCTCCCTTTGAATGTCTGGCTAGTCTTAAATTAGACTTTCGGTTCTCCCTTGCGCAATTTGATCAGCAGGCTCGCGCCCTCAAATGGGTGCGCACGCCTCTTCGTCCGGTTCCGTTTGCAGGCGTCAGCAAGACTGGCGCTCGCGGAACCCAACAGGAATGTACCTTATTTTGACAACACAGTTTTCTCAGTTTTCTCTTTCGCCCGCCTTGATGGCGCGGCTTGACGCCAACAAATTTGTAATCCCTACCCCGGTGCAGGCCGCTTGCATCCCTCCTGCTCTCGAAGGCCGCGACGTGCTGGCCACCGCGCAAACCGGAACCGGCAAGACGCTAGGCTTCCTCATCCCCATCATCGAGATGATGCAGAAAGTCGAAGCCAATCAAGCATTAGCCCTCATCGTTCTGCCCACGCGCGAGCTGGCCATGCAGGTGGAGCAGGCCTTCCTTGCCGTGCGCACCAGCTCCGCGCAATCCGTGGCGCTGGTAGTCGGCGGACTCGCCGAGCGCTCGCAACTAGACGCCATTCGCCGCGGCGCGCGTCTCATCGTCGCCACGCCCGGACGCCTGGAGGACTATCTCAAGCGCAAGCTGGTCCGTCTCGACGGAGTGAAAATCCTGGTGCTCGACGAGGTGGACCGCATGCTCGACATGGGCTTCCAGCCGGCCATCGCGCGCATCGCAACCGCGCTGCCCGCCGTCCGCCAAACACTCTGCTACTCCGCTACGCTCGAAGGCTCCGTCAGAGAGGTAGCTCGCAAGTACCTCTCGAATCCAGTTCGCGTCGAGATCGGCTCGGTGCTCAAGCCCGCCGATAACGTCGAGCTGCGCACCTTCGAGGTCGAGGCAGACAAGAAGCAGGAGCTGCTCGAGCACCTTCTGGGCGCAGAGCAGGGAAGCTTCCTGGTCTTCGTGCGCACCAAGCACGGCGCTGATCGCGTGGCGCGCCGGCTGGTTCGCAGCGGACATTCAGCCACGCAAATTCACGGCGACCGTTCGCAGGCCCAGCGCAACCAGGCCCTGCGCAGCTTTTCCGAGGGCCGTCACCGCGTGCTTGTCGCCACCGACGTAGCCGCTCGCGGAATCGACGTGGCCAACGTGGCTCACGTCATCAACTTCGACATGCCCAAGATGGCCGAGGACTTTGTCCATCGCGTTGGCCGCACCGGCCGCGCCTCAGCTCACGGCATAGCCTCCACCTTTGCCGGTCCGGCAGAGCGCGGCGACCTGCGCAAAATCGAGCGCACCTTGTCCATCCAGATGAAGCGCTTCCGCGTGCGCTCCACCAGCGACAAAAAAGCAGCGTAAAGATAGAGTCCAGCCGGGAAGGGCTCCCGGCGCGGCAGCGTATATGTTTCAACTCAGTCGTGGGGCGATCGAATTTCGATTATTCGATGCCAGCTTCAGTAATCTACGCCCCACGAGAAACAACCAAACCGGATAAAGTGGACCGGCAATGGCCAGCAGGATAACACCGGAGATGGGCAGAATCAGCCCTCCAAGGATGTGCGCCAGATCGAGCCCGTGCATCACGATACCTATCCAAGCCGTTGTTTTACTGAAAACCCCTCCCCGCAGCATGACAACCGAAATCAGCACCGCGCCGCACTGCAGGAGCACTCCGCCGAGGATAGCGCCTGTGGCGTGCCATATATCAGCTGCCATGATCGCTTCACCTGCGGCCAGCAGCTGCGCTCGAGCAGCTTCGCTAGTCGCCGCAGCAAATTTGTCGCTCAGCGGTATCATCGAAAGCGCGGTAGGCGTGGCGAGCACCAGAGTCACTCCGGCGAAAGCCAGCGTCGTGGAGAGCAGAGCATTCGCACGGTCGCTCTGTTTCAGCGCTGCATAGAGGCCAAGAAAGAGCAGGTAGTAGAGTGGCAACACCGCAACTGTGGGCAGGTCCAGCCGCAGCAACCCCACGACCCTGTTGTGCTGTAGCAGATCGAAGGCCTGCGCGGCAGTTGCGGGCTGGCCGCCAAGCACCACCATCTGAACCATCGTCGCCAGTGAGTAAACGATTAGAACAAACGCGGCGATGCTTCCAATCCGGTATAGGCCGTTCAGATCGCCGGAACCTCCGCTGTCAGTTTTTTTCTGTTCCGTTCCAGTTGCTTCCATTTGTTAGCCTCCAAGGTGTCTGTGAAAGAAAGCGATAATCCTCCGCCGCGCATCCATCGTGGCCGGTTCATCGTAGCCGATGGCCTTGTAGCGCAGCAGCTTCAGAAATCCGTAGCCCCGATGTTTGTTCATAAAGGAGTGGCCGGCATCGGGATACTCCTTTACATCATGCTGGACAAGGGCGCGTTCCAGAGTGCGTTGCAACTCAACGGCGACGCCCTGCTCCCACTTGGCTTGGCCGCCGTAGCTGCCGACCACCGGGCAGGCTGTCTTAAGAAACTCATCCACGTCGGGCGGCAGCTTGCCTCCATAATTCACGCTGGCCGCAGAGAAGCCATGGCCGCTCGCTAGCAGCAGCGCGAATCCGCCGCCCATGCAGAAGCCAATGACGCCTACTTTGCCATTCGTGTTGGGTTGGGCGAGGAGCCAGCTGCGCGCGGCTTCCACGTCGTCAAAGGCCGCTCCGCTGCGCGCCATCAGGTCGCGGATGACCGAGCGCAGACAGAGCAACAAGCCGCCCTTGTAATAGAGGTCGATGGAGAGTGCCATAAAGCCCGCCTCCGCCAGCCAGTTGGCCTGGTTGCGGTGATCGAGGCTCATGCCGAGAACGTCATGAAGAACGACGACACCAGGAGCCGGGACTGTGGTGGGCGGAACGGCGAGCCATGCGGGCATCTGGCCGCGTGGGGTCGGAATGAGGACGTCGGACATGATCGTTCACCAGGGTCAGACAGCAATGAACACCGGCGCAACGATTCTAATCCATGGGGATATTCATTCAGAATATTGCTCTCCGTATGAGACTTTCACTGACAACTGATTACTGTCTTACTTGTCTGTCAGCGCCTCAACGCCGGGCAGCTTCTTGCCTTCAAGAAATTCCAGCGAAGCCCCGCCGCCGGTGGAGATATGCGTGATCTGGTCGGCTACTCCGGCCTGGTTGATGGCCGAGACCGAGTCGCCGCCACCAATGATAGAAGTGGCCGCGCGGTTGGCCGCAACAGCCTTGGCAATCGCATTAGTTCCCACCGCAAAGCGCGGAAATTCGAAGACACCCGCCGGCCCGTTCCACACAATCGTCCGCGCCGTCGAGACCACTTCCTCAATCGCCGCAATCGACTTCGGCCCTATGTCCAGTCCCATCCACTCGGCGGGAAAGTTCTTCGAGCAATCCCACACTTGGGTCTTGGCATCCGCGGCAAACTTATCCGCCAGAATATTATCCACCGGCAGCAGCAGCTTCACGCCCTTGGCCTTGGCCTTGTCGAGCGCTGCCTTGGCCATATCGATTTTGTCCTCTTCGACCAGCGACTTGCCTGTCGTCACGCCCATTGCGCGCTCAAAGGTGTAAGCCATGCCGCCGACGATGATCAGCGTGTCCACCTTGTCCAGCAGGTTATCAATCACGTCAATCTTGCCTGAGATCTTGGAGCCGCCGATGATAGCCACAAACGGCTTCTCCGGCGATTCCAGCGCCTTGCCCAGGTAAGTAATCTCCTTTTCCATCAGCAGGCCGGCAACCGCGGGCTTGAGATAGTGCGTAATCCCTTCCGTTGACGCATGTGCGCGATGCGCCGAGCCGAATGCGTCGTTGACGTAGACATCGGCCAGCGAGGCCAGCTCCTTGGAGAAGGCCGGATCGTTGGCCTCTTCCTCAGCGTGAAAGCGCAGGTTCTCCAGCAGCAGCACCTGGCCGGACTCAAGCTGCCGGGCCATCGTGGCGGCCACTTCGCCGATGCAGTCCGGCGCAAAGGCCACGTTGACCTCCTCGCCCAGCTCCTTGCCCAGCAGGGTACGCAGCCGGTCAACCACCGGGCGCAGCGAGTACTTCATATCAGGCTTGCCCTTGGGACGGCCCAGATGCGAGGCCAGAATCACCTTGGCCTTGCGCCGCAGTGCGTAGACGATGGTGGGCAGCGTGGCCACGATGCGGGTGTCGTCCGTGATGGTCGAGCCGTCTTCGCTCAGAGGCACGTTAAAATCGACGCGGATAAACAACCTCTTGTTGGTCAGATCGATGTCGCGAATCGTGAGCTTGGGCATGGGAATTTACCTTCCTTGAAAGTGAATGACCGGTCTGTTGCGCGCCGGGCTACGAGCCGGATACCACGGCGTCCATCTCTATTTCAACACGCCAGGCCGGGTTGAGCAGTTGTGCTACCACCACCATAGTAGCCGCTGGACGAATGATGGAGAAGGTTTCGCCATGCACCCGGCCCACCGCCTCCCAATCCTCGGCGCGCGTCAAATAAATCCTGGTACGGACCACATCTTCGAAGCCGGCGCCGGCCTCGGCAAGCGCCTGTGCGGCAATCTCGAAGATGCGACGCGTCTGCCCTGCCGCGTCCAGGTCTTCGGCGCCCACCGGCGCGGTTCCGGACAGATGAACGGAGTTCCCCACGCGCACCGCGCGAGAGAAGCCGATGATGGGTTCATACGGAGAGGTGCCGCTGATATTCTTGCGCATGACAGTTTCCAAAGATAGGTGATAAGAGTAATACGATCAGTGGCCAGTGATCGAAAAACTGACCACTGACCACTGTTCACTGTCAACTGTTTACAACCCCTTCTTGGCCAAAAAGCTGAACAGGTCCACGACGCGGCAGGAGTAGCCCCACTCATTGTCGTACCAGCTCAGCACCTTCACGCTCTGGCCGACGACCTTGGTCAACGGAAGATCGACGATAGACGAAAGCGGGTTTCCCTTGTAGTCGGAGCTGACCAGCAGGTTGGAGTCTACGCCCAGAATGCCCTTCAGTTCACCCTCGGCAGCCTTCGTGAAAGCGGCATTCAATGCCTCGGCCGTAATGGGCTTCTCGGCGATAAACGTCAGATCGACGAGCGAGACGTTCGGCGTGGGGACGCGAATCGCGAATCCGTCCAGCTTGCCGGCACTCTCCGGAATCACCAGCTTGAGAGCCTTGGCGGCGCCCGTCGAGGTGGGAATCATGCTCAACGCGGCGGCTCTGGCTCTGCGCAGGTCCTTGTGCGGGAAGTCCAGAATGACCTGGTCGTTGGTGTAGCTGTGGATGGTGGTCATGATGCCGCTGACAATGCCGCAAGTCTCCAGAACCACCTTCACCACCGGCGCCAGGCAGTTAGTGGTGCAGCTGGCATTGGAAAGAATGTGGTGCTTGGCCGGGTCGTATTTATTCTGATTGACGCCCAGCACGATGGTCATATCCTCATTCTTGGCCGGAGCGGAAATGATGACCTTCTTCACCGTCGTTCCCAGATGTTTGCCGGCGTCTGCCGCTTCCGTAAAGCGGCCTGTGGACTCCAGCACAATCTGCGCGCCCACTTCAGCCCAGGGCAGCTTGGCCGGATCCTTCTCCGCGAAGACCTTGATCTTCTTGCCGTCCACGGTGATGAAATCCGCGCCCGCCGTGATCTCATTCTTCAGGTTGCCCAAAATCGAGTCGTACTTGAGCAGGTGGGCCAGTGTCGCCGGGCTGGTCAAGTCGTTGACTGCCACAAAATCGATCTCCGGTTTGCCCAGTGCGGCGCGTAATACGTTGCGGCCAATGCGGCCGAAGCCGTTGATTCCAACCTTTACTGCCATGTCTGTCTTCTCCTTCGTTGTCGGTGAGGCTGCGGTTTAATCTGGTTCGCGCATGCCCTGGTTGGGCAGTTCAAATCCGCCCGGCATGCATTTCCACCAAACTCATGATCGTAACATTGCAGGTCTACGGAGACAAAATCAAAACGCTGTTCTTCCCCATTTGCGCAAATTTCCCGCTCTTGTATTATGCCGTTCCCAACACAGGATCGTATGTGACAAACTGCACACTATTTGCAGCGCCCTCGGCAACTGTGGTATTCCCGTATCAGTACGTATTCTGAAGGCGGCATGAGAAAACGTTCCCGACGCAACCCCAATATCTCCGAATCCACAGGCAAAATCGGCCAGGAAATCCCCTCGAATCAACAGCGGCCGCTGGTGCCGCACTATCTGGACGAGGCCCCTGCGGCAACTCCGCAGCCGCGTCCGCAGCGGTCTCCCGTGCAATCGCAGACTGCCCAGACCCAGACCACCCAGTCTCATTCCGAGCCGCGTCCCGCCCGTCCAGATCGACACTCCAAGCAGCAGCCCACCCGGCAGGAATGGAATGAGCCGGCCGGCTCCGGTCGCTTCGAGCTGGAGACCCAGCCGGAGATGCCCTCCCTGGCGCCGCCCGAGCCGCAGGTTGCCGGGCGCTCGCCCCAGGCCCCCAAGGGCTACGTGGTCCTGGCCATCGGCCTGCCTGGCTCCGGAAAAACCACCTGGTTCCGCCGCCGCGGCGTCACCCCGCTCTCCAGCGACCTGCTGCGCAACATCCTCTTCGATGATGTCGAGGAGCAGCGCTACCAGGGGCTGGTCTTTTCCACCCTGCGCTCGCTGCTGCGCGCCCGTCTCATCGCCCGCATGCCCCTGAATTACGTCGACGCCACCAACCTCTCCGTCCATGAGCGCCGTCAGTGGATCAAGATGGCCCAAAGCTTCGGATACGAGGTGCAGGGCGTCTTCTTCGACGTGCCTCTGGAAGTCTGCCTGGAGCGCAACCGCCAGCGCGACCGCTCAGTCAGCGAAGATGTGATGCGCAAGATGGCCGACAGGCTCAAGCCTCCGGTCTTCGAAGAAGGCTTCGCCAAAATCACCGTGGTCCGCGTCAAGAACGCAAATTGATGCAGGTTTCACATTGCTTCTGCGTACTCTGCATTTAGAATTGACTTGCTCCTGATAATCTGTGAGGTCTGCCGATAGGAGGAAGTTTCGTATGGCAGGTATAGCGCATGCGGCTGTAGGGCTGGCCACCAAACCGCTCGTTCCTGAAGTCAATGTTGGCTGGCTGATCCTTGGTACTGTCGTACTGGATATTCTATGGCTAGTCTTCTGGTGCGTTGGCCTTGAAACCTCGCCCATGAATCCTGCTGCTCATCCTCCCTGGTGGGACCACAGTCTGCTGATGGCCGTAGTCTGGTCTGTGCTCTTCGGCCTGTTGGCCTACTGGCTGGCACGCCGCTTCCGGCGACGGACACTTATCGGGATCGTCTTCGGCCTGATGGTCTTTTCGCACTGGGTACTTGACTGGATCACCCATCCCATGACGGCGCTGTCACCCACAGACAAAGGCATACCCCTTGCCTTTCAAGGCTCGCCTCTCATCGGGCTGGGACTTTACCGTACCATCACCGCCGTCTGGGTCACCGAGATCGGTAGCGTGGTGGTGGGGTTAGCAATCTATTTCTGGGCGCGTAGACGGATGAAGCGATTAAAGGAAAGCGCCGCTTAGTGCGGCTCTCAATAAAATGCCGGGTACCTGTAGATGATCAAGACGTTGTATTGGTCTCGGAGCGGGTAGGTTGCCGGCTCATCAATCCAGAAGAATCACTATGAGCCATGAGAAGCTGTGACCCGTTCATCGCGGCCCTATTGTGTTGAGCGGGTGGGCGATCTAAGTCCGACCAATAGAGTCGGGTGGCGGGTGGCCCCGGTCCCGATGACGATGTCAACCCCCGCCGAGGGTGCCCCCGGTCCCTCGCAGTTGGGGACCGGGGATGGAAGCTGGAAGACCACGAACCCCGATAGTTCGTCTTTTGTTTTTCTAAAAGATAGGAGAAATCCCTAGCCTACTGCTTGTTTACATCCACATAATAAAGCTCCGTAGCCACCTGTAACTCATCCTTGCTCAGCGGCGTCTTCATCCACTGCCACTGAGTCGTCGGATGAATAATCTGCCACTCTCCCGGCTTGCCCACCCTCACTGGCATCGCAAACTTCTCCTCATCGGCCCGCCACTTATACATCACCAAGCCCGGCTCCTCGCCAAAAAGTAACTCCAGCCGCGGAAGCTGCGTATGTCTTAAATACTGATCAAAAATCGGCGTCAGGTTCATCCCGGTGTGTTGGTTGAAGTAACTCACCACGTCTTCCGTAAGAATGTTCTGATACTTGAAGTGTTGATAAAATCCGTGCAGCAGCGCCCACCACTTGGCGTCGTCGTTGACCACGCTGCGCAGAGTATTCAGCATCAGAGCGCCCTTGAAGTACTGATCCTGATCCGGCTCCGCATTCATGCCTCGCTCAGCAATAATCGACCGCTGATTCTTCACCCTCGCCTTATCGCCGTTCAGATATTTGATGGCGTCTTCTTTGCCCCAGCGGTACTCCACATAAAGGCTTTCCAGATAGGTCGTCCAGCCCTCGTGAATCCACATATCCGACGGGTCGGCGGCCGTGATGCTGTTGCCGAACCACTCGTGCCCGCTCTCGTGAATGATGATGAAGTCGAAGCGCAGGCTGATCCCCACCCCCGTCCAATCGCGGCCCAGATAGCCGTTCTTGAATAAGTTGCCATAAGTCACCGCGCTCTGATGTTCCATTCCGGCGTAGGGCGCTTCAATTAACTTGTATCCATCCTTCTCAAATGGATACTCGCCGAAGTAATGCTGGTAAGCCTCTAACATCCCTTTGGCCTGCGCAAATTGTATCTTAGCTTTCTCCAAATCTTCCGGCAGCACAAAAAAATCCAAAGTCAAGTCGCCTAACTGGTCTTCGAAGTGAACATAACTCCCGATATTCAGCGAGACATCGTAGTTATTGATGGGATAATGCACCATCCAATCCCAACGCGTGTATCCATCGCCCAGGTCAGTCTTGCCCATAAACCTGCCATTCGACACGTCCACCAGGCCGTTGGGAATGGCGACGCTGATCTCCATGCTTTCCACCTCGTCGCGCCACTGATCCTTATTGGGCCACCACATGCTCGCGCCCGTTCCCTCGCAGGCGGTGTTGACCCACACGCGCCCCGCCGGATCCTTCTTGAAGGCCATGCCGCCAAAGCGCCCCGTCTCCTCCGGATGTCCTGAGTAATAAAAATCAATTGAATAAATCTTGCCGGCTCTCAGCGTCTGCGGAAAGTCGACAAACACCGCCCCCGAGTCGCGCTCATACTTGAGCGGCGTCTCGCCCCACAAAATCTTGTCTACCTTCAGCGTTTCAAACAAATCAAGCTGAATGCGCGTGCCATCCTTCAGCATTCGGAACCGGATCGTATTCTTGCCGCTGATAAACTGCTTCTCCGGATCGACGCGAATGTCCAGGTGGTAATAAATCAGCTTATTATTGGCGCGATAGGGGCCATACGCTCCGCGCAGAATCTGAGCGCGTGTAGGCGCGGGCGGCGGCGTGGGAAGACCCGCATCGCTTGGTTTTACAGGCTGCTTCTGTGCGGCAGCGGGCTCGGAGGTAGTTGCAGCGGCAGGCTTTTCTGCCGGGCTCGCCGCCTGTTGTCCGGTCTGGGAAGAGAGCAACGCCGCGGCTCCCACGCCTATCACCAGCACCCCGCAACGCAAGGCTCGAAAGGCAAATCTTCGCATGGCAGTATCCTAACCGCTCAACCTGCGCTCCCTCCACGTACGCGTTCATCTCCCATTAACCATCCCGCTGACCGCTACAGCCGTAATGCGTTACAGTGTTAGTGAAAGCCTCCTGAACATCTATGGATAAACTTCTCATCTCCGACGCTCCCCGCCGCTGGGACTGCCTCAGCCTGGGCGAGGTCATGCTCCGCTTCGATCCCGGCGAGAGCCGCATCCACACCACCCGCCACTTCCAGGTTTGGGAAGGCGGCGGCGAATACAATGTAGCCCGAGGCCTGCGACGCTGCTTTGGCCTGCGCACCGCCGTCGCCACAGCTCTGGCCGACAACCCCGTTGGCCGCCTCGTCGAAGACTTTATCCTCGAGGGCGGCGTCGATACCTCCCTCATCAAATGGGTTCCCTACGACGGCGTCGGACGCCAGGTCCGCAACGGCCTCAACTTCACTGAACGCGGCTTCGGCGTGCGCGCGGCCGTCGGCTGCTCTGACCGCGGCCACACCGCAATCAGTCAGGTCAAGCCAGGCGATTTTGACTGGGGCACGATCTTCGGCGACGGCGCTGGCTCACGCTGGCTGCACACCGGCGGCATCTTCGCTGCCCTCTCTGCCTCGACAGCCGAGGTCGCCGCAGAAGCCATGGACGCCGCCCGACGCTACTCTACTCCCGTCTCCTACGACCTCAACTACCGCGATTCCCTTTGGAAATCCATCGGAGGCAAGGCCCGTGCCCAGGAGGTGAACCGCGAGCTGGTTCGCAAGGTCGATCTGCTCCTGGGCAACGAAGAAGATTTCTCCGCCATGCTCGGCGTCAAAATCAAAGGTGTCAGCGAGGACTTCGCGGAGCTGCCCATCGCCGGTTACGAAGAAATGTTGCGCGAAGTCGCCGCGGCCTACCCGAATCTCAAACTCATCGCCAGCACCCTGCGCACAGCCCACAGCGCCAGCCGCAACGGTTGGGGAGCCATCGCCATCTACCAGGACCAGATTGTCCACGTACCGCAGCGCGACATCGAAATCTGCGACCGCGTCGGCGGCGGCGACAGCTTTGCCTCCGGCCTTATCTACGGTTTGCTTACCAATAAACCAATAGACTGGGCTGTCAAGTGCGGCGTGGCCCACGGCGCGCTGGCCATGACCACCCCCGGCGACACCAGCATGGCCACGCTGGCTGAAGTAGAGCGCATCGTAAAAGGCGGCTCTGCGCGCATCGCCCGCTAGTCGCATAGCTCGAAAGAGGAAACCATGTCCGAAACCACAGCCCAAATCATCGAACGTGTTGGCTTGATTCCCGTTCTGCGTGCTCGCAATGCCGCCCAGGCCCACGCCGTCGTCAAAGCCATGATCGCCGGCGGCGTCACCGTCGTTGAAGTCACCATGACCGTCCCCGGCGCAATCGATGTTCTGAAGGAACTCAAAAAAGAATACGGAGCCAGCCTCCTGCTTGGCGCGGGCACCGTCACCACTGCTGCTGAAGCCGAGGCCACCATTGACGCCGGTGCGGAGTTTATCGTCAGCCCCAGCTTCCATCCCGAAGTTGTAGCCGTTACCAAAGCCAGGAAAAAGCTCTCCATCCCCGGTGCGCTCACGCCCACCGAGGCCATCACCGCTTCCCGCGCCGGCGCGGACTACGTCAAAATCTTCCCCTGTTCGGCTGTAGGCGGAGCCAGCTATTTAAAAGCGATTCTCGCGCCCTTTCCGTATCTCAAGCTCATCCCCACCGGCGGCGTCACGCTGGCAACTGCGGAATCCTTTCTCCACGCCGGCGCGCGCGCCCTGGGTGTGGGCAGCGACCTCGTCAACCTGGCCGCCATCGACACCGGAACCCCAGAGACGATCACTGAAACCGCCCGCGCCTATCTGCAGGTAATTGCTAAATTCCGCGAAGAAAGTTCTCAGAAAAAGTAATCTGCAAAAGTCGTCTAAATCAGCTCCACGCCCCACAGATCGTGCAGGTGCAGCACGCCTTCCACGATCCCTGCCGCATCCACCACCACCAGCGAAGTAATCTTCCGCTCCTCCAGAATCGCCAGCGCCGTGGCCGCCAGTTCCTCCGCAGCAATCGTTCGCGGATGCTCGTTCATTGCCTCGCCTGCCGTCTTGCTCAGCGCCGCGCCGCCCTCGCGCTCCAGCAATCTCCGCAAATCGCCGTCGCTGATCACGCCGCGCAGCCGTCCCCGCTCCTGCACCGTCGTAATCCCCAGCTTCTTCGACGACATCTCGTAAATCACATCCGTCATCGCCGTCGAAGGCGCCACCACCGGCACTTCATCGCCCGCATGCATCAACTCGCGAACCTTGGCCAGCCGCTTGCCCAGCTTGCCGCCGGGGTGCAGCTCCGCAAAATCCTCCGCGCGAAAGCCCTTGCGCACGCTCACCGCAACCGCCAGCGCGTCGCCCAGCGCCAGCATCGAAGTGGTCGAAGCCGTCGGCGCCAGGTTCAGCCCGCACGCCTCGCGCTCCACGCCGCAATCCAGCGCCACGTCACTAGCCTTGGCCAGCGTCGAGTTCATCTGGCAGCAAAAGCTGATCAGAGAGTCGCCTTTGCGCTTGAGTGTCGCCAGCAGCCGCAGAATCTCCTCCGTCTCGCCCGAGGCCGACAACGCCACCACCACGTCGCCCGCCATCAGCACGCCCAGGTCGCCGTGCACCGCCTCGGCCGGATGCAGAAATAGCGCCGGGCTTCCGGTTGAACTGAGCGTGGCGGCAATCTTCTGCGCGATAATCCCACTCTTGCCCATCCCTGTCACCACCACCCGCCCGCGCTCCTCGCCGCAGCGCACAATCAGCTCCACGGCCCGGTCGAAGGCCGCGGCCATCGGCCCTTCCAGCCGCGTGGCCAGCGCCTCCAGCGCCGCTGCCTCGGTGCGCACCAAAGCCGCCGGCGCGGGCGTCCTGCCTGCTTTCTGGTTCCCGGTTCGCGTCTGTTTTCCGTCTTCGCTCATCGGTTATTGATGGTAACAGCTTTTAGTCCGTTTATGGTGCGCACGATGGTTGGGTGCCCCATCCTTGGCGCTGTCATCCTGAGCGGAGCGCAGCGAAGTCGAAGGATCTGCTTCTTGCACATTTGCGCCAAGGGTGGGATACCTCATATTCCATGCCGTGCATGCGCCGTTCGCCTGGACGGCAAGTCCCCCCACCGCACGCGGCTCGTACAATAAGTTAGAGAGGCCCATCCCCGTGAAGCGCAACACCTTCGTCGTTACCGCCGTTCTTTTCATCCTGGCCATCTTTGCCTGGGCTGGGTGGGCCAACTGGGAGTCCCGCAAGCAGGCAGCCGAGCGGCTAACTGCCTCGCTTGCACAAGGCGAACTGGTTGTCGATTCCGCAGGCGCGTCGCAATACAACTCCCCGCTCCTGGGCAAGCCCGCGCCCCCCTTCACCCTCGAAGACCTCAGCGGTAATCAGCACTCCTTGGCCGAATTCAAGGGCCGCGCGCTGGCCATCAACTTCTGGGCCACTTGGTGCGCTCCCTGTAAGGTCGAAACCCCCTGGCTCATCGATTTGCGCAACCAGTACGCGGCACAGGGCTTCGAAGTGCTGGCCATCTCCGCAGACGACATCGACCGCGCCGACCCTCACAAGTTCAGCGATGAAAAGCAGGAAATCGCGCGCTTCGTCCAGCGCATGCACATGCCTTACCCAGTGCTCATCGACGGCAGTTCCATCAGCGATCCTTACGGCGGCCTGGATGCCCTGCCCACCACCTTCTTTGTGAATCGCAACGGTGACGTCGTCGCCGCGCAAATGGGTATAACCTCCAAGGATGAGCTCGAAAGAAATATCCGCAAAGCGCTGGGAAACCATTGAATTAGTCAACGTTTTTGAAGGGGCACGACTTTAGTTTTGCCGATAAGAACATTAATACGACTCGGGCTTTAGCCCCTGAGGGACGCTCATGATTGCCTGTAAAACAACATTCCGCATCGCCATCATCGCAGCCCTCGCATTAGCCTCCGCACTCGCCCAAGGCCAAAAGCCGCTCTTCGACGAAGCCCCACGCTCTGCCGCAAAGACCGCCGTCGTTTTCCTCTATCCCGAGCAGGTCACTATTTCCGCCGGCAAGTCAACCACCATCGCTCTGCACTTCCGCATCGCGCCCGGCCTGCACATCAACTCCCACACGCCCAGGCAGGAAGAACTCATCCCCGCCACCTTCGCGATTCCAGAAGCCTCTGGTGTACGCCTCGTGAGCGCCGTCTACCCGCCCGGCACGGATTTCACGCTCCCCCTCGATCCCGCCACAAAGCTCAGCGTCTACACCGGCGAGTTCACTATCCAGGCGCGCTTCGTGGCCGAGCCTGGCGATCACCTGGTCGAGGCGCGTCTCCGCTACCAGGCCTGCGATAATAACGCCTGCATGCCTCCCAAAACAATTACCGCGGCCATCGATGTCATCGCCAAATGAGCGCGGCTTTCCTGCCGCACATCTTGAAACTCGCGCCGCCGTCAACCCGTCTTTCTATAATGTTGCGCGGAGGCTATTCGGATGCGAATTGGATATACAGTTATGTGTGCGTTGATGATTGCTGGGCTTGTGACAGGGCTGACTACACCGGCCCATGCCGATTCCCTGACGGTTAAGACCGTACAAGGTAAAGTTCACGGCAAAACCATCAACGACGGCAAGGTCCATGCATTTATCGGCCTGCCCTACGCGGCCCCGCCGGTAGGCGATCTGCGCTGGAAAGCGCCCCAGCCGCCGGCCAGATGGAAGGGTGAGCGGGACGCGAGCAAATTCGGTGCCCGCTGCGCCCAGAACCATGTCTTCGACGACATGATCTTTCAGGACAGCGCGGCCAGCGAGGACTGCCTTTTCCTCAATGTCTACGCGCCCGCCGATGCCGGCAAAAAGAGCAAGCTGCCCGTCATGTTCTGGATTCACGGCGGCGGCTACTCCGGCGGAGCCAGCTCGGAGCCGCGACATAACGGCGACTTTCTGCCCCTCAAGGGCGTGGTGCTGGTCACTATCAACTACCGTCTAGGCGTCTTCGGCTTTCTGGCTACCTCCGACCTGGCCAAAGAGGCCAACGGCGCGGCGGGCAACTACGGCCTGCTCGACATGGTGGCCGCGCTCCAATGGGTCAAGGCCAATATCAAGAACTTCGGCGGCGATCCCGGCAATGTGACCATCTTTGGCGAGAGCGCAGGCTCTCTTGCCGTCAGCACGCTGATGGCCTCTCCGGCAGCGCGCGGACTCTTTCACAAGGCCATTGGCGAAAGCGGCGCGGCCTTCAGCAATACTCTGCCAACCGACACGCTGGAAGCGCGCGAAAAGTCGGACGGTGAATGGATGGCCGCGCTCGGCGTCAAGTCGCTGGAAGAGCTGCGCGCGCTGCCGACGGACAAGGTCTTGGATGCGGCTAAAAACAAGAAGGGAGGCTTTTGGCCCGTTGTCGACGGCAACTTCCTCACAGAGCCTGTGCCAGACACCTACGCCGCGGGCAAGCAGGCTCACGTGCCGCTGCTGGCCGGCTGGAATCGCGATGAGGGCAGCTTCTTTGCCATGCGCCCTGTGACCGCGGTGCAGTTCAAGAGCATGATTGGCGGCCTCTACAAGGAACGTGCCGACGAATTTCTCAAGCTCTATCCTGCCGAAAACGATGAGCAGGCCTTGCGTTCCGCCATCGACTACGGCAGCGACAATTTCATCGCCTTCAACACCTGGAAGTGGATCGAGGCGCATCGGAAGACAGGTGATTCACCCATCTATCGCTATCACCTCGAGCTAGCCGCGCCGCCCAGCAAATTCCACCCCGGTACATTCGCCTTCCACTCCGACGACATCGAGTACGTCTTCGGCACGCTCGATACCCGTCCCGGCGCCGTCTGGCGTCCCGAGGATCGCACCTTGAGCCAGCAGATGATGAGTTACTGGTCCAACTTCGCCAAGACCGGCGACCCCAATGGCCCCGGACTGCCCCTGTGGCCGAAATACGACAGCGCCGGCTCCCTCATCCACCTGGATTCGACCATCACATCTGGCCCGGATACCCTCCGCCCGCGCTACGAATTCCTCCTGAAGGGTATGCCAGAGTTTCACTTCTGAGTTACCTTTTTGCAATGTGGAATAACTGCAATGGACCGCCTGGGAGGCGAAATCCGGGTTATAGTATTGTCCGGAGGTGAAAGATGAGACTAAGACTCGTCTTTGCTTGCATAGCTCTCGTGGGATTCATGGTGACTCCAGCCCTGGCGACGAATTCAGAAGAAGCGAGCTTAGGGCGTTATTCGTATAAGAGTAATGCGCTGAATATCAGTCTGCGCATAGGTGTCGATGGCGTCAAAGACTTGGTTATTAATAATGTGCAATATCCGGGAGTCATTTCTCCGGGGTATTCAGGAGTGACTAGTAGTATTTGTGTCTACATAATTATTGTTACAGATGGCTACGGTCAAATTCATGAAATTGATCTGATCGATCGCTTTGATGAAGCAGGTGACGTAGTTGCTGTATCTGGTTTCTATTCGGAAAGACCCATCCAGAGTTCCGCCAGGGCATCGAACAAACCTTCAAGGGTTCTTGTCTTCCAACCTCAATTCACTCGAATCCCAATCAGGTAGCTTCCATCATCGTCTAGGTAGCTTGATGTGAAATCACATTACGATTTTGTGGGTAAAATATCTATTTCACGCCCGCGGCCGTCGCAAATCCTGCCGCTACCGTCGGGGGAATGGTGCTGGCCGGCGGCGGCTCGGAGAAGGAAGAGTTTTTTGCGTTAATCGCGTTGGAGTAGTCTGGGCCGAGGCCAAGCTTCTTCAGCGCTCGCGCGTCCGGTAGCAGTTTCGTCTGCCAGCCCTGGTCGCCCTGATACTTCTGCATGGCCCCCTTGGTTCTCTCATCCCACTGGCCATTGGCCTCGCCAGTCAGATAATGCGCGCGGATAAGAGCCTGCTGAATCTCCGTTACCCTGTCTGGCGCGATCGCCTGTTGGCCGCGTGGCCGCCGTGCTCTGGACTTTCCTTTGCGTGTCCCGTGGGCCGCCTGGGTTCCGTGCGTTTGAGCAGCATGCGCCTGAGCAGTGTGCGTCTGTGCAATACGTGTCTGAGCGGGGTGCGTCAGTCCGCTGTGCGTCTGAGTGGCATGAGGCGCGGGTTTGCTGGTGGAAGCAGGGTGAGTGCTGGTTCCGAATCCCGGCGGCGCGGCCATGGCCATGAAAATTGCCAACGCCAGGCTGGTTCGAAAAGTAAGCACGCGGTTCACCTCTAAGACGACAATTTCGACCAATCCTTATTGAAAGTTTAGCGAATTATCCTGTATTGCAGCAACAAGAAACCCTATTTATTACCGGGTATCCAATGCGTTACGGGAAAAGAGCGCCGGAATCGGAACTCCGCCTCCAGCGCCCCTCCAAACGCTACTCCAGCGTTCCGCCCACCAGGTTCACGCCATCATCGGGATGGCGCGGGTCCACAATTTCAAAGACCACGTCGTCGCCCGTCTTCAGCTTGCTCACCACGGCATTAAATTGCTCCTTGGTGCCCGTGGGTTGCTTGTTGACGCGCACGATGACCAGGCCTGGCTCCAACCCTTGCAGATCGGCGAACGAGCCGCTGCGCACCGATTGAATCATCACGCCGGGGCTGTGCAGCTTGGCGGCTATGGACGGTGAAGCTTCGCGGACCACCAGCCCCAGTTTGGTCTCTCCCGCATCGCCTTTTTCGTCCCGGTTGGATTCAGCCTGCTGTTCGCCCAACTCGGCAAAGACCTTGTCGCGGTCGCCGATAGCTACCGTAGCATCGGCCTGTTTGCCGTCCCTCAGGTAGCCTATCCGGATGCTCGAGCCCGGTCTGCGGCTGGCGATCTCGTTCACCAGGTCGTCACCGTCCTTGATCGAGCGTCCATCGATGGATACGATGATATCGCCTACCTTCAGTCCGGCCTTCTCCGCCGGTCCGCCCGGCTGAATCTGCTGTACCAGCACTCCGTTCTTGAAGCCATAGACGCGGTTCACCGCACCCGACAGGCCCTGATTGAAACGGATGCCGATGGAGCCGCGGACCACCTTGTGACTGCTCCCGATCAGGTCGTTGTAGATATCCACCACCGTGTTGGATGGCATGGCGAAGCCAATCCCCTGGTAACCGGCCGACTGCGTGAAGATGGCCGTGTTTACCCCGATCACCTCGCCGTTCATGTTCAGCAACGGCCCGCCGGAGTTGCCCGGATTGATCGCCGCGTCGGTCTGGATGAAGTGCTGGAACTGCCCGCTGGCCCCCGGCTGGATGGTCCGGTTCTTGGCTGAGATGATGCCCGCCGTGACCGTCTGCGAAAGCGCAAACGGGCTGCCGATGGCTTCCACCCAATCACCCACCTGCGCCGTGTCGGAGTTGCCCATCTTCACGGTCGGCAGCGGTGTGCTGGTCTCGATCTTGATCACCGCCAGATCCGTGGCCTTATCTGTCCCGATCACCCGCGCCGGACGGCCCTCATCCTGATTGTCGGGATCGGTCGACAGCTTCACGTAAATCTTGTCGGCCTTCTCCACCACGTGATAGTTGGTGATGATGTAGCCCTTGGGATCGACGATGAAACCCGAGCCCAGCGATTCGCGCACCTGGCCGTCGTCTCCGCCCTCCATGTCAGGCATCTGGCCGCCGAAAAAGCGGTTCAGGAAATCCTGAAAATTATCCGGACCCTGGCCTTGTTTCTGGCCTTGCTGCTGATTCTGGTCCTGATCTTCGTCACCCGGTTGCTGGGGCTGCGGCTGGATGCGCCCGTGAAAACTGCGCCGGCCCTTGTTGATGGACTGCTTGGGAAGCGTCTGGGTGTTGATGTTCACCACCGCCGGCCCAACCTTTTTGGCAATCTCCACAAACTGGTTGGGAGCCACCGTGGAATTGTTCACTTTCAGGGGCGTGGCGTCGGTGCTGTCAGTCTGCTTTTCCTGTCCGCGGACTCCGTGAGCGGCATAGGAGCCGGCCACAATCGCCACCGACAGTGTGGCAAGCAGGATAAACACGGATGCAAGACGGCGCGTGCGCAGCCGTTCAAAGAACGATTTCATAGCTTCGTTGACCTCATTCGCATAGCCAGCCTCGCGGCTGGCGTGTTCTGTTATTGTCCAGTTTTCTCAGGTTGTTTTAAATGGTCCATCCACCAACCTTCAGTATAGCCAGAAGCGGGCAAACCCGTCTGGCCGCCGCTTCCTGTGCTCCGGGGATCCCAAAGCCAAATTCCATCCCGGAACCATCTCATCCTTAATAGACGCAACTGGGCCAAAAGTGTCGCGGTGGCGGTTTCGTTCCCTGGTCTCGTCTCGATTTCAATCATCCGAAGGCTGGCTTCCGCCGCGCCTCGCAACCCGAAGCTGTTCCCCCTATTGCCCAGCCCTATCGCGGAACGTAAATGACGCAATTGCTGTCCTGTATCGCAACCTTGTAGTAGCGCTCGATCGCATCCAGAACCTCATCGGGAAAGTGTGTGTACGGCCGGCTTATCTCATTGACAGGATGGTGGGTCTGAATCGCCCCGAATTCCTTCCTCGCGATCTTCTCCACCAGCAACTGCCCGTCCAGCTTTCCCAATCTCATCAGCGAGGTGCTGTTGAACGGATCATAAATGTAAGGCTTGCCCGCATCGTAGCAGCGCAGCAGACTCTCGCAGATGGCTGGGCCGGGCTGCGCGGCCAGAAATGAAACCTCTGATTTGAACTCCCTGCTCTCCGCCTTCAAAGGATGAAGGTGCACCGGTGGAATATCCGTGCAGGGCACTTGAAAGAGCAGAAGCGGCGCCGCCCACCTCCATGGCCCGCCTTTCCGAAGGAGCGGGTGATCCGATCTCCAGAGAAAATCAAGTAGAACGCCCATGATGATGGACATGGCCAAAAAACAATCAAAAAACATGTTGATCACGGTGCCCGCGCCTCCGTACAAAGCGATGCCCAGCGATAGCGATACAAAGAAATAGAGGGAGACGGCCCTCAACTTTCTTTCGCGCAGGTGGCGAATCGACCACGCCGCGGCGATGATCAGCGGAACTGCCAGAGAAAATACGATACTCGTGCTATAAAACATCTTCGAGATCGAATAGACCCGCGGCGTCAGCATCTGCGCAACGAAAAATGGGCCGCCCACCCATTGATTGATATAGATGGAAGCGGCCAGCAGCGCGATCCCAAAGATGGCAAACCGCGCCGCCTTCGCCCGCGATTGGATGAGCAGGTCAATGAATACAGCCAGTGGCGCGGCAAACAGGTTGTGTTTGATGTTGCCGCTCAGCACCAACAGGAACGCAACTGCCAGTATCAGCCCATTGCTGGCCGGGCCGCGAATATATAGAAAAAAAGCCACCAAAATGCACGCTTGGGCCATCATCTGCGGGTCGTCCATTGCTACATAGCCATTCGCCATAGCAATAAACATCCAAAGGCTCAAGGTAGCCGCGAAAACTCCTGCACCCCAGTGTCCCGTAAGTTTTTTCACGATCCCGGCAACACATACGCACACCACTACAAGGGAGATCAGCGAGAGCATCCGCCCAATCATGACGGGATCCCCAAAAACACGGGAGAGGTTGCCGATTAGATAAAACGAAAGGAAGGGATAATTGACCGTCGTCCAGCCGTACCTGTATGGGTACAGGTTATGGTGCAGAGCCGCCTGCGCATTGTAGGCGTTCCAGCCCTCGTTGTAGTTGATTTCGAGAGTCTGAAATGCGCGCACCACGGGGCCCACGAAAGTTAGAAGCACAAAGAAAAGCAGTAGCGACAGAATCAGCCAGTCCGGCACGCCCGCCTTGAACGGCGCGCGCGAAGTTAGCTTCTCCACACCACTGCTCGATCCTATCCGGCGCTCCCGCTGGGAGCTGCCCGGAGTTTCCGTCGATCTTTCACGCGAACTCATCGGTTTCCTCTCTTCAATTCTGCAGATTCCTGTATTTTACCCGTCCGTTACTGCGTACCTTAACTGAGGCCTCCCCACGCCCCCGCCCATGAGAAACTGTAAGAGCAGAAGTTCTCCGGGGCAGTCGCATATGCGCCCCAAAACCGTGATTCAACCCAAGCCTCACCCGGCCACTCGCTCATACCCGCTCGCGCCCATACAGGAACAAGAATAACAATGATCAGTGTCAGCAACGTCACCATGCGCTACGGCTCGAAGATCCTCTTCGAGGATGTCAGCGTCAACTTCGTCCCCGGCCGCCGCTACGGTCTCACCGGTCCCAACGGCTCCGGTAAAACCACCTTCATGCGCATCCTCACTGGCGATCTTGATCCCCAGAAGGGAACCGTAGTCCGCCCCCGCAAGCTCGGCGTTCTCCGCCAGGACCAATTCGCCTTCGACGCCTATCGCGTCATCGACACCGTCATCATGGGCAACAAGCCCCTCTGGGCCGCCCTCGAAGAGCGCGACCGCATCTACGCGCAAGCGGAAATCTCCGACGCCGACGGTATGCGCCTCGGCGAGCTCGAAGGCATCATCGGCGACGAAGATGGCTACACCGCCGAGTCCGACGCCGCCGTCCTGCTCGACGGCCTCGACATCGCCGAGCCTCTCCACGAGCGCCTCATGGGCGAGCTCCAGGGCGGCCAAAAGGTCCGCGTCCTCCTCGCGCAAGCTCTCTTCGGCAAGCCCCAGGCTCTGCTCCTCGACGAGCCCACTAACTACCTAGATCTCGAATCCATTCACTGGCTCCAGGATTTTCTAAACAACTACGACGGCACCCTCATCGCCATCTCCCACGACCGCCACTTCCTCAACTCCGTCACCACCCACACTGCCGACATCGACTACCAAACCATCATCACCTACACCGGCGGTTACGACGACATGGTCATGGCCAAAACCCAAATCCGCTCCACCCTCGAAGCCCAAAACGCCCAGCGCGAAAAAAAGATCGCCCAGCTCAACGACTTCATCGCCCGCTTCTCCGCCGGAACCCGCTCCTCCCAGGTCACCAGCCGCCGCAAAGAGGTCGAGCGCCTCCAGACCAACGACCTCGCCCGCTCCAACATCGCCCGCCCCTACATCCGCTTCGACCAGCTCCGCCCCAGCGGAAAGCACATCCTCGAGTTCAAGCACCTCACCAAGTTCTACGGCGACCACAAGGTCATCGACGGTTTCACCGCCAACCTCCTCCGCGGCGAAAAAATCTGCCTCATGGGACGCAACGGGGCAGGGAAGACCACGCTCCTCAAATCTCTCCTCAATAACTATCCCGGCCTCGCCGAAAAGGACTTCATCCTCGACTCAGGCTCCGTCTTCTGGGGCCACGAAGCCCAAATCGGTTACTTCCCGCAAGATGTCGGCTCCACCATCGAGCACGGCCTCTCGGTAGCCGAGTGGCTCCATCGCTGGAAGCCCGACGCCCACGTAGAAGACATCCGCGGCATCCTCGGCCAGATGTTATTTAGCGGCGAAGAAGGCGACAAGCAAACCAAAGCTCTAAGTGGCGGCGAACAAGCGCGCCTCGCCTTCTGCAAACTAATCCTAACCAAGCCCAACATATTAATCTTCGACGAGCCCACCAACCACTTAGACCTCGAAGCCATCAACGCCCTCAACATAGCCCTCCAGCGCTACGAAGGTACAGTCCTGTTAGTCACTCACGACCACGACCTGATCGACGAAGTCGCCACCCGCCTCTGGGTCTTCCACGAATCCACCATCGAAGATTTCCAAGGCCCCTACGCCGAGTGGAAGGGCAAGCACAACTAATTTAACGACCGGTGTTGTATCAGGGCACGACTTCAGTCGTGTCGTTGATAGCTGCAAAGGAAGTAGGACTGACGGATGGGGAGTGCGATCAATCTGAAAGGACGCAATCCTCGGATAGTTCCTCTAAGAAGTCAGGCTTAAGATGCTTCACGAAACCCTGCACATGGGTGAGACCATCCCGTAGCGATGAAAATGAAATATAGCTGCACACTTCTGCAAGGGGTGGGTTTAGGCGCCTGAATGTTGGTCTATTAACCTCTTCCATGACTTTGTCCCTGCGTTCATCGGGGGCAACTAAGTATAAAGGAATATTTATATTCGGTTGCATAGATAGCAGGTCAGACATTCGTAAGAGGCCAGAATATATAGAGGTCGTGCTTTCAATCTCGAATGCAGCGACTATCGCATTACCTTTTAGCCAAAGTACATCAATTAGCTCAATCGTTCGATTCGTCGCGTCGTCGAATTGTAAAGGTAAGGCAGTCTTCATTCTCGGCATATCAGAGAACTTGATACCGCTGTTGGATTTATTGCGGTCATTTTTAGCCGCCCATATATCGAAACCCATCTCACTGCCTAATTGAAGAAGCAATGCCTGTATTTCTGTATGTGCAGTGGGATCCTTAGTCGGATCGCTTGTTGTGCTTTCATCAGGAAACGGAATAGATTCGGAATCTGGAACCGTGACTAAACCAATCTTAGCCTGCAATGCTTTTGGTCGATATTTGAATTTGGCCGGATCGATGGGTCTCCTGATGGGATTCTTCTGTGCAGAGAGAATTGCGGCAACAACTGCCTCACCATCAGACAAACTCCATTTTACAGGGGATCCTCTGAATTTTCCGGTCCATGCCTGGGAGTATGATTCTGACTTTGCGCCTTTGAATGCCGAGAGTACATCCTTCATATCTTTGACAGGAACTGCCGTTTCGGGGTCAAGTTGTAATACGCTCTTCACGTTTAATCGACACGGAAATTCCTCGTCTTTCCAAATGGGTTTGTTGTCTTTGAATGGCTTTTTAGAAGTGACTTCTAGAACTCCAACCCAGCGTGATATTCCAGTAAGATAACAAAGGAGATAATCGCCCTTTTGAATCTTCTGCACAGAACTCCAACGAGATTCGCGGAAGCCAGATATGGAAGAACCAGCCTTAAGAAACTCATTCCAGGTTTGCGGTGTGAAGAGATCAAGCCAATAATTTCGTTCAGACATCGAATACCAACTCTTTCGATTTGGCGCTTTGGCCCAACTGACAAAACCTTGAGGTGGCCAAATCCATGTATTGTTATCCAGACGTATATTTCATTAGCCCGGATATGACCAAATATACGCCAGGTGTCCCATCGTTTGCGTTCTTTTGTCAAAGGTGGGAGACTACGGCCCCCCTGCTCAATATCCCAGGTCTCTCTTGCGAGACTTGGGATATTGGAACGTAGGCAGGCCGTGCGCGGTAGCCCAGGGATTCAACCCCGGCAATCCGCTGCCCTTCCGGCAACGGGGTTTTAACCCCTGAGGTATGCCTTCTATTTGCGTCCCCGTCAAGCCGCGGAAGGAATCTTTGTCGTGAGTTCGACTCCCAGAGCCTTCATCACAGCCAGCGTAGTCTTCAGCGTTGGATTTCCCTTTTCGCTGAAAGAGCGATAAAGCTGCTCGCGGGACAATCCTGTCTGTCCGGCAATCTGAGCCATCCCCTTGGCGCGCGCCACCACGCCCAGGGCATGAGCGATATATGCAGCGTCGTTGGTTTGAAATGCCTCCGCCATGAAAATCGCAATCGCTTCGTCCGAGCCAAGATCCTCAGCAGGATCATAGTTAGTCAGTTTCTCAGCCATTTTCTTTACTCCATTCCGCCGATAGCCGTTTCGCTGTTTGAATGTCCTTCGTCTGTGTGCTCTTGTCTCCGCCGCACAACAGGATGATGATGGTGCTGCCCCGCCTCATGAAATAAACTCTGTAGCCAGGTCCATAATCGATTCGTAGCTCGCTGATTCCTTGCCCCACCGGCTTTACATCCCCTGCATTCCCAAAGGCCAGCCGATCCAGCCGAGAGGCGATCAGCGCGCGTATCCGCTCATCCTTAAGCCGTATCCGCCACTTACGGAAGGTCTCGGTTTGTTTGAATTCAATCATTGCAAATGCTGTAGTTTATAGACTACCACATATTTACGCTGTTTACAATGATTGCTAAACATTGCAAAAAAGGTATAATCGATTATTTAAGGAGGTTCATTGAAACAGAAATACATCCCCGTGGAAGAGTCGTTCAAGCAGTGGAAGAAGGATCCAAAGTACGTTGCGGCCTACAATGCGCTGGACTCAGAGTTCGCCCTTGCATCGGCCATGATCAAGGCCCGTGCCGGCGCGGATATGACCCAGGAGCAGGTTGCCGAGGCGATGGGTACGACGCAGGCAGTTATTGCTCGCCTCGAAAGCGGCAAGGTGCTGCCATCGACGCGCACACTGGAACGATTCGCGAAAGCCACTCGCACGCGTTTGCGCATCAACTTCACGCGTGAAACTTTGAGGCAAGCGGTAAATCCATAGCAACACGGGCTTTCACTCCCGGCAATCCGCCGCCCTAAAAAGAACGGGGATTTTACCCCAAGGTAGCCCCGCCGACCCGCTATCTCCCTGATCCCTGACCCCTGACCCCTGATTCGCTTCCCAAATAACCCAATTTTGCGCAAATAACCTCTACGTATACGCAAAGGGTTTTTGGCGCGCGTTATTCCCAAAAATATTGTCCAATTTCTTGCGTAATAATCTCTCTACTTGGGGATAATCTTTTTCATGCGTCCTAAAAATGAACCCTTGGACCCCTTCGAACTGTCATTGCTCGTTGGAGGTGTTTGTCCCTCGTTCTTGGGAGCTTCAGGCTGCGTGGTCACGGGCGCCCCTTCAGGCAATGCGCCCCACGGAATCACTACATAGGGAAGGCAGCCCGCGCCTTCCGCGCTTGCCTTGAGGTTTCCGTGCGTGATGCCGGCTACATACGGGAAAACTGCCGTCACCGCGTGCCCTTCCGCATTGCTATTCATCAGTACGCTGACATTCGAACCTTCCGACTCCAACACCAGTGGTATCTTGGCTCTTGCAGTAAAGCGGTCAGCAATAATCAGTACCGCCGATGTATCAGGCTGTGCCATTCTGGCTTCCAGACGGCATGTATGGTCTTCCATCAACACGGGGTTGGGAACCAGTGTGCCGTAAATCATAAGCTGCCTATCCCGCGACGAGAGAAGATAACGCGTCGGCACCGCGCGATCGGTTACTGTCGTGATGACATACTCATCGCCATCCGCTTTGAAACTCAACTCCTGCTCGGGCTTCGGCTTGTGAATCATCAACAATCCTTGACCATTGACATAGAGATCCCGTGGATCGTACGTCAGATCACTGGCCATAGGCCAGGAACCCCAGAAATAGACCTTGTTTTCAGGTGCGCCTTCGGCAAACATGCGATAGCGAGCCGTACCATGGCCTCCCGGCAACACCTGCTCGTCAATCTTCACAAAACGCAATTGCAAGCCATCAGGATTGAAGCGTGATCCCGTCAGATTCTGGTCGCCTGCCCCAGCATCGTCCCAACGTGCCTGGCGCTCTACAAGGGTGAGAAGACTAGGCGAGGGAGGGGACTGACCCTTAAAGCTGAAGTGGTTTAAGACACTCGATTGCTTCAAATCTTGTCCATGGGAATACAACGGGGAAAGAAGCAAGACGCAGAGCGAGATGCTGGTAAAGATACGGCAAAACCAACGCATAGATTATAGTGTCGGCTATACCACTGCCAAAGACAACAGGTTTGGGTTGATGTTTTAGTTACTCTTTGGATAATTTAGTTCACTATTTCGTCCCGCATTGCGATACTCACGCCCTTAAGGTGAGTCCCATCACATCCCCCAATCCTTCTGCAAACTAGCATTAAAACCATGAACGCAGAGACCCTGATTCTGATTGCGCCATGCTCGCTGCTATTGGGCGCCGCGTTGCAAATTCTGGTAGCGAGGCTTTTTAACGCCCGGACAAAGGGGATTCTGGCCTTTCTAACCTGTCTGCCGGCAGTAGCTTCCGTGGCCGCGCTGATGGGGTCTGTCAAGGCCGGGCAGGCCGTCGATCTGACCGTACTCCACTGGGATGGTCTCCTCAACCTAGTCTTCCACGTGGATGCCCTAAGCATCCTCTTTGCTTTGATGGGAACAGGCCTAGGCGCCTTAGTGCTGCTCTACTCTATCGGCTACATGGCTCACGACAAAGCTGCCACCCGCTTTTATGCCACGATGCTGATCTTCATCGGCGGTTTCGTCGGACTTGTCTACAGCGCTAACCTCTTTATTTTCTATCTCTGCTGGGAACTGGTGGGCTTGTGCTCCTTCAGCCTCGTGGGCTTCTGGTACACCAACCGCGAGGCCGTCGCCGGCGCGCGCAAGGTGCTGCTGATGACCCACATCGCGGGCTATGGGCTGCTAGCTGCCATTTTGGTGGTCTATCACCGCACAGGCAGCGCTCTCTGGACCGATCCCAAGGTGGCTCAGGCATTTACCGGCGGAATCTTTGTGCTGATGCTGGTGGCTCTGGTGGCCAAATCCGTGCAGTTCCCGCTGCACACCTGGATTCCAGAGGCCATGGCCGCGCCCACCCCGGTCAGCGCCCTGTTGCACGCGGCCTGCTACGTGAAGGCCGGAGTATACCTGGCCGCTCGCATGCACAGCTTTGGCGCCTGGCCGCAAGCCGGGGGCTTCGCCTGGGGAAATCAATCTCTGATGTGGATCGGCACCATCACCATGGCCATCGGCGTGATGTACGCCATGGTGCAAAACGATCTGAAGCGCATGCTGGCCTACTCCACCGTGAGCCAGATCGGCTACATGATGATGGGCATCGGCATCGGCACGCCGTTGGCCATTGCCGCTGGACTCCTCCATTGCCTCAATCACGGATTCTTCAAAGCCGGACTGTTTTTGACCGCCGGCTCGGTGCAGCACGCCACGGGCACACGCGACATGAACCAGCTCGGCGGCCTGGCGCAGAAGATGCCCAAGACGACGCTGTCGTGGCTGATAGGTGTAGGCAGCATGATGGGCATTCCGCTGATGAGCGGCTTCGCTAGCAAGTGGATGCTCTATGCTGCGGCCTTGCAGGCCGGATGGGCGGTTCCCGCCATGGTGGCTTGGGCAGCCAGCCTCGGCACGGTCTTTTTCGGCGCCAAGGCCACCAGCGCGGTCTTTCTCGGTCCGCTGACCAAGGCGACCAAAGACGCCCACGAATCTTCGCCGACAATGATATGGGGAATGGGATTCCTGGCTGCGGGTAGCGTCATTCTGGGTGTCGCGCCACAGTTGGCGGTCAACTATCTGCTCAATCCGATTCTATTGGCGCTACAACTCAGCCCGGTGCAGGTGACGTGGTTTGGATTGTCAGTGGGTGCGGGCAGCTTCTCGACCATGGGCGGCCTGGTGTTGGCCGTGGTCTCTCTGATTCTTGGCGGGCTAATCTACGCCATTGCTTACGTGGCGCGTCCGTTCAAGGTAGACAGCGGCGCGGCGCTGGCTGGCGGAGGCATCTTTACCGGAGGAGAGCCGTTGTCGGATCAGGGAAGGCTCACGGCCGGCGATTTCTCCTCGATCTTCCTGCAAAACTGGCATGAGTTCTTCCGCTGGTCGAATGTGGACCTCGTCTATTTGACTGTCTGGCGCGGATTGCAGGCTGTTTCGCACGGGCTAGGCGTGATTGTCTCCTGGATGGAGCGGCATGCGTTGGCCCTCGTGATTGTGCTTGCAGCGGCAATCCTGGCGGGTGTTCGCTGGTTTGCCCCAACGATTGCGGGTGTCCAGGCTCTTCCGTCGCCACCAGTGCCGCCGCTGCTGGTTTTGGCTTGCGCCGTGGCCGGGGTTGCATTGATCTTGGCCTCTGTTGCTCACGCAAAATGGCTCCGCCTCGTACCACTGATGATTCTGGCCGGCACGGCCGCCATTGCGGGGCTGATCATTGCCGATTCATGGCTGCGCCTTGGTCTTTTGGAGCTAGGCGCGTTGTTGAGTGTGGCGTTGGTCTGGCAAAGTGCGCGCACTCGAAGTGCAAAGCTGACATACATGGCAGTGGTAGTCATCTCCGCTATATCTCTAGCAGGCAGCGACTTGCTGCTGGAGCGCGGACAGCCGGATTGGGCGCATGCACTCATGCTAACCAGCATTTGCGTCAAGCTGGCTGCGATACCGCTCTTCTTCTGGCTGCTCGCGCTGGCTGACGAAGTTCCGGCTCTGGTTCTCGGTGTGATAATCGCGGTTGTCGATATGGCCGCCTTCGGCGAACTGTATGTTGCCGCTCAGGTTACTCCGGGCTCGCTTACCTCCCAGGGATTTCTGTTGGGCGCGGCGGCTGCTACGTCGTTCCTCGCAGCTCTGCTGATGCTCACCCAGCGCAGCCTCAAGCGGCTGTTGGTTCTTTCGACCGTCGAGGACGTTGGCTTCCTGTTGCTAGGAGTATTCTCCTTGAACTCCCTCGGAATCAAGGGTGTCGTCTTTGCCGCCGCAACCCATGCCCTTGCCAAGGCACTTCTCTTCGCCTGTCTCAGCGGTCCCGAGGCCGATGGCGCGCTAGACGGCGAGCACACGGGACTCATCAACCGCTACCCGGTCGCGGCTTTTGGCTTCCTCTTCGGAATGTTGGCCATGGTGGGCGTGCCGCCGACGCTCGGTTACATCGGACGCTGGAGACTCTACGAGACGGCGGTGCAGATCGGTTGGCCGTTGGCGGCGGTTCTTATCGTCTCGTCGATCTTTGCGCTGATCGCGTACACATTGGCTTTAACACGCGTCTGGTGGGGTCCTGAGCATGAACCGCATCCGCATTCATCGCCGCCGCATCTAATTAAGGAACCACTCATGTTGCAAGCCGTCATTGTTACGCTTGTGGTGCTGATCCTGGCTGGTGGCATCTGGCCTGATTCGATACAAATGCTGCTTGGAGGGAGACCATGAAGCTCTGGAATCAATTGATGTGCTATTGCCGGAGCCACAGCCCATGGCTCTTTCACATGAACTCTGGCAGTTGCAACGGTTGCGACATTGAGATTGTGGCTGCTCTCTCACCGCGCTACGATGCAGAGCAGTTGGGCGTGCGTCTGGAAGGCTCGCCGCGACACGCCGACATTCTCTGCGTCACCGGCCCTGTCACGCACAATGCGGTCAATGCCATCAAGACAGTCTATGGGCAGGTCTACGGGCCCAAAGCTGTGGTGGCCATCGGCTCGTGCCCGGCAACGACCAATGTATTCATCGATAGCCGCACACTTGCTGGGCCGCTGCACAAGCACATTCCGGTGGATGTTTTTGTTCCCGGCTGCCCGCCGCGCCCCGACGCTATTATCCAAGGTGTTGCCAAGGCGGCCGAGATTCTGGCCGCGCGTGGCTCCAAGCCGCCTGTAGCGGCCACCGAGCCCGAGATCGTGGGCGACCCCGGAGAAAATTGCGTAAGCTGCGCATGCAGTTCCACGGAGGTGCAGGCATGATGACAGCAGAGATGTGGAACAGTCTGACCACTGCATTAGCCCGCCTGCTCATCTTTCCCGGCTTGCTCTTTGCCGTGCCAGCCGCGTGGTTCTTCCTGTGGGTGGAACGCAAGGCTGTCGCAAGAATGCAGGGACGCATCGGTCCTCCCTTCATGCAGCCGTTTTTCGACTTCATCAAGCTGCTGGGTAAAAACACGCCTCAGCGCACTGGCGTGGGCGGCCTGCTGATGATGGCCTGGCCGCTGATTGCAGTTTCGGCGGCGGCAGGCGCGGTGGGACTGTTGCCGGTGCTGCCCGCCAGAGGCGGCTTCCAGGGCGATTTGATTCTCTTGTTGGCGCTGCTCGAACTGCCCTCTATGTGCATTATCGCGGCGGGCTTCAGTTCGCGCTCCATCTTCGGCGAAATCGGCTCGGCGCGCGAGGCCGTGCTCAGCGTCAGCTATAACGTTGTCTTCCTGCTGGCCATCATCTCCATCGCTGCCTCGCAGCATACCTTCAGCCTCTCGGCGTTGGCGCAACTTCCCGCTTCGCCGCTGCGCTGGCTGGGCATCGCGGCGATTCTTGTTTGCCTGCCCGCGAAACTCCATCTCAATCCCTTCTCACTGCCCAACGCGGAACAGGAGATCTACTCCGGCCCCATGGTTGAGTACGCCGGGCCCGAGCTGGCCATGTGGGAACTTTCGCATGGGTTGGAATGGGTTGCGGCGACCGGGTTAGTGGCTACGCTGATCGCTCCGGCCTTTACTCTCTGGTGGGTTGCCGCTCTGGTCTTCGTCGCGCTCTCTTTTGCCATCGTGCTGCTCTTGTCGGTGGTTGCGGCGGCCACGGCGCGCTTGCAGATCGACACAACAGTGCGTTTTTACTGGCAATGCACGATTATCTTCGCGGTCCTGGCAGTTGCGTCCGCGCTTTTCATGAGGCTTAAAGCATGAACATACTGACCATGCTGTGGAAGAACCTGTGGGGCGGCTCGCGGACTCTGCTTTTTCCCGCGCGCCCCAAGGTGAGCGAGCACTATCGGGGCCTGGTGCGCTTCGATCCCGCGCTTTGCTCGGGTTGCGCGATCTGCAGAATGCGCTGCACCGCCCGCGCCATCGAGTTCAAGGCCGGCAAGGGCGAGTTCACCTGGAGCTACGAGCCTGGCCAATGCACCTTTTGCGGGCGCTGCGTGGAGGGTTGCAAGGAACACGCGCTGAGCCAGGACTCGGAGTGCCCTCCAATTTATCTGACCCCCGGCGAGTTGAAAAAGTCCTACACCGTTGCCCGCAAGCAGACCGTTAAGCCGGCCGTGGTTCCGGCGGCTGTTGCCGCGGAGCCGGCGGCGAATCCCATCCCCGGAGGCCAGCAATGATTTCGCATGAGACGATTCCAGAAAAACTCGGTACCACGGAACCATGGGTCGATAAAGGCGGTGTGCATTGGCTCGCGCTGGACGCGACGAAGGTGCGCGAGCTGGCGAAGGTGATGAACGAAATTCGCGCGCGCTTCATCACCATTACCGCCTATCAACTTCCCAAGGATGAGGGATTTCGCTTGGAGTACCACTGGGATCTCAACGGCCAGTTGCTGGGATTTTCCTTTCAGCTTACGGGCAAATCCATCGACAGTATTTTTGATCTCACTGAGGCAGCTGACTGGATTGAGCGCGAGATTCACGAAGAATATGGCATCGACTTCACGGGCCGCGAATACGAACCCCTGCTTCTGCGCCAGGGAGAGACGATGGGCGTGAACCTGCGCGAGGTTGTGGCAACGAGTCAGGAGAAAATATGAGCTACAAAATCCCCATGGGGCCCTATCACCCGGCTCTGGAAGAACCTTACAAGCTGGACATGATCTGCGAAGGCGAGACTGTTCTCGACGCCAAGCTGCATATTGGGTTCAACTTTCGCGGCATCGAGCACCTGGCCGAGACGCGCAACCACATTCAGGCCATCGCGCTGATGGAGCGGGTCTGCGGCATCTGCTCGTTCATCCACACGCTCACCTTTTGCCGGGCGATGGAGGGGCTGACCGATCAGACGCCGCCACCTCGCGCGCAATACATTCGCGTCATCATGGCGGAGCTGGAGCGGCTGCACTCGCACGTGCTCTGGGCCGGCATCGCGGCTAAGCTCATGGGATTCAAAACCATGTTCATGACCTGCTTCGAGATTCGCGAGAAGGTGATGGACATTCTCGCCGCCATCAGCGGCAACCGCGTCAACTATTCGATGAACCGCATCGGCGGCGTCAATCGCGACATCACCGACCCGCAATCGATTCTCAGGATGGTCGAGGCGCTGGAGCTGGAGATGGCGCGCACCGTCATTCCCATCTTCACCACCAGCAGGACGGCGCGCTCGCGCTGCGCGGGCATCGGCGTGCTGACCAAAGAAAAGGCCATCTCCTTAGGCATTGTAGGCCCGGTGGCGCGCGCCTCGGGCTTGCCTCAGGATCTGCGGAAAGATTCTCCCTACGCGGCCTACGCGGAGATGGAGTTCGACGTGCCGGTGCAGCCGGATGGCGATGTGCGCGCCCGCCTGCTGGTTCGCGCCCTCGAAATCATGGAGAGCTGCAAGATTCTGCGCCAGGCGCTGGCCAAGCTGCCGCCCGGCGAGATTCACACTGAGGGAGAAAAGTTCAACTTTATCACCGGAACTTCCACGGCGCGTGTCGAGGCGCCCCGCGGAGAGGTCATGTACTCGGTCTCCTGGAAAGAGGGTTCGCGAAATCCGGCGCGAGTCCATGTGCGCACGCCGACCTTTGCCGTGATGCCGGCTATCCGCTGGATGGTGCAGGGCGCGCGGCTAGCAGACACGCCGCTGATTCAGGCCTCCATCGATCCCTGCTACTCCTGCACCGACAGGTAGCGCAGATAGGCCGGAGCGTTCTGCTCCGGCTTGCGCTTTTCTTGAACGAATCTCAGAAACCGGCCCAACGGAAATAAACATTGAGAATTTGCTGTCCCCATAGGCTGCTGATAATGCCGCCTATGCAGAGAACTGTGCCCAGTGGAAACTTACTGAGCCACCAGCTTTCGGAGTCCCTTTGCGCGGACGGGATCAGCCGCAGAATAATCGCAACCAAAGTTCCAAGCACGACTCCCAGAACAAACGAAAGCAGCGCTCCAGGCAGGCCGAGCCATGCGGCTATGAGAGCCATCAGCTTGGCGTCGCCCAGTCCGAAGCCCTCACGACGGCAAATCAGCCAATAGAGCCAGCGGATGAGCAGGATGAGGGCGGCTGCGGCAATGACCGCGAGTAGTCTCGCGACGAGCAGGTTAATCGGAGAATAAGGTTCGTTGACGAAAAAATCAGTCCACTCCACGGTGAAATAGTAGGAATAGTCTGCTGCAGCTGACAGAATACCGAGCACTATTCCAGGAATGGTTAACAGATTCGGAAGCCAAAGGTTTTCAGCATCGAGGACGGATAGCGCCACAAGAAGCCAGATCAAGATCATGTGACCAATCACATCGCCATTGGTAGTAACCATTAATACAGGTCTGTTTATGTAGTAATGCTGTGGAAGGTCTCGCCAAGCAGTAAAAGCCCACAACCCTCCCACCGCCAGCTCTACTAGCGGATACCGCCATCCAATCCAAGCGTGGCAAGTGCGGCAGCGGCCACGCAGTGCGAGCCAACTGACCAGCGGCACATTCTCCCACCACGCGAGGGTACGGCCACATTGACGGCAGTGTGATCGCGGCCGGACGATGCTCTCGCCCTCAGGCCAGCGGCTCAGGCACACATTCAGAAAGCTGCCGAAGGCGAGGCCCAGCAGCCCTGCAAAGATCGTTACCAGGATGCGAATCATAGACGAGGTTGAGTATATCGCCTGGAATCAACGGCGTGGACTGATGTCGTCGCTTCTAGCTTCTAGAAGCTGTAACAGAGACACCCCGACGCAAACACTGGACTTTTCGGCGCGAACATTGTCCGGACTTGCATTTCTTCTTATTAGCGATAAAATTGGGAGGATTCAAAGCAGATCGGGGGGCTTCCGATTGATTATGTCTGATGTTCTGTTATCCACAGCAGCAGTGTTGCTGATATTCACAGCTTTCGTGCATTCGCTGCTGGGTGAGCGGCGATTAATTAGTCCGTTGCTTGCGAGACGCGAAGGTGTTCTGGCCAGCGACCTTGCCCGTTTCGTTCTTCGCTTTGTCTGGCATTTGCTCAGCATAACCTGGATCGTTCTTGCATTGATTCTTGCGCAACTAGTTCGAGACCCAGTCACGGCAAGGCATTGGGCGGCGGCTGGAACAGGTGTGGCATTCACAGGCGTTGGACTGTTCGACGCAGTAGCTAGTCGTGGCCGCCATATCGGTTGGCCACTGCTCACAGGAATCGGTATCGCGGCTCTCCTATCGCTTCTGTACTAATCAAACCGTATTTATCCAGCACTGTAGACTAGGAGTGCATGGATCCAAAGCCCGAGTTCTACGCCGAAGAACCTTCCTCCTTGCGGTATGCGATCGATACGGAGCGTGCGGCGGCATTATTTCAGCAGTCGGTGGCCATCATGGCTCGGCTGCGTGCGCCCGGCGGCTGTCCCTGGGACCGCGAACAATCCTTCGATTCCATTCGCAAATACACGCTGGAGGAGACCTACGAGGTCTTCGACGCCATTGAGCGGCGTGACTGGCCGCATCTGGCGGAAGAGCTGGGCGACTTGCTCCTGCAAGTCCTGTTTTATGCCGAGATGGCGGCCAACGACGGCCACTTCACGATTGCCGACGTGCTCAACCACCTGAATCGAAAGTTGATTCGCCGCCATCCCCACGTCTTTGGCGAGGAAGCATCGCGCGAAGCGGGCAACCGGGCCAATGTCGATGCCGATGTGGAAGGCTCTTCATCAGCGGTGCTGCGTAATTGGGAAGAGATTAAGCTAGCTGAAATGCGGACGATGACCGTTCACGAGGGTAAAAGCGCGGAAGCGCAGTCGCGGCTGGATTCCGTACAGCGGGCGATGCCGGCGCTGGCTGAGGCTGCCAAGCTGGGCGCAAAAGCGCGCAAGGCTGGTTTCGACTGGCTCAACTGGCGCGATCTGCTGCCCAAGCTGGCCGAGGAGACGGCGGAGCTGGAGGCCGAGGCCGCATCGGACGATCCCAAGCGCAAGCCCAAAGTCGAGGCGGAACTGGGCGACCTCTTGTTTACCGTGGTGAATCTGGGCCGCCACCTGGGCGTGGATGCGGAGATGGCGCTGCGCGGTTGCAATCGGCGTTTCCGTCAGCGCTTTCGCGCAATGGAGCTGGCTTCGACACGGCCGCTTGAAGAGCTTTCTCCCGCCGAGCTTGAAGAGCTGTGGGTGGCGGCGAAGCGGAAGCTGGCGGAAGAGTCAGAAACGATGGAGAAAGAGTGATCCCTCCAGCGCTAAAGTGCGCGTTGATCATGCCGGTTTTATGCGGGGGTTGAAATTCCACCCCAGCGACGAAGACCTATCCCTTCACCCCAACGAGCAAAAATCGCTCGATGGAGGCCCCGAGTCGCTGGGGACCCCGTCCCCCCCACCTTCCTCCAGGTTGCCGGCCATATGAAGATCAGGGCTTCGGTGTTGCAGGCGCAGGCTTTTTCGGAGTAGTTGCGGGTTTTGCCGGAGCAGTAGTTTTCGCCGGGGTTGCAGGTTTGGGAGCGGTGGCGTCTGCCGGCGGAGGCGAGGTTCTGAGGTACATGATTTTCATGGTTCCGCCACCACAATGGCCGACTTCCTTACCTTCCGCTTCTTTGTCCTTGGCCACGATTTCCAGCGTGTATGCCTTGGCGCCGTTGGCTTCAACCTTTTTAGCAATCTCAGCCTTCAACTCCTCACAGGACTTCGGACCCTGGGCGTAAGCCAACACCGATGCGAAGAACAAGACGACAACGGACGCTACGATTTTCATGGTGCAATCTCCTTCGTTTGGCAGTATGGAAAATCTGGGGGTAAGAGTAGCGCATTCAAGTTGCCAGCGTCAATGGCCCATTTGCGGTGGCAAAACCAGGCGATTTCGTAAGGTTCTAACATCACAGCATTCTTCTGACGGTCAATGGGTTGTGGGAATGCCGCTTCGAGCTGAGGAGCGGAAGGGATTACTGCTGGGCTGCCTTCACTGCCTCGGTGAGTGCCGGGACGACTTCCATGAGGTCGCCGACGATGCCGTAGTCGGCGGCTTCGAAGATGGGCGCGCCGGGGTCCTTGTTGACGGCCACCACGCACTGCGAGCCTTTGATGCCGACCAGGTGCTGGATGGCTCCGGAGATGCCCAGGGCCACGTAGAGCTTGGGCGCGATGATCTGGCCGGAGCTGCCGATCTGACGCTCCATGGGCAGCCAACCGTTGTCGCAGATGGGCCGGGATGCGCCCAGCTCCGCGCCGAGGGCCGTGGCCAGCTCCTGAACCAGCGGAATGTTGGCGGCGTCCTTGATGCCGCGGCCCACGCCGACGATCAGTTGCACTGAGCCAAGGTCTACGGTCTGCGCCGCGCCCCGAAAACGTTCGCTGGGACGGGTGCGAATCTGGGATGGCTCGATGGTGGGCGTAAAGACGGTGACTAAGGCCGCGCCGGGTTGGGCTTCATCGGCACGAAAGGCTCCGGCCTGCACCGTGACGAAACAGGGGCCGTTGCCGGAGTGGCGGTAAGAGCCATTGAGGCGGCCTTGCATCAGCTGGCGCGTGAAGACAGGACCATCGCCGAAACTGGTCACGTCGCCGATGAGCGCCTGGCCTAGGCGCGCGGCAAGCTTGGGAGCGAAGTCGCGCACCTGATAGGTGTGGGGGAAGACCACGTAGTCAGGCTTTTCGGCAGCGAAAAACTGTTGCAGGGCCAGAGTAAACCCGTCTGCGGTGTAGGCGGCGAGCAGCGGATGCTCAATGCGGACGACTTTGCTCAGCGCCTTGGCGGCAACTTCCGGGGCGAGGGCTTCGGTTTGTGCGCCGATGACGGCGGCGTTTACGGCTTGGCTGGTGAGCGTGGCCAGCTTTTGTCCAGCGGCGATGGCTTCAAAACTGCCACGGCTAACGCGACCGTCCCGCTCTTCGATTACAACCCAAATGGCGCTCATATCACCCTCGCTTCGAACTTCAGTATTTCTACCAGCGCCGCCGCGGCTTCCTTGAGCGAGCCGGGGATCATCTGTGTCGATTTTTGTTTTTGCGGGAGAGAGACACGCTCCAGGGTTACGACCGGCACGGAGTTTGCGGCCAGTTCAGTAGCAGGCAGCACACGCACGTCTTTTGTCTTGGCGCGCTTGATGCCCATCAGGGTGGCGTAGCGCAGCTTGCTGCCGCCGGACTGGATGGTGAGTACGGCGGGGGTGGGTAGCTCGATCAACTGGAACCAGCCTTCTTCGAGCTCGCGCTTGACGGTGAGGCCGGAGTCGGTTTTGTCCACATGCAGTATAAGAGAGGAGTGGGGTAGGCCGAGCAACTCAGCGAGAATGACGCCGGTTTGTCCCTGGCCCAGGTCGTCGGACTGGAGGCCGGTGAGGATGAGGTCGGGGGCTTCCGGTTTGACGGCGGCGGCCAACAGGCTCGCAACGCCGAGAGCGTCGCGAGAGCGGAGGTCGGCGCAATCGATGTGGATGGCACGGTCCGCGCCCTTGGCCAGAGCCTCGCGGATGGTGGGGCCGACGCGCTCAGGACCGGCGGTGAGCACGACCACTTCGCCGCCGTGCTTCTCCTTGAGCTGGAGGGCTTCTTCGAGGGCATAGGCGTCGGACTCGTTCAGTGCGTACTGCAGGCCGGATTCATCAATCCATTTTCCGGCGGCGTCGATACGGATTTGCGCATCATGTTCCGGGACTTGTTTGATGGCGACGATGATTTTCATGTTCTTGATCTCGTTTTGATTTTAATCTGTGTATCAGGTTTGGCTTTCCGGTAATCCTCGCGCGGTCAGCTGCGCGATGTCGAGTAGTTGCGGAGCGGCTTCGCTTTTTTCCGCGAGTGCGTCGCGGAAGATGCTGTTGCAGAATGGGCAGGCGGTGGCGATGGTTTGCGCGCCAGTCGAGATCAGCTCAGTGGCGCGCACCTTGCCGACACGTTCTCCGGTCTCTTCGCCGAGGAAGACCAGGCCGCCGCCTGCGCCGCAGCAGAAGCTACGGGCATGATTGCGTGGTGCTTCAATGAGTTGGCCGGATAACTTTACGACGGTGCGCGGCTGCTTGTAGACGTTGCGATAGCGGCCCAGGTAGCAGGGGTCGTGGTAGACGATTCTTTCGTCCTCCGGGGCTAAAGCTCCAGCATGTACGTAGGCCGGATTCTTGGGGTTGAAACCCCCGGCTCCCTCCGACGGGAGTTTATGGGCATGGCGCGACGGGAGCTTGTCCGCAAAGCGCGCCAGAAACTCGCTGTGGTGTTCGACTGCTGGTGGCGTGCCATATTCCTTCCAGTCTTCCTGAATGGTGCGGACGCAATGGGGGCATATGGAGACGACCTTCTTGATGCCACTCTGCCCGAAGGCTTCGAGGTTGGATTCGGCAAGCTGCTGGAAGACGAGATCGTTGCCCAGGCGGCGGACCGGGTCGCCGCAGCATTTCTCCTTACGCAGGACGCCGAAGCTTGCGCCAAGGTAGTTCATGATGCGGGCAAAATCGGCGATGATCTCGCGGCCCTTGGGATCGTAACCGCCCATGCAGCCCAGCCACAAACAAAATTCCTGTGTCCCGTCGTAGATGGGCAGGGCGGCTTTTTCAATAAATTTATCGCGCTCAGAGGCGGGCAGGCCATGGGCGTTGGCACCGCGCTCCAGGGCCAGGAAGAGCTTGCTGCCGTAGTCGTCCGCCCATGCGCCGGTGTTAACCGCGCCGCGGCGCAGGCCAATGAGGATGGGCAGATGCTCGATGCCCACCGGACACTGAAACTCGCACGCGCCGCAGGTGGTGCATTGGAAGGGCGCGTCTTGAGAGTTGTATTTGCCGAGCAGCGGCTCTTCCGAGGACGGGCCGAGATCGTTGAGATAGCTGCGCAGACCGAGGATAATTTCTTTTGGGTTGAGCAGCTTGCCGGTGTTCGAGGCAGGGCAGTGCTCGGTGCAGCGGCCGCACTCCACGCAGGAGTAGGCTTGCAGGCTGACGAGGCGGGTGAGGTCCGTGCCGACGATAAGGCCGAAGTCCTCGTCGCTCGCGAGTGGAGGAATTTGGCTGAAGCCTCCGCGCGACAAAAAGACAGTGGCCGGGCTGAGAACCAGGTGCAGGTGCTTGGTGTGGGGGATGATGGGCAGAAAGATCAGAATAGCCAGCGTGTGCACCCACCAGAGAATCCGCGTGGCCGGGTCGGCGTCGGCGACAAAGAACGAGGCCAGATAGGTGACCATCAGAAGAAAGATGAGGAAGGCGATGACTCCGGACTGGTAAGAGAGCTTCTCGCCCAGCCACTTGGGGCGGACCAGGAAGCGGCGGATAAAGAGTCCCAGTATGCCCACGGCGCAGGCCAAGGCAAAGACGGCGGCGAAATCAAAGTAGAAGCGGCCAAAGCGGCCTGAGGGCGAGAGAAAGCCGAAGCCCAGACCCGAAGCGAAGTGGTTCAGCGTGACCAGGACAAAGGCGCAAAAGCCCCAGAAGACCAGGGCGTGGGCCAGGCCGGGAAGAGGGCGCTGGCGAATGACTTTGGCCTGGAAGGCAACCTCCCAGAGAAAATCCCAGAGGCGTTTGCCGATGGGGAAGAGGTGAAAATCAGGATCCTTTTTTGAATGGAGGATTTTGCCGAGGACGACGCGGAAACGGAGCCAGAAGGCAGTGGCGGAGGCCACGACCAACACGATGAGAAGCAGTTTCTCCGCGAGAGAGAAAGATTGAGGTTCAGCCAGGGTTGCGTTTAGTGGGAGCATAAGTGAACTTCCCAAAGATACAGGATGGGGTGGGGGAATGTCGTGGGGGTCCATCCGAAGAACATGATCCTGATCCTGATCTGGCTCCGATCAGTGCAGCGAATCAACGCCCGCTTCGCGGGGTTAGCAAGTTAGCCCCTTCGGATGGCACTCAGCAGCGCACAATCTTGGGCGAATCGATGCCCTTGGTGGCGTTGCGGGTATCTACCACCAACTGCGACTGCTCGACGATGGCACGGTAGTCGTAGGTGGAGTGATCGGTGACAATGACCACGGCATCGTACTGGCCGAGGTTGTCGAGTGGCGTGTTGGTCATGTTGAGGGCATAATGGCGGCCTTGGCCCACGGTGGCAAAGAAGGGGTCGTTGTAGGCGACCGCAGCGCCCTTCTCTCTCAGCAGCTCGAGGATGGTCAGCGAGGGCGATTCGCGCAGGTCGTCGATGTCGCGCTTGTAGGCCACGCCCAGCACCAGAATCTTCGCTCCCCTGATGGATTTGCGCCGCTCGTTGAGGCCGTTGGCGATCTGCTCGATGACAAAGTAGGGCATGGCGATGTTAATCTCGCCGGCCAGTTCGATGAAGCGGGTTTGGAAGTCAAACTGCCGGGCCTTCCAGGAGAGATAAAAAGGGTCGATGGGTATGCAATGGCCACCGAGGCCGGGGCCGGGATAGAAAGCCTGGAAACCGAAGGGCTTGGTTTTGGCCGCGTCGATCACCTCGTTGATGTCGATGCCCATCCTCATCGAGAGCTGCTTGAGCTCGTTGACCAGCGCGATATTCACGCAGCGGTAAATGTTTTCCAGCAGCTTGGTCATCTCGGCCGTAGAGGGATTGCTGACCGGCACTACGCGGCGGAAGATCGCGCCGTACATTGCCGAGGCAAGCTGGGTGGCTGCAGGACCGCAGCCGCCGACGACCTTGGGGATGTCGTGGCGCGCCACGTCAGTGTTGCCGGGATCCTCGCGCTCGGGCGAATAAGCCACATGGACACCGGGCTCGCTGAGCGAGCGCGAAACCTTCAGGCCGCGAGGGTTGCCGGCTTCCAGCAGGGGCGCCACAATTTCCTCGGTGGTGCCGGGATAGGTGGTGCTTTCCAGCACAATGAGCTGGCCTTCATGCAGCCAGGGAGCGATCGACATGACAGTCCCGGTTACGAAGCTCAGATCGGGCTCGTGGTGCTCGTTGAGAGGTGTGGGCACGCAGATGATGACCGCGTCCATCTGGGCGGCCTCGGAATAGTCCGTCGTGGCGCGGAAGCCTGCCCGTTGCGCATCCTGAATCTCTTTGTGGGAAATGCGCACGATGTAGGATTTACCGGCGTTGAGCATGTCCACCCTGTTCTGCACGACATCGAAACCTGTCACTCCGAATCGCTGGCCGCTGAACAGAAGCGCCAACGGTAGGCCCACGTACCCCATTCCGACGATGCCAATGCGTGCTTCCCGGGACTCAATTCTTTCTATGAGGCCGGCCAGCCGGCTTTCTGACTCAGTAGTCATGTACTTGATTGTAGAGCGAAATACTGGTTCTGCCGCCGTTGATAGATTGCGTACCAGCGATTCGCCCTGAAAGTAGTATTCTCTCTAAAGTGGGCTGCGGAGAGGATCTCCGTAGCAAACAGGCTATTTATTGGAGAAATTTCTTGCCTACTTATCTAGTGACCGGAGCCGCTGGCTTTATCGGCCGCTCGATTGCCGCGGCTTTGTTGGCCCGCGGCGAGAACGTCCGCGGCATCGACAGCCTTATCACCGGCAAGCGCTCCAACCTGGTTGGGTTGGAAGCGATGGAGTTTATCGAGGGCGACCTGGCCGATCCGGCAGCTTGCGCAAAGGCCTGTGCCGGGGTGGAGATGATCTTCCATGAGGCGGCGCTGGCCTCGGTGCCGCGCTCTGTAGCCGACCCGACGGCTACCAACCGGAATTGCCTGGACGCTACGTTGAATTTGTTAGTAGCCGCCCGTGACGCCAAGGTACGGCGGGTGATTTACGCCGGGTCGTCCTCGGTCTACGGGGATACGCCCACTCTGCCCAAGAACGAACTGATACTGCCCAGCCCCATCTCACCCTACGCCGCGGCCAAGCTGGCCGGCGAGTTCTATATGAGCGCCTTTGCCCGAGTCTACGGTCTAGAGACGGTGACGCTGCGCTACTTCAACGTCTTCGGGCCCTATCAGGACCCGAGTTCGCACTACTCCGGCGTGCTGGCCATCTTCTGCCGCAAGATGCTGGCCGGCTTCCAGCCCACCATCTACGGCGACGGCCAGCAGAGCCGCGACTTTACCTACATTGACAACGTGGTTATCGGCAACCTGTTGGCTGCAGCCGCCCCGGCGGAAAAGGTTTCAGGCCGGATGATGAATCTGGCCACCGGCAGCCGCATCACGCTGAATGATGCCTTCGCGATTCTGCGGGATCTGACCGGCTACAGCAGCCAACCGATCTACGCTGCGCCGCGCGCCGGCGATATCCGCGACTCGCTGGCCGATATTTGCCTCGCCGGGGAGCTGCTGGGTTATGCCCCCAGTGTCGATTTCCGCGAAGGCCTGCGACGCACCGTTGCGTGGTACCGGAGCGGCGGCGATTGCAGTGAAAAATAGCAAATCCTGAGCGCTTTTTTTGCCGGAAAGCCTTGAGGGCAAGGACGAGTCGAGGTATGCCCGGCGCATGGTTGCTTAAGTAATTTCAATGCTCTAACAGAAAACGACACTAGAGCCTTAAATTGTATGCTCTGCGTGACTTGTGGCAGCAGATCTAAGTTTTCAAATGAATTGTCGAAATAGTCTCCAATTAAATTACTTCGGTACGACAGACGCGCTCATTCATTAAGATACTTTTTCTTTCTTGCGCCGATAACCATGCAGAGAGAGAAAAAGCCAATGAAATTCCGCACATCATCGCTGTGGTTGGCTGTGACGATTCAAATGATCGTCATTGCCGGTTGTCAATTTAATTCCAAGACTACATCGTCAAACACAGCCGCATCGACGCAAACGAGCGGGGTTCCGGTGGTGAGCCTGTCGCCAGCCAGTTTGACCTTTGCGAGTACCTCTGTGAATGCGGCATCGGCAACGCAGGCCATCACCCTCACTAACACCGGCAACGAAGCCCTAAGCCTGAGCGGCACAGGGCTGGGCATTTCGATTTCCGGCGCCAATGCCGGTTCCTTCTCTCAGACCAATTTGTGCGGCACGAGCGTGGCGGCGGGCGGCAGTTGCGCAATTACGGTGACCTTCAATCCGGCTGCATCCGGGACGTTGAATGCGACTGTGAGCATTGCTGATAATGCAAACGAATCGCCGGCCACGGTGGCTCTAAGCGGATCAGGGAGCACGCCGGTGGTGACCCTATCGTCTCCAGCCAGCTTGACCTTTGCGAGCACCACTGTTGGAACGACTGCGGAGGCGCAAACCATTACACTTTTCAACACTGGAAACGGAGCGTTGATCCTAAGCGGCACGGGATTGGGTATTTCGATTAACGGTGCCAACGCCAGTTCCTACTCGCAAATCAACACGTGCGGCACGAGCGTGGCGGCGGGCGGCAGTTGCGCAATTACGGTGACCTTCAGTCCGGCTGCTTCCGGGACATTGAATGCGGCTGTGAACATTGCTGCAAACGCAGGCGAAACACCGCAGACAGTGCCTTTAAGCGGCACGGGGTCCGCTGCGGTGGTGAGCAGTTCGGCTGGGTCAGGGAATATATATTACGTGGACAACACCATTGCTGATATCAATGTCGCCTCTGCTACGCCAGACTGCACCACTTACAACCCAACCACCTATGTTTGCGGCACAGGATCGGCAATCGCTTTCGCCACCGTCGCCGATATTAGTTCCAAAGCATTTAATCCAGGGGATACGATTCTTTTCAGGCGTGGCGAAATATGGCGGGAACAGTTGATGGACATAGATGGCGGTCATATGTCCAATGGTTCCGCAGGAATGCCGATTACCTTTAGTTCGTTCGGAGATTCTACATCCCCTCTTCCCATCATCAGCGGGGCAAACCTATTTAGCGGTTGGCTGCCGGAACAAGTTGCGGCAGGCTCAGATACGTCAACCGTATACTCCGCTCCATATACAGTAACTCCTTCGACTGAAGGCAACTTTGAATCTGATAGCTATGCGACTGCACCGACTCAGGTGTTTGAGGATGGTAAAAGGCTTACGCAGAACACAGTAAGTGTTAATTCTCTCGCGGTTGGCCAGTGGTATCTTGATACGGCGAATAGCGAAATATGGATACGGCTGACGGGTGACGACAATCCAAGCATGCATGCCATAGAAGCAAGCCAGCGGGATTTTGCCATTGAACTGTATGCCGTTTCGTATATAGCAATCTCCAACATTCAAACTCAAGGCGCGAATCGAAATGGCATAGACCTGGGAGCTGGTGGCGATAATAATGTTGTCATTTCCGGAGTGACTTCTATTAACAATTACATTCTTGGCATTCAATTTGTTTATTCAACGAACGTTACGATAAAATCATCTACGGTTGCATATAATGGCGGCGAGGGAATCAATATTTTCCAATCGCCAAATGCTCTAATCGACGGGAATACTGTACACGACAACGGCCAACTTAGCACCGTTCCGACCGCCGATCAGGCGTCTGCTCTTAACGGGGGCGGCCCTCTAACGACTAACATGATTGTACAGAACAACCTTATTTATTCGAATGGCGTAGCGGGAGGCCTCGCGGCTCTGCGTGGCATGGATTTTGACACTATAGGAGCAGGGGCTATTATTCGTTACAACAAGGTATATTCCAATACCGGGGACGGTATTGAGCTAGACGCGGATAGTGAAGAAGCTGTTTATGGCAATGTTGTTTACGGTAATGGATATAGTGGTATAAGGGCCTTTGCCGATGCGCAATCGAGTATCAGCGGGATACTGGTATATAACAATACAGTCAATGGCAATACCGGCGGGGGTATTATGCTTATGGGACCTAGTAGCGGCGTTGTTCCGGGCGGGTGCGTGAATAATTCCGTAATCAATAACATAGTCGTGAACACCATTAATGGCCCGAACTTATTCGTTGGCGAAGGTTGTGATAACTACGGAGTGTATGGCTCCGGAAATGTCTATACTTTTAATGACTTCGGACTTGCATCATCAAACTTTATTGTGTGGGGCATTCAGCCAACTGGACCAGGGTATGATAGGTATGAATCAACTTATGAAGTATGGGAGTCTGAGCCAGGCAATTGCGGCGGAACTGGATGTTCTTATTCCGTGGAGTCTGATCCTCTCTTTACAAATACTTCAACGAGCAATTTCACGCTTTCACAGTACTCTCCTGCCTTCGGCGCGGGCTTGAATCTTGGACTGGCGTACCAGGATGACGTCAACCCCGCCTCAGTCTGGCCGTCAAATGTAATTCTTAACAGCCAGAATAGCTCTGGTGGCGGGTGGACCATTGGTGCGTATATACACACCAACTAATCCGTTGTAAACTCTATCCAGTAGGCGAGTGGTTTTATTTTCGTTTATCTTCCTACCATTGGCCGGCGCGGCGTGAAAACCCGGCAATCTGGCAATTTTTTTACATCCGGATTTCACCGGCACGGGAATCTATTGACGGATTGATTTTAATCAAGCACACTGTCGGAGATTCACTTTGTAGCATTGTTTAGTTTTGAATCCCCAGATCTGCCTCCGCCTAATGAATATTGGGAGGGAGGAGCCCTGTCGGTGCCGGAAGTAAACGACGTTCCGTTTGATTCTCCCTACGATTCCGATCATAGGCCCGATCAGGGGTCACCTGTGCGGCCCGGTAACGGCGGGCGCAGCTCTACGCGAAGCCTGCGTGAGCTTTGGGAGGTGTTGGTTCGCCGTCGGCGCCTGGTTGGCTGGGTAGTGGGTGGATTGTTGCTGGCCTGCCTGCTGTATTGCCTGATCGCTCCCAATCAATACGAAGCCAGCGCCAAGGTGGAGTTGCGCACTTTACCCATCTCGACGCTGAGTCTGGAGGCGCCGGAGCCTTTTGTGTCGGCCTCTATTCTCTCCGCGCCGGTGCAGCAGGAGACGCTGGCCAACGTCTTCCGCAGCGACCAATTGGCCTGGAAGGTAATTACCGGCCTAAAGCTCTACCAGGCGCCGGGGTTCATGGGCAGATTTGCCAGCAAGTTTCCGGATTTTCGCGTCGATGCACCGGCCGCCGATGCGCAAGGATGGCTGCTGGAGCGTTTTCAGCGGCGGCTCCGCGTGCAGACTCTGCCGCGCACGCTGCTGATTGAGATTCGCTTCCGATCGCGGGACGCGGCCCTGTCGGCCAACGTGGTGAATGCCCTGATTCGCGCCTATGGTGAGCAGGAAAGCGAGGCGCGAATGCAGGCCACCGCTCAAGCTACGACATGGCTGGATAGCCAGCTCAAGGAGTTGAAGGCCAGGCTGGATCAGGACCAGCAGCGGCTGGCGGCCTTCCAACGCGAGCACGGTTTGCTGACCACACCGGAGATGCTGGCCAGCGGACAACAGGGCGAGTCGCAGCACACCTCGGCTTTGCTGGAGATCGATGAGCTGGGCCGGCAGTTGGTGGCCGCGTCCACGGATCGTATTTTGCGCGAGGCCCAGTACAACGCGGCTCAGCAAGGCGATCCAGAGCTAGTGATAGCCTCCGACACGGCCTTGCAGGCCGAGAGCGGTAGCTTTGCCACTGCCCTCTTGCAACAGATTCACGCCCGCAGGAGCGAACTCGAACAGGAACAGGCCCAGCTCAGCATCGAGCACGGCCCCAACTATCCACGTGTGGTAGAGATTCGCGGCCTGCTGGAAAACCTGGACAAGCAGAAAAAGGCCGAAGACGCCAAGCTGCTGGAGCGCTTCCGCAGCGCATGGCAGACGGCCTCAGACCGCGAGCGGCTTGTCCGCGGGAATCTCGAGGAACTGACTGTGGAGGGCATGAAAGCCAATGAAGCGGCCACCCAGTACGCGGCGATGCGCGAGGAAGCCAACGCCAATCATGAGATATATGTGCGGGTGCTGGCAAAGGTAGAAGAAGCGGGGCTGGCTGCCGGCGTCGGCAGTTCCAATATTTCGGTGGTGGATGCTGCCCGCCAGCCGGACAAGCCGGTAGCGCCGGACCTGCCGCTTTATATGCTGATAACACTCTTTGTCGGCCTTTGGCTGGCGATTGGAGGCGCGTTCCTGATGGAGTCGATTCGTCCCTCCTCTCATTTATCTGCTCTGGTGCTGCTGGCGGTCCTGCTGGCAGGCACGGCGATTCATGCCCAGGCGCCTACGCCCAGCACCTCCGGCCTGCCTACGGGAGTGGTCCGGCTGCCCGCCTCGCAGGACACGCGCAATCTGCCCAACCCCAAGGAGGCGCCGCTAACCTGGGACAACCCGGGCCAGGCCGGAGTGCCGTCGATGGCTGCCACACAGTCGGCCACTCCCATGCCCGCGCCCATCGCTCCCGGCGATTTTCTCGATGTGAGCGAAGTTCACACCCCGGAGTTCCATTCCGTGGTGCGCGTATCCCCGACGGGCACAGTGATGCTGCCCATGGTGCATGAGGTTCAGATAGGCGGGATGTACGAGCAAGGCGCTGCGCATGCTATCGAAACAGCATTAACGACGCAGGGATTTCTGCTGCATCCTATGGTCTCCGTGCTGGTGACCTCTTACGCCGGTCAGGACGTGAGCGTGCTGGGCGAGGTGGTGCATCCTGGCGTATATCCCTACACGCTGCACCACCGGCTGCTGGACCTGATTTCAGCCGCCTCCGGCCTGGCGCCGAACGCGGGGCGGCTGGTGAACGTCTTTCACCGCGACGATGCCAGAACGCCGCATCCGGTGGTGCTGGACCCCAGCGGAACTGACACGGAGACAGATCACAATCCGGAACTGGCTCCCGGCGACACCGTGCAGGTCAGCCGCGCTGGGCTGGTGTACGTGGTGGGCGATGTGCAGCGCCCCGGCGGTTTTCCCGTCGATCCGGCGCAAGGGCTGACCGTGGTGCAAGCGCTCTCGCTGGCCTGGGGACCGTCGCAGAACGCCGCCTTGGGCAAGGCCATCCTCATCCGCGAGCAGAAGGGCGGGCGCACCCTCACCAGTCTCAATCTGAAGCGCATGTTGCACGGCCAGGAGCCAGACCAGCCGGTCCGCGACCGCGACATTCTCTACGTGCCCGACTCGACGGCCAAAAACATGTGGAACCGGACCGTGGAATCGGCCATTCAATCGGCAATCGGCGTCACCATCTACTCTGCCCTGGTTTATTCGCAGAGATACTGAGGTCCTATGCGCCGCATCGCCTGGTTTCTGTTGTTGCTGCTCTCCTTCGCGATTCCATGGGAATACTCTATGGAGCTGGGTGAGCCGCTGGGCAACATCGCCCGTATACTTGGCTTGCTGCTGCTGCTGGTGGCGATTCCCGCGATTCTTCAGGCCGGCCGCATACGAACTCCGGGCCCGATGCAGTGGCTGGTGCTGGCCCTCTATTTCTGGTTCTGCTGCACCTACTTTTGGACCATCGAGCCGCTGGCGACTCAGGCCCGGATGCGCGGCTACTTCCAGGAGATGATGATCGTTTGGCTGGTCTGGGAGTTTGCCGAGAGCGCCGGCGATTTGCGCGCGCTGATGCGTGCCTATGTAGCTGGAGCCTGGGTGCTGGCCCTGCTGACCATGGCCAGCTATGCCACAGCCGAGGGCGTTGCCGAGCAGGTTCGCTTTGTCGCCGCCGGTCAGGATCCCAACGACGTAGCCCGCTTTCTCAACCTTGGTTTCCCGCTGGCGGCGTTGATGGTAAACAGCGAACCGCGCTGGCAGTGGCGATTGCTGGCGGCCGGTTATCTGCCGCTGGGCCTGGTTGCCGTGCTTCTTACGGCATCACGCGGAGGGTTTCTGGCAGCTGTGGTGGTGCTGGGGGGTAGCGGAGTTCTGCTCGCCTACGGCCATGCAAAAAGGATTTTGGCCGGAGCGCTGGCCTTGCCGCCGCTTGCCGCATTGCTGTGGTGGATTATTCCCAGCGGCAGCTTTGAGCGGCTGGCCACTATCAATGAGCAGCTTCAAGGCGGCGGCCTGAACATGCGGTGGAACATCTGGATAGCCGGCTGGCATGCTTTTGTGCGGGCGCCGGTATTCGGCACGGGGGCTGGATCATTTGCCAGCACGGCCGGCCTGTCCCCCCTCGACACGGCACACAACACGGCGCTTTCCATTGCCGTAAGCGGCGGACTGGTCGCGCTATTTCTGGCTACTGCCATTGTGGCCGTCGCGATTTGGTCGATCACGCAAACCCATGGGCCACTCCGCTGGGCGATGGCCCTGGCGCTCTTGGTCTTGGGCATCACCTCGCTGGTGGCCACCGTGGAGGAGAACCGAACTACCTGGCTGCTGCTGGCAATGATTGCGCTGGCCGGACGGCTAGGCGCGGAAGAGCCGGAGAGGGTGGCGAGTGCTTTCGAGCCTCCGTCTCCAGAAGGAATAAATAATTATTGACACATATATCGACAATTGATATAACAACTACGGATAGAGAGGAGTATCCGATGCGTTCTCCCTTACCTATGTTTCTGCAAATACCAGCAGCCTTGCTCATCATTGTTCTAGGCGCCTTGGAAATCGCTGCTGGAGTACAGGAGCTTGTCTATCAGGGCATCATCAGGAACTATAGGTATCCACTTATTTCTGGAACGCTCGGGGTTGTTGCCGGCGCGCTGCTTCTGGCGGCTGGAATAGCCTTGCTGATTCGTTTTCAACTTACAAACGTATTCAGCTATGCTGCCGCATATGATCAGTGCCTGACTCCGTTCTGAATGGCGAAGAAGAGAGTTACGTCCTGATTGTCAAATGGGAGTTAAAACAAGATGCCCTTCAAGTCAACGAATCTTTCCGATGAGTTACAGAATATGCTGCCATTAACTCCTGCTGTGTTTTTTGTCCTTCTTGCCCTCGTGGAGGGTGAAAGGCATGGCTATGCGATCATGCAGGCAGTTGCATCGCTCTCCTCGGAGAGGGTTCGGATGGGGCCGGGTACACTTTATTCGACGATTCAACGGCTTGTGGACCTGTCACTGATCGAAGAGACACGAGGCTCCGGTGAGCCATCGGACCATGAGAGCCGGAGGCGCTATTACAGGCTCACTCGCCATGGGAAGGCGCTTCTTGAGGCCGAAATCAGCCGGATGGAATCTGTCGTTCGGCTTGCAAGGCAGAAGAAGCTCGTGCCCAAGGAGATAGGGTGAGCTTATGCCGACTGCACTCCGTATGAACCGTTTCGCCTATAGTCTTTTGCTATCTATCTATCCGAGCGAATTGAGACGCCGGTTTGGCGTGGAGATGGCAGAGGTCTTTGCGGATCAAATCTCCGAGCAATGGCAGCTGCGTGGAATTCCTGGCGTCCTCCGTGTATGGTTGACCGCGGGATCTGAAGTCTTTTCTGTTGCCGTTCCGCTTCAGATGTGCAATCCGGCGGCAATAGCGACTGCACTGGCTTTTCTTATCTCATCTGTTCTATTTTACTCGTTCTTTCGCGCGCTTTCATAGCGAGTACGTAGACAGTCCGGGCAATACACAGGTATGCATCATCCTGAATCCGCCATACCGAAATCGCGGAGTACAAAATGCTCGAAGTGGAAGAGCTGACAAAGCGCTACCTTGGGATTCCCGCGGTAGATGGCGTATGTTTTCGCATTCGTCCCGGACAGATCCTGGGCTATCTTGGGCCGAATGGATCAGGCAAAAGCACCACTGTCAAAATGCTGTGCGGCCTCGTCAATCCTTCCGCAGGCAGAATCTTCTTCAACGGCCAGCAGGTTTTCCATAGGAAGAATACCGGCTTCCTGCGGCATCTTGGCTACGTTCCCGAGGAGGCGCATGTCTACCCGCACTTGACCGGTCCGGAATACCTGCGCCTTATCGGCCGCCTCCACGCCATACCTCGCAGGACGCTAGAAGAGAAGATTGATGCATTTATTAGCCTGTTTTCGCTGGCAGATGCCCGCTACGACCTGCTCGCTGATTATTCCAAGGGTATGCGCCAGAAGATTCTATTATCAGCCGCGCTCCTGCATAATCCGCACTTGCTGGTTCTCGACGAACCCTTCTCCGGGCTCGATGTGGAAGCCACTCTAATCCTGCGTCAGTTGTTGGGCGCGCTCGCCCGCGAAGGCAAGGCCATCCTCTTCAGTTCACATGTGATCGAAGTGGTCGAGAAGATCTGCTATGAAGTGGTGATCCTCTACAAAGGACACATCGTGGCCTATGACTCCATCGAACATTTGCGCGAATTGCGGCAGAGCCCTTCCCTCGAGTCAGTATTCGCGGAACTGGCCGTTCCTGAAAACACCGCGACTATCGCAGAAGAGATGGTCGCGGCTATGAAGATTGCGTGAGAGATGCCTTTAAATAAGGTTCACAGATGGATGGCCGAAACCCATGATGGGCTCTTTGAGCTCCTCCGTCATTTCTTTTCATGCCGGCTCGTCGATGACATTATTTCCTCCGACCAGATACGCATTATGGCCATAACAGCTCTGGGGATCGTTGCCGCTATCGGTCCGATGATTGTGCGTCTTTATATGCCCAAGTATGGTTATCTGCAGAGCTTGCCAACTTCCAACCTTTACCTGGCCGCCGTGCATGCCGACCGCCTCTTCTTTGTTTCTCTCTCCATGATCATCGCAGGCCTCATGACTTCACTTCTGTGGCAAAGCCTTTTTCCCACACGGCGCGATTACCTTATCCTCAGGCCTCTGCCCCTGCGGCTCTTTCACGTCTTCGCTGCCCGATTCATCTCCTCATTTGTCATCCTATTATTCGTGGTTGCGGATCTGAACATTCCTGCCAGCCTGTTTTTCCCCATGCTTGCTTCCGGCAAGTGGCAATCTCCGTCCTTTGGCGTCCAGTATGTTCTCGCTCATGCGGCGGTAACCATCGCCGCCGGAATGTTTACCTTCTTCGCCATGGTGGCGATTCAGGGAGCCTGTCTCAACCTGCTACCGGCTCGCCGATTCGATCAGATTTCGGTGCTTCTCCAGGCCCTCTTCTTCACAGCCTTTGCCGCCTCCATCCCCTATGCCTTCGATATGCCGAATTGGTATACGTTTCTCGACGCAAAACCGCAATGGCTGTTGCTTTTCCCTCCTGCATGGTTTTGGGGACTCTATGAGCGCCTGCTTGGGACTCAGGACCTCTTTTTTCTACAGTTAGCACACAGGTCAATCCACGGCCTCGAAGCCATGCTTGTTCTCAGCCTCGCAACCTATCTCTTCACTTATCGCCGACATGCCGCCGGAGCATTGGAACAATGCTCCAAAACCCCACATGTCCGGACACAGCACATCCTGCCAGCCGCAATCTGGCTGCTTGGGTGTTTTGCCGGGACGACTTACGAACGCGCCGTACTCGCCTTTGCAATCCAGACATTGACTAGAAGCCGGCGGCACAGGTTGATTCTAGGAGTATGCGCAGGAATTTCCCTTGTACTGGCGTTCCACAGTGCCGCGCCCATTGTCATTGCACATTTCCGTTTGAGCCAACCATGGAGCCACTGGCAACAAGAATCCATTCTCGCCATGCCACTCATTGTGGGCACGCTGGCAGTCTCCACGCTGTGTTACGTCTTCCAGATTCCCGCGGAACTTCGGGCTAACTGGGTATTTCGGATGGCCGAGAGAGTGGAGGGCAGCATGATGCTCGAGAGTGTCGAGCGCTTGCTCCTCTTGTTTGGCCTCGTTCCCGCCATACTGCTGACACTGCCATTTGAGGCATTCGCGCAAGGGTGGGCATTTGGCTTTGCTCATTGCGCCTTTTCCGCGGCATTCATTCATCTCTTTATTGAATTTCGGCTGCGCGAGTGGCGCAAGATTCCCTTTACGTGTTCCTACGTCCCAGGCAGGCGCAATCTATGGCATACCATTTGCGGTTATCTGTTTCTCTTCACCTTCTTAATACCAATCATCACCTACATCGAGTTGCGCTACCTCAATACGGCCCTTTTATGGACTGTTACCGCTATTCCGGTCCTTTGCTGGGTTGTTATCCGCGTCGGGCGCCGGAAACAGTTGAAGGATCACTGCATTCTCTTCGATGAATCGGAGGAACCCCTGATCGGATCCGTCCAGTTGATGACTGATTAGAGTGCGTCCGCATCATTCGGTAGAGACAAGTGCCATCCACTGTCAACATTGTCATGCAATATCTTTGAGCCTGTGCTATAGACTGGCAAATTAGGCACTATCCATTTCATCAGCATGTTTCCCATCCCCCAACTCGCGCGGTACTTTCAGGGCGCAAGCGTCAACCGGCGCATCTTTCGCGCTGCTGCATCGGTGACCGCGGCGGGGATTCTGGTCAAGATTGTCGCCACCTTCAAGGAGTTCACCGTTGCAGGAGTCTACGGGCGCACAGATGCCATGGACGCATTTCTGGCGGCCTTTCTGATTCCCAACCTGCTCATCAACTTGATTTCGGAATCGATGAACCAGGCGCTGGTACCGACGCTGGTGCGGGTGAGGGAGCGGGAGGGCCACGAACGCGCGCAACAGCTTTTGTCGAGCTCAATGCTGTGGGTCTGTGTGCTGCTGACTGCCGCAATTGTCGTGATGGCTCTGACGGCGCGCGGCTTCTTTCCGCTGATCGCCTCGCACTTTCCGCCGGAGAAGCTCGCTCTCTCCATCCGGCTCTTCTACGCGCTGCTGCCGGTGGTGCTGATTACCGGCATCGCCACCAACTGCACTGCCGTTTTGAATACCTTTGATCGCTTTGCCTGGCCAGCTCTGGCGCCGGTGGCCACCCCGGTCCTGATCATCCTGGGAGCGCTTCTGCTGAACGGCCGCTATGGCATCTGGGCGATGGTTTACTCCACTTTAGCCGGAGCTCTCGTCCACGCAGGAGCAGTGGCGTGGATGATGGACGCGCGCGGCTACAGCTTTCGCCTGTGGTGGCACGGAGCGACCGAGGCTACCGGAGAGGTGGCGCGGCAGTATGGCCCTGTGCTGCTAAGCGGCGTGGCGGCCTCCGGCGGCTTGTTGGTGGATCAATCCATGGCCGCTATGCTGCCCGCTGGAAGCGTCTCCGCGCTGGCCTACGCCAACCGCTTTGTGAGCGTTGTGATTACCCTGCTGGCCGGGGCGGTTTCCTCGGCCGTGACGCCGCATTTCTCGCGCATGATTGCCCATCGGGAGTGGGCTGGATGCCGGCAGACGCTCGGCACCTGGGTGCGGCTGACGGTGCTGGTTTCCACGCCCATTGCGCTGGCCCTGATCATTGGCTCGCACTGGCTGATTCGCGTTGCCTTCCAGCACGGCGCCTTCGGACCGCAGGACACGGCGTTGGTGACGCCGGTGTTGGCCATGTACGCCATTCAGATTCCGTTTTTTGTCTCCAGCCGTGTCTTCTACCGCTTTCTGGTGGCCATGCGTCGCACGGATCTGATTTTCTATTGTGGCGCGCTGAACCTGGCGCTTGATGTAATTTTGAATCTGGTTCTCATGCGTTGGTATGGCGTGGCCGGAATTGCGCTGGCCACTTCGCTGTGGACCGTGAGCACTTTTGTATTTCTCTGGTATTGGACACGGAAGCTGATGCCGGAAGTCTCTCAAGAACAGGCATGAAGGCGAAGCTAGTACAACGATAGAAGCCGGCATATCTCTGCCCATGAGGCGAGTATTTACAATGAGAGTAACTGCATGATTCCCAAACCGGCTCAATATCTTCTGCGCTTCGACGATCTTTGTCCCACCATGGAGCATGACCGTTGGCAGCGCTGCCAGACGTTAATCGAGGAGTTTGGGCTGAAGCCGATTCTTGCCGTTATTCCCGACAACCATGACCACAGTCTGTATCTTTCCCCGCCGGACCCCCAGTTCTGGCCGCGGATGCGGGCTATGGAGGCGGCCGGAGCCACCATTGCCCTGCATGGGTACAGCCATAACTGCATCAGCAAGGGCCCGAGCATTCTGAAGCTGCATCAGCACAGCGAGTTTGCCGGGGTAGAGGAGGTGACCCAGCAGCGATGGATTCGCGAAGGGCTGGGAATTCTGCGCGGCCAGGGACTAACCCCCAGGATCTTTGTCGCGCCGCGCCACGGCTTCGACCACGCCACCCTCAGCGCGCTTCGCAAGGAGGGAATCCCGATCATCTCGGATGGCTTTGCCCGCGTTCCATTCGAGCGCGGCGGCATCACTTGGATTCCGCAGCAGCTTTGGGGGCCGGTGGATAAATCCAGCGGGCTATGGACCATTTGCATCCATAGCAACTCTACTCATGCCGCGCAGGTGGACGAGCTTCGTGTTTTTCTCCGCCAGCATGCCGCGCAGTTCACCTCCCTGGACCGCGTGCAGGCGGAGTTTCAACCAGGCAGGTTGGGTCCGATTGAACGGATTTATGAATCCTGGGCGCTTTGGCGAGCCCAAGCACGCCGAGCCAGAAGAAGGCGGAAGCGGGGTTCCAGCAGGTTGAATATCGCTTAACTTTTTCTTTCCAACTCAAGCGTTCGGTCGAACAAGTCCTCATAAGTCCGGATCGAGCGATCCAGCCTGAAGGCTTCGACGAAGGGATGGGCAAAGCGCTCGCCCGGCCGCAGTGATCGAAGAGCCGCCAGCAGGGAAGCGGCCAGCGCATCCTCGGAAATTGTGGAGGCCAGCCACACTCCGTGCTGATCGCGTAGCAGCTCCGCGACGCCTCCAGCGGCTGGCAAGGCCACAAGCGGCAGCCCCGCGGCAGCCGCCTCAAGCAGGGCATTGGGCATGCCCTCGTGCCGGGATGACAGCACAAACAGCGTTGCCGCCGGAAACAACGTCCAGGGACGGTCGACGTAGCCTGCAAAACGAACCGTGGAATCGAGCCCCTGGGCGCGGCATTCAGCCTTCAGAGCAGCTTCTTCCGGACCGGAGCCGGCAATTAACAGGCGGGCGTCAGGAAACTCGATTCGGACCGCAACCATAGCCTTCAGCAGCAGATCGAAGCCTTTTTCTCTCGAGAGCCTTCCCACAGCCAGCAGATGAGGGCCGGAGCCGATTTGCGGGGCCGGATTCAGCCCGATGGAACTTCGAATCTCCTCTAAATCCACCGGGTTGGGCAGCACCGCCAGGCGGTTCTCCGCAATTCCTAGCTGACAGGCTATGTCCTCGGCCATCGATTGCGTCTGGCAGATCACCCGGTCCGCGCGCCGGTAAAGCAGCCGGTAAAGCAGGCGGGTGCAACAGGGAACTCCTCCAGAGGCCAGGGTGGCGGAGACAGTGCCATTCTGTCGCACCAGGACGCGCGTTTTACGAGGAAAGTAGGGGCGAAGCAGCAGCACGAGAAAGTTCAGATGAGCCATTCCAGAGAGAATCAGCTCCGGTTCCAATTGGCGAACCAGCCGGAGCAGCCGGATTGCTCCGGTGCGCACCCGGCGAGCGCCCAGAGCGTGGACATGGACTGAGGCTGGCAATGCCTCGCTGGTGGCTGTTTGCGTGATCAGCCCCAGATGCAGTTCGTACTTTTCCTTGGAAAGGCCTCGCGCCAGAAGCGCCATCACGCGCTCCGCGCCGCCGCCACCAAGATGCGGAATCAGCAACAGGACCCTTGGACGAGCATTCGCGGGCATGTGGAAATCCTATGGATTTCTGGAGTAAAGAGCAAATGCCCTTATTGTTCTGCAATTAAGCCCGTTATTCCACAAGAAGTTTTCCACATTGACAGAGTAAACCGTACTAGTGTTTTCTATATTTACTGATCCTATTTATCTCCGAAGGAAACATTTAGTTGTCTCCTTCGCGTTGTCTCTGGAAGAGCAGCTGAGGCGGTTAACGGGAGTGGACGCGCCAGATCCGGTGCTAGCCGGACAGGGAGTTCCACAATAGATCCCAAGACTGTCAGCTTTCTTCAATATGCCACGAAAACTGCATTTTCTTATCTCCAACGGGAGAGCGCCTTTCTATGGCATCTTCTGCGTTGTCACGAGGGGAGCGAATAGGACGGAGCTCGGGAGTGGACGAACGGCGCATGGAATAACCCAGCAGAACGTTCGGTCAGCTAGATCTCCTGAACACGTCGAGCACCCTTCCTAACGCGTTTCCGATGATTTTTCGGAGCGCGAAAGTCCTTTTTGGGGAGTGACTCGTGTTCAAACGCAACGAAGTAACTGCAGATTCAATTTTTTTGCCCGCATCATTTAGCGTAAGCAAATGCTTTTCACAGGTATTCGCGCGCCCGGCGGCGCCATCCCGCACCTCGCAACGCCCCCACATCGTCATCGGCATCACGAGTCCACAGACCTGCCTGGTTCTTGGCGGACGTCTGCACACGCTGCGTGAGGCGGGTTTTCGTGTAACCCTGGTTTCCAGTCCCGGCGTGTTGCTCACCCGCACCGCCGCTCAGGAAGGGGTGGAGTCGATTGCGATTCCCATGCACCGGGAGATGGCGCCATTAGCGGACCTATGGTCGCTGTTGCGATTGTGCTGGCTGCTCTACCGGCTCAAGCCCGATATGACGGAATTCAGCACGCCCAAGGCCGGGCTGCTGGGCTCTGTGGCCGCTATGCTCTGCGGCGTGCCGTCGCGGGTCTATTTTCTGCGCGGGCTCAAGCTGGAAACCTCGACCGGCCTCAAGCGCCGCATTTTGCTGGCCACTGAGCGCCTGGCCTCGGCCTGTTCTCATACCGTGTTGTGCAATAGCGAAAGCCTGCGCACACAGGCGCTGGCTCTGGGTATGGCTCCTGAAGCCAAGCTGCGCCTGCTGGGGAACGGCAGCAGCAGCGGCGTCGACGCGGAGCGCTTCTCGCCGGGTCCAGGTATCCTGCGCGCCCGGCTCGGCATTCCCCTAAATGCGCTTGTGGTCGGCTTTGTGGGCCGATTGACCCGCGATAAAGGGCTGCCGGAGTTGGTCGAAGCATTCGACGCCATTCTGGCTGCCAGGCCGCAGGCTCATCTGCTCTTGGTGGGCTGGTTTGACGCTGCCGAGGATGCGCTCGGCAGCGCTCTGCGCTCCCGCATCAAAAACCACCCGCGTATTCACCTGACCGGTTACGTTGCCGATACGGCGCCCTACTACCGCGTCATGGACGTGATGGTCCTGCCCACCTGGCGGGAAGGTTTTCCTAATGCCGTGCTGGAGGCCGCGGCCAGCGGTATTCCCGTAGTGACCACCTTATGCACCGGCGCGCGCGACGCTGTTGTGCCGGAGGTGACCGGACTGCTGATTCCTCCCGGCTACCCGGAAGCCATTTGCGAGGCAGTGCTGAATTTGCTCGCCAATCCGGAGCGCCGCTTCCGCATGGGCAAGGCTGCGCGCGCTTGGGTGCTCAAGAACTATGTGAGGAACCGCGTTCTGGGATTGACCGTGAGCTGCTACAAGAGCCTTCTCGAGCAAAATCACTCCATCGGCGCAAGAAAGGCGCCGGTCCCTGCCAGTTCCGTGCTCAATGCGATTTAGACGTGAAGTTTAGGGCCGCGATTGCGGCACGGCGGGGTTCGCCGGTAGAACGATTTCGGCCGGTGGCGCTTGCAGTGTATGCGCGCCGGATTCGGCCGCACGCAACACATCGCCGGGAACAATGCCGAGTACCAGGGTGGCTGCAACCGCCAGCAAAAGGGCCGCGCCGACGGCCACGCCCACCTGTGGCGACCCCTGTGGTGTGGCAGACCTTCCGTCGCTCTCATCCTGTGATGGACGTTGAGCAGTTACCAGAGCCAGGCGCAGATAGTAGGCGGCAGCCAGGCCGGAGTTCAGTAGGCCGATGATAACCAGCCAGATGGCTCCTCCGCCCATCGCTGCAGAAAATGAAATCAACTTGCCTGCGAATCCGCTGCCGACGAAGGGAACTCCAGTCAGCGAAATCAGGAAGAAGATCATCAGAGAGCCCAGCAACGGCGCGCGGTAGATGAGCCCGCGATAATCGTTGATCAGCGGACGCTTCTCGTCGTAGCCGCTGACCAGCGTAACCACGGCAAAGATGCCCACGTTCATGGCCGCGTATGCCGCGGTGTAGAAGCTGGCGGCGGCGATTCCGCTCACGCCGAGTCCGGCGAAGGCGGCCAGCAAATAGCCGGCATGGGCGATTGCGGAGTAGCCCAGCATGCGTTTCACGTTTTGCTGGCGCAGCGCGGCCAGGTTGCCCACCGTCATGGAGAGCACGGCCACTACCCACAGCAGCGGCTGCCAGACGGGGCGCAACGTGGGCAGCATTTCGTAGACTACGCGCAGCAGCAGCGCGAAGGCCGCGGCCTTTGGCGCGGTGGACATCAGCGCCACCACCGGCGTGGGTGAGCCTTCGTAGACATCCGGCGTCCACACGTGGAAAGGCGCGGCGGATACTTTGAAGAGGATTCCCACCAGCATCAGCCCAAGTCCGGCCAGGATGAACGACTGATTCTGCGCCATGGGTACGAGGCGGGCAACTTCGTAGATCTGCGTGGTGCCGGTAGCGCCGAAGATCATCGCAATGCCGTAAAGCAGGAAGGCAGTGGCAAAGGAGCCGAGCAGAAAATACTTGATGGCGGCTTCTGGTCCGCACGCGGTGTGCTTGCGATAGCCGGCCAAAATATAAGTTGCGATAGAGGAGATTTCCAGCGCGATGAAGACCAGCAGCAGCTCGACAGCGCCGGTGAGTAGGCACATGCCCACCGCGCCAAAGACGACGAGCGCGTAGAACTCGCCCTGGTGATGGCTTTTTTCCGGCAGGGTGTCGAGCGAGAGCAGCAGCGCAACCAGAACGATGCCGCAAATGAGCACGTGGAAGAAAACCGTGAAGGCGCTGGTCTCGACAGTGCCGGAGAAGCCGGTTCCTTCCGGCAGCGAAAGCTGAAAGAGGCTGCCCCATAGCGCGAGGGTGGTTCCCAGAGCGGCGACCCAGCCCAGCGGACGGCGCGCCCAGCCGGGAGGCAGCGTCGCGTCTATGAGCATCACCAGTACGCCAGTCAGCGTAAGAATAACCTCGGGAAGGATGCGGAAGATGTCGGTTACAGGATTCACCGCAGGCCCTCCGTATGGGAAGAAACCGGTATTTCGGATTGAGGCAAAAAGAGAGGTGCGTTGTCGGGCGACCTTAACTGCGGAGGATGCGCGCCCTTCTCGATAGTCGGCAGCCACAGCATCGGCGCCACTCCCATCACCAGTATCATCACGGCCAAAGGCCACAAGACGGCTAGTTGACCTACGCGCAAATCTTCAGGAGGCTTCGACGCGGCCAGCGCGCTCTCCGGTCCGAAGAAGAGCCGCTGAATCAGCCACAGCATGTAAGCAGCGGCCAATATCGTTCCCAGCGCGGCGGCGATGGCCCAGCCATTGCTCACGCCGGTAAAGGTGCTAACGAGAATCAGGACCTCACCGATAAAGTTGCCCAGCATGGGCAGCCCAATCATGGCTAGCGAGGCAATCACGAAAAACATGGCCGTGCGCGGAAGCTTTGCGGCCAGGCCGCCGTAGGCGTTGATCTGGCTGGTCGCGTAGTGGTCGTAGAGAACGCCCAGTAGCAGGAAGAGCGCGCCGTCCACCACGCCGTGATTCAAAATCTGATAGACCGCGCCCTCCCAGCCGGTGAGCGTCAGGCCGTAGATGCCCAGCGTAATCAGGCTCAGGTGGCTCAGCGCCGCAAAGGCCATCAGCCGCCAGAAGTCGCGCTGCACCAGCGCCAGACAAGCGCCATAGAGAATGCCGATAACCGCGAGACCCACTAGCAGTGGAGCCAAAGCCCGCGCCTGATCTGGGAAAAGGCCGATGTGGAAGCGCAGCATGGAATAGAGGCCGAGCTTGCCGGCAACGATCATGGCCAGAGCGACCGGCGCTTCGCTGAAGGTGTCCGCAAGCCAGCCGTGCAGCGGGAAGACCGGAACCTTGACGGCAAAGGCAAGGAGAAACGCAAGAGCCGCCCAGAACAACGCCCCTGCGGGAAAGTTTCCGTGAGCGATGAGAATTTGCAGCGTGGTGAAATCGAAGCTGCCGGTCTGCGCGTAGAGCCAGAGAATAGCGACCAGCAGCGGCGCGGAGGGAATGAAAGTAAAGAGGAAAAACTTGAGCGCGGCTTTGGGTCCGTCCTTGCGGCCGTACATGGCGATCAGAATCGCCATGGGGACCAGCGACAGCTCCCAGAAGCCGTAGTAGACCATCAGGTCGAGCGAGATGAATACGCCCAGCATGGCCGTCTGCTGAATCAGGAAGAGCGCGAAGAAGAGCTTGCGCCGCGACTGAATGGCCTTCCAACTGGCCACCACGCCGATGGGAGCGAGCAAGCACACCAGCACTACCAGCCACAGGCTCAAGCCGTCCACTCCCACGTGGTAGAAGATCGCCGGCTTATCAATCCACAGGCGGTTGATCACAAACTGGAAGCCAGCTTGCATCTTATCGAAGTGCGCGGGCAGGTGCAGTGTGAGTCCGAAGGTGATGAGCGTGGTGATCAGCGCAATCCAGTTGGGCAGCTTTGTGCGGTCGGGCGCGAGTGTCACCAGCACCGCTCCGGCCAGCGGAACCAGCAGGATCAACGTGAGAATCGAATTGTTGATTTCGTTCATTCTCTCAATGCCCCGCCATGCCAAGGTGAATTGCAGGAAGATTGGCCAGCACCGTTGTCCACGGAACCAGCAGGAAAAGCAGCACTGCCGCCGCTCCGGCGGCCAGCCACGCCGCATAAGAGCGCAGATTGCCCGATTGCCAGCGTTGAAGAATCGCTCCCGCAAAGGTTGCTATGCCGCCAAGTAGCCACGCCGCGCCGCCTAGAATGCCGATGTCCACCACCCACTCCAGCACATATTTCGAGATAGCGAGCAGAGGCTTCACGATCACAGCGTTGTAGAATTCGTCGACATAATATTTGTTGACCAGCAGCTTATACACGGCGGGGAAAGCCGCGGCCAGTTGCGCCGGACGTGCCGGATTGCGCCGGTAATATTTGTCGGCGATCAGCCAGCCTTCCAGCGCGACAAGAATCGCCAAAGTGCTGAGGATGATCTCCCAGGGAACAGGAAACAGGGGAGAGAAAACAGAACTATCTGCCTCAGTGCCATGCGCGCCCACCGATGGCGCAAGATAGCTGCCGAAGCGCACCATGCCGATCCAGCCGCCGCAAAACGAAAGGAAAGCGAGAATCAGCAGCGGGCCGCGCATCGACCATGGGCACTCATGTGCATGAACATTTTCGCTGCGCGATTCACCCATGAAGGTCATATACCACATCCGGAACATATAAAAAGCAGTCAAGAACGCCGTCAAAAGCCCGACAAACCAGAGAATTCTTCCACTAGGTTGCTGCAAAAAAGCTGCATAGAGGATAGCGTCCTTGGAATAGAATCCGGCAAAGGGAAAGATTCCGGCGATGGCCAAAACGCCGACTGCCGTAACTGCACAGGTCACCGGCAGTTTCTTCCACAGGCCGCCCATCCTGCGCATGTCTTGCTCGCCGCCGAGTGAGTGAATCACAGAGCCCGCCGCGAGGAAGAGCAAAGCCTTGAAGAAGGCGTGCGTCATCAGGTGGAAGATAGCCGCGGAATATGCCGCCACGCCGCAGGCTAGAAACATATAGCCGAGCTGCGAGATGGTGGAGTAAGCCAGTACGCGTTTAATATCGTTCTGCACCACAGCAATGGTCGCGGCGAAGATGGCCGTTAGCGCGCCTACCGTGGCCACCACGCCGAGCGCAAAGGGCGAGTGGTCGAACAAAACATGTGTGCGGGCAATCATGTAGACGCCGGCCGTGACCATGGTGGCCGCGTGAATCAGCGCGGAGACCGGCGTGGGGCCTTCCATCGCGTCGGGCAGCCAGATGTAGAACGGCAACTGCGCGCTCTTGCCCGCCGCGCCCAGCATCAGGCAAAGGGCGATGACGGTGAGCACGCCGCCCTGCCATGCGGAATTCGCATTGAGTTGCGCGCCGATCTCGCTGAAGGTGAGCGTGCCGAAGTTGGCCACCAGCAAAAACATGCCGATGAGAAAACCGAAGTCGCCGATGCGGTTGACGATGAAGGCCTTTTTGCCCGCGTCTGCGGCGGATTTCTTCTGAAAGTAAAAGCCGATCAGCAGGTATGAGGCCAGGCCCACGCCCTCCCAACCGACAAACATCAACAGAGCGTTGCCGGCCAGCACCAATACAGTCATGAAAAATAGAAAAAGGTTGAGGTACGAGAAGTAGCGCGCGTAGCCTTCGTCGTCGCTCATGTAGCCAACCGAGTAGACGTGAATCAGAAAGCCCACGCCGGTGACCACCATCAGCATGACCATCGAAAGCTGATCGAGCACGAAGCTGAAGTCGATGTGCAGCAGGCCGGCGTTGATCCAAGGGAGCGGGCAGGTTTCGACGTAAGAATAGGATTTCGCTGCCATCGCTGCAAAGAGCACCACGCAAAACGAAGCCAGCGGCGCCAGTATCGCAACCGTAGTCACTAGCCACTTAGGCAAACCGCGGCCCAGGATTCCATTGATGAGGAATCCCGCGAAGGGTAGCAGCGGAATCAGCCAGAGATGGAAGTCTGGATTCATAGTTTCATCCGGTCGATGCGGTCGACGGCCAGGGTTGCGCGGGCGCGGAAAACGGCGATGATAATGGCCAGGCCCACGGCAGCCTCAGCCGCGGCCACCATCATCACGAAGAAGACGAAGATCTGCCCCTTCACCGCATGCCACTGATGCGCGAAGGTCACAAAGGATAGATTCACGCCGTTGAGCATCAGCTCAATGGACATGAAGACAGTAATCAGGTTGCGCTTGATGAGAAAGCCGACCATGCCCAGCGAAAACAAGACGGCGCTCAATAAAAGATACCAACTAAGCGGGACTTCCTGCGTGAGAAACGAATTCATTTGCCCGTCCTTTCCGCGCTGCCTTGCGAGTCTTCATTGCCTTCGCTGTGACGGGCCAATGCAACCGCGCCCAGAATGGCGATGAGAATCAGCACCGAGGTGACTTCAAACGGCAGCAGCAGCTTGGTGAAGAGCACCGCGCTTAACTCTTCCGTGGAGGTGATGCCATCGCTCAGACGGGCCACGCCCAGCCCTTGTGCGTGCAAAATCACAGTGGCAATTACGGCCAGAATCGCTGTCACTGCGGGAAAGCCCACGGCTCGCGCTATGCGGCTGCCCAGCGTGTGTTCCTCGCGCCCGGCGTTGAGCAGCATGACGACGAAGGTGAACAGCACCATAATGGCGCCGGCGTAGACGATCACCTGCGCCGCGGCCAGAAACTCCGCGCCCAGAAGCAGGTAAAGCACAGCCAGCGAGGTCATCACCACGATCAGCGACAAGGCGCTGTTGATGGGATGAGACTGGAGGAGGAGGTTTATCGCTCCAGCTAGGCACAGCGCGGCAAAAACGAGAAACAGAATCAGGTGCATTGTTAAAGTCACCTACTGGCAAACCCGATTGTAGTTCAGCGATAAGCCAACCAAAGGCTTGTCGCCACAATGTTCAAAATGGCCAGCGGCATCAGCCAGCGCCATCCGAAGTTCATCAACTGGTCATAGCGGAAGCGCGGCAACGTTCCCCGCACCCAGACGTATAAAAACAGAAAGCAGAAAACCTTAGCCACAAACCAGAAAAGCGAAAGCGCCGCCCGCGCAAAGACGTTATGGATCGTGGGCAGCCAATGCCAGTTTGCGAAGGGGTTCGTCCAACCGCCCAGAAACAGCAACGTGGCCACGCAGCCTACGTTGATCATGTTGCCATATTCAGCCATGAAAAACATGGCGAACTTCATCGAGCTGTACTCGGTGTGATAGCCGCCGGTCAGCTCGCTCTCCGCTTCAGGTAAATCAAAGGGCGAGCGGTTAGTTTCCGCGTAGGCAGACATCATGTAAATGAAAAAGGCCACAAACTGCATTCCGCCAAAAATATTCCAGGAAAGAAATCCCCTGGTTCCCTGCTGCTCCACAATCAGGCGCAGGTTCAAAGTTCCGGCGCGCAGCACCACGCCCACCAGCGAGAGGCCCAGCGCCAGCTCGTAGCTGACCATCTGTGCCGAGGAGCGCAGCGCGCCCAGCAGCGAATATTTGTTGTTCGATGACCAGCCGGCCAGCGCGATGCCGTAGACGCCGATGGAGGTCACGCCCAGGATTACTAACAGGCCGACGTTCACATCGGAGATCTCAAAGAGGTTCGGGCTGCCAAAAACTGAAAACGGTTCGCCAAAGGGCACAACGCCAATCAAAATCAGCGAGCAACCCAGAGCGAGGATGGGAGCGAGCAGATAAAGAGGCCGGTAAACACCGGTGGGAATAATGTCCTCTTTGAGAAAGGATTTCGCGCCGTCCACCAGAGGCTGCAAAAGGCCGAAGTGTCCCACGCGGCTCGGCCCCCAGCGGTTCTGGATGCGACCCACGAGCTTGCGCTCCAGCAGCACGGTGTACGCGATGGCCAGCAGCATCACCACTGTCACCACGGCTACCTTGAGCACGCTCCACAGAATGAATTGCAACATCGTCACTGGTACTCAGCCTCTTTTTCCTGCTTCCAAAACTTACGTTGCCTTTATCTGCACCAGCATCGATGCCTGATGCCGCGCAAGTTCCTGGAGCGCCGCGCTGTGCTGCGAGAGCGTTCCGGAGGTAAACAATCCATCATGAGTAGCCGCAATCAAGCCCCGCTTCGTCAACGCCCCAACCGGCACAAAACCCGGCTCGCTAGGCACATCATTGCCGCTTAAAAGATTCACGCGGTCCAATGCGTATCCGGGAATCAGTCGCGCAATTTCATCCAGCACTGCCAACGGATCAAAGGGACTCAGCTTCGGTTCCAGATTGTTTGCTGCAAGCCACACCGCATGTATGTCTGCCTCGCCGGCTTGCGCGCCGCGCGACTGGCCGAGGTCGGCCGTGACGCCGCCTTTTCCGAAGGGAACCAATGTCTTTACATCCACGCCCATCGCGCCAGCCAGGCGAACAAGAATCTCGAACTCGGGCTTCACTCCTGCGCGGTCAGCGGCCTTACGCATTAGTTGCACATCGCCGAAGGTGTTGGTCACAGTGCCGGACTTTTCATAGAGGCTGGCGGCAGGCAGCACCACATCGGCCAGCGCTGCGGTCTCGGTAAGGAAGAGGTCAGTGACGATGACGAAGGTCTTCTTCAAGGTCTTGGGCTTCACACCGGGCTTTGCAATCGGGTCCGCGCCAACCACCAGCAATGCGCCCAGTTCGCCTTTGCCGGCTGACGTCATCATCTCCGCCAGCGTCTTGCCAGGAGCTGCGGGCAGGCCAGCGTACTCGGCGAATGCGCCGGGTACCGTGACCGGCACGTAGCCCGGAAGCAGGTCGGGCAACAGGCCCATATCCGCCGCGCCGCGCGAATTGGCGTAGTCGCCCAGGTAGGCAAAGCGCACGTTCCCGAGCTGCAATCCCCAGGCTACCAACTCCTCAACCTGCGCGCCGCTGTACTCAGCGCCGAATACCACCAGCAACGAATCCTCGGCCAGCACCGCCTCGCGGAAGGTTGCGTCTTTGAGAATCGCATCGCTACCGCCCATGTACGCGTCCAGAGCAGCGTAGCCGTCGGCGGGCAGCCGCATCGTCGCATAGGACATGCGTTCCAGCTTGATGGCGTTTGTATTGGCCACATAAAGCCGCGCGCGATTGAGCCGCACATTGGTGCGCAGGTTCCAGGCCAGCAGTGGATGTTCCTCGGTTGGATTGCCGCCGATGAGCAGAATCGCCGGAGCGGTCGCTGTATCGCGCAGGCTGGCGGCTTTGCCGTTGTGCCCGGCAAGAGCCCGCGCAAAGGCCGCATAGTCGGCGGTCCGCTCATGGTCGATGTTGTTGGTGCGCAGAACCGTCCGCGCAAACTTCTGCAGCAGGTAATTCTCTTCGTTCGTCGTCCGGTTTGAGCCGACCACTCCGATGGCCGCGCCGTCCTTGCCGTCGCGCACCTCCTTCAGTTTGCGCGCCGCGAGATTCAGCGCATCCGCCCATGTGGCCTCCACCAACTTGCCTTCACTGTTGCGCACCAGCGGGTGAGTCAGCCGATCCTGACTCTCGACGAAATCAAATCCAAACCTTCCCTTGGCGCAAAGAAAGTCGCCGTTGATGCCGCTCTTGTCGCGGTTGCTGGCACGAACGATCTCAGTCCCGTCGGTAGTCTGGCGCACGCCCAGCGTCATCTTGCATCCGTCAGCGCAATGCGTGCAAACCGTCGCCACGTGGTTCATCTCCCACGGCCGGGTTTTGTAGCGATAGCTGCCCGAGGTCAGCGCGCCCACCGGGCAGATATCGATGCACATGCCGCACTGCTCGCAGTCCAGATGATCGCCGCCGTTCGGCGCGATGACCGAGTTGACGCCGCGATTCTGCACGCCCAGCGCCCACACGTCCATGCCCTCGCCGCAGACGCGAACGCAGCGATAGCAGAGGATGCAGCGCGGACGATCATAGTAAACGGCCGGCGACCATTGCTGTTCCTCGCGATGCGCCTTGGCCTCTTCGTAGAGGCTCTCGCCCGCGCCGTACTTGAAGGTCATGTCCTGCAGCTCGCACTCGCCGCCTTTATCGCAGACCGGGCAGTCGAGCGGATGGTTGCCCAACAATAATTCAATCGTCGCCTTGCGCGCCTGCGCGATTTCTTCGGACTCGGTCGTAAAAACCTGTCCCTCGGCGACGGTGGTGGTGCAAGCGGTTTGCAGTTTGGGAACCTTCTCCTGGCGCACCACGCACATGCGGCATGCGGCTTGCAAGCTGAGACCTGGGTAGTAACAGAAGGCTGGAATCTCGATGCCCGCCTTGCGGCAAGCGTCGATCAGCAGCGTCCCCGCGGGAGCTGTCAGCTTCTTTCCATCGACAATGAAGTTTATCTCTGCCATTCGTCTCCAGCGCCCCTACACCACCGCCAAATCCACGTGCCTTGCGAACGGGCAAGTCTTCCCGTTCAAATGATCCTCAAACTCCTTGCGAAACTTCTTCACGAATCCCAGCACGGGCATGGCCGCTGCGTCGCCCAGCGGACAAAACGTCCGGCCCAGCATATTCTCTGCAAGGTACTGAATGTTGTCGATGTCCTTTGCCGCGCCGAATCCCGCGTTAAAGCGGGTCAGAGATTTTTTGAGCCAGTCCGTTCCCTCGCGGCAAGGAGTGCACCAGCCGCAGCTCTCGTGCTGATAAAAACTGATGGTCCGCAGTGCAAACTCGACAATGCAGGTCTGGTCGTCAATGACCACCACGCCCGCCGAGCCGAGCATGGAGCCGGCCTTGCCCACCTGGTCGAAGTCCATGCCGATGTCGATCTCATCGGGCAACAGCGCGGGCGTCGAAGACCCGCCGGGAATTACCGCCTTCAATCCGCGCCCGCCCCGCACGCCGCCCGCGACATCGTAGATCATCTTTTTGAGGTTGTAGCCCATGGGCAGCTCGTAGACGCCTGGCCGCTCGACGTGGCCGCTGATCGAAAACAATCTTGTCCCGCCGTTGCGCGGCGTGCCCACAGTCGCAAAGGCCGCGCCGCCCATCTCGATCACATGCGGCACGGTGGCTATAGTCTCGGCGTTATTAATCACCGTAGGCCCGCCGTAGAGTCCAACTACCGCCGGAAAGGGCGGCTTGATGCGCGGCACGCCCCGCTTGCCTTCCAGCGACTCCATCAGCGCCGATTCCTCGCCCACCTCATACGCGCCCGCGCCGGTCTGCGTGATGATTTGAAATTCGGTCTCGCTGCCGAAGATGTTCTTGCCCAAAAAGCCCTTGGCGTAGGCAGCGGCCACGGCCTTTTCCATGATTTCGAGAAGGTAGCGATATTCGCCGCGCAGATAGATGAAGCCCAACTTGGCGCCGATGGCCAGCCCAGCGATGATGGTGCCTTCGATGACCGCGTGCGGATCGTGCAAAAAAATCAGATGGTCTTTGCAGGTTCCCGGCTCGCTCTCGTCGCCGTTGACCAGAACGTACTTCGGCTTGTCGGATTGCTTGGGCACAAAAGACCACTTCATCCCCGCGGGAAAGCCCGCGCCGCCGCGCCCGCGCAGGTTCGAGGCCTTCATCTCCTCAATGATCCAGTCGGAACCTTGAGCGAGGCATTTCTTTACAGATTCGTAGCCACCGAGTTCAATGTACTTTTCAATCTTCGCCGCGCCCCGGCCAAATCGCTTGGAGACAATCTTCACTTCATCGGAATGCGAGACTAATCCAGGCAGAGCGGCCTTTGTTTTTGCATTTCGATAATCGGCCAGAATTGCGGGTACCTGCTCCGGCGTCAGCTTGTCGTGAAAATCGTAGTTCACCTGAATGGCCGGCGCCCACGAACAGGCTCCGATGCACTCGACCTCTTCAAGCGAAAACATTCCGTCCGCCGTCACGCCCTTGTGTCCGATGCCCAACTCCTGCTGAAACCGGTCAAAGATTTCATAACCGCCGCGCAACATGCAGCTGATGTTGGTGCAGACCTGCACGTTGTACTTGCCTGTCGGCTTAAAGCGCAGCATGGAGTAGTAGCTGGCCACGTTGCGCACTTCCAGTTCGGTAATGCCGATGCGCGCGGCCACTTCTGCGATGACCGCATCAGAAAGGTAGCCGACCTCATCCTGCGCATAGAGCAGCATGGGAACCAAAGCCGAGCGCTTCAGCGGGTACTTCAGCACCAGCGCGTCGAAGCGCGCGGCCAGCTTGGGGGAAAATAAACTCATCGATTCAAAACTCATCGGTCAATTTCCCCCAGCACAATGTCGATGGAGCCCACCACTGCGATCACGTCGGCCAGCATCCGGCCCTTGCACATGGTCTCAATCGCCTGTAACGTGGCGAACGACGGATTGCGGAAGTGGACGCGATAGGGCTTGGCCGTGCCATCGGAGACGATGTAGTAGCCCATCTGCCCGCGCGGCGATTCAATCCCCTGGTAAACCTCGCCGGCCGGCACCGCGAATCCCTCCGTCACTATTTTGAAGTGATGGATCAACGCCTCCATCTGCGTCTTCATCTTCTCGCGGTCGGGCAACACGATCTTGGGCGCATCGGCCTTGATCTCGCCTTCGGGCATTCCATCCAGCGCCTGCTGAATCATCTTCACGCTTTCCCGCATTTCGACGAGCCGGATGAGATAACGCGCCCAGCAATCGCCTTCGGTCGCTATGGGCACCTTGAACTGAAACTTCTCGTAGCCGGAGTAGGGCATGTCGCGGCGTAAATCAAAATCAACTCCCGAGCCGCGCATATTCGGCCCGGTGACGCCCAGTGCGATGGCATCGGCGGCGGAGAGAATCCCCACGCCCTTCAGCCGATTGTGGAAGATCGGGTTGCCGGTGAGCAGATTCGAGTATTCGTCGATCTTTTCAGGAAAAGTCTTGATAAATCCCTGCACCCGGTCGAAGAAGTCCAATGGAGGCTCCATCGCCAGCCCGCCGATGCGGATGTAGCTGGTCATCATCCGCTGGCCGGACAACCCCTCGAAGATGCGCAGAATCTCCTCGCGCTCGCGAAAGCAATAAAGAAAGACGGTCAGCGCGCCAATGTCCATGGCGTGCGTGCCCAGCCAGATGAGGTGAGAATTCAGCCGCGTCAGCTCGGCCAGCAGCACGCGCAGCCATTGCGCCTTGGCGGGAATCTCCAACCCCAGCAGCCGCTCGACGGCCAGGCAGTAGCAGAGATTGTTGGCCATGGGGCTCAGGTAGTCCAGCCTATCGGTCAGTGGGACGACTTGCTGATAAAACTTGGCCTCGCAAGTCTTCTCGATGCCCGTGTGCAGGTAGCCGATCTCCGGCTGGAGCCGCACGACAATCTCGCCGTCGATCTCCACCACCAGGCGCAGAACTCCGTGCATAGCGGGGTGCTGCGGCCCCATGTTCAGAATCATGTGCTGATCATGCGCGCCTTCCGCCACGGGAGCTTCCAAAATAGGGGTTCCAATTTTTATGGGTGTGGCCGAATTCATCAGCGGTACCCCTCCACCGGATAGTCCTTGCGTAGTGGGTGGCCTTGCCACTCGTCGGGCATCATGATGCGGCGCAGGTTAGGATGGCTTTCAAAAAATATTCCGAAAAGGTCGAAGACCTCGCGCTCGTAAAAATTCGCTGCTGGCCAGATCGTTGTAATCGACTCAACCGCCGGCGTGTCTCCGCCCACCAGCACCCGCAGGCGGATGCGCTCCCTATAGGTGTGCGAAACCATGTGATAGCTCAACTGGAAACGCGGAGTGGAAGGGAACCAGTCCACTGCGGTCACGTCCTCGAAGAAGTTGTAGCCCGCAGCCTGCACCGTGGCCACTGCCGCGCGAATCTCGCCGGCGGCAACGGTCAGCGTCAGCTCGCCCCGGTCAAACTTTGCATCCTCCAAAGCCTCTGGCTTCCAGGCCAGGATGGCCTTGACCGCAGGATGTCCGGCAAGCCCCTCCAGCACGGCCGCCTTGCCGATGAGTGTCTTCAAGCTCATGCTAGAGGTCCGCCTTGTCCTGGCTCCAGTTCAGGATGCCCTTGCGCACAATGTAGTAAAGCCCCACAGCCACAAAGCCCAGGTAAACCACCATCTCCCAGAAGCCGAAGAGCCGCGAGCCGGTGATTCCGAGTAGCTTGATATAGATCACCGCCCAGGGCATCATGAAAACCATTTCCACGTCGAACAGGATGAACACCATAGCCACCATATAAAAGCGCACGCTGAAGCGCTGCCGGGCGTCGCCCACGGCCACAATCCCGCATTCGTAAGGGGCCAGCTTGACAGGCGTGCTGCGATGCCGCCCGACGTACCAGGAGGCCACCACGAATATTAGCCCAAGCCCAAACGCCGCCAGGATTTGCAGAAACAGCGGAAGATATTGCCAGTGGTAGGGGATCATGGCCGACCAGTCCATGGAATTGCATCCGTCTCAGCTAAGCCAAAACTGCTTCGCAGCGACAGGATGCTGGTTTGAGATTAGGTTTTCAGCCTCATTCCGTCAAGACAGGCCAGCAACCGGCAAAGTCGCTGCGAACCGGCCGCATAGGAGCAGCGAGGCGAATTGCCCCGCCACGTTCCACAATCGGCCGTTTACAGATAATTCATGGTTTTGTGAGACGCTGGCTCTAAATCTTACCTGCAGCCAATCTCGCCTCCAGGTTGTGGCCAACCCTTCTGTTCCCAATCTGGGAGGCAATCATCCACGGTTCCTTCGCGGGATACGGTACGTTCGTCACCTGAAGAATCAACGCCTCCCGCCGAAGTACAGAGTGAGGATTAACTGTATGGCAGCCACCACGACCACCGTTTTCACTTTCCCTGCGTCTGCGTTGGAGGTTCCTATCGCTCGTGTACGCACCCGCCGCATCACGCATCAGGCCGGGCGCGCCCTGGAAATCCTCGCTCATGCCATCGAATACCTTACCGATGAGTTTGTCCATACAGGCCTCTCGTTTTCCGAAAGGAATGAGCAGTTGAAGGCTGTGCAGTTGCTCATGGCGCTCAACCGCCAGATCTATTTCGAGTGTCCTGAAGTGCCGAGCTTCGGCGAGCGCTGCCGCGCATTGCTGCACCTGCTCGCGGCGTAGGAAGCTATATCACTTACTAGTTATGTGTCAGGGCACGGCTTCAGCCGTGCCGAAAATACCCCATCATACGGAGGGCTTTAGCCCATGAGGTGTCGTTTTTTCAAACTGACCCACTACTGAAACCATCCTATTGAGTGCGTCCCATGCGATAAAATTTGCCTAATATGCAGAGCACATTCTGGAAACATGGCGCGTGGAAGTTGTGGGTCGCGGCGGTTCTCTCTGCCGGCCTGCTGGAGTTGCCTTTTCCGCTGGCCGGGCCGATGCCGCCTTGGCGGTCGATCTTCGCTTGGTTTGGCCTGGTCCCGTTGTTGTGGGCGCTGCTTTCGCCGGCCAGTCTGGACGCGCCGCGCCCCCTCCGCCGCGGTTTTCTGCTCGGCTATCTTTGCGGCGTGCTCTGGTACATAGGCAACTGCTATTGGGTCCGCGACACCATGCTCCGCTACGGCGATATGCCGCCCATGGCCCCGACCTTGTTGCTTATTGGTTACAGCCTGGTGCTGGGAATCTACTTCGGCCTCTTCAGCCTGGGCGTTGTGCTGGTGCGCCGCGCCACGGGCAACACGCGCTGGGCGCTGGTATTCGCGCCGTTTCTTTGGGCCGCACTGGAGCTGGCCGCCTCCCGCATCACCTCCGTCCCCTGGGATCAGCTCGGCTACTCGCAGGTGGATAATGTGCTGATCAACCAGCTTGCCCCCTGGACGGGCGTTTATGGCATCAGTTTTCTGCTGGTTTTCGTCAATGCGCTCCTGACAGGCGGGATGATGCTAAGGTCTCGCCCGCATATCGGGCACAGGGATCGGATGATTTTGCGCGCGACTGGAGTGCTGCTGATCATGGCGGGTGCGGCCGGGGTTTCGATCCCGCCGCCCCATCCCGCCTCCACCGCCACCGCCGTCCTCATTCAGCCCAATCTCGACGTGGCCTCCGAAAATCTCTGGTCGCGCCCCGGCGAATGGGAGCAGCACATTGCCGAGTTCCAGCGGCTGGCCGGCGAGCAGTGTAAGAAGTACATCGCCGGAATCCCCCAGACCCACGCTTCCACAGGCGAAATCATCTGCCCGCCTTACCCCACCCATCCCGACCTGATCGTCTGGCCGGAGTCGCCCGCGCCCTTCATCGAGCAGAACGCGCGCTTTGAGCAGGCCGTGACCTCGATCTCCCGCCAGGCGCAAGCTCCCCTGATCGTGGGAAACCTGGGCGTTGACTCCTCGCTTGAGGGCGGCTTGAATTACTACAACTCGGCTCGCATCGAGGGCGCAGACGGCGCGCGCGTCGGCCGTTACGACAAAATCCACCTCGTCCCCTTCGGCGAATACATCCCTTACAAAGAACTGCTTTTCTTCGCCCACAAGCTCACCGGCCGTGTGTCGGAATTCACTCGCGGAACCGACCGCAAGGTCTTCCGCCTGCCCACGGCCAATGGCGAGGCTCATCGCTACGGCGTCTTCATCTGCTACGAGTCGGTCTTTGCCGACGAGGTGCGCCACTTCGCTCAACTGGGCGCCGAGGTGCTGGTCAACATCAGCGACGACGGCTGGTACGGCGACACCAGCGCCCCCTGGCAGCACCTGAACATGGCGCGCATGAGGGCTATCGAAAATCGCCGTTGGATTCTGCGCGACACCAACAACGGCGTCACCGCGGTCATCGACCCCTATGGCCGCGTCCGCCAGTCCATCCCCCGCCACCAGAACGATGCCTTGCCCGCCCAATTCGCCTTCCGCAGCGACATAACCTTCTACACCGTCCATGGCGACATCTTCGGATGGCTCTGCGTCCTGCTGAGTTTTGGCGTTGTCGCCTGGTCGGCGAGAAAACTTCTGCGCGCATGGGTTGCACACGCCTGATATTTCCATCACGTATTATGCCCCATGTCTCGTTTTTTCATGCTTAGGATGTGGTGGATTGCCCCCCAAAAATGAGTCTTTGCTATTTGTCTGAAATGGGGACAGTCCAGATCGATCTCTGTTACTTTCGCGCATAATACGCTCGTTCTCGCCCAGTAATGCTGAATTGTGCCTCCATTCTTGCCGATAAAAGTTAAGGAGAATGGATCCGTCAATGCATGAGAACAAAATCATTTGGCCGAACCAGTTATGGATTCGGCAATTGGTTCTGGCTGGGGCTTTGCTTGTGCCCCTAACGGCATGGGCGGGCTTGCCCCGCAGTCCATCCCCAGTTACGGATGTGTTGCGGGACACCTACACGGCTCTGGAAGGACTGCCCCAGAGTACGGTCGAGGCCGTTAGCCGTACTGGCGATGGATTCCTCTGGGTGGGCACACAGGACGGATTGGCTCGATTTGACGGAAATCGATTCAAGGTTTTCAATCCTCAAAACACTCAAGGCTTGACGCAGAGCCACATTCGGGCATTAAGCGCGGCGCGCGATGGATCCTTGTGGATCGGCACCCAGAGCCGGGGAGTCGTGCATCTTGTCAAGGATAAATTCATTTCATATTCGGTTGCGGACGGGCTGCTGAATCCCTTTGTTCGTTGCATTCTCGAAGATCGGCAAGGAGAGATCTGGTTCGGCACCATGGGAGGGCTGGCGCGCTGGCGAGACGGTAAATTCGAAGGATTCACAACCAAAGATGGCTTGGCGGACAACAATGTTTTGGCTCTCGCGGAAGACTCTCAAGGGCGAATTTGGGTCGGCACAGCTTCCGGCCTCAGCATGCTCGACCATGGCAGGTTCATCGCCTTCCCCGATCAAAAACGATTCGCAGGTCAACCGGTAACCGCCCTTGCAGTCGACCATGAGAACCATGTCTGGGCAGGAGGTGACCGGAAACTGGGCCAATTCGACGCCGAGAGGATCGTCACATGGTACGGCCCGGGTGGCCACCCCATGCCTGTTTCGGTTGACAAACTTGCCGTCGACAGGACAGGCGCGATCTGGATTGGGACGGGCAGTGACGGCCTCTTGCGGCTGCGCGGTGGAGAATTGGAAAAGTATGGAGCGGCTGAAGGGTTGTCCGATGTCGTCATTCTGGCGTTGTTTGCCGATTCGGAGGGAAACCTCTGGGCCGGCACCAATGCGGGCGGCCTCAATCGCCTGCGGCCGCGCCGTATCTCCATGCTGGGCGCGCCGGAAGGCCTGTCGGGCCGCGATGCTCTTGCGGTTTTCGAAGCCCGCGATGCCTCTCTGTGGGTCGCCGTTCCGGGCCACGGAGTCGATCACGTCAAGGATGGAATCATTCGCAACTACACTACTCGCGATGGTCTTACTTCGAATGAGGTGTATTGCCTCTGGCAAAGCCCCCGCAATGGAACCATCTGGGTTGGCGCCAAAGACGGTTCGCTCCAATGGAGTGATGGAGGCCGTTTCCATAAGTTTGCATTGTCCGATCACGGGTCGATCATAGGAATTTTCGAAGATCACGCCGGTAATATGTGGCTAGGCACGAGGCGAGGCCTCGTACAAATCAGGGACGGCCAGGTTGTGCGCACATACACCAAAGAGGATGGGCTCGCGAACTCTGCCGTCTTTGCCATCACCGAGGCGCTCGACGGTTCGCTCTGGCTTGGCACCCTCGGTGGTCTGAGCCATTTTGCCAACGGCAAGTTCACAAATTTCTCGGCGTCAGCAGTCGGCGGCACTCTGGTTTCCTCAATATATGCGGACAGTGAAGGTGTGATCTGGTTTTCCACCACGGGCGAAGGTCTCGGACGGTGGCAGGACGGTAAGATAACGCGTGCCACCACAAGGAACGGATTGCCCGACGATGTCGTGTACTCCGCGATTGAAGATAGTTCAGCCAATCTTTGGCTCAGTAGCAACAGGGGAGTGTTCCGCGTAGCCAAGCGAGAACTAAACGATCTCGCCGCCGGCAGAACCGACTCCGTCACCACCCGTGTCTTCGACATGGCCGAAGGACTGCGAAGCAATGAATGTTACGGCGGCACTCAGCCAGCAGGGTGGAGGCGCCGCAACGGCGATGTGCTCTTCGCCTGTATTGGCGGGGTTGTGATGCTCAATCCGGCGCAGTTGTCCTCCTCCTCGGGACCGCCGCCTGTGAGCATTGATGAGGCGCGCATCAATGATAAGGACGTCCCTCGTGATGCTCTCGCTAAGACCCTGCGCATCCCGCCAGGCGCGGGCAGTTTGGAATTTACCTATACCGGCATCGACTTCGCCGCGCCTCGCCAAATGAGATTTCGCTATCGGCTGGAAAACTTCGACAAGGACTGGGTCGACGCGGGGACGCGCCGCTCTGCCTATTACACTAACATTCCTCCTGGGACGTATCGCTTCCAGGTGATGGCGCAGAATGCCGACGGCGTGAAGAGTTCGACCGCCGCCAGCCTTGACTTTGTTCTCGTACCGCGCTTCTATCAGACCTTCTCCTTTTACTGCGCCGCCGCCCTCTTGCTGATACTTCTCGGCCTCGTCTTCTATGAACTGCGCACACGGCAGATTGCAGTCCATGAGAAGCAATTGCTGGAACTCGTCGATCAGCGCACCGCCGCTTTGCAAATCGAAATTGCCGAACGCAGGCAGACGGAGATTGAGCTGCAGGCCGCCCGGCAAGTCGCCGAATATGCTCATGCCGAGGCCGAATATCGAGCCAGTCATGATTTCTTGAGCGGTATCTACAGCCGCGGGGCGATCATCGAACTGTTGGAACGTGAAGCGTCGCGCTGCCAACGCGAGGGCCATCCGATGAGCGTTCTCCTGGCCGATATCGATCACTTCAAGGCTATCAACGACACCTATGGGCACTTGGTAGGAGACCAGGTAATCAAACAAATCGCTCCCAGAATTGCGGCGGCCTTGCGTTCCTACGACTCGGTCGGGCGCTTCGGTGGCGAAGAGTTTCTCATCGTTGCCCCCAATTGCACTTCGAGCGAGGCGGTTGCGGTTGCGGAACGGGTGCGAACCAGTGTTGCCTCGCAGCCCTTTTTGGTTGCCGGCCTCTCCATTCCTGTATCCCTCAGTGTCGGTGTCAGCACCAAAACCGAGGCCGCGCAGTCAGTAACCTGGACCCTGCGTGTCGCCGATGAGACCATGTACAAAGCAAAAAGAAACGGGAGAAACAGAGTCGAGTGCTTCACTTCGCTGGATCATGCAGCACTTTCCTCCGTGCCTCTTAAAGCGAGTTAGTTCGATTCACTTGCATTATTATTCGAAGGCCGCAGAACTCACAGCAGCCGGTACAGTGATATTCTAAAACCAGTCAAGAGAACGCACCTCACAGCCCAAAACCAAGTCAGGTCTTACGAGCCAAGCCATGTCGTTGAACGATCTCGAATTCGCTTATGCTCCCGTGCGCGACAAAGTCCGCGACCTGCGGGAGTATCTTTGACCCTGCTCGCATCCGCAGGGAACTCGCTGAAATAGAAACCAAGCTGGCCGATCCGGCCCTCTGGTCCAATCCCAACGCGACTAAACCGTTGATGCGCGACAAAAAGCGCCTGGAGATCGTGGTCGCCGATGACGAAGCTCTGCTTCGCCGCACCGGCGAGATCGAAACCTACTTCGAGCTGGCTCGCGAGGGCGAGGATGTGCTCGCCGATCTGGAGCGAGAGATTAAGGCGCTTGCCGTCTTTGCCGAGGAGCTCGAAGCCCGCACCACGCTCAACGGCGAGGCCGACCCTCTCAACGCCATCGTCACTGTTCATCCCGGCGCGGGCGGCACAGAAAGTCAGGACTGGGCCGAGATGCTACTGCGCATGTACCTGCGTTGGGCCGAACAGCAGGGCTTCAAAACCGAGATGAACGACTATCAGGACGGCGAAGAGGCGGGCATCAAGTCGGCCACCTTTACCATCATCGGCGAGTACGCCTTTGGCCAACTGGCCGGCGAGAGCGGCGTCCATCGCCTGGTGCGCATCTCACCCTTTGACTCCGCCAAGAGACGTCACACCAGCTTCGCCAGCGTCTACGTCTCGCCCGAAATCGACGAGACCATCCACGTTGATCTGAAACTCGAAGACCTGCGCATCGACACTTACCGTAGCGGCGGCAAGGGCGGACAGCATGTGAACACCACCGACTCCGCTGTGCGCATGACGCACCTGCCAACCGGAATTGTCGTGCAATGCCAGAACGAACGCTCGCAGCACAAGAACCGCGACAAGGCCATGAAGATGCTCCGCTCAAGGCTCTACGAGTACGAGTTGGACAAGAAACGCGCCGTCAGCAAAAAACTGGAAGACTCCAAGCTCGAAATCAACTTCGGCTCGCAGATTCGCTCCTACGTCCTGCAGCCATATCGCATGGCCAAGGACCATCGCACCAAGGTCGAAGTGGGCGACGTAGACAAGGTGCTGGACGGCTATCTGGAGCCCTTCCTGCGCGGCTATCTGCTGGCCAAACGCCGCGGCACCGCCGTCGAGCCTGTGGCCGACGACGATCTGGAAGTGTAAAGGCGGGAAATTGGGAAATGGGAATAGGGAACAGAAACCCCGTGCAGCCGATCAAGCTCCTTGTGCTGTGTTGTATCAGGGCACGACTTTAGTCGTGCCGCAAGTGCAATAAAATAGCCGAGGGCTTTAGCCCCTGAGGGAATGTTTGCTGGAGAGCCCCGTCGGGCGTTCATAGTCCGGTAAACTGAGTCCAACTGTTGAGGAATCGTTGCATGTCCGCCATGCGTAGTTTCCGATTGATCTTCGTTCTGCCGTTGCTGCTCATCGTCTGTCTGCCCGCAAGGGCGGCGTCGAGTTCAGTTAATGCAGACCATGTGCAAGTCGAACTGCTTGTGCCGTCGGGCGTATTAGTGGGGGATATTGGCAACAAATTCCCCAACGATGCCGGGCTCTACTTCAAGCTGGAGCCGGGCTGGCACATTTATTGGAAGAATCCGGGTGATGCGGGCGAACCGCCACACATCCATTGGACGCTGCCTGCGGGCATCACCGCCGGGCCGATGCAGTTTCCCGCGCCCAAGCGGCTGCCGCTTGGGCCCTTGATGGACTTTGGCTATGAAGATGAGGTGCTCTTCCCGTTCAAGATGTACGTGGCCGAAGGTTTTCACGGCGGTCCTGTGACGCTCCACGCCAAAGTTGATTGGCTGGTTTGCCGCGAGCGCTGCATTCCCGGCAACGCGGAACTGGAAGTGCAGACGAAATCTTATGTGGGCATGTGGGACTTGGGGTACACGCCTTCTCCCCTCTTCCAGCGCTTCTTTGACCGTATTCCCAAGCCGCTTCCCGCCAACGCGAAGCCCGCTTTCCAGCCGACGCCAACAGGTTTTCGGCTGGTAGTCGAAACCGGCCAGAAGGAAACCGAGGCTGAGTTTTTCCCCGAAGACCAGGACATAATCGACAATCCCGCCCCGCAAAAATTCACACCTATCGCAAGTGGCCTGTTTCTCGACCTCAAGAAAGACGCGCTCCTGTCCACTAATCCCGCGCAATTGCGAGGCGTTTTAGAACTTTCCGGCGAACGGGCCTATGAAATCACGGCTCTGCCAATAGGAACGACGGCACAAACTTCGATTTCTGCGGCTGCCTCAACGACCTCTTCCAGCTCCGCGCCCATCACTGCTCCATCACTTTCCTTGTCGCTACTGCTGCGAACCTCCGGCCTCGCCTTTCTTGGCGGCCTGCTCTTGAACCTTATGCCCTGCGTCTTTCCCGTGCTTTTCCTCAAAGGCCTCGCGCTGGTCAACTCTGGCAACGAAGACCGGCACAAGCTGCGCACGCATGGCCTCGTCTATGCTGCTGGAATTCTAGTCTCCTTCTGGGCGTTAGTCGCCGTGCTGCTTGGTCTGCGCGCGGCGGGTGCCACGCTGGGCTGGGGATTTCAGTTCCAGTCTCCGGTCTTTCTCTCGCTGATGGCCGGGCTGCTCTTCTTCCTCGGCCTTTCACTGGCCGGGCAATTCGATATCGGTCTTACGCTGACCAGCGCCGGAGGCTCGCTCGCCGCTAAGCAGGGCTACACCGGCAGCTTCTTCACCGGAGTGTTGGCCGTCGTCGTGGCCACGCCCTGCACCGCGCCCTTCATGGGAGCGGCCATCGGCTACGCGCTTTCCCAGTCCGCTTTGGTCACCTTCGCCGTCTTCACGGCGCTCGCTCTCGGCCTCGCCGCGCCCTATGTCGCGCTCACAATGCAACCAGCCTGGACGCGCCTGCTGCCCAAGCCCGGCGCGTGGATGGAAGTGCTGCGCCAGGCGACCTCCGTACCCATCTTCGCCACAGTGATCTGGCTGGCCTGGGTGCTGGCAAGAGCCTATGGCACAGGCATACTTCTTGCGTTGTTGACGAGCTTTCTCCTGTTGGCCATTGCCGGATGGTTCCTGGGCCGCTGGCCGGCCAAACGCTGGGCTACGTTGGTTGCTGCATTGATTCTGCTCGGTGTGATTGCCATTGTTGTGTTTGCATCGAGAGAAATGGTGACTGCTTCTGAGACTTTGTCTCCGCCGGAAGCTCAAGGCGTCTGGCAGCCCTGGTCCGCCGAAGCAGTCAGCCGCTATCAAGCCCAGGGCCGTCCAGTCTTTGTGGACTTCACCGCAAGCTGGTGTCTGACCTGCCAAGTAAACGAGCGCGTCGCTCTGAATCGGCCGGAGGTGCAACAAGCCTTCCAGTCAGCCAACGTCGTTCTGCTTCGTGCCGACTGGACGCAACGCGACGAGGCCATCACGCAAGCCTTGACCGCTCTGGGCCGCAGCGGCGTTCCCGCTTACGCGCTTTACGCTCCGGGTGAGAGTAGCCCGCGTCTCCTGCCGGAGGTGCTGACGCCAGGAATTGTAACGGATGCGCTTGCAAAGCTGCCGAAGCAGACGCGCTGAGTCGAATCAGCTCACGCCGCGCTTCCCAGCCCGTATCCGCCGAATCTCTTCCATGCGCTGCGCCAGCATTTTTTCCCGCCCCTCCTGCGTGGGGTGATAATAGCTGCGGCCCTTGAGCGATTCCGGCAGGCAATCCATGTCGGCCACCTTACCCTCTTCGTTGTGCGCGTAGCGGTAGCCCTTGCCGTAATCGAGTTCCTTCATCAGCTTCGTCGGCGCATTGCGCAGGTGCAGCGGTACCGGCTCTTGGCGGGTCTCTTCGACCTCCTGCTGCACCGCGCCGTAAGCCGTATAAACAGAATTCGACTTAGGCGCTAGGCAAAGATAAACCACCGCCTCAGCCAACGCCAGATCACCCTCCGGAGAGCCCAAAAAATCAACAGCCTCCTTGGCGGAAAGCGTCAGATTGAGCGCCTCGGGAGCGGCCAGACCGATGTCTTCGACGGCCATGCGAACAATGCGCCGCGCAAGATACAGAGGGTCTTCGCCGCCGGCAAACATCCGCGCCAGCCAGTAGAGCGCGGCGTCGGGGTCGGAGTTGCGCACGCTCTTGTGCAGTGCTGAGATCAGGTTGTAGTGCTCCTCGCCGGATTTGTCGTACATCAGCACGCGCTGCTGCACTGCTTCGCCGGCAAGTTTTTTGTCGATGCGCCTGCCCGCTGCGCGATTCGGCTCCTGCGCTAGTTGCGCCGCCACCTCCAGCGTGTTGTAAGCGTTGCGGCAGTCGCCGCTGGAGTAACCGGCAATCAATTCCAGTGCATCGTCATCAGCGGCGAGCTCCATTGCCCCCAGGCCGCGTTCTTTGTCTGCCAGGGCGCGCTTTAGCAGCGCAACAATCTGCTCCTCGCTCAGTGGTTCCAACACATAAACCCGGCAGCGGGAAAGCAGCGCCGAAATAATCTCAAAGGAAGGATTCTCCGTCGTCGCGCCGATCAGCCGTATCGCCCCGCGCTCCACGTAGGGCAGAAAAGCGTCCTGCTGCGCCTTGTTGAAGCGGTGAATCTCATCGATGAAAAGAATCGTCCGCGAGTGCATCCGCGAGGCCTGCGCCGCCGCCACCATCACCTGCTTGATCTCCTTGATGCCGCTCATCACCGCGGAGAATTCGATGAAGGTGGCCTTGGTGGTCTCGGCGATGATCTTGGCCAGAGTGGTTTTGCCCACTCCTGGCGGACCCCAGAGAATCATGGACCCAGAATCATCGCGCTCAATCTGCACGCGCAGTGGCTTGCCGGGTCCGACCAGGTGCTCCTGTCCGAGCAACTCATCCAGAGAATGCGGTCTCATCCGCTCGGCAAGGGGAGCGGTGCGTAGCGGACCGCTGGGGCCTTCCTGTTCGCCGTCAAACAGATTCATCGCGCACTCCTTTTCTGCCGCGAGGCCTCATAGAGCAGCACGCTCGCTGCTGCGGCTGCGTTCAGGCTCTCCACAGGGCCGGGGCAGGGAATCATCACCGCTCCATCAGCTTGCGCAGCCAGTTCCTCCGGCACGCCGTTGCCTTCATTGCCAATCACGAGCGCCACTGGTCCAGTCAAATCAATGCGGTCCGCCGCTTCGGCTCCATCAACGGCGGTAGTCCAAATTTTCACGCCTGCTTTCCGAAGCCGCACAAACCAATCTTTCTCGCTCACCGAAATCAGCGGCATTCGGAAAACGCTGCCCGCCGAGGCACGCACCGCCTTGGGATTCCACTCGCTCACCGTTCCCGGCAGGCAGAGGACGCCCGTGGCGCCGAAGGCCTCCGCCGAACGCAGAATCATTCCCAGGTTGCCGGGGTCCTGCAACCCGGCCAGGACAACAATTAGTGGTTTGACATTCGCAGGCAGCGGCACGGCCATTTTCGTGCCGCCCAGCACGTCGTCCCAGCTCCAGACCGGCGGTTCAACCAGGGCGGCGACCGGCTGGGGTGTCTCCGTGGCTAGCGCCGATTCCAGCAACTCCCTGCTCAGCAGCAAAATCTCGATCTCCGCCGCCAGCGCCAACCCTTCCAGCAAATGCTCCGACCCCTGCGCCACAAAGACAGTCTGTACGTGCAGGCCGGCGCGCAGGGCTTCCTCCAGCAGATTCGGCCCTTCGATTCCCGCCAATCTGCTTCCATCGCGCCCCGGGTGGGTCAGCGCGCGCCGCAAATCCTTTAGGCGGGAATTCTGTTTACTCTGTACAATGCGATAAGGCATCGGTGCGAATCCTTTTTTGCGCTTAACCGATTCTAAGCCGTTTTGCCAGGCGGCGGGCATACGAAACCAGTGCTCCGGTTGGCGCCATCGCCGGCGCTTTGTCAGCTTCCGCATTTTCGGGTAATTAGCAAACCGAGGTAGACCCCTTGTTCGCGGAGATGTTGCAAGTCCATCCCGATGAACCCCAGCCGGACCGGATCGACTTTATCGTCTCCTGTCTGCGCAAGGGCGATGTCGTTGCCCTGCCAACCGACACTTTCTACGGCCTGGCCGTGGATCCGGTCAATCTCCATGCGGTCGAGCAGGTTTATCAGATCAAGACCCGCCCGAAGAATAAGCCCTTGTCCCTGCTGATTGCCTCCCTGGCTCAGGCTTATGAGTTGGCTCGCGACACAGATCCCTTGCTGGACAAGCTGGCGGAGCGCTTCTGGCCCGGTCCGCTCACTATCATCATGAAAGCCGGCTTCAAACTGCCGTTACGATCTACGGCGAACACCGGCAACGTGGCCCTGCGCGTGCCCAACGCCGCCATTCCCCGCGCCGTGGTGGAGCGCTTCGGGCTGCCCATCACTGCCACATCGGCCAACCTGCGGGGAGCCTCTGATTGCAGCAACGCAGACTGTGTTCGCGACCAGCTTGGCGACTGCATTCCACTCATCGTCGACGGCGGTTCCATCGGACAGGCGCAGCCCACCACCATCGTTGATATCACCCTGGGCGAGGGACGCTGGGAGATTCTGCGCGAGGGCGTCATCCCCACGCAAGAGATTGTCACGGCGTTGCAGAGATAGTCCGCTAATTCGCTATCAGAGTCTAAGTGATTACAATTATAGACTTTAACCGAAAAAATATTATGCCAATTTTATGAGGAACTGAGGCAATCGTATTTGCTAATCACGAGGCAGTCAATTTGGACCAGCACGTTGAAATTGGGACGAGTTTCAATCAATAAATAAGTTATTGACAGAAATCTGAATACATGGGACTATGCTATGTGAATGTTTTCGAGAGCTTGTGCACAGGTTCTCGATGTAGGAGGCCAGTATGAGCATGAGGCATCCTCATCATAAACGAATCGCCAGAAGTTTGAAACATGTCTGGCGTAAATTCAAAAATGCGCTTGCGACGCTTATGCTTGCAGTAGCTACTGAAGTACTTGTTTCTATCTGGCGGATATTCAAAAAAGTGCTTACGGCGATTCTCGTTTTTTGTGCCATCGAAGCCTTTGCCTACATATTAAACAACTTTATCTCTACGGAAAAATCAAAGATAGCCCCTGAGATCCAGAGTGGACAATGTGATGATTCTTTATGGGGATGCAATCATACTTTCAACAATCGCACAAATCTTCAGGAGATGAAGAAGTTTCAAAAGTCCCACAAAGTGTATATTGCATCTCAACCGGCTCGGCATGAGTATCAGGGCGCGAAGTTACTGAACTCGCCCCCTGTAGCTGCTGCGAAGACTACCGGCGAGTTGCTGAAAAAATCGACACTGGCGCCCGACCTCATCTCGGCGATTCAAGCCCACGACAGCCTCGACAAGCCTTGTATTCCATCGTCGCCTAAGCCTCAGACGTCGACTGTTACTGGAGTGACCCAGATACAGGACACGCCTGTTCCTGCACTTTCGGTAAATGTCGATCCAGGAGATCCAGGCAAGACCTGCCCCCGTTAATAAATTTGATTTGCAATATGTGACCAAGAACTTGGGGGACCATTACTCCGGTATCAGTTCGGTAGTTGGATGCTCTAAGATTGAATGCATAATGCGCCGCGCCAGGTCGAAATCTCGTAAATGGATTCTGCGCGTCGTGCTGCTCCTGACGCTTGCGTTGGTCGTGATAATTCTTGGCTGGTGCCGCTGGGTCTACGTGCAGATAGAGCGCTATGCGGTCCTGGATCAAGCCGTGCGGATTGACGGTGCAGTTCCGATGGACGCTATTGTTGTCTTCGGCGCGGCGGAGTACGATGGCCGCCCATCCCCGGTTTACCGCGCCCGCCTGGACCACGGCCTCTCGCTCTACCATCACGGCATCGCCCCGCTCATCATCACCCTGGGCGGAAACGGCGGCGACCAGTATAACGAAGGCGCGGTGGGACGCGAGTACCTAATGGGCATGGGCGTTCCCCGGCAAGCTATCATCGCCGAAACCGTCAGCCGCAATACCGAGGAGTCGGCCCTCCGCGTCAGCGTGATCGCGCGCGCCAACGGCTTGCACAGGCTGGTCATCGTCAGCGACGGAACGCATATGTTTCGCATCCATGAAATCTGCGCCGCCGATGGCCTGGATGTGCTTACTTCGCCCCGGCCCCGCGTAGCAGTCGAGGGAGGAACAGGAGAAACCGGATCGGGGTTCAAGCGCATCGCCCACGAAATCCTCAGCTACACCGTTTGGCGCTTGCATCTGCACTGATGCGGAGCTTGCTTGAAGCGATAGAATCGATACGCTATGAAAGAATGTCAATGATGATGGGCAACCACCGGGAGAGCACCATGAAGGCGCGTGAAATCGCATACTGTTTGGTTGCCCTGTCATTCCTGCTAGCGCCCTCTAAGATGTTGCCGGCCGAGAAGCCGAACTGCGGCGAGATGGACGCCATTGCAAAGATGGCGCGCGCCATCTCCACCGCCGAGTTAGCCGCCCATAAGTTAAACGCAGGTGAGAGTTACCGCGCGCAGATTGTCTACGCAACCAAGCTGTCGGAACTGGCGCCCCAGCGGCAGGATGCGGCCGTACTGCTGCTGAATCTCATTCCCAAAGACGATCAACAGCAGCGCATTGTAATGACTCTAGGCGAACATCATTGCGAGACGGAGTCTTATCGCGAGATGAAATTGCTGAAGCAGTTAGAAGATCGCATCCCGCGTGATCTGGCCAGGGCTGTCCTCCTGGTTCCAGACAAGATTTCGCAATATGTAGATTATTCCCTATCCTCAGTCGAAGACCCGCACAGCGATTACGCAGTGCAGATGCAAAAAGTCTGCCGGGCAAGGCATCCTGAATTCGTAGAAGCGGTGACCAAGCTGCCCAGGGAGAAGAGAGACCGGTTTCTAAAGTATGTCTTCGATCTCGACGGGTGTAATGCGCTCACCCTTCCTGAAGCCGATAACCGGCTATTCTGATCCCCACTGTTTTCGCGCACAATGCGATAAGTGAGAAATGAGTATATCGAGCTATTTTGAAACAAGGTTAGTGTCACTGGCGCTGTTTCAGGATACGGCAGATATTTCTCTTCCCATGCAGAACGGCAACGATCTCAAGCGGCACCGTCTCTGGCCGGTACACAACAGCGTAATTTGTATATCTGGTCAGAGTCCAGAAACGAAGAAAACGAGCTGTGAGATCGGGCCGGGAATGGCCGCGCACGGGAGCTTCGGCAACAAACGCGCAAGCATCGTATATCGCTTGTTCTACGTGGTCGGCGGCACCTTCGTTGGCCTCGGCAATGTATGACCAGATGTCGAATATGTCCGCTTTAGCAAGAGGCGTAAGTACATAATCGATCATCGCTTAGTCAAGCGCCAGTCGTCTTTCATCGCCTGAATTTCACGACGGGCCTGAGAGCCGTCGATCAGTTCACCGCGCTCGGCCTGTAGATAGCCTTCCTCGATATGAGCAGATAACGCCCGGCGCTCCTCGTCGGTCCAGCTTTCCTCGGCATCCTGGGATAAAAGGGCGCGGCGCAACACATCTTCAGCGTTAGCATAGCAGCCGCTGGAAAGGCGTTTATTGATCAGCGACTCAAGGTCTGGAGGGACGGTCAATTGCATGGCGCTGTTCTCCGTTCTCGAGTTCATCGTAGCATGAATAAACTTAATGAGAAAGAAGCGCCAGCACTCCCAGCGCAAACACCGCCGCGCTCACCGTGGAAAGGAAGTTCACCGCATCATTATTCAGCCAGCCGCGCCGTTCCAGTGTCGCTCCCAGCAGGCTGTCGAAAAAGAGCCCGAAGATCCCGCCTGCGCAACTGATCACAAAAAATCTCCGGTCGCCGACCAGCGCCCAGGTTCCAACTGCCGCCACAATCCCCGCTGCGGCCACTCCGGCCAGCGTGCCCATCAGGCTCACAGCGCCGTCGGTCCCCGCTTCCGACCGGCGCAGTGTGGTGATCATGCGCGGCTCGCCACCCAGCACTTGGCCTATCTCCGAAGAGACAGTATCCGCCGCGGCTTCGGCCAGCGCCGCCAGCCCCACTGCCAATAGCAACTCCGGGGCAGTATGCGAAAACCAACGGCTGTCTGCCAACCAGGACTGCACCACTCCTTCTGAGGCCAGCGCGGCTATGCCCAGGTTGGCCGCTACCTGCGCCGCAGTTCTCCCTCGCCTCCGCTCCGCCGTGCCTAGCCGCAGCTTTTGCTCCCGGCCAAGCCGCGTGGCGATATGGACGAGCACAAACAATGCCAGCACCGGCATCATGGCGGTGTGCCAGGGGGCATAAGCAAGCCGCTCGCCGGGAGTGAAGGTCACTGTGGAAAACATCAGGCTGGCAGTGACCGCTGCCCCCGCAAAGGCCCCACCGGGCGTCGCCGCGCTAAGTTGCAGGACCGCTACCCCGAAAAGCAGACTCAGACCCAGCGACCAGATCGCCACTGGCCCATAGTTCACCGCCCACCAGTGAGCCTGCAGAACCACGCTGGCGCCCGCGACGGGAAGCACCAACAGCAGCACCAGCTTGGATTGCCATAGCAGTTTGTTTCGCGCCACGCATCCATCGTAACCCGTGGAGGGCATTACGGGATGGAGCTTGGATCGAGCCGGTTTCGGTACCCTTTCTGTCCCAGCCGCGTCAATACCCTGGTCCCCTGATTTACAATCACGATGTAAGCAGGAAAGAACTGAATGAGGCTTTTACGCATGAATTTTAGTCTGGCGCGTGTGCGGTTGGTTCAGGCGGGCGCGGTCTTTGCGGCGGCTGTCCTGGTTGCTGGTTGTGGCAACAATTACCGGCCCGTGATTACACCCGTCAATCCCAGTGGCCCCGCGGCCCAGCCGCAGTCGTTGGCGGTGGTGGTTACTGCTCCCTCGCCCACCGCGCCCGGCATCGCCACGGTCATCGACTATGCTGGCGATTCGATTCTGGCCCAGGCTTCCATCGGCCCTGGCCCGACCGCGTTTATGCTGGACGAAACAGGATTCAACGCCTACACCATCAACAGTGATGGCACCCTGTCCGACATCCCTGTTTCCACCACGCTACAGACCAAAAACATATCTTTCTCCACGCTGCCAAGCACGGCAAAACCCTTGAACTTGTTTGCGCCGTCCGCCGGGCTGTGGGCTACGGATTTAACTGGAAACTACGTCGATGTTTTTGTCGGGGCCCCTGTAGCCCTCCAGCTTTCCATTCCCGTGGCGCCCACACCGGTGATGTTGATAGGTCCGGGTCTTAACGGCAAACGCTACTTTGCCCTCAGCCAGAACATTGCCACTTCCACTGGCCTGGAGTGCAATAACTCGCCTGCAGCTCAGCCACTCGGCATCGTGACCCCCATCGAGGTCGCCAGCTATACAACTGACACGCCGATTACTGTGGGCAAGTGTCCGGTTTATGCCGTCGAAAGCAGCGATGCCGCGCGGCTCTTCGTGCTCAATCGGGGCAGCGACACCATCTCGGTGATCAATGTGCAATACGGTACGCTGAACACATGCATACCGTTCCTCAATCAGGCTGGGCAGATGGTGACCTGCCATTCCACACTGCCCCTTTCCACCTCCGCAGGACTCACAGGACCTAATGTTCCCCCGGTAGCTGAACCTGTCTATGCCGAGTACAACGCAGCCAAGAACCTTTTGGTTGTGGCTGACTATAGAGGCAACACCATCAGCGTCATCGACGTGAGCCTGGACGAGTACGGCAACGACAGTGCCACCTTTGGCACTACATACACCATTCCCGTGGGCACAAATCCCGCCAGCGTGACAGTTTTGCAGGATGGCAGCCGCGCCTATACAGCCAATCAAACCGACCAAACGGTGACCATCGCGGATCTGAGCAGCTACACGGTGGAAAAGACGCTGCCCGTCACCGGCTACCCGCGCACCGTGGTTTCCACACAGAATTCCACCTACGGCAAGGTCTACGTGGCCTCGCCCAACAGCAACTTCCTGACCATCCTGCGCACCGATCAGGATATTGTGGACACCACGATTCTGTTAGAAGGCGACATCGTGGATGTGCGCGTGACCTCGCAGAACGGATCCAGCGGAAACAACAACAACGTGAGCCGGATTCCCGGTTACGGCCAGCCCTGCAACCTGCCGGGCTCCGCGTCCCTGGTTTCGCTTGCCGCTTGCCAAAAGCAGCCGTAGCACATTTACCCGATCTTTGCACACGACAGCCAAAGAGTTTATTTCCGCCAGGGATGGCTCCTTTGGCTGTCTTTGCGTCTGCTCTAACGGCTGCGAGGTTGTTTTTGTCTGCCGTGTGAAACGATAAAGAGGATGGTCGCCGACACAAAAATGCGCGTAGACCTTCTGCTGGTCGAGCGGGGTCTGGTTCTAAGCCGCGAGCGGGCGCGCGCGCTCATCCTGGCCGGCAGGGTTCTGGTCGGCGAGCAGAAAGTAGTGAAGGCCGGCGTCACCGTCCCTGCCGGCGCTTCCATCCGTTTGCTCGGCGAGGACCAGCCCTATGTGAGCCGCGGAGGTTTCAAGATGGCCGCGGCGCTGGCTCACTGGAAGATAGAAGTACAGGGCCGCGCCTGCCTGGACGTAGGCGCATCAACCGGTGGATTCACCGACTGTCTCCTGCAAGCAGGCGCTGCCGAGGTCACTGCCGTAGATACCGGCTTCGGCCAGATCGCCATGAAGCTGCGTAACGACTCGCGTGTCCGCCTTGTGGAGCGCACCAATGCCCGTTTTCTTGCTCCCGGAGCACTTGCCGAAGAACAGGGTTTCCCGAGACTAACGCTGCTGGTGATGGACGTATCGTTTATCTCCGCCACCTTGTTGTTGGAGCCGGTCTTTGCCGCTGCGCCGTCGCTCAACGAAGCAGTCATCCTGGTCAAGCCGCAGTTTGAGGCCGGTCGCGGCCGCGTGGGCAAGGGAGGCATCGTCCGCGACCCCGAGGCACATCAACTCGCCATCGACAAAGTAGCCGATTGCGTTCGATCTCTGGGCTGGCAGGTGGTCGAGACCATTCCTTCACCCATCACCGGCGCGGAGGGAAACCGCGAGTTTCTGCTCTACGCGCGGCAGCCATTAACCCCATAAAACCGCAACTCCGCCTTCAGGCGGAGTTGCGGAAGAAACGATGTACTAAGATAGCTAGTCGCCGTGGATAGCTAGGCCGCCTTGGGATTGGGACCATATTTGTTCGCCCCCGGATCGCTGTCCAGCACATAGAACACGAGCAGGATGATAGGGCCTACGAAGGGAACCAGACTAATGAACAACCACCAGCCGCTCCTGCCTGTATCGTGGAGCCGGCGTATGCAAACCGCCAATCCTGGAATCAAGGTAGCCAGCGCATAAATAGCCAACAGGCCGAGAATGACTTTGCCGAGTGCATTCTCCCTGAGTATGATGCCAAGTATCTCCAGCACAATGAAGATCAACATGTTGAAAAGCGCGAACATCCAGAGCTCTTTGCGGCGCGACCGACCGCTGAACTGGGCATATTTCTTCAATACCATCAAATACCAATCCATCTCATCCTCCGTTTTTGGTTGTCGGTCAAATCACGCGCCGAGCGCTGCTACCCTAACGCTGCCTCGCCGCACGGTCTGGGAAATGCACCTGGTTTCAGGTGCGTAGCCAATATACACTGGTTTGCCCGATAGAGTCGCGTAAAAAATCTCAGTTATCGGTGCGCGCCACAACTACTGCAAAACGTAGTTGCGTCCTTGAGTGGTGCGCCGCAATTTTTGCAAAATCCAAAGTTGTTCGCCCCCGTGAAAGGTTGTGGCTGCCCGCCAAGCCCCATCGAAGTAAAACCCGCGTTTCCCAAAGCCATTCCGGCCAGTTCCCGGTACTTCGGGTTGGGGCCATATTGGTTCATTCCAGGATCGCTGTCCTGACACATGAGAACGATTTGGACCACACTGGCTATGAATCCTATGATGGGGATAATACCAAGCACCATGAGCAGCAGCAGCAACCAGCCGCTTTTGCCGGAGTCATGGAGCCGGCGCACAGCCACCGCTATACTTGGAATCATCGCGGCCAGTATATAGATGCCAAGCGGAATGAACAGCACACCGCCGGCGCCGCTGCCCTTGTCAATGAGAGCCAAACCGACGCCTCCCACGACACACAGCACTAAAATGGCCAGGAAATTGAAGAGCACAAACATCCAATACTCAGTGCGTCGTGACCGCCCATCAAACTCGGCGTACTTTCTCCATACCATCAAGTACCAATCCATCACACCCTCCATTTCTGGCCGGTTATCCAACTTCAATGCAGGTAAGCATGATCAACAGTGCCCCTCTGCCCGCGCAGCCGGTGGTCCGGATTTAATTTTCGGCTTCGAGTCAATATACACGCAAACACCAGATACAGGCACCAACTTTGTGCGCGCCCTGCTGGCATCCTCACAGCCCAGCCGTAGATGGTGTTTGGCCACTCCGCAGTATTTCCGTTACACTATAGCCGCATGATTCGCGTCGCCATTGTCTGCAAACCGGAGAAAAATGAGCTTGCCCGGCTTCTGCCCGAGCTGATCGCATGGCTGCGCCAACGCGAATACGAGCCGCTGCTCGACCTGGAAGGCGGCCAATACACCACCTCTGCGCCAGCCATGGATCGCGCGCTCATGCCCGACCAAGCCCCTGCGCTGGTCATCGTGCTGGGTGGTGACGGAACCCTACTCTCTGTAGCACGGATTTTTGCCTCCACAGGCACACCCATCCTGGGTGTGAACCTGGGTTCGCTAGGCTTTTTGACCGAGGTCCGTCTGGCCGACCTCTATCCCGCGCTGGAGAGCTGGCACAGCGGCTGCGATGGCTGCCACGTGCTCGATACGCGCGCCATGCTCCATGCCGAGCTGTGGCGAGGAGGCGCACTGCGCTCCAGTTACGAGGCGCTCAACGAGGTCGTCATCTCCAAGGGCGACATTGCCCGCATGGGTGACTTTGCCGTCGAGTTGGACGGCAAGAGCGTGGCCCGATTCCGCGCCGACGGCGTCATCGTCTCCACACCCACCGGCTCCACGGCCTACACGCTGGCCGCCAACGGTCCCATCCTCACCCCCGATGTGGACGCCATGGTGGTTACGCCCATCAGCCCACACCTGCTCACCCTCAGGCCCCTTGTTGTGCGCGACGATGCCTTGCTTACCGTACGCGTCGAGGGCGTCGTAAACCCCGCGCTGCTCACCGTCGACGGCCAAAAGGGCATCGAACTGCTGATTGGCGACGAGGTTCGATGCCACAGATCCGTGCACGTCGTCAATCTGGTCCGCATGAGCGGTGGCGGCTTCTTCGAGGCACTGCGCAGCAAGCTCAGCTGGGGCGAGCGGTAGGAATTTGTTGAAAAATTCAGTTTTGTATCAGGGCACGACTTTAGTCGTGCCGAAAATGTCACAAAAATGATCTGGGCTTTAGCCCCTGAGGGCGAAAATTGCTGTTCCAAATTACTATTTCAACAAGTTCCTAGACCCCGGTGAACTCCAGACTCCCATTTTGGTGAGCCTGCGCCCCGCGTTGCCGTGATGGGACAAACTCTACCCCCCACCCCATGAAGAGTGCGAGCTAGAGCGTCCGACAGCAGTATTCTGTCGATGCAAAGGGGTAATACTATGCGGTGCAGGATTCCAGCAAAGGTATTTTTCACGCTTCTAATAGGAGTGGCGTCAGCCGCAGCCGGCTATGCGCAGGGTAGTCAGCAGGACACAATTACCAGCGGCTATGCGCAGCGCCAACAGCGCATGAACGATGCAAATAAAAGCTTCAGTGATGCGCTCGCGCAGCCGGTACGCCAAAACGGAGCATCAGCGCCAGCACGCCAGGGTGGAGCATCATCACATTCTCTCTCCTATTTTCAATGGAATGACCCGGCCGAAGGCGCATTTACCGTATCGCTGCCACGCGGCTGGCAGATCTCCGGCGGAACCCAGCGACCCTCGCGCCTTGAGCCGCACTACGTGATCCACGCCCAATCGCCCTCAGGCGGGGTGCAGATGTTCATGGACGATCCCAGAATCATGATGCGCCAGCTTCCCAGCCAATTCTATCCGCGCGAAGGCCAGGTAATTGACGCGCCCGCTGGTAGCCATCTTCTGGTCCAGAATTACCGCCCGGCCCCGCAAGCTGCACAAGAATACATCCTGAAGGCTGTCTGCCCCTCGGCGACCCAGTTTCGCGGCGGCATCATCCGCGACCAGTCGCAGGACCTGGGCTACAAGTTCAATCAAATTGCCCAGGCCTCGGGAATGCAAATGCGCGTCGATGTAGGCGAACAAGCCTTCAAATGCAACGATCGCGTCGGCTATGTCTATGCCATCACCTCCCAGGTAGTGAAGCCCGGCGGCATGGTCTCCATTTGGTTTTTCTATCGCATCGCCGGCTTCCTGGCTACCTCCGCAGAAAGCGTGCAGGCCGCCGACGCCATGCATGCCATGCTGGGCAGCTTCCAGATGAACCAGCAATGGCTTGAACGACTCGCCCAAGAGTCGAACGACACGGCGCGCACCGTCGTCGCCGCATCGAACGCCATCACCCAGTCAACTATCGCGCGAGCGCAGCAGCAGGATGCACAGCAGAAGGCGCAGTATGAGGCCTGGAAAAAGAGCAGCGACGCCAGCTTCGCAGCCGGCCAGAAGAGAGAGCGCGAACGCATGAAAACAGAAGGCAACGGCAGCGATTACAACCCCCAGTTGAACACCAAAAAAGTCTGCGATGATGTGGGGCATTGCGATTACTGGGCCGATGCCAATGTCACCAACTGGTGGTTCGATTGCGCCGGAAAAGATCATCCCGGCTCGGAAACCGGCGACCCGCCGCCCAGCAGCCAGAGCAACTGCTGGCATAAAGGCCACTGAGGCCAAGGGCGGGATTCAAGACACTCCGCCGGGCTTCAAACCATTACCGGCCAAAGGAATACGTAACCTGAAAGAGCCCATTATCGATGCCGGGATTCTGAGTAGCCGTGTCGTGATTCGAGATATGGTGATAGCGGTACTCGGCGCGCACGGAGCGGGTCTGGGTGCGATAGAGTTCGAATCCAGCCCCAAGGTCGAAGGTGAAGTTGAAGGAACCGGCATTCTCGACCGGAATGGGCTGCGTGGTATACATATATCCGCCGTGGCCGATGAAGATAGGTTGCAGCTTGCGGCGCGGTCGAAAGTTCCATTGCATACCGACCGGAGAGAGGCCTTCGCCGATCGTCCAGCGGCGGCCATTGCAAGAGAAGGTATCGGTTCCACTGTATGTAGACGTGTCGCCATTTGTATCCGTGAGGGTGAGGATATAAGGAGTTGTCACCGTCGCGCAAGAAACTGAGGGTACTGTGTCATAGGTTAAAGTAGCCGCATTTGGTGAAGTTTGATTGACCACAACGTGTGTGTTGGGATCGCTCTCCAGCGCCACCGGCAAAATCTCCCCGTTGTACTGCCAATTCACGATTCGGTTGACGTGCAGCTTGCGTCCATAAGCCATGCCAATATCCAGCAGCATGCGGTTTTCGGCATCGCCCAGCAAAATATGGCTGGAGTCACCCGAGTAAGCGCCGAAAACGCTGAAGGTATTGGTTCGCGCGTAGTAAGGGCTTGCCGCCGGAGAAGTGGCTTGCGCGGTTGCCGTTGCGGATATCAAAGTCAAAAAGACGATAAGGCTCAGAAAACTGGCATTGGCTGTCAGGCCGGTACTTGCGCGATTTTGCAAACAATTTTCCTTTCCTGCTACCGGACAAAATGCCGCCGTAGCGCCTATACTCCTTTGTTGACCGCGAATTCCATTTTAAGGGAGAAAACCCATGTCTTCACCCGCCGTAACCTACGCCCGCCAGAACCATCCTCGTTTCCTGAAGGAACTCAAGGACCTGCTGCGCATTCCTTCGATTTCCACCCTGCCCGAAAATAAGGCCGATTGCCGCCGCGCCGCCGAGTTCATCATGCGCGAACTGACCCGCATCGGCTTCGAGCACGCCCGCCTCATCGAAACCGAGGGCCATCCCCTGGTTTACGCCGACTGGCTACATGCCACTGGTAAACCCACCGCCCTCTTTTACGGACACTACGATGTCCAGCCCGCCGACCCGCTCGACGAGTGGACCACGCCACCCTTCGAGCCTGCCGAGCGCGACGGTAACATCTACGGCCGCGGCACGGCCGACGACAAAGGCCAGATCTGGGCGCAAATCAAAGCTCTCGAATCTCTGATGGCTGCCAACAACGGCAAGCTCCCTGTCAACGTGCGCATCATCTTCGAGGGCGACGAAGAGGTAGGAGGGGAGGGAATTGCCGCTTTTGTCGCCTCCAAGCCCCCCGAGCTCAAGTCCGACTTTGCCCTCGTCTCCGATACCGAGCTCTTCGCCCCCGGCCTGCCCACTCTCTGCGTCGGATTGCGCGGCATGATCTACACCGAGCTAGAGGCCCGCGGCCCCAAAACCGATCTCCACTCCGGCATGTACGGCGGCGCGGCTCCCAATCCCTTCGTCGCCATCGCGCAAATAATTGCCAAACTCAAGGACGAGAACGGCCACATCCTCATCCCCGGCTTCTACGACGGCATCATCCCCCCCAGCCCCGAGGAGCTCAAAGCCTGGCGCAGCCTGCCCTTCGACGAGGAGCACTACCGCAAAACCGAAGTGGGCTCCCGCTCTCTGGTCGGCGAGCCCGGCTACAGCATCATGGAGCGCACCTGGGCCCGTCCCACTCTTGAAGTGCACGGCATCCCCGGCGGCTTCATCGGCGCGGGCGCTAAAACCGTCATCCCCGCCAAAGCCGTCGCCAAAATCTCCATGCGCCTGGTGCCCAACATGACTCCCGCCAAGTCCTTCGAACTCTACAAATCCTATGTCGAGAAGATCGCCCCCGCCGGCGTCGAAGTCGAAGTCCGTCTCATCAGCGCCGGAGACCCCTGCCTGGTCCGCGTCGACAACCCCTACATCCAGGCCGCCACCCGCGCCCTTCACGAGGTCTGGGGCAAAGACACAGTCTTCATCCGCTCCGGCGGCTCCATCCCCATCGTCGGCGACTTCGACCGCCATCTCGGCACGCCCAGCGTCATGATGGGCTTCGGCCTCCCCGACGACTGCATCCACGCCCCCAACGAAAAATTCCACCTCAAGAACTTCGAGCTGGGCATCGAATCCGTCATCCGCTTCCTCGAAGAAGCCGGCAAATAAGCTCGTGCCCCAGGTCTCCTCGCAATAGAGACCTGGGGTAACTAATACAGGTGGCAGATTGAGTCGTGCGACCCGCTTGTTTTGTAGTTCCAAAGAGAAAGGTGGTTATGGCATGACTGAGACAATAACTTCGAACAGAGAATCACAAACGGGAAATCAAGATGATGTTAAAACATATACCGGATACGTCGCTTTTCTTGATGTTCTTGGTTTTCGCTCGATCATTAACTCTATAAACTCTGATGAAATCTTAAAGAAATATGTCAGCATAGTAGATAAGGCTATTTTGAATGAAGATATGTACGGTCTCGAGTATGTAATCTTTTCTGATAGCGTGATCGTAAATTCATTTAATGATGATGATGAGTCGTTTTTTAAAATGCTTGATGCGTGTGCGACATTGTTTAACAAATTATTAATGATAGGTATTCCAGTACGTGGAGCAATTGCTCATGGAAGATATCAATATTCAAACAAAGATCACGGAAAGTTTGTTGCAGGTAAGCCGATTGTTGAGGCCTATACATATGAAGGTAAACAAGATTGGATCGGCATTATGCTCTGCCCTTCGGTAACAAACAAGTATGAGGACCTTAAGACGAGATGCTCACATTATGTAGCGCGTGATTTGATCGGAATGCAAGGAGCTAGTAATGTCGAAATAGATCGTTTTCTCTCATTGTTATCGTTTTATCAAATCCCATTTCATAAAGAGAATATGGCACTACTGGACGAGGTAACTCACTTTGAAGGCTATGCCGTGCTGCCTACTGGGAAATCAGTAACATACGCGAATATTGTGGCAGCACTCGATCAGGCAAGACAATCTTTGGAAATCAAAAAAATGGCTGCTCCGGGTCCCAAGGAGCAAGATAAGTATAGGAAAACGATTTATTGGCTGAATAGTTTAGTCGAGGAATGGAAAGTGACTGCACAATTACTGAATCGGCGTACTACTGCTTCCTGATTAATCTCTTGGACGGATGACAGATGGCCCGTTCATCAGTCTAAAGAATCACCATGGATTTTGAGAAGCTGTGCCCCGTTCATCGCGGCTCTATCGCGATGAGCGGGTGGGCGGCCTCACTTCCTGAATAACCCCGCATCAGCTATATTGATCTCGAACCGGATTTATCTACAGGAGGAACTCCATGAAAAAAATGTTGATACTCTCGCTGCTGGCGTTGATGCTTCCGCTAGGGTCAACGGCGCAAGACTCCAAAGGATTTCAAAGCTTCCACATTGGTGCGGCGCAAGTGACCGCCCTTCAGGACGGCTGGCTGAATCTCGACACCAGTCTGCTCAAGGGTATCGACGAAGCGGGAATCAAGGAGTTGCTCGGCAGCACCGCTCCGGTGCAGACTTCGGTGAACGCCTTTGTGGTGCGCAGCGGCAAACACACCTTCCTGATCGATGCCGGCTCCAAGGGCAACGCATTCGGCGGCTCCATGGGGCATTTACTGGAGAAGATGCAGCAGGCGGGCATCGATCCGGCCTCGATCGAGGTGGTGTTGATCACCCACATGCACTTCGACCATGTGAGCAATCTGCTCACCGCCGATGGCAAGCGCGCCTTCCCCAATGCCACGGTGCGGATGGCCAAGGCCGAGTACGATTACTGGCTCGACCCCGCGCTGGCAACCAGCCCGGAGCGCAAGCAGATGATGGAGATGCTGAAGACCGTGTTGGCGCCCTATGAGGCGACAGGCTCCTGCAAGCCCTTTGCTCCCGGCGAGGAGCCGTTTCCAGGCGTCACCGCCCTCACGCAGTACGGACACACGCCGGGACACACCGTGTACAAGATCGGCAAGGGCAAAGAGGCCGTCTGGTTCATCGGCGACATAATCCACTACGGCGGTGTGCAGTTCGCGAGGCCGCAAGTTACCGTGCAATTCGACACCGATAGCAACAAGGCTATGTCCAACCGTGTCGAGCTTTTCCGCGAGGCCCAGAAGCAGGGAGCCGTACTGGCAGGCGCGCACCTGGCCTTCCCCGGCATGGGACGCATCGACGCCCAAGGTAGCGGGTATCTTTGGGTGCCTCTGAAATAACGCGGTGGCTGACCCACCTCCGATGTGTAACATTTCCGGCTGCCCTACCCTTTCCGCAGCCTTATCGCGGGAAGGGGGAGATCTTAAACCTCATAAACACGCATATATCGCGCCTGAAATACGCATAAACACGCATATATCCTCTAAAAACCTCATCCATATCGACGCATAAACCGCCGATTGTGAATTGAACTCTTCTTGTCCAAAATCCGTCCCCCGGGGCAAAAAACGCCATCCTCAACCGTCGCCCTCATCGCGTAATCTGATTCTATGCCCACGTTCGAATTTCCATCCATGACGGAGCAGTCCCCGGATTCCGAGCACTTCATCTCCTTCAGCCACGTCGGCATTTCCTTCGATGGCCGCTCCGTTCTGGAGGACGTGAGCTTTTACGTGGATCGCGGCCAAACCCTTTGCATTCTAGGCCGTAGCGGCGTGGGCAAGTCGGTGGCCCTGCGCATGTTGATGGGCTTTCTCACCCCCGATGAAGGGTCCATCCGCATCGACGGACAGGAGATTACAACCCTTGACGAAGAGGGCATGCGAGCCATCCGCAAGCGCATCACCATGGTCTTCCAGAACGGCGCCCTCTTCGATTCACTCAGCGTCCGCGAGAACGTGGCCTTTCCCATGCGCGAACACGGCGGCATGAACGAGAACGAGATTATGGAGTCTGTGGACCGGCTCATCGGCCTGGTGGGCGCTGAAGACGTGCTCGATGCTCTGCCGTCCAGTCTCTCCACCGGACGCAAGCGCGCCGTCGCCATCGCCCGCGCCCTCGCCGCCAAGCCGGAGGTAGTGCTCTACGACGAGCCGACCACCATGGTCGATCCCATCATCGCCCACAATCTCGGCGACCTGATCGAGATTCTCAAGCAACATCTTCGCTTTACCAGTATTGTGGTCACCCACGATACGCGATTTGCCCAGCGTCTGGCCGACCTGGTCCTCTTCCTCCATCAGGGCCGTGCTTTGTACTTCGGTCCCCTCCAGGGTTTCATGGCCTCGTCTGACCCTGATATTCAGCAATTTCTGGCCCTGGATGCATACACATTACCTTCGGAATAAGATACTTCTCAAGCCGTAACCACGCGCTGCTTGATTATCCTTGCCGTAATTGCCGCTCCGGGTGATGCTTATGATAATGACTTCGCTGAGGAGATTGCGTGGCCGGTGGGCTTTTCAGGTGGGAGATACGAAATCTGCTCAAATTCTGCGGACAATAGTAATGTATAATTCGTTACCGACAGATTGTATTCCAGCCGGAGCGCTTCAAATCCCCGGCTATTGTTCATTTGTTTCGCTCCGAGTGACCACTTCGCGTTGTTTTTTTGCTGATGGGGTGTTCTGAGTTGGTTGCGCCCCACACTTTCTTTGCCGTCTGATTGTTTGAGGTCCGCGAAAGGTATATGGCTACTTCGGAATTCTGGCACAAGCTATCCACATCCGACTCTTTCCCGCAGGCAATCGCGGAGGGGCAGGATGTGGGCGTCGAGCGCGATTCGCAGGGCAAGGCTTGGATATGGATGTTCCTCGATGCGCTGACGATTCTTTTCGCAGCCTTTGTTGCCACCCTTTACAGGCAGCATCAGGACCCGTTGTCGGGCGCAAGAGGGTTCTGGCAGGGAACGCTTATTCATGGCGTTTCCATGGGAATTCTGCTGGCTCTTCTGTGTTTCTTCGCCGTCACGCTGATGTACACCAGCCGAAGGTTGAATCTGTATACGCCTATCAAGCTGACCAGCATACTCCGTGAGCAGATCCTCAGCGCGCGTGCCTGCCTCACCTCCGGTTTGTTTTTGGCCGGCCTGCTCTACCTGGTGAAAGCCGAGGACATTTCCCGCTTTATCGTTTTAGTCACGGTGGGGCTGGTCATGGTCGGCCTCGCCCTGCGACGCCTTATCTATCGCCTCTTGCTTTACCGCGACTTCGAGCGTGGCGTCGGCACGCGCAACGTGCTCATCGTAGGCACCGGACCCAAGGCGCAAGCCCTGCGTATTCACCTGGAGAGCCTTCGCCACCTGGGATATACATTCAAAGGTTTCATTGAGTTGCCCGGCTCACAACTTAGCTCTTCGCAGCCTGCCGGCGGCGTGGTTGGCACTCTCGATTCGCTCTTTCAGAACACCCGCAAGCAGTTTGTGGATGAGATATTCTTTACCACACCCTGTGAGCGCAATGTCGTCCAATACACGCTCGTGCAGGCTCGCATCCACGGCGTGGACCTGCGCATCGTTCCCGAGATGTACGATGGCCTCGCATGGAACAACCCCGTCGAATTCATTGGTCAGTTTCCCACCATTCCCTTGCACCATAGCAAGGTGCCCGAGTTTGCTCTGTTTTTCAAGCGCATGGGTGACTTGGCCTTCTCCATCCTGGTGTTAATCCTTTTTTCGCCGCTCCTGCTGCTTGTCGCCATCGCCATCAAGCTGGATTCCCCTGGACCGGTCTTCTATCTCTCCGAGCGCATCGGCAAAAAGGGCCGCGCCTTCCGCTGCATCAAGTTCCGCACCATGGTTCACGACGCGGAAAAGCAGCGCGACGGCATGATGCACATGAACGAGCGCAAGGGCGTGCTCTTCAAGATTTCCGGCGATCCCCGCATTACCAGGCTGGGCAGCTTTTTGCGCAAGTATTCGCTGGATGAGTTTCCCCAGTTCCTCAATGTGCTGCGCGGCGAAATGAGCGTGGTCGGTCCAAGGCCGCCCATCGGCAGCGAAGTGCGCGAGTACCAGTTGAGCCACCTGCGCCGCCTCGACGTGGCCCCCGGAATTACCGGCCTGTGGCAGGTGCAAGCTCGCCAGGACCCCTCCTTCGACAGCTATATCTCCCTGGATGTGACCTACATCGAAAACTGGAGCGTCTGGCTGGATATCCAAATCATCCTGCGCACCATCGGCGTGGTCCTGGCAGGAACAGGAACCTAGCGGCTCGATTCTGGCTTATAGTTTGACCAGACAGCCTCCGCTAAAATGCTTATACAGGACAATTCCGCAGTGGGGATTCTATGCAACAAATGTCGATGATTCGCGACGGAGTGATGCACAACTATTGGGCGCGCGACCGCCAACTCCAGGCGTGCGTGTCTTTGAACGATGAACAATTTCTTCGGCCCCTGGGAGGCAGTTTTCCATCGCTGCGCGACACTCTGGCGCATATGGTTGCTGTTGAGTGGCTCTGGCTGGAACGCTGGAAAGGCAGATCCCCCAAAGCGCTGATTTCCGCTGGCGATTTTCCGGCGCTCGAGGCTGTGGTGGAGCGGTGGAATACAATCGAGCGTGAGATGCGAGATTATATGGCTGGTTTGGATGAGGAGGCGCTGGCGCGCCCTCTGACCTACATGAACTTTCAAGGCGAACAGTGGACATATCCGCTTTGGGAGATGATTGCCCATGTACTGAATCACCAGAGCTACCATCGCGGCCAGGTGGCGACACTGTTGCGCATGCTGGGAGTTCAGCCTCCGCACGTCGATTTCCTCGTGGGGCAGGACATGGGCTTTCGGCTTTGACCCTGCGCTGCTGTCGTAAGTAGGGTTTTCGTACTGAAAGCCGAAGTTCCTGCGAATCTCCACGCTGGATTAAACTGGAACTGTGAAGATCGCGCTGGCTCAGATCAATCCAACTGTCGGGGATTTCACCGGAAATCTTGATAAGATTGTCGCGGCCAGCCGCCGCGCGGCCGCCCAGGGTGCGCGCCTTACTGTCTTCTCCGAGCTGGTCCTTTGCGGTTACCCCCCCGCCGACTTCCTGGAAAAACCGAGTTTCCTGGCTCGCTGCCGCGCAGCCGTCGATGAGCTGGCCGAGGCCACCCGCGATCTGCCTACCGCCGTGCTGGCGGGCGTAGCCCTGCCGGCAGAGCATGAGAGAGCGAAGCCAGTGTCCCACCACACCGGAATTTGCTGGGGTGAGCGGCCTGCCGTCAACGCCGCCGTTCTGCTCGATGGCGGACGTCTCCTGCTCGAACAGCATAAGCAGCTTCTACCCTTCTACGATGTCTTCGACGAGCAGCGTTACTTTGCTCCGTCGCGGCCTCAGCAGGTGGTCGAGCTGGACGGCCTGCGGCTGGCCATCACCATCTGCGAGGACGCATGGAACGATAAGAACTTCTGGCAGCAACGACTGTACGCCGTCGATCCCGTCGAAGAGCTGATGCGTCAGAAGCCCCGCCTCCATATCAATCTTTCTGCGTCGCCCTTCTGGCACGGAAAACGCGCCATGCGCCGCCAGATGCTCTCGGTCATTGCCCGGCAATATGTCATTCCTGTGCTGCTATGTAACCAGGTGGGCGGCAACGACAGCCTGATCTTCGACGGCACATCGCTGGCCCTCAACGCGCGCGGAGAGCTGATCGCCCAGGCCGCCTCCTTTGCAGAGGATCTGATTCTGGTCGACCCCTTCAATGCGCCGCCCGTGCCCATCCCGGCTGAGGACGACACCGAGGCCGCCTACTGCGCCATGGTCCTTGGCACGCGCGATTACGTGCGCAAATGCGGCTTCAGCAAGGTTCTGGTGGCCTTGAGCGGCGGCATCGACTCCGCATTGGTGGCTTGCATCGCCACCGATGCCCTGGGTGCGGAAAACGTCGTCGCCGTCGGCATGCCCAGCCCCTACTCTTCGGCAGGCTCCATCGACGACAGCCGTCGCCTGGCCGCCAACCTGGGCATTCGCTACGAGGTCATCGGCATCAGCGGCCTCTTTGCGGAGTTCACCCACGCCCTGCAGCCGCTCTTCGCGGAAACCAACCCCGACATCACCGAGGAAAATATCCAGTCCAGAATTCGCGGCGTCCTGCTCATGGCTCTCTCCAATAAATTCTCCGCGCTGGTGCTCACCACCGGCAATAAGTCGGAGATGGCCGTGGGCTACTGTACGCTTTATGGCGACATGGTTGGCGCCCTGGCAGTGATTGGCGACCTGGTCAAGACCCGCGTCTACCAACTCTGCCGATGGATCAACCAAGCGGGTGAGGTGATTCCTGCGGCAATTCTCGACAAACCGCCATCAGCCGAGCTTCGTCCGGACCAGAAGGACACCGACTCTCTGCCACCCTACGAACTTCTCGACCCCATTCTCGAAGCCTATGTCGAGCGCTACGAAACCCCCGAGCAGATTGCCCAGGCAAACGGATTTCCACTGGAGCTCGTCCAACAGATCGTGCGCCTGGTGGAGCGCAGTGAGTACAAACGCCAGCAGGCCGCCCCCGTCCTCAAGGTCACCTCCAAATCCTTTGGCATGGGCCGCAGATTTCCCATCGCCGTCAAAGTTCAGGTGTAACCTAGTAATTGGGAACCCTCCCGCAGTCCAGCATTTCCACAGTTGAAGGAGAATCAGCTTGATCCGTCTGTCGATCCGTTTTGCCGGTGCTTTGGCGCTGGTTGCCTTATTCCTGCCCGTCCTCCCGGCCTCTGCCCAACAGGATGTGCCCGCCGCGCCCGCCGCGCAGGCCCCCTCCGCGCCTGCTCCCGCTGCCGCGGCGCCCGTCTTTCCTAAACCCGATCCCGCCAATTTCACTGCGGCGGCGCCTACCAAGGAGACCGTCAACGCTTTCTTGCAGGCCAGTTGGGGATACGATGAGAACCGTGTCTGGGAGGTGTGGGCCATCCAGAAGACTGAAGTCGATGGCATCAGCAGGGTGGTCTTGCTGGTGGGCGACAAGAGCGGCAAACAGAAGATCGTCCCCGCCCAGTTCTACGTCCTTCCTGACGGCAAGCACATCTTTGCCGGTGACGACATCATGCCCTTTGGCGCCAATCCCTTCGCTGAGGCGCGCGCCATCGCGCAGCAGCGCGCCGACGGTCCTTACCGCGGCTCAGCCTCCAAGGACCTGGAGATTGTCGAGTTTGCCGACTTCCAGTGTCCCCATTGCAAGGATGCGCAGCCCAACATGGATAAGCTGGTGGTGGATTTTCCCAAGGCACGCATCGTCTTCCAGAACTTTCCGTTGCCGCAGCATCCCGCAGCTGCTCCTGCGGCTGCCTATGGCTATTGCGTAACCAAGCAGGGAGGCAGCACCGCCTTCTTCACCTACGCCGCGGCTGTCTTTGATGGCCAGGATGGTTTGTCGAGCCCCGACGGCACCACGCTGACCCTGAACAGCGCCGTGACCAAAGCTGGATTGGATCCGGTAACCATCGCCGACTGCGCAAAATCACCGGCGGCGCTTGCCGCTGTCGCTGCTATGACAAAGCTGGCCCAGGATCTGAAGATCAATCAGACTCCCACGCTGCTGATCAACGGACGCCCGGTTCCCGCAACCGCTCCCTACGACACCCTCAAACAGATCATTCTGTATCAAGCAAAGTTGGACGGCGTGGCCGCCCAGTAAGAAGGCTTGGTCATCAAGCCGGGAAAATGACGGTAATCAGCAATCAAACATGGGCAGACAGGGATTCAACCCTGTCTGCCCTTGCGGTTACTGCCCCGGTCCCCGCTCCACGCGCATCACCGGCGAGTGGCCGGCCGCTTGCGTGCCGCGAATCACATGCGGTGTAATCACAATCAGAAGTGTCGCGTAGTTCTTCTGGGTATTTTTATCGGTCAGATCGTTCATACCGGGAATCTCACTGATTCCGGGCACGCCGCTAACGGCGCGGCTCTCTGACCTGTCCAGCTCGCTGATAACTTCCACTGCCTCGCCCTTCTTCAGCGTCACAACCCCGCTCCAGGCGCGATTGTTGAGTATCGGATTGCCGTTGATGGAGCTTCCGGCCAGAGCGTCGATTTTCAGGTCGATGGTAAGCGCCACCTCGTCGTTGCGCAGCACCTTGGGTGTCGCCTTCAGGGTCAGGCCCAGATCTTGATACTGCACTTGCGGAATATTCGGTACGCTGCCACTGTAGGCAGCCAGCAGCGAGGAGAGGCTGCTGGAGCTTCCAGCCCCGGTCAGTCCCGGTATAGTCGGGACACTAGCTCCCAGGCTGGAGAATGAAGAGGTCTGGATGGGGTATTTCGTGCCTGACTTGATGGTTGCGGCCTCCCCGTCGCCCAGGCGCAACTGCATCTGGTCCAACTCGCGCGAGTCGGAGGAGTTCAGGTTCAGGTTGAGTGTAGTCGCGCCCGGAGCCAGCGCGGATTGTGTAAGTCCGCCGCCAAATAAGGCAATGCCATTGGAAAACAGGGAACTCGATATCTGCCCGGATGCCAGCAGAATGCCCAGAATCGCCAGCGTGTCGCCGGGAGCGGCCAGCCCAGAGCTGATGATCTGCTGCACCAGGCTCTGGTTTGCGTTCAGAATGGATCTTTCTTCGGCATAGACGTTGAAGGCCGTCATGCTCTGGGGAGGCTGCACTCCGGTATTGCGCGTGCCGGTGTGCGCAAGCTGGATCATGCGTACCTCCAACATCACCTGGCTTCGCCCGTCGAGCAGATCGCGCATGGTGGCGTTGAACGCATTGATCGCGCGTTGGGTGGTGCGGATGGTGATGGTCCCGGAGGTGGGCGCCGCCGTCGCCTGCTGCGCATTGAAGACGTTTTTCGCCAGATTGACCACGTCGGTCAACTCTGTCGCGCTCAACCCCGGCAGATAGACTGTTTCGAATTCCAGAGGCGTAAACTGCTGGCGGTTCTCCTTGGTATCGCGGGCTGTCAGCACATGGTGCGCGTCCAGCGGGACATAGAACGAGTTCGTTACCAGTCCAGCCACTCGCGACGCCGTTTCGAAATCTACGTCATCCAGGTCCAGCCGGGTCTGCGTGGCAAGCACGCTGCTGTCCACCGTAACGTCAATTCCATATGCCTTAAAGACCTGCGGGATGATCTGGCGCTGCTCGGAGCGCAGGTGAAAGCTGTGCACTCCGGCTGTGGGTTCGAGTTCCACCGCGGTGCCAACCGTGCTCGCGCCTTGCTCGTAGCTCGGCCTATACTGACCCAACAGGGCATCGTCGCCCAACTCGTACAGGTGTTGGGTCACCTGAATGTTATTTGGCTCCAGTTCGAGTGCATGGGCCAGGGTCACGCGCGCTTGCGCCGTATCGCCGCGCAGCCGGTCCTTGGCCGCGGCCTGAATCAGCGCCGTCACCGCATGGCTGCGCGCCACGCTCGCCGCCAGACGGTAGTCGGCAGTGCCGGGGTCCAGCGCGGCCGCCTGCTCAAAGCCGCGCATGGCCTCTTCAAACTGCTCTCCTACAAAGAGCTTGCTGGATGAAAGATAGAGTTTCGCCGCCCTCCGCCGGTCTGCGCTGCGCACCGCACTAGCCGGTTGCGCGCCCTGAGTACGAACCGCAGCAGGAGCTGTCCCAGGGGTTGCGCTCTGCGCCTCTAGGGTTGTACTTTGTGCGGCAGGTGTCGCATTGTCCGTGGCAGGAGTTGCACTTTGTGTGTCAGGATTCGTCGTCTGGCCTAGCGCGCCGCCTGTAATCACCGCCAGCAGTAGTGACAACATCCAGAAGCGCGCCCATCGCCTGATTGCCAGGTTTGTCATAGGGTGCGGCCTCACGGCATCACCTGTGTATGCGCCTGCAGATCAGCCAGCGACGTGGCGCAGACCTCCGGCCTTAGCTCGAGCAGCGCGTCGAAGCTGAATTTGCCGGTAGCCACGGCAATCGCAGCCAGATCGTTGGCTCGCGCTGCCTCGATATCTCGCGGAGTATCGCCCACCACACAGACCCGCGCATTGGCGCCGGCCATCTCCCGGGCTATGCGCGCGGCGTTGCCGACCAATTCTGCGCGGATCGAAAAATGGTCGCTGAAGCCGCCAAACCGGAACCATTCCCGCAGCCCGGCCTCTTCGAGCTTGATCCAGCCAATCACCTCCAGGTTGCCGGTTGCCACGCCCAGCAGCGCACCCTTTTGCGTTAGATGCGTCAGTACCTCTTTCACCCCCGGCATGATCCGAATATCCATCTCATGCCGCCGCTCTTCGCACACAAGGTGAATAGCCTCAACAATCGCATCCCATTGCGAATCAATCACATCGCTGGGAATTCCAGCCTTCTCCATAGCCTCGCGCATAATCGTCGGATCCGTGCCGCCGGGCGTCAGGAAGAGAACAGGCTCAATATCATATCCCGTAATTCGCTGAACGCCGATGGCGAAGGAATCGCGGTGGATGCGGTCGCGGTTGCGCAGCAGTGTGCCGTCGATGTCGAAGAGATATGCCTCTTGCCCATCCCAGGCAAAGCCCGGCTCTATGTACACGCGCGCGGCCGGAACTTGTTCTTCGTGGGTCTGGGGAGTGGTCTGCATGTCCTTGAAGAGCGCCGTCAGCCCCGGCCAATGACTTGGTGGGTGGCGCTATAGACAGGACGTTCGCTGCGCGGCGGACGCTTGAGGCAGGCGCGAACTTCGGCCAGACTCAGATCAAGTTCCGCCATCGTCCGGCTCAGCGTGTTGCGATGCATCCCCAATTCTTTGGCCGCTTTGCACTGGTTTCCCCGGTGCGCCACCAGTACTTCGCGCAGATAATGCTTCTTAAACTCGCGTACGGCCTCCTCATAGCCGATACCGCTGGAATGCATTTGCGTCACCAGGCCGTCCAGAATTCGTTTCACGTCCACCTCAGCTTGTTCTAATAGATTGCCATATTCTGTTGGATTGCGCTTGCAAAAAAATCACATTGCGCCGCTGCCGGGGTGCAGCCACACCGGTGACTCATCTTCCAGCTCCTTGAGTGCATGCCGGATGCGCTTGGCCAGATCAGCTGGGTCCATATGTGTGCTCAAATGACAGGCCCCAAAAAAATATTTGGGCAGTTTGGCATCGCTCAGCCAGTGGGCCTTGGGAAAAAAAGCCAGGGCCGATAATATCACCACCGTCACCAGCAGCGCCCCCTGAAAGAATCCGAAGGCCGCGCCTGCCAGCCTGTCCATGCAGCCCAACCCCATGTGATGGAACACTTTGGAAAGTACTTTCCCGGTAACCGCGGCCAACCCCATCACCAGCAGTGCAATCAGCAGAAACCCGATCGTATCGGCTACCGCCTCAATGCGCACTATGGGTAAAAACAACTTCGCTACGAGGCCGTAGTTCCAGGCTGCCAGCACCAGGCCAAGCAGAAGGCCGAACAGAGCGAAGGCAGAGCGGAAGAAGCCCTCGGTTAGTCCGCCAAATATGGACATCACCAATACCACCACGATCGCCCAGTCCACCAGCGTCATTCTTTGCTCCTTCTACGAACCGTGTTCCGGATTCCTCTGGCGCTGCTACAAACTCCTCATGAAATACGTATGCAAAGGCTCAGCATAACTGGTAGTGTACTTGTCTGATTCCTGCTCAGCAGAGCTACAGGGAAAGTTGTCCTCTGATAAAACTAAGTCTCCGATTTTCTAGGCAAGGGAGAGCTTTGTCAATCTCTCTTCGTACCTATTGATAAGAAAGAACTTACAGGATGAAATCTGATCCTGAACTGTATCGTGTTCAAAAATGACCAATAAAAATATTTTCCAAATTGTTCAATTCTGAACAGCATTCAAATATTAGTAGTTGTTACACACGTGTGTGACAGCCGTCACGGAACACCCTACCCATATGGGAGACACTCCACTAGTCAACATGGTTCGGAGGGCCTGTTAGAATGCCCTCTTTGAGCCGGGCGACACGGAGTAGCCGTGGAAAGGGGAAGCCGCAGCTAGCTTCGTTTGTGCAGGGATCACCAGTAGCCGCGTGCTACCGACCTCCAGTGCCGGCTACTGGTCCCCGTCTTAACTTGTTACATACAAGCGCCTCCGAAGCGAAGTTATCCTTCGGAGGCGTTTTTTCACCTTTCCTGGTTTAGCCAATTTAGGGAAGAATTCCAGGCGATTGCACATAAAACAAATTGTGATTTTTCACAATCTATATGATTCTTATCCCAATCCTAGAAAGACAGCCATCGCCCGATTCACGGCGGCCATTGTCCGCACTTCCAGCACGCCGAACGGATCGCCGGTCTTGTCGCGTGGAATGGTATAAGCCTTGTCCACCATGATCTGCGAGGGCGCGCGCAAGCCGTTTTTTTCGCTCGGAGCCACGGCAATGCGAAAGGTTTCGATAGGGCGTATCTCAGTTGTAACGGGCAGAATCGTAACTGATGGATGTTTCGAGAAGAGGTCCGATTGAATCACCAGCGCGGGCCGAGGCTTGCCGTAAGCTCCAGCCAGAACCACCGGAACCAGGTCGCCGCGCTTCATACCCATCCGTCCGTATCCGCGACTTCAGCGATCCAGGCCAGCGTCTCAGCCTCGTGTGGGTCACCAACCAGCGAAAGGCACTCCCGCTCGCATCTCTTGCGAAAGCTCTCCAGCCGCGTGTCGGGAACCCAAATCTGCACCGGCTTCAATCCCACCGCACGCAACCCCTCGCGGTGCTTCCTAACCCGTTCTGTAACAGTAGTATCCATGTTCGACCAATGTTCCATGTAACATAATACTACCTTTGCCTGTTTCATGCAACAGATTTTCCACTGCACTCGTTCTTTTGAGGATTGGAGACCCAGCTTATCGGCGGAGAATACCGGACTTGCACTTTAGAACCGAGATTTCCACTTTATGGGTGGTGGTAAGTTATCTTTAGTCGTTGCAACGACCGCTGTGCCCGAATCGCTTCAGTCCGGCTTCAATTGGAACTGAGTGTTGTCGCCGCCGCCGCTGCCATACCAGATCAAGATCGCTGAATCTGATATGGATCGTATCAAGATCACTGAATCTGATATGAATCATTGCGTAGCTAATGGCACAGCTAGATATATTATGCAGTGCCGTTAGCTCATCCACTGACGTGATAACACGAAGGTCTATTCGGCTTTCAAGAAAAGGTGAGTGATATGAGCACTGTAACAATACCCGCCTCTATCGGACATGGGTTAATTGAGATGATTTTTCGAGACGATTCCAGACAGACTGAGTTAGAGCCGCTGTGTCGAAAAGTCCTCGAAAAGTTTCAACTTCCGCAGCGTTCGCTCATTTGCATTTTCGATGATGAGGAACGCCTAGAGTTCCTCGATTCGCCAAGTCTGGGCGAAAATTATTGTGGTTTCTTTGCCGCAGTTCGTCAATTTATATTGTGCGAATTAAAATGGCCTCCACCTATTCTGAACCATGTTCATAACAGTGATATGTGGAACCCGGCGCCTAAAGGATGGCACTGCGATGTTGTGATCTACTTACGGCGTTGGACGTGCGATTCACCAATTGGCACGGTCATAACATTTGCGCACGAGTTACAGCATTTTAGGCAATATGGATTCAGCTATAAAGTGTGGCGTGCGGAAGGCTTGGTCCGAATAGTTTACCTTGGAGAACCATTGGCCGGGTGGCGTCTTCCCTGTGAGCATGAAGCCCATCTTGTCTCCAAGAAGGTTGTTAGTGCTAGTGATGTTCTTGGTCGCGAAGTGGTCATGAGCTATGCAGAGCAACAGGGAAAAGGGAATGATCCCGAGAAATGGAATTTTTTCAAGGGATTGGACCTAGAGGAGTCTTTCGATGTCCTCGAAAGACTCAAACCCTGGGTGAATGAATACAAAGAAGCTCTGAAGGAGAGGTTTCACGCCAATAGTAGTGAAGAGCCGTACTTCACAAAGGACAACTGGTGGGAGTAAAGAGAATTTCTACTCATCGGCTGAAAAGCAACCGTAGATTCTTCGACAGGGTGCGCCTCCAGCTAAAAGCCAACAGCTAAAAGCTGGAGGCTATCTTTTACCGCGTCTTCGCCACTTCCTCTACCGTCACCGGGTCAAGGAATGGCATCTGCGCCCTCAGCTTTTTGCCGACAATCTCCACTGGATGCTTGGCTTCAGCCTCGCGGAAGGCCAGAAACTCCTTGCGCCCGGAATTCTGATCAGCCAGAAATCTCTTCGCAAAAGACCCATCCTGAATCTCCGCCAGAATCTGCTTCATCGCCTTGCGGCTCTCCGCGTTGATCACCCGCGGGCCGCTCACGTAATCACCCCACTCGGCGGTGTCGCTAATGGAGTAGCGCATGTACGCCAGGCCGCCGCGATAGATTAGATCTACGATCAGCTTGAGCTCGTGCAGCACCTCGAAGTAGGCGCTCTCCGGCTGATAGCCTGCCTCCACCAACGTCTCATAGCCCGCCTTGATCAGCGCGCTGACCCCGCCGCACAGCACCGCCTGCTCGCCGAAGAGATCGGTCTCGGTCTCTTCCTTGAACGTCGTCTCCAGCACCCCGGCCCTGGTGCCGCCAATGCCTTTCAGGTAGCTGAGGCAGAGCGCGTGAGCCTTGCCCGTCGCGTCCTGGTGGACGGCGATGAGGCAGGGCACGCCGCCGCCCTCCATAAAGACCTCGCGCACCCGATGGCCCGGCGCCTTGGGGGCGGCCATGCCAACGTCGATGCCCGCTGCCGGAACGATGGTCTTGAAATGAATGTTGAAGCCGTGCGCGAACATCAGCAGCTTGCCAGCACTCAAGTTCGGCCCAATCTCTTCGGCATAAAGCTTGGCCGCCGTCTGATCCGGAACCAAAACCATCACCACATCCGCCCACTTGGTGGCTGCGGCAACGGTGTCCACTTCCAGCCCGGCTTTCTGCGCCTTGGCGATGGACTTGGAGCCGGGCGCAAGGCCCACCTTCACCTGTACGCCGGAGTCCTTGAGGTTGAGAGCGTGGGCATGACCCTGGGAGCCGTAACCGATGATGGCCACCTTCTTGGCCTGTATCAAAGAGAGGTCGGCATCTTGATCGTAGTAAGTCTTCGCCATGTTATTGTCTCGCTTCCTTTGCTTGAGTGGTGAAATGTTGATTTGAAAAAAACAGCCGCGCTATCCGCTCGGCTTATTCCGGTTCATCCGCGACGTCTTCTGCGGGCTCGTCTATATCCGTGCCCATGGCCTTCAGGACGCTCGAAATATGATGGCCGCGGCGCATGGTCATCTTGCCGCTCCGGCAGATTTCCAAAATCTGGCCTTCATCTTCGTGCAGCACTTCGATCAGTCCTTCGATCTTGCTTTCTACGCCGGTCAACTCAATCATCAGTGACTCCGGCGCCAGGTCCACGATGTGGGCGCGAAATACTTCCACCAGATCGAAGATCCGGGATCGGTTCTGTGGCGTGGTGGCAACCTTAATGAGCGCCAGTTCCCGCGTAACGCTCGGAGCCTGGGCAATGTCGTCCACATCCACTACATTCTCCAGCTTGAACAAACTGGCGCGGATGCGGTTGCCGGCCTCGGTCGAGGCCTCGCAAACCAGCGTCAGTCGCGACAACCCCGCTCGTTCGCTGCGCCCCACAGTCAACGAGTGGATATTGATGTTAAGGCGGCGAAAGAGCGAGGCCACGCGCGTCAGCACGCCCGGCCTGTCCTCCACGTAAGCGACAAATGTGTGCAGCATAAATAAACTCACTTTCCTTGATGCGATGAGAACTTGAAGATTCTTGCTCGATCTTTCAAAGAGCCGTAATCTCAGCCAATCAATCCCGACCACGCCACTCAAACACCTTTGCTCGGAACTTCCATCGGCGGACCAGAGTAATGAACATGAACCAAATGCCAGGCTCCGCGCTCCTTCTGGTAAATTTGCGTCTCACGTCCTGTCGAGGTGAGCGCAGTGTCATTGCTTTTCCAAACAGCGTGGAACGTCCAGGTTAGCTCGACCCATGCTGAATCGCCGTAGACATGAATGGCAATGGTGTCGAACGCTAGGTCGCGTTTGGAAAATAGACCCATGACTCTGCCGAAAATATCCGACTTAATCTGCTCGAGTCCGTTGTCCGTACCGAGGGGATGAATAAACGAAACCGGAGCATCGTTCGACCAAAGGTCAGTGAACAGTGACGAATTAAGGGTGTCAATCGACTGACAGTATTGTGCGAGACGAGAGTTAATCTGCGTCTCGTCTGACGGTGCAGACTGCCCGATTGCAGTGCCTGTTGCTCCGAGCAGCACTATGCAAAGAGCCCATCGCATGAATTTACAGACACACTGCAACCCGCCCGCCGCTTTTGGATATCCCTTTTGTATGTTCATCGCGCCTTCTTCCTCCTGTCGGCTAATCCTTCGCGGACTCTTCCAACGGATTTTTTTCCGGCCTGCGAATCATTTCATGCAATGAAGATCCGGCGGGAATCATCGGATAAACCGAGTCTTCCTTCTCCACTTTGAAGTTGAGCAAAAATGTTCCCGATGCGGAGCGTGCGGTGTTCACAGCTTCAGCCACTTCGGCGCGCGTGCGAACGGTAAGGCCCTTGATGCCGTGGGCATCCGCCAGTTTGACGAAGTCGGGGCTCACCAGCGGCGTGGCCTCGTAGTTCTTCTCGTAGAAAAACTCCTGCCACTGGCGCACCATGCCCAGGTAGCCGTTGTTGATGATGGCAATGTTGATCTTGATGTCTTCCTGCACGATGGTCGACAGCTCCGCCGCCGTCATTTGGAAGCCGCCATCGCCAGCGATCACCCAGACCTCTTTGTCCGGACAGGCAAACTTTGCTCCAATGGCCGCGGGCAGCGCGAATCCCATCGTTCCCAGCCCGCCCGAGGTGATCAGCGAGCGCGGCCGTTCGTGGTGATAGTACTGCGCCTCCCACATCTGGTGTTGTCCCACATCGGTCACCACGATGGCGTTGCCGCCGGTCATGCGCCAGATATCGTTGATCACGTGCGCCGCGTAGAGGTGACCGGAGTCGGGCAGGTTCTTGATGTCGCGCACCGCCACCTCGCCCTTGCTGGCTTCGATAGCCTTGATCCATGTCGAGCCGTCGCGGCTGGTAATACGCGGCAGCAACTTCTCCAGCACCTCGCTCAGATCGCCCACTAGCGCCACATCGACCTTCACATTCTTGTTGATCTCGGACGGATCAACCTCGAGGTGGATCTTTTTGGCCTTGGTGGCATACGTCGCTAGGGTTCCGGTGACGCGATCATCGAACCTCATCCCGCAGGCAATCAGCAGGTCGGCCTCCTGTATAGCGTGATTCACCCACGACTCGCCGTGCATGCCCATCATGCCCAGGTTCAGCTTGTGCGAGGCAGGGAAGCCGCCCAGCCCCAGCAGCGTAAGCGCCACGGGAATCTGCGCTCGCTCAGCCAGCGCGTACAACTGCTTTTCCGCGCCTGACTCGATGACCCCGTGACCGGCCAGAATCACCGGCCGCTTGGCGTTGCGAATCAATTCGGCGGCCTGCTCCAGACCATGCTCCTCCACCTTCAGCATCGGGTGCGGCCGATGCGCCCGAGGCTGGGCGGCGGCAAAGTCGAAATCCGCTGTAGCCTGCTGCGCGTCCTTGGTAATATCCACCAGAACCGGCCCGGGGCGTCCGGTCTGCGCAATCTGAAAGGCGTAGCGGATCGCCGCAGCAATATCTTCGGCGCGGTTGATGAGGAAGTTATGTTTTGTCACCGGCAGCGTTATACCGGTAATGTCCACTTCCTGAAACGCATCAGTGCCCAGCAGCTTGCTGGAAACATTGCCAGTGATGCAGACAATGGGAATCGAGTCCAGCATGGCGGTGGCAATGCCGGTCACCAGGTTCGTCGCGCCCGGTCCGCTGGTGGCAATCGCCACGCCCACCTTGCCTGAAGCGCGCGCGTAGCCGTCGGCCATGTGCGCCGCGCCTTGCTCATGCCGCACCAGTGTGTGATGAATGGGAAACTTGCGCAGCGCGTCGTAGACCGGCAGAATCGCCCCGCCGGGATAGCCGAAGACCTGCGTCACGCCTTCGCCCTCCAGCGTAGCCCATACAATCTCCGCGCCGGTCAGGCGAGTGGGCGGGTTATTCGTTGCTTGCGTCTTGGCTTTGGTTCCCATGGAAGACCTCCTCAGTGAGCTGCTGGCAGATTATTTGCTAAATTCCATTCTTCGTCGATGAAAACTGACCACTGACGACTGATCCCTGATCTCTGTTCTCTGTCCTTACGTCGTTGCGCCTTGTGATGCGCTCGTCACCCGGTCCACATACTTCTTGAAGACGCCTCTTGGCCAACGCAATGTTGGCGGCTTAAAGCTCTTCAATCGCTCGGCGATTTCTTTGTCGCTGACTTCCAGCGTCAGCTTGCGATTGAGAATGTCAAAATGAATGATGTCGCCCTCGCGCACCGCGGCGATTGGTCCGCCATTAAACGCTTCGGGCGCCACGTGCCCGGCGGTGAAGCCGCGCGTCGCACCACTGAAGCGGCCATCGGTCAACAATGCCACCGTTGCGCTCAACTCCGCATTCGAACTGATGGCCGCCGTAACTTGCAGCATCTCCCTCATGCCCGGCCCGCCCTTCGGTCCCTCATAGCGAATCACCAGCACGTCGCCCGGTTTGATCTGCCCTGCCTGCACAGCGGCAAACGAGTCTTCCTCGCGGTCAAAAACCCGCGCCGGTCCGCGATGCTCCATGCGGTCGGCAGCGGCGATCTTCATCACGCAGCCTTCGGGAGCAAGATTCCCTTTGAGAATCACCAGTCCGCCATTGGGCTTGATGGGCTTCTCGAATGAGCCGATCACTTGCTGTCCTGGAGTCTCTTTTGCCAGCGCAGCCTCTTCGGCCAATGTCTTGCCGCTGATGGTTAGCGCCGATCCGTCCGCGTGTTTTGCGTCGATCAGCCGTTTTGCGAGCAGCCGTGAGCCACCCGCCGCCTGGTAATCCGAAGCAACAAATTTTCCCGCCGGAGTCAAGCTGCAGATGTACGGCGTGCGCTTGCTGATCGCGTCGAAATCATCGATGGTAAGCGGAATGTTCATCTCTCGCGCAATAGCCAGCAGATGTAGCACCGCATTCGTCGATCCGCCGCTGGCCGCTACGCTGGCGATGGCGTTCTCCAACGATTTGCGCGTAATGATCTGTGAGGGCCGGCGATTGGCGCGCACCGCGTCCATCAAAATGCGTCCAGCCTCGCGAGTGGCTTTGAGCTTATCCGGATTGGTAGCCGGAACACCGGAAAGTTGAATCGGCGCGATGCCCAGAATCTCCGCCGACATCGCCATAGTATTGGCGGTGAATTGGCCGCCGCACGCGCCCGCGCCAGGGCAGGCGTTAGCTTCCAGAGCCTCCAGCCCAGCGTCGTCAATCCGCCCAGCGGCGCGCGAGCCGATGCCTTCAAAGACATCCTGAATAGTAATGTCCCTCCCATTCAGTTTGCCCGGCGCAATCGATCCGCCGTAGAGCATCATCCCCGGAATATCCAGCCGGCAAAGCGCCATGATGATGCCCGGCATATTTTTGTCGCAGCCGCCGATGCCCACCAGCCCGTCGAAAAGATTTCCGCGCGCCATCAGCTCAATCGAATCGGCGATCACCTCGCGCGAGACCAGCGAAGCTTTCATCCCCTGCGTGCCCATGGTGATGCCGTCGGAGATAGTAATGGTGTTGAACTCCATCGGCGTGCCGCCCGCCTCGCGTATGCCTTCCTTCAACGCCTCTGCAATCTCGCGCAGGTGCATGTTGCAGGTGCCAATCTCCGTCCAGGTATTTGCAATCCCAATAATCGGCTTGTGCAGATCGTCCTTGCTGTAGCCAACGCCGCGCAGATATGAGCGCGCCGCTGCCCGGCTCGGCCCTTCAGTCATCGGAATGCTTTGTCGCTTGCCTTCTATGGTCATGGTTATTTCGCTTTCAGCCAGTTGGCTTGGTCATGCTTTTTTTCAAATGCGTCCAGCTCTGCTGTGTGCCGCAACGTCAGGCCGATGTCGTCGAGGCCCTCAATCAAACAGAACTTGCGGAACGGGTCTACCTCAAAGCTCGCCTTGAATCCCTTGCTGTCAGTAACTGTTTGCTCCTTCAGCGAAACAGTAAGTTGATAATTTGGAAGCGTCTTCGCGTTATGCATCAGCGCGGCTACATGCTCTTCGCTCAAACGCGCCAGTACGATGCCATTCTTGCCAGCATTGGAAAAAAAGATGTCAGCAAACGACGGTGCGATCACCACGCGAAAACCGTAATTTTCCAGCGCCCAAGCGGCATGTTCGCGGCTCGATCCGCAGGCAAAGTTCTTGCCCGCAATCAAAATCTGCGCGCCCTTGTAACGCGGATCGTTCAGCACGAAATTCGGGTCCGGCTCGCCCGTGGCTGTGCGCCGCCAGTCAAAGAATAAAAAATCTCCGTAGCCGGTGCGCTCAATCCGCTTCAAAAACTGCTTGGGAATAATCTGGTCGGTATCGACGTTGGTGCGATCGAGCGGCATGGCCAGCGAAGTGACTGTAGTGAATTTATCCATTAGGCCTTCACCTCCCAATTGCGAATGTCGACAAAGTGCCCCGTAATGGCGGCTGCTGCGGCCATCTCCGGCGAAACCAGGTGCGTGCGTCCGCCGCGGCCCTGGCGGCCTTCAAAGTTCCGGTTACTGGTCGAAGCGCAGCGCTCGCCCGGTAAAAGAATGTCGGGGTTCATGCCCAAGCACATCGAGCAGCCGGGTTCGCGCCACTCAAATCCCGCCTCGCGGAAGATGCGGTCCAGCCCTTCCTTCTCCGCCTGCGCCTTCACCGCCTGCGAGCCGGGAACCACCATCGCGCTCACCTTTGCGGCGACTTTGTAGCCTCTGGCAATGAGGGATGCGGCGCGCAAATCCTCCAGCCGCCCATTGGTACAGGAGCCGATGAAGACGCGGTCGACGGTCACATCTTTCAGCGGCGTTCCGGCCTTCAGCCCCATATATTCGAGCGCGCGTTCAAGCCCATTGCGCTCCTGCTCGTTGGTCACAGCGGCTGGGTCGGGCACATTAGCTGTAATCGGCGCCACCATTCCCGGACTTGTGCCCCAGCTGACGTAAGGAATCAGATTCGCTGTGTCGATCACCAGCTCGCGATCGAACTTTGCGCCGGGATCACTCGGCAGCTTGCTCCACTCCGCAACAGCCTTCTCCCACTCCGTACCCTTCGGAGAAAATCGTCTGCCTTTGAGATAGGCGAATGTCTTTTCGTCGGGAGCGATCATGCCCGCGCGCGCGCCGGCTTCGATGCTCATGTTGCATACCGTCATGCGCCCTTCCATCGAAAGCGCGCGAATCGCCGACCCGGCGTACTCGATAACGCAGCCGGTCGCCCCATCGGTCCCGATCTGTCCAATGATTGCCAGAATAATGTCCTTGGCCGTCACTCCCCTCGGCAGCACGCCTTCAACCGCGATGCGGAAGGTCTTCGGCTTGGACTGCGGCAGCGTCTGCGTGGCCAGCACATGCTCCACTTCGCTCGTGCCGATGCCAAAAGCCAGCGCCCCGAAGGCTCCGTGTGTCGAGGTATGCGAATCGCCGCAGACAATCGTCATGCCCGGCTTGGTCAGTCCCAGCTCCGGCCCGATCACGTGCACGATCCCCTGATCACGCGAGTTCACATCGTAAAGTTCAATACCGAACTCCGCGCAGTTCGCGCGCAACGCGGCAATCTGCTTGGCCGCAATCTGATCAGTGATGTTAAAACGGTCGGCGAGTATCGTCGGCACATTGTGGTCCATCGTTGCAACCGAGCGGTCCGGCCGCCTCACCTTGCGCCCCGCCAGCCGCAACCCCTCAAAAGCTTGCGGCGAGGTCACCTCATGGATCAAATGCAGGTCGATGTACAGCAGCGTTGGCTCGCCTTCAGGCTCTGCCACCACGTGCTGCTCCCAGACCTTTTCGAATAACGTCTTTGCTTGGCTACTCATCCATCATCCTTGTTTCAAATAGTTGTTCAGTGCCGATTCGTCATCAAAAACTAGTCCCTAGTTCCTATTTCAGCATCTCCTTCACCGTCTCCCGCACCTTTGCGCCCATCTCCCGCGTGCCCAGCACGGTCAATCCCTCGGGGTTGGTGCGCGCCAGGTCCTGTGTGCGGAAGCCCTGTTCCATCACCTTGCGGATCGCCTTGACAATCGCATCGGCCTCAGCATCGAGTCCGAAGGTGTGGCGCAGCATCATCGCGGCTGTCAGAATCGTGGCCAGCGGATTGGCGATGTTCTTGTTGGCGTGCTTGGGAGCGGAGCCGTGCGCCGGCTCATACAAACCGATCTTGCCGCCAATGGTGCCGGAGGGCAGCATGCCCAGCGAACCGGTGATCACCGAAGCCTCGTCGGTGAGAATGTCGCCGAAGGTGTTCTCCGTTACCACCACATCGAAGTCGCGCGGACGCTTCATCAGGTGCATCGACATCGCATCGACGTACTGGTGTTCGAGCTCGACGTCGGGAAATTCCTTGGAGATCTTGATCACCGTGTCGCGCCAAAGCTGCGAAACCTCCAGTACGTTGGCTTTGTCCACGCTGCATAGCTTCTTGCGCCGCTTCTGCGCCAACTGGAAGGCGACGCGGGCCACGCGGGCTACTTCATCGCGCGTGTAAATCATAGTGTTGATGCCTACGCCCTTTTCCTTGTCCCAGCCGCGGGGCTGTCCGTAGTAGAGGCCGCCGAGAAGTTCACGGACAAACATTATGTCGGTGCCGTCGATGATTTCCGGCCGCAATGGGCTATTAATCGTCAGTTCCTTGAAAGCAAAGACGGGGCGCAGATTGGCAAAGCCGCCCAGTTTGACGCGCAGTCCGAGTAAGCCGGCCTCGGGACGCTGGCTGGGAGGAAGAGCATTGAATTTGTCGTCGCCCACCGCGCCTAAAAAAACGGCCTCGGAATCGAGAGCAGCAGCAACTGTGTCGGCGGGCAGAGGTGTGCCATCCTGTTCAATGGCTGCGCCACCGATGCGCTTATAGTCGAGCTGCAACGTGTGGCCGCCAGCCTGTGTTGCTTCTTGCAGTACTGCAATGCCTTGCTCCGTAATTTCAGGGCCAATGCCGTCTCCGGGTGTAACCAGAACTTTCAACTTCATTTCTTACTCTCCTTATTCTTTGATGGTATAGGGTTATCCTGTCCGCGTTCCGGCTTCATCCGATCTTTAACCGGTTCAATCTAGTTCAGCGACTGGCTCGCGGCGCTTTTCCCGAATCTGATCGGGCAAAATGCTCACCAGATCGAAGTCGTAGATGTTCTTCTTGCGGTCGGCTAGCGCCACAAAACGGTAGTAGGTGTGCTGCAACTCGTCGCGTGTCAGGCTAAAGCCCAGTTGCTCCAGCCGATTCCGCAGCGCCGCGCGTCCTGAATGTTTGCCCAGAACCAAATGCGTCTTGGCCACGCCTACCAACTCCGGGGTCATGATCTCGTAGCACAGCGGGTTAGCCAGCATGCCGTGCTGGTGAATGCCAGACTCGTGCGCAAAGGCGTTGTCGCCCACGATGGCCTTGTTGGGCGAGGGCCGGAAGGTGATGAGCTGGCCCAGAACCTGGCTGGTGGGGTAAAGCTGATTCAGATTGATGCTCGAGGTGACTTTGAAATGGTCGCCGCGAACATAAAGCGCGGCGGCAATCTCTTCCAAAGCCGCGTTGCCGGCCCGCTCGCCAATTCCGTTGATGGTGCACTCCACCTGGCGTACTCCTGCCGAGATGGCGGCCAGTGTATTAGCCACGGCCAGCCCCAAATCGTCATGGCAATGCGCGGAGAGAATAATGCCCTGCTCGTCGATAGCCGGAACGCGTTCCCGCACCTCGGTGAACATCCGGCTGTATTCCTCAGGCGTGGTGTAGCCCACCGTGTCAGGCATATTAATGGTTGTCGCGCCGGCCTCCACGGCCACCTTCACCATCTCCACAAGAAAGTTGCGCTCCGAGCGGGTGGCGTCCTCAGGCGAAAATTCCACGTCGTCACACAGCGAGCGCGCCAGCCTCACTGACTCGCCAGTCTGATCCAGCGCCTGCTGGCGGCTTATCTTCAGCTTGTATTCCAGATGCAGGTCGCTCGACGCCAAAAAAACGTGAATGCGGGCGCGGTCGGCAAATTGCAACGCACGCGAGGCCATCTCGATGTCTTCGCTCTTCGCCCGAGCCAGGGACGCGATGCGCGGCTTCCGAATTGCCTGGGTAATCGTAGCGATGGCCGCAAAATCTCCCTCCGAGGCCATGGCGAAGCCGGCTTCGATAATGTCCACACCCAGATCTTCCAGGGCATGCGCCATGGTCAGCTTTTCCTGCGTCGTCATGCTGCAGCCGGGAGACTGCTCGCCGTCACGCAGCGTGGTGTCGAAGAAGACAATGCGCTTAGATGCCATCAAACGGCCTCCGCGGGCTGATTTAGCCTGAATTATCAGTATTATACATACCATAATATAAATCAAAGTTATAATTGTTGTAGAAACGATTAGTATTGCTTATAATGAATCAGAGATCAGGAGTCAGAGATCAGAGATCAGTTTCCGTGGTCAGTAGGCAGTGTCTGCATTTGCCATCAGACGCCAAATTATGCATTTGAAAGTCCGCCGCTGCGAAAAATTGATCTGACCCCTGATCTCTGATCTCTGTTCTCTGTTATGGAACTCAACCAACTCGAAACCTTTCTTGCCGTCGCCGAGGAGCGCAGCTTCTCCCGCGCCGCCCTGCGCCTGCATCGCACCCAGCCTGCGGTCAGCCAGGTTATCCGCAAGCTAGAGGCGGCGGTCGGCGAAACGCTCTTTGATCGCGCCGCGCGTGATGGTGCGCTGACAGCCTCTGGCGTCCTGTTGCGCGACTATGCGCTGCGTTTGCTCGCCCTGCGCCGCGAGGCCGCAAGCGCTCTGGATGAGCTGAAAAACCTGGAGCGGGGAAGGCTGCAACTGGCGGCCAACGAGTACACCTGCATCTACCTGCTGCAGGCCATCCACCGCTTTCGGCGGGAGTTTCCTCAAATCACCGTGACCGTGCACCGCATGCTGGCCTCGAACATTCCCGAGGAATTGAACCTGCGCACCTTTGAGCTGGGCATGATCTCCTACCGCCCCGACCCGGCGCACTTCCGCTCCATCGCGGTCTACGCCGACAGCCTGGCCTTCATCGTCAGTCCCAGCCATCCGCTGGCTGGGACTAGGCATATCTCCATCTCCAGACTGGGCGAAGAGCTATTCGTGGCCCATAACGTGGCCTCGCCCCTGCGGCGTCGTGTGATTGAGGCATTTCAAAAGTACAGAACGCCCCTCAACATGGGCATCGAGCTGCCCACCATTGAGGCCATCAAGCGCTTCGTAGCCATGGGCAACGGCGTTGCGTTGGTGCCGCACCTGACCGTGGCCAGGGAGTTGGTGGCCGGCGAACTGGTGCGCGTGACGGTGGACGAACTGGAGGTCAAGCGTGTGCTGCGTCTGGTCTGCCGGCGGCAGGCCACGCTCTCTTATGCCGCCAGGGCTTTTTTGCGCACTGTCCGCGCGCTGGCACGGGAGCAGGGTCCGCCCTTTCACTACCATGTCGAGCGTGTAAGCTGATTCTTTCCCAAAATGCTGTCAACCATTCCCCAAATCTCCCGTGCCCCATCCTTTCGCGTTACCGGGGTCCCCGGCGACAGGTCTTCGTCGCTGGGGTGTCGGACGAAAGGGTGGGATACATCAGAACTCAATCTCTCAATTTCTGAGTACTGCAGTCGAAATATCCGTATTTTCTTCCTTTCCGCCCGCCGGAGAACGCCCCTTTGCCTCCCACCGCGTCTATAGCCTCAGTTGCTTCCGGGGACATGGCTTCTGCCGCGGACCGCCCCGGCCAGTTACAATGCTGAGAGTGGGAACCGGCGTGAACCGAGGCGCCGGAATCGAAAGCTCGTTGCCAGCCGGACGGTTGAGCAGTCGTGAGGATCAGAATCGAATGAAGAAGATCGCCTTAATTGCATTCCTGCTGACCGTTTACGTGGCGGCAGGCCGCGCCCAGGAAAGCCGCCAGGATATCAGCCTTAGCGGAACAGCGCTTATCGAGCCGTTTATCGCATCGTCAACAGATGTCTATGTCCACTCCAACTACGCTTTGGGCGGATTGGTCAGCTATCGTTACATGCTGACCCCCTCCAGCGCCGTCGAGGGCAACTACAGCATCACCTACCAGAACAAAATCACTTATCACACCAATCCCAATGTTTATCAGGTGCTGACCCGTACCCAGGAGATGTCGGCTGAATACATCCGCAGCTTCAACTTCCGCAAGTACAACCCCTTTATTGAGGCGGGACCAGGCGGAGTCATCTTACTGCCCATCCGCAACTCCGGCACCACCACGTTGGACGCCAAGCAGCAGACTCAGATGGCTGCCTTCTACGGCGCCGGAATCGCGCGCGAGATCAGCCCCAGCTTCGACATCCGCGCCGAGTTCCGCGGCATCGTCACCAAGGTACCCACCTTCGGCATTACAACCTTCACCACCAACAAGTGGTACAACATTTACGAGCCGGTGATCGGCGTAGCCTACCACTTCTGATCCTAATGGCAAATGCTTTCGAATGAAGGGGATGGGCGTTAGCTCATCCCCTTCTGTTGTTGCAAGCCTCCCGCAATAGTCGCGCCCCGGGCGCTGCCCGTGTATCCTCACCCCATGAACATGGACGTTTCCCCCACGCTCCCCGAATCCAACTCCGGCCACACCAACCTGCTCGTACGCGTAGCCTCCTCCTACCTGCGTTCGGCGTGCCATCAGCCCGTCCGCTGGCATCCCTGGGGAGATGAGGCATTTGCTCGCGCCCAGTCCGAAGACAAGCCCATCCTGCTCGACATTGGCGCCGTCTGGTGCCATTGGTGCCACGTCATGGACCGCGAATCTTACGAGAACCCGGAGATAGCCGCCATCATCAACGAGCATTTTGTCGCGGTGAAGGTGGATCGCGATGAGCGGCCCGACGTCGACGCGCGCTACCAGGCTGCCGTTGCGGCCATCACCGGCCAGGGCGGCTGGCCGCTGACCGTCTTTCTCACTCCAGACGGGAGGCCCTACTTTGGCGGCACCTATATACCCCCCGACGACCGCTACGGGCGGCCGGGCTTTGGCCGCGTACTCACCACTCTCGCCCAGGTCTGGCGTGAGCGCCGCAATGAAGCTCTGGAAACTGCTTCGAGTGCCATGGCCGCTATCGAACACAACGAATACTTTTCAGGTGGCAGTGGGCAGCTCTCCATGGAGCTGGTAGACAAGATCACCGCCTCCATCCTACGGCAATTTGACCCGCGTAACGGCGGCTTCGGCTCGCAGCCCAAATTTCCTCATCCCAGCGCCCTCGACCTCCTGCTGCACGTAGGCCTGAATCGCGGCAACCAGCCTGCCATGCAAGCCTTTTCCACCACTCTCGAACACATGGCCCGTGGCGGCGTCTACGACCAACTCGCCGGAGGCTTTCACCGCTACAGCGTGGACGAGCGCTGGCACGTTCCGCACTTCGAGAAGATGCTCTACGACAACACCGAGCTACTGCGCAATTACCTGCACGGCTTCCAGAGCCTGAGCCGTGAGGATTTTCGCCGTATCGCCGAAGAGATCGCCGCCTGGCTGCTGTCCACCATGAGCGACCGCGAACATGGCGGCTTCTTCGCCTCACAGGACGCCGACATCAACCTCGACGACGATGGCGACTACTTCACCTGGACACTGTCCGAGGCCCGCATGGCGCTGCTTGCGGCCAATTTTTCCCCAGACGACGTTGACCTCACCCTGCGCTATTGGGACATCGGAGAACTGGGCGATATGCATCACGATCCGGCTCGTAACGTCCTCCACATCACCCAGACCATCGATGAGCTGGTTGCTGTAACCGGCCACAGTGTGGACGAGCTCCACAATCTCCTTGACCATGCCCGCAACACACTGCTCGCCGCCCGCTCCCGGCGTCCCACGCCCTTTATCGACCGCACGCTCTACACCGGCTGGAACGCCATGGCCGTCAGCGCCTGTCTCGAAGCCGCTCGCATCCTGAAAATCAACTCATACCGAGACTTCGCTCTGCTCACCCTCAATCGTCTGCTTCGCGAAGCCTTGGACAGCAATCAATCCCTCTACCACGTCATCGCCTATGGCGACAATCAAGGCTCGCCGCATGAAAAAGTTTCCGGCACACTCGACGACTACGCTTTCACCATCCACGCATGCATCGACGCCTGGCTGGCCACTGGCGAGATGCGTTTCTACCACGCAGCCATCAAGCTGGCCGACGCTATGATCGCCCGCTTCCACGACCCCGCCGCCGGAGCGTTCTACGACACCGCAAATCTAAATGCTACGCCGCTGGGCGCTCTGGCCGCCCGCCGCAAGCCCTTTCAGGACGCGCCCACCCCCGCTGGCAACCCCACCGCCGCCTCAGCCCTGCTGCGTCTCGAATCCCTCAGTGGCCGCAGCGACTATCGCCAGATCGCCGAGCAGACTCTCGCCTCCTTCGCGGGAATCGTGGAGCACTTCGGCCTCTATGCCGGCTCCTACGCTCTGGCACTGGAGCGGCTGCTGCTCGATCCCGTGCAGGTAGTGGTCGTCGGCTCCGGTCCTTTGGCCGAGCACCTCGAATCGCTGGCCCTTTCCAGCTTCGCCGTCAACCGCACCGTCATCCGCCTCGCTCCCGAACGCCTGGTTCCAAGTGGAATTCCCGAGGCTTTGGCCGAAACCCTGCTCCATGCCCCTAAGCCGGACAGCGCCCATGCCTGGGCCATCGTCTGCCGCGGACACACCTGCCTGCCGCCGATTACCGATACCGAGGCGTTCACCGAGGCCCTCAAAAACCAGCTTTAAAGCCGAGAATGAAGCCCTGCCCGCGCGGTACGCCTCTCTTGTAGCCTGTTCAGACCAATAAATACAAAAGTTTCGCGTTTTATATAGCCTTTCGATCCCAAGCTGCCGATGAAATCTATATCAGTCACTTGTTGCTCGCGACAGGGTGTTTCCCGCTGTCGCTGGAGCTGCGTGAAGGAAAGCATGAGTCGGTTGGGTTCAATCCGGGTTCTGGCCTGCTGGCTGATGTGTGCAGCCATCCTGCAGGCGCAGCAATACGTCTTTCGCGCCTACCGGCAGGCCGAAGGACTGAAGAACCTCGCGGTGAACGCGTTGACGGCCGACAGTTCAAGTTTCCTCTGGGCAGCCACCGAGAACGGCGTCTACCGCTTTCTCGGTTCCAGCTTTGAGCAGTATGGCCAGGAGCAGGGGATCGCCGAGCGCAACATTGAGGACATCTACGCGGACCCCAATGGCATCATCTGGGCGGGTACGGACGAAAATTTGTACCGCTGGGACGGCCAGCGCTTCCTTCCCGTAGGCAAGAATCCCATTCATATACAAGGCGCGCAGCATTTGGCTTCCGAAGATGCGAGCCACCTGCTGGTGGTGGATCAGCACCGGCTTTTCCGCCTGGAGCACGATGCTCAGGGTCGAACGCTCTCCTACACCCCCGTGTTTTCCGCGCAGACGCTCGCATCTATCCCGGATCTGGGCAATCTCTCCAGCGTAAATGTAGTGGACGGTCAGGCCGTTTGGCTAGGCTGCGGGAAAAAGCTATGTTCCTGGCTTCGTGGGCGCGAGGACGCAGTGACCCAATGGGGGGCAAAACAGGGCGTTCCCGAGACCATCTGGCATGCCGCCGTTATGGACCACACGGGCGTGCTTTGGGCCGCTGGCCAGCAACATAACGTGGTAGCCCTGCCCATCGGTACAACGCGCTTTGTCGATCGCTCCTTTCCCGGTCCTGACCCCAACAGTGTCTACCAACACACCGCGATCATCGTCGACAAGGACGGCAGGGTTATTGTCTCCACCGAGGTGGGCATCGCTCTCTGGGAGGGAACGGGCTGGGGACTAATCGGCCCGGCCAACGGGTTGCGCACCGGCCACATCACCAGCATGGCCTACAGCGCGGCGGGCGCCCTCTGGCTGGGCAGTTTCGGGCATGGGATTCACCACTGGGCCGGCCGCGGCTTGTGGGAAGCCTGGAACGAACTCGGCGGATTGCCCAGCGCTAACATCTTGAGCGTCTTCCCCCTCCGCGAGGATCGCGTGTTGACAGGTACGGAAAAGGGGCCTGCGTGGGTGAACCCGCGCAATGGATCCGCAGGCTCGCTCATTTCGGGGCACAAGTGGACCTACGGACAGGTGAGCGCCATCGGAACAAATCGCGACGGCTCCGTTTGGGCAGGGACCTTTTCAGGGACCATTCTCCGCATCGATTCGAAAACCGGCAGGGTGAACGAAACCGCAAAGTTGCCGGTACTGATTGTGGGCGCGATTGAGGACCCTGCCGGGCGCGTCTTCTTTTCGACGGCCGGAGGAATTTATCTGCGCGAAGCAGGAGCCGAGAATGCTCCGCCGCAGCGTATTCATGCCGTTGACGCGCTGCTGGGAGATTCCACCCGCATCGATGCCAGTTGCGTAGCGCCCGGCGGCGCAGTATGGTTTCTGGGCAAAGGTAAGCTGATCCGCGAACAGGACAACCGTTGGACAGCTCCGCCGATCGACGGGCTCCCGGAACTGAGAGGGCCGCTGCTCGATCTGGCCTGTGGCGCGGATGGCTCCATGTGGGCAACCGGCCTGCAGACCGGCACATGGCGATTGACGCCGAGCGGCTCGCGGGTAAATGCCTGGCAACTGGCGATTCCCCAGGAATTCCAAAAGCTCGCGCCCCTTGCCATCCTCGCGGATCGACGCGGCTGGGTTTGGCTGGGAACAGATTTGGGCCTGGTAGTGTGGAACGGCCGCGAATGGCGCCACCTGACGCAGGAGAGCGGGTTGATATGGAACGACATCAATAAAAGTACCTTGACCAACGGCCCCGACGGCTCGCTCTGGGTGGAAACCAGCGGCGGACTGGCTCACTTGGTGCATCCGGAGCGGGTCTTCGATCCGAGAGTTCTGGCAATCTCGATTTCCGGCATCGTGCGCGGCGGCCAGGTCTATCCGGCTGCGCAGGAGATTACGCTGCCATGGGCCTCTTTACCGCTGCGCATTCATATCTCCTCCCCGGCCACAGCCAACAGAAGCGATTTGATCTTCAAGTATCGTATGGAGGGTTTGCAGCCGGATTGGATCGAAACCCAGGACGGCATGGCTGTCTTCTCCGCGCTGCCGCCAGGCAAGTATACCTTTATGGCCATGGCCAGCAATTCCGGCCTCCATGCTTTTTCCCCCACCGTCAAAATGGACATTAGGATTCTTTCCCCTTGGTGGAGAAGCTACTGGTTTTATACTCTCTGCGGCCTGACCTTCCTGCTTCTGTTGATCGCCGCCGTTCATCTCTATGCCCGGCAACTGCGCGCAAACAGCCGCCAACTGGAGAAGCTGGTCTCGGAGCGTACCAGGGAACTGGAGGCCAGCCGCGAGCAGTTGCGTATACAGGCCACCCACGACGGGCTCACCGGTATGCTCAACCGCACGGCCATCTTGCGAACGATGACGGCGGAGATGGACCGCGCCCGGCGCGAAAGCCGCACTGTGATTGTGGCGCTGGTCGATCTCGACCACTTCAAGCGTGTCAACGATACCCACGGGCACCTGACCGGCGATGTTGCGCTGCGCTGGTTCGCCGCTGCGGTTGGAGCCGCCATTCGTCCCTATGACCATGCCGGTCGTTACGGTGGCGAGGAGTTCCTGCTGGTCCTCACCGAGCTTCCACGCGACGCGATCGATCAAAGATTGGCCAGCCTCCATGCCGCCATCTCCAACCTCAAGATCTGCGAACACGGGGTCCGGTTCACGCTCAATTGCAGCATCGGCGCCACCGTCTTCGACCCATCCGATCAAGCCGGAAGCGTCGAATCCCTGCTCGCCATCGCCGATCGCTCCTTGTACGCCGCCAAAGCCCAGGGCCGCAATCGCGTCGTCTTCAGCCCACCCGGCAATCCGCCCGCTAACTCGCGCTGAAAGGATTCCCCTCCTCCGGCTTGAGTGTCGTCGCATCACCTCCCGGCGCGGCCTTCGTTGCTGGCCGGCTGCTCGCCGTCTTATCCATAAATGTGTTGAAGATCCGGTTGGGGTCGCCTGGCAGCAGATGATTCTTCTCCAGCGCCAGACGTACCCGCCGCTTAAACTCCCGCACCGGCGCGTACTGTTTCGTGGCCACCGTCTTGAATACCACCGGGAAGATCAGTTCCGAGCCCTTGATCGCATCTACGCCCAGAATCTGCGGGTCTGCTACAAAAACCTCCCGGTACTCCTCGCTTGAGCGAATCTCCATGGCAATCCCACGCAACAGCTCGACTACCTTGTCGGGATTGGCGCTGAAATCCACGCTTACATTAACCGTAGCCACTGAGTAGCCCACGCTCAGGTTGGCCACCGTGGTGATCTGCGAGTTGGGAATGACGTACAGCGTTCCGTCGATGTCGCGCACTGTGGTCTTGCGAAGCGTCATCGCCTCCACCGTTCCAGACACCCCGGCCAGCCGCACCGTGTCCCCCACGTTGAACTGGTCTTCGATGAGGATAAGGATGCCGTTGAGTACGTCCTTGACGATGTTCTGGGCCGCAAGACCGAGTGCAATTCCCGCAATCCCGGCCGAGGCCAGCAACGGCGCCAGGTTCACGCCCAGGGTATCAAGGATCTGCAATCCGGCGATCAGCCAGATGAAGGCCAGTCCGGTGGTGCGCACGATCCCGGACACCGTCTTGACCTGGGCGATGTGTGCGGGCATGGGCGAGTGTCGCTCCGCCGCGCGCGTCATGGAATAGGTGATCAGATGTAGCAGCCGCATAAGAACAAAGGCAATTACCGCCACCACCAAAAGGTGCGGCAGCTTGACGCGCATAAACTCCTGGGCATCGACAATCCACCCGTCCAGTACTTTGCCCAGGAACCGTTCCTCCGCAAACCACCCCGTTCTTGCCGCCAATAACAAAGCAAGCATGGCAAACTCCTGCTAATAGACTAGACTGTAACGGGAGTAGCTTGTGTGCATTTTTCGCTACTTTACGAAAGTGGAAAAACTCGGATTGGCGACCAGAGGATAATCTTATGCGAAAAGTACTTCGCGTATTCGGCTTGTTTGCTTTTTGTCTTATGGTTAAGCAAGGTATCGCACAAACCCAATTAAATGATTCATCGCTTTGTGATCTACAGGTACAGATGGCTCAGGGAGAACATCGGGCAGTCCGTGTTGAAGGAGTATTCTTAGCGGGGATAGAAGGGAATTCTTTTGTAAATGCTGGATGTTCGGGTCGAAGCACCTACATAGAGTTTGAACTCAAGTCTCAAAAACACAAAAAAAGATTTTGGCATCTGGTGGATAAAACAAATTTACGGAAACATTTGAGAGGCGATGGCGACCCGGTTCTTGTTGTCTTCGAGGGTGAATTCTACGGCCCGCCGGTACCTGATCCAAAGTTGCCTGAACCGATTCGCAAAGCCTACCATCCATCTTGGAGTAATGCCGACGAAATGACGAAAATGGTTGTGTATTCGATTCAGAGCGTCAAAGCCTTACCTGAAAATCATCCTTGTGCGCCTCCAAAATCTGATCCACATCAATGGCCATGCTACCAACATGATCCGTTGGCTCACGACTAGAGTATGTTGATTGATCCGCTTTGTGTCAGGGCACGACTTTAGTCGTGCCGAAAAGAACATTAAAGAACATGGGGTTTTAACCCCTGAGGGATTGCAAACAAGACAGGTCGGCCAATGCTGAAGTATGTTCGGGAAAAAATGAAAATACGAAAACAAGCGGCTGTTATTACAGCCTCCGCCGCCCCATTCTCAATTGGGTTCTGCATCATAGCCGTCCTGGCCACGGCACAGAGTAGCGCGACGCAATCCGATCTGGGCAAAACCGAAGCCTACATACACGCCGCCGTCGAACAATCCGGCTTCTATCAAACCAGCGGCCCTCATGGCGAGTACCTCAGCGAACGCGACCACATCGTCTTTGGCGGCTGCCAAGTCACACTGCATGTATTTGCGGTGAGCCTCGACGATCCGATATATAAAAAGGAATCCATCAACCTCGACATTATTTTCAATCTTAAGGATCTCGACCCCAAGGTAGTCGCCGCTCCAGAGGACTTGAATGACAACAAGCTCCCAGACAATCGGGAGTGGGTAATTCTCCGAACCGCGGACAGGAACGAGTCAATCATGATCTTGCGTGACAAAAAAATTGTCAGTGCTATCTCCGCCTATCCCTTGCCAGGTAGCGCAAATCACGCGGAAAACCAAAAGCTGGCCGACGCATTCGCCCGCGCCGTTACAATTTGCCGGCAGAAGCCGTAAAAATTCCGCCGCTTTTCCACATTCCGCCGGGTTGTTACAATCAGAAATGTAAGTTCTTGCATCCCCGCAACGTAGCAAAACATCGCACTCTTAGGAGTGAAAAGAATGGAACTGGCAGCTTCCAGCGCTCGTGAGTCCCTGTCGGCCGCCTCCGGCAGTCTGCTCCCTCGGCAGTTGGTTGAAATCTACCGGCTGATGCTGCTCTCCCGCCGCGTGGACGACCGCGAAATCCTGCTCAAGCGCCAGCAGAAAATCTTCTTCCAGATCTCCGGCGCCGGCCACGAGGCTCTGGGCGTGGGCGCAGCCCTGGCCATGCGCCCCGGCTACGACTGGTTTTTCCCCTACTATCGCGATCGCGCGCTCGTTCTGGCTCTGGGTTACACCCCCGCCGACATGATGCTGCAAGCCGTTGGCGCGGCATCTGACCCGGCCAGCGGCGGCCGCCAGATGCCCACCCACTGGGGCAGCACTGCGCTCAACATCGTCAGTCTCTCCTCCGCCACCACCACGCAATTGCTTCACGCCGTAGGCTGCGCCGAGGCTGGCCGCTACTTCAGCCTCCATCCCGAAGCCGCGGACAAAGCTGAAGGCGATTACCGCGCCTTCCGCGACGTAAAGTTTCACGGCGACGAGGTGGTCTACGCCTCCATCGGCGAGGGTTCCACCTCCCAGGGCGAGTTCTGGGAGGCCATGAACACCGCCTCCAACAAAAAGCTCCCCGTCATCTTCTGCGTAGAAGACAACGGCTACGCCATCAGCACTCCAGTTGAGGTGAGCATGCCCGGCGGCAACATCTCCCGCCTGGTGGCCAACTTTCCCAACTTCTTCTTTATCGAGGTGGACGGCACAGATCCCGAGGCCAGTTTCCGCGCCTTTCAATCCGCCGTGGCCTACTGCCGCGCCGGTCTCGGCCCCGCCTTTGTTCATGGCCACTGTGTGAGGGCCTACTCCCACTCCCTCTCCGACGACGACCGTCTCTATCGTCCCCAGGCCGAACGTGAGGCCGACCAGCTCCGCGATCCCCTCGTCAAAATGCGTTCTCGCCTGCTTCACGAATCCATCCTCACCGAAGCCGAGCTCACCGCTCTCGAAAATTCCGTGGAGCGTGAAGTTGCCGAAGCCGCAGAGCTCGCCCTCACTGCCCCCTTGCCCAAAGTCTCTGAAATCACCCGCCACGTTTATTCCGACGACCTCGACCCCACCAGCTCCACCTTCGCCACTGAACAAGTCGCTGAACCGGGAACCATCTCCGGGGGTAAGTCCGGCCGCGCGCCCAGCACCGAAGCCCGCACCATGGCCGACCTCATCAACGCTTGCCTCCACGACGAGATGCGCCGCGACCCGCGCATTGTCGTCTATGGACAGGATGTAGCCGACGCCAGCCGCGAAGCCGCACTCGCCGAAGTGAAAGGGAAGGGAGGCGTCTTCAAGCTCACCGCTGGCCTGCAAACCGAGTTCGGCTCCGAGCGCGTCTTCAACTCCCCGCTCGCTGAGGCCAACATCGTCGGCCGGGCCATTGGCTACGCTCTGCGCGGCATGAAGCCCGTCGTCGAAATTCAATTCTTCGACTACATCTGGCCGGCCATGCACCAGATTCGCAACGAGCTCTCCGTCCTCCGCTGGCGCTCCAACGGCCAGTGGGCCTGTCCCATCGTCATTCGCGTCCCCATCGGCGGCTATCTCACCGGCGGCTCCATCTACCACTCGCAATCCGGCGAAAGCATCTTCACTCACATCCCAGGGCTGCGCGTAGTCATGCCCTCCAACGCCCTCGACGCCAACGGCCTTCTCCGCACTGCCATTCGCTGCGACGATCCGGTGCTCTTCCTCGAGCACAAGCGCCTCTATCGCGAGACCCACGACCGCGCGCCCTATCCCGGCCCGGAGTTCGCAATCCCCTTCGGCAAGGCGCGCATCGTCCGCCCCGGATCTCACCTCACGCTCATCACCTACGGAGCTCTCGTACCCCGCTCCCTGCAAGCCGCCGAGCGCGCCAAGCGCGAACACAACATCGATGTAGAAATCCTCGACCTCCGCACCCTCAATCCCTACGACTGGGATTCCATAGCCGCCTCCGTCCGCAAAACCAGCCGCGTCCTCGTCGCTCATGAGGACATGCTCAGTTGGGGTTATGGCGCGGAGATCGCCGCTCGCATTGCCGACCAGCTCTTCGACTCTCTCGACGCCCCCATCCGCCGCGTCGGCTCTCTCGACACATTCGTCGCCTACCAGCCCATCCTCGAAGACGCCATCCTGCCCCAACCCGACACCATCCTAAAAGCCATTGTCGAATTGAAGGCGTATTGAGAAGAAAAATGGTAATGTCGTAACCGGACTATGGCTTTGTTTAAATACAACTCATCGCGATGAGGCAGCGATGAACGTGCAGTGCCTCCGAAAGCCGAGACACGCCTTCAGCAGCCGGATCCGCGGCGTTGGTATACTAGCGGTTGGCAAAGCTGGTTTCGATGGCCCCTGAGTCAGTGGGCTTTTTGCCGGATGCCCGGCATTTTTTCCGGGGAAGGAAGACCATGGGGACACTGCTGGAATCGATTCACTCGCCGGCTGATGTGAAGCGACTTAACTTCACGCAGATGGAGGAACTGGCCGAGGAGATTCGCGAATTCTTGATCCAGACACTGTCGAAGACCGGCGGCCACCTGGGCCCGAATCTGGGAGTAGTGGAGCTGACCCTGGCCCTGCACACGGTTTTCAACACTCCCACTGACAAGCTGCTGTTCGACGTCAGCCACCAGGCGTACGTTCACAAAATGCTCACCGGGCGGCTCGAGCGCATGGGGACGATACGCCAGCCGGGCGGATTGAACGGCTTCATGCTGCGCACCGAGAGCGAGCACGACTGCTACGGCGCGGGACACGCGGGAACAGCATTGTCAGCGGCGCTGGGCATGGCCGTAGCGCGCGACCTGGCCGGCGGCAAAGAGAACGTGATTGCGGTGGCGGGCGACGCGGCCTTCACCAATGGAATTACCTTCGAGGCGCTGAACAACATCGCCGAGCAGACCAAGCGGCTGATCGTGGTGCTGAACGACAACGAGTGGTCCATCGACCGCAACGTGGGCGCCATTGCGCGCTACTTCCACAAGATCGTCACCACCGAGCAGTACACCAGCCTGCACGACCGGGCCAAACGCATCCTGGAGATGGTGGGCGGCAAGACGGCGGTGGAGGTGGCGCGGCGCGCTGAAGAGGCCGCCAAGAGCATGCTGTGGCCCTCGATTCTCTTCGAGGAATTCGGTCTGCAATACTATGGCCCTCTCGACGGCCACAATATTCCCCTGCTGGTGGAAACCTTCAACTTTCTCAAGACGCAAAACCGCCCGGTGCTGCTGCATGTTTTGACGCAAAAGGGCCGCGGCTACCAGCCGGCGCTGGACAGGCAAAAGAAGTTTCACGGGCTGGGTCCCTACGATCCGGATACGGGCGAGACCAAGCCTGCCGGACAGATGAGCTACGCGGAGGTCTTTGCGACCACTCTGGTGCAACTGGCCGACAAGGACGAGCGCATCGTGGCCATCACCGCAGCGATGCCCAGCGGGACGGGATTGGATTTATTCCGGCCGCATCATCCCAAACGATATTTTGACGTGGGCATCGCCGAGGAACATGCGGTGGTGTTTGCCGCCGGCATGGCTGCGCGCGGCTACCGGCCGGTGTGCGCGATTTATTCAACTTTTTTGCAGCGCGCCTTCGACTGCATCGTGCACGACGTGGCCCTGCAAAAGCTGCCCGTGCTCTTCTGCATGGACCGCGCCGGCCTTTCAGGCGACGACGGCCCGACGCATCATGGCCTCTTCGACATCGCCTATTTACGCGATGTGCCGGAGATGGTTTTGATGGCTCCCAAGGATGAGGACGAACTGGCCGACATGATGAAGACTGCGCTTGAGCTTCCGGGGCCGAGCGCCATTCGCTATCCGCGCGGAGTGGGTCCGGATGCGGTACGCAAGCCCGAGCCGCAGATTCTTCCGGTGGGCAATGCGGAGGTAATCAAGGATGGTTCCGACGTTGCGATTCTTGGATTGGGCCCCATGATAACGCTGGCGCAGGAACTGGCCGCGCGGCTGGAGTGCGCCGGCTACTCCGCCGCGGTCATCAATCCGCGCTTCGTCAAGCCGATAGACCGCGAAATGCTCGCCAATTTTGCCGGACGCGTGGCTGCATTTGTCACCTTTGAGGACCACGTGAAGATGGGCGGCTTCGGCTCGGTGGTGTTGGAGACGCTAGCCGAGCTGGGCAGCGCAGTTCCGGTAGTGCGCATCGGCTGGCCTGACCGTTTCATCGAGCACGGCAAGGTGGAGGAGCTGCGCGCGAAGCACGGGCTCACCGTGGATGCGGCCCAGGCGCAGGTGCTGCCGCTGCTTGTTGGCAGACGGAGAGCTGTGGCCATGACGGCAAACGTGGCCGGGATATAATCCGCAGTGAAATCGGGAATCGTCCAACTTCGCTCTGAGAAAGGTATGACGATGAGAACGATCAAGACCCTGCTAGCGCTCACGATGCTTCTATCTGCCGTTAGCTGTAAATGGATCAGCGCCCTCTTTCACGGAGGCAGAACCAGCTCGGAGAAACTGATCTGTCACATTGATGGCTCTTCCTCCATCGGCCAACCTGTCTCCAGCCCGGATAGCCGGCGCGTGGCCTATGTGGCGAAGGCAGGCGCTAAGCGGCTTGTCATGGTGGACGGCAAAGAGGAGAAGGCTTACGACTTTATCGATGTGTCGAGCCTCGCTTTCAGTCCCGACAGCCATAGGGTGGCATATGTGGCGAGCGCAGGCGGGAAACAGTTTGTGGTGGTAGACAGCAATGAGGGAAAACCCTACGATGAGGCGCGCAGTTTCATCTTCAGTCCCGACAGCCTGCGGGTTGCGTATGCGGCCAGAGTTGGCGGGAAATGGCTCGTGGTGGTCGATGGCAAAGAGGAGAAGCCCTTCGACATCATCGCCGAGCCGAGCATGATGTTCAGCCCGAACGGCAGCCGCCTGGCGTATCTGGCCAAGGCTGGCGTGCAATGGGCAGCCGTGGTGGATGGAACAGAAGGAAAATTCTACGACGATGTGCAAGGCCTCATCTTCAGTCCAGACAACCTGCATGTAGCCTATGTGGCAAATATCGAGGGGAAGGAAGTTCTACTAGTCGATGGCAAGAAGCAAGCGTCCTACGACTACATCGGCAGCAATGTCGTCAGAGACATGAAAGTCCTCTATAGCCCGGATGGCCGGAGCATGGCCTATGGGACCGAAATCAAAGATATGTGGACCGTGGTAGTCAACGGCAAGCATGGGAAATCCTACGATGCCATTGGCGGTCTCGTCTTCAGCCCAGACAGCACGCAGGTGGCCTATGCCGCTAAGACTGATGACAAGTGGGCGGCAGTGTCGAAAGGCGTAGAAGGCAAATCCTATGATGCCATCAGCGGTCTCGTCTTCAGCCCTGACAGCCGGCGGCTGGCCTATTTGGCAGATGCCAGCGAAAAGAAAGTTCTCGTCGTGGATGGAGAAGAGGGGAAGCCTTATTCCGCCATTGTTGAAGCGGATGCAATCAAGCTGGTGCACAGTTGTAAAGACGAGGTTTGCTGGGATGCATATTACAGAGAGAAGCCGTTCGTGTTCAGTCCAGACAGCAAGCGCGTAGCCTACGTGGCCAAAGTTAGCGAGAAACATTTCAATGTCAGCGAGAAATGGTCTGTGGTAGTGGACGGCAAAGAGCAGCGGCCATACGACGGCATCGGCGATCTCAACTTCAGCCCGGATAGCCGGCATGTGGCCTTTGTGGCCGGAGAAGGAGCCAAGCAGTTTGTCGTAGTGGACGGCAAAGAAGGCAAGAAATACGATGGGCTGGTGATAGGCACGACATGCAGATTCGATACAGACAACGAACTGCATTACCTGGCTAAGAAGAATACTTCAAGCGACGGCAAGAGTTATGACATTGTTCTCGTTGAGGAGAAGATTCAGTGACGCTTGTATTATGGACCAGCAAGCCAGGCCTGACGTAAAATATTCGATATGCGCCGCCTGCTTTTGACCGCTTTTACTTTCCTATCGCTCTCACCGATTGCCTTTACACAGCAAAAGGAGATGCCTATGACTCACCATGCACACGGCACGTTCACTGTGAATGTTCAGCCGCTTACGCCACCTCCGGCCGAGGGGCTGAGCCGATTCTCCATCGACAAGATTATCCACGGCGATCTGGAAGCGACAACCAAGGGCGAGATGTACTCGGGCGGTGATCCGAAGCTGGGAGAGGCCGGTTACGTGGCTATCGAAGTGGTCACCGGGACTCTCGCAGGGAAGCACGGCAGCTTCGCGCTGCAGCACTCGGCCACCATGGATCGGAGCGGGTACAAAATGTCCGTGATCGTGGTGCCAGGCTCGGGAACAGGGGAATTGAAGGGCATAGCCGGCACCTTCACCATTCACATCGAAAACGGCCAGCATTCATACGACTTCGAGTACACACTTCCTGAGTAGACCCGAATACTGCTCCTCCCGGAAGCCTCTGCGACGCAAGCCGGCCTGGCTTGGCGCACAGTTCTGCTCGCAAATGTTAAAGTTAAGTTAACCTCCCATGTTCGCCACCTCTCAGCACGCACACTTCATCGGCATCGGCGGCATCGGCATGAGCGGCATTGCGGAGATCCTGCTCAACCTCAATATGAAGGTATCGGGCTCCGATCTGCGCCGCTCCGCCGTGACTGACCGTCTTGCCAAGATGGGCGCAACGATATACGAAGGGCATGATGCCGTAAACGTGACTGGGGCCACGGTAGTGGTGACCAGCTCAGCGGTTCATGCGGACAATCCCGAGGTGCTGGAGGCGCGGGCGCGCAAAATTCCCGTGATTCAGCGCGCCGAAATGCTGGCCGAGTTGATGAGGCTGAAGTATGGCATCGCCATCGCCGGGATGCACGGCAAGACGACGACGACTTCGATGGTGGCGGCGGTGCTGGCCGCGGGCGGATTGGATCCGACGATCGTGGTGGGCGGGCGGGTAGATGCGCTGGGCTCGAACGCCAAGCTGGGAAAGTCGCAGTACATGGTGGTGGAGGCCGATGAGAGCGACCGCTCCTTTCTCAAGCTCTCGCCGATCCTGGCGGTGGTGACGAATCTCGACCGCGAGCACATGGATTGCTACCGGGACATGGCCGATGTGGAGCAGGCTTTTCTGACTTTCATTGACAAGCTGCCGTTTTACGGAGCAGTGACGGCGTGCATGGACAATCCCCAGCTCAAGACGATTTTGCCCCGCGCCCACCGCCGCGTCTTCACTTATGGAGTTGCGGCGGAGGCCGACTACCGTCTGGTGTTTGACGAAACACGAAAGGGAGGTTTTGCGGCATCGGCGGGAAGCTTCGCGCGCTTTCACGTTCAAACTGCACTCAACCCTCTCGGGCCTTTTGAATTACATGTGCCCGGACGGCATAACGTGCTCAATGCCACGGCCGCTGTGGCTATCGCCCATCAGTTGGGGATTGCGGCGGAGATGATTGCCGAAGGCCTAAGCCACTTTCGCGGCGTGGACCGGCGCTTTCAGTTGCGCGGACAAGCCCGCGGCGTCACCGTGGTGGACGACTACGGCCACCATCCCACGGAGATTCGCGCTACACTGGCCGCCGCCCGCGAGTGCGGACACCAGCGCATTTTCGTCGTCTTTCAACCCCACCGGTACACGCGAACCAGGGACCTGCTGGACGAGTTCAGCGGCGCATTTGCCGACGCGGATACAGTGATCGTGCTGCCCATCTACGCTGCCAGCGAGGAGCCTATTCCTGGCGTGACGGCGGAAGAGCTGGCCCGCAAGATTCAGGGGCCAACCGTTCATTATGCCCCCGAATTTGCCGCCGCGGTGGCTGAGGTTGCCGGCCAGGTCCGTGAAGGCGATTTGATTCTTACCCTCGGCGCAGGCAGCGTAAGCCAACTGGGTCCGCAAATTCTAGCAGCGCTGGAAGGGGCTTTAGGGAAACCATAGACTGTCTAACTAGCGCTTAGTCTCATCGCCATTCTTAGTCTTGGTTTGCATTTTTTCTGATATCTAAATCCAACGCCGCCTGCGCCGCGAGATTACCCACATCACCACCACGGCCAGCATCACTCCGATCAGCAGCCAGGCAAAGTCATGGCTGCTGAAATCCTGTAAAAATCTGGAATCATGCCAACGCATCAGCGCCAGCGCATTACTCATTGCGATCCCCATCTCTTTCCTCCACGCATCGGTTCCTTTGCCTGCATAGGCGCCTGGACAGTAGTTTCCGGCCCGCCGCCAGTCTAGCGGCAGCGGGCTGAAGTTGCCGCAACGTGCTCTATCAGATCACTCCAAGCAGATAGCACACCAGCAGAATCACAAGCACTGTGCCAAGGCTTATGCCTGCTCCTCCGCCGGTGCCCCACCGGTTGTAGCCGTAGTATCCACCGCCTCCGGCGAATACGAGCACCAGAACAATAATGAGTAACAAGAGCATCTTTGTCTCCTTTAATTCGGGTTGCAATTTCCTGAGTTATGCCGCCGATAGAATGACGGCGCGTGTGTTAGAGCCGGTTGAACACTCTTTTACCAATTGCGCATGTTCTGGCAGCGAGGGTCTTCCATCACCGTCGCCGCGCTCCTGCAGCGAGGATCTTCCATCTCCTTCGGCGCACTATAGCCCAGGCTCTTGCAGCGAAGATCTTCCGCTTCAATCACCACGCCCTCGAGCAAGCTCTTGCACCGAGTATCATCCAACTCAACCGCCGCGATCCTACACCGAGAATCTTCCATCTTCATCTCCAAGTCTTTGGGCTGGTTCTTGCGCCCCATCCTGACTGACTCAGATTGACACGGTTTTCAGGATGCTGTCTGCTCAATATCGCGCACCTCATACGGGCTCTCATTCAGATGCAACCCCGACTCCCTCGTTGTACGATGGCATATAGAGATTTGCGTCGATGGAGGGCGGGAACGTGACTGGAAGGTGGAGAGTATTTCTTTGTGCTGTAGTACTGGCGGGGATGGGTTTGCAGGGGGCTTTGGGCCAGTTGGCGTTTCCGGATGCGGCGGCGCAGGAGAAGCCCAATCCGCTGTCTGACGCGACGATGAATGCCGGCAAGATGCTGCTCTATGACCTGGAGGCGCGCTTTGCCAAAGACGTGTTGGAGCGCGGCGGGGCGGGCTTTGCCGATTGGTTTGCCGCAGACGGCGTGGCGCTGGGCAACGCGGCTGCGCCGCTGATTGGCAAGGTGGCAATTCAGAAATCCGCCAACTGGAACCCCAAGGTCTATCAACTGACGTGGACGCCGACCGATGCGATGATGGGACCGTCGGGCGATATGGGCTACACCTGGGGCCACTTCGAGGGGCATAGCAAGGATACGTACGGCAATCCCGTGACAATTAAAGGACGGTATATGACCATCTGGCGCAAAGAGGCCGATGGGCAGTGGAAGGTAGTGCTGGATGCGGGAGCGAATGAGCCGCCCGAGGCGGGGGATTGCTGCAAAATGCCGCCTGGAGAACACTGATCGAAGGTCACTGCGGGCAGGGGCAACTATAAAAAAAGCCGCCCATGGCGGCCTCTCGATCACTTCGGGAGCCAACGCCGCTCTACGGCTGCGCCTGCTCCCCTTGCGAAGATGCCGGCCACACGTTAGCCGTGTTCTGCACCTGGGCCGTGAACCAGTTATTGTCCCAGAGATTCTGATAGAATTCGCCAGTCATCTCGGCGGCGCGCGGTCCAAACGTAGGCCGCCCACCCTCCAGAAAGAAGACCGTCACCAGGCTGCCTTGCGGCGAGTCGGCCCATGACGCGAACCAGCCGAAGCGTGTGCCCTTTGCAGAGCAGGTTCCGGTCTTTCCAAACACCGGCAGCTCATGGAAGTTGGCCTTCAGTCGGCGCGCCGTGCCGTACTCCACTGCGCCGGCCATGCCGTCCTGCAGGTCGGGAACAAAGCGGGCGATCTCCAGTGTGCGCTTGACCCTGGGTTCTAAGCTCGCGGCCTCCTCCGGCGTCCTCGGATGCTGCAGGTAGTAGAGCGTTCCGCCGTTGGCCAGGGCGGCCACAAAAGCCCCTAGCTGCAGCGGCGTCAGTGAAACTCCCTCGCCGTAGCTGCACATGCGGCCCACGCCGCCCAGCGAGGCGGGAAGTGGCTCGTCGGGATAAACGCCCAGTTGTTCGCCTTCAATGTTGTATCCGGCCAGCTCGCCCAAACCAAACTGGTTAGCATACTGGCGCACGCGCTCAAAGCCCAGTTCACGGCCCAGTTCCTCAAAGTAAAGGTTGTTGCTCTTGGCCAGCGCCTGCGTCATGTTCATGCGATAACCGGGCAGCTTCACCGGCGTATCGCGCGTCACCAGTCCCTCGGAGAGCGCGGCCAATGCCACCGTGAGCTTGATTGTCGAGCAGGGCTCGGCGCCAGGCGATAGAGCCAGCTTCTGGTTGACCATGGCCAGAATTCGACCATTGGCAGGGTTGATCACCACAGCCGTCCCGTTCATGTCGCCCATGGCTTCAATAGCCGCACGGCGCACCACAGGGTCCTCGCCCGCCGTTACGTCACTCGCAAAGATGTCTCCCTTGGCGTAAGAGCTGGCGGTAAAGCGCTCATAATAGCGATGGCGGCGGCGAAGAGCTGCGCTGCGTGCGCCGGCTCTCGCGTTGCCTCTTGCGGTCCGATGTGCTGCGTTGTTCGCGGCTGCTGCATGGGTCACGCTGCTGTGACTCATCCCCGCATGAGTTGTAGTCGCATGACTCGCCCCGGCATGAGCGGCGGTTACGTGACTCGTTCCCGCGTGCGCCACCGTCGGCTTGTGGGTGGCTGGCGCTATCGCATGAGTCGTAGTGTGATGGCTGGCGGCGCGATGGGGCTCTGTCAGATGGGAGTCGGTTGTTTTGGTGTGCTGCAGCGGACGCGGTGCGTCCAGTGCCGCCGCCAACCCGGCGTCAACACCTCCTAAACCGATTAGAACCAATGCACAAGCCCAAATACGGGTAAAATTCATCCAGCCGGTATCCTCTCTCCTTGCGGAGTATCGTGCCGTTCGTTGTCATTTCATCCTGCATTGCACTTGATAACGCTGCAGTTCGTGGCAATTTCCCAATCGAAAAATCACTGCATTGATTACAAATGGCCGTAATACTTATATCACTTAATTCGGCCACTCCGCTCACAATTCTCAGTAGTTGTTGCAAAATGAGACAATTCTCATCCCAGCGCGCCCTTCGGCTGGTGCCATCGTTCACTTGACATTTGTGAGCTATATTGCACTATACGCCCTTCAAGCTTTCTTTCATAGTAACCCTCCCTACAACTGTAAGTTGCACCCTACAGCTGTAAATTGCGCAAGAAAGTTGGCTTTTCCAAATCAGGCTCCATCTCCTCGTCCCTCTCAGGGAACAGCGTCGCTGCCGGCTGCATGAGCTTCTCTTCCATCGCTGCCGGCCCGCGCACTCTGCTGCTGAATGCTGGTGCGTAATCCATGGGCAGGGGAGTGTATGCCGGCTCCTCCGCCAATTCAGCAAACTTTGGCGGCGCAGGCGCGGCTGCCCATTCCATCTCTTCGGGTTCAATCGCTGCAACAGTCTCAACAGGCGGCTCCGCAACAGATGCGAAGTTCGCGGATTCCTCGGCGGGTGCTGGGTCGGAGAAGAATCCAGCTTCATCCCACTTGTCTGTGTTGCTAGCGGCCTCCACATTTTTCTGTGCGACTCTCTCTTGTTCGTCCTCTTCCTCCTGCGACAGAAAACGCGGCGGCTTGGGCGCTGCAATTGGAGCAGCAACAGCCATAGGCATCAGCACCGGATTAGCCGCTGGCTCGCGAATCCCATCGTTGCGCGCCACCAGGGAGATCTGCGCCACCGGGGCAGGGGACAGTGGAATAGAAACTACCGGTGTCTCTTCTTCCACCTCCAACATGCGCTTGCGCCGCTCCGGCATCGGATCGCGGAAGCCGGTGGCAATCACCGTAATCTTGACCTCCTCGCCCATCTTCTCGTCCTGCACCGCGCCGAACAGGATGTTGGCGTCCTCATGAGCGGCGGACTGAATCAGCAACGACGCCTCGTTCACCTCGGAGAGCTTCAGCGAGCTCGAGCCGGTGATGTTAATAAGGATGCCGCGCGCCCCGTCCATGGCGCCAGCTTCCAGAAATGGCGAAGCCATAGCCGCCTGAGCCGCTTCCACCGCGCGATTCGCACCCGAGCGAATCGCCGTGCCCATCACCGCATGGCCCATGCCCGCCATGGTGTTTTTCACGTCGGCAAAGTCGCGGTTAATGATGCCGGGAATGGTGATGATGTCGCTGATGCCCTGCACTCCCTGGCGCAGCACGTCGTCGGCGATGCGGAAGCTCTCGAAAAATCCTGCGTCCTTGGCCACCTCCAGCAGCTTCTCGTTGGGAATTACGATCAGCGTGTCCACGCACTCAATTAATTCAGCAATCCCGCGCTCCGCCTGCTGTTGGCGGCGCTTGCCTTCAAATGCAAACGGCCGCGTGACGGCGGCAACCGTCAGTATGCCCATCTCGCTGGCCAGCGACGCGACCACAGGTGCTGCGCCGGTGCCCGTGCCTCCGCCCAGCCCGGCGATGATAAAGACCATATCCGCGCCTTCCAGCGCCTCGATGATCTTCTCCGAATCTTCCAATGCGGCGCGCCGCCCCAGGTCGGGGTTCGATCCCGCGCCCAGACCCGAGGTGAGACGCACACCCAGTTGCAGCTTCACCGGAGCCTGCGAGGTCTTCAGCGCCTGCACGTCGGTGTTGGCGGCGATAAACTCCACGCCCGCCATGCGCGACTGAATCATGCGATTCACCGCGTTGCCCCCGCCCCCGCCCACGCCGATCACCTTGATGCGCGCTCCGCGCACGCTCTCTTCGTGGTACTGAATGCGCATCTCCACAACTTCTTTTCTCAGCTGTTCCATAGGCGCTCCGCCTCCTCGTTGATGCCTGTTGCGAATACCTTAATAGCTGCCGCCAAACATCTCCCCAAATCTTGATCGCCACGTGCCGCCCTGCGTTGCAGTGCTCATTCTGGTGCGCTGCGTATACAAAATCATGCCGATGGCTGCGGAAAAGCCTGGATGAACCAGTTCGCCGGGCATATTCGTCGAGAGGCGCACAGGAGTTCCAATGCGCGCCGGAACCCGCAATTGGCTCTCGGTAATGTCCAGCATTCCGCGCAGCATGGCCCCGCCGCCGGTCAGCACGCAACCCGCGCCCAGGGCTTCCAGCACACCGCCCTCGCGCAGGTTCTTTTTAACCAGTTGAATCAGCTCGCAGGCCCGCGGCTGAAGAATCTCCGCCATCCTGCGCAGGCTCAACATCTGAGGCTGCGGGTTGGAAATCTCAATCTCCGCGTCCATCGGCACGTCCGTCACCACCGCGTTGCCATAGAGTCTCTTAAGCTCCTCGGCCAGTGCCACCGGCATCTCCAGCCCTATTGCCAGGTCGTTGGTAAAGTGCTGCCCACCTACCGGTATCGACGCTGTATGCACCACCGCGCCTTCATAAAACACCACCAGGTCGGTGGAGTGACAGCCGATGTCCAGTAGGCAAATGCCCAAATCCCGCTCGTCAGCCGATAGAGTTGACTCGGCGGCGGCAACCGACTCCAGCACCGCCTCAATCACTTCAAGCCCGGCCCGGTTCGCACAAGTCACCGTGCTTTGCAGCGCGCTGCCCGAGCAGGTGGCGATGTGCAACTCTACTTCCAGCTTCTTGCCCACCATGCCCACAGGGTCGAAGATGCCCGGCTGGTCATCGAGTATGAACTGGCGGCGCAGCAGGTGCAGAATTCTTCGCTCCGGCAACCGTTCGATGGAGCGCGCCTGTTTCACTGCGTTCTGCACATCCTCCGCGTCGATCTCCCGCATGCGCCCGCCCAGCTCGATTCCCCCGTTGCTGTTCAGCCCTCGAATGTGCGGTCCGCCCACACCCACCACGCACTCACCTATATTGATGCGCGCTGTAAACTCGGCCTGTTTCACGGCCGCTTCCACCACTTTGGCTTCCGGCCCAAGTTCGGCGATCAGCCCCTTGCGCATCCCCGCGGACGCCACCATCCCATGCCCGCAATAACGCGGCGCGCCCTCATTCAACTCTGCTGCCAGCACGCGAGTCCACGCGCTGCCGATGTCCAGCACTACGATCATGTCTTCACAATTCTGGCTCATGGCGCTCACTGACCCTGTCCCGCAGTGGAATCAGCAGTGGTGGTTGGGGCGGTCTTCCGCTTGCTCTGGTTGAGCGCGACGCGTCTGTCCGCCGCGCGCTTCTTATCCTGCGTCTTGATAGTCGTGTGCGCCTTCCTGGTTTTCACGCTTGTGTCCCTTGCCGTCGTGGCCTTCACTTTGGAGGTGCCTTTTCTAGCCGGCTTGTGGGCCTTGGCTGCGGAGGTGTGTTGTACCGGAGATGTGCTTGTAACTTGTCCTGTTTCCGCAATCTGGCCTGACGATGCACTGTTCTCGCCTGCATTCTCCGCGCTCTGCTCCCCGCCCGCTCCTTGCATTGCGTTGTTGGCCGCCATCTCCAGAACCGCCTGTTGGTCGTAGCGCAGATCCACTGCCGACAGCCTGGGATACTGCTGACGCCAGTTGGCAATGTTCGCCTTGTACTGCTGGTAACGCTCCAGAAAATGATCCTGGCCGAAGTGAGCCAGAATGTCGGCGTCCTGTTCGGGCATCAGCACGCGGGCGTCCGACGGATCGCTCAGATCGATCTCCGATATCTGCTCGGAGAGCTTCTGGCCGTTCGCGTCCAGTTCTCCCAGCAACCGCTGGTAAATCGCCATGCGCGCCTTGCGCAGAGCAGGTGGGTCTTGGCCGTTGATCCCGGTCACCACCGGGAACGAGTAGTGCCGCTGGGCCATCATCGCCGCAGGCATGGTGAGCAGAACTCCGCTCGCGTCCACCAGCCCGATCTGCGCTCCCTGGCGCACGAAGGCCACCGGATGACGCTCCACGATCGAGACCCGAATCTGGTCCGGAAGCAGGCGCATCACCGTGGCTTTTTCGACCCATGGAATCTCTTCCAGTTGCCGCCGCCGCTCAGCCAGCGGGATAAAGAAAATATTGCGCCCGATATCTTCGCCGAAGACCGGCAGCAACTCCGCGCGGCTCACCTCGGTGAGTCCTGTAGCCTCGATGTTGCTCGTTCCAGCGATGCGGAAGTGTGCGTCACTGCTCAGAAAGTTGATGAAAACAAAGGCGCAGGCAGCCAGCACACCCAGTGAGGACAGCATCAGTGATACCCGTCCCGCCACGCTTGCCTTGCGCCGCCGCGGCCTGCTCGATCCCTCAAAGCGGCCCCCGCCAAAGCGAGGGTTTTCCTTCATTGGAAGTTCATCTTCATGAAAGTGGCCTTCGCCAAAGCGAAGCTTTCCCTCCCGAGGAAGTTCATCCTCATGAAAGTGGCCTTCGCCAAAGCGAGGCTTTCCCTTCAGAGGAAGTTCATCCTCATGAAAGTGGCCTTCGCCAAAGCGAGGCTTTCCCTTCAGAGGAAGCTCATCCTCCTCCCCATCGTCCATCTCCAATACTTTGCCGGGAAGTGCGCTCACACGTTGTGGCGCACCCTTCCCCTCACGCCGCGAGAGGAACTCCTCGGGCGCTTCATCTTCCCACGCAAAGGAACGGGTTATGTTGCTGCGTTGAGTCTTCACGCCTGAGCAAGGTCGTGAGAATCGCCAACCTCAAATATAGCTCCACTCCATAGGCTTTGTGTGCAAGTAACCCAGGGGGAACCCGCATCGTAACGGGTGGAGTGGGAATGGAGAATACGGTACAGCCTTATAATCCGGATGAACCCTTCATAAACGAGAAGCTGCACGCAAAGCGGAACTTCCTGTTCATATTCCACCAGTAACAGCGCGGAAAGGCAATCATCGATGGAATTCGTCAACAGCTACCAAAGCGCAACTCGTGCCGAATCCTATGCGACACTCGGCTTTGCCAACACCTACCACCTCGCCTTTCGCGACCTGCCGGAGATCTTCGCTACCCACGTCAAAGGCCTCGCCGCCCTCGATTTCGGTTGCGGCTCCGGCCGCTCCACACGCTTTCTCCGCTCCCTCGGCTTTCAGGCCATTGGCATAGACATCGCGCCGGAGATGATTGCCAAGGCCCGCGAGATCGATCCCGCCGGCGACTATCGCCTGGTTCCCGGCGACGACCTGAGCGCGTTGCCCCGCGAAGGTTTTTCGCTCATCCAGTCAGCCTTCACCTTTGACAATGTTCCTGGCCACGACACCAAAATTCGTCTCTTCAAAGATCTGCGCGCCCTGCTCTCGCCCAACGGCGTTCTGGTCAGCATCGTCTCCGCCCCGGAGATTTACTGGAACGAGTGGGCCTCCTTCTCCACCATCGACTTCCCCGAAAATCGCCAAGCCCAGCCCGGTGATCAGGTGCGCATCGTCACCACCGACTTCGACGACCGCACTCCTTGCGTCGACATTCTCTGCCCCCACGACTCCTACCTCGACATCTACTCCCGCGCCGGCCTTGAAATCGTAGAAATGCGCAAGCCCCTTGCGCATGGCGACGAGCCTTACCCCTGGGTCAGCGAAACCCGCATTGCCCCCTGGGTCATCTATGTCTTGCGTCGTGCATCCTAATAAGGTAGGGGCAGTCAAAAGCCGTACTATGAAGGTGTATAACTGCCCGAGGAGCACCCCATGGCCTACGACGATCTGCGCGACTGGATCAAAACCCTCGAAGATCACGGCGAGCTGAAGCGCATCCGCGAAGAAGTCTCCCCCGAGCTTGAAATCACCGAAATCACGGACCGCGTCTCCAAATCCGGCGGTCCCGCTCTCCTCTTCGAGAACGTAAAAGGCCATCCCTCTCACAAAGTCTTCATCAACCAGTTCGGCTCTGAACGGCGCATGGCCCTCGCACTCGGCGTCAATTCTCTGGACGCCATCGCCGATCGCATCCAGGCCCTCCTCAATCTCAAAGCCCCCGAAGGTTTTCTCGACAAGCTCAAAATGCTCCCTCAGCTCGGCGAGCTCTCCAGCGCCTTCCCCAAAACCGTCACCGCCAAAAACGCCCCCTGCAAGGAAGTAATCCGGCGCGACAACTTCAACCTCAACTATTTCCCCATTCTCAAATGCTGGCCCCACGACGCCGGACGCTTCATCACCCTCCCCTGCGTCGTCACCCGTGACCCCCGCTCCGGCAAGCTCAACGTCGGCATGTATAGGATGCAGGTCTACGACGGCCAAACCACCGGCATGCACTGGCAGCGCCAAAAGGTCGCCGCCGAGCACTATCGCGAAGCGATGCGCGCCGCCGCCTCCGCATCCACCACCGAAAGCCCGCTCCATGCAATGGTCGCCGCCATGGCCGAGTCCGCCGGCGGCGCCATCGCGCTCGGCAATCTCAAAGGCTCGCGCCTCGAAGTCGCCGTAGCCATTGGCACCGATCCCGCCACTACCTTCGCCGCCATCGTCCCCGCCCCGCCGGAGATCGAGGAGTACCTGATTGCAGGATATTTGCGCGGCGCACCCGTCGAAATCATCCAATGCGAAACCGTCGATCTCCAGGTCCCCGCCCGCGCCGAAATCGTCCTCGAAGGCTACGTCGAGCTGGGCGAGCTGCGCCCCGAGGGCCCCTTCGGCGACCACACCGGCTTCTACACCCTCGCCGACCAGTACCCCGTCTTCCATCTCACCTGCATCACCCATCGTAAGAACCCCATCTACGCCGCGACTATAGTCGGTAAGCCGCCCATGGAGGACGCATGGATGGGCAAGGCCGTGGAGCGCATCTTCCTCCCCGCCATGCGCATGCAAATTCCTGAAATCGTTGACATTAACCTCCCCGTCGAAGCCGTCTTCCACAACCTCATGCTGGTCTCCATCCGCAAGAGCTATCCCGGCCAGGCGCGCAAGGTCATGAACGCCATCTGGTCCCTCGGCCAGGCCATGTTCACCAAAATCATCATCGTCGTCGACGAGGACTGCGACGTGCAGAACATCCCCGAAGTCGTCTTGAGAGTCGCCAACAACATCGACCCGGAGCGCGACATTCAATTCACGCTAGGCCCCATCGACTCGCTCGATCACGCCTCCCGTCTGCCCAACTTCGGGTCAAAAATGGGCATAGATGCCACAAGAAAATGGCAAGCCGAAGGCTTCACCCGCCTCTGGCCAGCCATGATCGAGATGGACCGCGCCACCAAAGCCAAAATCGACGCCCTCTGGCCCAAGTTAGGTTTATAGCGGTGTCTCCCAGCCTCGGCCTCTGATTGTCTTTTGCGCTCGGGATGGGTATTAGGACAAACAGAGTCCAATTCACTTTTGGCGGTTTATGCGTATATATGGATGAGGTTTTTGGGGGATATATGCGTGTTTATGCGTATTTATAAAGGAAGATATGCGTGTTTATGGATGAGCCTGGCAAGATATACGCATAAATATGGATGTGATCGCGGTTTCCGGCAACTGGCAAGGTGAGATTGCCGCCTTAGTTTTCCCCACCGGGGTCGTCAGCAAGTGGGAGCGTGGCGAAAAGTAGCCGCGTGGACCAGCCGCCAAGCTGCTCACCCTCGCTGCCAAAAACGGCATCGTAGCCATCGCCTAAGTTGCGCCGCTCCTCCCGGAGTGAGGAAGGATAATAGCCGAGGGTGAAATCCTGGGAACGCATCCACAAGTTTTTAGAAAATCAACCAGCGCGACGAAGTCGCGCTCAATTCAGCTGACTTGCTAAAGCGAACCCCTAATTGGATTAGAATGGCATGGGAAGTCTTTGCAACACCTAAGAGGGCTTTGTCGGTATGATCCACGATCTGCTAAATGCTGATGAATTGACCTCGTCTAAATGTCGGCTCGTTAGAGATCTAGCCGTATTGGTAGCCGCTGGCTTAAAAGTAGTACCAACAGTAGTATTACCGATTGAATGTTTCCAAGCGTGGCAGGATAGCGGCCGAGTGAATGATGCAGTTGTGGATCAATTGCTGGTGTGGTCTGGCGCAAATTCAATCAATGCAGACTCAACGCTGATGATTCGTGCAAGCCTTATCCGTGAGTATTATGGCCTACTCGACAATGTCTCGGCGAAGCCTAACTTCGCAGAAATTCGCTCTGGAATTGATCGTATATACAGATCATGGGGTGATGATGGGGCAAGGGCTTCTCGGCTAGTCTGTAATATAGATGAATCAGAGAGCAAGCCATCGCTGATTGTTCAAGCTCTAGCATCAAAGGCATATACCGTTGAGACTAGGCACGGAATAAATGGATCGCTTACAAATAGTACTGACTACGAACAGAATATCAACAATCGGATGCCACGGTTTTCTCGCGATATAGACCGGATGATAAGAACCTGTGACACTCGACTCCGGAGACCGGTACGGATCGACTTTACATCGGACGACGAGTGCAATGATTTAGCTATTATCAGCGTATCTGATGAAGAAATGACAACTGAAGGTCGCATTCGTGCGCTCGGCGACCTATTAGATCGTGAGATTATAGATGAGGTTCAATTCTTGACGGCTATTTCTCCCGATATGATAGGATTTGCTCGCGGCATAGAACTTGATCCCGCAAAAGCATCGTATTATGTGCAGGGGCTTCCTGCAAGCCCGGGCTATGCTTTCGGTCAGATCGTCTTTCGAGGTGTTCAGCTTCCGAGTTCGGGAATTAACGCACTAATCTTCTTGGCAGATGAGTATTTTCCAGAAGACATATATTTTCTGGAGAAGTGCAGTGGTGTCATTGAAACCAGAGGTGGAATGACTAGCCATTCTGCGGTGATTTGCCGGGGCATGCATAAACCCGCTGTCGTCAGATGTGATGGAAATGTGGACCTTCGTAATCGCGTATACAAAACGGTTAATGGACAAGTACTCAAGGAATTTACAACTGCATTAGTTGATGGTCAATCGGGCTCTGTGGGATTTTCAGAGGCCTCTGATGCAGGCATAAAGCCTCGATGGGTCATGGGTGAGCAGGGTAAAGATATCATATCTAAGGTATTGGATTGTTGCGGCCGGCTTCCGTATCCTGAATTCAAGAAGCTGACGGTGAAAACGCAGCTCCATATTGCTGAACTGAAACGTCGTATGCGCGAAATGAGTCTACTGGATGATTAATGCGTTGCTCGTTGACGATGATGTCGAATTTGCCCAGTGCTGCTGCGAGTGGCTGCTTAAACGAAATATTGAGCCAGTTTTTTGTTTAGACGCAGAGTCGGCCCAGGTGGCCCTTCATCGGCAGCAGTTTGACATTGCCATCATCGACTTAATGTTGCCGCCAACCTTTAGATCTGAGGGGCTGGCTCTTCTCCGGATCATCAGGGATCAGTTTAAGAATATTGAGCCAATGATGATAACAAAAAAGAATCGGGGTACAATAGAGATTGTTGACGAAGCGATGAGGATGGGGGCTAAATTCTTCCTAAATAAGAACTCTAAAGTGTTTTTTTCGAAGTTGGAGGCCAGTATGGAGGAGATACTCCGCAAAAGACGCGCCAATGTGTTTCTCAGTCACGGCCATAACGAGCTCTTAAAGTTGAAGCTGAAGGATTTTCTCAATTCTAAATTAGGACGAATGCCTATTATTCTCGCTGAACAGTCTAGCCGTGGTTTGACTGTAGTCGAAAAGCTAGAGAGGGTCAGCGCGATATGCTGTTTCGCCGTGGTTCTCATGACCAAGGACGATCAGCAAGTTGATGGCGGTGTTCGAGCAAGACAGAACGTTATACACGAGATAGGATTCTTCCAAGGAAAATACGGTCGGAAGAATGTAGTATTGCTCGCTGAGCGGGGTATTGAATTATTTACGAATATATCTGGAATCATAAGAATAGAATTCGAGGCTGAACACTTCGAAGAGTGCTACGAGCCGTTAAGAAACGAACTCGACGCCTCGCCGCTAGGTGTTTTGTGATTCTTCTTCATTGGTATCCAAACCAGCGTTTTTCTGATCTCTAACCCCTGATCTCTGTCCTCAAGCTGCGGTGGCTACTTTCTTCGGCCTTCCGCCCATTCGTCCGTTCGCTCTTGACGCCTTTGCCTTCGCTGCGCTCTTAGCTTTGCCGCCTAGCTCACCCAGGCGCGCGGCCATCCATCGTTTCGATCCGAAGAACCCTTCCAACAGCGCCGGGATGTACAAGTCAGCGTCCAGCGCGGGGAAGTGAAGGCCGAAGCCCGGCGGGTCAATCTCGATCTTCCGCAACTGTTCCCCCGTGGCCGTTTCCAATCCTTGAGCATCGCGCGGCGCGAAGGATATCTCCAACCCCGTGCTCAGGCGCACCACAATACGTCCGATGCGGCGATCATAGCGTGCGCTGACGGCGTGGGGAATTGCAGCCAGCATCTCTTGCCCTCTGCGGTTGGCTTCCATGAATTCGTTATGTTCGTCCATGTATTTCCTCCCATGCATTGCAAAGTTCGGCAATGTGGTCCAGCAACTTCGCTTGTATGTCGCGCAACTGGCGATCTGAAAAACCGAAATTTGCCCGCAAACTCAGTGGCCCATCCGGACAATTCAAGTTGAAAATGACGCTGTTTCCCTGTCCGATAACGTGAACATGCGCCGGTCCATGATCGTTGGGGTAGATTACGACGCGCAAATTCCCCAATCTCAGGACGGTTGGCATGAGAGCAGAATACCATAAACCTGAGCGGTTAGGATATGGTCAGGACAAAAGTATTTCACGATAGGCGGATGGCCCAGGTCTGACCATCCCCAAATATATGGGTGCTCAAGGTCCGGACTTTCGGACCCTGGGATACCACGAACCCCAACCAGCGGTTTTCAGATCACTGTCCACAGTTCACTGTCCACAGGCGAGATACCACGATCCAACCTGCCAAAGGCCGATAATTTAACATTTCAATCATGCAGTTGCGCATCTCTATGCTCTTGCTCTCGCTTTGCCTCTCGCTTTCCGCGCTGGGGCAAGACTCTGGCAGCACGTCCACCGCCAATCATGACAAGGAATGCGGCATCAAGGCAATCCCGACTTGTGCCCTGCACGTTGCGCAAGATGAATGGGGAATCGTGACGGCCCCCACGCGTTTGCGCGACCCCGACTTGCCTTGGGTGACGGCCTTCGGCGTGGGCACGGCTCTTGCTCTGGCCACTGACACAGCTGCCATGGGGAAAGTCGGCGTGCATCCGAAGCGGGAGAACCAAGCGCGTAAGTATTCAGACTATGCCGGTCTCTACGCCCCTCCAGCGGCACTGGCACTGGGGTATGTCGTCGGCAGCGCCCAGCACAATCATCATCTTCAAGAGACCACAATCCTAGCCGAAGAGGCGATGGCCGATTCCATAATTCTCAATACTGGACTTGGATACGCGATTGACCGGCAGACGCCAATGCAGGGCAACGGTAAAGGCAACATCTGGCCCAATGGCATAAAAACATGGCCAGATGGACAGTCCATGCCTTCCGATCACTCTATTTTGGCATGGTCTTTCGCGCATGTGGTTGCATCGGAATACCCCGGCTGGGCGACCCAACTGTCTGTATACTCGCTCGCCACCAGTGTATCCGCCGCGCGCGTGGTTGCACGTAAGCACTTCCCTTCAGACGTATTCGTTGGAGGCGTGCTCGGATACTACATCGGCGGATATGTCGTTCGGCGCCGTTCGACTGAAAGCACGTTTGATAATTTTTCTCTGGCCCCGGTGCGAACCCCAAACGGAACTGGAATCGAGCTCTCTTATAATTTTGCCCATTGATGCGCAATTCCCACGTATCCATCAGCACGATTGATCGGTCTGGTCGTCTGGCCAATCGGCGACGCGCCTCTGCTATACCTAAACTATGCGGCTTGTTTCTCGTCTCCCTTACGTTTTGATCGTGGCAGCGTTGGCCGTCGCCGCGCCTTTGTGCGCCCAGCAAGCCCCCGATGCCTTTCGCTGGATCGACTTCCACTCGGCCGCCGATCAAGCCGTGGTCACCTGGGTTACGCGCTCCCTCACCGTCGAAAACTTCTCGGCCATTCGCGAGATCGGCGTGGAGTACGACGCCGCCCTGGTCATCACTACTACGCGCTCCAATCCGCAGTCGCTGCCCGCGGCGGACACCTTCACCGTCTGGAGCCTCTCGCTCACCAGCCACAGCTATGTGCCTCTCCTGAAGGGAGTTAATCTGCGTCTGCTGGACTGGCTGCTCTTGGACGACGGCCATCCGCGCGAGCTGGCCGCTCTCTATGACGACTGCGCCGACTGCCAGGCATCCACCTACTTCACGGCCTTTCACTACGACATGGAGCATCACGCATGGGCCCCTCGCTGGATGCGCGGCAATCAGGCCATCCTCGTCTGGAGCGCGAACATTCCTCAGGGCGTTGCCCTTACACAGCTCTACGCTCTGCTTACCCAGCCCAACGGCCGCTCCATGATGTGCACCTGGAACCATATCGACCACAACACGCAGAAACCAGAGGACATAGTCGCCTGCTACGATCTGGACCCGGCGAACGGCCAGGAGCGTATGCAGAGCTTTACTCGCACCCCGGCCCTACCCATTAAGCAGCGCATTTGCAGTGCTTTAAGCCCCATTCCCGGCCTCGAGCGCGGTCAGGACTCCCCGCTCTGCCAGGAGACGCAAAAAGCCCATCCTGACCGCAAGCCCGTCACCACTCCTCCTGCCAACAACCACGGCCTGTCCGCGCCGCCGAAAAACCGGCATTGAGGAGATCCATCGTATACTGGCCTCATGTCGATTGTGGGCAACCTCGCCGGCGTCGCCAAGGGCATGAGCATCACTCTGGGGGAGATCTTCGCGCCCACAGAGGTGGAAAATTACCCTGACGGCAAGGGCCCCTTGCGTGGCGCGGTCCTCGAGCAGCGCTATCGCGGCGCCCACATTCTGCAACGCGACGAAAACGGCCTGGAAAAATGCGTGGCCTGTTTCCTCTGCGCCGCGGCGTGTCCCGCGAACTGCATCTATATAGAAGCCGCCGAGAACACCGCCGAGCAGCGCATCTCTTCATCCGAGCGCTACGCCAAGGTCTACAACATCGACTACAACCGCTGCATCTTTTGCGGCTACTGCGTTGAAGCCTGCCCCACCGACGCCATCACCCACGGTCACGGCTTCGAGCTTGCCACGCTGAACGCCACCAATCTGGTGATGCGCAAGGAAGACATGCTGGTGCCGGTCGCGGCGCTGACTGCGGCAAAGTAATACGATCATCACTTTTTTCGTCCGGATGGCTTAATTGCCGACCTTGTTTCGGATTTATCCGGCATACATTAGACATGTTGCATTTTTCGCGCTCTTGCACTCGCAATGCCTTCGAGTGAAAGTTGTTAGCGCAGAATAAGTTAATGTTACTTCCCGCCAATGCCGATAGGATGCTTAGTAAGGCTGAAGAAAGAGTCGTATGCTTCCAAAAGAAGGGTGCACTCACGGGGGCGCGCGCCGGATTCGACCTATTGCTGTGATGGAGGGATAGAATGCGCTTAGCATCCAAGGCCGGAGTGTGTTTTGCCTTGGTCCTGATCTGTGCCGCGGTGTGGGCTGAAGAGTCGCGAAGCCCTCAGGCGCCGTTGCGCACTCTGCTCTCCGCGCGTGAAGCTCACGATATATTGCCCGAAGAGGCTGCGCGCGCGTATCCCGTTCACTTGCGTGCCGTGGTTACTTATTACGATCCTTACATCGATTCCAGGCATAGCGCACTTTTTATCTGCGATGCAAGCGGATGCATCTTCGTAAAGATTCCCTCACGTCCCATTCTTTCCATGCAGGCTGGCGACGTAATCGATGTGGCCGGAGTGAGCGAGCCTGGTGACTATGCACCCCTTGTCGATCAGGCTCAGGTGCGCGTTGTAGGTCGCTCCCACGTTCCCCGGCAGGCTCAACAGGCAACCATGGCCGAACTTATATCCGGAAGCATGGATTGCCACTGGGTGGAGATAAGCGGAGTGGTTCACGTAGTGCGCCTTAACGAAACGAACGCTACCTTCGAAATCGCAACCACAGAAGGGCCAATCAGCGCTGTAACACGACGGGAAGCGGGAATCGACTATGAGCAATTCGTCGATTCGCTGGTGTTGGTTCACGGCAACGCTGCTCCGGTTTTCAACCGAAAACGCCAGAAGGTCGGCGTTCATCTCTTTTTTCCCTCTCTTCACGAATTCACCGTTGTGCAGCCCGCGTCTCAAGATCCTTTTGCCATGCCCGTGCTCTCGCTTACCAGCCTTCTGCGATTTATTCCCGGAAAGAAGACTGCGGAGCTAGCCCGTCGCGTGCATGTGCAGGGAAGGGTAACGCTGCAATGGCCTGGCCGGATGCTCTGCATTCAGCAGGAGAGTGAGGGATTTTGCATGAACACGGCGCAGGCCGCGCGGGTGAACGTCGGCGATCTGGTGGATGTCCTCGGCTTTCCCGCTATCAAGGAATTCAAGTTGACCATGGAGGACGCGACCTACCGGCTGGCGGGCGGCGGCGCTATGCAGACAATCGCCAAACCCATGATGATTAGCCAGGCCTTGCAGGGAGACCATGACGGCGAACTGGTTGTCATAGAGGGAAAGCTGATTGGCCAGGATAGTTCGACCGGCGATCTTACCATGATAATGCGTTCCGGAAACTTTCTTTTTCCTGTGGTTTTGCCTCAGTATGCGATTGGTTCCGGCGCCCTTCCCTGGAAAGAGGGGAGCACATTGCGTCTGATAGGTATTTGCAGCGTCCAGGTGGATAACGAAACCACAGTTCAGGGAGAAGGTGGAGTGCGGCCAAGCATGGTCCGAATTCTATTGCGTTCTATGGGAGATGTCGAGGTGCTTCAAGCGCCATCCTGGTGGACGCAGCAGCATATGCAGGAATTTCTTGCGGTCCTCGGAGCGCTCGCAGTAGCAGCCTTTGCCTGGATCATTGTTCTGCGCAGGCAGGTGAGGCGGCAGACCCAGGCTTTGCGCAGCAGCGAAGAATGGCTGCGTCACTTGTCGGAGCACGATGCGCTGACCAACCTCCCCAATCGCGTTCTGTTGAACGATCGCCTCATCATGGCTTTGCAGCGCGCAGAGAGATTCAAGGAGCGGCTGGGGCTGCTGATGGTGGACGTGGATCGATTCAAGGAGGTCAATGATAACTTTGGTCATCTCGTCGGAGATAAGCTGCTTTGCGAACTGGCTAAGCGCATCAGCCATGCTGTGCGGTTGACCGATACGGTTGCCCGCTTTGGCGGCGACGAGTTCATCGTTCTGCTTCCTGATTTGCATGCGCGAGAAGAAGCCCAGGCGATTGCGGCGAAGATTGTATCCGCCATCGCCGTGCCCTTTCACATCGGACCGGAGCAATCCGCTGTCTCCGTCACCGTAAGCGTGGGAGTCTGCACCTATCCCGAAGCCGGTTTGGAAATGGAGACGCTGTTAGATCATGTCGACGCCGCCATGTACAGCGTGAAAGAGCATGGCAGAAACGCTTTCCAGGTTTACTCGCCGGATGGAATGTGAAGCCAACAGATCTGTAATCCGATTTGGTGATGTATTACCGAGCCCTCCGCGCCAACTGCTGCTGATCCAGCGCCTGTCGCAGCAGCGATTTAATCACAGCCTGGCGGCTGATATTCAGTTGCCTGGCTGTCTCATCGAGCTCCTGAAGCATGGGCAGCGCAAAATCCACATTGACGCGCTGAATCGGCGGCATGATCTTGCCCTTCCTGGTAAAAAAACGCGAGATGTCCTCGCCGCGATCAGCGAGTTCCGCGATCTCGTCGGCGGTGGTCAGTTTTGGGGAGTCAAGAGTTTTCGGCATACAATTCCTTTTCTTCACGAGTTGATTTCCCGAGCGTGATCAGGTGGTAAAACTCGCCCTCCTCGTCTTCCCGAATCTCGAAGATAAGCGAATACAAGCATTCTCCGACCCAGCCGATCGCGCGGTATTGTTCGGGCACATCCAACCTCTGGTCGAGGTAATACGGATGGGCAAAAATCTTCTGCGCTTCTTCAAAGCCGATACCCCGGCGGGGATTCTCCCTCAACCGCTGGCTCTTGCGCGGATCGAAGTGGAAACGCATCGGTATAACAGTTATACCATAATCTTGTCGAAACTATGCTTGAGGCAGCCAAGCAAGTGTCCGCGAATGCCTCATTTGTGATATGGCTCACATACTTGGGCATTTTTCTGCTACAATTCTATTGAATCTGATGAAAAGGTACCTCCAAATCGTCGCGGTTGTAATGGTTGCGATACTCGCCGCCCAGCCGGCCCTCGCCGCCATGTCGTGCGAAATGGGAACTCCCGCCAGCGGGCACAGGGCTCTCTGCTGCCATAAGGCTATGGCCCGGATGGGCATGGGTTGTCCCATGCATCATCAGGTTGCCGCAGCGGGCTGCGAACAGAATTGCTGCAACTACGCTTTGCCACAGGGTGTTGCACAATTGGCCACGGGGAGCAAACCAAAGACTGGCAGTGTGGAGTTTATCGCAGTGGCGCCCCGGTTGGTCACGGGTGCGGATGCGGTCTTTGTGGGTGCGCCGCCCGGTAACACTGTTGCAGCTGCTCCCGCCAGATACATCCTCTTCCAGGTCTTTCGGATCTAAACCGCTCCTTGCGTTCACGCACATGAAGCAGTCCCAGGGTTTTTATACCTTGAGGCTCGATTTGTGATTCGCATTTTTAACGACAAGGAGATTTCCATGAAGAGAATATTCAGTTTTCTATCGTTGCTTCTCGTCTTCACCGCCCTGGCCTTTACCCAGGCTCCGCAAACCTCGATGGGCGCAAATTGTCCGATGGCCAAACATGGCGCCTGCAGCGGAAAAATGTGCTGCAAGGACGGCTGCGACAAAACGTGCTGTAACGAAAAAGACGCAAAAATGTGCAGCAAAGACAAGGGTGCCATGCAGTGTTGCCGCAAGGGCAGCGGGAAGAAATGCTGTTCCGGCGGTTCATCGAAAGATGCAACCCAACCTGATACGGGGACCGCGCCCAAGGGTGCGTGACAACAGTTGATATCCCGTTGGGATACAGAGGTCCGGGTCGCCAGGCGATCCGGACCTCTTCTTATAAGAACCTGAAGGAAGATATGCCTAGAGAAGAAGGAAATGGAAATGCGGAACCGTATATGCTAGAAGTGTAGGCCATACCCCTGTTATTTCCCGGCAGCCCATAACATCAGGAGCGACTTTGACGGATTTTCTTTCAGAACTGAAACGGCGCGTGCTGGTCTATGACGGCGCGATGGGCACCAATCTGCAAAAGCACAACCTCACCGCTGAAGATTTTTGGGGCAAGGAGGGTTGCAACGAGCTGCTGGTGCTCTCGCGTCCCGATGTCATCCGCGATCTTCATGCCTCATTTCTTGAAGCTGGCTGCGATGTCATCGAAACCGACAGCTTCGGCTCGACCTCCATCGTTCTTGCTGAGTACGGTCTTGAGGACCGCACGCGCGAGTTGAATCTTGCCGCGTCGCGCCTGGCCCGCGAGGTGGCTGACAAGTTCTCGACTCAGGAGAAGCCCCGCTTCGTCGCCGGCTCCATCGGTCCCACTACCAAGCTGCCCTCGCTGGGCCATATCGGCTACGACGCCATGGCCGCTGCATATCGCGAGCAGGCCGAAGCGCTTATTGAGGGTGGCGTCGACGTGCTGCTCATTGAAACCTGCCAGGATTTGCTGCAAGCCAAAATCGCTCTCGCTGCATGTCAGGACGCCATGCGCGATGCTCGTGAGGGCCGTATCCCTTCGACCGGCCGCACCATCGCTCTTCAAGTCCAGATCACCCTTGAAGCCAGCGGAACCATGCTGCTAGGCTCGGAGATCGGCGCGGCTCTGGCGGTTCTTGAAGTCTTCCAGCCCGATATCATCGGCCTCAACTGCGCCACAGGCCCGGCGGAGATGAACGACGCGGTCCGCTTCCTCTGCCAGAATTCCACATTGCCCATTAGCGTTCTGCCCAACGCTGGGCTGCCGCACAACGAGGGCGGCCGCGCGGTCTACAAGCTCACCCCGGCCGAGCTTGCGTCGTGGCTCCGTCGCTTCGTCACCGAGTACGGCGTACAGATTGTCGGCGGCTGCTGCGGCACCACTCCCGAGCATCTGCGCTCTGTAGTTGAAGCTGTTAAAGACGCAACCCCCGCAGTACGCGCAGTACTGCAGCAATCGGTTGCGGCCAGCGCCTTCACTGCCGTGCCGCTCGAAGCCGACGCGCAGCCCATCATTATTGCCGAGGAGATGAATACCACCACCCGCCTCGATACCTTTCGCAACATGGTGCGCTCGGGCGACTACGACGGTATTCTTGCTCTCTCCAAGCGGCTGGTGGCCGAGGGTTCGCAAATGCTCGACCTATGTTGCGCCATCGTGGGCGAGGACGAGCAAGCCTACATGAACTCCGTCCTCGAAAAAATCGCCACCCGCGTTCCCGCGCCCATTTTAGTGGACTCCACCGAGGCCGCCGTCATCGAAGAGGCACTCAAGCGCATACCCGGCAAGCCCATTATCAACTCCATCAATCTGGAGGACGGCGAGAAGCGGACCAGCTTGGTGCTGCCCATGGCGCGCCGTTACGGCGCCGCGGTCATCGCGCTAACCATTGACGAGCAGGGCATGGCGCTCACCGCCGACCGCAAGGTGGCCATCGCCCACCGCATCCACGATCTGGCGGTCAACAAATACGGCTTGCGGCCTGAAGATTTGATTTTCGACGCGCTTACCTTGCCTATCTCCACTGGCCAGGAAGACTATCGTTCCGCCGCCATCGAAACTCTTGAAGCTGTGCGCCGCATCAAGCTCGAGCTGCCGCGTTCGCGCACGGTGCTGGGCGTCTCCAACATTTCTTTTGGCCTCAACGCCTATGCGCGCCGCGTGCTTAACTCCGTTTTCCTTAAGGAGGCCGTGGACCGCGGACTTGACGCGGCCATCGTCAACTACTCCAAGATTTATCCGCTCTACAAGATTCCCGAGATAGAAGTTGAGTTAGCTCGCAAACTCATCTTTCAGGACCGTAGCAACGGCGATCCTTTGCAAACTTATATGGCTTACTTCGCCAGCCTTGGCAAAGCTTCTGTTGTGGAAGAGGAGTTAGCCGTCGAAAACCTCACTACCGACGAGAAACTCAAACAGATGATCATTCGCGGCGAGCGGGCGATTGGTTTAGATGAGAATAAACAAACTCTCGAAGCAACTTTGGAAGCTGCGCTGCTAACTCATTCTCCGCTCGATCTGATTAATACGGTCTTGCTCGACGGCATGAAGACCGTCGGCGATCTCTTCGGCGCGCGCAAAATGCAACTGCCTTCGGTGCTCGATTCCGCCGCCGTGATGAAGGCCGCTGTCGCCTATCTCGAGCCGAAGATGGAGAAATCCGACGGTGGCGGCAAGGGAACCATGGTGCTGGCCACGGTCAAGGGCGATGTGCACGACATCGGCAAGAACCTGGTGGACATTATTCTCTCCAACAACGGTTATCGAGTTATCAACCTGGGCATCAAGCAGCCGTCAGACGCCATCATCGCCGCCGCGCGAGAAATCAGCGCCGACGCCATCGGTCTCAGCGGTCTGCTGGTAAAGTCTACGCTGGAGATGAAGTATGTCTTGCAGGATTTGGAGCGGCTGGAACTCACCATCCCCGTCATCTGCGGCGGCGCGGCGCTTACGCGCAAGTACGTCGAGGAAGACCTGCGCAAGGAGTACTCCGGCCCGGTATTTTATGCCGAGGACGCCTTCGCCGGATTGCATGCTATGGCCGATTTGACCTCAGCCGACACCGCTGTGCGTGAGAGCAGGGAAGCGGAAGGCAAAACGGTGAAGGTCTTCGCTAAAGGCAGCGCTGCTGCTCCGGAACTTACTCTCGTCGAGCTGACTCCGGAGGGCCGCTCGCCGGTTGTCGAGCGGGTCGCAGACATTCCCAAGCCCGCCTTCCTGGGCGCGCGCGTTTTCAAGAGTTATAAACTCGACGATATCTTTCCCTATCTCAACGAAACCGCGCTTTTCAAAAATCAATGGCAACTTAAAACCGCCGCGCAGGGAGACTATCTGCGCCTGGTCGAAGAAAAGTACCAACCCATCTTACTCGACTTGCAGAAAGAAGTTATAGCAGCGGGTTGGTTCGAGCCTAAGTCAGTCATTGGCTTTTATCCCTGTGCCGGTGACGGCAACGAGTTAGTCGTCTATGATCCCGAAGACCCCGCTCACGAGTTAGAGCGCATTAGCTTCCCACGCCAGGCGCAGGGCCGCAGGCTTTCCATCGCGGACTTCTTCGAGCCGGTAAGTTCAGCTAAGCGCGATGTCGTCGGCTTCTCCATCGTCACCATCGGCGACGAGGCCAGCCGCCAGACCGCAAAGTTATTCGAGGCCGGCGACTTCACCAAGTATCTCTATCTGCATGGCCTCTCGGTAGAAACCGCTGAGGCATTGGCCGAGTTAGTTCATAAACAGGCGCGTGAGCTGCTCGGCATCGCCGCAGAAGACTCCCCGCGCGTTTCAGATTTGTTCCACCAAAAGTATCGTGGTTCCCGATATTCCTTCGGCTACCCGGCCTGCCCCAATCTAGAGGACCAGGCTAAGATCTTCCGCCTGCTCAAGCCCGAGGAGAACATCGGCGTGCGCCTCACGGAGGGCTACCATTTGGAGCCTGAGCAGAGCACCAACGCTATCATCGTCCACCATCCCCAGGCCAAGTACTTTGTGGCGTGAGTCTTAATATCGAAATCCAGTCGTAAATAAATCGAAAATATTTGCATATAATTATCGCCCATTGTGCAACAGTAAGAAATAGGCAATCACAGAGACAGAGTGTGACAGTCCTCCTCGAACGGCCGGGGCGAAGTTACGGGCATGGATGGCGTTCCCGGCCGTTCGTTTTTTCAGCTTCCTGCCTCGCGGTAACGCCCCAACTCCTTGACCATGACGCAATGGGGGCGCAATGCCTCAAGAGCGCGCAAACCCTCTTCGGGGGAGTGAATCTGGCAATCCACATAAAACATGTACTCCCATGGCTTGCCGTGCACCGGGCGCGACTCAATCTTCGTCATATTAGTGCCGATAGCCGAAAGCTCATTTAGCGCGCGCACCAGTGTCCACGGTCTGTCCTCGACCGAAAACGCCAGGCTGATTTTGTTCGCCTGCGGATCGGTCACCGCCTCCGCTGCGCGCCGCACCAGAAAGAAGCGCGTAAAATTTTCCGGGTTATCCTCAATGCCGGCAACCAGAATCTCCGCGCCATAAAACCGTGCCGCCGCTTCGCTGGCGATCCCCGCCACGTGCCTGTCACGTAATTTCACCAACTGCTTCACGCTGCCCGCTGTGTCATAAAAAGCTACGGCTTCCATGCGCGGATGCGCGGCCAAAAACTTGCGGCACTGCGCCAGCGCCACCGGGTGCGAAAAAACTTTCTCGATCTCCTCTATCGCCACGCCGGAAAGTCCGATCAGATTGTGCCGGATGCGCAACCGCGTCTCACGCACCACACGCACATCGCGGGTCAGCAACAGGTCGAAGTGCTCCGCCACAGAGCCAGCCAGGCTGTTCTCGATGGGAATGACCGCGGCGTCCGCGTCTCCGCTTTCCACCGCGTCAAATACGTCTGTAGAAAGCGAACAGGGAACGATCTCCCCATCGGGCACAAGTTTCACCGCAGCTTCATGGCTGAATGAGCCGTACTCGCCCTGGATTGCAATCTTCATCGAATTCTCCGTTCTCGATTTTTCTATTATCCTGAAAATCTGGGTGATCCAAGTCAGGATATTCAGACCTGGGAAATCACAAACCCAATGGCGCGCAAGCGCCGCCCTCCCCACCGCAGGTGGTTAGCGCAACCACAAATCCCCCGCCACAAATCCGAAAAAAACCATGGCGATCACGCCGTTCATGGTGAAAAATGCCGCGTTCAACCGGCGCAGATCGCGCGGAGAAACCAGCGAGTGCTCATAAGCCAGCAGCAGCCCCACCACCGCGATCCCCATCCAGCCGAGCCTCTGAAAATGAAAGAGCTCCCCAAACCACACTAGCAGCCCCAGCATCAATAAATGCATCACCCGCGCCGTCCAGAAGGCCGCCGGAATTCCCACGGCCCGCGGCAAGCTGTGCAGCCCGGCAACGCGGTCGTGCTCAAAATCCTGGCAGGCGTAAAGCACGTCGAAGCCCCCCGCCCACAGCGTTACCGCCGCCGTCAGCACCAGAATCCGCGTGTCCAACGAACCCCTCACCGCAATCCACGCCGCCGCTGGCGCCAGTCCCAGCGCCAACCCCAACCCCAGGTGCGACCAGCGCGTCACGCGCTTCAGGTAGCTGTAACCCCACAGCACCGCCAGCACCAGCGGCGAAAGATAAAGCGTAAGCCGGTTCAGCTCCGCAGCAGCCAGCACAAACACCGCAGCTGCAAGCAGCGTAAATCCCAACACAAAATTGTGCGTGAGCAATCCGGCGGGAATGGCGCGCATCTTCGTGCGCGGATTGGCCGCGTCCAGCTCCGCGTCGGCCCAGCGGTTAAACGCCATGGCCGACGAGCGCGCCGCCACCATCGCCACCAGAATCCATCCCAGCGTACGCCACTCCGGCAGTCCGCCAGCCGCCAGCAGCGCAGCCGTCAGCGCAAAGGGAAGCGCAAAGATGGAGTGCTCCCACTTAATCATCTCCAGCGTGGTTCGCGTCCTGGCCCAAAAGCCCGGCATGGTTGGCTCCTAATGGTATGGGACCAGTGTACTTGAAGGTAAGCGCAAATAAATGTACACAACGGCGGTGTATGTGAGGTATATTGACTCGTGCCGCTGAAACTCAACGGCAGCTTCGGTTCAAAGGAGGACAAATGAAAGTCATCAAAATTGCAACTGTGTTTGGGATTTTCCTCTGCCTGGGATCTGTCAGCCTGATGGCGCAGACCGTTCGGGTAGGAGGATCTTCCCTGCGTGCCAACGGCCAGGTAGCCCAGGGCTTTCAATACACAGGTTCATGTCCTGTCGCTCTGAAATTTGGCTGGGGCTTGATCAGCACCGGCCCCACCGAGGTGGTTTACCGCTTTGACCGCAGCGACGGCGGCCATACGACCCACTCAGACAGAGTCATGATTCCGCAGGCCAACCACTCCGTACCGGTCTACTATGATTGGCAGCTGGGCGCGAATACACCTAAATTCGCCGATTTTCACGGCTGGGTGAACATCATCATCGAATCTCCCAATCCAGTCCAGCAGAAGATTGGATTCACTATTCATTGCCAGTAGAGAAGATGAGGTGCGCATGTCGGCCGTCCTAGCGGCCATAATGCTATACGACGCTGGAGATAATCGAGTGCTCCCGCTTGATCCTCTCCAGCGTTACTTTGTCTGCTCCCATAAACTCGGCATCCTCAGCTTCATGCATCAGCGTGCTTGATGGGCGGCGATGCAACCGTCTCGATGATTGTGGTAGGTTGTTTCTAGACTCTATGAAATACTTTGCGATCAAGTATTTGAGTGGACTGCCACTTCTCTTGTGCGCGTGCCTTGCCGCGGCAAATCAAACCCCACATGCCACGTTTTTGGTTGCCCCCGCACAGCCGCTGATGGATGAGCGGCTCAGCATCTTAATCTCAGGGTTGCCACCGAACCGGTTCATCACCGTTAAGGCACGTTCGAAAGCGGAGGACCAACTCTGGTGGCAGAGCGAGGCTGTTTTCAATACCGGCCCGAAAGGAACGATTGACCTGAATACAGAAGCGTCTGTTTCAGGCACATACCAGGGCGTAGACGGAATGGGGCTTTTCTGGTCGATGAAGCCCGATGCGAATGCGAAGAGCGGGGACCATGCGTTCTTCGCCATTACAGACTGGTTCCAGCCTGTCATTACTGAACTTGAGGCTGCCGATGCAGGCCAGACGCTTGGCTCTGTGGTGATTGAACGCCGTTTTGCCAAGCCGGGAATTCGCTGCAAGTTAATCGCAGAGGATGGGATTGATGGCATGTTATGTGATCCCGGAGATGGTCACCGTCATCCCGGTGTCATGGTTCTCGGAGGTTCGGAAGGTGGAGTCGGCATGCCCGACGCCGCTGTGATGCTGGCGTCGCACGGTTTTACAACATTGTCGCTCGCATATTTCGGCGCCCAGGGTCTTCCGCCAACGCTTCAAAATATCCCAGTCGATACTCTTGGAAAAGCGCTTGAGTGGATGCGAGCGCGGCCTGAAACAGACTCCCATTTTGTTGCCGTGTTCGGTGTTTCTCGCGGTGCGGAATTGGCCTTGCAGTTCGCGGCGACTTATCCGGATGTGTCAGCTGTTATAGTGCGATCCCCGAGTTATGTCCGGTGGGAAGGCGCTACTGCATGGCAGCTTCCTGGCGGCCCAGCCTGGACTTGGCAAGGCAAGCCGCTGACTTATGTTCCCATCCGAATTCCTTTCTGGTTTGCCGCGCAATATGTCTGGGATTCTATAGCGGGAGATCCGGTACGTCAGACTCCGCTCTTCCTGTACGATTTGGAATCATTTGGCGACACGGCCAGTGCAGAGATTCCGGTCGAGAATATTCACGGGCCGATATTGCTATTGTCCGGTAAGGACGATCAGATATGGCCGTCCTCCATGATGGCAACGCGAATCATGGAAAGGCTTCGGCGGAATAAACACTCCTACGCGGATGAGCATTTGTCTTACGAAGAAACTGGCCATTCTATTCCCTGCGAATATCTCCCCACCGCGGGAGAGAGACAAAAGATGAAGCTCATGATCGGCGGCACACCGCAGGGCGCGGCAGCAGCGCAGGCCGATAGTTGGCCGAAGATTCTCCGTTTCCTGATTAATGCTTCGATGGAGCAGAAAAAGAGTCCATAATGTACCAGAATATAAACAAGTATCGTGGATAAATGTGGCTCGTATAGCTATCAATACAAGCCTGCGATGGTTGACAATAACCCCATGGACTCCCTGCGCATCGACAAATGGCTGTGGGCGGCGCGCTTCTTCAAGACGCGGGCTCTGGCATCGAAGGCTTGCGACCTGGGCCGCATCCTCTCCAACGGGCATGAAGCCAAGCCCTCTCGCGAGGTCCATGTCGGTGACCATCTCGTCGTGAATAACGAAGGTGGCGAGTTTCAGATTGAAGTCCTTGCCCTCAGCCATATGCGCGGCCCAGCTGCGGTGGCGCAGACGCTTTATCGCGAGAGCGAAGAGAGCAGGGAAGCGCGAGCCAAAGCAGCCGCCGAACGCAAGTCCATGCAGCAGTATGCGCCCTTGCCCGAGCGCCGTCCCTCCAAGCGCGACCGCCGCCGCATCGTCCAATTCCGCGGTCGAGGGTAATCGGGATCTGTCCTGATCTATGATCTCTGTTTTTTATGCTTCATGCGCCGCGGCCACGTGCGGTTGCGGCATCAACTCCGTCAGCGCAATCCCCGCCAGAATCAGCAGCGCGCCGCAGCCGGGGCGCAATCCGAGCCGCTCGCCTATGACAAGAAACGAAGTAATCCAGGCGAAGACCGGCTCCAGCGTAAGCAAGAGCGCAATGTGCGTGGGAGGCAGCACCGACTGCGCCCAACTCTGAATGGAAAATGCCGCGGCGGTAGCCAGCACGGCGGCAATGCCCAGCGCCACGGCCAGCCGCGGCGTCCAGATAATGTGCGGATGCTCGATCAGCGGCATGCTGAGCGCCATGAAAACCGCGCAAAAGCCCACCTGCAACAGCGCCAGCGGCTGGAAGGCGATGCGCGGCGAGACGTGGCTCAGAGCTATACAGTGGAAGGCGAAGCCCAGAGCGCAGCCCAATGTAAGCACGTCGCCCAGATTGATTGAAGTCATGTCGGGCAGCAGACGCGCCGTTTCCCCCAAGAGTGAATTCGAACCAGAAGTATGACCGGCGGCCGGCGCGGTCAGCAATACAATCCCGGTAAACGCCAATGCCGCACCGAGAAAAACATTCCAGCGCGGAGGCTTGGCTCCCGGCGGACGCAGCCCGGGAATCATCGAGAGCAGCGGCACCATCACCACCAAAAGTCCGGTGATGAACGCCGACTTCGAGGGCGTGGTGCGGGCCAGTCCCGTAGTTTGAAACTGGTAGCCCATTGCCAGGCATGCTCCCACCAGCGCCCCGGCCCCAACCTGCCAGCCCTGAATCGCGCGCCAATAGCGGTGATAGGCCACGCCCAGCACGGCGAAGGCCAGCGTCATTCGCACCAGGTTGAATGCTGCCGGAGTGGCGTCAACCAGCGCGCCCTTCACCACCACAAAGGTCGATCCCCACACGGCGACCACAAACAGCATCAGCAGATAGGCGCGAACTTTCATCACTTTGGATTATTGCAGCCGAAGCCGCGCCAGTTGGTTGCCGTCAACCTGTTCGTTACACAACGGCCTACTGCTCCGTGGCCCATTCCACCATCGCCAGCACGAGCAGCAACACCCGCTTCAGCCCCGTCTCGCGGTCCCTGGCCGAGTACCACTCCGCCATCGTGTGCGCCCCGCCACCCTCGCCGCCCGCGCCTAGCGACAGCGCCGGAACCCCAAGTGAGAGAGGTATATTAGCGTCGGTCGAACCAAGCCGCAGCTCGGTTTTCAGGCCTAGATGGCGGTCCACAGCAAGGAGCGTTTCCAGCAGCGGCGAATCAGCGGCCAGTTGCGCGGCGGGCCGGTCACCAATCTTGTCAATCGCAAACTCCAGCAATCCCCGCCCATCTGCGCCAGCCGATTTCGCCTGCGCGTTGCAATGCTCCACGGCATCTTCCATGGCGCGATGCAACCTGACCTCCAGCCGCAGCAACTCGTCGGAGCTTGTCGAGCGGAAATCAACCGTAGCCTGCGCGCTCTCCGGAATGGAGTTCACGCTGGTGCCGCCGCTGATGGTTCCCAGATTCAGAGTGGTGCGCGGGGCCTCTTCTTGCGAGTTCTGCGGCAACGGCGTCTCGGTCAGCGCGGCCAGCGCCGAGGCCAGCGCGGCAATCGGATTAGGCGTTCCCGCGTCGGTAAAGCTGTGCCCGCCCGGTCCGGTGACGGTGACCCGGTAGCGGCGGCTGCCTAGAGCCTGCGTCACGGCCGAGTCCGCGCCCGCGCCATCCAGCACAATATGCGCCGCAATGCGTCCGGCGAGCGCCTGCTGCTGGTAGAGTTGGCGCACGCCGCGCAGGTCGCCTTCGCCCTCCTCGCCCACATTACCCAGAAAAATCAGCGGCGCGGGTAACTCCACCTTCGCCTCGATCAGCGCCTGAGCGATGGCCAACATTCCCGCCACTCCGGCGCCGTTGTCGCAGGCTCCGGGAGCCGTCAGGCGGTCGCCGTCCATCACGGGCTTCAGCGGCGTCTCCGCCGGAAAAACAGTGTCCAGATGTGCCGACAGCACCACCACCGGCCCGCTGCTCTCCGGCGGCAGCTTGGCAGCCGTCAGCCAACCAAAAACATTGCCCGCCTCGTCGGTTTCCACTCTCTGGAGGCCGGCTTCGGCAAAGCGCTCGCTGATCCACTCGGCGCGTGCCTGTTCGCCAAAAGGCGGCGCGGGAATGGCCACCATCTCCGACTGCCAATCCATGATGATCTTGGGATTGCCGTGCAGCCAGGCAAAGGCTGCATGAACCGGTCGCTGCTCGGCGAGCGCCGTCACGTGCGAGAAGGCCGAATTGTGTGGAGTGATTGCCATGCGGTTGGTTTCAGGGTAGCAGGGAAGTGTATGTGCAGAATTCAGGAATATCGGGTAACCGTAATCTTCTTCATCAATTTACGATCCGCTCAGACGCCTTGCCAACAGAGAAGCCATATCTCGTCGGCCATCGGCAATTAAAGCAATAAACACAGTCTTAGCGCGTATCCGGTAAAAAATGCGGTACGGCTTGAAAAGAAGTTGACGAAAGGAGCGGTTGCCAAGCAGCAGCAACTCCGTCGGATGCGCGCCGCGTTGGGGGAATTCCCGCAGTGTCAAGGCTACTCGAATAATTTCACGGGCTACATAGTTGGCATTCTCCATGGAATCATTCTTCGCAATCCAGGCATGAATTCCTTGCAGGTCTTTCCGAGCCACGGAGGTAAACCGAACCGTATAATCCATCAGTCTTGCACGGCCTCCACGCCGAATTCAGCCATCACCTCTTCGATGGGGACCGTGTTTCCGGCTTCAATATCCTTGTCAGCCATCGCCAGGAGCTTGAGCAAAGCCTGGGTTTCTTGCATCATCGCTTCGTAACTGGCTACATCCACCAGCACCGCGCGCGCCTCGCCGTTCTGGGTGATGATGATCGGCTCCCGCTCCTCGGTAATACGGTCCAGAAGCTCGGCGGCATGAGCCTTTACGTAGCTAATGGGCTTGATCTGGGTGGAATAACGCATATCGGCCTCCAAAAGTCCTTTATCGAACTAAATATAGTCCTTATTTAAGATAATATAAAGACCATATTTAGTTTTTTCAGTATTATGCCCCCTTCTCGTACTCAACCGAACAAAGAAATAGCCCTTGCGCAGGAGCAGTCGGTCCGGCTGCTGCGCGGCTTCGCGCCGCCAGAATCCCAGGAATCTCATCGACTTTGAGCCGTCCGCGGCCCACATCCAGCATCGTTCCCACCAAATTCCGCACCATGTGGTGCAAAAAGCCGCTGCCCCGGACGCGATAGACCAGCAGCTCGCCCTCCGGACTCGGACGCGTTTCCCAAACCGAAGAAAATATAGTCTTTACCGTCGCCGGCATCGGCGGCTCTATCTGAAAGCCTGGCCTGGGCAGGGGCCGCTCCTCCGGCTCCGCATCCTCCTCCAGCTCCCGTCCGGCCTGGTCGGGATCAGTGGCCGCAAAGCTTAGAAAATCATGTGTGCCCTTAAAAATCTGTGCAGACCTTTGCAGCGCTTCCACGTCCATGGGCCAGGAGCAGGCGTAGACATACGGAGCCACAAAAGGCGGACAAATCACGCCCCTGTAGACCCTGTACTCGTAGCTCTTGGCCACAGCCGAATGCCGCGCATGAAATGTGCCTGGCACGGTTCTCGCCTCCAGAATTCGAATGGAAGGGGGTAGCGTACGGTTCAGCGCACGTTGCAGGTTTTCTGGCGGAATGGGCGCCGCCAGCGCAAAACTGGCCACCTGGCCGAGCGCGTGAACGCCGGTGTCGGTGCGTCCAGAGCCCTGCGGCAGGGGCGATTCCCCGCAAATCCGCATGAGCGCCGCCTGCACTTCGCCCTGAATGGTTCGCTCTCCCGGCTGCACCTGCCAGCCGCTGAATTCAGTGCCGTCGTAGGCCAGGGTCAGCTTCCAGGTCTGGAGCGCGGGCGCGGGTTGGGAGTCTTTAGCCATCTTAGTGGGCACTTCAAGTAGCCTAAATGACAGTGCCGCGTAAACGGCAGTTGGCCCCACCGCAGGTGGCCGCCACAAGAATATGCCGTCATAACGGAACGAATCACGCCAGGCGCGCGTATTGTCCCATTAGGCGGAAGGCTGCAGGCCGGGCTGCACGTTAGAATTGTTATAGGTAGTCAAAAACCCGCGTCCGGAGAGGTGCTCCAGGCGTCTATAACAATAGTGCCCACATGCCTCAGCAATTCCTGAAGAGGAATCATATCGTGGAGAGGAACCATGCATTTGTTCGGTATCTGTGTAGTTGAGCAGCAGGAGAAGATTGCGGTCAGCCATCGTGGACTGACTGTGCGCCGGCAAGTAGGTAAACGGCTGTGTGCGTTAGCGGCAGTCCTGCTGGCGTGGACTATGGGAATTTCATCCGCCTATGCCCAGGCTGGAGCTGGGGCTTCGGCTCCGGAGAAGGCAGCCTCCGATCTTCCCTCGGCTCCCTCGGTGGTGCTGACGGAACCGGTCAATCTGCGCCCCTCCTTGCGAGATTATTCCAAGCCAGCGGGCCGGCTGTTGGGCAATCCAATCAATGTGTACCGGCCCACCAGCATCGGCAAAGCCAGCTTTCAAAACTCGGTGCGGCTGACTGACCTGGTGAAGGAGGGCAAGATCTACCTCAGTCTCTCCGACGCCCTCGCTCTGGCACTTGAAAACAATTACGACATCGCCATTGCCCGCTATAACCTGGATATCGCGGACACCGATGTATTGCGGACACGCGCAGGGGGCCTGGTGCGTGGCGTGAATTCGGGTGTTATAGCCAACACACTAGGCGGTTCTGCCTCAACACTGACCTCTGGCGGCGGCCCTGGCGGCACCACAGGCGGTTCAGGCGGCGCGGCCTCGGGCAGTTCCGGCCTGGTGCTTTCCACCTCAGGCGCCGGCCCCACGCCGGAGAACCTCGACCCCAGCGTGACCGGCGCGATCCAGTTCGACCGGAACAAGTCGCAGCAGACCAGCCTCTTCAGCCCGGCTTCCAAGACGAATACCGAGCAATATAACTTCACCTACACCGAGGGCTTTACCCCCGGAACCTCGCTGGCCGTCGCCTGGAACAATAGCCGCAACGCCACGAACAACATTCTTGCCAGCTACGTACCTGAGGTTACCTCAGCCTTCAAAGCCACTGTCACGCAGCACCTGTTGCAAGGCGCAGGCATCTGGGTCAACAAGCGCTTCATGTACCAGGCGCTGAATGACCGCCGCATCACGGATGCCTCGTTCCGCCAGCAGATTCTATTCACTGTCAACCAGGTGGAGAGCATCTACTGGGGCTTGGTGCAGGCCTACGAGGATGTGCAGGCCAAGGAGCGCGCGCTGGCACAAAGCACCAAGCTGGCCAGCGACGACCGCAAGCAGTTGGAGATTGGCTCGGTGGCCCCGCTGCAGGTGGTGCAGGACGATTCGAATGTTAACGCCGATAAACAAGCACTTATCGTCGCGCAGAGCGCCCTGAATTATCAGCAGCAGATCATCAAGCAGGCTGTGGCCCGCAACCTCAACGATCCGGCGCTCTCCATCGCCCCGGTGATTCCCACCGACCGCGTGACCGTGGAAGAGATTCCCGAGGAGAAACAGCCGGTCGAGGAGTTGGTAAAGGAGGCTTTTCAGCAGCGGCCCGAACTCGAGCAGGCCGTGCTGCAACTCAGGAACAACGAGATCACGCTCAAGGGCGCGCGCAATGCCCTTCTGCCCACTCTCGATGCTTACGGCTACTACGGGGCCAGTGTGATTGGCGGCGCCGTCAACCAGAATTGCAACTTCAACGGCATTTCCTGTGTCGTCGTGGGCAACGCTGCACCAACCGGCTTTAGTGGCGTGCTTCAGGATCTGGGCAATAGCACCGCCCCTGACAAGGGAATCGGCTTCAACCTCACCATCCCCCTGCGCAACCGGACGGCGCAGGCCGACCAGGCGCGGTCGCTCCTTGAATATCGCCAATCGGAGTTAAGGCTGGAGCAGCTCTACACCCAGATTCGCATGCAGGTGGTCAACGCGCAGTTCGCGCTCATCAACGATCGGGCACAGGTGCAGGCGGCCATCGCCGCGCGCGACTACAATAAGCAGAACGTCGAGGCTGAGTACACCAAGCTGCATCTGGGCGCTTCCACCACGGCGACTGTCATGCTCCAGGAACGCGGCCTGGCTACTGCGGAAGACAATCTTATCGCCGCCAATGCCGCTTACGCCAAAGACCGCGCCGGCCTCTACCAGACGCTGGCCACCACCTTGCAGCACTATGGCATTAACCTGACCGAGGCAGCCTCGGGCGATGTGACGTCGGCGCCCGTCGTTCTCGGCGTCTCGCGTACAAAGGAAGCCAACCCATCAGTAACCAACCCGCCAGTGAAACAGTAGTCGCATTGAAAGTTCAACAACGAGAAGGTCCGGCCAAATGCCGGGCCTTTTCATCTGTCTCACTAACCCCGCTAACCCTGCTAACTACGCTGACTCGCTTTCTATCGTTCCGCCACTAGTTCCAGCAAATTGAAAAACTCGGGAAAGCTGATGGCTGCCGACTCCGCCCCTTGAATAACCGTCTCTCCCTCGGCTCTGAGCGCCGCCACGCTGAAGGCCATGGCGATGCGGTGGTCGCCGCCGGAGTCTATCGTCGCCCCATGCAGCTTCTGCCCGCCGGGCACATCCAGGCCATCCTCGAACTCCGCGACCTCTGCCCCCATGGCGCGCAGATTCTTCACGACCAGCGCAATGCGGTCGGACTCCTTCACGCGCAGCTCTTTAGCGTCGCGAATGCGTATGCCACCTCTGGTAAAAGGCCCAATCGCCGCCAGCGCCGGCAGCTCGTCGATCAGTTGCGCTGCCAGTGCCCCGCTGATCTCCACCGTCCTCATGCCTTCGGCCGGCGCTGTCAACTGCACCGTTCCCACTAACTCCGCGTTCTTTTCCTCCAGATTCAAAACAGATACGCGCGCGCCCAGCGTCGTCAGCACATCCAGCAGCGCGGCTCGCGTGGGATTGAGCCCCAACTCGCCCAGCACCAGGTTCGACCCGGGAAACAACGCCGCCGCGCACAGAAAAAACGCCGCCGAAGAGATGTCGCCCGGAACAGCGGCATCAATCGCGTGCAATTTCTGCGGCCCAAATATCGACACCGAATCCAGCGTCCGCTCGACCTTCGCGCCGAAGGCACTGAGCGCCAACTCGCTGTGGTCGCGCGTTCTCACCGCCTCGCGCACCGTGGTCACGCCCGCCGTCTGCAATCCCGCCAGCAGAATGCAGCTCTTCACCTGCGCGCTGGGAACCGGCGTAGTGTAGTCGATGGCCTTCAGCGCGCATCCCTCAATCGTCAGTGGCGCGTGGCCCTCGGTCAACGTCAGCCGCGCACCCATCTCTGCCAATGGTTTTCTGATCCGCTCCATCGGCCTCCGCGAAAGCGACTCATCGCCCACCAACGTGAAGCGGCCCTCCTGCGGCGCCAACAAACCGGAGATCATGCGCATCGTCGAGCCGGAGTTGCCGCAATTCAGAGGTGCATTATGCGGCGTCACGCGCCCGCCTACGCCCGTCACTTCCACTGAGCCGTCTTCCCGCCGCCGCACCTGAGCGCCCAGCGACTCCATGCAACTCAGCGTCGAAGCGCAATCGGCCCCGGTAGAAAAATTCGTAAACCGCGACGTGCCTTCCGCAAACGCCCCCAGCATTCCGTAGCGGTGGCTGATGGACTTATCGCCCGGCAAGCGCAGGCTTCCATAAACATTCTTTGCCGGGCGAATAATGCGTTCTTCGGTCAAGGAGGCTCCGAGTGTTGGATTATATTCAAGTTTACCAACAGTTAACTGACGGCTCACAGATGATAGCTGTCCTATCTAACCTTCAACACAATAATCGTCTCATCGTCAAAGCGCTCCTGCTCGCCCTGGAAGCGGGCGACGTCAGAGAGGACCGCATCGGCAATCTCCTGCGCGGGCAGCTCGCGGCGGCCGCATAATATGCTTGTCAGCCGCTCCTGGCCATACATCTCGCCCTCGGCGTTTTCCGCGTCCAGTATCCCGTCCGAGATAAAGACGATCACGTCTCCAGACTCAGTGGACACGGTAAGTTCGTCATAGATCACGTCGGGAAACATTCCCAGCGGAAAGCCCTCGGCACGCACCGGCGACGATTCGCAGGAGCGGCAGAAGATAGGCTGCACCGCGCCCGAGTTGGCCACCTGCAAAGTGCGGCTCTCATCGTTCCACAACGCAAACAACATGGTCACATAATGCGATTCCAGCATGCGTTCCTGCAGCGCGTCGTTCAGCTGTCGCAGCATCCGGGCAGGCTCAGGCCGCTGCTGCGCCGCCGAGCGCATGATGCCGCTCACCAGCGCCGCAAATAAAGCCGCTGGCGCTGCCTTGCCGCTCACGTCGCCCAGCACGATTGCCGTGCGCCCCGGTCCATAGTCCACAAAGTCGTACAGGTCGCCGCCAATAGTGCGCGCCGGCAGAAAACGCGCTGCCATCTCGGCGTTGGCCATCTCCGGCGCCGAGGCCGGCAGCAGCCGCAGTTGCACCTCGCGCGCCATGGCGATGTCCCGCTCCAGTTGCGCCTCCTGGCGGAGCACCGCCTCGTACAGCCGCGCGTTCTCGATGGCGATGGCCACCTGCGCGGCCAGCGTAGTCAGCATGCGCTCGTGCTCTTCGTTGAAAAAGCCGACCCGCGTGTGTTCCAAATCCAGCACGCCGATGATGCGCCCCTTATGAAACAAGGGCACAATCAGCTCCGAGCGCGTCTCAGGATTGATGGCCAGATAGCGCGCGTCCTCGCTCACGTCGGGCACGTTCACCATCCGCCACTCGCGCACCGCCGCGCCCACCAGGCCTGCGGCGATGGGGATGCTGCGCTGCGGCGCGTGCGCGTGTCCAAACCTCCAGGCGTAGCGCGTAATCAGCGTCTCGCCCTTCTCGTCGAGCAGCAGGATGGTAAACATCTGGTAGTCGATCAGCCGGCGCAATAGCTGACCCACCCGCTCCAGCAGCGGGTCCAGCTCCAAAATCGAGCTCAGCTCCACGGCGATCTCGTTGAGCACCGTCAGCGTCTGTGCCTGGCGAGAGACGCGCGCGTACAGTCGCGCGTTTTCAATCGCCTGTGCAATGCGCGAGGCAGTCAGCGTCAACAGGCGCATGTGTTCTGGGCGGAAGTAGCCCGCCTGCTCGCTCTCGATGTCCATAACCCCGATCAGCCGGTTCTTGGCGATTAGCGGCACCGCCAGCTCGGAGCGCACACCGGTATTGACCTCGACGTAGATCTCCGATGTACTCACGTCGTTCAGCAGCACCGGCTGGCGAGTCAGCGCCACCTGGCCCACCACTCCTCTGCCCATGGGGATGTGCAATCGCTCCACCTGCATGGTGTGGCCGATCTGAAACCTTACGCGCAAATCCCTCGTGCGGTCATTCACCAGCAATATCGCAAAGATGCGGTAGGGAATCACCGCAGCCACCAGCTCCGCGGTACGCTTCATCAGGGTTTCCAGGTCCAGCGTGGTGTTTAGCGCGTCAGCCAGATGCATCAGGTAGGCCACATCCGCCGCTTCCACGCGAATTTCCCCTGGGTCATAATAAACACCAGGGTTTGCCGGGTCGGCCGGGCGATAGTCGCCCTCAAACTCGGGTTCGGCGCGCGGAGATGAAGAATCGTTTGCCATATGCCTAGAAGAAAATCATAGCGCATGGAGGCCCGTACTATGGCCGGTCAACCCTGTACAACACATCCCCGCCGGATTGGGCTATCGGGGTCAGGCGCCAGCCGGCGTTTGCCAGCCGCGGCACAATCCAGGTGAGGCGTGGCAATCCGCTTTTAAAAAGCAGAAATGTTGAATGGCTTGACACAAAGGGAGCGTAATCTGCAATGCGCAGGGGTATGTAGTCATGTAAGCTTGTCAGAGAATTCTCCGGAAAAAAGTCCGGTTGATGCACCGCATACTGAATATCAGAGAGATAAACAAGTCGTTGCTGTATGGAGGCCGGCGCGTACCACCATTCCGGAACATAGTCAAAGGCGTTGGCCACGACGATAGGAACTCCGGCAGGCGCACTCAGCAGGACAGTGGAGACGGCTTCTGTGCCCGGCTGAGCTTTCCAGATGGGCAGGTGGATATTATTGAGTAATATCGTCGTTGCTATGAACAGGAGAAAGCAAAGAGTGCTAAGGGCAAGAAGTGGTTGCGCGATAGTGCGCAGGCGGCCAAAGTGTGGCAATGCCCATCCGGCAAGCAAGGCCAGTCCTAGTGAGCAACTGATAGCGTACCTCATAATAAAGTAGCCGGTTAAAAATTTTGTTAGCAATAATAGAATAGGCAGCAACAGGGCCAGTGCGCCAGCTGCGGCCCACTCGTGGGCGGGAACAGAATGAAGGGCGCTTGCGCGGGAGGCAAGAGTGCGTCCCGGCCAGAGCATGCACGCGAAAATGGCAACCAGGAAGAGCAGAGGCAAGGAAACCATAAACAGGTAAAACAGCAAATGGATAGGTGACGGTCTTGCCCAGAAGTTTGTCGAGTTGAGGATGTTTACATTGAGCACTAAGTTAGTTTGGCGTGCCAATGACAGGGTGAGGGCAAGCGTAGTCAGTCCTGCGGTGATAGCCGCAATCATCCATCCATCCAGCCGGCGGCGTTCAATAAGTCGCGCGGTTTCGCCAGCAGCCAACAGCAGGCCAGTATGGACAACTCCGAAATAATGACTCAGGATGGCGCCCCCAATGCCCAACGCAACGCCGCATAAAGGCAAGAGCCGGTGATGCTCTCTGAGCGTCGCAGTCTGCCAACTGTAGAACGTCAGGGCGGTGAAAGCGATCAGCAACCCGTAAGGCCGTGCCGTATAGGCATGCTCTCTGTTTATGGTTGCGCCCAGCAGCATCGCCAGCGCAAAGAGCGCCTGGATGGCCGTACCGTGTCTGCGCACGATCTTATAGATCAACAGGCCAGCCGCCATGTAAGCCAGCATTTCCGGCAGCCTGATGGCAAACTCCGTTTCGCCAAATAGCCGTAGTGACAAGTGAGTCAGCAGATACTGCATGGGCGGCTGACCACCGTCGGGCATGGCCCGCAGCATCTTCGGCAGCGAGGCGATCTGGGAGATAAAGAGAGTGAAAAATTCGTCGTACCAGAGCGGCACAGTGTATGCACAATATGCGGAGAGGAGGGCAAAGATCGCAAGGGCAAGCAGCAAATACCTGCGCTCATGGAGGGTAATCGATTGCTCGCAGCGGATGCCGAGGGCGGCCGGCCAGGTAGAAATACGAAAGGATTTTCTCGTCGCGCTTGCGCTCATCATGCCTGCCGCGTATCCCGCCGGATCTTCAACAAGTCCGCATAGATTTCGCGAATGGTTGCTTCGATGCCCTCGCCCTCGTTATGAAAGGGAAGCAGTACCTCGACGTCGATAGGCCGCACGGTTCGCCCCTCTCATGTGTGAAGCTAGTCACTAGTCCCTATTCCCGATTATCTCGTCCCTATACCGCTCCCAGCTCGCGCACAATCGCTACCGAGGCGGAAGCTCCGATGCGGTTGGCGCCGGCTTCCAGCATTTCCTTCACGTTGGCAAGGGTGCGAATGCCGCCCGAGGCCTTCACGCCGCAGCGCGAGCCTGCCACGCCGCGCATCAGCGCCACGTCCGCCGCGGTTGCGCCGCCTGAAGAAAATCCAGTAGATGTCTTGATAAAGTCCGCTCCCGCCTGTATGGCCAGCTCCGATCCGCGCAGCTTCTCTTCCACGCTCAACAACGAGGTCTCCAGAATTACTTTGAGCAGCGCGCCATGATGGTGCACCACGGCGGCCGTGGTGCGGATGGCGTTCTGGACGGCCCGGTTGTCGCCGCTCTTGAGCAGGCCGATGGGAATCACCATGTCCAGCTCGCGCGCCCCCAGCTTGCTCAGCGCCGCAGCCTCCTGGCGCAGCGTGGACACCAGCGACGCTCCCAGCGGAAATCCGATCACAACGCCCACCACAACGCCGCTGCCGTTCAGCGTCCCAACTGCCGTCGAAACCCACACCGGGTTCACCATGGCGCAGGCAAAACGGTAGCGAACTGCCTCCTCGCACAGGCTCTTCACCTGCGCGCGGGTGGCGTCGGGCTTCAGCAGAGTGTGGTCAATCACGGCGGCCAGCGACTGCCAGTTTTCGAGCGTTGCCGCGGCGAATGCGGCGGCGTCATAACTCCCGTTATTCTCCGCGTCCTTGTGGGGGGTGGGTGCACTCATGAGGTCATACTCCTTGCAGGCGAATTGCCGCTCTCAGCCGGCGGCTTGCCGTGTGACTGCCGCAGATGAGTATAGTGCCTGCAGCGCGAAACCGCCAATTTGCGGCGATGGCTGCCGTTTGGGTTGTAGACTGAATACGCGTCAATAGGAGGATTCAAAGATGGTTTCTTTCCTTCGCAGGTGCGGCATTCTTCTTTATATGATCGCTATTTTTGTTGGCGGCTCCATCCTCGTTGCTCAGGAGAGCAGGGTTGTTCTCGAGCGAGGCGGCAGCACCATTGTCCTCGAAGCGTATGCGCCCAACATCCTGCGCGTGACTCTCAGCCTCAATCGCGCTCCCGCGCTCACCCCTCCGGGCTATGGCGTCTTGGCCACGCCCGCCGCCGCCGGATGGAGTGCCAGGCAGACCGCGCAGGCCGATGTCTATCAATCAGCGCGCATCATCGCCACCGTGGATCGCTACCAGCTCAGCACCAGGCCGCCCGATCCAAATCAGGCCGCCCTCGGCAAGTACTTCAGCGGCTCGGCTCCCGGCGCGCACATCACGCTGCGCACACCCGGCGGCAAAACGCTGCTGGAGATGACCGGCTGGATGCAGGGCGAGCCCAATCAGAAGGACGGGACGGCCGAGGTGCTCCACGACAGGCGCGACTCCGACCCCAGATTCTATACCGTGGGCGCGACCTTTGTATCGCCCGCCGACGAGCACTACTACGGCCTAGGCCAGAACCAGGAAGGCTTCCTCGACCATCGCGGTCACGCGGTGCGCTGCTGGGCCGATTATCTGGCCACGGCTGCGCCCAGTTTCTGCGTGCCCTTTCTTGTGACCAACAAAGGCTACGGCCTGCTGTGGGACAACCCTTCCAAGACCACCATCGAGCCGGGCTTCAATGAGCAGACCCGCTGGACATCGCAGGTGGGCGACCGCGTCTCGTTCTTCGTGATCGCCGGCGACACCGCGGACGAGATCTACGCGGGCTATAAGCTGCTCACCGGCCCCACGCATATGCTGCCCAAGGCCGCCTACGGATACATCCAGTGCAAGCAGCGATACGCCAGCCAGAAGGAGGTGCTGGATGTGGCTCAAGGCTATCGCGACCGCCATCTGCCCGCCAGCGTGATGGTGGTGGACTGGTTCTACTACACCAAAATGGGCCAGTTCGACTTTGATCCTAAATTCTGGCCCGATCCGTCGGCGATGAACAAGCAGCTCCACGCCATGGGCTTCGAGACGATGATCAGCGTCTGGCCGCGCTTTGTGCCCGAAGACCGCTACTATGCGGAGTTGCTGAAAAAAGGCTGGCTCATCTCGTACGCCGACGGCAAGCCAGTCGACGGCTTGCCCTATGACCGCGCCGGCTCGGACATCGACACCACCAATCCCGAAGCCGCCGAGTGGTTCTGGAAGACCATCCACGAGAACATCGTCAGCCAGGGCTTCGACTCGCTTTGGGCCGACGAGACCGAGCCCGATCTGCCTCCCAACGGCGCCTACTTCCACATTGGTCCCGGCACCGAGTTCTTCAACGTCTATCCGCTCCTCCATACCGCCGCGCTCTATGACGGCTTCCGCAAGGATGAGCCCGGCAAGCGGGCGTTGATCCTCTCCCGCGACGCTTACACCGGCGCGCAGCGCAACGGAACAATCTTCTGGTCCTCCGACATCTATCCCACCTGGGACACGTTACGGCGGCAGATTCCCACCGGCCTCGATGTCGCCGCTTCAGGCATTACTTACTGGTCCAACGACACCGGCGGCTGGCAGTATCTTCCCGAAACACATCATCCCGCCCACGCGCCGCTGCTCGACCCCTCGGACGCGCGCTTGAATGTCGGTGGATACGACGACTATCCGGAGCTATACACCCGCTGGTTCCAGTACGCGAGCTTCCTGCCCATCTTCCGTACGCACGGCAGCCGCTCGGCCAACGAAGTCTGGTCCTACGGCAAAGAGGCGGAACCGATTCTGGAGAAGTATCTGCGCCTGCGCTACCAGCTCATGCCCTACATTTATTCACTCGGCTATCAGACCTGGCTGACCGGCGCGCCCTTCATGCGCGCCCTGCCGCTGGATTTTCCCGACGACCCAAGAGTTGCCGATCTGCGCGACGAATATATGTTCGGCCCGGCATTTCTGGTTGCGCCGGTTACCGAGCAGGGAGCCACCAGCCGCGAAGTTTATCTTCCCGCCGGCGCGGATTGGTATAACTACTGGACCAGCGAGCGAGTGAAGGGCGGCCAGACCATCACCGTGGCCGCGCCCATTGATACGATTCCGCTTTTCGTGCGTGCCGGCTCAATCCTCCCGCTGGGAGCGCCGGTCGAGAGCACTCATCAAACGCAGGCCATCGAAAAGATTCGCGTCTATCCGGGCGCGGACGCAAGCTTCACGCTGTTTTCCGACGACGGCGCCACCTACGCCTATGAAAAGGGCGCGGGATCCATCACGCGCTTGCGCTGGGATGACGCGGCAGGCAAGTTCACACATGATGGCGCAAGTGCCTGGAACGCGCCGGACAATGAAGTTGTGGAGGTCGTCAAGCGCTAGAGTTAATCTATTCCGGGTGGTCCTGAGTCATCACGCAGATGTCCGGCAGGTTCCGGTATCGCTCCGCGTAATCCATTCCGTAGCCGATCACGAACAGGTTGGGAATGGAAAAGCCCACGTAGTCCGCTTTGATGGGTTCCAGGCGGCGCGAGGGCTTGTCCAGCAGCACGGCGATGCGCAGCGTCTTGGGATTCTGCTGCATAAAGAGCTTGCGCAGGTAGGAGAGCGTCAGCCCGGTATCCAGAATGTCCTCCACCACCAGCACGTTTTTTCCCTCGATCGACTCATCCAGGTCCTTCACCAGCTTCACCGCGCCGGAAGACCTCTTCCCCTGGCCGTAGCTCGAGGTGGCTACAAAATCAAAGGTGGCGTCGGCCTGTATGGCTCTCGACAAGTCGGCCAGAAATGGCGCAGCTCCCTTCAGTATGCCAATCATGACCAGCTTCTCGCCGTTCAGGTCACTGGTGATCTGCGCGCCCATCTCGGCTACGCGCTCGGCAATCTGTTGGCGGGTATAAAGAACCTCAAGTCCCTGGGGGAAGTTGGTAGCCATGCACCCAGTATCGCCTGAACCCCGCGCCACAAGGCAAGCGCGCCTGTGAAAATCCCATTTATTTCATTTGAAGGCAGGATGTTGAGCACTGCTTCCGCCTCCCGTCTATACTTGAGAAGCATGATTCCCTATCTCCACATTTGGCATTTCAACATGCCTACCTTCGGGCTGATGCTATGGCTGGCTGCTGTGGCTGCCGCTTTTGTCATGGACCGCAGCTTCCTCCGCGCGCGCGTCTCGGCCGACGCTCTCAGCATGGTCGCCGTAACCGTGGTGGCAGGAATCGTGGGCGCAAAGCTCTGGCACGTCCTCGACTCGCCAGACGAATTTCGCTATCTGGGCTGGAGCGTTCTGTGGCAAAGGGATGGATACGCCTGGTTTGGCGGCCTGCTTTTCGGAATCTGCGCGTTGCTTATCCAGGGCAGGTGGGCGAAGATCGGCATGTTGCGCACCCTTGATCTTGCCGCCCCCGCCGCCGCCATCGGCTACGGCATCGGACGCATCGGCTGCTTTCTCTCCGGCGACGGCTGCTACGGCATTCCCATCACACCGATTCATTTTCTATCCTTCACTTTTCGTCCCTGGGGAATGAGCTTTCCCAAAGGACTCGAGCCGGTCTTCGTACCCGTCTATCCAACTCCGCTTTACGAGCTGGCCGCCAATCTGCTCATCGGCGCTTGGCTGTGGTGGCGGCTCGGCAAGCCCCATCGCACAGGCGCCATCCTCGGCCAGTACCTGCTGCTGACCGGAATAGCTCGCTTTCTGGTTGAATTTATACGCCGCAACCCCAAGGTTCTATGGGGCTTATCCAACGCGCAACTTGCCAGCGCCGGCTCCGTCATTGCAGGCATCATCCTCATTTGGTGGGCTGCCTCGCACCCTGCCGCCAGCCCCGATCAAGCTGCCAAGCCGCTGGAGAAATCCGCATAGCGCTTTGTTAAAGCTGTAATTCCGTTGGGTTGTCAGACCAGGGATTGATAAGTGCTAACTCGCATGCCAAGAAGTCTTTCATGTTGCGGGTCGCGACAGCCGCTCTGTGAACTCTGGCTGTAGCTGCAATTTGTGCATCCATTTCGTTAATGGGGCGGCCCAGGCGTTGTCGTGCAGAGAGGATTTGTCCAAAGTGGCGTGCCGCGGCTAGATCGAAGCTGAGAATTTGACCATGTAAATCCTCAGTGAGCATCGCTTCGAAAGCTTCACGTAATCCCTTTTGCCTTCGTCCTTGTGGCATCAACTCAATGCCGGAAAGCAATTCTGCAACAACCACTGAAGAGGTCCAGAATTCTTTTCTCGGGAGTGATTGAATCCATGCGGCCACGCGCGAATCAGGGCGTGGGCGCATGATTTCCGAAATTACATTTGTATCGAGCAGAATCATCAGTCGAAGGTAGGGATTGGTCTGGAAGATTTCCGGCGCGGCGGAATCTGCAACTCTACGCCCCCGAAGGCGGCAAATCGCTTACGAATCGCGGTTCCCAAATCTTCCTCAGGCTCAACAGATGCGGGGCTGCTCGCTACATATTCCACAAGTACTTCCCGCGCTTCTGCCTCCATCGAGCGGCCATTCAGCGCCGCACGGACTTTCAGCCTGCGTTTGACAGTTTCATCGACATTGCGAATCGTAAGGGTTGCCATAAATCCAATATAGCTCAATTCCGCTGTCATTGCAAGCAATGCTTGCAATGACAGCAATGCTAGCATACCCCTATCCCTATTCCAGTCGCTTGATAAACCCCTGTGCCTCTTTTACTTACGGAAATCACCCTGTGCCATCCGTCACTGACCCCGGCATCGAAAGCCGTAGATCATCCACGTATGGCGGCATTTACCTCATTCGGCGAGGCCCTGGCTCTGGGTCTAGCTTCGGGTCCTGCCTGTATCGCGGCTTGCGGTCCGGTGTTAGTCCCCTCTATGCTCACCGAGCGCGCGGGCTTTCGGACTCACGCTCGCTATCTCTCTGTCTTTTTGGCCGCTCGTCTTGTCGGATACATGCTCTTTGCCGTTGTCGCCTGGGAGCTTGGCGCGCTGATCTCGCTGCCGCCGGCGTCGCGCCTGCTGATGATGGGCGTGGTTTATCTCTTGCTCGCCGGCGTACTGCTTTGGTACGCAATTTCCGCACGGCGCACTTGCGCTCAACCCTGCGCGGATTCAAAACTGGTGCAAATCGCCGAAAGCAAAAATCGCGGCGTCATCGGCGCTGCGTCTTTGGGCCTCCTCACCGGCTTGAATCTCTGTCCTCCATTTCTCGTCGCCGGCGTCAGGGCAGCACAATTAGGCAGCATGGCCGCCGCTCTCATCTTCTTTGCGTCTTTTTTTATTGGAACTTCCGTCTGGTTTATTCCGTTTATCAGCCTGGGCTGCATCGTGCGCAACCAGGCCGTAATCACCGTTGCGCGCATGGCGATGGCGCTCATCGCCCTCTACTATCTCTCCATGGGAATCGCCATGCTGTTGGGGAAAAAGACTTATGGCTACTGACGCTCGCATACTGCCGCTCGCCCGCCCGGCGACGCGCGGCATCCTTCGCTCTCTGCTGCTCACCCTGCCCATCTTCATCTGGTCACTGCTCATGATGGGTTTTCGTCCTGGCGCGAGCTTCGATCCAATCTCGATCATTGCAGCCATCCTTACTACGCTCTTCATGACCGTGCTCTTCTTCATGATGATGCGCACCCATCGCACCTATCGCTGGCGCCGCATCTTTTTCGTAAGCCTCGGAATCCTCTTTCCCATTGGCTTTATTCACAACCTCGTCCTCGTACGCGGCACCATGGGCATTCCCATCGAAGAGATGATCGCCGGCCGCACGCCTTTCTGTTTCATGCCCATCCCGCTCCTCATCCTTCCGGCAGCTTTCACTCGCACGCTTGTCTTTCCCGGTTCCGGCAATAGCATTGCGGCCATGGTGGGCATCTGGATGGCCCTTACATTGGTCCTCGGAAAGGGCTGGTGCAGCTATGCCTGCTTCTTCGGCGGCATCGAAGAGGGCGTATCCGCCATTCCTACGCGCGCCAAAATCCGTAAGCTCGACCCGCGCTTGCGCCTTGTTCCATGGGCGGTGCTGCTGGCCATGGTGCTGCTCTCTCTGGCCCTCTTTGAGCCAGCTTACTGCATGTGGCTCTGCCCCTTCAAAGCCGTTTCGGAGTACGTTGCCGCCCGCAACACCATCGGTCTGATCCAGAATGTAATCTTTATCCTGCTCTTCGCCGGCCTTGTGATCGTGCTGCCCTTCCTGACGAAAAAACGAACCCAGTGTTCCTGGTTCTGCCCCTTCGGCGCATTCCAATCCATCTTCAACAAGATCAGCATCTTTGAAATGAAGATCGACAAAGATCGTTGCAAGCCCTGCCTGCTCTGCCAGAAGGCCTGCCCCAATCTATCCCTGTCGAAGGAATCCGTCGCCCGCGGCGAGACCTTGCTCTCCTGCATGAAGTGCGGCGCCTGCGTGGATGTCTGTCCGCGCCAGGCGGCTGTCTGGCACATCAAGGGAACTCAAATCAACTGGAAGCCGGAGCGCGCTCGGCTTATGTTTCTATATGGCGCCTGGGCCATGGCCGCCATGTTCGGCGGCAGCATCATCGCTCAGGGCCTTGCCGCCATTCTGCATCTTGTCCTTAGGGGGTAACGATGAAACTCCGTCCTATTCTCGGCTACACCGCGGCAGGCGCTACACTGCTTGCCGCGCTGATCACTCCTTTTCTGCTCTATGGATTCTTCTCCAAAAGCGTTGCCGCCCTCCCGCTCCATGTAGACGAGGTCTACTCCGGCGGCCCCACGGTGCGCTCCATTCCCATGGGCGCTTACTCCATCGGCGTTCATCGCCCTGTCTATCCGCACTTCCTGCAAAGCGAAAAGCCCTTCGTCCAGCTCGATTGGACTCCCGTCAGCGCCTTGCCGCAACATGTCTCCGATGTAGTGGATGTAGATGGCGATGGGAAGCCCGACATCCGCGTCAGCTTCGACGTGCCCCGTGCCCCCAAGGCTCCTCTATCGGTAAACGTGGAATCGATGAACCCGCATTACCAGGCCATGAGCAATGTGGGCAAGAATAAATTCTCCCGCCTGATTGTGCGCGTGGACCATGCCAAAGACAAACCCGGCGACGATGTGATACTGGTGCGCATTCCGCTGGGAAAGCCGTAGCCCGTTACAGCCGCTTGATAAACGCCTGCGCCTCTTTCAGTTGCGGAAACAACCTCTCCTCGGCCTTGAACTCCCTTGAATGCACGCACCGCCGCACTCCGCGCATCTTCACCGGGTGCTTCAAGTGCAGCATCTCGTGGAAGAGCAGGTACTCAATGGCGTAGCGGGGGCTTGATGGCCGGTCAAAGACCCGGCTCACCACAATGGTGTTGTGCGCGGCGTCGTAGTGGCCCAGGGCCCGCTTGGCCACGCTCTCGCTCCAGGTCAACTCGGGCCGCCCGAGCATCCCTCCGAAGAACCGCGCGTTCAGCGAGTCGAAGACCTCTTCCAGGTGGTAGAAGCGTCCCTCCGGCCCGGAGAATCGCTTGCTGCCGCGCGCTCCGCGAATCAGCTCCGTCTGCCGGCTGACGGCGGCGCTCGACGAAAACCTCTTATAGCGCAGATTGTGCCCGGCGTCGATAGGCTTTTTGTAGAGCTTGGCCAGCAGAATATGCGCGATGGCGCGGATCACGGACTCCGGCGCGCCCTCCAGCAGATCGGAAAGGCTGACCGAAATCTGCCCTTCGCGCAGTCGGATGCGCGTATTCAGCGAGGTAAATCGCCGGAAACGGACCACCATCGCCGGCATCGGCGCCCGCGGCCGCAACGCCCGATACTCCTCCTGAAAGATTTGAACAATATCAATGGCCACTAAGAACAGCTTACAGCGATCAGCCTTCAGCTTACAGTTTGAGAGGGTGTCCTCAGAGTGCGTTGCTGATTCTCCCGATTAAAGTGTGCAGAATACGACAGTTTGCAGCTTGACGTTTCGACTTTCGGATCTTCCCGACAAGATGTGACTATCATCACAGCATTGGGTGGTGCTAAACAGAATATTATGCGGGGAATTATTCGCCTTGTTTGGCGAACCGCTCCCGCTAGTTGGATCGCCTCTAGAGGGGCAGCGCGCTTGCAGGGTTGACTGACAAGAAAGGGTGCCGAGATGAATTGCAGACGACTTCAAGGTTCCATCTACCGGGTTGCCAAGGCGTTGGTTGTAGCGTTTATCGCTCTCTCGTTATTGTCGTCGCTTCCCGCCAAAACGAAGCAGGACGGCATTCAGTGGATGACCTCTGAAGAGGCTTTTGACACGTCGCATAATGGGAGTGTGCCTGGCCCGGAGGCGATCAAGAAAGTTGTGATAGACGCTTCCTACGAGGAAGTCTTCCATGCCGCATCAAATGCCGCGACACAATCAATGTGGGAGATCGACAAACAGGATAAAACTGCCGGTGTTCTGTTCGCGCATCGTATCGCCGAGGAACCAATTACTAAGAATTACTCATTCGAAGATAACCGGTGCACAGCACCGGCTTGGGTGTCGTTGTGCACACCCGTGAAACACCTATATTTTTATCGTGTGAAGATGAATGAGCTGAGTGCAAAACAAACCGAGGTGGTGCTCGAAGGAAAGGTGCAGGGAGATTGCATTCCGTTTTGCTCACCAGTCTCCCTCTTTGGCGCCAAGCTCGGCAAAACCTGGTGCAACGACTACAAAGAGAGTTGTGGAGAACTCCGAACGGGGAAGTGGCTAAAGGCGAACGACCAGCAGGAGATAAGCCAGTTCGTAGCCTTGCTGCGCAACAACTTGATAGCAGCCGGTGGACTGTGAGGTCCTTATGCCGTGGCATTGGCGGGGGGGAGCACTCCTGGGGCTGGTGTGGGTGTTATGCAGTGGGCAATCGAGCGGTCAGGTCGTTAAGGATATCCGCATTGAGTCACAGCCTCCGGGCGCAATGGTTGAGATGATCGTTGGGACCAAGCGGGAACCGATTGGCCAGACCCCGCTGACCTACCATGCTGAATTTCACAGCGAGATATCTGTGCTCCGGTTCTCGGCCCGGAAGCCTGGTTATATGGCGCGCGAATTCGAGATTACAGGAAACGAAGACCGCGCCATGATCCAACTGCAAGAGAGGTCATTCGCAACTTCACCTGCCGAGCTCAACGATCCGGAACTGCGGCAGACGCAGGAGCAGATGGTTGTAGCGATCGAGAAAGTCGTTCGGGACGCGTTGCAGGAACAATCGCCTTTCGAGGTCGATGTCGCGAGAAAGATTGAAGTCCGACGGATCGATGATCGTGTCTACTTGGTTGTGCCTCTTACGGTTGGACATGCGCCGGCAGATTACCATCAGGTCGGCGCCGGGAACGCACAAAGCTTCCTTGCAGATCTATGGAGTCAAATCGGCGAGGGCTTTGCACTGCCTCTTGTGCAAGCTGCGCGCAAGGCCAAAGCGATCAATGGGATTGTGCTCGATGTCGACTATTCGCACGCGCAGTCAGGCTTTGGTGTTAGCTTTCGGATGGAGTCCAACATCGAGATGGAATGTCAGGCCGGGATTAAATCGCAGTCAGCGTACGACTCCTGTGCGTCGAGAGAACCGGTGCAGACTTATAACGCTCAGACGCACGATTGGACATCGAGTGGATCCAAATGCGTAGGTGGAACGGTGATAAGACAAGTCTACGATCCCTGTGTGCGCAAGATTCCGGTGACTCACACGGCACTAGTATCAGACCCGAAGGTGTCGTTTGCCCAGGCGAAGTCGAGGGTGCGGTATATCGGTAGCCTCAATGCCTTCGGGACAGCCGCACATGCGAAGGACGTCTATGGGCAAATTGGCGCCGTATTGACTGACAACAAGGGGGGTGTCTTGGCGCAGAAGGGTGATTTGCCGAAAGCGCTGGTCCCTTCAAATATGAATTGAAAGAGGTCGAACAATTATTCCTGCCAACTCGTTCCAAGACAATTTACTTTTGTGCTATGACGGCTTCTTTTTCCCTGCGTTATGCGCGGAATAACCAATCCCTAGTCCCTGATCCACTGTTCACTGTTTTCTCTCCAGCACCAGCAGCCTCTGCCGCGCTTCCCGTTCCTGATCCGGAAACTTGCCCGCCGACGAGTCCAGAAAATGATGGTAATAAGCCGCTGCCCGCGCCTTGTCGTGGAGCGTGTCGTATGCCGACGCCCAAAGGTAGTATGTAGACGGAATCTCAGGAAGAAATTTCGATCGCATGGTCAGCGCGTGCAGCGTCACCGCCGGCCGATTGGTATTCGATGCCGCAAATGCCAGCCCGCTCCAGCCGTCGGCGTTGCTTTCATCCAATCGCGTCGCTTTGTTGAAAGCCGCATAAGCCTCGGCATACTTCATTTGCCGAATCAAATTCTGCCCGTGCGCCACCAGCAGTACCGGATCGTCGGGGCTGGCTGCCAGCAACGAAACGTACAGCTTGTCTGAGCCCGCCGCGTCTCCGGCGTCGTCCAGCACCGCGGCCAGCATGCGGGTAATGGACGCATCCTTGGGGTGCGCCTCGTGCAGCTTCTCGAACAGAGGCAACGCCTCGGCTTTGTCCTCGGCGGCCAGCACGGTGGCCAGTTGCGTGGTCAGCGCCGTGTCCTCGGGAGCTTGCTCCAACGCCGCACGCAGCAGCGACTCCGCCTCCGGATACTGCTTGCGCGTTATCAATATATGAGCAAGCCCGGCGTTGGCCGCCGCCGACTTCGGATCCTTCGCTAGAACACGGCGATACGTTTGTTCCGCGGCGTCAAGCTGGCCGGTCTGCGCGGCCAGCTCAGCGGCCAGCAGCGTGTCGTTAGGCGTCTCCGGCGACAGCTTCAGCGCCTCCAGCAAATCCTCAGACGCCTTGGCCGGATCGTCCGAGCGGTCAATCTCCGCCAGTGCCCGCCACGCGCGAGCCTTGGCGCCCGCGCCCGCATCGCCGGGATCCAGCCGTGTAGCCGCTTCCAACTCCGTCCGCGCGTCAGGCAAATTGTTTTGCCGCGCCAGCAGCAGCCCCAGCTCCACGTGCGCCTCAAACGACTGCGGATTCGCCTCCACCGCCCGCCGGTAGAATCCGGCCGCCGCCTCCAGCCGATTTTGCGCATCGGCCACGTAGCCTGCGTCAAACAATGCCCGCGCATCCGCCGGATGAGCCGCCAGCCACAGATCCAGCTTGGCCTCCGCAGCCTTCCAGTCGGATTTGACGATGAATCCCTCAGCCGTCGCCACTTCTTCCGGCACGGCCTGGGCCACGGCCGCATCCGTCGCCGGCTTCTCCGGATTCTGCGCGCGACTCAGGCCCCATCCGGCAACCAGCGCCAACAGCAGCACAATCAAAGCAATTCGATGCACAAAATACCTCAATCTACAGTTTACGGGGCGAGCCTGGCCCGAGTGGCTGAGACTTCGACGCGCCGGGGAAGGGAAGGAAATCGCAGGATTGTCACGGCAGTTGACAGATAGGCAAGCCGTCCCGCAGGAAAAATGATTAGGCCTGAAGAATAAAAAATCATTGTTGTGCCATGACGCAAGATTGGGTGACCGGTGTATCCTACTCCGCAGAGTAGTTGCTGTTATCTTCTCTGGAAAGGTGTTACTGAAATGCGTAAATTCAATTCTTTTATCGTCGCAGCCTGCGCGCTGTTGACCTTCCTATGCCTGTTGCCTGCGACTCCGGCGAAGGCCCAGCATCCCGCTTACCTTCATGCCCTCTCCGACTTGCGCACGGCGCGCGGCTACTTGAATATGCCCGCCCGGCCGGAAACGAGAGACTCCTGCAAGCATGCCATTAAGGAGGTCAGCCGCGCTATCGACGATATAGCAAAGGCCGTCAGCGACTATGGCAGGGACCCCAATGTCACGCCGCCGCCGCAGGGCACGGGCAGTGCCAATTGGCCGATTCACTCTGCCATCAAGCTGTTGAAAGAGGCGCGTGCTGACGTTGAACACGGCCGCGATCTGCCCGAAAACCATGGGCTGCGCGAACACAGCCTTGAGCATATAGACAAGGCGTTGCTGGCCTTGTCTCAGTTCCAATAAGCAGTCCTTCAAACCATCTCGAGGCAGCAGCGTGACAAGCGCCGCGCGGCTGCCTCGATGGCTAAAAATGAGTATTGCTTACGAATAGGAGCATTCGTGGATCGTCGCCAATTTTCCGCTCTGCTGCCCATGTTCTTCGCTGTTCCGGCCCTCGCGTCTGCCGCCGAAGCTCAAACACCAGGCGCGCCCACCGTTGCCAACCCTGCCACTCCTGCGGCACTGCCCAAGCTGGTCTCTGGTCAGTATCTTCCCGGCGAGGCGCAACACCCCAACACGCTGCGCATCTCGCGCAGCTTTCTCCGCGGCTTGCTGCCAGACAATATCCGGCTGGAGTCTCACGTCACGGTTCTCTCGCCTGGCGCTCCGCCCGAGCCCATCGCGCATCACCAGCACTCTGAAATGTGGTTTGTCCGCGAAGGCACGGTCACGCTGATGACCGCGGGCGTCACGCGCACGCTCAAGGCTGGCGATATGGGCCTGTGCATCGCCGGAGACGACCACTACGTCTCCAACGCCAGCAAAACCGAGCCAGCTTCGTACTTTGTCGTCGCTGTCGGACCGCCGGAATAATCCAACTGGCCCCAGGGTTCACAAGATGTGTTTAGGCGTACGCTTCCCCCGAGTCTTATAATAGATAATGGCCATCTGCATCCCAAGCCTCGCTGAGGCTCAGGGAATGCGGCCAGCCCACTTCTCGCCCGGTGAATTCCCTTTGAACGACGCCATCATCATCCGCGGTGCGCGGACCCATAACCTGAAGAACCTCTCCTGCGAGATCCCCCACGGCAGGCTGACGGTTATCAGCGGAGTTTCAGGTTCGGGCAAATCCTCGCTGGCCTTCGACACCATCTACGCCGAGGGGCAGCGGCGCTACGTCGAGTCGCTCTCCGCATACGCGCGCCAGTTTCTGGAGCGCATTGAAAAGCCCGATGTGGACGAAATCGACGGCCTCGCTCCGGCCATCGCCATCAAGCAGAAGAACTCCACGCGCAATCCGCGTTCCACAGTCGCCACAGCCACCGAGGTTTACGATTACCTGCGCCTGCTCTACGCGCGCTGCGGAACGGTTCACTGCGTTCATTGCGACGGCCTGGTCAAGCGCGACTCCATCGATGAGATAGCCGAGGCCACGCTCGCTCTAGGGGAGGGAACTCGCCTCAACGTGCTCTTCCCCGTGCGCCACGCCGAGGTTGCGCCCGAGGCCGATGCCAAACCCGCTCGCCGCGCCGTCAAATCCGCTGCCAAATCTGCTCCCCGGCCCGCCTCCGAATCCCCGCTCACTGAGGCACTCAAAGCGCGTCTCATCGAACTGCGCGCCTCCGGCTTCAATCGCCTCTATCAGCAGGGAAGCATCTTCGAATTTTCCTCTCCCGAGTCGCTCCTCGATCTGGACTTTACGCTGCCCGTCTTTGTCCTCCTCGACCGCATCGTTGTCAGTGCTGATAATCGCGCCCGCATCGTCGATGCAGCGGAGGTTGCCTATCGCGAGTCGGGCGAAGTCATCTTTGAGGAGCTGCCTCGTGACGACAACGCATCCCGCCCGCGCCACCGCTTCAGCGCCGCGTACGAGTGCAAGAGCTGCCATCGCCCCGGCAGCGAGCCGGAGCCGCGCTTATTCAGTTTTAATAATCCCTTCGGAGCCTGTCCCCGCTGCCAGGGCTTCGGCAACACCATGGACTTCGACCTGAACCTGGTTATTCCCGACAAATCGCTCACCCTCAACGACGGCGCCATCGATCCATGGAACCGCCCCAAGTACCGCCCCTGGTTCACGGAGTTTCGCCGCCAGGCTTCCGAGCTGGGCGTGCCCCTCGACGTGCCCTGGCGCGATCTGCCCGAATCCGCCCGCGAAATTGTTCTGCGCGGCAAGGGCACATTCGTCGGCGTCTTCGGTTTCTTCGCGCAAATGGAGCGCAAAAAATATAAGCTGCACGTGCGCGTCATGCTCAGCAAATATCGCGGCTATGCCGAGTGCCCCGACTGCCGCGGCCAGCGTCTGCGCGCCGAAGCCCGCAGCGTCCGCGTCAACGGCCAGAGCATCTGTCAGGTCACCGCGCTCACCATCGCCGAAGCCAAAGCATTCTTCACCGCGCTCCGCCTCTCGCCCATGCACGAGGAAATCGCCGGCCCCATCCTCGAAGAGGTTCGTGCGCGTCTCGGTTTTCTCGACGCCGTCGGCCTGGAGTACCTCACACTCGACCGCCTCGCCTCCTCGCTCTCCGGCGGTGAGGCACAGCGTATTCAGCTCGCCACCTCGCTCGGCTCGCAACTCGTCGGCGCGCTTTATGTCCTTGACGAACCTTCCATCGGACTCCACTCCCGCGACACCGCCCGCCTCATTCGAATCTTGAAAGAGCTGCGCGACCTGGGCAACACCATCATCGTCGTCGAGCACGACGCCGACATTCTTCGCACCGCCGACCACCTCCTCGACCTTGGCCCCGGCGCTGGCGAGTTGGGCGGCAAGCTCCTCGCCGAAGGACTTCTCGCGGAGATCGAAGCCAATCCCAATTCTCTCACCGGCCGTTATCTCTCCGGCCAGCTTTCCATTCCCATCCCCGCGCGCCGCCGTCCGCCTGGACGCGAGCGTCTCATCCTGCGCGGCTCCACCGCCAACAACCTCCACTCCCTCAACGTCGAAATTCCCCTCGGAATGTTGGTCGCCATCACCGGCGTCTCCGGCTCCGGCAAATCCACCCTCGTCCATCAAGTCCTCTATCGCGCCGTGGCGCGCGCCCTCGGCCAATCCGAAGGCGCTGACCCATCCAGCGTCTACAAATCCCTGACCGGCGTCGAGCGCCTTAACGACGTCGTCCTCGTCGATCAGACTCCCATCGGCCGCACGCCCCGCTCCAATCCCATCACCTACATCAAAGGTTTCGATCTCGTCCGCGAGCTCTTTGCCGCGCAGCCCGAGGCCAAACGCCATTCGCTCACCCCCGGCCACTTTTCCTTCAATGTCCCCGGAGGCCGCTGCAACACCTGCGAAGGCGACGGCACCGTCACCGTCGAAATGCAATTCCTCGCCGACGTCGAGCTGCCCTGCGAAGACTGCAACGGCACTCGATATCAGGCCCGCATCCTCAACGTCACCTACAAAGGAAAAAACATCCACGAAGTCCTGCAAATGACCGTTAAGGAAGCCCTGCGTTTCTTCGCCGGTCAAACCCGCCTGCTCGAAAAGCTCGCCGTCCTCGACGAAATCGGCCTCGGTTATCTCCGTCTCGGACAGTCCGCCACCACGCTCTCCGGCGGAGAGGCGCAGCGCGTCAAGCTCGCCGCCCACCTCGCCCAGGTCCGCGCTGTCAACGCCACCGCCATGCCCTCCCAGGCCAGCCGCGTACTCTACATCCTCGACGAGCCCACCACTGGCCTGCACTTCGACGACGTCTCCAAGCTACTCACCGCCTTCCGCAAGCTCATCGACGGCGGCGGCTCCCTCATCGTCATCGAGCACAATCTCGACGTCATCAAATCCGCCGACTGGGTCATCGACCTCGGTCCCGAAGGCGGAGCAGCCGGCGGCAAGATAGTCGCCGAAGGAACTCCCGAAGAGATCGCCGCCAATCTCCATTCCCACACCGGCCATTGGCTCGCCCACGTCCTGTAAGTTTGTATAATTCCGCTGGGTGCCTCTGGTCCCTCGCATTTGGGAACCAGGGAAGAGACCTGTGGTCTGCCCGGTAACATGCTAATGTTCTCTTATGACTCAACAACAATCAACCTCGCGAAGATTATTCCTTCTCTGCGTCTTCCTGCTCTTCGCAACCAATCCCACATGCATCAAGGCCGAACCTACCCCCGCCGCAATTTCATCTTTCAACTCCTATATCAGCGCCGTTGAGTCGCGCCTGGCTCAGCAACATGGCTCGCAAAACGGCTTCCTCGCTCCCGTATCCCCAGCCGCGCAGAGCGAAATCCGACTGCATCAGGGTGAGCTGATCATCGAGAAAATCACGCCCTCCTCCGCTGCGGATCTTCCCGGAGCCATGCTCCACCATTGGCGCGGAACCGCCTTTGCCCCAGGAGCCACTGCCGCGGACCTCGAGCGCCTGATGAAAAATTACAATGCTTATCCGCAGTACTATTCTCCCCAGGTCCTCCAGGCAAAAATCCTCTCTCAGCAGGGAGATCGCTTTCAGGTCATAATGCGCGTCCGCCAGCGCCACATCCTCACCGTGGTCATGGATACAACCTACGTCGTTACCTTTGGCCGCCACGATGCGCTCCACGGATACAGCCTCTCGCGCAGCACCGAAATCTCCGAGATCGAATCCGCCGGCACACGCCATGAGCGCGCGCTGAGCCCCACCGAGGATCACGGCTTCCTTTGGCGGCTGTACACTTACTGGAGCTACGAGGAGCGCGACGGCGGTCTCTACATGCAGATCGAGTCCGTCTCCCTCACGCGCTCCATCCCCACCGGCCTCGGCTGGGCCATTGGACCCTTCGTCGAGAGCGTTCCCCGCGAATCGCTGGAATTCACCTTGCGCTCCACCTGCAACGCGCTGCGCAAGTAGTGGTACCGCACGCATCGATTGACATATCTACATGCTTCACTGGCGTACAATAATTTTCCGGAGGACCTCATGCAGCGCCGCGACTTTCTCTCCGCCTCTCTTGCAGCCTCAGCCCTCGCCCTCACACGCGAAGCCGCCGCCCAGCCCACTCCCGCCGCCCAGCCCGCCAGCGCGCCCGAGTACTACCAAATCCGCCGCTACCAGCTGCACTCCGGCCCGCAAACCGCCCTCACCCAAAGTTACTTCGCAGACGCGCTCATCCCCGCCCTCACCCGCTTCGGCCTCGGCCCCATAGGCGCATTTCAGGCCGACATAGGCTCCCAATCCCCGGCCTATTATCTGCTTATCCCCGCCGCCTCCGTCGAAGCCCTCGCGCAAATCACCCTCCGCCTCGCCGCCGACTCCGCCTTCCTCAAAGCTGCCGACCCCTTCTGGAACGCCCCCGCCTCCGCCCCCTCCTTCGACCGCGTCGATTCCTCACTCTTCCAAGCCTTCTCTGGATGGCCCCGCCTCACGCCCCCTCCCGCCACCGCCCAAAAATCCAAACGCATCTTCCAACTGCGCACCTACGAAAGCCTCAGCGAGCAGGCCCACATCCGCAAGGTCGAAATGTTCAATAGCGGCGAGTTCGCCTGCTTCCAGGCCGCCGGCTTTCATCCCGTCTTCTTCGGCGACACCCTCATCGGCGCGCGCATGCCCTGCCTCACCTACATGCTCAGCCTCGCCAGCCTCGACGAGTACAACGCCCGCTGGGACGCCTTCCGCAACCACCCCGACTGGAAAAAACTCTCCTCCAACCCGCGCTACAACTACGAGCCCATCGTCAGCAACATCACTAACCTGATCCTCAGCCCGCTGCCCTCCTCGCAGATTTAAGTGAAAGAAATGTGGTGAGAAAATGTCGACGGCAAACAGCAAGTCCATATCCCTGGTTCTCGGCAGCGGTGGAGCACGCGGTTTGGCGCACATTGGCGTCATTCACTGGCTCGAAGAAAATGATTTCAAGATTCAGTCCATCGTCGGATGCTCCATCGGCGCTGTCATCGGCGGAATTTACGCTGCCGGAAAACTCGATGTCTATGAGCAATGGGTGCGCGCCTTGACCAAAGTCGACGTCCTCACCCTGCTCGACCTTTCCTGGGATAAGAGCGGCCTGGTGAGAGGCGAAAAAATCATCAACACCCTCAAAGGCCTGGTCGGCGAAAAATTAATCGAAGACCTCCCCATTGCATTTACCGCCGTCGCCACGGACCTCAGAAGCCAGAAGGAGGTTTGGATTCGCTCCGGCAGTCTCTTCGATGCCATGCGCGCCTCCTTCGCCATTCCGCTCTTCTTCACTCCCTTCAAGTTGAAGGGCTTCGATCTCGTCGATGGAGGCGTTCTCAATCCCGTGCCCATCGCGCCCACATTTGGCGACCAAACCGCCATCACCATCGCCGTCAATCTCAACGGGCCCTATGAAACTCCCGCTGAGCCGGCTGTCGCGCCTGCCGCTCCGCACTCCCCTGAGTCCCCCATCCGCGAGAAAATCAATCACTTCATCGCCCGCTTCCAGACGCCCCAGCAGCTATCCACGCCACGCGGTGCTGGTCGCGATTGGGGACCGTACGAAATCGCCGCTCAGGCCTTTGAAGCCATGCAAATGTCTATCGCCCGCCAGAAGCTGGCCGCCTATCCTCCGGATATGGTCATCGATATCCCCAGAAACATCTGTAAGACCTTGGAGTTCGAACGCGCAGCAGAGATCATCGCCGTGGGGTACAAAAAAGCCAAAATGTGCGACTTCTCCACTTTGACTGGCAGCCGCTAGCTGCCGAGATCGCGTGATTTTGTAATTGTCGAATGTAGCGCCGGTCTCCTGACCGGCTGTAGCGTGTGCGTCCACGCGCGCGCTTGTCAAGGTGCCCGGGTGCCCCACCTTCGCCGGTTCGCGCTCTTTGCGAATCGGTTAAGGTGGAATATCTATAACTCTCCCGTAGGGAGAACGTTAATTAGCCCAGGGTTTTCAACCCTGGGAACACATCCACAACAGAATCTCCAGCCCAGTAGGGGCGCTTGAAATCTCGTGTGCCCCACCCCACCCCGTAGCGCCAGAATAAATACGAAGGATAAACACCGTGCTCCATGCCAAGGCGATTAGGAGCCAGCACTATAACAGGGCATGATCTCAGTTAGGATTATGTACTTGATGCAAGAGGGTGCCCAGTGAGAGCATTTCGTCAAGGCGGGATGCCGTGTTCAGTATTCCCTATATTAGTGGATTGGCCTTGCAGGCTGTATGGGCCCTTATGGGGACTACTAGCTATGGATACTGGCTTGTCCCAACTGTCGGCGCAGGGATTGGGTGGTACCGCACCAAGGACCGAATCTCTATGAAAGCAATTATCCATGCTTTCATAGACGGCTTGGCTGCTGTTGTCATCGTCTTCATAGCGGTGTTTCTGTACGAATTTTGCTGGAATGTTCCACATAGGATATGGAGGGAGACTTCGAAAGTTCAACCGCCGCCAATTTTGTTTCATGCGCCGCCTCCACCGCCACCATCAGCATCATCAGGACCCCCATCAGTGGGGAGTAAAAGTTCAAGTGAAAAAGGATGTATTCCTGGTAAGGCGCGTGTTGGGACTGGTCCAGAAGCATACAAAGACTTCTGCGACGAGGAACTTGGCCAGATGATGGTAAAAGAGGCTAAGACTATCCGAGATTTGGCAGACCACTGGCTTGAGGAGGAGAGCTTAGATGACAGAATTTCCAGGAACGCGAGTGGCGCGTGGACTATGTTTTTCTGGACTTACGAGAAGTGCTGCGAGTCTGATGTAAACATCCTTCGAGCCGAAGCGTTGAAGCGGTTAGGTGTTCTTGCGAAGTCTCCCGAAGAAGAGGATAAATGGAGTCAATTACAAAGTGCGCTTCAATCTCACGCACCATCGCACGCATTTGCTACGGAAAGCGTAAAGGAGTATTCGCCTTATTTGAGAAGTGTTGGTCTTGAGCTTGAACGAAAAAGAGAACCAAGACCCCCACCGAAGTCTCTTGAGTTCCAAAAAGAGTCCTTTATTCCTGACCACCAGTCGGTAGCGAGAGGATTCAAGGTTGGAACGCTAGTCACCGTCCACTTTAAGGATTCTGTAGCAAGGGGCTATTTGACTGTCGAACTCGACCGCAATCTAAATGGCTATGTGTCTACTGATCTTGAGTGGGACAGAACTCGTGACTGGATTCAAGACGAGCTAGTCGATTACGAGCAACTTCAGACATTCTGTAGGGAGAACGGTGGAAAGTTTCAAATCTTTCATTTCGGCGAAAAAACGCCCATTCAAGCGGGGACAATTGTTCATTTCATGATCGTCACGTCTCAAGAAACCCGTCCGATAAAGGTAATGCTGTGGCCAGATTAGCCTATGCAGCAGCAGTGAGCTTCTTGTACTCCAGCACGGGCGCTTCAATGAGTTTCATCAAGGTATCGCGGAACAGGTAAGGGTTGGAACGATTGTTAAACCGGGAGGTCATTTCATCGAGGTAAGCGGAAAGATGTTTTGGCCAGTGGCCCACATTTGATCACTCAAAATGATGGGGTTACCCAGGTCCGGATTTTCGGACCATGAATAACTCAAACCCACCGCCGCCCTCACACCAACACCACCAACTCGCTATATCGCCTCAACCGCTCATCCGCCGCAATCAAATGCAGCGGCTCGCTCATCGCCTGCGCAATCAGTAGGCTGCAAAAATGCTATTGCTGCGCCGATACTCATTCGGGCCGGACGGCGGCATTGCCCTGCTTCCGCGCAAATTCATACAGCGCCTGATCGAAGGTAAGAAGGCGGGAGTGTGTGGCCTGAGCGAAGGCCAACAGCCAGCAATCGCCGATCCACTTCGTGGCAGCCTTGGCGGCGAATGGTTCGGTGGCCTGTCGGAAGATGGTTTCTGTTTGCCGGGGCTCGGGACAGAATTCCACGCGCGAATCATCGAGCCATTGGTCGTAGACAGACCACGCCTTGCCCAGCGTGAGCGTTTGTTCACCCATCACCGCATTGTTAGTGAGCAGGCGCAGCAGACCCAACTGGGTATAACGGGAGAAGAGGAGGCGATCATCGGCTGGTAAGCGATTGAGCCATGACCACGCTGTCTCATTATGCGAGTGAATCGAGACGGAAAGCGCGATCCACACGTTGACATCAGGGAAGTATAAGGTCATGCGGGTTCTCGTCCACAGGGAAGAGAGGCCCTCGCTTGCCGGTGCCTGTAATCATAGGACCGGTTACCGGCCTCCCCTTTTTAGGCTCCGCATAGGTCTGCTCTACCGCCCGCGTGATTTTAGGCTCCGCATAGGTCTGCTCGACTGCCCGTACAACGAGAGAAGGGATGGAGACGCCTGAAACCTGGGCGCGCTCTTTCAGCCGTTCGTGCAGCGATTCCGGGAGCTCGATAGTGGTTCGGGCTGGCATGTGTTGATTATGACACAAGTCATGATTGAAGGCGCATCGGAACAAGTTCCTATTACGAGTGAACTCACTACATCCCAACCTCAACACGACGAATGCCACAGCCACCAAAATAGCCCAATTTTGCGCCAAAAAGAGTGTGCTTGTACGCATACCCTTTTTGGCGCGAAAACGTTACAAAAAGTCTCGCCCTACCACCCCAGAATGTAGGCGAAAATCAGCGGCGCGACAATCGATGCGTCCGACTCGATGATGAATTTGGGCGTCGTCTCGCCCAGCTTGCCCCAGGTGATCTTCTCGTTGGGTACGGCGCCCGAGTAGGACCCGTAACTGGTTGTGGAATCACTGATTTGGCAGAAATAAGCCCACAGTGGCACATGCTCCCGCCTCAGGTCTTGGTGCAGCATCGGAACCACACAGATGGGGAAGTCGCCGGCGATTCCGCCCCCAATCTGGAAGAAACCGAGCGGCGTCTTTTCTGTAGTTTTTGTATACCACTCAGCCAGCTCCATCATGTATTCGATGCCTGTCCGCACCGTATGTATCTTCTTTACATCCTTAGAGATACAGTGACCGGCATACATGTTGCCCAGCGTCGAATCCTCCCAGCCCGGCACAAACATGGGCAGGTTCTTTTCAGCCGCGGCCAGCAGCCAGCTATCTTTAGGATCGATCTGATAAGACTTCTTTAACTCACCTGAAATCAGTATCTTATAGAAGAACTGGTGAGGAAAGAATCGCTCCCCGGCCTGGTCCGCTCTCACCCACTCCTTCAGCACTTCATTCTCAATCCGCCGCATCGCCTCCATCTCCGGGATGCAGGTGTCGGTGACGCGGTTCATGTGCCGATTCAACAACTTAGCCTCGTCCGCCGGAGTCAGATCGCGGTAGTGGGGCACGCGCTCGTAGAAGTCGTGCGCCACCAGATTGAAGACATCTTCCTCAAGATTCGCCCCCGTGCAGCAGATCCCGTGAACCTTCTCCTGCCGGATCATTTCCGCCAGCGACAGCCCCAATTCGGCCGTGCTCATGGCCCCGCCGATGGTCAAAAACATCTTTCCGCCCGAAGCCAGTAACTTGTTGTAAGCATTGGCCGCATCCACCAGCGCGGCGGCGTTGAAGTGGCGATAATGGTGCTTGATAAACGATGTAATTGAAGGCATAATGCTCGTTCCTACTCTCCAACTTAAGCTAACACAGGTGCTTACTTCTTCTTGGCTTCCAGCAGCGCGTTGACTTTGGCCATCACCGGGAAGGCGTCGGCGATGTAGACCACGTCAGCTTTTCCGCGCGTCCATCCGCAATTCGGATCCAGCGAAATGGCCCGTCTGTCGCCAATAAACCGCCAACCCACCACGTGCGGCTCCTCGCCATGGCAGCAAGTGGAGAGGCCTTTGGCGTGGCGCGGCGTCGAGCCGGTTTGGCCGATCTGGTTCATGTGGGTGAGGAAGGGCAACACCGGCTCACCCTCTCCGCCCTGATCTACCAATGACTTACTGCTGCCCAGCGACGCTCCGGTAGCTCGCAGGAAACCGAGAATCAGCTCTCCAGCCTCGCCAACATGTACCTGGCCGTCGGGCTGCTTTTTGGTCCATCCGGCGCCGGCGACAAAGAGCATCTTCGCGTCGGGACGGATGGTCTGCTGATCTTGCTGCGGAGCGCGGAAGCCACTGACGGTGGTACGCAGTGCCGGCAACGTGACTGCAACCTGCTCAATCTGAACAGGTTGGCACTCGCCCGCAAAGGCCACATGGGTGCCCGCATCCAGAAGCAGAAACCATGGGCGAGTAGTGCGGCTGATGACCGCCTCCACCCGCTGGCGATAAAACCACCGCGTAGCCTCGACTTTGTCCGCCCCGCCTAGCGCCGTGATGTGCGTGTCAATGAATCCGCCCAGTCGATAGGCCACGCCCGCCGCAACCCGCGCAAACCGCGAAGTTCCGGGAGCGAGGACGATGGTGGCTTGTGCCGTGCGGCAAAGTGCTTCAGCAGCAACAACATCCGAGGTGTAGCGCGCTTTAGAAAAGGCCTCGCCGGAGACACCCAGCAGGCGCGCTCCTGCTGAGGAGACGGCGCTTGCCGCGGCTGCGGCGTCCGCAGCCACGATGCCGATGGTGAGTGGAGCCGAGAGGCAGGCGGCAAGCTCAATGCCAGCTGTGACAGCTTCCAGCGAGGCTTTGCTGAGTGCGCCACTTTCATCTGTATGTGCAAGCACAGCTATTTTTTCGTTTTTTGGGGTCATTTTTCCCCTCCAGCCAATTCTTGCATTGTAATAAGGATCACTTTTCGGCTCCAATCCACTCGACCAGTTCGGCGGCAATTTGGTCTGGAGTCATATCTTTCATTACGCGAGTCTCGCGCTGCTGTTTAGGCAGGCTTACCGAGATATAGCTGAGGCCGTTTGGTTCGAGCTTGGCTGCTTTGGCTTTGGCAAGAGCCGGCATAATGGTGCGCATGTTGGCCATGCCTATTTGAGGATTATTTCTTGGCTCGGCGAGATTGCCTGTGGCCCAGCCCAAAACAGCCGGCGCTCCGGCGCAAACCGAGACTTGATGTTTGCCGCCTTCGACGCGCTCTAAGATTTCAAACGAGCCGTCGTCACGCAGGCTGATTTCATCTACGCCCTGAAACTGGTCTGTGATGCCGAGTCGCTCGCCCACAAGTTGCAGCGTCACGTCCGCGCCGCGCGTGGCCGACTCCCAGCCGCCAAAAAGCAGGAGCCTGGATTTGTCGAGTCCGGGCAACGCGGCGATGGTATCGGCCAGAACGGCGGCCGTCGAGTGCGCGTCGGGAAAGCCGCCGATGGGGCCGTCGATGGGCACGAGTTCGAAAGGAACTTTCTGGGCAACAGTCATCATCACCTGTTGCAACTTGGCCTTGGGTCCGAGCGAAACCAGCCACAGCTTGCTGCCGGGGTTCTTTGCGGCCAGAGCTGCCGCCTCATAAAGCGCGCAGGCGGCCCAGGGGTCGAGGACCGCGGGCAGGACCATCTCGTTTTTCAGCCCGGGACCTGTTGGAGCGGTGACTGGCTCCAAGGTTTGCAGCGGATCGGGAACGATGCCCGCGCAAACTACTATGTGCAACACATTTGCCATGTATTTTTCCTTTATGAATAGTTTAATTGATCGAGAAACCTAATTTTCCGCCGAGTGCAAACCGCCCGAGCCAGCGCGGAATTCAATGTTGGAGTGCTCGCCGTCGTGGGATTGGCCGCAGTTCCACAGGCAGGCGCCACAGAAAACGCACTTTTCGCGCTCGAAGACGGGCGCGCCGTCCTCTCCCTGCGTGAGGGCCTGGCCGGAGCACATGGCTACGCAGGTCTTCTCGCCGCACGCGATGCAAAGCTGCGGATTGCGGAAGACGACGTGATCGGCGAATCCGGGCATGGCCTGGACTTTGCCACCTAGTAAGAGCGCGTCCTGCTGCGTGATTAGCAGGCGGCCATCAAGCGGAATCTCCGGCCAGCCTCGCGCCGAGAGTAGCGCATCGTGGAAGGAGCGGCCATCGGCAATGGCCAGTCCAACGGCTTGTTTCAGTTGCAGGTCTTCAGCGGATTGCGATGAGGATTCCCACCCATTTCGCGAAGAACGCGAAATGGATGGGGCACAGAGCTTTGTTCTGGAGGCAGCTGCTGCAATTTGTTTGTGCGCTGGAGGGATGTGCGCACTGAACGAATGTCTTCCATGCGTCAGCCCGGCCAGAGCCATGCCGATCATGCCTTTGACGAGGCCGTCCTGAAAGCCGTTGCGGGCGTTTTCGGCTTCCAGAGCGCCGCGTTCCACCCAGCTTGCGCGGCGGCGGTTCTCGTAGGTGGCGGCGAGATTTTCTTGCGTGAAAGGCTTGCCTGCGCGCAATATCTCAATGACCGCCTCGCCAAGTTGCGTGCCCGTGGCCCAGGCCTCGTCCACGCCGGAGCCGGTCAACATATTTGTGCTGCCGGAGCCTTCGCCGATGCGCGCGTAGCCGTCGCCACAGAGATACGGCTCGCCGTGTTTTCCCGATTCTTCCAACGATTTCGCACCCCAGGAACGCAGGGTTCCATCCTTCAGAACCTTCCACAGAGCGGGGTGCTGAATGTAGTGCTGGAGGTAGCGGTAGGCGGTGCGCGAGGGGTCGTGCATCCACGAAGGGACGAAGATGCCGACTGAGACCAGCCTCTCCGGATGCACGTAGAGGAAGCCGAAGATCTCCGGCTCAGGAAAACCAAAGCTGTGCCAGACGGTGCCGGGCTTCAGAGGGGAGTCTTCCGGCAACTCGATCACAAATTTCATGCCCAGAGCCCACTCGCTGTGGGAATGACCGGGCGGCAGGCCGAGTTTGTTGTCGATGGCCTGGCCGATCGCGCCAACGGGGCCGTCGCCGACGACGGTGAGTTGCGCGCGCACATCCATTCCGGCCATGAAACCGTCGGTCGGCGCGCCTGATTTGTCTACGCCCTGATCGGCGAGCCTGACTCCCTCAACTTTCTTGCCATTGAAGAGCGGCGCGCTGACAGGGCTGCCGGGCCAGATTTGGACGAAGCCTGAGGCCATCAGTTGCGAGCCGACCCACTGGTTGAACTGGCCGATACCCAGCACCAGGCCGCCGTGCTTGTTGAGGAAGGCTGGAGTCCAGGGCAGCGTGAAGGCATGATCTCTTACGCCGAAGAGTTTCCCTCCAAACCGAAGAAAAAAATCGCCGAGCCGCAAGAGCGTGGAGCGCCGGCTGGCGCCGATGGGGTCCAGCAGGTACATCACGCGTTCGCTCGAGACGGGGACGGCCATGGGAATCTCGGCTGGGTTGAGGGCAGGGAAGCTGGCGCGAATCGCTTGCCCACGCGTGACCACGCCGCTGACGCCGGAGCTGATGTCGTCAGCGCGCTCGTAGCAGAGAACTTGCAGAGGCATTCCCGGCGTGACGCGGCTCTCAAAGGCCGGATCGGCGGGGTTTTCGTTCCAGGCTTTGGTGAGCGTGGTGAGAAAGCCGCCTGTGGCCGGACCAAAGCCGACGCAGGCGATGTCTACCTCCATGGAGGGACGGTCGATCTGCAGGGAGTCGGTCGAATTGGTCTCCACGCTCATGCCGGGTAATCCAGCGCCTCGGGAATCATGACCTTGCTGACGGTTTCTGCGGCGCGATCCTTGGCCAGGCGCGAGCCGGTCAGGCAGGCGGTCAAACGGTTTTGCATGCGCAGGAAGTCAGCAGAGCCGGCGCAACCGGCGCATGGGCCAGCCTTGTGCGGATGCGTGCCGTCGGCAGCCAACACATCGAGAGCCATGGCGCTGATGCCCGGCATGGTCTCCTCGAACTCTTCCAGCTCTCCGGCCAGGAAGCAATTGCGATGCTCTTCCTCGTCCCAGGAGGGGTGGCAGTTGTAGCCGAAGACCAGCTCAGCGCAGATGCGCGAGACCTCCCCGGCCGCCTGCGCCGCCTGCGTGTGGCAGAGGTCGCTGAGGAATTGCACGGTGCCTTGGAGGCCTTCGCTGGCTACGGGATCTTCGGGGCCGCAGGCTTCGAGTTCGAGCACATCTAGAATCTGCGCGCGTGAGGCTACCAGCCAGCAGAGCGCGTCAGCCAGGGCAAAGGTCACGCCTTGGCGCTGCCCGTGGTAGAGTTTGCCGCCCATGGGGTCGGTGGCTTTTTGCAGATGGTTCAGGGTCCAGAGCCACATTTGCATGGCCGAGGCCAGGGTGCAGGCGCCGGTGCCGGGCTTGCTGGAGGCGATGCGACGCATCTCGGCGGTCCAGGCTCGGAACTGGGCGAGGAAAACATCCGAGGTCATGGTGACGGTCAACTGGCGGCGCTGCACAGCTTCGGGGCCTTCGTAGGTAGCTTCGAGTTGCGCATCCATCCATTTATTGCCGAGGAAGCCGGGACAGTCTTCGGTGATGCCGTAGCCACCCATTAGGCTGACGGCTTCGCGCAATAGATTAGCGCCGTGACCGGTGTTCCACAGTTTTGTAGCCGGACAGAGCACATTGGCCTCGGCGTCCTTCAAGACAAATTGCACCAGTGGATCGGCTTCTAATTCATGGCGGCGCGGAGAATCGGAGCCCTGCGCCTTGAGCAAAGCCAACTCGATGGCGTCCTGCTCGCTTTCGCGTAGCGCTTTTAACTCGGCGCGTCCGCCCTGAATGCCACGCTCTTTGAGGATGGCGGTCTTCTGCTTTTCGATGGGGTCCAGCTCGTCGAAGAGGCGCGCGGTGGCAAAACCCAGCGAGGTGGCTGCTTCGCCGGTGGCCCAAACGTCGACCAGCCGATGCAACGCATCTTCGCGCTGCTGGATGCCCTGCTCGTAGCGCACCGAGCCGGGAGTTGTGCCCTCGGCTCCGCGAAAACGTCCGCGCTGGTAGCGGATGACCGGCTCGATGGCCGAAAGCAGCTTGGCCGCCGTCATGATGCCCACCGGCACGCGGGTGCGCTTGAAGACCGCCTCGATAATCTCGCCGTGGTTGTAGTTGGGAACGATGACGCCGTTCTTGACGGTGTATCCGCCGATGATGCGGCTGGCGGGAACCTTGAGATTGAAGATGGGATCGCCGGTGGAGGAGAGCTGGTGAACCAGTTTTTTGGTAGGCGTTCCGTGATCGAAGATGCCTTCGTCGGTCTCTTCGAGGATCACGAAGCAACTGCCCTTGATGCGCGGGTCGTCGGAGATGACGGCGGCGGTGACGAAGTTGGCGAAGGCAATGTTGGTGATGAAGCGGCCGCGCTTATCCACCTGCAGCAAGGGTTCTTCGCCCTCCTTCCACTCGGCCACGCGCACCTTGCCGCTCAACATACTGGCGTCAACGCCCACGTAAGGAATCGGTTCGGTGAGCGCAAAGGCTCCGCGCCAGGGGATGCGATCCTCACCTGGCTGCGGAGGCGCGGCGAGGGTTTTGTAGTGGTTGACTTGCTCCGGTGTGCCGCGCTCGTGAATGGGCGAGAGAGCCAGGAAGCTGGCCAGGCTGGCTGTGGCCGCGCCGCCGTCTACCCAGGCCAGTTCGAAGGCCGCCAGCGACAGGGCGAGGTTCTTGGGACCGATGATGAAGCCGCCCTCTTCCGGCTCCATAAAGGCCGCGGTAACGCCGGCGCGGTCAAAGGCTTCCATCATGCTGTTCTTGCCGGGAGTCCATTCGTGGGTGTTGCGCTCTCCGGCAGCTACCAGACGCGCCACCGTTCCCCGCGCCACGCCGCGCGCCGACTGAACCAGCATCTGCAAATCGAAACGGTCCGCAAACCGCCATTGAATCTGGCGTACCGCGTCCCCAGGGAGAGTCAGCATGATTTTTGAATCGGATACAGCAACCGCGCCCATAATAATTCCTCAGGTAGAGGCCCTATTGTGCCTGATAAAAGTGGTTGCAGCAAGTGACCTGTATCACCTTGGCGAGCCATCGGCGGCTGCCATGTGCAACGAGTTAATCGATCAATCGGCAGCGAAATCCGATTAATTGTGTTGTTCGGTTAGATGGAGGAGCTTCTCAAGCTCCTCATTGCTGGGCGCCGGCATGAACTCCGGAAACTGCTCAGCCAGATTCTGCATGAGATATGCGTGCCGCATGTGCTTGGAAAACACCCGCCTGGTCAATTCAAGCTCCTCGCTGATCTGCGCCGGGGTCAGGTGTGTGGGGTCGGAATCCTCAGACATATAACTGACGGCATCGACGAGGGCGTCGGCCTCTTCTTCATGCGCCCGGTCGATGCGCTCATAGTAGCCGTACAGCTCGGAGGTCTTCATAACCTCATCCTGCGGCATATAAGCGGTGATGCCGGTTTGGCAGGCGGTTTTCCAGGCTGAATCCTCCATGCGCGCATTGGAACTGTCCCAGCGAATTGCTCCGGGAAGCTGGCTTTGAGGCGCTCCGGGATGTTGCTGGAGGTAACGGAGAACAAGTAGATTTGTTTGAAGCAGGGTAGATTCGTTGCGGAAATAGGCTGTATTTGACTTAAAACGCGCGCGATTTACCTCGAGTTCGCGTTGCAGGGCTTCGCGTGTTTCGGAGACTTCATGGCGGTGGTGCATCCACTCCGCGGTAGCTTCCAGTCCGAGGGCGATCAACAGACCAATGGTGATAGTGGCCAGGTGGATGAAGAAATCGCGCCAGCCATGAATAGATTTGTGAGGAGGATGAACGTCCAGCATCAATGCAACTCCAAGCGGCTGAATTGAATAGCCAACTGGGCCAGTTTAATATGCTGTATACAATTTGGCCAACCTGTAATGGAGTTTGCGATCTCTGCCGTGGAAGGCCAAATCTGAAGAGGCAACGGAAAATTCGCTCGCAAGGGGGGGATTGTCCCCTTCAGGGTGTGATCGGCATCACTTCCGGCCGAGCAATAAAGCTATATGAAAGGTACTTGACCGGGAAACTCCAAGTGACCGGTCAAGGAGCAATTCTATGACTCAACGAATCACTGCAGTAGCCGTAATCTTGCTGGCTGTTTCCCTCGCGGGGATTTCCTTCGCACAGAACGATGCCGCGGCCCTCTACAAGACCAAGTGCCAAATGTGCCATGGAGCTAACGGAAGCCCGACTCCGACTGGGGTGAAGATGGGCGCGCGGTCCTTCCAGTCCCCGGAGGTAGTCAAGGAATCCGATCAAACGCTTTTTGACATTACCAAGAACGGCAAGAACAAGATGCCCATGTACAAAAGCCTGACCGACGACCAGATCAAGGGGTTGGTCAAGTATATCCGTAGCCTGAAGTAGGGGCGCGCGCGAGGCAGGTCCTGATACTGAAGAAGTCGCGAATCCTAATTAAGAATACGCGAATGATTAGGACTGGAAGCGGTATCGAACTCTTCGATCTGTGACCGGCATCACTTCCGACTGCATAACGGAGCTTATATGACAGGTACTTGACCAGGTAACTCCAAGCGACCGGCCAAGGAGCAAGACGATGACTCATGGAATCAGAGCGGCTGCCGTGATTCTGCTGGCCGCGCTTATTGCGGGGCTGGCCTTCGCACAGGCGTCCGGTGAAGACATCTACAAGGCTAAATGCTCCATGTGGTGTCACGGCGACGACGGATTGGCCGCAACGTCGATGGGCAAGAGCATGAAGATTTTGTCGTTCAAGGATCCGAAGATGCTCAAGGCCTCCGATGCCCAGTTCTTTGCTTCGACGAAATTCGGCAAAGGCACGATGAAGGGTTACGGCGGCAAGCTGACCGACCAACAGATCAAGGATGTGATCGCGTACATTCGCACGCTGCAGAAATAGCAGTGCGTCTTGGTAGGTTCGGCCACAAGGCGTGAGCCGGGAAAGACGGGCCGCAGTCCATTCTCTCCCGCACCGGGGTTGGAGACGGCCTGTAAGCATAAGACCTGAAAGCGTAAGGATTGATCGGAGCCGAGATGAAGACTGCTTCCTCGATTGCGCTCGCCCTGGGGGTGCTTCTGATTTTTGCGGCGCCGCGCGTCGCACAGGCGGAGACGGATTGCCTCAGCTGCCATGGGGATAAGAGCCTGCAGGACGCCTCCGGACACAATGTCGGAGTGGATGCTGGCATCTTCGGAGCCAGCCTGCATGGCAGCCTGAAGTGCGGCGATTGCCACGCCACCATCAAGGACTATCCCCATCCGGATCAGGTGGCACTGGTCAAGTGCGAGAGCTGCCACACAGGCGAAGCGGAGGGCCTCGTCGGAAGCGTTCATGCCAACCGGGCCGAGCATCCCTGCACCAGTTGCCACGGAGACGCCCACGCCATCTTTCCCAAGAATGACCCCCGCTCGACTGTCTATCCGCTCAATATTCCACACACCTGCGGCGCCTGCCATGGCAACGATGCGATGGCCAAACAGCACGGCCTGCCCAATGTCTACCCGCAATATATCGATTCCATTCACGGGTTTGCGCTCAGCAAAGAAGGGCTGCTGGTGGCGGCCAACTGCCAAAGCTGCCATGGATCGCACCACATTCTGAGCCACACTGATCCGCAGAGTTCCACCTACAAGACCAACGTTCCCAAGACGTGCGGAAATTGCCACGCGGGAATTACCGCCAATTATGCGAGTGGCGTGCATGGCAAGGCGGTCGCGGCTGGCGATCTGCATGCGCCGGTCTGTTCGGACTGCCACACGGCTCACGCGATCTTGCAGCCGACCGAAGCGACGTTTCGCATGCAGTCCACGCCTATCTGCGGCTCGTGCCACAAGGACAAGCTCTCCACTTACCGGGATACCTTCCACTCGCAACTGGGTTCGCTGGGCGGCTACGTGGAGACAGCGCGCTGCTGGGACTGCCACGGAGCGCATGATGTATTGCCCGCATCCGATCCCCGCTCCCCAATTGCTCCGGCCAACCTGGTGGCTACCTGCGGCAAGTGTCACGCGGGCGCCAATGCCAGCTTCGTGCAGTATCAGCCACATGCCAACGCGCGCAATCGCAAGCTGAATCCGGCCCTCTTCTATGTACGCCTGTTCATGAATTTGCTGCTGGCCGGCACACTCGGGTTCTTTCTGATTCACACCATCTTGTGGCTGATCCGCTCGCGCTACCAGCAGATCAAAACACGGCCGGCAAAGGGGGGCAAGAATGGCTGATATCAAACAAGGTACGAGCAAAGCGCCAAGCCACGCTGGGGAGCGGTATTTCGTGCGCTTCACACGCGAGCAGAGATACCTTCATGCCGTCCTGTTCACCACCTTTCTGGGACTGGCGGCCACCGGGCTGCCCATGCGCTTCAGCGAGAGCTTTTGGGCGAGGAAATTTGCCAGCGGCGTGGGCGGATTCGGGACCATCATCTTCTTTCACAAGTTCTTCGCCGTGGTCCTGACTCTGGCATTTCTCATCCACGTGAAAGACGTCTTCTCCCGCGCGCTGGTCCATCACGAAAAGGGAATCTTCTGGGGAAAGACCTCCATGGTGGCCAACTGGAAGGATGTGAAGGACCTTTTCGGTCATATGCGCTGGTTTTTAGGGCTGGGGCCCAAGCCGCGATTCGAGCGCTACGCCTATTGGGAGAAGTTCGATTACTGGGCGGTCTTCTGGGGCATGGTAGTCATCGGATTTTCAGGATATGCCATGTGGTTCGCCCCCTTCTTCGCGCGTTTTTTGCCCGGCTGGGCGTTGAACGCGGTGCTGGTGATTCACAGCGAGGAAGGGCTGCTGGCCATTCTGTTCATCTTTTCCATCCACTTCGTCAACACCCATCTGCGCCCTGACAGCTTCCCTATGGACATGGTGATTTTTACCGGAGTGGAGAGCGAGGAAGAGTTCAAGAACAAGCGCCCTGAGGAGTACCAAAGGGTTGCCGCCCAGGGAAAACTGGAGTCAAGACTGGCAACCAAGCCGCCGGTTTGGCTGCTCAATTTCTCCAAAGCGGTGGGCTACACAGCCATTTTCATCGGCTTGCTGCTGCTGGTGCTGACGTTGAGCGCGTATTTCGGGGGCTGAGAGAGAGTTACGCCGGACAGTAACCGGTTTCATCGTCAAGTTTAACGAAGGGGATGGGCTGAAGCTCATACACTTTGCTGCTTAGATTTTGTCAGGCACCCTAGCAGCTCTGCCGGCGCTTGACCCTGTGATTCAAATCACTGCCAGTTTTGCGGCAGAAGCGTCTCCTCAGAGGCGTGAACTCCTCCAGAAACATCCTCGCCTCGACGCTTGCTTTATCCCTGTTTTGTTGCGCCAGCGCGGCTCGCGCAGAGCAAAAGCCCAAGGACAAGGACTGTCTTGCCTGCCACTCCGATTCGACCTTGACCACGGAGGTGAACGGAAAGCAGATCAGCAGCCATCTGTACGTGGACGAAGGCAAGCTGAAACATTCCGTCCACGGCGATCTGTTCGCCTGCGTGGATTGCCACAAGGATGTGAAGGGCCTGGTTCATGAGACTGCACCCAAGAAGGTCACCTGCGCCGAGTGCCATGCCGAAGCCCAACAGGCTTACGCGCACAGTCTGCACGCCAAGGCGAAGCAGGGCGCTGCCCCAGCGGCCAATTGTCAGGACTGTCACGGAGGCGCGCACGAGGTTCTGGCCGCCGCTGATGCCATGTCGCCGGTCAATCATGACAACATCCCCGTCACCTGCGGCCGATGCCACGGGCAGAAGTTTCTGATGGAGTCGAACGGGGAGAGCGGCCAGACCTTTGTCTCTTACCAGCAGAGTGTGCATGGGCTGGCCATCGAGAAGGGCTCGAAAAAGGCCGCGGTTTGCACCGATTGTCACGGTGCGCACGAGATTCTTCCCGCCAATGACGCCAAGTCGCCGATTTACAAGTTCAATGTTCCCAGCACCTGCGGCAAGTGCCATGGAACAATCCAGCAGACCTTCGATGAGAGCATTCACGGGCAGGCCATCGCGCGCGGCAACGGGCTGGCGCCGGTCTGCACGGATTGCCACGGAATCCACTCCATCAAGGCGCACATCGACCCTAACTCCTCGGTCTCCGAGCAGAACATTGCGCGCACCACCTGTGCGCGTTGCCACGAGGGAGTGCGCCTCTCGCAGGAGTTTGGCGTGGCGGGAAACCGCGTGACAAGCTACCTGGATAGTTATCACGGGCTGGCCGCAGAGGGCGGTTCAGCGGTGGTGGCCAACTGTGCCAGTTGCCACGGCGTGCATAACATCCTGCCATCCAGCGATCCCCGCTCCACCATCAATAAAGCCAACCTCGATGCCACCTGTGGACAGTGTCATAAGGGAGTTACGCAGAAGTTCACCCTGACCAAGGTGCACATGGATGTCAGTAAATCCAAGGACGTTGGATCGATTGCCGTGCGCTGGGTGAGATGGTTTTATCTAGCACTGATCCTTCTGGTGATCGGCGCCATGTTCCTGCACAACGCGATCATCTGGCAAAGCAAGGCCAGAACGCTCAGGGCCATGCAGAATCCCAAGATGACGCGCATGAGCACCAACCAGCGCTGGCAGCACCTGATTCTGCTTTCCAGCTTCGTTGTTTTGGTGATTACCGGCTTTGCGCTCAAGTTCCCCAACTCCTGGCTGGCCGATGTGCTTGCCATGGGCGAGAAGCTGCGCAGCATCACGCATCGCGTGGCGGGAGTGATTCTGATCGGCGCCGGCATCTATCACATCTTCTACCTGGCAATCACCAAAGAAGGCCAGCGTCTGATCCGCGACTTTGCTCCGCGGCCCAAAGATGCCTTCGATGCCTGGGCGACGCTGCGCTATTACCTTGGCCTGGGCGGCGAAAAGCCCAAATTCGGCCGCTTCAACTATGCGGAAAAGGCTGAATACTGGGCGCTGGTCTGGGGCACGGCGCTGATGGCCGTGACCGGCGTGATGATCTGGGCCAAAGTCTGGGTGGGAGATCTGCTGGCGCGCTGGTGGGTTGACGTGGCCACGGCCATCCACTTCTACGAGGCGATTCTGGCCACGCTGGCGATTGTAGTGTGGCACTTCTACCAGGTCATTCTCGATCCCGATGTTTATCCCATGAACTGGGCCTGGTGGGACGGTAAAATGCCGGTGGAGCACTATCGCCATGAGCACGAGCTGGACACAGAAGCATTGGCCGGGGCGGAGGCAGGGGATGCCAAGGCCAAGTCCAAGTCCAATGCAAAACAGCCGAAGAGGTAAGCCGGGCGGCAGGCAGTATTCAACATATTTCCAGAGCGGTGGCGTTTGAAGGGCGGCGTCAAGCGCTCCGCATTACCCCTCAGCCGGGGATTTTATTGCATATTGAAAATCATATTTTTTACATGTGCGTAACATTCGGATGAATGCAGTGTTTAAGTTTGGCGTAGCGCGTTTTCCGCATGATTATCTTGACAGTGCCAGGGCCGTGATTTACGTTTTAGGGGCTTGAAGGATTTCCCCCAAAAACCCAAGAAAGGTAATAGGCATATGGCTCAAATGCAGAGGTTTGGCGCATTAGGATTCGCCGTGGCTGCGGCGTTTTTGTGTATCGGGTTGGCGGCCCAGGCAGGCGATCCAGCTGCGATCCAGCAGAAGCTGATTTCGCAAATCAATCTGACCAAGGCTACAGCCGACCACACGGACATTGTCACGGCCGGCGACGTTGTGGTTTTGCACAAGGATGGGCTGATGATGTGCAGTTCGGCCTCCTCCTATGCATTCTCAAACAGCTATAGCAATGGGGTTTTGACTGCCAATTATAAGAATCAAGCCAAGGACGCCGGAAAATCGTACTTGAAGTCCTTTGGCATGAGCAAACTTGGATTGGGGGGCGGGGCCAGCGTCACCGACTCGGCCAACAATGCCTGCCCGTCGCGAAAGTTTGTTGCTGGGGAGAAGTTCTGGGTGACCGGAATTGCGGCTCAAAAGGACGGGATTCTGGTCAGCACCTTCAGCGATCCATTCCCGGACTCTTCAGGAAGTCAGACCCGCTACTACGGGGAGATTAAGTTCCCGTTTGCAAAGGGGAACGTGCCGCCGGCGGATGATTTTGTAAAGACAGTTTTCGAGGTCCTCACAGTTCAGCCCGCCGAGGGTCAGGGAGATCAAGGTAACCAGGGCAATCAGGGCGATCAGGGTGGCCAGCCGGCAGCGGCTCCCGCAGAACAGGCGCCTCCGCCGGAAATTGCTCCGCCGCCTCCGCCGGCCGATACCCCGCCGCCGACCATCGCCCTGGGCCAGACCAAGGATCAAGTGATTGCTGGATTCGGTCAGCCGATGAGAATTGCCAAACTGGGAGTGAAGGAAATCTTTTATTACAAGGACATGAAGGTGACCTTCACAAATGGAAAAGTCAGCAATGTGGAGTAGAGCGTTAGCGCGGACGCTGGTCTATGCCGGGCTCGCGCTGCAAGGTTCAAACAGCAGGTTGGCGTTTCGTGAATGAAATGCCGAACCAGAACAATGTAAGGGAAGAGAGGATCCGATGACGACACAACTTCTTCACAGGGCCATCCGAAATTGTTCTGCAGTACTGATAATTGCCGGCCTTCTGGTGTTTGGCGCCGTGGGCAAAGCAGCCGCTGGAAATAAGCCGACTACCCAAGCACCACACCCAAGCGGCGGCGGCGCCTCGCATGGACCAACTGGCGGCGGTGCTTCGCACGGGCCAACCGGCGGCGGTGCCTCGCATGGCCCGACCACTGGCGGGGCCACACACGGGCCGACGACTGGCGGGGCCACACACGGACCGACGACTGGCGGGGCCACCATGCAGACACATGGACCAACGACTGGTGGAGCTACAACACATGGGCCAACGACCGGCGGTAGCACCATGCAGACACATGGACCGACCACTGGCGGAGCCACCACGCACGGACCGACCACTGGCGGGGCCACCACACACGGGCCAACGACCGGCGGTAGCACCATGCAGACACATGGACCGACCACTGGCGGAGCCACCACGCACGGGCCAACCACCGGCGGAGCCACCAATATGAATAATGGCGGTGGTGGGACTACCACACATGGGCCGACGACCGGCGGGGCCACTATGCAAACACACGGGCCAACTACCGGCGGAGCCACCAATATGAATAATGGCGGTGGTGGGACTACTACGCACGGACCAACAACCGGCGGGGCCACCATGCAGACACACGGGCCAACCACCGGCGGAGCCACCAATATGAATAATGGCGGTGGTGGGACTACTACACATGGGCCGACGACCGGCGGGGCCACCATGCAGACACATGGACCGACCACCGGCGGGGCCACCAACATGAATACTGGCGGTGGTGGGACTACCACACATGGGCCGACCACCGGCGGAGCCGCCAATATGAATACTGGCGGTGGTGGGACTACCACACATGGGCCGACGACCGGCGGGGCCACCATGCAGACACATGGACCGACCACCGGCGGAGCCACAACGCACGGGCCAACGACTGGCGGGGCCACCACGCACGGACCGACCACTGGCGGGGCTACCACGCACGGACCGACTACTGGCGGAGCCACCACACATGGACCGACGACCGGTGGTGACACAACGCATGGACCGACCACAGGCGGGGCCACCACACATGGGCCGACCACTGGCGGGGCGACGCACGCCACGGATGGCGGAATTACGCACGGAACAACCGGTGCTACGCACGCAACGGATGGCGGAATTACGCACGGAACAACGTCCATCGGCGGCGCGCACGCAGTCACCACATCACATAACATCAGTAGCGCGCACAACTCTAGCTTCGGCAGCCATTCGAACATCGGGAATGGTCTAGCGCCCAAGGGAAGCAGCACGCATGTCGCCAAGAACGGCGCCGCGTTAAGCACCCGGCCCAATGGCAAGATCAGCGACGTGCATGACCCCAAGCGGGGAATGGATGTGCATCACGGACTGAACGGCAATCGCAGTATCCATGTTGAACGCCCAGACCACAGCCATGTCTTTGGCGAGCGTGGCCGTCCGGGCTATGTGCAACGCGGGTACAGTTACCATGGCCACGATTTCGGTCGTCGCAGCTACTTCTACCATGGCCATGAGTACAGCCGCTTTTACCGCGGCTATGGCTATCACGGGCTGCATCTGGACGTTTATGCTCCGGGCGTCTACTTTCACCCCGGATTTTATGGATGGGCATACCACCCGTGGGGAAGCCCCATCCGATATGGCTGGGGTTGGGGAGGCGCTCCCTGGTACGGGTATTACGGCGGCTTCTTTGCGCCTGCTCCGTTCTACCCCAGCGCGGCGTTCTGGCTTACCGACTACCTGATCGCGCAGGATTTGCAGGCAGCCTATGCGGCCCATCAGGAGGCCGGCGAATCAGCCCCCGTACCTTCTGAAGGTGGCGGAGGGCCGGCGCTTACCCCCGAGGTGAAGCAGGAGATCTCCGAGGAGGTCAATGGCCAAATCGCGCTGGAGAACCAGGAAGCGCAGCAGAACGCGCAGAATCAGGACATCGACCCCGGCTCCAGCGGGATTGCGCGTATGTTGGGAGACGGCCATAAGCACGTGTTTGTGGTCGGCAGCGCGCTGGATGTAGTGGATTCCAATCAGAACGAATGCGCACTGAGCGACGGCGATGTGCTGGCGCTGACGAGCCCGCCTCCACCCGACGCAACAGCGGCGGACCTGACGGTGTTGGCCAGCAAGGGCGGCAATGAGTGCGCGAAAACCAGCACGGTGACGGTGCAGGTAGCCGACCTGCAGGAGATGCAGAACCATATGCGGGAGTTGATCGACCAGGGACTCCAGGAACTGCAGACCAAGCAGGGCCAGGGCGGGTTGCCTCAGGCTCCGCCTACTGCGCAGGGCCCGCCTGCTCAGGCACAGTATGCCGAAGTTGCGCCTCCAGCTGACCCCAATGCGGGGACGGAGATTCAGCAGCAGACCCAGCAGGCCGATCAGGCAGAAACGGATGTGAACACTGAAACGGCTCAGGGCGGCACCACGTCGCCTCAATAGAACCAGGCCAAAACATCGGCCAGATCAAGCAGCTCGGGGTGCGCTGTGCGAGTGGCGCACCCGGGGCTCAAGGTTATCTGCAACATCGGCGACAAGAGATCCGACTGAAACTACGAAAAGGCGGCTGGAGTGCCCTGACTGAAAGGACTCCGAGTGTGCTTGGGGAATCAGCGATTTCCTCCCGTGCTTTTTTATGAGCAAGGTTCATATAACAGGTTGGCGCTTGGTGGGTGAGGCGCAGGCCCAGAACAATGAAAGGGAAAAAGAGGATCTGATGACAACACAACTTCTCCGCAGGGTTATTTGCAAAGGCTCTGCAGTAATGATTCTTGCCGGCCTTTTGGTGTTCGGCGCTGTGGGTAAAGCAGCCGCTCAAAAGAAGCCTGCTACTCCGGCGGTAACGCATGCACCAAGCGGCGGCGGCGCGCATGCTGCGACCACGCATGGGCCGACTACCGGCGGCGCCACGCATGGACCGACTACCGGCGGGGCTACAACTCACGGGCCGACTACTGGCGGAGCCACCACGCATGGACCAACGACCGGCGGAGCCACCACACATGGGCCGACGACTGGCGGCGGCGCGAATGATTGCGCAAAGCCAGGAGCCTGCGGAGCTACAACGCATGGACCGACTACCGGCGGTAGCACCACGCAGATGCATACCACGTCTAATGCCGGCGGGGCCACGCATGGACCAACGACGGGCGGCGCTACGACGCACGGGCCAACGACCGGGGCACACACTGAAAGCAAGACAATGGGCGATGGCGGGTCCACTACGCACGGAGCAGCTGGTGGCACGCACACCAATTCACACCCTATCGGCGGAAATCACACGGCGACCGGGGGGATAGCGCCCAGGGGAAGCAATACGCATGTCGCCAAGAACGGCGCCGCAATAACCAGGCGGCCAGGCGGCAGGGTCAGCGACGTGCATGATCCCAAGCGGGGTATGGACGTGCATCACGGGTTGAACGGCAACCACAGAGTGATTGTCGAGCGCCCCGACCACAGCCGCATTTACGGCGAGCGTGGCCGTCCAGGCTATGTGCAGCGACCGTACAGTTACCACGGCCGCGATTTCGGACGGCGCAGCTACTACTACCACGGCCATGAGTACAGCCGCTTTTACCGCGGCTATGGTTATCGCGGTCTGCATCTGGACGTATATGCCCCGGGCATCTACTATCATCCCGGCTTTTACGGATGGGCGTATAACCCGTGGGCAGGCCCCATCCGCTACGGTTGGGGTTGGGGAGGCGCTCCCTGGTACGGGTATTACGGCGGCTTCTTTGCGCCTGCTCCGTTCTACCCCAGCGCGGCGTTCTGGCTGACGGACTACCTTGTCGCGCAGGACTTGCAGGCAGCTTATGCGGCCCATCAGGAGGCCGGCGAAGCAGCCCCCGTTCCTGATGCAGGCGGAGGCGGGCCAGCGCTTACCCCCGACGTAAAGCAACAGATTGCCGATGAGGTCAAGGGCCAAATCGCGCTGGAGAACCAGGAAGCACAGCAGAACGCAGCGCAGCAGGACACGGATCCCGGGTCAAGCGGAATTGCACGCATGTTGACTGACGGTCATAAGCATGTGTTTGTGGTCGGCAGCGCGCTGGATGTGACGGACTCCTCGCAGGCTGAGTGCGCTCTGAGCGACGGCGATGTGCTGGCGCTGACAAGCCCGCCTCCGGCCGACGCAACCACGGCGGACCTGGTGGTGCTGGCCAGCAAGGGCGGCAATGAGTGCGGGAAAACCAGCACGGTGACGGTGCAGCTGACCGACCTGCAGGAGATGCAGAACCACATGCGGGAATTGATCGATCAGGGACTCCAGGAACTGCAGAGCAAGCAGGGCCAGGGCGGATTACCGCAGGCTCCGCCATCGGCGCAGGCCCAGCCGGCTCCGGCTGCATATGCCGATGTTGCGCCTCCAGAAGATCCCAGTGCGGGGACTGAGGTCCAGCAGCAGACCCAGCAGGCCGATCAGGCGGAAAAAGATGTGAGCAACGATGCAGCCCAGAGTGGCGATACGCCGGCTACGACGGATACGTCTGCTACTCCGGCTGCTCCGCCTCCGTCGAACTAAGCCTAGGTCAGTGCAAGATCGGCAACAAGAGGCCCGACTGCAACTACAGAAAGGCGGCTAGTATGCCGTGACGGAACAGGCTCCAGGCGCGAGGAGGGAATCAGCGATTCCCTCCCGCGCATTTTTTATGAGCATTGCAAGCCAGGATTTTCTACACCATGGCTGAAGCAATGGGACAGGAGAGGAAGGTATGAAGATTTTCGGAATTCTCGATCCGTTTTTCCATGCATTGAACGATAAACAGATCATTCGTCTGACATTGGAATGGGTACTGCGGGCTCTTGCGGTCATCATGGCTCTGATCGGGCTGTATGGTTCTATCTCCATCATCCGGCTTGGCATCAACGCACGCAGTTCAGTCATTGATGTTGATGGAAGTCTCGTAACTCACACCTCGATCGGCATTCTGATCGCGTGCATTTTACTTGCGCTCTTCGTTCTGACCTGGGGATATTTGACGGCGGGTGTTTTTGCTGTTCGCGCCTGTTCGGTGAAGGAGTTGGAGGATAGCCACTTCACCGCGCTCTCAATTCTTGCTTTGCTTCTGCGCATCAACGGCGAACTGGCATTTGTCACCTATACTCTGTTCGGCGTGGGTGGTTGCTTGTTTGTTTGGATTACTGGCGACACATATCCCCGGATGGGAATGTTGGGAGAATTACCTTTTGCGGGAGGCGGAAGCACCGGCTTTCTGGGCGGACTGGAGATGCTTATCTTCTTTCTGCTGATTGCTTTCTCCCTGCTTGTATTCTTTTATGCGCTGGCGGAATATATCGCGGTGCAGGTGGAGATTGCGTCGAATACACGGGGATTGCGCAAGGCATAATGAACGCAGGGTGAACGCAGAAGCCGTATTCAGTAGCGTCGTATAGGGAAGTCTGCGCTGAGGCGCTAGATACGAAAAACCCGTCATCCGACAGCAGTGTTGCTGTTTTATGGCGGGTTTTCGTTTTGAGTATCGTCGCGCCTGGAACTACGCGTAATTAATGGGATTCCTGGTCAGCCACTTCTCATCGCGCACCTTGCCGATGTTCTTCCATGCGCCGCTGGCGACACTGGCGCCGAGATGACGGCTTTTCCAGGCCATGCCTGTGGTGAGCCCTATGGCGCAACCCAGCAGACCATACGCCCATGTGACAGCCGGGGATTTCCGCCGGCAGATCGGATACCCGACCAGCATGCCGACGCAGGCGCCTATCGCGGCGGGCAGCAGCGCGTCCTTGACTGACTCGCCAAGAAAGGGAGCAAGAGGTTCTCCGTCGAGGTATTCATCCTGGCCGGAACGCGCCCCTTCGATTCCGGAGCTAACCAGCCGCCGGCCATAATCGACATTAGATTTCACCCACTCGCCCAGGGCCATAAAATCTCCTCACATTTATTAAAGTACTTCCTAGTTTACCAGATCATCGAGTGCCGCTGAGAACAGTTTTTATTTCGATTCCCAGTATCTGGGAAATAATAGGTCACAGGGGCGACGTACGGTCCAAAGCGGGATGCTGTCAAAGCCTGACCGCGAGCGTTATCATCGTCCCACTTGATTGATTGCAAGGTGTGAGTGAAATGCGGATCGCTTACATGCTCACTTCGCTGGGTGTCGGCGGAGCGGAACGGCAGGTAGTGGCGCTGGCAGAGCGCATGGCGGGGCGGGGCCATGCGGTCGCGCTGATCGTCCTTCTTGGCCGCCAGACAGAGGAGTGGCCCACCACCCTCGACCCGATTCGTCTAAATATGCGCGGAAATCCTGCCAGCATCCTGGTCGGCCTGTGGAAAGCTCGTCACTTATTGAGCCGTTTTCAGCCCGATCTGATCCATAGTCATACTTACCCGGCCAACATGGCAGCCCGTCTGCTCAAGATGATGTTTCCGGGGGCGGTTGTTCTCTCCACGGTTCACAATATCTACGAAGGCTCATGGCTGCGCATGCTGGCCTATCGCCTGAGTGACCCCCTCAGCCGCCACACCACCGCCGTGAGCCAGGCCGCCGCAGACCGGTACGTGCGCCTCAAGGCAGTGCCAGCCCGCAAGTCTTCGGCCCTCGCCAATGGGATCGACATCATGGAGTTTACGCCCAGCCTTGAGCGCCGCGTGCGCCTTCGTGCGGAGATGGGAGTGAGTGAGGAGTTTGTCTGGCTCACAGCGGGACGCATCGCGTCCGCCAAGGATTATCCCAACATGTTTGCTGCATTTGCCCGCGTTCGCGCCTCCGTCCCCACGGCTCGTCTTTGGATTGCCGGAGAGGCCTCTGGGGCCGGGTCCGCGGCAATTCAAGCCATGGCGGCTGATTTGGGCACCTCCGTTCGCTGGCTGGGTTTGCGCCGCGATATGCCTGCGCTTCTGGACGCAGCCGATGGTTTTGTGCTGGCCTCGGCATGGGAGGGGATGCCGCTGGTTGTATGCGAAGCGATGGCCATGGAGAAGCCGGTTGTCGCCACCGATGTGGGCGGCGTGCGCGAGCTTGTGGGAGTCGCTGGCGTTCTTGTGCCCGCCAAGAGCCCGGAGGCGCTGGCTGATGCGATGCTGGAGATAATGCGGAAAACAAACGCTGAGCGCCGCAAGCTGGGCTTGGCGGCGCGTGAACGCATCCAGCGCCAGTTCAGCATCGATGCTAAAGCCGATGAGTGGGAATTGCTGTATCGGAAGACGCTGGCGCACAAGAAATGAGCGGCGCTCAATCCTGGTCGAAACAAAAGATTAGCTTTGCGACGCCAGCGCACCCAGTGCCCCATGATACGCTAATGAGCGATTTCAATCATTGCCTTTTCTGCCTGTAAATCGGTTCAGCGGAAGGCCAGGAGGAGACCGGATGAGAGCAGCTAGTGCCGGTTATGCAGTGTGCTGTGTCCTGTTGGGCGCAGTTGTTGGCATGGGAGGAGAGATGGCGCGGGCACAGGCCAAAGTGGTTCCGGTTCCAGATACAAGATTGTTGCGCAATGAGGCTGTGACGCTCGATCACGGCTGGCAGTTCCGGCAGATGGATGCTCAGGGAGAGAACGGCTGGCTTCCCGCCACAGTTCCTGGTGACGTGCATCTGGATTTGCTGGCCAACAAAAAGATTTCCGACCCCTTCTTTCGCGACAACGAATCCAAGCTGCAATGGATCGAGAAGGAGAGCTGGGAGTACCGGCTCAGCTTCGACGTCAGCCGGGCCCAACTGGCCCGCTCCAACGTCGATCTGGTCTTCGACGGACTCGATGGAGCCGCCGAGGTTTCCGTGAACGGCGTCAAGCTGCTCAGTACCGACAACAGTTTTCGCATCTGGAGAGTTCCCGTTAAGAGTCATCTGCACGCCGGCAAGAACCTGCTGAGGGTCGTCTTTCCCTCTCCGATTAAGGCCGCCGCCGAGGCCGCCGCCAGCGATCTTTTCCGGTTGAGATCGAAGACTGAAGACAAGACCTACATCCGCAAGCCTGCTTATGAATATGGCTGGGACTGGGGTCCGCGTTTTGTCACCAGCGGCATCTGGGAGCCGGTGCGGCTGGAGGCCTGGGACAAGGCGCGCCTCGCGGACTTTCACATACGCCAGCGCGACGTGAGCAGGGAAGTGGCGCATCTCGACGCCGAGGTGGAGATTGAAGCTGCGAGCGCCGGACCGGCCAAGGTGAGCGTAGAGTACTCCGATCAAGGCAAACCGATGACGAAGACGGCAACGGCCAACCTTCATGCCGGCCGCAACATCATCGATCTACCCATTGAGGTTCAGAAACCTAAGCTCTGGTTCCCGGCGGGCTACGGCGAGCAGCCGCTCTATGAGTTCACCGCGCAGATTGCGACCGGAAAACAGACGGCCGATGAACGCAAGACCAAAGCCGGTCTGCGCTCGATCGTGCTCCATCGCGAATTAGACAAGTGGGGACGTAGCTTTGAATTCATCGTCAACGGCATCCCCGTCTTCGCCAAGGGCGCGGATGTGATTCCCTTCGACAGCTTTCCCAACCGCGTGACCACGGCCAACTATCGCCGCATTCTCGAATCGGCGCGCGACGCCAACATGAACATGATCCGCCATTGGGGCGGCGGCTACTACGAGAGCGACGAGTTCTACGCGATCTGCGATGAACTGGGCATTATGGTCTGGCAGGATTTCCAGTTTGGCAACGACTGGCAGCCGGGAACCTATGCCTTCAAGCTGAACATCGAAGCCGAGGCCGAGGACCAGGTGCGGCGGCTGCGCAACCACCCCAGCATCGTGATCTGGTGCGGCAACAATGAAACCGAGGAGGCCTTTAACTGGGGTCTGCGCCCAGGTCTGCCGCCGGAGATCAGGCTCTATATGTGGCAGGATTACCTAACCGAGTTCAGCGGCATCCTGCCGCGAGTTGTCGCTCGGCTGAATCCGGAGACTCCCTACTGGCCAAGCTCGCCCAGCGCCGACTACGAATTTCTCAGCGATCATTACCAATCGGGTGACGCCCACGTTTGGGATGTGTGGCATGGACGCGTGCCTTTCTCGACCTATGAAAGCCATCATGCGCGCTTCGTCACCGAATTCGGCTTCCAGTCGTTTCCAGAGATGAGGACGATTGAGGCCTTCACGCAGCCCGAGGATCGCGCAAATATTTTTACGCCAGTGATGCTGGCCCACCAGAAGAACAATGAAGGCAATTCGATCATCCACGATTATCTGCTGAAGAATTACGCCGAGCCCAAGGACTTTGCCAGTTTTTTGTATGTGAGCCAGGTCTTGCAGGCCGAGGGGATCAAAATCGGCGCCGAGCACTTCCGCCGTTTGCGCCCCGAAACCATGGGCTCGATCTTCTGGCAGTTGAACGATTGCTGGCCTGTGGCATCCTGGTCGTCGATTGACTATTACGGCCGCTGGAAGGCGCTGCAATACTATGCACGGCGTTTCTACGCGCCCATTCTGGTTTCGCCGCACGTCGAGGACGGCGCGCTGAAAGTTTACATTGTCAGCGACAAGGTGAAGTCCGAGGATGCCACGCTGCGCGTGCGCCTGATGGACTTTGACGGCAAGGTGCTGCTGGAGGAGTCAGGCGCGGTGAGTGTTGCGCCGCTCACCAGCAAGGTCTATTTTGAGTGGCCACTCAAGAATCTGGCCGACGCGGGCGCGCAAGACACTTCGCGCGTCTTTGTTGTGGCCGAGCTGACCGCGGGCGGCGCCGAGATTTCGCACAACATTGTTTACCTGTCGCCAACCAAGGGAGTTCATCTGAAGCCGGCTCAACTGAAGATAGAAACCACCGGAGCGAAGGACAGCTATAAGATTCGTATTACTTCCCCGGTGCTGGCGCGCAGCGTTTATCTCTCCTTCGGCGATCTCGACGTGCAGGTCTCTGATAATTACTTTGACCTGCTGCCGGGCGAAACCGCGGAGATCAAGGCCACCAGTACGGCTTCCCTGGATGCACTGAAGGCGCAACTGAAGGTTGTCTCGCTGACCGATGCGTTCGCAACAGATGATATGTCGCCTGTGGTTAAGGCGGCAAGACAGTAGAAACTGCACCGTGCAATAAGAAAATGGCCGGAGCTTCAAGCTCCGGCCATTTTGTTGTTGATTTGCTCTCCGCGGATCAGAAGGAGAATGCGGCCTGGAAGAAGATGCGCCGCGCCGCTGAACTTGTAGGCGACGAGAAGATGCCTCTGGCCAGGCTCGTGGATTTATCGAACCGGCTACCGGGACCGTACAATCCCGTGCTGGTATTGAGAGTTGGAATCAGGGATCCATTCGGTTGCCCATAGTCGATGTCGTTAAAAAGGTTGAGAGCCTGCACACTGAAGGTGAGCGAGTACTTGTGACCGGTGTTGGCGTTTCCGCCCATTCCGCCGCCGAGGCCTCGAGGTCCTCCTCCGCCACTACCTCCAAATCCACCCGGACCAAAGCCTCCGCCCATTCCGCCGGGACCGCCTCGGCCGCCACCGGGTCCGCCGCCCGGACCTCCAGGTGGTGGTCCACCAGGAGGCGGTCCGCCTCCGGCCTGACTATTCGCCGCCGCTGCTGTTTTTGGCCCGATGCCGATGGAGCGGCTGACGCGCAGGTTGACGGCGACCGCGGCAGGACCGTTACCCAGGTTGATCGGAATAAGGGTCTCTCCTGACTGTGGCACGGAGTCAAGGGCGCCAAAACTGGTTTGAACCACATCGCTGGCAATCGACGACGAACTTGAATAAGACGGCCGGTTGTTGAAGAAGGCGTCGCCGGTCAGATCGTTGTTGGTGGTGATGTTGAAGGGCTTGCCGGATTGTGCAATCAGGAATGGGTTGAAGGTGATGCCCCACGGACCGGTGTAGTTGCCCATCAGGAAGACCATGTTGCGCGAAACAAAACCGGCGCGTCCGTAATCCTGTTTCAGGTTATAGGAGTTTGAAGCCGTTCCCGTATCCGCGTTGGCGAAGGATAGATTATAGAAGCCCATCACGCTGAATTTAGGCGATAAACGGGCGTTGATGTTCGCGATCAACTGATTCTGCTTGAAGACCGCCTCGGGGTAGAACTCTCTCACGATGCCCAGATTCGGATTGGGACGCGGGCCTGTGGTGCTGTTATAGAAGAAGGTTCCCGGCAGAGGCTCGAATGCATTTGAGTCGCGCGTGGCCATCTGGTGAACGCCATAGGAGTGCAGATAGGTGAGCGTCGCCGAGGTGGTCTTGGTCACCTGGCGCTCCAGGCTGGTTCCAAGCTGTTCCATATAGGGCGCGTGGTAGCTCGGCGCGATCTGGTAGATTACCGTGGTGTTGGCGGTGCCCGTGCCGCACGAGGCCAAACCGCCGCTGATGTTGCTCAGGCTTGTGGCGTTGAAACAGGTTGGGTTGGTGATGCTTATCTGCGTCTGGCTGTTGCTGCTGGTGTTGAATCGTTCGAGCGACATCAGGTTGCCGGTCTGAAAACGGTCATAAAAGAATCCATAGCCGCCGCGCAGGACCGTTTTAGCCTGCTTCTTGTCCTTGTGGCCATCGAGTGCGTATGCAAAGGCAGCGCGAGGGGCCCAATCGCTGTGGTCCGCAGTGTGATTCTGCGTCTCCCAACGCAGGCCGCCAGAGAGCGTGAAAAATTGGTTCACCTTCCAATCGTCCTGAACATAGAGCGCCGCGTCAAAGACGTTGCCTACGAATGCCTCTTTGCCGGTGGCATAGGTCAGATTGTTGGGAATGCAGCCGCCGGTTTGCGTCGCCGGGCAGTTGGCTTGAATGGTTGCAAAAGATTCGTTATTGATAAGGCCATTCAGCGTGGCCACATAGGCTTGCAGTGAGGGGAATGTGAAGCTGCCGTTGAAATACCCATTTGACGAGTTGGCGTCGCGATTGTCGCGAATCCACGTGCCAAACTTGATGGCATGAGAGCCAGACGACATAGTGGTCATGTTTTGCAATTCAAGATGATCGGTATGATCGTTATTAAATTGTCCGCTGGAGCCGCCGCCGTTGAAATCTCCCGACACTACAACACTCGGGGACGTGCTCACTGGTGTCGTAGTAGAGAGAGCGCGCCGGTATTGAAAATGAGTCTCGTTGACCATGTGTTCGTTGATGATCTGCGAGTCCGTTAGTTGTATGGAGTTCTCCGAGGAGGTACCGGAGGTAGCCTGTGCGGGCAAGGAGATCGTCGTAGGGAGAGATCCGCTCGATGTGCTTCTTTCATACTGATAGCGCAGCGTCAGCGTGTTCTTCTCTCCCAGTTGCAGATCGATTCGCGGAGATACCTCAATACGGGTTGATGGGCTGAAGACGGAACCCGTAATGGGGATAATGTTGCCGCTGGAGTCGGTGGAAATGGAGTAAAGGCCGGTGGTCGTATTCAGAACCGCTGTGCTGGCGGTGTAAATGTTGGCGTCCTGAATATTGCGCCCCTCCACCGTGAAGGCAAACGAAGCCTTTTTGCTGAGCGCTCCGCCGATGGTGCCGTTGTACTGGATGCTGTGATAATCGGGAATCGACGATACAAAAGGATTGCCGGTATTGAAATCATTGTCGTTCCCCATCACGAAAGCCCGCCCGTGCAGCTTATCGGTGCCGGGCTTGGTGAGAATCTCGATGCGCCCGTAACCGATGTGGTCGTATTCGGCGGAGAAGGGATTGCGGTTGATGCGAATCTCGCGGATCGCCGATTTGGGCGGCAGCGTTCCGCCGGTGAAACCGTCAATGTAAATCTGACCGCCGTTGGGTCCCGCCGAGGGGCCGGCCAGCGCCGTCAACTCATTCGAAAGCTCATCGGGATCGTCCGAGAGCGCGTCCAGATCTTTGTCCTTGAGAATGATGGAGTCGCTGTTGCCGCCAGCCTCCACACTGACCGCGGGCGTTTCATCGGTCACGACCACGCTCTGCTGTTCGACCTGCAGAGCCATGGAAATGACAACATGCTTCACCTGTCCGGCCGCAAGTTGTAGGACGGGAGAAGTAAAGGGAGCGAAGCCCTCAACATAGCTCTGCACAATATAGCTGCCGGGAGCCAGGCCATTCACCACATAGGCGCCAGACGCGTCCGCTGTCGTTGTAATCACAGCCGCTCCAGCCGCTGTTGTAATGGTGATCGCGGCGCCTGGAATAAGCGCGCCCGACGGGTCGGCGATGTGTCCGCGCACCGTGGCCGTAGCCGCCGGAGTTGCCGGCGCGGCAGTAACTGCCGTGGCTGCTGGAGGAGCAGGCGGCGTGGCGGGAGCTTGCGCCTGCGCTGCAAAGATCCCGGTCGCGCAGAACAACAATGTAACCAACAGTTGAGTGAAGTGATGCACTTTAGGATACATTATGACCTCGCTTGTTTGTGCTTGTTATGTGTAGGCTTACTGGGCAACGTCCGGCGCGCTGGTGTTCATACTCCAGTTCGCAAGTAGATTCTGGGTGGCCGCGGGAGCTTCAAGCAACGGCTCGACGCCCGCCAGCAGTGTGATGGCCGATACCTCTGTTGTTCCGTCGGTGGCGACCAGCATCACCGCATCGCCTTTTTTCAAATCGCTGAGATGAATCGCCGGCGCACGGCTCAGCATCATTTGCGGGTCAAAGCCACCACCCTGGCCACCATTCCGCCAAGCCGATTGTCCGCCGCCCGTTCCTCCGTTATGTTGCCCGCCGGCAGCGCTGTTTCCGCCTCCTCCAGCCGCGCCGTTTCCATTCGCTCCAGCCGCGCCGCCTTTCAGCCGTATCGCCAGTATCTGCGCCATGCGCTCCTCTAGCCTTAACATCTGCGTCTCCGCGGTGATCTTGATCGTGACCGGTTTCTTCGTCGCCAGATCCTTCACCACCAGCATTGCGCCTGCTGCATCCAGCGACACAACGGTTCCAGCGATGTTGCGAAAGCTGCCCGAGACCGTCTCTTCAGCGGCAAGCTCTGTTCCATCCGCACTCTTGGTGCCGCGCGCCCGCAACTGGTCGCCCACGTGAATCGCGTCAATCGGAGCAGGCTTTGCTTCGTCGTAGCGCACCGAGGCAGGCGCATAGCGCTTGAGCACGGTCGCCTTGGTGGTATGCACGGTGATTGTCTTTGCCGTGGCTCCCGAGCCGCTGCTCAGAACAATCACTCCTCCCGCGGCATCGACGCTCTTCACCAGTCCGCCCACTCCGCGCCGTTGCCAGTCCTCGCGATCCTTCTGCTGTTTCAGCGCCAGGTCGGATTGCTTCATGGCAATAATCCGAAGTGCCTGTGCCGTCGCGCCGGTTGCCTTCGCATCAGGCGTCACCATCACGCGGTCTCCCACAGCCAGATCGCTGAATTGAATCTTCGCTGCGGCACTCAAATCCTTGGCTCCGGGTGCAATGCGTAGAATGGCCGCTGTTGAAGGAACCTCAATCTGAGTGACCCCGTCCGCGTCGGACTTTACCGAAAGAGTGTTGCTGTCAATAACGGTGATCGTGCCCTGGATCGGCTTGGGCGCCTGCGCGCAAATTACGGCCGTGCCGGTCAACAGGGCCACGCCCATGGCTGCCTGCACCAACAAAAATGGAAACCGTCTCTTTATCTCTTTCTTCATCCGACACTCCGCATTCAACGCTATACGTTGTCTGGAATGGCAAACTGCATTCCTGTTTTAGTAGACGAATCAGGCTGCCAAAAGGTTGAATGAGTCGTTTCACAGTGTGTGGGGGCTTGCTACGAGCACTAAACCAGCAGCCTGCTACGCATACGTCACTTGCCCCAGGATCGCCGGCCGAGTCGCGCCGGTTGCCCGGGGCACATTCCCCGGAAGATGGTGCCACGTTTGCCAGGCCAACAGCGCAAAGGCTGCGGCTTCCTTGGCTTCGGCGGGCAGGCCAAACTCCTCGCTCGAGGCCAGCTCGCAGCCCATCGGCTCAAGCCTCTCGGCCAGCATGGCCATCAGCGTGGCATTGCGCGCTCCGCCTCCGGAGACGATGTAATCCACTCCGCAGTTCCTCATCCCGCGCCGGGCATATGTCTTGTAGCTCCGCGCAATCGTCTCGGCCGTCAACGCGGTCGCCGTGGCTAGAGCATCTTCAGGCCGGTTACTGAGTCGCTGACAGGCGGCCAGAAACATAGTCGCATACTCGCGCCCAAACTGCTCACGCCCTGCTGTGCGCGGCGGCTTGAGCTTGAAGTAATGGTTGCCCAGCGCCTCGGCCAACACCGGCCCGAGCACCGTGCCCCGCGCAGCAATGTTCCCGTTGCGGTCAAATTTCTGATGGAACAACTCCTGCGCCAGCGCGTCAATCACCATGTTTCCAGGTCCTGTATCGAAGGCCACCACCGCATCAGGCTTGGCTCCTGCGGGAATGGCGGTCAGGTTGGCGATGCCGCCGATGTTCTGCAGCACGCGCCCGCGCTTCCGATCGGCAAACAGCACATAGTCCAGCAGCGGAACCAGCGGCGCTCCCTGGCCCCCGGCCAGCATATCCGCCGGCCGAAAGTTCGAGACCACGGGAACTTGAGCAACCGCTGCAATCACCGCCGCCTCGCCCAGTTGCCAGGTGCAGCCGAAGCGCTGTCCCGTGTAACTCTCCGCGCGCGGCTGATGATAGAGCGTCTGTCCGTGGCAGCCAATCAGATCCAGTTTCACTTTGTGCCGCCTCACCGTAGCGCTGACTGCCTCGGCGTAGGCCATTCCAAGCCTCCAATTGAGACGCGCCAGCTCCGCCGTCGAAATCGCAGCCGCATTCATCGATGCAAGCACCGCGCGCCTCAATGGGGCAGGGAATGCGAATCCCTCATGCGTCACCAGCTTCAGCCTGGGCCGCAACTTGCCCGGCGCAATCCGCACCACGGCTACGTCGATCCCGTCGGCCGAGGTTCCGCTCATGATTCCGGCCACCGTCATTGGCTTCGCGTTCATTTCAGGCTGCACTCCTGTTTCGTGATTTCTGTTATTCTATTTACTAATCCCTATTCACTATTCTCATTCACTTCATTCCCCACCCACCAAAAACCGCGCCATCATTTCCGCTACCCGTTCCCAGTTTGCGGCCTCCCGCACCATCCCTTCCCGCCCCATCGGGGTCAGCGCGTAAAACCTTGCCCGCCGCTTGCTCGCCGACACTCCCCGTTCCGCCCTGATCCATCCCCGTTTCTGCAAGAGCTCTAGCGCCGGATGAATTGTTCCCTGGTTCAACCTCAGCCCGCCGCCGTTCCTTTCGCCGTTGCTCACATCGCCGCCGTTTACATCTTCGATCCTCCGCATAGACAGCCTACCCTGAGCCTGTCGAAGGGTCGCCAGCCCGTACGGCCAGTACCCCACACCGCAAGTGGCTGATCCCTGATCCCTGATATCCGTTCTCTTTTAGTATTTCCCAGTCTCATGACTAGACTAGGTCTAGACTAGGTATTTTCGTCTTCTCATCCCCTAAAACCGTCTTTTTATACCCCGCTTTACGAAGATTTCTGCTAGCTGTTCACCGATTTCCGTGTACCTATATGCGCATGTCTCCCACTCATAAAAGCCCAAATAGAGTTACTGTCCAGCGTCACTCTCTACCCCGTTCCGCGCAATTGTTAGGATTGTGATGCTCCATAAATTGTCCAGGCATGGTCTCAACCGCGTCCTCCATCGCGCAGTTGAATAAATCCCAATTCAACAAACACATGCGCGGCATAATCACTCTCTGACAGTTTTATCAGCCGTGAGATAATCTTTATAACTGGTTTTATATCCATATACTTACAGGATATTGCGAGAAGGTAATGATTACGGCTATTGACAATAGTCTGTGTGCACCAAGATAATTCTTCTGCTCAAGAGGTCTGACCACAATTTGTTTTGAAAGCTATCACATTTTTCCTAAACATTGTTGTTGCAGATACCTCAAAGCATAGTTTTTCCTGATTCACTTGTACCGAATATTCTCCCCCCGGAGAAATGCCATGTTGCGTAGTTTTTGCGTTGCCGCCGCAATCCTGCCCTTAGTGTGTCTGTTTTCCCTGCTAAACGCCGCCGCGCAGTCTCCTATCGCTCTGCCCTACACCATGACAACGATCGCCGGACAATCGCCGATGTCGGCGTCAGCGGGGAAGCCATGCCCCGGTCTGCCGACAGGCGTAGTGTCCACGGATGCGTACGGGGACGGCTGCCTTGCCATCAACGGCATCTTTGGCGCGGCCGCGTATGGCGGCGTGCAGGTGGACTCGAATGGCATGATCTATGTCGTAGATGACACCAAGTTCGTCATACATAAGATCAATCCCGCTACCGGCATCATGACTCTGGTGGCCGGCGGTGGCTCGCTTTGCGGGAGCGCATTGGATAATTCCGGGGACGGCTGTCCAGCAGCCACCGGTACGGTACTCGTAACCGACCGCGCCGCCGGCATCGACTACTATGGCAATCCGATGTGGGGCGCATACAGCAGCCATGTGCTTCACATGGTCTGCATCAATGCCTCGCCGATCTGCGTCAGCGGCACACCAGCGCCAACGGCCGCGAATCCACTACAGATCCAAATCGGCTATATGGGATATGTGGCGGGATGCGCAACGGGGTCTTCTGCATCCGCTGGCTCATCCGGGATTGGCTCGGACAATAAGCCTGGTTTTACTACGAAAACCAACGCTGTGGCCGCTTTCCAGAACGGTGGCTCTTGCTCCACGTCATTGGGCGAAACGGATAGGCCGGAGAGCTATTCGGGGGACGTCTATGGCAATATTTATTATTACGAATCCGTAACGGGCCGCTATCGCGTGGTGCTGGGGCCGCAGACATCAACCTTCTTCCCAGGCAACAATCCACTCTATGCAGTGCTGACGCAGACCGGATCCCCGTGGGGGACGGTGACGGCGGGTTATGCGTATACCATCGTAGGTCTTGGCGCCGCGACTACTAAGGGGTTGACGACAGGTTGCTACGGCGGCGGAACGGCGACGGACACCTTTGGCGACGGCTGTCTGTTTACCAGCGCTGAAGTCGGCGGGCTTCTTGCCTATCAGGCGGGCATAGGTGTCGATGCCGCCGGCAACATGGTCTACACCGACAACGCCCGCGGCCTGCGCGTATTTTATGTGAGCGACGGAACCAACTTCGCGTCCGGGACCCCGGGCTACATTGCCGGCCAGAAGATGAAGGCCGCGATTATCGCGAATATCAAAGGTTATACCGGCTGGACATCGGTTACCGCACCGCCGACGGGCTTCAACTATATGCTGGCGGGGGGCGGCGGCACGGCGATCGGCACCGCAACTCCAGCGACACTGGGCTCTCAGTTGTCTTTTACGTCAGATAACAAGATGTATAGGCTAACGGTAAGCCCGCAGGGAAATATCTACATTGGCGACGTCCTCTCACCTAATAGGGTGTATTTTTTTGACATCAACACGGGGTATCTCAGAACGCTGTTTACCTCTGCCTCGAGCAACATAGCGAAGGGCGCCACATGCGGATCGGGCACAGGACTGATTTCGTTGAGCGCATACAGCGATGGCTGCCCGGTTTCTAAATCCCAGTTTACGGATGGAAGTACGCTGAGTGTCGGTGTGGATCCGCAGGGCGACCTCTATATGTTCGACGGGACCAATAATGTGGTCCGTAAGGTTCTGGCGCAGGGCTTCACTCCGCAGACATACAACACAACCCCTGCCTTGCAGACCCAGACCTTCCAGGTTCACCTGCCGGAATCGGCTACCGTCGGAACCATTACAGGGGCGACTGCGTCCGTGACCTCGAGTCCGGATATTACTGTGGCATCGGGCACCAACCCCACCACGCCCTCGTGTACTCAGAATATTCCGGCGAATGGCGGCGACAATTCCGTCGATTGCACCGTGCAAGTAACCACCGCGCCAACCCAGGTTGGCCTGCGTTCGGCGGCGTTGACCGTGACTTTGCCCACCGGCACGTGGACGAACCCCTCCGCGACCATCAACCTGAACCAAATGGAAACCGGCTCGGTGATGGTTGTGGACAGCGCAACCATGGGCGGTTCGCCCTTCACATCTGGAACGTATCCGACGATCTTAAGCGGATATACGCCGGCAGCAGTGGCAGTGGATGGAGCGGGCAATGTCTATGCGGCTAGCGGCACAAGCATTCAGGAGTCGATCAACGGGACCACGTATTCGGTGACTACTCCGACTACTCTGTTGCCGGAGACTCCCAGCCAGATTGCCGTGGACCCGACCGGTAACATCTTTGCCGTGAACAGCAGCACCCCGACTATCACTGAACTTGAGTTGACCGCCGCGGGTGCGCCTGCCACTTACACAACAACCTCGGTTTCCTATACGCCCAGCAGCGGTACGGCCACTCCGCAGGCGATTGCCACGGATCAGTTCGGTAATCTCTATGTGGCGGATTATCAATCGGGCGGTTCTTCTGTTTACAGACTCTCCTGGTCGCCGCTTACGCAGACCTATCAGAATCAGGTGCTGGTCACTAGCGGCCTGGGGAATCCGGTCTCGCTGGCTGTGGACCTCTCCGGCAATGTCTTTATCGCGGACAAGGGCACAGGACAGATTTACGAGTATTCGCCGACTTCGGCTGGCACGTATGGTTTTGCTGTCGGTCACTCGTTGAGTGCGAATGCCGTGGCCGTGGATGCTGGAGGCGATGTCTACGCGCAGAGTGGTCCTGCCATCTATATGATACCGGTCAGCGGTTCGGAAGCCGTTGTTTATTCCAGCTTGAGCAACCCCACCGGTCTTGCGGTGGATGGCCTGGGCAACGTCTATAGCGCCGACTCGAGCAACACCAGCATTACTCAGATTGTGCGCAACAATCTTACGTGCAGCTTCGGCACGGAAGTAGTAGCCGGGTCGTCAACCTGCAGCGGCACGCTGACCAATGCGGGCAATCAGTTGACCACCGGCTCCACCACGCCCTCTTACTTCAACTTGTCCGGCTGCGGCGTGAGCTCCAATACGCTTGAGGCTATGTCGGCAGGCGAATCCTGTGCGCTCTCCGTAACCATGACGGGCAACCAGAACAACGATTTATTGTTCACCTTCACACCGGCGGCTTCGTCGGTGGGCAGCCTGACGCTAACAGGCACGGTCGAACTACCAACCTACAACACGACCACGACGATTTCCGGGCAGACGCCTGCCTCGCCGTCCTATGCGTCCAGTGGCACGGAAGCAACCTTCACGATAACCGTGTCTCCCGTGAGTTATAGCGGAACGGATGTGCCAGCTACTAAGCCGACCGCATGGGTGTGCCAGGGAAGCACCGCGTGCGCGTATGGCGCAGCCTATGCCACCTTTACTCCCAGCACACTCTCGCAGATTGTGAGCACAAACAGCAGTTCCGCCACGGTGAATGTGTCAGGACTGCGCGCGGGCACCTATAACATCAACGCAACGTACCCCGGCGATGGATATAGTGATGCTACTTTCGCAACCAGCACCACGAGCAGCGGAACCAGCTTCACTATTGGGCAGGTAGGCACCGCGGTGAACACGTGGACGCCCAGCGTGACCACGCAGCCGGTCAGCGCGGCTATCGGCACGGGCGTGCTGAACGCCACAGCGACGCCCAGCGTCGCCGGTAACTTTGTCTACACGGCGACCTGCACAAGCGGCAGCGGCAATTGCGCTCAATACTCGAATACCAACATTGACGCCTCCGCCTATCTGCCTATCGGCACGTATACGCTGAGCGTGACCTTCGTCCCAACCGACCTAACCGACTATATTTCTTCGTCCCCGGTAACGGTGACCGGCTACTCAGTGATCCAGGCCTCGACCACTGCATCGGTAGGCGCATCCACAAACGTGGTGGCCTCGGACGGCAGCGGCAACTACACCAGCCTAACGGCGGCGTTGGCCACTCTGCCGGTTACCGGCGGAACCATCTACCTGAAGCCCGGAACCTACACCGGCCAAAACGCCATCAGCTATCCCAATGTGTTTTTGCGCGGCCTGGGCGGCAATCCGGCCAATGTGCTTCTGACCGGCGAGAACGGCAACTTTACCCTGGGTTCTTATCCGACCAGTTCGGGGACTCCCTTCGGGCCGGGTCCCGCGGGCAAGGCTGGTGATGAGGGATCGGCGGTCCTGGATGTCAGCAAGAACGGATATCCCAGCGGCTCGTACTCGCCTGCCGGTTTCTACGCCGAATATCTGACCATTCAGAACACCTACGACACCGATCCGGCAACCACTTCCACCACCACGGCAAGCGGCAATGGCGGAACGTGCAGCTCCGGCAGCACGCCCTATTCGCTTCAGTATCTTTACAACAACAACCTGGAATGCGGTTCGCAGGCGCAAGCGCTGTTTCTGAATGCCGATCAGGCGATTCTGAACAACGTTAACCTGATCAGTCAGCAGGACACGCTCTATGCCGGCTACCAGGGAACCGCTGGCAGCACCAACGTTCCATCCCGCCAATATATCTGGCAAGGCACGATCACCGGCGACGTGGATTTCATCTATGGCGACGCGGCGCTGGTTATGGATCACACCAACATCTTCACCACCTGGCATGGTCTCACAGCCGGGGCGGGCACCGAGACCATTACGGCGCAGAACAAGCGTGTACAGAACGGCAGCTCCAACGATTACCTAAGCGGTTACGTCTGCAATGCCTGCACACTGATGTCGCAGGGAACGGGCATGAGCAAACTGTATTATGGCCGTCCATATGGGATCTATTCGACCTTTGTCCTGCTTAACTCCCAGGTGGATCAGGTAAATCCGGGCGGATGGATCGGATGGGATGGCGCGTCGGAGTACCTGTCCACCTCGACCTATGCCGAGTACAACACGCAGGCTTACACCGATCCTGCGGTGGGAACCGCGCCCTATCCTTCGATCTTGTTCTATCCCACCACCGCGGCTGGCGGAGTGATCCCCACCGGCGGCAACATCGGCGCTGGCGTGACAGGAACGCGAGAATCCAGTGCGCTGCAACTGACAGCGGCGCAGGCGACGCCATACTACCCGGTGAACTTCCTTTCCACTACTGTTTCGACGACCGGTGGTTATAGCGGTATGCCGACTACCTGGAACCCTGTGACGGCACTGGCCACGGCGGTGAACTCCTTCGCTCCCACTGCCAGCGTGGGCTCAGTTGGGTACGGCAAAAGCGTAACCATTCTGGGCCGTCCGCAGACGCCTGGTGCAGGTGTAGTTCCCACCGGCAGCTATTCCTTCTACGACAATCTGAATACCAATGCCGCTTGCTCGGCAGTTGCCGGCAATTGCACGCTGCTTGCTTCGGGCACTCTAGACGCCAGCGGCGAGGCCTATCTGACCACGACGTCTCTGGTCCTGGGTACTCATTACATCACCATGGTCTATGGCGGCGACTCGAACTTTGCCGCCAGCACCACCGCGACTCCATATGCCATTACGATCGTAGTGTCTTTGGTCAACACCACCACCACACTTTCGTTGAATAACCCCAGTAGCACTTACGGCGGCACTATCACCGGGACGGCCACCGTAACACCGGCATCGGGTAGCGATTATTCCGTCGGCACCGTGACTCTGTACTCAGGTTTGACGGCGCTGGGCAGTTGCTCACTGAATGGAACTGCCAATACATGCAGCTTCTCGCTGACCCATGTAGCCGCTGGCACACAGGTCATGACCGCCAGCTACGCAGGCGGCGCCAGTTTGGACGGGAATGAAAACTTCGGCAGCAGCTCTTCCGGCGGCGTGGCCTTTGCCGTGAGCCAGGCCGTTCTGCAGGTAACGGCCAACAACGCCAGCGTTGTCGCGGGCGGCGCCATGCCCACCTTCGGTTACACCGTCACCGGCTATGTGAATTCGGATACCGGCGCCGTGTTGAGCGGAGCACCTACGATAAGCACTACCGCAACCAGTACCGCCGTCATAGGCGAATTTCCGATTACCATTACGACAGGCACACTGGCGGCCAGCAACTACACCTTCACCTTCACCGACGGCTATCTCTATGTGACCGGGACCTCGCAAGCCGCTCCCGTGGCCACCGGCGACAGCCGCGTTGTTACCGAGCCGTCCTTCCCGGCTGTTTGCCAACAGCTTAACGCCGACATTACCCAGGTAAACAACGATATTCCTGCGTCGGTGGACGCAACAAATTCCAATCCAGATGGCGCGCGCATCCAGGCCGCTTTGAATGCCTGCTCGGCGAGCTATCCTGGCTCGGGTCCCGGCTTAGCCGTTGAACTTTCGATTGACAGCACCGGAGCCTACAACGCGTTCCTCTCCGGCCCGCTCATCATGCCGTCCAATGTCACGCTGCTGGTTGATCCCGGCGTGGTGCTGTTCTTCTCACGCAACGCGCAGGATTACGACACGACCCCCGGCACGTACACCTGCGGCACCATCAACTCCTCCAGCGCAACTGCTTCCTGTAAGCCTCTGATCGACATTCAAGGCACCTCGACGAACGTCGGCATCATAGGCTTCGGCAAGCTGGACGGCCGCGGCGGCGATACGCTGCTCAATACCGTAAACAATACTTATGCGGGCTATAGCTGGTGGGAATTGTCCAGCGCCGCCAACGGCGTGGGAAATCAGCAGAATCCGCGCTTCATCCAGATGGACTCCGGCTCCAGCAACATCACGCTCTACAAGATCACACTGCGCAATTCGCCGCTCTTCCACGTTTCAACCACCGGCGCCGTCTCCAGCTTCACCGCCTGGGACATCAAGATCGTAACGCCCACCACCTCGCGCAATACCGACGGCATCGATCCTGGAAATGTGACCAACGTTACAATTACCCGGTCGTGGATCTCCGATGGTGACGACAACGTCGCCGTGGGCGCCGCCGGCACAACGGCTCCTGCCTCGAATATCTCCGTCACCAACAACCACTTCTTTGCCGGCCATGGCCAGTCATTCGGCAGTTACACCTCCGCGGGAATCAGCAATGTACTTTGGGACGGCAATTTAGCTGCCGGCAACGGCTTTGCCAATCTCGGAAGCGCATCAATTACTGGAACAGCCGACAGCAACTCGACCGGCATCCGCATCAAATCGGCCAACGACCGCGGCGGCCTGGTCACCGGCATTCAGTACTCAAATGAATGCTTGCTGGACCACAAGATCGATATTCAGTTCACGCCGTATTACAGCAGCGGAGACTCTACGACAGCGTTCCCGAACTACAAGAACATTTTGATGCAGAATGTCGTCTTCATGAACGATGATTCCACCGCAAGTGCGGGCACGGTGGAGATGACGGGTGAATACAACACCAACAACAGCACTCCAGTTATCAATCCTCTTTATGTAACGCTCGATAATGTAACCTTCCCATCTGCTCTCTCCAGCCTGGTCAATTCGACGACTCCAGTCGAATCTTCCAGTGTCTGGGGCAACGGAAATTATAGCGGCGGAACCGGCCAATATGCGTCCCTTACCTACGGCCCGGGCGATGTATCGACCAACTTCAGCACCGCTTTTGGTAACTTGGTCAGCGTTTCAGCTAACAACGACACGCTAACCAACAACATCACGGCGAGCAGCCTGAATACGCCCTCCTGCTCCTTTACCTACATTGCGCCGGAGTTGACTGGCCCAGCAGGCCTGCCACAGACCATCACCCAGGGCCAGAACGCGACGGCCGTTGTGATTCTGACGCCGGCCGTGGGTGGCGCTGCCTATCCCACTGGCACGGTTACGCTGACCGACGCTCTGACCAGCAGCACATACACTGCTACGCTGCCTGGAAACACCGACACCATCTCTATTCCGTTGAGTGGGCTCTCGGCAGGCACGCATACCTTCACCGCGAGCTATTCGGGCGACAGCAATTACACCGGTGCGTCGCCATACTCGACGGCGGGACCCTATGTCATCACCGTCAACAGCGGCAGCCTGAGCGCCACCACCACGACGTTGGGGCTGCCCGTCAGCACCTCGGTCACCTCTAGTTATGGCACGGCCATCACCGCAACGGCCACCGTCACGGGTGCAAATCCCACCGGCTCGGTGCAGTTTGTTGTCAGCGGAGGCGGCCTTAGCGGCAGCTATACCTATGCCACTGCGGCACTAACCTCTTCGTCGGGCACAACCAGCACGGCTTCAGCCAGCATCAATTTGCCTTATGACACCATCGCCTATAGCATTACCGCCGTTTATAGCGGCGACTTGGTGAATGCCGGTTCCACTTCGAACTCGGCTTCGCTCACTGTTGGAGCGGCCGTCACGCAGACCTCTCTGACGGTTAACACCGCCAGCGCCGCGCTGGGCAATCCCTTCATTCTGACGGCTACAGTAACTTCCACAGGTGGAACTCCGGCGGCAGCGCCCGTCACCTTCGCGTATTCCACTACTCCAACCGGCGTACAGACTACGCTCGGTGCCGCGACCACGAGCAACGGAGTGACTACGTATTACCTCAACTCCCTGCCGGTCGGCAGCTGGTATCTCTTTGCTAGCTACACAGGCAGCACCAGCTATGGGCCCTCGGGTTCTACAGCCGTGGCCGTCACCGTCACACCCGCGACGAACATTGTGCAGTTGACCAACAATCCGATCGCGCTGCCCTACACCATGACCACTATCGCGGGCGGCGGAACCGCGGTGCCCAGCAGCGGCAATATGGCCTGCACTGGCGCCACCGATAAATATGGCGACGGCTGCCAGGCTACCGCGATTGCCTTCACTTCGGGCGACGATATGCGCGCCGTTACCGCCGATCCATACGGCAATGTTTATCTATCCGACATCAGCGCCACACGGGTGCGGCGTATCACGCCTAACGGCGTCATCACCACCTTCGCTGGCGGCGGTTCTACCTGCACTCCTCCGGCCTCTACTTCGGCCCTGGGCGCTGGCTGCACGCCCACAGCTGCCGCACTCAGCAAGCCGCGCGGCGTGGGAAGCGATGCCGCCGGCAATGTCTTTATCGCCGACTACAGCAGCGACAAGGTCTTCGAGGTCAAGGCCTCTGACGGCCTGATGTATCTGGTCGCCGGCACCGGCACAGCTTCTTCAACTGGAGATGGCGGCCCGGCAACGTCAGCATCGCTCAACACACCCCGCAGCGCATGGGATGACAGTCTCGGCAATATCTATATCGCCGAAACCGGCGGATACAGGATCCGCGTCGTCGATACTGCGGGAAATATCCATACTTTTGCCGGTACCGGAACCAATACTTCAACTGGGGATGGCGCCGCAGCTACAGCCGCTACGATCTCCAATCCGCAGGGCGTCTTCGTGGACCCGAATCTGAATGTATACGTCGCCGATTCTGCTGGAAAGATTCGCGTCATTTGCGTTACTTGCGGCACCAGTTCGCCTCTGGATAATCTCTTGCAGGCGGTGGGTGCGACCACCACGCTGAATTCCGCCACCAACGGCTACATCTACACCATCGCCGGCAACGGATCAGCCGCGACTTATACCGGGACATATCCGATCCTTGCCACCAGCGTCTCCATGGCCCCGCAGAAGCTGTCCATGGACACGAGCGGCAACCTCTACATCTCCGACAGCAACGGCTTTGTCTGGTTCCTGGATTTCCATACTGGCTATATCCGCGCGGTTGCCGCGAACGGAACCGTTTGCACGAATAAAACGGATAGCTTAGGCGACGGATGCCCCGCCACCCAAGCCAGCTTTGGCAGTAATGGCGGAAACGGCCTCGGCGCCGGAGTGGACACGCAAGGCAACCTCTACATCTCCGACTCGACCAACGGACTCATCCGCAAGGTGATCACTGGTCTGGCGTTTCCCCCGACCGCGGTCAACGCAACCGCTACACAGCCTTTGTTGATTCACAGATACATAAACTCGCAGATCATCGCCTGGTCGCATGCGACGGGCGAGTGGTCATTGACCTTTGGCTCTATCATCTCCTACTCGGATGGTACGTCGGACTATCCGATGAATATGAGCTTCACTCCGAAAGTCCCCGGACTGCGTTCCGCGCAGCTCTCCGACACTAGTGCCGGCACCACGACGTTTTTTGGTCTGACGGGAATCGGGTCTGGCGCCGGAGCCACGATTGATCCCGCCAGCCAAATCAGCTTCGGCACGGGCCTAAGCGTCACCGGCCTGGCCACTGACAATGCGGGCAACGTCTACGTCTCCGACGCCACCAGCAAGAAGGTTCTGCGCTTTGCTTCCAGCACTCTGACGCAGGGAACCAGCGCAACATCCACAACGCTGGCTACGCTCACTGCTCCGGGCGCTGTTGCGGTTGATCCTCGCGGCTACGTCTATGTTGCCGACACCTCCACAGGCCTGATCACGCAGATCACGCCCGCGGGCACAGTTTCGACCTTGCCCTTCACCTTCACCGCACCCGCCGGTCTGGCCGTCGATGCACTCAACAATCTCTATGTCTCTGACTCCTCCAAGCAGGCCGTCTATCAGATCAACCCCATCACAGGCGTGGAGCGCAATCTGAATCTAGGCACGCTGGTTACGCCCAAGGGACTGACCATCGATCTTTCCGGCAACCTGCTGGTCGCCGATCCTGGTGTGCCGGCCATTTATCGCTTCAATCCCAGCGGTGCGCGCACTACTGTAACGACCTCGGCCACTGCGCCCTCGGCTGTGTTGACCGATGCTGCGGGCAACCTGCTTATCGCCGACACGTCGGACATTCTTGCCGTTCCAGCCAGCAGCCACAGCTCGTCCTTCACCGTGGCCAGCCTTGCGCCTGCCTCCCTGGCAATTGACTCAGCCGGCAATCTCTACACCGGATCGAACGGAGGTGTCCTCAAGCTGACACGCACGCAAGGTTACGTGCTGTATGCAGGCCCCTCGACCCCGCCGCAAGCCTTCAAGATGCTTGAGTCAGGAAACATGGCGATGTCGCCCACTTCGCTCGGCCAGACCGATACAACAGATTACAGCGTGACCGCAACCGCTTCCACGGATTGCACCGTCAGCGCGGGTCTTCCCGCAGCACTGGCCATTGGCGGCGTCTGCCCATTGACGGCCAGCTACACGCCAACGATCATCACTACAACCACTGACACTGTCACTGTGAACGGCGCTCTGAACGCGGCTCTTTCCACGCCGGCTTCGGTGCAGCTCGTACTTACTGGACCGTCCACCGCGCCCGCGTCAAGCATTAAGATCACCTCCTTCTTGCCGGCTGCGCCTACATTCGGACAATCTGTTACGGTCAGCGCCACCGTTACCGGCTCATTGCTGGAGCCTACAGGCACCGTGGCATTCTATCTGGACGGCTCATCCACAGCGGCCGCCAGCGGGACACTCAACGGCAGCGGCGTCGCTGCGGGATCTCTGACCGGACTCAGTCTCGGCATGCATTCGGTCACCGCTACCTATACCAGCAGCAACGGTTATCCCTCGGCGACGACGGCCGTACCCGCACAGCTTCAGGTATATAGGGCGGCGTCTTCGGTCGCGTTGGTCTCTAGCCTGAATCCGATTCTGTTGCAGAATCCGGTCACCTATACAGCAACGGTTTCTTCCTCGACAGGTAACCCGACGGGCACGGTGACCTTCTCGGATGGCGGCACGGTGATCTCGGCCTGCGCCAGCGTGGCGGTGACTGTGTCCAACGGCCAGGCGAACTGCGCTGTCACCTACACGGTCACGGGAACGCACAGCATCACCGCTGTATATAGCGGCGATACGAACTTCCTCGCCGCCGGTCCCAGCAATACTGTCTCTGAGGCGGCGATCGACATTAATATCGTTACTCCTACCACCTCGGAAACCATCCTTCCTGGCGGTGCGGTAACGTATTTGTTCCCCATTGCTCCAAGCAGCGGCACTACCTTCCCATTGCCAGTGACTTTCACCGTCAACGCTTCGCCTGCATTGCCCTCGGGAACCACAATGACCCTTACACCGCCAGCGTGGGTTTCCACCTCCAACAACCCGTGGTCGTGGACTCTGCCCGCAAACACCTCACTGACCAGCAATACGGTGCTGACCATCCAGCTTCCGCAGACCACTGCGTCCGCGCAACCTTCAGGCGGCAATCTGGTCTCGCGCCTGGAGCCGTTCTCGTTGGCGCTGTTGCTGTTGCCCTTTGCGGGCAGGTTGCGCAAGAGCGGCAAGCGGCTAGCCAGGATAATTGCGGTCGTTTTGCTGACGGGCGCGGGCGCGGCAACGCTGGCCGGATTGAGCGGTTGCGGCACCAACGTCGGCTTCTTTGCTCAGACGCAGCAGAACTACAAAGTGACCGTAACCGTAGGCTCCGGCTCGCTGTCGTACACATCCACCGTTAACTTGGCGGTTGAATAAAAAGGAGAACTGAGTTGCGTATATCGATTCGCGGAAAGGTGCTCCTTGTGGGCGCATGCATGTTGGTGGGTGCCGCAGGTTGGGCCCAGCAGAGCCAGATGATGGTCCAGACGAATACGGTCTCCACTGATCTGGCTGTTACCTTTGCCGCCGAGAGCTCTCAGGCATCGCTCGGTCAAGGCAGTTTCTGGTTCATGGGCGGCGGTGCGGACGCTGCGGTGACCTTCAAGAGCGGTTTCGGCATTGCCGTCAGCATGACCGGCGATCATATCTCCAGCATCGCGCCGGGCGTGGATGCCAACAAGCTCACCTACCTGGCCGGCCCACGCTATACCTGGACGGCCTGGAAGGGTCATACCTCTGCCGCGCACAATCGCCGGCTGCAAATCTTCGGGCAGGGCTTGTTCGGCTTGACGTATGGCTTCAACGGCCTCTATCCGGCAATCCCCGTGCCCACCTCCAGCGCCAACTCGTTGGCCATGCAGGCCGGCGGCGGTTTCAACTATTACCTCAACAAAAACTTCGGCCTACGCCTGCTCGAGGCTGATTACGTGCGGACAGCTCTGCCCAACGGCGCAACGAATATTCAGAACGACCTGCGGCTCTCCGCTGGCGTTACATGGCATTTCTGCCGCCGATGAGCGAGCATAGCGAGTCGAAGAACCCGCATTTGTCGGGTAACCCATGTCCCGCTTTTGGGCATGGGTTACATTACAGCTTGTCATCCTGAGCGAGCATCGATAGTCGAAGGAACTGTTTCTGTCTTTGTTTAAAAGGGAACGGCTTCACAGGTTGCTGAAAACTCACTTGGAGTTGCAAGAAGCATCAGGGCACGGTTTTAACCGTGCCGCAAACGCCACAAAATGAACCGGGCTGGTAGGGATGGGTTTTAACCCATCGATTTATCCCCTCAGGGAAGTTTTTCTGGAGGGAGCAGGAGCCTTCAAGCTTCTGAATACAATCATTAAATAACAGACATTCAGGCCCGGCCTTATCCCCGCCATCACCCCCTCCACCCGTTTTTTAGAAATCAACCTGCGCGGCGTGGGTGCCCCATTTCATGGCGATTATAAGCGACGACTTATCATAGTGATTTCGGCGGCGGTTGGCCACCCGCCACTAGCTGAGCAACACTGATCCAGGTCACAATCGGAGTTGTTGGTCCAGCTGGGCTAGGATAGGCTTGGCTTGTCACGGTATGGCTTGGGCACCAATGGTGAAAAAAGGGTCGCTGAAAACGGTGGCCCAATTCACGCCAGATTCCCATCAACGTAGATTTCAGACACTACCAGCGAGTTTGCGTGGAGTAAGCCGGGCCGGTATACTGCTCGAAGCACCGGGCCTACCCCAGGTTACGGTCTTCCCTAACCAAGAACAAATACGGCAGTAATAAACCGCGGAATTGTCCTTCACGAACCAGAGGATGAGTATGCGTAGCGTGCCGCCAAGCCCCCGGTGTCATCTCGAAAGGAGACTTCCCCATGGTGTTAAGTAGCATCCCTATAGGAAAACCGGCCGTGCTTTTAGCGGTCGCACTCTACGCGATCACAATTGTGGGCGGCGCGCTGCCAGCGTGCGCCCAAAACCTGGACGCAACGGAGCCACCGCAACTGCGGCCGTTCAATCCGTTGGTCGATATCCCCACCGAGCGGATTCTTGTTCCCGGTCTGGTGGGCTGGTGGCCTTTCGACGAAACAGAAGGGCTCGTCGCACCGGACGCCGCGGGATCGAATGATGGCAGCCTGGTCGGCTTCAATTCGCCGCGATGGCCGCGGGGTGAGCTTGGCCGCGCCCTGGAATTCAACGGGGACAGCGCGAATAGGGTGGTCATAGCGAATGCGCCGGCACTCAATCCAGGCACGCAGATTTCGCTCAGCGCCTGGATTTACTCAAATACGGAGGAAATCAGGCACACGGAGACTATCATCAGCAAGGGCGTCGGCGAGGACACGCAGTATGCGCTCGCCATCGAGCGCGGCGGGGTGATCCGGTTTACGCTGGGCGAGTCCAGCCTGAGCAGCGAAAAGAGAATCGTCCCGCACACCTGGACGCATGTGTTGGCGAGCTACGATGGAGAAGCCATGCGGCTTTACCTGGATGGGCAAGTCGATCGGAATTCGCTCGAACGGCGGGGTCCTATCGCCGCAACGGACAACGAGGTTCTTATCGGGTCCTCATCGAACGCGACACAGTTGGCCTCCGTAGAGACACCGCCGGCCACCTTCAACGGCATCCTCGACGATGTGCGCATTTACTCGGTGGGGCTGAACTTTGCCTCGGTGGCGAGCCTCTATGCCGAAGGCATCCATAACTCGAACAGCGCATTTGAGAAACATTGGGCAACCTTGAATTACGGCAACACGTACAGCATCGACTCCGTACCGGCTGCCGGCGTGCTGAACTACGAGACCAGCTGGTGGCAGGGCTGGGTGGATTACCTCAAGGGCACCTCGTTTCCTCCCGGAGCCTCCTGGGCAACGGCATGCAATGCCCCGATCGACAAGTCGGGCAAAACCCTGGAGTGCTATCTCCAGAAAAACCCCAATGTCGCCAGCGCGATTGTCTGGCGAAGTATCGGCAGCAAACCCCAAACGGAGGTCGACCTCCCCTGGTCACAGTGGGACGCCCAACAGAAGCAGGACCTCGCGGAAGCGTTCTACTACGCATTTGAGTGGATGAATGGCGGGCTACAGTCATACGGTGGATATAACCTGGTGGATCCTCCTGTCAACCAGTTCAACCAGCCCGATGCCGCGCCGGCCGTCACTGAATTCACTCCTGACGCCGCATGGCACCTCTATGTGAACACCATCGCACAGAGCTTGGCGGTGGAGATTGGCCAATTCGTGCCGTGGTCCATCTACGGGTACTCGTCAACCGAGTTGCAGTCGCTATTCGATTCCAACAACATCGTCTCACTGCAACTGAGCAGCCGCAACGTCCTCGATTCGAGCATTCCGATGGTCTGGGGTTATGTACCCGCTGGAGACACCATGAACGCCCCTCCAACCACCGCCTTCCAGTTCCTCGTCAATCAGAACATGATTCAAGCCAACCAAAAGACGACCATACAGACGTTGATCGACTGGTCTCGTTACAACCTTCTTCACATCGAGGACTGGACCGACGATAGCGCGGCGGCTTTCCAGGGCTGGTGGAATTACCGGGGCAGTTCGCCGGCCTCGGCCGTGCTGAGCGGAACCCTGGGGCGCTATCAACCGATACCGCCGTACCCGCCGGCGCTGATCCACAACTGGGTGGATGGTTGCCACGGAGTGGTCACGCTCTATCGTGGCATGCTGCAGACAGTGAACATTCCCACCGACTACGTAGTCGAATTCGGCCACGGAATGCCCATCTGGTGGACAGTCAGCGAGGCTCTGAGCCACGGCGACGACGTCGAAACGTGGATTCTGATCAAGAATGGCGCCGAGCCGAATCTGCCCAACACCTGGGAGAAATGGCCCAAGTTCGCCCCCGCCAGCGACTATCCCATCTCCATCACCGACTTTAACGACTGGTTTATAGGGCCGAATTCAAACTCCTTGGACGTGGGCCGGCAAACCTATGTATTGACCATCAAATACCCGGACGACGACCTGCTAACCAGCTACTGCTACGACAAGGCGCACGGCCTCAGCCCCGCCAACGGCACGGTTCTCGCTTCTTTGCAGGGATCCCTTTTGCTTCAGCTTTTCCCCCTGCAGACGCTCGAATCGATGGGATTCTGGAATACGCTGTCCGCGGAATCCACGTACTATGGCGTCTGCGGGCCGTAGCCTTACTTGCGCAGCCTGTCATCCCGGCGGCGCGGTCACGCTGACCGCTGCCGCAAGGGCTGACCCCAGCGGCTACACGTCGAGATTGTGCTCCTCCAGCGCGTTCTCCTCGATGAACTTGCGGAGGCCTTCCACATCCTCTCCCACCAGCATGGAGAAGATGGTTTCGGTTTCGGCGGATGCGTCCGCTCATTATCGCTGAGGACGCAAACGCATGGTTCCGACTGCCTCTTGCCACACAATAGTAATAGGAAAGATGCTCTAGCCTGTTTTGGCGGTTCCGGGCGTATCACAGCCAATCCGTCAGTTACTACTTGGGCAACGACTCAGAACAGGCCAGTCTCGTATGAAAAGATCTACCGACAAGCCAGCATGTCGGAAGTGTTTGCCGCCCAACTTAAAGCCCGCCTTACCGCTCTGCCGAAAGCATCTGCAGGTACAGCCTGCCCTGAGCCCGTCGAAGGGACCAGTCCCCCTCTACCGGTAGCAGGGCATTGTTCCCTATTCTCTATTCCTTTGTTTCCTTCAACTCCTGTTGAAGTTCTTCCAGCAGATTCAGCGCTTGCAACGGCGTCAGTTGATTCACGTCTGCCGCCTCGATCCGGTCCACAATGCGCTGCGAGAGCGGCGTGAAGATCGTCAACTGCACCGGATCAACCTGCGTCTCTACCTGCACGCTCTGCCTCTCCTGCCTCTCATGCTGGCGGAGTAGGTGCCTGGCCCGCTCGATCACCGCCGCCGGCAAACCCGCCAGACGCGCTACTTCAATTCCATAACTCTTGCTCGCCGCACCCGGCTCGATCGTGTGCAAAAAGACAATCCCGTCCGCGGCATCTTTCACTCCCACGCGCAGATTCCTGACGCGCGGCAACTTCTCGGCCAGCATGGTCAACTCGTGGTAGTGCGTGGCAAACAGAGTCCGCACACGGGTCTCCGCATGAAGAAACTCCACCGTAGCCCAGGCCAGCGAAAGCCCGTCAAAGGTCGCCGTGCCGCGCCCCATCTCGTCCAGCAGGATTAGCGATTTGCTGGTCGCCGTATTCAGAATTGTTGCCGTCTCCGTCATCTCCACCATGAATGTGGAGCGGCCCCGCGCCACATTGTCGCTGGCGCCGATGCGCGTATAAATACGATCCACCAGTCCATAGCGCAAGCTCTCTGCAGGCACAAAGCTGCCCATCTGAGCAAGTAGAACCAGCATCGCCGCCTGGCGCAGATAGGTGCTCTTGCCGCCCATGTTCGGGCCGGTGATCAGCAACAGACTCGGCCCATCTCCCGCCGCATTCAGATAGATGTCGTTGGGAATGAACCTGCCCTCGCGCGTCTCCTCCATCCACTGCTCGATGACCGGATGACGCGCAGCGACCGCCTCGATCACTGGGGCCTCGTCTATGATGGGCCGCACATACTTGCGCCCCGCCGCCAGATGCGCAAAGCAAGCCAGCAGGTCCGCCTCCGCCACCGCTGCCGACGTTCGCTTGATGCGCCCCGCCGCTTCCAGCACGTTTTTTCGCAGTTCGGTAAAAATCCGTTTTTCAATCTCGATGCATCGTTCGTGCGCGGAGAGAATCTTGCGCTCATATTCTTTTAACTCGGGCGTAGTAAATCGCTCCGCATTCACCAGCGTCTGTTTGCGCTCATAATCATCCGGCGCCATCGATAAATTCGCTTTCGTAATTTCGATGTAATAACCGAAAACCGAGTTATACCTTACCTTCAGCGAAACGATTCCCGTCCGGGCCCGCTCCCGTTCCTCGATGGCTGCAATCTGCTGCTTGCCGGTTTTTGAAATCGTTCGAAGTTCATCTAACTCCGCATCCACGCCCGCGGCAATCGCTCCGCCATCGACCAGCGTCAGTGGAGGCTCCTCGACCAGAGTTGCCTGAATCCGCGCCGTCACGTCTTTCAGCGTGTCCAGCCGCTCAGCCAACTCTCGCCAACGGGCTGACTGCATCGCGTCGAGCGCCATCTGCAGTCCTGGCAACCGGCTCAAACTCGCGGCAAGCGCCCGTACATCCCGCGCTCCCGCTGAATCCAGACTCAGCCGCGCCAGCAGTCGCTCCAAATCCAATAGCCCTGCAAAGGCTCGCCGGATTTCCTCGCGCTTCACCAGATCCCCGCGCGCCTCGTTCACCGCCTCGTAGCGAGCCTCTAAAGCTTCGGCGTCCACCAGCGGCCGCAGAATCGTAGCCCGTAGCAGCCGTTTGCCCATCGGCGTCTGGCACGCATCCAAAGTGTGAAACAGCGTCGCCCGGTCGTCCTGCCCAGCAAACAACGGCTCAACTAATTCGAGGTTTCGCACCGTCACCGGGTCCAGCTCCAGCGCCGTCGAGTGCTCCTCAAATTTCAAGTTGTCGATGTGCAGCGCCTCGTTCTTCTGCGTCGTTCGCACATAGTGCAACACTGCTCCGGCTGCAATCGCCGCCGCCGGATGCCCGGTAAGCCCAAATCCATCCAGCGACCGCACATTCAACTGCCGCTCTACCAGCGGCACCGCAAAATCACGCGTCCAGACCCAGTCCTCGATGCGCGTCCGCGCCGGAATCCGCTCCAGCTGCGCCGGCAACTCCGTGCTTGCGGCCACCAGCACCTCGCTCGAACAGGCCTTCACAATCTCGTCCACCGCCTGCTGGCGCGCGGTATCGCCGTGAAACTCCGCGGTGCGAAACTCGCCGGTGGAAACGTCCAGCAACGCCACCGCGCACACCGTCTGGGTCTGTGCTTTAGCTTTATGGGTGCCTCCAGACTCGAAATAAGCTGCCAGAAAATTGTTTTGCTCCTGTCCCAGTCCGGCGTCGAGTGCGGTTCCCGGCGAGAGCACACGCGTCACTTCACGCCGGACGATTTTTTTCGTTAGCTTGGGGTCCTCTATCTGGTCGCAGAGGGCGACGCGGTAGCCTTTGCGCAGCAGCCGCATCAGGTAGCTTTCCACCGCGTGATACGGAACCCCGCACATCGGCTGATTCCGCTCCCGGTCGCGTGCCGTAAGCGTCAATTGCAACTCACGGCTCACCGTCACCGCATCGTCGTAGAACAGCTCGTAGAAATCTCCCATGCGGAAAAACAACAGCGCATCCGGATTCTCCCGCTTGGCCGCCGTCCACTGCCGCATGAAGGGCGTCAGGTCGGCAGGAATCTTATCTAAAGGAGAGGGCTGCGGAGCCGAAACGGGTTGTTGATCGTCTCTGATCACGTTGGCTTTAAGAGTATCGCGACAGGACGGCTGAGGGGTAGCAAGCCGTTAGATTGCACCGTAGAATGTGCAATTTACCACCTCTCGTCCAGCGCCCGTGCGAACGATTACACTCGAACCAGGCGGATGATGGGTGAGTCGCTTACCCTGATGATGCTATAATGTACTTGTAACGCATTGATATTACACGAGAAGGAGCCGATGGGAGCATTGCCGCCAAACTTTCCCGATCCCAATCAAGCTGCTGCGCATTTGATCACATCCTCTGCGCCGAACCGTAAAGATGGTGGCCTTAAGCTCTGGATGCGCGATCTGCTGGTCGCTGTCGCCATCTCCATCCTTATCGTTGTCTTTCTCTACCAGCCGGTGCGCGTGGAAGGCACCAGCATGTTGCCGCGGCTGGATGATCAGGATCGCCTCTTCGTCAACAAGTTTGTCTATCGCTTCACGGCCATCGAGCGTGGCGATGTAGTGGTATTTCACTACCCGCGCGATCCGGAGAAGAGTTACATCAAGCGCGTCATCGCTCTGCCCGGCGACCGGTTGCGCATCGACCACGGCACGGTCTGGCTCAACGGCCAGCCGCAGTCTGAGCCGTATATACCGGATGAGTATCGCGACAGCGCCTCCTATCCGGAGACCATTATCCCCGCGAACAGCTACTTCGTGATGGGCGACCATCGCTGCATTTCCTTTGACAGCCGCACATTTGGGCTCGTCGAGCGCTCACTAATCTACGGCAAGGCTGCTTTCGTATACTGGCCGGCAAGCGATGCGGGCACGGTACGGTAGAGCTGCCCAAACTCTCCGATTTCTGCCACCTTATTCACCGCAAATCCTGTTAGAATCAGTTGAATTTAACCCCTCGGAGAGGCGATGCAGGCAACTCTGGCGCTCGAAGACGGGCGCATCTTTCGCGGTCAAGGCAATGGCGCTCCTGGTGAATGCGCGGGCGAAGTCGTTTTTAATACTTCACTGACCGGCTACCAGGAAATCTTCACCGATCCATCCTATGCAGGCCAGATCGTGGTGCTCACCAACCCCCAGATCGGCAACTACGGCACCAATCAGGCGGACAACGAGTCGGCCCACCCCTATATAGAGGGCCTGATCGTTCGCGAGTTCTCGCCAGTCAGTTCCAACTGGCGCTCCGAGCAGGTCACAGACGAGTATATGGAGCGCTATTCCGTTCCCGTGCTGGCCGAGATCGACACCCGCGCCCTGGTACGCCACCTGCGCACCCACGGCGTGATGCGTGGCGTGATTTCGACGGCCGAGAGCAATCCCGACGTTCTTGTGGCCAAGGCTCGCGCCATCCGCAAAATGGACGGAACAGACCTGGCGCGCGTCGTCTCGACCAAGTCAATCTTCACCTTCGACTCTACTGACAGCCGCTGCCAGACGGGCGAGCCCCTCTTACCGAATCCACTCGTCCAAGACGCGGAAGTGCGGAAGCATCTTCATGTAGTGGCTTATGATTTCGGCATCAAGTTAAACATTCTACGCATGTTAGTGCGCCAGGGATGCCGGGTGACGGTGGTGCCCGCCGAGACTACCGCCGAGGATGTCTTCGCCTTGAAGCCCGACGGCGTATTCCTCTCCAACGGTCCCGGCGACCCCGAGCCGGTCGATTACGCTGTCCGCGCCATTCGCAAATTTATGGGCCGCGTGCCGGTCTTTGGAATTTGTTTAGGTCATCAACTCACCGGCATTGCGCTAGGCGGGCGCACCTACAAGCTCAAATTCGGCCACCACGGCGGAAACCATCCGGTGCAAAACAAGATTACAGGCAAGGTGGAGATCACCGCCCACAACCACAACTTCGCTGTCGATCCCGATTCGATTAACGCCAACGAAGTGGAACTGACACACGTGGACCTGAACGACCAGACGTTGGAAGGCCTGCGCCACCGCACACTGCCGTTGTTCAGCGTGCAGTACCACCCCGAAGCCGCTCCCGGCCCGCACGATTCGAATTATTTGTTCCGCGACTTCCGCCGCATGATGGAGGAGTGGAAGGGATGAAGCGCTGGCTCACAGTTCTGGTGTTGCTGGCAGGACTGGGGAGTTTTATTTCCTGTAAACATCCAGCTCCTCATCCACAGAAACCTGCACATGAGCCAAGTAAACAAGCCGACAGGCCTGTACAGACAGAGAGTGCTGCTAAATTGGACGATCCTTTTGTGCGCTATCTTGACGATCAGAAGTCAAATAGGCTTGAGTCAGCATTGAAGAGATTTGCCGGAGAGTGTGGAGTAGATATTTACTCGATAAAGCCTCTGTTTGCTGTAAGCGCTGGAGGTGATTGGCTCCCCACGAAGAACCTTACAGAAGGGCTGAATAGCCTTGAATCCGATTTCTATTCTGTTGCAGAGGTTTGGCCAGAAGAAGATCGAGTACTCGTGGAGATTTGGGCAAACAGTGATGATGTGGGATCGGAAGTTCGGGTCTATCGTTGCTTCTCAAAAGGTAAGTTGTTGCGAGCGGAGTCCATTGACTGGAATCTCCCGATGGAACAACCGAACGATAGTACATGGGGCTATGCTCGCCGATGGGAGGCGGGCAAGAATGGGAGCATGGAAAGAACACAAGTCCAATTTGTCGATGGAATGGAACGACCAATCCCAAAACCAAAACTGGACGCTGATGACGAGAAAAGCCTTAACTGGATGCCGTCCCTTGGGCCGCTCAACGAATTGAAGCTACCGCCAGCATTGTTGCGATGATGCAATTGCATCAACATAATTCAGGAAATTGAAAAACATATGCCACGCAGAAATGACATACAGAAGATTCTAGTGATTGGCTCGGGTCCTATCGTGATCGGGCAGTCGGCGGAGTTTGACTACTCCGGCACGCAGGCCTGCAAGGCTCTCAAGCAGGAGGGCTACGAGGTGGTGCTGGTGAACTCCAACCCGGCCACCATCATGACCGACCCCGATCTTGCCGACCGCACCTACATCGAGCCGCTCACCCGCGAGTATGTCGAGGAGATTATCCGCATTGAGGCCGAAATGCTTGCCGCTGGCCGCGATGGCAAGCAGGCCGGAAAATTTGCTCTCCTGCCTACCGTTGGCGGGCAGACGGCGCTCAATCTGGCTGTCGATTTGGCAGACGCGGGCATCCTCGACCGCTACAACGTCGAGTTGATCGGCGCGAAACTCGAAGCCATCAAGAAGGCCGAGGACCGGCTGCTCTTCAAAGACGCCATGCTGCGCGTCGGCCTCGATGTTTTAAAGTCTGCGCTGGTGAACAACCTGCGCGACGGACTGGAGTTTGCCGGCAAGCTCGGCTTCCCGGTTCTGATTCGTCCCAGCTTCACGCTGGGCGGCACCGGCGGCGGCATCGCCTACAACCGCGAAGAGCTGATGGAGATTCTGGCCCGCGGCCTGGACCTTTCGCCCGTTCATGAATGCCTCATCGAAGAAAACGTGCTCGGCTGGAAGGAGTTCGAGCTGGAGGTGATGCGCGACCTCGCCGACAACGTCATCATCATCTGCTCCATTGAAAATTTCGATCCCATGGGCGTGCACACCGGCGACTCCATCACCGTGGCTCCGGCGCAGACGCTAACCGACCGCGAGTACCAGAAGATGCGTGATGCGGCCATCGCCGTGATGAGGGAGATCGGCGTCGAGACCGGCGGGTCCAATGTTCAATTCGCCGTCAATCCCGTCGATGGACGCATGACGGTCATTGAGATGAACCCGCGCGTCTCGCGCTCCTCGGCGCTGGCTTCGAAGGCCACCGGATTTCCCATCGCCAAGATCGCCGCCAAGCTGGCCGTCGGTTACACGCTCGACGAAATTCCCAACGACATCACGCGCAAGACCCCCGCCTGCTTTGAGCCGACCATCGATTACGTCGTGGTCAAGATTCCCAAGTGGCAATTTGAAAAGTTTCCCGGCTCCGATGAAACTCTGGGTCCGCAGATGAAGTCGGTGGGCGAGGTGATGTGCATCGGCCGCACCTTCAAGGAAGCGTTGATGAAGGCCTGGCGCGCGCTCGAAACCGGCAAGAAGACCGGCGCGGAAGTTCTGGAACCGCGGCGGCTGACGCAAATGCTTGTTACTCCGCGGCCCGAGCGGCTGGGTTACATCCGCTATGCCTTCGAGCGCGGCATGAGCGTGCGCGAGGTGGCGCGGCTCACCGGCATCGACCCATGGTTCCTGCACCAGATGCGCGAGATCACGATGGCGCAGATGGAGATTGCACAGACCACTCCCAAAGAGATCAACGCGGAACAACTGCGCCAACTCAAGCGCCTCGGCTTGAGCGACGAACGCATCGCGACTGAATGGAAATTAGATGGCCACGCCGGCACGCAGCAGGTGAGGGAACTGCGCGAGAGCAAAGGCATCACGCCGGTTTTCAAACTCGTCGACACCTGCGCGGCAGAGTTCGAGTCGATGACGCCCTACCTCTACTCGACCTACGACGAAGAGGACGAGGCGCCGCCCACGCAAACTCCCAAAGTTATCATTCTCGGGTCTGGACCCAACAGAATCGGCCAGGGAATTGAGTTCGATTACTGCTGTTGCCATGCGGCCTTCGCGCTCAGGGAAGACGGCTACGAGACCATCATGGTCAACTGCAATCCGGAGACTGTCTCCACCGATTACGACACAAGCGATCGGCTTTACTTTGAGCCCCTGGTGCTGGAAGACGTGCTGGCCATCTACAACCATGAGTCGCAATCCGGCGCCGAGATAGGCATGATCGTACAATTTGGCGGGCAGACGCCTCTCAACCTGGCGCAGCGGCTGCGCGCGGCCGGCGTGCCCATCATCGGCACCTCGCCGGAGTCGATTGACTTAGCCGAAGACCGCAAACGCTTCGGCAAGATGCTCGATGAGTTGAAGATTCCTCAGCCCGCCGGCGGTACGGCCACCAGCGTGGATGAAGCTCTGGCCATCGGCGAGCGCATCGGCTATCCGGTGCTGGTCAGGCCCAGCTACGTGCTTGGCGGACGCGCCATGGTCATCGCCTATGATGCCGAAGCGGTGACGCGCTACATGCGCGAGGCAGTGGAATATTCGCAGGAGCGGCCAGTGCTGGTCGATCACTTTCTGGAGAACGCCATCGAGGTAGACGTGGACGCGCTCTGCGATTCTGAGGACGTGATAATCGCCGGCATCATGCAGCACATCGAGGAGGCCGGCATCCACTCCGGCGATTCGTCGTGCGTGCTGCCTGCCGTGGACATCCGCGAAGAGACACTGGAGGTGCTGCGCGCGTATACGCGCAAGCTGGCGCTGGCGCTCAGAGTTGTTGGCCTGGTTAATTTGCAGTTTGCCATCCAGCGCGACGCTGAAGGCCAGGACCGCGTCTATGTGATCGAAGTGAACCCGCGCGCCTCGCGCACCGTGCCTTACGTCTCCAAGGCCACGGGAATTCCGCTGGCCAAGATCGCCTCGCGGCTGATGACCGGCCGCAAGCTACGCGATCTGCTACCCGCTCAGCTTGCTTCGCGCAAGGACCTCGATACAGGAACACATTTCTATGTGAAATCCCCGGTCTTTCCCTGGAGCAAATTCGCTGGCGCGGATACGGTGCTGGGCCCGGAGATGCGTTCTACCGGCGAGGTGATGGGCGTAGCCGCAACCTTTGGCGAGGCCTTTGCCAAGGCGCAGCTTGCGGCTGGGCAGGTTTTGCCTACCGGAGGCACGGTCTTTTTCAGTGTCAATGATCCCGACAAGCAGGCAGTCATCGAGTTGGCCCGCCGCTACGTTCAAATGGGCTTCAGAATCGTCGCCACCCAGGGCACGGCCAATGTGCTGGAGAAATCCGGTCTCGCGGTGGAGCGCGTCTTCAAGGTCAAGGAGGGCCGGCCCAACATCGTTGACCTGATCAAAGGCGACCGCATCCAGCTCATCATAAACACTCCGCGCGGCCAGGAAACTTTCTTCGACGAAAAGGCCATCCGCCGTGCCGCGGTGCTGGCGCACATTCCCACCATTACCACCATCGCCGCCGCGCAGGCCGCCATCGAAGGCATCACCGCCATGCAGCGCCGCCAGACCACGGTCTACGCCCTGCAACATTTGCACGCCGCGACTTGCTCATGATGTGAGTCCAATACTAAATCTAAAATATCATGTAAGTAGTTGAGCCTAAATGAGATAACTGGTGTGAATTTCCTATTTCCGATACACTCCTAGTCAGCAGAACTTGACAGGAACAATCCATAATTATGTCTCGTATCTACATCATGGCTTCAACTCAAGCAGTGCGGCTAAGTGCCGACAACCGGCAGATTGGGATAGTGCTGCTCGTCGGTTATTTTGTGGTGTACGCGGGAATGTTGTTCGCGATGCACCGAGTAGGCAATTTCGATGTCAACGAGCCTTTGATGGTCCTCACAATCCTTGGTGTGGGATTCTCTCTGGCCGCGTGGCTGTTGACCGTTGGCGTTCGTCCACTGAACTACTCGATCATTAAACCCGAGAAGGAACTCGCGGTAATTGGGGCCTATCTGATCCCCGTCGTCGTATTTGTGACGTGGGGACTTGGACCTTTGCACCGCTATGTTCCGTCCGATCCGGAAAACGCAGTAGCGATCCTAGCGGCGAAGCTGTTTATTTTCGTGGCCTTACCCGCAGGCATCATGCGGGTGCAGTTCGGCTATAGCTTCGACCGGTTGATGCCGATGTCCGCACAGACTCGTCACCTGCTGGTAATCCTTGGCATGTCGATTTTGTTACTTGCCTTCCAGTCTGTGCTGGGGCGCGGGCTGCGTGACATCGCGAGTGCTCATCTTCCGACATCCACTCTTTGGTACGGATTTCCGCTTACCTTCCTGTGGCTCGCGCTCGAGGCTGGTGTCGTGGAAGAGTTCTTCTTCCGAGTGCTGTTGCAGACGAGGCTGTCCGCGGTACTGAAGTCAGAGTTGGGCGGAATCGTCCTCATGTCGCTGATTTTTGGGCTCGCACATGCGCCTGGCCTCTATCTGCGCACCGGCCTTACTCTAGAGGGACTCCAGCTGCATCCTTCGCTGTTGATGGCTACAGGCTACTCGATCGTGATTATCTCGGTGGCTGGTTTTTTCATGGGTGTGCTATGGGCACGCACTCACAACTTCGCCGTGGTCGTCGTAGTCCACGCCATGGGTGACCTATTGCCCAATGTGTTGCCAACGCTTCATTCTCTTCGCTTGTTGCGCTGATAACGCTGCTTACAGCTACGAATGTGCATGACGCTTTGGGGCCACTCTACGACTCATGCGGCGCAGTTTTGGGTTCTGCACCCGTGCCACTACAATGAAGTCATGCTGCTAGAAGGCATCTACGCCGCCGTTAACACGCCGTTTTACGCCGACGAGCGCGTCTACTTTCGAAAGCTCGAAGCCAACATTGCCCGCTACTCCCGCACGCTTCTCTCCGGAATACTGCTTTTGGGCTCCATGGGTGAGGCGCCAGAACTCGACGATGCTGAGAGCCGCGAGATCTTGCGCGTGGCCGCCGAAGCCGCAACTCCGGAAAAGATACTCATCGCCGGTGTTGGCCGCGAGAGCGTAAAGGCCACGGTCGCGTTGGCCGAGGCAGCGGCTGAATTCCGCTACGACACTGTTCTGGTTCGCACTCCCACCTACTACGCCAGACAGATGACCGCAGCAGCCGTGCTCCACTACTTTCGCAGCGTGGCCGATCGTTCGCCCCTGCCGTTAATTCTCTACAACATTCCTCAGTGCGTGCCCTACAATATTCCCGCAGAACTGGTGGCCGAACTCGCCTCTCACCCCAACATCCTCGGCATCAAGGACTCCTCGGGCAGCGTCGAGCGGATTCGCGCGCTGGTAGAAGCAACCAGCGCCGCGCCCCGCCGCACCGTGACCGTAACGCCAGTCTTCGAGGCGGTCACCGGGCGGATGTTGCTGCCCAGAGCCGGAACCGCCGATGCGCTTATCGCTGTGGACGAGCTGACCGGCGGCGCGGCCTTAACGTCGGCTCCGCCAATCAAGACGCGAACCAAAGAGGTCGGCTTCCAGGTGCTTACCGGCTCAGCCGGAACGCTGCTCGATTCGCTCGTAGCAGGCGCGGTCGGCGCCATCCTTGGCTTTGCCGCCTGCGCACCGCAGGCCTGTCAGGAGGTTTATCTTGCCTGGAAGGACCACGACCTGAAGCTCGCAAATGAAAAACAGGAACGCATCACGGCCGTGAGCCAGCGCGTAGTCGGCCAGTTGGGCATTAGTGGCGTCAAGCACGCCTGCGACTATAACGGCTACTACGGAGGCCGCGCCCGTGCGCCGCTGCTGCCGGTCACGGGTGCCGAAAAGGCGGAGATTGAAGGGCTGCTGGCAGGAATTCGTAACTAGGAATCAACCTTCTATTTGGAAGGCCATTCGAGATTCTCGGGTCCCAAAAGATTCTTTTCCACAACCGACCCCAGCACCAGCGAGGTGGAGGTGGTTCCATAGTGCGTCAGGCGATCGATCACGTCGTTCAGATGCTCGACCGAGATGACGTTCACCTTCATGATGAACGAGTCCGCTCCCGTTCCGCGGTAGCACTCGACGATCTCCGTCATAGTGCGGAGATGGGCGGTCAGCCTGGGCAGCACGTCGCCCACGATGCTCATGCGAATATACGCCGTGATGGGCAGGCCCACATGCGATGGGCTGATCTCGGCACGGTAGGCTCGTATGATGCCTTCCTCTTCCATGCGGCGCACACGTTGCGCGGCGGCCGGCGTAGAGAGCCCCACGCGGCGGCCCAGCTCGGCAAAAGAGATGCGGGCGTCCTTTTGCAGCTCGATGAGCATCTTCCATCCCAGAGGATCGAGGTGTTTTTCCTTGGCGGAATCGGACATGCCTTACCTCATTTCGTAGGCTTATGTTCGTAAAGTATATACGCAAGAAAGCTAATGCTCCATCAGCCGATTCAAGAAAAAATAGAGAAATTGCCTTCAGGAACACTTACCTTCTGCCATATTCTCTGAGAGTGTGCTGTATTTGCGCCAGATTGGCTTCCGAGCACCGTTTGGTGATTTGTGTCACAGTATACTGTCTCTTACACCATTAAGGTGAGAAGCGAAATGTATCTCCTCTGGCTCCGAGTTGCGGCAATCCTTTATGCGGCGGCGGCTGTGGCCGTTTTCCCGGCTGTGCTCTACGGCATCGTGCGTTGGCGCAAAACCTGCGTCCATCTGGCCGGCCTGGCCTTCTTCTTCCATTTCGTTTCATGCGTTGAAATGCTTGTCCAGGCCCATAGCGGAATGCCCATGGGCGTACGCGAGATCGAGTCGCTGCTGGGCTTTGCCATCGCCGGCCTGTTTCTTCTGGTTTGGTGGCTATACGACGCTATCTCTCTTGGAATCTTCATCTTACCAATTACATTTTTTACGGTTTTGGTGCCCTCTCTGGGGCATGACCGCTACACATTCCCCTCGGAAGGCGTACGCCACAGTTGGCTGGTGGCCCATATTGCCGCACTGCTGATGGCCTATGTCGCCCTATGTTTCAGCCTGCTGGCCTCGCTGCTCTATCTTGTGCAGGAGCGTCGCATAAAGAGCAAGTACAAGCCCGGCGAAAACTCCCGGTGGCTCCCGCTGGACTGGCTGCCGCCCCTCGACACCCTGGAGCGCATCGCCCACGCTACGCTGGAATTTGGTTTTCCCTGCATAACCGTCGGCCTGGTCATCGGTTCGGTGCTGGCGCAGGCCACGCCCCTCGGCGCAGCCTATTTCCTCGACCCTAAGGTCATCGCCTCCTTCGCAATGTGGGTCATTTACGTTGCCCTGCTCTTTGTGCGCCGCAGTGCCGGCTTGCGCGGCCGCCGGGCTGTTTATCTCTCTGCGGTGGTCTTCCTGGTAATGTTGGCCGTCTTTGCTGCCAATGTCGTCAGCCGCGTCCACAGGTATGGTCCGTGATGAGCCTGGCACTCATCGGCGTCAATCACAAGACCGCGCCTATCGAGCTGCGCGAGCGCATCGCCATCTCCCGCGATGAGCTGCCGGAGACTACCCGTGCTCTGGCCGCCGTGCCCGGAGTGGCCGAGTGCATGATTGTCTCCACCTGTAACCGCGTAGAGATTCTGGCCGCCGTAGAGTCGTCTGCCACAAACGTAACCAGCTTCCTGCACCGGCATTTTGGCCTGGACCCCGCGCTGCTGGCTCCGTACCTCTACGAACACCGCGATCAGGAGGCTGTGCGCCATCTCTTCCGCGTGGCCGCCAGCCTGGACTCGATGGTGGTGGGCGAGCCGCAGATTCTCGGCCAGGTCAAAGAGGCGTATGCCGTGGCGCGCGCCTCTGGCACCGTCGGCGCGCAGCTCGAACACCTCCTGCAGTACACCTTTGCCGCCGCCAAAAGGGTTCGCACCGAGACCGAGATTGGCTCAAGCTCCGTCTCCATCGCCTCTGTAGCCGTGGAGCTGGCCCGCAAAATCTTCGGCTCGCTGCAAGGACGCACGGTTTTCCTGGTCGGCGCGGGCAAGATGAGCGAGCTGGCAGCCCGTCATCTCGTTCAGCAGGGAGCCGGCGCGATTCTGGTCACCAACCGCACCCTGGAGCGCGCGCGGCACATGGCGGAAGCATTTGCGGGGCAGGTCATCCCCTTTGAAGAACTTTACGAGGCCGCCAGCCAGGCAGACATCGTCATCAGCTCCACAGGCGCGCCCCATCCTATCTTCCGCCGCGAGCACGGCCAGGCATTTCTGCATCGCCGCCGCAACCGGCCCATGTTCTTCATCGACATTGCCGTGCCCCGCGATGTGGACCCCTTGATGGGCAAGCTGGAGGGCATTTTTGTTTATGATATTGACGACCTGCAGCAGGTGGCTGTGGCGCATCTCTCCGAGCGCAGCCGCGAAGCTGCTGCAGCCGAGACGCTGATTGCCGTCGAGGTCGAGCGATTTTTCCGGCGGCAGCTTACTGTCAATGTCGCTCCAGCCATCGTCGCCTTGCAGCGCCAGGCCGAGGAGATTCGCCAGGCAGAGCTCAAGCGCGCTCAGGCCCGCCTGGGACCGCTGAACGCAGAGCAGCTTGCGGCCGTCGAAACGCTGACACGCGGACTGGTCAACAAATTTCTTCACCCGCCCATGCAAGCGCTCAAACAGGCTGCCCGCGAGAATGATGCCGCACTCCTGGAATCGCTCTGTGAAACCTGGTCGCTGCCCGCGAGCAACGGTAATCCAGAAACAGAAAAAGCCTCAGTGAGCGAAAGCAGCGAGGCAGACCGCAAATGAACCTGCGTATCGGAAGCCGCGGATCGCAACTGGCCCTCTGGCAGGCCAACCATATCGCTGCCTTGCTCCGCAAAGAAGGTCATTCTGTCGATATTCGGATCATCAAGACCACCGGCGACCGTCTGCAAGAGGTCACCTTCGCCCAGGTCGGCTCCAAAGGAATGTTTACCAAAGAGATCGAGGAGGCTCTGGCCGCCGGAAGCGTGGACTTGGCAGTGCATTCGCTCAAGGACCTGCCCACCGAGCTGCCGGAGCCGTTCACGCTTGCCGCCACGCCTGAGCGTGTCGATCCAAGGGACGTCTTCGTTTCAGTCAATTATGAGAGTCTGGCAACGTTGCCCCAGGGCGCGTGCGTGGGCACCAGCAGCCAGCGCCGCCGCGCGCAGTTAAAATCTATACGCCCCGACATCGAAGCCATCGAATTTCGCGGCAATGTGGATACGCGCTTGCGCAAGCTGGCCGAGGGCCAGGTGGATGCGATTCTGCTGGCAGCGGCCGGCCTTGACCGCCTGGAAAAAACCGAGTGGGTTCGCCAGCGGCTCGAGCCGAAGGAGTTTTGCCCCGCGGCTGGCCAGGGAGCGCTGGGCATCGAAACCCGCAAAGACGACGCGACGACAATAGCGGCGGTTGCTTTTCTCGACCATGCGGCCACGCGCTTTGCAGTGACCGTCGAACGCGCCGCGCTGGCGGCTCTCGGCGGTGGCTGCCAGGTTCCCATCGGCATTCATTGCCGGCCGTGGCTGAAGGAGGATTCCGGCGTGGATGAAGCGCTTTGGGACGAATTCTTTGCCGTCGTCGCCGCTCCAGAGACTGGGAAGTCTGTCCGCATCTACCACATGGCCCTCCATGTTGGCGCAGACCCAGTTGCACTGGGCCGTCTTGTCGCGCAAAAACTGATCGATGCCGGAGCGGGACCGCTGCTTGCGGTTGCCGGAGGCGTACAGTGAGTGCGTTGCCTCTGACCGGACGTCGGGTTTTGGTCACCCGCGCCGTGCATCAGGCTGGCAAGCTTAGCGAAGGCTTGCGCGCGCTGGGCGCGGAGCCGGTCGAGGTTCCGGTGCTGGAGATTCGTTCGCCGGCCAGCTTCGAGCCGTTCGACGCAGCCATCCGACAGCTCAACAACTATGACTGGCTGATTCTGACCAGCGCCAATGCGGTGCATGCGTTCGCTGAGCGGGCAAGTTTCTTGGGCGTTTCATTGCTTGCGCTGGCCCAGCCACAGCTGGCTGCGGTTGGCGAAGCGACGGCAACAGCAGTGCGCAAGGCTGGCTTGCAGGTCTCCTTCGTTCCGAAGTCCTACATAGCCGAAAGTCTTGTCGAAGGGCTGCTGAATTCGCTTCAGAACCAGCCATCTACCCATAGAATTCTGCTGGTGCGCGCCGCCGTTGCCCGTGACGTGATTCCCGATGCATTGCGCGCTGCGGGCGCTCAAGTCGATGTGGTGGACGCCTACAGCAACGCCCTGCCAGAAACCGCGCCCGAGCAACTTCGCAGGGCAGTCGCCGATGGTTTCGACGCAGTCACCTTCACCAGCTCCTCCAGCGCAACCCATCTGGCTGAGGCCGCCCATGTGGCAGGAATCGCGTGGCCGTTTGCAGCCGTTCCGGCCGTCTCCATCGGCCCCATCACCAGCCAGACCTTGCGCGAACTGGGCTGGCCGCCCGCTGTCGAGGCAGTGCCTTCCGATATTCCCGGTCTGATTGCCGCGGTCAAACGTCTTTTCCCACGGCAATGAGCCGGAGTATACTGACCATCAAGATTCAATCCTCGGGGGTGAAATCGATGTTACGGCTTGGAATCATTTTGCTCGTCATTAGTGTGCTTCTGTCCCTTGGGGTTGTATGGGAGGGCGCCCGCGGAGTCTATATCTTAGCCGGTGACTGGGGGGTGGGCTTTGGAAACTTCTGCCTCTACTTTATCTGGGGGATCTTTGTTGTAGGTCTCGCATTTACGCTCTTTGGCAACGTCGTGAGAATCATGCGCAAGGAACGGGACTAGCGGCTCACGACCGCCAAGTCTTATCCTTCGATGTACAAAGTTGCTCCAGATTGCACTGCTCGCATTTGGGTTTGCGCGCTACGCAGACCTCGCGGCCATGCTGGATGATCTGGTGAGAGAAGCTGATCCAGCGGCTACGTGGAAGAATCCGCATCAATTCCTGCTCAACTTTTTCAGGCGTGTCGCCTTTGGCCAGTCCCAGCCTGCGCGCAATGCGGAAGACGTGCGTGTCCACGACAATTCCTTCCGCCTTGCCGTAGGCAACGCCAAGAACCACGTTGGCCGTCTTGCGGGCAACACCGGGAATGGTGATGAGCTCGGCAAGCGTCTGCGGAACCTGGCCGTTGAAATCAGAGACGATTTTGCGCGCCGCGCCCTGAATCGACTTGGCTTTGTTGCGATAGAAGCCAGTCGTCCGGATGAGAGCTTCGAGTTGCGGCAGAGTCGCCTTAGCCATCGCCTGTGGGGTAGGGAAGCGCCGAAAAAGCTCCGGCGTCACCATGTTCACCCGCACGTCAGTGCATTGTGCGGAAAGAATCGTCGCCACCAGCAGTTCCCACGGCGAGCGATGCGTAAGCGCGCACTCGGCGGCGGGATAGGCTTCGTCGAGGCCCTTGAGAATCGTGGCGATGCGGTCGGGTGCTAACGAGCGATTGACTGTGTGAGTAATTGCTTTAGGTTTCGCAGCCATCAAATTTCACCAGGATTTCCTTTCAACCAGCCTCCCAGCTTCTCCATCGGCAACCGTACGCTGATAAAGAACTGCCCGAACAGCGCATACACCGCGCTGACCTCATCGAACCGCATCTCGTAGATGAGCTTCTTGAAGACCACCGGATCGTCGGCGAACAGGTCTACGCCCCACTCCCAATCGTCCAATCCAATCGACCCGGAGATGATCTGCTTGACTTGGTCGCCGTATCTCCTCCCAATCAGACCATGCTCATGCATCATGCGCTGGCGTTCCGCAAAAGGCACGGTGTACCAGTTAATCGATTCGCCGCGTTTGCGGTCCATGGGATAGAAGCAGAGGTACTTCGCTTCGGGAACAGCGGGGAAGAGGCGAGGAGCCATGGCTGCGGAGGCGCGCTCGAGACTGGCGGTAACCTCAACCTGAAATTCGGATGAGCCAGGCTCGAGGCCTTTTGCGGCTGCGGCCTCCCAGGTCTTGCGGCTCGACTCGTAGAGACCGAGTTCCACCACAGACACATACGAGTGGCGCAGTTTAAGAAAGTCGTAGAGTTTCAACTGCGCCAGATCGAGCTCGATCTGGTTGAGCGCTTCCAACGAGTCGCGGAAGTGAATCAGGACAAGGTCGCCCTTGTGCCCCAACTGCGAAAAGAGCGCTGTCTGCACTGGTGCTTCATGCCCAGCGCGTTCCAAGCGCTGAAGCGCGGCAACAGCCTCAGCGGCAATCGCCTCGCGTTCGCCGTCCGTGCAGGACCGCCAGGCCTTCCAGTCGAAGCGAAAGAACTGGTGCAGCACGAACGAGCCTTCCAGCGTTAACGGTACAGGTGAAAAATCGGTCAAGGCGCACTCCTCCAACTCAACTCTAACTTGCAGCCGCCATCTCATCGTAACAAAGTGGAATTGCAGACGTGTGCAATGCCGTTTTTATCCACTTCCGAGTCACGGAAGCACCCTCAGCGCTCCATGGCTTATAATCAAAGCGCCCATGAATGAAAGAATTATTACCCTGTTGGTGCATTTTGTAACCCACGTGATCGACATGGGCGGATACGCCGGAATCGTGGCGCTGATGGGCATCGAATCGGCCTGCATTCCGCTGCCCTCCGAGATCATCATGACGTTTGCCGGGGTCTTGACGATCTATCATCATAACGGCCTGGACCAGCTTCTCACTCCCGGACGCTTTGGCAGGGGCAACGTGTGGCTGGGGCTGTTTTGGGTCGCAACCGCCGGAGCCATCGGTTGCAACCTGGGTTCGGTGGTTGCCTATTGGGTTGGCGCCAAGGGCGGGCGGCCGCTGGTCGAGCGCTACGGCAAATGGGTATTGATGAGCCACCACGATCTGGACCGCATGACGGAGTTTTTCCAGAAGTACGGCGGCATCACGGTCTTGCTGGCGCGTCTGCTGCCGGTGGTGCGCACATTTATCGCATTTCCCGCTGGAATCGCCAAAATGCCGCAGCTCCGCTTTCACATTTACACGTTTGTGGGTTCCTGGCCATGGTGCTTCGCGCTGGCATATGCAGGCATGAGGCTGGGTGATGCATGGCACACGGACCCGCGCTTTTACGCCGCCTTCCACCGCTTTCACCTGGTTGTGGAACTGGCGCTGCTGGCGGCTCTGCTGTGGTTTGTCTGGTCGCATCTCAAACGCGCCAGGCAAACGGAGGCTGCGTGATGTGGTTGATTTATACGGCCCGGAAAACCGGAGCTATCGAAACATAGGAGAAACAATGGGAACTGAAGAGCAAGGCGGACAAAAGGCAGCAAACAAGATTGAGCCCGCAACGGGAAAACTAGGAGTGATGGTGGTTGGCCTGGGCGCTGTCGCCACCACTATGATCGCCGGAGTCGAGGCTGTCCGGCGCGGGCTGGCAAAGCCGATCGGATCACTGACGCAGATGGGCACCATTCGCCTGGGCAAGCGCACCGACAACAAATCGCCGCTGATCAAGGATTTTGTGCCGCTGGCCAATCTGAACGACGTGGTATTTACCGGCTGGGACATCTTCGCCGACAACGTATACGAATCCGCCGCGCACGCCAAGGTGCTGGACGAGAAGTTGTTGGAGCAACTGAAGCCCTACCTGGAGACCATCAAGCCGCTGCCGGCGGTCTTCGACCAATACTACGTGAAGCGCCTCAACGGCACGCACGTCAAGAAGGGCAAGAACAAGCGCGACCTGGCCAATCAGTTGATCGCCGACATTCGCGCCTTCAAGAAGACAGTGGACCGCGTAGTGATGATCTGGTGCGCATCTACGGAGATTTTCATCGAGCCGACGGCCGTCCACAAATCGATAGAGGCCTTCGAAAAGGGTCTTGACAACGACGACATCGCCATCGCGCCGTCTCAGCTCTATGCCTACGCGGCGCTCACTGAGGGTGTGCCCTTTGCCAACGGAGCGCCCAACCTGACCGTGGACACCCCGGCCATGATCGAGCTCTCCAAGCGCAACGCCGCGCCCATCTGCGGCAAGGACTTCAAGACCGGCCAGACCCTGATGAAGACCGTGTTGGCGCCGGCCTTCAAGGCGCGCATGCTGGGTGTCAGGGGATGGTTCTCCACCAACATTCTCGGCAATCGCGACGGCGAGGTGCTGGACGATCCGCAATCCTTCAAGACCAAGGAAGAGTCCAAGCTGGGATCGCTGGATTACATTTTCCAGCCCGAGTTGTATCCCGACCTCTACAAGGATCTCTACCACAAGATTCGCATCAACTACTATCCGCCGCGCGGCGACGATAAAGAGGCTTGGGACAATATCGACATTTTCGGATGGCTGGGTTACCCCATGCAGATCAAGGTTAACTTCCTCTGCCGCGATTCGATTCTGGCCGCGCCCATCGCGCTCGACCTGGTGATCTTCCTCGACCTGGCCAAGCGCACGCCGTCATTGCGCTCCATCGGCATTCAGGAGTGGCTAAGCTTTTATCTCAAGTCTCCGCAGACCGCCGCTGGCCTCTATCCTGAGCACGACCTCTTTATCCAGTCCATGAAACTTAAAAACACATTGCGTCACATCATGGGTGCTGACCTGATCACCCACCTTGGCCTGGAGTATTACGACTAGCATTTGCCATGCAGGCGGACTCACCCGTTGGTCGCAAAAGCAAAAACGCTCCACCCTTGCGGGTGGAGCGTTTTTATAGCGAAAAAATCCCGATTCGACTGTTTGTTTCAGCGATTAGAACAGTCTAGCTGGGCAGCCGGCGCCGCACAAATTTAGCCAGTGCGACCAGCCCCATGCCGAACAGGGTTATGCTACCAGGCTCAGGGACAACGCTACCGCCGCCGCCGCCGCCACCTGGTTGGCCGTTGTTTTCGGAAACACCATTGCAACCAGTGGTGATGGTATTAGCATCCAGCGTCACTGCGCCAGTTTGTGCTAAGGCGCTGCCGCAACCTATGGTTGAACCGGTATCCAGAGTGATGCTATCAAGAGCGAGGATATTTCCTTCAAATGCCGTGGTTGTACCCAGAGTTGCGGAGCTGCCGACTTGCCAAATCACTTCATCATCTGAACCGGGGTTCTCGATGATGACACTCGAACCGGATCCTGTTATCAGTGAGGTGCCTATTTGGAATACAAATGATGCATTGCTTAGGCCCTCGAAATTGAGGGTAAGTGCACCCCCCGTCGCCAACCCAGCAGATGAGGAGTAAGAATAGATTCCCGGCGTCAATACGCCGACCGTGCTAAGGTCTCCTGTCAAGGGCGTACCGCCCAACAAGGCTTTTGCGACACCGTATGCAGCGGTCGCATCGCTTTGAGCCGTCGCAGAGCCTGGGTTGTTAGGAACGATCGTATTCCCGGGATATCCAACCCCGTTGATCGTGATGCCCGCAGTGTTAGTGATCGCAGAGCCTGGAGAGACTCCCAGATCTCCGTTGATGGTTGTCGGGCCGGTATTGGTTACCGCAGATCCGCCCAGAACCCCAAAATTCGCCGCGGAGCCGAGCGTGACAGAGTCGGCATAGGCTGGGAGTGTCAGAAGAGGCAGAAGCAGGAAGCAAAGTCTTTGTAAACGCATGGGTTAATCTCCTAAAATGCGCAATGAATGCATCAATTCATATCTACAGAGAGAGCAACAGAATGCTCGTTCCCTCCAACGGAATGCACACTTCCAGCGTTTCGTAACCGAACTCAATATATATTTTCTAATATTTACCCAAAGCTATTTCTGTTCAATATTGCTCACTCAGGACGATTTTCCCTCAGACCACTCCTTGTCCGCTGTGGCTGGCACACCGAAGAACAATATTCCAATTGGACCGCATGGCGTTCAGGGTATGAATCGGCAACCAGGCCGAAATTTGCTTGCGGACAGTTGCCCAATCTGCAGAAGTTGGCGTCTAAATGATGTAGCGAAGCGGTTTAGCATGCTTGTGTGGTATAGCCCCCCCGGACTCCAGGCTGCGAGAATGGATTTATGCCGAAGGTGAGGGAATGAAGACAGTCCGGATTGCTTTCCAAGGTGCGGTGCTGTCAGGATTTGTGCTGGTCCTGGCCGCAGCGGCCTGGGCGCAGTCCACGCCAACGAGCACGCCGCCACCAAGCGCGCCTCCGGCAAGTCCGCCTACAATCCAGCCTGCTCCCGGGAGCACGCCAGTCGGCGCCGATACCCCGGCTACCACCGTCAATCCGGACAAAGTGATCGAGCCGGGCAGTCAGATGGTCAATGTGAAGCCCGGCTCCATTGACGACGTGAACGCCGTGGGCAATCGCGAGATCGGCGGCCGGGGGATCAGAAACTTCTACTCCACAGATTATGAGATTAAGATGGGCCGCACTTACGCCCTGCAGATCGAGAAGAGCACCAGGTTCATTACCGATCCGGTGGTCACAGAATTCGTGAACCGCATTGGCCAGAACATCGTCAAGAACTCCGATTGCAAGGTGCCCTTCACCATCAAGGTCATCGATTCGGACGAAATCAATGCATTTGCGTTTCCCGGAGGCTTCTTCTTTGTCAACTCCGGTCTGATCCTGAACGCCGACGAGGAGGCGGAACTGGCCGGGGTGATGGCTCATGAGACCGCCCACGTCTGCGCGCATCATGCGGTTCGCCAAATGACGCGCCAGAACAAAGCCCAGGTTATCGCCATTCCGTTGATATTTATCGGCGGCTGGACGGGCTTCGGCGCCTACGAAGCCGCTTCCATCGTTGTGCCGGTCTATTTCCTGCATTACGATCGCGACTTTGAGGCCCAGGCCGATTACCTTGGCGTGCAATACATGTACCGCGCCGGCTACGACCCGCAGTCCTATATCACGTTTTTTGAGAAGATTCAATCGCTGGAAAAACGCAAGCCCGGTATCGTCGCCAAGGTTTTTTCCGACCATCCGCAGACCCCCGAGCGCATCCTCCACTCCCAAGAGGAGATTGCCCGCATCCTGCCCGCGCGCGATCAGTACGCCGTGACCACTTCGGAGTTTGACGACGTGAAGGCGCGGCTGGCGCGCATCGAGAACAAGCGCCGCCTCACCGGTTCCAGAAACGCCGATAAGCCCTCGTTGCGCAAGGCCGGCGCCGGCTCAGGTGACTCGTCCAGCCCGTCTAGCACAAGCAGCCCCAGCAGCACCTCCAGCGGCGACGACAAACCAACCCTGCACCGCCGTGACAACTAGAACTAAGGCCCTGCCGCACCATCCGGCATAACAACGCTATCTCTTGGGGTAGGCTGTGTCTGTGCCCCAATAGAATGCGCTTTCAGCCGAAACTCATCCATAAAGCCTCCCAAATTTGAATCCCAATGCAAATGAATTTCCTGTAAATACCTGAAATCCCTTGAAATGCCCCGCGAAACCGCGTTATATACAAGAGTACAGGCAGCTTTGCCGGAATCCCACCTGAGGCTACCGTTCCTTCCGGAGGAAACCATGCGTAGTTCTACCGCTCGCTCCAATCTGCTGGTCCCGGAGGTGCGCGAGGTCATGGACATTCGCCAGGCCTCGGACTATCTCGGCATCTCCTCCGATACGCTCTACAAGTACGCCTCCGAGGGCTTCGTCCCCGCCTTCAAGCTGGGCAACCGCTGGCGCTTCAAGCGCTCCCGCCTCGACGAGTGGATGGACCGCCAGAGCGACCAGCACGCCGCCGACGCCGACCCTGAACATAAGAAGCCGGTCCGCCCGGCGTTCTGAGCGAGATATTTGGATACTTAGAATGCCTGACCAATCCGAATCCAGCATAGGAATTCCTGATTCGAGAATGGGTGCTGCGCGGAAGGACCACAAAGCTCCGGCTGCATTATCAATCGAAGGCTGGCGCTACCACCACATCGGCATTCCTACTCGGACGCCTCGTCCTGGGGAGCAGTATCTGCCTGGACTCAAGATACACGTGTCGGGATTTGAGTCCAGCGCCTATGGCATTCAGTGGATGCGCTTCGACGCGGATGCGCCGTACCCCGAAATCGTCAAGACCGTGCCTCACGTTGCATTTGAAGTGGATGATCTTGCAGTGGCGCTCGAAGGCAAACAGGCACTGATCCCTCCGAACAGCCCGGCGGAGGGAATCCTGGTAGCGATGATCCTCGATGATGGCGCTCCAGTGGAACTACTGGAGTTCACTTCAGCGTTGAAGGCGAAGTGAAATTGCCTCTGATCCCTGCCCATTGTCACCTGCTATCTTGAAGACGTGGACCACTTCCGCCGCATCGGTCTCTTGCGCCGCCGTCTGACCAAATCTGGCCTTCATGGCCTCCTGGTCACTCATCTTCCTGATCTCCGCTACCTCTCCGGTTTCACCGGCTCTAGCGCCGCAATGGCCGTCACACGCCGTTCGGCCCGCGTCTTTACCGATAGCCGCTACAAAACCCAGGCCGCCCAAGAGGTTTCCGTCGCGCAAGTCGAGATAGTTGCCAGCTCCCCGGCCGTTGCCGCCGTTCAGTGGCTGGCCGCGCAATCCAACGTCGAGTTCGCCGGCTTCGATCCGGCTCAAACCACCGTCGCCAATCTGGCCCGCTACCGGGCCGCGCTGCCCTCGCATCTTCGCCGCAGTTTTCTCACCGCTCTGGCCGCCCCCTTGATTATGCCTTTGCGCCAGATCAAGGACGAGGACGAGTTGGTGTTGATGATCGAAGCCGCTCTCACCGGCTGCAAGCTCTTCGAGCACATTCTGGGCTTTATCCGGCCCGGACTGGCAGAGTTCGAAGTTGCCGCCGAACTGGAGCACCAGGCCCGCTTGCTTGGCGCTGAGAGAATGTCCTTTGAAACCATCGTCGCCGCCGGCCCTCGCTCGGCCATGCCCCACGGACGCGCCTCTGCCGCAAAGCTGCCCCGCAGAGGCTTTGTGACCCTCGACTTCGGTGTTATTCTCAATGGATATTGCTCGGATATGACCCGGACCGTTTACCTGGGCAAGCCCAAGACCAACGAGCGCGCCGCATATGAAGCGGTACTGGAGGCGCAGCAGGCCGCCGTAGCCGCGGTGAGCTCGGGCGTAAGCTGTGCGGAGGTGGACGAGGCAGCTCGCAGTGTGCTGCGCAAGGCAGGATTAGCGGAGGCTTTTTCTCACTCCACAGGCCACGGCCTCGGCCTGGAGATTCACGAGCCGCCGCGCATTGGCGCTGAGGAGACGGCCAGGCTGCTCCCCGGCATGGTCATCACCATCGAGCCGGGCATTTATTTAGCCGCACGCTTCGGAATCCGCATCGAAGATATGGTGGCTGTAACACGCAACGGTGGTCAGGTGCTAACGCCCGCGCCCAAGGCCCTGATCGAACTCTGACCGATTAAAATCGAACTTAGATCAACCCCCTCCCGCCCTCGATGGCAGGAGATCAAGGACCGAATGAAAGCACAAGACATTGCAGATCTGAAACAGCTGATTGAATTTCTCAAGCAACATAAGGTTGCCGAGTTCGATCTGGACCGCGGCGACCTGAAAATCCGGCTCAAGTTCAACCAGGCGGAGGCTACCCCGGCCGGTTTGGCCGACTTGGCGCGTCTGCTTGCCTCAGCTCCGGCAGCGGCACAGGCTACCGCAGTTCATCCAGCGCCTCCGCCAGCGTCAGCGCCTGCGGCCACTGACCAGGACGTCGGCCTGCACATCGTCAAGTCGCCCATCGTCGGCACATTTTACGGTTCGCCTTCGCCCGGCGCAGCGCAGTTTGTCTCGCCCGGAGATCACGTAACCAAGGGACAGGTCATCGCCATCGTCGAAGCCATGAAGCTGATGAACGAAATCGAGTCCGACGCCACAGGCGAGATCGTCAAATGCCTGGTTTCCAACGGCCAGCCCATCGAATTCGGGCAGCCCCTCTTTTCCATCCGGCAAGGGTGAGAAGGACAGCGGAGCTAGTCCCGGGCTAACCCCGCTAATTCCGCTCAACAGGTTTTCAATGCTTCGTAAGGTACTGATAGCCAATCGCGGTGAAATCGCGCTGCGCGTTTTGGACGCGTGCCGGGAACTCGGTATTCGCACGGTCGCCGTCTACAGCGAAGCCGACCGTCACTCCCTGCACGTGCGCTTTGCCGACGAGGCCATCTGCATCGGCCCCCCGCGCGCAGCCGACAGCTATCTCAACGTTCCGGCGGTCATCTCTGCCGCCGAAATCGCCGACGTGGACGCGATTCATCCCGGTTACGGCCTGCTCAGCGAGAACGCCAACTTCGCCGAGGTATGCCGCGCCTCAAATATAAAATTTATCGGACCGCCGCCCGAGGTCACCCGCCTGATGGGTGAGAAAGATAAAGCCCGCCAGGCGATGAAACGCGCCAAGGTGCCCATTCTTCCAGGCTCTGACGGCGTAGTTGCCACGGTAGAGGAGGCGCAGGGCTGGGCAAAGAAAGTGGGTTATCCGGTCATCCTCAAGGCCAAGGCAGGCGGCGGCGGCCGAGGCATGAGAATTGTGCGCTCCCACGAAGAGTTGCCTAATCTCTTCCACGCGGCTTTCAACGAGGCGGAAAACGCCTTCGGCAATGGCGAGCTGTACATGGAAAAGTTCGTCGAGAACCCGCGCCACATCGAGTTTCAAATGTTGGCTGACGAGCACGGCAACGTGGCCTCACTCTTCGAGCGCGAGTGCTCCATACAGCGCCGCCATCAAAAACTTATTGAAGAAGCTCCCAGCCTGAAGGTTACGCCGCGCATGCGCGATGAGATCGGCCGCACCCTCTGCCACTGCCTCAAGGAGATCGGCTACCAGAACTGCGGCACGGTTGAATTTTTAATGGATGAGGACGGCCAGCTCCACTTCATCGAGATGAACACCCGCATCCAGGTGGAGCACCCCATCACCGAGGCCATCACCGGGGTGGACATGGTGAAGGCGCAATTGCTGATCGCCGGCGGTGAGCGGCTGGACGCGATTCTACCTCCCAAGCTCGAAATTCGCGGCCACGCCATCGAGAGCCGCATCAACGCTGAGCATCCGCAGAAGTTCACCCCCTCGGCGGGCAAAATCACGGCCTTCAACGTCCCCGGCGGCAACGGCGTGCGCGTGGACACCGCGCAGTATGCCGAGAGCGTGGTCCCGCCCTACTACGATTCGCTGATTGCCAAGCTCATCGTCCACGGCTGCGACCGCGCCGAGGCGATAGCCAAGATGGAGCGCGCCCTGAGCCAATTTATAGTCCAGGGCATCGATACCTCGATCCCACTGCACCAGGCCATCGTTGCCGATCCCGGCTTCCGCGCCGGAGAGTTCGATACCAAATTTATGGAGAACTTTTTGGCGGAAAAGAATTAAAATTCACACAACTACATTGAAGAGGCTGAATCTTTATAGAGAAATTAGCTATTTATTTTCTTGCAGATAATTATTTACTCTCACGCTATTCTCATCTATAAATTTCTACCAGGAGGAGGTCGAGAACCATGATCATTGACCCGCACGTTGACCCGCATAATTTACCTCTGGGGCATATCATTACTGCGATCGGCGCCCTGGGAACCGCGGCTTTTGGTCTGCTCGAAGCACTCAAGCCGGTGTTCCCCTGGATTAATCACATCGGCTTCGGCAGGATCCGCGCTACTGTCGCCGTTTTGACACCCGATGAGCCAAACGCAAAGCAGCCGGTGAATGCTCTGCCTCAGAAAAATATTCTGAAGTCTCTGCTTGCCAACTGGGTGAATGGAACGGATCTCGCCAGCCAGAAGGCAATTGCCAAGTCCTTGATCAAGCTGCATTTGAGCGCCGGCAACGCGCATGACCTTGCGGTTGCTACCAATGTCGATCCGCAACTGCTGACACAGGTTGCCACAAGCATCGTCTCCGGGACAGCGCTTACCCAGCCACAGAGCGATGCCTATGCGCGTTTCGACCTGATTGTGACAGCCATGCTCGATGAGGTCTACCAGCACGCGGACCAGGTCTATCGCAACTGGACTCGCGGGCTGGCCGCTGCAATTGCTGTAGTGCTGGCTTTCGCAGGCGGATGGATTCTGGCTGGCTCCTGGCAGAACTTTTGGTTGAATTCCGAGATGTTTCAAGCACTCCTGGTCGGCCTGCTGGCCACTCCGCTGGCGCCCATCGCCAAGGATCTTTCCAGCGGTCTTGCCGCCGCTGTCAACACCATGCAACTGATGAAGAAGTAGGCCGCCATGACGCAATTCCTCGATCTTCGCCTCTCGTCCGTCGGTGGGGAACTTGCCGCCTCTGTTGCCGTCAATCAGGGCACTGGCATCGCAGACTACACCGGACTTCAACTCAGCGAACTGCTTAGCTCGATCCGCGGCCGTCACGTCCTCATCGCCACCCATGGCTTCAACGTCAATCGCGCCGACGGCATCGCGCATCTGCACAACTGGGAGAGCCTGCTGCAATTGCCGCAGCCCAATTCCGCCTTCGTCGGCTTGCTTTGGCCGGGAGATTCGATATGGGCGCATGGCCTGGACTATCCCGATGAGCCGAAGGTCGCCGACGCGGCTGGAAGCCTGTCCGCCACGTTCATCGAAGCCCACTTTCAGGAAGCAGCCAGCATCTCTTTTGCCTCTCACAGCCTGGGGGCGCGCGTAGTGTTCGCGACCATCTCCCATCTGAGCCTGCCGATTCGTCGCGTCATACTGATGGCGCCGGCAATCGATGACAACTGCATGACGAAGGAGTTCAAAGATGCCGCAAAAGGCATCGCCGCGATTACAGTTCTCGCTTCCAAGAAAGATACAGTGCTCTCGGAGATTTTTCCGCTGGGAAATATTTTTGCCGGAATCATTGACCAGGGCCATCCGTGGTGGCGCGCCGCCCTGGGCCATTGCGGACCCGCTCACCCATGGCCTGCGAACTTCCGGCCGCCCTTCGAACTGCCAGATACTTGGAAATTCGGGCACGGAAACTACCTGCAGATCGACAGTCCTGAGCCTGGCCCACTGCCGCTACCTGTCGATGTGCCGCCTCAGATCACACCACCGCCCACCGGCATAGGCTGGCAGGAAGCATTTTCGTCGGCCTTTGCCTCCACACGCTTCCGGTAAGGGATACAGCCAGCTGAAAAAAACCGAAAAATTTATCGCTTTTTATTCGCCTTTTGCGCCGGCTTGTTATATGCTGATTTCGCAACTGGGAGGTTGCCAAATGGACTTTCAAAAGGAACTGATTGCCGAATTCGACCGCGAGATCGTGCGTACGCGGAAGATGCTCGCGGCTATCCCCGAAGACGTTGATTTCACCTTCAAGCCTCACCCCAAATCCATGAGCCTGGGCCGGTTAGCTGGGCACATCTCGGAGACTGCCGGGGAGTGGACGATTTCAGCTCTGAACAAGAGCAAGTTGGAGTTTCCGGCGGACCACAAGTGGGAGGCATACATTCCTGCCTCCACTCATGCTCTCCTGGAGCGCTTCGACAAAGAGGTTGCCGAGGCCAAAGCCGCGCTAGCCAGCTTTCATCCTGCAAAATGGGAAGAGAACTGGAAATTTGTGGCAGGCGGCCAGGCTTGGATTGACGACACGAAGTATCGAGTCTACCGCGACTGGGTGCTCAACCACCTGATTCATCACCGCGCCCAGTTAGGCGTCTACCTGCGCCTGCTCAACAAGCCCATCCCCGGAACCTATGGCCCGTCTGCGGACGAGACATAAGGACAGTTGTCAGTGGTCAGTTTTCAGTTGCCAATTCTCAGCAGCCCAGCGATCGATGGTCGCTGGGCTTGTTGTTTCCGGTTCCCTGGAAATCTCGCGTCTAGTACCGTGACCGCTTGAATTTGTAATGGCAGGATGTAGCGCCGGCCTCCCGGCCGGCCGTTGCGTGGACCTCCTGGTCCACGCCGCACTCTACACCATCTGTAAAAATGCTCTAGGCTTCCGGTCTGATTAACCATCACTTCAGTACGGTGGTTAGGTAGTATGAAAGCAGAGGCACGCGCGCCGATGTTTACTCTGCAGCCGATTGGATTTATCAGCAGTCCTTTCAAAGATACAAAGGCGATTCCCAAAGGACTCGGTGCAAAGCACGAGGCTGAGGGTACGCTGAATATCCTGTCAGCCTTTGAGTTGGGCCTCACGGACATCGAAGGCTACTCGCACCTCATCGTACTTTGGGTCTTCGACCATTCCGGCGGATTTGATTTGATGGCCACGCCGCCCATCGACGAGCATCGTCCCCACGGTGTCTTTTCCACGCGGTCGCCGCGCCGCCCCAACCCCATCGGCCTCACAGTCGTTGAACTGCTGGGCCGCGAGGGCGGAACGCTCCGTGTGCGCGGCGTGGACATGCTCGACGGCACGCCCATTCTCGACATCAAGCCTTACCTGTCTAACATTCCAGCAGAGCGATTGCGCCGCGGATGGATTGCCGAGGCCGAGGCGCGCAAGGGATGAGCAGTTATTTTTACTATGAAAGTCGACGGTGATCTGAACATGAATTCTTTTTATCAGTTTCCCAAGATTTACCCCATTCTCGATGCCTCCTTCATTCCGGCCACTGGCCACGCCGGGTTCCTGCGCCGGCTGGGCGGCGAGATGGCCGATGCCGGCGTCACGTTGCTGGAATACCGCAATAAGACAGGCGCAGAGGCCGAAGTGCTGGCCGATGCCGCCATTTTGCGCGCAGCTCTACCTGCTGGAAAGGTAAAGCTGATTCTCGATGATCGGGCCGATCTGGTTGAGCGGATTGGCTTTGATGGCGTCCATGTGGATGTGGGCGACCTCTCTCCGGCAGAGGCCCGCAAGCTGCTGGGCCCAGACCGCATTATCGGCACCTTCGGCGGCGGAGCTAAGGGGATGGTTCCTGGGATTCTCGAATCTCCTGCAGATTACTTCTCGATTGGTCCGGTCTTTGCGACGCGAACCAAGCAGACCAGCTCGCCGCTTATCGGTATGGAGGGCGTACGGCGACTGCGCGCAGAGGCCGGTCCCAATCCGGTGCTGGTCGCTATCGGCGGCATCACTCTTGCCGCTGCTGCCGAGGCGATCTCCGCAGGGGCCACACTCGTCGCCATCGCCGGGGCGCTCTTCCGCCAACCCGACCCTGCGGCCGAATTTCGCAGATGGATGGCCGAGTTGGGATGAGCGTTGTCAAGCATATGATCTTGGTATTCCACCCTTTTCGCAAAGAGCGTGAAACGGATGGGAGCTCGCATTCGATTGTTTGCATAGCTTTGCGACTTGAAAGTCAACGATAAATATTCTCAAAAACCTTGCTGATAATTATCGAGTTAACATGTACATAAAGTCAACAGAATCAATATGTTCCACGTGGAACAATTGGAGAGAACGAGAGGCCGTACTTAATCCACAACTAATCAGCGGGTTCCATTAAAATCAATGCACAAGTGTCCTGAATTCATACAATGTGTCTCAATTTCAGACATTTTCAGAATATGGAAGACATTCGCGCCCAAATCCGATAAAACTGACTTTGAGTGAAGACCTCAGATCCCAATCCCATTTCTGCCTCCGTAGCTCCAGCCAACTCTTCCGGACTCGTGCAGAGCCTTGGCCTCTACAGCTCCACGGCGATCGTCGCCGGATCAATGATCGGCTCCGGCATCTTCATCGTCGGCGCGGATATTGCTCGCGGCACAAACTCCCCGGCGCTGTTTCTGGGCGCGTGGGTGTTGACGGCCATCCTGACATTTACTGCCGCGCTCAGCTATGGCGAGCTGGCGGCCATGATGCCCAAGGCCGGCGGCCAGTACGTCTATCTGCGCGAGTCGCTGGGGCCGCTGTGGGGATTCCTGTACGGCTGGACGCTCTTTCTGGTCATACAGACAGGAACCATTGCCGCCGTTGCGGTGGCCTTTGGCAAATTTCTCGGCGTCTTTTTCCCCTCTGTCTCGACGACCCATTGGCTGTGGCACATCGCTCATGTGCCCGCGCTTCCGGTGGGGCCGATGGTGCTGGGCAACATGGATATCGGCGTCAACACCGCCAACCTGACCGGCATCTGCATCGTGATTTTTCTCGCCGTCGTGAACATCTTCGGCGTGAAGCTGGGTGCGCTGATTCAGAATATCTTCACCACAGCCAAGGCGCTGTCGCTTGCGGCGCTGATTCTGCTGGCCTTCACGGTGGGTCGCAATTCTGTGGCCTGGGAGGCCAACTTCGGGGTGGGCTGGAGCCAGTTCTGGAAGAATTCAGGCTGGCACTCGCTGCATCCGGTTCAAGTGGGCGTAGGCGGGCCGATGGTGCTGGTCAATGTGTTGGTAATTCTGGCCGTGGTGCAGGTGGGCTCTCTGTTTTCCTCCGACGCCTGGAACAACATCACCTTCACGGCTGGCGAGGTGAAGAATCCCCGGCGCAACATTCCGCTTTCGTTGATTCTGGGCACAGGATTTGTGCTGGTGATCTATTTCCTGGTCTCGCTGGGCTACCTGCTCGTTCTCCCCCTTCACGGCGATCCGCACGGCGCTACGGTGGCGGCGCGCGGCATTCAATATGCGACTGAGGATCGCGTGGCCACGGCGGCCCTGGAGCAAATCTTCCACTCCGCCGGAGCGTATCTGATGGCCGCGGCCATTCTCATCTCCACCTTCGGCTGCGCCAATGGAATGTCGCTGGCCGGAGCGCGCGTCTACTACGCCATGAGCCAGGACGGCCTTTTCTTCAAATCAGTCGGCAAGCTGCATCCGCGCTACAAGACTCCCGCCGCGGGCCTTCTGGTGCAGGCTGCGTGGACCACGGTGCTGTGCGTCTCCGGTTCCTATAGTCAGTTACTGGACTACATTATCTTTGCGGTGCTGATCTTTTACATTCTCACCATAGTGGGCCTGTTTGTTTTGCGCTTCAAGAAACCAGATGCCCCGCGGCCTTACAAGGCTGTGGGCTACCCGGTGCTGCCCGCGCTTTACATCGCCCTGGCTGGGTGGATCTGTGTCGTATTATTGCGATACAAGCCACAATACACGTGGCCAGGCTTGGTTCTGGTACTACTCGGCATTCCTGTGTATCTCCTCTGGTCGCAGCGGACGCACGCGTCTAGCACTGTGAACTAAACTAACTTTGGTATCACTCCCGTGGAGGAAGTTCCTCATACATGTCCAGACTGTTGCGCATCAAACCCATGTCAATGCTCTCGAAAGAGGCCGGTGAACAGGGCGAACACACCCTCAAGCGTTCGCTGGGTGCGCTGAACCTCGTCACTCTGGGCATTGGCGCCATCATCGGCGCTGGCATCTTTGTGCTCACAGGCCAGGCGGCGGCCAAGCACGCCGGCCCGGCCGTGGCGCTGAGCTTTGTGCTGGCCGGCATCACCTGCGCATTTGCAGGCTTGTGCTACGCCGAGTTTGCCTCCATCATTCCCATTGCCGGTTCGGCTTATACATACGGCTACGCTACGCTAGGCGAGTTTGTGGCCTGGATCATCGGTTGGGATCTGGGTTTGGAGTATGGCTTTGGAGCAGCCACGGTGGCCTCGGGCTGGTCAGGCTACTTCAACAGCCTCTTGCAGCAGTTGCACATCATCATTCCGCCTCGATTCACCGCCACGCCAGGCACTGTGCTGGTCTACTTTCACGAGCGATGGCTGCCGCTGACCTCGCTGCCGCCGGGAACCGAATCCGCAGGGCTACCGCACGTGACGGCGCTCTTCAACTTGCTGGCGATTCTGGCGATTCTGGCCATCACCACCGTTCTGGTAATCGGTATCAAAGAATCAGCCAACCTTAACTCGGCTATTGTCTTTATCAAGTTGAGCGTGGTTGGCATTTTCATTGTTCTGGGTGCGTGGTTCCTTTTGCATCACCCGGCACTGGCCTCGGCCAACTGGCACCCGTTCATCCCGCCCTCCGACGGGCACGGCAACTTCGGTCTGAAGGGAATTGCCACGGGCGCAGCCTCCATCTTTTTCGCTTACATCGGCTTTGATGCCGTCTCCACAGCTGCCCAGGAGTCTAAGAATCCGCAAAAGGATATGCCGATGGGCATTCTCGGCTCTCTGGTCATTTGCACCATCCTCTATATTGTGGTTTCCATTATCCTCACCGGCCTGGTGAACTACCATTCGCTGAACGTGGCCGACCCTGTGGCGCTGGGCATCGATGCAACAGGCGTCAGTTGGGGCTCGCTGCTTGTCAAAATCGGTGCGGTCTTTGGCCTGGCGACCGTGATGCTGGTCATGTTGCTGGGCCAGTCGCGGGTTTTCTTCTCCATGTCCCGTGACGGTCTGCTGCCCAAGTGGGCATCGAAGATTCATCCCAAATTCCGCACGCCATGGATTTCGACTATCGTTGTAGGCGCCGTGGTGGCCATTCTGCCAGCCCTGCTTCCTGTCGACCGGCTGGCCGAGCTGGTCAATATCGGCACCCTGCTGGCCTTCACCATCGTCTGCGCCGGAGTCTGGATTCTGCGCGTGCGTCACCCAGACATGCACAGGCCCTTCAAGACGCCTTTTGTTCCGTTGGTGCCCATTCTGGGCATCCTCTCGGCCGTTTATCTGATGAGCAATTTGCCGCTGATTACCTGGATGGTGATGATTAGCTGGATGCTGGTGGGGTTGGTAATCTACTTCACCTACTCGATTCATCACAGCAAGGTGCAGAAGCTGCCCAAGGCTCAAGAGGGCGACTGATTCAATGCAATCAGGCGGAAACGCACGACGGCCTCCCCAAGTGGGAGGCCGTCGTACCTTGCGCTAGTGGTGTAGCCTTTATCTGATGCTTATCGAAGAAAACAAGCCGCTTGCGCCCTTCACCACCTTTGGTATTGGTGGGCCGTCGCGCTGGTTTATTGAGGCCACAAGCGAAGAGGAGATTATCGAGGCCGCCGCCTGGGCCGGTGAGCGCAAAGTGGCGTTGTTTGTGCTGGGCGGGGGAAGCAATTTACTGGTTTCTGACGCCGGGTTTGATGGGTTGGTTCTGAAAGTAGGATTGCGCGGCATAACGGCGGTGGATGCACAGGAAGATCCCGGTCACACGATATATCAGGTTGCTGCCGGCGAAGATTGGGACCACTTCGTGGCGTTCTCGACAGTAGCTGGATGCGCTGGGATAGAATGTTTGGCCGGAATTCCAGGAACGGTGGGCGGAACGCCGGTGCAGAACGTTGGGGCTTACGGGCAGGAGGTGGCCTCGGTCATCGAGCGGGTGCGGGCCTTCGATCTTCAATCGCATGCCTTCGTCGAGTTCGTTTCAGCGGAGTGCGGTTTTGCCTATCGCCGCAGCCGCTTCAACTCGGAAGATCGAGGGCGATACATCGTCACCCGCGTGGACTTCCGGTTGACGCCTGGAGGCGCGCCGACGATGCTCTACGCGGAGTTGCAACGAGCCTTTGCGGAAGGCGCGCAGCCGAGTCTGGCCGAGGTGGCGGCCCAAGTGCGCTGCATTCGCAAGGCCAAGGGAATGTTGATTGTCGAAGGCGATCCCGATTGCCGCAGCGCGGGCAGCTTCTTCAAAAATCCGGTAGTGAATGATGAGCAATTCCGACAAATTGCGGCCGCCTGCGAGACTCCGCCACCTTGTTTTCCGGCCAGCCCAGACTCCCAGAATTCGGGCCAGGCCAAGGTTCCAGCAGCCTGGCTAATCGAGCAGGCAGGTTTCACTAAAGGGTACGCGCTTGGCAATGCAGCTATCTCTTCACGTCACACACTGGCGCTCGTCAATCTTGGCGGAGCCAGCGCAGCAGAGATACTAGCGCTGGCCGGCCAGATCACCGCTGCGGTCGAGAGGCGCTTTGGCATTCGACTGGAGATGGAGCCGGTGATGGTGGGGTTCTGAGTTGGAGTGCCCCTAATAGTTCCCGCTGATTTTTTCAGCTTTTCGAAGATGTGCGCGAAACAAAATGCATCAAGCCGTGTCAAGAATAATGATATCGCGAGGCAAGGCAATATCCTCGATTGAGCCCAATTCAGGCAAGCCGGTTGCCCAAGTGGAATCAACACAAACAAGATGCAGACTATTTCCCGAATATTGGGTCATTATGAATGGAAGTTCAAAATTCCAACCACGGAGGACCGATGCTCTCGACGCGAAAGTTGCGCACATCTGCGTTCGCTCTCATGGCTTTCACGATTATGGCAGTTTCATCAGCGCAGGGCCGCGCGCAGGCAGCGCTGCTGCTGGAGGAGCCATATGGTTTTTTTGGTTTCCTCAATCCGACCGGGCACAATGCTATATATTTTAAGCGCATCTGCGCCGATACGCCCGTCAAATTGCGCCGCTGCGGGGCCGGCGAGCTGGGCGCCGTGATCACTCGCCGTCCGGGCATCGGGGGCTATGACTGGGTTGCGATTCCTCTCGTTCCCTACCTTTATTCCGTCGAGGACGTCTCTCAGGTTTCCGCGCACGTTGACCGCGAGACCGTCTATAAGCTGCGCAGCGTCTATCGCGAGAATCATTTGCTCAACCTGGGAGGCGATCTGCGGCCCGGCGGCTTTGCACATGGAGGCTGGACACAGCTGATAGGCGCCTCCTATGAGCGCCGCATCTACGCCTTCCGCTTTGAAACCACAGAGGAGCAGGACAACGCCCTCATCGCGCGCATGAACGATAGCAAGAATCGCTCCCACTTCGAACTCTTCTATAGCAATTGCTCTGATTTTGCGCGCATCCTGCTTAATTTTTACTTTCCCGGCACCTTCGGGCGCAGCATCTTTCCGGACGTGGGCGTGACCACCCCCAAGCAGATCACCTACAAACTGGAACGCTATGTCCGCAAACATCCCGAGACGCATTTGACGATCTTCGAAATTCCTCAAATACCAGGCAGCCGACGCCACAGTCGAACGAATAAGGGCGTCGCAGAGTCGCTTTCCACTACGGGCTATGCCATCCCTATCACGCTGGCGAATCCTTATCTGGCCGCCGGGTTATTTGTGGATTACGTGGCGCGCGACCGCCACCGTCTTATTCCCAAACATCCGCAGATTCTGGCTCCGGACAATTTATTTGCGTTGACAGCTGCGGGCCGCTCGGATGAAAATCCCGTCAGCGCAGGTGCGCAGGCCCCCAGCGCTGCTGCCGGCGGTTCTAAGGCGATAACAGCTACCGCGGAAGCCAACTCCGGCCTGACAGAAAACAAGGTGGCACATGAGCAAATCCTCACCGCAGAATCTCAAAAATCACGGCCGAATTGATCCGCTGTTTCACATTGTGCTGTTACTTGTTCTGCTCGCCAATTTGGTCTTCGCCATCTTCCACCTGGTGCACCATTGGCACGAGACTCGCATCTCTTCCGCATGGTACCTGGTGCTTTCACTGGTGGTGTTCATCCCCTTCGCCAAGATGCGTTCGTATGCTCTCAGGGTGCAGGACCGCATTATTCGTCTTGAAGAGCGGCTGCGCCTTCAGGCGCTGGCTCCCGCGGAGTGGCACTCACAGATCTATCGCCTCAGTGAGGATCAGTTGATCGGCCTGCGATTTGCCGCCGATGACGAGGTGGTGGAGCTGGCCAAGCAGGCGCTGGAGCATCATCTGAACCGCAAGCAGATCAAGGAGCGCATCGAGAACTGGCGCCCCGACTACTTCCGAGTGTGAAGTGCGGTTGAGATCCTCCGCATGGGTCTGAGTACTGAACTTATCCGTACGCCATCATGATGATGGTTCGTATCGCTTCTGATGCCATACCCAGGCTGTGCGGACAATCTCGTCGAGTTGGGTATAGCGGGGCTTCCAGCCCAGTTCGCGGATGGCTTTTTCTGAGCTGGCGACAAGGACGGCTGGATCGCCGGGGCGGCGGGGATGGACCTCGGCGGGGATGGGGTGGCCGGTGACGCGGCGTGCCGATTCAATCACTTCAAGAACGCTGAAGCCCTTTCCGTTGCCCAGGTTGAAGATCATCCGGTTTTGGGCGGCAGATGCGGTATTCAAGGCGTTGAGAGCCAGCAAGTGGGCATCGGCCAGGTCGGAGACGTGGATGTAGTCGCGGATACAGGTGCCGTCCGGGGTAGAGTAGTCGTTGCCGTAGATGCGAATGGAAGGACGGCGGCCGAGGGCGACATCGAGAACCAGAGGAATGAGGTGAGATTCGGGTTCGTGGGCCTCTCCGCGGACGATGCCGCCGGGGACTTCCGGGGCACCGGCTACGTTGAAGTAGCGCAGGGAGGCAGAGCGCAGGCCGTGGATGCGATGGAACCAGTCAAGCATGCGCTCGATCATCAATTTGGACTCGCCGTAGACGTTGGTCGGCTGTAGGCGCGCATCCTCTTTGATTGGAATCACTTCCGGCTCGCCATAGACGGCTGCAGTGGAGCTGAAGACCAGCCGGCGTGGGCCGTGGGCGAGGATGGCCTCTAGCAATGCGAGGGTAGAGGCTGTATTGTTACGAAAGTACTGTTCGGGATGGAGCATGGACTCGCCAGCCTCGATGAGGGCGGCAAAGTGTAGGACGCTGTCAAAGGGTTTTCCCTGGGCTTTGGCGGTGGTGAAAATCTTCTCAAGTCCAGTCCGATCTGCAAGTTCTCCCTCGATAAAATCAACGCCGATAGGTAGGAGGTCGCGTCTGCCATGGCTCAGATTGTCAAAAACAACGGGTTGATACCCATTTTGAACCAATAAGTCCGCGACAGTACCACCTATGTACCCTGCACCGCCAGTTACCAGGATCTTCACGAAACTCGTCCTTCCCAAACACTTTCGTATAGCTTAAAGTCTAATATGCAGGGTTGAGTAGGCCGGGTCGATGACCTACCGCCATCAGGCAGCAGAGGGTTGCGCTTTAGTTGATTAGTTGTTGTATATCTTGCCGGGGCGAGAATGACTGATGTAGGCGCAGTACAGCGCAGCACGGGAGTGAAAAACTTGCCGCAAGTAGGAATTGCCTTTTTGTTGGGTGTCTTGGGCGTGAATTTGATGGTTTCCATCTCTGGGGTCCCGGCGGCCGGTTTTCCATTTTGCATGGAGACTCGCAAGCCGATAACTGGCGGTAGGAGCGCAAGTTTTTTCGGATCAACCAAAACACACTTGAACAAATTTTTTCCTTTATCCCCCATTCGATCTACGCATGGGCAATTTGGATCCGGTCAAACACCCGGACACAACGCGGCCACTATAGCCGCGTGCGAGGATTGAGATTATGCCGGCTATACCTTCTAAGCAGGCGAAGACCAGCACCAAACCACTTGTTCCAGTACAGGCCACATTCGGATTGCTCCCCGAGCCCGAGCGCAGCCCGCGCTCATTCATCATCAGCATGGTGATCAACGGGCTTATGCTGGCCCTGTTTATCTTGTTTGGAGCGTTGGCCCCGAAGAAAGTTCTTCACAACTATGATGTGACGACGCTGATCTTACCGGCCAAGAAGGAGCCGCCTAAACCTAAGGAAAAGATGCCTCCCCCTCCGCCGATCGAGGAGCCAAAGCCATTGGATGTGAAGTTTGAAGCGCCCCGGATCAACATTCCGAAACCGGAGCCCAAGCCCGAACTGAAACCGATCCAGATAGACGCCAAGCTGACGATGCCTGCCATCAAGGACGCCAAGCTGGATGTGAGGCTGGCGCCGCAGCCCAAAACAGCGCTGTCCCCGGCAGCCATGCCGGCGCAGGATAATAGCGTCAAGCCCTCGACGAAGCCGGTGCATTATGGCCAGACCTTCGGCGTCGTGCCTAACCCCAACGCCAAGGGACCGGCCACGGTGGCGGCAATTGGCAATATGTACGGAGGAAATCAGGGGCCTGCTACAGCGCCCCACGGAGTGGTGGGCTCGACAGGAATCGGCGATGGAACCAAATTCGGCAACAACCAGGGAAGGCCGGGCGGAAAGGTAGCCTCGGCAGTGGTTCCCGCGGCCACGGTAGCAGCCCCATCTGGGAATGTGGGCAAGGTGGCCTCTGCCGGCATTCCCACTGCGCCAACAGCTGTTGCGCCAGTTGCCGTGATAAGCACTGGACCGCCCCCTACAGACGTGGTGGTCATCTCCAAGCCACAGCCGACGTACACCAGCGAAGCCAGGCAGCTTAAGGTGCAGGGCGACGTGATTTTACGGGTTACGTTCACGGCCAGCGGCCAGGTGGTGGTGCAGAGAGTGGTGCAAGGCCTGGGCCATGGCCTGGATGAAGAGGCGCGGCGCGCGGCGCAACAGATTCGTTTCCGTCCCGCCACGCGCAACGGCCAGGCGGTGGACAAGACAACGAACGTGACCATTTCGTTTCAGCTAGCGTAACATTGGAATTGCACGCAAGAGAACAGCTATGCCAAGCCGTGGGATGCAGGTAATAAGCCAGCGGCCAGACGAAGAAGCAGAAGAAACCAGCTTAGGAGCATGACATGAAGTTTCGGAAGATATCCATCGCCTTGCTGCTCATCACCCTGAATGTCCCGAACGTGTTTGCGTTAGGGTTTGGGTTTAGCAAGAAGGCGCCCAAGCCCAAGTACTCACAGGTCCACCAGCTTACCCCGGAGCAGGCTGCGCTTGTAGTAAGGGCCATCGGCCGGGAAAAGGTGCTGATTAAGAACATTCAGCAACGCACACCCCTGGTGGAAACCTACATCCAGAACACCAAGCCGGATATCAAGCTCTACCAAGTGCCGATCTCCGACGAGTACATGCTGAGCCGCATTGACTTCGGCAAGGTTTTTTTCGACAAGTCCTACGAGTCCAGGACCATAAAAGCCAATACAACTCACAGATTCTTCAAGAGTTCGTTGCTTTCGATTACCGGACTCACCAAGGCGTTGAAGCTAGACACGCATTTCACCTACAACCCATTGGGCTTCACGGAGATGATGTTCCTGGATCCCAAGAGCTTCGACAACCAGCACTATATGTTCAGCTATGTGCGCAAGGAGTTTCTGGGGTCGGTGCGCACCTGGGTATATGATGTGCAACCCAAAGTTGCCGGCATGGGGCGGTTCTACGGCCGCATCTGGGTCGAGGATCAGGATGGCAACATCGTCCGTTTCAACGGCACATTTACAGCACCCCGGTCAGAGGACGACTCGCGCTTCTACTTCCACTTCGACAGCTGGCGCATGAATGTGCAGCCAGGTATCTGGTTGCCGGTAGCAGTCTACGTGGAGGAGACGCAGCGCACGGAGGGTGAAAAGGTTGGGCTGAAGGCGCAGACGCACTTCTGGGGCTACTCGCTCAAGCTGCCCACTCGGGAGAGCGAAAATGTGAGCGTGAAGGTGGACGACGCGGTGGACAAGAGCGACGACTCACAGGATGTGGGTCCACTGCAAGCCTCGCGCGCCTGGATCACGCAGGCAGAGAACAACGTGATTGACCGCCTGGTGGAAGCTGGACTGGTGGCGCCGCTGACTCCGGGCGGCTATGAAAACACAGTATTGGACCAGATTGTCATTAACCTGCAGGTGCCGAATAATTTGGCCTTTACGGATCAGGTGCACACGCGCATCCTGCTTTCGACCACGGTGGAAACCACCACCGTTGGCAACACCATCCTGATCAGCAAAGGGCTGATCGACAGCCTGCCCAACGAGGAAGCGATTGCCTCGGTAGTGGCCATGGAACTGGCCCACATCGTGATGGGCCACCACATCGACACCCGCTACGCATTCAATGACCGGCTGCTGTTTCCTGACGAATCCACCTTCAGGAAAATCGATATGTACCACTCGGATCACGACAACGCGGAGGCCGCCAAAAAGGCCATGGAGTACCTGCAGAACTCCATGTACAAGGACAGGCTGCCCTCGGCGGGACTCTACTATGCGCAGTTAGTGGAAAGGGAGAAGGTTTTGAAGGCCCTGAACACGGCTAAACTCGGCGATTCGCTGCTCAAGGCTGACGGCACCCCGTGGATGGCCGATTTGAAGAGTATGGCGCCCACACTGAACTGGGACGACCTCACCCAGCGTCCGGCCCTGCCCCTGGGCAGTTGGCTCAAAACCGATCCCTGGGACGACCGCGTGCATCAACTCAACGCCAAGATTTATCCCTACATGAACCCGCGCGACAAGATGCCGCTGGAAGTGACGCCGGTCTTCTATAAATTGCAACGCTATGATGCCTCAAAACTGACGCCGCCCGCTGCTCCGGCCGCCACGCCGCCCGCGGCGCAGCCCGCTGCCGGCGACGCGCCTCAGCAGCATGAGGGCATATCGAATCCGCCAGCGCAGTAGCAAATATCGGGACTCATTGGACCGGGATGCGCAGTGAGACATTCAGGAACGGTGATTCCAAGACATATTCGGTTGAACTCTATTACCGGGCTGCGAAGATATGCCCGAAATGAAAGCGCCTTTTGCATATGAGACGATTTAGCTTGATTTTTTTCTCGATTCTGCTTTTAGCCGGAGCTGTTACTACTGGCGCGCAAGTGGTTCCCTCCGCAACCGGACGGCAGGTTTCAATCACCGCCGGCGGAATGGCCTCCGTCTTTCAGACGGACTTTGCGGGCAACTTTCAACCTCCAGACTACATAAACCCCATCGCGCAAGCCAGCCACCAGCCGCTGTTTGGCGTGGGGGCATATGTGGATGTGAGGTTGAGGCGCTGGGTGCAGTTCGAGGCCGAAGGCCGCTGGATGCGCTGGAACCAGTACTATGGTATCTCTCAGGACAACTACCTGATCGGCCCCAGGCTTCCGGTGTACCGTTTCTGGAATGAGAAGGGAACCGTCTACGGCAAGGCGCTGGCCGGATATTCCAGGATGACCTTTGACCCCTTAAGTGACTACGGCCGGTACACTGACATCGCCGCCGGCGGGGGCATGGACATCCGGCTGACCAAGAAGATCAGCCTTCGCGCGGTGGATGTCGAGTACCATTATTGGCCCTGGTGGGAGGGCACCAAACTACAGCCTTATGGGGCCAGCGTGGGCATCGGGTACAAGATTTTCTAAGTACGCTGTAAAAAAAGCGGGCCACTCCAATGGGGTGGCCCTTTCTGTTTATGCTTTGGTTGTACGCTGTTACGCCGGTGAAGGCGAACCTTCCGGGTAACCCGGTCCTCGGCTTTCCGGCTTGAGGACCTCCTGCACGTCACTGCCGCCGGTGTCTGAAGGGGTGGCCAGACTGGAGCGCAAGGGTGGAAGCTCCTTGCCCTCGATAAGCATCTTGACCTCTTCGGCGTCGATGGTTTCACGCTCCAGCAGGGCCGCGGCGATGCGGTGCATGGCGTCGGCGAAGGTTTCGACTATGGTATGGGCCGACTGGTAGGCCTCGTCGATCAGGCGGCGCACTTCCAGATCGATCTGGCGGGCCGTCTCCTCGCTGAAATCGCGATGCTGGGCGATCTCGCGGCCCAAGAAGATCTGCTCCTCTTTTTTGCCGAAGGTGAGGGGACCGAGACGGCTCATGCCATACTCGCAGACCATGCGGCGGGCCAGATCGGTGGCGCTTTCGATGTCGCTGCCCGCGCCGGTGGACATCTGCTTGAGAAAAATTTCCTCGGCCACTCTTCCGCCATATGCGATGGCCAGATTGGCTTCAAGATATTCACGCGTGTAATTGTGCCGGTCGCCGGGCAAAAAGATGGTGACTCCCAAAGTCATGCCGCGAGGAATGATGGTGACCTTATGAATCGGGTCGGCGTGTTCGCGCTTGAGCGAGACCAGCGCATGGCCGGCTTCGTGATAGGCGGTTACCCGCTTCTCCTCCTCGGTGAGCAGCATGGACTTGCGCTCCGCGCCCATGAGCACCTTGTCCTTGGCCACCTCGCAGTCGTACATAGTGACCTGTTTGCGGTTCATGCGCGCGGCGCTTAGGGCTGCCTCGTTGACCATATTGGCCAGGTCGGCGCCGCTGAAGCCAGGCGTGCCGCGAGCCAGGACGTTCAGGTTCACATCATCGGCGATGGGAACTTTCTTGACGTGGACGCGCAGGATTTCCTCGCGGCCGCGAACATCGGGCAGTCCCACGACAACGCGGCGGTCGAAGCGGCCTGGACGCAACAGCGCCGGGTCCAGCACGTCGGGTCGGTTGGTGGCGGCTACCAGGATCACGCCGTCGTTGGATTCAAAACCGTCCATCTCGACGAGAAGCTGATTGAGAGTCTGCTCGCGTTCATCGTGTCCGCCGCCGAGGCCTGCGCCGCGATGGCGGCCCACCGCGTCGATCTCGTCGATGAAGATGATGCAGGGCGCATTCTTCTTGCCCTGCTCGAAGAGGTCGCGGACGCGGCTTGCGCCCACGCCCACGAACATCTCCACAAAATCCGAACCGGAGATGGAAAAGAAGGGGACATTGGCCTCGCCGGCCACGGCTCTGGCCAGCAGCGTCTTGCCGGTACCCGGAGGGCCCACCAGCAGCACGCCTTTGGGAATGCGGCCACCGAGCTTCTGAAACTTGGCAGGCTCGCGAAGGTACTCGATGATCTCCTTCAGCTCTTCTTTGGCCTCGTCCACGCCGGCCACTTCCTTGAAGGTGATCTTCTTCTGCTGCATGGAGAGCAGGCGCGCGCGGCTCTTGCCAAAGGACATCGCTTTATTGCCGCCGGCCTGCATCTGTCGCATGAAAAAGAACCAGACTCCAATGAGGAGAACAAACGGGCCAAGGCTGATGAGCGCCTGCAAGAGGTAATTGTTCTGCGGGTCCTTCAGATCGAAATGTGTCTTGGCCGCATGCAGCTCCTTGGCCAGTTCGTCGGCGGTATTTCCGGAGATAATGGTATGGAACTCATCTTTCGAGCCCTTCAAGTGGCCGTGTACTTCGGTTCCCTGGATGGTGGCGTCCTGCACCTGTCCGGCCTCGATCTTGTCCAACAGATCCGAGTAGCCGATTTCCGTGGTTTTGCCCCCGGCGGCGTTCTTCGTCACCCAACTGATAAGAACCATGCCGAAGGCGATGATGCACGCCCAGACTATGATTGATTTAACGGTCGAGTTCACCTGTATTCCTCTCTTCCGGTATTGGAAAAGCCCTCAAACGGGTTTCCAATACCGCCTGCATCCTCATTAGACGCTTATAAACTCCATAAAGTCACAGGAATAACGTGAAGCCTTGGCGGCAGACACACCCATACCACCACCTGAAGGAGCAGTTATTTTAATTGTACTCTCAGTGCAGGAAGACTTGTAGCAATTATAAGGCAGGTTCTGCGGCAGTATCCAGGCTGGTAATCCCGATGCGGATTCCCGGTTCCGGTTCCGCTACAACACCTCGCATCCAGACAATGCGGCCGTCGAGATCGAGGACCGGCCAGAGAGCACGGCTAGAGCCGGTAACTTTAAGACGCTCCAGCACTTCCTTCACCTTGCGCGGGGCGGAGGAGTGGCGCAGCCGGATGCGGTCGCCGGGTTTCCAGTTGCGCAACGTGGCGGAGCGACCCACCACCGCCTTGGCAGGCTCGGTAATCTCTACTCGCAGCCGCAGCCCGAAGGCTGGGGCGTCAACTTCGCCGGGAATAGTTACTGTGTACTCGGGAGCTGGTACCGCAGCCTTCTTGCCGGAAGGCAGCCCCGGCTGAACGGTCAGCCGCAGCTCCCTAGCGGTTCGCTCCGCGTGCAGCGCCTGGGCCAACTCGAGCTTCTGTCCGGCATGGCCCAAGAGGGCCACGCTACGCAGCGCCTCGGTGGAAGGAAAATCGACTGCCGCGCCCAACTGCTCGGCGGCGAAACGCAAGAGGCGGCGTTGTAAGGCTGGAGCGAGCGCCGCCATCCGGCTGACATCGAGCGCCAAGCCATCGCCGGCTGTCCGGCCACCGCCCCGAACCGGACGGCCTGCCAGCAACATCGTCGGCGCAAGACGCGTCAATTCAGCTTGCCACCAGGCCTCTTCGTCGCGGGCCAGTGTGGACATCTGCGCCAGGTGCTCGCGCAATTGCGGATTCCAACCCTCCAGCAGCGGCAGCAGCTCGTGGCGAATACGGTTTCGGGTGAAGGTGAGGTGATGGTTGGAGGAGTCTTCGCGCCAGTCTTGGCCAAGCGCGTTCAGATAGGCTTCGACCTCGGCCCGTGTGGTGGAGAGCAGAGGGCGCAGGATGCGGCCCTCAGGGAACTCGATAACTGGATGAATGCCGCTCAAGCCCTCGGTCCAGGCTCCGCGCAGAAATTTTGCCAGGACAGTTTCGGCCTGGTCGTCGCGGGTGTGGGCGGTGGCCACGGCCTCCACTTCGCCAGAAGCCATGAGCTGCCGGAACCAGGCGTAGCGCAAGCGGCGGGCTGCTTCCTCAATGGTTTCGGCGTTTTCATTGGCCGTTGCCGCGGCATTTACCCGTGATTCGTGGAAAGGCAGGCCCAACTGGGCTGCTAATGCGCGCGCAAATGCCTGGTCGCCATCGGCCTCCTCACCGCGCAGGCCGTGGTGCAGATGGGCGGCGTGCAGCACCAGGCCCAGCTCTCGGCTCCGGGCCTGGAGCGCACGCAGCAGGGCTACGGAATCGGCGCCGCCGGAGAGGCCTACGGCCAGGCGAAGTCCAGGCCGGAGCAGCGACGCATCGATGGGCAGTTTGAAGCGCATCTCAAAATGATAAGCCGATAGGCATCTTGCCGGAGAAATTATGGCATGGAAGAATCAAGCTGCCAGGAACTCAATTTGAAATTTTACCGGGAATGCCTTGTACTCTACTCCGCAGGCCGCTTTTCGAGCACAGCAATCTGCCCGTCCAGATCATCATCGCGATGCTCCATGGTCAACGTCTGGTCATCTTCAGAGAGTGACCAATGGTCTTTGAAATAGGCCTCCCGTCCGGACACGTTCACCCTAGACTCAATCACGAGTTCCTCCCCTTGCCACCAGGCATGGTTTCGGGCCATGCCTCCTCCCATGGGGTTGGTCGTCTCAGTCCCGGTTTCGAGGGTGAAGGTCATCCGTTGCTCATTGCCGTTGGCGATGGTGACAAGAATCTGCTGCATAAGCCTTGGTCCTTTGTGGTCAATAATCATCCGGATTCGCTCAGGCGCAGCACCCTTCAGGATGCTTTTCTCAAAATTGAGTTCCCATATGCCAGAAAAATCCGGTAGTTTTTTCGCGGAGATCATGGATGGCCTTTCAGTGCCTGAATCCGGCGTAAAACGATGCACGTATGATCATACAATCCGTCCTGCGTGCTGCATGAACCAATTCAACCAGAGTCCCCCGCGTAAAATTGTCTTTATGCTTACTATTCGACATGTCGCTGAAGCGGACGTGGCGCTGATTTGCAAACACCGCATCGCCATGTTTCGCGCCATGGGACAGGAAGCCGATGAAGCACTCACCGAATCGGTCAACAACTTCGCATCATGGGTGGTTCCGCGTTTGGCCGATGGACGCTATCATGGCTGGATTGCCTTTGATGGCGACCGCGCGGCGGGTTCAGCGGGACTGCTGATACTCGAATGGCCGCCAGTGCCGCATGATCCGTCGGGTGAGTATCGCGGTTATATCCTGAACGTCTATGTAGAACCGGAATACCGCCGGCGTGGAGTGGCGCGTGAGCTGGTTGGCCATTGCCTGGCGGAGGCTTCGCGCCGTGGAATTCGCGTCGTCACGCTGCACGCCTCGGAGGATGGCCGTGCGCTGTATGAATCGCTTGGCTTCAAGCCGGCCAATGAAATGCGCCTGGAGCGCGCCGCCACAGACGGTAGCACATCAGAAGGAGGAGCGTTTTCCAGCGTTTTACCATAAGATACTATGTAATTGACGATGCAGACGTTGTATACTCCTACCGATATGCAAGTCTTTGCGATACTTCCCGCCGCGGGGCTGGGAACCCGGATGGCCGGGCCGCAGCCCAAGCAGTTTCTCATCCTCGACGGGATTCCCATCCTGATCCATTCACTGCGCGCCTTTGCCTCGGTGGAGCGGGTGACGGCGATTTACGTGGCCGTGCGCAAGACGGAGATGGAGCGCGTCCAGGCGCAGATTGCCGAGTATGGCTTTGCCAACCGGGTCAGCGTGGTGGAGGGCGGTGATAGCCGTCAGGAGTCCGTCTCTCATGCGCTGGAGGCATTGCCGGCCCAGCCTGACGATATTGTCCTGGTGCATGATGCCGTCCGGCCGCTGATCGATGCAGCCACCATCGATCGGACCATCGACGCGGTTCTGGAGCATGGGGCGGCCATCGTGGGGATGCCGGCGGTGGACACCATCAAGCAGGTGGAGCGGACCGCGCACGGGGCGCTGATTACCTCCACCATTCCGCGCGAGTTTATCGTGCTGGCGCAGACGCCGCAGGGCTTTCGCTATGGCCTTTTGCGGAGCGCTTTTGCCGAGGCCATGGCGGACGGGTTTGTAGGCACCGATGAGGCTTCGGTCCTGGAGCGCGCCGGCCATCCGGTGGCTGTCGTGCATGGCTCTCCGGTTAATCTGAAGATTACCCAGCCGGGCGATCTGGAGTTAGCCGAGTTTTATCTGCACCGGCGCGCCCGCTAAGAGCGGAATCCAAGCAAAAGATAGGCACGGAATCATGGAAACACGGATTGGATTTGGCTATGACTCGCACGTCTTTAAGCCGGGCGTACCGCTGCGCATAGGCGGAGTCGCGCTCGACCATCCCGAGGGACTGGCCGGTCACTCCGACGGCGATGTGCTGCTGCATGCCATCACTGACGCCCTGCTGGGTTCCATTGCCGCTGGCGACATTGGCTGCTTCTTCCCGCCCGGCGACCCGAAATGGAAGAACGCCGACTCGGCCATCTTCCTCAACCTGGCCGTGGAGACGCTGCAACGCGCCGGCTACCGCATCGTCAACATCGACACCACGCTGATTCTGGCCGCGCCTAAGATCGGGCCCGTCTCCGGCGAGATGCGCGCCCGCGTCGCCGACCTGCTGGGCCTGGGCACGGACCAGGTAAGCATCAAAGCCAAGACCCCGGAGGGATTGAACCTTGACCATGTCGCCCAATGCCACGCCATAGCCCTGGTCGAGCGTGTGATTGAACCGGAAGACCTGAAGAGCATGAGCGCGGTAATCGAAAGCCAGCGCCAATTGGAAGATGTTGTCGAAGACCTGCTCAGTTCTGTCCACGGAGTGCCGAAAAAACGCGGCGGCCTGGAGTTCGATAACGAGGAGATTCCGTAGGGCAGGGAACGCTGTTTTTCCAGTTGGTCAAGTTGATCAAGCCAATCGCAATTCACAGATGAATAGCCAGCTCACGCGTTGTATTGCCTGTGTAAGAATTTGATTGCGGATTTTTCCGTTAGGAATTATTGTTGCTGCGAGTTCTTATCTCACTCCTGGAGCGTTCTGTATGCAGTATTTGGCGTTTTTCCTGCAAAGCGAACCCGATCCTGAAACCGTCAAAGCTATTCTCATGGCGATGGCTGTGTTTATCCCCATCATCATTATCGTGGCGATCGCCATCGTCATGGTGCCCTGCTGGTTCATCCTGAAAAAGGCAGGCTTTTCACCCTGGCTCTCGCTTTTGTGCATCGTTCCGTCGCTAGGCACCCTGGTTCTTCTCTACATTCTGGCCTTCGCTGAGTGGAAGGTTGTGCCCGCGCCTCAGCCTGTCTGGCAACAGCCGCCGCCATACCCGCCGCAGCCGCCCTATCCACCCCGGGGCTGAGCCGGTCCTCAGAAGTGGGAGCACGGCCCGAGTCGCGATTGGTAACATACAATCACGATGCCTGATTTGGTTCCCTCTGTAACCAAGACACCCCGTGTGCGTTTTGCGCCTTCGCCCACCGGCTTTCTGCACGTGGGCAGCGCCCGCACTTTTATCTTCAATTGGCTTTATGCCCGCCACAATCACGGAACCATGGTGTTGCGCCTGGACGACACAGACGTCGAGCGCAACACCGAGGCCAGCGTGCAATCGATTTTTGAAGGCCTGCGTTGGCTGGGACTCTCGTGGGACGAGGAGTATAGGCAATCTGAACGCCTGGCCCTGCATCGCCAGCAGGCCGAGGCTATCTTTGCCAAGGGCCTGGCCTATCGCGACTTCACCCCGGCGCACTCGGAAGCTGACGAGCATTCCTCCGCTCACGGCGCATGGCTCTTCAATCCCGGCATGAGAGAAATGTCACGGGAAGAGAGTGACCGCCGCGCTAATTCTGGAGAATCGTTCGCTCTCCGCTATCGCGTTCCCCGTGGCCAATGCCGCACCCTGAGCTTTGTCGATGCCGTCTATGGCAATCAGTCCAAGCTCGCCGACGAGGTTGAAGACTTCGCTCTGCTGCGGTCAGACGGGATGCCGACTTATCACCTCGCTTCCTGCGCCGACGACGCTGACCTGCGCATCAGCCACATCATCCGCGGCCAGGATCACCTCACCAACACCTTCAAGCACCTGCTCATCTTTGAAGCGTTGGGGGAGACCTTCGGTGTCGAGCCGCCCCAGTTCGCCCATCTGCCTCTACTCGTTGCACCGGATGGCGCCAAGCTGTCGAAACGGAATCACGGCCCCGTCGTCAGCGTGACCACCTATCGCGACGCCGGATTTCTGCCACAGGCCTTCGTCAACTTTCTCTGCCTGCTGGGCTGGTCACCCAAGGACGATCGCGAGTTCATGATAATCGACGAACTCAACTCCGTATTCACCCTCGAGGGTGTCAATCGCGCCAACGCAGTCATTAATTTCACAGAGGAAGACCCCTTTGACCCGAAGGCCGTCTGGCTCAACGCCGAGCATATCCGCGCTCTGCCGGTCGAGCAACTTGCTTCTTTACTTGAATCATTCTTCTCGCAAGCCGGCTTTAAGACTTCGCCAGAAAAAGTACTCGCCGTTACCCCGCTCATTCGCGAGCGCATCAAGCTCCTGCGCGATGCCCCCTCCGCCGCCGATTTCTTCTTCCTCCCCCAGCTCGCGCCCTACGACCCCGCTGAGCTGATCCCGCAGAAGGGTGATGCCTCTATGGCTCGCCGGGTTCTCCAGTATGCGTTGGAAGTTTTGCCAGTCGTCAATTTCGATCACGATTCGCTCGACCAGGCTCTTCGAGCCGTAGCCTCGCATATGGGTCTGAAGGCCGGGCAGGCCTTCCAGCCCATCCGAGTCGCAGTCTGCGGACGTAAAAATGCACCACCGCTCTTTGAAACTATGGCCGTTCTGGGCCGCGATGTCTGCCTCGCCCGTATTAGAGAGGCCGAAGCCAGTCTGCAATCGCTCGCCTAATCACAGACTCGCCCATAGCCACACCAGTAAAATAGGAAAGCACCTATGAACAACGCAAATCCGGAAAGCACAGACACTCCAATTCAAGACGCTCGCCCCTCCAACTTCCTCCGCGACATGATCGCCGAGGATGTGCGCACCAAAAAGTACGGCGACGCCGTCATCCAGACCCGCTTTCCGCCCGAGCCCAACGGCTACCTACACATCGGCCACGCCAAGGCTATCTGCATCGACTTCGGCCTGGCGGACGAGTTCGGCGGCAAGACCAACCTGCGCTTCGACGACACCAATCCTGAAAAAGAGGAGCAGGAGTACGTCGATTCCATCATGGCCGACGTGCGCTGGCTGGGCTTCGAGTGGGAACGCCTCTGCTATGCCTCCGACTACTTCGGCCAACTCTACGAGTGGGCTTTACAACTCATCAAGGCCGGCAAGGCTTATGTCGATGACCTCACCGCCGACGAGATTCGCCAGTACCGCGGCACCTTGACAGAGCCCGGCAAGGACTCGCCCTACCGGAACCGGACAATCGATGAGAACCTCGACCTCTTCACCCGCATGAAGGCCGGCGAATTCCCCGACGGGACACGCGTTTTGAGAGCCAAAATCGATATGGCGTCGCCAAATCTGAATATGCGCGATCCGGTCATGTACCGAATTCTGCACGCCTCGCACCAACGCACCGGCGATGAGTGGTGCATCTATCCGATGTACGACTACGCACATGGCCAGTCGGATTCTATCGAGAGGGTCACCCACTCCATGTGTACTTTGGAGTTTGCCGACCACCAGCCCCTCTATCGCTGGTATATCGAGCAGCTCGGCATCTTCCCCTCGAATCAGACTGAATTCGACCGTCTCAACATCACCTACACCATGCTCAGCAAGCGCAAGCTTCTACAGCTCGTCGATGAAAAGCGCGTCAACGGCTGGGACGATCCACGCATGCCCACCCTCTGCGGCTTACGCCGTCGCGGCTTTACCCCGGAAGCCATCCGTACTTTCGTTGCCGCCTCAGGCGTCTCGCGCACCAACGGCAGCACCGACATCGAAATGCTCGAGCACTTCCAGCGCGAAGACCTCAACCGCCGCGCCCGCCGCGCCATGGCCGTCCTGCACCCTTTGAAGCTGATCATCGACAACTACCCAGCCGAAAAGGTCGAGTTCCTCGATGTTGCCAACAACCCCGAAGACCCGAGCGCAGGCAACCGCCAGGTGCCCTTTTCACGCGAGCTCTATATCGAGCAGGATGATTTCCGCGAGATTCCTCCGCCAAAGTACTACAGACTGTCTCCAGGTAAAGAAGTGCGCCTACGCAACGCCTACTTCGTCACCGCCCAAAGTGTGGTGAAAGATGCAGTCGGCAACATTGTCGAGGTGCACTGCACCTACGATCCAGCCAGTCGCGGCGGCAACTCGCCCGACGGGCGCAAGGTCAAGTCCACCATGCATTGGGTCTCTGCCGCCCACGCTATCTCCGCTGAAATCCGTCTCTACGGCAATCTGTTCGCCAAGCCCGATCCCTATGATTTCGAAGAAGGTCAGGACGTTCTGGACAATCTCAACCCCAACTCGCTGGAGATCCTCGCCGGCGCAAAGCTGGAGCCCTCTCTCGCCAACGCCAAGCTTGAGGACCGCTTCCAGTTCGAGCGTGTGGGCTATTTCTGCCTCGATCCAGACTCCAAACCGGGCAAGCTGGTCTTCAACCGGACTCTCGCGCTGAAAGACTCCTGGGCCAAGATTGAGAAGAAGGCCGGAGCGTAGCCACCTGCGGTGGGGCAGACGCTCGCTAGTCGCTCGCAGGAGCTATTCCGCTATCCCGGGTCCCGCATTTGAGATCTGAAATTCCCGCTACACTCCCAACGGAATCAGATAAACCTCCTGGATCCCTTAATCCACTATGCTGGAGAGGATGGGTCTTTGATGGATAGCGATCATCTCAATCCGCCTGCGGCAATCGAAGGCCAGGAAGAGGAGTTTCTGGAATTGCGCCATGTGAACGTGGCGCGCGGCGAGCGCATGGTGCTTGAGGATGTGAACTTGCGGATTCGCGCCGGCGAGCATGTGGCGATACTGGGTCCGAACGGCTGCGGAAAATCCACGCTGATTATGACCATGAGTTGCCAGCTTTACCCCATTGTCAGGCAGGGAATGAGAGTGCGCATCTTCGGGCGGGAACGCTGGGATCTGACCGAGTTGCGGCGGCATTTCGGTGTGGTGGCGCCGGGCTTGACGGGTACGGAGTTGCCCGGCGAGAAGACGGCCACGACGACCGGGGTGAATGCCGTGATTGCCGGATTTTTCTCCGCTTCGACGCTGTGGCCCAATCTGCGCGTCACGGAAGAGATGCGGGAGAGGGCCGTGGAAGCGCTGGAGCGGATGGAGGCACTGCATCTGGCAGAGCGGCTGGTGGGGGAAATGTCGGCCGGGGAGAAGCGCCGAATTCTGATTGCGCGCGCGCTTGCGCACCGGCCCCGGCAATTGCTGCTGGACGAACCCTCGAATGCGCTCGATCTGGCCGCACAACGCGATCTGCGCGAGACTCTGCGGCGCCTGGCTCGTGAAGGAACTGGCCTGGTGATGGTCACGCACCATCTGAGCGATATTCTGCCGGAGATTGAGCGCGTGATTCTGATGCGTGGAGGCCGCATTGTGGGAGACGGGCCGCGAGGGGAGCTTTTGACTGAGACGCGGTTAAGCGAACTGTTTAATACGCCGGTGCGGATCGGTCGCGATGATGAGTGGCTGCATAGCTGGTGAGGGAGCAACCGCTCTATCCGAAGAATGCCATTGCCAGATGGTTAATTGCGTAAGCCGCAATCCAGGCCAGCGTGAGCATGTAAAGGAACTGCACGGCGGGCCACTTCCAACTATTGGTCTCGCGATGGACGACGGCGATGGTCGAAGTGCACTGCATGGCGAAGGCGAAAAAGATCATCAGCGCCAGCGCGCCGCCCAGAGTCATGTCGTGGTGCAGGGCGGTTTGCAGGTGCATGGCCTGGGTGTCAGGATCGGCGCCATACAGAGTTCCCATGGTGCTGACCATGACCTCGCGGGCCAGTACGCTGGAGAGCAGGCCGATGCCGATCTTCCAGTTGAAGCCAAGGGGCTGAATGGCCGGCTCGATGAAGTGGCCCAGGCGGCCAATGATGCTGTCTGCAAGCTCGGGCGCGGAGATTTGGCCGTTAGGCGCTTGAATCACCGGAAGATGAGCCAGCACCCAAAGCGCCAGAGTGACGCACGATATAATCGTTCCGGCCTGACGCAGGAATACGCGTGCGCGGTCTACGAGGCGCAGGGCGAGTGAGCGCAGCGTGGGCATGCGGTACTGCGGCAGTTCGAGGATGAAGGGCGTCTCGCTGGACCGGAGGATGGAGCTTTTGAGCAGCCATGCGGTGGTCATTGCAGCCACAAAACCGGCCAGATAAAGGCCCAGCATGGTCAGTGTGCGCAGGCCGAGAAAGCCGTGCAGATAGGTGATGTTGGGAATGAAGGCGGCGATCATGAGCATGTAGACCGGCAGGCGTGCCGAACAGGTCATGAATGGTGCGACCAGGATCGTAGCCATACGATCGCGTTTGTTTTCGATGGTGCGTGTGGCCATGATGGCCGGTACGGCGCAGGCGTAGGCCGAGAGCAGGGGGATAAAGGCTTTGCCATTCAGTCCGGTGGTACGCATTACGCGGTCGGAGATTAGCGCGGCGCGGGAGAGATAGCCTGAGTCCTCCAGGATGCCGATAAAGAGGAACAGCAGCAGGATTTGCGGCAGGAAGACGAGTACGGAGGAGATGCCCTTCCATGCGCCGTCGAGAATCAGCGACTGAATCCAGCCGGTGGGAAGCAGAGGACGGATGAGGTTGCCTGCATCGGCCAGGATGACGCCGAAACCATCGGAGAGCGGCTGGCCGACGGAGAAAACCACCTCAAAAACGCCGACGACGACGACCAGAAACAAAAGCGGTCCCCAGATGGGGTGCAGCAGGATGTTGTCGATCTTGCGCGTGCCCTCGACCGAGAGCGGGGCACGGTAGCCGGTGCGGCGGCTCACCTGCGCGGCCCATGAATGCGCGCTGGCGGCGTTGCCCACGACGGGCAGAGAGAGCGGCTTGGCGGCAACGCGTTCTGTTTGTTGGTTGAGGAAGAGCGGAACGGCGTCCAGTCCGGTTCCATTGACGGCGCTGATCTGGGCCACGGGCGCGCCCAACTCGCGGGCCAACTCGAGCGGGTCGATGTGGCCATTACGAGCCGCCATCAGGTCGCTCATGTTGAGCAGCACCAGGGTGGGCAGCCCCAGCGCCAGCACCGGCGCGGCCAGCATCAGTTGGCGGGTCAGGTGCAAGGAATCGAGGACCAGCAGCACTGCATCCGGCTTGGGCGTACCCACCATTTTGCCGCGCAGCACATCGATGGAGACGCGGGCGTCCTCGCTGTAGGGGTCGAGCGAGTAGATGCCGGGTAGGTCGATGAGCGTCAGGTCAGCGCGGCCCACGCCGGCCATCAGGCCCATACGCTGCTCGACGGTGACGCCGGGGAAGTTGGCCACCTTTTGACGCAAGCCAGTCAACCGATTGAAAAGAGTTGACTTGCCGGAGTTCGGCGGGCCGATCAGCACCACAGTCCGGAGCTGCCCCAGGCGCGGTGGGGATTTGGGTGGTACGAAGGCTGGAACCTCGCAGCAGGCGCTCATTGCGCGGCCTCGATCAGGTCGGCTATGTCCTGGGCGGCGACCCTGGAGAGTTCCTCTGGCTGAGCTTCGGCTTTGGCAGGTCGCATACGGATGGCTGCGGCGGTTTCGCGACGGAGGGCAATCTCCAGGCCGTCTACGCTGTATACAGTAGGGTCTCCGGCTGGCGCGCGGCGCAGAACCGTGACCAGCGCACCGGGAACAAAGCCCATGTGCATCAGGTGGTTCTGCACGGATTCAGGCAAATCGAGAGACACCAGGACCCCGCTCTCGCCGACATTCAGTTTGCTCAAAACGTTCAACTTACGTACCTCGATGGCCGCACAAGATGCGGACACTGAAAAATACGACTAGATTAGTCGTATTTAGTATACGACCAATCCGCCCATACCGCAATCTGCTGTTATCTCTTCTTCGGCAGAGCTTGAGAGTAAAATTCGTTTTGGGAATCAGGGGATACGGGGGACGAATGCAATATCGCAGTTTTGGAAGGCTAGATTGGAAGGCTTCGGCGCTGGGCTTTGGGTGCATGCGATTTCCTACCCCGGATGGCAACCGTTTTAGTGGAAAGATTGACGAGGCCGAGTCGTTGCGCATGGTTCGTCATGCCATCGACAACGGAGTGAATTATCTCGACACGGCGTACGTCTACCATGACGGCCAAAGCGAGAGATTGCTGGGCAAGGCGCTCAAGGACGGCTACCGGGAAAAAGTTAAAGTGGCCACCAAGCTGCCAGTCTGGATGGTGGAGAGAGCGGCGGACTTCGACCGCTTGCTCAACGAGCAATTGCAAAGGCTGCAAACGGACCATATCGACTTCTACCTTCTGCACGCGTTGAGCCATGAGCGGTGGAACAATGTTGTTTTGAAGCATCATCTACTGGATCGGGCTGAAGCTGCGTTGTCTGATGGTCGCATCCGGCATTTGGGCTTCTCCTTTCATGACGAGTACGAGAGCTTCGAGGAGATCGTGAAGGGCAGCGATCTGTGGAGCTTTTGCCAGATTCAGTACAACTATATGGATACGGAGACTCAGGCCGGGACACGCGGTCTGAAGCTGGCGGCAGAGAAGGGCCTGGCCGTGGTGGTCATGGAGCCGCTGATGGGAGGCAGGCTGGCCGATCCGCCGAGCGACATTCTGGAGTCGATGAAGCGCTTTCCCGTGCGGCGGTCGCCGGTGGAGTGGGCGCTCGATTGGCTCTGGGATCAGCCGGAGGTTTCGGTGATTTTGAGCGGCATGAGCACCATGACGCAGGTGGAAGAGAACTTGAGTTTTGCCGATCGCACGGCTATTGGGAGCTTCGGAGCGGCAGAGCAAGCGTTGATTGCCGAGGTAAGGGAAAAGTACAGTAAGCGCATCGTGATTTCGTGCAGCAAGTGCAATTACTGCATGCCCTGTCCCAATGGCGTGTGGATTCCGGCCAACTTTGAGTTCTTCAACTTCGCGCATTTGTACGACAACGTGGCGGACGCGCAGTTCCGGTACCAGATCTTTCTTACAGAGTCGCAGCGAGCGAGCGCCTGCATCGCCTGCGGCACCTGTGAGGAGTTGTGCCCGCAGGGAATCGCGATCAGCGAGCAGATGACCAAGGTTGCCGCGCTGCTGGGATGAACGAAAGCGGCTGGATAAATCTTCGCGGCGTGACAAGAAACGGGAAAAAACAGTAAAAAGTCCGACTTTTTCACTCGTTTTTCAGAGGTGGTTTCTCACCATGTGGTACATTTTGGGGCAAATGTATTTCCACAAGCGTTGATTTTAAAGAGATTACAAATAATCAGCAAGGATATGTAAAAATATTGATACCCCCTGGAGGTATGGGAGGGGGGTGGGGGTGGGGGTCTCTGGTCCAGAGAACAGAGATCAGGAACGACACGCGTGTCTGGAGATTGTTCATGGGATGATTGTGCGCTTTAGGAAGGTAATTTTCTGCAAACACATGATATTGATTGGGGATGAAAATATCCTTATCTAGAAGGGGAAGAAACGGTGAAACTGTGCTATTCTCATTGCGATTCCGAGAGGCGCTATGGAAATACACCGTAAGCAACTCGTCAGTACGCTTGTCCTTACATCTGCACTGATTGCAGCCGTCGCGACTTTCTTGATACCTCCTTCGCTCCCGGCCCAGACTCAAGCTCAGCCAAAAGGCATTGATCCGGCGCTGCTGGCGAAGGCGATGGCGGGCGATGCCAATGCGCAATACAACGTCGGTGTGCTTTACGACAATGGTCAAGGCGTACAGCAAGACCACGCCGAAGCAACTCGCTGGTTTCGTAAAGCTGCGGAACAAGGAAATGCTACTGCACAATTTAACCTCGGTGTGGCTTATGAGACTGGCAGCCAGGGTGTGCCGCGGGACTATACAAAAGCAGTTAAGTGGTTCTATAAGGCCGCTGAGCAAGGAGATGCTTTCAATGAGTTTTACCTCGGCCTCGTATATCACAATGGCGTAGATGTTCCAAAGAATGAAGTTGAAGCAGTAAAATGGTGGCGAAAAGCAGCCGAGCAGGGAAATCCTCCTGCACAATACCATCTTGGATTGGCATATTCCAATGGTGAGGGTGTTCCGCAAGACTATACTCAAGCTGCCGTATGGTATCGCAAAGCTGCGGAACAAGGTCATGCAACGGCGCAATACTACCTCGGCTTGATGTACGCCAGAGGCGAAGGCGTGCCTCAGGACGACGCGCAGGCCGTTATATGGTACCGAAAGGCTGCTGAACAGGGGCTTGCACTGGCGCAGAACGATGTTGCATTTGCGTATCTAAACGGTAAAGGCGTTTTGCAAGACTACACACAGGCAGCAACATGGTTCCGCAAGGCCGCCGAACAGGACAATGCAAATGCGCAATACAACCTTGGCGTACTTTACTACACCGGCGATGGTGTGCCGCGGGACTATACAAAAGCAGTTAAGTGGTTCTATAAGGCCGCTGAGCAAGGAGATGCTTTCAATGAGTTTTACCTCGGCCTCGTATATCACAATGGCGTAGATGTTCCAAAGAATGAAGTTGAAGCAGTAAAATGGTGGCGAAAAGCAGCCGAGCAGGGAAATCCTCCTGCACAATACCATCTTGGATTGGCATATTCCAATGGTGAGGGTGTTCCGCAAGACTATACTCAAGCTGCCGTATGGTATCGCAAAGCTGCGGAACAAGGTCATGCAACGGCGCAATACTACCTCGGCTTGATGTACGCCAGAGGCGAAGGCGTGCCTCAGGACGACGCGCAGGCCGTTATATGGTACCGAAAGGCTGCTGAACAGGGGCTTGCACTGGCGCAGAACGATGTTGCATTTGCGTATCTAAACGGTAAAGGCGTTTTGCAAGACTACACACAGGCAGCAACATGGTTCCGCAAGGCCGCCGAACAGGACAATGCAAATGCGCAATACAACCTTGGCGTACTTTACTACACCGGCGATGGTGTGCCGCAGGACTTCTCAGAATCGTATTTCTGGCTAAATATAGCCGCCCCAGGAATGTTAGGGAACAACACCCAAAAATGGGTAGAAAATTACAGAGACGCCGCAGCCTCCAAGCTAACGCCGCCGATTTTGCTGCAAGCGCAGGAACGGGCGCGTAAGTGGTTTGAGGATCATCACGTAAAGGCGAATCCGCAATAGGACTCTTCTGCACCACCAAAGCTAAGAGGCGATATGCAGCACTCACTCTCATCTCTCGTCCCGAACGTCGAAGAACTACTCTCTCTCGAAGTAGAAGAGTTGGCTGGCGTGTTGCTCCTGCACCTCATTGGCTACGAAGACACAGTCAAGAATCAAGGTGGCATTAACTACCATAATTTCTTCGATGCACCTCCACGTCGGGATTACGAAAACCAGCAACAGGAGGTAAACCTAGCGCTCATGGAGGCCATGGCATGGCTTCGGAGCGCGGGATTGCTAGTGGAAAGTGCAAGTTTAACCGGAGGCTTTTTCTTCGTTTCACGGCGGGGTAAGCTAATCACATCACGCGAAGATTTTGCGGCCTATCGTAAAGCGGGGCTCTTGCCAAAAGGCCAGCTTCACCCTCTCATCGCCAGCAAGGTATATCCAGCTTTTATGCGCGGCGAATATGACACAGCCGTGTTTCAGGCTTTCCGGGAGGTAGAAGTCGCCGTACGCGCAGCCGGAAATTTCGGACCCGATGACTATGGTAAGGATCTGATGCGCTGTGCCTTTAAGCCCGCGATGAAGAAGGACCAATCCTCAACCAATCCCGGTCCTCTCACAGATACTGAGTTACCAGTTGCCGAGCAGGAAGCAATGGCAAATCTCTTCGCGGGTGCGATCGGTCTTTATAAAAATCCCCCGAGTCACCGTTATATCCCCACAACCCCTGAGGACGCAGCCGAGGTGATTGTTTTCGCAAGCCAGCTTTTGCGGATAGTTGATCGCCTGAAACCATAGTTGGTTGCCCGGTGCTCCATACTTTGCCTTATTCTGGCGAAAAAAGTGTTTCACACCAGCGCCCTATCGACGGATGCAGGCGGATTCGATACCTTTCGTGCCGCCCCTACGGGGTTAATGCTTCTTTTGGACTGCTCACCCAGGACTGCGCTTTGCTTGTCCTGGGCTATTATCCGTACCCCCTCCGGGGGAAACGGTTGCAGCGCCAGAATCTTCGCTTCAAGGCCAATCTTGCGCGCCGATGCCCGCCCGCTCATCGCGATAAGGCCGCGATGAACGGGGCACAGCTTCTCATGGATCATGGCTGTTCTTCGGGGCTGATGAGCGGGCCACGTGCCTTGTCCTGGGCTATTATCCGTACCCCCTCCGGGGAAAACGAATTCGATTGTTCAAAGCAGCGGGAATTGCCTGTATGTGATGAAATTCGCGTAACGACTTTGGGAAACGGCCCCCGCTTTGTGTCTTGCATCACAGCCACTGAGTCTCTCAGCGAAGAGACTCAGAGTAGCGGCTTCTATTCCGCCCAACCCGTTATGAGGCTAAGTAAATGAGTGAAAAGGAAATGGTAATTCTGGATGGGAACGAGGCAGCCGCCTCGGTTGCCTATCGACTCACCGAAGTTGTGGCCATCTACCCCATTACGCCGTCGTCGCCGATGGCCGAGTGGGCCGATCAGTGGCGCTCGGAGGGGAAGAAAAACATCTGGGGCGCATTGCCCATTGTGGAAGAGTTGCAGAGCGAAGGCGGAGCGGCGGGCGCGCTGCACGGCGCGTTGCAGGCAGGAGCCTTCGGGACCACCTTCACGGCTTCGCAGGGGCTGCTGCTGATGATTCCCAATATGTATAAGATTGCCGGTGAGCTGACCCCGGCGACGATGCACGTAACTGCGCGAACGCTGGCCACGCACGCGCTGTCGATCTTCGGCGACCACTCCGACGTAATGGCCTGCCGCTCGACGGGCTGGGCGATGCTGGCCTCGAATTCCGTGCAGGAAGTTGCCGACATGGCGCTGGTGGCGCAGATTGCGACGCTGGAATCGCGGATTCCGTTCATGCATTTCTTTGACGGTTTCCGCACCTCGCACGAGGTGGACAAGATTTATCCCATCAGCGACGAGACCATACGCGCACTGCTGGACGACAAATACATCATCCAGTTCCGGCAGAACGCGCTCTGCCCGGATCGGCCGTTCATTCGCGGCACGGCGCAAAATCCCGATGTGTTTTTCCAGGCGCGCGAGGCTTGCACGCCCTTCCATGCGGCGGTTCCCGGGATTGTGCAGAAAGTGATGGACCGATTTGCCAAGGAGACGGGCCGCGCTTATCACTTGTTCGATTATTACGGCGCGAAGGACGCGGAGCGTGTGATTGTGCTGATGGGCTCTGGGGCGGAGGCTGCTGAAGAGGCGGTGGACGCGCTGACGCAGAAGGGCGAAAAGCTGGGAGTGCTGAAGGTGCGGCTCTACAAGCCATTTGACGCGAGCGCTTTTCTGGCCGCGCTGCCGAAGACGGTGAAGTCGATTGCCGTTCTGGACCGCTGCAAGGATCCGGGCGCGAGCGGCGAGCCGTTGTATATGGATGTGATGACGGTGTTGGGGGAGAACGCCGCCAAGCTGCCGTTTGCCAAGATGCCCACGGTTGTTGGCGGGCGGTACGGTTTGTCGTCGAAGGAGTTTACGCCGGCGATGGTCAAAGGGATCTTCGATGAATTGACAAAGGCCGCGCCGAAGAACCATTTCACCATCGGCATCGACGATGACGTGAGCCACAGCAGCCTCAAGTACGATACTGCCTTCTCGACAGAAGATGCGAAGACGGTGCGGGCGCTGTTTTACGGGCTGGGCTCGGACGGCACGGTGGGCGCGAACAAGAATTCGATCAAGATTATCGGCGACCAGACGCCGAATTTTGCGCAGGGCTACTTTGTGTACGACTCGAAGAAGTCGGGGTCGATGACGACGTCGCACCTGCGCTTTGGCCCCAAGCCGATCCGGTCAACGTATCTGATTACTCGCGCCAGCTTTGTGGCCTGCCATAACTTCAGCTTCCTGGAGAAGATGGATGTGCTGGAGGCGGCGATGCCGGGCGCGGTGTTCCTGCTCAACTCGCCTTACTCGGCGGCCGAAGTGTGGGACAAGCTGCCCAAGACGACGCAGGAAGAGATGCTGCGCAAGAAGATCGAATTTTATGTGATCGACGGCTATGAAGTGGCGCGCAAGGCGGGCATGGGGACGCGCATCAACACCATTATGCAGACCTGCTTCTTCGCTATCAGCGGCGTGCTGCCGCGCGACGAGGCCATTGAGCAGATCAAGAAGGCGATTTACAAGACCTACGGCAAGCGCGGCGAAGCGGTAGTCGCTAAGAACTATGCCGCGGTGGATCACGCTCTTGCGCATCTGGAAAAAGTGAAGTTGCCGGCGGCGGTTTCGTCGAACTTCGATCTGATTCCGCCAATTTCAACCCGTGCGCCAAAGTTTGTGCGCGAGGTGCTGGGGCAGATTGCCGGCGGTCATGGCGACCAGCTACCGGTGAGCGCCATTCCTGCGGGCGGCGCCTTCCCCAGCGCAACAGCGCAGTGGGAGAAGCGGAATATCGCGCAGTTTATTCCCGTGTGGGACAAGGAGTTGTGCATCCAGTGCGGCAAGTGCGTGATGGTTTGCCCGCATGCGGTGATTCGCGCCAAGGTCTACAGCGCGGAGCTTGCCAAGAAAGCACCGGCTACCTTCCAGTGGGCCAAGCCGAAGTGGAAAGGGATGGAGCAGGACCACTATACGCTACAGGTCGCACCGGAGGATTGCACCGGCTGCGCAGTGTGCGTGGAAGCTTGCCCGGTGAAGAACAAGAGCGACGCCAGCAAGAAGGCCATCAACATGGCGCCGCAGGCGCCGCTGCGCGAGACCGAGCGCGCCAATTGGGAGTTCTTCCTGAGTATTCCAGAAGTCGACCGCTCCAAGCTGTCGCACGGGCAGGTAAAGGATCTGCAACTGCTGCAGCCGCTGTTTGAATTTTCCGGAGCTTGCGCGGGTTGCGGAGAGACGCCTTACATCAAACTGCTGACGCAGTTGTTCGGCGACCGGCTGTATATCGCCAACGCCACCGGCTGCTCGTCGATTTACGGCGGCAATCTGCCTACCACACCATACGCTAGCAACGCGCAGGGCCGGGGGCCGGCCTGGTCTAACTCGCTGTTTGAAGATAACGCCGAGTTTGGTTTCGGCATGAGAATCGCGCTCGACCAGCAGAAGGAGTTTGCCGAGTTGCTGGTGACGCGGCTGGCTGGGGCCATCGGTGATGAACTGGCGAAAGGTTTGTTGGTAGCCACGCAGAATACCGAGACCGAGGTGAACCAGCAGCGCGAGCGGGTGAAGGCGTTGAAAGAAAAACTGGCCGGCAACAAGAGTTCCGACGCGCGCAACCTGCTGGCGATTGCCGACACATTGGTGCGCAAGAGCGTGTGGATTCTGGGCGGCGACGGATGGGCCTTTGACATCGGCTTCGGCGGGCTGGACCACGTGCTCGGCTCAGGCATGAACGTGAACGTGCTGGTGCTGGACACCGAGGTCTACTCGAACACAGGCGGGCAGGCATCCAAGGCGACACCGCGCGGGGCGGTGGCCAAGTTTGCCGCCAGCGGCAAGACGACTAGCCGGAAAGATCTGGCCATGGAGGCCGTCAGCTACGGCTCGGTTTATGTGGCGCAGGTGGCATTGGGCGGCAACGACAGCCACACGGTAAAGGCCTTCCAGGAGGCTGAGGCGCACAATGGACCTTCGATCATCATCGCTTACTCCAGTTGCATTGCCCATGGTTATGATTTGGTGCATGGCCTGGAGCAACAAAAGCTGGCTGTGCAATCGGGTTACTGGCCGCTGATGCGCTACAACCCGGCATTGCGCGAGGAGGGCAAGAATCCCTTCCAGCTTGACTCCAAGGCGCCGACAATCCGGCTCAAAGAGTACGCTTATCGCGAGGCTCGCTATACAATGCTAGCGCGGAGTAATCCAGAACTGGCGGCGCATTTGCTCAACGAAGCGCAGGATGATGTGGAGCGCCAGTGGCGCGTATACTCAGCAAGGGCCGCGATGCCAGGACGCGGGGAGACGCCCAATATCGCTCCCGCGGAGAAGCCTGAGGATAAGCCGGAACAAAAGCTGGCGGTTGAAGCTGCCGGAGGTGCGGAATGATCGATTTTTCCACGAAGTATCTTGGATTGAAGCTGAAAAACCCCGTCGTGGTTTCCTCCACGCCGTTGTCGGAGCCGATTGATAATGTTCGCCGTATGGAAGATTGCGGCGCCGCGGCAATCGTGCTGCACTCGCTCTTCGAGGAACAGTTGGCGCTGGAATCGAGGACATTGGATGATGACCTGTCGAGGGGCACCGAGTCCTTTGCAGAGTCACTCGGCTATCTGCCTGACCTGAAGGATTACCGCATGACGCAGGAGGGCTACCTGGAGCACCTGCGGAAATGCAAGGAGGCAGTGAAGATCCCCATTCTGGGCAGCCTGAATGGCGCTACCCCCGGCGGCTGGGTGCGCTTTGCCAAGGATATGGAGCAAGCCGGCGCCGACGCCATTGAGCTGAATACCTACGCGCTGGCTACGGACAAGAGTCAGACCTCCGCGATCATGGAAGGGCAACTGTTGCAACTGGTCTCTGCGGTTACCACTGCGGTCAAAGTGCCGGTCTCGGTGAAGTTGTCGCAGTCGTTCACCAGCCTGCCGCACCTGGTTGCTCAACTGGAGGAGGCTGGAGCGCGCGGCGTGGTGATATTCAACCGCCTCTATCAGCCGGATTTCGACATCGAGACCCTGGAAGTGCGGCCTACGCTGCATTTCTCCAAGCCATCGGAGTTGCTGCCGCGGCTGCACTGGGCGGCAATTCTCTACGGCCACGTGAACCTCGACATTGCCATTACCGGCGGTGTCCACTCCGCCGAGGACGTGCTCAAGAGCATCATGGCCGGAGCAGGAGCGGTATTGATTGCGTCTGCCTTGCACATTTACGGCATCGATCACATCAAGAAAGTGCTGGACGACATGCGCTACTGGCTGGAGAAGCGCGAGTACACCTCGCTGTGGGAGACGCGCGGCTGCTTGAGCCGCCGCTCCGTTCCCGACACTTCAGCATTTGATCGCGGCAACTACATCAAGACGCTCAGCTCCTATAGCCTGCGGCAGACGGTGGGTGCTTTCTAGGGGTGCTTCGCGCACGGCGAATCGCCCAGGTCTCAAGAAACGAGACCTGGGCACCCGGTTCTGTACCTTACCACCGAGAATTATTCCCCCCGCGAGACGGTCAAGTGAACGCCATGTTTTCCCTGTAGGGAGAACACAAACAGTCTCTCTTTGATTACATATCGCAGCCCATCAGCCTCTAAGAAATCACCGACATTCGGAATGAAATCGGCATTTTCAATAGTCAAGTGCGGGGGCGGACTGCTACCGTCCGGTAGTTGGTTGTCAATGATGAGTCTCGTAGCCATATGTTACGGAGTGTACTAAAACTTGATGTCTCTGACCTGGTAACATGAATATTCTCTGTGGATATTCGGGACAACATGAATATAATTGGGGGTTGCGCATAATAATGTTCTGTTCCGGGTACCCCATCCTTAACGCGTACTTTGCGGCAAGGGCAGGAAACAGCTAACCTCAACCGCCCGTTTTCGGTTCTCCAAAATCAGCCCGCGAGCAAATGCAGGACGGTCTCTTCGATCAGGTGGCAGGCTTCGGGAAGTGCTACGGTCACCTGATCGCTGAAGGCTTCGCACATCTCGGTCGATCCGGCGCCTATGGTGAGTTGTAGAGCCTTGTGGGGCAGGGAATTGTATAGCTCACGGCCAAGGGCGAGCAATTCAGTCGCACCCAGATGGTGGGTGTTGTGTTCAGGGCTGCCGGAGACTGGCTCGACGGGCGACAGGTTGAGCGATCCGGGTTTGGAATTGATGGAGCAATCGATAAAGAGGACGGATTGGGCGCGGGCGACGTCTTCAGCCAGCTCCGGAGTCCATTGATGGTCTGCAATGACGCATACGCCGGGTTTGTCTAAGAAGCGTTGCTCCGCCCACTTGGCAAGCCAAAGCCCGACGCCGTCATCGCCGCGCAGCGTGTTGCCGCAGGCGAGAATGAGGCATCGGGTTGTAGGTTGAGTCATGGATTCACTCTGGAGACTGTAATGTATCCCACCCTAGCCGCAAAAACAAGAACGCGGCGAGGGTGGGGCACCCAAATTTAATTCAATCACTACCGGACGAGCTGGTCCACAACCTCGCCGCCGGCGTTGACCAGCGTGAGAACCAGCGGCATCTGCCCGAAGGCGTGCGTGGAGCAACTGAGGCAGGGATCGAAGGTGCGAATCACGGCCTCGATGCGGTTGAGTGCGCCGGGGGTAAACTTGCCGTCCTTGACGTAGGCCTTGGCCGACTGAAGAACACCCTTGTTCATAGCGTTGTTATTATGACCTGTGGCTACGACCAGGCTTGCCCAGGTCATTTTGCCATTCTCATCCACCTTGTAATGGTGATTGAGCGTGCCGCGTGGAGCTTCGATCTGGCCTGCGCCCTCGAGACGGTTGACACCGGCGGTGGCGCGCACATGCTTGTCGAGAATGAGCGGATCGGCGAGGATGCGCTCGATATTTTCGAGGCCGTAAAGAGCCTCGACTAACCGCGCATGATGGTAGAAGAAGGAACTCTCGACCGGCCCTGTGGCCAACTGCTTGAACTCGGCCAGTTCCTTGTCGGCTTGCGGCGTGCCCATGGACTTGACAATATTGAGCCGCGCCAATGGGCCTACGCGATAGCTGCCCTGGGGATAGCCGAGCGGCTTGTAGTAGACGAACTTGGTGTAGCTGTAGTTTTCGTCGGCCTCGCCGAATTGCTCGGTGAAGCGGTGAGCGGTTATACCGTCCTCGATGACAGCACCCTTGGGATCGATAAGCCGCAGAGTGCCGTCGGTGAACTCGATGGATTCGTCTTCGTTGATCAGGCCCAGGTAGTTGGAGGGGAAGTTGGCGAAAACACTGATCTCCTGCTTGAAGGAGCCGGCAATCTGCTTGTAGGTGGTCAACGCCAGCTTGAGGTTTGCGTAGGCCTGGGGAATCGAGGCCAGAATCTCGTCGCGGTGAGCAGAAGCGAGAGGCTCGGTGACGCCGCCAGGGACCACCCATCCTGTGTGGATGCGCTTGGTGGCGAGCAACTCGATGATGTGCTGGCCGAAGCGACGCAGGCCGATGCCGGCCAGGCCCAAGTCGGGTCGTGCGGCGGCCACGCCGAAGATGTTGCGCGCTGCCGGGTCGGACTCCATGCCCAACAACAAATCAGGCGACGAGAGATGGAAGAAGCTCAAGGCGTGCGACTGAACCATCTGGGCCATATTCAAGAGGCGGCGCAACTGCGCGGCGGTATGCGGAATGCGGACCGCCATGATGGCCTCGCAGGCCTTGGCGGAGGCCAGCAGGTGGGAGACCGGGCAGATGCCGCAGATGCGCGCCGTGAGGCTGGGCATCTCGTAAAACGGCCGGCCTTCGCAGAACTTCTCAAAGCCGCGCACCTGGGTGACGTGAAAGTGAGCGTCCTCCACCTCGCCCTTGGGGTTGAGTTGGATGGTGATCTTGCCGTGGCCTTCGAGGCGAGTTACGGGATCGATGGTGATGGTCTGGGACATGATCGGGCTCCTAGGGACTCAAGCTCCAAAGCGGGTGAGGGCTGAAATATCCAGCGGCGCACCGGTTACCAGCGCGGTAAGCGCTGCATGAAAGGTGTCGGCCGAGGGCGGGCAGCCGGGCAAAAAAACGTCAACAGTTACGAACTCATGGATGGGCCGCACAATCTTGAGCAGCTTAGGCACCACGACGCAGGGAATCTGCTGCTGCGCGCTTGCGTTCTCGATATACGCACGGTTCAGTATCGCTTCCGGGCCGAAGGGATTGCGCATGGAGGGCACGTTGCCGGTGATGGCGCAGTCGCCCATGGCGATCAGCATTTTGGAGTGGGCGCGAACCTTCTTGATTTTCGCTTCATCGTCCACCGAGGCTACAGCTCCCTCAACCAAAGCGATGTCCACCTCGTCGGGGAACTGTTTCGCGTCCACCAGAGGGCTGTAGACCACATCGATCAGCTTGGCCAGATCGAGGATTTTTTCATCCATGTCGAGGAAGGACATATGACAGCCGGAACATCCATCCAACCACACAGTTGCCACTTTTAGTTTGCTCATCGCGCTTCCCTCATAAGGTTCAGGTAAGGCAGAAAATCGGGATACTTGGGGTGATCGGAGCCGATCTTGCTCTTGTCGAATAGGGCTCCGGTGGGACAGCACTGCACGCATTTGCCGCAGCGGGTACAAGCTGAGCTTCCCCACTCGTCGTGGAGATCGGTAATAACGATGGAATCTATGCCGCGGCCCATCACATCCCAGATGTGCGCGCCTTCAATCTCGGCGCAGACGCGCACGCAGCGAGTGCAGAGAATGCAGCGGTTGTGATCGACGGTGAAGCGCTCGTGCGAGGCATCCACGGCGAGCGCGGGGTTGCGATAAGGCAGATTGATGTGAGTCAGGCCCTGCGACTGGGCCAGCGTTTGCAGCTCGCAGTGGCCGTTGGATACGCAGACCGAGCAGATGTGATTGCGTTCGGCGAACAACAGCTCGAGAATGACGCGGCGATGCTTGCGCAGACGTTCCGTGTCGGTGGAGACATCCATGCCTTCATAGACAGTGGCCACGCAAGCGGGAAGGAGCTTGTTGCTTCCCTTGATCTCCACCAGGCACAGGCGGCATGCGCCCACGCCGCTCAGGCCCTCCAAATAGCAGAGGGTGGGAATGTTGATGTCATTTTCCCGCGCCACTTCCAGGATGGTCTGGCCGGAGCGCGCGCTCAGTTCCTGACCGTCGATAATCAGCGTTTTGACTTCGCTCATGCCAACACCTCCGCGGCGACAGGCACTTCCATATTGCAGACGCCGGCCGGACAGCGCTTATGCTCGATGTGTTCGAGGTACTCATTGCGGAAGTACTTGAGGGTGCTGAGCACGGGATTGGGCGCCGTCATTCCAAGGCCGCAAAGGCTGGTTTCCTTGATGGTTTCGCACAGGCTCACCAGCAGGTCGAGGTCCTCCATGGTTCCCGTGCCAGAACAGATGCGGCTCAACAGGGTGTACATCTGCGCCGTGCCCGCGCGACAGGGAATGCATTTGCCGCAGGATTCGGTCATGCAGAACTCGACGAAGAATTTAGCCACGTTGACCATGCAGGAGGTATCGTCCATGACGATCATTCCGCCGGAGCCCATGATGGAGCCGACAGCCATGAGGGCATCGTAACTGACGCCGAGGTCAAGCATCTCGGCGGGAATGCAACCGCCGGAAGGGCCGCCGGTTTGCACCGCCTTGAAGGTGTGCCCGCCGGGTACGCCGCCGCCGATGACCTCGATGATCTCGCGCAGCTTGATGCCCATGGGAACTTCTACCAGGCCGGTGTTGGCGATCTTGCCTGTAAGGGCAAAGACCTTTGTGCCCTTGCTTCTCTCCGAGCCCATGTTGGCAAACCACTTGCCTCCGTTGCGGACGATGGGTGGGATGTTGGCGAAGGTTTCGACGTTGTTGATGAGCGTAGGCTTGCCGAAGAGGCCGCTGACGGCCGGATAGGGAGGCCGCGGCCTGGGCGCGCCTCGCTTGCCCTCGATGGAGGCCAGCAGCGCCGTTTCTTCGCCGCAGACAAAGGCCCCGGCGCCTAGGCGGATTTCAACATCGAAGTTGAAGGGAGTATTGCAGATGCCGTTGCCCAGCAAACCGCGCCGGCGAGCCTCGCGAATGGCGGTGGTCAGACGAGAGACGGCCACGGGGTACTCGGCGCGGACATAGATGAAGCCTTTGCTGGCGCCTACGGCGTAGGCAGCAATGGCCATGCCCTCGATGACGCGATGCGGGTCGCCTTCCATCACGCTGCGATCCATGAACGCTCCGGGATCACCCTCGTCGCCGTTGCAGACCACGTACTTCACGTCGCCCGCGGCCTTGGCCACCGTACCCCACTTCAGCCCGGTAGGATATCCGCCGCCGCCGCGCCCCCGGAGGCCGCTTTCGGTAATGCGGTGAATCACGCCGTTGGGCATCAGCTCCGTGAGCACGGTCAGGAGCGCCTTATAACCGTCGCGGGCAATGTAATCGTCGATTTTTTCCGGATCGATGTAGCCGGCGTTCTCCAGCACCACCCGCACCTGTTTGTCGAAGTGCTCGTTTAGATCGCACTGCAACGCGGGGATGGGCTTGCCGCCCAGGCTTTTCACAATGGCCTTCGCGTGGCTGTCATTGACGTGGTGGTAAAGGGTCTCGTCAGGGTCAACGCGAACCAGCGGGCCGGAAGAACACGGCCCCATGCACCCGGTGCGGCGGATCAGCACCTTCTTGCCGGATGAGGCGGCGGCCTTTTCGAGAGCATCCCGCAATTTGTCTGAACCCTGGCTCATGCAGGCCAGGTCCATGCAGACATTCACTGCAAAATCGAATTTATCGTTTTCCTGGCAAACGCTTTTGGCAATCTGTTCGAGCTCTTCGATGGTCATTCGACGGCCCACCTTTCGAGTTGCGCGAGCATCTGCTCAGATGTCATTTCGCCCACCACTTCGCCATCGCACAACACCACGGGCGCGCGGCTGCATGCGCCCACGCAGCGGGCGGTCAACAGGCTGATCTGGCCGTCTTTGGTGGTTTGTCCACGGGGAATGCCCAGGCGCTTTTCAGCCGCCACCATCAGCTTGTCGGAACCCTTGATGTAGCAAGCCGTGCCGGCGCAGACGGTGGCCGTGTGCTTGCCGGGAGGCTTGAGGCTGAAATAGTGGTAAAAGGTCACCACTCCGTAAGCCTGGCTCAGCGGCACGCGCAGAGAGCGGGCCACAAAACGAATCGAGTCGTCGTCCAGATAACCGAAGGCGGATTGGACGGTATGGAGCGTTTCAATGAGCGCATGACGGGCAAAGCCATTTTTGCGCATGGTACCGTTGACGATCTTCCATCGATTATCGCTGCTGGGCAGCGGCGGGGGGGTGAATGCAGGCAAGAATCCTCCATACAGGGAAGACAAAGCACAACGATAGCTCCGTGACGCCAGCTTCCATGTCTATATTGTTTATATCGGCCCACGCCAGTTTTTCTCCGTGACCCCGGTCACTTGGAGTAGGAGCGGATTCTATACCTGGAAGATGTGAAAATGCTCAGAATAGGACAAAATCCTGCCCGCTATCCCAGCGACGGCAGACGGTCGGAGATTCCAAACAGGAAAATGATGCCGATGATGAAGCTATACGCGGCGCCGGTCCACGCAATGGCGTGGTAGAGACGGGGATGATGGTGGCCGCTGGCGTTGAAGGCCCCTCCCATTGTGGCAGTCATCAGGGCATTCATGGCCACGAGGCCCACGGCGAATGCCGCCAAGCCCATCATGCCGCGCGAGGTTCCACCCAGGTTGGCGGTGAGAAAAAAGAGAGCTAGCTGGCTGGGGGTTTCAGCGCCTATGCCGTGCAGAATGCCTATAACAAAGACCGACTTGCCGTTGTACATCCATTGAAAACGGTCGGGCTGGGGCACGTCAGGATTCCAACTGCGGCGAAGTTTCCATGCCATCCACAGAACCCCATTGATGGCGATGGCCAGACGGCTCTCGATGCGTGTGTGGGAGTGGCCATGAGCGTCTTTGCGGAGAATTCCGGCAACGACCCCGATGCCGAGAATGATGAGGGTGATGCCGATCAGCCGCTCCGCCCAGTGATCCAGGCCCTCGGGCAGACCCAGGTGCAGCTCCAGCACGGCGATGCCCAGCACGGCTACGGTGAAGGCGTGGCCAAGGGCGTATGTCATTCCCAGGCGCAGGCCGCTGCGCCAGTTGCGTTGCACAGCGGTGATGTCGCTGATGGCCGCCAGATGGTCGTAGTCGAAGCCATGGCGCAGGCCCAGCAGCAGGCAGGAGCCGAGCGCGGCATCGAGTTTCCAATCTCCGAAAATTGGTAGCACGAAAATCATTATAGCGCATACGCGATGGGATCGGCAGAGGAGATTCAGATGTCTTTGCTCACTGGGCCGGACGTAGCTGAATCTTGTAATCCCGATAGTCGATGGTCACAGTTGTCCGGCCAAGAAGAAAGCTATCCGAGACGGCCTTGGCATGTGTGGCCATGGCGTAGCCGTTTACGCTGGTGTAAAGCCGCATTACCTGAGCGGGACCAGTGAAGATGGAGGGACTTTGGGATGCGGTTCCCGCGATATGGATGATGGAACCGTCTTTGGCGTCTACCCACAAGGTTCCTATAATCAGGTTGGTGGCCTTTCGCCGGGGCATGATTGCCAGCGCAAGGCACTCCCGTCCATCGAGAAGCTGAACGCCGCCAGGTTTCAGTTGCATCTCATAATTGGCGGAGGTGAACCATGAATGTTCGCGGATGCCGGGTAAATTGATGATCTTCTCATTGTCGAGCAGTGGTCGCAGCACATGGTTCCGGATGAACTCGGAGCCGGATTCCGAGAGGATGGTGTAACTCTTGCCCGTCTCCTTACGGTAGTCGGTTTTGACCGTCATTTCAGCCGCGGGATGGGTCTCGTCTTTGCCCCGGAAGACGGCGTAGTGTTCTGTGACGGTATAGCTCTCTATGTTGTCGGTTCTGGCTTTGACAGCGGCATCTACCTGCGCAATGACCGTTGTGGAATCTGGCTGCTGGGCGCGAACGGTGGCGGATGTCAACGAGGCAAAAATACAGGCAGCAGCTATGGCCGTTAGAGCGCCCAGCCGACGGCCATGCATCCTGCTGCAACTCTTCGCAATCAAGTTCATCATAAGAGTAAGTTTATCCTTTTCCTGGCTGTTGATTATTAACAGGATGCAATCGCCCAAATACCGGGATTGAGCCGGGTGGGGCGGATAGGCGATGATGCGCTATGCTGGTTTGCGGCGAGAGGCGATCTCTTGAAGGGTAAAACACATCCAAATCGAGAACCGCACATAGTTCTGTTGAGGCGGGGCGTGGTGGTGCGCGGTGTGGTGCAGGGGGTGGGGTTTCGTCCGTTTGTCTATCGGCTGGCCCTGGAGGAAGGCCTGGCGGGGTTTGTCGGCAACGATACCGATGGGGTGACCATCGAAATCGAGGGGCCGGAAGAGCGCGTAGAAGCGTTTCTTGCCCGCCTGCAAACAGAAGCACCACCATTGTCGCGCATCGATTCAGTTGCGGTACGAGAGCTAGGACTTGCCGAGGATTCTAACTTCCGGATCGTTTCCAGCGAGGTGCTGGGCCGTGTAAGCACCGGGATTCCGGCGGATGCGGCTACCTGCCCGGATTGCCTGCGCGAGTTGCTGGACCCTGCAGACCGGCGCTACCGATATCCGTTTTTGAATTGCACTAACTGCGGGCCGCGCTTCACCATCACGCGACGCATTCCCTATGACCGGCCGCAGACATCAATGGCGAAGTTTCCCATGTGCCCTGAGTGCCAGCGGGAGTACGACGATCCGCTCGACCGGCGCTTCCATGCGCAGCCCAATGCGTGTTGGGTGTGCGGGCCGCGCGTTTGGATCTTGCAGACGGCAGACTCCGAATCGAGCTCTGGTGAAGAGGCAGTGGAGCTGACGCTGCAACTGCTGATGGAAGGGAAGATTGTTGCCTTCAAAGGGATCGGCGGCTTTCATCTGAGTGTGGATGCAACCAGCCAGGCAGCGGTGATGCGGCTGCGTAAACGCAAGCGCCGCTACGGGAAGCCGCTGGCTGTGATGGTGCGCGACCTGGAGGCGGCACGGCAGGTGTGCGTTCTGACGGCGGAAGAAGAAGCGCTGCTAATGACGCCGGCGCGGCCGATAGTACTGGCGCATAGGCGAGAGGGATGCGGAATTGCAGACGCGGTTGCGCCGGGGATTCCATGGCTTGGTGTCTACCTGCCTTACGCGCCGTTGCAACATCTTCTCTTTGCTGACGCTCGCGTGAGGGCGCTGGTGATGACCTCGGCCAACTTGAGCGAGGAGCCGATTGCCATCGATAACGAGGAGGCGAGAGCGCGGCTGTGCGGAATTGCCGATGCCTTTCTGATGCACGATCGGGAGATTTTGCAGCGCTGTGACGACTCGGTTGCTGCCGTGGTGGATGGCGCGCCGCAACTGATCAGGAGAGCGCGAGGATATGTGCCGATGGGTGTGGCGTTGCCTTTTGATGCGCCGCCACTTCTGGCCGTCGGCGGGCACTTGAAGAATGTCTTTGCGCTGGCGCGAGGCCGATTTGCCTACCAGAGCCAGCATCTGGGCGATCTGGAAAACCTGATTGGACTGGAGTTTTTTCGCGAATCGCTCGATCATCTGATGCGAACTTTTGAGATAGTGCCGCAAGCCGTGGTGCATGACCTGCATCCGGGCTATCTTTCGACCCAGTGGGCGCGCGAATGGGTGCAAGAGCGCGGGCTGCCGCTGATTGCCGTGCAGCATCATCATGCGCATGTGGCCGGGTGCATGGCCGAGCACGGACTTATAGGTAAGGTAATCGGTTTGGCGCTCGACGGCACAGGCTATGGGAGCGACGGGAAGATCTGGGGCGGGGAAGTGCTGATTGCAGAACTGGCTAGCTTCGAGCGGTTCGCACATTTGGATTATGTGCCCATGCCGGGAGGCGAGGCGGCGATCAAAGAACCGTGGCGCATGGCGCTGGGACACATGCGAGCGGCGGGATTTGATGTGGAGTCTGATGAGTTGCTGAATCTCGTTGGCGCGACGGAGGAAGAGACTCGTGTGCTCAAGAGGATGATGGAGCGGGGTGTAAATGTTCCGCTTACTTCGAGCCTGGGCCGGCTCTTCGATGCAGTGGCTGCAGTTGTGCTGGGGCGACGTGTAGTGGATTACGAGGCGCAGGCGGCGATCGAACTGGAAGGCATCGCTGTGGATGAGCCTGATGATGCGCCTGGATATGCGATGGAGTTTGCAGGCGGGGATTGGGCTGCGCGGATACCGGTGCGAATGAGCGCCGCTCTGTTGTTGTGCGAATTACTGGAAGATTTGCGGACTGGAATGGGCAAGGCGCAGATTGCGGCGCGCTTTCATGCCGGAGTGGCAGAGGGATTTGTAAGAGCGGCGATGTTAGCGCGGAGTGAAACTGGAGTTAGTACGGTTGCGCTCAGCGGCGGCTGTATGCATAACCGGAGGCTGGCGCGGCTGCTGCGGGCGAAGTTAGAGGCAGAAGGATTCAAAGTTTATCAGCATCGCAACGTCAGTCCCGGAGATGGCGGGCTAAGTTATGGCCAGGTTGCGGTGGCGGCAGCGATGCTGAGTCAGCCGAAGTTATCCGGAGATGCGCACTAACTGCTGAGCTTCTTCGCGTGGTCCGAGGATGGAGACGCGGGGGATGCGACCGCGCACCATGGCCACCTCATCGCAGCGATTAAGGCGCGGGCAACTCTGGCAGTCTTTGAAGATTTTGTCAGGCAACTCGGACTTGTCTTCTATGGTGCGAAATCCGAACTTGAAGAAATAATCGGGGATGCGCGTGAAGAGGCAAATAGACTGAATGCCGTGTTCTTCAGCTTCAGCGATAAGCGCGGCGAGGATGCGGCTGCCTGCGCCCTGGCTTTTTGCCGCCGGCATGACCGCGATGGAACGCACCTCGCACAGATGCGGCCCGTAAAAGTGCAGCGCGCCGCAGCCCAGAAAAACGCCGCCATCGGACAAGGCGACGGTAAAGTCGCGAATGTTTTCGCAAACCTCGGCGAAGGAGCGATAGATCAACGTGCCGTCGGGCGAAAGTGAGTTGATCAGGTCGCAGACATGGGAGGCGTCCGAGAGGAGGGCCTTACGAACCAGCATCAGCGGCCTCCTGAGCAAGGGTGCCGATTCGTTTCGATGCGGCAGCCAGAGCCTCGCGCACGCGCTCACGCACGGTTCCTCCCGTTACGTTATGGCAGTCGAGCGTGGCCGTGAGCGATATGGAGGCAAAGAAGTCCTCCTCGAACTCTTCGCCAAACTGGCGGAGTTCGTCGAGGGTGAGGGCGTCGAGTTCAACGCCTTTCTCGATGGCAAATCGCACGGCATGGCCGATCTTCTGGTGAGCGGTGCGGAAGGGAACGCCCTTGTGGACGAGATAGGTAGCCGCGGCCATGGCATTCAGATAGCCTGACTGCGCCGCTTCCTTCATTCGCACGCGATTAAATTCAAGTGCGGTAGTGAAGCGCGCTATCAGCCGAAGCATTTGCGGTATAAACTCGGCGGCAAAAACCTGCTCCTGAGTCTCCTGTAAGTCCTTGTTGTAGGCCAGAGGCAGACCTTTCAATTGCAGAGTGACAGCTTCTGCCGCGCCATGGATGCGACCAACTTTAGCGCGAATCAGCTCGGTGAGGTCGGGGTTCTTCTTCTGAGGCATGGCGCTGGAGCCTGTCGAGAAGGCCTCGGGAAGTATGATGAATCCGAACTCTGCGGTTGCAAAAAGCGTAATTTCCTCGGCAAAACGGCTTAGATGCAGGCCGACAAAGGTGAGCGCTTGCAGATATTCCAAAATAAAATCGCGATCGCTGGTTGCGTCGATGGAGTTGGCAGTGGGCGCAGCGAATCCCAACTCGCGCGCGGCGATAGTGCGGTCGAGAGCGAGTGTTGCGCCGGCAACAGCGCCTGAGCCCAGGGGACAGAAGTTGAGCCGCGCAGAGCAATCGCGCAGACGTGACGCATCGCGCAAAATCATTTCCACGTAGGCCAGCAGCCAGTGCGCCACCAACACCGGCTCGGCGCGCTGCATGTGAGTGTAACTGGGCATCACTGAATCGCTTGCGGCTTCAGCCTTCTCGACCAGAGCGCGAGCCCAGGCAGCTAGAGCCTTCAGTACGAGGTTGATTTGCTCACGCACATAAAGGCGAAGGTCGGTGGCAATCTGCTCGTTACGGCTACGGCCGGTGTGCAGCTTGAGGCCTAGAGGGCCTACGCGTTCCACTAAAGAAATTTCGACAAAATGATGGATGTCTTCGGCCGTCGCATGATCGCGCACCTGCGCCTCGCCGGCCTCAGATGCGTGCTCGGCGGCAATGGCGTCAAGCGCCTCGCGGAGCTCCGATCCTTCTTCTTCAGTAAGAATCTTTGCTGCAATCAGGGCGGAGGCGTGCGCCTTGCTGGCGTCTATTTCCTGTTCAAGAAGCCGCCAATCGAAACCAAGGGACCGCTGCCAGTTCTCAAACTCCGCATCCAGCGGCTCGCGAAAACGGCCAGACCACATCTTCCCGGTTTGTTGTTCGTCAACCATTACTTTAAGCGTACCTCATGCTATTCGTTTTTCTTGCCGCTATTGAGCTGGGGCATTTCGCTGCCTTTACTGAGAGTAAGGAGACCGGCTTTGGCGTAAGTAAGAAGTTTGGCACGAGAGTCGGTGATGTCGAGGTTGCGCATGGTGAGTTGCCCGATGCGGTCGCGCGGGGAGAAGGCGGATTCGGTCTTCTCCATGCTGAGACGCTCTGGATGGAAGGTGAGGTTGGGCGACTCGGTGTTAAGGATGGAGTAGTCGTTGCCGCGGCGCAACTCGAGTGTGACCTCGCCGGTGATTGGTTTGGCGACCCAGCGCTGGGCGGATTCGCGGAGCATGATGGCCTGGGAATCGAACCAACGGCCCTGATAGAGCAGGCGGCCGAGCTTGCGGCCATTGTCGCGGTACTGCTCGATAGTGTCCTCGTTGTGAATACCAGTGATGAGGCGCTCGTAAACGATGAAGAGCAGGGCGAGTCCAGGGGCCTCGTAGATGCCGCGGGATTTGGCTTCAATAATGCGATTTTCAATCTGGTCGGACATGCCGAGGCCGTGGCGGCCGCCGATGCGGTTCGCTTCGAGAAGAAGTTCGACGGGGTCCGTGAATTCGCGGCCGTTGAGGGCTACGGGCGAGCCCTCTTCAAAACGAATGGCGACTTGTTCTTGCTGGATCTCGACATCGTCGCGCCAGAATGCCGCGCCCATGATGGGGACGACAATCTTGATCGACGAAGAAAGATGCTCCAGGTCTTTGGCTTCATGAGTTGCGCCAAGCAGGTTGGAGTCGGTGGAGTAGGCCTTCTCCGCTGACATTTTATAGGCGAAGCCGGAGCGCTGCATGAAGGCAGACATCTCGGCGCGGCCACCTAATTCGTCGATAAAAGCGGCGTCGAGCCAAGGCTTGTAGACCTGGAGACTGGGATTGACGAGCAGGCCGTAACGATAGAAGCGCTCAATGTCGTTGCCCTTAAAAGTTGATCCGTCGCCCCAGATGTTTACATCGTCCTCCTTCATGGCGGCCACCAGCATAGTTCCCGTGACCGCGCGACCAATGGGGGTGGTGTTGAAGTATGGAACTCCGGCCGTCGTGATGTGGAAGGCGCCCGACTGCAGCGCAGCGATTCCTTCGCGAACCAGAGGGCCGCGGCAGTCGATGAGGCGAGCTTTTTCGGCGCCGTACTCCAGGGCCTTGCGCGGGATGGCGTCGTAGTCGGTTTCGTCGGGCTGGCCAAGGTTGGCTGTATAGGCGTAAGGGATGGCGCCCTTCTGCTTCATCCAGTGCAGGGCGGCGGAGGTGTCCAGCCCGCCGGAGAAGGCAATGCCGACTTTCTGGCCGATGGGCAGTGATTCGAGAATTACGGACATAATTGCGAACCTCAAAACACTTGACAGTGATCAGTTTTCAGTTGTCAGTTCGCTCTTCTCGAATATTATGCGCCAAGCAAGATTGCAAATCTGATCACTGATAATTGACAACGAATAACTGGTTACTGAAACTTATCCACATTAGACAAGCCGCCGAGCAGCAGCAGTAGCAGAGCTTTTTGACAATGCAAACGATTTTCGGCTTGATCGAAGACGATGGACTGCGGACCGTCGATCACCTGGTCGGTCACTTCTTCGTTGCGGCGCGCGGGCAGGCAGTGCATGAAGACGGCGTTCGGCTTTGCTTTTTGCATCAGCGCCTCGTTGACCTGGAATGGCCGGAAGATGGGCGCGCGCTTGGCGGATTCGTGCTCGAAGCCCATGCTGACGCATACGTCTGTGTAGATAGCGTCAGCGCCTTCGGCGGCGGCCTGCGGGTCTTGCAGGAGTCGAAGCTCGCAGCCGTTGGCCAGGGCAATCTCCCGCGCAATGGTTACGATTTCGATGTCAGGCGAGTAGCCGCGCGGCGTGGCTACGGTTACATTGGCACCCAGATGCGCGCCGGTGAGCATCAGAGAGTGGCAGACGTTGTTGCCGTCGCCCACATAGGTGAAGTTAAGTCCGACGGCGGAGCCGAAGTGCTCATCGAGGGTCATGAAATCGGCCAGCGCCTGGCAGGGATGCTCGAAGTCGGAGAGAGCATTGATGATCGGCACTCTGGAATTGGCGGCCATTTCGGTGATGGTGTCGTGCGCGTAAGTGCGCAACACGATGACATCAACCCAGCGCTCGACATTGTGCGCCACATCGGCGACGGACTCGCGCTCGCCTAAAGGGGATTGAGTCTGATCGAGGAAGATGGCGTTGCCGCCCATTGTATTGATGCCGGCCTCGAAGCTGAGGCGCGTGCGCAGGCTGGCCTTCTCGAACATCAGCACCATTTGCTTGGCGTCGAGGGCGTTGCGATACTTGCCGGGATCACGCTTGACCTCGTGGCCCAGCTTGAGAATGGCGCGCACCTCAGCACTGGAGAGATCGGCGATGGAGCATAAATCCTCGCCGGCCAGCCGCGCTGCCGCGGCAAGAATGTCAGGGTCTTTGTCGACGGAAACGGCGGGGGTCTCGGGTTCGATAACTGCTTTGCTAGCCACGTGCTTGTCCTCCTGTGGAGTCAGCTGCGATTAACACTGCCGATGGTGCGGCATGTGCGGTGAAAATTTCGTCCAGCGCGCGGATGGCGATGTCCACGTGGTTACGATGCAGGATATAGGGCGGCAAAAAGCGCAGCACTGTGTCGCTGGTGCAGTTGATGACGATGCGGCGCTTGAGCATCTCGGCGACGGCCTGCTTGGCAAGGTCTGCGGAGTCGAGTTCGGCGGCAATCATCAGGCCCCGGCCACGCACGTCAACGATGGCGCTATGGCGCGAGGCCAGGGCGCGAAGTTGCGCGAGAAAGTAGTTGCCGACCTCGGTTGCGTGAACCAGCAAATTTTCTTTTTCGATGGCGTCGATGACGGCGATGGCGACGGCGCAGGCCAGCGGGCCTCCGCCAAAGGTGGTGCCGTGCATGCCGGCGTGGATGGCGCGCGCCGCCTCTTCCGAGCAGACAATCGCGCCCAGCGGGATGCCGCCCGCCAGAGGTTTGGCCAACGTGGTGACGTCGGGCAGAATGTTGTAGTGCTGATAGGCGCACCATTTGCCGGTGCGGCCCATGCCGGATTGAATCTCATCGGCGATCAGCAATGCTCCGGTGGAGTTGGCAAGAGCGCGCGCCTCTGCGAAGAACTCTTGCGAAACTGGGCGGATGCCGCCCTCGCCCTGGATAGGTTCGACGAGGATGGCGCAAACTTCATTGGAAAACTTGGCGCGCAGGTCGGCGACGTCGTTGAACTTTACGAACTCGACGCCGGGAACGACGGGAGCAAAGGGCTCGCGGTACTTGGCTTTGTGCGTAGTCGAAACGGAGCCTAAGGTGCGGCCGTGAAAGCTCTGCTCGAGAGCGAGGAATTTCGTGCCAATCTTTTTGCCTTCGCTACGCAGGAGGCCGGCGTGGGCACGGGCCAGCTTGAGCGCTCCTTCCCAGGCCTCGGTGCCGGTATTGGCAAAGAAAACGCGATCCAGGCCGGTGCGTTCGGTAAGCCGCTGCGCCAGCTCCGCCTGTCCTTCGTGGTAAAACAGGTTCGAAACGTGGATGAGCGCGCGGCTCTGTTTCGCAATGGCTTCAACGATAGCTGGATGTGCGTAGCCCAGCGCGTTGACGCCGATGCCGCTCAACAGGTCAAGATAGCGCGCGCCTTGCTCGTCGATGAGGTAAACGCCCTCGCCGCGCACAAAGAGAATGGGGTTGCGGTCATAAGTAGAAAGCAGTAGCCGCGCTTCAGCGGCTTGAATTTGTTCGAGCTTGGTCGATTTGTCCAATTCATCTCTCCTGGTCAGTTTGTCTTGCGGACCTCTAGGCCACCATCACTTCGGTGCCGTGGGCTACGCGGGAGCTGCACAGGTCGGGCAGGGAACTGGCAGCCTCCGCAGGCAGAATTCTTACGCGCTTGACGCCGTTCAAAAGAGCTTCGCGGCATGCGCTGAGCTTGGGCAACATGCCGCCGGAGATAACCTCGCTTTTGGCCATCTCTGCAATTTGATCGATAGACAGCCATCGCAACACCGCGCCATTTGCGCCCTTGACACCGGGCACGTCGGTGAGGAAGACCAGCGCATCGGCACGGCAGGCGATGGCGCAGGCTGCGGCCATCTCGTCGGCGTTGACGTTGTAGTATTCGCCGTCAAAGCCGAGCGCCATGGAGGAAAGCACGGGCACGCCGTTTAATTGCCAGATAGCTTCGAGCCAGCGCGCGTCGCTCGCAGCGATCTCGCCCACGAAGCCAAGGTCGGGCGTGGTGAGCTTCTTGCGGGCGCGAAAGATCAGGCCGTCGCCGCCGGAGAGGCCCATCGCCGGAACGCCTAGAGCGCCCAGGCCGGCTACGAGTTGCTTGTTCACTTTTCCGGCCAGAACCATCAGCGCCACGTCGCGGGTTTCAGCGTCGGTGACACGAAGACCGTTGATAAATTCGCTCTGCTTGCCCAGTGCCTTCAGCATGCTCGTCAACTGTTTACCGCCGCCGTGGACCACCGCAACCTGATGGCCATCGCGCGCCAGTTCGGCAATAGCGCGCGTGCACCCTTCCAGAAGCGACGGAACTTCCAGGCCAGCTCCGCCCAATTTGACGACGTACTTCATTCAAAGCCCTCCGCGGCGATTTTCATTCCAGGCCTTCGGTCTCAGGCCAGCCGAGCATAACGTTTAGATTTTGCACGGCCTGGCCGGACGCGCCCTTCAACAAGTTATCCAGACAACTGACAATGACCGCACGACGGCCGTCGGCTGCGAGTTGGAATCCGATGTCCGCATAGTTGGTGCGCACCGAGTATTGAATCTGCGGCAGCGCTTTGTCGTAGAGCCGGACCATGGGGCTGCCGGCAAAAAAATCGTGGTAGATCTTTGCTATGCTCTCCCTGGTTTGTGGCTTGCGAAAATGAACATAGATGGTAGCGAGAATTCCGCGGGGAATGGGCAGCAGGTGCGGCGTGAAAATGATTTCGCTCGCGTCAATGCCAATCTGTTCCAGCAACTCCCCGGTGTGGCGATGAGAAAAAACACCATAGGCGGAAAGATTGTCGGCTGCGTACATGAAATGTGTCCTGGCGGAGGGCGCCTTGCCTGCGCCGCTCACGCCGCTCTTGGCATCGGCGACGATGCCATGAGTAAGGTCAACCAGTCCGGCAGCAACCAACGGCCGCAGGGGAAGAATGATGGAGGTTGCGTAGCAGCCGGGGTTTGCGATGAGGCGCGCGCCAGCAATCCGTGCGCGATGCAACTCGGGCAATCCGTAGACGGCTTGCGCCTGTGTTGCCGCGGCCAGTTCGGAACCGTCATCCTCGAAGGCATAGACGGCGCGGTTGGCCGCGTCATTCAATCGCCACGCCCCACTCAAGTCGATGACGCGCATTCCGCGCGCGAGCGCCTCAGGCACCCATTCACGAGATTGTTCATGCGGCGTGGCAAGAAAGAGAACCTCAACGCCCCGGCTAGCCAGCAACTCCCAGGAAAAAGGTTCCAGCCTAAGGTTGCCGCTGCCGCTCGAATCGGCCAGTTGTGGGTGAATCTCGCTCAGCGGGACGCCGCCCCGCGCCGCGTCCTTTTCGTCCACGCGCCCCGCAAATACAGGTGGAGCGCCCTGTAGCCGAGGATGCCTCAGCAGCAGCCTTGCCAATTCAGCGCCCGCATACCCGGTAACTCCCAGTACCGCTGTTTGAATCGTATGAGTCATGCTTTCAGCATCGCCTTCAACCGGGATTCCACATCGCCTGCGCGGCGGTGGTCAGAACAGATAATCAACACCGTGTCGTCGCCCGCCAGTGTGCCTACAATATCGCTCCAGCCGGCATGGTCCAGGGCCATCGCCAGGGGTTGTGCGCCTCCCGCCGTGGTGGCTACCAAAACCTGATTCATCGCCCTGCGCACGCGCAGTCCGAAGCCTTCAAGCATCTCTACGAGCGAGGGCGGACTATTGTCCTCAGACGCAGAACTTGAGCCATTCGAGAATGAGTAACCGCCGGGGCCCTTCAAGAGCCGCAGCTCATGAATATCGCGCGAGAGCGTGGCCTGGGTTACGGCAAAACCGCGGCGACGCAGCTTACGCCTCAACTCATCCTGGCTGGCCACCTGCCCGTGGGCTACCAGCTCACGAATCGCATTGTGACGCAGAGTCTTCATCTAACTCTCCCGGTAAGTTCAAAGCGCGAATCGCAAGAACTTCTGCACTGAATAATTATACAACATAGTGCATAAGTATGCAATATCGGCCCGCACCTGTGTAAAAACCAGGAATAAATAAGTTTTGGGGGACTATGACCCGCCCGCGCTGTTACACTTTTGTAATAATTCGTGGCAGAGGCATTCCGCGTGACTCAATCGACCAAAATAGCCAAGTCCCCTCAGATCAATACCATCAATGACCTGTTTAGCCGCGTTGCCGCGGCCGCCAATCCCCGCGCCATCCTTTGGCAGGACGAGTTTGGACTGTGGCAACCCATTTCTTCCGACCAAATCTATCAGCGAGTACGGGCGCTGGCCCAGGCATTCCTCAGCTGGGGCGCGAAGAAAGGCGACCGTATCGCCCTGATCGCCGAAAATCGCTGGGAGTGGGCGGTCACTGACTTTGCCGCTCTGGCCATCGGCGCAGTGGATGTGCCTATCTACCCCACGCTAACCGGCGAGCAGATCGCCGCGCTGGTGGCTGACGCGGGCTGCCGTATTGCCGTGGTCTCCACGCGCCAGCAGTTTGACAAGCTGTACGCCGTGCGCAAGCAGACTTCGCTGGAGCGCATCCTGATGATGGATTCGGCTGTGGCGCCCGAAGGGGCTGTCACCTTCAGCGAGGTGATAGCCGGGGCCGATGAACGCGGCGCGGAGCGCGACCCGGTCTTCGATGCGCTGGTGCGCGCGGTCGAGCCAAAGGACATGGCCACGCTGATTTACACCTCCGGAACCACGGGCGAGCCCAAGGGTGTGGTGCTCACTCACGGCAACCTCGCCGCCAACCAGAACTGCGCCCCCGCTGAATTCAGCTTCGACTCCACGGATGCCTTAATCTCCTTCTTGCCCCTCTCGCATGTCACGGCTCGCGCCCTGGACTACATCATGTACCTGTTCGGCGTGCAAGTAGCCTATTGCTCGAAGTTCGACAAGCTGCCCGAGGCCATGCGGCAAATTCGCCCCACGGTCTTTGTCGGCGTACCGCGGGTATTTGAGAAAATTCATCAGGAGATCGAGCGGCGCGCAGGACTTTCGCCTATCAAGAAGCGTCTGCTCGCCTGGGCGATCGGCGTGGGCTCGGGTCACATTGATACGGTCTACGACGGTCGCCGTCCATCCTCACCGATTTGGAAACTGGCCGACAAACTGGCCTACTCCAAGGTGCGCGAGGCCTTCGGTGGGCGGGTGAGGATCTTCGTTCCCGGCGGGGCGCCCCTGGGCATCGATACGGCGAAATGGTTCGCCTCGGTGGGAATTGCTCTATGGGAAGGTTACGGGCTGACCGAGACATCGCCGGTTATTGCTCTCAATACGCCTATAACCCATCGCATGGGTTCCATTGGCAAGCCCATCTCTAATGTTGAAGTAAAGCTGGCCGCGGACGGTGAATTGCTGGTCCGAGGTCCATCGGTTTTCGCCGGCTACTGGCAAAAGCCTGATCAGACCGCTGCATGTTTCGATCCCGAGGGTTGGTTCCGCACTGGAGACATCGCCCACATCGACGCCGATGGCTTCCTTTTCATCACGGATAGGAAGAAGGAACTGCTGAAGACTTCGGGCGGTAAGATGGTGGCGCCTCAGCCCATTGAAAACAAGCTAAAAAACAGCCTGATGGTGGCGCAGGCCGCGCTGGTGGGCGACAAGCACAAGTTCATTTCGGTGATTATTTCGCCCAACTTTACGGCGCTGGAGGAGTGGGCGCGACGTCACGGTATCGAGGCTAGTAATCGCTCCGAGTTGGTAGCAGACAGCCGTGTCGTTGCGCTCTACGCCGAGATTGTGCGCGAGGTGAACGCCAGCCTGGCTAATTTTGAGAGTCTGAAGCGATTTCGCGTGGTAGCCGACGAGTGGTCACAGGAAACGGGTGAGCTGACGCCTTCGATGAAGCTCAAGCGGCGCGTGATTAAGGAGAAATATGCGGCCCTGATCGACGAACTTTACGAGGACGAAGCAACCTCGCGCGGTGAATTGGAAAGATAAGGCCCCGTCCTAACTCCTTTCCAAAGTGAGCACGCTTGTTCCACAGCACATGCAGCCCGCGAAAGAACGGCGCTCCCCAGGCGCCCACTGCCATTAGGCTGCCGAAGAGGATGACGGCGTCAATTGAAAGCCGTCCGGTCCTCGACCAGTATGCATCCGGCTCCAGGTCTAGCCAAATCGCAAACTCGTCCAGGGTCAGCGCCGCGCCCACCCCGTAGCTGATGGACATCAGGCGGCTGAAGAAGATGGAGATTGGGGAGTGCGATCGCCCCAGGTCCATCAGCCATCCGTAACCAACCAGCAGCGGATCAGAATTCCCCAGACGAGATGATGAATGTGCCGTCCATGTACGACCACCCACTGGAACGGCGCCGCATGATGTGCGATCAGCCAGACCAGAACCCGGACACCCACAAATGTAATCAGGAAGGATACCGATGCGAGGAACATTCGCTGCCGCGGACGGTCGGGGATGGTGGTGCGGACCAGATATCCAAGCCGCGTCAACTTCAGTAGGACCAGCAAGACAACGACAACCAGGCTGGCGAAGGCCAGCAGAAACAATGCTCCGGTTCCGGGCATACTTTATTGAATCACTATGAGCTTTTCGTTACAAGGAACATTGATTTGAGAATGAAATAGGGAGCGTGAGCGCGGTCACGAATTATCCTTATAGCGGCAGAGTAAACTAATCAAAGCGTGAGGTGGGCTATGACCACCTAAACGAAGATGGCATGCCGCTGGGAGCCAAGGTTACCCGGTCTGGACCTGCCATCCAGGGAGTTATTCCCAGCCCGGCTTGATGAGCCGAATCATTGATCAGGAGTTTTTAAAATGCGAGTTGCTTTATTGACCGGCGGCGGCGACTGCCCCGGACTGAATGCGGTAATTTACGCGGTTGTGCGCAAGGGCATCAACCACTATGGCGATGAGTTCATCGGCTTCCTCAACGGCTGGCGCGGTGTGCTGGACAACAACTTCATTCCGCTCACTCTGGATGCCGTGGACGGTATTCAGTTGAAGGGCGGCACCATCCTGCACTCTTCGCGCACCAACGTGAAGAAGATTCCCGGCGGCATCGAGAAGGTGCAGGAAGTTTTGAAGACCAACAAGATCGACGCTCTGATTGCCCTTGGCGGCGATGACACCCAGTCGGTAACGCTCTTTCTGTGCGAGCACGGCGTGCCCAGCGTGGGCGTGCCCAAGACCATCGACAACGACCTCAGCGGCACCGACCAGACCTTCGGCTTCGATACCGCTGTCATGATCGCCACCGAGGCCGTCGACCGCATCCGTACCACCGCCGACTCGCACAATCGTGTGATTGTGATCGAGGTGATGGGACGCGATGCCGGCTGGATTGCCTACGCCTCTGGCGTGGCCGGTGGCGCGGATGTCACTCTGGTTCCTGAGAAGGAGATCGACATCAATCACGTCTGCAAGTTGCTCAAGTACAACTACGACCACGGCAAGCACTACGGCGTAGTGGTGGTCTCGGAGGGCGCTCATCTGCCTGAGGTCGGCCAGGTGATTAACGAAAAAGCGCAACTTGATTCCTTCGGCCATGTGCGTCTCTCCGGCATCGGCGAGGCGCTGGCCAACCTGATCGAGAAGAAAACCGGCTATGAGACTCGCTCCGTAAACCTGGGCCACACGCAGCGCGGCGGAGTTCCCACGGCCTACGACCGCATTCTCGGCCAGCGATATGGCCTGCACGCTATCGACATGGTTCACGAGAAGAAGTGGGGGCGCATCGCCGTTCTCAGGGGCCTGGACATCACCGACATTCCCATCAAGGACGCTATCGCCACCAACCGCCGCCTCGATCAACGTTTCTTCGACGTGATCAAGGACCTGGAAGTCAAGATTTAGAGCAAATTCGTCCGTGAAACGTAAAAGCCATTCTCCTTGCGAGGATGGCTTTTGCTTTCTGTCTGCCGTAGAGTTTGACTGTGACCTATCGCCCTTACACGCCGCAAGATTTCGATGTACTGTACGCACTTGAAGAGCGCTGCTTTGAGCCGCCCCATCGCTTTAGCCGCAGATATATGCGGCTGCTTGTCAGCCGCGCCAATGCCGCTACATGGGTTGCGGAAGAAGATGGACTCCTGATAGGTTTTGCCATTGTCGAGTGGAGAGAAGGGAAGCTAGGAGTAACGGCGTACATCCAAACCATCGAAGTTGCCCTTGAAGCACGTAATCAGGGCGTTGCCCGCGAGTTGCTCAACCGCACCGAGGATTCAGCGCGGCTTGCGGGCGCGGCATTGATCTGGCTGCACGTCGAAGCAACAAATGCGGCCGCGATCAGGCTCTACGAATCACAGGGCTACCGTTGCGAGGGCAGGGAAGAGAACTACTATCCACTGGGCCGTGCAGCGCTCATCTACGTGAAACGGCGGGATTTGGAGAGGGCGAGCTAGCGGTATTTATTCTGCGCGCTCAGATACAAAGCCCCCTGTTTCTCAATACCGCCAACTGGTGAGATCCGCACCGGCGGGCGCGGTCTTCTGTATGCGGTCGAGAATCTTGGGCAGGTACATGGTGTTGTAGTGCAGGCGCGAGTAGGCGTTGGGAAGCGTGGGATCGCCGTTCCAGCAGTGCTCGGCGCGCGGACCGTAGGTTACTTCGCCGCCGTAGGGAGGATTTTTCGTCGAGTTGAGAAAATCTTCCATGAGATAGACGGCATCGTTGAGGAAGTAGGTGTCGTCGGAACCGACATAGATATGAATCTTGCCGGCTAACTCGGGGCCCAGCTTCGTCCAATCCCGCTCCAGTATCGCTTCCAGATCGTAGTGCTCGCGCCAATAATCGGCGACCGTGTGGTCGATCTCGCCGGTCACCTTGTCGTAGATGGGGGCGGGATAGCCGTCCGCGCCCACTGGGCCGAAGACCGCCTGCCAGATGTCGTACTGCTCGCCTGAGCGGCCATGATCGCCCAGCGCCAGTTCATAGGCGTTGGCCTCTTCGGTGGTGATGAGGGTGTGGCCCAGGTAATCGCGCATGGACGGCTGCGCCACGCGTTTGTGCGCGCCCTCCAAGTAATAGAAATTCTTGTCTTTATAGATGTCGATGTTGGTATAGGCGTGGAAGTCGATGGGGTCGGGGCAGGCGGCGAATGCGCCATTGTAGTGCTCCGGATATAAGACCTGAACGGCTAGAGCCTCCCAGCCGCCGGTCGAGCCGCCGTAGACAAAGCGCGCCCAGCCCTGACCGATAGCGTGAAACTGCTTTTCGATGGCTGGAATCAGTTCTGTTTCAATGGCGTCGCCGTAGGGGCCGACGTTGGCCGAATTCACGGCATAGGAGTCGTCATAAAAGGGGTTGGCGTGCTGAATCTTGACGATCAGCACCCGCGGAAAACCCGGCGCAATCCACTGCTGATAGAACTTGTAAGCCTCCTGCTGCTGGATGCGGTTGTATCCAGCCAAATGGAAGCGCTCGCTGTAGTCGGGTTTCAGGTTGGGGTCAGGCGGAGTGGTGCGGAAGTCGTTGAAATCACTCACAAAGTGGTCATGAAAGATGATTAGCGGGAAGCGCGCTTCGGGGTGCTGGTCGAATCCCTCTGGCACCAGCACGATGGCGCTCAGAAACATCGGCCGGCCCCAGAATTTAGTCAGCAAGGCGCTCTGGATGCGGATATGGCGGATGTATCTGGTGTCGGCTGGCGTGAGGAGGGGCGGAATCGTCTCGGTCAGCGCGATGGAGACAGTGGCGCCGGGTTTGACGGTGAGCTTTATCGGCTTGGAGTAGAGGTTGCCGGGCGAGATGTTCCAGAGTTGCCCCTCGCCCTGGTCCATGTGCAGTTTGACCGTCTTGCCGTCGCCGCGATGAAAGGTCTCGTACTTGTTCAGCACGGCCTGAACGTAGTATTCGCCGGCGGGAAGGTCCTTGAGGCTGCGAATCGGATAGCCCGAGGCGCTCGCGCTCACCACGGCGGGCTGGCCGGGCTGCCAGCCGTCCACGGTCAGGCCGAAGATAAGCTGTGTGCGCGGAGAGTCGTCAATCTGGTTGCGCGGCTCGTCTTTGGGGTCCGTCGAAAGGCAGATCAGCAGACGCCCGTCGAGAGGCTGCGTGCCTAATTCCTTGGGGAAGGTGACGGAAAACGATTGGGCAGCGAGGGCTACCGGGTAGAGTAGTAAGAGGGTTACGGCGATGCGCTTCATACAGAGAACTATACTGTGCGGCGCGAAGGCAGGTCGAGAATCATGGTCTCCCAGGTCAGATGCAAGTCCAGGGAGACCATGGAATTCAGATTACTTGTTGTCCGCTTGCGTCTTCTTGATAAACGCCGCCACGCGATCGTGCAACTGTTTTAGGCTCTCGTCCAAGACGTAGACCATGTGTCCGGATTCGTACCAGTCGTACTCGATGTTCTTGGCCAACGATTGTGGGATGGGCAGGTGCTTATCTTCGTACTGGGCGGCAAAGAAGGGCGTGGCCAAGTCGTAGTAGCCGCCGTTGACCATGATCTTCAGGCGGGGATTGGTCTTGAGCGCCTCAGCCAAGTCGTTGGAAACGTTGAGGTTAATTGGGAAATCATGGTGAGCCAGGTTCCAGTGCGTGCTGCCGAAGAGCGCTTCGGGCAGGTAAGTCTGGCCCTCGCCGTACTTCAGCTCGCGGCGCACGTAATCGTTGAAGAGCGTGACGTAAGCCGAAGAGATGGCCGAGCTTTGCGGGTCGTAATCAGCGGTTTGGCTCAGCGAGTCAATGGTGGGTCCGGAGAAGCGCGTGTCCAGCCGGCCGGTGGTCAGGTCCTGGTCGTCCTGTAGTGTTTTCTCGAACTCGCCGCCGAATACACGCAGGTTTGCCTTGAGCAGGTAGGCCACGGGCAGGCCAGTGTACTCATGCAGTTTCTCGGCCACTTGTTGCTTCTCCTCTGCGCCTAGGTCGGTGCCCTGGGCCAGAGCGTGTGCATAGGGGCCCATGGCGAACTCTTCTACTTCTTTGAGGAAGGGTTCAAGCGCCGCCGGCTGCTGGGGCAGCTTCTTGTGGTACCAGGCTGTGGCCGCATAGGTGGGCAGCGCCAGCTCGTAGGGCAGGTCAACGCCGGGATTGCCGGTGGGGAAATCGATGTCTGTGGTGAAGTTGAAGATTTGCGAGAGCAGGATTACGCCGTTCAGGTCGATGCTCTTGCCTTCCAGGATTTTGGCCAGGATGGCGGAGCGGGTAGTGCCGTAACTCTCGCCAAATATGTACTTTGGCGAGTTCCAGCGGTTGTATTTGGTGATGAAGCGGGCGATGAAACGGGCAAAGGCGTTGGCGTCCTCATCCACTCCCCAGAAGGCTTTTTCCGCGTCTTTGCCGGTGAGGCGTCCGAAGCCTGTGCCGGGCATGTCTATGAAAACAAGGTCGCTGGTGTCGAGCAAGGAATAGGCGTTGTCGACGAGTTTATAGGGCGCGGCGGGCAGGTGCTGGTCGCCGCTGGTGACCACGTGCTTGGGACCGAGCGAGCCCATATGCAGCCAGACGGTCGAGCTGCCTGGGCCGCCGTTGTAGAAGAACATGATGGGGCGGTCCTCAGCCTTCGCGTCCTTCTTGAAGTATGCGACGTAAAACATACGTGCGACAGGGGTTGCGTCCTTGGGCTCCTTGGGAGCGTCGAGGGCAAGCTGGCTGCCAGGCTGCGGCTTGCCGTCCAGGCCCAACTGCGCGTCCTGAATGTCGGTCGAGCCTACGGTGATGGTGCCGGCGATGGCCGTGTAGGCGATCTTCTCCCCCGCTACAGTGACCGTGCCTTGGGTCGTAACATCAGCAGGCTGAGCCTTTTCCGTGGCTTTATCGGCGGTGGCAGCTTTATCGGCAGTTTTGTCGGCGGCAGGCTTGGCGGCGGGGGTCTCGTCGTCGGCTATCAGCATGGCCGGGGCAAGGATCAGCGAAGCCGCGAGCAGGACGGCTGGTAAGCGGTAGAAACGGGACATTTGGTATCTCCAGAAAAGGGGATGGTGTAAAAGGCCAGTATATTGCCTGGATGTGAGTGTATGTATAAGACCACCTCCAACTAGCAAAAATGGGTACATCGCAAATGGCCTACGTTGCAAAGGTAAGGTTTGTTCCATCGCCTTCTTGCGGGTGCGGGAGCAAACGGTTGAAAAATCGAAGTAGAAATGGAGAGGTTAAACCATGGTTCCTTCTGAGATGCCCTTGTGCAACTCCGCGGCAAGGCCGGAGTTGAACTTGCGCAACATCTTTGGAATCAGAAACAGGTCAATGATAACCCAGAGCCATAAAGCGAGCGACATCGAGTAAGCAATGTATTCGCCCAGGATGCCTCCATCCGAGTTTTGATACTCAGACGACACCCAGGCTCGAACAAATAATGCCACCATGCAAATTGCAAACATCAGGTATCCGGACCGGTTTCGTCCAAGATAGAGGCGATGAATCCCGAGTCCGCCAAATAGCACGGCCAGCACATAGGCCGTAATCATCGATTTTTTGTTTCGATCATACGCGTCGTTGAGTGCACGCTGTTGCGACCAACTGAGTTCCAGCTCGACCTGTTGCTCTTGCATTGCACACCTTAAAGAATCGATTCGGATTTCTACTTCTGCACCTTGTCGAAGGGTTGCTTCTCTGTGATCCTGGGCCGGTTCTCGGCTTGCAGCTCTTTGGCCACCTGCTCCACTTCGCGGAAGACGCGCAACAGGTTGCCACCCAGAATCTTGCGGCAATCTTCGGCCGAATAGCCGCGAGCCATCAACGCAGCTGTGATCTTGGGCAGGTCGGCGGCTGAGTCGATGCCTTGGGGGAGCTGTCCGCTGATGCCGTCAAAATCCGATCCCAGGCCCACGTGGTCCACTCCGGCAACCTTGGCGATGTGGTCGATGTGGTCGATGAGCACTGAGAGCGGCGGGCGAGGGATGCGGTCGCCATATTGGCGCTGGAGCTTTTCGATCTCGTCGTAGGGAATCGGCTTGCCTTCCGCAATGGCCTTGTCCTTGAGCGCCTGGACAGCCTTTTTCATCTCCGGTTCCAGTGATTTCGCAGCGTCGCGATAGGCTTGCGACAGGAATCCGGAGTAGAAGTTGACCTGGATGACGCCGCCTTTGGAGTGGGGACCGCCATAGCGGGCTACAGCGCGCAGCATATCGTCGCTCATGTTGCGTGGTGCGTCGCACAGGGCGCGCGCCGAGGAGTGGGAGGCGATGACCGGCGCTCGGCTGATGTTCAGCGTGCGATAGAAGGTGCGGTCGGAGACGTGCGAGACGTCCACCATCATTCCCAGCCGGTTCATCTCGTAGACCACGTCTTTGCCAAACTCTGTCAGGCCCTCTTTGGTGTGCGGGATGGAGGCGTCGTCGATGTCGCCGGAGCTGTCGGCCCAACCGTTGGAGTTGGCCCAGGTGAGGGTCATGTAGCGCACGCCGAGGGCGTAGTACTGGCGCAGCAAGGGGATGGAGTTTTCAATGGAGTGGCCGCCCTCGATGCCCATCAGCACGGCCATCTTGCGGTCGCGGTGGGCCAGCTCGATGCCGGCCGGCGTGGCGACAAACTCCAGCTTGTCACGGTGCCGGGCTACTTGCTGTTTGACGGAGTCGATCAGTTCGAGGGTCCGGTGGGCATACTGATCTTTGTATTGCACGGGATCGACCCAGATGGAGAAGAACTCGGCGCCCAGATTGCCTTTCCGAGCGGATTCCAGATTGAGTTGGCCTCCACGCAGTGGATCGCCCAGATCAAAGTGCTCATCCACAAAGCGTTGCGGGGTGTCGGCGTGAGTATCGATGACCAGGGAGGAGCGATGGACCGCAGCTGAATTTTGCGTTTTGGTTGGCATATTGTGGGCCGGATGTGTCGGGGCTTGGGCGCAGATCAGCGCCGGAAGAGCGGTGAGCAGACAAGTGAGAGAGAGTTTGGCAGAAGACATAGGCTTGGGATGAGTGTATACCCGGAAAGCTGGGAACAGGGAACAGAGGTGGTGTCCTAAGAGTGCATTGATGGCTAGACGGTAATCCCGAGTGCGTGGTTGGCGGAAATATGAACGCATCCGTGTTTCCGGCAGAATTGTAGTACACTCCCACTCACTGGAACTTCCGCATTGTCTGAGTAGGCACTCTTCGGTGCGCTAATCTTCACGGTTAGATAACTTTAATACTATTCTCTCCGTATGGGACCACCAAATGCTCCATGTAACATCATCGCACGGAGTCTCAAATGGCAACCCTCGGTGGTTCTTCAAACGTAGTAAATCCTCGTGCCGGGTGGTGGAGCAAAATCTCCAATCTGCTCCGCAAACCCGTATCTGACCGATTCTTCCGCAGAAAAGTGAAGGTCATCGTGATCGAATTGCAGCCACAATTCATCGGGCATAGTGACATGCTGCCGGAAAATAGCCTCGGTACGTTCATCATCAAGGAGTGCGGCATTGACAACTGTCTGTACTCTGCGGGCGGGGGTTCCTTGGGCGTAGACGACTTGCGTTCGATGGATCGAGAAAATTGCAGAGCGACTAACAATGCGGTGCAATGCACCCAAGTATGCAATTACTCCGATGGAGGCTACGACTCCAGAGTTATAAAGAGTTAACTCGAACGGTAGCGCTCTGAAAATGTTATAGAGGGCTATCCCGTCACCGACGTTCCCACCTGACGTATGAAACATGATGTGCGCATGCCGAACATTGGATGCACTTGCGGTTGTGAAACCGTTTACAATCCTGGAAATGGAATCGGCAACAATTGGTCCTGAAAAAATACCGTAGACCTCTGAAGGCAGAGGTGAAGCGTTTGTAGACATGAGAATCTCCTTTCTAGACTACTGGCCCTATGGTAACGCTTCTAATCCGCTATCAATTCAGTAAGAATCCACGGATACGATGCGATTCTCGCCTCCATCGCAGGAGTAATGTGCAGGATCTTGTGTACGCGACAGAAGTTGTAATATACAAACCACAGAGAATAATCAGCTTGCGGTTCTCTGACTTTTTTGAGAACGCATTTGTCAGCAGCGTGAGGCGGTGCATACCCATTCAGATGATGAGATTCTGGCGTTCTACATTTGATGTGCAAAGTCCTTCAGACATGCTGTGCTACCATGATCAGCGGAGGAAATTGAATGAGAAATACCGTACGATTTTTTGTGGTTTGCGCATTGATATTCTTGCCGGCAGTTTCGTTTGCCGGAGATCGCTTTGACGGCAAGTGGCTTACGACTCTCACCTGCCCGGCGAAGGGAAATACCGAGGGGTACACCTGGAAGATTCCCAGCGAGGTCACTGCGGGAAACTTCCATGGGGAGCGCGGCACGGCGGATCAACCGGGCTACCTGGTAATCACAGGCCCTATCAAGGACGACGGCTCCGCCAAGCTCTCTGCCAACGGCATTGTGGTTTCCAGAAAATATGCCCGCGGAGTCTTCGCTCATGGAGGCGAAGAGTATAGCTATAACATCAAGGCCCAATTCAAAGATGCAGAAGGCACAGGCACGCGCGACGAGGGCATGGGGATCGTAGGCCGTCCTTGCACGTTTGAGTTCGTCAAGCAGTAAGCAACGAAGCTGATTGAGGTATTCTGTAGCGAAACAGGGGAAAATGTCTCCCGTTAACTCAGCCCACAAATCGCGGCGACCAACAGGCCAAGGTCGCCTGCGAAGGGTTCTTGTCACTGTGAAGGAAAAACTGGCTGAACGTAACAGTTTGCAGCGCTGGTTCGCGCGCAAGGTGCTTCCCTTTACGCAGTCCCTGGGTTTTACAGTTCTTGGAGATCACTTCTACGAGCCTGTTCCTAATCTTAAGGACATCCAGAAGCACTACAGCGATGAGCCGCGTGAGCTGACTGGCTTCGTTGTCAACCCATCCTGGGCTGAAGACATGGAGAGGATTGTTGAACCCTATCTCGCGGAATACCTAGCCGGCCCAGCCTTTGAACAATACGGGAAGAAGAACTGGTTCTACGCCGGATGGGACGCAGCTTACTATTACTGTCTAATCCGGTCGAGAAAGCCGCGATTGATCACGGAGGTGGGCCGAGGGTATTCCACCTGGATTGCAGGCGTGGCTCTCGACCGGAATGCCTCAGACGGCTATCCCGGGGAGTTAGTATCCATTGATCCATATTTTCGCGGCGACAACAGCACCGCTCATACGCGCATCATCACCACAGAGCTCCAGCAAATCCCACTCAGCGAACGCGAAGCCCTGCTGCGCGCGGATATCTTCTTTGTCGACTCCAGTCATATCGTTAAATGGGGCAGCGACGTTCTCCAATTGTTTGAATCCTGGATTCCAAATGTCGCAGTGAACACACTTGTACACGTCCACGACCTTTTTACGCCCTACGATTATCCCCGGGATTGGATGGTGAAAAAGAAGCAATTTTGGAACGAGCAATACTTCTTCGAGTCGTTTATTGCGTTCAATTCTGCTTTCCGCATCGAATGTCCTATGTATTTTCTGTTTCGGGCAGGGAGCTTGAAGCAGCTTGCCGAGCGGCTTAATGCTCTGGAATTTGCTGTGGCTACGGGCGGGGCTGTGTGGCTAAAGAGAATTCAATAGGCAACGGATTCTCTACTCTTGCGGATATTCCCCAATCAGGCGGTCAACCAGCGCGATCAGATGCTCGCCAGTGCGCGGCAGTATAAACGCCGCGGCTGTCTCATCCCAGTCGAGTTTGAAGCTGGTGGATAGCGCCGAAATCCAGATCTGGCGCACGGGCGCGTTGGGCGTAATCACGAACTTGCCCGGCGGCTCCTCGAAGGAAATATTCAGCACACCGCCCTGTTCATCGACCTCAAAACCTGCCTCCGCCTCCTCCTCGCGCGCCATTAAATGCTGCAGCAGCGAGTTTAGAGCAATTTCGGCCAGACGGCGGAACTCCATTTCATCCATCATGGAGCCAGTGTAACAAGTCCAGTTGGGTAACCAAATGCGTATGCCGTGGGTGATGGCTGGAATTTTCGCGGTAACGCAAGGGGCCTGCTGTGCCCATGCCCAGCCGCCGATGCCGGCCGGGCAACTGGTTCGTGAGGTCGCCTACAACGAGCTTAACGACCACGTTAGCCACGGCTATTGGCGCTTTTGGGTCGATAGCCACACTGCCAAGGAATCGCTTCGCGAAGAATTTGTAGAGACCGCCGAGGGACCCATCTCGCGGATCGAGTTGAGCAACGGCCTTCCGCTCGATGCCGTGGGACGCCAGTTGGAACAGGCACACCTTCAACGTCTGCTCAACTCTCCCGCCGAGCAGGCCCGCCACCGCCAAGAGTATGACGACAACGAACAACGCATCGGCCGCATCGTCGCGCTGTTGCCGGCTGCGTTCGTCTATGAATATGCCGGGGAAGAGAACGGCTGTTATCGTTTGCGCTTCCACCCTAATCCGGATTATTCAGCCCATTCAATCGAGGCACGGATCTTCCACGCCATGAGCGGAGAACTATGGGTTAACGCCAAGTACAAGAGGATGGCTCGCCTCGACGGCCGCCTCAATCAAGATGTGAGCTTCGGCTTCGGCATTCTGGGCCGGCTCTACCAGGGCGGTTGGTTCAGCCTGCAACGGACCCAGGTCAGTTCCACCGACTGGAAGACTGAGCGATTCGAGTTGCATATGAACGGTCGCGCTATTCTCTTCAAAATCATCACTCAAGAGTTCAGCGAGCTCCGAAGCGGCTTTTCTCCTGTGACTGCAAGGCTGGACCTAATCAAGGGAGCGGCCCTGCTCTATCAGCTTCAGCCTGAAAGCGCCCTGGTTTCAACTTCTGGCTTATCGATGAAACGCGAGCCCTCGCAGCCGTGAAGTGTCCAGTTCATCCTGCATCAAGCCGATGTACCAAGATCGACAACGGAATGTGAGGTAAGTATTTTATGGTTTATTGCGTGTTTTGTTGGTCTTTATGCCGATATTATTGGTTTCTTTACAGACGGTTGCAGATCATTCCATCTCTTTCAGCAATACTTGGCCTAAGTTCAATTCCCATGCAATGAGGTGGCAGAATGCGTACGAGATTGGATCTGGCGGGAACAATCATACTGGCGCAATTGGTTGTTTGCATTCACGTCCATGCTCAGAATCTTCAACCGCCGATGCCGCCCGGCCAGTTGGTGCGCGAGGTAGTCTATAACGAACTCCACGACCACGACAGCCACGGCTACTGGCGTTACTGGATTGAGCGTCATTCGCAAAAGGGGACTCGCCTCGATGAACAGGTAGAAACTGCCGAAGGTCCCATTACGCGCTTTGACCGCAGCAATGGACATCCGCTGGACGCTACCGAGCGCATTGCGGAAGAGGACCGCCTCAACCACCTGCTCAACTCTCCGGCTGAGCAGGCCCGGCATCGCCAGGAATATGTGGAAGACGAAAAACGCATCGGCCGCATTGTCGCTCTTTTGCCGGATGCGTTTCTTTACGAATATGCCGGGGAGGAGAACGGCTGCTACCGCCTGCGCTTCCGCCCCAACCCGGATTATCCGGCGCGTTCCATCGAGGCGCGCATCTTCCACGCCATGAGCGGGGAATTGTGGGTCAGTAGCCGCTACAAGCGGCTGGCCCGGCTGGACGGACATCTGATGGAGAATGTCGATATCGGATATGGAATTCTGGGCAGGCTCTACCAAGGCGGCTGGTTTCAGTTGCAAAGGACACGGGTGAGCGCTACGGACTGGAAGACCGAGCGCCTGGAGGTGCATATGCGAGGCCGCGCCATGCTCTTTAAGACCATCGCTCGCGAGACGAGCGAGATCCGCAGCGGCTTTTCGCCGGTTCCTGCGGGCATCAGCCTGGGTCAAGGTGTATCGCTGCTCTATCAGGGAGAGATGAGCAGCGCCCTGATCTCGCCAGTCAGCTTAACTTTCACCCGATAATTCCCCGTGCAAGCGTATTGAAGACCGATACGAGCAACTGTCCTGAAATCGGGCATTCTTAATGCTATTAGAGACCCTATCAGTGGCATATGCATATCCGTATCTAACGTAAATAAGAGACTTGAGAAAAGAGCGAGCAGAGTGTCCTGATTTCGTACACTCATCGCCGACTAGATTCATGTTTTCGCCGAGCCAGCCGATAATCTCCGTCAGGGGAGTTCCCCAAAGGAGCAGTCGATGGAGATTGGCCCGGTAGCCAGCGTTCGTATCGCACCGATGATCCGGCCAAGACTAGCCGATCTGGGGACGACAGACGTGAACGAGGTCGAGCGCACGACCCAAACCGGGGATGATATCTACGTTCCCAGCGCTTCAAAGGCTACCAGTGGCTTTGAGAACGAAGAAGATGACAAGAATGAGGAACTGGAAGACGAGCTTGATGGGGAACTCAAAGTGCGGACCGCAGGCAATGGCAAAATCAGCCGCTTCGCCTAAATGCAGCTATAAATACTGATTCTATTATCCTTATAGAACATTCACTTTTCTCAAAACTCCGTTGATTTGTATGTATGAATCAGAATTTTTCTATCAGGAGTTGCCAATAGAGTGCTTCTGTGATAATTTACTAACTAGTTAGTTAATGACAACATCAGCCCCAGTCCGCACCCAGACCGAACGAGCCGATCAGACTCGTGCTCGTATTCTTGACGCAGCCGTACGGCAGTTTAGCGAAAACGGCCTAGCAGGCGCGCGTACCGAGCATATTGCCGAGGAGGCCGGCGTTAACAAGGCGCTGCTTTACTACTACTACAAGAGCAAAGAAGACCTCTACGACGCCGCCCTGGAGTCGGTCGCGAATCGCGTTGTGGCCAGTAGCATGGCCGCAATGGAGACGAATTGTTCGGCCGGCGAACGACTGGTCTATTTCGTGCTCAATCACTTTGACCGCATTCATTCGCAGCGGGCCTTCCAGAGCTTGATGCAGCAGGAAATGATCCGCATGCACCGAGGAGAAGAGAACGCGCTTGTGCGCCTGGTGGACAAGGTTTTTCGGCCCATGATGTTCAAAGTACGCGAGGTAATTGCGGAGGGCAGAAATTCTGGAGAACTGGTTCCAGTGGATGAGTTGCAAATCATGTATGCGGCGTTGGGGGCCAATGTCTTCTACTTTCTCTCCGCGCCAGTGATGGGGATATTGATGTCCGCCAATCTTTTCGAATTCAGTGCACTGGAATACCGCCGCAAGGCGGCTGTCGAATATTTGGGGCAAACCATTTTTACCGACCGTGAGCACGGGAAGCTCGTGGCAGCAAGGGTGCTGGCGGAGACGCCTATGCCTGACCCAGCCGATCTCTTCCGCAGTGCAAACTTCAAAGTCTGCAATATCGAATCTGCCCAAACGTCTACGAATGAAGTGAGGCACAAGTGAACGCACGCAATCGAGTTTTTATACTTCTAGGCTTGCTGACGATGGGATCGCTCATCTGGTACTTCGTTACGGTGCGGCCCTCTTCCGATCTGCAACTGATTGGCACGGTGGACGCCAACGAGGTGGTGGTGAGCAGCAAGATTCCCGGACGCATTCAAACGCTGCTGGTCGACGAGGGCCAGGAGGTGAAGGCCGGACAACTGATCGCCGTCATTGAGAGCGAGGACCTTGCCGCGGCGCGCAAGGCCGCCGAAGCCAACGCCGCCAGCCAGAAGGGCAAGCTCGGCGGGAGTGTAGAGACCGAGCGCCAGGATCGCGGAGAAACCAGCAGCGCCACGGTAAATGCCGAGGCTCAGCTACGCGTGGCACGGGCCGCGCTGGCTCAGGCGCAGGCCAACTACGATCACCAACTGGCTGACACTGGCCGCACTATCGCTCTCGCCAAGCAGGGCGTAATGAGCGAGCAGGCCAGGGACGACGCGGCTACCAGCCTGCTGGCCACCAGAGCCGCCGTCGATGCTGCCCGCGAGAACGTCGCTGCTGCTGAAGCCACTCTGCGCCAGGCACGCGCGCACGAGTTGCTATCAAATGTCGCGGCTCGTACCGTGGACTCCACTCGCAATGATGTCGAAAACGCCCGCGCACTCGCCGAACAGGCTAAAGTTCAGTTGAGTTACGCCCAGGTTTATGCCCCTGTCAGCGGCAAGGTGAACGTGCGCGCCGCGCGCCAGGGCGAAGTTGTGGCCGCCGGCGCCGCCATCGTGACCATCATGGACCTTACGGAGACCTGGATTTACGCGCCGCTGCCCGAGACCCAGGCCGATGCCGTCCAACTCGGCGATTCACTGCGCGTTGTGATGCCCTCGGGCGCAACGCTTCAGGGCAAAGTCATCAACAAAGCAGCAGAAGCGGACTTCGCCACACAGCGCGACGTCAGCTCCCGCAAGCGCGACATCAAAACCATTCAGTTGAAACTACTCATTGACAATCCCGGCGAGCGTTTCGTCCCGGGCATGACTGCCGAAGTTTATATTCCCAAAAACAAGCTGGTGAAACAATGAGCACGCCAGCGACCGCATCGTCATCCGCAATCGAAGTTGTTCATATCGTCAAGCGCTACGGCGACTTTGAGGCCGTTAAAGACGTCAGCTTCTCGGTAGCTGAGGGAGAGATTTTCGGACTTCTTGGCCCCAACGGCGCGGGAAAAAGCACGCTTATTCGCATGATGACCACGCTCATTCCGCTCACTGCCGGCCGCGCTATCATTGCAGGACATGATGTAGCCAAAGAGCCTGACGCAGTGCGCCGCATGATCGGCGTCATTCCCCAGGCGCTCACCAGCGATCCTGACCTCACCGTCGAAGAAAATCTCAGCATTTACGCCAAGCTCTACAGCGTTCCACGCCAGGAGCGCAAGCAGAACATCGACCAGGTTCTGGAAGCGGTGGACCTGAGTAAGTGGCGCGGCGCGCAGACCAAGACCCTATCAGGGGGAATGCGCCGCCGCCTGGAGATTGCCCGCGGCCTGGTTCACAATCCCAGCATTTTCTTTCTGGACGAGCCTACTACCGGCCTTGATCCGGTCTCGCGCATCGCTGTCTGGGAGATGCTGGACAACCTGCGCAAGACGCGCAAGCTCACCATGCTCATCACCACTCACTACATGGAAGAGGCGGACAAGCTCTGCGACCGCATCGCCATCGTCGATCATGGCAAGCTCGTGGCTTTGGGTACGCCCATCGAGTTAAAACACAGCGTCCCCGGCGCCAACGTCGTTGAAGTACACTTCGACCGTGATACGGAGGAGTGGCAGGGCCGCCTGGAAAAACTGGACGGCGTGACCAGCGTGCAGGCCGAGAGCGCCGGTTTCTATCGCGTACTCACTTCCTCCGGCTCCACCACCACTATGCAAATCGTTGAGTTAGCCGCCTCCCTGGGCGAGACACTCACCTCTCTCAGTGTGCAGAACACCACACTCGACGATGTATTCATCCACTACACCGGCCACCAGCTCCGTGATGAGCAGGTGAAACCGCCTGTCTTCACCCTGCCGCCGCGCCCAGGAGAGAGGCCATGAACAGACTGTTTGCCATCGTGGAGCGCGAGATGCGCAAGTTCTTCCGTTCGCCCATGCTGATGATTATGTCGCTGATGATGCCGATTTTGCAGTTGCTCATTATGGGCAACGCCTTCGGCGGCAAGATCGTAGGCGCGCGCGTGGCCGTAGTCGATCATGACCATGGCCCTGAAGCCGTTAAAATCCGCGAAGCCTTCGACTCTATAGCCGTCAACATCAAGACCTTCACCACCGTCGAGTACACCGACGAGGTACAGGCCCGTGAAGATGTGCGCACCGGCAAGATTGACGCAGCCGTCATTATCCCCGTCCAATATTCGCGCCGCGTCTATGCACAGGATGCGCCCGTCATCGGCTTTGTCGTCGACAACTCTGACCTGTTTACCTCGAGCAGCCTGGAAGCCGAGATGCAGTTGGTAGCCACTGCCCTTACCTCACCCATCATCCAGCCGCGTTTGGCCAACCAGATTGCACTGGAAGTCGTTGAGCTCTATCCATATGTCAATTACTTGAAGTTTCTACTCCCCGCCTGCATTGCCCTGGCCATGTATATCTCGGTCATGATCGGCGGGGGAATGTTATATATCGATGACAAAGCGCGCGGCGTCCATGAGGGCTACCTGGTTACGCCCATCACCAAACTTGAACTTGTCTTTGGCCTCAATACGGCCGGCGCCATCAAGGCTACTCTGGCCGGCATCTGCATTACGGTCATCGGCTCGCTCATGGCCGGTTTGGGTATTGTCTTCCATCCATGGGTGATGCTGCAACTCCTCGCCCTCATCCTCGGCACCGCCATCGCCTTTAACGGCATGATGTTTCTTCTCATGGTACGCGTCGAAGACCCACTCACTCCGCGCGCCATGTTCGGAGTGCTCAACCTGCTGCTGTTTTATCCCTCCGGCGCCATGTATCCCATCGCCTCATTTCCCTGGTGGCTGCGCGCTTTGTCGGTCGTCGACCCGTTCACATATGCAATTCATGGCTTCAAAGCCATTATTCTTAAAGACGGCGGCTTTGCGGCGATTCAATTCGACCTGTTCTTTCTATTTGTCTTTGGCATCGGCACGCTGCTAATCGCCACGCCGCTGTTCAAACGCACGTTGTAGATTTTGATTCAGACTGCCGAAGGCCGCTGGCCTCACTGCAGTGGCCGCAGATGGATGTACACTGACTCCATGATGGGTCGATTGTTTACTTTCCCCTTGCTTGCTTTTCTCGTGCTTGCCGGCTGCCACTCCGGCCAGAAGCCGCCCTCGCAGCCAACATCCAGTCAGAATGTTCCGATTGGCGAGTTTGAAAGAAAGGTCTACCATCTACGCGGCAAGGTGGTGTCCACTGATGCAGCCAAAGGCGAGGTGACGGTAAACCATGAGGCCATTCCCGGCTTTATGGAGGCCATGACCATGCCCTACAAGCTGCAGGATGCGAGCATTATTAAGGAGCTTCATCCGGGCGATGTAATTACTGCCGATGTGATTGTGATGACCAATCCCGATGGGGATGTGCTGCTTGACCACATTGTCGTGGTGGCGCAGGCCAAGCCTGATTACACGCCTAAGATCTCCTATCATGTACCCGCTCCGGGCGACGTTGTTCCAGATTTCAAGCTGCGCAATCAGGACGGCCGGCCAATCCATCTAGGTCAGTTCAAAGGCAAGGCGCTATTGATCACCTTTATCTACACGCGCTGCCCGTCGCCAGATTTCTGCCCGCGGGTGACGCGCAACTTTGCCACGCTGGAGAAGATGATGGCGGCCAACCCATCACTCTATTCAAAATCGCATCTGCTCACGGTCAGCTTTGACCCAGAGCACGATACACCGGAGAGGCTACGAGCCTATGGAGTAACTTACATGGGCGGTGATGCGAAGAATGCCTTTGCGCATTGGGAGTTTGCCGCGCCGGAAAAGCCGGTGCTGGGGGAGATGGCCAGATTCTTTGACCTGGGCATGACCGAGAGTGCGGATACCATGATTACCCACACGCTCTCGACAACGCTGATTGGGCCTGATGGAAAGGTGGTCTGCTTCTATCCAGGCAATGAGTGGACGCCGGAGCAGGTGTTAGCAGATGTGAAACAAATAATCGTTAACGCAAGATAAAATTGTGGTAGTCTAAATTAGCCCTATTCCCCCTGATTTGCGCTATCCCAAACAATGGAGGTAGTGCGGAAGATGACGACGTTGAACTATGTGATTAAGATCACATTAGGAATCGTAGGGATATTACTGTCTTCACTAGCTTATGCCGACTCCGTCACACTTACGCTGGATCCCAACTGGGGAGACTATACCGAATACTCTTGGGTTAACAACGGTACAACATATTCTGACGTCGTTAGTCCATACATGGCGGTCTTGAATGGGGACGGCTATTTCAATCAGTCTGTTCTTGTGATCTGTTACGACATGAACGCCGCAACCAATATAGGAACGGCTTATTCGGGTTCTGTCGAGCCTCTCAGCTATTTCAGTAGCGACGAACAGATAGAGATCATGAAATCCACATATCTGGAAAACGAGTTGATGAACGATGGCGGGCTTGGCGCGCCCCTGGCTACCAGAGGAGCCATCTCAACGGCGATCTGGGAGATTATGAACCCGACTTCCACCACCGCATCCACACCGTTTCCGACTGACCCGGCAGCGCTACCCTATGAAGCCGATGCAGCCGCAGCTGTGACTAGTGGTGCGTGGACTGTCGCGGATGCCAATCAATACCAAACGTGGATGCCAGACGATATTTCATCGATCCAACGGTTTGGCTTTATTAAGACTCCCGAGCCCTCCACTTTGGTTTTGACGGGGTGGGGCCTTCTCGGCCTAGGCCTTATCGTTGGCAGATCGAGAGTATTTACGTTGATAAAGGTCAGAAGATAGTACAGAGTTTTGCGAAGGAGTCCAACTCAATTAATAGCTGACCCTCAGGCGCGGGGTCGAGTGTGGCGTGCTCCAGGATCCATGTGTCTTTGTGAAAGAGGAAGACGGCGTTGAGGCCGGCTGCGAGAGCGGGGTTGATGTCGCTTTTAGGGCTGTTGCCGATCATCCAACTGGAGCGCGGCAATAAATTATGGCGCCTGAGAACTTCGCGGTATGTCGCGGGGTCTTTTTCGGCGGGGATCTCCACGGCGGAGAAGTAACCTGCGAGGCCGGAGCGTCCCAGCTTGTCAGCCTGTTCTGTCTGGTTTCCCTTGGTCATGAGAATGAGCTGATGGCGCGTGGCCAACTCCGCCAGGGTTTCGGCCACGCCAGGGAGAAGCTCAATCTCCTGCTCGGCGATGGAGCGGGCAAAACCTTCAATGCGCTGACGCTTTTCGTCGTTCACGGGCGCGGGGCTGAGCCGCTCAAAGCAGGAGAGCAACGAGCGAGTGAAGCTCGACAGGCCATAACCATGAGAGAGAATGGTCTCGTGCTCGGCAGTGTTCAGCGCCTGGCGCACCTCGGCGGGCGTGTACTCATGGTGATTCAGGAAGCTGATGAAGGCGGCTATGGCGCGCTCGAAGTAGACGTTGTTCTCCCACAGCGTATCGTCGGCGTCGATGAGCAGCGTTTGGCCTGGTGGAAATTTCGGCATCAGTCTTATCGTAACGAATCGAAAAGGGCCGGATTAAAACGGTGAGCTGAGTTCGTGGTATCCCACCCTTGCGCCAAAAACAAGACGCAAGGATGGGGCACGCAGCTATTGTGGAACCAAAAAAACTACGGTTTAGGCTGAGCGGCCAGCCACTGCTTCAGATTCGGTTCCTGCAGCGTGCGCAGCTCAATGCAACCGTCGATGCGTTCGATGGCGTGCTTGAGAGCCTTATCGGAAGAAGCCACCTTATGCGTGGAGAAAAATTGTTCCACGCTAGCGCGGCCCTCGGCAGAGCAGAAGCTGCCTGTGGAGCTGACCAGCCTGGCGCCCATCTCGGGGGTGAATTGAGCCTGCACCTTATCCCAGTTGTTCTGGAGATACTTCCACGCCTGCTCGCGGTTTTCGTCGCTCCGCAGGGCGATAGCGAACTGAGTCGCCGCGTCCTGGTTGCGAACCTTGCCCGATACGGCATAGTCCAGGGAGCGCTGAACGAGCGCGGGATCCTCAAACTCGGCGAGCAGGCGGAGGGTGACTACATGAAGCTCGGGATTGGTTGAGGTTTCGGCAACCTTCTGCAACTGGTCAAAGAGCGCGGCATCTCCTTTGCGAGCAGCTATGGCGAGGGCAGTCTGGCCGAAAGTGTGATCGGCCTCAGCGGGATCTCCCAAGTAAAGCTGGGCGTAAGTACGAGCCTGAGCTGTAATAAGGGGAAATTCTCCGTGGAGGCCAAGAATCGCGAGTAGCTGCGCGCGCAGTTCTCGGGTGTTGGCTGAATCTGTGCTGGCAGGGGGACCGAGTTTGAAATATTCGGACGCAAAGGTCTTGCTAATCCACATGGATAACTCGGTTTTTTCTTCAGGAGTGGAGGCGATTTGCGCATAGATCGCATTGACGCCGCTGAGGGCCTGGCTTATGACCTCGGCGCTTGGGTCGTCTTTGACAGCCGTAACCAGGTCGAGATATGCGCCGATGGGAACTTTATTGGATCGCGCCTGAGCCCACTGGTCGCCGATCAGGCTGATGCGTTCAGCGGGATTGAGTTCAGTTTCAACCTGCTTTACCAGGGACGCATACACGCTCGGTGGATAAGCGCTGCGATAGTAGCCCTTGCCGCCGGCATTGGCAAAGAAGAATTTGCCGGCAGGCGCCTTTAGCCTGGCCGTTGAGGGAGTAAGAAGCTCGCAGTTCTGGCTAGCTTGCATCTTAAAACATACCGGGAGGGTCCACTTCTGTGCGGGGTCGGGTTGAATGCCGGGGCTGAGGAAGAAACGCTTTTGCTGGACGGTAACTTTGCCTCTGGTTTGTTCGCCGAAGGTGATCAGAGGCGCGCCCGGCTGGGCCACCAGGCTCTCCATGATCTTATCTATAGGCTTGTGGCTGGTTGCGGTCTGCGCATTCCAGAAATCTTCCGCGGTGGCGTTGGAGTAACTGTGCGCGGCTAGGTAGTTATGCACGCCCTTGCGGAAGGTCTCTTCGCCCAGGTAGTTCTCAACACTCAGCAGCACATCGCTGGCCTTGCCGTAGGAGATGCCGTCGAACATCTGTTCGATCTCATCGGGCGTGTCGGCCTTGGCACGGATGGCGCGTGTGGTGGGTTGCGCGTCGAGGTTAAGCACACCGTCTATGCCCGAGACAACGGATTGGTCAATATTCCACTCCGGATGCATCGCGGTAATGGGCTTGTTCTCCATCCAGGTGGCAAAGCCCTCGTTGAGCCAAATGTTGTCCCACCACTGCATAGTGACCAGGTCACCGAACCATTGGTGGGCCATCTCGTGAGCGATGGTCAGGGATACTCCTTTCATTGTCCCGACGGAGGCGGTTTTAGGGTCGAGTAGCAGCGCGGTCTCGCGAAAGGTGATGGCGCCGAAGTTTTCCATGGCGCCGGCCTCGAAGTCAGGCATGGCGATGAGGTCGAGTTTCTTGAGCGGGTAGGGAATGCCGAAGTAAGTGTTGTAGTAGTGCAGCACGTATTTGGCGATATCGACGCTGAAGGGCGTGAGCGCAACTTTATCGGGCGTGGAGCAGGAGCGGATGGTCACGCCATCGGATTCGCCTGATGTGCATTGAAAGTCGCCGACCAGAAATGCGACGAGATAGGTGGACATTTTGGGCGTGGTGGCGAATTTGATTCTGTGCTTGCTTGCTATGGGGCCTGGGGTGTCGGCAATAATCTCACCATTGGAGATGGCCGTATCGCCACTATCGATGACTAGAGAAATGTCGTAAGTCGCCTTGAAGGCCGGTTCGTCGAAGCAGGGGAAGGCGCGTCGCGCGTCGGTGGCTTCAAACTGCGTCACGGCGTAGTTTCGCTTGGCTGTTTTGGAGAGATAGAAGCCGCGCAGCTCGTTGTTCAAAATGCCGGTGTAAGCGATGGCAAGACTGGCATTGCCCGCGGGCAGATTTTCGGGGAAGGTAAAGGTGGCCTGCTCTATGTTTTTGTCGAGCGAGACGACGGCCCTGAGCGTTTTTCCTTTACCGCCGAAGCCGACAATGACATCTTGAAAGTTAATCTCGGCGGCGTTCAGCGTGATGCGATCCGTGGGCTCGGCCAGATTCACCTCGATGGTCTCAACGCCGGAGAAGGTCGCTGCCTTCAGGTCGGGCGCGAGGTTGAGCGTGTAGTGCTCCGGGCGGACGGTCTGCGGCAGCCGCTGGGCGATTGATGTTGCAGGAAGCAGAGAGAGAAAAGCCGCCAGCACGATCGATAATGCTCGCAGGAGTGATGCAAAACCAGTAATCTTCATACAATCCCTCAGAAATTGATTGGTTATTTCGCCTTTGTTTTCTTGGTCCGCAGCATGTCGAGCATCAGCAGGCATGCGCCGGTGACGACGGATGAATCGGCGATGTTGAAGTCCGGCCAGTGGTAGCCGAAGATGTGCACCTCGATGAAGTCCACCACCGAGCCGTAGGCGATGCGGTCGTGGACGTTGCCCAGCGCTCCGGCAAAGATCAACGCCAGCGCGACGGTGGTGAGTGTGATGCGATCGCCGAGGCTAACCATGAGGTAGAGGACAACCAGCGCAGCCAACGACGAGAAACAGATCAATCCCCAGCGGACAGCGTTGGGCGAGGCGGTGTGGGCGAAGAGTGAAAAAGCCGCGCCCTCGTTGGTCCAGTGGGTGATGCGCAGCGCGTGCTGTCTGGTCGCGGGATCGCCGCCCATGGGGACGTGCAGCGTGACCCAGGTCTTGGTCAGCCGGTCGAGAAAGATGATGACTGCGGAGAGGAGGAGCAGCCAGTGCAAGCGGCGTGGTGCGACGAGTTTCATTGAGCTTCCTAGTGAACAGGACGGTTGTAGTTCGAGGTATCCCACCCAATCGCCATAAAGCGGCGAATGGATGGGGCACTCATATTGTACGAAAAGTACAGCTAGTTAGCCTCCGCTTCGCGGAGATAGCAAGTTAGCAAGTTAGCGGCGGCATGATCTTCATTTCCTTCAACGCATCCTGGCAGCGGGTGCAGACATTTTGCCAGATACCGTAGTTGGAGACTTCAGGCATAAAGTTCCAGCAGCGCGCGCACTTGTGGCCGGTTGCTTTGTGAATTGTTAACTTCAAATCTTTGGCTGGAATCAAATTCTTAGACGGTCCAACGTCCTCTGGTATTTTGATTTCAGTTGATGGGTCCGTTATTTCATGAATGTTTACTCGAGAAACATTCAGGAATTCCTTCAGGCCGCTTTCGTGATTCCGTAGTATCGTGAGATACCATCCACTTGTAAAGATATGAAGTTCTGCTTCGATGCTCTTTCCAATGTGCAGGTCTTGACGGAATAACTCAATGAGTTGGAACGCCTGTTGGCGGACAAAGAAGAGACATTCCTTCCATTCCCTTCGAATCTCTTCGGTGTCTCCCGCAAAAATCTCTTCCGGATTGGAGAAGAGCGCAAGATGCACGCTAGCCTCGCGGCCTTCGACGGCGGGCAGGTAGTCCCAGACTTCGTCTGCGGTGAAGCTCAGGATGGGAGCGACCAGGCGGACGAGTGCTTCGGTAATCTGCCACAGCACGGTCTGCGCGGAGCGGCGTTCCTTGCTTGTGGGCGCAAAGGTGTACATGCGATCCTTGAGCACGTCGAGATAGAAGGAGCTCAGGTCCACGATGGCGAACTCATTGACCGCGTGGTAGACGCGATGGAACTCGAAGCGTTCGTACCAGCCGAGAATGTTTTCCGTCAGCTCTCTAGTTCGGGCGAGCATGTAGCGGTCGAGGGGCAGAAGCTCGGCTTCGGCTACGCGGTCGCGTTTGGGGTCAAAGCCGTTCAGATTGCCCAGCAGAAAGCGGAAGGTGTTGCGCAGCTTCTTGTAAATTTCCGCGCAGCGCTGCATCAGGTTTTCGCTGGCTGCCATGTCTTCTCGAAAGTCGATGGAGGCGACCCAGAGGCGGACAATCTCGCCGCCCATGAGCTTGGCAATATCCAACGGGTCCACGACATTGCCAAGCGACTTAGACATTGCCCGGCCCTGCTCGTCCAGGGTGAAGCCGGCGGTGACAACGTGGGAGTAAGGCGCGCGTCCGCGCAAGGCCACCGAGGTCAACAGCGATGAGTGGAACCAGCCACGGTGCTGATCGCCGCCTTCAAGATACAAGCACTGCGGGGCTTCCCGCCCTTTCCCCTTTTGGAAGTTCTTGTAGATGGTTTTGAGCTCCGGGTCAGACTCGCAGACGGCATACCAGCTTGTGCCGGAGTCGAACCAGACGTCGAGAATATCGGTCTCCTTGCGAAAGGCCGTTCCGCCGCAGTGCGCACAGGTAGCTTTGGCCGGCAGCAGGCTGGCCACATCGGTGGTGTGCCATGCTTCCACGCCATGCTCCTCGAACAACTTCACGATCTTGCTGTTGAGCTTGGGGTCCAGAATGGGTTTCTGGCAGCCTTCGCACAGAAAAACGGCGATGGGCACACCCCAGATGCGCTGGCGGCTGATGCACCAGTCGGGACGCGTGGCGATCATGTTGGTGATGCGCTCCTTGCCCCAGACCGGGTCCCAGATGACTTTGTCGATCTCTTCGATGGCTAACTGGCGGAAGGTCGTTTCTGTGCCGTCAATGCGCTTGACAGGAGTTTCAAGGCTTATGAACCACTGCTCTGTGGCGCGGAAGATGACCGGATGGTGGCAGCGCCAGCAGTGCGGGTAGGAGTGTTCCAGGTCGCTCACGGCCAGCAGCGCGCCATGCTCTTCCAGCATGGCCACGATGACGGGATTGGCGGCAAACACCTTCATGCCGTCGAAGGCAGGAGGAGCGGCAAGATGCCAGGCCTCGGGGTCAACCTGAATGCGGCCGGAGGCATCGACGCGGCAGGTCAGGTCCAAGCCGTAACGCTGGCCGGTGTAAAAATCCTCCGCGCCGTGCGAGGGCGCAGTGTGCACAGCGCCGGTGCCAGTGTCTGCGGTGACATAGGTAGCCAGCACGCCCAGGATGCTGCGCTCCAGAAACGGATGTTGGAAGGTGGCGCGCTCCAGTACGCTGCCCTTGAAACGAGCCAGTTCCTTGGTCTCGCCCAATTTGCAAATTGCGACTACAGAAGCAGCCAACTCGGCGGCCACGATGTAAACCTGGTCGCCCGCAGCCAACGCAACATAGTCAAAATCAGGATGAAAAGCAATGGCCATCGACGCGGGCAGGGTCCAGGGAGTGGTGGTCCAGATTATGGTCGAAACCTGCTTGCCCTTGAGTGCCGGACTGATCGCCGCAGGATCCGAAGTCAGCCGGTAGCGGACGTAGACCGAGGGGCTGGTGTGCATCTCGTACTCCACCTCGGCCTCGGCCAGCGCCGTGCGGTCGTGAATGCACCAGTAGACCGGCTTAAGTCCGCGATAGACGAAACCTTTTTCGAGAAAGCCGTAAAAGGCCTCCAGTGTGCGGGCCTCGTAGTCACGAGACATGGTCTTGTAGGGCGTATCCCAGCGGCCCAGGCAGCCGATGCGCTCAAACTGAGAGGTTTGCAGATCGATATATTTCTGCGCATAGGCGCGGCAGGCAGCAAGCACCTCCGGCACAGGCATCTCGAGTTTTTTGCGGCCCAACTGCTCGTCGACCTTGATCTCGATGGGCAGCCCGTGACAGTCGTAGCCGGGAACGTAAGGCGCATCGAAGCCGGCCATGGTCTTCGACTTGACCACAAAATCTTTCAGCCCTTTGTTCAGCGCATGGCCCAGGTGAATGGGTCCGTTGGCGTAGGGAGGGCCATCGTGCAGCAGGTAAGCGGGGCGGCCCTTGGCGGCCTTGCGCAGCTTGTCATAGAGCCCGAGCGAGGCCCAGCGGGCCAGCCGAAGCGGTTCATTCTGCGGCAGGTTAGCCTTCATGGGGAAGGCGGTTTGTGGCAATGTAAGGGTCGCCTTCAATTCTGGTGCTGGGGACATCGTTACTCCCTAGGCTTTCGAAATGGTTCCTTTTAAGTGTAAATGGCGGAACAAGTATTTCATCGGTAACGACCGCGGGTGCAAACCGTCTATAGATTATGGGATACCTAGCCGCGCCAGAATATGAGAGACTGGATGATGAAGCCGCCCCGGTCGAGACAATATCGGGCGGCGTCAATCATAATGAAAGCACGGTCCTGGAAGCGAGAACCCCCCCGTTCGGCCGTCAGACCAGGCAACCAGAGGAAGTAGAACCAGACGCAACGATGGCCAACGACGTGCTCGACAAAAATGCAGAACTCCAAACTGCCGCGGCTACTACAGACGGTGTCGAACTCGACCTCGCTTTCGGCGTTCCTGTTGAGGAGACGCCCCTCTGGATCGATCTCTATGAGAACATCCGCGACATTTTCTTTCCACCCAAGCTGCCCCCGCTGGAACTGACCTCGACGCCGATTCCGGTGCCGGACCGGATGGCGGTCAAGCGCAATTGGTGGGCCCTGGGCACCGCCGCCACAATCAACATTAGTCTTGCGGCGCTGGCCGTCTTTCTCGGAGTGAATACCTACATCAACACTGTCAAACCTAAGCTGCAGGTTACGCAGATCGACGTGTCGGAATTCAAAGCTCCCAAGGCTGTCGTTGTCGCCGGTGGTGGTGGTGGAAGCCCAGACAAAATCGAAGCCATCAAGGGCAGGATTCCCCCGCGTACCGAGCCAGTTATAACTCCCAAGGTGGAAGCACCGCCGGATCCCACAATTGATGTACAAAAAGACATTACCATTCCCGACAGTATGAGGCTGAACTTCGGCCAGTCGAACTCGCCTAATGTAAAGCTGGACTCGCTGGGGAACGGTTCCGGCATGGGCATTGGTTCAGGGCATGGGAACGGATACGGGCCGGGCGAAGGCGGAAATATCGGCGGCGGGCTCAGGCGTATTGGCGGAGCTGTTTCCGCTCCGATTCCTCTGTTTGAACCGGAGGCGGAGTTCTCCGACGAAGCGCGCAGGGCCAAGTATCAGGGCGTCTGCATTGTGCAGATCATCGTGGACGCGCAAGGCAATCCGCAGAACCCGCGGGTAGTACGCGCGCTGGGCATGGGGCTGGATGAAAAAGCCATTGAGGCGGTAATGAAGTACAAATTCAAGCCGGCCAGGGAGAATGGCAAGCCCGTGGCAGTTTGGCCGGTGAATATCGAGGTCAACTTCCGGCTGTATTGATGGCTTGCCGTCGCTTTATGAAAATGAGCGAAGCGCCTATGCGCTTCGCTCATTTTCATTTGAGGAGGGTGTAAGTGTTTCGAGATTGCCGATGAGCTTTGCCTCTGTGTGTGAGGACTATGAAAACCAAGAATCGGCTAAAGGATGGTGCGCCCGGAGAGATTCGAACTCCCGACCTACTGGTTCGTAGCCAGTCGCTCTATCCAGCTGAGCTACGGGCGCATGAGTGAAACCATTGACAGAATATCAAGGTTTTTCCAAAGGCGCAATTGACGCGTTTCAAGCTGCGGGCGCCTGCCCTTGTGCCGGTTGCGCGGGAATCAAGGGCAGTTCGGCGGCGATTTCCAAGCCTGCCTGGCGCACCAGCTTGGACACGGACGCGGCGTTGAGCCGGGTGGCGTCGTACTCCACGCGCAGTGTGCGGGCGGTGCGGTCGAATGTGAGCCGATGAATGCCGTAGACCTCGCGGGCCTTCGCCAGCGCAGAGATCACCGCTTCCGATGGCGGGGTGGCATAGCGAAAGTGAATCTCCACTGAGGTCATAGGGGAATGATAGCAATAATCTACAGGCTTTTCAGAAAAGCGCGGATTTCAGGGCTGTTCCAGTCCTGTGGGCCAACGACTTTACGGCGAATCACGCCGTTTCGGTCGATGATGTAGGTCTCAGGCCAGCCTTCGGTGTGAAAGAGATGAGCGGCTATCTGGGCGGGGTCGCGAACTGTGATCAGATCCACGTGGTGGCGTATAAGAAAGCGGTTGTAGGCGTCAGGGTTTTCGTCGATGCTGACGGCGAGGATGGCCAGATCAGGCCGGTCGTGGTGCAATTCAAGCAGAGAGGGCATCTCCTGGACACAGGGCGCGCACCATGTAGCCCAGAAGTTGAGCAACACCACTCGGCCTCGATAGCCGGCCAGATGGACAGTGGTTGTGCCGTCGGAGAGGGTGAAGTCCGGGGCTGGCTGGCCGGTCAGCGCAGGATGGGCGCCACGGTCGCAGCCAGGCGCGAGCGCCAACGGGAAAAGTAAAGCGAGTGAGATAAACCGAGGGAGCCGCACATCCTTATAATAACGAGCGAAAGGTCCCAACGGTAACGGTAGACAAATGAAAAGGAAACGGGAGAGCGGGGTGGATGGGAAGGCAGAGTTAAAGCTAGTGCTCGGGCTTACCGAGACTCCAGTGGCGATGCCGGTGAGCTGGGGAACCGTTTTCGACCAGCCAGAGCCGAATAAGTTGCTGGAGCTGACCGTCATCATTCCGGCGCGCAACGAGGAAGAGTGCCTTGGCGCCTGCCTTCAATCGCTGGTGAGCCAATCTGAGGAGCACTTCAAGTTGGGCCGCGACTGGGAATTGATGGTGGTGGACGATCACTCGACCGACCGGACAGCAGAGATTGCCAGCGGCTTTGCCGGGGTCACTGTGCTGGAAGCAAGACAGCTTGAGGAGGGCTGGACCGGCAAGAACAACGCCATCTGGACAGCGGCCAAGCGAGCGCGAGGCCGTTGGCTGCTCTTTACCGACGCGGATACCATACATGAACCGGGAAACCTGCATCGCGCGATGCATGAAGCCGTCCGGCACAAGGTGGGAGTCTTGAGTTACTCGCCGCGGCAGATCGTCAGTGGGCTGTGGCAACGCTCGCTGATGCCTCTGATCTTTTGCGAATTAGCGCTGGCTTATCCTCCGGCCAAGGTCTCCGACCCCGCCGAGCGCATCGCTGCGGCCAACGGACAATTTTTACTGATCGAGCGCGAGGCCTACAGGCGGCTTGGCGGACACGCAGCAGTTTCAGAAAAGGTTTTAGAAGATGTGGAACTGGCCTTTCTGGCCAAGCGGCGCAAGGTAGGTCTGCGCTTCCGTTATGCCGAAGACGCAGTCTCCACGCGCATGTACCGCTCAACGGCGGCGATGATTGAGGGCTGGACCAAGAACCTGGCATTGCTCTTTGACAACTGCCTGGCGCTTGCCGTCTGGCGAGTGCTCGATATTCTACTGCTGGTAGCATTGCCGGTGCTGGCGGTGGAGTTCTGGAACGCCCGACTTTTCGCGCATTCGGCACAATGGCTGATCGCGGGCTGGGTTCTGGTCCTACTCTGGGTGCGCAACCTCTTCCGCTTCTATGGGCGAGTGGCCAAAAGCAACTTTTCTTTTCTCAATTGTGCGCTATCCCCGCTAGGGTTGCCTCTCTTTGTTTGGCTTCTCTGCCGCAGTTGGTACCATCATCGCATTCTGAAGCGCGTAGGATGGAAGGACAGGAGCTACAATACGTGAACATTGCGGCAGCACTAAACCCGGCAATCGTAATTGCGGCATACCTAAGCCTCAGAACAACTTCCTATTGAACCGCCATCCACACGTAGATGGCTTAAGCCGACTCCTTATCCCTGAGGTAGAATTGCAACCATGTTGTGTAGACCTTTGTTCTTTGTGACTGTTTTCGGCACAACCTGTTTTATTTCCTTGCCTTATCCCTCCGCTCGATCGCAGGCCGTTCCGTACGGTCAGGAACCCGAACCAGCGATGGTGCTGCATGTCGAGACCCGCGAAGCTGTGCTTGACGTGGTGGCGCGCAACCGCCACAATCTACCGATCACGGATCTTGCCGCCAACGAATTCCACGTTTACGAGATACCCGAACACGGCGCCAATATTGCCCGCCGCATTCTATCCCTTCGCACCATCGACCCAGAGCGCAAGAATCAAGAGGAAGATGCGACGAGCGGCTTTCACGTTAGTTCGGGCGCGGTCTGCGCGCTGGACTCCGCAGTTCATTACCAGATCACCATACCGGCATCTTCCCAGCCCGGCTATCACACTGTTCTGGTGAAGACCACCCGGCCTCACGTCAATCTAACATTCCGCCGGCGGTACTATGTCGGTCTTACCAGGGAAAACGCCACGCCGAAAGACCTGAAGAAGCTCGTCACTCCGGAGGCGTTGAGGGAAGCAGCCTGCTTTCACCCGCTCACACCGCCCACGCTTGCGATTACCGCCAAGGTGCTTGACTCCGGCGGCGGAAACGCCACGCGTTACGCAGCAGTGATAACGCCAGAGTCCCTGAGCGACATCGGAATCAACGGCGCCCTCCCGCGCGTACAACTCGACTTCGGCATGTGCGTCTTCGACGCCGACGGGGAAGTGGCCGACTATATGCACTCCACAGTCGACCACCAAATGAACGATAACGAAATCGAGCGTCTGCAAAACCGTGGCTTTGTCAGTTTTCTGGACGCTCCGGGAAAGGAACCTCCCGTTCTGGCGCGTTTGGCCGTACTGGATCGTAACACCGGCAATTTGGGTGTCGTTGATGTCTCCCGGCCCCTCCCGATCACCACTCAAACGAGCCATGCGAACAAGAAGCCTCCACTCATCGGCGATATTCGCGCTTTCGGCTCGGTTACGCCCAGCGAAAACACATTCTGCGGAGATGTTTACGAGCTTCCTGTCGGCGCAACTTCTCTTTCCGATATGCGGGACCTCGACCCCGTTGGCTCGATTTACACCAACACTCTCGACGTTCCCAACCAGGTCATTACTCGCGTGGACGGCATTCCTGGCATCACTCACACGAGCGTCTGGTTTGGTGTCGACTATTACGCCAAGTTCTATATCACCAAGCCGGGTGAATACTCCTTTGAACTTCAATCCGACGATGGTTCGCGTCTAGAAATCGATAACCGCCTTCTCATCAATTTAGATGGACTACACGAAGTGGCCAAGCAAACCGCCACGACCACGCTTTCCGATGGATGGCATTCGATTCATGTGCCTTACTTTCAAGGCCCTCCATACGAGCTGGCACTTGTCCTCCGCGTCCAGCCGCCCGGTGAATCGATGCGCCCGTTCAACCTCAACGAGTTCATGCCATTGGCGGCAAAGCCATGAGAGCTAGTGAGTTGTTCACTTCACAGAAACGTACAATTAGCGCTTATTGAAGCCTTACAGGTGTCTAGCGCATCTTCTCAATGAGGGGTAAGAATGATCTACCTGACGCGCCGGGCCACATTTTCAGCATCGCACTATTACTGGAACCCAGAGTGGTCTGCTGAGAAGAACGAGCAGGTCTTTGGCCGCTGCGCCAATCGCAACGGGCACGGGCATAACTACACTGTGGAGGTCACGGTGGCGGGCGAGCCGGACCCTGTGACCGGCTTCGTCGTCAATCTGACGTGGCTTAAAGACGTAATCGAACGCGAGGTGCTGACGGCCTGGGACCACCGACACCTTAACTTAGAGACGCCCGAATTTGCCGTGGCGATTCCGACCACGGAAAACATTGCCATCGCGGCGTGGAAGCGGCTGGAGCCGTCTGTTACGGCCGCTGGCGGAGCGCGATTGAGCAGGGTTCGGATCTACGAGACGCCGGAGATTTTTGCGGAGTACAGGGGCGAGTTATGAAAGCTTGTTTTGGCCGCCGTTACACCATCTCTGCCAGCCACCGGCTGCATACAAACGTGCTCACGGCGGAAGAGAACCGTGCGACCTATGGCAAGTGCAATAATCCACACGGTCACGGGCATAATTATGTAGTAGAAGTCGTGGTTGCCGGAGCGGTGAACCCGGAGACCGGCATGGTAGTGAACATGGCAGCGCTGGACGAGGTGGTGCGCGGGCGGGTCATCGATCGATTCGATCACACGAACCTGAATCTGGACCCGTTGTTTGTGAATCGCGTGCCCACGACGGAGAATCTTAGTAGAGCGGTCTTTGCACTGTTGAAGGACGCGCTGCCGGCCGGCGAGCTGGAGCGAGTGCGCGTGGAAGAGACAGAGAACAATTATTTTGAGTGCGAAGGCGAGTGAAAACAACACCCTATTCCCCAGGGAGGATAAGAACATGGCACAGCCGATTGCAATGAGCAAGCCTGTACACCAGGCAGATGAGTCGGACGAAGGCCTGAGCGCCTTCAGTACTCAACAGATGTATCGCGAGATTTTGAGCCGTTTGGGCGAGAACCCCAGCCGCCAGGGATTGCTGGCCACGCCCGGCCGCGTGGAGAAGTCGATGGCCTTTCTGACCAAGGGATACGGCGAGGATCCGACAGAAATTCTGCGTGGCGCGCTCTTTGACGAGGACTACGACGAGATGGTCATCGTCAAAGACATTGAGATCTTCTCGCTCTGCGAGCATCATATGCTGCCATTCATTGGCAAGGCGCACGTGGCTTATATTCCCAAAGGTAAGGTCATTGGACTCAGCAAGATACCGCGATTAGTTGAAGTGTTCGCTCGACGTTTGCAGGTGCAGGAACGGCTTACCCGGCAGATCGCCGACGCCATTCAGGATGCGATACACCCGCTGGGAGTGGGAGTGGTGATTGAGGCGCGCCACCTGTGCATGATGATGAGGGGCATTGAGAAACAGCACTCATCGACGGTGACCTCAGCCATGGTAGGCGGCTTCCGCCAGAAAGAAACGCGCCTGGAGTTCCTCTCACTGCTGCGGCAGCCCGACTCGGGCGGGGTGTGAGCGGACGGTCTATTCAGCTACAGTGAAGTAGTGAACGGGCTTCTGGTGATCGACAAACCGGCCGGCATGACCAGCCACGATGTGGTGGGAGTTCTGCGCAGAATTACCGGAGTACGCTCGATCGGCCACCTGGGCACGCTGGACCCCATGGCCACCGGCGTTTTGCCTCTGCTTCTGGGCAAATATACGCGCCTGGCGCAGTACTTTACCTCCGCAGAAAAGAGTTACACAGGGACGATCCGCTTCGGATTCGCAACCGACACCTACGACGCCGAGGGCGAGCCTGCCGGGCCGGACTCCCAGCCTGGGCTGACGCTTGATCAGGTGCGCGCGGCGGTCAGCCGTTTTCATGGCGAGATGGAGCAGACGCCACCGCCGTTCTCAGCAAAAAAAATTGCCGGCACGCCCGCTTACAAACTGGCCCGCGAGGGCAAGCCGGTGGAACTGAAGGCTGTCGCAGTCCGCATCTATAGCTTTGAGATTGTTGCGCTCGACGAGGCAGAAGCCAGCTTCAACATGACTATCAGCGCCGGCGGCTACGTGCGGGCAGTGGCTCACCAACTAGGCCAGGATCTGGGCTGTGGAGCACACCTGAGCAGCCTGCGCCGTATACAGGCCGGAGTTTTTACGCTGGCCGAGTCGCACACTCTTAACGAACTGCAACCACTGGCGGGGAACGCAGATGCGCTGGAGGCGTTGTGCATCCATCCGCGCAGCCTGTTGCCGGAGATGCCTTCAGTCACCGGCGATGCGCTGGCTCTCGGACGTTTGCGCAACGGAGCACAGGCCAACCTTCCAGAGTTTTCCTCGGCGCCGCTGGTGAAGGTTTTTGCAGATCAGAATGAACTGGTGGGAATTGCCAAGAGGGTAGCGGGAACGCTTTTTCAGCCGGTGGTAGGGATGGGGTGACGACAGTTGTCAGTTTTCAGTGGTCAGTTGTCAGTTTCATTTGTGCTGATGCGAGCTATTGCCTTCAAAGGAAGATCGATGCAACGAGCGTCATTTCGTAACGACTGAAAACTGATCACTGATTACTGATAACTAGTTTTTGCGCAGCAAAGGCTCGAGCACCGGCAGCAGCGTTCGCGCAATGATTTCGGAGCCTTTGGCGGTGGGGTGAATACCGTCGGGCTGGATCGTGCCGGGAACATTGACAAGGTCTTTATAGAGCATGGGCACGAAGGCTACGTGGTGTTTCTTCGCCAGGTCGCGGTAGATCAGCTCGAATTGCTGGATGTATTCCTGGCCATAGTTGGGCGGCAGCGTGATTCCGGCCAGCAGGATTTTGATATGGGCGATTTCTAGCCCTGTCAGCACTGCGTCTAAGTTGCGTCGAGTCTCGGTTAGGGGCAGACCGCGCAGGCCGTCATTGCCTCCGAATTCTACAATGACCACATCGGGGTGAAGCTGCAGTATGGAGCGCAGATCGGAAACTGCGTCCTTGGTTGTGGCGCCGCTGGTGCCCTGGTTGTTGACTTTATAGTGGTATCCACGGCTGTCAAGGTCGCGTTGCAATGCGTCGGGAAAGGATTGGCCAGCCTCCAGCCCGTATCCCGCGGTAATGCTATCGCCGTAGCAGACGAGAAGAGGCTGTTCAGCGGCCAATAGCGGGCGGGCGAGAAGAATCATCCCAAACGAAACAATCAGTGAGCGGCGAACGTACACATGTATAGTGTAGCGAAGAGCAGGGAATCTAGAATCGAAATTAGAGTTTCTGGAGGCGGGCAGAGTGATCGAGGTTCGGGACGCGAAGAAGTGGATTCAGAACGGCGCGCGACGTGTGGATATTCTCAAAGGGATTACTCTGACCATTCCGGCCGGCCAGTTTGTGGCCATCCTGGGCGCCAGCGGCAGCGGCAAGAGCACGCTGCTGGGCCTGCTGGCGGGCCTCGACACGCCCAGTTCCGGCGAGATCTGGCTGGATGGCATACCGATCCACAATCTTGCCGAGGCGGAGTTAGCCGCTGTACGTGGCGAAAAGATTGGCTTCGTATTTCAGTCCTATCAGCTAATTGAGACACTTACGGCTCTCGAAAACGTCTTGCTGCCCTATGAGCTGAATATGGAGGGCAGCGGCATTGCGCAGGCGCGGCGGCTACTGGGCGAGGTAGGCCTCTCGGAGCGCGTGGACCACTACCCGGTGCAACTGTCGGGCGGTGAGCAACAGCGCGTGGCGCTGGCGCGAGCCTTTGTAGTCGAGCCGCCCATCGTGATGGCCGATGAGCCGACAGGAAATCTGGACTCCGCGAACGGGCGGATGGTGCTGGACTTATTGTTGGAGCGCAAACGCAAGGCGGGAACGACGCTGGTGCTGGTGACGCATGATCCCGAGATTGCCAGCCGCGCCGACCGCAAGATTGTACTGCGCGACGGAATGATCTTAGAAGACACGCTGCCCTCAACGGGTTCACCTCCCAGCCTAAACACATCTCGCGTCCAAGTCGAGCAGAACAATGGCTAAGCGCGCGTTGAGTTGGAAGCGGGCTGGGGCCATTGGCTGGCGTGATTTGCGCTCCGCGCCGGGCAAGTTCGGCTTTGTGGTGCTGTCCGTGGCCGTGGGTGTGGCGGCTCTGGTTGGCGTGCGCGGCTTTAGCGAGAGCTTCCGGCGGACGCTGAGCACAGAAGCGCGGGCGCTGATGGCCGGCGATCTGACCGCGCGATTCTATCATCAGCCAACAGCCGAGGAAAAGGACAGGATTGCGGCCATCGCACAGCCGCGCGGGATTCGCACTACCTGGGTGACGGAAACAGTTTCCATGGCTTCAGCGTCGACGGACCCAAATACATATCCAGTCCCGCTACTGGTTTCACTCAAGGCCGTGGACCCTGCCGAGTATCCCTACTATGGCACTGCGGAGTTGGAGCCGGCCATGAGCCTCAAGCAGGCTTTGGATGGCGACTCGGCGGTGGTGGCCGAGGAGTTTCTCATTCGCCTCAATACGCAGGTGGGCCAGACTCTGCGGCTGGGCGGCAAAAGCTTTCGCATTTCCGCGGTGATGAAACAGGAGCCGGATCGCCTTAGCGCAGGGGCAGGACTGGGACCGAGGGTAATGATCTCGCAGGCGGCACTAGAGCAGACAGGCCTGCTGGCTCCATATAGCCGAGCGAGCCAAAGGCTGCTCATGAAGCTGCCGCCGCGAGCCGACCCCGTCGCGTTGCGCAAGCTGGTGGAGACCGCACTGCCAGACGCTCAGGTGATGGACTACAGAGAGGGCAATCCGAGCCTGAACCGGGGCCTAGATAACGCCACTGCGATTTTGAGCCTGATCTGTCTGGTCGCCATGGTGCTGGGAGCGATTGGCGTAGCGATGGCCATGCACGCGCACCTGGAGCAGCGCATGGACATGCTGGCCATTTTGAAGGCAGTGGGTGCAAGCTCCGGCGATCTGCTGCGGATTTTCCTGTTGCAAACATTAGGCCTGGGCCTGGCGGGTGGCCTCGTGGGCGTGGCTGCAGGCTTGGGTTTGATGGCCGCTCTGCCCGCGGTCTTCGGCAAGCTGCTGTCGGTTCATACAATGCTGGAATTTCCATGGCGCTCGGTTGCCGCAGGGTTGGGAACGGGATTGTTGACGACCTTGCTGTTTTGTCTGCCGCCGCTGCTGGACGTGCGCAATGTAAGGCCGGTGCTGGTGTTGCGCCGGCTGGTGGAGCAGGGTCCGAATGGCATAGGAGGCTGGTTTGCCCGCTGGTGGGCGCGCCGTTTGCAACTGGGAATTTCTGCGATGGTGGTTGCCGCGCTGGGCGGAATTGCCTGGGCGCTATCAGACTCAGCCGAGGTGGGCGGCTGGTTTGCGCTGATCTTCACGATTGCGCTGCTTGTGTTGCTGGCGCTGGCTGATGTTGCGCTGCGCACGCTACGCTTTTTGCTTAACCGCGTCCGTCTGAGGCTGCCTTCCTTTCTGCGCCAGGGGCTATCTAACCTCTACCGGCCCGGCAATCAATCGGCGGCGGTGCTGGCTGCGCTGGGCACGGGCGTGATGCTGATTCTGTCGGTCTACCTGATGCAGGCGATGCTCTTGCGCGATATTCGCGAGACAGCCTCGCCCAAGCTGCCCAATCTGTTTTTGATTGATGTAACGACCGACGAAGTTGCGGGAGTGAAGGATTTCTTCGCGCATCAACCGGGGGTGAGTCAGGCTCTGGACTTGATGCCGGTGGTGACGGGACGCTTTGTTTCGCTCAACGGCAAGCCACTGACGGAGCTCAAGGAGCAGCATTTTCCGCGGCGCATGCTGGAACATGCGGAACTAAGCTGGGCTGATGCGCCTCCGGCAGGCGACAAAGTGACGCAAGGCAAGTGGTGGACCGATTCCGGCGTGGCGCAACTTGCCGTCAGTGAAGGCGTGGCCCAGAGACTGCATCTGGGCTTGGGCTCTGCGGTGGAGTTGGAAGTGAGCGGCGCGGCGCGCACGCTGAAAGTTGCTGCGATCTATCGCGCCGATGGGCAGCACCTCGGAGGGCAAGTAAGTTTCGTGTTGCCTTCGGGGCAGCTCAAGGACAAACCCGCAACCTGGTACGGCGGCGCGCACATTGATCCCAAACAGGTGGCGGCCATAGAGCGTGCGTTGTTTGCGGCGTATCCCACGGTGACGGTGATCAACATCGCCGATGTGCTGGAGAGAATCGAGAGTGTAGTCGATCAGATTACGTTTGTGGTGCGTTTTCTGGCCGGCTTCTCCATCTTCGCCGGACTGATGATTCTGGCTTCGAGCATCGCCAGCACGCGCTTCCGGCGCATGCGCGAGGCGGTGGTGCTGAAGACGCTGGGCGCCACTCGCTTGAGAATCGTCCGCACCTTCAGCGTGGAGTTCAGCGTCTTAGGCCTGCTGGCGGGGTCCGTAGGCGTGATCTTTGCCAATCTGCTTACTCTAGTTCTGCTGCGCAAGCTGGAAGTTAGCTTCCAGATCGATTGGCGCGCCACACTGTTTGCACTCGTGGGAACAGCAGTGTTGGCCACGGCAACAGGCTGGATCGCCAGCTACAGGATTCTTGGGCTGCGGCCGCTCGAAGTGCTGCGCGAAGAGTGAAAAGGACAGTTGTCAGCAATCAGTTGTCAGTTTTCAATCAAAAGCCCGGGGCTGACCACTGACAACTGACAACTGTATTAGAACTCCTCGGAAGTTTCAACCGCGGGCAATATGTCGTCTTCGCGAGCCACCCACACGTAGAGGGTGGGCAATAGAAATATGCCGATGACCAGGTTGGCAAGCAAGCCGCCTACGATAACGATGGCAAAGGGCCGTTGCGAATCGGAGCCGATGGCATGGGAGAGCGCGGCCGGCAACAACCCCAGCGTGGCTACCAGCATGGTCATCATGATAGGCCGCAGGCGCAGCACAGCGCCCTCGACGGCGGCTTCGACAATGTGCTCCTGGGTGGAGACTTCCATGCCCTTGCGGCGGGCGCGAATCTGGTTGATGTATTCAAGCATGATGACGCCGGTCTGCACCGAAACCCCGAAGAGCGCCAAAAAACCGACCGCCGACGAGACAGAGAAGTTGGTGTGTGTGAGAAAGAGCGCCAGTGGACCGCCAATAGAGGCCATCATGACCGAGACAAGAATAAGCAAGGCCCATTTGAATGATCGGAACATGGTGTACAAGATGAGGAAGATGGCCATCCCGGTGATGGGAACGATGAAGGCCATGCGCCTGTCAGCGCGCTTCTGGCTCTCATACTCGCCGGCCCACTCCAGGTGATAGCCGGCCGGCAGCGTGACATTGTGTTCGACCCTTTGGATGGCCTCTTCAACGGTAGAGCCCAGGTCGCGCCCGCGTACCGAATATTTAATGGCGATGTAACGCTGACCGCCCTCGCGATAGATCTCCTCGGCTCCGTCGTCGGCGGAGATTCGCGTTAACTGCGCCAGCGAGACGCGCTCGCCCGAGGGCGCAAGCAGGCGCACGTTCTCGATGGCCTCGCGCGTGTCGCGATACTGCGGCTGATAACGTAGCGTTACGTCGAAGCGAGCCTCGCCCTGCTGCACCTGGGTAAGCGCATTGGCGCCCACGGCGGTCTGCACCGCATCCTGAATGTCGGCTACATTGATGCCCCAACGTGCGGCGGCGGCGCGATCCACGGTGTAGTTGAGGTTGGGCTGGCCGATGACGCGAAAGATACCCAGATCCTCGATGCCCTTGACCGCGGCCATCTGGGCCTGTACCTCTTCAGCCTTCTTTTCCAGTGTGCGCAGGTCGTCGCCAAAGAGCTTGACGGCCAATTCGCCCTTGACGCCGGAGACGGCTTCCTCCATGTTGTCGGAGATGGGCTGCGAGTAGTTCCACAGAACGCCAGGAAACTTGCTTAACTCCTTGTCCATGGCGGCGATGAGTTGCTCCTTGTCCTGGTGGAAGACGGGCCGCCACTCCTTTTTGGGCTTGAGGTCGACAAAGTATTCAGTGTTGAAGAAGCCGGTGGTGTCGGTGCCGTCGTCGGGTCGTCCGGTCTGGCTGACTACTTGGGTCACCTCGGGGAATGAGGCCATTACGACGCGCGCCTTGTTGGTGAAGTCGATGCTGGCGGTGGGGCCTTCACTGGGCGGCAGCGTTCCGCGAACCCAGATCGATCCCTCGTCGAGGTGCGGAAGAAACTCCGAGCCGATAGGGCCGCCAAAGGTAAGAAAGACGGCGATGGCGAAGAGGGCGGCGGCGATTCCGAAGGTAATGCGGCGATGTTCGATGGCCGCGCGAACGGCTACACGATAGTGATCCGTAAGCCAGATCATGATGGGGTTGTGCCACTCTTTGGCGCCCTTGCTGAATACCAGGCTAGCCATCACCGGCGCAACGAACATGGCGAAGCCCAGAGAGCCCAGCAGGGCAAAGGTGACGGTCCATGCCATGGGCTTGAAGAGACGGCCTTCGACGGCTTGCAAGGTAAAGATGGGCAGATAGGCGGTGATGATGATGCCGCGCGCGAAGAACACGGGCCGTTGCACCTCATGCGCCGCTTCACGAATCTTCCGCGCCGGAGCGCGAGGGTCGTCTGGGCGTGAAAGATGGCGGACGATGTTTTCAATCATCACCACCGAGCCGTCAACCAGCATTCCAAAGTCAAGCGCGCCCAGTGACAGCAGATTAGCGGGAATGTGGCTGATATCCAGGCAGATGGAGGCGAACATCAGCGCGAAGGGAATAGTAAGCGCGACAATAAATGCGCCGCGAATGTTGCCGAGGAAAAGAAAAAGAATGATGGAGACCAGAATCATTCCCGCGGTCAGGTTATGTTCCACCGTGTCCACCGTGAATCGGACTAGATCAGAGCGGTCGAGGAAGGGAACCACCTTCACGCCCTTGGGCAAAATGCCGGGATGATTCTTGTCTCCATTGAGCTTGTTGACTTCAGCGTGAATGCCGTCGAGGACGGGATCGGAGTCGGCGCCTTTCTGCAGCAGCACAATGCCTTCGACAGTGTCAGGATTGTCGATGACCGTGCCATCGTCATAGAACTTCTTGCCATTCACGATCGCGTAGGGCTTTGAGGATTTGCCGATCTGGCCGAGGCGAATCTTGGGGCCCTGCGCGACGGTGGCGATGTCCTTGATTTTGATGGCAGCGCCATTCTGGGTTTTGACGACGGTGTTTTCGATGTCTTGTACGCTGGTGAACAGGCCTACAGATTGCACGTTGATCTGCTGCGCGCCCTGCTCGATAAAGCTGCCGCCGCCGTTGGTGTTGTTGTTGGCGATCTGTTGCTCAACCTGACTGATGCTCAACCCATGAGAAACCAGCTTCTCCGGGTCAAGCTTGATCTGGTACTCCTTTGTCGGTCCGCCGAAGCTCGATACATCCACTACGCCGGTTACGCCCTTGAAGGATTTTTCCAGTGTCCAGTCTTCAAGCGATTTCTTTTCCATCACGTCATAGGCGGGGTTGATGCTTTCAACGGTGTACCAGTAGATCTGGCCGACGGGGCTCCAGTCAGTGCCCATCTGCGGCACCAGATTGGCGGGCAGGTTGACCATGCTCAGCCGTTCCAGCACGTGCTCGCGGTTGACGTCGCTGGTGGAGTCGTCGTCGAAGATGAGCATCAGGCTGGACAAGCCGGCCAGCGTGGTGGAGCGCAGATGGACGAGGTGTGGAATACCGGCCATCTGAATCTCGACCGGCACGGTGACCTGGCGCTCGATCTCCTCGGCCGTGCGGCCCGGCCACTGCGTGATGACCTGCACATAGTTGTTGGCTACATCCGGATAGGCTTCCACTGGCAAATTGCGGAAGCTCACTACGCCCCATGCGACGAGAACCACCATGCTGCCGAGAACCAGCCAGCGGTTTTTGAGCGCGAATTCGACAAGTGCGCGAATCATTACTGGTTCCCTGCGGTTTCGAGTAGCAGTGCATTCCTGACAACCTGCTGGCCGGGTTGAATGCCGGAGAGAATCTCCTGGCGGCTGCCGTCCAGCATTTTGCCGGCGTGAACCTCGGCGCGTTTGAACTGGTTGCCGCCTGCTGGCAAAAAGACCCACTCGCGGTCGTGCAAGTGTAGAACGGCATCGGCCGGAACCACGGCATGTGTTTCCTTCGCGCGGCTGGTGAAGGTGGCTGTGCCGAACATACCTAGCTTGAGAAATCCGGGATTGGCGACCTCGATGCGAATCTTGGCGGTGCGCAGCGAGGGATCGAGAATGGGGCCGATGTCGCTGATGCGGCCGGTCAGCGGACGATCAGGCCAGGCGTTGATTTTGATCTTCGCCTCCTGGCCTAGTTGCAGTTTGGGAATATCGTTCTCGTAGACATCGCAGATGATCCACACCGTGGAAAGGTCGGCGATAGTGAAGGCGGTGGCCGAGCCGGAGAGGTTGACACCCGCGGCTGCGGCCTGGGTCACGTTCTGCGCCACAATCACTCCGCCGATTGGCGCATAGACGTTGACAATGCTCGAGGGGTGGTTCTTATCCACGCCAAGCGTCTGCAGTTGCTCTTCGGCAGCCGTCAGATCAGCCTTGGCGTCCTTCTCCGTATCCTCGGCCTGCTCCAGCATGGCCTGAGAAATGGCGCCGTGCTTGAAGAGATCGTCGGCGCGCATGTAAGCCATATTTGCCATGTGCTCGTCGTTGGCCGCCTTGAGATAGGTGTCGAAAGCCGCCGTGATGTCCGGGCTTTGCACCTTCAAGAGCAGTTGACCCTTCTTCACGTTGTCGTCGAGACGGGCCTTGATGTCTACTACGCGGCCATTGGCCAGAGAGATGACCGGAATTTCGCGTGCGATGTCGGGAAATACCGAGCCGGTGGCGGTCAGCTCGTTGGCGGATTCAATTTGGGTAGCCGCCGTAAGAGGAAACTTCGCAGCGTCGCTGGCGTCGATGGTGATCAGGTTCATGTCGGCTACAGGGATGACTTTGGTAGGCGGCGGCGCGCCATCGCCTTCATCTTTGCCCTTGCAGCCGGATACAGCGAGGCTTGTCAACACAGCCAAGACAAGAGCCAGCGAATTTTTTTGGGCAAGACTCAAGGAAGAAGAAAAGATCATTGGATCACCTCGCGTCCCACGGCAAGATTCAGTTGTCCAGCGGCGGTTAGATAAGAGCCGATAAGTTGCAGGTAGGCCAGTTGAACAGCCCGATAGTCGCTCTGCGCGTTAAGAAAGTCCATTAGAGAAGCGCCGCCGTGCTGGTAAGAATAGGTCACCGTCTCGCGGACCCTGAGCGCTTGCGCTTTGTATTGCGCTTTGTAGGGGCGAAGCAGCGCGAGGCTGCTTTCCACCTGCGCATAGGCTGAATCCACGTCGCTGAAGACCTGCGCGCGCGTGGCGTCGGACAATTGCTGATTGCGGCCAATGTCGATCTGCGTGCGCTGCTTCTCGCCCTGGTTGCGGTCGAAGATGCGCAGAGGAATGCTGACGTTAAAGCCAACGTAGGGATCGAGTGGGGGATTGGCGCCCGAGTCCACACTGAAAGTGGGATCGGCGGAGCCATTGGCCTTGGCTAGTTTGTAGTTGGTCTGGGCCTGCTGGATAGACTCCAGCGCGGCTCTCAAGTCGGGGCGCTCGTCGAGCGCGATCTGGCGGAAGTCATCGAGCGGTTTCAGGTTATCCGTGAAGTCAAACTCGCCAGTCACATCGAACTGCTCTACAGGGTTTCGGTCGTTGAGAAGTTGCTGAAGCTGAATCTTGGCAGTGCGCAGGTTGACGATGGCTGTCTGAATCTCCATTTCATATTGGACGCGAAAAAGCTCTATGCGGTCCAGGTCGATCTGCGCAATGTCGCCGGCGCGCATGCGATCGCAGCTGATCTGGATGATGTTGTCGTAGTAAGCCAGATCGGCCCTGGCCAGCTCTAGCACCGCCTTGGCCTGCAAGGTCTCTACAAATGCAGCTCGCAGGTTGAAAAGAAGATTCCGCTCCAGGTTGATGTGCTCGGATTGCGCAATCTGCGTGCCTTCCTTGGCGCTCTGCAGGCGCAGTTGACGCTTGTGTTCACGCTCGTAGAGATAACTAATTGACCCGGTGGTCAGAGCATTACTCAGTGGGCGATTGCGCGTAGCAGAAATGTTGGGGTCGTAGTGCGAGCCGAAGGGATAGAGCTGATCCATGGTGAACGAAGCCGTCGGATTGGGACGTAGAAAAGCCGTAATCTCCGCGGCCTTCATCTCCTCCACGCCGAGAGCATCGGCCCGGAGCACGGGGTTGGCAGCTTCAAACTTTGCTTTTACCTGATCCCAGGTCAAGGCAGGGCTCGGCTGCGCCAGACCAGCTTGTCCATCTTGTCCAGCTTGTTGCGCAAATCCGAGTACCGGCACGAGGATAAGCAGCGCGGCCGCAAGCGGAGCTACCAAAATAAGTAAGATTTGCTTCATATGCAGCCTTTGCGCCGTGGTCTGCACGGCTGGGATAACTGGGACAGAGGCCGACGTTGTAAATGACGGAGCGAACGATCAGGCGGCGGGCGGTGGCCGATTCTGAATGGAAGCCAGAGCGGGAATCTCCACCAGTGGGGCAGGACGATTGCCCGGCGCGGCAAAGCGCAAAAAGCCGAAGGATAGCTCGGCAAAAACCTGCGGAGGGAGCATTACGGCGGCGGGAAAGATAGAGTGCGAAGTGATTGTTACGTGATCGCGGCGCGTACATAGGTAGTAAGCGTCGGCCTCGGCGGGGTTTTGAGCCATTTGCAGGTCGTCGGTCACCGAGATGATCGGAAGTAGGATCAGGATGACCACCGCCAGAGCGGCCAGTTGCGTCTGCCGGGGTAAACACTCGCGCGGAGCATGGCGCATCCACAGCCAGAACATCAGTGTGGCCAGCAGCGCCCAAAAGAGATTAAGGATCAACTCCATTCTTTCTCCGATTCTACATCAGCTACGCTTCAGAAATGAAACAACCACAGCGGGTTTGACCGGGGCAGGGAATCCCCTTATGATGAACAAGTTGGCATTTAGCCTTAGGTGCTTTGCCGATGCCTCTGCCAGCACGAGATATTGCGTTTTGTTGGCCCTTCGTTCAACGGTAGGACAGCTGCCTCTGGAGCAGCATATCGGGGTTCGAATCCCTGAGGGCCAGCCATTTAAAATCAATAACTTACGCTCACTACCGCCTGCGCCAGGATTGCCCATTGGATCAAGCTGTTGACCGCCGGCGATTCCATGGAGTTCCAAACAAAATCAACAACATTCTTGGATTTTCCATGCAGGTCAGATGAAAGAATGAGGAATGGAGGGTTCACATGGTAAAAGTGACACTGGTTTTTGCGGTTCTCTTAATTGTCCTTGGCCTGGTTGGATATCTGGGCACCGGCAGCTTGCACCCTACCGCGCTGATCCCATCCTGGATGGGCGTTGCCCTGGGCTTTGGCGGCCTTCTGGCCATCAGTCCGAGCGAGAGCCGGCGCAAACTTTTCATGCATATTAACGTGAGCATAGGAGTTCTCGGTTTTCTGGGCGGAGCCGTTGAAGTGGTGCGCGGCTATGTGCACGGTACGTTTACGAGTCCGGCCGAATTGGCCGCCATGGCCTCGAAACTCGCGCTGACCACTCTGTTGCTGATCTACTTGCTTCTCTGCGTACGCTCCTTTACCGAAGCGCGGCGCTCGGGGAAGGTTTAGCAGATGGGCGGACTGCATGGGCCTGGCGGCGGCGGGATGGCAATGAGCAGACGCGCTGAACGCTCGCCGAGAGGAGGCGGCGCTCGTGCGGGTCAGGCCGATCTGCCCAAGCGCAAGCCCAATCTGAAGAAATTGTGGCCGCAAATCAAGGCGCTGGTAGCCCCGCGCATAGGGCTGCTGGCAGCCAGCATGGGGTTGATGGTCATCAACCGCGTTGCGGGATTGGTGATGCCCGCTACTTCCAGGTGGTTGCTGGATACGGTTCTTTCTCCTCTTCATCCGCGGCCCGATCTGCTGCCCCGCATCATTGTGCTGGTCTTCTCGGCTATGGTTGTGCAGGCCATTACGTCTTTCTCACTGACACAACTGCTCTCCAAGGCAGGCCAGCGGCTGATCGCCGAAATGCGCAGGCAAGTCCAGCGCCATGTGGGCCTGCTCAGCGTCTCCTATTACGATGAAAACCGGACTGGAACTTTAGTTGCGCGCATCATGACCGACGTCGAGGGCGTGCGCAACCTGGTGGGCACCGGCCTGGTCGAATTTATCGGAGGCCTGCTGACCGCCGTGCTGGCCTTCCTCTACTTGTTGCATTTGAGCGTCGAAGTCACCTTGACGGTCTTCGCGGTGATGGGGGTCTTCGTCTTCGTCCTGCAGTATGGCTTCAGGGTCATCCGCCCTATCTTCCGCGAGCGGTCCAAAATCAATGCCGAGGTTACAGGCCGTTTGACCGAGTCGCTGGGCGGCGTGCGCGTCATCAAGGGTTACCACGCCGAGGAGCGCGAGGCTGGAGTTTTCGCCGCCGGCGTCGAGCGGCTGCTGGCCAACGTGATGAAATCGCTGACCATGACGAGCGCACTGGGAGCGATCTCAACCACTGCGATGGGGCTGGTTTTTGCGATCGTGATGGGACTCGGCGGGCACCTTGTCTTTACCAAGACCTGGACAACCGGAACTTACTTTCAATACAACATGTTTCTCGTCTTTATGATTGCGCCGATCTTCCAGATCGTAAACATAGGCACGCAACTGACTGAGGCTTTTGCCGGCCTGGACCGCACCAACGAAATCATGGCCGAACTGGAGGAGAACCAGAGCCCGGGCCGCATTTTGAAGATGCCGCCCATCCGAGGCAATGTGCACTTTGAGGATGTGGAGTTCGCCTACGACCCGGATAAGCCCGTGCTGCACGGCGTCAGCTTCACAGCCGAGCCTGGAACGGTGACCGCGCTGGTAGGCTCGTCGGGATCGGGCAAATCCACTATTATCAGCCTTTTATGCGCCTTCCACACGCCGTCAAAAGGCCGCGTTCTGGTCGATGACGTGGATCTCGCGAAGGTCAACCTGGACACCTATCGCACGCAGTTGGGCGTGGTGTTGCAGGACTCTTTTCTCTTTGACGGGACGATCAAGGAAAACATTTTGTTTTCAAAACCCGACGCCACCGAGGAGCAGTTTCTCTTTGCCTGCCGCACGGCCCGCGTAGACGAGTTTGCCGAGCGCTTTCCGGAAGCCTACGACACTCTGGTAGGCGAGCGCGGGGTGAAGCTCTCTGGAGGCCAGCGCCAGCGGCTCTCCATCGCCCGCGCGCTGCTGGCCGAGCCGCGCATTCTCATCCTCGATGAGGCTACCAGTTCGCTGGATTCTGAATCCGAAGCCATGATCCAGGCGGGATTAGGCCAACTGATGCAGGGGCGGACAACCTTCGTAATTGCCCACCGTTTGTCGACCATTCGCCGCGCCGACCAGATTCTGGTGGTTGAGGAGGGGCGCATCGTGGAGCGGGGAAACCATGCGGAATTGTTTGCGTTGCATGGCCGCTACTACGATCTTTACACCCGCCAGCATGGCTTGGAGGCGAACCTCTTCCTTGCACCGGGCGAGGGAGATGACGCGGATGAAATCGGCGAGTGACCGGGTGAATTATTTCGCGTAATCAGGATTCACGAGATCACGACAAAAGACTCCGCTCCATCGGCGCTGGCAAATGCCGCCTGACTGAGAGACGGGCGCAGCTCCGGCATCCACGTGCGCGACTCGAGCTCTGGCATCGGCTTCGCCCGGAAGAGCTTCTTGCATTGCCGCGCCGTCCACTTGGCCCAGGCCTTTGACTTTTTGCGGCGAGCGCTGTCGGTGGAGATGCCTGTATTGGCATACATCTGCCGGTAGAGCTTCGATAGGAAGATAAATGCGATTCTGGAAGTTATGTTCGGGCAACAAGCAGATCTTTGCCAGATATCTCCCCAGTTATAGAACTTGTCCCATACTTTTTGGGTGCGCTCCCGAATCTCATCCGAGCTCATGGTAGGATGCGGCGTATACATCTTGGGACGATTCTCCGCCGGAATCATCCAGTACCGCGTAATAGGCACATCCCCCACCATCGCTGGATTCTGTAATTGCTCTTTCTCCCATTTTCCAAAGTCAACTGTGCCAGGAAACGGCGTCATCATCACAAACTGCGCAAAGGTGATGCCGGCCTTCTGCGCCATGGCAACCGTGGCGTCAAAGGTAGACGGCCTGTCCGTCGGCAGCCCGAAGATGAACGAACCCAGCACATGAACGCCGTGCTTCTTGAAGGTCTGCAACTGCGTGGCCATGGCATCGCCAGCGAGATTCCAGTCCTTGTAGATCGCCTTGAGCCCCTCGGGCGTCACCGCCTCGATCCCTACCAGCGCGCCCTTGATGTTGGCCTTCTTCATTGCATCCAAAAACTCAACGTCCTCGCCTGCCTCCATCGTCATCTGGGTGTAGAAGACCATGTCTTTCGGCAGCTTGGCCAACTCTTCCATCAGATGAAAGCGCTCGGCGCGAATTGCTGTCAACTCCTCCAGCCTGGCTGTATTGTTCTGCTCTTTAGCCAGCCGCAGATCGGTGAAGGTCACAGGATAAAAATTGTCGTCGGCCAGCGCGATAAAGCGAAATCCGATTCGTCGCAGCTCTACAATCTCGTCGATGACTCTCTGGTGGTTCCGTTGCCGGGGCTTCTGCCCATCGGTGCGCCAGACGCTGCAAAAGGAACAGTGCTTGGGGCATCCGCGAATGGTTTGCACCGAGGCCCACATATATTTTTCCGGGTTCATCAAATCCCAGCGCGCGGCCAGAAACTCGCTGCCTTCAATCCGCCCGCCGGCGTAGATTCTCTGCGGCTTTCCTGCCAGGCAATCTGTAACCACCTTGCGCCATACGACGTCGCCGTCTCCAGTGACGACGGCATGTGCCTGCCCGCGATCCAGAGCCTCTTCAGGAAAGAGCGTGGCGTGAATGCCGCCGTAAACCACCCATGCGCCACGGCTGCGCGCCATCTCGCCCACTTCGTAGCCGCGCAACGCATTGCCGGTATGGACGCTGATGCCCACAATGTCTCCCGGCTGAATCGTCTCCGGAACAATCTGCTCCAGCGATTCATCGACGAGAATAGGGTCGCCCGCTGTGCGAGGCGTAGCCGCCGCCAGCACAAACAGCCAGCGCGGCGTAATCACCGCAGTGCCAAAAGAATTGTCGCTGGGATTCACAAGATGAACTCTCAACCGATCCAACCTTTCCTCGTGCAAGTCGAGTTGCATGCGAGTACAGTGGCCTCGGAGAGCGTTATCGCAATCCGGCGCATTGATAGCGGAGATGCACGTCTGCGAGATTGCCGAGGGCTAATCGGCACGCAGACAGTTTTGTAAGCTTATAGGTTCCACGCGAAATCGAGTGTTCTCTATTGACCACTTATGCCAGGCAGGCAGAGGAATTTATGAGATTTAATAAATGGAGTGCTGGCCGCACCTATTTCATCCGGGCACACTCTTCCACGGGGATCGCCACCTGCTCGACGATTTCCAGGCCGAATCCCTCCAAAGCGGGAATGTGCATGGGGGTATTGGAGAGCAGGCGGATGCGCTGGATGCCCAAATCAGAAAGTATCTGGCCGCCCAGGCCAATGGCTCTCAAAATGCGCCCGGTGCGTGCCTGCGAGCCTTCGCGAGCCCGCAGTTGCTGGTGCAGAATAAGCTGACCGGCATTCAACTCCGGCGCGACGTTCAAAGCCGCCACTCCGCCGGAATCAAATACGCTCTCTGGCGCAGCCGCGCGGTCAATCTCAAAGCCGCGCGAGGTGTTGTGCAGGTAGAGCAACACCCCACAACCCTCCTCGGCGATCATGCGCAACGATTGATCCAGAATCTCGCGGCAGTTGCAATCCGCGTCAAAGACGTCGCCCGCCGTGCAGCGCGTGTGAACGCGCACCAGTACCGGGCGCTCACAGGGAGGCCGCAACTCTGACGATGCAGGCAACCCCTTATCCGGCTGCCCGACGGCGGGGCCGACGTGGACGGCTGGGCAATCGGAGCATAGGTCGCCGCGCACCAGCGCGATGTGGCTTTCGCCGCCATTCACCTGGCTCTCATAGGCGATCATGCGAAACTCGCCGTAGCGTGTCTGGATGCGGCTCTCGCCGGCGCGCACAATGTAACGCTCATGGCGCAGCCGGTAGCGGATCAGCTCCGCCACGGTCAGAATCCGCAGCCCGTGCTCCTTGCAGAAGGGAATCAGATCAGGAACGCGGGCCATGGTGCCGTCGTCCTTCATGATCTCGCAGAGCACGCCGGAGGGATTCAGCCCCGCCAGCCTTGCTAAATCCACAGACGCTTCGGTTTGCCCGGCCCTCACCAGCACGCCACCACGGCGAGCGCGCAAGGGAAAGATGTGGCCGGGGCGGGCCAGGTCGGCCGCGGTCGAGCGCGGCGCGATGGCCGTCTTGATGGTATGCGCCCGGTCGTATGCCGAGATGCCGGTGGTCACGCCCTCGCGCGCTTCAATCGACTCTGTAAAGGCCGTGCCGAAGCGCGAGGTGTTCTGCTGCGTCATGGGAAAGAGGCGCAGATAATCGGCGCGCTCCTCGGTCAGCGTCAGGCAGATCAATCCGCGGCCATGCTTGGCCATGAAATTGATGGCCTCCGGCGTGACAAACTCGGCGGCCAGAGTCAGGTCGCCCTCGTTTTCCCGATCCTCATCGTCGACCACAACGATCATGCGGCCGGCGCGAACCTCGGCCAATGCGCCGGGAACATCGGTGAAGGGAGGCTCGAAGGTGCGTGTAGATTCTGGCATCGGCTCTTCCATTCTCGCCGATGGCAGTGTGAAAGGGCAAAAGCGGCGGTGCAAATGGCAGCGATGCAGCTTTGGATTTGCCGGTGGCACACCCGAGGGTTCCTGCCGCAAATGCCAGCCTTTTAGGCGCCTACGTTATTTTGATCTCACAATCTGGTCAGAAGCGATACAATTCACTGGAACCAGCGCCGAATACGAAGAATCCGGCGAATGTGCTGTCGGCAAGCCAGGCGTCTCGAATCAAAGGAGGTTTGCAATGCGCAGGTCCATTCCAACTCTTGCGGCGGCTTTGTTGCCGTTGCTGTTTGTCGTGCCGGTAACCCCGCAAACGTCCAACAGCGCCGGTGGGCAAAATCCGGACACATTGACGGCTGATTACAACCAGGCCATGCAGGCCAAGGATTGGCCCCGCGCTGTCACCCTCGCGCAGCAACTGGTGGCGCAAAAGGCCACGTCTCTGAATTTGAAGTTACTGGGCAATGCGCAGCTTTACTCCGGCTCGTCGGATGCTGCCCTGGCGGCCTATGAGCAGGCCCTGGCCGCGGTGCAGCAGGAGAAGCCCGCGAACGATCAGGCCATGGGCAAATGGAAAGACGACCTGTCGGAGATCTACATTGGCAAGGGCAATGCGCTGCTCAAGCTCAAACGCACCTCGGAGGCGATAGAGATTTATAACCAAGCCGCGGGATTAGCGTCCAACGCCGGGAAGGCTTACTTCAATGTCTGCGCTGTGCTTTACAATATCGGCAAAACGCAGGATTCGGCGGCGGCCTGCCGCAAGTGCGTGCAAGCGGACCCAACAAGAGCGAATGCCTGGTTCGTCCTGGGGTCAGACCTCTTTGCCGATTTGCCTGTAACCGCACAAGGCAAGGTTCAAGCCTCGCCCGAGACGCGAGAGGCGCTGGAGAAGTATCTGACGCTCGCCCCGGACGGCCCGCACGCTGCCGACGTGAAAGCCATGCTGGAGATGATCGCCAAGTAGGAAGATACCGTCTTCGGCATTTGCCGCCAGCTCACTAAAATCACCCATACAGCAAAAGCGCCACCCGAAGGCGGCGCTTTCACTGGAAACACGCAGATATGGAGGGGGTACTTATAAAGCTGATTCAATCTCAAAACCCCAGGCTTCTAGGAGAGCCTCAGGGATGTACTTGGAATTCTTGTTGCGGCGAGCCCACTCCCGCAGACGGGTTGACCGGATGTACTGATCCGGGCTGAGCTTGAACTCCTTCACAATCTGTTCGAAGGAGGTCACCGTGGGCACAACCGGACCGATGGGCTCGGGTTTGCCCCAATTGGGATTTCCACGACGCTTTGCCATTGATTGCTGTCCTTAGAGAAGGTATGTTGCCTTTAATTCCAAGACCCGGGTCCGGGGAACTAACTGGCCCGATGTTGTAACAACGACTCCTATTTTACGGATTTTTCATTCAAAAATCAATAGCAAAATTACCTATGTGTGAGAATACGCGCCGACATAAGTACATCCGCGTTGACACTACTATGTCTCTATTTTATAAGGGTTTAGGAGAGCGTTTCGCGATTTTTGAAGGTTGTATAACCTCCTAGACGCGTATTTATTTGTGCAAAAGTAGTAACTTCAGAGCCTATACGCACCAGGCGTTGAAAGCTCCGGCCCTAAGGGCTGCCGCCATGGCCTCGATATCGCGCGCCAGAACGCGGTCCTCGTCCAGGCGCGGCACAACCGCCCGCACCACGGCGTGAGCGCGCTCCACCTCGCGGCTGGCCCGGAGAGGACGGCGGAACTCCAGCCCCTGCGCGGCGCACATCAACTCAATGCTCACAACACGCTCGACGTTCTCCACGATCTGGCGCAGCTTGAGCGCCCCGGTCATGCCCATGGAGACATGATCCTCCTTGCCCCCATCGGTGGGAATGCTGCCCGCCGAGGAGGGATGCGCAAGCACCTGGCACTCGTTAATCAGCGACGCGGCCACAATCTGCGCGATCATAAAGCCCGACGAGAGACCGGGATCGGGAGACAGGAAGGCCGGCAGCCCCTCGTTGATGTCAATGTTCAGCAGCCGGTCAATGCGCCGCTCGGTGATGCCGGCCAGATCGGTGAGCACAATGGCCGCGTAATCAAAGGCGTAGGCCAGCGGCGCGCCATGAAAGTTTCCCCCCGACAGCACTCCGTGCTCTTGTGTTTTGGTTGAATGTGTTGCAAATATAAGTGGATTATCCGTAGCCGAACCCGACTCGATCTCCAGGATTTCGCGCACGTGCTCCAGCGCATCGCGCACTGCTCCATGCACCTGCGGTATGCAGCGCAGGCAATAGGCGTCCTGGACGCGCGAATCCGCCGTGCGGTGCGACTCGCGAATCTGCGAATCGGCAAGCAGCCCAACCAGGTGCTCTGCCGAGCGAATCTGCCCCTGGTGCGGACGGGCCTGGTGGATGCGCGGATCGAAGGCGGCTGGCGTGCCCATCAGCGCCTCTAGGCTCATGGCTCCCGCAAGGTCGGCCAATTGCGCCATACGCAGGGCGCGCGCCACAGCCAACGCTCCCACGGCGGTCATGGCTTGCGTTCCGTTCAGCAGTGCGAGGCCTTCCTTGGCCTCAAGAACAATGGGCTGCAACCCGGCTTGCCTGAGGGCCTCGCCACCGGCTATCCGGGCGCCTTTGTAGATGGCTTCGCCCTCGCCGATGACTACCAGCGCCAGGTGAGCCAGGGGAGCCAGATCGCCGCTCGCGCCCACAGAGCCTTTTTCGGGGATCACCGGATGCACAGCGGCGTTCAGGAGCGCCACCAGCAGCTCCACCAGGGCAGGGCGGCAGCCGCTGAAGCCCTTGGCCAGTACATTAGCCCTGAGCAGCAGCATGGCTCGCGATTCAGATTCGCTAAGTGGCTGGCCCACCCCGCCGGCGTGGCTGCGGACCAAGTTGGTTTGCAATTGTGCCAGATTTCCGACAGGAATGCGCACATCCGACAGTTTGCCGAAGCCGGTGTTGACCCCGTATACCGTCTCTCCGGCAGCCAGAATCTCCTCTATCAGCGTGCGACTCTGCGTCATGCGAGCCAAGGCAGCTGGCGCAACGGCCACGGGGCGGTGGGTGAGCGAAACAGACTCAATCTCGGCCAGTGTGAGCGGCTGTCCGTCAAGAATCAGAGCGTCCATGATCCAAATATTAGGCCGTCGCACTGCGTCGGTCTAGTGCAGTGCGACGGCAGTCATAGGGGAAACCATTCTATTTAGAGATTTTATCTAGGTCAAGGTTGAGTTTGAGGACATTGACTCTGGGCTCGCCGAGCAGGCCTAACTGGCGGCTGGTAATGTGCTGCTCAATGAGCTTTTGAACGCTCTCCGGGCTGAGGTTGCGAGCTTTGGCGATGCGGGGAGCCTGATAGTAGGCGGCGTCGGGCGTAATGTCGGGATCGAGTCCGGAGGCGGAGGTGGTGACGAGATCAATGGGCACCGGCTTGCCGGGATTCTGCGCGGCGAGTTTGTCGATGTCTCCCTGGATGCGCGCTACAAGCGTCTTCGAGGATTGGGCCAGATTGGAGCCGCCGGAGGAAGTAGCGTCGTAGCCATTGCCTGCGGCCGATGGGCGGGGATGGAAGTACTTGTCGGAGGTGAAGCTCTGGGCCAGTAGCTCGGAGCCGATGACAGTGCCGTCGTTGAGCTTGATGAGACTGCCGGCGGCCTGGCGGGGGAAGAGCAAGCCGGCAATGCCGGTGACCAGTAATGGATAACCCAGGCCCAACAGAATCGTGGTCACGATGGTGAAGAGAATTGAGGTCTTCCAGACGGAATGCACGGCCGGCGTGGCTTGCGCGGCTGAAGCGGAAGGCGGAGCGGAAACGGAATGCACGGTACATCTCCTTGCGGGGCAGCGACCCCGAGTTTTACGCCAGATGCAGCGCTACTAATGCCAGGTCGATAGCCTTGATGCCGATAAATGGCACGATGATGCCTCCGACGCCGTAGATCAGCAGATTCTGCCGCAATAAAACATCGGCGGCCTTGGGCACGTATTTGACACCTTTGAGGGCAAGCGGAATCAGCGCCACTATGATGAGGGCGTTGAAGATGACTGCCGAGAGAATTGCCGACTGGGGCGAATGTAGGTACATGATGTTGAGCACTCCCAGCACCGGGAAGACGCCGGCGAACATGGCGGGGATGATAGCGAAGTACTTGGCCACGTCGTTGGCAATGGAGAAGGTGGTGAGAGCGCCGCGGGTCATCAGAAGCTGCTTGCCGATTTCGACAATTTCAATGAGCTTAGTGGGATTGGAGTCCAGATCGACCATATTTCCGGCTTCTTTGGCGGCCTGCGTGCCGGAGTTCATGGCCACGCCCACATCGGCCTGAGCTAGCGCGGGGGCGTCGTTGGTGCCGTCGCCGGTCATGGCCACCAGCTTGCCTTTGCCCTGCTCGCGCTTGATCAGGTCCATCTTGTCCTTGGGCTTGGCTTCGGCCAGAAAGTCGTCTACGCCAGCTTCGCGGGCGATCACGGCGGCAGTCAGCGGATTGTCGCCGGTGATCATGATGGTGCGAATGCCCATGGCGCGCAGACGCGCGAGACGCTCCTTGAGGCCGCCTTTGACAATGTCCTTGAGGTGAATGACGCCGAGAGCCGTGGAGTTTTCCGCCACCACCAGCGGAGTTCCGCCCAGGCGGGCGATTTCTTCAACGGTGTCACGGATCTTTTTGGGCAGCGAGGAGCCTTGCTCTTCGAGGAAGCGGGAGATGGCGTCCGCCGAGCCCTTGCGGATGCGCACGCCGGGCAGGTTGACGCCGCTCATGCGGGTCTGGGCGGTGAAGGGAACAAACTCGGCGTGGATGCCAGCCAGATCGCGTCCGCGCAGGTTGTACTTTTCCTTGGCCAGCACGACGATGGAGCGACCTTCGGGAGTTTCGTCCGAAAGCGAGGAGAGCTGCGCGGCGTCGGCCAGCCGCTCGTGGCTCACATCCGGAGCGGGAATGAACTCCGTAGCCTGGCGGTTGCCCAGGGTGATAGTGCCAGTCTTGTCCAGCAGAAGTGTATTCACATCGCCAGCGGCTTCGACGGCGCGTCCGCTCATAGCCAGCACGTTGTACTGGACCAGGCGGTCCATGCCGGCGATGCCAATGGCCGAGAGTAAACCGCCGATGGTGGTGGGAATGAGGCAGACCAGCAGCGAGACCAGCACGAAGATGGTCTGCGGGGCCTTGGAGTACATGGCGAAGGGCTGCAACGTGACCACAGCCAGGAGAAACACGATGGTGAGGCCACTGAGCAGAATGCTGAGCGCGATTTCATTGGGCGTCTTCTGGCGGGTGGCGCCCTCAACCAGGGCGATCATGCGATCCAGGAAGGTTTCGCCGGGATTGGCGGTGATTTTTACCTTGATCCAGTCCGACAGGACCTTCGTCCCGCCGGTTACAGCCGAGCGGTCGCCGCCTGCCTCGCGGATGACCGGCGCCGATTCGCCGGTGATGGCCGACTCGTCCACCGAGGCCACGCCCTCGATGACTTCGCCGTCTCCTGCAATGTAGTGGTTAGCCTCGACGTAGATTACGTCGCCCAGGCGCAGCAGGCCACTGGCAACATCTTCCAGCGTGCTGTCCGCCTTGTATCGTTTCGCTACAGTCTCCCCCTTAGCCTTGCGCAGCGTGTCGGCCTGGGCTTTGCCGCGGCCCTCGGCCATGGCCTCGGCAAAGTTGGCAAAGAGAACCGTGAACCACAGCCAGAGGGTGATCTGGAGGTTGAAGCCAAAGCCGGCGCGGTGATTTACGGTGTTGTCGATGAGCAGCAGCGTGGTGAGCACGCTGCCCACCTCGACGACGAACATCACCGGATTCTTGACCATCCAGCGGGGATCGAGCTTGCGCACCGAGTCCAGCAGTGCCTGGGTCATGATTTTCGTATTCCAAAGACTCTTTTTTTCAAGCATGACAGTCCGTTTCGCCTTTTCCTGTGCGGTGTTGGTTAGAAAAGCTGTCCGGGATTACCGTGAAGGAGCAGATGTTCCAGAATCGGTCCCAGGCTCAACGCTGGGAAGAAAGTCAGGGCGCTCAGAATGACAATGACGCCGACTAGCAGCACAGTAAACAGCGAGCCGTTCACCGGGAAGGTACCGGGGGAGGGAGGTACGCTCTTCTTGCTTGCCAGGTTGCCAGCCAAAGCCAGCACCGGAATCATCATGAAAAGCCGTCCGAACAACATATCCCAGCCCAGCGTTACGTTGTACCACCAGGTGTTGGCGTTCAGTCCGGCAAAGGCCGATCCGTTGTTACCCGCGCCTGAGGTAAAGGCGTAGAGAATCTCGGTGAGCCCGTGCGGACCTTGGTTGGCCAAACTACTGAGGCCGATGGTGGGCGACATCACAAAGGCGGCGGTAAGCGAGAGAATGATGAGCGGGAAGATGAGCACGTAGAGCATGGACATCTTCACGTCGTAGGCTTCGATCTTCTTGCCCAGGTATTCGGGCGTTCGGCCCACCATCAATCCGGCTATGAAGACCGAGATCACCACCATGATCAGGATGCCGTACAAGCCCGAACCGACGCCTCCAAAGACCACCTCTCCCAGCATGATGTTGGTGAGCACCACCATGCCGCCCAGCGGAGTGAGCGAATCGTGCATGCTGGTGACAGCGCCGCAACTGGCGTCGGTGGTGATGGTGGCGAAGAGCGAGCTTGCGGCGATGCCGTTGCGCACCTCCTTGCCCTCCATGTTGCCGGCCGGGGCGGCCGCGCCACCGTATTGCGCAGCGCCGTGCAGCATCGGATGGGGCTGCGACTCGGCCCAGTAGACGGTGGCGAATCCGGCGGCGAAAAGTATGAACATGGCCGCCAGCACGGCCCAGCCGTGTCCCGGCGAGCCGGTCATGCGGCCCAGCGTATAAGTAAGCCCCGCCGGAATCACGAAGATCAGGAACATTTGGAAGAGGTTGGTGAGCGGCGTGGGGTTCTCGAAGGGATGGGCGCTGTTGGCGTTGGTGAATCCTCCGCCGTTGGTGCCCAGCATCTTGATGACTTCCTGCGAAGCGACGGGGCCTTGCGCAACGGCCTGCACTTGGCTCGGTTGTTCGAGGGGATGGGCCGTGGTATAGGCGCTCAGGTTCTGCGGGACGCCCTGCGCGACCATCAGCAGCGCGCCGATGATCGAGGCAGGCAGCAGCACGTAGAGCAGCGTGCGCGTCATGTCCACCCAGAAGTTGCCGATGGTGCCCGAACTGGTTCGCTTGATGCCGCGGATCAGCGCCACTGCCACCACAATGCCCACCGCCGCGGACCAGAAGTTGTGCGTGGCGAGGCCGGCCATCTGGGTCAGATAGCTCATCGTGGTCTCGGGCGTGTACGACTGCCAGTTGGTGTTGGTGGTGAAGCTGGCGGCGGTATTCCAGGCGAGATCAGGCCCCACTGCGGCCAGATTCTGCGGGTTCCATGGAAAGAAGTTTTGCAGCCGCTCAAGGCCGTAGGTGAGCAACAGAGTGACGGCCGAAAAGCCCAGCACCGCAAAGGCATACTCCCGCCAGTTCATCTCCTCCTTGGCGTTGACGCTGCAGAGCTTGTAAATGAGCCGTTCGATGGGGCGCAGCACCGGAGTGAGCCAGGTACGCTCTCCCTCCAGCACGCGGGCCAGATAGATGCCCACGGGACGAACACTGGCCAGCAGAATCAGCGAGTAGACGGCAAACTGCAACCAACCGTTGGCGGACATTTTAGAACTTCTCCGGGAAGAGCAGGGTGATGGTCAGGTAAGCAAACAGCAGAATGGATAGAACCAGCGCAACGACGGTGATGATGTCATTTTGCATGGGCTACCTCAACTTCTGGCATGCCTTGACGTAAAGAAACGCCAGGGCGAAGAAAACTACCGTGAACAGCAACATCGTCAAATCTTGCAACAGTGATTGCATTACGTCTCTCATTTCCATGAACAGGAGTTCGGGGAAGCCGCCTGCTCAAGAATGATTCTGGCTCACGCCCAGTTAGAGTATCGAAAAAGTTTCCTAAATAAAGTGTAAGGATGGGAAAACTGTCAGGAATACTCTCTAACCCCAATTATTACAGCTTTTTACGAAGGTAATGAAAGACACCATGCCCGATCACGGCGGCTATCAAGGCGATGATGAAATTCGTACCCGTAAAGATATCGCGGAGGGCGAAGGCCAGAGTTTTCCCCTGTCCGTTGGTGCGAGTGAACTCACCCATCAGAAGGTTTGAATAAAAAAGAAAGACGATAAACGCGACTTCGATCAGGGCGCTACTGATGCGAGTGTGCAACCGGCGATCTTTTTGGCCCTGATGAAGCATGGTTGGATGATATCAACAATCACATAAAAAACTGATATGCGGACAGTGTTTATTCTTCGTTACCGGTCCATCCCTCGGGGACAAAGCGGTAGCCAACCCAAGGTTCGGTCTGGATGTATTGTTTGCCGGTCTCGGCTTCAAGCTTCTTGCGCAACTGGCCGACGAAGACGCGCAGATACTCCGGCTGATGGGCTGACTGCGAACCCCACACGGCGGTCAGCAGCACGCGATGGGTCATTACCTTGCCGGCGTGTTGGGCCAGATGCAGCAGCAGATCAAACTCCTTGGGTGTCAGGTGTATAGGTTTGCCCAGGACGGAGATCGTGTGTGCCTCGGCATCTATCAGGAAGTCGCCGGCCTCCAGAGCAGCGGTGGCGCGTTCCGGGGCGCGGCGCAGATGGGCGCGAATGCGAGCCAGCAACTCCTGAATATTGAAAGGTTTGGTCACATAGTCGTCGGCCCCTGCGTCCAGGGCCTCGACCTTGGAGCGCTCGTGATCTCGGACGGACAGCACAATGATAGGAATTGCCGATTGAGCACGGATGGCGCGGCAGACCTCGACACCGCTCAGGCCGGGCATCATCAGGTCGGTTACCACCAGGTCGGGCAGCCAATCGCGAAACAGCAGCAGACCCTCCTCCGGATCGTTGGCGGTACGCACGTCAAAGCGCTGCGCGGTGAGCGCGGCACGCAGCACGCGGGTAATCTGCGGCTCGTCGTCGATGACCAGAATTCTTTCCGGCATAGCCTTCTTCTTTCATCGAAAGATTACATCATCCGGGCGGACGGGTATGATTTCTTTGAAGGAAATATGCAACTGCCCTCCTATGCGCGTGATCTGACTCACTGGCTCGCTGCCACTTTGATTGCGGTGGCGATTACGAGTCTAATGGTATGGCAGGGCGTCAACTCGACAACCGCGGGGATGGTATTCCTGGTGCTGGTGGTGTGGTTTGCCGCCCAAGCGGGTATCTGGCTCTCGCTGTATGTTGCGCTGCTCAGCGCGGTTGCTTTCGACTATTATTTTTTGCCTCCGGTTCATTCGATGTGGATTGTGGGCATTGAGGCGTGGGTAGCCATGATCTCGTTTCTGCTGAGTTGTGTGGTAGTGGGCCGTCTTGCCGAGCGGGCGCGCGGCCAGGCGCGACAGGCTGAGCAGCGCAGCGAAGACGTGGAGCGGCTTTACGAGCTCTCGCAGGAGATGATGGTGCAGGAGGACGCTGCCGGGTTGATCCGCGATCTGCCCCTGCTGATTGCGCGCATTTTCGCACTGGACGGTGTGGTGCTTTATGTTCGCGACCTGGACCTGTTCTATTCCTCAACTTCCGATCTGCCGATGAGCATTCAGGCTAGCCTGCGTGCGATGGCTCTGGGCCAGAATCCGACGCTGGCCATCCCGGGAGGCTTTACGGTAAGGACGCTGATGATGGGACTGCGGCCGGTGGGCGCGTTGGGCTTGCGGCCGGACGTGCTTTCACGCGAGGTAGCCACGGCGGTCAGTGCGCAGGTGGCCATTGCGCTCACACGCGCCACGGCGATTGAGGCTTCTTCCCGCATAGAAGCGGCACGCGAAGCGGACCGGCTGCGCACCGCGTTGATCGATTCGTTAACACACGAGTTGCGCACACCTTTGACCGCTATTCGGGCCGCCGCCACCACGCTGGTTCAGGGTGAGGGTCTGGACGAAGCCGGGCGGCTGGAGCTGGCGGCCATTGTCGATGAGGAGAGTTCGCGGCTGGACCGGTTGATTGGCGAGGCTGTTGAAATGGCCGAGATCGACGCCAACGTGGTACAGGTTCACCGCGTGCCGCACCTTCCGCGTGCCCTGCTCGATCAGGCAGTGGAGGAGTCGCGGAAAGCTCTGGCCGCGTGCCGGGTAGTGATTGCCGCCGATGACACGGGCAATCTGGATAAGTCCGCCTGGTTCGATCCGCACCTGCTGGGCCGTGTGTTGCGCCACTTGCTGGAGAATGCTGCCCGTCACACGCCGGCGGGCGGACGCATCCTGCTGAGCAGCCGACGTCACGGAGACCGGCTGGAGTTCAGCATCGAGGACGATGGCGAGGGCATCGATGCCTCCGATCTGCCCTTCATCTTCGATAAGTTTTACCGGGGCAAAAATAACGCCGGTAAAGGGAAGGGAACCGGAATGGGGTTGGCTATTATCCGGGCCATTCTGGCCGCGCATGGCGGCGGTATCGAGGCCGAGAGCGCTCCGGGACACGGAGCTTGCTTCCTCTTCTGGGTGCCGCTGATAGAAAAAGAACCGATGAACCGGGGGTGAGTATCTGATTCGTGGTGGGGAAATATTGATGAAAGATATGAGACGGGACATCCTGGACTGCATTGGAAACACTTCTCTTTTGGCCTTGCGGCACATCGTATCAAGGAACGGCGCGCGCATTCTGCTTAAGATGGAAAGTGAGAACCCCACAGGCAGCATGAAGGACCGGATGGCGCTTGCCATGATTGAAGCGCCAGAGGCGGACGGACGGCTCAAAGCAGGCGGTGCTGTGGTCGAATATACCGGCGGCAGCACTGGCGTATCACTCTCTCTGGTCTGCGCGGTCAAGGGACATCCTCTGCATATCGTGACCTCGGATGCCTTTGCGCGGGAAAAACTCGAGCATATGAGAATCCTGGGGGCCAGGCTTCAGATCGTGCCCAGCGAGAGCGGAGGCATGACGGAGAAGTTGACCAGGGACATGATCGAAGCTGCGCGTATCATTGCCGCTAAGACGGGAGCCTACTGGACCGATCAGTTGAACAACAAAGACCAGCTTGCTGCCTATCCAAAACTGGCGGAGGAGATCTGGAGTCAGACTGAGGGCAGGATCGATGGATTTGTCCAAAGCGTAGGCACGTCTGGCTCTCTTCGAGGCACCGGGGGAGCCTTGCGCCGTTATAACGACAAGATCAAAATCGTTGCCGTGGAGCCATCTGAATCCCCGGTGTTGTCAGGCGGCAAGCCAGGCTCTCATAAAATCGATGGAATCGGCGTTGGCTATGTGCCGCCCCTATGGCAAGCGGAGATTGTAGATCAGATTGAGCAGGTTTCCACCGTAGAGGCCGAGGCTATGACCATGCTGCTGGCTCGTGAGGAAGGTATCTTTGCTGGAACATCCACGGGCTGCAATATGATTGCCGCATTGAGACTAGCCGAACAACTGGGACCGGGTGCGACAGTTGTCACCATTATGTGCGATACCGGGATGAAATATCTCAGCAGGCACTAGCGAAGTTGTACTGGTGTAGTTACTACATCCTTATCCCGAAACCGGTGGAGAGTCACAGCAACGGCTTCATTGCCTAGCTTAGGGTGTGCACTCACAAAAGCATCGATTCTTTGACAATAATAATTGGCGCTTCTTGAGTAGCTTTCAGTTGGATGGGAAACCTGAGTTTTCATGCACCAGAGATAACCCTCTACGAACCCGAGTTGCTCTGACTCGTAAATCTGATGCCACCACTCACCGTTCAAATACCAATGTGCATTCGTCCATGTCTCCCCAGGATCTAGAGTAGACTTACCGGCTTTTGGATCGTCTACTACCTTCTGCCACACATCGATGACACTGAGATGTGCCGACTCAGGATGTGTTTGATAGTACTTGTCGATCTTATCCATGATCTGCTCTGGGGTAGCATTGAACCCTTTTTTATGTGCCGTCCAGGTTAAGCAGTCGGAAGCACCATTGATGAATCCTGAACGTACTCCAACCTCTGTTTTAGCCCACCACACGCCATTAATCACTTGCTTCGATGGAGCAGCAGTGACGACAGGCTGAGATGATTGTGACCAAGCACTTGTAGCCAGTGTTAGAACGATTAAGCAAAAAAGGGTTCGCATAGACATACCCTTTCAATCCTCACTTCGACTCTTCGCTCCAGTCGCAGATAATTTCGCGGCGCTTATCGGAGCTTTCCAAGGCCAACTCCAGCAGGCGAACCACGCGCCAGGCCTCCAGCGCTGTTACCGGAGCCGGCGACTTGCCCAACAAGGCATCACGAACACCCGCGTAGTAGATCCGGTAGTCGCCGGGGATGGACTCGATGGGTCGAGTGACTGTATTGCCGTTCACATCGACGTGGAGCGTGCCCCATTCCGCGGCTGGCTCCCTGCCCCAGTCCGGATCGTCGATGCGCGTGACTTTGTTCAGCGCGGCCTCCTGCGGATCGAGGCCCAACTTCCAGTAGTTGCCCTTTGTGCCGCGCAGATGGAAGCGAGGGCGCGCAGGCGTGGTCAGGCAGTTGGCGCCCAGGACGACCGAGAAGCCGGGATAGCGAAGGCGGAGGGTGAAAGAATCGCAGGCGCGGGCCCAGTCGCGCTCGCAGAGAATTTCGGCAGAGACGGCTTCCGGTCTGCCGAAGAGCACCAGAGCCTGGTCGGCCAGATGCGGTCCCAGGTCGAGCAGAACTCCGCCGGACGCCGGGTCTTCCTTCCAGAGACGTTCAGTCGGGAGATCAGGCCGCCAGCGGTCAAAGCGGGATTCAAAGAAGACCAGACGGCCCAGCAAACCCTCATGCAGCAGTTTCTGAATTGTCTGGAAGTCGCTGTCCCATCGCCGGTTATGAAACGGGATAAGGAGGGCGTTATGAGCCGTCGCAAGCTCCATGAGCTGGGCAATTTTGGCGGATGTCGTACACACAGGTTTGTCCACGATGAGGTTTCTGCCAGCCTTGAGAATCTGGCTGGCTACTTCGAAGTGGGTTTGTGTGGGCGTAGCGACCACAAACAGGTCGAGCGAGGCGTCGGCCAGCATCGCTTCAAGAGAGCGGTAGGTGAGGATGCCGGGATAGCGCTGTGCGGCTTTGTCCGTACTGCGCTCCATGACCGCGGCCAGCTCCAGCCCTTCGACCGAGGAGATCAGCGGAGCGTGAAAGACCCGCCCCACCATTCCAAACCCAATTAAGCCGACTCGAATCATGAAGCACCCCAATGTGCGGCATTTGGACCGCCCTGTCTATCGAGCTTATAACGAATTAAATCTCTCGCCGTCCATCCAACGCACGCGCCATGGTTACCTCGTCGGCGTATTCAATGTCGCTGCCGGCGGGAACTCCGGTGGCGATGCGCGTAATCTTGACCGAAGTGCCGCGCAACGCGTCGGCCAGCCAATGGGCGGTGGCTTCGCCTTCGAGAGTGAGGCTGGTGGCCAGAATGATCTCGTCCACCTCGCCGCGTTCTATGCGAGCGAGTAACGTGCCGGTGCGCAACTGATCGGGTCCCACGCCGTGCAGGGGTGAGAGCGTGCCATGCAGCACGTGATAGACGCCCTGGTAGCCGCCATCTGAGTTCCGTGTGCGCTCCACTGCGGCGATGGTTGTGGGTTCCTCGACAACGCACACCATGCGATGGTTTCTGGCAGGGCTCGAACAATAGGCGCAGGGATCGATATCGGTGACGTTGTTGCAGACCGAGCACAGGCATAAACCAGCTTTAAGCCCGCGTACCGCCTCGGCCAGGGCCGCCGCATCCTCGTCCGTGGAGCGGAGAATGTGGAAGGCAAACCGCTGCGCGCTCTTCGCGCCCACTCCGGGCAGCTTCTTCAACTCTTCAATCAGCCGTGCCATCGGCTCGGCATAGCGGGTCACGTGCGCGCCTCCTACAGAGTCCGATAAACGATGCCGGTAAACGTATCGGCGTTCATAAAGCCTTTGGCCAATGTGGAGTCAAACTCCGCTGTCGGCTTCTTGGCAATGACTTCCTGCTCGCTGGCTCCGGCGGCCTTCCAAGCTGCCACCTTGTCGCGAATCGCCGCGAGCATATCTCGATACTTCTGAAAATCGGCCTTCGATCCCAGCGGCCCATGGCCGGGAATGATCTTGGTGTCGCTGTTTGCCACGGTCAGCACTTTTTCGGAAGCGTGGATCATGCCGCCAATAGTGCCGCCTGTGCCTTCGTCGACGAAGGGATAGATGCCGTTGAACCAGATGTCACCCACATGCAGCACATTGGCCTTGCGGAAGTAAATGTAAATATCTGTGTCTGTATGCGCGGGCGCAAAGTGGACGAGGTCGAGCTGGTCGCCGTTGCGCCAGATGCGCAGGGAATCGTCGAAGGTGACCGTCGGCCATGCGCCGGCTGGAGCGGCGGGCGTGGTCGTGTGAAAGAGCTTCATGGTCTGCGGCGTGGAGAGCCGTTCGCGGGTGTTCTGGTGAGCTAAGATGGTGAATCCTGCCGCGTGAATTCCTTCGTTGCCGCCGGTATGGTCACCGTGCCAGTGAGTGTTGATCAGCGCGAATGGAGCGTCTTTGCTCAAGCTCCCGATGGCCTCCAGAATTCGCGGAACCGCCGGGGCAAAGCTGGCGTCGATGAGGATGTTGCCTTCCGGTCCGGTTTGTAGCGCCATGTTGCCGCCCTGGCCCTGAAGCAGATAGATGTTGTCGTAGAGCTTCGTCGTCTTGATAGGCGTGGTTGCGGCATCTGCGTGTGCCTGAGCGGTGCGGGGAACTGAAGTTGCTGCCTGGGCATTCATCATGCGGGGAAGCATTGTCGCCGCGCCTGCCGCAGCTCCCAGCTCCAGAAAATCTCTGCGATTCATTCCTTCGTGCATGGTTTCATCCTCCCTCTGGTTGACAATAAAATGCCTAATTAAGACTTAGTCCATTCCCGGTAGCTTGAGACCGCCCAGCATTCCCTGCACACTGGATTGTATGGCCTCATCGGCCTTGTGCCCGGCATCGTTGACCGCGGCCACTACCAGGTCTTCGAGCATCTCCACGTCCGGCTTGTCGCCTCCCAGGCCAATCACTGCGGCGGGCTCAATGCGGATTTTGAGAAGCTGTTTCTTGCCGTTCATGGTTGCGGTCACGGCGCCGCCGCCGCTGGTTCCCTCAACCACCGTTTGGGCCAGCTTGTGCTGAACCTCCTCCTGCATCTGGTTGGCCTGGGAGAGCATCTCGGAGATTTTGAGCGGGTTGAGCATGACCTGAACTCCTCTTATGGAGCGTGCGGTTATTTTTGGCGCAGATCGACGACGCTGCGCACCTCTGCCTTGAAAATCTCTTTTGCCCGCTGAACCAGAGGATTGGCCAGCGCGGTCTCCTGAATGCTGCCTACTTGCGGCGCAGGCATCGGCGCGGCTTGCGCAGTTCCTTCGCCGGGAACCACCAGCAAGCGAGTCGGTGCGCCCAGCCGTTGCAGCTCCTGGCGAATAATTTTCTCCGCTGCGGCATTGACGGCCAGGGCAAGCATCTTTTTGCCCATGCCGGCTACTTCGATGCGCAGGGTTGCGCCATCGATGGTCCATTTGCCCACGCCGAGAAGCTGTGCAGCCGAGACGTGACCGCCCTCGACCAGCGCGCTGCCAACGGCTTGGCGGATTTGCTCGATGCTGGGGAAACTGGACGCCGTGAGGTCGGCCTGCGGAGCCACGGCCAGCGCGCCTTCAGTAAGAGTAGTGGCGTAGATGGTGGCTGTTGCTGTCGCGGCAGGGAAGGGCGAGCTCGATGAACCCGGCTTTGAGCTGGACTCCATCTTCGGCTCGGAACCCCAACTGCTATCTGTTTGTCCAAAGGGCGAATGCGCCGGAGCAGCAGCCGAAGCAGACGATGATGCCGGACGCGCCGGAGTTGCGGCTGGCCGCGGCCCCGACGCCGGAGACGCGGATCGTGCAACACCCACGCTGCTCAGCAACTCCTCGATCGGCAAGAGGCGCTGGGCATGAATCAGCTTGAGCAGGCCTAGTTCCAAATGGAAGCGCTGCTCCTGGCGATAGTTCAGGTCGTCGAAGGTGCGCAGAACAATCTGCAGGTTACGAGTCAGCTCTTCCTCTGTAAAGAGTTGCGCGGTGCGGGCGGCGCGGGCGCGCTCGTCGGCGGAGATTTGCAGCAACTCGGTCTGCTCGCCACCCAGCTTGGCCATTAAACAATTTCTCAAATAGCGAGCCATTTGCCGTGCCAGCGACGAGGGGTTGTGGCCGGCATTGACCAGCAAGTTCAACTGCTCCATCAACTCGGCGCTTTGGCCGGCGGCAACAGCTTCCAGCAGCCGCTCGAAGACCGCGTTAGGAACCGCTCCCATCAGCTCGCGAATCTGCGCCGCCGAAAGCACCGGGTGGCCTTTCTCGACCGGAGCGGAGGCGATGGCCTGGTCCATTATGGAGAGCGCGTCGCGCATGGAGCCGTCACCAGCCTCGGCTAGCAGGGCCAAAGCGGCATCCTCGGCTTCAACCTTCTCCTCAGCGGCGATCATCTTCAACTGCGCCAGAATGTCATCGAATTTGACGGCGTGAAAGCTGAAGTGCTGGCAGCGCGAGCGGATGGTCTGCGGAATGTCCTCCGGCTGCGTGGTGGCCATCATGAAGATGACGTGCGCCGGCGGCTCTTCCAAAGTCTTGAGCAGGGCGTTGAAGGCCGCATCGGTGATCTGGTGGGCCTCGTCGAGAATGTAAATCTTATAGCGGTCGCGGGAGGGTGCGTAACGGGCGGCGTCGCGCAGTTCGCGAATCTCGTCGATGCCGCGGTTGGTTGCCGCGTCAATCTCAATCACGTCCACGGCGTTGCCCTGGCGAATCTCCACACACGAATCACAAACCCCGCAGGGCTCAGGCGTGGGGCGGGCCGGAGTGCCGATTTCAGTGTGGCAGTTCAGCGCCATGGCCACGATGCGGGCGATGGTGGTTTTGCCGATGCCGCGGTGGCCCGAAAAGATGTAGCCGTGGGCGACGCGGTTCTGGCTGAGAGCGTTAAGCAGGGTGCGGGTAACGTGATCCTGGCCGGCCACGTCGGCAAATCGCTGCGGACGGTATTTTCTGGCTAGAACCTGGTAACCCATGGGAGAAACCGCTCCTAGAGGCCAATCCGGAATGGAGGCCGCCTAGAGGGATTGTATCGTTCCGGGGGGAGTACGCGTCCGGCGACCATCGTGTAGATCAGAGCAAGAGTAGTATGGGCCTGAAGACACTCTATATTCGTGCTGGATCAGCACGCTTAAGCCCCTTGCTTCCTCTGCTGGGCGCTCTTTTTGACGGCCTTCGTTGTAGTGGCCTTGCAGCGGCGTACCTTTTTCTTGGAATACATGGTACCGCGGCAGTTGGCTGCGCCGCAGTTGCAATGGGCTTCGTCAGTGTCGCCGTCATAGAGGCAATAGTCGTAGGTGATCTCCTCGCCGGGGGCGATGTTGCGGATGGCCTTGATCCACACCCGGCCGCCTATCTCAACAGACTCGCAGTTGGGGTCGCAACTGTGGTTGATGTACATGGCCGTGCATTTGCCGTCGATAACTACCGAGCCGTCGCCGAGTCCAAAGAGATAGGTGATAAACGAGTTCTTGTAGGCGGCGTCGGCCTCGGCCCTGGTGAGGCGGGGTCCGGTGTACTCGGCCACGCGCCGGCCTTTGCGGATGGCGGTGGTGGTATAGCAGCCGGAGGCGTGAATGGCGGAGGAGCGAATGATGAGTGCCATGCGGTGTGCGATGCTTTCCTTGTGAGCGGTATAAAACGAATCGTAACAGAAGCAGAGAGCAGAGATCAGAGAACAGGGAACAGGGAACAGTGGGCAATTTTCATTGATAGTGGTCAGTGGGCAGTATGATGGATTTTAAGATGATACGGATCGCTTTTATTACATTGGTGCTGGCAGGTTTCCTTACAGCATCGCCTTGCCTGTTGACGCAGGCGCCCGCTACGGGAGATCCGAAGGGCCAAAGCAAGCCGGCAGACGAGAGCAAGAAGCCGGCCCAGTCCAATTCATCGCAGCCGGGAGCGGCCACGCAGTCCAGCGCCAATCCTTTTCCCGAGGATACGAGCACCGTTCCAGTGATGCCCTCCAAGGTCACGCCGCCGCTGCCCGAGGGAACCTATCGCGCGGAGGAAAGAGGGCTGGATAGCTCGCCGGTTCCGCTACGGGGCGAGGACGTTGACCCGGTGCGCAGTCCAGACGACCCTGCGCCGTCGTTCGCCAGCAGCACGGATGTCGATTCGAGCGCCAATTCCAGTTCCAGCCTAACGGGACTGGGGAGTCTGTTGCCCAAGCCGGGGGACGATCAGAATAGCGGCAAGAAGAGAAAACTCACCGTCAAGGAACCCACCCACCAGGAGGCCGCCTCCAAAGACATCGAGGTGGGCAGCTATTATCTGGACCGGAAAAACTGGAAGGCGGCTCTATCGCGCTTCGAGTCCGCGATGATTCTGGACCCGGAGAATCCCGAGGTTTATTGGGGATTGGCCGAGGCGGAGCACCACTTGGGGGACTATATCCACGCCAAAGAGCATTATCTGAAGCTGCTGGAGTACGATCCCGACGGCCCGCACGGCAAGCAGGCGCGCAAGGAGCTGAAAGACCCGGCGCTGGATAAAGCGCAGAGCGGCCAGCCTGCGGCCACGGCGCCGAAATAGGACCTGTCACAGAGCCAGGGATTCGGGATTCAAACGTGTGGCGATAGAATCATCGGGTAGGCGAGCAGCGGTTCGGGTATGGTGGTGAGGTGAACGTAAAATTACCATCTCTGGCTCATCTCTTCCGGCAGCAGCTCGGTTACCTCGTTATATCGGCTGTCATTACCGCAATTTTCTGGGCCATTGGACAGCGGACCAATCCGGCCCTGGTTTTGATGTATACGCTTTGCATAGGGAATCTCGTCTCATTGGCAATAGGTTGGCTGGAATTCCTATATGCGGATAGGCCATTTCCTTACAACCTGCTGATATTCGTGCCTCTCCTTCTGGTACTGACGATCCCTATTTACCTGATTACGAGCGTAGTTGTGTGGTTGATTGCTATACCTGCTCCGATAACGCTTTCCAGCCTGATTATGTCGGGATGGAAGTTCTCATTCGTGATTACTTTAGCGATCGGTGTTCCCACGTTTCTGTTCTACACCACGAATGAGCGGCTGGAGCAACGCAATGTCGAGTTACAGCATTCGGTGGAACGCAGCACTGTCCGGCTTGAAATGCAGGATAAGGATTTAGAGCGCGCCCGCGAGATACAACAATCGCTTCTTCCCAGAGTCATTCCCCAGATTCCGGGATTCGAGGTCGCAGGAGCGTGGCAGCCCGCCAGAACGGTCAGCGGAGATTACTACGACGTGCTCCGGCTCAGCGATCATAAACTCGGAATCTGCATCGCCGACGTGGTCGGAAAAGGTGTATCCGCCGCTTTGCTGATGGCCAATGTGCAGGCCGCGGTGCGCGCTTTTGCCAGAGACTCTGAGAGCCCCGCCCAGGTCTGCTGCAAAGTCAATCGGCTTCTGTGCGACAACATCGCGGCGGGGAAATTCGTTACTTTCCTCTATGGAGTCCTCGATGGAAATACGCGAACGTTCCGGCACTGCAACGCCGGGCATCCTTACCCCATCCTGCTGTCGGACGGGTCCGTACAGACGCTTGAAGTAGGCGGCGCAGTACTGGGCGTTTTCCCAGACTGGATATACGAAGACTCCACTGTCGAGTTGAGGACAGGGGACCGCTTGTTTTTGTTTACCGACGGCATCACGGAAGCCTTTAATACAAATGGGCAGGAATTTGAAGAAGCACGCATCGCGGCCTTTGCGAAATCCAACAGCATGCTCACCGCCAAGGAGTTGAACAACCGGCTGCTAGCACAGGTCTCAGCTTTTTGCAGTGCACAATTCCAGGATGACGCAACGCTGCTGGTCATCGCTGCGAATTAGGCCTTTCTATTATTGGTCAGGAATCACTGCGCGCTGGTAACCTACAACCAGGCATGAACGAGATATTGCACCAGTTGCGCTGTATCGGATGCGGGGCGCGTATCGCCGGCGCCGCAGCCCGGTCTGACTTTCGCTGCACCGTCTGCGGAGAGCTGTTCGACGTGGAGTACCCCGGCTGGAGCCAGCGCGGGGGCCCGGACCGTCCCAATGCAGGCGGGCTCAAATGGGTCTGGCGGGAGCGGCGCTCGTCGACTGAGGCGGTGGACCAATCCGGCGTCTGGCGCTTTCGCGAACTGCTGCCCATTCTGGACAACTTTGGCAACGCGGTGACCCTGCGCGAGGGCAACACGCCGCTCTATCACCTGACGCGCGCGGCCAAAGCTCTTAGAATCGACCATCTCTTTGCCAAGCATCAGGGGATGAACCCCACAGGCTCCTTCAAGGACACGGGCATGACCGCTGCGATGAGCGTGGCCAAGGTGTGGGGCTTCGAGTGCGTAGCCTGTGCGTCTACCGGGAACACTTCGGCCGCCATGGCGGCATATGCGGCACGCGCCGGGCTCCGGAGCTTGGTGCTGATTCCTGAAGGCAAGGTTGCCTGGGGCAAGCTCTCTCAGGCCATGGACTACGGCGCGGTGACCTGCCAGTTGAAGGCCGATTTCGATGGATGCCTTCGCCTGCTCTCGCAGATTGTGAATGAAGCGCCCATCTATCTGCTCAACTCGGTCAACCCCTACCGTCTGGAGGGACAGAAGACTCCGGCCTTCGAGATTGCCGAAGCCTTCGACTGGAGTGTTCCCGACCACCTGATCGTTCCCGGCGGAAATCTGGGCAATAGTTCAGCACTGGGCAAGGGCTTCAGGGAGATGCTTGAACTGGGGCTGGTGGCGCGAATGCCGAAGATTTCTGTGATTCAAGCCGCGGGGGCAAATCCTCTGGTGCGCTGCTTCAGGGAGCATCAAGCTGCCTCGCTGGATCCGGTGGAGGCGCACACCCGCGCCACGGCCATTCGCATTGGCAATCCGGCCTCGTGGCGCAAGGCCGTGCGCGCCATTCAGGAGACAGGCGGCTGGTGTCTGGATGTGACCGAAGCCGAAATCGCCATCGCCAAAGCGGAGATCGGCGCCGAAGGACTGGGCTGCGAACCAGCCTCGGCCGTCACGCTCGCTGGACTAAAGAAGCTGCGCGCCGAAGGCAAGGTAGCCTCCGGCGATACAGTGGTTCTTCTGCTGACCGGCCACTCGCTCAAGGACGCCGACTACACCATCGATTTTCATCGCGGTACGCTGCTGAAGGAAGAAGAGTCCGCAGGTAAGGAAGCGGAGATTGCCGCTCTGAGGCGTGACGCGGTGGCCGTGGATGCCACGCCGGCCGCGGTTTTGGCCGCACTGAGGGAAAGCGTGTGATGAGTGAGTGTTTAAGCGCGAATTCCGGAAAGATTCGGCTGCGCCTGCCGGCCACCTCCGCCAATCTCGGTCCCGGCTTCGACGCCGCTGCAGTGGCCCTCGATTTTTACCTGGAGATTGAGGCTGAGCCCGCGGGGGAATTTTCTATTACCGCGACTGGCCGCGACCATGTACTATGTTCCCGGCTCGAGGACAATCTCATTCTCGAGATTTACAAGAGGTTACTCGAGAACAACGGGCGGCCGGTGATTCCTCTGGCGATTCGCATGAATAACGAGATTCCGCTGGGAATGGGCTGCGGCTCGTCGGCGGCGGGACGGCTGGCGGCCATCTGTCTGGCAGTCCATTATGGACGGTTGGAGTGGAGCACGGAGCGGATTCTGGAAGAAGCAACGGCGCTGGAAGGCCATCCGGACAACGCCGCGGCCTGCTGGCTGGGCGGATTTGTAACCGCGGCTTGCGAGGGCAGACGGGTTCATGTGGCCCGCGTCGACCCGCCGGCTGAGTGGCGCGCCATTGTGGTATTGCCCACCGAGCCTTTGTCCACCAGCGAGGCTCGCGCCGCGCTGCCCGCAATGTACTCTCGCGCAGACGTGGTAGCCAACATTCAGTCCGCAGCACTGCTGGGGATGGCTTTTGCCCAGGCGCGAGGCGATCTGCTGCGCATAGCCACGCGGGACCGCATTCATCAGCCTTACCGCGCGCCCCTATGTCCTTTGTTGTCTCCGTTGCTGCCGTTGGCCGGGGAGCACGGCATTCTGGGCGCGGCTCTGAGCGGCGCCGGTCCCTCGGTTCTGGTTGTCACTGGTAGCGAGGAGAGTGTGCCGAAAGCTGCGGCTGCCATCTGCCAGGCACTGATAGGACTGACGGAGCCGGAACTTAAGCTCTGCCGCTTCGAGCCGGCGGGAGCAAGCCAATCCTGGTGAGGCGTCGCGCCTGGATCTTTGACCATAGATTCGTAATTACGGCCGGAATGTTACCTTTTATCTGCAAAATCCAACTCAAATGTTACTTATTTTGTTACTCAAGATAGCTTGCTTTTAATCTCCAGAAATCCTACATTCGCACACGTGGGCAGTTCTGGGGGAGGGCTGCTCTAGCGCCCGTGATCCTTCACAGGATCCGGGCGCTTTAATATTTTTACTCGTAAATCAGTGCTAATTTGACGGCCATATACAGAGAGAGATTTGACCCTTTTTCGATACCGCTGAATTTGCTTATTCTTGGCCGTAGATGAGCGGGATGCGACTTTACCAACCTCTGCCGCATCACATAAACGACCGGTTGCGGTTACACTGAATGCAAGCAGTGGCCGCAAGGAGGATCATGGCTGCATTGGGTGTTCTGGAAGTGAGTGATGCAACATTTGACCAGGAGGTGCTCCAGAGCGAGCAACCGGTTCTGGTGGATTTCTGGGCCGTATGGTGCGGTCCCTGCAAGGCGATTGCGCCGATTGTGGATAACGTGGCCGCAACCTATGCCGGTAAGCTGAAGGTGGCCAAGGTGAATGTGGACGAAAACGGCGCCACCCCATCACGCTACGGCGTTCGTGGCATTCCCGCCCTGCTCTTTTTCAAAGGCGGCAAGGTGGCCGATCAGATCGTTGGTTACGTTCCTAAGGACGTAGTTGAAGAGAAGATCAAGAATCTGCTGGCGTGATAAAAGCAGGGAGTAGGAAGTAGGGAATACGCAAGCGATTTGCGAAGCTAGCAGACTTATCCGTACAGTAAAGAACCCCAATTGCCACCGGATATTTCCCTATTCCCTAATCACTATTCTCTACATCAGCGGTACTTGCGCAGCACGCCCAGCACGCGGCCTTGGATGGCCACCTGCGCGGCAGGAAAGTAAATGGGCTCCATCTCCATGTTGGACGGTTGCAGCCGCACACGATTCCCCTCGGCAAAAAAGCGCTTCAGCGTGGTTTCGGCGCCGCGCACCAGAGCAACCACGATCTCACCCTGTCGGGCTGTGCGCGTTCGCTCCACCAGCACATAATCGCCGCTGATGATGTGTTCGTCGCGCATGGAGTCGCCGCGCACCTCGAGGGCAAAGACGTCGCGGTTGCCCACCACATCGTGCAACGAGATGCTCTCCTCGGTCTCCATGGCCTCGACGGGGAAGCCGGCGGCGATGCGCCCGGCAAGCGGCAGACGGTCGCTGGAGCGGGTGCGCGTTCCCGGCGGCAACACGTCAATGGAACGGCTGCGGTTATGTACACGATCCAGCAGCCCCTTCTTTTCCAGGTTAGTTATGTGTTTATGCACGGTGGCCAGGCTCTTCAGCTCCATGCCGCGCGCGATCTCCTCAAACGACGGGGAGTAGCCGTTGCGCCTTACGAACGACTCCAGAAAGTCGAGAATCTCTTTTTGCCTTCGTGTAACAGCCATGTCGCATTATAGCGAATAAAAAGCGAACTGTGTCAACTCTTTTTTTCGTCTAATTTTCGATCACTGTACAAACTGGCTCCTGAAGACCGCCTTCACGTGTTCCAGGCGCTTGCGCAGGGCCTCTGCCTCCTCCGGCAAACCGAGCTCCTCGGCAAGCCCTATGGCGTCGTAAAAGGCCTCCTTGGCATCGCTGTAACATCCGCGCGCGGCGCTGTCAGAATGCGCCTCGTACATGTCGTCGTAGGCCTTCTCAGCAAACTGCTTGCAACGGGCCAGGCAAGCCAGCTTCGCTTGCCTCTCTTCTTCAGTCATTCTCATCGCCTCTGAGCGGAAACCAACATTTTAGCGTGGATTCACGCCATTCATCCTACATCCACAGCTAAAGAAAAACCAGGGAATTGCCGATATACCGGTGGTATACCCTTCGCACTTCACCCCTGAGCGGAGTGCGATTCTTCGAGGAACAATGATCTCTATAAAACACTATCTGGAAGAAACGGAAACAAAGTCCGGTAAACAAGGCGAGCCGGAGACGCAGACTCTTCTGCCGGTGACCGTTGCCGCATATTGCTCCTCCCTTGTGGAGATGGGCAACTGCGGCCAGGATGCCTGCCCTGCTCTGGGCGGAGAACTGAAGCTAGGCCTGGGCAAGCTGGAAGAGAAGCTCTCCCTGAAGCTCACCTCTGAGACGGTCAAGGAGACGGAAACCGGCGTGCGCGAGCATTTGCAGAGCTGGGGACGGCTCGCGGCCTTGCATTACCGCAAACAGACCGGCGAAGTAAAGGAGATTCTGCTGATGATGGCTCGAACCGCCGAGTCGGTGGGCGAGCGGGACCAGCGCTGCGCCGCTCAGATCACCGATGTCACAACGCGGCTCAAGAGCATTGCCAACCTGGAGGATCTGACCGCGATCCGGGAGTCGATCAAGCAGAGCGCCACGGACTTGAAGAGCTCGGTAGACCGGATGACCACGGAAGGCAAGGCGGCAATCGACCAGCTCAAGAAGGAAGTGACGACCTATCAGACCCGGCTGGAAGAGGCCGAGGAGATTGCCTCGCGAGACGCGCTCACCGGGCTGCACAGCCGCCTGTCCGTGGAAGGCCAGATTGAGAAATCGCTTCATGGCCGCGCGCCGTTCTGCGTCGCCATCATCGACATTGACGAGTTTAAACGGGTCAATGACGAGCATGGCCACTTGGTGGGAGATGAGTTACTGAAGAAGTTTGCCGCCAAGTTGCTATCCGTCTGCCGATCCACGGACTCTATCGGGCGCTGGGGCGGCGATGAGTTTTTGCTTCTGCTGCATTGCGGGATCGTTGATGCCCGGGCGCAGATTGACCGGCTGCGGGAGTGGGTGTGCGGAAGCTACACCGTTCAGGGAGGCTCCACGCCCTGTAAGCTCCGGGTAATGGTCTCCATCGGCCTTGCAGAACGTCTGCCCGGCGAAACGATGAAGGTGCTGGTCGACCGGGCCGACGCCGAGATGTATCGCGAAAAAGCAGCTTCGCGCAAGAGCAAGAGCAATCTTGTGGTTAGCCCGGCCGCTGCTTGAGGTTGTTATACCGGCCGGACTGAGACCTCCAAAGAGGAATGCAATCCTCGCTCTCCGGGGCTTGCGCACTCTCTCCATATCGGGAATCCTTCGCATCTGTGCCGATCCCGGAATCGCTCTGCCTCCTTTTATTCTTCCAACTATTGTGTTTCGACCCTCCACGCAGGATGGTTAAGTGAAGCCGATGTTAGCGCACACTAAGCAGGCCGGCTAAGAACGAAAGTGGAGCAGACAGGCGCAGAGAGCTAAGGGCGCCGCTCATTGAGAAAGGTAGCCATGAGGTTATTAATCGCCGAAGACGACAAGGCACTGGGATTGTTTCTGAGCCGCGGCTTAGAGGCCGATGGACATCGTGTCCAACTGACTTACGATGGAGCCGCCGCGGTGGAGGCATTTCGCCAGGAGATGCCCGATCTGACCATTCTGGATTTGAACATGCCGATCAAGGACGGGGAGCAGGTGCTCGATGAGGTTCGCAGGATGGACGCGGACCTGCCGGTGCTGGTGCTGACCGCCCGCCAGGAAGTGGACACCAGAGTCCGCTGCCTGGACCATGGGGCCGACGACCTGATGATCAAGCCCTTCAGCCTACACGAACTGCGGGCCCGATGCCGGGCGCTGTTGCGCCGCAAGCGCGAAGCGCGCCTGCTGTTGCGCGCCGGCGACCTTGAACTTGACCGGCTGGATCACACCGCCCGCCGCTCTGGCCTGTCGATCATCCTCACCAACAAGGAGTTTGCCCTGCTCGAGCACCTGATGCTCAATCGCGGCCAGTGCGTTACGCGAGTGGAACTGCTGGATTCGGTCTGGAACCTGGAGCCGACGCAGACCACCAACATCGTGGATGTCTACGTCAACTACCTGCGCCGCAAGCTCAAGGACCCGCCTCCCGGAGTACTGATTCGCACGGTGCGCGGCCATGGCTATATGGTGCCGCCGGAAAACGATCTTGCGCTTGCCAGCTTGCCCGTGCTTTCCGTGCCCGCGATTCTGCCGGGCGTGGCTGCTGTGGTGGCAGCGGTATAGGTGAAGAACGCGCATCAGCTTTATGGATTCAACCAACTCGAGCGACGCTCAGGAGAATCATCATGGTAACCGTTCCCGTTTCCGCTCTTCCCCTCGCCAGCCGTATTCGTCCGCGCACCGCGCTGGTCACCAGCGCTGATCGCAACTTTCGCCAACGGCTCACTGAGACTCTCACCGGCCTGCGCTGGCAGGTGCGGGAGGCCGAAGGCGGCGCCCAGGCCTGGGCAGAGGCGGAAGCGGCCCCGCCAGAGGCCGTCATCGTCGATTCTTGGCTGCCTGATCTCGACCTGGCCGAGTTTCTCAAGGACTTCCGCGCGTTTTACCCCGAAGTAGACCTGGTGACCGCCAGCGGCTCGATCGCGCAGGAGAGCCCGCGCGGACCCTACCGCCAGGAGTTGCTCTATGCGCTGCGCCGCTCGCAGGACAATGACACGGCAATCTGGAATGCGGCTCCCGCGCTCAACCAGCCGAGCCAGCTGCCCGACCTCATGAATTTGTGGCCGGTTCCGGCAATTCCATCCCAGATCCCGCCGGCTTTTCCCCCGCAGAGCGCCTCGCCAGACGTGCTGTATTCGCAGGCAGGCCTTCCCCTCACCCTACCTGCCGAAGAGGATTTTCCCGTAGTTAGAGTGGAACCTGCATCCAGTGAGCGGCTGCCGGAGATAATTGGCTACGCTCCCTGCATGCTTGAGATCAGCCGCCGCGTCCGCCTGGTGGCCCCGCGTTCGACCCCGGTGCTGATCGAAGGACCAACCGGCTCGGGCAAGGAACTGGTAGCCGAGGCACTGCACCGGCTCTCGGCCCGCAGCCGCAAGCCGTTTGTCGCCATCAACTGCGCGGCCATTCCCGAGGCATTGCTGGAGGCCGAGCTTTTTGGCCACACGCGCGGGGCGTTTACCGGTGCGGTGCAGGGGCGCGTGGGGCGAATTGAGGCCGCCGACGGAGGTACGCTGTTTCTGGACGAGATCGGGGAGATGCCGCTGGGGCTGCAATCCAAGCTGCTGCGCTTTGTGGAGTGCGGCGAGTTGCAGCGGGTAGGCGATAACGATACGGTGAAGGTGGACGTGCGCATTATCGCCGCCACCCACCAGGCCCTGGCCCAGCAGACCCAGGAGGGCGGCTTCCGTTCCGATCTCTACTACCGGCTGGCCGTCTTCCTTATCCGCACCCCGTCGCTGGCCGAGCACACCGAGGATCTGCCGCTGCTGGTCAATCATTTTCTGGCGCAGATGGGCCGCGTAGCCCCCATCAAGCGGGTTGACACTGGAGCGCTGGCCAAGCTCACCGCCCACGATTGGCCGGGCAACGTCCGCGAGCTGGAGCACGTGTTGGAGAGGGGCGCCATTCTGGCCGGCGAGGAGTCCATCATCACCACGCAGGAGATCGATTTCGGGTTGACGGTCAATTAGGTACATATGCAACTTCTGGCTTTCGCTATCATCCAATAGCTAGAAGCTAGGCGTCTTTCGCCAGAAAGGAAGGTACCTCTAACCGATGCTTGACAACATCATCTTTGTCCTGGGCGTGCTGAGCGGAATCTTCGTCACGCTCACCACCTGGGCATACATCGAAAAACGGAGGGAAGACCAGCCGTGGACCGAGAGAAGCGATCCCAGGGAATCAAACGATGCAGCCGCTGCGGAGACATCCGGCACGACAAGCTGATGCTCGCAGTCCTTAAAGGCATCGACAGACTGCGCACGAAGCCGCCCAAGGAGGGTAGTCAGATGCAGATTGAGAGCCAGCTCAGCGACCAGATTACCCGTTATCTGGATTTGTCCGTCAGCGAGGCAAAGCTGACCGCGGTCAACATGGCCAATATCGACACTCCCGGATACCGGGCGGTGGGCATGGACTTCGAGGCCGAGATGCGGGAGGCGATGAACGGCGTGGCGAAAGGGCAAGCGGCCCGGCCGGTGCGCATCAAGGCCGTAGACGGGCTGATCTCGCGGCCCGACGGCAATAACGTCTCCATGGACCGCGAGGGCCTGAACCTGGCCGAGGCGCAGTTGAGATTTAAAACCGGCGTGGCGCTGCTCCATCAGGAGTACCAGCGCATCTTGGACGCCATCCATTCTGACAGCAAGTAAGTGGAGAGCAACGTGCAGGGATTCATCTGAAGATTGCGCATTCGATTGTATTTGCGTGAGAAGGAAGTCCAGATGAATCTCTTTGCGATGATGGAGACCTCGGGCAGCGCCATGCAGGCCGAGCGCATGCGCGCCGAGGTGGTGGCGGCCAACATGGCCAACGCGGAGACTACGCGCACCGCTGACGGCACACCTTACCACCGTCAGCATGTCGTTTTTGCCGCCAATGCCGGTGACCCGGCATTCGTCAACAGCTTCAATGCAGCTTCTGGGAGCCCGGCTGCGGGGATACAAGCATCGGGTAGCTTTGACTCGGCGGCTTTACCCGCGCTTCCTGCGCCTTTGCTTCCTCTAAATCTGAACAACTCCGCATCGACGGTGCCTGGGGTGCATATTGCTGCCGTAGTTGAAGATGCCTCGCCCCCGCTGAAGCGTTATGACCCCGGACATCCGGATGCCGGGCCGGATGGATATGTCTCATATCCGGACATTAATCCCCTCACAGAGATGGTGGACCTGATGGGGGCGACACGTGCATATGGTTTAAATAGCTCTGCCGTGCAGGCCGAAAAGGGCATGATCGTGTCTGCATTGGAGATTGCCAAGTCGTAATCGCCAATGCGCAACCGGCAGTATGTTGGCTCCTCAGGGAGTAAGCCCCCGAGGCTCAACCGCCAAAGGACACGAGGGAGAAGCGATGATACCAGCAATCAATCCCATGACTACGGCAACACAGGCCTTGCAGGGTCTTTCCGGCATAGGCTCTGGCGCGGCCGCAACTTCGACCGGCGGCTCTGGCGCCGCATCCACTCCGTTTTCCGAGCTGTTGAGCGATGCAGTTGGCCAGGTAGACCAGCTCGAAACCCAGGCTCGCACGGCCGTCACCGGATTGATGACCGGCTCCGGCGTGGATGTGCATCAGGCGATGATTGCCACTCAAAAGGCAAGCATGGCCTTTGAGCTGGCGCTGGCAGTGCGCAACAAAGCTGTACAGGCTTACCAGCAGGTGATCGGGATGCAGTTTTAAAGACAATTGTCAGTGGGCGGTTGTCAGTGGTCCGTAATTGGCGATGAAGCGAGTGACTGACCACTAACAACTGAGAGTGGAGACCATGGCCACCGGAACACAGTTGCAGAAGAGCGCGCCGACAATGCCCGGCCAACCCCAGTTGACCGACCGGCTGGCCGGGCTTTGGGGCCGGACGCGGGTTCGCTGGGCCGAGATGCATCCGGCGCAGCGCGGCTGGACGGTGGTGCTGATCCTGTTGCTGGGGGGGCTGGTTGGAGGCTTGTTCTGGTACGGTCTCCGGCCGGATTGGCACCTCCTCTACGCCAACATGGATGCGGAGGATATGCGCTCCACCGGACAGGTTCTGGCCCAGGCGCAGATCCCCTTTGAGCCCACCACGGATGGGCTGGGGATTCTGGTGCCGGCGGCGCAACTGGATAAGGCGCGGCTCGTGACCGCGGCCAAGGGAATGAAGAGCGGGCGGCTGGGTTTTGAGCTCTTCGACAAGCCCAACTGGGTAGGATCGGAGTTCGACGAACAGGTTAATTATCAGCGGGCTCTCGAAGGCGAGCTGGAGCACACGGTCGCAACCCTGTCGGATGTTCAATCGGCGCGGGTGCACCTGGTGCTGCCGCACGACTCTCTGTTTCGCGATGCGGAGCGTCCAGCCAAAGCCTCGGTGGTGCTCAAGCTGCGCCGTAATACTCTGGCCGATGGAGAGCCGGAGGCCATTCGCAACCTGGTCTCCTCGGCGGTGGACGGCCTGACGCCGGATCATGTGGTGCTGGTGGATGCCGCCGGTCATGTGCCGCTCGGTCCCAAGACCGCTGACGCCATGCGTTTGAGCGCCGAGCAGGCTCTGGAAGAGAAGCTGATCACCACGCTGGAACCAGTGACCGGAGCGGGCAACGTGCGCGCCTCTGTCACTCTGGACTATGACTCTGTAGCTTCGGAAGAAACCAAGGAGAGCTACGACCCTGACCAGACCGTGACTTTATCGATGCAGCGCACCGAGCAGGCCTCGGGCTCGCAACCGCTAGCCGCCGGCATTCCCGGCGTGGCTTCGAATGCGCCCAATGCGCAGGCCCTGCCGGTCTACCCGACGCAGACCGCGGCGCCGCAGACCGCCAAGAGCGAGGCAGGAACCTACGCCGCCACCAAGACCCTGCGGCATGTAGTTGAGAACCCTGGGAGGGTGCGGAGGATGACTGCGGCCATCGTGGTAAATGACCGGATGGCCCAGCCCGCCACCAAGGACAAGGCCGCGCTGTGGCAGCCTCGCGCGCCCGAGGAGTTGCGTAACCTGACGGCGCTGGCACAGGCCGCGGTGGGCTTCGACGCGTCGCGCGGCGACTTGCTCGAAGTCGAAGATCTGGCCTTCGAGGATAACCGTGTTCAGCCGCCGGCCTCGCTGCCGGCGAAGATTCTATCCACCGCCGAAGGCTCGCCGGTATTGATCAAGTATGCGGCTCTTCTGACAGGCCTGCTGGTAGTGGTGGCCTTCGGGGTGCGTCCCGCTCTGCGTCACTCCCGGCTCGGCCCGAGTCCGGGTGGCAAGGCCGTGGTCAGGGAGTTGCCGGCCCGTGCGGAACCTGCGGCATTCAGGCAGCCTGAGCCGGCCGAGATTGACCCGGAGCGGATTAGAAAACAGGAGATATTCGAACAAGTGACCGATCACCTCAAGCGCGAGCCCACGCAAAGCTCCCGACTCTTGCAGAGCTGGATTCACTCCGATTGATCCAGAATGCGGCGGGCAAAGTCGATGGGCGGCACGAGGGACAGTCAGAGGCTGGCAGCAAGAAGCTAGGAGCCAGCAACAAAGGAAAGGACCGGGGTCTTGGCCGAAAACGAATACCAAAGCGCGGGATCAGCGCACCTGCTATCGGCGAACATGAGCGGGTTGCGCAAGGCAGCCGTCTTCCTTGTGGCCGTGGGCGAGGAGTTGGCCAAGGAGATTCTGCGTGTCCTGCCGGAGGCGGACGTACAGGCGCTCACCGAGGAGTTGGCCGATCTGCGCGGCATTACGCCGGAAATTTCTGCCGGGATTCTGGAGGAGTTCTGGGGGCTTCTGGACACCCAGAACTTCATGACGCATGGCGGGCTGGACTACGCCGGCCGTCTGCTGAAGGATGCCTTCGGAGCGGCGCGCGCCGACGACCTGCTGATGCTGGTGCGCCGCTCCCAGGAGGAAGCCCATGGCAATCTGGCCAAGCTGCAGCGCACCGATCCCCAGCAATTGGGCAAGCTGCTCGATAGCGAGCATCCCCAGACCATTGCCCTGGTGCTGGCCCACCTGGATCCCAAGCGGGCCTCGATGGTGCTGGACAACCTGAGCGAGGACCACAAGGTGCTCTCCATCCAGCGGCTGGCCGAGATGCGCCAGTTTTCACCTGAAATGGCGCAGAAGGTGGCGCACATCCTGCACCGGCGCCTGGAGAACGTGGGCGACAATGCGCGCAAGAGCTACTCCGGCTTCAAGGCGGTGGCCGATCTGCTGAACCGTCTCAACGCGGAGGAGTCGAAGAAGATACTCGAAACCATTGAGGATGGCCAGCCGGAGTTGGCGCTCTCCATTCGCAATCTGATGTTCACCTTTGAAGATCTGGTGACGGTGCCCCCCACTACCATTCGCGAAATCGTCTCCGGCGTGGACAAGCGGCAACTGGCGCTCGCCCTGCGCGGCGCCAAGGAAGAATTGCGCGCCCAGATCTTCAAATCCATGAGTTCGCGAGCCGTGGAGATGCTCAAAGAAGACATGGAAGTTCTGGGCCCGGTGCGCTCCCGCGAGGTGGCGCAGGCACAGCAGGAGATACTCAATCTGGCCCGGCGCCTGGAGGCCGAAGGCAAGGTGGTTCTCAAGCTGGAGACCGGCGACGAGATGCTGGCGTAACAGTGGTCAGTTGTCAGTTTTCAGTTGCTTACCTATTCGTTTACAAACGGCTCCTGACAACTGAGAACTGACAACTTTGGAGGCATTTGTGCTGCAGGCGGAATCGGCAACGAGCAAGGGCGCTTCCGGGCGCATCGAGAGCTTCGAGTACCTGGCTGGCCCCGATGCGCCTTTTTTACCGGAATGGAATGGATGGGAGAATGTCGAGGATGCCGCCTCGCCCATGGATCAGGCGACGCCAGTCAGGGGCGCCGCACACAAAGCCCTTGATAGCCATCTGCAAGGCGAGTACGAGGCTCGCCTGGCCGAGGAGAAGCGCCGCGCCTACGAGGCAGGCAGTGAGCAGGGTCGCCAGGAGGGGCACAAAGCTGAGCGTGAGGCGCAAAACGGCTCCCAGGCTGCGACCCAGCGCGAACGGGTGCAACAGGCTGCCGGGCTTATCGAGAGTTTTACCCAGGAGCGGAACCACTACCTCGAGACGGTCGAACACGAAGTTGTGAAGCTGGCTCTGGCTATAGCGGCGCGCATTCTTCGCCGCGAGGCGCAGATGGACCCGCTGCTGTTGACCGGCGCGGTCAGGGTGGCGCTGGGACAGCTCTCCCAATCGACTCAGGTGCGATTGCGTGTCCCCCCTGCCGAGCTCGTCCTCTGGACTGAGGCCATCACCCTCGTGCCCAACCTGACGGTGAAGCCGGTGGTCATTGCCGGTGAAGGGATGCGGCTGGGCGACTGCGTGATGGAGACCGAACTGGGCTCAGTGGACCTGGGCATACGCTCGCAGCTGGGAGAGATTGAGCGGGGATTCTTTGACCGCGCCGGTGTCTCAAGAGCCGTCACTACCATATCTGATGCTGCCGAGCCGGAGGGCGTAATCGCTGCTACAGGCAGGGAGAGCCGCGCATGACAGAGATGCTGGAGCGCTACTTTAGCCGCCTGGAGCGTGGCCAGCCCTGGCGCTGGCGCGGACAGGTGCTCGAATCCGTTGGCCAGACCATCGAGTCGGCTGGGCCGCTGGCCTCGGTGGGCGAGTGCTGCGAGATTAAGGACCAGCACGGCCGCGCGCATCTGGCCGAGGTCATCGGCTTTCGCGGCTCCAATGTGCTGTCCATGCCGGTCGAAAGCACCGAGGGCATCCGCTTCGGAAATCAGGTAACAGCCATGGGCGTCCATCCCCAGATCGAGGTGGGGCCGGCGCTGATGGGCAGGGTGCTGAATGCGCTGGGCTCACCGATCGATGACGGGAAGCCACCGGACGTCTCTCTGGCGCTGCCGCTGGAGGGGGTGGTGAGATCTCCTTTGGACAGGGTGGCCATTCGCACTCCGCTGGGCACGGGAATTCGCGTCATCGATGCGCTATTAACGGTAGGGCGGGGACAGCGCGTGGGCATCTTCGGCGGCTCGGGAGTGGGCAAGAGCACGCTGATCGGCATGATGACCCGCAACACCGAGGCGGATGTGACGGTAGTGGGCCTGGTAGGCGAACGGGGCCGCGAGGTAGGCGAGTTTCTGGAGGATTCGCTGGGCGGTGAGGGCCGGTCCCGCTCGGTAGTGGTGGTTTCCACCTCCGACCAGTCGCCGCTGATGCGCATGAGGGCGGCGCTGGCCTCGACCACCATCGCCGAGTTTTTTGCCGCGCAGGGCAAGCATGTGCTGCTGGTGCTGGACTCACTGACCCGCTTTGCCATGGCTGCCCGGGAAATTGGCCTGGCTGCCGGAGAGCCGCCCACCAATAAGGGATATACGCCCTCGGTCTTTAACCGCCTGGCAAAACTGGTGGAGCGCGCCGGGCAATTCCGGGTAGGCTCGATTACCGCCTTCTATACCGTGCTGATGGAAGGCGACGACCAGCAGGATCCGCTGGTGGACGCGGTCCGGGCGCTGCTCGACGGGCACGTGGTTCTTTCCCGCGCGCTGGCCGCAGAAGGCTGGTATCCGCCTATCGAAGTTCTGGACTCCATCAGCCGGCTGATGCCGGTTGTCACCCAGCCCGCGCATCGTGAGCAGGCGGCGCTATTGCGCAAGATGATGGCTGTCTATGCGCGCTCGGAGGATCTGGTGCGCATCGGGGCCTACAAGCCGGGCGCGGACCCCGATCTGGACCGTGCCTTGAGAGCCCGGGAAACGATGCGGGCTTTCATGACCCAGGACGCGCATGAGCAGGTTCGCTTTGACGACTGCATACGCCGGCTGGCGCAGCTGGCCGCGGAGGTTTGAGCCATGGCCGTCTCGCGCGCGTTGCGCCGCCTGTTGCGCATTCGGGAGTTGCAGGAGGAGCAGAGCCGTCTGGCACTGGAGTCCGCGCTGGGCGAACTTCACCGCCTGGAGCATGCGCTCGCAGCCGCCGTCGAACGAGGGCGCCGGGGCCGGAGCCTGATTCAGGCCAGTGCTCAAAGTGGCGAGTTGACTGACCGTCTTGCAGGCTTCGAAGAGACGCGCTCGGCCAAACTCCATGCCGCCGCGCTGAGACCGAGAATCAACGGAATGGGAGAAGAAGTCACGGATCGGCGTGAGGAGTTTCTCTCAAAAAGGGTGGAACGCCGCCAGGCCGAGACCCTGATCCAGGAAACAGAGGCGCGGGAGGCCATCGTGGACGGAAGGCGCGGTCAACAGGCGCTCGATGACTGGTATAGCTCCAGGCTGTTCCGGGACGAAGATAAAAAGGGAAACGATGCTGAACCAGCCGTCACGACCGCGGACGCGTTTAACTCTCAAGCAAAAGCCGTTTCCTAACCTGCCGCCAAGTACAAGTCGTGCGCGAGAGAAAATACTTTAGAGAAAATCCATAGAGTAGGCATCATGACTTCCTGAATCGGGATGGCCGGTTCCATTCCTGACAATGCTCTAACCCATCCCTGTCGCCCTTTGGCACAGTGTCTGCTCTATCTCTTTGCATGACGGTTGCCACATTCATTGGAGCAGGGGAAACTTCGGTGCCGGGCCTGGGCAAGATGCCAGACACTGCACACAGCGCTGGGCGGACCGGGGCGGCCGTTTCCGGCCTATCGTCTTCTACGCTTCCCACCACAGCGAGCTTTCGCGCCGGCTGGCAATCACTGATGGCCACGCTCAGTTCCAATATGGCCATCACTGGCGAGGCAGACGCGGATCAAGGGTCAGCTTCCGCAGGACCGGCAGCCGGGCAGATTCCTGAAAAATCCACCGCGCAGGTTACCGGCAGCCAATTGCGCCAGGGGCAGGGAACAGAGAAAGAAAGTGTGGAGACGGGTGTTTTAGCGAAGTCGTCTTCAGTTGGGGCTGGGAGTCAAGCCCTGACAGCTGAGCCGGCAGCCGTGGCTGCAAAGCCAGCCTCGGCCAGATCAGTGGAGAATGATCCTGCTCGGAAACCGGGAAGTGACTCCGCGACAGAATCTACTCGTAGCTCGAGTCCAGCGCGATCCATCCATGCTACCAAGACGGACTCTATCCCAGACGCACCATTACCGGGACTGGTGCCGGCAGCCATGGCGAGTCTTTCGCCGGCAGTACCGAAAGCTTCGGTCGTCAATCAGGTTGCGCAGAGTACGGACGAGCCGGCGCAACTTGCCCATAGGGAGATCTCTTCCGCTTTCTCAAAGAACCATCAAGATGCGGTTGCTTCTGCTTCGCTTGACGAGCATCCGCAGGCCGGGGAGACACCCGTAAATCATATCGAAGCAGTGAATGCAACAAAGCAACAGACTACGGAAGGCACTGAAACGTCTTCGCGGCAGAGACAAGCCTCGCCTGTTTCCAACCTGAGTGGCTCATCCGGCTCAACACTTTCCGAAACAGAATCAGCGGTAGCGGTAGCACAGAACGCGAACCCTGCGGAGACACTGACGCCGAGTCATGCTCCCTCTCAAACTCTTGTTTCAAACCATTACCGGACTCCAACGATCGTTCAGAGCCAGGAACAAGTTGCAATTCAGCAGGGAAACCAGGGCACGATCGTACTGGGGGCTCCGATCCCCGGCGATGGCTTGAATCCCTTGTCGGTGACCGCTAGCGCCGCCGCCCAAACCGGCCAGCTTTCGGCTCAATCCACCGCACAGAGTAAACCAGGCTCAGCCGGCAGCGGAAAGCCCGAATCAATACGCGGAATCGGCAGCTCAGTCCAGCACGTAAGCCATTTAAATGTAGGGCAGTCATCCGTTCCAGCTGTGGATGCCTCCGCAATGGCGCGCTCATTGGCCGGCGCGGGCGGAACTATGAGTACTTCCGGAGAACGGGCGGGAGATTCGAGCACTGCGGCAACCGGTCCAGATTCCCGCGAGGCCTTTGCCACACTTGATGCAGCGGGCGCGCCGGTGGCCACTACCTGGATTCATGCCGGTACGCAGAAGGCCGAGGCAGGTTATCAGGATCCGGCCCTGGGTTGGGTAGGCGTCCGCGCGGATCTAAGCGGAGGTGGAGTTCATGCCCAACTGGTGCCCGGTTCAGCCGACGCAGCCCAGGCACTGGGCGGTCATCTGGAAGGCTTAAACGCCTATCTTGCCGAACATCACACGCCGGTCGATACGCTCACGCTGTCGGCGCCCGAAGGAGGTTGGTCAGGGTTGGGCAGTGGCCAAGGCACAGGAGAGGGAATGCAGCAGGAATCAGGCCAGGGGACGGCACAGGGTGCCGATACAAGTACACCTTCAGGTCAATATTCGGAACCTGTGATTCAGCCGCCGGTCGCATCGAGTGTGCTGCCGGCATTTTTCGGGGATATGGACGGAAGCAAGCAGGCAAGTTTGGACGGCTCCCACATTTCGGTGATGGCCTGAGCCTGAGGGCAGGCTCTATCCACGGACAGGGCGGCGGGCAGTGACCCGGGTAAACGTTGACAAGAGCACGGGAAACAAAAACGCACAAGAACGCAAAATCGAAACAGAGAAGAGCAGGGAGGCAACATGGCATCGGCAATTTTGAATCACCACGTGGCGGCGGTGCAGGCTCTTATGGGCCAAACCTCAACCCCCACAGCATCAGCGGCCACCGCTACAAGTGGAACAAGCGCCACGGCAAGCGCAACCAGCAGTTCAAGCAGCGCCAGCAGTTCATCGGCCACCATTTCGGCCAATGACTTTTTGACCTTGTTGGTCACCGAGATGAAGAACCAGGACCCAACCGCGGACACTGACCCCAACGAGTACATCAACCAGTTGGTGAATGTGAACAGCCTGGAGCAACTGATCTCGATCAACCAGACGCTGACCAAGGATTCGACCTCGACGACAGCCGCTTCGAGCGGAGCTGCAACCACCGGCGCATCCACTTCCGCCATCGCCAGCCTGACCGGCGCGGGCGCCAGCGCGCAGGCTCAACCAGGTACGCCTGGAGCCGCGACAACTCTTCCCGGCGCCCTGAGTGCGGCAGCGGCCAAACTGGCTCCCGGTAACCTTGCTATTCCCGCGGCAAATACCGCGGCACAGAGCGTGGCTCAGTCCCTGAGCGGACGGCCACGCACGTAATCGCGATTTCGCGGGCTTGCAAGAGCCCGGCAAAGCGGTTCACGCGCAGGCTGTTAAGGCCCGCGCCAAATTCAGATGCAATCGAGAGGAGAACCACCATGCCCAGTTTTTACATTCCACTCAGCGGTCTCGACGCCGATAATACGGCGTTGAACACCATCGCCAACAACTTGTCCAACATGAACACCACCGGCTTCAAAGCGCAGACCACCAACTTCAGCGACCTGTTTTACCAGCAGGTGGGCACCACCGGATCGGGAGATCAGATTCAGGTCGGTACAGGCGTGAAGGTGGCCTCGAACAGCACCGATTTCACGGGCGGCTCAATCGCCTCGACCGGCATTTCGACCGATGCCGCGATCGATGGTTCAGGCTTCTTTGTTTTGGACAATAGTGGAAGCCAACTGTACACGCGCGACGGCAATTTTCAATTAAGTTCAAATGGCACACTGGAGTCCACCGCCGGCCAAGCGGTCATGGGGTATGCGGCGGTAAACGGCGTGGTTAATACCAGCGGCGCTTTAAGCGACATTGTGGTTCCGACTGGGCAGGGGATGCAGCCTTCGGCGACCACGACCTTCAGCATGACCCAAAACCTCAACTCCGCGTCCGCCGTAGGCGCGACTGCCTCCGGCCCGGTAACTGTCTATGACTCGCTGGGCAATAGTTATGTCGCCACTGTGAACTACACCAAAACGGGGAACAATGCCTGGACTTACAAAATCACGATGCCTGACACGCTGACGCCCACTTCGGCCACGGTGGCTGGCACTACGACCTACACATATGATTTTGGGGCGGGTGGCGCCACTACCGTCGATCCGGCGACGAACCTGACCATTACAGCGCCCGCCATCGCCGGCGGCACGGCAACCACCGCGCTGCCGGCCTTCACTGGCGCACCGGAGACGCCGGCCGACTATGTAACCGACCTGAAAACCGCCCTGATAGCGGCTGGGATCAACTCGCTCCTAGTCACTAATGTGGCGGTTAACGTGACGGCGGGCGGCGTTTTGACGATCGCCTCTGGTGCCCCTGGTGTCAACATTTCCACCAGCGGAAGCGTGATTCAGGATCCAGTGGGCGTCAACACTGCCGGAGCGCTGACCTTCAATTCCAGCGGCAATCTGGTCAATCCTGCTGGAAATGTAAGCGGGATCACCTTTGCCGGACTCTCCGACGGAGCGGCAACGATGAACATGACCTGGGACTTGTTTGGAAGCGCCGGCACAGGGAACATCAACCAGACTGCGGCCGCCAACTCGACCTCGTCCACCAACCAGAACGGGTACACAAGCGGCGAATATCAGAGCTTTACCATCGGCTCCGACGGCACCGTGGCGGCAACCTACTCGAATGGCAAAACTCAGAATGTGGGCCAGTTGGCAATTGCCACGGTAAGCAACCAGCAGGGACTGGTTGACGTGGGATCAACCGAATATCAGACGAGCAGCGCTTCGGGACCGGCTTCTGTTGGGGTGTCTGGTGCAGGTGGGCGCGGAACGCTCGAAGGCAGTTCTCTGGAAGCCTCGAACGTCAACATCTCGGCGGAGTTCTCCGACCTGATCGTCGCCCAGCGCGCCTTCGAGGCCAACGCCAAGGCGGTAACTACCTTCGACACCATCACCCAGGAAACCATCAATATGATCCACTAAAGTCTGGGTTCACTCCTGTGAAACGGGGCGGCCTTCGGGCCGCCTCGATCCTTCAGGGTCTCAACTCAATATGCTGATGAAGCAGCACTAACAAGGCTGATCACTCAAGTTCTCTGGCCGCTGCGCACCTCGACGAACAAACCCTTTCCTTCAGCCAGAATGTGACCTCTGGGACTAAGAATCCTGGCCTCGGACCAGTGTTTGCGGCCCTCGCTGCGCACCAGGCGGCTCTCCAGGCGAATCGGCGCTCCTGAGTGAATGGGGCGCAGGTATTCGACCTCCATCTGCCGGGTCATGGTCGTCAACCCCTTGGCACGAAGGGACTTGCTCATGGCCTCGTCCAGCAGCGTGGCGATAATGCCGCCGTGCAGAAAGCCAGACGGGCCCTCGAAGCTGGACGAAATCGTCGTCAGGCAAACCACACTCCCATCCTCGGCAAGCATAAACTCCAGATGCAAACCGGCGGGATTGGCCGGACCGCAGCCGAAGCAGCGGTTCTGAGCCATGTGCGCCATGGGGGTCAGTTTCTCGGTAGATCTATCCATGGTTACAGCATAAAGGAGATGGCATAGTTCATACGATGGAAGGGAATTTCTACATTTCCTCGCAGACTTTCTCTTGCTTCCTGCATCGAACCAATGGAGGTTTTCCCATCATGAACCGCAGATCCGCAATCAAGCATCTGGGCGGCGTGGCAAGCGCGCTGCTGTTGACCGAAGCCCTTAACAGCCAGGCACCTACCGGACAAACCGCCGCCCCGCCCGCAGCGCCTCCAACCGGCTCCTTTACCCTGCCGCCACTGCCCTATGCCTACGACGCGCTGGAGCCGTATTTCGACGCCGAGACGATGCACCTGCATCACGACAAACACCATCAGGCTTATGTGAACAACCTGAACGCAGCCGTGGCCGCGCATCCCGAGCTGGCCGGAAAGACGCTAGAGGATCTGGTGATTAATTGGGCCAGTCTGCCCGAGGCTGCGCGAACGGCCGTGCGCAACAACGGAGGGGGCGACGCGAATCACTCCTTCTGGTGGCCGACGCTGGGCAAAGGTGGCGCTGCACCCACCGGCGAACTGGCCAAGGCCATTGATGCCAAGTTCGGCTCGCTCAATGGTTTTCAGGATAAGCTGACCGCCGCGGCGTTGAGCGTCTTCGGCAGCGGCTGGGCCTGGCTGGTCAAGCTGCCCGATGGCTCCCTGGCCATCGAAACCACTCCCAACCAGGACAGCCCGCTCACTCTGGGTCACAAGCCAGTGCTGTCGGTGGATGTCTGGGAGCATGCCTACTACCTGAAGTACCAGAACCGGCGCGCCGAGTACGTGAAGGCCTTCTTCCACGTGGTTAACTGGGATTATGTCAGCGGACAATTCGCCCAGAAGATGTAGGGAGAACGTGGCCTGGATGGTAGGCCGAAAGGTGGGCTGGGCTTTTGTTTGCCTGGAATTGGCGGCTACCCTGACCGGCTGCCATTCTGCGCCTGCGCTTACCCCGCAGGAGGCGGAAGGTAAGCATCTCTACCAGGTGCGCTGCGCTCATTGTCACGAAGATAACGACTTGGCGCTCAAGAAGATACCACCTGATCTGCATGGTGTCTTCACCCGTAAGACGTTACCCAGCGGATTACCTGCTACCGACGCGGCCGTGCGGCAGAATGTGCTGTCAGGGAAGGGAATGATGCCCGGCTTTGCCAGTCGATTCACTGACGAGCAGATGGCGGCGCTGCTTGCATACCTCCATACGGGACTTCATTGATTTTTATCTTCCTGTATACAATTTTTAATTACCTATTAATGACTTTGGTTACCTGTTCCACGTAACTTTATTCCTATAATTCAAAGTGTCTTTGATCCAATCTTTTCTCGACAAGTTGCAAGAAGAACGGTTTTGTGTCTCCGGGAGACCGGATGACGAGTTGCGATTTGCGCTGAGTTTGTCTCATGGACTCTAAGAGCGCGTCACGCATACGCAACTAGGAAGGTGTGCCAACTATGACTGTTCGATGGGGAAGGTGCGTTAACTTCAAAAAATGCAAGGATGCAAAAGATAAGCAGCATATTCCCATTCCTCAAGGAGCCACTTTCGTTTGTCCTGAATGCGGAGAACCATTGCTAGATGAAAACGCCATTGCTCCCCAGGAGGCTCCCGCCACGCCCAGCAAGAAGTCGCCGTCCAGCTGGATGTCGCCAAATACTCTCCTCGTAGCCGCAGTTTTTCTTCTTCTTATTCCGGTTGCTTTATTTGCAGTATGGAGCATGCACCTCGGCTCAAGGGCGACAACATCTAAGACGATTCTGCGCCTGGCTGGTTCAAACACCATTGGAGATTCGCTTGGACCATCATTAGCCGAGGCATTTCTCAAGGATCAGGGAGCGACCAATGTTCGTATTCTCCCCGGAGCCAACCCGTTGGAGAAGATTGTTGTGGGCGTGCTGCCCGGCGACAGTAGGGCTTCCTCGATTACCATCGCGGCGCATGGTTCCGCAACCGCGTTTACCGCTCTGGCTGAGAATAGTTGCGATATCGGCATGGCTTCGCGCAAGATCAAGCCCGATGAAGTCATTAAATTAGCTTCTCTGGGAAATATGACCTCTGTTACAAACGAGCACGTCCTGGGGCTTGACGGCATTGCTGTCATTGTCAACGCATCCAACCCCGTTAATGAGCTGGACAAAGACAGGATCATGCGCATCTTCACCGGTGAGATTAATGACTGGTCCAAGATCGGCGCATCTAGAGGAGCGATCAGGATTTACGCGAGAAATGATAACTCGGGCACCTACGACACCTTCAAAAGCCTGGTGCTTGGGGGAAAGCCGTTGGCCCCGGGAGCGCAAAGAATTGAGGACAGCAAGGTGCTTTCCGATGCGGTTGCCGGCGATCCGAATGGCATTGGCTTTATCGGCCTTCCCTACATCCAAAGCTCCAAAGCAATCGCCGTTTCGGATAAGGGAACGCTGGCCATGCTACCCACCCGGCTCACCGTGGGCACGGAAGATTATCTGCTGGCGAGAAGGCTCTACCTCTATACGCCTGCCAATTCGAGTAACAAATACACACGCCAGTTTATTGAGTATGCCATTTCCCATAAAGGCCAGGACGTGGTTGGCGCCGCAGGTTTTGTTGCCCAGAATGTGTCTGTGGTGGAGCAGACAGCACCCGCGGAAGCTCCAGAGGAATACAAATCGCTGACCAGGGATGCAAACCGCCTCTCGTTCAATTTTCGGTTTGCGTCCGGACAAATGGAGTTGGACAACAAGGCCAAGGTCGACATGGATCGGGTCGTCTCTCTGATTGCAGACTTGAATATTCCATCAGACAAGGTCATGCTCTTCGGTTTTTCCGACGGCACCGGTAGTTCCGCGTCAAACGATGCACTGTCGCTGAGCAGGGCCAAGGCAATTGAAAACCAATTCATACTGAGAGGAATGAAACCGGCGATTGTTCGCGGATTTGGTTCTAACCTGCCCATTGCCTCTAATGAAACCGACGAGGGGCAGGCGCGGAATCGGCGCGTGGAGGTTTGGATCAAGAAATAATGCGGTCCAGCCGCGACTGGCGGAATGGGGTAGGGAATCGCCGATTTTCTCCGGTCGCGGTATACTCAAGCTTGCTATGGCAACCGGCAAAACATTTTATATTGAGACCTTCGGCTGCCAGATGAATGCCCATGACTCGGAGAAGGTCATCGGTACCTTGCAGCACGAGGGCTACCGGCAGGTTGAGCGTGAAGAAGATGCCGGCCTGATTCTCTACAACACCTGCTCCATCCGCGACAAAGCCGAGCAAAAGGTCTTCCATCGCCTGGACGAATACAAGCGTCAGCACAGAAACGGCAAGCGTTTCGCCGTGCTGGGCTGCGTGGCGCAACAGGAGGGTGACAGGATCTTCGAGCGGGCGCCGTATGTTTCGTTAGTCTCAGGCTCGGCCTCGTATCGCAAACTGCCGGAGATGCTCGCGCGCCTAGAAGCCGGCGAGATCCGCATCACCGGCCTGGACGACCGCAAGACGGACGAGACCTTCGAGACCGAGTTCACCGCCCGCCAGAACCCTTATCGTGCTTACATCACCATCGTCGAGGGCTGCGACAAGTTCTGTGCCTACTGCGTGGTGCCGTATACACGGGGCAAAGAGCGCAGCCGCACTTCAGCTTCCGTATTGGAGGAGGCCCGCCGCGTAGCCCATCAGGGATACACCGAGATTCAGCTCCTTGGCCAGAACGTGAACAGCTACCGCGACCCGGAAGGGAAGCTGAGCTTTGCGGAACTGCTGGCCACGGTTGGCGAAGTGAGCGGCATCCGCCGTGTGCGCTTCACCACCAGCCACCCGCGCGACTTTACCCGCGACATCGTAGAGGCCATCGACGCCGTCCCCACGTTATGCGACCATGTGCACCTGCCGGTTCAATCTGGTTCTTCACGGATTCTCAAAGCCATGAACCGCGAATACACCCGCGAGAACTATCTGGAGCGGATTAATTGGATCAAGGCCGCACGCCGGCCCATCTCTATTTCAACCGACATTATCGTCGGCTTTCCCGGCGAAACTGCCGATGATTTCATCCAGACCATGGACCTTCTCGCCGAAGTAGAGTACGATTGCGTCTTCGGCTTTAAGTACTCGAGCCGGCCCAACACTCCGGCTTTGCACCTCATCGATTCCATCCCGGAGGCAGAGAAAGTGGCCCGGCTTCAAGTGGTGCTTGATCGTCAGCGAGAGATTCAGAGAATCAATTACGCCATGCACTTGGGGCAAACAATGGAAGTAATGGTTGAAGGCTTCAACCCGGCACGAGGGCAGATTATCGGACGAAGCAGCCAGAACAAGCCGGTCAATTTCACTTGCGCACAGCCCATCGCCCCAGCTCCGGGAAGCTACCTTCAGGTAACAATTACCGCGACGCATCCCAACAGTCTGGTGGGTAAAGCCGTCTAAGATTGAGCGGAGAAGGAAGGGAAGCTATGGAAAGCGACCTGAAGAAGCGGATCGAGGCGTTGCGCACGGAGGCCGAAGAGCAAACGCGTAAGGGGCAACTGGACCGCGCTGCGCAGATCCAGTTTGGCGAGTTGCCCAGGCTTGAAGCAGAGTTAAAGAAATTGATCGAGGGCCAAAACGTGTCACACAATGCCAATGGAATCACCGAGGTGCGGATACGAGGGCTGATGATGGACCCGTCCACAAGCATGCCCATCGTGGTGCTCAAGGACGTCGCTTCCGATACAGTCATGCCCATATGGGTCGGGATTTTCGAGGCCAACGCCATTGCTCTGGAGATTGAGAAGGTGGCCGCGCCACGTCCCATGACCCACGACCTCGCCAGAAACCTCATCCGCAACTTGAATGCCCGGCTGGAACGCGTTGTGATTTCAGAACTTAAAGACGACACCTTTTTCGCGACACTGTGGCTGCAACAGGGGAATGCCCCCCTGGTTCTTGATGCCCGGCCGTCGGACGCACTTGCTTTGGCGCTGCGCGCGGATTGCCCCATCTACGTCACAGAGCAGGTAATGCAGCAGGCCAAGCTGAATACCACGGGCCAAGCTGAAGGCCCCACTGCTGAACAATTACGCGGCTGGCTCGAAGGCCTGAACGACGAGGACCTGGGCCGCTACAAGATGTAATCAGCGCGTATCCCTGGTTGGCTTAAACTCATCCAATACATAAGAGCTTTGCCACCGGCAAGGGAGAAATTCAATGCGCGGCTCTAACCCGAATGGTATAAGGAGATTCTGGCAGCGCATCACCGATGGCATGGCGCTCAGCCAGCTATGGAACCAACTCCATACAGATGCTCTCTTCAGTTATCGGCTTTATTCAAAGGAAATTGATTCCCGCCGCATGCCGGGAACAGGAAGAATCAGACATTTCTTCCGGATGATACAGCTGTTTTTGTGGGCCATCATTGATAAGATGTCCCCTGCGCGCCGCGTCATCTTATTGATTGCATTGATCTTATTTTTTCCCAGCATGCATCTAACTGGTTTCTGGACCAGTGGTATCTTTTGGGGATGCATTTTGCTGTTTGTGCTGCTGGTGCTGGAAATCGCCGATCGCGTAGTCATGAAGCGCGACCTGCAGATTGCCAAGGAGATTCAGGCATGGCTATTGCCACCAGGCCCGCCGTCGGTGCCAGGTCTGGAAATCGCCTTTGCTACTCGTCCCGCAAATACGGTGGCAGGAGACTACTACGACGTATTTCCTCGCCCAGCTTCGCCCTCACCCGACGGCACGTATCTGATCGCCATCGCCGATGTAGCAGGTAAGAGCATACCCGCAGCCATGTTGATGGCTACCTACCAGGCCAGCCTGAAGACCCTCGCAGGCATCTCCTGCTCATTGACCGATCTAGTCGGCCGCATGAACAAATACGCCTGCGACAACAGCCAGAATGGACGCCGGTTCACCACCACGTTCATCGCCGAATACTACCCGACAACACGCGACTTGGTCTACGTCAATGCAGGACACAACCCGCCCATCCTGCGCCGGCAGACAGGAGCTATTGAGCGCTTGTCGGAGGGCGGTATCCCGCTTGGAATCCTGGAGAATGCTCCGTACGAATCGGGAAGTACCACGCTTCAACCAGGCGATTGGCTCGTCATCTATACAGATGGAGTCACGGAAGCGGAAAATATCCATCAGGAAGAGTATGGGGAAGCGCGTTTTATGGTGCTTCTATACGCAAATCAGACAATGACACCGCCGATGCTGATGAACACCATTCTGGCGGATATCGAACACTTTGTTGGGAACACGCCGCAACACGACGACATCACGCTGATGCTGCTGAGAGCAGTGTAGTGATGCAGCCTGATTGATTCGACACAATTGTAAAATAGTCAGTTGTAGTATACAGAATATACGTTATCAGACATTGAAGATACTTACAAGTTGATGATTCTTCTACATAATCTTCGCCATCTTCAGTAAATCTCCGGTGCAAACAGGTCGGCCATTGTCTCCCGGCGTCGAATCAGCCGCGCCTTCTCGCCTTCCACCAGCACCTCGGCGGGACGTGGGCGGGTGTTGTAGTTCGAGCTTTCCGCCATGCCGTAGGCTCCGGCATCGAGAATTGCAAGCATGTCGCCCGGCTCAACAGGGGCAAGTTGACGGTCGCGGGCAAAAAAGTCGCCCGTCTCGCAGATCGGCCCAACCACATCGACAGCTCTCGGCTTCCCCGCCCTCGGCCTGACTGGCACAATCTGGTGATAGGCCTGGTAGAGCGTGGGGCGGATGAGGTCGTTCATGGCGGCGTCTGTAATCACAAAGGTCTTCTTGCCGCTTCGTTTAACCTCCAGAACGTGTGTGATGAGGGCTCCTGCCTGGGCAACGATAAAGCGACCCGGCTCGATGAGCAGTCGGCCCTGGAAGGCGCCGATGGCGCTATTCACAGCTGCGGCGTACTCTCGAACCTTGGCGGCAGCATCGAATTTGCCGGAGTGATAGTTGACTCCCAGCCCGCCGCCCGCATCGACGGCCTTGATGGCGATGCCTTCGCGTTCCAGTTGATGCAACAGCTTACTCACCCTCGTCATGGCCTCGCCAAAGGGGGCTGCGGATAGTATCTGTGAGCCGATGTGAAAGCTGACGCCGTGCGGCTCAAGCCAGCGATGAATGGCGGCGCTTTTGTAAATCTTCAGCGCCTTGCGAATGTCGATGCCGAACTTATGCTCGCGCAGGCCTGTCGAGATGTAGGGATGCGTCTCCGCAAATACGTCGGGATTGACGCGCAAAGCAAATCGCGCCTTGCGCCGGAGCTTGGCCGCGCGTGCGGCGAGCAGCTCCAACTCCGCCTCGCTCTCGACGTGGAATTCGAGAATGTCAGCCTCGAGCGCCAGGTCGATCTCGGCAGCCGTCTTGCCTACGCCGGAGTAGACAACTTTGCCTGCGGCCTCGGGCGCTGCCGCCAGCACCCTTTCCAACTCCCCGCCACTGACGATGTCAAAGCCCGCGCCATGCTCCGCCAACAGTTTCAGAATGGCCAGCGCCGAGTTGGCCTTGACCGAGTAGCAGACCAGATGCTCCCGGCCAGCTAATGCCTGCTGAAACAGGCCCAGCCGTTCCTGAATTTGGTCTGCGGAGTAAACGTAAAGTGGTGTTCCGTGGCTATTGGCGAGGGCTTCCAATGAAACATTGCCACAATGCAGGGCGCTGCCCCGTTGCGGATGGCAGAATGGTCGCGGCGATGAAGGCGCAGGCTTGATCAAAATGAGTTCCCGAGAAGAATCTCTCTCTTGAGCCTACAGCATTTCACCGCGCGATTCGAGCATTTGTTTGCGCATAAGCCAGTTATGCATACGCGACCATGCCGTTGTGGCCATCCAAGTTCCTAGAATCATCATGCAGAACGCTGCCCAAATCACAGAAGGATGCTCTTGCACCTCTCGACTTCCCCAGTAAATATGTAAGTGACGACCTAAATAATACTGATAATATGCAGCGGGTAACATTGCCAACCATCGGGTCGCGGAAGCAATCAAAACTGCGAGAAAAACAACCAGCAATTCCATGCGGCGCTTGTCGGTCAACATAGACACCGTGGCAATGAACACTGACACTGCAATGCACACTCCCAAAACTACCGGCTGCCACCAAAAGTAAATAACAGTGGTGACTAAACCCGTCCAAATGAGCGCCATTTGAGTTATTCGCTCCTGAAGGCCGTAGCGGATTGCAGCATAAATGGACAGGGCACATTCCGTACTTCCGACAAGTACGAGTGCATTGAACATATTCATCCAGGAAGCTGGCGGAAGGTGCTGTGAATAAATTGAAATGGCTGCCATCATGAACAAATTAAGCGTCCACGATCCGACATAAAACGCCGCGAAAAAGGCTATAGGCCGCCGCCAAAAGAGCGAGAGCGCGACTCCAGCGACCGAGAACCAAAACCACAGCTTTCCTTTCTGCTTTGCGATCTCGACCAGGTCGCCCACCATCGAGGCGGCCCGCTCTTTCGTCGTTAACCGGCACAAAATCCATTCAGCAGTTGAAGCTGTATGCATGGGCGCCTCCAAGCAGATCCAGCCCGTCAAGCAGGCTCTTGTATGCTCGCTGTGCGCTGACCACGGCGGCAAGACCTGCCTTGGTCAACGCGAAATACCTTTTGGCCCGGCCGCCTCGCTGCGGCGTGGCCTCCCCAAGCCAGGAACGCACGATTCCCTTTTCTTCCATCCGATCGAGCGTCGTGTAGAGCGCTCCGGGAGCGGGTTCACGCCCGGTGCATTTGGCAATCTCGCTTCGAATCGTCACACCGTAAGCGTCCTTGCCCAAACGCAGAATCGCCAGCAGAACGACTTGCTCGAATTCCCCGAGATTTGCTGGCAATTTCATTATAACTACAATGTAGTATATCTCCACAGTTTCGTCAATAGAATTATTCGTCATACTTTTAGTATTTTCTTGGAGGTTCCTGCTCCCATTACAATGGCAGTATGACGGAGCCGCCGATGGTAGACCTGGTGGGCGTGGGATTGAACGCCACCGACACTCTGATTCCCCTTCCCGATTATCCGGCGCGCGGCTCCAAGGCTGAGTTTTACGGCGCAACCGTCATGCCCGGCGGACAGACGGCGACCACCGTGATTGCCTGCCAGCGCTGGGGAATGAGCACACGCTATGTGGGCAAGCTGGGCGACGACGACGCGGCCCGTCTGCACCGCGAGGCATTTGCCCAGACAGGGGTCGATGCTCGGCTAATTACGGTTGCGGCAGCCGCCAGCCCGCAGTCGCTGATCATCGTGGACGGCGGTGGCGAACGGACGGTGCTATGCAGAAAAGACGAGCGGTTGGTGTTGCAGCCCAGGGACCTGGAGCGCGCATGGATTGAGAAGGCGCGTGCGCTGCACGTAGATGGCTACGATACGCTCGCGGCCACGCTGGCGGCAGAATGGGCGCGTGCTGACGGTATTCCCGTCATCGCCGATCTGGATGAATTGTATCCGGACGTGGAACGGCTGGTCGAAAACGTGGACTATCTGATCGTGAGTCGGGACTTCCCTTCCCGGCTAATGAAGGAGAAGAACCTGGCAAATGCGTTGAAGGGGATGCAGTCGCGCTATGGCTGCGCGCTGGCAGCCGCTACGCTGGGCGAAGACGGCGTGCTTGCCTGGGATGGCAACCGCCTCCTTCACCGCTCCGCCTACCGAGTGCCGGTGGTGGATACAACCGGCGCAGGAGACATCTTTCACGCGGGATTTATTTATGCTTTGCTCCAGGGCTGGCCTCTGGAACGGCAGCTCGATTTTGCCTGCGCCGCTGCGGCGTTGAACTGCACGGCAGTCGGAGCCAGGGGCGGCATCCACTCCGTCGATGCGATAGAGGAGTTGATGGCGACGGCCTCGCGCTACGACGTTGACGTTTCTTCGCTGCTCCAGGTTGAGTAAAAGCCAGAGGACTTCCCTGCCCCTCAGCCTTCGAGCTTTCGCAGCCACTCGCCCAGCAGCGCGGCAACCTTCCGTGGCTGTTCATAAGCTGCAAAGTGACCGGCATCAGGTAAGAGATGAAACTCGCAACCGCCGGGCGCGGTATGGAAGGCATCCATCTCAGCGGCGGTCGTGGTTAGGTCTTCTCCGCCGGCAATTGCCAGGACAGGAACCGTAATATTAGCCACGGTGGGCACGGAGTCTGGCCGCGTAGCGAGACCAGCCTGTACTGCCACCAAAGCTTCTGTGGTGAGCGTCATGCGGGCACGCAACTCTGTCACGATCTCGGGATGGCGCTTACGGGAGGTTGCCCCGGTCAGAGTCTGGGCCATGCCGTCGAAGAGCGCTGCGCTGCCGCCAGCCCGCGCCTGGGCGATGGTGGCGGCGCGTCGGGAAAGGTTGGCCTCCGCGTCCGGCTGCGGCTTGGAGCAGATGAAAGCCAGCCCACGCACTCTCTTGGGAGCCTGACGCCAGATTTCCAGCAGCACATAGCCACCGATGGAGCATCCGGTAAAGACTGCCGCTGATACTTCTAAATTATCCAAGAGAGCAAAAACATCGGCAGCTAGTTGCGCCACGCTCAGCACGGAGACATCAGAAACCAGTGCAAAGCCGCCTACCGGCAGGGTTCCCAGCTCAGAGCCGCCGTGCCCACGAAAGTCAGGAACGATAGCGCGAATGCCAGGCAGGTTTTCAGTCAGCGGGTTCCAGAATTCTCCATCGAGGGGCGTGGGATGAAGAAAAACCACGGGTACGCCAGCCCCTGTGTCGCGATAGGCCAGTTTTACTCCGTCTGATTGGTACGTACCCTTCATAGCAACAGGATACTCTCAGGGCAGCGGGATCGGCTCCTCGGGAATGCCTATCCAGCATGCCACGTAAGCCACTCCCAACAGCCCGCTGGAGAAGATAGTTCCTATAACCGTAAAGATGCGAACCAGTGCAACATCCCAACCATAGGCTTGCGACAGGCCTATGCAGACCCCGGCAATCTGGCGGCCAACAATCGGACGTACCAGCGGCCTGCCGGGAATGTAGGGTGCGACGGGAACGGCCGCGCCACAGTTGGAGCAGAACCTCGCGCCCACAGGTAATCCAGTTCCACAGTTATTACAATATAAGGCCATTGCCTATCCCTCCCACCGTAATTCTGATCTAGGTGAATATACGGCGGTCGTGCCGCGGCGGTTCCATCTTCATGGACGAAATCCGCCGGCCCTCACGATTCCCGGAAAGGATTGCGCAGGTGCTTTCTCGCCGTGTCGGCGCGCGAGGTATTCGGGCCGGCGTCGATGGCGGCCTGGTAGTCCTTGACCGCCAGTTGACGCTCGCCTTCCATGTCGTGGCACTCTCCTGCTGACAGCAACGAGCGGATTTTTAGTTCCGGGCCGACATTCCTGGTTCCGGCGGCTTTCTCGTAGGCCTGCGCCGCCTCTTTGAAGTGGCGCTGGCCGCGCAGGGCATCGCCCAGCCCAAAGTAGGCCAGCTCAAGTTGCGCCTGGGCAAAATAGCCCGGTCGATTGCTCTCAGCGATGATCTCCTTGTAAACCTCCACCGCTACCATGCCCTCGCCGGCATCCTTGCGCAGGTTGGCCTCTTCCAGACAAAAAAGGAAGTCGCGGGGATACAAATTCTTCAGGCCGCGCACCACCTCGATCGCCTCTTTGTACTTCGCCTCGCGGCGCAGGAACAGGGCAATCACGGTGCGCGACTCGATGGAGGTGATTACGCCGCGATTGCCGGCGTCGTTGAGCATCTCCAGTCCGCGCGTCTTCGAACCGGTGATCCCGGCAAATCCGATCATCAGCTTGAAGGGCCATGGAAGCGCGCCCACCACGTACTGATACACCCCCGTTACCAGCTTGGCGTCTACATAATCAGGGTCGAGTTGGAGCACGCGCTCTTCATCGTCTTTGGCCTTGGTGGCCAGCCTGAATCCGGCGCCAAACCCTCTCTCCACCATGGCGATATACGCGCACTTGAGGCTGCGAACCCAGCCGCGGGCAAAAAGAGCCTCGACGTCGTTGGGGTTGTTCGCAATGCGCGCGTCAGCCTCGCGGATGGCCTCGTCCGCCAACCCCAGAATGCGGTCGCGGGTCGCGGGATCCTCCTCAGTCGCGTGCCGCCCGGTGAGAAAGCCGTCATTGGCGTAGAAGGTGGTGTCCAGCATATCGAGCCGATACAATTCTTGAAATATCAGGGCGTTCAGCAGCAGCGCCGTGGCCTGGGGATCGCCCGGATGCGCCTCATGTATGCGCTCAAACCTCTCCACGGCGCCAGGATAATCCAGATTGTAGAAGTGCTCATACGCCTCGCGTACCTGAGGGTCGCGGTTCAGCGGATTGGTATGCACCTCGGAGGCCCAGCCCAGACTGGCCGCCAACAGCAGCGCCAATCTGCATCCGCAAATACGCGTACAGCTCGGAATGATCTTCAATCCCACTTCCCCTCCCTGCCGTCCTTGGGCCTTCGGCTCCTCATGTCTAGATAGACGCACTCGGCTCCACTCCACGCAGCCTCTTCCCACTGAGTTTATGGTAACGGGTTCCAGTAGGCCGGAATTCTTTTAGGATTTGAGTATGCCCGTCTCCCAGCGCCTCAACCCGTGCTTCGCCTCGGCAAAGGCCCTGTCGTTTATGCCTGTGTAATAAATGCAAAAAAATCTCGAATGGCGGCAAATGGGAGGTATATTTGGCTCATAGCCGAAAGAAAAAATCTAAATCCAGACTCATAGGCCTCTATGAAACTAGATGAATACCGGAAAAAGCGTCAGTTCGGTGCGACACCGGAGCCGCGAGGCGCTGAACATGCCCGGAAGGGAAATCAATCGCTCATTTACGCCGTACAGAAACACATGGCCTCGCACTTGCACTACGATCTTCGCCTGGAATGGAACGGCGTACTTCTTTCCTGGGCCGTACCGAAGGGACCATCGCTCGATCCATCAGTCAAGCGCCTCGCCATGCGGACGGAAGATCACCCGGTTGAGTATTCAGACTTCGAGGGAGTGATTCCCGCCGGTCAATATGGAGCGGGAACGGTGATGCTATGGGATCGTGGAACATGGCAGCCGGAAAGCGATGATGTGGACATGTCCTTGCAAAAAGGAGAAATCAAGTTCACTCTTCAGGGAAAGAAACTCCAGGGTGCTTGGCTTCTGATTCGTATCCGTGGCTATGGAAAAGTTCCTGCTGGATCCGCCTGGCTGCTGATCAAACATCGCGATCAGTATGCATCCGCGAAGGACGTGACCGAGGAAAAGCCCCGCTCCATAGTGAGCCGGCGTCTTCTTGCGGAGATCGCACGGGACGAAGGGGGCGACATCGAAAGAGCTTCTCAGGGCGATCCGCACAGCAAAAAGCAAAGCACGGTGAGTGCGAAGCCGGTGCCGGGCCGTATTGCGCGCAAAAGGCGGTCATCTTGAATCACAGGATCCCATTCCGCGTTCAGCCCATGCTGGCCACGCTCGCTCCTGAGCCATTCGACAAACCCGGGTGGGTCTATGAGGAAAAGTACGACGGCGACAGGATGCTCGCATATAAGGAAGAGGATCGCGTCCGGCTGCTCTCCAGAAACGGAAAAGACAAAACGGATAGCTACCCTCGAATTCGAGAGGCCATCCGTAGTCTTCCACCTGTAACCCTTCTTCTTGATGGCGAGGTAGTTGTGTTTGACAAGAAAGGGGTTTCCCGATTCCAGCTTCTTCAGCAGGGTAAGGGCGAACCGGTGTACGCCGTCTTCGATTGTCTTTTTCATGAAGGTCAAGATCTACGCCCTAAACCCCTGTCCACGCGACGCGACGTGATGGAAAAATCGGTCGGCTCGAGCCCGATGCTGTTGCCCTCTCACCGGCTTGCGGCCAACGGTCTCGAGGCTTTCCGCATTGCGAAGCGCCGAGGATATGAGGGATTGGTCGCGAAAGATCTTTCCGCTCCGTACATTGAAGCGCGCTCCACCAAATGGCTGAAAGTAAAAGTTCACCAGGAAGATGAGTTTGTGATTGCCGGATATACGAAACCGGCCGGCTCTCGCCAACATTTTGGCGCTCTTCTGCTCGGCGCTTATGATAAGGGCGGGCTACACTATGTCGGCAAAGTCGGAACGGGATTTGATCAGGAAACTCTCACCGCGCTCTATAAGAAATTTCAGCCGCTCGTGAAATCTCAACCGGCACTGGTGGACCCTCCGCGCGAAAAGGGCGTAGTTTTTCTCGCCCCTCGGCTCATCGCGCAAATCTCCTTCGAGGAGTGGACCGCGGACAGAAAGCTCCGCCAGCCGGTTTATCTGGGCCTGCGCGACGACAAACGTCCTCAGGAAGTGCTCTTGCCGGAGATGCATTCATGACGAAGACCAAAGTTACCCAATCAGCGCCGACGAAATTGCCCCTCGCCGTATCGCATCCCGACAAGGTCTTCTGGCCTGAAGAGGGCTATACCAAGCTCGACCTGATTGAGTATTACAACGCCATCTTCCCTCATCTCTTGCCCTACGTGAAAGATCGCATGTTGTCCCTTGAGCGCTGCCCCGATGGAATGCGAGGCGAGTGCTTCTTTCAAAAACAGAGACCGGAAGGTATGCCCCCTCGAACGCCAACCAAGCGCATCGCGCATATCGACGACCCCGGCAAGTTTACCGATTATGTGGTCGGCGGCTCTCTCCTCACCCAGCTCTCGCTGGCCAACCTGGGATGCATTGCCGTGCACATCATGGCAAGCCGCGCGATGTCGCCCCGCCAGCCCGACTGGGTGTGTTTCGATATTGATCCCGAGTCTGGAAAATTCTCCGACGCCGCCCGTGCCGGCCTGCATATCAAAGCTGCCTTGGACCACCTGAAGCTGGTCTCCTTCGCCAAGACTTCGGGGAGCCGGGGCCTGCATGTCCTGGTTCCCATCCGCACCGGACCGGATGCCGACGAAGTTCTCACCTTTGCCGAGACGTTTGTCGCGCGCGTGGCGGCCGCGCACCCCAATGTATTGACGGTCGAGCATTCTGTCGCGGCGCGGCGCGGTCGTGTCTACCTGGATCCATTTCGCAACGGTTTTGGTCAAACCGTGGTCGCGCCCTACTCCGTCAGGAGACGCGAGAAAGCTCCCATTTCAACCCCACTGGAATGGCGGGAAGTTACGCCTACACTCGTCCCTTCCGATTTCAATTTGAAGAACTTTGCCAAGCGGCTGAAGTGCGCCGACCCCTGGCGCGAGTTCTTCCAGAATCGACAGTCGCTCAAAGATGCCGCCCTATTACTTACCAAGCTGTGAGTATTGTGAGGGGTACGTTGTGGAGTCAGTCCTTGCAGATAATTACCCTCCCCTGGCGCACAATCAAAGCATGAACGACGTCTACAGTTACGGGTTGTTACTGACCACTGACCACTGTTCACTGTCCACTGGAAGGGTACCCCACCCCCCTATACCCCCCTGGGGTATAAATATTCCGTAAAACCTTGCAGATTATTTTTAAACTCTTTGGAATCAATGCCTGTGGAAAAATTTTAGCCCCAAAATATCCCGCATCGTGAGATTTGGCCTCTGAAAATCGCCGGAAAAGCTGGAATTTTCCCGAATTTTCCGGTTGCCGAACGCTCCATTCTCAATATTTTTGATGAAATTATGGCTTGAACGCGAAAAAGCCCGGCAATCGCCGGGCTTTCCCAAACGCCAAACTTCAAGGGACGCTTACAGCTTCTCGTAGAAGTCGCACGCGGAGCACGAGATGTAGACGCCGCCGGGAACGCCGCGCTCGCGGTCCTTCACGCGTTTGACGATGCGCGTCGGCTTTTTGCACTTGGGACAGTCGGTCGACTTCGTCGTGTCCATTTCTTTCTTGCGATCACCTGTTTTAGCAATCTTGGCCATCTGTCGGGTGGTTCTCCTTCTTTGAGTGTCTCTGCACACACGCGAAACAAAGCGCGGCTTCAACGGCGCGGCCGGCAGCACATCAAGGCAACCTGACTCGCTTTCATAAGTTTACATCATGGCTGCTTGTCGGCGGACGGCGCGGAAGCCGGCAGAATCTGCACCAGACCGGCAGCAGCAGGCTCAGCAGTTCCCATGGCAGCCTCATGCTGTCGGCGGCTTGCAGCGTCAAGGTCTACCGGAATGCCCGCGGGCACAATCACTGGCGCGTTCCAGCGATAGTCCAGCTCGCGCGTAAGGCGATAAACCACCGGCAGGGCGGCGAGCAGGATCACGAACGCCACCCAACTGCCGTCCAGGCCGAAGCCTCCGCCGGTGAGCCAGAACGGCCCCATCGGATTGCCCTGCACCACGGGCGAGTGGCTGTTGTCTCCGCTAATCGCCAGCCCGAAAACCAGCGCCCGGCTGGCCTTCCAGCCGAAGTTGATTCCCAAACTCAGCCAGAGAGCGCGTGTGCGCAGATATGCTGTTGAGAGAACCAGACTTAACGCAATGGAAACGGCAATACTGGCGTGGTTTGACCCTGGCAGAAGCGCCTGCACGATGGCATAGAAGGCCGCATAGCCAAGCGCCGCTCCCAGTGGACCCACAGATTTCTCGAAGCATTGAAATCCGTAGCCGCGAAAGGCAACCTCTTCGGCCAGCGCAAACAACGCAAAGAATACTGCGTCGGCCGCGAGCCAACCCCAGGCCGAATGCCCCAGAATGAGCACGATGGCGATGCCGCCGCCCACGACCAGCGGGAGAACGCAGGCTACAGCGATCGCCCAACCAAGAGCCACTCCCAAACCCACCTCGCCCCGCCAGCCTTCCCGCCTTGGCAACCCCTGCTCTTTTATCGGATGCAGCTGGCCATCGAGCACGAGTCCCATGCCTGCATAGCCCACGAGCAACAGAAACAGGAGCATAGCTTGCTCGACCAATGGCCGCCACTGCTCCTCTGCCAACCCCAGCGCCTCATGACGTGCCAGCGCCCGCGCCACGAAGAACCAGAGCACGGCGAGGATAAATCGCATGTAGGATCGGAAGCGGCTGGGGGATGGCTGGTTTATGCTCATGGACACTTAACCTTCTGTATAGAACTGCGCAATGTGGCGGAACTTGGCTTGGCGCGCAGCTACCAAAGCGTCAATCGGCTGCGCCAGAAGTTCGGCCAGATGCTTCTTGAGCACAACGCCCAACAGCCCGGTGCCCGCCTCGCGGTCGGTGTGAATGCCTTCGGGCGGCTCGGCGACGATCTCATCCACGCAGCCCAGCGCGGCAACCTCCGGAGCAGAGACGCGCATGGCCTCGGCGGCCGACACCTTGTGGGCTGCGTCGCGCCACATAATAGCCGCGCACGACTCGGGTGTAATCACGAAATAAAGGGCATTCTCCAGGATCAGTACTCGATCCGCGACGGCCAGTGCCAGCGCGCCGCCCGATCCGCCCTCGCCGCTGATGACAGAGATGGTGGGCACGCGCAGCCGCGACATTTCCAGAAGATTGCGTGCGATGGCCTCGGCCTGCCCCCGCTCCTCTGCACCCAGGCCCGGATAAGCTCCGGGGAGATCGATGAAGGTAATCACTGGCCGTCCAAATTTTTCCGCGATCTTCATCGAGCGCAATGCCTTGCGGTAGCCCTCGGGATGAGGCATGCCGAAGTTGCGCCGCACTCGATCCTTGGTAGACCCTCCCTTGCGATTACCAATGACCAAGACCTCTTCCGCGCCCAGCCGGGCCATGCCGCAGGCCACAGCCTCGTCGTCGCCAAAGGCGCGATCGCCGTGAATCTCGCTGAAATCGGTAAAAATCTTTTCGATGAAATCCATGGGTAAAGGCCGCTGGGGATGCCGCGCTCGCTCAATCCTGATCCACGCCGGCGACGTCGCCTGCGCCTCAAGGGAAATTCCTGTTTCCTGTTCGCTCATCGGTTCCTTGTCACTCAAGGTCGGGTGTGGTTCAAGACAGGCGCAATCATCCGCCTATGCTGATTCTACGGGAGTGGGCGGGTGGGACAAATGCCAAGTGTCAGGGATCAGGGGTCAAGGCATCGGAAAGAGCCCTTGCGTTGACTGCACATGTTTACCCGCGGATAGCCAGAAACTCCGAGATAAACACAGACACTGATGCTGGACATCCTGGCTGAAACGAACAGCCTGGCTGATACAGCATAGCAAAGCTATAAAGCTACTTGATCGACAACAGGAACGCCGCCTGGCCTTTCACCGTTCCAGCATCCACGATGATCTGGCCAAGGTAGTCGCCTGCAATCCATTTGCATCCACCTGCGGGCGGCTTCGTCGAATGGCCGGCCACTGTAATTTGGTAGGCCCCAGTTCCGACATTATTGAAGCTGGTAATGTTATTGCTGAAACCGCAGAGTTGGCCGGGCAAACCGAAGTGGTCTATCACGGCGAAATCCGCTTGCTTCAGGTTCGTGATCCCGGCGCCGGTACTTGTATCCGTAACCAATACCAGGATGTCTGCGTTCGCGTTGTTGCCAGCAGATGCCGCTCCTGAGGCAGCTACAGCTTGGACGGTAGCTGCTTCAGCTTGACCCGTTGAACACCAAACGCAGCCGACGCCAATCATGGTCAGCAAGCCAAGTGTAAAGAGTGATCTACTCATGACGACTATCCTCCTGTGTGATGGAATGTTGACTTTCAGGCCCAGCAATTCACCCTGTCAAAAGGGCGTCTAGAGCGGATTATATCAGCGGATTCTAAAAGTACCGCAATCGGTTGATCCCGTGCTGCCGATTCTGATTGGGTAACCCGCTCTGATGTACACAAATAGATACACATATCAAACCGATAATGCCCGTTCCCCGAATATTATCCAAGTCATTTGTTGCGCTGAGTTGATGAAAGAATACTATCTCGCGCTGTCCACGGAAACGGCTCTTTGCGTGGCCAGCCGGCTAACAGCGTCGCTTTGCTTGACCATCTCCATCACCGAGAGGCCCTTTTCCGCCAATGCCCCGGTGGGGCAGGCCTGCACGCATTTGCCGCAACTGGTGCAGTTACTCGATTTGCCCCAGTCGTCCTTGAGGTCGCTGACCAAGCGCGAGTAGATGCCGCGTGATGCCACCTCCCAGACATGCGCTCCTTCCACTTCCGCACAAACCCGCACACAGCGCGTGCACAAAATGCAGCGATTCTGATCGAGGACGAAGCGGGGGTGCGTCATATCGACGGCAATGCGCGGATTGTTGTAGGCGTAGCGCACGTGAGTAATGCCTAGCTCTCGGGCCATCGCCTGAAGTTCACAGTGGCCGTTGGAGACACAGGCCGCGCAGATGTGGTTGCGTTCCACCAGAAGCAGCTCAACGGCTATCCTGCGATAGAGTGTCAGCTTGGCTGATGCCGTCTTGATCGACATGCCGTCCTGGATGGGCGTGGTGCAGGCCGGCAACAGGCGGTCGGTGCCGGCAAGCTCCACCATGCATACACGGCAGGCTCCCACCGCGCTCAAGCCCTTCAGGTAGCAGAGTGTGGGAATCTTCTTGCCATTATCGTGGGCCGCTTCCAGAATGGTCTGCCCTTCCCTGGCGTTCACCAGTTCCCCATCAATTCGTACGGAAATCGCTTTAGTCGGCACTGTGACGCTCCTTATTCTTCACCTTTCAATTAGCACTGACGGGCACTCGTAAGTCACATCGCAGGCAGCGGCGGCATTCTTCCAACGCCTCTTTAGGATCGAGGCCGGCAACCACTTCCTGCTGCGAACGAACCCTGACGGCGGCGGGCACATCGTGACCAACGTGGCGGCGGCTGAGGCTCGGCTCTCCCGGCGCCGTGCGGCTGTATACAAAGTCCGGGAAGAGTTTCTCCCAGCGAGCTTCGCCCATCAGGCGCTCGTCCATCTTCTGCGCCGCTTGTTTGCCGCAACTCATGGCGTTGGAAACATTGGAAGCACCGGTAATCACGTCGCCTCCGGCATAAAAATTGGGCCTGCTGGTCTCGTACGTGAAGCGATCCACGATGATCGTTCCCTCTTCCTTGAGTGCCAATCCCGATGCGCTGCAGAAATCCTTGTCGAAGGTTTCGCCCACGGCCAGAATCACGCTGTCGCACTCGAAGCGCTGCACCTCATCGGTGGGCATCGGCCTTCTGCGACCGCTCTTGTCGTACTCGCCCAGGCGCGTTTTGACGATTTCGATGGCCTTTACACTGCCGTCCGCGCCACCTATAATGCGATGCGGAGCGGCCAAAAACACAAAGCGCACTCCTTCGTCCTCGGCGGCCTGAATCTCCTCATCGATGGCGGGCATATCGTTGCGCTCACGGCGATAAAGGATGGTTGCTTGCGCGCCCATGCGCATCACGGTGCGTGCCGAATCGATGGCCGCGTTGCCGCCGCCGATGATTGCCACCCTTGTCCCTATCGTCCCGGTGGTGACCTTTTCCTTGCGGGCGACGGATTCCAGGAAGGGCAGCGCGGGATGAACATTCTTCAACTCCGTGCCGGGCAGATAGAGCCAGGATTCCTTCCATGTCCCAATGGAGAGAAAGACCGCATCGAACTGGCTGGCCAGCTCATTCAGTGGAACGTCGAAACCAATGCGGGTGTTAAAGACCATCTTCACGCCGACACCCTCAATGAGGTCCAGTTCGCGGCGCAGCACCGATTTGGGCAGCCGGTACTCGGGAATGGCAAAGCGCAACATTCCGCCTGCTTCGCTGCGTTCCTCAAAGATCGTCACGTCGTGGCCGAGCATGGCCATGTAAAACGCGGCCGTCAAGCCGGTGGGGCCGGAGCCGGCCACAGCCACCTTGCGCCCTGTAGCAGCCAGTTTGCGCGCGCGAACGCGCTCCAGCATCGGCGCAAAGAGGTCAGACTGATAGACCGCATCGGCCAGGAAGCGGTGCACCTCGCGCATATTCACCACCTCATCGAAGGATTGGCGGCGGCAGCGATTATCACAAGGATGCTGGCAGACCCTTCCCGTGGAGGCGGGCAAGGGATTATCGAGAATGACGGACTCGAAGGCGTCTTCCAGCCGGCCCTCCTGATAAAGCTCCAGGAAGCGCGGAATATTCATCCTCAGCGGGCAACTGTTCTCGCATGGCGAAAGCGCCAGTTCCTGGCAGACGCCGGCGCGGCAGCGATGGGCAACAATGTGGTCTTCGTACTCCTCGCGGAAGTGGCGGATGGTAGTGAGCACGGGATTGGGCGCAGATTGGCCCAGCGCGCAGAGCGAAGACTCGCGAATCATGCGGCCCAGCTCATCTAGCAGGCTCATCTGCTCGCGGGTTCCGCTCCCATTGGTGATCGAATTGAGAATGCGCAGCGCCTTGTTCAGGCCGACTCTGCACGGAACACATTTGCCGCAGGACTCCGAGTGGGTGAATTCGATGAAGTAGCGGGCCACATCGACCATGCAGTTGTCTTCGTCCATGACTACCATGCCGCCGGAGCCCATGATGGAGCCGATCTGCGCCAGGCTCTCGTAATCGACGGGCGTATCGAGCATCTCCACGGGAATGCAGCCGCCGGAAGGTCCGCCTGTTTGCACGGCCTTCACGCGGCGGCCAGCCACTGCGCCCTCGCCGATATCGTAGATGAAGCTCTTCAGCGGAGTGCCCAGCGGCATCTCCACCAGGCCTGTATTCTGTATCTTGCCCACCAGCGAAAATACCTTGGTCCCAGGACTCTTCTGGCTGCCGGTCTCGGCAAACCATGCGGGGCCGCGAGTGACAATAGGAGCAATGTTGTACCAGGTCTCAACGTTGTTGATATTGGTCGGCTTGCCATACAAGCCCTTCTGCGCGGGATACGGCGGGCGGGGGCGCGAACGTCCGGCGCGGCCTTCGAGGGAGGCAATCAGGGCTGTCTCCTCGCCGCAAACAAAGGCGCCCGCGCCCTGCACCATCTGAATGTTAAAGTTGAAGCCGCGGTCCAGAATATTCATTCCCAGCAGCCCATACTCGCGCGCCTGTTCGATGGCCCGATTGAGCCGGCTCACGGCCAGCGGATACTCGGCGCGCACATAAATGATGCCCTCGGTTGCGCCCATCACATAAGCACCGATGATCATGCCTTCCAGCAGCGCATGAGGGTCGCCCTCGATCTCGTTGCGATTCATGTAAGCGCCGGGATCGCCTTCATCCGCATTGCAGATGATGTATTTAGTGTCGGCCTTGGCTTTGGCCAGAAAATCCCATTTATTTCCAGTCAGGAAGCCCGCGCCGCCGCGCCCGCGCAGCCGGGAGGCCTTGATCTGCTCGATCACTGGATCCGTGCGTCCGTCGATCAGCACCTTGTAGAGCGCCTGATAGCCGCCTACCGCAATGTACTCCTCGATGTCCGAGGGATTGATGAAGCCGCAGTTGCGCAGAACAATCTTCTTTTGCCCCTTGAAAAAGGGGATTGTATTCCAGGCTGGAATATCCGGATATCCCTGACCGTATTTCAAGTTCGCGGTGATGTGATCCCATTCCTCGATCTTGCAGTAAACCAGGCTGGCGGGCATAATCCCGGTGGAGACGCCTTCCAGGATGCGCGCAGCGTCGTTGGCCTGCACGCGATGCAGAATCACCAGGGGATTTCCGGGCAGCCGGACGCTCACCAGCGGCTCCTGAAAGCAGGAGCCGAAGCAGCCCACGCCGGCCAGCATCACATCGACGCCGCTGCGATGGATGGCCTCATTCAAAGCGTGAAAGACTTCCTCTGCGCCATTGCCGCGGCCACAGGTTCCCATTCCCACCGTCAGGCGCGGAACGGCCGGCATCAGCTTGGCAAGCCCGGCTTCACGAACCGAGTTGAACGCGCCTATATCCTGAATTCGAGGCATTATTTCCCCCTATTTGATCTTTCCGGTCTGGCCCAATGCTTTGATTTCCCGCTGCAGCGTGCGCTCATTCACGTGGCTGAGAATATGGTGGTTCACCTCGACCACCGGCGCCAGAGCGCATTGGCCGAAGCAGGCAACGGTGCGCACCGTGAAGCGTTGGTCGGCGGTGGTGAGAGCCAGCTTGTCAGCCTCGTTGGTGTCGCTCGCTTCCTGCCCGCTCAACCCCAGATCGAGGCAAACCTTCTCCAGCAGATCGCGGGAGCCGCGTGTGTGGCAGGCTGTTCCCCGACATACGCAGATCAGGTTATCGCCCTGCGGGTCGAGATTGAAGAGCGCATAAAAGGTGGCTGCGCTGTAGATTGTCGCCGGAGGAATGCCGGTCTCCTGCGCGATGTAGCGTAGCGCATCCATCGACAGATATTTATGCGCATTGGCAGCCTGGATCGTTTCCAGGATCCCCAACAGCGCTCCGGGCTTGCCGGTGTGTTCGGTGACCGCCTGGTCGATCAGCAGCTTTTCGTGGGTATTCAGCACTTCAGGGGCGACACTTTGCATAATTCCTCCGCTACAAACAGAGCTTCACGGGCAACAAACTTTCTTCCTCTTTATTTTCATAGGTTTATAGACCATTTCAGAGCGGCACGAACCACCCTGTGCCGCCGGAGAAACGGGACACACCTGCCACGCAAACATCGTGAGGTGACGGGATGGAGAGGGCGACATAGCTTGACCCTGCTCACTTCTGGACCATATTCGGGGAGTATAAGAAGATAAAAGAGCGTCCGCCTATGAAGCCCTGCATGCCCGGAAATAGGAGACATTACACCTACATAGGCGTATTTCGCAGCGGCTTGCACCCCAATAAATGTCCGCTAGGGAATTTGACACCATAAGTTGACCTTGGGCTGTGCTTTGGATCACATCGGATTGTGATGGTTGTTTATCCGCGCCGTGCTCAGTTTGGATCGACTGCGGAATCAGCCTGCGCTTCAATCTCCGCATCTGCCGGTTCCGGCTCTTCGCCCATGGCTTCATTGCTGGATTGACGCCGCAGTAGATCCACGCGATAGCCAGCAGCCTCGGCGGACGCCAGAGCCTCCTCGACGGCTTTGCTCATCATCCGACCTGCGGCGCGATTAGCCGCCATTTGGCTGGGAGCATTCTCTCCCGCCAGGCGAAGCAACTTCGGCATCTGCAGCCACCAGAGTAGCTCCTCATAGCGCTCGCGCACCAGATATTCGTGCCCTTCAGCCTCATGTACGCCGCAGAGCCAGCGTACATCCGGGTCAAGCCACAAGACTGGCGAAAGCGCAACCCGCTCGCCTGTGATTTCTGCAGGTTCATTCGCCGCGATTGTCTCTTCAGGCTTGCCAACCCCAGCACCTGTGAGCAGCACGATCTTGACTCGCGCGGCTACGCGCCACGCATCCTCGCCCTCGAATCCCAGAGCGGCGAAGGCCTGGGCGAAGGGCTCGCGCAAGCGCAGGCGGTCAAAAAGGTCCAGCGCCACGCGCTCTGGATTCTCAGCGTCGATGGATTCGGCCAGCAACTCCAGCGCGCACCAACCAAGCACCGGCCCCCACATGGCTGTGGCAGTGAGCTGCGGGCTGGGACTGGGAAGCATGCGGCGGGCAGCAACGGGCCACGGAGCCGGAAAGAGCGATTCGACGGCAGGAACGCGCATGGCGGCACGCAGACGAGCTCGATAGGCCGCGCGCAACAGGCTGGGGTTGGCGGGTTGTAAGCCGCTGGCCTCATTCCCGGCGCGCGCTAGATAAGACTTCTGCGACCCGCGCAGGAAGCTCTCGCAACGCGCCCAGGCCTCTTCGAACAACTTCGCTCGCTCCGTTTCAATTTCCATATTGACGCCGACATCCAGGGTGCGCGGATGTTCGGCCAGGTCGGCAAACTGACGCACCATCCCGGAGTCCAGCAATGCGCGCAGCGCGTCATGCACCGGCTGCAACTCCAGATTCACCAGCGCATCGTCCAGATTCGTCACGCCCCGCCCGTTGAGGTGATCCGAAAGCCGGTCCCAGGGCTGCGTGGAGGTCGAGTAAAGCTCACGCCAATCGAGAAAAACATGACACTGGTAGGCGTGCAGATCAAGGGTCAATCCGCGCTCCGCGATATCGCTCGCCCGCCGCAGGTAGTGCAGGCCGGTGTGCGAATCGCGACAAGCCAATGTCACCGAGGAGTTGTCGCTGAGACCCAGTCCTTCACGGAGCCGCTGCTGGCGCAGTTGATTTGCGCCCTTGTCGGCGTAGGCCGCGGACCAATCAATCGTCCCGTGCGTCTGTCCGTAGCGGTTGTTATAAACCACCAGGGCGCGCTCGCCTCTGTTGCGGTTGGAGTAGGCGAAGACATTTTCATCCACCGCGCCGTTGGCGCAGAAGAAGTCGTAGAGCCGGAAGTTGCCGCTCTCGGCAAAAAGCCGCCGGCGCTGCAACAGGGGCGCGATCTCGCGTTCGTGGCGCTCCACCAACCAGGGGTCTGGACTCTCGTCGTAGCGGGGCCGCTGGTATTCCATGCCGTATTTCTCTGTGTATCCCTCGATCTGGCCGTGGCCGAACATGGGCAGGCCGGGCAGCGTAGCCATCATCGTAGCCACGCCGAAGCACTTGTCGCCCTTGCCGAATTGGTCAATGGCGGTGCGTTCATCGGGATTACTCATGAAATTCACATAGCGCTTCAGAACGTCCGGATCGAATTCCAGCGTATTCTTGATGACCGAGCGATACTTGGCGTTCTCCTCATCGCGCAGCATAACCATGAAGGCGCTGTTGTAGACGCGGTGCATGCCCAGCGTGCGGACAAAGTAGCCCTCCATCAGCCAGAATGCCTCGGCCAGCAGCAGCGTGCCGGGAACCTCGGCGGCCACGCGATCCACCACCTCGCGCCAGAACTCGTGCGGCATGGCCCGGTTGAACTCTGCTTGGCTCATGCCAAATTCGGCGCGCGAGGGAATGGCGCCGCTGGTCCCCGGACCTGGAAACCACAGCCGGTGAAAGTGGCGCTTGGCCAGCGTCATTGCGGCGTCGAAGCGAATTACCGGAAACAGGCGCGCCACATGCAGGATGGTCTGAATCACCTGTTCGCGGACGGCCGGATTCAAGTAGTCGAGCTGCGCCGTATCGTTCCAGGGAAAGCTGGTGCCGTCGTTGCCGTGATAGATGTAGCGGGTTTCGCCGCTCTGGCGGTCGCGGCGGCGAAAAACCACAGCGGCATCCGATTGCTCATAGTAGTGGTCTTCAATCTTGATTTCCACGCGCCCATCTTGAGAGAGATCGGGGCCGTTAAAGCTATAAGCAGGATAGGGCGAATCCTGCCGGCTCATAAACCAATCGGGATGCTCGACCACCCAGGGCGAGTCGATGCCCATGTGGTTGGGCACCATGTCGCTGGCCAAGCGAATGCCATGCCGGTAGGCGCGGTCTCTTAGATTCGTGTAGGCTGCCTCGCCGCCCAGGTCCTCTGCAATCGTGTAGTCGTAGAGCGAGTAGGCTGAGGCCACTGCGTCCCTATTGCCGCAGAGCTGCTTGATAGTCTTCGAGGCTCGGCTGCGCTCCCACACGCCGATAAGCCACAGCGAATTGAGTCCGCGGCGCGCCAGTACGGCAAGCTCCTCGTCGGGAATCTCATCCAGACGCGCGATCCTGCGGCCGTATTGCCTGCTCATCTGCGCCAGCCATACATAGGTGCTCTTGGCGATCAGCACAACGGTGGGCATCCAGGCCGTGTCGGAGGAGAACTTTTCGTATTCTTGTGCCGCATCGCTGAAATCCGGCACCTCCGCGCTGGCAACCACCGAAGGCTTCTTCTCACCAGCCGTGCCGCGAGGATGGAACAGCATCCAGATGGCCAGCTCTTCCTCGTGCAGTATCTCGCTGGCAATCTGCAGCAACTGCTCCAGTCTGTCGCCCATTAGCGGCTTCCACAATTTGCGGATGAGGGCTAACTGGTCGGCCAGCGAGCGAGGCGCGCCCACCGCCGGCGCTCTCAGAAGTTCCAACAGGTTCATCGGCTTGGCGCCTGGCAGCGGAATCAGCGGACGCGTGGCAAAATACTCCGGCAACTGCCGTGTCACCTGACGATAAACGGTCTTTTCAGCCAGGGTTTTTTCCTCGAATAGCTCTTCGAAGGGCTGGAAAGCCTCGTTGCGGTTGGCGGTCCAGAGCAGCATTAGCTCTTCCAGCGCAGCGGCCCTGTTCGCTGTGCCCTCACTTTGCCCTGCAAGCCATTGCTTCGGTGTCTCCGCGCCGCTAATCACTGTAGTGCCGGGAAACTGCTCGACGAATGCAAGCAGCATCTTGTCCAACGCCTCAGCGCCCACCTTCGCGGAGAAAAAGTCCAGGGCGCCAGTCATCACCGCAGGATCATACTGTTCGCGATAGCGCGCTATCAGTATGTGGCTGGCCTCGTCGATCAGTCCCATCGCGTAAAGTTGGCCTGCATGAACCGCCCGTTCAGGATGCTTTTCCACCTCGCGAACCGTATTCATGCGCTGCGCAAACTCGCGGCAGGCGGCCACATTGGCAAAGACCACGTTCCCTGTATAGGAAAACAGCGACTCCGCGAACTTGTAGCGTTCACGCGCCTTCCGGGATATATGGAACTCCATCACTAGAAGAGAACTCCCAATAGATAAAGGTACATCAAAGAGGTCAATAACGCTGAACCCTCTTATTCCATTCTGCTAATATTTTTTCTGAATCTTAGTCCAGCGCCTTATGGAAGCGTAGAACGGCCGCCGTCAGAAGGGCAACTCCCAGCGCTCCCATGGCTGCCATCTGCGGCCACAGTATATCCATCCCTACTCCCTTTAGATATGTGCCGCGAATCACCACCAGAAAATAGCGCAGCGGGATCAGATAGCTGAAATCCTGCATCCAGCGCGGCATGGTGCTGATGGGAAATCCGAAGCCGGAAAAGGTAATCGCCGGCATAATAAAGAAGAATGACGTCACCATCGCCTGCTGTTGAGTCGCGCTCACGGTTGAGATCAGCAAACCCACTCCCAGCATGCACAACAGAAACAGCACTGCGCCCGTCACCAGCACCCAGACGTGTCCGCGAAAAGGCACCTCAAACCACAACGAGCCGACCACGGCTATCAGCGTCACATCGAAGAGGCCGATCAGAAAAAACGGCAACGTCTTGCCCAGAATAAATTCAACCGGGCGAATAGGCGTAACCATAATCTGTTCCAGCGTGCCGATCTCGCGCTCGCGCACCACGGCGAATGCAGTCAGCGTTACCACCAGAACCAGCGTCAGGCTGCCGATGATTCCCGGCACAAAAAACCATCGGCTTCTCAAGTCGGGGTTGTACCACGGCCGTGTCGCAAGTTCCACCGACGGCATCACTTCTACCAACTGTGGCGCAATCCGGTAAATGCGGTTATGCTGGTACTCCTGCGCAAAATCCCGCGCGATCTGTGTAATGTAGCCCGAGGCAATCAGCGCGGTGTTGGAGTTGGTCGCATCCACAATCACCTGCAGCGGCGCGGTCTGGCCGCTGCGCAACTTCGCGGCAAAGCCCGCATCGATTTCCAGGCCAGCCGTAGCATCTCCCTGCTCAATCAAATCCCCGAGCTGGCGCGAGTTCGTCAGTTGCCGTTGCACATCAAAATACGGACTGGAAGTAAAGCGCGATACCAGCTCGCGGCTCTCCTGTGAGTGATCTTGATCGAGCACCACGGTCGGCACATGGCGGATTTCGTAGTTAGCCGCATAGCCAAAAACCATCATTTGAATAATGGGTGGTCCAATCAGGATGAAGCGCGTCCGCTTGTCGCGCAAGGTCTGAATAAACTCCTTGATGATTATTTGTTTCAGCCGACCGATCATTGCTTCTCTCCTCTAATCCAACCTCTTGTGGAAGCTGCGTGTGGCCACTGTCGCCAGCACTAACGTGAAGACAACCAGTGGAATCAGGTCCGCGTAGAGCATCGGCATAGGCGTTCCCTTGAGAAAAATATTCTTCAGCACAGAAACGTAGTAGCGCGCCGGCAGGATGCGTGTAATCCATTGAAGCGCGATAGGCATTTGTTCGATCGAAAACAAAAATCCCGACAGCAGAAACGCGGGAAGAAAAGTAATCAGCAGTGCAATCTGGCTGGCCGCAAACTGGCTCTTGGCCAGCACGGAGATGAAAAATCCCAGCGACAGCACCACCACCATGAACATCGCCGACGCAGCCATCAACGTGATCCACGAGCCACGAAACGGCACCTGAAACCAGTAGATCGCAATCAGCGCGCTGATGATCGTGTCGAACATTCCCAGCACAAAATAAGGCGACAGCTTGCCCAGCATGATCTCCATCGCCGTCACTGGCGTTGAGATTAGCTGCTCCATCGTGCCCCGCTCCCACTCGCGGGCGATGGTCAGCGAGGTGAGAAACGCTCCAATCACGGACATGACTAGAGCCAGCACGCCGGGAATGATGAAGGCGCTGCTTTCCAGGTCTTCGTTGTACCAGGTGCGGGTCTCTACGTTCATCGCGGCCGGCTGAATCGAAAGCCCGCGTGTGCGCAACCACTCAATCTGCATCTGCGCCGAGTAGCCCTGCACCACAGCTTCGGAATAGCCAATCAGAACATTAGCTGTGTTATCGTCAGAGCCATCGACAATCGCTTGAATTTCTACGGGGCGTCCATCGCGCAAACGCTGCGAAAAATCCCACGGAATTACGATGCCCATCTTGGCGTGGCCGTCGTCAATCGCCCGCGTCAGTGCGGGATAGCCGCTCACCACGCGGGCAATATGAAAATACTCGCTGGCCTGAAAGTGTTTCAGCAGGTCCTGGCTCTGTTGGCTGCCGTCCTGATCCAGCACATAAACCGGTAGCCCCTTCAGGTCAAGATTGACGCCATAACCGAAGAGCAGCACAAGTACTCCAGGCATGAGTACGACTATAATCAGGCTGCGTGCATCACGCAGAATCTGCACCACCTCTTTTCGGGCAATGGCCAGCAGGCGAGTCAGGCTCATGGCTTGCCCTCCTCTGCCGCTTCACTTCCTGTCGTTAGCGAAACAAAAACATCTTCCAGGCTGGGACGAATCTTCTCCATGCGAGTGATCGTAATGCTACGTTTGGCAAGATAGCTCTCAAGCCGGGGAACTGACTGCGCGGCATCTTCAACCACTAGATGCAGAGCGTTGCCAAAGACCGCGGCATCCATCACGCCCGGCGCGGATTGCAGCGCTTCCACCGCATCGCCCATAGGCTCGCACTCTACAACAAGCAGCTCGCCCTTCATTGAATCCCGCTTCAGCTCCGATGGCGTTCCCAGCGCGACAATCTTTCCACGAAAAATCAACGCCAGGCGATTGCAGTACTCCGCCTCTTCCATATAATGCGTGGTGACAAAGACCGTAACTCCCTCCTCGGCCATATGATGAATTAGTTCCCAGAATTGGCGCCGCGTAATGGGATCGACGCCCGAAGTCGGCTCATCCAGAAAGATGACGGGAGGCTTGTGCAAAACGGCGCAACCTAAGGCAAGCCGTTGCTTCCATCCGCCAGGAAGCGTACCGGTAATGAGGTTCTCCTGTCCCTTGAGGTTGGCCATTTTGAGTGCCCATTCAATCCGTTGCTGAAGATCGCCGGCGGGAACGCTGTAAAGTCCGGCAAATAATCTCAGGTTTTCGATGACTTTCAAATCGTTATAGAGAGAAAACTTCTGCGACATATAACCGATATTCTGTCGCACGGATTCCGGATCGCGGCTCACGTCAAATCCGGCAACCTCGGCGTGTCCCGAGGTGGGCTTGAGCAGCCCGCAGAGCATGCGAATCGTGGTGGATTTGCCCGCGCCATTCGGTCCCAGAAAGCCGAAGACCTCGCCTTTGCGGACTGCGAGATTGATCCGATCAACAGCAACAAATTGCCCGAACCGCTTGACCAGGTTCTCGACCACGACCGAATTGTTGTTCTCAGGCATGAGTGCTGACTCCCGCGCCGACTGCATCGACAAATAAGTCTTCAATGGATGGCACTACCTGCTGAATCGCATCGTAGGGAATGTCCGCAAGCTTGAGCCGTTCCTCAAACTCCGGAATGCGGCGCGCGGCATCGTCCACTACTACGTGCAGTCCATCGCCGGTCAGCAACAGGCTCGATATTCCCTCCGCGCTTTCGAGTTCATCCCGTAATTGACGCGGCCCCACTGATGTAATCGACAAGACTCCTTTGCCAAACTGAGCTTTCAGATTCGCCGGTGTGTCGCAAAATAACAACTTGCCCTGATGCATCAACGCAACGCGATGGCAGCGCTCAGCCTCGTCCAGATACGCCGTCGAGGTGAGGATCGCCACGCCCTCCGCGACCAGCTCGTAAAGTATGCGCCAAAAGTCGCGCCGCGAAACAGGGTCAACGCCGGTGGTCGGCTCATCGAGCAGAATCACTTTGGGCCGATGAATAAGCGCGCACACCAGGCCGAGTTTCTGCTTCATGCCGCCAGAGAGCTTGCCTGCCAAGCGTTTGCGAAACTCGCTCATACCCGCCGCCACAAGCAACTGCACTGAGCGCTCGTCACGCTCTTTTTTGTTTACGCCGAACAAGTCTGCATAGAAGCGAATGTTTTCATCGACAGTTAAATCTTCATAAAGCCCGAAGCGCTGCGGCATGTAACTAAGTGCGTGCTTTGCGCCCTCCGGATCACGCGCCACATCATAGCGAGCAACCGTAGCCCTGCCCGCGTCCGGCGGCATGATCCCCGCTAACATGCGCAACGTGGTCGTTTTCCCTGCTCCGTCGGGGCCGACCAATCCGAATATCTCTCCCACGTGCACGTCAAAGCTCAGCGCATCCACCGCGCTTACGCCGGGAAAACTTTTCGTCAATCCCTCAACCACAATCGCGGATTGGAGCGGGTCTATCATTTATTTATAGGCGCCTTGCTTGCGGCCAGATCAACGCGCGCGTCGGCAGGCATTCCCGGCTTCAATTCATGATTGGGATTATCGATGTCGATCTTGATGCGGTAAACGAGCGTAACGCGCTCCTTCGTTGTCTGCACGCTTTTAGGCGTAAACTCCGCATCGGATGAGATAAACGAGATGCGGCCGTGGTATTGCTTGCCGGGATATGTATCTGTAGTGATGATTGCGTCCTGGCCCCAGCGAATGCGTCCAAGATCTGTCTCCGCGACATAGGCACGCAGCCATATGTGGTCAAGGTCAGCTAGCGTCACTACCGGGGAGCCGGGCGCAACCACCTCTCCTAACTCCGCCTGCCGCACGGTAACCACGCCTGCCGAAGGGGCGCGCAAGATCGTGTAACTCAGATTCACCTGCGACAAACCAAGATTGGCGGTGGCCTCATTGAGATTGGCACGAGCGATAGCGATGTCTTCCTTGCGACTGCCTTCGACAGCCTCGTTATAACGTTGCTGCGCAGCCTTGAAAATCGCCTCCGCACGCTTTAGCGCGGTTGCCTCCTGGTCGCGCTCCTGTGCCGTTACCTCATCCTTGGCAAAGAGTTGTTGTGCGCGCTCATTGTCCAGTTTCTTCTGCTCCAGATCAGCCTCTGCGTCGATCATCGTCTGCTGTGCCGCTTTCACCTCCTGATGACGCGTCCCTGCAAGCGTGAGCGTAAGATTCGAATCGCGCACTCCTACCGAGGCCTCGTCGATGCGCACTCGCTGCTTGTAGTCTGCGTCGTCCAGCCGCGCCAGCAGCGCATCCTGCGCCACCTGCTGGCCTTCCTCGACCGGCAGCTCGACAATGCGCCCGGGCACTTTGAAGCCCACCAGGCTCTCATGCGCTTCAATGTTGCCGGAAAGCGTGAGCTGATTCACTGGCGCCGTCTTATTTGACAGTCGCGGGTAATAGTACACGCCTGCCGCAACAACTGCGGCCAGCAGAATCACAATGGGAATAAATCGTTTCATCGCTTCAATCCTCGCTCTTGCTGACTTCGATTGCTGCCTGGTCGTCAATGATTCCCCATAAACTCAAGAATGTTCTTCTCCGTATCGCCCATCGCGCGGGCCAGCGCGAACTTTGCGTCCACGTGGCTGCTTACGGCGAGTATGTAGTTTTCCTCGGCACGCGCCAATTCGTCCTGCGCGGTAATCACCTCGACATTGTTGGCTGTGCCCGACTGAAAACGATCCTGCGCCATTTGCAATTCGCGCCGCGCCAGTTCCTCTCCTTCCCCAGCCACTGCGACTTGCTCGGTGGCGGAATCCAGATTCAGCACTGCCGCGCGGATGTCCTCATCGATGCCGCGGCGCATATCTGCAATCTGATCGTCTATGCGCTTTACGCGGCTCGCCAGCTCCTGCGCCTCTCCATTGCGATCGCGGTCAAAGAGAGTGAAATCGATCTGGCCTTGCAACATGCCGGTGCTCGCAACGCTGCCGATGCTGCGCCCTATCTCGCCAAAATTTCCATTCACGCTCAACTTTGGATAAGAGCGCGCGCGGTTGGCGCGTTGCTGCTCGACCAGTCCCTGCCGCTGGCTCTGAAGAGATAGATAGTCGGCGCGAGCCGCAAGCGCCGCCGGTACAAGTGTATCTATTTCCGGCTGGCTCAATCTTCGATAATTGAGCGGTTCCGCGAGTTCCAGCGGCGTAGCAGGATTCATGCCCAGGTTGCGCGCCAACTCAAGCATCGACTGCTTCAACTGGTTTTTCGCCACCAGCAGCGCCTGCCTATCGTTAGCCAGTTGCACCTCAGCGCGAAGCACGTCCACGCCCGTTGCGGTCCCGGCGTCATGCTTGTCCTTTGCCAGTTTGTACAACGCGCTCGAGTCTGTCACACGCGATTGTGCTGCATCCACTCGCGCAGCCGCGGATTGCGCGTTCAGATAAAGCGCTGCAATGGCGCGCACGATCAGGTCGCGCGCATCGCGCTCATCCATCTTTCCGGCATCGAGCGCGCGTTCGCTGGCTTTGAATCCGCGATAGCTTTGCAGATCAACCACGTTCTGCTGCGCATAGACGCGGAAATCGTAATTAGACAGCGGCCCGACCACTTTCGGAATCGGAAGACCAGGAAAGGAGAGCCCCTGTGCTTGCAAATCGTGGTTTTGATAATTTGCATAGACCTGAGCATTCACGCGCGGAAGCAACGCTGCCGACAGTCGGCGTATCCGCGTGCCTTCCGCCTCATCAACCCGCGTGCCCGCGGCCAGCACGTTCAAATTGGCCTGAAGCGCCTTTTGAATTGCATCCTGCAGCGTGAGCCGGTAAGGCGCGGACTGTTGCGCTGCGGCTATCATGCTCGTGGCCAGCCCGGCCAGGCAAAGAATTGCGGCGATGCGCAAGTCTGATCTCATGATTTCTGCCCTCGACTGGAGAGGGCAACCGCTCTCCAGAAATGTTGAAAGCTGTCCTCAATCCATACTTTGAGCGCCGGCCTTCCACGGGTCGACCACAGCAGGATAGTACCCATCACCGCCTGTAGAAGCTGTGTCGCAACCTTTTCCTTTTGCAATCGGGGATCTATCTCTCTGCGCTTCTGGCCAACGGCCACAATCTTTGCGATCATCTTGTGGCCCTCTAACATATTTCCCACTATGATTTTGCGAACGCCCTCGCTGGCCAGAAAAGAGGAAATCAGCGCGCGTGCAAGGTCGGGACTGCGTCCAGGCTCCTCGGCAAGCCGCAGCATTAGCCGGTGTAACACAGAATGTATCGTCTGCTTGCCCTGTCCGGCAGCGAAAATGGCTTCTCTTACCTTGCCAAGCTGTATCTCCGCCATCACCCCCAGCACGTGATCCTTGGTAGCGAAGTAGTTGAAGAAGGTTCCTTTGCCCACATCCGCCGCTTCGGTAATATCTTCTACCGTGACGTTTGGGAATCCGCTTTCGGCAATCAACTGCAATGCGCAGCGGAAAAGCCGCAGCCTGGTTTCGGCGGCGCGGCGCTCGCGGCGTCCGGCGCCCGGTATCCTTCCCGGCCTGCCGGCAGCCGGAGACTGAATACGCGATGCAGAATGTTTATTCTGACCTTTACTCATATTCGATTTGCGGACATTTCTGACCATTGGTCATTTATATCGCCAGCCGCGCGCGCTGTCAAGAACTATCTTTACGCCCTTGCGGCATCTTCCTCACTTGACTCTTCCCGCCCTATCTGTCGGATTGCGCCACCCATATTCCATCGAGATCCATCCTTGCCCTTCTACCTGACCTTACGGCTCAGTCACAGCATTGGTTACATGCATATTCCTGCCAGCAAAACCCCGGCGCAAATCGTACGGTTACATCCCTACCAAGGCTCGGCGCATGGCATCATTTTTTCCGCCTTGGAAACCTTCGTAAACTGCTGAAAAGTAGTATAATTAGGGTGTTTTAGAGCTGAAAGAGAAATGCCTCTTTTAGGGGTATTTTTAACGCTTTCAGCAAATTGACAGATTCCGCATATCGGAAGGAAAACGGGCTGCGCAAATTGGAGCGCGCTCAGTTCGACAATCCGTGCGGTCACCGCCATTTTTCGTGGCTGGCCAAACGCGGGCGGGATGCCAGCTTTCGGTTTCAATGACGGTTTGAGGTGAAGAAACATGGCGCAGTTCAGCGGCCTCTACGATGCAATTCTCAACGGTGATGCAAAAAAAGCGCACGCCGCCACGCAGGCCGCGTTAGAGGCTGGCATTGCGCCTTTACAGCTTATTTCCGATTCCATGGTGCCGGCGATGGATGAAGTGGGCCGGCTGTTTGAAGCCGAAGAGTACTACGTCCCCGAGCTTCTTCTGGCAGGCCGCGCCATGAGGAGCGCTCTGGAACTGCTTCGTCCGCTGATGACAGCCTCCGGAGTAAAGTTATCCACGAAGGTGGTGATCGGGACAGTGAAGGGCGACTTGCACGATATCGGCAAGAACATCGTGGGATCCATGCTCGAAGGCGGTGGATTCGAGGTGATCGATCTAGGCACCGATGTTTCACCGGAGAAGTTTGTGGCTGCGGTTGAGGAGCAAAAGCCTCAGATTGTCTGTCTGTCGGCGTTGCTGACAGTAACCATGCCGGCCATGAAGACAACCATCGACGCACTGAAGACCGCGGGGCTGCGCACGCAGGTCAAGGTGCTGGTTGGCGGCGCTCCCGTCTCACAGAAGTATGCCGATGAGATCGGCGCTGATGGCTATAGCGAGAATGCCAGCGGCGCAGTAAGTCTCGTCAAAAACCTGCTGAGGGTCTAGGTCTCGCGGCTGCATTTCGCAAAATGCAACTCGTTGCATGAAACGTCGCTCCAACAGATTCAGCCATGATACCCATCGCGACCGTACAGTCTATAGCCTGCCCGGTCGCGCTTAGAATATCGCTCTCTACTATCTGCTAAAGGACGCGGCAGAGACAGCGCCCGGCTTCTTCTTTTCATTCTTTCTATCTTCCAGCCTGGGACCTATCTTGCCCGCGCGGAACGCACGGTTGTACTGCGCGCAATAGAGATCGATACCAAGTACCGCATTGGTTGCATACAAGGTTTCAATCAATCCGCGATCGGTCGGGTCCACGATCGCGGAATCGAGGCCGGCTTCTATCGCTAAAGTAAGGAACGCGCGGTTGAGTAGCGTGCGCGCGGGCAGCCCGAAGGAGACGTTGCTCAGGCCGCCCGTAAGGTGAGCCTTGGGATATTCGGCTCGAATCGCGCGCATAGTCGCCAGGGTAGTCAGACATGCGTCGCTCTCTGTAGCCACTGACATGACAAGCGCATCCACGAACATATCCTCATCCTTCACGCTGGCTTTTCTAGTCTCCTCGAAAAGACGGCGAACAACTGCCATGCGGCCCTCGCAGCTCTGCGAGATGCTGCTTCCATCCATCGCTAGAGCTAAAACGCGGCATCCATGCTTAGCGACGATAGGCAGAACTTCGCGTATGCGCTGCTCTTCCATGCTGATGGAATTGATGATGGGCACTTGCCTGGCGGCGGAGATACCCGCCAACAGCGCCTCAGAGTTAGGGCTGTCGAGGCAAAGCGGCTTATCCACGACTTCCTGCACCGTATTGATCAGCCAAACCATGTCATCCGGCTCGCGGTCGGGCAAGGTGCCGGCATTGATGTCCAGCGCGTCGGCGCCTGCTTCAACCTGCGACACGGCAAGATGGCGAATATGGGCTGCGTCGCGCTCCAGCACGGCCTTATTGACCAGCTTGCGAGTACCGTTGAGCTTTTCCCCGATAATCAGCATCGATGTGCCCTTTCTCGTGTCGCGCCACTTACTTCGAATTTTTCGTTTTTCGATTTCCTCTTTCGGGCAACCGTCTCGATCTTGAGTTTCGATGCGGAATGATCGCGTCCGAGGTAATAATTGATCCACGAGGAGATTTCGTTCAGATCGTAGTTCACCGGCGGGACCAAATTCTCCCCTAGCGATTGATCCGCGCCGTGCGCCTTGAGTCTCTCGTATGCAAGTACGTAGATGCATTTTCGCTGGTTGGGATATGTTTCGCACCAGCCCTCGAAGCTTCCGCCGCACGGACCATTGCGCTGATTCTTGGGGCACTGGCTCATGGGGCATAGATAGGCCAGATCCAGTATGGCGCAATCGCCGCAGTGCCAGCAGTCGTTAGTCAAACCTTTGATGATCTGTTCGCATTTTGTATACGTGCCTTCCAGTGCGGAACCGTCCACCATCCTGGCTAACGCGCGCATCGGCCCGAAGAGCGCGCCTTCCTTGGTGAAAGCGAGATGATGAAGCATTCGCAATGTGGAATAACCAATACCGGCGGAAGAATGCGCTTCTCGCGAGACCGACATCATGGTGTTCAATCCGCTCTTTTCGTCGCGCTCGAAGAAATACCAGCCGTTCTCCATGGGATAGTCGAATTCATAAACAAAATCCGGCCAGAGCTGAGATAGTTCTTCGCCATGCTCAATCACTTCCAGCAGGTCATCAACTGTCATGTCGTTTCCGCTGATGTGCGCGCCGGCATATCCCATTCCCTTGAGGAGGGCGTACATCTTTGCGGCGCGCTCCAGGCGTTTCGCTCTTCCTTTATCTCGGCCTGCCGCTTCCGCCTGCACACACCTCAGCAGTTTTTCAGAAACCACACAGCCAGGCAAGCCGTTATGGTTCATCAGCTTTGCAGTGCCCAAAGGTAGCAGGTAGATATTGCCTACCACGGGTATATTCCCAAAACCAAGCAGTTGCATTACCTGGAGCAGTTCGTGAAACTTGCGAGCGTCAAAGCCCAACTGAGAAACTACGAACCTTGCGCCAGCAGTAAGTTTCTTCCTTAGCTTGTAGTATTGACCCATCTGCTCTGCTTCCAGAGCTTTGAAAGGGCTTACCGCCACTCCGGCAAAGAATCTCGTCGACTTGAGCGGCGTCCTTCCTCCCGGCTTCGGAACCTCTCTTCCCTTATTGAGCTCGGAGATAAGACCAAGCAGAGTGATCGGGTCCAGGTCGAAGACCGGCTTGGGTGCGCCGCCATACCCGGCCTTGGGGTAATCGCCGCTCATTACCAATAAATTGCGAACGTCCGCCCACTGCAATCCATAGAGCATACTTTCCAACTGGTTGCGATTCTTGTCTTTACAGGTCAGGTGAATGAGCGGCTCTATACCCAGGCGGCGGATCTCGGCGCCAAGCATCTCGGCCGAGATCGCAGGCTTGCCGCCGGGATTGTCTGTGATGGTTAGCGCGTGAATCCGGCCGCTGGCGATAGCTACAGTCGCGGCGTCGATCATCTCCAGTTGCGCCTTCTCGAGGGCTCCTCGTCCGGGAACAAGTTCCCAGGTGACGCTGAACGTATTTGTGTCGTGGAGCGAGAACTCGTACCTGCCGAATTGAGCGACTTCCGTCGGTTCGACTTTTGACTCGTCCATCCTGAGACCGGCCGTAGGAAAGAGATTCATGTGCTCCGCGCATATGTCAGTTTATAATATATATTATTTCTGAATATATTATAGATGTTTATCATAGTATTATTTCTGTATTTATTATATAGTATGGAGAAATCATTTTAAGCTTCTTTCGTGAAAGTCTCCTGATCTCCATGTATAGTGTTGAGGGAGCTTGAAATAGCTGCGGAGTTATTGAGCGTGCCTACGGACATATTGCCGTCGACCGAACCTGCTTATGTTCTTCATATTCGGGAGCAAAAGTATACCGTAGTTCCCAGTGACATTGACATCGCGCAAGCCGCGTCTCCCATTCCCATTGGCCGTGTTGCGCACCAAGCCGGCATTCTCGCGCATGAAATGGAACTGTATGGAGATACCAAGGCCAAAGTCCGCCTCTCGATTCTGAATCGCCTGAAGCGCCTTCCGAGCGGCAAGTACGTGGTGGTGACCGCAATCACACCCACTCCTTTAGGAGAAGGAAAGACGACCACCACCGTCGGCCTCAGCCAGGCGCTTGGGGCGCATCTGGGCAAGAAAGTCTTCGCCTGCGTTCGCCAACCGAGTATGGGACCGACCTTCGGAATTAAGGGTGGAGCTGCAGGCGGTGGTTACAGCCAGATCATCCCCATGGAGGATTTCAACCTCCACCTCACCGGCGACATTCATGCCATCACAGCCGCCAATAATCTGCTGGCGGCGGCGATCGACGCCCGCATCCTGCACGAGCACGAAATCCAAGATGACGATGTACTGTTTGACCGGCTCTGCCCGCCTTCAAAGAACGGCTCTCGCAGATTCACACCGGTCATGCGCCGCCGCTTGAGCAAGCTCGGCATCGAAAAAGACGACCCCAACGAGCTCACTTCTGAAGAGCGCTCTCGCTTCGCCCGCCTCGACATCGATCCCGATACCATTACCTGGCGCCGCGTAACTGACACCAACGACCGCATGCTTCGCGGCATTACCATTGGGCAGGGCCCGCAAGAAAAGGGCATGACGCGCGCCACGGGTTTCGACATTGCCGTGGCTAGCGAGATTATGGCTATCCTTGCCTTGACAACCAGCCTTGCGGACATGCGTGAACGCCTGGGACGCATCGTCATCGGTAACGACCGACAGGAACGCCCAGTGACCGCCGACGATCTTGGCGTGGGAGGCGCGCTGGCGGTCCTGATGAAGGACGCCATCATGCCTACACTCATGCAGACGCTGGAGGGTACGCCGGTATTTGTGCACGCAGGTCCGTTCGGCAATATCGCCCATGGCAATTCCTCCATCCTGGCTGACATGATCGCCTTGAAGCTTGTCGGCAGGGATGGCATCGTGATTACCGAGGCCGGATTCGGCACCGAGATGGGCTTTGAGAAGTTCTGCAACATTAAATGCCGCGTAAGCGGTCTGGCTCCGAACTGCGCCGTGCTGGTGGCCACCATTCGAGCCTTGAAATTGCATGGCGGCGGTCCCAACATTGTCGCTGGCAAGCCCTTTGCCAGCGCTTGCACGGAGGAAAATCTCGAGTTGCTGGAAAAGGGATGTGGGAATCTTGTAAAGCACATCGAAAACGTGCGCAGGTTTGGCGTGCCGGTGGTGGTGGCTGTGAATCGCTTCAATACCGACACCGAGGCCGAGCTTGCGTTGGTGCGCCGCATCGCGTGCGAAGCCGGCGCCGAGGACGCGATCACGGCGAACAATTGGTCCGAGGGTGGGGCAGGTGCCGAGACGCTCGCCGAGGCCTTGCTGCACGCTTGCAACAAACCGAACAACTTCCGTTTCCTCTACCCGGCGGAGGCTTCAATCAAAGATAAGATCGAGTGCATTGTGCGTGAACTTTACGGCGGCGCGGGCGTCGAGTACTCTTCCGAAGCGGAGAAGAAGATCGAAATCTACACGCGGCAGGGATTCGACAGACTCCCAATTTGCATGGCCAAGACCCAATACAGCCTCAGCCACGACCCTGAACTGAAGGGTGTGCCCACGAGCTTCATAGTGCCTATAATGGATGTTCACGCCAGCGCCGGTTCCGGGTTTGTTTATCCGCTGCTGGGCAAGATGAGCACTATGCCCGGCCTGTCGACTCGTCCCAACTTCTACGAAATCGACCTTGATACCCAGACTGGACACGTCATTGGACTTTCTTAGAAAATCTTGCCATGCTGTTTATCACGGCTAGCGGCATCGTAGATTTCCCCGGGGTGAGCCATGCACTTGAAAGTGATCTGTTGCCAGGTACTCACGCGAGAGGTGAATAGCGCGATCTCCCGGTCTCCGCATTCAGTTGAACTGGAGATACTGCCAATGGGCATGCACGATCTGGGCGCATCGATGCGCCCGCATTTGCAGGAGCGAATCGATGCGGCAGACGGGGGCGGGTATGACGCTATCCTTTTGGGATATGCGCTCTGCGGCAGGGGGAGCGATGGCCTGCGCGCGAGAACAACACAGCTCGTGTTGCCGCGAGCGCACGACTGCATTGGCCTGTTGATGGGAGACCGCCATCGTTATCTGGCATATTTTGATGCCCATCCCGGCGTCTATTTCCGCTCTCCTGGTTGGGTCGAGTTTCAAACGCAGGGACAGGCTCTCCAACCAGCCTATGCCTCCTCAAAAAACAAGATTGGCGAGCGCAGCAGCCACGAGGAACTGATCGCCAAGTATGGTGAGGAGAACGGAAACTATCTCTTCCAGCAATTCCGCGCCTTTCGCCGCAACTACTCCGGACTGGCTTACATCTCCACCGGGGTTGAATGCGAGGATTCCTTCCGCGTTCAAGCTCGTGCCGAAGCGGAGAAGGAGGGATGGCGCTTTGAAGAGATTTCAGGTTCACTCGCGCTGCTGGAGCGCCTCGTCAATGGAGAGTGGGATGCGGCGGAGTTTCTGCTTGTGCCCCCCGGCGCAGCCGTTCAAGGCTCGCTGGGCGAATCCATCGTGGAAGCGATATGAGCGGAGATAAGGTTCGCATCCAACTGGAGCCATCGTCGGCGGTGTTGGAAGTTCCGAGCGGCGCAGCGCTCGCATCAGCGCTGCCGGAGCTGGGCGTCGAGTTTCCTTGCGGAGGAACAGGCCTCTGCGGCGCTTGCCGTGTGCGCGTGCTTGAAGGCTCGCTTCCGATTACACAACCCGACCGTTCGGTCTTCTCCACGCAAGAACTCGCAGTTGGATGGCGTCTCGCCTGCCAGGCGCATGCGGAGACGTCGCTGCTTCTTGAGTGCGGCCAATGGAGCATGGATGTCCTTACGGACAACTCCAGCCTCGCCGGCGCAGGCAAGTCCGACTTGGGAATTGCCGTCGATCTGGGCACAACCACCATTGCCGCACAGATGATTGATTTAGCCACGGGATATGTGCTCGGAGTCGAGACTGCTCTCAATCCGCAGGCATCGTTCGGTTTGGATGTAATGAGCCGTATCCGCGCGGCGCTACAAGGATCTGACCTGACCACCATCGTGCGCCTCTCTCTGCGGCAGATGATCACCAGGCTGGCCGGCGGACGCACAGAAGAAATCGTCGAAGTAATCCTGGTCGGCAACACGGTGATGCATCACCTGTTTTGCGGGCTTAACGTGGAACCGATTTCGTGCGCGCCCTTCCAATCCCCCCATCTGGACGCACAGTCTTTCCAGCCGCATGAACTGGACTGGCCGCTGCCTGCAGCCTGCGCCATTCGCTTCGAGCGTTGCCTCGGCGGTTTTGTAGGTTCGGACATTCTTGCCGGTATTCTTGCCGCCGGCATCTCGCGCGGCAATGATCTGCTTGCTTTGGTAGATCTGGGCACCAACGGCGAGATAGCCATCGGCAATTGCAACGGCATTGTTTGCGCTTCCACGGCTGCGGGACCGGCCTTTGAAGCTGGTTCCATCCGTATGGGAATGAGAGCGTCCACGGGCGCTATCTCGCGCGTCTCATTCTCTAACGGCGAGATGCACGCCACCGTAATCGGAGACGTAGAGGCTCGGGGCATCTGCGGCAGCGGCCTCGTGGATGCGGTTGCCGCGGGCTTGGAAAGCGGGGCAATTCTACCCTCCGGACGCATCGCCAATGGCACAAAGCTCTTTCCGATCAAAGCTCCGGTCGTTCTCTACCAAGCCGATATTCGCGAACTGCAACTGGCGAAGGCCGCCATCGCTTCTGGATTCCGGTTGCTGCTAAAACGCTTGGGCGCGAGCGCCGGCAGCCCGAAGAATATTTATCTTGCCGGTGCATTCGGCAATTATGTGCAGGCCCAAAGCGCCATTCGCATCGGTCTGCTTGAAGCACCCACCGAATGCATCCACGCCAGCGGAAACACGGCGCTGCGCGGAGCCAAGATGCTGCTTCTATCTGCTGACGAGCCCGTCCTGCCCAAGATCGAGCATGTGAGTCTTGCCGCCGACCCAGGATTTCAGGATGAATTCGCCGGCAGCATCGCTTTTCCAGCATGATGCTTCATCGTTTCAGCGAATACGGCAGTATACTGGCATATGCCGAAGCGGAGAATATTATTGCTCTGCTGAACGCCATCCACATATTCATCGGAGTTCGCATGCACGATCTGCACAAACTGAATCAAACCGCAAGCAATGGAGGCGGGAAAACCGCGTGGCCGCCGGCGCTCGAACGGAGGCTAGCATGAGTCACATGAGTGCATGGCTGGCAGACGGATTGTTGATCACCGATGGCGCATGGGGAACGGAGTTACAGGCGCGCGGTCTGCCCCCCGGCGCCATGCCCGACACCTGGAACCTGACCCATCCCCAGTTCGTGGAAGCGGTGGCTCACGCCTATGTGGAAGCGGGCAGCCAGGTCATCCTCACCAACACTTTTCGCGCCAATGCCATTGCCATGCACGGCTTCTCAGAGGACGATCTCGATGCTATCAATCGCGCCGGTGTCTCTCTATCACGCCATGCGGCAGGCGAGGCGCTGGTCTTTGCCTCCATCGGGCCTACCGGCAAGATGCTGATCTCGGGCGAGATCAGTAACCAGCAAGTCGCCGCGGCCTTTGCCGCTCAGGCGCGATCTCTCGCTGCGGCAGGCGCGGATGCGTTGCTGGTGGAAACCATGAGCGACATCGAGGAGGCGTGCGTCGCAGTGGACGCGGCCCGGCGCACTGGACTGCCGGTTATTGTTTCTTTCGCATTCGACTCCGGCAAGAATAAAGACCGCACCATGATGGGCGCGACGCCTGAGTCTGTGGCTGAGGCGATGGTGAATGCGGGAGCAGACGCGGTCGGCGCCAACTGCGGTGTTGGAATCGAGCAGGTTGTGCCTATCTGCCGGCGGCTGCATGCGGCCTGTGATCTGCCCATCTGGATCAAGCCCAACGCGGGCCTGCCCACCATGGAGGGAGCAGCCATCCATTACGCAACGTCTGCGAAGTTCTTCGCGTCGCATTACACGGCCATACGCGATGCCGGCGCCGCGTTTCTGGGCGGCTGCTGCGGTTCCACGCCTGAGTTCATTCGCGCCCTTGCTAACGCCCAACGCGCCACATTGTAATTCGACGCGGATGCCACTTCACTACGAGCAAGTCCATAAATCTTCCGATCAGAGTGAAATTCTTCTTCGCAGCATCGATAACTAGAACAAAAGAAAACCCGCGCCGGAAGTTTTCTCGAACTCCAGCGCGGGTGGAAGCTAAACAAGCAAAAATCAAAGAACTAAAAATTGAAACGTCCGCCTAACTGCAGCGAACGGGCGCCCTGTGTTACAGAGGAAGCAGGACCAAAGCTGGTGATATATCCGAAGGTTCCACCACCAACTGTCGCGTTCGGGTTGTTGTTCAGCAACGCGTGGTTGAACACGTTGAATGCCTCGGCGCGGATTTGGAACTCGCTCTCACGGTAAACGTGAAAGCCCTTAAAGACGCTCACGTTGAAAATTGACGTGCCAGGTCCGCGGAATTCGTTGCGGTGGGTGTTGGGCAGAACCAGCGTTTGATTAGTGCTGGCCGCCGGCTCGGTGGGGTTGGCGAACGACGCCGGATTGAACCAGGGTTTGCCGCTGGTTACTCCAGTATCGCCCGGTATCCTTTCGTGGCCGCCCATCTTCTGGTAAGGTGCGACCAGTTGAGCATAGGTTGTGCCCCAGCCGGGCGTGCTGCCGCCAATAAGGTTACTGTTGGCGACCACTGAGAATGGCTGACCGCCTAAGTAGCTGTACTGGCCGTTCAACTGGAAGCCGCCGATAATCTCGTCGGCTATGCCATGGTTCGCCCACCTCTGCCCGTGGCCGAAGGGCAAGCTATAGATGCTCCACACCTGCACGTTGTGCTTGACATCGAAGCTCGACGACGCCCGGTTCAGCGCGTAGTACGCCGGATAGTTGAACGTCGTGCCGCTGGTTCCCGTTCCGGCGCCATTGTCGATATAGTCGAAGGCGTGCCCATAGGTATAGACCACGCCCAACGAAGCGTTCTTACCCGCGTTGCGCGTCAACTGCGCCTGCAGTGCGTTGTAATTCGCGCTGAATATCGGCCCATTCATGGTAATGCCGCCGGTGTTGTACAAGCCGCTGCTGGTAGCGCAGGAGGCCCACCCGTTAGTCACACATGTGGACCAGTTGATGGTTTCGTTGACGGCCCACCCCGGATTCTTGGAACAGGCGCCGGTCAGGCCGGTCAGGGCGGTATTCCAATTCCCGTTTGGCATGCAAGGCGTACTCAAGCTGGGCAGCGGCGCCGCATTATAGGGGCTAACGGGAGCCTGCTCACGGACGAACAGATTGCCCACGTAGCCGACGTTGGCGACGAACTGCTTGCCCAAATCCCGCTGCACAAAGAGATTCCAGCTCTCGATGTAGCCGCGGCGGAAGTTCGGCCAGACGGAGTTGGTTGACCCGGTAACTCCCAGCCCCGCAAACCCGGAGGAAAAGTTGGGAACGACAGGAATGGGAATGCCGTAGGTAAGGGGCATGGCCGCATTGCTGTTCGCTGTATCCACCGCGATGGTTCCCGTTCCGGTCCCGGCGTAGTTCGGCGACAGGTCCATGGGGAACGAATCGCGCAGATAACGCATGCTATCCGGATCGACAGTTACACCAAAGCCGGTGCGAAGCACGGTTTTGTCGTTGAGGCGATACGCGATACCGACGCGAGGCGTGAACATTCCGATCCCCGTATCGACGCCGCCATTCTTGGGGTTGCCCATAACACCGCCAACCTCTACATTGGAGGTATTCGGCCGGTTGAACTGCACAACGTAGATACCGGTTTTGTCGCGATACGCCGCCGGATACTTCTCGTAGCGTACGCCGTAGGTGAGAGTCAGCTTCGGAGTCACCGTCCACTGATCCTGTGCGTAGGCTCCAAGCTCCGTCCAACGCAGCGAGTTGGGATCAAGGGTCTGCTGCGCCTTTTGAACGGCGTTGCCCGTGCCGTTGTTGGGCAGCCCTAGCAGGTAATCAGCCAGCGAGTTGTATCCGTCTACGTTGCACGTTGCCGCTGTGTCTGTGGCAAGGTCGCCGCAGGTCATACCGCCCTGGAACAGGAAGCCGCCGCGTACATTGCTGACACCGCCGCCGCTGGTCGGCTGGAAGTGGTTCAGGTCGAAATGATAGTACGTGAACCCGTACTTGGTTTGGTGCTTGCCTTTGATCCAGCTCAAGTTTACGTCGCCGGTAAACTGGTTGTCGCGGAACAGGAACGGATTGGCGGTGTTGGAGTTGCCGATCGAGCTGAAGGTGCTGTTAAAGCTGAACAGCGGCTGGCCGTAATAATCCGGATCGCCCGAGTTGATATTCGTTCCCGGAATTTTCAATACGTTCAGGCCGTAGTCGCCCAGTGATAGATCGAGTGTCGATTGTGCCCCGGACACCTGGCGGGTGTACCCGAAGTCGGCATCGACAACCAAGCTGGAGGAGATCAGGTGGCTTATGCCCATGCCCACGTTCTGAATCCTGCCATGTCCTGCACCCGGTTGGCCGCCATCAAAGGTGCCGCCGCCCGCCGCTCCCAGTTGCTGTGGGTCGTTCACCTGGAACGGCTCCACGCTGTACTTGCCGAAAACCTGTGTGTTTTCGTTCGGAATGAAAGTGATCTTTGCGTCGTTGCTCGTGCGGTTGTAGGCGTACGTAGCTACGCCATAGTAGTTGTTGGCCATGATGGACTGAATGTAATTTGTACTCGGCGTTCCGATCGACTGCGCGATTTTCTGCAAATTCGCAATCATCGTCTGCGCGGCCGTCGACTGGCGGCTTGCGGGAATGGTGTTGACGTTGGCTCCTGTCTCGCCATACTCGGAGGTGAAGCTCGGGCGGCATCCATAGTTCAGATAACCGCTGGTCCAATAGGTGCTGGAGTTATAGTTGGTGGCATTGATGCCCGGACAGGTCGTGGTGTTAACAAGGTTCCACCAGCCCGTCACCTGCGGCAGAGGATCGTAAATCGAGCCATTATAGCTCGTCTTACCATTGGGGCTCGTGAAAGTCGCCGGAACTTCGGAGAAGTTGCCCGCGATCATGTTGGTGTCAGGCACCGTCTGCTGACCGCTGATCAGCTGACGGCGCGTGGTGCGCTCCCAGTTATCGAAAAAGAACAGTTTCTTCTTGCCGGTCAGGATCTTGGGAAGATAGACCGGACCACCGATGTTGCCGCCAAATTCGTTGAATACGTTCTTGGGAACCGAACCCGTAGGGTTGATCGTAGTAATCAGAGACGCTTGCGTCGCCGTATAACCACGGGCGTTGATCCCGCCATCCTGGTAGTACTCCCACGCGCTGCCGTGGAAATCGTGCGTGCCGCTCTTGGTCGTGATCTTGATCGAAGCGCCGCCTGCCTGTCCCTGCTCGGCATTGAAGTCATTGGTGGTGATGCTGACGTTCTCAATGGAATCTGCCGGCGGAACGTATGCGATGAGATACGTCAGCCAGCCATAGTAGTTAACCGCGCCATCGATGCGCGTCGTGTTGCCGTTCATGTTCTGGCCGTTCACATTGACCGACATGGCTCGTGACGGATTGGAGGCGGTTGAGTTTTGCTCCTTCACATTGGCCCCGCCAGGGATGAGCGTGTAAAGTGCCTGAAAATTACGTCCCGCACTGGAGGTCAACGGCATTTGCGCGATCTGCGTCTGGTTGATCTCGTTGTTAACTTCCGCCGTTTCCGTTTGCAGCAGCGGCGCCGCCTCAGTTACCGTGATTTGGGTCGAAACCGTCGCTGGATGCAGCGTAATGTCCACACGCGCCTGGAGGTTGACCTCGATCTGGATGTCCTTTACCGAAGTCCCGGCAAAGTTCCCTTTGGCTGGAACGGATACTGTATAAGCTCCCGGCAGCACGTCGAGAATCAAGTAGGTGCCCGAGCCGTTAGCGGTGGAGCTGCGAACTGCGCCTGTGCCTTGGTTGGTTAACGTTATATTTGCTCCGGGAATCACCGCGCCGGCCGTATCGGAGACCGTCCCGGTAATCGAGCCGTAGAGAATCTGTGCATTTACAGGCATGCTTCCGAAACAAACCGTGAGAAGCGCGACCGCCATCAACAGGGCTCCGATAGCCCCTGCCTTGAACCGATAATTCATATCTGGCCTTCCTGACATAATTTCCTCCTGAAAGTTGTGAATTGACCTTGTTTCCACCAAACTCCGCGAATGTTCTCGCTGAGTTTGACCCTTGAATCCGCCGTATCCAATTGATTTCATTTGCATTAGAGATCGTCTTGGCCTTAAACCGCCCCTTCCAAATAACTGGATATAGGTTCGAATGCGGTTTATTTGGCGTCTCGAACTATAAAAGCATTTTAGCGTTATTGTCAAGAATAAAAATCATTGTATGCTCCCGGAAGCACGTCGAGAATCAAGTAGGTGCCCGAGCTGTTAGCGGTGGTGCTGCGAATTGCGCCCGTGCCTTGGTTGGTCAGCATTACGGCTACTCTGGGAACTACCGCGCCGACCGTATCGGAGACCGTTCCGGTAATCGAACCGTAGAGAATCTGTGCATTTGCGGTGCTGCTTCCGATAAAGAGCGCGAGAAGCAGTACCGCCATCAACAGGGATCCAATTGCCCCAGCCCTGAACCGATAATTCATATCTGGCCTTCCTGACATGATTTCCTCCATAATGGATTCTTGTTGCTTACCGTCTGTCCTTCCGCTGCTACAATTGGCCTGACAAAAGGGATGTGGATACACTTCCGCGATGACGTCACTGTAGATAAAATCCCCTATTCCCAGCGACACGTCCGTAGATATTGTGTTCACTTTCGCAACAATTTGATCACACATGCCAAGGCATGCATCGAATTAGTGTTCTTCTCAGGTCAGGACAATCGTCAGCCGCAGACCCATGTATAAGCTAATCGTGCCCGATATATTCGCGCATTGACCAGGGTATACAGAAAAACACACATACATGTTGCCGTTATGGCGAGCGTTTGATTTGCTGCAGCTAAAATACTAGGATTTCAATTCAAGGAAAGACAACCGACTAAAGTCGGTTCTGCGCGACTATTTCTCGACCGTCTATATTTTCGTTTACACACTGACGGGGGATTGGTAGGTAGGATTACCTGTTTATTATCAAGTCATTCCGGCATGCTCGATGGTGGTTCCATCTCATGTTGAAAGTCAGCACCTTGCTGCGGATTCCGCTTCAAGACAATGAGACCCTTACAACGGTTCCGGAGCCAGGTATGCTGTTAATTTCAAGCAGCGCTCCTATGGTAGCGGCGCGTTCTCGCATTCCTCGTATTCCGAAGTGGTCCGTGGCTGGTGTCGATGTAGCGTCGATATCGAATCCAATCCCGTCATCTGCGACTTCGATTGAGAATTGCCCTAATAAGATTTGCGCAGAAATTACAATTTTGCGTGGGGCTCCATGGGTCCCCGCGTTAATTACCGCTTCGCGCACTATCATGATGATTTCGTGTGCAGAACTAGCTGGCAGTTCGTAGTGCTTGCTAGGACAGCATACTTCGACGGGGATGCTAAAGGTTTCAGTTGCGTGTGCTGCGATGTTCCTAAGCGTGGCGTGTAGGTAGTCTGAATCGGCATTCGACTGTCTCAGGTTCCACAGTGCATCCCTTGCTTGAAAAATAGTATCGCGTATTTGCGTGCGCGCAATATTCAGGAAGGTGTTTTGGCCGTTTTCACCCCGGCTGCTTGCTTCCGCCTCTAACAGCATGGCTACCCCATTGCAGCCCTGAATGAGCGTGTCGTGCATTTCTCGCGCCACCCTGCTGCGTTCTTCTAAGATGAGACGAAATCCATAATGAAGTCTTCGCAGATGGAGAAGATACGCAACAAGAACAATTACTAGAAAAAGTACGGCAAGGGAGACGGAGAACCAAAGACTCCGATACCAGATTACCGGTACCGTGATCAGATAGGCTATAGTCTTCCAGCGTTCTGGATGTGCCCGGTCACAGGCTCTCAACTCAAACCAATACGATCCGGTCGGTAAATTGCCGTATTCCGCCTGTTGCCGGTTTATTGAAATTGTCCATCCGTTATCCACTCCCTTCAACCGGTACATGAGTAACATTTCCTGTTCGGAACTGAGATAGTCAGCACCAAATGAAATGACGATTTGGCGAGGATTTGGGGGTGTTTGAATCTTTGCACTGACCGGAATAAATGAATTGTCAATAATCATGGACCGTATAGTCGGTATAGGTTCATCTGAGCTCTTGTCTGGCGTATGAGCTGACGTGTCGATATAGGCCACTCCATGATCGGATGCAAACCATACGGTTCCATAATGATCAAGAAGTGCGCTCTGGATTCTGCCGCGTGTGAATGTGAGTCCCTCGGTACCGCTCGGCAGAACATAAGAACGAGGCACCACGAAATCCTCGTCACTGCGTTTCGAAGCAATACTGGATGCCGGAATTGAAAAAATTAAGTCGAGGCTTGAGACCCATAGGTCCCCAGACTGATTTACGACGAGGCCACATATGTCGTCGCTCGGCAGGCCATCTGACATAGTGAGATGGCGTAATCCTGAGTCAGTAAAGGCGTAGATGCCGTTTTGTCGCGTACCATACCACATAGTACCACTCGCATCTTCGGCAATTGCCCAAATCTCTTCGCCAGTGAGCGAAGAGGTAGCTCGATTCTGAACCAACATACCGTTGCAAAAGACGGCCGGGCCTTCGTCAGTGCCGATCCACATGCATCCACTATGATCAAGAAACATTGTTCTGACCGACCGGCTTGGCAGGCTGTTGGATAAACTGATCAGTTCGCCAGTGCCCTGTCGTATTATGTCCACGCCAAACTCCGTAGCTATCCATATATCTCCGTGGGTCCCTTCGGTTATGCCACGCGGATAGTCCGTCAAGAGTCTATGGAGGGTTCGTGTCGAAAATTGCGTTATTCGACCCTTCGGATCCACGTGGTACACACCGTGACCTGCGGTTCCCAGCCATATTGACCGGTCTTTTGCATAGAGAGCGTCCAGAATTCTTGTATTACTCGGAATTGGATAAATCTGATGTATGAGTTTCCTGTTTTCGACTCTATAAACATTGCCGTTGACTAGATAGACAGAACCCTCGGCGGATACAGCAAGGGTTTCACGATCAACAGCCAGGGCTGGTGATCGGATGAAATGGACGTTAGTCTCTTCGATTCTGGTTAGACCGGTTTGCGTGCCAACCCACAGACGGCCCCGTGCGTCTGTGGTCATTGCAAGAACAGTGCGGACGATATTACCTTCTTCAAAGCCGACCTTGGCCGCTACTGTGCCCTTTATGCGCCATAGTCCAGCGGAAACTGTGCCTGCCCAGATAGCGCCATCGCTAGACTGGCAAAGAGACTCAATATCGATGTGGGGAAATGGAAGCCTTCGAAAGAGCCCTTCAGTCATCTCAAAAGCTCCATCTACGGTACCAATAATCAGGCGTCCTTGTCTGGTAAATAAGAGACTCTTGATTTGCGGTTTATCCGATTTATCCCATGATTGCACTGAAGAAATGACGCCAGAATCGACGATATAGAGTGATTTGCCACCCACAATCAGACGGCCGGATCCATCTTCAACAATCGCATGAATGAATTGCGGCGTCGTGCTCTTACCGAGTGGCACATGCTGAAAGGAAGCGCCATTCATTTGGAAGAGTCCGTAGTCGGTGCCGACCCAAAGATGACCATGTGAATCCTCGTAAATTGCCCGTACGTAGCCGTCACTTAGGCCATTCCTTGAATCAAAGGATTTTAGGTTTCCCTGTTCCAGGTGGAGCAAGCCGCCTCCCTCCGTGCCTGCCCAGAGAGATTGATCGCGCGCAATGAAGAAAGAGGTAAAACTCCTCTGCGGCAGTCTTCGTGTCTCTTCAATTGGAAGGGACTTACAGTTGGAACCGTTAAAGAGGCAGAGTCCGCCCTCAGTTGCAACCCAAACGCCGCCTTCAGGCCTGACTGCAAGAGCCTGCACCTTCGCTTCCGGGAGGCCATTACGCGTGTCCCAGGATGTGATGCCGAAGTCGTTCGCCTGGCCTGAAATTGAACCTGGGAACATAAGGATGAGAATTGGAGCAGCCCTTAGGATCGACGTATTTCTCAAACTGTTCTCCACTCTCGCAAGAAAGTTGGGATCCTCTTCAATAAACAACACACGCAATATAGATTTGTGTTATGGCTGCGCACATTAGCTCAGTCATAGCATTTTTATAGGTGCTCCAGGCCCCGCTTTAGCGCTACGACGACTGCTTGAGTTCGATCAGAGACCTGCAAGCGAGAGAGTATGATTGTTATGTGCGATTTCACGCTCACTTCCTTGATGTTTAATGCCTCGCCGATCTCGCGATTACTTTTGCCGGCTGCCATCAGAGAAAGCACCTGACGCTCCCTCTCAGTAAGCCGTTCATTGTTCCGACCTCGCAGGGTGAGGCTTACAGGCTCCGGCAAAAAAACATATCCTAGCTGAATCTTGTGTAATGCACGAAAGATAACCTCGTGAGATACGCCCTTCACCAGGTATCCCATTGCTCCAGCCTGTAGCGATTGGTGAATGTCCTCGTCGCCCTCATAGGTAGTAATCACGAGAATTTTAGCTTTAGGATCAATCTGCCGAATATCCCGGATTGCTTTGACACCGAATCCGTCTGGAAGTTTGAGATCCATCAGAGTGATCGTGGGCCGGAGTTGTCTGAATAGACTTACAGCTTCGTGAACAGTGCCGCACTCTCCACAGACGCGGTAGCCAGGTTTAGACTTTAGGATCGCAATAAGGCCAGCACGGGTGATTGGGTGATCATCTACGACCAGAATCTCAATGTCTTCTGATCTTGATGATGTGCTTTTTAGATCGGGATCATATTCCACGGTGCGCATCAAATCATCACCCTTCAGGAAGCTCTCCGACCCATAGACTATACAAAAGTTACGCAAAAGGCAACAAGTTGATTGAATCGATTCAACGGTATTCGTTTACAAGCGAATAATTTAGCAGTGCCATGATCGCGGATCGAACGATCCATCACCCATCTTTATCCAAATGCACATGAAACTTGTCCCACTCAGCCAACTGTCGGTCGATAGCTATATGACCAAGCCCGAGTTGAGGCCCATCTCCCTCGACGACCTGCTCACCGCGGTTACGATGAACTGGCGCGAACAGATCTCCCTCCAGTCGAGCGCAGCCTACCCCGTCTCCTCGGCCACCGTCGATATCAATGCCTTAATATTCTCCGTGGGCGCGTGAGGCGGCATTCCTCCACCGCACGAAACAATTAAACGTGACCGGTCATCGAGAGCGTTCAGCATCTCCCTGACCGAGCGCTTCACGTCCGCCGGCGTTCCTTCGGCCAGCACTTCGCGCGGAGGAATGTTTCCCATCAGCGCAATCTGGTTGTTCGTCCAGGCTTTCATCTCCGTCAGCTTATGTTGAATGCCGAAATTGAGCAGATTGATTCCCGTCGCCCCCAGCAATGGCGCGCTTGCCTTCGACGGTGCATCGTTGTGGAAGAACTTTATGCTCACGTCCGCGTTGAAGGCGCGTTGTAGATAAGGCAGGCCAAACGTCTCGAAATCGCGGCGGCTTACAAATCCAACAATATCGTCAAGCAAAAAGATGCCGTCAATCGATGGGAATGCTTCGCGCTGAACCGCGATCCAGTCCACTAAAAACTCCGTGACCATGGTGAGCAGACGATGCATTAGCTCTGGTTCTGTCTTCAGAGCCTCCAAAAACTCTGGCGTTCCCATCAGGAATGAGGCGATATTGAGCGGGCCGCGGGCCACCGCGAAACGGATTTTGTGGCCGGCCTTTTCGATCTCCGGCTGCAAGTGCTGAAGCCGCTTAATCACCAAGGGTAGCAAGCCGTGTTTGCGCGGATCAGGCCTTTCCAGACGCTCGACCTCGGATGGAGAATGCAGTACTTTCTTAGCGAAGGGGAATTCGTTCTCGCCCCAGATGGAGACTGAGCCAAAAGCAGATGGTTCCGTGCACATCCCGTATTCGGACCAGAAACCCGGCAGAAATATCGCTTCCGGGAAGGTGCGAATGACCTTGAGATTATCTTCCAGAAAGATACTTTCGCTGGTGAAATAATCCAGGATCGTGTGGCCCGCCCAATTCGGCAGCCAGGGACTATCGATGATGAATGCTGTCGGGAGAGGACGGATGGCGTCTTCTCCACGAACAACAGCGACGAGCATCTTCCATTGCTGGTCGGTCATGGCCTGTCTTTACCTCGTGCAACTTTGGATACTTGCTCACGATATTAAGCTATACTCAAACAATATGCCAAATCGTTGGCTGCCGCAGAGCTTACAAGGCGCTCGCTTATGCCATATTTCATAGCCGACAGAGTAACACATCCCCGCGCCCTGCTTGACAATTCACGCCTTCAAGCACACGATTTGCGGCAAACTTCAGAGGAAGAATTGCCCCGCATCTATTCTTTAATGATCAAAATATAATGCTCTGAGCCGCGTTAAGTGCTGGTTGGATGTGAAGTCTTGGCTCTGCTTGATTTCGACCCTGAACGCTGATAGCCCGAATGGCGCTGCAGGACAACCGCTGCGGCGCCACGCAGCCTGGCGAATTCACCGTCGCTCGTGATTCCCAACTGCGGTGCATCCCCGGCCAGCATGGTGGCTTCCAATTCGGCTTGAATGGTGGGGCCGAAGCGCTCCCAGGACGTGGTAATGTCGCCTGCAATCAGAATCACTTCCGGGGAGAGCGCGGCAGTCACAAGCCGCAGGCCGCGGCCCAGAAAGCTGGCCTGCCGTGTCAGGGCTGCTATGGCAGCAGGATCTTCTTCTTCGGCCAAGTGGAGCAGTTCGTGAATATTGACTTGCGCTTTCTCCGGGCATATCTCCGCGTAATACCGAAGCGCCGCATTGGAAGACGCAAAGACCTCCCAGCATCCGTGTTGTCCGCAGCCGCACAGGGGTCCGGTAGGGTCAATCGGACTGTGACCAAACTCGCCGGCCAGGCCGCTGCGGCTGGTAACAATCTGCCCATTGGCTAGAATGGCTCCGCCAACCCCCTCCGAAACCGTGATCAACACTGCATTGCGGATGCCGTCCAGCTTGCCTGACCATAGTTCCGCAAGCAGGCAGGCATTGGCGGCGTTAGTCAGCTCCACCTGCAGCTGCATCTCCTTTTCGATGTCGCTCTTGATGTCGTAGCTGCCCCATTTCAGATTGGGGGCGAGAATAAGGCGCTGCGTCTCCGAATCAACGCGGCCGGGCATACTGATGCCGATCCCCTCAAAGGAGCGATTGGTGTGTTCCGCGCGCATCGCCTTCATGCAGGCGATGATTTTGCTGATAGTGCTCTCCGGTTCCGATGCAAGAGGCACAACTTCGCGCGCCAGAAATCGCCCGTTCAGATCGAGTAGCGCGACAATGGCCTGCTTGGGCCGTATATCGGCTGTCAGAATCACCAACCCGTCGTTGAGCGCAAGCAGCGTGGGATGCCTGCCGCGAGGCCGCCGTTCTATGGCGCCCTCCTTGACCCATTTTTCGGCGATCAACTGTTCCACAATCGCGGAGACCGTGCTGGGTTGTAAGCCGGAAGCCCGCGCAAGGTCCGCTCGGGATACGGGCTGCTGCGAGCGGATAATCTCCAGAACCACATCGCGATTGATATCTCGCGCACTTTCGCTGGTCGCCAACTGAACATAGGCCAGGTCGATGCGCTTGATTCCGCGAGTTGTAGGTGACGACAGCGAGGTTGATTTCATTCTTGCCGGTTGACTCCGCATGTCAATTAATCTACTTTTCAGAATAGCAGGTTGTCCATACGATTATTTCGCCAGATTCTACTGGCTCATTACGTACGGAAAACGCTGCGGACGCGACAACATGCTGTTCGCCTCATCATCATTATGAAAGCGCTCTCTGACCGGGTCCCAGTGCAACTTGCGCCCCGTCTTCATAGCAATATGATGCAGCAGGCAAGTAGAGCACGCGCGGTGTCCAATCTCGGCCGGCGCGATGGGAGCCTTCCGGCTGCGTATGCATTCCAGCCAGTTGCCATGCTGGTCATCGCTTTGATAAAGATGAACCTCCTCAGCCCCGATCATACTGTCCAGAATCTTCGCGTCGCTGGCCATCAGCGGTTGCAGTGTTTGCGGCTTACCACTCGGATCGCTGGTGGTGACTTCAACATCCCGAGTCACAAAGATCCATCCCTCACTGCCGTAAAACTTGATGCCATTGGGAAAATCCCCGCTGATATCCATGGTGACGCCATTGGCATAAACGGCATGGGTCAGGAACTTACCATGAACATTCCATAATCCATGTTTCGGAAACTCCGCCGTGCCCCACACCTCTACCGGTCCGGTGTATTCCGTATTCATGCCCCAGTGGGCAGTGTCCACGTGGTGCGCGCCCCAGCCGGTGATCATGCCGGCCCCGAATTGCTCGCAGCGCAACCAGCCGGGGCGGTCGAAACCCTGCTGCGGATGTACGCGCATCTCCGTGTAATAGACCTCAGGCGTGGACCCCAGCCATGCGTCGTAATCGAGGTTGGGAGGGATCGGCATGGGCGGCGCTTCCGGCCCGCTAGGGTCGCCCGGCAATCCTATTTCCACATGTTTGATCGTCCCGATGCGTCCATTGCGCACCAACTCGCAAGCCCGGTGAAACTGCTTCCACGATCGTTGTTGTGATCCGATCTGTAGAATCTGCCCTGACGCCGTCACCGCATTGCTCATTGCGCGGCCCTCGGCAATAGTCAGCGATGCCGGCTTCTGCAGGTATACGTCCTTGCCGGCGCGCACCGAATCTACCGCCAAAATCGCGTGCTGATGATCGGGAGTGCTGATCACCACCGCATCAATGTCCTTGTTGGCCAGCAGCTCGTGGTAGTCATAGTAGCCGGTTACGCCGTCGTAATCCTTGCCGGTCTGCTTGGCATAGTAGCCGTTGACCAGTTCCCTGCCCGCTTCCACACGCTTCGAGTCAAGATCGCACACCGCCACGATGCGCGCCTGATTATATTTCCAGATTCCCGGCAGGTCGTGGCCGCGGGAGATGCGGCCCACTCCAATCGCTCCGATGTTGATGCGGTTGCTGGGAGCTTTCTGTCCCATCACGCTCGACGGCACAATCGCCGGAAAACCCGCCACCGCAACCACGCCCGCCGACATTTTCAGAAACGTCCTGCGCGGAAACACCGTATTCGTTCCGATGGCTCTCATCGTTCTCTCCTGCTCGAACTTCAGTGTGTCCCTTCCTGCGCCGGCCTACGCAGTAAAACTGAGCCGTTTGGCGTTCTTCTGCGCCTCCAGCACCAGCTCCGCAGCCAAAAGCGCCTGCTGCTGATCTTGTGCCGTGTGCGTGCGGTTAACGATATCTGCAACAAACTGCGGCCCAAAGGGCAGCACCACGTTGCTGCAATCCATATAGCGGGTCTGCTTCTTATCCACGATAAACAGATGGTTGCCGCCCGGCCGGCCGGCAATATCGAGATACTTTCTTAGTTCGATATAACCATCAGTTCCCAGGATGAACAACCGCCCATCGCCCCACACGCCCAGGCCATCGGGGGTAAACCAATCCACACGCACATAGCCCGCGCCGCCATTGCCCTGCAGCATCATGTCGCCGAAATCCTGAAACTCCGGATGTTCGGGATGATTCACATTCGCGATCTGCGACGCCGTCACGGCAGCCGTCGTCGAGCCGGTGTAGTAGACAAACTGGTCCGCCTGATGCGATCCGATATCGCACAGAATGCCGCCATACTGCACCGGATCCCAAAACCAATCAGGACGGCTGGGAGCATTCACCTGGTGGGGCGCAATATTGATCGTCTGCACCACTTTGCCGATCGCACCGGCCTTGACCAGATAACCGGCCTCGACGGCAGCGCGCACCTCCAGCCGCTCGCTGTACATAATGGCAAACATTTTTCCGGTGGCGGCGGAAACTTTGCGCACCTCAGCCAGTTGCTCCAGCGTTGTCATGGCCGGCTTGTCGCTGAGAAAGTCCTTGCCATGCTTCATGACGCGGATGCCCAGCGGCGCGCGCAGATTGGGAATCGAAGCACTGGCTACAAGCTGGATCGAAGGATCATCCAGTATCTCCTCCTCGCTCTTCGCCAGACGCGCCTGGGGATAGATTTTCTGAAAACCGGCTATTTCCCTGGGAAGCGTCGAATAGAACGCGACTAACTCCCCGCCGCCGCGAATCACAGCCGCCGTGATGCCCATGATGTGGCCATGGTCGAGGCCGATCACGGCAAACTTGATAGAGTGTTTCGGCATCGAATCCTCATCGGCACCGGGCGCGGCAACCTCATGCGCAATATGCCCGCCACTCGAGTGCAACCCAAATGCCGCCTCCGGCAATGTTGATAACATTCCTACTGCTCCAGCGGTCTTTAGAAACTTCCGCCTGCCAATCGTCTCAATTTGCATGATCTCGAATCCTTTCCATGTATCGCTGTCCCGGCTCAGTGTTGCTGCTCTTCCGGCGTGGCTGCTGATTTCCAGTTGATGACGTGATAAATTGCCTCGCCGGCGCCCGCGTTTCTCAACCCGTGTAGCTGGTTCGAGGCGTTGAAGATCACCGAACCCGGCCCCACCCGCTTCCACTCGCCGTTTGACAAGGTTTCCACCGTTCCCTGCATCACGATAATCAGCTCCTCATTCGGATGCCGGTGCGGAGGATGCGAAGCCTTGCCCGGAAGCAGCGTCGTCACGTGCATCTCCAGTTCGTCCAGTGTTGCCGTGCGTGCCTTGAAGAACGAGCGCACCGAGCCAACCTCTGTCGGCTTGGCTGCAATCGAATTCCAATCGAAGACCGCCGAGCCCATCACTGGAGCCTGGTCGGCAAGGGCCATAACCCCGGCTGTGCCGGCAATGGCGATCAGCGCGACCAGCAAATCTCTTCGTGTAATCATCATTTCTCCTTCTCTGTCCGGCTTCGCTCTCATGGTGTCAGCGAGTCCGCTGCATTGCTGTTTGGGGCATTCCAAGGGGCAACTCCAAGACTTCCCCTACTCTATCAGCAGCTTTTAAGTCCGTCGATATTCTTATAGTCGACCATCTGAGTCGTGTTATCCGCCAACGTGATCTCCGCTCCCAACACGGAACCAGAAGAAGTCACCTCCGTGATCCGGATATCCTTCACCACATCCAGTTCTTCCGGCGTCCATGGGGAGTCCTCGGTCTTGTGCAGCATCGCCGCAATCATCAATTCCATCGCCGGGTTCTTGGCGGTGCGTTTGCGATGGACGTACAGCACAGTGCTCTCCTCTGTTTCCGCATTGAAGCCGCGGTGAACCTGGCTCTGAATCGTGTCCCATCCGTTGTAAGCGATCATCGCCACCGATCTTCCTGGAATCCAGGCCGTGATTCCCTTCTTCTTCGCATCCTCGAAAGTCTGCAACGCGGCCTTCTTCCCGCCGAAATGCGGCAAGCCAAAATGGCCGAGCGTGAGCTCATGCTCAAAGGCCAGCCGGCAGCGGTCGATGCGAATGACGCCTCCAGGAACCGTGATTTCCGCGAGGTCGATGATGTATCCAATTCCGTTGTTGGGCGGTTTCCGCATGATCAATTGGCGGTAGAGCACGCCGTCGCGCACGCCGTTGAAGAGAATGCTTTGCGAGGTTGTGTAGGTGGCGCTCTTCGATGCGGCGTTATCGACCGCGCGTCCTGTGAGGTAGAAATTGATGTCCACTCCCCTCAGATCGCGAGGATCCAGGCTGCAGAAACTATACTCCTGCGATGTGCCGCCGTTGGGGTTATGGTCTTCCCATGGGAAATGGGTGTTGAACACCAGCTTGGAGTAGTTGTGATCGTCGTCGTACACCTTGCCGGAGACGATCTCGGAAGCGCCACTGCTGCCGTGATTGACTAGAACGATGCCTGGCATTTCGAGCACGGTCCGTTTCGAGCGCTTTCCTAATCCTTCCCACATTCCGTCGTTTTCTTTCGCGGTCCAGAAGGGAGAATCTTCCGGCAGCGCCAGGCTGATGAACGGCAGGAACATAATGAATGGGCTGGCCGAACAACTGTAGTTCTGAATCGCAAATTCCCGGTGGGGGTAAAAACCGAGGCTGGGAATGTCGTTCTCGTAAAAATCTTCTCGCCCCGTGAATTGCAGAATCGATCCGGAACAGAGTCGCCTCGCCCAACCGGGATCGAGCGGCGATTCCGAGGCGAGCAGGAACGACACCGGGAAGCCGCCCGAAATCCACAAGCGGTAGCAGATGCTTCTGGCCCACATGTTGATAAAGCCATTCCGGCCGAAGAAGCTGGTATACGTTTTGAAAAGTTCCTGGAAACTATTTTCGAGCACGCCGGCAATTTCCGGATAATGCTCGCGGCCGAAGGCACGGCTCCAGATTGTCCCGTAAACGACAAAGAGGCTGATGGTGTAGTAGTTGTAGCTCTGCTCCAGATACCAGCCGTTGCCCGCGTGATACGATGCGACCCACTCGAGGTGGCTTTTCAGTAAATCGTCGTCGATGTCATATCCGTATTTCTTAAGAAACGAGAGCGCGCAGATATTGAATACCCGCCAATTGTTCTGCGTCGTGCGGTGATGCGCCCACTTGGAAATCGTGACGGCCATTTTATCGCGCTGCTTTTCCGTCAGGTGCGGCCACAAAACATCGGGCATCAGCAACAGCGTCTTCGCCAGGCCGCCGAACTCGCACGTGAACTGATAGATAGCGTCCGGCAGCTCCTCCGGCATGGGCAAGCTGTTCACATGCCCCGGCGTCATCGCATTGTAGAAGTGATGGGCGTAATAATCGCGCAATTTGATGCCGCCGATACTGACCTCTGGATCCACGTGGATCAGCGGGGCAGCCAGATTGAAGGTCCTCTCCAGCGCCTCGAATTCGTTGGAGCGATGGCGCCACTCCGGCGCACCCGGCTGCGGATACGACTTGCCCGGCACCTTCAGAAACACGATTGGCGAGTCAAACGACTTCACATGCCGGAATGCCCGTTCGAGCACATACTTGGCGCACTCGATATAGTGCTTCCTGGTCATCCCGCTCAGTGGGCTTAGTTTCCAATCGGGATTCCTAACTTCAAAAGCATTTTTCATCATCGTCTCGATTAGGTTAGCATTCCCCATTCCCTCATATTATTCGACTCGTGAATGATCTCCTGCCCATTAATGTTCTCTGGCCGTTTTCCGCTGATAACCATGCGCTCCCAGGGTTGAGGAATAATTCTACAACCCCACGCCCGTCCTCTAAAATATAGCACTTAACATGCTCCTACGCCCGCTGGGCGATCTGTGAAGGCAGGACACATGAAGCCTAATCAATAACTTCGATGAACGAACAATCCATAACAAACGGAGGGTTATTCTGGCAATTTCAACGAGCCGGTGATGGTGAAAACTGCCGCGGATTTGGCTTCCGTGTCCTGAGGTTGAGCGCCTCCCAGGCATAGCGTGTATTTGCCAGGCAGAATGGAGCGGATACCCTGATCGTCTACGCTCGACAGCGAGCGTGGATCGAGGGTAAGGCTGACTTCGCGGCTTGTTCCCGCAGCTAGGTATACCCGCTGAAAGCCCATCAGGGAGTGAATCGGGCCATCGGGTTGTGGGCTCTTGAGGTAGGCTTCGACCACCTCGCCTCCAGAGACAGCGCCCACGTTGGTGACTGTGACGGTCGCGGTAATGGGGTCACCGGCCTTGAGTGTTTCAGCTGAGAGTTTAACCGCGCCGTATTTGAAACTCGAGTAGCTGAGGCCGTAGCCGAAGCTCCACAGCGGCTTTCCGGCAAAATACCGATAGGTGCGAGCCCCCGTTGTGTCGTGAAGTGCATAATCCGTGAAGGCGGGCAGGCCATCGAGCGAGGCATAGAAAGTGATGGGCAGACGGCCGGCTGGGTTGTTAAGACCTGCGAGGGTGCGGGCGATGGCCTCGCCGCCTGCAACGCCTGGATACCACGCTTCAAGGATGGCATCGGCGTGTTGGTTGGCCCAGTTGAGCGCCACGGCACTGCCGCTCTGCACGACCACGACCAGCGGCTTGCCCGTGGCGGCTATGGCTTCCAGGAGTTTTTGTTGGGGCGCGGGCAGGTCGATGCTGGTGCGGTCGCCGCCTTCGAATCCGTCAATCTTGATGCGCATCTCCTCGCCTTCAAGCTGCGGCGAGAGGCCCACAAACGCAATCACCACATCGGACTCCCTGGCGCGGGCCACGGCTTCGTCAAGCTGTGCCTTGGCGGGCGCATCCCACTTGAGGGTGACTCCGCCACCGGACTGGTGCCCGGCGTGGGAGTACTCCAGGCGGAAATCATGCGGCTTAGTATCGGTAAAATCGACCGCGATAGACGGTACCGTGGGGAATTGCTCCACCGATGGAGCAGCCGGCGAGCCGCCGGGAATAATCTGGAATTTGCCCATTACAGAAATATCGTAACCCTGGCGCAGACTGCCCTCGCCGAGCACCTTGCCATCAAGAACAAAGCGGTAACTCTCGACCGGCGAATAGGGAAAGCTGTCTCCCGCTTCGAGGGTGAATACGTAGTGGCCGGCGGCGGGCACGGTGATCATGCCGCTCCAGCGCACGGAGTAGTTATGCGTGGCCAACTGCGGCGCCGGCAGCGCATTCTCCCAATCGGCTTGCACATTCGGCTGCGTAACGACGGCAACTGGACGGCCAGTCCAATCGGGAGTAGCAAAGATTTCGGTTTTTAGGCCTGTATTGAGGCTAAAGGCTGTTCTCGGCACAGGCACGCCAACACCTTCCGCCAGCGTCGAGCCCTGCGCATAGTGAATCGGCGTGGTGCGATACTGCGCGAGAATTCCGTCCAGCGGCGTGACCGGACTAACCGGCGTTCCGACGTAGTTGCCCAGAATAGACGGCAGCAAATCTGCCGTTGGGCCGATGACCGCAATGTGGCCGGGCGCGCTCTTCAACGGAAGAACGCCTTTGTTCTTCAGCAGCACTATGCTCTCTTCTGCCGCCTTCAGCGCAATCCGGCGATGCTCGGGCGATGCGTCCTCGGAGAAAGGAACTCGATCGCGCCAATCCGAGCCTTGCGGATCAAAGAGTCCGAGTTGAAAGCGCGCAGTGTAGAGTCGCTCGGCAGCCTGTGTAACCAGCTCTTCAGTGACCAGCCCCTGGCGGACCGCATCGCCGAGCGTGTTGAAGCCGGGGGTCCAGATGCTGCACGAGAGATCGGTGCCCGCTTCGAGCGCCATGGCGGCGGCGTGGGTGATGTCAGCGGTCTTCTTGTGGCCCTGATTTACATCCACAATGGCGCCGCAGTCGGAGACCACGAAGCCCTTGAAGCCCCAGGCCTCGCGCAAATGATCCTTGAGCAGCATCTTGTTGGTGCAGGCCGGCCATCCGTCGATGGAGCTATAGGCGCACATGACCGATTGCACGTGTCCCTCGACGACAGTAGCGCGAAAGGCGGGCAGGTAAGTCTCTTCCAGATCGCGCGGCGTGGGGTTGACGTTGAAACCGTGGCGCAGCGTCTCGGGCCCGCTGTGCACGGCAAAGTGCTTGCTGGTGGCCACGGCGCGCAGGTGATTGAGGTCGTCTCCCTGCACGCCATTAACAAACGCCACGCCCATCTTGCTGGTGAGAAATGGGTCTTCCCCATAGGTCTCCTGGCCGCGGCCCCAGCGGGGATCGCGGAAGATGTTGATGTTTGGCGACCAGAAGGTCAGCCCGTAAAAAATGCGGTGGTTGCCCTCTCGCTGCGCCTGGTTGTACTTCGCGCGGCCCTCGGTGGAGATGGTTTTTCCCATCTCGTGGACTATGCCAGGATCCCATGTGGCGGCCATCCCGATGGCCTGAGGAAAAACAGTCGAGTAGCCCGCGCGTGCCACCCCGTGCAGCGCTTCATTCCAGGTCTGGTAGTCGGGAATTCCAAGGCGGGGAATCGCCGTGGCCCAGTCTTCCAACTGTGAAACCTTTTCCTCCAGCGTCATGCGGCCAACCAGAGCGTGTGCGCGCTCCGCCGGAGAGAGCTTAGTGTCAAGCCAGGCTTCCTGCTGTGCGGAGGCATAGAGTGCGAAGAAGGTAAAAATGATAGCGACAACAGAAAGCCAGCGGCGAGACGGCATGAGCGGATTCCCTCCCAGGGTCTGTCCATCCTCCCGGCTTTTTCTCTGAGCCGGGCATTCGACTGGAACTCTACTAGTATAGGGTGTTACTGGCCAGTTTTACTGGGGTGAGTCCGCTGGCGCAACCTCGATATAATCGAGCGCTGCGGGATCGTCTTTGTCCGGAGTTCCTTCCACGCTCAGCACATCCCCAGGCTTGAGTTCAATGCCTCGTAAGGTGTGGCGAGTGGAGTTGTCGCCGTTAGGGCGGCGTGAGGGCAGTGTGGCGTCGGCGGCCCAGGTGTCCACGGGTTGTCCATTGAGCAGGAGCCTGAACTTCGCAATGCCGCCTTGCAGATCGAAGTACTGCACGGCGAAGTTATACAGACCTTTCTCTCCGGTCCAGGTCCATTCGGCCGTACAGCTTTTCTCCGCACAGCTCACGGCTTTTCCGCCCGATGCATCCTCCCACGGCATCACATCGATCACCTTGTAGCCACTGAGGCGCGCGTCTTCGGCTTCCATGCGTCCGGGGTAGTTGCCGACGCGACCCTTCTCATCGGGGATTCCACTCAATTTCAAAAAATACTGCACAATCGCGTCTCGCCAAACGATGGCATGGCCCGCCTGATACTCCAGCCGTGCGCGTACGTTTTCGTAGAGCGTGGGGTCAATGCGTCCCTTGAGCGTGGCCCACTCGCGCGCGAGTTCCGCTGCCTGCTCCGCACCCTCGTAGTGGCTGTCGTAGATGTACTGAATAACGCTCTTGCCGTCATGCAGCTTGTGCGTGTAGGGCACATGATGAAAAAAGAGCAGCAGATTGTCGGGGGTAGTTTTCGGCGATTCATAAACGCGCGCCACTTCAGGCGGGTACTGCTCCGCAAAGCCGGTACCGGTCTTCACGCTCCGGTCCATGCCCACGCCCAGGTGGTCTGCTCGGTGCCATTGTCCCCAGCCGTTATTCTCGCTTGCCTCGATGTTGGGTCCGTAGTGCGAGCCGGTGATGTCCGTTAGGGTCTGCATCCCCAGCGGCCCCGTGTAATTCACATACGCAGGCCACGATTGCATCAGCATTTTGGTGACAGTGCCGACCACAGCGGGATCGTTGCTAATGCTCTGGCGCGTCCACTCGGCGGCAATCTCGTCCGCCGTGAGATTGGGATTCCACGCCAGCCGCCCGAATGCATAGAGGTTGGCCAGTGCCAGCGGCGAGCCAAGCCAGCCGTCGCGCCCCACTCCGGCAACGGCGACTATGCCGCCCAATGGCCGATGAAAGCTCTCGCCCGCGATGATCTCCTTCACCGGAGTGGATCTTCCGTCAGCGCGCATATCGAAATCGAGAACCCACTTCCACATCGGTGCGAGATAAACCAAGTGGCGCTGCTGGCCGGTGTACTCTTGCGTGACTTGAATCTCCATCGCCTGACTCGTCTGGTGAAGGCCCGCGAAGAGCGGCGAGACCGGCTCCTGTGCCTGAAAATCAATCGGCCCTTCCTTGGTTTGAATCACAACGTTAGGTGCGAATGCGCCATCGAGCGGATGGAAGACATCAAAAGCCGCTCGCGCGCGGTCGGCCTTCGGGTCGAGCCAGTTGAGGTGATGGTTATAGACAAAAGCGCGATAGAGGACCACGCCGCCGTGGGGCGCAAGCGCGGCGGCCAGCGTGTTAGCGGCGTCGGCGGGCGTGCGGCCAAAGCTGGCTGGGCCGGGCTGACCTTCAGAGTCAGCCTTCACGGTGAAGCCCGCGAAGTCAGGAATGAATGCATAGATTTCGTTCACCTTGGCCGCCCACCAGGCCTTAACCGCCGGATCAGCCGGATCGTAAGTCGAAAGGCCGCCAATCTTCTGCGGGCTGGCAAGAGCCACGCTCATTGCCACGTGCACGCCCCAGGGACGCATCGCGTCAGCAATGCGGGCAACTTGCTTGAGATGCTCTGAATCTATGAGCTGAGGAGCGGCATTGACGTTGTTGATATTGCAGCCGTTGATACCCACCGAGGCCAGCAGCCGAGCATACGCACTTACCGCCGTCAGATCCTCACGGACTTTGCTACCCTCGAAAAAGATCGACCGGCCTGCATAACCGCGCTCAATCGTCCCATCTGGATTGTCCCACTCATCGACCCAGCGAATGGGCATCGCGGGATGCTCGCGCAGCGGGTGGTCGTAGAGACTGACGGCTTCGCATCTTGCGGGAATGCGGAGTAGAGCAAAGACGCCATAGAGAACGCCAGGCTGATCCGCGCCGGCGACAATCAGGGTATGATCGGCACTTGCGCCGCTCCAGTAGATCCAATAGCCCTCCGGTTCAAGATCGGTGGGTACTGGCAGCTCTGGAAACGCCCTGCGTACTTCCTCCACCGTGCCTATGACGGTTTCCCCGCCGACAATTTGCCTCATGCGCGCCGTCAGCCCCACGTCGGAGGTAGATCGCAGGCTGCGTTGCAGTTCCTGAATACCGGATTTCTCCAGAGCCCCATTTCCCAGAGCACGCACCTTGATAGGAATGATGATTCGGCTGTGCGAGCCATCGTAGCGCAACCACGCCTGATCTGCCGTTTGCGCGGTTGCAGCCAGCCCGCCTGCCAGAACCAACACAACCGCAATGCCCGCGAACAAATCGATTCTCTTCATTGGCATGACTGTCCCTCCTGCCCGCTCTTCGGCTATCTCTCCGTTCTATCACCATGGCATGCACCAGGTCATCGGCTCCATCCTTATCAAGTCAACGTATCGCCCATGCCTGTATGGCGTATGCTAATGTCAAGATCAACCCGGTACGCGAGGAGTCGGAATGATTAAGAGTAGATTTTCCTTCAAGCATTTCCTCTTTTTATTCTTAGTAGCGGCTGCCTTCACCGCCATTTCGGCAAGCGCGCTCGATTCATCCTCTGGCTGCAACCCGCGCGCTTATGGCGCCAAGGGCGACGGAGTCAGCAAAGATACAGCCGCAATTCAGGCGGCCATTGATGCCTGCCAGCAGCAAGGCGGCGGTACGGTCCGGCTGATTGCCGGCACATATCTGAGCGCTCCCATCGTACTCAAAAGCAACATCACGCTGCAACTGGACAAAGGAGCCACGCTGCTTGGCTCCGCTGACCACGCGGACTACCCTCCCATGACCATGTTTCATCTGCCCGACCTACAGCCGCTGGTCAGCGCCACAAATGCCGTGAATGTCGCCATCACAGGTGAAGGCGTGATCGACGGCAATGGAGAGAGCTGGTGGCAAGAGGCGCGCAGCATAAGGGATCACGGCATTCTGGGCTCTGGTCATCCGCGGCCCAAGCTCATCATCTTCGATCATTGCAAGCACGTCCGCGTCGAGGGTGTCACCATTCAGAACTCGCCCATGTGGCAACTGGTTCCGTATTATTCCGACGATGTAATCATTCGCAACATCAAGGTTCTGGCGCCTGCCCATTCTCCCAACACCGACGCCATCGATCCCTTCTCCTCGTCCAATGTGGTCATCGATCATGTCTTTGCCGATGTGGGCGATGACAACATAGCCATCAAGTCAGGCCCCATCAATTCTCCCGGACCGGACGATCCCAGCCGCAACATCACTATTACTGATTGCACCTTCTTGCACGGCCACGGCCTTTCCATCGGCAGCGAGATTGCCGGCGGCGCACAGAACATCCGCGCCGAGCGCATTCACTTCGAGGGCACGGACAACGGCATCCGCATCAAGGCCAATCGCGACCGCGGCAACGATGTCAGCCATCTGCTCTTTCGCGACATTACTATGAAGGACGTGAAAAATGCTCTAGTAATCAGCGAGTACTATCCCAAAATCCTTCCCCCCGATACGGAAACCGCGCAGCCCGTCACCCGGCTGACTCCGCACTTCCACGATATCGTTCTGGAAAATGTGACCGCCACGGGCAGCACCATGGCCGGAGCGATTGTCGGCCTGCCGGAAGCGCCCATCTCCGGCGTGGTCTTGCGCAAAGTATCGCTCAGCGCCAAAACCGGCTTGATAATTGCCTATGCGGAAGTGGATGGCAAGCACCTTAAGGTTCAGGCCGAAACCGGCGAGTCGATTATGAATCAGGCAGGTGCCAACGTTACGTTGCACTAAAGTGAATTCGCTCCATGCAAAAGAGGCTGCGCTTTCTGGCGCAGCCTCTTTTTTGTATATTTGTGTTCCCATGATCTACACGCCGCTGTACGCGGAGAATCCGCCGTCGATCGGAATCACCACGCCGGTTACGAAATCCGCGGCGGGCGACAGCAGCCAAAGCACGCACCCCAGAAGATCCTTGGGCTCGCCAAGGCGTCCCATCGGCGTGTGTCCCACAATTGTTTTGCCGCGCGCCGTCCACTCGCCTGTATCCTTGTCCGTCAGCAGAAAACGGTTTTGGTTGGTGAGGAAAAAGCCCGGAGCGATGGCGTTCACGCGTATCTTCGGCGAGTATTCCTGCGCCATATGCACGGCCAGCCATTGCGTAAAGTTGCTCACCGCGGCTTTTGCCGCCGAGTAGGCGGGAATCCGAGTCAGCGGCCGGAAGGCGTTCATCGACGAAATATTCAGAATGTTGCCGTGCCCCTGATCTGCCATGATCTTTCCAAAAGCCTGCGAGGGCAGAATCGTTCCCATAATATTAAGATCGAAAACCCAGCGCACCGCCTCGGGTGGCAGATCGAAGAATTTCAATTCCGCGCTGGTCGTGGCCTGAGGCTTATTGCCTCCCGCGCCGTTGATCAAACAATCCAGCTTGCCCAGGCGGCTCACTACCTCTTGAGCAGTATGAAAAATATTATCGCGATCCAGCACGTTGCACTTAAAAAGTGAAATCTGCTTGCCGCGCTCTCCCATGCGCTCCACCAGCGCCTTGCTGGCCTCGATATTGACGTCTAAACTCGCCACATTTGCGCCACATCCGACCAATGCGCATACAATTTCGCCGCCCAGAACTCCGGAGCCTCCCGTGATGGCCACCGTCTTCCCGCTGAAGTCGTACATCTTCGTCAGTTCTGCCAGATCGAAGACGCATTGCCCGCACCCCTGCTTCTGTTCACTTCCTGCGGCTTCCGTTTTCCCCATTTCGCTCTCCCTTTCGATTTCGTCAGTTCATCCGGATCAAAAATAATTCAATGCTGAATTTCAAACGCTTCGCCCCAGAAAAACAGGAGCGATGTGCCGGTCGTAAAGATTCTCGGTCACATTCTTCGCGATTACGGTTTCGTTTGCCTCGAGCAAGCCCAAATAACGGCGTCCCATCTTGGCCGCCACCTTGAAGCCCACATGCAGCAACTGGCGCAGACTGCTGTTATAAGCCGCCGCTCCGCGCACATGGCGCAAGGCCGAGGTGTACTGCTCTGAAGACCAACCATTGACTTCTGCAGGCGACGGCAGCTTGGACGTATCGATATCGATGACCGTAGCGTAGGGCGCGCACAATTCCTCGCGGTTAGCGAAAGCCTCAGCATAAATCTCCTTGGCCAGCTTGAGTCCCTCGCCCCCGGCTTCCGCCAATCCAGTCAATTCCTCCAGCCACGTGGTTCCCGCGGTCTTAAGGTGAACGCCAACGTCAAATTTCTTCATGGTCGCGTGAATCGCGGGATAAATTGAAAACTTGTCGCTCCCGGAGTGCACACTCAGCTTGAGATTTTCCGGCAGGTCAAATTGTTTCACCGCGTAGGCGATGGCCGCTACGTCAAGCGCAAACTCGCGCTCGAATTGCGCCACGTCTCCCACATAATCCACGCCTTTGTTGAAGCGGCCGCTGAATTTGGGCGCGATGGTCTGCATGGGAATGCCTTCATCGCTGATAGCCGCCAGAATAATCAGCAGCTCAAGGGGACTCTGCGCGCTGTCGGTCTCGTCCATCGAGACTTCGGCAATAAACTTCCCTTCCCCTTTAGCGGCTACAATGGCGCGATATATCTCGCCGGCCTTCTTTACAGCGGTCAGATATTTCCGCGCCGTCTGGCGCAAAATCTCCGGCGTAATCTCGAAGCTGTCGCCGACTCCTTCAAGCTGAATGTGCCCCAGCAATCCTTTATGCTTGCCGACAAAGTGATCGATGTCAGCTTGCGGTGCAGGCTGTCCTATATAGTCGGCCACGTCGTGCGTATAAAAGTCGCACGCGTCAAGAAACCGGCCAACGGTCTCTAGCGTAATGTGGTCGGCGTCGCAAAAGTAGGGCAGCTTCCATCCCAGCGCCTTGACGGCGGCATCAGCCGCGGAGCGTGTCGAGGCCGGCTCCGAGCCGATGATGGTATGCTCCCGGTTCGATTTGTTCCATACGGGGACTACCTCCACGCCGGCCTTAAGAGCCTTGATGCAGGCCTGCAACTGCGCCTTGGCCTGGTGCGCGAACCGGTCTCCGGTTCCCACGGAATACTTCGGAAGAATCAGTTTTTTCTTTTCCATATCCCTCCGATTTAAAAGCGGCTGCGGTGCGCCCACAGCCCTAATCCTGGATTGGAGATGAAGAAAGTCTCTTCATCATCGTTCATATTTACGCCCAGCGAGAGCTTGCCTGGGTCGTAGCGCTTGAGCATTGCGTGCAAATCTCCATACCCGAAACCCACACCCTCGACCTCTTCCTTGCTGAGATGGCCGGGGCACCACGTTATTTTGAATCGCCCTTCCGACGAGCCGTGAATCAGGTGCGCCGCCGCGCTCAAATCGTTGGCCAAATCGGCATTGGCTTCCACAGCCTTGAGCGTCGCAGGAGTGCCACGATAGCCGTATTTGCGGATCAACGTGTCTATAGTTTTGTCTTCGCCAAATTCCTTCACGGCCGGCGCCAGCACTATCAACTCAGCGCCGTCGGCCAGCGCCATGCGCGTGCGATAGATGGCCTTGTTGCCCAGCCAGGTGGAGTGGAACTCCTCAGGATCGAGATAGACCACAGCCTTCTTGATCGGCTCGTCGAGCATCTCAAAGTTCACCTTCAGGCTCAGTTCAGCGGCCAGGTTAAAGCACTCCGTATCGTCGCCGATATAAAGTCCGCGCACCGCCAGCCCGCCATCCGCCCTGCGGCTCACTACGGTCTGCACATAAACGATGGGCAGATTCTTGAGGAAATGATCGTCAGCGTAGTTGAGCACATTGCGCACAGGATTGGCGGCACGGCCCATGATCCGCTCCATGCCGTACACTGCGCCCAGATAATGACTGCGATTGATGCCGTCGCGGCCTCCCGTGCCCACCAGAATGTTCTTGTTGTAGTTGGCCATGCCGATCACTTCATGCGGCACCACCTGCCCGATGGAGAGAATCAGATCGAAGCCGCCACGCGAAATCAGCTTGTTCACCTGCGCTGGCCACGTATAGTTCAGCTTGCCTTCCGACTGCTCTCTGACAAACTCCGCAGGAACCTCGCCCAAAGTCTCGATGTCCGTGCGCCAGTTGTGAACCTTGAATAGATCGAACGGCATTTCGCCGAACATGGCCGAGACACGCTCGGGATTCATCGCCACATGCGTTCCCAGCGCGGGCAAAACCGCCTTGAGTTTGTCGCCGTAATGATTCCACGTATAGCGCGTCAGTTCGCCGGCGCGGGAGTGCGAGCGGGTTTGATCGGGCGGCACCGCTAAAACTTTGTTGCGTGCACCTAGCTTGGACAAACCCTCTACCAGCAGATCGTTCAACTGCTGAGGCGTCAGGTCGGTATCAACGCTTCCTACTGAGCAATAAAGACTCATGCGGTTAAATCCACCCTTTTCAGTCCCGGAGCAAGCAGGACGTTGATGAGCAGCGAGATCAGATAAACACTGGCGGCAATGATAAACAGGAACGAATAGCTGCCCGTAATTTGCAGAATGTGACCAGCCAATTTCGCAATGAGAACGCCGCCGAGGGCGCCAGTCATGGTGCCGATACCTGTAGCAGATCCCACCGCGCTGCGCGGAAACATATCGGATGCCGTGGTGAACAGGTTCGCCGACCAGCCTTGGTGAGCCGCGGCCGCCAGGCTCAGCAGTCCGATTGCGCACCACTTCCCAAAGTTGTCCGCTTGAAGATTGTTGATAAAAAATATGGGAACAACCAGGCATGCGCACAGTAGCATGGCCGCTATTCTTGCGCGTGTTGCCGATAGGCCAAAACGAATGAAAGTCGCGGGCAGGTAGCCGCCATAAATGCTGCCGACAGCCGACGCGTTGTAAACAATCAGAATCGGCAACCCCAATCCTGCAAGGCTCAGATGAAATCTATCGCTGAAGTAACCCGGCAGCCAGTAGAGATAGAACCACCAGATGGGATCAGTAAGAAACTTTGGGATGGCATACGCCCAGGTCTGACGGTAACCAAACAACTTGACCCATGGTATGGATGGGCCAGGCTTCTCCGGGGGATCCTGATTGATGTAGGCCAATTCGGCGGCTGACAACGTGGGATGTTCGGCGGGCTTGTGATATTTGAAGAACCACAGCAGAATCCATGAGGCCGAAAAGAATCCGGTGATTAGAAAAGCAGAGTGCCAGCCAAAGTAGTGAACTGCGATGGGCACCAGGAGCGTTGCCAGAATCACGCCAACATTTGCCCCGCAGTTGAAGATGCCGAAGGAGAAGGAGCGCTCCTTCTGCGGAAACCACTCGGCGTTAGTTTTGTTGGCGGCGGGAAAGTTGCCGGACTCGCCGATTCCAAGAAAGGAGCGCGCAATGCCGAGCTGAAACACCGAGTTGACCAGCGCGTGGCTCATCGCCGAGAGGCTCCAGACGGCCATGATGACCATGTAGCCGATACGCGTGCCAACCTTGTCGACGAATCGTCCAGCGCCTAGCTGGCCGAGCGCATAGAAAAAGGTAAAGAACGCCACAATGGTCCCGAAGCTCTCTTCGGTCAGGCCGATTCCGCCATGGGCCGCACCCAGCATCAGGGTGGGCTTCAGAAGCCCCAGCACCTGCCGGTCCATATAGTTGATCGTGGTGGCAGCGAAGAGCATGGCGCAAATCGTCCAGCGCACATTTCCTATCCGCGCGCCAGCAGATGTCACTACTCCCTGTTGCCTGTCTGCTCCCACACTCTCCCCCGCGTCTTGCCCTTACAGCTTATACGCCTTCTTCACTAGCCCATAGGTTAGTTCGTACGCTACTTCATATGCTTCATCTTCGTCTAGCCGGTGTTCAGCGACCAGCCGGGCCAGGAAGGCGCAATCGATGCGCCGCGCCACATCGTGACGCGCGGGAATGGATAGAAAGGCGCGCGTGTCGTCATTGAATCCCACCGTGTTGTAGAAGCCCGCCGTCTCGGTTGCCTGTTCACGGAAGCGCATCATGCCCTCGGGGCTGTCATTGAACCACCAAGGGGGGCCCAGCCGCAGGCAGGGATAGTGCCCGGCAAGCGGAGCCAATTCGCGGCTATAGGTCGCCTCGTCCAGCGTGAAAAGAATAATGGTCAGCTTGCTCTCGTTGCCGAAGCGATCCAGTAGTGGCCGCAGCGCATCTACGTAGTTGGTTGGCTGGGGAATATCGCCCCCCACATCACGTCCATATTTCTCGTAAACCTTCCGGTTATGGTTGCGCACGGAGCCAGGATGAATCTGCATCACCAGCCCGTCTTCCAGGCTCATCTGCGCCATCTCCGTCAGCATCTGCGCCTGAAAGAGCATCTGCTCGCGCTTGTCGGCCTTGCCAGTGAATACCTTGTTAAACAATTCCGTGGCTTCGGCTAAAGGCAGGTCGGCAGTCTCTGCCGTCAAATGCCCATGGTCAGTCGAGGTGCAGCCCAGCTCCTTGAAGCGCTGGCGCGCCTTGCGAAGTGCGTTCAGGTAGCCTTTCCAGCTAGAGGTGTCTTCGCCGGTTTGATCGCCCAGCTTGATTATCGACTGTGAGAATCCGGCATACTCCGGATCAACCACCGGGTCGGGCCGGAAGGCTGGCACGATCCTCGCTTTCCATCCCGATGCGCGAATCGCCTTGTGATCGTCCAGCGAGTCAATAGGAGAATCGGTCGTCGTCAGCACCTCGATATTGAATCGCTCATAAAGCGCGCGGGGCAAAAACTCTGGCGTCTTCAGTTTCTCCGCGATGGTGTCGAAGTACAGGTCGGCGGTCTTCGCCGATAGACGCTCCTCCATGCCAAAAAGTTCCTGGAAAGAGTAATCCAGCCACATGCGCGTCGGGGTTCCGCGAAACAAGTAGTAGTGGCTGGCGAAAATGCGCCACACCTTGCGCGCGTCCTTGAGCTCCGCATGGCCAATCTCCAGGTCTTCGAGAGAAATACCCTGGCTGTACAGCATCCGGAATACATAGTGATCGGGTTGCACGAACAGCTTTGCTGGGTCGGGAAAAGCTTCGTTCCTGGCAAACCAACCCGCCCGCGTATGACCGTGAGGGCTGATGATGGGCAAGCTGCGAACCTGCGCGTACAGTGCTTTGGCGATTTTACGGGTTGCCGGGTCGGCGGGAAACAAACGATCTTCGTGGTTTAGCATGACTGATCTCCGCCCTTCATTTTAACCATCGAGTTTTGACCACCACAGAGGTCAGACCACAGTATACACATCTTTCCAATAATCGGCACGGCGGATGATTTCCTTCGATTCAGCCAGCCAATCAGTGTTAATCTCGTTTCATCCTCCAATTTCGCTATGCAACAAGGTACCAGCCCTATATGCCGCGGAAGAAACAGGATTTGCCGGATACACAGCGGACCATGCATGTGGTCAACCACATTCGCTCTCTCATTGAGAATGGCACGCTGCAAATGGGCGACAAGATTCCTCCGGAGCGTGAGTTTGCGCGTTCCTTGAAGATCAGCCGCGCCAGCCTGCGCACTGGAATCGGCTACCTGGCTGCCATGGGGGTCATGAAGGTGCGCCACGGGGTCGGAACCTTCGTCGCCGATGGCCCAGCCGAATTCGGCAAGGCATCCTTCAACCTGATGGGCGTGCTGCACGGCTTTAAATCATGGCAAATGTTCGAAGTGCGCTTGATTCTCGAAAGCCATCTTGCCGCTCTGGCTGCTGAACGCAGCAAAGATGAACATCATACCGCGCTCGCAGAAGAGGTAACCGAGATCTTTGCTTCCGTTGACAATCCCCCCGAATTCCTCATCCACGACGTGCTCTTTCACCGCATCCTATCCCAGGCTTCCGGAAATCCTATTTTGGCTGCGCTGATGGAAACCATCACTTCGGCGCTGTATGACAAGCGCAGCAAAACTGTCAATCGTTCCACCGATCTGCGTGAATCCGCCGAAATGCACCTCAAAATTTATCACGCTATTCGCGCACGCGACCCCATTGAAGCGCGAAAACTGATGGAGCAACACCTGCGCATGGCTCGAACTGCGCAAGGCATGGAACGCCGCAACGCAAAGCATGCAAGCAAAGCAAAAAAAGCTCTATGAGCCTCAATGCGCATCTAGGTTCATGCCTTCCTGACAATCCAAGTCGCCCGCTGCATCCCCGCTATGGCCCGTCCCAGCCTCCATCGCTGAAGATACATTGCAGGATATGGCGCATCAAACCCGTAGCTCATCTCTGATCGTAGATTCAGGCTTCTTCCGCTCTTCTTTACGCCCTTCATGCACTGAACGGCGCGGGGGCCGCACCGTCAGAATGACAATTGACATAGGCCATTGGCAATAACTGAACAAAACACGCTTCATGCTTTTTACCCATGAATTGCCGGTTAAAATCTGGCCCATTTTATTAAACTTATTTTTCACCACGCCACACAAATCGCTCATTATACAGATATTTACAGGATATTCTTCCTCGTCAGCATTTCTCGCTTGACAGATACATAGATTATGCCGGAAACTAGGTTTGCTTTAAAAGTGGTCTGACCTCTGTCGGCAAATATGCCAGACATAGGATTTGTAGGATCCGTATACCAAAACAACAAGTTAGCAATTTTATGGAGGCTTGAATGAGAAGGATGGATGTTGAAGAAATCAGTGGGACATCGAGGGGCCTGATGAACGGGTTCCTGCGCTGCTCCAGGTGGGGATGGCTGCTGCTTCTGGTCATCGCTATGTTGACGACCGTCTGCGCCAATGCGCAGTTATCAGGTAAAGGCACGATTACCGGCACCGTTTCGGATGCAACCGGGGCAGTGATTCCCGGCGCTGCCGTTAACGCCACAAACGAAGCCAGCGGCATCACTGCCAAGACCACCACAACCAGCGCGGGAGACTACAACTTCCCCAACCTGGATCCCGGTATTTATACCGTGACCGTAACCGCCTCGGGCTTTGAAAAGCTCACGCACAAGGGCATTCATGTCAATGCCCTGGAGTCGCAGTCATATAACCCTGTCCTCACGGTTGGCGGCTCCAGCATCGAGATTACCGTCACCACCGCGCTGCCCCAGTTGGAAACCAGCAATGCTTCGCTCGGCTCCACCATGGAAAACGAAGTGTATTCGGAGCTGCCCATCGAAATGGGTTCCTATGGCTCTCCCGATCAGCGGCGCGCCACCGACTTCGTATACCTCATGCCTGGCGTGCAGGGCAATGAAACCAATGGCAACGCCACCACCAACGTTGGCGTCGTCAACGGTTCCGGCAGCCGCGGCGCTGTCTCCGACGTCTACGTCGACGGCGTTCCCTTTGTGCGCGCCGGGGGCAACGGCGACCCGCGCTTTGTGTGGACCGCTATGTCGGTCGACGCCATCGATCAGTTCCAGGTCATGACCACCGGCTACGGGGCCGTTTATGAAGGCCAGGGCGTCATGAATTACACCATCAAGCAAGGCGGCGCCAAGCAGCACGGTTCCGTCTATGAGTTCTTACGCAATACCGCTCTCGATACATGGGGCTTCTGGGGCAAGGCCATCAATCCGGTATTAGGCGTTGCTATCAAGCCGGTTGAGCACAGCAACGAATACGGCATCAACCTCAGTGGTCCGCTCGTCCCGCTTGGCAAGTGGAAGGAAAAGGTCTTCTACTACGGCAACTACAACGGCTTCCGCTATACCAGCGCCACGCCCACGCCCATGACCTTCCCCACGCCGAACCAGCAGGCCGGCAATTTCACCGCGTCGGGCACTTACGTCCCGGGTACAGACACTCCCATCTACGACCCCTCGACTCAGACTGCCTGCACCGCGAATAACGCCGCTACTACCGGTGGCGCCGCCAACCATTTTCCCTGCCGGTATCAGTATGGCTACAAGGCCGGTACAGGCACGGGATTGAACGGCAATCCTGTTTTGATAGGTGCAGCATCACCGGTCAACGTAATCCCCGCCAGCGAGATGTCTACCTTTGCTTTAAATATGCAAGCCTTGCTGCCCACGTCGGGCATCTCCTCGGCTCTGCAAAACAACTACATCGCCCCCAACGCCACGGGGCTCATCAACTGGTCCACCACCGACCGCATCGACTTCCTGCCCACTTCGTCGGACACCATCACATTCCTTTTTGCTGATGGACGTCAGGCCAGCTCCAATCCTGTCGGGCAGTCTACGGCCGGACGCAACGTTGGACCGGTTCCCTTCAACTACGGTCAGACCTACGCGCCCAAGACAGCCGTGGGCATCATTGAAGAAACCCACATCTTCACGCCGCACCTCATCAACCAGGCCAAGTGGGGATATGCCCGCTACAACGGTCCTACCTTCAATCCCGACCAGGCGCCGGCGTATGCTGCGACAACCATGGGGCTGTCTAATCTGCCCGTCGGTCAGGCGCAGCAGACCTTCCCCATCACCACCTTCGCCGGCACTAATGCCCAGACAAACTGGGGCGGCACCACTGCCAACGTAACCATCGCGGAAAATTACACGGCGCTCGATAACCTGCAGTGGACTGTCGGCAAGCACTCCTTCACCTTCGGCACTGAGGTTGCATGGATGCTCTACAACACCTACAGCGCCACCGGCGGAACAACCCCGTTGACCCTGGCTGCTGCCGTCACGGAGACCGCGGGCATCGCCTCAACCAGTACTTCCAGCTATACCGTCGCCAGCGGCAGCGGTATGTCCTACGCCAGCTTCCTCCTTGGCCAAATCGACAAGGGCAGCCTTACGGATTATTCGGCGCATCCAGGCTACGGAGCGCGCTTCATCCCTATCTCGCCCTATGTCCAGGACAACTGGAAGTTCAACTCCAAACTAACTCTCGACCTCGGCTTGCGCTACGATTTCTTCCCTTCCGTCAGGGAAACGAATGATGACGCCAGCTACTTCGATCCCAATCTCGCCAACCCGGTTACCGGCATCAATGGCGCACTGAACTACTTGGGAATTACCCCAGGTACGTGCAACTGCGACTCGCCCGCAAAGAACTATTACCGGAACTTCGGGCCGCGCGTTGGCCTCGCCTATCAACTGACTCCCAAAACCGTTATCCGTTCCAGTTGGGGCGTCATGTATACCCATAGCGACGCGGTGGGCGGCTTGACGACTACTGTTGGAACGCTGGGATTCGCAGCTTCGCCCTCCTTCTCGTCGACCAACGATTTCACCACCATGACGGGACTGACGAAACTAACGACTTCTGGGACCAGCGCAACTCAATATACGGGTGCGATTCCCTCCTACACGCCTCCGGCTGGCCGGGGCTCGGGTCCGCAATACGGCACCGGCTACACCACCAATACCCTCAGCGGAAGTTCGACCAGCTATACGGCAGCTCCTTCCGGCTCCACTTATGACGACCCCTATCTCGGCGGACGCGCGCCGGAGTACATCAACTGGAGCGTGGGCATCCAGCGCCAGCTAACCAATGAGATCGCGGTTACAGCCACCTATGTCGGTTCCGAAGGCCACTTCCTCCAGTTGGATAGCTATACGGCCCGCGGAGTCCAGTCCAACCAGCTCGATCCCAAGTATCTGGTCCTGGGATCGGCACTCAGCGACACCGGCACAACTGTCGCCACTGATTGCTCCGGTGCCGTTGCCTCCAGTGGCTTTGCCTGCAACTCTGCGGCTTTGTCGCAGTTCGCCAATGCCACCGTGAAACAGGCGTTGAGTCAGTTCTTGAAGCCCTATCCCTTCGAGTCGCCCTCTGACTCCTTCGGGTATGTCGGCAATGCCAACTACCATGCTCTGCAAGCCATGTTGAATATGCGAACCTGGCATGGTTTGACCGTCAATACCAACTTCGCCTATTCACGTGTCATTGACGACGGCGGTTCCTTCCGCTCCGGATACGCTATTCCCGCCGGTACACTTGCCAATCACCCCACTCTTTCCTATAAGGCGGACCGCATCGAGCGCACCGTCTCCACCTCTAACCAGAAGCTGCACTTTGTCGGGACCACGGTTTGGGACTGGCCGCTGGGCAGGACGGTTTTCAATACCAATGCCTATGAGCGGGCCATCCTCGGCGGCTTCAAGTTCTCCGGGATCTACCAGGTCTTCACCGGCTCGCCGCTGGCCATTACCGCAGCCGCTTGCCAAACCAATCCCTCCTCAGCTCAGAGCAGCAGTTCATGTGCGCCGACAATGAATCCGGGCTTCGTCGGACAGTTAGCGCGCCAGAATGGGCGCTGGGGCAAAGGCGCGACAACCACCAACTACACCACTATCAGTTACATCGTGCCCAGCGCTGGTACCACCGTTTCTACCCTCTCTGGTCCATTCGTCAACCCCGTTTCAACGGTACTCAATGCAGCAGGCAGTCCTGCGGCTGCCTACACCTTCGGCGATGCGCCGCGCACCGCCCCCTACAACCTTTACGGCCCCGGCAACTACCAGCTCGACTTGGCTATGGTGCGCAGCTTCCCGCTGCACATTACGCCGGCCACCAAGTTGGACTTCCGCGCTGAGTGGTACAACGTCACCAACCACACCCAGTTCGCGGTTGCCAGCACCGTGGTTGGCAATGCCAGCTTCGGGCAGGTCACCTCCAATGGTACCGCCAACCGCAAGGCCGCTCAGTTCTCGGCTCGTATCGAGTTCTAGCCTCAAACCCTTGCATTTACACAAAGAGGCTGCCTTTATCGGCAGCCTCTTTTGTATTCAGTCTCGCACCACAACCTTTTCTGACTCACGAATTCCCTGACCTGGCTTCGGAGACAACCATCCTAATGATCCGATATGCATTCAAACTGAAGTTTTTGCAGTCCTTTGCCCTGCTTATCGTTGCCGGAGCCTCAGCTGCCGCCGCTACCATCGGAGTCAACCCTCCCGTCGAGCCGCTCTCACGCGCGCGCATCGCGCACTTGCCGCCACGCGAGCAGCGCGCCTGGATCGCCTACCTGGATCACTCCCAGCGCCAGCGCCAGTCAGACAAGGACTTCTTTCAAGCCGAGTTGAAGCGCGCCGGAATCGACAAGCCCGTAGAGCCTCCTCACGGCTTTTCCGCCCGCTCTATCCCGCTCGACCGTGACCCAGCCTGGTATTCGAGCCCCGAAGCACGCCATATTGCGGACGTGATCGTCTCCTTCCAGACCCCCGCCGGCGGCTGGGGCAAGAACCTGAATATGAGCAAAGATCCCCGCCGCCCCGGCGTGGCCTTCACTCCCAACAATCTCTCCCGCTTTCTTTCCCCCGGCGATTTCGATACCCCGCTCGAGCCGGATTGGAATTACGTCGGCACCATCGACAACGACGCCACCACCACCCAGATGAACTTTCTCGCCAAGGTCATTACGGCCGTCGGCCCCAAAGATGATTTCGCCTATCGCGCGGCCTTTCTGCGCGGAATGGATTATCTCTTCGCCGCGCAGTTCCCCAACGGTGGATGGCCGCAGGTCTGGCCTCTCGAGGGCGGCTATCACGACGCCATCACCTACAACGACGACGCCATGACCCAGGTTGTGGATCTGATGCATCATGCTTCGGAGGCAAAAAACGAGTTTTCCTTCGTCCCCAGGAAGATTCGCCGGCGCGCTGCCTCCAGCTTTGCGCGCGGAATCCAGTGCATCCTGGCCACGCAGATTGTCGCCAATGGTACGCGCACCGTCTGGTCGCAACAGGCAGAAGCCTTGACCTTCAAGCCCGTTTCTGGCCGTAACTATGAGCCGCCCGCTCAGTGCGCCAGCGAAAGCGCCGATTTGCTCATTCTCCTGATGAACGATCTGCCTCATCCTACCGCGGCCGAGCAAAAATCCATCCGCGCCGCCGCGGCTTGGTTCAAAAAAACGGCTATCTACGACCAGCGCTGGCAGCGCTGGCCCGATCCCTCCGGTCTTATCCCCACTCCCGGCGCCAGGCCCATCTGGGCGCGCTACTATCAAACCGGCGCCGACATTCCCGTCTTCGGCGACCGTGACAAATCCATTCACGACAATGTCAATGAGTTGTCCCGTGAGCGACAGCTTGGTTACAGTTGGTACAGTTCAGATCCACAGCGCGCTCTTGATCGCTTTGCTCAGTGGAGCGCACAACACCCGGAGGTCCAATGAAATACTTCCGTCATTTTTCTTGCTTGATCGCATTCGCCGCAACCGTGGGCTGCTTGTCCTCTGCCGCGCTCGCCCAGCAGCGCCCCTGGTCCGAGCGCGCCGCCAACGCCGCCATCACTCGCTGGCCAGATGGCCGCTTTGCTCTCCCCGGAGCACATTGGACATGGAATTACGAGCTGGGCACGCTGCTTCAGGGCATGGATGCCCTCTGGTTCAACACCGCCGATCCGCGCTACTTCAACTACATCAAGAGCTCCGTTGATCAATTTGTCGGCTCTGACGGCTCCATCTCCACATATAAGCCAGAAGAAAACCAGTTGGACAGCATCCTTATGGGCCGCCAGCTTCTGCTGCTCTACGGGGTCACGCAGGACAAACGCTACGCCAAGGCCGCCTCGCTGCTCTATGACCAGTTGATGCATCAGCCGCGCACCTCCTCCGGCGGCTTTTGGCACAAGCAAAAATATCCCAATCAGATGTGGCTCGATGGCCTCTACATGGCCGAGCCGTTCTATGCCGAATACGCCGCCACTTTCCACCATCCGGAGGCTTTCAGCGATATCACGCATCAATTTGTGCTGCTCGACCAGCACGCGCGCGATCCCAGGACCGGCCTTCTCTACCACGGCTGGGATGAATCGAAGCAGGAGCGTTGGGCCGACAAGCAAACCGGCCTTTCTTCGCAATTCTGGGCACGCGCCATGGGTTGGCAGATGATGGCGCTGGTCGATACACTCACCTATTTTCCAAAAGACGATCCCGGCCGCCAGCAGTTGATTGCCCAGCTCGTGCGCGATGCCGAAGCTATCTCCCGCTTCCAGGACAAAAACTCCGGCCTCTGGTACCAGGTGCTCGACAAGACCGCGGCGAAGGGCAATTTCTCCGAATCTTCCGCCTCCTGCATGTTTGTCTATGCGCTGGCCCGTGGTGTGCGTGATGGCTATCTTCCTCAGCGCTATCTTGCCAATGCGGAGCGCGGTTACAAAGGCATTCTGAGCCATTTCATTCAGACCGGTCCCGGCGACGATGTCTCGCTTACCGGTACAGTGAAGGGCGCGGGCCTGGGCGGCGATCCTTACCGTGACGGAAGTTACGCCTACTACATCGGCGAAAAGGTCGTCACCAACGATCCCAAGGGTGTTGGAGCATTTTTGCTGGCCAGCGTAGAGATGGAGAATGCCGCCAATGCCACGCTGGGCCGCGGCAAAACAGTTCTGCTCGACGCCTGGTACAACAGCCAGAAGCGGCCTGACTCAACCGGACAGCAGATTTACTTCCACTACAAGTGGTCCGACCTGAGCAACAGCGGCTACTCTTTTTTCGGTCACATCTTCAACTACTACGGCGCTGAAACCAGCACCCTCTACACCGCGCCTACGCTCGAGTCGCTTCGCCAGGCGCAGGTCTACATCATCGTCTCTCCGGATATTCCGGTGAAAAATCCCCATCCACATTACATGCAGCTGGAGGACGCCGCGCAGATTGCCGAATGGGTCAAGGCAGGCGGTGTGTTGATGATCTTCGAAAACGATTCGGGTTCCGCCGATATTGAGCATCTCAATCTGCTCTCAGAAAAATTCGGCATCCACTACAACAGCGTGTTGCGCAACCAGGTGGACGGCAACAAATTCGAAATGGGCAAGGTGCCAATCCAAAGAGGCGGACCCATCTTCCACCATCCGCACACCGCCTTTATGAAAGAGATTTGCACCATCGCGGTGAAAGCCCCTGCCACAGAATTGCTTCGCGATCACGGCGACATTCTCATGGCCACAGCGAAGTACGGCAAGGGAACCGTATTTGCCACAGTCGATCCCTGGCTCTACAACGAATACACCGACGGCCGAAAACTCCCTGCCGAGTATGACAACTTTGCCGCCGGTCAGGAACTGGTTAGCTGGATTCTTCAGCAAATTCCGCTCGGGCATGCGCCCCGCACGACGCCGTAACGCGCCCTGCGGAAATCATCTATCTTGAACCAGTTGGCGCGGCCTGGCGTCGTGCCCATAGGAGTTCAAATTGCGCTTCCTTCGCTTCGCCTCTCTTTTCGCCGCGGCACTTCTTGTCACCAGTATGTTCTTGCTCGCGCAAGACACACGCAAGGTCACCGAGCCGGTAATTCCTCCCGCTTGCGTCACCCTCATTGCGAATATCGCGGCCTCTCACGGTGTTATCGCGCCCGGCGATGAGCAGAAGCTGGATACCGATCGCATCCAGCATGCCATCGACAACTGTGCCGCAGGAAACTCCGTTGTCCTCCGCGCCCAGGGCCGTAAGTATGTTTTCCTTACCGGCCCTCTCGCTCTGCGTCCCGGCGTCACCCTGGTCGTCAATGCCCACACAGTTCTTGCAGCTTCACGCGATCCGCGCCTCTACGATCTCGCCCCCGGCAGTTGCGGCATTCTCAGTGAACGCGGCCATGGCTGCAAACCATTGATCTTTGGTGATGGCGCAAAAAACAGCGGCATCATGGGCTTGGGCTCCATCGATGGCCGCGGAGGAGCCAAGCTGCTCGGGCAGGACGTCTCCTGGTGGGATCTTGCCCATCAGGCCAAAATTCTCGACAAGTCGCAGAACGTCCCCGTGATGATTGTCCTGCGTCACGCGGATAACTTCACTATGTACAAAATCACCTTGCGAAACTCTCCCAACTTCCATGTCGGCGTTAACGAGACCGACGGCTTCACCGCATGGGGCGTGAAGATCATGACCCCCAGGACCGCCCGTAACACCGACGGCATCGATCCCGGCTCCTCGCGCAACGTCACCATTGCGTATAGTTACATCCACACCGGCGACGACGATGTCGCGGTGAAATCCGGCCGCGGCGGACCCTCCTCGAATATCTCCATCCTGCACAACCATTTTTATACCGGGCACGGAATGTCCATCGGCAGCGGTACCAATGGCGGCGTCGATCACATGCTGGTCGACGACCTCACCATCGACGGCGCCGACAACGGCATCCGCATCAAATCCGACCGCAGCCGCGGCGGCCTCGTCCATGATCTCCTCTATCGCGACGTTTGCATCCGCAACACCACCAACCCCCTCGTCTTCACGCCTCTCTACACCACCTTCAGCGGAGACCTGCTTCCCGTTTATCGCGACATCACGCTCGATAACGTCCACATTCTCACCGCGGGTAGTTACACATTTCTCGGCCTTGACGCTGAGCACAAGCTGGGATTGAAACTGAACAATGTCTTTGCCGATGACCAGCAGCACTCCCGCTTTCTGAATAAGGATGCCGACATTACCATCGGTAGCAATCGCGGCAATCTGGAACTATCTGGCGAAAATGTAACCCTGCAACAGACCCCCGGCTCCACGCCCGGAACGCCCTTGCCCTGCGAGTCGCGCTTTGTTCCCTTCCCTGACCTGCCCACTGCGCCTGAAATGGCGGGAACAATTCCTCCTGAAGACGAGACCCTCTATGTCGCCGCGGATGGCACGGGTGATTTTTACTCCATCCAGCGCGCCCTCGATGCGGCTCCAAAGACCGGAGCCCTTGTCCTCGTCGCTCCCGGCGTCTACCGCGAGGTGCTAACCATCGATAAACCCAACATCCGTCTGCGCAGCGCCAACAGCGACGCCTCCAAAACAGTGGTGGTCAATGACCGCAGTGCGGGCCAGAACGGCGGCACTCTCCATTCCGCCACCGTGAACGTGACCGCCGACAACTTCTTTGCCGAGAACATCACCTTCGAAAATGATTTCAACGCCACCCATCCCCAGCTTCCCGCCGGTTCTCAGGCTCTGGCGCTGCTGGTCACCGGCGACCGCGCTGTCTTCCACAACGTGCGTTTTCTGGGCAATCAGGACACCCTCTACGCCGGCAGCCGCAACTGCTCTCCCGATGGGCAGAACTGCATTCCCGCGCGCCAGTATTTTTCCGATTGTTACATCGCCGGCAACGTCGATTTTATCTTCGGCGATAGTAAAGCCGTCTTCGACCATTGCGAAATTCACTCCACCGCTCATGCCGGTGGTTTTATCACCGCGCAGTCCAAGCACTATCCTGAGGAAGACTCCGGCTATGTTCTCAATAACTGCAAGCTGGTTGCCGACGCTGGCATCACTGGCCCCGTATACCTGGGCCGGCCCTGGCGTCCTTATGCGACTGTGATTTTCTTGGACACGGAAATGGGCAGCCACATCGACCCAGCTGGATGGCGCGAGTGGCATCCCGGCGAAACTCATTCCATCGAAACCGTCTATTATGCCGAATTTAACTCCACCGGCCCTGGCGCGCAGCCGGACAAAAGAGACCCGCACACGCATTTTCTTTCTCCGGAACAAGTTAAGCAATATGCGCCTTCTGTTTTTCTGCGCGGTGCAGACAATTGGGACCCCACCAAACTCCCCAGGCAGTAAAATGGTATTGCTGAAATAAATGAAAGGGAGAACCTATGAAAACAGTAGTGATGGCTGACCCTGTGCGTTTCCCGCGCATGACCACCAGGGAACTCCGCGAATGCTTTCTGCACAGCACTCTATACGAACCTGGCACCATCAATTTCCACTATGTTGTGGATGCTGATCGCGCCGCTATCGGCATGGCGTCGCCCCAGGACGGACCCATTGTGTTGCCGACTTACCAGCAGTTGCAAGCCGCATACTTTACCGAGCGCCGCGAACTGGGCGTCCTGAACATCGGCGGCAGCGGCACTGTAAAAGTCGGAGGAAAAAGTTACGAGCTGAACAATCTCGACGTCCTTTACATCGGTCGCGGCAACGCCGAAGTCAGCTTCGAGTCAAAAGACAAGGCCTCGCCCGCAATCTTCTATCTGCTGAGTTACCCCGCTCATGCCGTATATCCCGTTGCCTTGGTACGCAAGGAAGAAGCCAATCCCACCGATCTCGGCAGCGCGGAAACTTGCAATCATCGCACCATCTGCAAGTACATTCACCTGGAGGGAGCCAGAAGCTGCCAGTTAGTTATGGGCGTGACCCATCTGCATCCCGGCAGCTCATGGAACACCTTGCCGCCACACACCCATGATCGCCGCACCGAAATCTACATGTACTTCAATCTGCCAGAAAATGCGCGCGTCATTCATCTCATGGGATCGCCCGACGAAACGCGCCATCTCATAATGGCTAACCGGGACGTTGTCGCTTCACCCGTTTGGTCAATTCATGCGGGCGTGGGAACGCAGGCCTATAGCTTCTGCTGGGGCATGGGTGGAGAAAATCAAGTCTACAGCGACATGGACCCAGCCCCCATCGAAACCCTCCGCTGACAGCAGTAAAGAGCATCAACAAACCAAAGGCCAGACTCTCCTGTAATCGGAGAGTCTGGCCTTTTGATTATTTGCCCAGCCTCGACTAAACCGTATACGTCGTCGACGAAACTCGACCTCCGTGTCCCGTCCAGTTGGTGTGGAAGAACTCGCCGCGCGGCTTATCTACGCGCTCATAGGTGTGCGCGCCAAAGTAGTCGCGTTGCGCTTGCAGCAGGTTAGCGGGCAGTCGCGCCGTGCGATAGCCGTCAAAGAATGCCAGTGCGGTAAAGAATGCCGGTGTAGGCACGCCCAGCTCCACCGCATGAACCACGGCCTTGCGCCACGATGCCTGGTAGTTATTGAGCGCCGTGGAGAAGAAACTGTCCAGCAGCAGATTGTCGATTCCCGGGTTCTTGTCAAAGGCTTCTTTGATCTTGCCCAAAAAGCGGCTGCGAATGATGCATCCGCCGCGCCACATCAGCGCGATGCCCCCCATATTCAGGCTCCAGCCGTTTTCTTTGGCCGCGGCCCTCAGCAGCATGTACCCCTGCGCATAGGAGACCATCTTCGAGCTATAAAGCGCACGCCGCACCTCCTCGATGAACGCAGCTCTGTCGCCTACCTGGGCCTTGCTCGCCGGTCCCTGCAAAATCTTCGCCGCCTCCTCGCGCTCTTCCTTCAGCGCCGACAGGCAACGCGCAAAGACCGACTCGCCAATCAGCGTTACCGGCTGCCCCAGATCGAGCGAACTGAAGACCGTCCACTTGCCCGTGCCTTTCTGCCCCGCGGTGTCCAGAATCTTATCCACCAACGGCTTCCCGTCTTCGTCTTTGTGGGCAAAAATATCTCTGGAAATCTCGATCAGATAGCTGTCCAGCTCGCCCTTGTTCCACTCCGCAAAAACCTCGTGCAGTTCGTCGGCGCTCAATCCCAGTCCGCGATGCAGCAGGTCGTAGGCCTCGCAGATCAGCTGCATATCGCCATATTCAATGCCGTTATGCACCATCTTGACAAAGTGTCCCGCGCCGTCTTCGCCCACCCAGTCGCAACATGGCGTTCCGTCCTCCACCTTGGCGGCAATGGCCTGGAAGATAGGCTTCACATATGGCCATGCCGCAGGATTGCCGCCCGGCATAATCGACGGCCCGCGGCGCGCGCCTTCTTCCCCGCCCGACACGCCGGTGCCGATAAACAATATTCCCTTGGAGGCCAGATATTTGGTCCGGCGAGTGGAGTCGGTAAACAGCGAGTTCCCGCCATCAATAATAATGTCGCCCTTTTCAAGGCAAGGCAGCACATGCTCGATGGTCTCATCAACGCTCGAGCCCGCCTTGACCATCAGCATCACGCGGCGCGGTCGCTTCAACAATCCGGCGAACTCCTCGACGGAGTGTGCGCCCACCACCTGCGTTCCCTTGGCTTCATTGGCCAAAAAATCGTCCACCTTGGACACGGTGCGGTTGAAGACGGCCACCTTGAAGCCGTGGTCGTTCATGTTGAGGACAAGGTTCTGCCCCATGACTGCAAGGCCGATCAGGCCGATATCACACAATGGTTCCGGCATACATTCTCCCCATCTTCCTTAATTGTTGTTAGTCCTCCACCGGCGTTCTCAACCCGCGGTGCATGAAAATGTAGCGCCGGCCTCCTGGCCGGCTGTAGCGTAGACCTCCCGGTCCACGCTTGTTTCTATCGCTGAATCCGCGCCGAGCCGCCTTTGGCAAAGGCCCGTACCTGCTCCAAAGTGGCCATGGTTGTGTCGCCCGGGAAGGTAGTCAGCAGCGCCCCATGCGCCCAGCCCAGCTTGACCGCCTCTTCCGGCGTCTCGCCCGTCAGCAGGCCATAGAAAAATCCCGCCGCAAAGCCGTCGCCGCCGCCTACCCGATCGAATACATCCAATTCTGCCGTCGGTGCGATATAGGTATTGCCGTCAATCCATGCCACCGCGCTCCATCTATGCCGATTAGTGGATTGCACCTCGCGCAACGTCGTGGCCACCACCTTCACATGCGGATGCTTCTGCACCACGTTGCCGATCATGCCGAAAAAGACGCTGGGGTCCAGCTTCGATTTTGACGCCACCTCCGGCCCTGGAATACCCAGCCCTTTCTGCAGATCCTCTTCGTTGCCCACCAGCACATCCACGTTTTCCACGATCTTGCCGATGGTCTCCACGGCCTTCTCCGCGCCGCCGTGAATATTCCACAACTTCTCGCGGAAATTCAAATCAAACGAAGTGACTGCCCCCGCCGCCTTGGCTTCCTTCATCATCTCCGCGGCCAGCGGCGCCGTGGTTGGCGATAGAGCCGCAAAGATGCCGCCGCAATGCACCCATTTCACGCCCTTCGAAAAAATCGCCTTCCAATCGAAATCGCCCGGCTTCAATTGCCCCGCCGCTTCGTTACAGCGGTTGTAGAAGACCACCGGAGGCCGCACCCCGTACCCCCGGTCGCTGTACACGGTGGCCATGTTGGGGCCGTTCACCCCGTTGTGCTTGAAGTGCTTGTAAAACGGCTTCACCCCCATGGCGCGCACCCGCTCCGCAATCAGATCGCCAATCGGATAGTCCGACATCGCCGATACGATTGCCGTCCTCATGCCAAAGCAATCCGAAAGATTGGCCGCCACATTGAACTCGCCGCCGCTGACGTGTATCTGGCACTCCGTCGCCTTGCGGAAGGGAATGATCCCCGTATCAAGCCGGTGCACCAGCGCGCCCAGAGATAGAAAATCCAGCTCCGCATCCTCGCGGATATTCAATCCATGACTCATCGCACGTTTACTCCTCAAAAAGAATGACTAAAAACCTGCAATTGCCGGCCTGCACTCCGCCAAATCCCATTTGTACCACGCCTTACGGTCGGAGACGCAGCCTAAATATGAGGTCTGACCACTAGCATACACGCACCCCGCGCACCTTGCAAAATATCACCAGAAATAATTCTCTTGACGGCTGCCAATGTGAATCTGTTATTGTTCTTAATTCCAGTATTTTGATTGGAATCTTGACCCTATGACCCGTTTGACGCACGAAGCGCACAATACGGACCGCACCCGCCAAGTGGTCAACCACATCCGCGCGCTCCTCGAGAAGGGCGCACTCCAGCCCGGTGACAGAATCCCCCCCGAGCGCGAGTTGGCCCGTTCCCTCAAAATCAGCCGCGCCAGCCTCCGCACCGGCATAGGATACCTTGTAGCCATGGGCGTGATGAAAGTGCGCCACGGTGTCGGAACCTTTATCAATGACGGCCCGGCAGAGTTCAGCAAGGCGTCGCTGGGACTGATGAGCGCGCTCTACGGCTTCCAATTCTGGCAGATGTTCGAGGCGCGCTTGATTATTGAAAGCAGCCTCGCCGCCCTGGCCGCCGAAAGAGGCAATGAGGAGCACCACGCCGCATTGGCCGAGCAAGTCGCCGAGATGTTCGCCAGCACCGACAGCCCCGCGGAATTCCTTGTGCATGACGTACTCTTTCACCGCATCATCGCACAGGCCTCCTGCAATCCCATTCTGGCCGCTATCATCGAGACCATCACCACCGCCATGTATGAAAAGCGGCGCAAGACCGTCGAACACGCCATCAACCTGCGTGAAATGGCCGAGATGCATCGTGCCATTTTCCGCGCCATCCGCTCCCACAATCCCCTTGAGGCGCGCAAACTGATGGAACACCACCTGCATATGGCCGAAAGCGCTCAGAACCTGGAACTTTCTGCTCTTCGTTCTGAACATTCCGCCCCATCACGCGTACCGAAGCCCTCAGCCATCGTCGTGAGCGTGTCAGCGCAGTAGCATCTGCCTCATCCCCTCACCTTCCGTGACAATTCCGCGTCTGTCGCGCTACCCTTGAGGTGTACGCGTAAGGCGCACCAAGGAGCGCTCCAAACCCATGCCTATCCAAGCCACATCTAAAATCTGGCACAATGGCAATCTCATCCCCTGGGAAAAGGCCAACATCCACGTCATGAGCCATGTGATCCACTACGGCTCCAGCGTCTTTGAGGGGATTCGCTGTTACGGGCAGCCGCACGGTTCGGCCGTCTTTCGTCTGCCGGAGCATATGCAGCGGCTTCTGGACTCCGCCAAAATCTACCGCATGGAGGTCCCCTTCTCGCTCGACGAACTCTGCGCCGCCGTTGTAGATGTGATTGAGGCTAATGGAGTTGCGCCCTGCTACATCCGTCCCATCGTGCTCCGCGGATACGGCGAAATGGGCGTCAGCCCCAAAGGCGCACCCATCGAGGTCTACATCGCCAACTTCCCCTGGGGCAAGTACATGGCCGGCCATGGCGGCGCAGACGTCTGTATCTCCAGTTGGAATCGCCTCGCGCCCAACACCATGCCCGCCCTCGCCAAGGCTGGTGCTAACTATATGAACTCACAGCTCATCCGCATGGAAGCCGACGCCAACGGTTACGCCGAGGGCATCGCTCTCGACGTCAACGGCTTGGTCAGCGAGGGCTCCGGAGAGAACATCTTCATAGTCCGTAACGGCGTTCTCTTCACCCCGCAGTTGGGCAACTCGGCGCTCTCCGGAATCACCCGCGACAGCGTCATCGCCATCGCTCGCCACTTGGGCTATACAGTCATCGAGCAGCCCATTCCGCGCGAATTGCTCTACATCGCCGACGAGGTCTTCTTCACCGGCACCGCCGCCGAAGTCTCCCCCATCCGCTCCATCGACCGCATCCTCATCGCGGACGGAAAGCCCGGCGAAATCTCCAAAAAAATCGGTGACGAATTCCTCGGCATCGCCAACGGCCTAAAACCCGACCGCTTCGGATGGCTCACCCCCGTCAAAGTCAACGCCACCGATACAGTCAGCGCATAGCTAGCGTCCTGGTATTCGAGGACTCGTGAACACCAACAGAAGCTCCGTGCCCCATCCTTCTGAGCGAAGCGCAGCGGAGTCGAAGAACCTGCTTCTTGCAATTTTTAGGCGAATGGGTGGGAATCCAATGCGCTCACTCGCCCAAATCCCCGCAATTTGAACATTTTGTAACAATCCATTATTTACAATCGTCGCATGCAAACGAAAACTCGCGTCTTCCATGCCCTGCTTATCTGCCTCGCCGCGCTTCTGGCCATCCTGCTGCCCGTTGCCGCTCCAGCCCAGGCCTTCGTTGGCCAGCCCAAGCTGATCGTCATCGTGGTCATCGACCAGTTCCGCGGCGACTACCTCAACCGCGATCGCGCCGAGTTCAAGGGCCGCGGCTTCAATCTCTTCATGAAAGAAGGCGCATGGTTCACCGATTGCTACTTCGACTACGCCAACACCAAGACCGCGCCTGGCCACGCCACCATCGGCACCGGCGCATACACCGACGGCCACGGCATCGAGACCAACGAGTGGTGGGACGCCGCCCGCTCCTATGACGCCAAGGTCACTTCCGTTCAGGATGAGCGTTATCAACTGGTCGATCTGCCGCCATTCTCCATCCCCGCCAATATGCCCGGAGCGCCTGCATGGGCCGCCAAGTGGGTTATCGGTGCCTCGCCCCTCAATCTCCGCGCCACCACCTTGGGCGACGAACTGCGTCTGGCCACCAATGGCCGCTCACGCGTTTACGGCATCTCGCTCAAAGACCGCGCCGCCATCCTGCCCGCCGGCCAGTCCGCCAACGGCGCATACTGGATCGACAACTCCACCGGTCACTTCACCACCTCCACCTATTACATGCAGCACCTGCCCGAGTGGGCGCGCGCCTTCAACGCCGGTGGCCGCCCCGAAAAGGCCGCCCGCGAAGCCAATGCCGAGGGAACCAGGCAGTTTTTCGATCTGGTGGGAAGAACGCCCGCCGCCAACAGTTACGAGCTGGACTTCGCCCGCGCTCTCATCACCGGCGAAAAACTTGGCGCTAATGGAGTCACCGACCTGCTCGTGATTTCGCTCTCCCCCAACGACATTCAGGGCCATCAATTCGGCCCCGACTCCGATTTCGAAGAGCAAATGATTCTCAGCCTCGATCGCGATCTGGACAGCTTCAACACCTGGCTCGATCAGACCGTCGGACTGGGCAACGTATGGATGGCGCTCACCGCCGATCACGGCATTCCGCCCATTCCCGGCGATGCCGCCAAGCTCGGCATCCACGCCGCTGCCATTCAAATGGACAAGGTCTACGATTCCATCAACGCGGAACTCAACAAGCGCCACTCCCCCGCCTGGCATTTGGACTACCTGCTGCCCGATCCCGACCTGCCCTACATCATTCTCGACAAGAGGGCCTTCATGAATGTTGGAATCGACGAAAAAACCGCCGAGGATGAGGTTGCCTTGCTATTACCCGCTTTCGTGGCCAGCCAGGACCCCAACCCGCCCAAATTTCTTGCCGGAATTCCAACCCCCGTTGTCCAGCCCTCCCCGCAGCGGCTTCCCCCCTCCCCCCACGTGCAAGCCGTCTATACCCGTCAGCAATTGGCCAATGGGCCGCTGCCTCCGTCCGAATGGGGCAGCCTTCTGGCCCACAGCTACGCCGAGCACGGCAACTGGTTCGTCATGGTGGTGCTCGACGCCTATCAGTTGCAGGGATCAGGGCCCTTTGCCGGAACCACTCACTTCGCCCCATGGTCCTATGACCGTCACGTGCCGCTGGCATTCTATGGCGCGCCCTTCCTTCCCGGCGAGTATCATGGACGTGTAGCCCCGGTAGACATTGCTGCTACACTGGCCTCGCTGGCCGGCGTCAATCAGCCCTCGGCCTCGGTGGGCCGTGTGCTGACCGAAGCGATTAAGCCGGTCAAATAGCTCGTCGAACAGGCTGACTTTTGATCACTGTGCACTGACCATTGTCCACTGATCACTGTCCACTGTCGTAAAGGAAGATTGCCGCGCGTGAAACCTGAGATGAAAGTCTCGCTGGCAGGCCTGGAACTGGCCAGCCCCATCATCGCCGCCAGCGGCACCTTTGGCTACGGCATCGAGTTTGAAGACATCGTCTCCCTCGAGCGCATCGGCGGATTCGTCACCAAAGGCATCTCGCGCGAGCCCCTCCCAGGCCACCCCGCGCCCCGCATCATCCAAACCGCCGCCGGTATGTTGAACGCCATCGGCCTCCAAAACGTCGGCGTCGAGGAGTTCATTGCCCGCAAGCTCCCGCCCCTCCGCCGCTATCCCCGCTGCAACGTCATCGTCAACGTCTTCGGCTACACGGTGGGCGAGTACATCGCCGTCATCGAGCGCCTCAACCAGGCCGAAGGCATCGCCGCCTACGAGTTGAACGTCTCCTGCCCCAACGTCCACGCTGGCGGAATGGCCTTCGGCTCCGATGCTGGCGAGCTCGAATACCTGGTGAGCCGCGCCAACACCGCCTCCACTCGCCCGCTCATCGTCAAGCTCTCGCCCAACGTCACCTCCATCGCCCACATGGCTAAAATCGCCCAGAACGCCGGAGCCAACGCCCTCAGCGTCTCCAACACATTTCTGGCCATGTCCATCGACTCCGAAACCCGCCAGCCGCGCCTTTCCAACGTCACCGGAGGCCTCTCCGGCCCGGCCATCAAGCCCATCGCCCTGCGCATGGTCTACGAAACCGCCAAAGCCGTCTCCATCCCCATCATCGGCATGGGCGGCATTACAATTCCTGAAGACGCCGTCGAGTTCCTCCTCGCAGGAGCCACCGCAGTCCAGGTCGGCACAGCCAGCTTCGCCGACCCCCGCGCCGTCGAGCGCATCTCCCGAGGACTCGAATCCTGGTGCCGCGGCCACAATGTCGCGCGCGTCTCCAGCCTCACCGGTGCCCTCGAGATCCCCCGCGATTCCACCGGATAACTCGCGTACAGCTCAGCCAGGTGTCAGAGAAATCCGGGTGCCCCAGGCCGGGTGCCCCAGGTCCCTCGCATTTGGGGACCTGGGATATCCATAGCGTGGTCCTACTTCTTTACGATCTCCACCCGCCGGTTCTGCGAGCGGCCCAGCGCCGTGTCGTTGCTGCTCACTGGTCTGCTCGACCCAAATCCCTGGGTTGTCAACCGGTTCGCAGCCACCCCCGCGTTCACCAGGTACGCCTTCACGCTGAGCGCGCGCTTTTCTGAGAGCGTCTGATTGTGAGCGTCGCCGCCCACATTGTCTGTATGTCCTTCGATCGCAAAGTTCCACGTCGGCTGCGTGCGCGCTGCAGCCACCAGCTTATCCAGCGTGGGTTTGGATTCGTCTTTCAGGTGGTCGGAATCGGTATCAAACAGAATCCCGTAGAGCCGCGCGCGCCCTTCACTCTGCAGTTGCTTCACGACTTCGTTGCTGGACCCCGGCTTCCAGTACGGGCACGAGCCAATCGTCCGCGAGATGCGCTTCCCGCGCCACACTCCGCTGTAGATTCCGTTGCTACTGTCTCCACTCCACCAAAATCCGTTAAACGATTGCCCGTCGTCGGAGAAGATCAACATCGCCGGGCCGCCACGGCGATCACCGGCAACTTCGCCTTCGCTCCAGGTGAACCGCAGCACTCTGCCGTCGAATCCGCCGTTTTCTACCAGCCCGTTATTATGCTCATAACAGCCGTTCACCGCGGCGCCGCTCTGCTGCATGTGGAAGTCACTGTAATCGGAGGAAAACGTGCCGGAGTTGTCGGCCAGCGGCCGTGTAGCCAGCGGTCTGCCATAGGCGTACATATCCATGATTTCCATGTACTTGTCATCGCCCCAGTTGTTGAGCACCGTCAGCCTCAGATAGCGCCCGCTGGCCGGCGTCTTCAGTACAAACTTTTGATGATCCATTTCCGCCGCCAGTGACGGTCTGGCAATCTCCGTGAAGCCCCCGGCTTTGCTGTCAGAAATCTCCACGATCAAATTCTTGGCCCCGCAGCCACGATTCTCAACATGCGCGGTATCGAAGGCCAGGCTGCTGATTTCGCTCCTGTTCGCCAACTCAAACACGAACACCTTGGGCGTCAGATCGCCAGTCGGGCTGGCCCAACCCGTGTCTGGAAGCTCGTCCAATAGTGCATCGGGCGACCACTGGCCGCTCTCCGAGTAGGATGGCGGCGCTTGCACGATCAGCGCTCCTGCGCCCCACGACAACAGGTTCACTTGACCCGTGCCGCCTTGGGCCCACGCCGTGGAAGTTGGTTGAAGCAATAGAATTGCGCAATAAAATGCGATGCCTGCGATCGAAGAAGTCATGGCCTTTCTCATAAATACCCTCCTGGGCAAGCGAGTTTAATTCCCGTGATTTCTCCAGTCAAGCCACATCCCTGCTGCCATCCTGAGCGACCCTGAGTGGCGCGAAGGGGGGTCGAAAGCCTGCACTGAGCGTAGCCGAAGTGGACCTGCTTTTTTCTTTTCTGTCGCAAGGGTGGAAAACCGCATACCCTTTCTGAATTCGTGTCGCAATCAATTCTCTTGCGCGCCCTTGCCGCAACGACTGCCGCAGCCATCGCCATCTTGTGATCCTTGCTCCAGGGCGGCCCAATAGACTTCCTCAGCTCAAGGAAGTAGTCATTGAGGTCCTCAATGCCCAGCGCCTCGCTCGCTGCGTCAAACACCTTCTTCGCGTCGAACCAGTAAACAGCCCAGCCGCGCGCCACGGCCGCTGCAGCTATCGCCCTGCGGTACATTACCCAGTCGGCCACGTTCTGCGCACGGTAATCCTTGATCCGCTCCGCAATGGTTGCCGGCAGCTTCGGACACTGGCGAAGTGCAACACCGACGATACGCCCAGGCGTCGTCATCGCGACGGCATCCAGGCCGAGCTTCGCGTGCCGTTCCGCCGACTCCCGCACGCGCTCCACCAGCGCAACTGCCTCATCGATCGCAAGCCCCTGCCCTTCGCTGTGGTGCGGAATCTTCGGCAGCTCCTCGTCCACCAACTCAACCCGCCGGCGGTCGAGAAGCCTCCCATCGCTCGCCACCGTCACCAGCACCGCCCATCCGCCGTGATCCGATACCCCGATAATCCCCTCGTCCCTCGACATGATCTTTCCTCCGGCGCAAGTAATTTGCCAATCCTATCAGGCTGGCGTCTTCATACGAACACCAATAACTTGGGTGCCCCATGTCCCGTATTTGGGGCCTGGAAACCACATACCCCAACCGGTCACGAACCACGATCACCTTGAACCCGTCACTTTCGAGATCCCAACGCCGATCGCCTCGCTGATCACAATGACGGCAACGGCAACAGCAGCATGCTTCCAGATTTCGGACCATATGGAGACACCCCGCGCTCGGGCCAGTAAATAGCACAATGCTGAGAGCAAACAGAAGCCCCATAAAACGCTCACTCGAACGGCCGTCAATCGTGGGAATACCACCAATATGAGAACGAAGGTGAGAGACAAGGAAAACCGGACGATGAAATTGATGGCCGTCGTGCGAAATGCTTCGCGCTCTGGCCGCTTCTCCGACTCCTGATATACGTGGACACTCAGGGAATCTGTCAGGTTGTCGGCGAGTCCGGTAATGAGGATGCCGCCGACTAGCGATCCAGTCGACGCCGTTGTGGCATCCAGGCCTACTATTAACCCCATGCTGGTGATGATCGCTGCGGTGCTGCCGAAGCTGATCTTTCGTGGGTCGAACATCTCTCCTCGCATTCTGGCTTCAAACCATAGATTAACTCGGTAACACTTACCTCCAGCCGTGTGGCTGGTGGTCGCTCATCAGTAGCGAAGAATCACCCTAAGCCCTGAGAAGCTGTGCCCCGTTCATCGCAGTCTCATCGCGATGAGCGGGCGGGTGACACCGATCCGCAAAGCGGCAAAGACAGGCCCCGGAATCGCCCCTATCCCCTGCCTTTTCACAGCCCCGCCAACCTTATCAATTCATATAGCGCTGCCATTTGGGGATCCTGCTTTCGCCGCGGCTTGCCCTCCATCTCCCTTTTGTCGTCCCTCGCTGCACGTACGACGTCGAGTGCCTTCTCATGCTCCGCCCGATGCGCCGCCGCCATCTCATTCAGCGTTCCCTTCCGTGGCGTCAGAGCGTAAATCAATTCGCAGTCCAGTGCCTCCGCTGCCCGCCGCAGCGATCCCAGTTCGATGCGCGACTTTGCCTCGGCCCTCTCCATCCTGTAAACCTCTCGTTCTTGCACTCCCATCCGCCGGGCAAACTCCTCCGCCGGCATACCCACAGCCTGACGCACCGCCCGCACCCAGCTCACCATCTCTCCCGCCGCCGCCCGCCCCAACCGGTACCCAGGCAGTGCATCCTCCATCCGTTGCCGTATCCGCTCCCGCGATTCCTTCGCAATTCCCATCCCCCACTCCCCTTCTGCCGTCCAGCCCTGTCCCTAATCCCTACTCCCTGACTTATGCGACTTGACTAGGTCATGACTAGGTCATAAACAGGTTTTCGCCTAAAAAAACATCTATTTTGGATAGCAATGATATTGAGAATGACAGATTTACATGTATTTATATGCACGTGCCAGATGCCTTAAAAGCCCTTTTCCCTCACGAAAAGTGTCGTTGCAGCGCCATGGCTACGCCAAGTGTACATGTGACGTATATTACGTGTGATCTGCATCTTGACTGCTGATTCGCCCAAAGTGTGCAAAATTGAACACCATAGGTGTGACGCTCGTCACAGCCTACCGTTATTTCCCCTCTCTAACTTCTCCAACATCCACGGTGAACCACGAGCGGCTTCCCTCGGGGGACATGGCCGCTGCGGCTTCCCCGGTTCCTGACACGGAGCGAGGTAGGCATGGGTCAAACAATTTGGAATTCGATGCAGCAGAAGGGCTACAGCCGCAGAGACTTTCTTCAGTTCTGCGCTGCCGCCGCAACCGTAGCCGGGCTGGGTCAATCCGGCGTCGCCCAGGTTGTCTCAGCCTTCGAGAAAAAAGAAAAACCGGCTGTGGTATGGATGCACTTTCAGGAGTGCACCTGCTGCAGCGAGTCCTTTATCCGGGCGTCGCAACCCATCGTGCTGGACGTGCTGCTCGACGTCCTGAGCCTCAACTACACCGAAACGCTGATGGCGGCCTCCGGCTTTCAGGCGGAGAAAAGCCTCACCGACACCCTGGAGAAGAACAAGGGCAAATACATTGTGCTGGTGGAAGGCGCGGTGCCTACGAAAGATGAAGGCGTCTACTGCATGATCGGCGGCAAGACCGCCGAATCCATCCTGCAGACCGTGGCCAAGGATGCGGCCGCGATCATTGCCTGGGGCAGTTGCGCCTCCAACGGTTGCATACAAGCGGCTAAGCCCAATCCCACCGGCTCCACGCCGATTTACAAGCTGGTGAATAAACCGGTGATCAACGTCCCCGGATGCCCACCCATCGCCGACGTGATGATGGGCGTGGTCACCCACCTGCTGGTGCTGGGAACGACTCCGGCGCTGGACTCGCAGAACCGCCCCAAGGAGTTTTACGGGCGCCGCGTCCACGACACCTGTTACCGCCGGCCTAACTACGACGCCGGCCTGTTCGTCGAGTCGTGGGACGACGATGGCGCGCGCAAGGGCTATTGCCTGTATAAGATGGGCTGCCGCGGTCCGGTCACCTACAACGCCTGCTCGGTGACCAAGTGGAACGACGGCGTCAGTTATCCCATCCAGTCGGGCCATAACTGCATCGGCTGCCCGGAGACGGGCTTCTGGGACAACGGCCCGTTCTATCAGCACCTGGCCTCCTTCCCCGGCTTCGGCATCGAGAACACCGCCGATACCGTGGGCACGGTGGTGGGAGTGGCCACCCTGGCCGGAGTTGCGGCCCACGCCGTGGTCACCAATATTCGCAAACGCAGCGTGATTGCGGAAGTCCACGCTGAAGACAAAAAGGAGTCGTGAGAGCCTATGACACGCGTAGTCGTCGATCCGATAACTCGTATTGAAGGCCACCTGCGCATCGAGGCAGTGGTGGAAAATGGCGTCATCACCGACGCTTTCAGCGCCGGCACCATGGTGCGCGGCATCGAGAAGATCCTCATTGGCCGCGATCCGCGCGATGCCTGGGCCTTCACCGAGCGCGTCTGCGGCGTTTGCACCACCGTGCATGCCCTGGCCAGCGTGCGCGCCGTGGAAAATGCGCTGGGGATCACTGTTCCCCCCACCGCTGAGCTGATTCGCAGCATCATGATGACCACGCAGTACGTGCAGGATCACGTGATCCACTTCTATCACCTGCACGCGCTCGACTGGGTGGACATCGTCAACGCTCTCCAGGCCGATCCCAAAAAAGCAGCGGAGCTGGCGCAATCCTTCTCCAAGTGGGACAAGAACACCCCTGCATATTTCACCGATGTGCAGAACAAGATCAAGGCCTTCGCCGCCAGCGGCCTGGGCATCTTCGCCAACGGCTATTGGGGCCATCCGGCCTACAAGCTGCCGCCGGAGGTGAACCTGATCGCGGTGGCGCACTACCTGGATGCTCTCGAATGGCAAAAGGAAATCTGCAAGATCCACGCGGTGTTCGGCGGCAAGAATCCGCATCCGAATTATCTGGTGGGCGGAGTTCCCTGCTCCATCGACATGAATGAAGTGGCCGCCATCAACTCCGACCGGCTCAATCTGGTCAAGCGGCTCATCGATCAGGCGGATGAGTTCATCAACCAGGTCTACATTCCCGATCTGCTTGCCGTGGCCTCCTTCTACAAGGACTGGGCCAGCCATGGCGGCGGGTTGACCAACTACCTCTGCTACGGCGAATTTCCCACCAAGGGCTACAACAATCCTGAATCGTTCAAATACCCGCGTGGTGTGGTGCTCAATCGCGACTTGAGCCACGTGTACCCGGTCAACGCAACCGATACCCAGGAGATCAAGGAGTACATCGCACACTCCTGGTACAGCTACGAAAAGGGAGACACGGAAGGCATCCATCCCTGGGCGGGTGAAACCAACATCAAATACTCCGGGCCCAAGCCGCCCTTCGAGACGCTGGAAGGCTACGAGAAGTATTCCTTCCTGAAGACTCCGCGCTGGAAGGACAACGCCATGGAGGTAGGTCCGCTGGCCAGGCTGCTGGTGGCTTTTGCTTCCGGACGCACGGACGTGCAGGAGTTGGTGAAGGCGACGCTGGGCAAGCTCAATGTCCCCATCGCGGCGCTCTTTTCCACGCTGGGCCGCACCGCGGCGCGCGGCCTGGATGCCGCGCTGGCCATGATCTGGCTCAAGGAATACTACGGCCTGTTGATGGATCGCGTGAAAATCAACGAGGTATCCACATTCAACGGCCAGTTCTGGGAACCCAAGAGCTGGCCGAGCGATGCCGAAGGGGTTGGTCTGGTCGAAGCTCCGCGCGGCGCGCTGGCGCACTATATCAAGATCCACAACGGCGCCATCGCAAACTATCAGCTCGTGGTGCCGACCACGTGGAACGGTTCGCCGCGCGACGCCAAGGGGCAGCGTTCATCCTTTGAGCAGGCGCTGATCGGCACGCCGGTGGCCAAAATCAACGAACCGGTCGAGATTCTGCGCACCATTCATTCCTTTGACCCGTGCCTGGCCTGCGCCGTGCATCTATACGATCCGCAGGGACGGCACCTTCACCAGGTTTCCTTCGAGTGAGGGCTATGAGTACCCATGGCATTGGCGTAAGAGACGCATTTCGACAGAATGGTGGTGCGCCCGTCGAGTACCGGCGCGTCTACGTGTGGGAACTTCCGGTGCGCGCTTACCATTGGATCAACGCCATTACACTGACGGCTCTGTGCATTACCGGCTACCTGATTGGTGCGCCCATCCGCGCGTTTTATGCGGCTGAGGCCTACCAGCAGTATTGGTTCGGCTGGGTGCGCTTCATCCACTTTGTGTGCGCGTTCATCTACGTCTTCAACTTCACGGCGCGGCTCTATTGGGGCTTCGTCGGCAACAAGTACTCCCACTGGAACGCCTTCTTCCCACTGAAGAAATCGCAGCAGCAGGAGATCGTCGACGTCATCAAAGCCGACGTGCTGGAAACCAAGATGCACGGGCCTATCTCCACGGGGCACAACGCGCTGGCTGGTGTGATCTATTTCGGCACCTTCCTCGCGTTCGTCTTCCAGACCATCACCGGTTTTGCGCTGTACTCCAGCATGAGCAACTCGTGGCTGCCGCGAATGTTTACCTGGGTGGTGCCGCTGATGGGCGGCGAATCTGGGGTGCGCTTCTGGCACCACACATTCCTGTGGTTCTTTGTCACTTTTGTCATCGTTCACGTCTATCTGGCCTTCTATCACGACTACATCGAGGGGCGCGGCACGGTATCCTCGATCATAGGCGGATGGAAATTCGATCGGGTGGAGAAGGGTGACAAATAACCCGGAGTTAACCAAGCAGGAAAAAACGCTGGTGCTGGGCCTGGGCAACGTCATCATGGGCGATGAAGGAGTCGGCGTCCATGTAGTACGATCTCTGGAACAGCACCCGCTCCCAGCCAATGTGGAGTGTCTGGACGGCGGCACGGGCGGATTCACGCTGCTCGAGCCGCTGCAAAGCGCCGGCCGCATCATACTCATTGACGCCGCATCCGACGGCAATCCCATTGGCACCGTCACCCGCACAACGCCTAAATTTTCGCGCGACTATCCGCCCACGCTCACTGCCCATGACATCGGCGTCAAAGATTTGCTGGATGTTTTCTACATTCAGGGCGGAGGCCCCGACGTAGTTCTCTACGCCATCACCATCGATCCCAAGCAACCGATCTCGATGGAACTCTCGCCTGCGATTTCCAGAGCGGCCGAAGTGGCTGTCGCTGAGATCCTGGCGGAGCTGGGATCCAACTCTACAGCATAGTCACAAGATGGCAGCCATAGTTGAGAAGTGGTAAAAACCGAGCAACTCAGAAAAAATTCTTCAAGTTGCGCCGGCCGTCCACTATTCGTACGATTTCGACCTCGTCGATGCCGCCCTCATCGCAATCGGGATGCGTCTCGTAAAGGATGAGGTAGGGCCCTTCAACGAGCATCCGCGTAGACGGTCGAATTTCAGATCGTCGTACTCCAAGCCGTGGATAATCGACCAGCAATAGAGCTTTCGCCTCGACAGCATCAAAGATGCGTTCCGCTGCGGACGGATTGTCGAGACCGATGTAAGTGTAAATCTCGATCAAATCCTCGCGGGCAAGCGGAGTCCAAACAAGATCAACTGACAATGGCTTGTTCCTTAGCGGCAATTGCTAATTTCTTCCGAGCCACTCGCCGCGCATCTTCAAAATCCGTCGGCGTGGCGGGTCCGCTGGCCTTCCCTTGATCCCACATCTGGCGTAGGCGCTTCAGGTCTTCCTGGCGAAGTTCGCGTTTGAACTGCCAATCCCGGATCGCCTCGCGGACAATCTCGCTGGTGGTGGCATACTCTCCCGTTTCCACGGCAGCCTTGAGAGCGCCAATTTGCTCTCCGGTCAATGCGATGCTGACTTTCTGAACTTCCGGCATAGCGCAACTCCTTACCATCTTGGAGCATATATTGCTACTTCTTGCTGAAGTATAGCAAATAATCGCTGTTTCTGGGCAAATCCTAAATCTATTGGGTGCCCTAGATCCCGCTTTTGGGACCTGGGAGATATACCGGCTTATTTCGCCTTCGCGTTCAGCTTGTCGATCACCTGCTTCAACGCATCGAGCTTCTGCCCTGCCTCTCCAAGTTTGCCCGCCGCCGTCAGTCTTTGATAATCGTCAAAGTCCCTGCCTGCCTGTACAATCAGCGCTTTCATATCTTGTTCGGGTTGCGGCTTGCCCACCGGAGCCGTCGTCGCTGCCGGATTCTCAGTGACGCTCAACGACGAAATTCCACCGCCGAACAATGACGAAAGCGCCGCCTCGAAGGTTGGCCCGTAGGCGAGCTTGTCCTGCAGGGCCAGTACCACCAGGCGCAACTCCGGCATGGGGCTGCGGTCGGCCTGCAAATAAATCGGCTCCGCATAGAGCAGCGCGCGCCCCGAGGGAATGACCAGCAGCGTTCCGCGGCGCACATGCGAGCCTTGCTGATTCCACAAACTCAACTGCCCGGAAAGCTGCGCGTTCTGGTCGATGCGCGCCTCAATCTGCAGCGGCCCATCCACCAGCCTGGTCTTGGGAAAGTTGTAGACGATCGATGTGCCATAGTGCTCGCCGTCCGAGCGCCCCGCGATCCAGCCAATCAAATTGTTCCGGTTGAGAGGCGTGAAGGGCAGAATCTCGACAAACTCGACGCCGCTCTCGCCCGGCAGCTTCATCAGCACAAAATTCGGCTCCATCGATTGCGTCTGTTGCGCGCCGCTCTCGCCCAGGCCGACCTCCGTCGCGACCGTCCACTGGTCTTCCTTGTTATAAAAAACTTCGGGATTGGTCATGTGATAGAGGCCGTAGACTTCGGCCTGCAGCTTGAGCAATAACTCGGGGTAGCGCACATGCTTGCGCAGCCCGGACGGCATGGCTGCCGCGTCCTTGAAGAGGTTGGGAAAGATGGCGCGCCAAGCCGCCAGAATCGGGTCTTGAGAATCGAAGACATAAAACGTTGTTGTTCCGTCGTAGGCGTCGATGACCACCTTGACGCTGTTGCGCATGTAGTTGATGGACTGACCATAAACCGAGTAATGCGACGAGTAGGGATAGGTGTCCGATTGCGTAAAGGCATCCAGAATCCAGGAAAGCCGGCCATCGTCGCCCAACACGATATACGGGTCCCTATCAAAGGTCAGGAACGGGGCCAGTGCCGCGGCGCGGTCGCGTACCGTGCGCCGCATCAGCAGGCGGCTCTGCGTATTCACATCATCGCTGAAAGGCAGCTTGGCCAGGTCGCCGCGGTCGAAGGCAATCAGAGTGCGGCGAAGCAATCCACCTAACTCGATGCCGCCCGTGCCCTGGTAGGAGGCCAGGTTGTTGCTGGCGCCTTGAGGGTAGTTGAACTCCTGTTGCCGCGTCATGACGTAAACATCGGTGTTGGTCATTTCGCCAAAATAGATTTCAGGCCGCGTTACGTTGAGGCTGGGCGACGTGCTTTGCACCGGCATATTGCTCAACAGCAGCGTGGGCATGCCCTCCGGCGTAAACCCATTCACCGGGTTCATGGTGATGCCGTAGCCGTGCGTGTAGATCAGTTTGTCGTTGATCCAATTGCGGCTACTCTCCGGAAGCTTGTCCACATTCAGCTCGCGCGCGGCCAGCATCACCTCGCGCATGGAGCCGTCGATCTGGTAGCGATCAATGTCAATGTCGGGAAAATCGTAATAGGTGCGAATCTCCTGAATCTGACGCAGCGTATCCTGGAGCGCACGCCAGTCCCACAGGCGAATGTTTTTGAGCGTGGCCTGATTGTTGGCCGGATCGGTGGCATCGACAGTAGTCTCGGCGGGAAACTCGCGCTGCTGGAAGCGGTCCAGGCTGTAAGCCTTTTGCGTCATCTCGATGTTATTTGCGATGTAGGGCTGCTCGCGAACCAGCTCGTTGGGCTTGACAATAAAGCTGGAGACGTACCAGCCCACCAACGCAACCGCGACATAACAGATCACGGCTGGAGCGACGGCTGCCGCCAGCCAGCGAGCGCGAGGCGCCAACACGCCGCCCACGGCCGCGATCACCGCTCCCAGCAGCAGCGCCGCACTCACCAATAGCATGCCGGTGATGGTTACGTGCGCGCCTGTGTAGGTAACGCCATCGAAGATCGTGTGGTGATCGAAGAGTTGCTCGAAGCGGCCAACATACACGCGTAGGCCGATGACGAGCAACAGCGATGCAACCGTGATGGAGAGCCCGCGCCAGGGCAACTCAGAGAGGCTGCCGCGGTCCCCGGTGAGCGCGCGCGAGCTGCCTGAAACAGCGATAAACACCGCAGCCAGCACGCAGGCGATTACGCTGAGCGTCAGCAACCATCCCAGGATGAGTTGCCATGCCGGCAGGGTGAAGAGATAGAAGTCGAGCGGCCTCTGAAAGATCGGGTCGGTCATAGAGCTAGCGTCGCGTGGCGCATACCACCAAAGCGCCAGCGTCTGCCACTGCGCGGCCATCGCGCCGCCGGTGAATAGCGCTATAACCAGCGAGCCGCCGATGGAAACGATGCGCAGCACCGGCTTGAGCGACAGATTCATCTCCTGGCCGGCGATAAAAACAGTGTGATCGCTGGGCAAATCGTCGTCATGGGCGCGCTTGAGAGCGGAAAATGTCCCCCATAAAATCAGGAATGTGAGAATAAAAAATGCCGCGAAGATGCCCCACTCCAGCCCGCGCGCCTTCCAAAACACGCCGCTGTAGCCGAGCGACCTGAACCATAGAAGGTCAACCCAGTAAGAGAGCGCTGTCCGGGTGCCGAGGACCAGAACAGCGACGATGGCGATGAAGATAAGCAATCCGCGGCGGTTATGGCGCTGCGGTGAGGTCAACTTAGGCCAATTGATGGTTTCGGGCATCTCTCTACTCCACTCTTTCCGGTGTTGCATCTTTCAAGTTTCGGGCGGCTTGAACCCCTGAGACGTGTGGACCGTTGCGGTTCAGGAACTGCGGCTTACCAGCCTCTTCAGCTCCACTCTAGTCCTCTTCCCCGGTTTTTGCAGCCGCAAATGCCTGCCCAGCGCTACAGAACCGGAATGCAGCAGTACGCCAGCTCTCCTGATGGATAGCCTGTCACAATTATCCTTAACCTGAGCGCTCACGCATGCTACCCTCACAACACAGCATGAACCAGACCCCTTCCTCGCAAAATCAACCAGTCATGGCGAACCTGCCCCGCGTACTGGGCGCCAGCCAAGCCACGGCTATCGTCGTGGGCACCGTTATCGGCAGCGGCATCTTCCTGGTTCCCAGCGAAATGATGCGCGACACCGGCTCCTCGGCGCTGGTCTATCTTGCCTGGCTCACCGGCGGCCTGCTGTCGCTCTTCGGCGCCATGACCTATGCCGAGCTGGGCGCCATGATGCCCTATGCCGGCGGCGGGTACGTCCTGCTGCGCGGCGCTTACGGCGACACGCCGGCCTTTCTCTATATGTGGACCTGGTTTGCCGTAGCCAAGCCTGCCTCTGCCGCGGCCATCACCATCGGCCTGGCCCGTACGCTGGAGTTCTTCCCTGTCTTCCACGGGCTCGGCAATCAAGCCATTGGCGGACCCATCCACTTGCTGTGGTCGCAGATCTTCGCCATCGCCGTGGTCTGGTTCATGACCGGCCTGAATTACCTGGGCGTCAAAAAGGCCGGCAACTTCCAGCTTGTCTTCACCATCCTGAAAGCCATTCTTATTCTCATTGTGGTCGCGCTTTGTTTTGCGTCGGCCTCTGGCTCTTGGAGCAACTTCTCCACCACATTGCCTCATGCCGTGGGCGGCTTCCACGGCTTCATGCTGGCGCTGATCGCGACACTATGGGCATACGACGGCTGGCCCGATCTGACCATCCTGGCCGGCGAGATTAAGCGGCCGGGGCGCAGCCTGCCCATCGCTCTGATCGGCGGCCTGTGCATCGTCGGTTTTCTCTACATGGCCACCAACGCCGCCATGCAGTACATCCTCTCCGCCACGCAGATCGCCGCCAGCGAGCGGCCGGCCGTGGATGCGCTGGCCGTCGTTGCCGGCCATGCCGGAGCGGGTTTTGTGGCTGCCGCCATGGCTCTCTCCATCTTCGTCACTCTCAACGGAACCGTGATGAGCGGCGCCCGCATCCCCTTTGCCGCCGCGCGTGACCGGCTCTTCATTCGCCACTTTGCCCGCATTAGCCCGCGCTTCCACACCCCTTCCACTTCGCTGGCCGTTCAGGGAATGCTGGCCACCCTGCTGTTGCTGATCTTCAGCCAGTTTGAGAAACAGTTTGATCTGGCTATCTTTGCCGAGTGGATCTTCTACTTGCTCATCGCCACCACCATCTTCGTCTACCGCCGCAAGCGGCCTGACCTCAAGCGTCCCTACAAGGTCTGGGGTTACCCGCTGCTGCCGGCCATCTTCTGCGTCTGCGGAGTCCCCGTGCTCGTCTACAGTTTTTTAGGCAACAGGATCGGCTCGCTGATTGGCTCAGCCCTCATCCTGCTCGGACTGCCGGTGCTGTGGCTGGTGCGGCGCCAGTATGGAGCCTCTATTCCTGTTGATGAAAGTCACTCCGAATAAAAATGGCGCTCAAGCTGCGAGCGCCTGCTGTTCGTTTCGTGATCTTCCCTTATGCTCGTTTCTTCGCTACTTCCTCATATACTGCCGCATACTCCCGCGCAGGTTGCACCCAGCTATAGTCCTTCGCCATGCCATTGAGCATCAGCCGCTTCCAGCCATTCTTATCCTCGAACGCAGCCAGCGCATGCTCGATGGCCGTCCACAAACCCTCGGCTCGCAAGCCCTTGAATTTGAAGCCGGTCCCGGTTCCCTTCTCCGGGTTCCACTCCTCAATCGTGTCGTCCAGTCCGCCGGTGGCTCTCACCACCGGCACGGTGCCGTATTTGAGCGAATAGATCTGGTTCAGCCCGCACGGCTCATAGAGCGACGGCATCAGGAAGATATCTGCCCCGGCCTCGATCTTGTGGGCCAGTGCGTTGTCGTAGCCAATGCGCACGGCTACGTTGGCTTTGTTCCAAAAGGCCCAATCGCGGAAAAACTTCTCGTAGGCCGGCTCGCCCGCGCCCAGCGCCACCACTGCCACGTTCAGCTCCGACAGCCTTCCAGCGATCTGCTCCAGCAGATCGAAGCCTTTCTGCGCGACAAGGCGCGAGACGATGCCGATGACCGGCGTCGAGTCCTTCACTTGCTCCAATCCGAAGGCATCCAGCAGATCAGTGCGGCATAGCGCCTTGCCGGCCAGATTCTCCGGCGAGTAATTTGCCGCCAGGTTCCGGTCCGTGGCTGGGTTCCATTCCGCGTAATCCACGCCATTCAAAATCCCGCGCAGGTCCGCCGCTCGTCCGCGCAACACGCCATCGAGCCCTTCACCGAACTCCGGCGTCTGAATCTCCTCGGCATATTTTCGGCTAACCGTGGTCAGCATGTCCGCGTAAACCAGCCCGCCCTTGAGGAAGTTGAATTTGCCGAAGTGCTCCAACTTATCCATGGTAAAAATCTCCCATGGAAAAAGCAGTTGTTCGGTGGTCTCGGGCGGAAACGCGCCTTGATAGGCGGCGTTGTGGATCGTCAGCACCACGCCCGCGCGGCTTAATTGCGGGTCGGATGCAAAGACCGTGCGCAAGTAAACGGGAATCAGCGCCGGCTGCCAGTCGTGCACATGGAAGACCTCAGGCACGCCAAGTTTCTTGCTCGCCTCCAGAACCGCGCGGCAAAAGAGCGCGAAGCGCTCGGCGTTGTCCGGGTAATCGCCCGCGTATGTCCCATACATCCCCTCCCGTTCAAAGAGTGCGGGGCAATCCACAAAGTAGTACTGGACACTTGCGCGTTTTCCGCCGTCCACAATGCCCGCCTTGAGGTTGCCGTGCTGAAAAGGAATGGTGATGGAACGCATTGCATATTTGAATTCGCCCTCTAGTTGTCGCCGTACGCTCGTATAAAGCGGCAGGTAGACCGTCACCTCATGGCCTTGCTTGGCCAGTTCTGGCGCCAGCGCCCCAATCACGTCAGCCAACCCCCCGGTCTTGGCATACGGTACGCACTCCGAAGCGGCAATGACGATGCGCATGATTCTTCTCCCTGACCGGCGAAGAAATTCGATTATGCCGGTCCACATATGCTGTCAAAGGGAAAGTCTACTACGCTCAAGCTGAAGAAAGGAAAGGTATGATAGATTCAGATTCCAGGCGTATCGATGTGGATTCGTGCGATCCCGCCTTGCCACAAATACAAAAACAAAGCATCAGTACGCTGCTTATCTCTTTCCAGCGTCACTGCCCAGCGACGGTCTTGTTGGCCAGTCTGGCTGCGGAATGAACCCCTTGGCAACGCCAAAAGCATATGCATCAAGCACGATATCTACCTCCCTGATCCGAAGCGTTCTAAATCTGACCATGATTTTCCAGTTCGCAAAGGCTAAGACAATCGCAACGACGAATGTCGTGATAATCGCACTAATAGGAGCAGGGGCGACTGAGGAATTCACAGGAAATATGGAAATGATTTGCGATGCTATTAGAACGAGTACAGTAAGTATGCCGAGGAGGAGGGCATAGAATGTGCCAGCAAAATAGCGCACCTCGGTTTCTTTGGAACGGATTTCGCGAATCAATTCGTCACCAAGATCCTTGGTTACAGCGAATACGATCATTTTACAATAGTTAAAAGGTGATTTCCGGCCTTCACCAGGCGCTCCCGACGTCATACGCGAAAGTAGAGGTTGCAGCGATTTTTGGTAGCCCTCTGGGCATTTATCCACAATCCTCCAAAGCTGAAAGACTGGATATGGAAAATGATCGGACGACCACAGTTCCATAACTTCATTCAGGTCAGGATAAATAAGTGGCGTCGAAGTCAATTTATTCCAGACGTCGTCTAATGAATTATTTACGCATCCTCCCAGATTTGCCCGGCCTGACCATTTATCAAGATTGCCAGCCGAATTCAGTCTAAACAAGCTGCCCGATAAGTAGCTAAGCAAAAACAAAATGGTTATGGCTAAAACCATGTGACTTCCGCTCCACGAGTCCAAATCATGCCAGCAGCCGTGTGTAAACGGGGATGTCGCGATTGCAAGAATAATTGCCAATAAAAACAGAGCACCTGGCACCAATACACCAAAAAGATTCCGCATTTCCATCTTAAATAGATCCACGGATTACCACCTTTCTCCAGAGTTAGTTCTTTGCATGATCAACGGCACACTTTCCACCGTTATTCGTACTTATCCCAAAGAACTTCTTTGATGTCGTATGGAAAAACCCGACCGGCCTAAGCCGTATTCGGCTCAAATATAGAGACGCCGAAATTACACCATAGGCAGGCCACTTAGTCAAAACAAATATTCTTCCGTAGAGCGGAAATTGATTTCGTAATTCGACAATAGGTATCGTTCTGATTTTTCCCTGATGTGTCCCAGCCCTCCGCTTCATCTACCATCAAATCAGCCCATGCCCGCCAAGCCCAAACTCGGTCAGAACTTCCTCGTGGACACCGGGGCCATTCAACGCATCGCAGCCTCCATCGGCGACATCTCCGGCCGCACCGTGGTCGAGATCGGCCCCGGCCACGGAGCTATTACCGCAGCCCTGGCCGCTCGCGCCGCTCACGTGCTGGCCGTCGAGCTGGACCACGAGCTGGCACTCCATCTGCGCGTGCAGTTTCCCTCGGAGCGCGTCACTGTTGTCGAGCAGGACGTGCTTCAATTCGATTTCGCCGCGGCCTTCGCGGCTGCTGACCAGCGCCTTCTTGTGGTCGGCAACCTGCCCTACGGCATCACCTCGCCCATCCTGCTTAAGCTGGCCGCAAGCCACACCGCCCTGGAGCGCGCCGTGCTCATGGTGCAGCGCGAAGTGGCCGACCGCGTTACCGCCCAGCCCGGTTCGCGCGATTACGGCCTGCTCTCGGTCACCGTGCAGATGTACGGACCGGCCCAGCAGCTCTTTACCCTTCCGCCAGAGTCCTTCGCGCCGCCACCCGAGGTGCATTCGACTGTCTTCCGCTGGCGATTTGCCCCGCGCTTTGACGAACTCGGCGTTGAAGAGGCCTCCTTTCTACATTTTGTGCGCCTTTGCTTTGCACAGAAACGCAAGACGCTGGCCAATAATCTGCGCGCCGCTGCAATTCCCCCCGCAACCGTCGCCGCCGCTCTGGCCGAGGCCGCAATCGAACCCCTGGCCCGTGCCGAAGCCCTGTCCATGGAGAACTTTGCGGCCCTCTGGCGCTGTCTGGAAAGCAAAGGACGCGCAGCAACCAGCGAATGAATCCATGCATTCAGCCCCTGAGGAAACAATTGAGGCCGCAATCATTTTCACAGTCATAGGTAGCGTGCTACAGTGTGAGCATTCCAGGATTTTCTGATTTTTATGCCCGAAGATGAGCTGAAACCGAAGGCTGCATGGGTAATTGGGCGCGCGCAGGATTGCGATCTGGTGGTGCCTGAAGCGCAAGTCTCCTCTCACCATTGCCGTCTGACGCACCTGGCGGATGGATTCACGCTGGAGGACCTTGGCTCGACCAACGGCACCTTTGTGAACGGGGCCAGAATCGTGCCCCACGAGCCGGTGCATGTCCCGCATGGGGCGCGCGTGACCATGGGTAATCAGGTGCCGATGCCTTGGCCCGTCGCTCCCGCCGGCTCAACTGCGGCCAGCTCTTCCCGACCGACTATAACTCCCGGCAGCGGCCGTCAGATCACCATTGGCCGTTCCCCGGATTCCGTTGTGCAGATCGACCTGCCCATAGTCAGTTGGAATCACGCCGTCATCACAGAAGAGAACGGCCAATTTATCCTTGTAGACAACAACTCGCGCAATGGAACGGCCATCGGAGAACTGAGCCATCGCATTCAAAAAGCCGTTTTGAAGCCCACAGACCAGGTCTTTCTGGGCTCCTACAAGATTTCCGCCGCGCAGCTTCTCTCCCTTGAGGCCAAGGTCGAGATCGGCGAGGCCGCCTTTCAGACTGTCTCCTTCCACGGCAATTCCATGGAAGCAGGGCGCGACCCCAACTGTGATATTCCTCTTGATTTCCCCATGGTCAGTTGGCGCCATGCGCGCCTCACCCGCACTCCAGAGGGCATTCTGGTCGAGGACCTCGGCTCCCGCAACGGCACCTACGTCAACGGCCTCCGCGTGACCGGCAAAGTGTTGGCCCGGCCCGGCCAGGAGATCGGCCTGGGCAGCGTCCGTTTTCAACTGATGGAAAACGGCTCTCTGGCCCAGCGGGATTACAACGGCAAAGTCACCATCGAGGCTAAGGAGATCGTGGTCCACGCGCCCAACGGCACGCGCCTGCTGGATCCCATCTCCCTCACGGTTTTTCCCTATGAACTTGTGGCCATGATGGGCCCGGCCGGAGCAGGAAAAACCACCTTGCTCAAGGCGCTCAACGGCTACACCCGCCCGGTCCGGGGCACGGTGCTCTTTCGCGGCCAGAGCCTCTACGACTACTACGACCTCTACCGTCACATGATGGGCTACGTGCCCCAGGACGACATCGTCCATCCCCAGTTGACCGTCCGCCAGGCGCTTTATTTCTCCGCCCGCCTGCGCACCGACCTTACCGATGCGGAGATCGACGCGCGCACTCAAAAGGTGCTCAACGACCTGGGCATTCCCGACAAGATCGATACCGTCATCGGCTCTCCGGAAAAGAAAACTCTCTCGGGAGGTCAGCGCAAGAGGGTCAACATCGGCCTCGAACTTATCACCGATACGCCTGTTTTGTTTTTGGACGAGCCGACCTCCGGCCTCTCTTCCTACGACGCCGAGTCGGTCATAGACCTGCTGAAGGAGTTGTCTAAATCCGGCAAGACCATCCTCACCACCATCCATCAGCCCAGCCTAAAGGTCTATAAGCAATTCGACGACTTGCTCATGGTCTCCCGCGACAAGGGAAGCAAGCCCGGAGCGTTGGTTTACTTTGGCCCGGCTTATCCGGACTCAATCCAGTTCTTCAATCCTCCCGCAGGTCCCACCGACACAGCGCCCCTTCAGAGTGCCGAACTGAATCCGGAGATGCTCTTCTCCGGCATGAACACGGTCCCGGATGCCAATCGCACCGAGACTTGGCGTCAGCGCTACCAGGCCTCCCGCTACCGTCAGGAGTTCGTCGAGAATCGCAGTGGCAAGCAGCCCGCCGCTACCGACAAGACCGGTGAAGAAAAGCCGCGCCGCCAGTTCGACCTGGGCCAGTGGTTCGCCCTGGTCAAGCGCAACATCATTGTCCGCCTGCAAGACCGCGCCCAGACCGCCATTCTGCTCGGCCAGGCGCCGTTATTCGCCGTGCTGGTGGTGCTGGTCAGCTACCCCTTGCGCCCCGACCATTTCGACGAACTCTCCCAAAAGCTGCCCATCATCCATTTCCTGATGGTGATAGCCGCCATCTGGTTCGGCTGCAATAATGCGGCTCGCGACATTGTCGGCGAGTGGACCATCTACAAGCGCGAGCGCATGGTCACGCTCAAGCTCCTTCCCTATGTCTTTTCCAAGTTCGCTGTACTGCTGGGGCTTTGCTTCTTCCAGTGCGGCGCCATGCTGGCCATCGTCTACCTGATCTGCGGGCTGCACAGCAACTTTATCTACGACTTCCTTGTCCTGCTGCTCTCTTCCATGATCGGCGCGGGATTGGGCCTGTCTATCTCCGCGCTCTCCAAAACCACCGAGAGCGCCATCGCTTTGCTGCCCGTAGTGCTGTTGCCTATCATCGCCCTGGGAGGCGGCATGAGGGCCGTCTACCTGATGCCCCAGGCCGGCCAGGTTATCAGCGCCATCATTCCCTCCCGCTGGTCCTATGAAGCCAATCTGCTCCATGAGGCTGCGGCTAATGAGTGGGCAAAAAGTCAGTATCCCGACTACACCTGCACCATTCAGCTTCCACAACCTTCCGCCGGCGGCGAGCCTACGCCGCAAGGGGTATCCACGCCTCAAGGGGCGTCCATGCCGGCCGGAGCATCCACTTTGTCTGCAACCTCCTTGCCGCCCGGAATGAGCTACAACCCCGACGACCTAAACCCCTCTCTTCATATCCCTGCCGATCCGGCCGAGGGCAGCATTCCCGCCTACCTCATCACCTTTACCGATCCTGTGGGGACCAAACACACCTGCCGCGCCTCGGCCGACGAGCAGTATCCCCACTACGGCCCCGTCGCCCATGCGGTCAGCCACCGTCATCGCTTCAGCTATTCAGTGGCCGTGCTGTGCGCGATGCTGGTGGTGCTGGTGGCTGGAGTCATCGCCATCCTGCGCAAGCGGGATAACGATCCGCAGTGAGAAGGACAGGGAATAGGGAATAGGGAATAGGGATTAGGGATTAGGGATTAATCAGTCGGGAATTATGGAATGGACTGATTGTGCAATTCATGGATGAATCATCTTAACTATGCTGTAATGTCTGCTCCAATGTGGCACGGACTTCTCTAAGCGCACCTGAAACTTCGTCCAATTGATAGTTGAAGTCGCCGCCATGCGCCGCGTCATTTCTCATCTTAGCCAACGATTCCAAACGTTTGGCCGCAAATTCATTGAGCACGTTTACGTCGGGGGCTTTGAGCTTGGTGATGATTGGGCTCAGAGTATCCTTCGGACTTACTTCTATGCCCTCGGTCCTGGCGCGTGTTTTTAGACCTTCTTCGAGCGCCGCACCCATAAGAACCGCAGCCGCACGCAGGTAGCCCTTGGATACAAGGTAATCCGCTTCATCAAGAATCCCATCAAAGACAGCAGCGGAAACAGAGAGATGGTATTCGACGGCCAAGCCCAATGAGTATTCAACCCTGGCGGACTGCAATACTCCCAAGGCAGCACCTAGATTTGGCAGCCGGTGTGGGTTTGGCGACACCCAACCCTCGAATTCTTTCACAAATCGATTACTGGAAATCGACAGCTTGTCGAGAAGGTTCAAGCAACTGGTTATCCACTGTGCGAACCTGATCGGATTCTTGACTTCACCTTTACCTGTAGCTATGAATTCATCCCACTGGCGTTGACCCTCTCCAATCAAATCGTCGAGACGCTGGCGGATTAGTGAGTTCCCAGTCAACATATCTCAATTACTCCTTTATGCTGATTATCTCTCGACTTGATCTCCACCGTGCATCACCTTGCGCCGTTTTCTGGCGCAAGGGCGGGAGACCACAATCCCCGCATTACTGAAAAATTGAAAACTCTACTGCGCAGGATTAGGCGTGGGTACAGCCGCCGCCGGCGCCAGCAAATCCGAGGGCAGATACGCTCCGGTCTGCTCATCCTGCACCAGACCGATCACGCCATCCGGAGTCACAATCGGCGAACCGAATACCGCCGCATCCACAGGCACGCTCAGCCGGATTCCCTGCCCCTCCCGGCGCGCTCCCAGTTGCAGCACCTCCACCAAAGGCTTTTTCGTCGTAGCATCGATGCGCAGACGAAAGACTGCGACGTGCTCCCAAGGGTCCTGCGCAACCACTGCGGCAGGAGCCGCACTCATCGATGACGTGGGCGAGGCGGGCGGCGCATGAAGCGTCAGCAAGACCATCGATGCGGGCGATGCGCGCCGCATCACCTTCATCTTGCCGTGTTTTCCGTTCGCCGCAATCAGAGTTTTTTCCTCGGGAGTCCCGCGCACATCCACGGTAAAATCTTTGGCTTTGAGCCGCAGAGGATCGCCCTGCACAAGAGGTTTAAGCTGAATCTCCAGGCTGTTCTTCACCAGCTTGTCGGTGTGCGATTGCACCGCTTCCAGAAACTCCGCATCGTACTTCCACGGCGCATTCGCCTCGGCCGTGGTCACCACTTGAGAGGGCTTGATGCGAAAGCCCAACTGAACCGATGTCACCGGATAACTCGCCTTTGCCTGCTTCAGCGTATAACTCGATTCCACGGCAAACAGATTCGCGGGGCCATTGGCCTCCAGATCGCGAATCCATTGGGGCTTCCTGCTGGGAATGAATTTGTCCACTAGAGATTTAGCCTTGAGCCCATTATCGATCACCCCCAATATGGTCAGCGCCATATTCCGCTCCATCGCCGTGCCGCCCAGAGTAACCGGCACGTCCTGGTTAAGCGCGATCTCCATGCTGGGATGCTGGGTATGCAGCGCCAGCTTTTCCATCATGGTGAGCCGCACGTCCGCCACCACTTCACCTTCGATGCGTACGCTTTGCTTATCGATCATCTGGCGCAACGGCTCGGTTGTATGCAAATCGCGAAACTGCACCAAGATATAAACCGGAGGCAAAGCCGTCGACACGCCCTTCTGAATAACTATCTCTTGGTTTAAAGGCAAGGCGAAGACCGGCAGGCCATTCAGATGGAGCGAACAAAGGCGCAGGTTCTCCAGGGTCGCCGACTGCGATGGGATCAGGTTGAGGTCCACGACCAATTTCGCATGGGTCGTGTCAATCTCCGTCACATTGATTTCCTTGACCTGAAAATCCCCTACCGATGGCGCCTGAAGGCCAGGCTGAGCCAGCCCGCCGGCCGCCGCCAATACACTCATTCCGGCAAATGCAACCCGCAAAGCTGCTTTCAATTCCTCCCCTTCACTGTATGCATAATACCGCCGCAACTGGGCGCGGCCTGATTGATTAGACGCGCACGCGGCAATGTCGGCTGCCCAAAAGGGGCTCTGGAAAGTATCTTATTGGCGTGTTTACTCTTTTGGGACAAAACATATGTCCTGATGTGTGTAACGGGGAGTATATTGGTTCGTAGCCAAGAGAGAAATGTTCTATCTGGCTGGTTTCCGCTCTTTCTCGATACGCTTCGGAAGCGTGTGAAACCTCCAACTCTTCGCACATCCCGAAAAGGAGGGCTCATGCCCGATCCGAAACAGTCTGATCAGAAAAAGTCTGGCTTCTCAGAGAATTCTCTCGGCGCAATCGCTTACATCACCGTTGTCCCGGCGATCTTCTTCCTGGCTGTCCCGCCCTACAACAAGAATGCTAACGTGCGCTACAACGCCTGGCAGTCCATCCTGCTCTTCGCTGTGGCGTTCATCCTCTGCATAGTCCTGAGCTTTATCCCTATGGTGAACACGTACCTTGAGTCCATGGTCTATCTGAGCCTCTACTCACTGGTATGTTTTATCTGGATTCTTGTTTCGGTCTGGTGCGCAGTCGCTACGTTGTTCGGCAAGCGCATCAAACTCCCGCTTCTCGGCGCCTGGGCCGAGCGGCAGTCCAAATTGTAACCCGTCTGCCGACCCTGAAATCCTGCGGACGGCCCCTGCATGGAGGCCGTTTTTCGCTCACCGATACGCCCCAGGTCTGTGCCCCACACAGCCCCGCTGGCATTCTCAAAGCGAGTCTGCAAAAGAATTGGGAAATGAATGGTGGTCGCTGTAGGACTCGAACCTACGACCTCCTGCGTGTGAAGCAGGCGCTCTAACCAACTGAGCTAAGCGACCTTTTCGAAGGCTGGCGTGGGCTGATTTAGGAAGAGCCAGCGGGGCATCCCGTAGGTTAGATTAACATCATCGAGGCTTTGCGACCAACCTTGGTGGCCAAATCAGGCAAGCCGGGACCTGCACCCAATTGTTCATGCGCTGGAACGCCAAATCAACTCGCCGTACAGCAAGCTTTCCCCCAGATGGCGATCTGGTGCTGTGTCCCGCTTTTGCCGCCGGCTACCCTGGGTTGGCGGAACCTGGCTCTGCTGGTTCAAGCCATTCAACAGCTGGTTTCGCGTTTCGCATGGCCAGTATGGACGGCAACCGCACCGGCGCGCGCCCAGCTCCACCCACAGACGAAAAATTCAGCCCGCAAACTGCTCTTTCGACGCAACATTCCAGCCCGGATGGGGTTTCTGTAGATATGGCAACCATGGTCCTGGACAATTCGTCCCTGGGAGCAGGCCCGGTTCCGCAACCGGATGGACGCCGTAGTTTGGCCGCCAGCATGGGCCCGGTAAGTCTCGACCCTTTGAGCGACGCCGCCATTATGCTGCGCGCTGCCGCCGGAGACGAAGAGGGGTTCAATTACCTGGCGCAGAAATATCACCGGCCCATCTTCCACTTTCTTTTTCGGATGGTCCGCAACCAGGCAATTGCCGAGGAACTGGCGCAGGAGGTGTTCCTGCGCGTTTACCGCTCCAGGCAGAGCTATCGGGCAGAGGCCAGGTTCAGCACCTGGCTCTACCGCATCGCCACCAACCTGGCGGTAAATCACGCGCGCGATACAAAGCACGAAAGGGCCGCGCGGAATGTATATCTGGATGCTCCGGACGAGCAGACCGGCACGACTCCGGACGTGGCCGACGATGAGCCTTCCGTGGAGCAGCGCCTCATGCGCGAGGAGCGCATGAAAGCCATTCGCACGCACGTCATGGCGCTGCCAGAACGGCAACGGATGGCCGTACTGATGCACAAGTATCAGGGAATGGACTACCGCGAGATCGGCGAGGTGCTCAAGCTGAGCGAGTCAGCCACCAAGTCGCTGCTCTTTCGCGCATACCAGACGCTGAGAGGTAAGTTGAAGGATTTTGTTTAACAGGAACAAGCCGGGCTCGACCGGCAGAGAAGTGGGGTGGCGCCAATGGAACGGATGCCAACAATGCGAATGAAGACGAATTGCAAAGGGATGGACGCGAAGCTGACGAACCTGCTGCTCGATCCTTCCGCTACGCAGGCCGCTTTGCCTGCCAAAACGCAAGCGCATCTTGCCGGTTGTGACCGCTGCCGCCGGGAGCTGGATGAGCTGCGGGCGACCATGAATCTGCTGGATGCCTGGAAGGCACCTGAGCCGAACCCATACTTCCTCACCCGGCTGGAGGCGCGCCTCAGGGAAGAGCGTGAGGCCGCGCCGGCCGGATGGTTGGCATCTCTGCGCGCCCGCATCGCTTTTCGACCGATGGCCCATGTTCGTCCGCTGGCGGCCATGGCGCTGACCGTCGTGCTGCTGGTGGGCGGCGGAACCTATCTGGGCATCACCAACTGGTACCAGCCGCAGGTCATTCCTCCGCAGACCGCTGTGGTCCATGACCTGCAAACCATGGAAAGCAACGCCCAGCTTCTCGACCAGTTGGAGGCGCTCTCCAGCAACAACGAAGAAAGCGGGGACTAACTACCAAACCAGAAATGGAAAAAATGTTGACTGAATCACACCATGCGGGATGGATCGGCCGCGCAGCTATGGTTGCGGCAGCTATCCTTCTTTGTGTGCCTGCGGTGTGGGCTCGCGGCCAGCGCTCCGGCGCGTCCGCGCCTCATTCCACGCCTTCAACTCAGCCTGGCAGGCCATCGGCCAATGCGCCCCGGCCCGCGTATCCTGGTCCGCCGTACATGGGTCCAGGCCATTCCCGTCCTGTGTATCCGGGCTATGCCCCGCCTGTCCAGGGACCGCCGGGCCATCTGGGCGACTGGCTCAATCAGCACCGTAATCTTCCTGTCCAGGAGCAGGAACGAATGCTGCGCGGTGACCCCAACTTCCGCCGCCTCTCTCCTGCCGACCAGCAGCGTGTGGTTCAGCAGTTGCATCAGGTAAACCAGTTGTCCGAGGAACAACGGCAGCGCCGCCTGGCACGCGCCGAGATGATCGAACATATGCCGCCCCAGGAGCTGGCGCGGATCAACAACTCCGCACGCCGCTGGGCAGCCCTGCCGGTAGACCGGCAAGCTCTGATGAAGAACGCCTTCCGCGATCTGCGCGCGGTTCCGCTCGACCAGCGTCCTATGGTGCTTAACTCCGCGCGCTATCAGGGAGTCTTCACCACCGAGGAGCGCGGCATCCTCACCGATTTGCTGCGTGTCGAGCCTTACCAGCCGATGCGGTGATCCTTGCTCATCAGCACAGTGCACTCTGGCGGATGCGGGACCATCCAAAATATTTGTAAATTTTTCTGATACCTCTACGGCTTGCCGTCCTCTAATCTATGTGAGCTTCCCCGCTCTCCACCCATCACAGGAGGTTTCCATGTCTTCTCTCAAGCATTTGGGAGTCCTTGTCTCTGCGCTCGTTGCTGGAGCTGCGGCGATGGCCGCACCCGCGTCGACAAACGTCTCCGCCTGCGTCAATAACTCCACCGGCGCGGTTCGCATTGTCGCTTCAACCTCTCTCTGCGTCGCCGGGGAAACCGGCATGAGCTGGGCGCTCACTGGACCGACTGGCCCCGCAGGCGCACAAGGCCCCGCCGGACCCGCTGGCCCAACCGGTGCAACTGGACCCGCTGGAGCACAAGGTCCTGCCGGAACGCCAGGCGCTCCTGGTCCGCAAGGACAAGCTGGTCCCGCCGGCGCGACTGGCCCTCAAGGACCTCCAGGCGCTACTGGTCCGCAAGGACAGGCTGGACCCGCCGGTGCGACTGGAGCGACTGGTCCGGAAGGCCCGGCCGGCTCGACAGGTCCGCAGGGACCAACAGGGCCGGAAGGACCTGCCGGTCCGGCAGGACAGGGCTTGGCCGAGACTCGGGCAGCCCTGTTGCAGTGGTATTCCACCACGTATGCGGTTGAAAGCAACCCCACTGGTGTAGGCTTCGACGGAACCAACATCTGGGTCGCGAACTATGGCGCCGGCACTGTGAGCAAGCTGCTGGCCTCGACCGGCGCGGTTGTCGGCACCTATGAGGTTGGAAATAGCCCAGTTGGAGTAGCCTTCGACGGAACCAACATCTGGGTCGCGAATCTAGGCAGCAACACCGTGACCAAGCTGCTGGCCTCGACCGGCGCGGTTGTAGGCACGTATACGGTTGGAACCTACCCAATTGGAGTAGCCTTCGACGGAACCAACATCTGGGTCGCGAATGAAGGAAGCAACAACGTCAACAAATTGCTGGCCAGCACCGGCGCGGTTGTCGGCACCTATAATGTCGGAGCCAGCCCATATACTTTAGCCTTCGACGGAACCAACATCTGGGTCGTGAATTCGGCAGACAACAACGTTACCAAGTTGCGGGCCAGCACCGGCGCGGTTGTTGGCACCTATAATGTCGGAATCAGCCCATTTAGTTTAGCCTTCGACGGAACCAACATCTGGGTCGCGAATGCTACAGACAACACCGTCACCAAGTTGCTGGCCTCGACCGGCGCAGTTGTCGGCACCTATCCGGTTGGAGGAACTAACCCCAACGGGGTAGCCTTCGACGGAACCAACATCTGGGTCGTGAATTTTCTAAGCAACACCGTCACTAAGCTGCTGGCCAGTACCGGCACGGTTGTCGGCACGTATCCGGCTGGAAGCTTCCCGTGGGGCGTAGCCTTCGACGGAACCAACATTTGGGCCACGAATTATGACAGTTACACCGTGACCAAGATCGGCGCAACCAGGTAGACGGCATCGCAGAACCTGTCCCCATGCCTCAAAGCGAAGATCAAGCTGCGGGTCCCCCATGATCGCCGCGTCTGTGGATTGTTCTTGCCTTTTGTCGCTATTTGCATTTACACCTTGAATCAAGCGGGGAGATTCCCCATAACTCTCCATGGAGGTTTCAATGTTTGTTCGCAAATCACTTGTAGTACTGGTGTCCTCGTTACTTGTGGGAACGGCGGCCATGGCCGCACCCGTGTCGACGAATGTCTCCGCCTGCGTCAACAATTCCACAGGCGCGGTGCGCATCGTCGCTTCAACCTCTCTCTGCGTCGCCGGAGACACCGGCATGAGCTGGGCGCTGGTTGGCCCAACAGGTCCTGCCGGCCCCACCGGAGCAACCGGACCGCAAGGACCCGCTGGCGCGACTGGCGCGCAAGGACCGGCTGGGCCTGCCGGAGCACAAGGCCCCGCCGGACCTGCTGGCCCCGCGGGTTCGTCAGGGCTTGGCTTGGTATTCGCAGCGGCCGTTCTCAATCCGACTACGGCTTCGTCATTCTTTTTCTCGCCTAACGCCAGCGGAGACGCAACCGTCGGAGGGAATTGGACGCTGTATAGCCAGGTCCTCATTACGATGCCAGTGGCATGCACATTTGATTCGCTCTACGCGTATGCCGATGCGGTTCAATATGGCCTGGGAGGCGGCGGTCCAATTACGATTACGCTTTGGGTAAACAACACTGCTACCGGACTCTCTGTGACCATTGACAATACCTCCGGAGCGGCGGCGGGAAATCATACTGGCGCCAGCATATCGGTTAACCCCGGGGATACGATCTCACTCCAGGCTACCGGCGCTGGTATTTCCAATGGTCAGGAGGTCATTGCGACTTCTCTCCACTGCCAGTAATGCGTTCTGCGGACCTCAACAAAAAACGCGAACTGGGATTGTGAGAGACGACTTCGGAGGCTGGAGTAACCGTGTATTTTAAGCATGTGCTATAGCCGGGTACTCCAGTTTCTGATTTCCGGGAATCAAATCTCAGTCCGCGACCATCTGCTCTCCCGGCAAAATCGGCCGCGTACGCAGCAACATTCCGCGATACGCAAACCAGCCCATCAGCGCCAGCACGCCTACAAACGCTCCCAGCTTGACCAGATTGGTTGCGCCGGTGATTGGCAGCGTCTTCCACAACAGCAGCAGCACCGTCTGCGCCGCCGTCACTGCCCAAACCGTGCCGTAAAAGTACCGCCGATGGGTGCCTTCTTTCCTGGTCGACGACTCCACCCGCGGCAGCTTGCCCGCCGCGCCCAGCAGCAGTATCACCGCCGCCACCGGCAGATAAGCGTAGTTGTAAATCTGCCCCATAATCCACTTGCCGGTCACCGCGGCAATCAGCAGGCCGCACAAATTCAGCAGCGCATAGCTCACCGCGGCATTCCACGCGAAACTGTAGCAAACCCGCCGGTAGAGCGGATTCGGCTTGTCCTCGTCAAAGCGCAGAATATATGGCGCCGGTTCGCATCCCGGCAATTGCCCGCGCAGTGCCGCCACGCCTGTGCCTGCCAGCACCAATCCCAGCCACGCCCAGTTCCACCAGTTGGACTCATGCGCAAACAGCTTGAATGTCAGCGGCCCCGGCGCTAGAAAAAAAACAAAAATCCAGATCGGCCAATGCGCCAGCCGGTAGAGACGCGTATTGCGCGTCCGCAGCTTCCGCTCGCGGGCGTATTCCACCTTCCCTTTGTATTCCATGTCCATTAGCCTCTCAAAGCTGCCAAGGAGGCGTCAAACTGCGGCAAAGTGCCGGACTCGCCTGAAAGAAAATAAATCATATTTAGATGTATTCGATCCAATATGGAGTGTAGTATGCTTCAATTCGGGATTGGAATTCTTCAGCAGGACGGGCATGGACTTTTTCCCCGATTACCCCGAGTCCGGCGCGGCTGCTGGCTTTCGATCTTCCCCCTTTGTCGGTTGACCGATTCACTCAGACGTTCTGCTGGCCAAGTGAATCGATGTCCCTGGACCGTACTCATTGATGCGTACGGAAAACTATACTGCTAAACTCTTGCGGAGTATGTATTTTGTAGAGGAATCGGGCGCAGATTGGCCTGATTTCATGTCACGATGCGATACCCCGCCTTCCCCTAACTGGAGCACACAACCTGTCTGGAGGTATCAATGTTTTCTCTCAAACGTCTGGGAGTTTTCTCCTGTTTGCTTTATGTGGCAGCAGCGGCCATGGCCGCGCCCGTGTCGTCGAACGTCTCCGCCTGTGTCAATACGACCACCGGCGCGGTTCGCATCGTCGCTTCAACCTCCCTCTGTGTTGCGGGTGAAGTCGGCATGAGCTGGGCGGTGACAGGCGCGGTTGGCCCAACCGGTCCGCAAGGCCCCGCTGGCCCCGCCGGACCTCAAGGCCCGCAAGGCGCAACCGGTGCACAAGGCCCCGCCGGCCCGATGGGCGCGACTGGCATGACCGGTGCGACCGGCCCGGCTGGCGCTCAAGGCCCCGCTGGAGCGCAAGGCCCGGCTGGAGCGCAAGGCCCGGCTGGCCCTCAGGGCCCGACAGGAGCAACCGGAGCAACAGGTGCACAAGGGCTACAGGGCTTGATGGGCAATACCGGCTCACAGGGACCCCCAGGCCCCCCTGGATCGAATGCCACGATCCCGGCCAACATTACCACACTCTCCAACGTGCTCAGCACCTATCCCTACAACACAAATGGAAATGGTTACGCGTATGGCGGATCGACACCCTTCGAATATGACACAAGCCTCTGCCAGATCGGCGACATCGTCCTTTCCGTGAACGGCTATGGGACAGGGGCGATGCCCGCCGATGGACGACTGCTGTCTATCTCTACCTATCCGGTTGCCTTTAATGTGTTCGGCACAAACTTTGGAGGAAATGGCATAACTACGTATGGGCTTCCCGATCTGCGCCCATTTGCGCCGCTGGGGCTGCAATACTCCATCTGCATCGAAGGAATCTTCCCCTCGCGCAGTTAGAGCGCCGGAGCTGGTGAAAGCAATGACGGGGTTCGCATCACAGCGGACCCCGTCCTGGCGACCATCTCATTCCAAGCCGCCGCGCTCGCGTCAATCCACCGGCACAGTTCAAAATAAATATGTATCATCCCCTACAATTGGGCGTATGATGAGCGCGTTCGGGTTAGCGGGACGAATCCCCCCTGGCTTCCTCAAAGCCGTATCGCTCGTGTAAACGCCAGAACTTCTCCCCTGAAAACCGGACCGGGACGGGCCTTTCACAAGGCGGAGGTTAGAACTATGACCTTTAATCTCGCCGTCTTCCTGGAAGAAGCTGGCGTGGGACGAAAAGTCGTCCATTTACAGCCCAAACAAGTCTTCTTTTCGCAGGGAGACCCAGCTGTTGCCATCTTCTATCTCCGCACCGGCCGCGCAAAACTTACCGTCGTCTCGCCCCATGGCAAGGAGGGCACGGTCGCGCTGATCTCCGCCGGGGAGTTCATTGGTGAGGAGTCGCTGGCCAGCGTCGGCGCCCTGCATATGGCCACGGCCACGGCCATTGTTGCTTGTACGGCGCTGGAAATTGCGCGCGAAGAGATGATTCGCGTCATGCACGAGGAGCGTTCCCTCTCCGATATGTACCTGAAATTCCTGCTGGCGCGGAGCATGCGCGCCCAGGCCGATCTGGTCGATCAGCTTTTTAACTCCAGCGAGAAGCGTCTGGCGAGAATCCTTCTCCTCATGGCCGAATTTGGCGAGCCAGGCAAACCCGATGACTTTATTCCTCCCATCACCCAGGAAGCTCTGGCCGAGATGGTCGGCACCACCCGCTCCCGCGTCAGTTTCTTCATGAATCGCTTTCGCAAGCTCGGACTCATCGATTACGACGGCCGCATCCGCGTCCACAAGTCGCTCATCAATGTCATCCTGCACGATCAGTTCACCCTGCAGAACCCGGAAACTTCCCGAGCCTCACACGCTCCGACGCAACGGTCAAAACCTGCCATGCGGCCCAGAGGAACCTCTCAACAAGATTGAACACGCTGAAAGTCAGCGGCGTTCCGCCCCTTGCCGCGCCAGTGTCTGCGCGGTATGAATGTGGCAGATGGCGATGGCCAGGGCATCGGCGGCATCGGCTGGCTGCGGCGCTTCGGCCAATTCCAGCAGCCGCGCCACCATGAACTGAACTTGCTCCTTTTTCGCGAGGCCGTAGCCCACCACGCTGGACTTGATGGTCAACGGCGCATACTCGGCCACTGGAAGCTTCTGTGTCGCCGCGGCCAGCAACGCCACGCCCCGCACCTGACCTAGCTTCAGCGCCGACTTGGCGTTCACCGAGTAGAAAACCTCCTCGATGGCCACCGCATCCGGCTTCCAGCGCTCCAGCTCCGCGCTCAGCTCGCGATAGACCTGCTCCAGCCGCTCAGCCGTCGTTCTGGACTTGGCCAGACGGATCGCTCCCATGGCCTTCATCACCAGCCGCGGTTGCCGCCCGGAGTCATCCGACTCCACCACGCCATAGCCGGTGATCTCTGTCCCGCAATCGATGCCAAAGACCCGCATGGGCCTGAGTGTATCGCAACCGTGCCTGTCCCGGCACACCGCCGCGCGGCGCATGAGCGGCGACCCACCGGAATCTCCGCAGCTTCTAAATCACCGGTGGCACGCTTCTATTTATGGGTAGCGTTCTTCATGTGGGTCGCGTTCTTCAGTTCAATGATGGAAATCGCGACTCTTTTTGATACCTGATCGTAGGCGGACCCTTTCGCCATCAAGCGCTCGGCCTCATCCGGCTTATGCGCATTGACCAACACGGCAATTTTGCCCGCCTCTACGTGAAAGGCCGCATGGTCGGCTACACACTTGACATAGCTGCCTTCCTTACCAAACTGTTCCTTCGCATCCCCGTGAAGCCATTTGCCAAACTCACAGTTGTTGTCCTTGGAGATGGCAGCCGCATCCAACTGCTCTTTGTTATGCAGCGCGTCATTGAATTTGAATTTCCACTGGGCATGTTTCTGAATTGCAATGTCTAAATCCACGGTTGAACTCCTCGCTGCACGCCGGCGATCAGTGAGCTCCTCAACCTTATAAAGATGCTCACGCTACATCTCTCTGCCTATGCGTCAAGATCAATGGATACCATATATCGTTCTGGCTATAGTTCCAATTCCGCGAGCGCAACATAAAATCCCGTCCCGAATCGAAACAAACCCATAACGGACTGAATAGGCTACCAAGGAGCGTATTTCGCTCTCGCCGAACTTCTTACCCCCAAATAGAACGGCGGCCCGGGCGCATTGCCCAGGCCGTCGCGGTGATCTGTGGGTATTGGACTAAGGCCATCGCGCTCATGCGAGTGCCCGTGCATCCTCACTGCTCTTCCACGCCAACTCATAGGGTCATGGAACGATATCCGTGCGAAGATGCGGTTGCGTCCCCTGCGGCAAGATTCTCCGCCGGGGCTACTATGGGGTCCAGAGCGTGATGCCCTAGGCCTCAGTCACCTCACGTAACAAACATCTCGAAGATTCTTTTTGCATCTACTGGATCAACCTCCTTTCCCGTGTGCGCTTAATCTACCTCTTCGCCCATGGCTCGTCAAGCCAAGTTTGCCTGAGTCGAATCTTTTCTTACCTTGGCCCACCCGCAAGTACAGTGATACGTTTTCTAATGGGTCTGGAAGAACGAAAATCGCAGCCATCGCGTTGAACGGACTGTCCGATTATGGGACAATTACACATTACGCCTATGCAATTCTGTGGAAATTATTCTCTTGGGGCAGTTCTCCCGAGCTCTTGATCCCAGCATCATGTAGCTTACAACATCTTATTTATCAATGTATTACGGAAATTGTTAGAAAATTCAAAAATTATTCTTGACACGGTCCGTCAGCTCCAGATATAAATCTTTTTAGGAAGTTAGTCTCTGTGTCGGCACGTGTGCGCGGAGGAACTAAGCGCTTGTTGCCGGTATCTATAAACCTCGGTTAGCGTACTGGTATCCCTAACCAGCCGGTACCGTAACCAATACTGGGTTATTCAGCTTCCCCTGCTCTGGCCCGGAAAAGGACGATACATGAAAACCTTGCGTTACACTTCGATCATCGCTGTTGCTGTCGCCACGCTGGCTATGCTCGCGTCACAAGCTAAAGCTGACGTCATTCCCTATCCAAATATAGGAACGGTAGACCCTCCTTCCACCATCACCGCTGTTAACACCGGTGTTATTGACGCTTGGTTCTACGGTTACAACGCGGCAGACACCGATCAAGTCCAGATTATTGACGTAACCACTAGCACCGCCAGCGGCTGGTTCTTCGTGAACAATGCGACTACACCCGGCACGGAAGCAGCGGGTATTTTATCTGTCAATGCCGGCGACGTGCTGGAGTTTCAACTGGATGACCTAACCCAGGGCGACATATTATCATCCAATCCCCTAAATAGCCCCGACGGTATCAATCACGCCTATATCACACCGTATTCGGGCGGCACGATTGGTAGCAGCACTGTTCCAGCTGGTGATTTTGTGGGCATGGAAGATCGTACCATTGGGCAACATTCCGACCTGGACTACAACGACGACCAATACATCTTCGACAATATTCAGTCTAGCCCAAACCCGCCTGTTCCCGAGCCCGGCACACTGAGCCTCTTCGGAACTGGCCTGCTCGGATTGGCTGGGATGCTTCGCTATAGGTTTAGCAAATCCCGCTAGGTCAAGGTCTCGCTCCTGCGGTTGTAAGAATTTTTAACGCAAGGCACAACAAAAAAGATGGGATGCGTTCCTCGCATCCCATCTTTTTTTGCCCCTATTCTCTTTCTCTGCCTTCCTCAGTCATGTGCTGTTCACTGTTCCTGAATAGCCCACTTTTACGCTAAATATGCTCTCCTTCTACGCACACCATTATTTGCGCGCCTATCCATGAATCCCAGCCGGAATTCTCATCCGTGAGGTTGTCACTCCCTACTCCCTTTTCCCTGTTCCCCGCCCTTACCATCCTTGTAAGATTAAAATAGATTGAATCCCATCATCAGAATGTCTGACGCCAACCAATTCGTTCTTCCTCGCGGCTTTAGTTTTGGCGCGGCCAATGCCGGCCTCAAGCAGAGCGGCCACGCCGACTTTGCCCTCATTGTGGCCGATGCGCCGGCGAGCGCCGCTGCCGCCTTCACCGCCAACCGCGTCATCGCCGCTCCGCTGATCCTCGACAAGGAGCACTTGCGGGCCACTGGAGGCAAGGTGCGCGTGGTGGCCATCAACGCCGGCAACGCCAACTGCGCCGCAGGCCAGGCCGGGCTTGATGCGGCCCGCGCCACCTGTCAGGCTGCTGCCCGGCAATTCAGCTGCCGGCCGGAAGAGGTCTTTCCCTCCTCCACCGGCGTCATCGGCGTCCCGCTGCCGGCGGAGAAGCTCATCGTCGCCCTGCCCGGACTGGCCGCATCTATGGGTGATGATTTCGACCATTTCCAGCAGGCCGCCCAGGCCATCCTCACCACCGACACGGTAGAGAAGACCGCCTTCGCCAAGCTGGATCTCCCCGGCCCGGACGGCGCGCCGCGCGAAGTCCGCATCGCCGCGCTGTGCAAGGGCTCGGGAATGATTCATCCTCAGCTTGTTCCCCACGCCACCATGCTGGTCTACATCCTCACCGATGCGCTCGTTGAACCTGTCGTCCTAAGCGGCTATCTGCGCTCGGCCATCGAGGTCAGCTTCAACCGCATCTCGGTGGACGGCGACACCTCCACCAACGACACCGTGCTGCTACTGGCTTCAGGCGCATGCGGGGCTATCGCCGGTCCGGAAAACGCAGCCTTTGCCGCCGCCCTCACCGATGTCTGCACCTCGCTGGCACGGCAGATTGTGGCTGACGGCGAAGGCATCACCCATGTTGTCGAGTTGCGCATCGAGGGAGCGGCCACGGACGCGGACGCCCTCAAAATCGCCAAAGCCATTGCCCACTCGCCCCTGGTCAAAACCGCCTGGGCCGGCAGCGATCCCAACTGGGGCCGGCTGGTGGCGGCTATCGGCTACTCTGGCGCCGAGATCGACCCCGAGCGCATCGATATCATCTTTGGAGAACTGGCCATCTGCCGCAACGGCGGCCGCGCCGCTGAGTACGACGAATCCGCCGCGCACGCATACATCGCGCAGCGTGAGTTTTCCATCACCATCCAGCTCCACCAGGGCGCCGGCTCCTGCGTCTTCTGGACCACCGACCTGACTCACGAGTACGTCAGCATCAACGCGGACTACTCGACCTAGGCCGCCGCGCCGGCATAGGCCGGTTTCATGCGGCAAGCTGCCATGGCCCGCGCCTGTTTTCTCCCCTCGACCGCCTGCATGGTCAGGAACAACATTAAACACAACACCGCCGCGCCGCAGCAATCCAGCAGCACATCGCTGAACTGGCCGCACCGGTTGGGCAAGAAGCTCTGGTGAATCTCATCCGCGCTGGCCACCAGGAATGTGGCAAGAATCGCCAGCCCGTGCGCCCATAGTTGCCGCGACAACCGGAGCGCCGCGTTCTGCAACGTGATCCAGAAGCCGCGAAAGCAGATCAGGGAAAAGATTCCGTAGCCCATGAAGTGGCCGGTTTTGCGGATGAAATGGTGGATCAAATCCCAATGCACGCATACGTCGTAGCCGAAGATCGCCTCGACGACGCGTTGCAATGGAGCGCTGGTGCGATCCGACCCAAAATAAGATGTGGACTCGACGGCAAATAGCATTGCGAAGGCCAGCACCGGCAGCCATGTCCACATCTGAGACCGCAACCGGAGATGACCTTCGCTCGAAGTTGGCGGCGCATAGGATGAAAAGGTTATGGAAGATGAAGCCATGATGATCGCTCCGATGACCAGCTGAGGGATTAAGCGCAGAGATCGCTAGTATCCATGCGGTATAAGCAATCTTTCGGCTTAAAGCTGCGGCACTTGAATAGAATCTTCAAATATTTGAAAACTTTAATCTTGCACTGTCCTGGATCGAGACAATATATGCCGTCATCATCAACGGCAAATTGACCTATGAGCCTGAAAGGCGCCGATCTACCTCACAGGCCAACAGAAGTGACGGCCACGAACATTCAACTCACCCGGTTCCCCGGATGCAAGGTGAGCTTCCAGGCGGCGCGGCGGACGGTATTTGGGCCATTCGAGTTGAATTCAAGATTGGCGTTATATGCGTCGATATGGATGAGGATTTCAGAGGATATATGCGTGTTTATGCGTATTTTCCGATGAGGATATGCGTGATTATGGATGTTCCGTACAGGATATGTGGTAGATATGGATGAAAGGGCAGCTGGCTGCGTCCTATACGGCGAAGATTTCGGTGAGCGCCTCAAGTATGGCTTTGAACTCATGGTTTAGCCAGGAGGCAAATGCCGGACCACGGACGTGAGCCCTGGCGGCCATTCGACGCCGGTAATAGAGATAGGAGCCGCATAGCGAATGAAAGACGTTTGAGGCGCGCCGCCGTTTTGAGTGGCGATCGCACATCAATTGGCTTCCAGCCGCAGGGGACAAAGAACTCCGGGCCTTCCTCCGGAGCAAATTTCAACGAGGAACCTCCCTGTTTGAGAGAGGAATCCATGTTTTTTTGGAGTAGACGCAGCAGACCCGGAGATGCAAGATCCAATATCCAACGCTGAAACGATGCAGGAGCCGCAAGGTGCTCTGCAAGTGCGCGGACCTGATCGGTGTTGAAATAGATGATGAACCCTTCAGTGAAGATCAAAGCCTTGGCGGCTCTGCGTCCGAGTTGGGCGAAAACTTGGCGTCGTGCAGAGGCGTCAAATAGATCGAGTCTGATGCGTTGGAGAGCGCAGGCTGGTTTTTCATTGGCCAGAATTTCTTCTTTGTACGAAAGGATGCCGGGGAGATCGATCTCTACCCACTGAAGCGATGCCGGCAGGGCCATGCGATAGGGCCGGGTATCGAGGCCCGCGGCAAGATTGACGACCATATCCACGCCCTGCTGACATTGTTCCGCGATGAATTGGTCAAACAAGTATGTGCGCACCACCCAGGCCCAGGTGTTGCGGTCGCTGAAGGGCATGGATTTGGCGATCTGTTCGCCACGTGTGCCGGCAAGGCGACGGGCAAGAGGCTCGCGAAAGAGCGCGTCTGGGCGCTCGGTCTCACGCGCGCGATAGACCGCCGCGAGGAGTGCCGTGTCTGAGATATTGCGGATCAGAGGTTCAGCTTGAGTCACGAAATTTTGCTCCTGCCGTGTCACTTTAATGAGATGCAGGAAGCTCGAATTGGATGCTGCTTGTTCTCGTGGACCGGCTTCTGGGAGGCTGCCATCGCGTATGAAATCGAGGTGAGCGGAGCAAGCAATAAAGAATAATCTACCGCGCCCGCGGATGCGTTCGATCGTAGACCACGGTCAACTGCGCTGTGGTCAGTTGGGTGTAACGCTGGGTGGTGGAGAGCCGCTCGTGGCCGAGTAATTCTTGAATGGCGCGCAGGTCGGCGCCCTCTTCCAGCAAATGCGTTCCGAAGGCGTGGCGCAGGGTGTGCGGATGCACGTCGGCGGAGAGGCCGTGCAGAATGGCGATGCGTTTGACGATGCGGCCAATGCTGCGCGTGGTTAGACGCGCCTCACCGCCTGGCTTGTTGAGGCCACGTAGTTGCAGGTTGAGAAACAATGCAGACGTTGCGTAGCCTTTTGTATCTCCCGCTGCCGTCAGCCGCGCTGCACGCTCGGCGAGATAAGCGCGCAAGGCCTGGGCTGCCGCGTCACCTAACGGCACATAGCGTTGTTTTTGTCCCTTGCCGCGAATCAGAATCGCTTCATTAGCCCAGTGAATGTCTTCGAGATTCAGCCCGGTCAACTCTGCGTTGCGGATGCCGCAGCCATAGAGCAGCTCCAGAATGGCCGCGTCGCGCGCGGGCCAACTGGCGGCATCGTCTCCTGGCGAATTGAAGACGCGGTTCATCTGCTCGATGGAAGGCACGCGCGGCAGATGCTTAGGCAGTTTTGGCGTAGCCACCAGCGAGGCCACATTCTGCTTGAGACGCCCTGAGCGCGCCAGCCAGCGGAACCAGCTGCGAATGGAGGCCAGCGCCCGCGCGGCGGAAGCCTTCGCCAAGCCTCGGTCATAGAGCGTACCCAGGTAGGCGCGTATGTGCGTGTGCTCGATGCTCTCCGGGCCTTGAGTGGGGCCGAAGTGCTCGGCGACCCAGGCGACAAAGCCACGCAATTCGCGCTCATAAGCACGGATGGTATGCGCCGATGCGCCGCGCTCATTGGCCAGTACGCGCAGATAATCGGCCACGAGCGAATCCAGCAATGTAGTAGCTTGCGCAGGTAAAGAAACGTCTGGAGTGCTCATGCGGTCTCCTGATCCGGCTTGACGCTCGAAACCAGGTGCAGCCCTTTGCGCCCTGAGATGCGTTCTAAAGGAAGCTCAGCAATCGCTGGCCGCTGCCGCGTGGCGCGGGGATGGTGCTTACGATGCACTTCTTTCAGACGACCCAGCGCCAGGTGGGTATAGACCTGTGTGGTGGAGATGTCAGCGTGGCCCAGCATCAACTGCACGCTGCGCAGATCAGCGCCGTGCTCCACCATGTGCGTGGCGCAACTGTGACGCAGCCGGTGCGGGCTGGCTGCGGAGTTGGCCATCTTCACCACATGCCAGACCCATTGGCGCGTCAGCGGCATTCCGCGCAGGGAGAGAAACAAGCGGGTGGCGTCCTGGCGGGCGGCGCTGGAGATGCTCCGCTCCGAGCCAGACGAGCTGATGCGAGCCAGGTGCGGACGTCCTTCTCGCAGATACTCCTCCAAAGCCTCAATGGCGGTCCGCCCCAGCGGCACAATGCGTTCCTTGTCGCCCTTGCCACGCACCTGCACACGGCCCAGGTCGAGCGCCAAGTCTCCAGTGGAGAGCGCCGTGACCTCTGATACGCGCAAGCCGCCCGCGTAGAGCAGCTCCAGAATCGCACGGTCGCGCAATTGTGTGGCCCGCGCCTGCGGATGCTCGGCGTTGAGGCGCGCACGGTCGAGCATCTCCACGACTTCTGGCTCGGCCAGAGATTTGGGCAGGACTTTCCATGCTTTGGGCGACTCGATATTGACGGTGGGATCGTGATGGATGCGCCGGTCGAGCAGGAGCCACTTGTAAAAGCCACGCAGGCAACTCAATTTTCGAGCCGCCGATCGCTGGTCGATGCCGTGCGAGCGCAGATGCTCGAGATATGCCGTCACATCCTCCTGCGCCGCCGTCAACAGCACGCCGCACTGCCCTTCGATGAACTCGGCGAAGGTTTTCAGATCGCCATCATAAGCCTCGCAGCTCAATGGCCGCAGCCCTTTTTCCACGCGCAGATACGCCTGGTAGTCCTTCAGCAACGATAGATTGCGCGTGGTCTCCACAGATTCGATTATCGGCGGCTGAGACGGCCTCCGCAGCCGCCGCGCGCGCTGTTGAACCTCGTTCATCATGGACTCAAATTCGGCAACAGCGCATCTTAGCGCATTTTCCTATTTGTGCAGAGTAGGTCGTGGACCGGGAGGTCCACGCGACAGCCGGCCGGGAGGCCGGCGCTACCAGTTACTTTTGCGACTGGCAACCTTGAGCCAAGCAGGCGGTCCACTCAAAACCAACGGGTAAAATGCTTTAGCGCCAACCGTAACAAACTCAGGCTTCCATTCGTGTTCTACCGATGGCACACCACCGGCCCGGCAGCGTATAACGCTGGAATGGGGGTATTGGCCGCAATAGAGATTGATGCATGGCTGCGTGAAGGCGGCCAGGTGGTCACGGCCAGTGACCGCGCCGCTCGCGCCCTTACAACTCGCTTCCATCACGCTCGCAGGTCCGAGGGACTCTCCGCCTGGCCCGCGCCCAATATTCTCGACTGGAAGAGCTTTGCCCGCGCAGCCTGGCTGGACCGCAACTCAGACGCCCGCTTGCTGCTCAATTCCACGCAGGAAGAGGCGCTTTGGGTGGAGATCGCCGGACGGGACCGCTCTCTGGCCACTATGCTGGAAGGCCCGCGCCATCGCCTGGCGGCTTTGGCTATGGAGGCTCACGAACTGCTTTGCTGGTATGCGCCGCAGTTTTTGCGGACGTCGGCCCGCACCGCATGGCAACAGGATTCGGCGGCCTTCAGCGGTTGGCTGGCGGCCTTCGACGAAATCTGCCAGGCGGAAAATCTGATTAGCTCCAGCCGCCTGCCGCACGAGCTGATTCCGCTACTGAAAGCCGATAAGGCTGAGCGGCCGCCGCTCCTTCTGGCTGGATTTGACCGCATTCTGCCCGTGCAGCGCAGCCTCTTCGACGCCTGGAGCGAGTGGCGCGAGGCTGCAAAAGACGAGCCGGCCGGTGAGGTTCATTTCTACACCGCCGAAGACTTCGCGGCCGAGCTGGCAGCCTGCGCGATTTGGTGTAACCGCCAGCTCGCCGCCAACCCTGAAGCCCGCTTGCTGGTCGTCACTCAGGATGCTGGCACGCGCCGTGGTGAAATCGAACGCGCCTTCTTGCGCCACGCTGGCGCGGCATTTGAGTTCTCACTGGGAGTCCCGCTCAGCCAGGTTGCTCTGGCGCGGGCGGCGCACCTGCTACTGCGCTGGCTCGATGGTCCACTTGCGGAACAGGAACTTGACTGGCTGCTTTCCACGGACTACGCCGCTGCCGGCCCACAAGAGTCCGCCGCGCTGCAGGCGTACATGCGCGCCCTGCGCCGCTACGGCCTGGAAAGAACGCAATGGACGCTGGCTGCCTTTCTGGGCGAGCGGCTCTCTAATGAGTTGCTTCCGGCTGCCTGGGTCGAGCGCATCAACGCGGCTCAGCGCAGACTGGCCGCTTTTGCGCAACGATTGCAAACTCCGCTCGACTGGGCGGAACTGGTTCCTCGTTTGCTGGAGGAGATTCGCTTTGCGGGCTCCCATTCTCTCTCAAGCGCCGAGTACCAGGCCTTCCGCCGCTGGCAGCAGTCCGTGGAAGGCTGCGGCTCGCTGGGCTTCGATGGCCGCCGCGTGAGCTGGAGGGATTTTCTCTCTCAACTGGGACGCGCGCTGGATGAAACCCTCTTCGCTCCGGAGTCGCGCAACGCGTCGATTCAGATCATCGGTCCCGCAGAGTCCGCCGGCATCACCGCCGACGCCATCTGGCTTCTGGGAGCCGACGAGGAATCCTGGCCTTCGAACGGCTCGACGCATCCGCTACTGCCCATTGAGGTGCAGCGCGAGGCTGGAATGCCTCACGCCACTCCGCAGCTCGATTGGGAAGTGGCCGAAGCTATTACCCGCCGCATTCAGGCTTCGGCGCATGAGGTTCACTTCAGCTATGCAAAGCAAAGCGAGGCTGCGGAGGCTCGCCCCTCGCGCCTGATCGTCCAGCTTGCCGGTGAGGCGCAGAAGCTGCCGCCGGAGTTGACAGCGCCATCAGCGCCGCCGCCGCTCTCAGTTTCTTTCGAGGAACGCAGCCGGATTCCCTTCCCGCCGGGCAAGGTCAAGGGCGGCGCAGACGTTCTTACCGCGCAGTCGCAGTGCCCCTTCAAGGCCTTCGCAACCGCGCGGCTGGCAGCGAAAAGCTGGGAGCCCGCCGAAGTTGGCCTCACTGCCATGCAGCGCGGCAACCTGCTTCACGCTGTGCTTCACTCCATCTGGGCTGGCAAACCCGACGGCATTTGCACCCACGCGGAACTACTGAGTCTGACTGACCGGGAGGCTTTTGTCGCGGGCCATGTGCAGCGCGTGCTGGCTCAGAAGCTGCGTCCGCATCAACGCGAGCTGATGCCTCGCCGCTACCTCGAACTCGAAGCGCAACGGCTGACGAAGCTGGTCACAGAGTGGCTGGAGTACGAGGCTAAGCGCGTTGAATTCAAGGTCGCCGACACTGAGGTTAAGCGTACGGTCCACATCGCCGGACTCACGCTTGACCTGCGCCTGGATCGTGTTGACCGGCTCGAGGACGGTTCTTTTTTGGTGATCGATTACAAATCCGGCGCCGTCTCGCCCAATGCGTGGGAGTTGCCCCGCCCTGAAGACGTGCAACTGCCGCTCTACGCCGGATTTGCTCTTGAGCCGGACGAACGCCTTGGCGGGCTGGTCTTCGCCAAGGTGCGCGCTGGGGACATGGAATTCGCCGGGCGGGTAGTGGATGCCAAAGACACGCTGATCAAGAACCTTAGAGGCAATAAGAACCTGGTAAAGATCCCCCTTACTCCAGAGCAACTTATCAAATGGCGGGAGTGCATCGAGCAACTGGCCAAAGATTTTATCAGTGGAAAGGCCGAGGTGGACCCGCACGATTACCCCGACACATGCGAGCGTTGCGGACTGCAAACACTCTGCCGCATTCAGGAAAATCAAGATCGATTCAAATCCGAAGACGTGAAAGGCACCGAGGAGGACGGCAATGAGTAGACTCGCCCGCCGAGATCCTCCTGATAACCAAGAGCGCCTGCGCGCCCTCGAGCCCGGACGATCCATTCTGGTGCAGGCTCCGGCCGGCTCAGGCAAGACTGACCTGCTGGCTCGCCGCTTTCTCCGCCTGCTTGGTGAAGTGGATGAGCCAGGACAGGTGGTGGCGATCACCTTCACCAACGCCGCCGCCGCGGAGATGCGCAATCGGATCCTCGATGAGTTGAGAAATTCCGCTGACAACACAGCTCGCGATCTTGATGAGTTTTCCATGGACGCCCTCGCTTATCGCGCACTGTTGCACTCCCAGGCGCTGGGCTGGAAGCTGCTCGACCTGCCCGCTCAGTTTCGCATTCGCACTATCGATTCGTTTTGCCGCGAGCTTGCCCTTCAGCAACCGCTGCTCTCCGGCTTTGGCGGCAGCCTTGATATTGCCGACGAACCGGAAGAACTCTATCGCCGCGCGGCTCGCCGCATTTTGGAGAATATGGATGAAGTTGATGCGGATTTACGTCAAGCTATTGCGGCGCTGCTAGGCTGGCGTGATAACAACTGGAAGGAGTTGGAAGGCCTGCTGGTCGAGATGCTCTCTAACCGCGACCGCTGGATGCAGGACTTTGTGTTTGCCGGCGAGCAGGAATGGGAATTGCTGCGTGAGCGTCTTGAACGGCCAATGGCCGCCGATTCCGTTCGCTACAGCGAAGATGAATGGAAGATTGTGAAGGCCTGCTTTACGATACTGCGCAAAGCGGCGGGCGAGTTGCGCGTTGTCTTTGCCGAGGCTGGCGCCGTGGATTTCACCGAAGTAGCGCAGATCGCACAGCGCGTGCTCCGAGGCGAAGATGATCTGCCCACCGACGCCGCTATGGCTGTTTCGGACAACATCCACCACTTGCTGGTCGATGAGTTCCAGGACACCAGCCGCCGCCAACACCAGTTGCTCGCGAGCCTGATCGCCGCGTGGCCGGAGAGGCCCGGCCGCACTTGCTTTGTGGTCGGCGACCCCATGCAGTCTATCTACTTCTTCCGCGACGCCGATGCGGAACTTTTTCCGCGGGTGAAGGCTGTTGGTCTGGAGATCCTCCACGACGAGCCGCTGCTCTTCGACTCTGTTTCCCTCACGGCCAACTTTCGCACTACGCCTGGCTTGGTTACGCGGCTTAACCAGGCCTTCGAGCAAATCTTCGCGTCTGACGACGGCAGCGGTATTACCTTTACCGCTGCCCAGACTGCGCAGGAAGAGAGAGCCAAACCCGGCCCGCCGTTTACTTTGCATCTCGATTTTGTTCCCCAGACAGGGCGCGGAAATTCCGCCGATTCCGGGAATGAAGGTGAAACCGCCCACGCAACGCAGATCGAAGAGATTGTCGAACTGATTCGCAGCCATCAAGGTTCTGTCGAACAGGCCCGCTTCGCTCATGAGTTAGATGAAAAAGTAAAATTCCGCATTGCCGTCCTGGGCCGCGCCAAAAAACATTTGGTTTCTATCGCCGCGGCTCTGCGCGAGGCGGGAATTCCCTTCCGCGCTGTCGAGCTGGAACAGCTCGCCACACGCCCCGAAGTGCTCGACGCGCTTGCCCTGGCCCGCGCCCTGCTCAACCGCGAGGATCGCGTGGCTTGGCTGGGCGTTTTGCGCGCGCCGTGGAGCGGCCTCTCGCTCGACGACCTGCACCGCATTGCGGGAAACGAAGAGCCTGAGGCGCGTCCCCGGCCCTTGCCGGAGTTGATTGTCGAACGGCTTCCGCTGCTGAGCGATGAGGGCCGCATTGCCACAGCGCGCGTGCTCGACACAATTGCATCAGCGGCTGACCTTCGCGCCGCCTTTCCCACGGCCTCGCTGGGAACCTGGCTGGAACAAATTTGGCTGCGGCTGGGTGGCGCGGCCTGCGTGGACGCAAACGCCCGCGCCAACCTCGACCTTCTTTGGAGCTGTCTGGACAACCTTCAGGGCAGCGAACCGGAGCTGCTTGGTCCCGGCCTTGCCGCGGCCCTCGACAAGCTCGCGGCCCTGCCCGACCCTGCGGCCAGCAACGATTACGGCGTGCAGTTGATGACCATTCATAAATCCAAAGGCCTGGAGTTTGAAGTGGTGATCGTTCCCGAGTTGCAGGCCCGCATGAGGAGCGGCAGTAGGAAAATGCTGACGTGGCTGGAACGTGGGCTGGAGCGCGGACTGGCGGAGCCCGACGATTCAGGTGAGATTACCGAGTTTCTCATCGCTCCCTTCCAGCCCAAGGGCGCCGACCGGGGCAGAGCCAAGGAGTGGGTTGATCGCGTCTATCGCGAGCGAGAATCGCAAGAGATCCGGCGCATCCTCTACGTAGCCGCCACCCGCGCCCGCGAGGAGCTTCACCTCTTCGCCCGTCCCGCATGCAAGGAGAAAGACGGGGAGTTGACCCTGGTGGAACCCGTCAACAGCCTGCTGGCCACTGCCTGGCCGGCATTGGAAGATGAGGTGCGCGCACACTTCGAAGTGTGGAAAGCTGCCAGAGCGGCCCTGGAGACCCGCGAGGAAGTGGAGATTGAGTCCCTTGCCGCTTCCGGCGAGAGCAGTCTGGCCGTAATGCCTTCTCCTATCCAGCCTACGTTGCTGCGCCGCCTGCCGCCGGATTACCTGGCAACGATTTCTTCCCAAGTCTCAAAAGCGAGACCCTTCGACAAGCTCAGGGCAGGCTCTGGGACACCCGCAAAGTCATTGGTAATCGGAACTGGCCCCGCCCAGCTTTATTCCCGCCATGAGGGCGGAATGCTCTCCCGCGCCCTTGGAACAGCCGTCCACACGCTGCTGGAAGAGCTGGCCCGGCTGCACACCAGTCTTGATTGGGAGACTGCACGTGCGTCTCTAGCCGGCTTTGAGCCGCGCATCGCCGCCCAGGTGCGCGCTGTCGGCGTGGACCAACCCCAGGCCGTAAAAATCGCCGCTGAAGCTCTTCAGATGGCGCTCAAAGCCTCCCACGACCCCATCGGCTCGTGGATTCTCTCGCCTCACGCCAGCGCAGCCAGTGAGGCCGCCTGGGCAGGGGTCGTCGCCAGCCAACTGCATGCGGTTCTCGTGGACCGCGTCTTCCGCGCCGGTCCCACGCCCGGCGCCAAAGGTGAAGATTGTTGGTGGATCATTGACTACAAGACCACCCACGCAGGCAATCTTGACCCCGCCCAGGCCCTGCCAGGGCTGCGTGAGCTCTTCGCTCCCCAGCTTGAGGCCTATGCCGGCCTCCTGCACAACCTGCACGGAGCAGGTCAGCCCGGCTTCGCGATTCGGGCCGGCCTCTATTATCCGCGTTTGTCGCTGTTGGATTGGTGGGAGATCTAGCCATCCTGGACACTGCTCGCTAAGTTGATTGGACTCGCCAGGCCGGGCCAGGGCCCTCGGACTCTATCGGGACCCCAAACTCTGTTCCGGCTCAAGTTTTTTAGATTCAAAAGATTCCTTGTGCACAAAGGCCATAAGGGCGGTACAATTTTCACGAGGAGACCCATGGCCGGAGATATGCAACTTACGTGCAGCGATTGCGGGCAGGAATTTACCTTCACCGCTGCTGATCAGACGTTCTTTCAGGAACGTGGTTATTCGACCCCAAAACGATGCAAGAATTGCCGTCAGGCAAAGAAGAATGATGCGGGGGGTTCCGGCTACCGATCGGGCTCGGCACAGGGAACACCTGTGATTTGTTCGGGTTGCGGCCAGCCTACAACAGTTCCTTTTGAGCCGCGTGGCGACCGCCCGGTCTATTGCCGGGATTGCTACCAGGCGCGCAAGGGCAGCGGCGGAGGCGGTTCGCGCGGCAACCGGTAACAGGTGTTACGGGCGCAAAAGCCACGTCGCTTAGCAGGCCCGTTTACGTTCGGCGTGTTTAAGCAAAGCTAATGGCAACGGCTGATTTGGCTGCGGCTGCTGTGAGTGAGCTTTGTAAGAAGATATTTTGCCTGGTTTCCGCTCCCCAAGCCCGGCTTTACGTTTTACGAGGACTTTTTCCTACGTCATGGCCGGCACACTCTCCTTCACAGGATTTGCATGGAAGAATCTCTGGCGCCGTCGCCTGCGCACGCTGCTGACGCTGGGCGGCATCGCGATGGCCATCGGCGCCTTTGTCGCTTTGGTCGGTTTCTCGCGCGCGTTTGAGCACGAGTGGCTGCGCATGTACCAAGGCACCGGAACCGACATTGCCGTGGTGGAGAAGAGTTTCCTCAACACCTCGCTTGATGAGTCGGTGGGCGCGAAGCTCCGGGCGCTCCCCCTGGTCGCTGAAGCCAGGCCGATGATCTTCAACCTGATGGACCTCACGCCGGAGATCAATGCGCTGGTCTTTGGCTGGCAAGCCGATTCCTACGAGCTCGATTCGCTCACCCTCACATCCGGGCGGCGCTTTCGCGATGGGCAGCCGGAAATTCTGTTAGGCGACATCCTGGCTGAAAACCTGAAGAAGCATGTTGGCGACACGCTGGAGATTCAAGGCACAATCTTTACCGTGACCGGAATCGATCATGGCGGTTCGGCTCTGGAAGCCGGCGCGGTCATCATGCCCCTCGATCAATTACAGAAGGTATCCAGCCTGGAAGGGAAGGTCACGGCGTTTCATGTGCGGCTGCGCCCGGCGCCGGCCGGCGAAGCGCAGGAAAAGTATGTAAAGCGCGCTGATGCGGAGATCGAAGCGGCTCTGCCTGGTTTGCACGCCGTTCCGGCGGCGGAGCGCGCCAGTAATAACCAGATTGTGTTGCTGGCGCATGCAGCCGCTTGGGGCACATCCTCAATTGCCTTGCTGATCGGCATCCTGAGCATCGCCAACACCATGGCCATGTCGGTCTTTGAACGGACACGCGAGATCGGCATCCTGCGCGCGCTTGGCTGGCAGCGCTGGCGCGTGATGCTGCTCATTGAAATGGAAGCGGCGGTGCTCGGTCTGGTCGGCGGTCTTCTCGGCCTGGGCGTGGGATGGGGTACATTACGGCTGCTTTCTACCCTGCCGCAAACCGCAAGCATTGTCTCCGCATCTGTTTCTTCGCAGCATCTGCTGGAGGCACTGGGCATTGCGCTTCTTTCTGGACTGGCTGCCGGAGCCATCCCCGCGTGGCGCGGCGCTCATCTTTCGCCAGTGGAGGCCTTGCGCCATGATTAGTCCCCAGCTGGAAGTGCGCAACCTATGCAAAAGCTACGACGAAGGGCGCATCGAAGCTCTGCGTGGCGTCGATCTATCCATCGCCCAAGGGGAGTTTCTCGCCATCAGCGGACCGAGCGGCAGCGGCAAATCCACCTTGCTGCAACTTCTTGGGGGACTCGACATTCCCACCAGCGGCGAAGTCCTCTTTGAGAACAAGGCGCTCAACACGGCTATTGACCTCGACGAATACCGATCCCATCGGGTGGGATTCATCTTCCAGGCTTTTTATCTTCTGCCCACGCTGCGCGCCATTGAAAACGTGCAGGTACCGATGCTCGCCGTCAGCCAGGATACGCACAACCGCGCCGAACGAGCCGAAGCCCTGCTCTGCGAAATGGGCCTCAAACACCGCCTCAAGCAGTATGCTAACGAGCTCTCCGCGGGGGAACGCCAACGCGTGGCCATTGCGCGCGCTCTGGCCAATCATCCCTCCATCCTGTTGGCCGACGAGCCGACCGGAAACCTGGACAGCGTCAACTCGGCGCGCATTATGGAAATCCTTACGGGAATTCAGAAGCAGCGGGGGATGACGCTGATTGTGGTAACGCACGAGAACGAGATCGCGCACGCGGCAGCGCGGCAGATTCGCCTGCGCGACGGAAAGATAGAGGCATGAAAACTGCATCGCTTGCACTGGCGGCAGCGCTGCTTGTCCCCCTGGCCGCACAAGCTGCCGATGCTCACTCCGTTCTGGCTGCCCCTCGGCAGCGCATCGAGTCAGCAGACTATCGCGCCAGCGGCCATCTGATTCGCGTGGAAGCCACAGGCATCCGCAGCAGCTTTCCCTTCACCGTCAAGGCGCACTGGTTCCCGGGTGTATTACGCGTGTGGATGGAGATTGGCTCAGTTTCAAAGACAGGCGCGGATTCATTTGACAGCGCACGCCTGCCCACCCACATTCTTCTGGAAATGCGGCCTGGAGGGCGAAATGTGGTCCAAATTGCACACCCGGGAGAGGCAAATCCCGTTATTCTGCCCTTTGACAAGTGGAGCGATGGTCCGCTGGGTGCGGGATTCAACTACGAGGATTTTCTGGAAGCGCCGTACTTCTGGGAGGGGCAAACGGTATTGGAGAATACGAAGTTTGGCGCGCGCGATTGCAACGTGGTGAAGAGCACACCGGGCGCTGCCGATAAGACGCACTACGTTGAGGTGAAGAGCTGGCTTGATCATGCCATCGGGTTTCCTGTATATGTAGAAAAAACGCTGAAAGACGGCAAGGTGAAGGAGTTTACCTATTACGGTCTGCGACAGGAGGGCGGCGTCTGGTCGGCTCATCAGGTGGAGGCTAAGCTTCGCGGCCAGGCAGGTTCAACTCTGTTGATCATCGACCGCGGCACGCCCAAGGCAAACCTCAGTATGAAGGATTTCAACCCCGCGCAATTAACGCATTTCCAGGACAGTAAATGAACTTGCTTTTCTCAATTCTCGGAGTGGCCGTGGCCCTGATTACGGCGGGCGTTGTGTATCAAAGTCTCGGTGGGTATTTCGACCGCAGGCGTTATGCCCGAGTGGGTCGATTGATCGACATCGGAGGCAGGCGCAGGCTCTACTTTGTAGAAAAGGGATCGGGAAATCCGACGGTTCTTTTTGAAGCAGGAATTGCCGCCACAAATCTGAACTGGTTTCACATCCAGGAACCGGTTTCGCGCTTTGCTTCGACAGTATCCTATGATCGCGGCGGACTGGGCTGGAGCAGCCCTTGCCGCACGGCGCGCACGCCCACCAATCTCGCTGTCGAATTGCATCAACTGCTGGAGGAAGCCGCCATTGAGCCGCCCTATATCCTGGTGGGACATTCCTTCGGCGGGTTGGTGATGCGCCGCTTTGCGCTTAACTATCCGGAAGAGGTGGCCAGCATCGTTCTCGTAGACCCCATGAGAATTGAAGAGTGGCCACCTCTGAATCCGGGCAGGCAATCCGAGATCGAACGGGGCAGGAAGCTCTTCCGTTTTGCGATACCTATTGCGCACATCGGAGTTGCACGCCTCGCTGTCACCTCGCTCTTCCTGCACTCTGGCCGCACTGCACGGCGTTTGGCCGGCGCGGCCGGGGATGGCGGCCTGCATGTGCTGGACCGAATTAAGGATGAAGTCGGCAAGATGCCACGAGAGGTTTGGCCGATTATCGCCGCACATTGGTCACGGCCGGGCAACTTCGCTGGAATGCGCAGCCACGTCGAGGCAGTTCCCGACACGGTTCGGGAGATGCAGAACGCCGCACCAATCCAGGACATTCCCGTGCTGGTGCTGACCCCTGGTAAATCATCGCCGCTTTCAGACGAGCGCCTTGGCCGCATCGGCAACAACGTACGGCAGGTGATTGCGTCGACAAGCGCGCATTGGATCCATCTCGACCAACCCGACCTGGTGATCGATTCGATCCGGAAGATGGTAATGTCAGCCGCCGCGGAGCCTGTGGCGGCAGTTGGTTGAGGCGTGGTTGAAGTCTGGATCGAATGCAGCGTACTGTCGGCCATATCTGCAGTAGACACGGCCTAAACGATTCGAGTCAGCGAGGCGCTTCTAGCGCTTCTTCTTGGCTGGTTTGGAAGCGGGCTTCTTGACTGCCGATTTAGCCGCCTTAGCCGGTTTCTTCTTGGCAGGCACGGACTTGTGAGCCTTGACCTTAGCCTTGGCCGGAGATTTGGCTACAGCTTTTGACTTTGACTTCGCCTTAGCCTTAGCCGGCGGCTTTGCCTGGGCTTTATGAGCTGCAGGCTTGCTCGGCGGCAGTGGTTTTTTGGCTTGCTCAGGAGCAGCCTTTATCGGCGCGGGCTTGGATTCCTGCTTTGGTTGAGCCTTTGGCTGAGGAACGGGCTGTGGTTTTTCAGCCTTTTCCGGCTTGGGTTGGGCAGGCGCCTTGGGGACGCCCTTGACCTGTGCCGGTTTGTGAGCCGGATGCTCTTCCCGGTCCTCTTCCTCATCCTCGTCTTCACCGTCAGCGGTGTCGGATTCCCCGGTGAGGTCAATATCTACATCAATCTTAGGCAGTGCCAGGCCCAGATCAATGACATCGTCCTCAGCACCGCCAATGTCGTCCAGATCCTCATCGTCTTCCACGTGGACATCGGATTCCTCGTCGAAAGAATCCCCTTTCAGCTTGATATCGGAGCTGCGCTTGGCGCGAGGCCGCTTGATGGTGACCTGGGGCGGCGGAGCAGGCGGCGAATAAGGCTCGAGGAAGGCGCGGGCCTCCTCCGGAGTGGTGAGTTTGCCGTCGATCAGTTGCAGGAAAACTGTTTGCACAATTTCTTCGTAAGAAGGCAGAGCGGCCGTGATGCGCAACTCCTGCATCAGGGCATGAGGAATCTGCTGGCGCACCGCAGGCCAGACCTTGAGGAAGAGGTTATAGCGTTCCCGGACAGCCGCATCCTTGCTTGTAAAGCCGAGCCAAAGAACAGCTTCCGGGTCATAGCTCTTGAAGAGCTTGAAACATGCCGAGGGTGTGACGTTCTGCTTGGCGAGCAGCACCTTGGCAAATCCCGCAGCCAGAGAATCCAGGTCGCTCCACTCATCGACAAAGCCGGGACGCAACATCTGCTTCTTCAGGGTGGAGACTTCCCTGCCTGACAGTTTGGCGGTCAGTAAGCGCATTTGTGCTGCCGACATATCGGCATGAACGCCTTGCAGGAGCAGTTCGACGGCCAGATCGTGCAGGGCTGTCAGTCCGGCCTCGTCGGCCTTGCTGGAGGTCCAGACCGGGAACAAAACCTTCATCCAGCCCTCGGCTTCAAGCGCCTGCAAGACCTTCAGTCCCTCTTCCTCGTGTCCAATCTGCTCCAGTTCCCGCTTACGTGCCTGGGCGGAAAGCCGCTCAATCACGCCTTCTTCCTTGGCGTTCATGTAACGGGTGTTGGTCTTGGGGTCCATCTCCCAGCCCAGGCGCGCCTTGTAGCGCGTGGCCCGAATCAGCAGAGAGGGTTCTTCAAGGAAACCGTAGTTGGAAACCAGGCGCAGCGTTCGGAACTCGATGTCCGCAGCGCCGTTCATGGGGTCCATCAGCAGCCCGAAGGAGCCTTCGTTGAGGGAGATGGCCATGGCGTTGACGGTAAAGTCACGGCGGCGGAGATCCTCCAGTATGGAAGCAGGCTGGAAGATGATTTTGCCAGGCTTGGGAATCTCGACACGGTGCGTGCTGACCAGATCGACACGAACCGTACCGGGAAAACACAGGTAAAGGGCGCGTGAATCATCGTCTTCGCCCCACACTTTGGCGCCCAGCTTCACCAATGTTTTCTTGAACTTGAGAGCATTTCCATGCACTGATACTTCAAGATCCCGGACGGCGTGGCCGCTAGTCAGGTCGCGCACCGCATCCCCGGTAAGAAACAGAATTGTGCCTGCTTCGCGGGCTGCCTCGCGCACGTGGCGCAAGGCGCTCTGCTGGTCAGCCGACAGCCGGTTTTCCAGAAGATAGATGTAGTCGGGCATTCCGTTTCCTGCTTCCGCTCTGATTTCCACAGCCAAGTGCCTGATGCGGCTGCTCTTACAGCAAGCTTCGGCATAGGTTGCAAACCGTACCTTAACACAAGCTGGTGCATTTTGCTATGCCCCAGTGCACCAAATATGCGACTTTCTCCCTTCCCGGCATGGCGCGTCATGCGACAATCCATAGCAATGGCCTCTCAGCGTAAACCTGTCATCGTACGCAAGTTCAGCCGCGATTGGTGCGCCGGTTATGCGGGGATCAGCTTTGGGCAGGACGCGGCGGAGTTGGAGATACTGGATCTCGGCGGCAAAGTTTTGCACATTGGCTGGGAACAGGTGAAGTGGGTCTGCTACGTGCGCGATTTCCCTGCGGGTGAAACCGCCAATCCTGAGCGGCTGCTGCACAAGCGCTTCTCCATCCGCCCACGGACTCCCGGCCTGTGGCTGCGCATGACCTTGACCGATGGCGAGGAGCTGGAGGGTCTGGCTTCCAACGACCGCGCGCTGGTGGATGGCGCCGGGCTGCTGCTCACCCCGCCGGATACGCGCTCGAATACGCAGAGGATCTACGTGCCACGGCAGGCGATTCAGACTCTGGAAGTGGTAAGCCTGATTGGCGCCGCAAGCCGCAAGCGGGCAGAGGCCGCTGGACGGGCGACGGAGCAGCCGGGGCTGTTTCCGCAGGAGACTGGCGGGGAGTAGGCGAGCGATTCTAGTACACAGCCGCTGCCGCAGCCATTCCGGTACAATTCTTGCCATGAAGCTAGGTGAGTTGGCAAAGAGGCTGGGCGCGGAGTTGCGCGGAGACGCGGAGCTGGAAATCACTGGAGTAAAGGGGATTGAGGAGGCAGGCCCCGCGGAGGTAACCTTCGTTGCCAATCCCAAGTATGCGGGCCTGGCGCGCAAGACTCGAGCGGCAGCCGTGCTGGTTGAGCCGGAGTTTCCGGAGATTGAAGCGGCGACTCTGCGCATCAAGAACCCTTACCACGCCTTCTCGCGTACGCTGGGATTTTTCTATCAGCCGCCGGCATATGCGCCTGGCATCCATCCGACGGCGGTGATCGACCCGACAGCGGTGATCGGCGAGGGAGCGCACATCGGGGCTTATGTTGTGATTGGTCCACGCGTGAAGCTGGGCGCGCACGCCACTCTGCTGCCCCATGTGGTGCTCTATCCGGGGGTCGAGACAGGCAGCCATTTTTTTGCTCATGCTCATGCCGTGGTGCGGGAGAACTGCGTTCTGGGCGACCACGTGACGCTGGAGAACGGCGTCATCATCGGCGCGGACGGCTTCGGATTCGCCAAAAACGAGCAAGGCCACTGGGAAAAGATTCCGCAGTCGGGGCCGGTGCGGCTGGGCAGCCGGGTAGACGTGCAGGCAAACGCCACCATCGACCGGGCGACGGTGGGCGCAACTGAAATCGGTGACGGGACCAAGGTGGACAATCTCGTCCAGGTGGGGCACGGCTCGCGCGTGGGAGTAAATACGCTGATTTGCGCGCAGACGGGACTGGCCGGCTCGTCGATGGTAGGCAACAACGTCATCCTGGCCGGGCAGGCGGGCGTGGCTGGCCACTGCACGGTGGGCGACGGCGTAATTCTGACCGCGCAGAGCGGCATCTCGCACGACATTCCGGCGGGAAAAGTCATCTCTGGCTCGCCGGGCTTCGACAACCGCGTGTGGCTCAGGGCGGTGACCATCTTCCAGCGGCTGCCGGAGTTGCTGAAACGGCTGGAGCGGCTGGAAAAGAAGCTGGTGGCTGAGGAGCCAACGGAAGACATAGATGGGGATCCGAAATGAAGGTTCGTGCCGGTATTTCGATAGGAGTCACGGCTGCGTTGATGGCTCTGGCTGGGTGCCACTCCTATCACGTCGAAACCACAGTCGAAAACCAGACGGGAGGACCGATTCAACTGCTGGAGGTTGACTATCCCAGCGCCAGCTATGGGGTCAACAGCCTGGCGGCAGGCGCGGAGTACCACTACCGCATCCAGTTGCGAGGCAGCGGCCCGATCAAGGTGCAGTACACAGGGAGCGACGGGCGGAAGATCCTGGTGGAAGGGCCAACACTGGCCGAGCGGCAAGAGGGCAAGATCGAGATAGTGCTACTGCCCGGAGGAAAAGCGGAGTTTCATCCCGAACTGACTGACGCCATAGTTAGGACAAAGAATTTCTAATCTGCATGGATACCATTGAATCCACAGTGCCAAATCTACTCTTAAGTCATAGAAATCAACGGTAATAAGACGTTTTTAACTGTTACCTGCCCCAATCCCACCGATAAGCAGAGTAAGGGGGCAGAATGCGCGGTAGCGCGGCATCCATTTCTGGCTGGCGCCAGATTCCGTGGTTGCGGAGGCATGGGTATGCTGCGCCTTTGGCGGGGTGTTTTATCAGCGTTATGCTGGCCACCGCCGTGGGGGATATTGCCCCCGTAGGCGAAAACGGAATCGCCGATAATGTGATCTGGCTGGCTAACGGAGTGCTGCTTGCATATTTGCTACTGGCTCCGCGCTGGCGCTGGCCAGCATATATCGGCACGGGACTTGCAGCTATGTTCGCCGGCAATGCACTGTCCGGCGTGCATCTGCATCTGCTTCCATCGGATGTGATAGGGCACGTACTTAACATCTGCGAAGTCCTGACTGGCGCACTGCTGTTGAAGAACCGCTCAGACAGGCTGCCACGCTTTACCGAAGCATTCTACTTGCTGCGGTTTATTGGCGCCGCGGTTCTGGCAGGGCCACTAGTTGCCGGAACGCTCTACGCGCTCTATGCCTACATCTGCCTGCACGCGTTACCTGGACATACATTGCTAACTTGGTCGGTGGCGGATGGCCTGGGAAACGCCGTCGCCACGCCCGCCATCGTGGCGCTTTTACTGACGCGCTTCCGGGGCGCAGCCGATTGGAGGCGGGATTGGGCCTATCCCGCGCTGCTGATCGCAGTGATCCTTTGCTGCTGTTGGCATACGACATTTCTGCTTGTCTTTTTAATCTGCCCCCTGCTGGTGATGATACTTCTGCGCATGGGCCTGGGATGGTCGACATCGGGGTTGCTGTTTGTCACCGTGGTCTTCGATTTACTGACGTTGAGAGGTCGCGGGGCATTTGCGGCGCTTGCCGCGCGTCAATCGACGGATCCGTTCATTCTGCTGGAAGTTTTTGTTGTTACCGGCATGTTCACTCTCTACGCCGTATCGGTGGTCCTGGAGCGGCAGAAGGCCATCGAATGCGAGCTCCAGAAAATTGTTTCCCTGCACCGGATGGTAACCGACAACTCCCGCGATGTAATCATCGTCGCCGACTTCAAAGGAAACCGCTCCTACGTTTCCCCGGCTGTGCAGAGCATGTTCGGATGGAAGCCGGACGAGGCCATGGCGCACTTCGGTCTCGAGCTGGTGCATCCCGAAGACAAACATCAAGCCATCATGGCTATGCGCGAAATACAATCTGGTCGCGAGGACGCCCTGATTGAGTGCCGCGTGCGGAAGGCCAATGGAGAGTATCTCTGGGTAGAAGCCGCACTGCGGCTGATACGCGATCCTGGCACTGGTCTGCCTTCAGGAATCCTGAATACGGTCCGCGATATCAGCGAGCGCAAACGCTCCGAGCAGCAACTCCGGGCGGCCTACCGCGCAGTGGAGGCGCTGGCCCTGACGGATGTGCTGACGAGCCTGGCCAACCGGCGTCGCTTCGACCAATACCTGGCCATTGAGTGGCGGCGCAGCATGCGCGACTGCCAGCCGCTCTCCCTGCTGATGCTGGATGTGGACCTTTTCAAGTTGTACAACGACACCTATGGACACCAGCGCGGAGACAATTGCCTGAAGCAGATCGCCGAGGCTTGCAGGGATGTGGTCTCGCGTCCCGGTGACCTGGTGGCGCGTTTTGGCGGAGAGGAGTTTGTGGTTGTGTTGCCGAATACGGAGAGCGAGGGCGCCTTGCAGGTAGCCAATGAAATATGCGAAGCCCTGCGTGGCCGCCGGCTGCCGCATAGCAACAGTCCCTTTGCAATCGTAACCATCTCCATAGGCTGTGCCACGCTGGTTCCCCAGGCGGGAAGATACGCCACGGACCTGATCGCGATAGCCGACCACGCGCTTTACAACGCCAAGCATAACGGCCGGAACCAGGTGTGTCTGGGCAATGCTTTAGAAAAGCGCGGCGAAGTGACGGTTGCCTTGGCGCTGTCCGAGGCTGCCGGCGGCACTAAGTCCTGAACGCACTCATTTTCAAGGTGCTGAGGCCGGTTGCGGCGCAATTCCTGGGTGGAATCTTCCGCCGTCCCGCCGGATGGAATCTACAAAATGCAGCTCTAGCGCACAATGCCCTTGAAGAGCGGGGATTGCAGAAGACTGCTGAACTCCGCATCAGAGGTGGCGAAGTGAATCGACAGGCGCCCGGAGTCGGAGGAAATGGAGGTGGCGCTCAACGCCTGTTTCTCGGCCTCCGAGCCGCTCATCTTGCGCAGTGTAAGCGCGGCTGTCAGAAGCGAAGAGAGCGTTGCCGCTGCAAAGGAGTCGCCGGTGGAGATGGTGAGATCGAACTTGACGCCGTGCTGGAAGTTCATCGAGTACCAGGAGGCCTGCAAACGCTTCTGCACGCTTTCATAGTCGGTGAGCGAACCAGCCTCGCCCAGCACCTGCTTCATCATGGTCTGCGTGCCCTTCTGGTCGAGAATGCTCCACAAGGGCTCGGAATCCACGGACTTCATGGCATCCATCATGGGCCCGTTGGTGAGCAGGTTGGGGGCAAGCCCGTCGCGTGCGTCCAGCGCTTTATTAACTGCATCCGCATCGCCGAAGACCATGGTGGAGGGGTCAACGAAGCAAACCACCATGCCGGTCTTGGCCATCGGCCAGACCTTATTGGTACGCACCAGTTTGGCCTTCAGTTGCTGTTTGCGGAAATTGGCCACAATATCCTGCACGGAGAACTGTCCCTGGGCGACGCCAACCGTGTCCAGTTGATCGCCCGTAGTGTTGGGGCGGAAGAGCGCAAAGGCCAACTGCTCGACGTCGTGGTTCTCGTTCAGTCCGGATTTGTGCAGCGCCTCCTCGAATCGTTTCAGCTCGGGCGGCATGACGCGGTCGCGCAAATCCATGGCTGAAGATGAGTTCTCCATGGCGTGGTAGTCGATGGCCACCAGTTGCTGCACATCATGCGGAATGGCGGTGCGGGCATCGGTGGACAACTGCGCCGCGGGCGCCGAGACAGCCGCGGCAAGCAAGATAGCCGGAATTGAAACTCTCAAAAAAGACTTCAACAAATCCATCCTCCACAGTCGCGGCGATTCATGAAACCATAGGCGGAAGCTGGCTTAAAAGCCCATGCTACCCTACACTCGATGACCGAAAACGCCGTTTCTATTCCATCTTCATTTTACGCGCTGGCTGCGTCCTGTGCGCCTACAGTCCTGCCTTGCCGTTTACGCCTCATGCGGCCAGGCCGTGGAATCCACAAGGCGGCGCTACAGAATCCTGGTTTGCGCATCGAACCCAATCAATGGACGCATCCCATCGCGATTTCGCTCAGATGTTTATAGCGAGTTGGGCTCGACCGAAGCCAGAACTCCCATGCTTCCTAAAATCATTTCCAGAAGGTGTAGCCCACCTGGAATTGGAGGCTGGCATTGACTCCGGGGTTGCGGTCGCCCAGCGAGGCAGAAGAGATATGCACGGCGTTCACCCCAAAATCGATGGAGCGCTTCTCGCGGGTGAAGTAGTGAAGGCCCACGCCTCCCTGCGGCGCAAAGTTCCACACGCTGGTCGAGCCGTCAACGGGAAACCCCGGTGCGCTCGAATAGCTCGGCGGAAACTGGCGGGTGGTGTAGATCAGCCCTCCCGCACCCTGGAACCAGGGCTGAACGCGCCGCGACTGGGTCAGGAAGTTCCAGCGTAAGATGACCGGGGTGAGGCTGACGCCAGTATAGGCGCCGCCCGCGACCGGAAGCAGGCAAGGTACGGATTGTCCCGACGTCCCGTTGACACAGGAATAAGTAGCGTAGTGCGGGGCCGGAGTGTAGCTCTGCCAAAGGGGCATGATGTTGCCGCCAAACTCGAACTGGCCGCTGAAAATGCCGGCGTGAAGGACCGGAGTCAGAGGCTTGGCCAGCTGAAAGCCAGCGGAGAAAAAACTGTAATCCGAACGGTCACCAACGCCTGTGCCTCCGTTGACGAAGGGGCCGTACTCCCAGTTTCTTGCGTTGCGAACCTGGGCTACGGGATTGGCTGCTGCCGGACCGGCGGCGGTAACAGGGCCGCCCGAAGTTTGGGCGGAGGCGATCATCGTTCCAACCATCAAGACAAACGCGAAAAGTCTTGCAATTCGTGTCAACGTACTTCCCTCCCTTGGATAATAATTTCTGAATCTCTATAAAAAGGCCGCCACAACAGGGCGGCCCTGCAAGCATCTTGCTCGAGTGCGCTTAGCCGGCCGCCGCTTCCATCTGCTCGGCGTCCATGTCAAAGTTCGAATAGACGTTTTGCGTGTCGTCGCAGTCTTCCAGAACCTCAAGCAGGCGAATCATCTGATTGGCCTCTTTGCCTTCCAGCTTGGTGTAGGTGGAGGCGACCATGGTCACCTCGCACATCACCGTGGGAATGCCGGCGGCCTTGATGGCCGCGGCGACAGCCTCGTGGTCAGCTGGATCGGAAATAATCTCCCAGGTGTCGCCTTCGTCGTTCAGGTCTTCGCCGCCGTATTCCAGCACGATGTCCATCAGCTTCTCTTCGTTGGCCGCGGATTTTTCGACGGCGATTAGGCCCTTCTTGTGGAACATAAAGCGCACCGAGCCGGTCTCGCCCAGGTTGCCGCCGTTCTTGGTGAAGGCGTGGCGAATCTCGCTCACCGCGCGGTTGCGATTGTCGGTCAGCACATCCACGAGGATGGCCACCCCGCCCGGACCGTAGCCCTCGAAGGTGATCTCCTCGTAATTGACGCCTTCCAGTTCGCCGGTGCCACGCTGGATGGCTCGCTTGATATTCTCCTGCGGCATGTTTTCCGCTTTGGCCGCCAGGATGGCGGTGCGCAGCCGGGGGTTGCCGTCAGGATCGCCACCGCCTCCCTTGGCGGAGATGGTGATTTCCCGAATCAGACGTGTAAATATCTTGCCGCGCTTGGCATCCAGCGCGCCCTTCTTATGCTTGATGGTGGCCCACTTTGAATGACCGGACATGGGAACCTCAGAGAGAGTGAAAAAATTGCGGCGCAGACACGCGCCTGACGTTGTGAGTATACCATCGGCGACGATGCCTACCGCACGTTGCGCTATGCAACCGAGGGCCGCAAATCGGCCTTTCGAGTGACGATCACCAGCTTAGCCGGGGTCAGTTCGGGGCCGTCCCAGCCTTCCTTCACCGCCTCGATATGGATCTCGCCCGCGTGCTTGGTGGACTGCACAATCAACTGCGCCAATCCGTTGAAAAGAGAGCGTTTAGGTTCTTTGTCGCTCTCCTGGCAGTTGGGATCGCCGTTGCCCACGCCGAGCAGAACACCCTCGCCGGCAACCTTGAAAGCGATGAGGTTCGAGGCCGTCGGAACGGGCCGGCCTTCCTTGTCCAGCGCTTCGACGGTCACCATCGCCACGTCCTGGCTGTCGGCATTGATCTCCGTGCGATCCGCGGTTAGCCGGATGGCCACGGTTGCCCCGGTGGTCTCGCGCTTTTCGGTGAGCACGACCTTTCCATCCTTGCTGCCCCGCGCCTCAATCACGCCCGGCTCGTAGCTGACCTTCCACTCCACGTGGCCCAGGTACGGAACCTTTTGAGAGCCCAGGCTCTTGCCGTTCAAGAACAGCTCAACCTGGTCGAGATTCGTGTGCACCCAAACGGGGATTGCTTCGCCCTCTTTGCCCTCGAAATTCCAGTGCGGGAACAGGTGCAGCACCGGCTCCTTTCCCCACCAGGCCTTGTAGTAATAAAAGGTGTCCTTGGGGAATCCACACATGTCAACGATGCCGAATTGCGAGTTGATGGACGGCCAACCGTAGGGCGTGGGCTCACCGCGATAGTCGAATCCGGTCCAGGCAAAGCCACCCGCCTCCCACTCGCGCGTCACGTAGAACTTCCACCACTCCTCGGCCTGCTCGCCCCAACCAGGATTGTTTACATCGTAAGCGCTTACCGTGTTACGCAACTTGTCGGTCGAATAGACGCCTCGCGTTGCGACCGAGCTGGCTGTTTCCGAGCCGTAGATCGGCCGCTTGGGGTTCAATTTGTGATATTCGTCGGGGCGGTTCAAGCCGTAGTTAAAGCCGATGATGTCGAATGCATCGGAGACGCCTTTCTTGTTGTCTCCGTTGACTGCAGCAGAAACCACGCGCGTGGGGTCGAGTTCGTGACAGCGCCGCACCATAGTTGCGGCGATCTTCGCGCCCTCTTCGGCCATCGCGTCCTGCAACTGCCACTCCTCGTTGCCGATCGACCACAAAATGATGGAGGGCGAGTTGCGATAGCGCTTGATCATGGTCTCCAGTTGCGCCATGCCTTCGGGGCTGGAACTCATCTGCCGCGTCTCGCACATCATCATCAAGCCCATGCGGTCGCAGGCCTCCACCCACTCCGGGGTCGGCATGTTGTGCGAGGTGCGCACCGCGTTCGATCCCATCTCGCGTAGCACACCCAGCCGGAAGTATTGCAGCCGGTCCGGCACTGCCGCGCCTACACCGGCGTGGTCCTGGTGATTGCAGGTGCCCTGAATCTTGAGCGGTTTGCCGTTCAAAAAGAAGCCCTTGTCCGCGTCGAAGAGCGCGGTGCGCACGCCAAAGGTGATCCTCTCGGCGTCGCGGGTCTTGCCGCCTGCCTCCACGGTCACAATGGCGGAGTAAAGGTTCGGCTCATCCACCGACCACAACGCTGGGTTGGCTAGCTTGGCGGTGGCGGTAAAGTTTGCCGCTCCATCCACCGGTATCGATTGACTTGACGCCTCGGCCGTAGCCACTGTCTTGCCAGCGGCGTCGAGAATCCGCCAGCTAACGTTGGCATTCTCTGCTTGCTTATCTTCATTCACCACCAGAGTGCCCAGCGTCAGCGTTGCGGAGTTACCCTTCAATTCCGAGCGCACCGTGCTCTCCCACTGGCCGAGGTGCAGCGCATCGGTCTTGGTCAGCCACACATGACGGTAGATGCCGGCGCCCTCGTAGAACCAGCCGTCTCCGAAGCTGGCGTCCACTCGCGCAACAATATAGTTCTTCGCACCATAGGCCAGAAAGTCCGTCAGGTCGAAGTGGAAAGGTGTATAACCATGGTCGTTGCGACCGATGAAGCAGCCGTTGACGAAGACCATTACGTCGCGGAATGCGCCGTCGAACTCGACTGTAATGCGCCGCCCCAGGTCGCTAGCCGGAATCTCGAACTCGCGCCGATACCAGCCCACGCTGGTCTCCGGGTAGCGGCGGCCGAGGGGTTTGTATCCATGCGAATTCAACTCCTGGTCCCGCACAAAAGGCAGCTCCACCGCCCAATCGTGAGGCAGGTTCAGGGCGCGCCACTTGGAGTCGTCAAACCCGGCCTTGGCGAAGGCGAAATCGCCGGTCTTGGCAAAGTCTCCCTGGCCGTTACCGAAGCCGAGATCGCGGGCCGGGTCACTGCCGTGGCCAAATTGAAACTTCCAGCCAAAGTCGAAGAGCAGCCGCTCGCGAGGCGCCACAGCGGCCTGCAACTCGCCCGATGTAGTGCCGGCTAACATTGCGGCTGTGCGCCCCCATGCCGAACGTGCCACAAGGGAAGAAACCGAAAGAGCGAGTCCAGATGAGAGCAGTTCTCGACGAGAGATACCAGCCATAACAAACCTCTTTCTCGTGAAACGTCAAATTAGACGACCGGAAAATGCCGGGCGCCAGGCAAAGATAAATTCTAAACCCGACGGCGCGGATAGGCAGACGGCATCATCACTATGGAGAAATCAAGGGTATATCGTGTTTTACCAACTACTGACTTGCGGGGCCACAACTGGGGGGTTGTTCTCATCACGAGGGCGTGAAACTGATACTCTAAGATCATGAAATCAGGGGCCTTGGTCATTCCCGCTATGCGCGGCGATTGCAGCCCATGCGAGTGCCCTGGCGACAGTCCCCTGCTCCTCTCTGGTGCGCGATTTCGAGGATCGAACACAGAATGATTGACATTCATCATCATCTGCTCTACGGAATCGACGACGGCTCGCCCGATCTCGAGACCTCGCTGGCCATGGCGCGGGAGTCGGCGGAAAACGGCGTGACCCACATTGTTTGCACACCGCATGCCAGCGAGGAATATCCTTATCACGCTCCACTCATCGAAGCACGATACGCCGAATTGCGCGATCTGCTCGTGGGCCAGATGGAATTGAGCCTGGCCTGCGACTTCCACATGAACGCGGAGAATATCGCGGAGGCGGCAGCTAATCCCCTGCGCTATTCCATCGACGGCAAAGGCTACCTGCTGATCGAATTTTCCTTCAATGCGATTCCCCCGCAGATGAACGACGCCATGCTCCTGCTGCAATCCGCGGGCTACCGGCTGATCGTTACCCACCCGGAACGCTACCCCGCCGTGCTGGGCCGGCCAGAGATGCTGGCGGAGTGGCTGCGCATGGGTTGCATGGTCCAGGTGACCTCCGGCTCCTTGTACGGGCGCTTCGGCAGGATGGCCGAGGCTTTTTCCAACGAGTTGCTGGAGCGCAACTGGGTTCACTTTATCGCCAGTGATGCACACAATATGACCGGACGTCCGCCGCATCTAAAGAAAGGCTACGATTACGTGGCCAATCATGCCGGCGAGGAGACGGCGCGACGGCTCTGCGAGAGCAACCCGCGGGCCGCAGTCGATGGAGCGCCATGGCCGGCGCAACCCGAGCCTGTGGGACTTTGGGAGTATGTGCCCATGAAGTTCAGAGCGAAGAAGTTTGCCGGCCTGCGCAAGAAGAATGTTTTCGAAGATACAGGCGATGATGCTTCCAAGGCCGGCAAAGCCGGATTTTTCAAGAACCTCTTCGGTGGGCGATAGAAGCGCGTACAAGTCCCACGCAGCCTTAGTTTCCGCTGACTCTTCTACAGCCCCAACCCACCATCCACGGCCAGCACCTGGCCGGTAACAAAGTGCGGCCCCGTGGCAAAGAAGAGAACCGCATGGGCAACATCGTCCACGCTGCCGTTGCGCTGCATGGGCGTTTTGGCAGCAAAATGCTTCGCCTGCCCACCGGCGTCGCCGCTTATCTCAATCCATCCCGGCGCGACACAGTTGACGCTGACCTCGGGGGCGAAGGCCTTGGCCATGGCTAGGGTGAGCATGTGCAGCGCTGCCTTGGATGCGCAATAGTGGGCATGTCCGGCCCAGGCATGAATCCCACCCAACGAGCCGATGTTGACGATCCGGCCCTGTACAGCGCGCAGATGCGATAACGCCTCGCGCGCTACCAGGAAGGGACCGCGTGCATTGGTTTCAAAGACCGCATCCCACTGTTTGAGAGTGAGCGAGTCGAGCGGCGCGGACTCAAAGACGGCGGCATTGTTGACTACAAGATCGAGTCGCCCGAATAGGCCTACAGTGGCGGCAACAGCATGATGTACCGAGGCCTCGGAACGAACGTCGCACTCGACCGCCAACGCGCGCCGTCCAAAGCTCTCAATTTGACGGACAGTCTCGACGGCTTCATTTTGGGAGGTGCGATAGGTGAGGGTCACGTCCGCGCCGGCCTTAGCGAGTGCCAGCGCAATGCCGCGGCCAACGCGCCGCGCGCCGCCGGTGACCAGTGCCGATTTACCGCCGAGGGGTTGATTGTTCATGGGTTCAACGACAGCCTCCCGGGGACGTGGCTCGCAGGGATTCAAGGTTTCGCGTCTGCGGCGCTATGCGACACGACCGTGGGATCGGCTGAGCGCACGGGCAGCACCTTGAAGAGTTCGCCGATAGCTGTTGCGCCTTTGCCATCACTGAAACAGAAGATGGGTATCGCCATAATGCCACCCGAAGTTGTCCCTTGCGCGGGATCGGCGTGGTAACAGTCATCGTCAATTTTGATCAACTCCGTCGCGACGTGAAGGGGTTTGCCTCTGCCGTTCCCCTGCGAAAATGATTTGACAGAATCATACAACCCCAACATTTCATCCTGGGTCGGCATCCGCCAGTCCGTGTAGCCGCCTGCATGATAATTATTTAAAAAAGTTCTGGCGCCATGCGTGGTGACGATTGAGGCGTCAGCTTCCGCAGCCCACATCAGGTTGGTCTTCGTATCCAATACCGTTCCATCATCATACGCAATGAAACGGCCGTCCCTGCCAGTCTCCTTTTTCTCCGAGTAGGGCTTATAAATGGAGTACTGCTCGCCGGGGCGCTTCATGCGGATATCGATTGCGACCTGAGCTTTATCGATGACGAAGTCGTCCCCATAGGTCTGGAAGCCCTTGGCGATGATCTGCATTCGCACCGTGTCGCCGATGGGAAGCACGTCGATGATGGCCTTGCCGTCCTCGTTGGTCTTCAGCTCCATGTTGCCCTTTTCCTTCTCGCCCTTCACGGGGTGAAAGATGACGGCGGCATTCTCGATGGGCTTGCCGTTCACGTCGCGCACCACGGTGACCTCAATGCGCGCCGTGGGCGGAGGCGACTTGTACTTGCGGCCGCGATTGGAGGGTTTCTGTTGAGCAACGGCGGTGAACGAAGCGAGGACCAGACCGAACGCGGCCACGACGGCGAAGTAACGAAAAAGAGAACTACGCATCATAGGCATCATTGTAAATGGTTATCTCCCCGCTATGAAGCCCGGCTATGATGCTTCTCCAAGGGCGCTGGCGAATGAAAGGAAGACCAGCGCGGCGGGAGAATAGCCGCCGGGGTCCGGCTGGGTGAACTCGCCGGTCTGCGGGTCCATTTGCTGGCGAAACTCTCCGTGCCTCATGATGGCCTCGCACCACTGCCGCATCAGTACTTCCAGTTCCGCCTGCTTCCCGTAGTGCGCCATCCAGCGCGGCGCGCGCAAAGCGGTAAGAGCCTGCGAGGCTCCGCCCCAGGAGTTGCGCGGAATGGGGCGAACAAAGGCGGGGTCATCCTGGGCAATGCTCGACAGGGGATACGGCGCCCAGAAGGCCTTGGGGTTATGCAACTGGCGGGACCAGAGAGCCTCAAAGATCTCCCGGTCGCGCGCTTGCGTGAGATCCAGAACGTGTTCGCCCAGAACCCGGCTGATCACATCCGAACGCACCCGGACAAAGTTACCCTGCGCGTCGAGATCGTAGAAAGCGGCGTCTTCCTGCGAGTACAGCTTGTCGATAATCAACCGCCGGATGGTTTCGGCGTCGCTCTTCCAGCGAGCCGCTTCGGACTTCTTTCCCAGTGCCCTGGCCATCTTAGCCAGCGCTATCCTGCCGCCATAAACGGTGGCGGAAAGGTCCGGGCAAAGCCGCGGCATGGAGGGCAGAGGCGGGCATTTGCGCGCATCGGCATCGGGACAGCGATTGGGAATGCCCCGCCAGCGCGGGCTGTTATCGTGCCCAGTGTCGTAGGTGCAAAAGCCCTCCACCAGGCCGGTCTTGCGCGTGTCGCGATATTGCCGCAGCCACGCATCCCATCGGCTGCACGCCTGGTAAGCCGTCGCCAAAAAGGCTTCATCGTTGGTGAGCTGAGCAAGTTCCCAGGCCGTGGCGGCAATGGGCACCACCATCTGTATCTGGCCAAAGCCGTTCTCTGTGGTCTTGATACAGGCGGGTAGTTGGCCGTCGGGCCGCTGCAACTCGAAGAAGGCCATATGGTTGTTGCGGGCAGCTTCCAGGGGAGTCACGCGCGCCTGGCCCGCGGGAACATACTTGGCCAAGGTGGCGTAGACCAGCCCCTCATGCGGTCCGCACTCTTGCCAAATGCCTTGGTAGGTGCTGCCCTCGAAGAGTAGCGGGTGCGGGTAGCTGGGGACGGTGCGTATGTTGCCGGCCAACACCGCCAGAGCCGCATCCCAGGTACTCATCCAGGCGCGCTTCCGGGCAGGATCGTTCGCTGCTGTCGCCGGCTCTTGCGTCATGGCATGCAAAACGGGCGAGGCCAGCACGGTCACTGCCGTACAAACAGCATTGGTCAGAAATCCTCTTCGGCTTTGGGTTGAACGATCAGAATGAGCCATGAAACTACTCTATCCCTTTGATGAAAGGCCCGGAATGCAGACATCTAACGGCCAGGGTACCAAAATGCCCCTTCCAGCAGGCAAAACTAGATATATGAAGCATTTACTGGATATTCAAACTATATGAGTGCATTTCGCTCATATATTTGCTAACCCTCTTGACAAACTTTCCCGCATTGCTTATCGTTAGCAATTGGAAGGCGAGAGTGCTAGCACACCGCTGGCGAAACTGCTCGCAGGGTTCGCCGTTCCCGCTTGTAAGGCGTAACCATTTCATTTCAAAGAGTTTTTTCTAATCCCAATAAACTACTCGGCGGGGTTCAACCCTGTCCGCGTGTGAAGGAGAAACGAAGCAATGGCATCAACATCCGTAGCGACGACGTTTACCCCGCTTCATGATCGCATCCTCGTCCGCCGTCTGGAAGAGGGCGAAACCATTCGCGGGGGCATCATCATCCCCGATAGCGCCAAAGAAAAGCCCCAGGAAGGCCAAGTCATCGCCGTGGGCAAGGGCAAATCCAACGACGAAGGCAAGGTCTTCCCTCTGGACGTAAAGGCGGGCGACAAGATTCTCTTCGGCAAGTACTCCGGCACCGAAATCAAGCTCGACGGCCAGGAGTTTCTGATCATGCGCGAGGAAGAAGTTCTGGGAATCGTCAAGAAGTAGCTTCGCAGTGGTCAGTGAACAGTGGTCAGTGGTCAGTTCGGATCGCATCCAGCGCTCCTGCTAATCCTGAACACGGAATCCTGACCACGGGTGATGGCTCACTTACAACCGAACACTGATCACTGATCACTGTTCACTGACCACTGGTAGAGGAGAGATACAGCAATGGCAAAGCAGATTTTACACGGTGAGGAATCCCGTCAGGCGATCCTGCGCGGCGTCAACACGCTGGCGGACGCCGTGAAGGCGACGCTCGGGCCCAAGGGCCGGAACGTAGTCATCGAGAAGAAGTTTGGATCGCCGACCATCACCAAGGACGGCGTAACCGTAGCCAAGGAGATCGAGCTGAAGGACCCGATGGAAAATGTCGGTGCCCAGTTGGTGAAGGAAGTTGCCTCGAAGACCTCGGACGTGGCCGGCGACGGAACCACGACGGCGACGGTTCTGGCGCAGTCCATCTTCCGCGAAGGCGTGAAGACGGTAGCCGCCGGGGCCAACCCGATGGCGTTGCGCCGCGGCATTGAAAAGGCCGTGGCCGCGATCATCGGCACCCGCGACAAGGACGGCAAGTGGACCGAAACCGGCGCCCTGGGCAAGCTTTCGAAGCCCGTCAACGAGGGTTCCGTAGCCCAGGTGGGCGCTATTTCGGCCAACGGCGACCAGGAGATCGGCGACATTATTGCCGAGGCCGTCAAGGTTGTGGGCAAAGATGGCGTCATCACCATCGAAGAGTCGAAGACCATGCACACGGGGTTGGAGACGGTCGACGGAATGCAATTTGACCGTGGTTATCTAAGCCCATACTTTGTCACGGATGCCGAGCGTCTTGAAGTGATCCTGGAAGAGCCCTATATTCTGATCTACGAGAAGAAGATCAGCGCCATGAAGGACTTGCTGCCCCTGCTGGAGCAGATTGCGCGCGGCGGCAAGCCGCTTTTGATCATTGCCGAGGACGTTGAAGGTGAAGCTCTAGCCACACTCGTAGTGAACAAACTCCGGGGCACGCTGAATGTGGCCGCGGTGAAGGCGCCGGGCTTTGGCGACAGGCGTAAAGCCATTCTGGGCGACATTGCCATTCTGACCGGCGGCAAGGCCATCACGGAAGATCTGGGCATCAAGCTGGAAGGCGTGAAGCTGGAGGACCTGGGCAAGGCCAAGCGGATCACCATCGACAAGGACAACACCACCATCGTGGACGGCGGCGGCAAGCCCTCTGAAATCGAGGGCCGGGTGAAGGAGATCCGCGCGCAGATCGAGAAAACCACCTCGGATTACGACAAGGAGAAGCTGCAGGAACGGCTGGCCAAGCTGGTCGGCGGCGTGGCCATCATCAAGGTGGGCGCGGCCACCGAGACCGAGCTGAAGGAGAAGAAGGCTCGCGTCGAGGATGCTCTGCACGCCACCCGCGCGGCAGTCGAGGAAGGCATCGTGCCCGGCGGCGGCGTGGCTCTGGTTCGCACCATTCCCGCGGTGGACAAGCTCATTGCGACACTTGAGGGCGACGAGAAGATTGGCGCCAATATCGTTCGCCGCTCACTCGAAGAGCCTCTGCGCCAGATCGTGGCCAATGCGGGCGAAGAGGGCGCGGTAGTGGTGGCCAAGGTGATGGAGTCCAAGGACCTGCACTACGGCTACAACGCTCTTACCAACGTCTTTGAGGACCTGGTGAAGGCCGGCGTCATTGACCCCACCAAGGTGACACGGACGGCATTGCAAAATGCCGCCTCCATCGCCGGACTGTTGCTTACCACCGAAGCGCTGGTTGTGGAGATTCCGGAGCCCAAGCCCGCTCCTGGCGGCGGCCACGGCGGCGGCATGGACGGCATGTACTGAGCACCTGCGGTGCGGCAGCCGCGCCTTCGGCGCAAAAGCAAAAACAAAAAGGCCTCCAGCTTCGGCTGGGGGCCTTTTTGTGCATCTTGATATTTACGCCACGATCGTTTTACGCGCAGCCTCACATCACCTCAACCGCCATGCAGCGGCAAGGCGAAAAGCCGTTCGCGACGCTAAGAAGCCAATGCGGCTACATTCGCTGAGGCGATGGACGGCGTGGCTGGAGCAGTCTGCGGCCGCATCGAGCGCAACCATCCGGCAGAGAGCCAGGAACGCGGAATCGAAAACTCCGACCAGCCGCAATCAAGGCAAACCAGTACGTCAGGCGACGGCGTCATGGGGGGATGGCTCAGTGTACGATGGCAGTTGCGATACAGACGAATCTCAGCAGGAATAACGGACAAGGACGCAGACTGGCATTTAGGGCAATTCATGGTATACCTCTTGAAGCAAGAGCATCAAAACAGCAAAAAATACAACCTAAGGAGAAATTAACTTTAATCTTTTGTGGATTAGTATTTCAACGGTTAATATGCAAAATTGAATCGCGAGAGCCTAAAATATGCAATTTACAATCAAATCGCTTTGACTATATCAAATATGTTTTAAGTGACAAATGGACATATTTCCCCCTTTATATGTCTTTTTGAAGACCCTTTTTCGGCTTATTCTCCTCGCTGAAGACAACTCTTCCGCTCACCTAGCATTAATCCCAGAGATTGCATAGATAAAAATACGCGGCGGCCGAAGCCGCCGCGTTGTGAAAGGAATCGACCGTTTTAGAAGTTGAAGCGGACGGCGAATTCGATATTACGCGGCGTGTAAAGGAAGCCGCTGCTGTTGGAGTTGTTGAGCACTCCCAGAAGGCCAGAGCTACTCGTGGGGTAAGTGCTATTCGACGCGCCTGTGAGGTTATATTGCGCATAGTTGACACCGCTGACTGTCGACAGCGTGTAGGCGGTAGTGCTTGCATAACCCATGTAGTTCTGATGGTTGGCAATGTTGAATATGTTGCATATGAGTTGCAGGTTGCGTCCCTTTTCGAAGGTTATCTGCTTCTGGAAGCGAACGTCGTCGACGATTTTCCGGGGATATTTCATGGTGTTGATTCCGACCCCAGGAATTACGGAGGAACCTGAGGATCCGTTCCAGTCGCTGAGGATGGCAGCACTGATAAAGCCACCGGCGCCCAATGTCCATGGCAACCCGCTCTGCATCTGGAAGCTGTCGTCCACGCTCCAGTCGTTAACCAGGTACTTCACCCAATCGGAGGTCTGGAGGTTCGGGAACTTATAGAGCGCATAGGCCACGAACCTGTTGGGAACGTTGTAGTTGGAGTTGCCGTAGTTGATGCGCGCTCTTGTGCCCGTAACGTTCCACAGGGGATCGTACCAAGCGTTTGTCGAACCTTCCGTGAGAGCATTTTGGGAGTAATCCAAAGCGTGCGCCCAGGTGTAGCTGGCGTCGAACTGAATGCTCTTCAACGAGCGATTGAGTACTTCGATCACCGCGGCATTGTAGTTCGAGTTCACGTTGCTGACCATCTCCGTAATGCTGGTGAAGTTTGCAGCATTGGCGCCCAATAGGGCGGTGTTGCCATAGCCGGTGTAGGTGGGAACATTGAACACCGTGCCAGTCGCGCCCAGAGGGCCTCTACCGGTGAGGTCCTCAACCGTAATCGCCTCGGTGGTGAGAGTGGCAGGATTGAGGTTGACATCGAGGAAGTTGGGCAACTCGCGTCCCAGCGCACCCAGATAGCTCAACTGCAAGAAAGTGCCCTTGCCGATTCCCTGCTGAATCATCAAATCGTACTCCTGCACCTCCGGGTCCCTCAAAGTGGGAGAGAGGAAGTAGGAGGTTGGACTGGCAGATGAAGTGCCAGCCGTGAGGACGTTGGGGAACTGCGGGCCGACGGTGGTGGTGTTTTTGTACTGCGGGGTGCTCTGCCCGTTGGGGCTGCCGGTATCCAGGAGCACTTCGAGCAGGTTTCCGTTGGTGATGCGGCCGTAGTAGATGCCATAGCCGCCGCGCACAACGGTGTTGCCCTTGCCAAAGAGGTCATAGGAGAACCCGAAGCGGGGCCCGAAGTTCGTCATGTCGCTGGGACTGTTGGTCAGGCCGTTATAGGGGGTGAAACTGCCGGTGGCCGAGGTGAGATTGGCAGAGGGCGCCGGCAGGGCCTCATAGTCCCATCGCAGGCCGAGTTCCAGGGTGAGGCGCGGAGTTGCCTTCCAGTTGTCCTGTGCAAAGACTCCGGTGTCCATGGTATTCAGCTCAAAGATTGGACTCCCAAATCCCTGCGTGAAGGTTGAGTAGCAGGGATAGTTGCCCCAAATGGCTTTGGTTGTGTTGTTGGTTGTGGAGGTTCCATTCTCCGAAGCGCTCGAGTTGCAGCCACGATTATTAGTGGCAGTAGGCGTTATGCCATTCCTGAAGTTCATCTCGTCGTTCATGAAGTTGCCGAAATACGAGTAGCTGAAAACGCCGTTGCTTTCGTAGGTGTTGTTTTGCAGATCGTAGTTGTGAACCATGTCAACGCCGAACTTCATGCTATGATTGCCGTGGTTCCAATAGAGGACGTCGCCGATCTGCCACTTGGTCTCGTAAGGATAGGCTACGCGATAGGAGTAATACGGCGAGCCGGCAGAGAAGCCGCCTTGACCTGTGGCGATGGAAACCTGCGGAATGTTTGCGCCAACCATCAGGTCCTGTTGGGAAAACTGGGTGAATTTCTGCTGACTCTCGTCATCCAACTCACGGCCATACTGGTATAGCAGCTCATTACTGATGTGTGAGTTAATGAGGCTGGTGAGCTTGGCCACGCCATAGTCCAGCTTGACGAAATCGTTACCCTGATAATCCCGCGCATCGGTATCCGAGGCCGCGGTCTGCACGCCACCGGGCGAATCCCAGCGCAGGCGATGGTAGAGGACGCTGACATGCTCCTTGGAGTTGACCTGCCAGTCCAGCTTTGGAGTATTGATCTCTTGATAGCCGAAGCGCGCAACTTGCCCGATGTCCGAGTTAAGACCCACGTCGGTGAAAGACTGGGCCGTAGGAGTAGCGCCATTGATTACGGTACCGCCAAACATCATGTTGTACCAGTCTGTGGCGGCCGTATTGTAGCTGATCCCCTGGCGGGCGGCCAATGTGCAGGCTTGAGCATCGATGCTTGCCTGTGCCGCAGCCGATGTGTCTCCTGACAGGTAGCCGACGGCCGAGCAGGATGCCCCAGCGGGCAGATTGGCAGCAGACAAGGGCGTGGTGTTGAAGAGCGACGGACTGTTTGGAACTCCAATAACTGGAAAGACATGGGTATGCTGATCGTAGGTATAGATCCAGAAAAGCTTGTCCTTGATCAGCGCGCCACCGGCCGTGAAGCCGTAAATCTTGCGCAAATCCTCGGGCTTTATATGGACGGCTGTATTGACGCCGCCGATCAGTTGCGTGATGGTGGTGTAATTGTTCATGGCGTTCCAGTTGCTTTCGCGATCATAGAAATAGGCCTGGCCGTGCAACTGGTTGGTGCCGCTCTTGGTGACGGAGGTGATGACGCCGCCCGCGGCGCGGCCATACTCTGCCGAGTAGACGCCGGAGTTGACGGCGAACTCGCGGACCGCGCTTCCCGAGGTTGAATAGGCCTCACGGGTGCGGCCGCGCTCTTCGGCAAAGAATGCCTGGTTGTCGTCGGCTCCGTCGATCTCGACGTTATTGAGAATCGGGCTGATGCCGCGGACGCTGACCAGTCCGTAGCCGTTGCTGTCAGAAACGATGCCCGGGGTGGTCATGGCCAAGCTGGACCAGCGGCGGTTGTTGATGGGAATTTCCTGAAGCGCTCTGGTATTCAGGGATTCGCTGAAGTCGGGCGACTCCATGTTGAGCACTGGCGCCAGTTCAGTAACCTCAACGGAGGTCGTGGATGCGCCAACCGTTAAGCGCGGCGATACGTCGGTTACCTGACCGACTAGAACAATGACGCCTTCGGCGCGATAGGTTTCAAAGCCGTTGGCAACAAACGTCACTCTATAGGTGCCGGGCTCTAGCAACGGCGCCTTGTAAAAGCCGCTGGCGTCGGCGGTGAGCTTGATTTCGGCGTTGGTCCCCATATTGTGGATGGTGACGGCGACACCGGGGACAACGGCTCCGGAGGGATCCATAACTGATCCTGAGATTGCGCCTTGGGTGGAAGTCTGCGCGTTCAGGGCAACGGTGCCCAAACACACAGCCAGAGTGAGGATCATCACGCAGATGATGCTCTGACGAATTTGATTCATGTTCATAATTGGCTCTCCAAATTTTTACTGGGGTTGAGTATGCGCTTGTTGAGAATGCGCTGGGGGTGTTGATCGGCAGCGCCTCATTTTGCGCGAAAACAAAACGCGTAACGCGTTAAGCATAAGGAATTCCTTGCACCTTTGATTCTGATGGCTCTTTCAAGCAATAGTCCGGCATTGGGGGCGCCGCAGGCACAAACTTATCCATAAAGAAGACTATAGTAGGCAAAAATTAAGGCATTGTAAATCTGTGAAATACTGCTATCTTATTCATCCAACGATACGAGCTGGATGCCATGCAAAACATTCTCCTATATGCAGATAGGGTGACACCACGCCATGACAAGCAGAAGAGATGCCGGTGGAAAACACGTCTAAAATTCGGGCAGGGGCTGCGCAGAGACGGTAAAAAGTTGTGCAAAATTCGTCGCTTACCTTATCCCGGAACGCAACCCGAATCTCTCAGCGATTGCCTGCCTTGGTCCACTCAATACGCAAGCCCGTGCGGAAGTTGAAAGGCAGGCTGGGATAGCCGATGGGAGCGATGTGCCGGTTGTCGGTGAGGTTCTCCGCCTGACCATAGACTTTCAGCCATGAGAGCAGCTTGTAGCTTGCGCCCAGGTCCAGCTTGGCGTAGCCGTGGTCGAGGTTGCGATTGGGCAGCAGCAAGCTGTTGCCGCCGCTGGCGTCGGCGTCTTCGAGATATGTGGAGTCGTCGCTGCGGCTGGCAAAAGCCGAAGTGAAAACAGCAGTTAGCTTGCTGTGCGCGTAGCTAGCCGTGAAAAAACCCGTGTGCGGCGCGCGGCGGAAGGGACGCGCGCCCACTAGCGGTGAGTAAGCCCCGATGGGGATACAACTTGCAGTGCCCAACGTACAGCCGTAAGGGTAGGTGGGTGCATAGCCGCCCATCAGTGCCTCGTTATCACTATCAAAGGAGCGCTGCACCACGGCGTCGAGATAGGTATAGCCGCCGCGGAAGAAGAGGTTCTTGCCCATGCCGCTCTCGACGGTGGTTTCGACACCCTGCGCGCGATAAGCCTGAGTGTTGACGGTCAGCGCGTAGTCGTAGGTGTAGTAGTAGCCGAGATCGGTCTCCAGTTCGAGCTTCTGGGCCGGGGTCAGGCCGGGTATCAGGTTAGGCAGTAACTGTCCGCCCACGGATTCGATCTCGTCGCCGAACTGGTTATGAAAATAGCTGGAGCGAAAGACAATCCGCTCGCCCCAGAAGGCTTGTTCCACACCGCCTTCGTAGCTTCGTGTCGTGGGCGCTTCCAGCGGGCCGATGTGTAATTGCTGGGCAACGGAGGAAAGACCGTTCGCCACCACAAGAAAATAGTAGAGCGAATCGTCCTGGTCGGTCAGTTTTGGCTCGCGCACTCCATCGCCGTAGTTGAAGAGAATGCGCGTGCCGCTGAAGATGTGCTTATGCGGGCGCAAAGCAATATAGGAAACTCCCGCGTGCGGCGAGGTCTGCGTTCCAAAGAGCGAATAGCGCTCCAGGCTGCCGCTGAGCGTGTAATAGAACCGCTTCTTGAAGTCGCCGTGCACGGAAGCCAGATAGTCGTAGTTGGAGCGCTCGACCGGCGGGTAATACGAACTTCCCGGTTCCGCGCCGCGTTCGTCCTCATAGTGAAATCCGATGAGCGCCTGTAGATGCGGCGTAATTCGATAGTCGCCCTGATAGACCATTTGATCACGATTGTTGACTAACTGGGATTTGTATGTCGAGCAATCGAGCACGGCCTGACCGCTGGCGGAATCTCCATTCGCGCCTGTGATGGTAACGGTATTGCCTAGAGTTGCGGGGCCGTAGCAATAGTTGCTGTACGAAATGTAGTTGCCCGATGTCGTCCAGAGATTTGCCTGCTCGCGCTTGCGAGTCAGGCCATAGCGAAGCATGTTGTGAAACGACGCCGTAGTCTGGTTGTCGATGGAGGCGCTGACAAACAGGTCCTGGTCCTTTTGCGTAGCGTTGTCGGCGACGTGATAAAAGTCCCATGCATTGGGAACGCCGGTGGCATCGACGCCATAGTGAAGTGTGCCCCGAATCTGCGTACTCCCGTTAGGCTGCCAGCCGAGATTAGCCGCTGTAGTGGCCACGTGGTACTCGTCGTTGGGCAGATCGTTGGCGGTTTGCAGCCAACTGAAGGCGCCCAGGTAATCCAGCTTTTTGTGTGCGCCAGCCACTTCCAGCTCTTCGCGCGAGGTGGAAAGATTGCCGGCGTCCGCCTGTAAGAGAACCGAGGGATAGCTGGTGGTGCCACGCGGGGTGGTAAGGCTGACTACGCCGCTGCCCGCGCCGGCGCCATAGAGGCTGGAATCGGGGCCGCGATAGACCTCGGCACGCTCTACGGAGGTGGTGGAGAGCGGGCCAAAGTCGAATTGATTGCCCAGATCGCCAGCGTCGACGCCGTCGAGAAGGATTTTGTTGGCGTCCGAGTTTCCGCCGCGAATGAAGAGCGAGGTCTGCGCGCCCATCTGGCCGTCCTGCACCACGGTTGTGCCCGGCATCAGGCGTAGCGCGCTGGTCAGGTCACTGCGCAGCGCCAGATCGAGCGGACCAAGAACGCTGGTGGCCTCGCTGGTCTGCGGCTGGGGCGTGGGAGTCCCGGTAGCCGTGACCACGATGGACTGGCGCACCCACTCCGGTTCAAGCACAATGTTACACTCGACGGAATCGAGCCGGCCGGCGTAGAAGCTGGGCGTCTCCAACTGGCGAAAGCTTTTGGCGGAAACCAGCAGGAAGAAGCGGCCCTCGACGCCGGTAATGATTTGAAAACTGCCGTCTGCCGTGGAGACAGCTGTGCCGATGGCTTTACCGCCGCTGAGCAGGACCACGCTGGCGCCGGTGACCTTGGCGCCGGAGGCGTCCGTGACCACGCCGCGGATGGAGGCTGCCGGACAAACAGTGGCGCAGGCAGCAAGCAAAAGCAGTGTGAATGCGCGAGGCAGCGTGCGCGACAGAATGCAGCGAGTAGAGGTATTTGCGAATACAGGCATGATGGCTCCTTCGTTCCCCTCGGAACGCAAGCGGGTTGAGCACGCGAGGACCGGTCTCCTGACTTGCGCTCTTCCCAGCCACCTTCCCACAGGTGCGCCCCGAAGGACACGCCGTGCAGTGGTTTACTAAGGGTTTCCGCGACGGCGGAAGGACCCTGGCTGGTTCCCTGCCCTGCCTATAGAACAGGCTGAGGGCCGGGGCGCTCACAGTTGCGGGGCAGTGGCGGAGTTTCACCGCCTTCCCGAGCATCCTGGCGATTGCCGTGGTGGGTTGCGCTGCTCTGTTCGAGGGCAGCAGGTGCGGCATGGAACGGATTTCCGTGCCACCAACTTTATAGACGGAAGGGCGCGGCGGAGTCAAAACAAATGGGGCAAAGAAGTTTGCCGGATCACAAAAAAGTTTTATTGGGCTGCAATTCAGCAAGGAATGGTGACCCCGGGAAGACTCGAACTTCCGACACGCAGTTTAGGAAACTGCTGCTCTATCCACCTGAGCTACGGGGCCACTATGCAAATTGTACGCAGCAGTTTCAGGAAACTGCTGGGCTCTTCTCGTTCGGCCCTTGCGGGCCTGGGCCACCTGAGCTACGGGGCCACAATGAGTAACGGGGCCATATTTAGCAACTGGGCCACACTATATATTGTACGCAGCAGTTTCAGGAAACTGCTGGGCTCTTCTCGTTCGGCCCTTGCGGGCCTGGGCCACCTGAGCTACGGGGCCACTATGAGCAACTTGGCCATACTACAAATTGTACGCAAAGGCGCACGGCATGGGGTAGAAAGTGACGCTGGACAGTCACTTTTTTGGGCATTTTGGAGCATGAAAGGTGCGCTTCGAAGCACACGAAAATCTGTAATAAGCAGATAGAAAATGGCGATTTTTGAGGGTAAAAAGATGAATAAACCTGGTCTTGACCTCTATCGTGATGTCGCCCAGTCAGCGATTGGAAGCGCAGGTAATCATTGCAATGTAAACAGCGGACCGTTGACGATCATTGACAAAGAGAATCTGCAAGGCCCTTTTCGTCTTATAGCCTCCCCGGCATCGTTATAACCGCCTATCGCGTTATCCGACCGAAAGAAATACCAAAATTCAGGAGCATCGTTGTTGTGTTTCTTCCGGATTCCCGCTGATACATTGCTTCAACCCAACGCGCCACGTCTCGACTTTACAAAAATCGATCTTGGTCGGAGCGGGGTAAGACGAGCGCCAACCATACAACGAACCAGTAGATCGCATGTCTTCGGATTTTCACTTGACAAACGTGTATGTGCGTCGCAGAATGCGCTGCAGAGGAAGGAGGTATGTGTACATTATGAGCCTATTCGCTTCTAAGTCCCCCAAATGGGGCGATTTGCTCGTTGTGCTTGGCTTGAGTGCAATCTTTTCAAGTCCATTCAGTGCGTCAACCGCGTCAGCTCAGGGGCTGTGGTTCGATTCCAACCCTTATAACTTCAACAATGTGGTGATTGGCGGCGGCGGGGGCTTCATCCCTGGAATTGTCTTCAGCACCAAAGAACCCGGTTTGGTGTATGCGCGGACGGATATCGGCGGCGCGTACCGGTTCGATGCGCATCGGGGCCGCTGGATTCCGCTGCTGGACTGGGTGGGCTTTGCGGACTGGAACCTGAGCGGTGTGGAGAGCATTGCGATCGATCCGGTGGACCCGCACCGCGTGTATCTGGCGGTGGGGACTTATACCAATGAGTGGACGACGGAGAACGGCGCGATTCTGCGTTCGTTTGACGAGGGGCGGCGGTTTGAGACGATTCATCTGCCGTTCAAAGTGGGCAGCAATATGCCTGGGCGCGGGATGGGCGAGCGGCTGGCGATTGACCCGAACAACACCAGCGTTCTTTATCTGGGAACGCGGAGCGGGAACGGGCTTTGGCGAAGCATGGATGCGGGCGAGACATGGGCGAAGGTGACGAATTTCCCGGATACCGGCCCTTACCACGAGCCGGCCTACGGCCCGACCGACACCTATGACCTGGACCCGATTGGCGTAGTTTGGGAGACCTTCGACCCGCGCACGACGGTGACTGTGGGCGGCAGGAAGGTGTCGAAGAATATCTATGTAGGTGTGGCGGACCCGGCGAGCAGCCTGTGGCAGAGCAACGATGGCGGTCAAACGTGGACGGCGGTAGTTGGTCAGCCGACCGGCGTGATGCCACACCACGGCAAGCTAGCGTCTACGGGGATTCTTTACCTGAGCTACAACAACAATGCGGGACCCTATGACGGCTCGGCGGGCGATGTGTGGAAGTACGACACGGGCGCGGCAACCTGGGCGGTGATTACTCCGCCTGCGTCGCCGCTGAATGGAGGGTATGGGTTTGGCGGCTTGACGGTGGATGCGGAAAACCCGAATACGATTGTGGTGGCGGCGCTGAACCAATGGTGGCCGGACACGCAAATCTTCCGCAGCCTGGATGGGGGAACCAACTGGAACTTGATCTGGAACGTGAACTGGGGCAACCCCTGGCCCAATGTGATGGCTCCGAACTACACGCTGAGCTACGCATCGGTTGCGCCGTGGCTGACCTTCGGCGCAACGCCGGCAACATGCACGGTGCCGGGGACGACCAATTCGCTGTGTCCGCAGCCGACGCCGAAGCTGGGCTGGATGGTTGAGGCGCTGGAGGTCGATCCCTTCGATTCGAGCCATATGCTGTATGGCACGGGCGCAACGATGTTTGGTACGGACAACCTTACGGCCTGGGACTCGGGCGGTCAGGTTAGCATATCGGTGGCCGCTGTGGGGATCGAGGAAACTTCCGTGCTAGACCTCATCAGTCCGCCAGCGGGCACTGCTCATCTGATCAGCGCTGTGGGCGACAATGGCGGCTACACGCACAACGACCTTTCAGTGCCGAGCGTGATGGATGCGAACCCGGTATTCACCTCGGGCACCAGCCTGGATTACGCGGAACTGAGCCCGAGCTTCATTGTTCGCGTGGGAACGGGCAGCAGCAACGGGGAGAACATCGCGTTCTCGGGCGACGGCGGGCAGACGTGGACTCCCGGCGCCAACCAACCCTCAGGCGCATCGGGTGGAACAGTGGCTGCCGCCGCCGATGGCAGCCGCGTGGTGTGGAGTTGCGGACCGGGAGTGTACTTCTCCGCAGACATGGGAACGACCTGGACGGCATCGACCGGCGCACCGGCTGGAGCGAGCGTGCGGTCCGACCGCGTGAATCCGCTGAAGTTCTACGCTTTCGCGAATGGGATGTTCTACATCAGCACCGATGGAGGACAGACCTTCACCGCTACCGCTGCGAGCAACCTGCCGCCGGCCGGCACGTCTGCGCAGTTTAAGGCAACGCCGGGCCATGAGGGCGACATCTGGCTGGCGGGCGGAAGCACAACCACCGTGTACGGCATCTGGCATTCGCTCGACGGCGGCGCTTCATTCTTCAAGCTGTGGGGGGTGGAGGCGGCCAGCACCATTGGCTTCGGCAAGCCTGCGCGTTTCCATGAATACCCGGCGCTTTACAGCAGCGCAGAGGTGTTTGGCGCGTGGGGCATCTACCGCTCCGACGATGCCGGATTCACCTGGCTTCGGATCAACGACGATCGACACCAATACGCACTCACCAACAGCGCCATTACGGGCGATCCCCGCATCTACGGCCGCGTGTATTTCGGGACGAATGGACGCGGAATCATCTACGGAGATCCAGCAAGCTTCACTTACTGAGTCTCGCCAACTCACTCTGAACCGATGGGCCTTGAGATGATTGAGGCCCATCGGTGTTCATCCCACCGAACGCTCGCCAGGCAACATGCAAAGAGCGCCGCAGCCAACCCCACGCTATCACCCCAAGAAACAAAGACCATTTCTTGGGGACCCCGGCGAAGCGCGGGGCTAGCAAACACTGCGCCTACGGCGCGTGCGACAGGCTGCGGAAAAAGTCCTGTTTCCATGCGAATCACACGAAAAGCAGAGCGCAGGGGCTAAAGCCCAACACTTATTTTGTTACGCTTGCGGCACGACTAAAGTCATGCCCTGACACAAAACATGTATCTCGCTTGCATTAAGATCATATTGAACACTATGCTGAAATGCAGAATGAAATCTATTATGACTCCTCAGTTCGTTCGTTCTTTGCTGGCTCGACCGAATGCAATCCTGCTGGCTGGCCTGCTTATTTCAATTCCCGCTAGCGGGATCGGTCAACAGATGACGGTGACCGATAGCGGCTACCTGGACACGCAGGGCTTTAGCGTGATTCTTTATCAAAGCACTTATCACCCGGTGTTTGTGGATGAAAAGCATGCGGCGATGGAGATGATTCTGCATGGGCAGCGCATCGCCACCAACGGCGACGTGCGGCTGATGCCCACTCCCGAGCAGTGGGACGTGGTGGCCAAGCTCAAGGGGAGCAAGGCCGACAAAGAGCATAATCGCCTGACGGCCGAACTCTCCTTTCCCGCGTATCAGATGGACTACACGCTGGAGGTGAGCGCGGAAGAGGGCGGGGTGCGGGTGAGCGTGAACCTGGACAAGCCGCTGCCGGAGAAGCTGGCTGGGCGCGCGGGCTTCAATCTGGAGTTTCTGCCGTCGATTTATGTGGGAAAAAGCTATGCGGTGGACGGCAAGCAGTTCGGCATGATTCCGCGCAGCCCGCAGGACGCGATGAAGCAGGTGCTGCCGCCGGCGGACGATCCAAAGAAGCTGCCGTACCAGGATGAATGGGACAAGGCGAAGGGCTACACGCAGCCGCTTGCGGTGGTGAGCGGAGACAGCATCACGCTGGCGGCGGAAGATCCGCTCTACCGCGTCAATGTCAGCTCGGAGACGGCGCCGGTTTCGCTTTACGACGGACGCAACCGCGCGCAGAATGGCTGGTTCGTGCTGCGCAGCTTGATTCCATCGGGCAAGACTGAAGGAGCAATTGTCTGGCACATTCATCCGGAGCTGATTCCGAAGTGGACGCGGCCGCCGATGATTGCGCACAGCCAGGCCGGTTACGCGCCCAATTTTCCGAAGGTCGCGGTGATCGAGCTCGATGCGAATTACGATGCGCCGAAGACGGCGAAGGTGCTTCGCCTGGAGGCGGACGGATCTTATAAGCAGGTCTTCGAAGGAGCGGTCGGCGCGGCGACGCCATGGCTGCGCTACCGCTATGCGAACTTCGATTTCTCCACGGTGAATGAACCCGGCCTCTATGCGATTGAATACGCGGGCGAGAGAACCGAACTGTTTCCCATCGCCAAGGATGTGTATAGCCGGAGCTGGCAATCGAGCCTGGATGGATTTCTTGCAGTGGAGATGGACCACGTTTCGGTGCGCGAAGGCTACCGGCTATGGCATGGAGTGTCGCACATGGACGATGCGCGCCAGGCGCCGGCGAATTGGCAGCACTTCGACGGCTACCAGACGGGGGCGACGCTGGACTCGCCATACAAGCCGGGCGAACACATTCCGGGATTGAATGTAGGCGGCTGGTTTGACGCGGGCGATTACGACAACATTGCTCCCAGCCAATATGCGGTGATTGAGAATCTGTCGCTGGTTTACACAGAGTTTGGGCTGAAGTGGGACGAACTCTCGGTGGACGAGAGCGCGCGCACGGTGGAGATGCACCGGCCGGACGGCGTTCCGGATGCCGTCGAGCAGGTGAAGCACGGCGTGCTGCAGGTGCTGGCTCAGTACAAGGCTCTAGGCCACCCGATTATGGGAATGATTGAGCCCACATTGCGCGGGTATACGCATCTGGGCGATGCAGCCTCGATCACCGACGAGCGCATTTATTCAGAAAAACTTGGCCCCAACGAGATCGAGGGCAATTATTCCGGCAAGCCGGATGACCGTTGGGCCTTCACCACCAAGATGCCGTTTCTGCAATACGGCGCGGCGGCGGCGCTGGCCTCCGCATCCACGGCGCTGAAGGGCTGGGACGATCCGCTCGCCAAGGAGTGCCTGGACACCGCCATCAAATTATGGGATGAGGAACACGCGCATCCGACGCCCAGCCAAAGATCTTTCTATGGACCGCCGGAAATAAGCGCGATCGACGAGTGGAGAGCGGCGGTGCAGTTGCTGATCGCCACTGATGGCGGCGAGCCTTACAAGACGCGGGTGCGGGAACTCTTCCCCACCGTGCGCAAGCATTTTGAGTTCGGCGGCTGGATGGCGGTGCTGGCTCTACCTTATATGGATGGCGATTTCAAACAGCAGTTGGAGGAGGCGGTGAAATCCTACAAGGCAGAGGTGGATGCCGATATGGCCAAGACTCCCTTCGGAGTTCCGCCTAGCCTGGGCAGTTGGGGCGGGGCCAGCCGTGTGGCCACATTTGGATCGCGGATGTATTTCCTCCACAAGGCATTCCCGCAGATTGTTGGGCCGGAGTATACGCTGCGGGCGGCCAACTACCTACTGGGCACGCATCCCGTGTCGAGCACCTCGTATATCTCTTCGGTGGGAACAGTTTCCAAGATGAAAGCATACGGAAACAACCGCGCCGATGGAACCTTCATTCCCGGCGGCATGATTCCCGGCTATATTGTGATCAAGCCGGACTTCCCGGAGTGCATCGACGACTTCGGCTTCCTGTGGTTTGAGGACGAATACACCATCAGCACCACAAGCGATTGGATTGTGCTGGCAAATGCCGCCGATGCGCTCGTGAAGTGAGGTGCTCTGAACTACTTTTGTTTGCGATTGCCGGCTGGATGTTCTCAGCTCAGCAGTATTTTGCGAACTTCGCCCTCCGGGTCGTCTTCCATGCGGCAGTGATTATCGAAGACCATTGTCTGGCAGCGCTCCGGGGTGGTTGGCTCCCAGGATAGGCCGGGCTGGCTGGGATTGCCGGTGCGGGCGAAGTTGGCCCAGGCCGTGGCCATCTTCCTGGCCAGCGCCTGCGCCTCGGGCGTGTTGCCGGTGCCCTGTTCGCAGCGCTTGGTGTTGTCGAAGCAGAAGGCGAGTTCGGCGGTGTGCCATGCGCCTGCACCCTCCAGCATGGGCGATTGCCATGTGAAGTAATAGGTGTAGATCGGCGCCGCTTTCTGTGCGCACTTCAAATTGGCCATGCGCACGACATTGTTGCGAATGGCGATGCTGTTCAGCACGGAGCCGCCGCACATATAGGAGAGCGTGCGAATGCTCTTTTGCGGATGGGCCTTCTTCAATGCGGCGGCAAGGGCAGCTGCCTTGGCTTCGCCGTAGAGGCGGGTGAGCGAGGCCATCCACTCGGCCTCGGTGGGCTTGGAGCGCATACTGTTGCCCTCTTCGCTGACCGAGCCCATCAGCATGGGAATGTTCTTGGAGATCTCCGGAGCGGCTTCATTAAAGGAGCGCACGGTGATGATGCGGCCATCGAGGGTGGGGCCGAAGCCGGCGCGGGGCGGCGTGCCTGGAGGCGAGAATGGACCCATCCCCGGCTTCAAGGGCGGGTTGATCTTGGTGACGGCGGCGTTGCCGGCAGCATTGAGCTTGGCCCAGTCCATCTTTTGCAGGCTGGCGAGGTCGTTGGGCTGGAGGCCGAGTTCGATCATTACCTGTTTAGCCAGCGCCTTGGATTGCTCCGCGCTGGGAGGATTGCCTCCGCCGCCCGACTGCACTGAGGCGCGATGGAAGAGTCCCGCAGCCGAGGGCATGCCCATCAGCGTGGTGACTTTGGAGCCGCCGCCTGACTGGCCGTAAATCATGACGCAGTCAGGATCGCCGCCGAAGCTGGCGATGTTGTCATGGACCCAGCGCAGCGATGCGACCAGATCGGTCATGCCGACGTTGACTGAATCGGCGTAGGCGGGGCCGCCTATTTCGGAAAGGTCAAAAAAGCCGAGGATGTTGAGGCGGTGATTGACCGAGACTTGCACGACATCGTGATGGCGGGCCATCTGCGCGCCTTCGTGCGAGGCCAGCTCGTAGGACGAGCCGAAGACGAATCCGCCGCCGTGAAAATAGACCATCACCGGACGCTTACCAGTAAGCGAGGGCGTCCAGATATTCAGCTTGAGCATGTCTTCGCTCATATAGCCGTCGTCCCAGTCTTGCAGGAAGGACTGCTCGATGGCGGTGAAGTCATGCAGATGTTGCGGGCAGTTGGGGCCATAGATCAGCGCGGGGTATTCGCCTTCCCAAGGTTTGGGTTCTTTGGCAGGCAGCCAGCGATTCTCGCCGCCGGTGTCCTGGCCATAGGGCACGCCCTTGAAGGTGAAGACGCCGCCATCGACAAAGCCGCGTACCTTGCCGTACTTTGTACTGGCCACCGCGGTTTTTGGCGTGGAGCAGTTGCCGGGCTCCTGCTGATGGGCCGCGGTCTTGGTGTTATCCATGGCAAGAGCCGCCGGTCCCAGAGCGGCACTCATACCTGCAGTTGCGCCAAAAAGCAAAGCCTCACGGCGATTCATGAGATGATGATTGCCAGATTTCTTCATTGAGATTCCATCTCCTTTTTCTGTTGATGAAGCTGTTACACACAGCCGAACGTGACGAGGAGGGCGACTGTAGCATATTCTCTTAAAGGTGCGCCAGTACTCCTTGTGGAGCAAAGGTATTCTCGTCGAGCACAATAGAACCCTCGACCAATCGCTGTCAAGTTGATGCAGTATGAAGGAGAAACAGCATGACCATAGCATGGTTGCACAAAACGCTTCCGGCAAGGAGTGCTGGCGCATTACTGACCTTTTGGGTATTGATCGGCCTCAATGCCTGTGGCAGCCAGGCACAGGAGGCGGCTTTGGGCGGCACTGGAGTGGCAATTACGGCCAGCATCGATGCCAGTCAAATCGGAGCGCCGATTTCAAAGTATCTTTACGGCGGATTTATCGAGCATGCCGGCCAGCTCATGTATCGCAGTCTCTGGTCGGAGATGATTGACGACCGGAAATTCTACTTTGTGATCACCTCCAAGGCGCCCGAGGCCCCGCCTGCCCGTCAGGGCGGCCCATTCCGCGGCATGCAACTTCATCGATGGCAGCCTGCCGGTCCTGACGAAGCCGTGGTGATGGACAAGGACAAGCCATTTGTTGGCGATCAGAGTCCGCGCATCGAACTCGACTCCACTACGCCGCGCGGCATCCGTCAATCCGGAATGACACTGGTCAAGGGAAAGAAGTATACAGGCCGCATTTATCTCCGCGGCACACCCGGCAGCAAGGTCAAGGTCACGCTGATCTGGGGTGCAGGCGACGGCAACCGGCAGACCATCACGATTGCGGCGCTCACCAACCAGTACAAGAAGTTCACTCTCAGCTTCACAGCCGGGGCTGACAGCACAGAGGGCGCAATTGAGATCACCGGCACAGGAACCGGGGACTTTCACGTTGGCACTCTCTCACTGATGCCGACTGACAATGTGCAGGGATTCCGGCCCGACACCATCGCACTGCTGCGCGACCTTCACGCCGGCATGTGGCGCCTGCCTGGCGGCAATTTTATCTCCGACTGGGAGTGGCACAACTCCATCGGCGACATCGACAAGCGGCCTCCCGTTTTTGACGATGCGTGGCACGCCATGCAGACAAACGATTTAGGCATGGATGAACTGATGACGCTGTGCAAGCTGATCGGCGTGGACCCTTATATTACCGTCAACGCGGGTTTCGGCGATTCGCATTCGGCAGCGGAAGAGGTTGAGTATTTGAACGGACCGGTCAGCACGCACATGGGAGCAGAGCGCGCGAAGAACGGCCATCCCGAGCCGTATCGCGTCAAGTTCTGGAACATCGGCAACGAGCCCTATGGATCGTGGCAACACGGTCACACCGACCTGAAGTTCTTCGTTCTCAAGCACAATGAATTCGCGAAGGCGATGCGCGCAGCCGACTCATCGATCACCCTTCTCGCCTCGGGCTCCATGCCGGACGAGATGACGGTAGAAGGCCAGCCGCGCACAATGGGCATCGTGGATCCGCAGGTCCATTTCGGCGATGAGCGCGCCGACTGGACCGGCGGCCTGCTGGCGCACAGCTTTGGCAATTTTGACGGCCTTACCGAGCACTGGTATGTGCGGGTGGGAAAGCGCTTCGATTACGAACATGCCAAGAGTCTGCCTATGGATGCGCCCATGGAGGCCGGGTATGTGAATGCCGACGAAACGCTGCTCGAATGGATTCGTCATCCCGCGAATCGCGTGCATAAAAAAGCTGAAGAATGGCAGGAATACGTGAAGCGCTACCCGGCCATGCTCGACAAAAAGATCTTCCTGTCCGTGGACGAATACGGTTACGGAGGCGGGAGTCTCAAATCGACCCTGGCTTACGGCATGGTCTTGAACGAAATGTTCAGACACACCGATTTCATGAAAATGGCGGCGTACACCATGGCCGTTTCAACGCTCGACTTTAACAGCTCCGGCGCCGTCTACAACTCCAGGGGAGTACTCTACAAGCTCTATCGAGATCACTTCGGAACGCTGCCGGTTGCTGTTTCAGGAAATTCACCGCAGCCTGCGCCGAAGTATCCACCCTATGGAGACCAGCCGGAGACAAGTTCGGGTAGCCCAACTTATCCGCTGGATATGGTGGCGGCATTGACTGAAGATCATAAATTTCTGACTGTCGCCGTGGTGAACGGGACAGAGACGGCACAAAAGCTCGACCTGAGCGTCACCGGCCTCCGGTTGGCCGGACCATCCACGCTGTATCAGATGACGGGGAAAAGTCTGGATGCGGAGAACCATGTTGGCCAGCAGACGCAGGTCGCGGAGAAGGAGATCGCAATCGGCGATGCTCCGCAGTCAGTTTTGGTTGCGCCCATCAGCGTGAACGTCTATCACTTCCCGGTAGTTCAGACGGCACAATGAAATCTGTCGTTCGCACACATTTGAAACGGAGAAACAACATGATGAAATGCATGACGCGAGTTGTTGCACACATTGCCGTGTGGACAGCGACACTGATTTTTGGACTCACTCTGCAATTTGCAGTTGCACAGGATACGGCGAATCTTCCCTACATGAATCCAAAGTTGCCGCCGGAGCAGCGGGCTGCCGACCTGGTTCATCGCATGACGCTTCAAGAGAAGGCTTCGCAAATGTACAACAACTCCGCGGCAATTCCGCGGCTCAATGTTCCTGCATACCAATGGTGGAGTGAGGCGCTGCATGGAGTGATCAACCAGGGCGTGACGGAGTACCCGGAGCCGATCGGCCTGGCCGCTACTTTCGATCCGCCGGAAATTCACACCATGGCGGCGCAGATTGGCATTGAAGGACGCGTTAAGCATGTGCAGAACGCACGCGAGGGACACACGGGCATCGGCGGAGGCCTGGATTTCTGGGCACCAAATCTGAATATCTTCCGTGACCCGCGCTGGGGCCGCGGACAGGAGACCTACGGCGAAGATCCCTTTCTTACCGGCCGCATGGGTGTCGCCTACGTGACTGGAATGCAGGGCGACGACCCTAGGTACTATCTGGCGATTGCAACGCCGAAGCACTACGCCGTGCACAGCGGACCGGAGCCGACGCGGCACTTTGCGGATGTGGACGTGAGCAAGCACGACGAGGTGGATACTTACGAGCCTGGATTCCGCGCCGCCGTTGTGGATGGCAAGGCCGGTTCAGTGATGTGCGCTTATAACGCCATCAACGGCGAGCCTGCATGCGCCAGCCAGTTTCTGCTGCAAGACCAATTGCGCGGGAAATGGGGCTTCCAGGGTTATGTGGTCTCCGATTGCGACGCGGTGCGGGATGTTGCCGCCAATCATCGCTACCGCCCAACACAGGCGCAAGGCGCGGCTATTTCTGTGATCCGAGGCATGGATAACGAGTGCGTTACCTTCACTTCAAGATTCGGCGAGCCGGTTGAAAAGGCCTATATCGATGCCGTGCAGCAAGGCTACCTGCCGGAAAGCACGCTGGACACCGCTCTGATTCGCCTGTTCACCGCGCGCATAAAACTCGGCATGTTTGATCCGCCGGAGATGGTTCCTTACACCAAGATCGACGAGAAGGAACTGGACAGCGCGGAACACCGCGCTCTGGCTCGCAAGCTCGCGGATGAGGCCATGGTTCTGCTCAAGAACGATGGACTGCTTCCACTGAAACCAGAGATCAAGAAAATTGCTGTTGTCGGTCCTCTCGCCGATCAGACCAGACCGCTGCTCGGCAATTATGCCGGATCGCCGACGCGGATTATTTCGGTGCTCGATGGCTTAAAGACAGAGTTCCCGAAAGCGAAGATTACCTTTGTTGCAGGAACGCAGTTCCTGCGCAACGAAGGAGAGCCTGTGCCGGATATTCTCCTGACGACCCCGGATGGAAAGCCCGGTCTCAAGGCGGATTACGGCGAGTGGCAGAGACGGCCGCCCACCGAAGCAGGCCCGCCGCCGATTGTCAGCCGCACCGAGACGAACGTCAATATTACTGGTGACAATCTGCCAGCGGAGGTTACGGGGAAGAAAGCTATCAGCGTGCATTGGACGGGATTCCTGACGTCCCCGGATTCCGGCGAATATCTCGTCGGCGTTCGTGGCCGGGGCTTTGGAAGAGTGTCGATTGACGACAAGCAAGTGGCGATGCTGTTCAGAAGCGAGGGAGTCGACGCAAGCGTTGGCCGCGTCCACCTGGAGAAGGGGCAGAAAGCCGCGCTCAGCATCAACTACAGCATCAACAATGGCAAGGCGCAAGCGCAACTGATCTGGACGAAAGTGAAGGATGCGCTTTCGCCTGAGGCGATTGCCGCGGCAAAGGACGCCGACGTGGTGATCGCTGTGGTGGGCATCTCGAGCGCTCTTGAAGGCGAGGAGATGCCGGTGACCGTACCTGGATTCCTGGGCGGCGACCGCACCAGCATCGATCTTCCCGCGCCGGAAGAATCACTGGTGGAATCTGTGGCGGCTACCGGAAAGCCACTGGCCGTTGTCCTGATCAATGGCAGCGCGCTGGCCGTTAACTGGATCAACGATCACGCCAACGCGGTTCTTGAAGCATGGTATCCCGGCGAGGAAGGCGGAGCGGCTGTCGCTGAGACGCTGAGCGGCAAGAACAATCCTGCGGGACGGCTGCCGGTTACGTTCTATACGGGCGTGAGCCAACTGCCCAACTTTGAGGATTACGGAATGGCGGGAAGGACCTATCGATACTTCAAGGGAAAACCGCTCTACCCGTTTGGCTATGGGCTTAGTTACACGACGTTCAAGTACAGCGACCTCAGTGTGCCCACGCAGGCTGTGAGTGCGGGACAACCTGTAAGCGCCGATGTGACAGTGACCAACACCGGCAAGGTCGCGGGAGATGAAATCGTCCAGGTCTATCTCAAGTTCCCTGATGTCAAGGGCGCTCCCCTCATCGCTCTGCGCGGATTTGAGCGCATACATCTCGAAGCCGGCGCGAGCCAGAGGGTTCACTTCGAGTTGAAAGGCCGCGATCTAGGCATGGTGAGCGAGGAGGGCAATCCGCTGATTGCAGCAGGGGAATACACCATCATCATCGGCGGCGGCCAGCCTGATACGGGAGCGCCAGGCGTGAGCGGACACTTCCGAATCAGCGATCAGATCGACCTACCCGAATAGCTTTGAGGCCGATTCATTGAATCGGCCTCAAACTTCTTTCGATATAGATTAGTGACGCACGAAGGAGCATACCCATGATGAAAGCGAGCCGCCGCAATTTTCTTGTTTCAGCCTTATCCGGCGGAGTCGCCGCAACTTTACCGTCGCTCGCACGCGCGGCCGGACGCAAACCGGCCACCATCCGGCCCGAAGAACTGGAGGCCCGCTATGCAAAGCTGGATGAAGCATTGAAGCAGCCGGTCTTCAAGCGCGAACTCTTCCCTGCCCCGGTCATCATCGATACGCTCGAGCTGCTGCGCTACAAGGATTCTTTCCTTTGCCGCGTGCACTCAAAAGACGGCGCTGAAGGCATCTCCATCAGCAATTCCACTCAGATGTCGGTGCTCTATCCGATTTTTGTCAAGCGGATTCAGCCGTTCTTTATCGGCAAGGATGCGCGCGACATCGAATCGCTGGTTGAAGATGTGACTGTCTATCAAAGCAATTACAAAGCTCAGGGACTGGCGATCTGGGTGCCGTTGGCGACCATTGAGTTCGCCATTCTCGACATGTTCGGCAAGATGGCGGGCAAATCCATCGGCCAGCTTATCGGCGAGATTCACAACACACACATCTCCGTCTATCAGGCCAACGGCGAACGCGATATCAGCGCCGAAGAGACCATCGAGCACATCAAGCGAGACGTAGCCATCTCTAAAGCCAAGGCCATCAAATTCAAACTGGGCGGGCGCATGAGCCATCCGGAGTATCCCGCCGGTCGCAGCGAGAAGCTGATCCCGCTGATGCGCAAGACCTTTGGCGACGCGATGGTGATCTCCGCCGACGCTAACGGTTCTTATACGCCGGCCCAGGCAATCCCTATCGGCAAATTGATGCAGGAGTACAAGTACGCGTTCTTCGAGGAGCCCGTGCCTTTCGACTGGTACGAGGAGACTCGGCAGGTCGCGGACGCGCTGCGCATTCCTATTGCCGGCGGCGAACAGGAACCCAGCACACACAACTTCCGCTGGCTGATCGCCAACGGCGCACTCTCTATCGTGCAACAGGATATGTTCTATTTCGGCGGCATGGTCCGCTGCATGAGAGTGGCGCGCATGGCGAATGTTCTGGGCAAGCAGTGCATCCCACACATCTCCAGCACCGGGCTCGGCTACTTATATATGATGCACTTCGTTTCTGCGATTCCTAACTCTGGTCCGTATCACGAGTTCAAGGAATTCAACAACGATCTGCCTTATACCTGTGCCACATCGACTTTGCGCAGCGACGACAACGGTGTCTTGCAGATTCCTACCGGGCCCGGCGTGGGCGTCGAGATCGATCCCGCGTATATCGCGAAGCACAAGGTCGTTACGGCGTAATTACGCTAGGCGTCCAGACTTGAGATGTGGGCAAATTGCCTGTTTTTCCTCAACCGACCTAGATTTCAACCGAATTTCAGCAGTTTACTGAAGGAGCTACACGGCTAGAATCATAGTCAGCCATGGCTGAATTTACGCATCTGCATTTGCATACCGAGTACTCGCTGCTGGACGGGGCTTGCGACCTTACCAAGCTGATGGAGCGCGTGGCGGCGCTGGGGCAGAAATCTGTCGCCATGACCGACCACGGGAACATCTACGGGGCGGTGCATTTTTTTGATGCGGCGAAGAAGCAGGGGATCAAGCCGATTCTGGGCTGTGAGCTTTATATCTCGAAGAATGAGGACCATCGCGCACCCGGCGAAGGGGACGACAACAACCACCTGCTGGTGCTGGCGGAAAACGAAGAGGGCTACCGCAACCTGATGCGGATTACCTCGGAGGCTTCGCTGAACGGCTTCTATCGCCGGCCGCGGGTGAGCAAGCGGTATCTCGCCGAAAACTCGAAGGGGTTGATTGGATTTTCCGGTTGCCTGAGCGGGGAGCTGTGCGAGGAGCTGACAGCGGGCAACTATGAAAAAGCCAAGAGTGTGGCCGAGCAATATGAAGACATCTTCGGCAAGGGTAATTTTTATCTAGAAATTCAGGATCAGGGACTGGAGCAAGAGCGGCAGATTCATGAGGCGTTATTCAGACTTGAGCGGGAACTGAATATTCCGCTGGTGGCCACCAACGATTCGCACTACCTGTGCGGCGATGATTCGCACGCGCACGACGTGATGCTGTGCGTGCAAACCGGATCGAAGCTCAACGATCGCGAGCGCTTCCGCTTCGACGGCGACCAGTTTTTTGTGAAGAGCGCCGATGAGATGGCGAAGCTCTTCAAGGATTCGCCGGAGGTATTAAAGCGGACGATGGAGATTGCCGAGCGCTGCGCGTTGACGCTCAAGCCGGTAGAGGATCCGTTTCCGTTGTTTGCCGTGCCGGAGGGGCATACAACCAATAGTTACTTTGAGCAGATCTGCAGGGAGGGATATAAAAAACGGCTGGAGACAATGGTACGCGGGCTGGAGGCGCGCGGAGTGCTGCGTACGCCGGTGCATGAGTATGATGCGCGGCTGGAATATGAAATCAAAATCATCGAGGAGATGAAGTACGCGGGATACTTCCTGATTGTGTGGGACTTCATCAAGTATGCGCGCGATCATGGGATTCCGGTGGGACCGGGGCGCGGATCGGGCGCCGGCTCGCTGGTGGCGTACGCGATGGAGATTACCAATATCGATCCCATGCAGAACGGGCTGATCTTCGAGCGGTTTCTGAATCCGGAGCGGAAGCAGATGCCGGACATCGACGTGGATTTCTGCATGAACCGGCGCGGCGAAGTGATCGACTATGTGACGCGGAAGTACGGGCGCGATCAGGTGGCGCAGATCATTACGTTTAATACCATGGCGGCCAAAGCGTCGATCAAGGATTGCGGGCGCGTGATGGATATTCCGTATGGCGACGTGGACCGGATTGCCAAGCTGATTCCGGCGACGGTGGGCATGACCATCGATAAGGCTCTGGACGACGTGGCGGAACTGCGCAAGGCGTACGAGAAGGACGCGCAGATTCGCGAGCTGATCGACACGGCGAAAAAGCTGGAGGGACTGGTGCGCGGGTCGGGGGTTCATGCATCGGCGGTGGTGATTGCGCCGCGTCCGCTGATCGAGTTGGTGCCGCTGGCCAAGACCAAGAATGAGGAAATTGTCACTGCCTACGACATGACGGCCATCGAAAAGATGGGCCTGTTGAAGATGGACTTTCTGGGGCTGACGACGCTGACGGTGATTGACGATTGCCTGAAGCTGATCGAGCGAAACCGCGGAGAGAAGCTGGACATCGACGCCATTCCGCCGCAAGACGAGGAGACTTTCAAAAAGGTATTTCATGCGGCGCTGACTTCGGGAGTCTTTCAGTTTGAGTCGAGCGGGATGCGCGATGTGCTGCGGCGCTACAAACCAGATACAGTGGAAGATTTGACGGCGCTCAATGCGCTCTACAGGCCGGGGCCGATCCAGGGCGGAATGATCGACGACTTTATCGAGCGCAAACTGGGACGGCGCAAGGTGGAGTATCTGCTGCCTGAGTTAGAAGGGATTCTCAACGAAACCTTGGGAGTGATCGTTTATCAGGAACAGGTGATGCAGATATCGAACGCGCTCGCCAGTTACACCATGGGCGAGGCGGATGTGCTGCGCAAGTCGATGGGCAAAAAGAATATGGATGAGATGGCCCGTCAGCGCGACCGCTTCGTGAACGGGGCGGCGGCTGCGGGGCATTCCAGGGCGACGGCGGTCGAAATCTTCGACCAGATGGATAAATTTGGCGGGTATGGTTTCAATAAGTCGCACTCGGCAGCTTATGCTCTGCTGGCCTACCAGACGGCCTATCTAAAGACGCATTACCCGGTGGAGTTTATGGCGGCGCTGCTGACCTCGGAGACCTCGAAGCCGGAGAATGTGGTGAAGTATATCGCCGAGTGCAAGGAGATGGGCATCCGCGTGGAGGCGCCGGACGTGCAGGTTTCCGGGGCGCAATTTACGCCGCAAGCTACCGAAAAAGGAGAGTCGATTCGCTTTGGCCTGGCGGCGGTGAAGAACGTGGGCGGCAATGCGATTGAATCGATTCTGAAGGCGCGCGCGGAGGTTGGCGGGCGATTCAAAAGTATTTGGGAATTTTGCGAGAAGGTCGATCTGCGCGTGATGAATAAGCGCGTGTTGGAGTCGCTGATCAAGGCTGGGGCGCTGGACTCGCTGGGCAAACGCGGGCCGCTGATGGCCGCTGTCGATAAGGCGATGGAGCGGGGACAGAAGGCGCAACGGGACGCGGAGACGGGGCAAAGCGGGCTCTTCGGGCTCTTCGATGAGGGACCCAAATTAGTGAGCGATGACACACTGCCCAAGGTGGCCGATTGGGAAGAGAGCGAGCGGCTGGCCAATGAGAAAGATGTGCTGGGATTCTTTGTCTCGGGGCATCCGCTGGATAAGTACGCGGAGAAGCTGCGCAATTTGGCGGGCGTGACTCCTGTGGCCGAGGCTCTGGAGCGCAAGCCGCAGGAGAGGCGTTGGGGACAGCAGGCGGATTCGGCAGACGAGATTCAGGTGGCGGGAATGATTCTTGGGCTGAAGGTGCTGAAGACCAAGCGGGACGCGAAGCTATATGCCCAGGCTGCGCTGGAGGATGCAACGGGAAAGATTGAGCTGGTGTGTTTTCCGCGGGATTATGAAAAACTCTCAGAGCAGTTGAAGATGGAGGCGCCGGTGGTTGTGCGGGGCACGCTGACGGGCGACGAAGACGCTGCGCCAAAGATTGCCGTTAGTTCGATTCAGGCGTTGGAAGAGGTGCAGGTGAAGCTGCCTACGGGGGTGCGGATACGCATCAACGTGGAGCGCGCAACGGAGGAGACGCTCGCCGGCCTGAAGAGCGCGGCAGATGCGGCGCCGGGGCCTGGCAAGGTGATGCTGCACATAGAAAAGAAGGGCGAGTACGCGGTCATCCTGGAGCCGGAGGGAATGAGCGTGGCGGCGGATCGCGGATGGGTCGAGCGAGTGGAGGAGTTAGTGGGTAAAGGTACGGTGCAGGCGCTGGGATAGATTGAGTTATATACCAGCGCCTGAGTTAGAGCGAAAGAATGCGTACGGAGTTTTTACAATCAGCGGATCACTCTAGCTATCCGCGGGGGAATCACCTCGAGCAGTTACACCACCCGCGCCACTGCTGGCACACGACGAATGGTTGCCACCGTAAACCAGCTCAGGCTAAGCGCACTGATAAGGACAATCAACCATTTCACGATCGCGGGGAGTGGTGCTGGCAGGAGCGCATATTGCAGCCAGCTCACGAACGCGTAGTGGATGAGATAGATTCCATAGGAATTTGCGCTCAGACTGTCGAAGAGCCGGGAACGGGATCGCGCAAAACGGAGGAACACGGCCAGAAATGCGAAGCTGGATGCCGCGCAGGAGAGCACGAATCCGGCGTCCATGGCGATGGCCAATCCTCGCGACTGGCTCCTTGTGGTGATTGCAATCAGAGTGACGACGGTTGCCGCTGCGAAGATCACCAGAGCGGCTGCAATCCATAGAGGCCAGCGGCGTGCGAGTCTTCCATCCGTGGCGAGCAGGCCGCGATCTACGCCCCATGCACCAACGCCAACCGCGATCAGAAAGTAAGCCAGATAATGAAGAATTCGGCTGGTCTGGAAGGTGAACGGGCCAAAGGCTGTCCATGCAAGAGGCAAAAAGTGAATGGCCATGGGAATGTAGGCGAGCGCGGAGACGGCAGCCAACGCGGCAAAGAAGAGTACCGGCCTACTGGCTACACCTGAAGTCAGAGCCCCGAGTGCTTGGCCCCAGCGGGGCGCAAGAAGAAAGAGCAGCGCTGCAATTACGTCAAAGGCGAGCAATACCCAGAGGAACCATGCAGGACCGGCCGGCCAATTTCCCAGCGAGAGCCATTGATACCAGTATCCGGATATGCCGTCGTGGCCGTGAATCTGCAGATAGGTGGGATAGTACGCCAACGGAGCAAGGAAGGCGGCCGCCAGGACAAACGGCAGACCGAGCCTCAGCAAGCGATCGCGGAGAAACTTCGCGGCGCCCTTTTTCGCCAATCCATGCCAGACGAATAAGCCGGAAAGAAAGAACATCAGCGACATGAAGAAGACATCGTTGAAGCCCACGAAGACAGAGAAGCCGGCCCATTTGTGTGAATCGAGAACGGGAAATGCTCCCCACCATCGGGGCTGATCGATCAGCGAGGCAGGCGGCGACAATGGAAGCGGATAATAGGCGAGCGCCGCGTGATGGGCTACGACCATCGCAACGATGAAGCCGCGAAGGTATCCGATTGCATGGTTATACTTCTCCGTTGGAGCGTTGGGGGCGGCAGAGGCGTGTGTTGCGTTTGTCGTTGTCATTGCGGTCTCCTTTGCATGTTCATCTACCCGCGCCATTGCGCAGGGCAAGTGCGGCAGTTCATAGAGTCACACCCTCAAGCATGAGGATCTGAAGTAATGGTTTTCTTCCGGCTAGGCTGTAGAGCTTTTTCCCGACCGCATGAGCCTCACGATCCGATAGACGTTAACGGCAGCAAGGACGAGCCCCACGACGATTGCCGCCGGAAATAACTTGTTCATCCAGCCATTGACGGCATGAGTGAACTCCAGCGCTTTCTCCGGGGATAGGCTTGCGGCGGTAATTCCTGCCAGGATGTTGGACTTCATGAGCCAGCAAAAGAGCACCGCACCCACAGCATCGAAGAGCATCCGCAATGTGGCTCGCCACGCGGTCCAGTGGGGATGCAGGAGATTTGAGCCGGAGAATGCGATATTGCCAGCAGACACCAGCAAGTAACTCCAGAAAAACCAGGGCCACTGTGGAGCGAAGAAGATGCGTAGCGCCGAGCCAATGTGGACCACCGGGGAATGCATGTATGCAGCCCAGCAGATGAAGAAGATCAGGTTTACGGCCACTTCGACGGCGGAAGAGTGTCGCGGGATCTGGTTGGGATCGCGCACCGGCGGAAGTTTGCCTGGACTCCAGCGATCGAAGATATGTACGCGGGCTTGATTCCTCTCCATAGCGGCAAAGACAATGGTGATGGGGCAGACCACCAGACAGGTAGCGAACCACAAGTAGTGGACCAGCGATGTGAAGGCTGTAAACCATGAGGGATGGGTCTGTTCGAAGCGATAAGACGGACTGAAGGTCATCAGGCCGATCCACACTAGCACCGCGGGCAGCAGGTAGCCGTAAGCAAAGATCTTCATCACAAAACGGTAGATGGGAAAGAGAACCGGCCCGATCAGGGACTCTTGAGGCTGGAAGCGGTTGGCCACCAGTAGAGGATGGCCGCGCTGCTTGAGAAGCTCTTCGACTTCGGCCTCGGTCAGCTGGCGGCCGAGGGCGGTCTCCCGCTCGTCAAGCTGGGCATGGATGTCGGCGGAGAGTTCGGCGATGATGTCGTCCTTCTGCTGCTTAGGCAGCCAGAATTTGACGGCTTGCAGATAACGTTCAATCAGTTGCATGACTTTGCTCCTTCAAGATTGCGTTGATAGAGGAATCGATGGTGCGCCATTCGGCGAGCAACAAGTCGAGAACCTGAGCGCCGCCGGAGGAGAGGAGATAGAAGCGTTTTTTGCGCTTGTCTTCCTCGCGCCATTCGCTAACCAGAAGACCCTGGCTCTCGAGGCGGCGAAGTAGGGGGTAGAGTGTGCCTTCATCGATCTCCAGTCCGTGCTCGGCAAGGGTTTTGCGCAGCGTGTAGCCGTATTGCTCGCGGCGCAGCGCCGTCAGGACGGCTAACACTAAACAGCCACGACGGAGTTCGAGTCGAAGGTTTTCAAAAGGCTCTTGATTCATAGGTTGTACCATGTGTTGCATAGTGTGTTATATACACTATGCGTCATACAGTGTTAATTGTCAAGAACTTTATGGTTTTTTTAGCGATATGATTCAGATTTTACTTAACTTATTTGTTTACAGTGAGTTATCTCCAGGCTAGATCAAAGTTACATTGCCAGCCGAGCTTTGCCGTGAAGAGCAACACTGTACAGGCAGGCACCGATTTGTCGATTTCATTCGCGCTAAAAGAACCTTTGTGACGTTCAGATCAAGTGGAGCCGCGGGGGGAGCATCGGGGGGAAACATATCCGGACTCACTGACGCAGTGGAAATGCATCTAAAATGAAAATATGTCCCCTTCGTTACCCAAGCGCCGCTCATTCAAGGCGCCTCCGCCGGGTGAAACCGGCCACGAGGCGCTCTACCTGCGCTCACTGTGCGACCGCCAGGTCAATGTTCAGGTTCAGCTGCTCGACGGCGAGACGGTGCGCGGCTGGATCGAGTACTTCGACGAGGGAATGTTGCGTCTGACCCGCGAAGGCAAGCCCAACCTGTTCATCTACAAGAACCAGATCCGCACCATCACCGAAGTGGGCAAACTGGCGCCGCGCCGCGCGAAGGCTGCAACTGCGGCGGCAAACGGATTGGTGAAGAACGGGGAGGCTTCGTGAGCGGCCAGAATGTGGAATCCCAGGTCTCAGAAACGAGACCTGGGGCACCCAATTCATCGGAGTGGGTGTGGGTTCCGGCGGCCACGGCCATCGCTCGCGAGGCTGGAGCGCGGCTGCGCGAGTTCTTTTCCCAGGGTGTTGAGACCGAGTACAAAGGCGATGTGGACTTGGTGACGGTGGCCGACCGGACCTCGGAAAAGCTGATCCGGGAACGGCTGAGCGAGGCCTTCCCGGAGCATGGAATCTTCGGTGAAGAGGGCACGCGTGACCGGCTCGACGGCGAATTTCGCTGGTATGTGGACCCGCTGGACGGAACCACCAACTTTGCCCACGGGCTGCCGCAGTTTTGCGTCTCCATGGGCCTGGAACAGCGACGCAAAGGCCTCGCGCCGGACGAGGACGGAACGATGGTGGCCGCGGTTATCTACGACCCCTTGCGGGACGATCTCTTCGTTGCCGAGCGGGGACGCGGCGCGCGGCTGAACGGCAAGCCGATGCACGTTTCGAAAACGCCGGAGCTGGCCGAGGCGCTGGTGGCCACAGGCTTTCCCAGCCGCAAGCGCAACGAAAGTCCGAACATTCACTTCTACCATGAGTTCAGCCTGCGCTCTCACGGAGTGCGGCGGGCAGGCTCGGCTGCGCTCGATCTGGCCTACGTCGCCGCGGGACGCCTGGATGCCTTCTGGGAGTTCAACATCAATCCCTGGGACACGGCGGCCGGCTATCTGCTGGTGGAGGAGGCAGGCGGGAAGATGACGGGTTTCTCCGGACAGCCTTTTCGTTTGGACAGCCGGGAGATTCTGGCTTCCAATGGATTGATCCACGCCGAGTTGGTGGGCCTTTTCGCGGATATGTTTGCCGGGCGCAATCTGTTGCCGATTCCCTCGCCTAAGGAGTTTGCCCAGCGGCGGGCGGAGCGGGCGGCTGGCTAGGGCCTGGGTGGTTTGCCGGTTTGTTTTCGGAATGGAATTAGTTTGGGTTGTACATCGGATTCCCGCATCCTAAAACGCGGTTTCCCTGGCTTGACGCACCCTTTAGGGTCCTGTGCTAATATCAGCGTCGAGGATTTAAGTTCCCCTGGGAGAAATCAGAGATGGCATACGTCATAGCAGAACCCTGTATCGGCACCAAGGACACCGCCTGTGTGGACGCCTGTCCGGTCGATTGCATCCACCCCAAAAAGGACGAAGACGGCTTCGGCAACTCCGACCAATTGTTTATTGACCCGGTGGAGTGCATCGACTGCGGCGCCTGCGTCCCTGCCTGCCCCGTCTCGGCCATCTTCGCTCAGGACGACGTGCCGGAGAAATGGGCCAGCTTTATCGCGAAGAACGCCAAGCACTTCGGCCACTGAGCGGTTACGGCCATTCACCTACATCCAGCTTTGCAGACGCGCATCCCGGCAGTAGGGGTGCGCGTTTGTGTCTATGTGCAGGTCTGTATTGCTGGAAGATGCGATGATAGAAATCACATGAGCGTGCTCACCTCCGAAGCCGTGATTTTGCGCACCTGGCCGGTCCATGAGGCTGACCTGATCGTGAGTTTTTTCACGCGCGATTACGGACGGTTGCGCGGCGTGGCCAAGTCGGCGCTCAAGAGCCGCAAGCGCTTCGGCGGAGCGCTGGAACCGATGACCCAGGCCCGCGCCTGGTTTGCCGAGCGGCATGGGCAGGAACTGGTCCGCCTCGACCAGTTGGAAATCCTCCGCTCACCGCTCTCCTCGCCCATCGATCCTGTGCGCATGACTGTGCTCAGTTTTTTTGCCGAGCTGCTGGACGAGTCATTGCCCGATCACGATCCACACGAAACGATCTTCCGGCTGATTGTCTCCGTGCTTGAGCAGACCAAAGTCGAACAGCCGTGGATGCCGCTGACATATTTTCAGTTATGGATGACGCGCCTGATGGGCCTGTTGCCGGACATTGCCCACTGCACGGCCTGCGGCGAATTGCTCATGGCCGGAGAAACCAGTTACGACGCGCTGGGCGACGGTTTGTTCTGTCAAATTCATCGCAACGGCAACGCCAGCGGTCTCTCGGCCGACTCCTGGCAACTGGCGCAGCGCATGTTGCGCGCGCCTGTGGCGGCCTTTGCCGCCGAGCCCTGGCCCCGCCGCCGCGCGCAGGATCTACGCCGCTTCACGCTACAGGCCCTGGAGAGACATCTGGAGCGCAAACTGCGCTCGGCGGCGGCGCTGTCGCGACTCTAAAGCGAATCGAACTGGTTGAACCGGGCTAAAAGACTGATAGAATCGAGCCAGTTCCATCAAGAGAGATTTGCCCGTGCCTTCATCCCAGTTTCTATCCAAAACGAAGACCGCTCCCCTCACCTTTCAGGAGCTTTTATTTCGCTTGCAGAGTTTTTGGGCGGAACGCGGCTGCGTGCTGCAGCAGCCCTACGACGTGGAAGTGGGCGCGGGCACCATGGCGCCGGAGACTTTTCTGCGCGTGCTGGGGCCCAAGCCTTATAAGGTTGGCTATGCGCAACCCTCGCGGCGTCCTGCAGACGGCCGCTATGGCGAGAATCCCAACCGCCTCTTCCGCCACACGCAGTTCCAACTTATCCTCAAGCCGCCTCCAGTGAATGTGCAGGAGCTGTATCTTCAATCGCTCGAAGCCATCGGCATCGATCTGAGCAAGCACGATCTGAAGTTCGAGGAAGATAACTGGGAAGGCCCCACCGTCGGCGCATGGGGTGTCGGCTGGCAGGTAATGATGGACGGCATGGAGATCACTCAGTTCACTTACTTCCAGCAGTGCGGAGGACTTGATCTCGATCCCATCTGCGCCGAGCTGACCTATGGACTGGAGCGCCTCGCGGCCTTCATGCAAGACGTGGACTCGGTCTACGACGTAGTTTGGGCGCGCGATCCGGAGACCGGAGCGGAAGTGACTTACGGCGACGTTCGCCTGACCGAGGAGTTGCAGTATTCGGTCTACAACTTCGAGGATGCCGATGTGGAACGGCTTTGGGGGCACTTCAACAGCTACGAAGCCGAGGCGCAGGCGCTGCTCAAGCGAGCTGGGGCGTTGCTGGCGGATGAAAAGGCCAGCGCGAAGGAGAAGCTGCGCTTCCCGCTGATGTCCACTTACGAGTTGGCGCTCAAGTGCTCGAACCTCTTCAACCTTCTCGACGCGCGCGGGGCCATCAGCGTCACTGAGCGGGTGGGTATGATCGGCCGCATTCGCAATCTGGCCGTGGGCGTGGCCAAGGTGTATGCGGCGCAACAGAATCTTCCAGTTTCTAGCTAAAAGCTAAGAGCTGCTTTACGATTCTCAGATTGCAGAAAGAACTTATCGTTATGGCTGACTTTTTATTGGAGATTGGGCTGGAAGAGATTCCCGCCCGCATGATTGCCGGAGCCGAGGCCGAGTTGGGCCGCCGCGTGAATGATCTGCTCACGCGCGAGCGGCTGCTTGCCGCAGGGTCCAAACTAACCACCTACTCCACGCCGCGCCGGTTGGCTGTGCTGGTCGAGGGCGTGCTGGCGAGTCAGGCCGATACCGAAGAGCAGTTGACTGGCCCATCATGGAAGGTGGCCTTCAAGGACGGCAAGCCTACTCCCGCTGCCGAAGCCTTCGCCAAAAAAGCCGGCGTCGCGGTTGCGGATCTTGAAAAAGTGACCAACGCCAAGGGCGAGTACGTTGGCGCGACAGTGAAGAGGTCGGGCCGCGCGGCCTCCGAGCTGCTGGCCGCTGAACTGCCCAAGGAAGTTCTCGGCCTCTACTGGGCAAAAAATATGTACTGGCGCGCGGGCAAGCCAGAGCGCTTTGTTCGGCCGGTGCGCTGGGTCGTCGCGCTGCTTGACTCGGCGGTTGTTCCGCTGGAGATTGCCGGAATCAAGGCCGGCAACGCTAGCCGCGGCCATCGTGTGCTGCACGGCGAAAAGCCGGTGGTAATAGCCAAGGCTGCAAATTATACAGAGGCGCTACGCAAAGCTTATGTTGTCGTCGATGTGGCCGAGCGCAGGCTTTCGATTCGCAAGGCGCTCGATGCGGCTGTGAAGACAGTTGCCGGAGCCCGCTGGCGCGAAGACGAAGGTCTGATTGAAACCGTCGTCCATCTCACTGAATGGCCGACCGTCGTACTGGGCGACTTTGAGCCGGAGTACCTGAAGTTGCCGGAAGAGGTTCTGGTCACGGTGATGCGCGACCACCAGAAGTATTTTGCGGTCGAGGGTAAAGACGGCAAGCTCGCGCCGCACTTCCTCGCCGTGCTGAACACACAGGTCGACGCCGAGGGCGAAGCTATCATTCGACACGGCAATGCGCGCGTCTTGAGAGCGCGCTTCAAAGACGCACGCTTTTTCTGGGACTTTGACCAGAAGATTCCCCTTGTTGACCGCGTGGAGAGCCTGAAAAATGTCACCTTCCAGAAGGAATTGGGCAGTTATCACTGGAAGACCGAGGCCAATCTTGCCGTGGTGCGGAAATTGGCTGCGGCAGTGAAGGCTGCGGGAGTTACATTCGACGAAGTCGCATTGTTGAAGGCCGTCGAGTTGGCTAAGACCGACTTGACTACCGAGTTAGTGAAGGAATTTACCGAGTTACAAGGAGTTATCGGCGGACTTTACGCAAAGGCTCAAGGTTTTGGCGAGGGTGTCGCGCAAGCTATTTACGCGCAGTACACGCCAGCTTCGACCGAAGATGCGATTCCTAAAACCGTTGAAGGCCAACTGCTTGGCCTGGCCGACCGCATTCAAACCATCACCGCGATGTTCGGCATCGGCAATGCGCCGACCGGCTCAAAAGACCCTTTCGCACTGCGTCGCGCGGCCAATGCCATCATCAAGATTCTGGCGGAGTCTGGATCGCCACTGACACTTTCTGTAGTTCTCGAAACATGCGATTCAGACACCATCAATAAGGAGCAGGTTGCAGCCTTCCTGCGCGAGCGGCTTAGTTTCTATCTGAAGGATGTGCGCGGTTTCGCATACGACGTGGTCAGCGCGGTGCTGGCCGCCGGAGCCGACGATGTACGCGACGCCATTGCCCGCGCCGAAGCCCTGACGGCGGCGCGCGAGTCCGCGGATTTCGCTGCGATTTCAGCCGCGTTCAAGCGCATCAAAAACATTCTGCGCCAGGCAGAGGAGAAGGGATTTCCACTCGGCTCGCCCAAGGATGTGAAACTGGCGCCGGAGGCGCAGCAACTAGCCAATGCCGCTGCCGCGCTTGCGCCGGAAGTGGCAAAGTTACGCCAGCAGCGGGCCTACGGCGAGGCGCTGGCCTTGATCGCTACGCTGCGCCCGGTGGTGGACGCTTTCTTCGACAAGGTGATGGTGCTCGATAACGATACGGCGATTCGCGGAGCAAACCTGGGCTTGATCGACGAGGTGCTGCGCGGCTTCTCCGGCATTGCCGATTTCAGCGAGATTGTGACCACCTGCGGTGGGGCAGACGCTCGCTAGCCGCTCGCAATGGCTATTGTTCTTTCCCAGGTCCCAAAATCGGGACCTGGGGCACCCACTTTTCCGGTGTTTTCACGCTGCAACCCCGCCTCCGCTCGCCCGTCTACAATCAGTAGAGATGTCCGACACGCTTTATCTGAGCCTTTGGTATCCCAATTTGCGCATAGCTGCGCTCGCTGACAAGCTGACGGCGGTGCTGGGCGCATTTGCCGCGCATGGCGGAGAGAAGCAGGTTTATTCGGCGACGGTTTGGCCCATTAATTGGAATGAGTCGCCGGTATTTCAGCAGGTCTATGGACGCAGAGCCGGAGCGGGCAAAGACGGAGCCATTGAACTGGGCGCGGAGCCACGCCTGGCGGTCGAAGAGGCGCTGGAGCTGCTGCACGACGATTACGCTTACGAGTTCCAGATCGGCTGGAGCTTGTGGGAGTTGGAGCCCGGCGGTCCTTCGACTTCGGCCGCTCAAGCGGCCTTCGCTCAGGATGAGAACTATATCATAAAATATTATAAATAAACAACATATTCTGTTATGATATTCTATACAAAGCCTGCACAGCCACGAAGAATCAATGACTTGCAGGTAGAATCTGCACGGAAACTGCACAGAACGAAATAAACAGCAGGAGGCAACATGGCGTTTCTTACCGAGAAAGAGGAACTGAAACCCGGCCTGATTCTCTTTCGCCGCGGCGACGTGGGGCACCGGATGTGGTATTGCCGCATGAAGATGCCGAAGGCCGACCGCTATAAGACGATTTCGCTCAAGACGACCGATATCAGCGCGGCTCGTGAACGCGCCTTTGACCAGGATGCCGACATTCGGTTTCGCATCAAGCATGACGTTCCCGTGTTCAATCGCGCCTTCCGCGAGGTGGCGCGAGAGTATCTGTTGACGCAGGAGGCGCGGGCGAAACGCGGAGAGATCAGCGCCGCGCGACCCAAGAAACTCCGTGCCGTCATCGAAGGCACTTTAGACAGGTATGCAGGTTCAACGCAGGTACATCTTATCGGCGACGAACGCTGGGGCAGCTATCCGGCGTGGCGGCGGGAGAACGGCGCGGGACGCCACAAGCGTAACGGCGTTCGGGAGGTCACAGTCGAAGAAGCGCAGTCTTTCGCGGACCATGAATCCGCACGCCGCACCAAGGTCCAGCACACGAGAGGCGTCCGGGTCTTGAAACCGATTGCCGTCAAACCGAAGGATATTCACGCGGTTCCCTTCATCAGCGATTCCACCATCCGCTTCGAGATGTCGATTTTCGGAGCGATCATGAACTATGCGGTGAAGAAGCGCTATGTTCCCGCAAGCCAGCGTTTCGACGAGCGCCCGAA